>Ga0209121_10000001_pt1 | contig 1116689 bp, 1066 predicted proteins | sample Cruoilmetagenom3_FD_187292 | JGI IMG/M metagenome (GOLD analysis project Ga0209121, IMG submission 187292) | Oil polluted marine microbial communities from Coal Oil Point, Santa Barbara, California, USA - Sample 3 (SPAdes) (version 2) | ecosystem: Environmental > Aquatic > Marine > Oil...
TAAATGGCGCTACTGATGAAGAGACTGCAACAGGATCTATTCAGTATAAAATTACTTCTGCACCAACAAATGGAACACTTACAAATTGTACAGATACAACATCTTGGAACACAGATATCACGTGTGATTATGCTCCAACGGCAGACTTTAACGGTTCAGATTCGTTTACTTACAAGGCCTATGATGGAGTGCTAGAATCAGCAGTATCATCAACAGTATCAATTACAATTAACTCTATTAATGATGCTCCTACCCTAGCAGCGACACAAACAGTTTCAACAGATGAGGATACAGTATTAAATTTCTCATTAAATGCTGGAGCTGATGTTGAAAATGATACTTTAAGCTATATTGTTATAACTCAACCAGCTGTTGGGACACTTAACTGTACAGAAGGAACGTCAAGAGATTGTATATACACTCCTGACAATAACGATAATGGAACTGAAACATTTACCTATAAAGTTAATGATGGAAGTCTAGATTCAACAGTAGCAACTGTAACAATCAATATTACAGCACAGAATGATCCTCCACAAATAGCAGCTAATCAAAGTTTCACAACTGATGAAGATGTAGCTATAAACTTCAATATTGACGATGCTACAGACGTTGATATTCCAGCACAAACAATTACATACAAAATTATTTCAGCTCCATCTAATGGTGTCCTAAGTAACTGTATAACAACAACACCAGGGACTGACTTAAGTTGTACCTATACACCAAACGCAGATTACTTTGGAGCAGACTCATTCACTTATCGTGCAAACGATGGTCTTACAGACTCATCAAGTGATGCGACAGTATCTTTTACAGTGAATGCAATAAATGATGCTCCTACAGTGGCTTCAACGCAATCGGTATCAACAAATGAAGATACACTAGTAAACTTTAATTTAAATAGTGGAACAGATGTAGATTCAGGGTCACTAACTTATTCTATAGTCTCAAGTCCTTCAGACGGAACACTAACATGTACAGGTGGAACTTCTACGAACTGTGACTACACTCCAGCAGCAAATCAAAATGGAACAAGAACTTTTACTTATAAAGTGAATGATGGATCTCTCGATTCAAATATCGCGACAGTAACTATTACAATCAATGCTATTAATGATGCGCCAGTAATGGTAGCCGATCAGTCATTTACTACAGATGAAGATACGAGTTACTCAGTGACATTAAATGGTGCGACTGATGAAGAAACGGCAACAGGATCTATTCAGTATAAAATTACTTCTGCTCCGACAAATGGAACGCTTACAAATTGTACAGATACAACATCGTGGAATACAGACATCATATGTGACTACGCTCCAAATGCTAACTTCAATGGCGCAGACTCATTTACGTATAAAGCTTATGATGGAGTTTTAGAGTCTGTATCAACATCTAGTGTATCAATTACTATTAATTCAATAAATGATGCTCCAACAGTGGCATCAACTCAAGCAGAGTCAACAAATGAAGATACTGTATTAAACTTTAATTTGAATTCAGGATCAGATATAGAGAGTGACTCTCTTACATATACAGTAGTGACACCTCCATCTGATGGGACTCTAAGTTGCACCGGGGGAACATCAACTGATTGTTCTTATACTCCTGCTCCAAATGTAAACGGAACAAGAACTTTTACTTATAAAGTAAATGATGGATCTCTCGATTCAAATATCGCGACAGTAACAATAACAATCAATGCAATTAATGATGCCCCTGTAATGCTTGCAGATCAATCATTTACGACAAATGAAGATGTAACCTACTCTGTGACTCTTAACGGAGCTACAGACCAGGAAACTGCAACAGGATCTATTCAGTATAAAATTACTTCTGCACCAACAAATGGAACACTTACAAATTGTACAGATACAACATCGTGGAACACAGATATTATATGTGACTATAATCCGACAGCAGACTTTAATGGGTCAGATTCTTTTACATATAAAGCTTATGACGGAGTACTCGAGTCTTCAACTTCTTCAACTGTCTCTATTACTGTGACACCAGTAAATGATGCTCCTACTGTAGCTGCGACACAGTCTATCTCAACAGATGAAGATACTTTAGTAAACTTCAACTTAAATAGTGGCTCGGATATAGACTCAGGCTCACTTACTTACATAATTGTTGCTGCTCCATCTGACGGAACTCTTACTTGTACAGGTGGAACTTCTACAAACTGTGATTACACACCTGCACCAAACGAAAATGGAACAAGAACTTTTACTTATAAAGTGAATGATGGATCTCTCGATTCAAATACGGCTACAGTAACAATAACAATCAACGCAGTTAACGATGCACCAGTGATGCTTGCTGATCAATCATTCTCAACCAATGAAGATACTGCCTACTCTGTAACTCTTAATGGAGCAACAGACCAAGAAACTGCAACGGGTTCAATACAATACAAAATAACAACTACTCCTACTAATGGAACATTAACAAATTGTACAAATACTACTACATGGAACACAGATATCACTTGTGATTATAGTCCATCAGCGAATTTTAATGGATCAGATTCATTTACTTATAGAGCATATGACGGAGTACTGGAATCGGCTACCTCTTCGACAGTTTCAATAACTGTATCACCGGTAAATGATGCTCCAACTCTAGCTGCAACACAATCAACAACAACAAATGAAGATACTGTTAAGAATTTCAACTTAACAGCAGGATCTGATATAGATGGAGATACACTAAGTTATGTAATAGTAGCAACACCAGCTTCTGGAAGCTTATCTTGTACAGGAGGAACATCAAGGGCCTGTACTTATACGCCTGCTTCAAACTTCAATGGAAGTACTACATTCACATATAAAGTAAATGATGGTGCTCTTGATTCAACTACCAATACAGTAACAATTAATATCACAGCTGTTAATGATGCTCCTACACTGGCCTCAACTCAAAGTGTAACAACTGCAGAAGATACATTATTAAGCTTTAATCTTACAGCAGGTGCTGACACAGAAAATGATACACTTTCTTATATTGTAGTCTCGACTCCTTCAAACGGTACTTTATCATGTACAGGTGGAACATCAAGAGCATGTGATTATACGCCATCGTTAAACTTTAATGGTACGGATACATTTACTTACAAAGTAAATGATGGGTCACTTGACTCGACAAATAATACAGTAACTGTGACAGTTACGCCTGTAAATGATGCTCCTATAAAAGCTGCCGATCAATCAATCTCAACAAATGAAGACACTGTTAAGAACTTCACTCTAAACTCAGGTAGTGATGTTGATGGTGACGCTTTAACTTATATTATCGTAACGAATGGATCTAACGGTTCAGTTAATTGTACTGCTCAGTCTTGTACGTATACGCCAAACGCTAACTATAATGGTTCAGATTCATTTACGTACAAAGTTAATGACTCAGCAATGGACTCTGTTGCAAATACTACTGTGACAGTTACGGTTAACTCAATTAATGATGCTCCAGTCATGGCCGCTGATCAAAGTTATTCTACTGATGATAATGTAACTCTCTCATTCTCATTATCAAGTGCTACAGATGTTGATCTTGATACATTAAGCTACAAAGTTATCTCAGCTCCTTCAAATGGAACTTTATCATCATGTATAACAACAGGAAGCTATGGCTCTGATATAACATGTGACTATGATGCTAATGCAAATTTTGATGGAGTAGACTCTTTTACATTTATAGCAAATGATGGGACTATCGATGCTGCTTCAGTTGCAACTGTAACTATTACAGTTACAGATAAGACAGCTCCTGCAGCTCCTGCGATTGCACTATCTTCTAGTCTTTATACAAATTCAACAGCAACAACATTTACGGCCAGTAATTGCACGGACACTCCTTCAATATACTTCAACGAAGGAACACAGCCATCAGCTGGAGCTGGAGGTTGGCAGGCCTGTACAACAAGTGCGTCAGCTCTTGCTTACACTCTTGCAAGTACTACTCAAGGAATACATGGTGTTAAGGCCTGGTCAAAAGACAGTAACGGCAATGTTTCTAACGCAGCTACGAATATTAATATAACTTACGACACTGTTCTACCTTCAATTTCAACTGTAGATCCAGTAGCACTTAAAGGTGGAAGCAGTAATACATTGAACTGGACCACTACTGAACTAAACTCAAGCACTTCACTTAACTATACAGTTTCATTTTATAATGGGTCTTCATGGTCGACTCTTGGAACAAAATCTTCTAGTAATGGGCCTCTTTCAAGCTCACCATTTAACTATTCATGGACGACACCATCATTAGATATAACAAATGCAAAATTCAAAGTAGAATTCACAGATTTAGCAGGTAATTATAAATCTGTGTCATCAGTTGATTTCGATGTTGACTCTACTCCTCCGGCACTAACAGTGACCTCTCCTGCTGACGGGAGTTATCATACTTCAAGTGCAACAGTGACAGGAAACTGCGAAACAGGAACAAATGTAAACTTCAGTGGTGATATTCAAACAAGCTTTGATATAGCTTGTACAGGTGGAACATTTTCACAATTAATAAACTTCTCAAATGGAGATGGGACTAAGAATATAGTTACATCACAAACAGATACGGCAGGTAATATAACTTCAGACTCTAGAAATCTGATTAGAGATGAAGTTGCCCCATCCCTAGCTAAGACAGGTGGTGCTTCACCAGATTTCACAAAGAATAACACTCCAAACCAATGGAGCGGTACATGTGAAGGTACTTATACAATATCTGTTACAGGAGATGAAACAACTAGTTTTGCCTGTTCTTCTGGTACATGGTCATGGACACCTTCCCCAAAGACAGTTGATGGGAACTATTCTTACTCACTAATCCAGACTGATGGTGCAGGAAATGCATCGACATCATTATCTCTTTCTTGGGATAGAGATGCTACACCTCCAAGCTTTGAGGCAACATCTCCATTCACTGCAAGTGCAGGTGGTACAATTACAGAGACAACAAACCATGATTCATTAACATTCTCTGGTTCATGTGAAGGAACAAACTCTATAGTAATCACAGGAGATAATAGCTCTACAATCGGATGTTCATCTACAAACTGGTCATGGACAACTCCAACATACTCCACAGATGGAACGAGAAACTTTGTTCTTACACAGAGTGATCCTGCGGGAAATACTTCAGACATTACAATTGCATGGACTAGAGATACAACAGGACCAGCACTTACGATTGCTGAAAATTCATTTAAAACAAATCAAAATACACAAACTTTCTCAGGAGACTGTGAGGCTGGCCTTACAATAAATGTTACAGGAAGTGAAACGACAACGACTTCTTGTACAGCTGGAGCATGGACATGGGTAACAACATCTGAAACTACAGATGCGACGAGAACATATAACTTCGCTCAAACAAACGCGACATCAAATACTACAACGGTAATTGGTACATGGATTAGAGAAACAAATAAACCAACTATAAGTGCCCTATCTACTACAGCAACAAACCCAACAACGAATCCAAACATACCAATGAGTATGACAGCAACAAGTCAGAATACAGATGTTGGTATATCTCATATTTGTATAAAGAGTAATGATGTAACAGAACCTTTAGTAGATGATCAGTGCTGGGTAGCGGTGAATGATCCTTCAATTGGTTTACCTGTAACTCAAGTACTAAACTTAAGTGGTAACTACTACCACCTACTAGGATGGAATACTAATGTTTCCATTCCTGTATATGCATGGGTAAAAGATGAGGCAACAAATATTTCAACTCTAACAAATAGTGGATCAGGAACTGACACTCAAGATAAGCTTATAAGAGTTTATGACCCTGGTGTTCCGCCAACAATTGCAGATGTTACAGCTGCAAACACAGCAAGCACACCAAATCCACCAACAAGAGCTCAATCAGCTGTGCCAGCAGGTTCTGATGTCTACATTCGATATAAGGTGACAGATAACTCTGCTTTCCCAACTGGTGCTATTTCAATCTATTACTCTCAAGATGAGATTAACTTCACACTAATCTCTGGAGCAGAGGCGCTAAACGCCAACACTAATAATGGTTGTACAGGATATACTCTTGAAGCAAATGAGGGTTGTTTTAAATGGACTGGTGGTTCACCTTATAACAATTCATATAAAATAAGGGTTAAGGTTACGGATTCAACTGATCTAAGTGCTCAGTCAATTTCAAACCCTCTAAACTCAGATACGATTAAAATCATTGCAGGAAATACTGAATCAGGGCTTGGTGGATCAGCCCTATCAGCAATGTTCTTCACTAGAAAGAATGGATCAGAATCAGACCCTGGATCTCTAGTTGTTACTGACAATGGAACAATATATTTCAATGACTATAAAAGAGGTATACTTGTTGTTGACCCTCAAGATGGAAAGCAAAAGATATTTATCGCTAAGACAGGAGCAAGTTCGGGTGACGGTGGTGCTGCAACGAACGCAACAATTAACTATGCTGTAAAAATTGCTCTAGACTTCCAAAATAGATTACTAATTCTAGATAAAAACAGAATCAGAAGAGTAAACTTAAACGAAGCAACTCCTACAATTGATACAATAATTGGTGGAGGGTCAAATACATCTGATACGATTTCAAATCCATTAGATTTACAAATACATAGCCACTCATCAAACTCATGGTCAGCGAGAAATATTCCATTCTTTGCGATGCCTAATGGTGATATATATTTCATGTCAGATTATGGAATAAAAAACTGGAACTCGCCGACGTATAGGTTAAGAATTTATAAAGCAGCAACAGGACAAATAACTTCAAAGTATGCATCCGGAACTGGTGATGCAATTGATAATACACAAAATATTTTAGAGTGTAGAGTCTCTCACTTTGGACTTACATACAACCCTAGTAGCTCTCAACTAACAGGAGCAATGGTATTAACTTATCATGAAGATAGCTATGGAACCTGTAACGGTCACAATGATAGACATACTAACGCATATCTAGATCCAGAAACATTTGTTGCGAGAAATGATTTCTACGATGATACACATAGATACGTTAGACATTTTTCTGTTACAGGAATGGATGGAAAGCTATACCGATTTGGAGATAGAAACTATGTCGACCGTAACAACTGGGATGGTACACATACAAGAATCTTAGGAAGTGGGACAAGAGGACATTGCGTAGATGGAACTGTTGCAACATCATGTAATATGGATATCCAAGATATCTATGTGACAACAACAGGTAAAATATATTTTATAGATGCAGGACAAATAAGAACCGTCGATAGTGATGGAAAAGTAGTGACTTTATTTGGTCAACATCCTGCATACGGTGACAATATAAATGCTCTTAATGCAAGATTCTCATATATTGATAATGTTGCAAGACTAGATAATGGAAAGATTGTTACGGCTGACCCAAGATCTTACTACTTCAAAGAATTCACAATAGAAGGGAATATAAACACAATTGCCGGTAACGGAAACTATGCTCATCAGAACTTAGCGGTAGACCCTAAAACACAAGGTTTTTATAGTGGTGCCTGGTGGGTAGCAGATAAGTCCAATGGTAATATAATGGTAAGAAGAGGTGGAAATGGAGATGTTGTACGCCTCAATAGATCAACAAATATGTGGGAAAGAATCGTTGGTTCAGGTGGAACTAACTTCTGGGACGCTAACGGAGTCGCAGGACTAAGTATTGCGGGAACAACAAGTGGGAACCAGAGTCATGCTCTACCTATAGCCTATGGTGGTGGGAAATTACTACTTGCAAGAATGAGATATAATAATACAGACAAGCACTGGGAAGACTTTGCACTTACAACATATGATTCAACAAATAATTTCACACAAGCTCACTTAGCCGGAACCAATGGAACCGAAACCTATACTGGTGGATACGCAGGTCTTTGTGCATCAGGAAGTAGTGCTGCAACTTGTAAAGTTCCATATTTCGACTCATGGGGAAATAATGCATGGTGGGATTCAACAAATAATAGATGGATACTTGCCGGAAGAAGTAGAGTTGATAGACAGGTTTGGGCATTTACTCCTGGTGGAAATGCTGTGAAGTTAGCTCAGACAGCAAGAAATATTGATGGTACAGCACTATGGCTAAATGAATCCGGAACGGATGTATTATACTATTGTTATGGAAACAAATTCTACAAACATAACATTACGACAGATACCGATCTAGGTGCTTTATCATGGCCTATTTCAAATCTTTACTGTAGAGGTTTAAGTATAGACTACAACCCTACTAATAACTCAATAATCTTCCCATTTGAGCAAAACGGCCTCTATGGTATAGGTGAATACTTTCTTCCATAATGATTGAAACACTAGAAAAAGAAGTTACATTTACATTCTCAAGGGCATCCGGAAAAGGGGGCCAGAATGTGAACAAGCTAAATACAAAAGCAAACCTTTCATGGAATATCTACAATACGAAACTGATAACCTACCGAGAAAAAGAAAACTTTAAATCCAAGTATCCAAACTCAATAAAAGAAGGTGGCGTTGTCCTCGTAACTTCTAGCCTGCACAGAACACAAAAGCTCAATAAAGATGAATGCCTCAGAAAGCTAATGAAGATGATCAGTAAGGCAAAAGAGTTCAAGAAAGTAAGAGTAAAAACAAGGCCTACTAGATCTTCACAAGAAAAGAGAATCAAAGAAAAGAAATCAAAGGGACAAACAAAGAAGTTAAGGCAAGAGAAGTTTTAGCTAAAAGAAAATCTATACATCTATTTAACGTCGCTTAGTAAACCTTAATTATAATCCAGACCCATCAAATATCTTATATTCGTTAATTCATTTTGACTCCATCAGCTCTTATTGCTGATAATGAATTAGAAACATTCAAGGTTATTAAATAATAGAGACTTTGATTTTACTTTTATGGGAAAGAAAAAGGCCCCTAACAATAGGGGCCATGTATACTTATATTATAGGAGAGGACCAATTGCATCAATACAACTATCTGTCCGTTTGAACTGTCCTGGAACCACTCTATCCGGAACAATACCATCTCTTAGTCTTTGTCCAGCTTCGGCAGCTTCTATTCTAAATTGGTGAGTCATAGTATTTAACTCATCTACAGCACTAGGCTCCCAAACTCTCCCATCAGAACTAATAGGAACTTCTCTTGGTGTTACAGCTTCTCCCCAACCAACTTGTTTAGGATGAACCTTCATCTTTTGTTCAAAAGGCTCAAAGAAGATTGAACGAGTCGCAAGATCTGTTTCAGAAAGACTCTCAGCAACAACTGGTTTAAAGTCATCTACCTCTAGACCTAATTGAGCACAAAGCTTCTCAAGGTCACTATAGGCCTTCTCAGGACTTGCTAAATAGTCTGTATGAGAAGTATTTTGTACTTTACCTGCCAATTCATCATCTTCATTTAATGCTTTAGACAACATAGCTTTTACGAGTCTAATTTGAAGTGCAGACTCAGCCGTATCTCTTGGAGCATTAAACATTCTAAATTCAGCCTTTCTAATTCTTGGATCAACTCTAAATTGTCTTCTCCACGGTACTATTGGATTTGCAATATCAAAGTCGCCAGTAATGAACTCCTCAGGAATGACATCTTGAAAATAAGCTGACATATCTAACTGAAGGTAACGAGATTTTCTCCCATAACGAGTATTAAAATATTCTTCGTTATAGAGAAGCTTCTTTAAGTCATCTTCACTCCCATTAAAGTTCTTCAACTCATTTCTAAGAGTGTCAGAAATAGCAATTGGCTCTGATGTTTTCACTCTATTTACGTGTTGAAACATTAAAGACATGATAGATCGATTTTCATGAAAGATAGTTAAGAACCTTGCAAGCTCTTTTGGTTTTCCTTCAAATGCGGCCAAATCAATATTTACGTGTCCACCACCAGACAAAAGGTTTGGTAAAATATTATTCTTTTCAAATGCTTCATAAACAGCAGATATGTCTTCTACTTGAGGTGTAAACTTTGGTGTAACTAACTCAATAGAGCCACCTCTTGCCGAACCATCAATCACATCACCATTTGGAGTATATGTACGTCCGATACCATCCCACTCAACAATCCATTTTCTATTCTTAGGATCACGGATCTGATAAGAAAGCTCTAGACCGTGACCATGGCCCCCACCGTCTTCAATTTTAGTAGCAATACCATCTCCACCAAGTGAGCGATGTAAATCTTCAGCAACATTCTTGATTATGGACTCTCTCTCTCTTTCAGAAAGATCTCCATAAGTTTGAATCCAAGCACGCTTATTATCTGCCATTCTCTCTTTAGAGAATTCTGCGTTTACCATCATAGGCATTTTACCTGAATACTCTATTCCTAGATCAATTTCGTTAACATCAACGATGTTTGAAACAAATCTACGACCATCTTCAGGCAATCTAAATTCAAGAAGATCTTGGGCCATATTAAGACCTCTTCTTGGTTGAAGATATCTTCTAAACTCATCAGACAACCTAGTCATCTTAGTCCAAGATTTTAGTAAACCACGGACTTCACTCTCAATTTGAGAAGACGCTGGATCAAGTGCTGCCACCTGCTCAAAGAATTCTTTAGAAAGAGAATTTATAATTGCTCTTTTATTATCTTTTATTATTGGGTTATTAGAATCTCCCCAATTCCAAAGAGGAAGAGTGAATTCATATTTAAGCCTACCAGCTTCAATATTTGCGAGTGCTTTCTCTGCCGTCTCTACTGAAATACTATGTCTTTGAGATAATGTATCCGCAGACGGAATATTTCCATCCCAGAGACTCCAATCTTCAATATTACTAAGTCCACTGAAATCATTTGCTGATACTCTGGCAGCTAGAACAGTTTGGTAGAAACGTGCGAGCTTTATATCTTTAGTTCCTGCACGAAATTCAACACCATGTGTTCCATCTTTCCAGCGTGCCCCTTCTAGTCTTATAACACCTCTAGCAGTTCTTAAACTTTTTAAATCAGCATCGCTTTGAACACCCTTATAGTTTGCCTTTTCAATTCCAGTTCCCCCCTTAATACCATCAATAATGATAAGCGCTTGAATTCCTCGGTATAGCTCTGAAAGCTTAGACGTTGGAAGTTCAGGATGTGCTTTAAAGACCATCCTTTGATGACCAGGAGATTGAAAGATTTGACCTGCGTTCTTTAGTGATTTCCTAAACCATGCAACCATTTCTTCAAATTCAGCGTAGCTATTCTGAGGTGTAAAACCAAGCTCCCAGCCACCTCCACGACCACCATGATGGGAATGCGAGTCTTCAATATACTTCTGAGCTAAACCAAAGTTTGGTGTATATTCTCTATAATTCTTAGGAAAAAAAGATCCTTCAAGCCCCGGAAGTTGTGCCTTGAAGAATTTCATTCTAATAGATGGTTTGATAAAAGACATTGGCCTGTCTTCTGTCATCTCTACAAACTTAGCAAATTTTGCATCGAGAACACTTAAGTCAGCAGTACTATAGTCGATACCTTTAAATTGATCTAAATCAATAACTTTTGGAACTCCATCAACATCTTTTACATCACTTGCGAGGTCTACCTTTACTCCCTCTTCAGTTAGATAAGTACGGTAACCATTTGCATTTTTAATATAATTACTCAGAAAGTTAGAAATAAATTGCTTACGCTTTTCATCTGATAACGAGTAAATATAATGAGTAAAGCTACTACTATTAGGTCCGAGAATACGTGTAATTAAACCAGACGATGCTTCTTTTTCTGCTCCAAAAGTAACACCAGCATTAAAGCCATCAATATTCTGACCAGCAACCTGAACTGCATTGGCCCTATACTGAGTTGCACCCTGTTGAAGTAGTCCCCACATATCATAAGCAGACTTTGGAGAACCACTCTCATCAGCAATATATCTTGGACCAGTACTTACACCAGAACAATTATAGAGAAGAGAAATCATTGCGAGGTTTGCTGGCAACTGTTTCCATAAAGTTTTATTTTTCTTATTATTTGTCATATATATATCCTTAAATTAATCGTCTATTGAAAAAAGCAATTCTTATTTTTTAAAATCTGAACACGATCCTGTAGATTAGGATCATCTTTTGCTCGATTCTCAAGGATTTCAAAAAAGGTTTCCTTCTTACTAACTTTTCCTTTTGACTTAGAGGCGACTTCATTTAATAACTTTGTCCATCCTTCAATTTCACTATCTGATATATCTTCACTGAAAATTTTCCATAACTTATGCGGATTCTTTTTATTAATGATGTTCACTTTCCCAGACTTATTAGTAGATACCGCTTCGATGGCCTTGATTAATTTCTTCTGCTCTTTAGTACCTATTTCTTTAAGACCTAGAAATAACCCAAGGGCCTTCTCCTCTTCAGGAAGAACTAAATCACCTGCCTTTGATAGATCACCGACTTTGAATCTTGAGAGTCTAACATTTATAAAGTTAGTTAAACTTCTTGGGTCTGAAGGAAGCATTTTTGTGAGAACTTGTTTTGATTTACTGTTACTCATAATCTCTAGAGTAAACTCAAACCCTCTAGAGCTTAGAGTTTCACTTACACAAGCAGTACAAGCTAGAACAGCTGAACTATTTTTTCCATGTCTATTAGCGAGGTAAATAAGAGAGTTGATAGCTTTTACTAAATCTGCTTCAGTTAAATTTTCATCAGACTTAGAAAGTAAATCCACAAGATAAGCTTTGTATCTCTTGTCTTTATTTGTCTTAGTCTTAATATTATTAACTATCTTCTTGAGCTCTTTAGCTGTCGGCCGTACATTATCTAGCCCGTAAAGAGCACGTATTGAGTTATTAACATAGCTATTAACTTCTGTGGCACTATTCCCTCTAATACCAAACTTAGTCAGGGAGTTCTGAAGGCCTACTTCATTTACGAGTATATCAACGAGTTTAACTACGGAGCCAAAGGACTGTGCTTGTAAGACAATAGACAAACACAAGACACCAAGTATCTTTGGAACTTTAATCTTCCAATATTTCATTAAATCCCCTTCTTTGGTCTCTCACAACCAAATATATTTTACTGAATACAAAAATGATTCTCTAAGCTATACGGTTAACCGACCTTTTTACTTTAGTTACTTAATCTAAAATACACCTAACATACTGATATCTCGATATAGCGACTCATTGCATAGGGACAACTTTCCTCTAAAACCCTACTATTCTAGTCCACACAAAAGGAGCTAAGTCTTGTCTAAACTATTAATATTGTTTTTCTTATCACTTCCAGCACTCGCTACAAATTACGGAGATAGCCGTTATATTATTGGAGCAAAATACCCAAATTCGACAAGTGAAGGTTCAACACCAGTTTATACAAAAGCTATTGCACCAGATAGCGACTCTTTTAAAGGTGGATACAACGATCTTTTAAAGCATGTATTACCTGCTCCAGATCAAGAGAATGCAGGAAGTTGCTTATTCATGAGTAGTACAGGAACCGTAGAATGGTGGTACTCCAAGCTAAACCCACAAATTGTAAATAAAGCGGATAAAGACTTATCTGAGAGATACTTTATGAACCTCTCAAAAGAAGGCCTTGACGATGATCTAGAGTATTGGCCTACGGATATGATCTATGCTCTCAATAAGAGGGGAAAGATTTATAGAAATGAAGACTATAGATATACAAAGGGCTGGTATAAAAGAGTAAATGGAAAGAGAGTTCCTGCACTCGCTAATGAAGATAAGGCCTTCTACAGTATTGCTTATAGTTGGATTAGTCTCTATGACGACCTAACAGCTCCAATGATTAAGCTGCCAAAATTTGAAAGAGAGATTATCTTCAAGGACCCATCTGCTAATAGATGGAATGTTACTACAGCTCCAAAAGATATAGTTCAAAAAATAAAAGACATGATCAACAAGAGAAATGCACCAGTTCTTGCAATATATAATCATGTTGGTTACTGGCATGCCAATATGATTGTTGGTTACAATGATAATGCAAGCACTGAGGGCTGTCCTTTCGTAAGCTCATATGATCAAAGAATGAATGCGAGGGCTGATGAGATTGATGATGAAGCAAATCAAGCCACGACAGACAAAGAAAGAAGAAAGCTAATTAGAAAAGCAAAGAAGTTCAGATCAAGAGGAAAGCAAGTTAGTGACTCACTTGCCAGTAGTGGTGGTTGTAGAGATAAAGGTGTCTTTTATGTAAGAGACTCTATTTACTCAGACCCAGACATGCCATTGTATGACTATGATCTAAATAATACTGGGGAAGAAACAAATTTAAATGCTCCTGTAATTCTTAGAGAGTATGAATGGGCAGAGCATTTGATTAATCATGCGTACCAAATCTACCCTGTCTTATAATTCCCTGAGGGGATCTTATCCCCTCTTTCCTGTCACATACTAAATACAGAATTACTTATGAATGAAATAAAAAACAAATTACAAAAAAATTTAAAACACAAAAGAAAATGGGCCAAGAGAAATCAAATAGAATGTTACAGGCTCTATGATAAGGAAATCCCACAATACCCATACCTGATAGATATCTACAAAGATAAGGTACTTGTCTATGATAGAAGAATTGATAAAATTGACGCCAACAAGCCTGAAAACTATGATCAAATGATCGAGGCCTTAAGTGAGTTATTTGAAATCAATCCTAATGAAATTATAATTAAAAAGAGAATTATCCAGACGAAAGAACAGAAGTACGAAAAGCTCGACTCAACAAAGAATAGATTCGTAATTCAAGAAGGACCAGCGAAGGCATTAGTCAATCTTCATGACTACCTAGATACAGGTCTCTTTCTTGATCATAGACCAATGCGATTTAAAATGTCTAAATTAGCAGCGAGTAAGAATATGTTAAATCTATTCTCTTACACGAGTATGGTTTCTGTACACGCAGCACTAGCAGGCGCAACGACAACCAATATAGATATGTCTAATACCTACCTCCAATGGAGCAAAGATAACTTCATAGCAAATGAAATTGAACTAACTAAGCATTCATTCATCAGGGCCGATGTCTTCACTTATTTAAAAGAGTATAAAGGAGATAAGTTTGACTTAATCTTCCTAGATCCCCCCACTTTTAGTAACTCTAAAAAAATGGAAAATACTCTTGATATAGAAAGAGATCAAAAAGAGCTCATAACGGGATGTATGAATGCTCTTACAGATGATGGTCTACTAATATTTTCAAATAACAAACGTGGATTTAGGCTCGAGCAAGAGATCTTAGACATTTATAATGTTAAAGATATTACTAAAGTTACAATCCCTGAAGACTTTAAGGATAATAAAATCCACGTATGTTTTGAGATAAGAAAAAAGCTTAAATCATAAGAATTTACTTAAAAACTTAAGAGCATTTCTTGGATTATTTATTCCAAACCATATTCCGCCATGGTCAATTGTATTTAAAATACGAATACTATGTGCGGGGCTATTCTTCTCACTATTTGTAAGTAAAGGTACATATAGAGCATTGTTAGCAACTTCAAGATTATGATCACTATGAACTAATACAATATTCATAAGGGATTCATCAATAGAGTTAGACTTCTTAACTTCAAGGCCCAAGTGCAGAGCATATTCTTCGAGTCGTGAATACTCTTGAATAGCGTACTCATGACTCTCAACATCTTGGCTAAGAACTATATTTATAACTCTAGAATTCTTGGATGCAACTTCACCTAAAAAAGAAGTAAATGAGGCCATACTCTTTGGTGAAACAGCACCAACTGGAACTTCTAAGGGTGTTTGAACGATTGACAGAAATGCATCGAGGCCACCAAAGAAGTTTGGTACCGGCACTCCAAAAACAGGCCGATCAGTACAGGTAGCACAAATTGAAGGAAGAGCAATTCCATGCCCTGCTCCAACTAGAGCAAAATCAAAGTCATTTTTCTTTAGACGATTTACGACTTTATCTAGGTCGCTATGAACTGAGAGTGTTTCAAAAGAGACATTAAAATTAGGTTCTAAATACTCAAGAATATCATTGTAAATATACTCATCGCTTTCACTATCAAACAATACCAGAACACTTCTCATAACTTACTCCTAAATATAAAGATATTTTATTTTAACATCAATAATAGTTATAAATATAATAAAAATGTTAAGGAACTAATTACTAATTGCTGTGAAGTAGATATAATCTGTGTAAGTACCCGATAATTTGTTAGATGTACTTAACAGGGATATATCAACCTCTATAACTTCACCATTTTGGCTTGCTGAGCTTGATGCATATATTTGCTTAGGAGAGCTCTTAGAGCCTACGAGACTCATATTAGAGCCATTTACAGAAAAGTTATAACCAACTTTATAAGATGAATTTTCATTATGAGCAAGGCTACCATCATACTCACTTGAGACGTTTATTCTGTAACCAGTATTAGACTTTACAATTAAATCAAAACTTCTCATTTTCCCAGCCGTCATTGTTCCAAAATCAAGAGAGTAAGATGTTTGATTTTCATCATATTGACCACCTCTTCCAACAAGAGAAATATTTACATCTGATTGTACATTCAAGTTAGTAATTAAATTACTACTAGATCCTCCTGTATTATTTCCACGAGGATAAACCTGTACTTGAGTAGTGTCAGTGTAGAGTCCATTCTCAAGAGATGTAGAATTTCCCCAATATGGAAGACGAACATAGAGTGTTATTTTTTTAAAAAAATTGTCCATTTTAAATCTAACTCTTTGATTATTATTTTGAGCATCATTTACACTTCTAAGAGCTGTGGAAGTAGAGTCATCATTATAGATATTATAATTAAGTGTACTTGTTCCATTATAAAGCTTTCTTGAATAAGAATTAGCACTGCCTGAGCTGACACCAAGATCAAATTGTTTACATTGATTTGATGTGGTAAAACGATAAATATCAACATCTACCGCAATGCTCTGATCAACAGTAACCTGAGAAAAATCTACACTTCCTACTCTAACGAAAAGAGGACAATAGTCCGCAAAAGCATTAGTTGAAAAAAGAATAAGAAAGAATATTAATAATCTCATTTTTTGACCTTAGTTAAATTAATTGCGCCAATATCTACAAAACCAATTGTATTCTTTGGTAGATTAAAAGTACCTGTATAAACATCTTCTTTATAATTTAAACGTAATGTATATGGGCCAAACTCAAGACCTTCAATTAAAACTCTCCCCTTTCGATTAGAGAAACTTCCGTAGATAACCTCACCTTGATTATTTAAAACATCAAAGGTTACAAGAGATGCAGAGATAGAACCTGGAAGATATAAACTTCCAAAGACAGTCATTGCACCTTTAGATTCAAGAGCAATATGAGAGCCTGACTTATAAGTAGGAAGAAGGGCAAAGTCCGAAACATTAATTGATAAGCCATCTCGAAGTAATGCACCATCGGCACTTATTTTATAATAGCGATACGGCTGAATTTTTGAGAGTAAAATATTACTAAAAAGTGAACTGTCCGCAATGGTATCACCACTGCTATTTATTAAAACTTCTTCATCTTGTAAATTATCATCTAATGATAAAATAGCAAAAGAATCTGTAATTGGTTTTCCAAAACTGAAATGATTACCTGTAAATGCTAGCGCTGTACCAAACTTAATATTTCCTTCGTAAGAGTTCCATTGATTTGAAATCCCTTTAACTTTCTCTTGAGAATGTCTTAAACCAACTTCAAATCGTTCGTGATCATATCGACTATCGAATTCAATCGACTGTTGCTGATCAGATCTTCTCCCAGTGAATTGATAAGAGAGCCTATCTTCTCTATCTGTTTTTATTTTCTGTAATGAAGCCTGTGTAGTCTTACTTAGAGAGTTATAGCTCCCGTAAATGCTATGTCCCCTTTCAGGTAAAAACCAGCTAAAGTATGCTGATATTTCAAAACTACTACGCCCATTAACAAGAGTTCTATAAGTAGAAACTGTATTTATATTAAATCTTCTATTAAAGGTCTTCCCTAAACTTCCTGTTAAGGCCCAACTATTGTTAAATCCTTCATTACTTTCATACTGACCACCAATTCTGTAGCTATATCCGTAAATATTTTTATTGAAAGCGTAACTAAAAATATTCTTGTCATAGCCTAAAGAAGCGAACTCATCGACTAATTTAAACTTTTTATTTCTATGTTCAATACCAAAAAGGTGCCCAGAAGCAGCAACACCTATAACTCTTTGATCTAAGAAGAAATACTCTCCCTTTAAAGAGAGACCAAACAAGCTATTTTGATTTGTAACAGCTTGCTGTACTTTTATCTGACCAAACCTGGTAGAGAAAACTTGATCAGAACCTAGGAGTTGAGATGATCTATCTGCCTGAAAGAAAGAACCAACAGTTAGGCTATCAGTTATCCCTCTTCTATAAAAACCAGTATAGATATATTCGTCTTCGAGATATTCTCTTTCTTCGTCTAAAATTTCACTTTTCTTTCCTACTCCAAAATAAAAATCAGATAGCCCTACCTTAAGTAAGTCTTGGCTAAATGCTGCAGGAATAATAATCTCATCAACACGACCTAAATCAGACTCGATTACGAGTTTTATTTCATTCAGACCTTGAATAAGTGGAAGATCTTCTAGCTTATGAGTTCCTGCGTTTAGTTTTAAAATGTTAATTAATGTTCCATTTACAAAAACTCTAACTGTAGAAGACTCTCTTAGATCAAACTCAGCTTTTCCTCTTGGCACTGTCGTATCATAGGGCCTAAGAGAGAAATCTTTCCCGTAACTTGCCCCAAGAATACTTATTCCGGATAAATAGTCTGTAGAAGGAGTTGTACTATCTCCTATAGAAAGCCTGGTTGTTTTTTTCTGAAAATCATAGAGCAGTCGCGTACTTTTACGATTTAGCTTACTATCTTTATACGTATGGGAAGATTCAAGAACTATACCTTTAAAGTTTAAGTTTGGAAGAATATCCAATTCATCAGAATTATCTCTACTCATATTATGAAAGTAAGGACGATAATAATAAAGATTTGTATAAAAAGAAAATTCGCTTGGCCTAGTTATTTCATTTACCCAAAGAGGTTTATACTCTAGATCAAAACTCGTAGTCTTCTCTTTTACAATATCTGGATTAAAGTAGACTTCAATATAAAATTTCTCTTCATTTAATACGAGAGATACCCCTAAGTTCTTAAGTGTATCGAGAGTCATTTCTGAATCAGTTAACTTCACTTGCTCTTTTACAAATTCAGAAAAGATCTTTCTACTATTTAAGACAGAAACAGGCTTATTTGCTGTGAACTTTACTGGAGACTCTCCAATTTCACTATTATTAAATACAAATGAAGTTGGTACCCACCTAGACTTAACTTTGAACATCTTAGAAAAAATTTCAGCTTCAGTCTGAGCGTTAACAGCGCTACAAAGATTTAGAAACAGAATTGTTAAAAAGACTTTAATCAGCATTCACAAATTCAATTCGATAGGGTTTCTGTACATTGACTTCTTTTGGAGGAATGAATGAGAAAGACCTCTTAGTTTTAGCTAAGATATTTTCTCCTTTAATTCCTTCTAAGTTAGTAACAGGAAAGCTTTGATCTTCTTGATAAACAGTCAACGTTGGATTTAAAAGTATTTGGTGAATATTACCTGTATTTTCTAATTCAAATGTAATCGTCGATAGATCTTTCTTAGTTTTAGATGAGATGACATTTAATTTAGACTTTCCATCCTTAGGTGTAACATAAAGAGCTGCTACATAACGAAGTAATATCTTTATATCAGTCTTACTATTTTTATTCTTTGCAATATCAATTGGTAATTGCTCAGCAATTAAACGATACGCTTTCTCAAGATCTTTAACTTCACCTTTTAACCATCGAACTTTGATGACTCTTTTCTTTTTAGCACCTAGAACAAGTTGATCTGGAAAGATTAAGAAATCATCAGTCTCAGGTTGCTCTTCTGAGCCATCAAGCTTCATCTTTCTTACTCTCATATCAAGCTGTATAGCAATAGGTTGATCAGAATCGTTAAAGACAGTAAACAGAGCAGTCTTAGTTTTATTAGTTGCTTCTATGGTGTAACTCATAGGCATGAGTTTAAAAGCATAAGTGTTAGATAGGATAAAATATAGAAATAATATAGTTAGATTTTTCACTAGATAATGATAGCCTCTGAATCAGAAAGACTCAATAACAAATAATTAAAAAGGGCCTATCATGGCCCTATTTAGTTTAGTTTGCTTGTATTGTGAAAGTTACAGTATCGGAATATGTACCTTGTGTAAGACTAGCTGCTGATTGACCAGTATAAGATATTTCAACATCACTAGAGTAACTATATACTCCACCTGTTGACTCACTCTTAACTTCAGTATCAGATTGAGCAAGAGTTACATCAGAACCATCGTACTTCATTGCATATGAAACTTCATCTAATGAACCATTTTTAAGTAGACCACCATTTGCTGTTCTAACTAAGATTTTATATCCAGTATTTGAGTTCGTTTGTTCAGAAACTTCTGCAACTTTTAAATCAGTTTCAGTTGAAGTCAGATCTAGACTGTTATTAACACCACTTTCTGGAGTAACAGAAAGCGAAAGAACTTGATCAATTGTCCCCTGAAGTAAAAGTGTTCCTTGTGTTGCTGCAAATGAGCTAATAGACATTAGTGACAAAGTTGATGCTATAAATAATTTCTTCATAATTCTCCCGTATAGAATAGTTATTTATAGTATATACAAACTATATGCCAAAGAAAGGGAGGAAGATTTGTACTATCTAGGTCCCACTATGACCCTAAGAGTGCCAAAGTGAGTATAAGGGTAGTATCTTATTGTTTAGTATTATTAATTTGCAGCAATTTCTAGAACTTTAAATGAGGAGTTATTTGAGTCATTAGATTTTAAATTTTTAGACTTAAAAAAGTAGGGTCTTATTTTTTTCTTATAGGGAGCGTTCGAGATTATTCTCACATTATTATTTTCATCAAGCCTGTAGTCGATATTTACACCTATCTTTGAAGATAACTGTAGAGAGCCAGTTGTTGCTCCATATGAAAAGAAAGGTAAAAATAAAAGAGAATAAGCAGCTATTAGTTTTATCACGATTTACTCCTTAGAGTATTATCGGTCAAAAACGGGTATACCTGACCTTAAAAGTCAGATATACCAAAAATTCAACTAGTTAGCTTGAATAGTAAATGTAACCGTATCGGAATAAGTGCCTTGAGTTAGGGCAGCAGCTGATACACTCCCCGCAATTGTAACTGCAACATCACTATTATTATCATAGACTCCACCTGTAGTAACACTCTTAACCTGTTCATCTGTATCAGAAAGAGTTACGTCAGAACCGTCATATGACAGAGAGTACTGTACACTGTCTAGTGTCCCATTCTTTAAAAAACCTGCATTAGTTGTACGTAAAAATATTTTATATCCAGTATTTGAGTTCGATTGTTCGTTAACAACAGCAACTTTCCTATCTGATTCACCAGCGACGAGATCCAAAGAATCGTGAACTCCTACCTCAGGCGTCACAGTAAGGGAAAGAACTTGATCAATTTGACCTTGTAATAAGAGAGTTCCTTGAGTTGCCGCGAATGCCGGTGCAGATAATAAAGCGAAAGCTGCAGATGTGATTAAAAAGTTTTTCATAATTTTCTCCTACTAATAATGATTAAAGTAAATCGTAACTAGCTTTATATCTTCAAGAACCATGCCATACCGTGGTGTACTGATACTAACCAATTAGAAAAAGAAATAAGATAAAATTGTCTAAACTCTAGTCGATCGCTAATTGACTTGACGAATAATTATACAATCTAAATAGATTACTTGATAAAACTTGAAAGCGAGTAATCACCGAGAATAGGAATACTTAATAGAGTTAATTCACTCTTTAACCAGCCTACTCCATTAACATTCGGGTGATACCAGAGGTACCCTTTCCATTTACCGTTGTCGGGAATAATTTGGATTTTAAAAGAGTCGTAGTACTCTCCGATACTCTCTCTTTGAATAAACTTTACTGTTGCCTTTGTGACCTTAAGGCTACCAATTTCCTCTAAGTAGATGTAACCTTCTTTATCTGAGAAAATATTAGGAAGAGATTGTTCTACCTCACCTTGAAGCTTACTATCACCAATTGGTATATAAATTTTCTTTTTAATCTTATAAGATATTTTTGCGATAAAGGACTCATCGCTAGATTCAAGAGACTCAATTTTTATTTCTCCACCTTTATGATGCTTTCCTTTAGCAATATCATGAAAAATGACTTCAGCTGATGAGTGGAAAGATAACACTAGCAGTAGTGAGAATAAAAATGTTTTCATTTAAGCTCCGAAAAGTGGGCCATGAGAATGCATGGCCCAAATTAGATTAAAGACAATAGTTCATGTCTCTAAAGTATTGTGCACATACATTGTTTGCATTTTTACAATCACTCAATCTAGAAGATCTATAAGATCTATATCCACAAGAACGAACAGGAAGTGACTCTACAAGAACATCAAAAGAACCAGTCTCTACAGTATCACCATCATTAGATAATTTATAATCTATAGTATTCTCTCCGGCCTTAAGTAATGGTCTTTGAGTAAGTGTCCAGATCCACAGATTAAAGTTCTCAGTACTCTCAGAACCTTTAATACGCGATGACTTAGTTTTAGTTTTCCCACTTGAATTAGTATAAGTTAACTTTACTTTATCAGCTTCTATACCTGAATCATAAATAAACTTTGATCTTATAGATGGACTTAGATAACTCTGAGAACAGTTGACGTAAGCATAATCACTTTGTCCTCTCTCATAACACGACACTCTGATTTGTCCTTGTACACGATGATTCTCAAGTTTGTTTCCTATTTTTAAACCTGTTTCTGCCTGAGCTGAAATTGAAAGAAGTAATAGAGCTACCGTGCTCAAAAGTGACTTCATGAAGTTCTCCTTATTTAAAGTTATAAATATGTTAGATTGATTTTTTTCAAAGTACAAATGATGATAGAAATGGTAAGATACATGGATGAAAAAAATCTTAATTAGTTTATTGCTTATATTATCTACTCAGACCTATGCGTTAAACTGCAACAACGCTACACGTAAAGTAATCTTTGATGAAGACACTAAGGGAATTGTTCTTATTGTTCATGGGTTAAATCTAAACCCAGAAAAAATGGAAACGCTAGGAAACTATTATAAGTCTCAAAGTTTATCCCCTCTTTATGTAAAACTCACTGGTCACACAAAAAATTCGAATTGGGACCAAGTTGATAAAGATAGATGGATAAAAGATTTCTATCTTCCATTATGCCAAGCACACTTAAACTCTAAAGAATTAAAAGTCCCTATGTACGCAATAGGCTACTCCCTCGGAGCAGTCGTCATACAAAATGCCATTGAAAAATTTAAGGCGCCATTTAAAAGTGTAACCTATATTGCTCCTGCTTTTAAAACGAGATGGTATACATCATTTATAAATATTTTATTCAAACTTGGTTTTGAATTTAACCTCCCAAGTGGAAATTTTGTAGAATATAGGGCCAAAGCAAATACAGGATTAAAGGCATACAAAGCGATGTGGGAAATAGAGCAAAGCCTAGAGTATAAAGATACGATCCCTAAACTTGTAATGATGGATAAGAGAGATGAGCTTGTAGACTTCTACTCTACAAGAGAGCTTTGTCAGTCGTGGAAGGGTTGTAAATTTGTAGAAATTAGCTCTAAACCTACAAAGAATGAGAAATCGATCTATCACCTAGCGATAGATCCTGCGACATTAGGTCAAAAAACATGGAAGAAACTGACAAGTAAGATAGGCTTAAGCCTTTAATAAAGGACATTTACAAGCACTTAGAATGTTAGAAAATGTTATTTTGCCACATTTGATGTTTAAACAAAAATTATGATAAAATTAGAGAGTAGTGGATCTCCAAGGAGTTTAAACCATGCGAACCTTGCTCTTAGATAGTACCTTCTTCCCGGTGCGAATCATTAACTGGCAGAAGGCCATGATTCTCTTGCTCACCGGTCGGGCTGAAGTCGTCACTGAATATGACGACAAACTTATTCGGTCGACAACTCAAAGCTTCAGCCTCCCCAAAATCTTACGCCTTTTTAACCGCCACAACACTCAAAGACATGTTAAATTCACACGATCAAATGTTTACCTTAGAGATAATTATACTTGCCAGTACTGTGCTAAGTCTTTTGCTTTTAAGGAGCTTACCTTTGATCATGTTATTCCTGTAAGTAAGGGTGGAAAGACGAATTGGAAAAATATCGTTACTTGCTGCAAGAAGTGCAATACCAAGAAAGCAGCTAAGACATTAAAAGAATCTGGTCTAAAATTAATGAACAAACCAAAAAGACCAGGATGGACAGCTACGATGTGTCTAAGAATAAAGGAAAATGATCCCAGTGAATGGTTTCAATGGTGTCCAGGGTAGCCCTTCTTCATAGACTAATACCTAAATTATAAGTTATATTTCCTCATAGTTAGGGGGAATATTAAATTTGAAAATATTATTTGTATTATCTATTTTATTTTTGGTTGCATGCTCTAGCAATCACTCTGTGCAAACCTTAGAAAGTAAGAACTTCAATGGTGACGTCTTTCAATTTAAATCTAAAAATATTGATAAATCATTCACTGATTTACTTAAGTGGAAAATCTTTGGAAAAAGTACTCCATGGCCTGAATCTATTCCAGTGAAGCAAGTTAAAATAGATAAGAAAAGAGTTTCTAATGAAACACATATCACTTTCATTAACCATTCAACATTTTTAATACAGAATAAAGGTATTAATATCCTCACTGATCCAATCTGGAGTGATAGAGCATCCCCTTTTAGCTTCATGGGACCAAAGAGAGTCAGAAAACCTGCCGTGAAACTAAATGACTTGCCTCCTATAGATATAGTTTTAATTGGGCATAACCACTACGACCATTTAGATATAGAGACATTAGTGAAATTGAATGAGGCACACTCTCCAACCTTTATTGTAGGACTTGGCGTAGAAAAACTTTTAAATGAAAATGGGATTGAGAATGTAATAAGCTTGGATTGGCACCAAACAGTTACAAGAGATGAGATAGTCTACAGGTTTGTTCCGTGCCAACATTGGTCAGCAAGGGGTTTATTTGATAGAAATAAAACACTGTGGGGATCTTTTATTATTGAAGCTGATAAAAGAATATATTTTGCAAGCGATACTGGCTACGCTGACCACTTCCAAAAGCAATATAAAGCTTATGGGAAGATGGATGTCTCTCTCTTGCCTATTGGTGCCTACGAACCAAGATGGTTTATGAAAGAACAACACCTAAACCCAAGGGAAAGTGTAATGGCACACTTGGATTTAAAATCGAAGCTAACAATCGGAATGCACTTTGGAACCTTCAAACTAACAGATGAAGGAATAAATAAACCAACAGAAGAATTAGAAGCCGCACTCACAGAGTTTGGAATTAAGAAGAATGAATTTATAGCTCCATTTTTTGGACAAAAATTTAGGATTAGATAATGGAAACTGATTTTCTCTCATGGACTAGAAACAACGAAACCTATAACGAGCAGCCTTTTATATGGAAGGAAATACACAACGGTGTTCTCAAAGTACTAGGTACTGGTCTCATTGAATTCATACCTAGAACTTTAACAAGTACTCAGGTTGTATACAGTTGTGGAATTCACGGCAATGAAACAGGTCCAATCGAAATTATAAATGACATTATATCTGATATCACAAGTGGTGACTTGAATTGTATTCAACATACTCTCTTTATAATCGGAAATCCAAAGGCAATGAATCTAGAAAAAAGATTTTGTACGGAAAATCTTAACAGGCTATTTGCTAGAGATTTAAGTGTAAAAGACGATAACTATGATGTCCTTAGAGCAAAAGAAATTATAAAAGTTATGGATAACTTCTTTAAAGAAGATACGACAAAAATTCATTACGATCTCCATACGGCCATAAAGCCATCAGAGCTTCAGAAGTTTGCCATTTATCCATTCACACCAGATAGAGCTATAGATAGAGAGCAACTCGGCTTTCTCGAAGATTCTGGAATCGATGCTGTAGTCTTTAGTAATAGTGAAGCAACAACATTTTCATATCACTCTAGTATAAAGTACGGTGCGAGCTCCTTCACATTAGAACTTGGAAAGGTCCAGAAATTTGGAGAAAATGATCGCGCTTCATTTAAGGAAATAGAAGGAACCTTACGAGGAATTCTAGAAGGTACATATAAAAAGAATGACTCTATCTCTAAACTCATGCTTTTTGAAATTAACATTGAAGTAATTAAACATGACGATACATTTGAATTTTCATTTGATAACACACTTCCAAATTTTTCTAAATTCAAAGATGGGCAACTCATCTCTAAAGATAGAACAGATGAAATATATGCGAATGGAAATGAGCAAAGAGTTATCTTTCCAAATCCAAATGTAAAAGTTGGAGAAAGGGCCGCTCTAATTATCCGACCAAAAAGATTGCCAATGTAAATCTAACTGTTTACAATTATTCTCACACACTAATCTTTGTTAACAGGGACGTTATGAAAGACAATATTGAGGACATGGTTAAAGAGACCATTGAAGAGAAACCATTAGGCGGAAAGTCGCTTTCTTCTATTATTAAAAGTAATTCATTTGATAAACCATCCAAGGGCCTATCAAGCTTGTTATCAAATAAAATTGGTGCTCCAATATCTGAAACAAAAACTCAGATCCAACAAGTAACTACTGAATTCTACCCATCAGACATGATGATCAATAATGAGTTCCTAAGAATTGAGAGAGAAAAAAACGAAAAGCTCACAGCATCGCTTGAGAAGCTGACAGACTTACCTACTCAACTCCAAACCATTCAGAGTAAATTAGAAGAGCTAACTCATTTTGAAGAAATGAATAAGCTTGACCAAGATATAAACAACGAAATTTCAAAGAACATATTCGACTCTTTAAAAGAGAAGAGGTCATACCTCTATGTCGTGATGGCAATTTGTATTGTGTTTGGTCTAGTTCTTGGGAAGATGTCATTCACTGAAAAACAGCATGTAACAGTTGCGCCGACGCCAGTTATAAAGAAAGAGTTGAAGCAAATAGTTAAGCTTACTAAGTATGTAACATTAAAGTTTGTAAATATGAGAACTTCAAACTCACCTAAGGCCGAGATCGTAAAAACAATCTCACCTAATCAGACTCTAACTCAATTAGATAAGAAAGGTGGATGGATTAATGTTGAATACAAAGACCTAATTAACAATAATACTGTTAAGGGTTGGGCCTGGTACGAAAACTTAAAGGAACTTAAATAATTTTCTAGTTTTCGTATTTGCACTAGACCTGTTAATAACCTAGAATATAGCTAATGAAGTTAATTTCTACACTTATTATACTAATACTTTTACAAAACTCCTCTATTGCTCAGTCTATCCTAATAGATCCTGGCCATGGAGGAGAAGACTGCGGGGCAAAGGGTAAACTCTGGAAAGGGAAAACCTTAAAAGTCATTTGTGAGAAAGACATTGCTCTATCAATAGCTAAAATTATTCATAAACGACTTTCAAAGAATTTCTCCACTTACCTAACTAGAAGTTTGGATAGGACAGTAACTTTGGAAGAACGCGCAGAGTTGGCTGATAAGATTAAGGCCGACATATTCATTTCAATCCATATAAATGCTTCTACATCTAAACATTCTCACGGCCTAGAGACATTCTATCTAGATAATCATGACAATGCTGCTGTTCGAAAAGTTGAGCAAGTAGAAAATAAGAACCTAAAAGGTGAACAGGTTATTATCAACAAAATTTTAGCTGACTTAGTCATTGATAGAACTGCTCCAAGTTCTAGAAAGATGGCAAAACTAGTTCATACTGAACTCAGTAAGAAAGTATCTAAGAAGTATAAGATTACAGATCGAGGTGTTAAACCTGCAATCTTCTATGTTATGGCATTGAGTAAAAGGCCTTCAATTTTACTGGAAGTTGGTTTTATATCTAATACTAAAGAACTAAAGAAGATGATCACTAAGAAATTTCAAACAGACTATGCCAACGCTGTCGCTCTGGGTGTAGAGAAGTACTTTTCAAAGCAAACAGCTCCTCCTCTATTATAAAGTAATCATCTTTAAATTATAGCAACCAGTTGAGTTGGCCGGATCAGCTTGTGGTTTACATTTCTTATGTGAAGGGTGACATTTTAAGCGTAAATGAAAGTGAGTAAGGTGATACTTAGCAGGCCTCAATCTTCTTAACGTTTCTTTCTCTAGCCCATTAGGAGAAGATCCATACAGTTTACAAAACTTTTTCTTAATAGCTCCATCAACAAAGATTCGTCCAACGCTTCCTCTTTCTACGATTGATTTAAATAATTCCCAGTTTTTTTGAGTATCGAAGTTTTTAGATACTACGCCACCCTTTACGAAATACTCTCCCCACTCTGGATTATCAAGACTTTGTCCCTTCTTGTTAACTCTAAGGTAGACAATATCAATATCCAAGCCATTCTGATGGGAGGTATGTCTTGATACTTTGCCACCTCGAACTGCTGATATATCACCAATTTGAAACTTTTCGATCTCAGGATTTAGAGCGAAGAAGCGATCCGTGAACTCAGATACAAAATCTAACAAGTAATCTGTTGCATAGAGTCTTTTTCTTGATCTAAATAATTTTTCAAAGTGACCATTGTATTGATCGATAGATGTAGAATCATTAATTGAGCCACTAGAATAGAAACCAATTGATTCAGAAGAGAAAGAAGAAAAACTAGAAATCAGAATGAGAGTGAAGATAATTTTATTAAGCATTTTAAATCCATTTTTCTCTGATTATAAAAGGATTTATCACACTTATTCAAATGACTTTTTAATCTTCAATCTCAACAATCATATCTACCCAGTCATCTTCAGGCACATTTTCTACAGGAACGCACCAGTCCATAACTGACTTACCAAGAGAGTGAACTAATTGAGAGTCACCACTTACAAGATGATGCCATTCAGGAAGGTCTTCACCTTTAGAGACTAACTTATAGGCACATGTTGAGGGAAGATATTCTAAGCTTTCAATATTTTCTGGTGTGATTTTGAGACACTCAGGAACGACTAAAAAACGTGAAGAGTACTGCTTACACTTAACTTTTTCTATATCTAATAGAGAACAGGCGCATGCCGTATATGCAACTTCAAAAGTATCGGGATCTTCTAACTTTACGAGGCAGCACTTTCCACAACCATCGCAAAGGGACTCCCACTCATCTGAGCTAAACTCAGTTATTTTCTTATTTTTCCAAAACATGTAAGAACACTTACCTTAAAAGCATAAACTATTGATTTATATTGTAAAATATATACTGTAATTACAATAAAATACTACTATTCTCAACATAAGATTGATATAAATAAAGAAATGGAAGTATCAAACGCCACGCTCGCCGCGTATATCGAAACATTAAAGTATCACAATAAAGACCCTAATGTTTTACTAAGTGGCACTTCCCTAACCATGGATCAAATCACTAACCCAAAAGGTAAAATTACCTGGGAAGATTTTAGAACAATAACAAATAATACATTTAATACAGTGGGTGAAGAAAAAGCCTTAAAGAGCTTAGAAATTACTGGTGTCGATAATGAAGACCTATCTATTTTCAAAAAACTATGCGCCTCAGCAATCAGGGCTGAAGGTATTTATTGGTTCTTTTGTATTTGTATTTCAAAGTTATTCTACAAGAACTTAACTTTTGAGTATACGAAAGTTAGAAAAGGTCATATCCAACTAAAAATTATCATGAAAGATGGCTATAGCTGTTTTAGTAATTTTTTAAAAGCATATGGTGCAGCGTTCAAAGGTTTTCCAACAATGCTTGGTTTACCTGAAGCGAATACCACTATAGATGAAACATCTAAAGAGCCGATAATAAATATCTATTATCATAATACAATTAATTACCTCAATCCATTTTCAATTCTCCCTCACATTTTTACTTCTAGAACAAATGTAGCCCAGCTATTAAATGATCTAGATACTAGAAAGTATGAACAAGAGTTATTAAATCAAAAACTCAAAAAACTTAATACAGAATTAGAACAATCTATTCAATTGAATGAATCTTTGATTAAGACCATTTTACACGACCTAAATAACCCTCTGGCAATTATCAGGTTAAAAAATGAAAAGCTTCTTGATTCTAATCTAGAGTTTAACCTAAAAGATAAAGAAGTTTTAAACCGTGCATCTGAAAATATGTACAGAGTTATTAATGAATTAAAAAATTTCCACTTAGCAAAAGCAATTCTCCAAACTGATACTGTAAATGTCATGGAGTGTATCAAGGAAGCTAGAGATCACTTTCAAGACCGAATTGAAGAAAAGAAGCTTGAAATAATTATTAGATCAAATCTACAAAACCACTTCACACTCATGGCCAACAAACCAACATTTGTCACTTGTGTACTATCAAATCTACTCTCTAATGCGATAAAATTCAGTTTTGAAAGTGGAATCATCAATATAAATGCAGAAGACACTGAAGAAGAAATAATTATTACTGTTAAAGATGAAGGTACAGGAATGAAGTCTTCAGCAATAGAAAACTTCTTCAATGACGACCTAAGTGAAAGTGAAGAAGGAACTTCCGGCGAAATGGGTCTTGGAATTGGCTTAACACAAGTTGCTTACTTTACTAAACAAATGAAAGGAACTGTAAAAATCAACAGTAGACCTTATTCTAAACATCCAACAGATCATGGCACAGAAGTTATATTAACTTTTAAAACAAAGAATCATTAACTTAAACATACACAGCCAATTTTTTTCGACGACAATTTAAAATAATATCTTTTAAAAAAAATCTTTTTTTTACGTAAACATTTTGAACTACAGTGATTTTTAATTTTAAAAAAAAAGCTGATCTCTAAAAATAATATGATGACTTCACCGAGGAGGTCATATGTTTTCAAGAAACTTAGGTCTAATAAGTGAAGATGATCAAAAATCTTTAAAAAGTAAAAAAGTATTAATTGCAGGTACTGGCGGAATGGGAGGAGTCTGCGCAGAAGTGTTAGTACGAATGGGAATTGGTGAGTTAATAATTGCTGATCATGACATCTATGAGGAAACAAACTTCAATAGACAACTTCACGCAAACAAAGAAACCATTGGAATGTTCAAAGTCAAAGTTCTAGAAGCAGAATTCTTAAAAATAAATCCAAACCTTAAAATTACTTCATATCCAGAAAAAGTGACTTTAGAAAATATTGAATCTCTACTAGACGGCGTAGATTATGTCGTAAACGGTATGGATGAAATGTACAACTCTCTTATTCTAGAAAGGACTGCAAGAAGTAAGCGAATAACGATTGTCGACGCCTGGCTAACTCCGTATGCCAGTGTATTTGTAATGACACCTGACTCCCCCCATTGGGAGGAGTTTTTAAATTTACCAACAAGAGGAGTTGCACTGAAAGACCTAACACCAGAGCTTTGTAATGAGGCCGTAGATATTGAGGTAGAGTACACTTTTTCTCACTTTAAAGCTTACGAAATCATTCCGAAAAATGTGGTTAAAGACATTGTTTACAAAAGAAGACCTAGACCTTCCCTTGCACCAGTTGTGTGGTTAAGTGGTGTGCTTATGGCCAATGAGGTATTTAAACTTTCGTGTGGGAAACCACATACTGACTATCGTGGAGTATTCTTCAATCAATACGAAATGGATTTTATTAAAGGAAGTATTAAAAACTTAAAAAATGTAGCCTAGGAGAGAATATGTATAAGTTAAGAAATTATAACAATATCATTTCAAAACATTATTTAAATCCAGGAAAAAACTTAAGCGACTTAGAACTAATAAAACTTTATAACTCTATGATTCAAGTTAACACTACAAAAAATCAAAACGTAGATAACCTCTACCTGAAAAAAGGTCATTCTCTCTCAGAACTCAGAGTGATTTATAATAACTGTATAATCACTTTACTTAGCGACCAAGAGTCACCATTTGGCTTTTTAGTAAGTCCTATACTTAAAACACAAAATGGGCATCTCCTACATGCAGGATTGATTATATTTAGTAGAAACCCTGGAGGAGATTTTTTACAACTAGTAACTCTTGAGAATTTTACAATGGCATACAGGTCATACGGAAAAATTTTAGTTACAAATATAACCTCTACACCTTCAATTATAGAAGTTTTTAGCAACACGGTAAATCGTGCGTGGCCTTCTCCAAAGATGAATACAAAAATCTGTCCTAAGGAGTATAGAAACGCAATAGTAAACCTTAAAGAGCAATATATGGATCGATACTTTCCTGAAGACTCAAAGGTAGAAATTAATAGTAAGAGATTTACAATGACATCAAATTCAAATGATATGGGCTTCTCAACGAACTACTATGAACTAAGTAGGGCCACTAAATATATCTACCAGTCTTTTTGTAAAACGTGGATAAACTACGATAAGAGTGAAGATGTCATACAGGTTGGAGAAATAAATCTATTCACTTACATTAATCAAATCCTAAAGCTTATCTTTTTAAAAATAAAGATTAAAAAAATTATCAAAAAAGATAATAATCAGGCCGTAGAAAATACAAGTAAACAAGCAGCTTAAAGAAGAGACTTAACCTTCTCAAAGCTATTTGTAGTAATAATACCTGAACGAGAACTTACTTCACGACTCATCTCATTCATTTGTCTCACCCTCTGTTCACTTGGAGGGTGAGTACTTAGAGCATCTGCAAATGCTTTAGAGAATTGATTACTATTTTTTTGATATTGCTTTTCCATATCTAAAAGCTTTTCGTAAAACTTACCAATATGATTTGGGTTATATCCTGCAGTAAGAGAAGTATTGAAACCTATTCTATCAGCTTCCATTTCGTCTTCTCTAGAGTTGGCCATAAAACCAAACTTTTGAATCAACAAAACACCACCAGCACCTGCAGCTCCACCATAGAGTGCTATTCGCTGAATACACTCTCGATCATTTTTCTTGCAAAGGGCCTTACCTAACCCATAGCCTGCAGCTCCACCAAGAATGGCGCCACCTAAACCAAATAATAGATTCTTCGTTTTAGATTGTTTTTCCGCTTCAATTCTCTCTGCTGTATGACGAGCTTTAATGTGACCCACTTCATGCCCTATAACACCGGCCAGTTCGGCCTCACTACTTGCCATCTTTATTAGTGGTGCAGTAATAAAAACTTCTCCAGCAGGCAGAGCAAAAGCATTAACCATTTTTGAATTTACGATTCTAAAATTATAATTATAAGGATGTCCCTCTAAGCCATTTGAAGAAACAATTTTTTGGCCAAGGTCTTTAATATATGACTGAGCATATGAGTTAGATAAACGAGGGTATTCTTTCTCCATTTGAGGAAGGTACTCATTAGTCATCGCTCTTTCATCAGCAAAGCTTAAGCTAGTCTCTTGACCTGTATTATCTCCCTCTCTCATTCTGTGCTTAGAGCCTGTTGCACATGAAGCTAAGATCATTGGAAGAGACAATAGAAACGCTCTTCTTCCATGATTAGTGGAATTAATTTGTATAAGATCACTCTCTAATTGTTTCAATTCATCAGACAAGACAAACTCCTTTGATAAATATTATATACAAAATCATTAAAAACTCTAGCCTATCCCTTTTTGATATCTCGAATTATCAGTAACTTAAAAAGAAAACAATATTTATCTATTCTTTATAAGCCCTATGAAACATCTTCTATGAACAAGATATATTCTCGACGATCAATATAATTAACCAAGCAACAAATTTTTAATAAATTAATTAAAATAAAATATAGAAGGAGACCTCAATGAATACATAACTCTATTTATAATGATGATAATTTCAACACAAAATATTATGCCCCAAGCAAATGAAGACAGCTTCTCTGTATGCGAGGACTTAGAGAAGTTGAGAGTAGAACTCGTAGAGTATTAAGAGAGCACAACGACCTTATTACTGAGAATATTCTTCTAGAAAAAAGATATGTGAATAATTGTGCTGCTTATAGATTAGTGAGTAGAAACCTTAATTAGTAAGAATAATTTTTTAGATTATATAAACAAAAAAGCCAGTCTATAAAGACTGGCTTTTTTATAATGGAGGTCAGAATCGGATTCGAACCGATGATGCAACAGTTTTGCAAACTGCGCCATTTGACCACTCTGGCATCTGACCACATTTGTTCTTGAAAATGTATAATGATTTATACGAACAGAAATGTCAACACAGAACTTGCGTTATTTCAGCTAGTTCTGCATTGTCTAAGCGATAAGTTACGCTTCTCTAATTACGTACTTATCTTTACCTGCGTCAACCATTTCTCTAAGCTCTTTACCAACTTTGAAGAAAGGTACTTTCTTAGGTGGAACTTTCACGACTTTACCAGTCTTAGGGTTCCTCCCCTCGTACGCTTTATAATTTCTATTTGCAAATGATCCGAATCCTCTTATTTCAATTCTCTCGTCGTTATAAAGAGATTTGATCATTGAATCGAAACAAATGTTTATAATTGATTCAGCTTGCTTATGTGTTAAATTCGCTTGCTTTTCAATTGCAGCAATAAGATCTGCCTTAGTCATACGTCTCTCCTTTAGAAACATTCAACTTACATTATTGTATGATTAAATAACCTATCGGTACTTTTTCAAATTCCTAAATAGCTTAAATCATTTTTTTGTAAAAACCTAATGTCTTGCTATTTCGTTCTTTCTAAGTCTAAGTTCTGCCCACAATCTGTGGTTCTTTTTTTATCTACAGAACAACTAAAAAAGATATAACTATATGAAATCACATAATGCGAAGATTAGCTAAGAAAAAAGGCAAATAAGAGCTTAAAATAATAAAAGGAAAGCATTCAAGTAACTAAGGTAAATGTCGATGAGATAATTAGACCTTTAAAGGAAGATAAACTTGAACAAATTAATTGGTTACCTAGTCATATTCACAACGCTAACAGGACTCACTTCATGTGTGTCGGGAGATGGCCGTGAAGGTAAACCAGTTATTAGCTCAAGCAATCAGGCCTCTGGAGCTCTTGGATGTGAAGAGGACCTATTCTGGCTTTCAACAGGTGATACTTGTGTATCAACGTGTCCTGAAGGAACATCTATTCCAACAAGTACCGAACTCGCTGAAATAGTTGCAGAAGAAACAGAGGAAAATCAAACTATCATTGCTAACTCTGCTGGAGTTTGTGTAGATGATCCAATTGTACGACCTACTGATGAAGTCTTTATAAAATCTGATTTCTGCGCTTGTAAGTCAGGACTACCAGATATCATAAATAACTGTGAAAGTTACTGTGCTTCAACTACAACAGATACACCTACTCTCTATGTTTCAACAACACTTGGAGCGAATATTGCGCTAAATGAAAACTTAGGCTCTCTTGATAATTGGTGTAATAATGAAATTGGTGATGGACTAACAGGTCCAGCTTGCTTCCTTGAAGTTTATGATGGTAACTCAACATCTGATCTATCGGTTGAAATTAATTCTGGATCTAATAGCTTTTCTGCCAATATATCTTCTCTGGCATTAAATACTACTTACGTAGCGACTTTAAAAGAGAAGGGGTCTGGATCAAACGCTCAAAGTAAATCATTTCAAATTAGAAGAATTGAATATGATGGAGACGATGATGATTCAGATGAGACACCTCTAAAGATCATGCCTATCTCTCAATACACTTGCTTAACAAGAGCTGGGACTCAAGTAGATGCAGGAAACCTTTATGATAATGCAGCAAGACTACACTATTACTTTCCAAGTAATAACAGTCCTCCTTCATTACCTCCTGGAGATCCATTCTTATTTTGCCATGATGTTTCTAGATATGGTGAAGACGACTCTCCACTATACGATAGACTAGAATTAATACCTCAGCATATGGCCCTATGGGACTTATCTGATGTTCGTTTTGCAGATCAAAACTCTGATTCAAGATCTGATATCAACGAAACTATTCAACAAAGACTTTTAGACGACTATGGAATAACAAAGACAATTAATATCTTCGGACTATTAACATGGCCCAATATGCCTAATATAGATGGAAATACACCTAATATGGGTTACTACATGGTTCCATGGATTGACTCTGTTACAGGAAGAGCATTTTGCCCAGACCAAACTAATTACAATAGTGAAGATAAGCTCTTCAATATTTTAAAAGAAGTCGTCGGTGTTAGTACAGAAGGTATGTACATGGCCGTAAAAGAAGCAGAACTATTAACAAATACAGATGATGAGCCAGTCCTCGCTCCTACTGATATTATGATAATCAGAGAGAACTTATTAAAGAAAATCTGGTTCTACTATGAAAATAATCAACACTATGTTCCAGATGAAATTACTGCGACTCAGAAAACAATCCACTTCTATTGGCCTGCTGATGAGAGCAATCCATATATAAGAAAATCTACACAAAAGATTTATACTATAAGACGTCCTAGTGAATTAAATGTTGGCAGTGATCAAGTAGGTATTCCTACTACGGTTGATCCATCAGATAAGAGATTTGGTTGTATGCCGGCCCTAGATTAATCAGAGAAAGACATTTTTAAAAATAGAAAATGTAGGAGCAAGCTCAGTTCCAAAAAAGAATATAAGAATGTATATTCTTAGACCAAAAATAAATGTCTTTCGAAATACCCAACGAAATAATCTTTGAAATACCCCTCCGCCCTTCGAGGCCATTCTTCTTAAAAGAAATCCCAGGAATATAGTAAAAATATTTGCAGCAAGAAAGAATGTAAGCTTCTTCTTATCTTTAAGCATGTCTATGAGACCTAATAGGGCCTTATCGTCTCTTAAAAGGTGTGTCATAAAGTCTACAGTCTTTGGAAAAACCTTTATCAAGCCCTTAGCTGGAGACTGACTTATATTCTGCTCAACTTGCCTTTTAGACTCATCAAAACTCATTTGCCCATAGACAGAGTTAAGACTCTTCACAAGAGGCTTAAGTTTCTCAAAGTCCATATTCTTAGGTGATGGCATTTTATCTCCACCTTGATTATTTTGGAAGTTTTGAATTATTTCTTGATTTTCTTTTCGGTAATCTTCTAGAGAAGTTTCAAGATGATCATCACCATCATCAGAAAAGTCATCTTGAGAATAGCAGGATATAGACCCTAGGAGTGAAACTCCCAGGGCTATTTTAAGAATAAAATATAAAAACTTATGCTTTTGCTGCACTCTTTTCCTCAGTTCCTTTCATTCTATCAAAGAATAAAGTAACAGGAGCTGCTACGAAAATAGAAGAATAAGTACCGATAAGAACACCTAATGAGATTGCAAGGAAGAAATCTTTAATTGCAAGTCCACCAAAGAAGTACATAACAACAGATACAAAAAGAGTTGTAAGTGAAGTCATAATTGTTCTTGAAAGTGTTTCGTTTACTGCAGTGTTAATATGTGTCGAAAGCGGAAGTGAAGGACCCTTCTCTTCATGTTCTCTAACTCTATCGTATACAATAACCGTATCGTTTACTGAGTAACCAATAACGGCAAGTAGGGCCGCAACAGTTTGCAGTGTGAATTCAACGTGAAAGAAAGCGAATACACCAAGAATAATTGTTACATCATGAAATAAAGCAACAATGGCACCTGGAGAATACTTAAAATCAAATCTAAGACCAATGTAGATCATAATAGCAATTAGAGCCCAAAGCATTGCCTGGAAACCAGAAATTCTTAGTTGTGCACCGGCCTTAGGACCAACAATATCAACCTTTCTTACTTCAACACCTTTTGAAGCATATGAAGCTAAAAGAGAAGCTGAAACTTTTTCAGTAATCTGGTTTAAGTTAGTCTCATCACCTTGAACTTTTACAAGAAATTCGTTTTGAGATCTCTCACCTATTGTCTGAGCAGCGATTCCTTTAAATCCAGCGTCTGCAAGATTCTTACGAAGTCCGTCTAAGTTAATAGATTCTGTAAACTTAAGTTGAATCTCAGCTCCACCTCTAAAGTCTACTCCATAGTTCATTTTTGTAGTAATTCCAAAGATGGCAATTGCTACAACTATTAAAGAGAGAACAGCAGTTACAGAGAATTTATTAACGAAATTTATTTTTGTATTACTTCTAATTATTTCAAACATAATATCTCCTCAACCTAAATACTTAGGTCTTCTCCTTGAACTTTGTCCATGTAGAATTCAAATAATAATTTACCAGCAAAGTAAGCAGTGTAAACAGTTGCAAAAATACCAATAAGAAGAGTTACAGCAAAACCTCTAATTGGACCTGTACCAAAGTTTAGAAGACAGAAACCAGCAAGCGCTGTTGTGATGTTAGCATCAATAATTGTCCAGAAAGCTGATTCAAATCCACTTTCAACGGCTTTATAATTACTAACACCTTTTCTAAGCTCTTCTCTAATTCTTTCATAGATAATGATATTCGCATCTACGGCCATACCAATTGTCAGCGCAATACCGGCAATACCAGGTAGAGTTAGAGTTGCCTCAAGTCCAACAAGACAAGCAATTACGACAAGAACGTTTAAACCTAGAGTAAAGATAGCAATAGCTCCACTTACTCTGTAGTAGATTAAAATAAATCCAAAAACCATAAGACATGCAATCAATGAAGCAAAACGAGCTTTATCAATTGAGTCATGACCCAGAGAAGGTCCTACTGTTCTTTGCTCTAAGAAGTCAAGTTGTACCGGAAGTGCACCAGCTCTTAAAACTAGAGCAAGGTCACGAGCATCTTTCATAACTCTATTGAAACCACCAGTTCCTAAAGTAATCTGAGCTCTACCACCACCAATTCTTGTTTGAATATTTGGAGCACTGTAAACGTTACCATCTAGAATGATAGCTAATTGTCTTCCAATATTTTCACCAGTAATAGTTTCAAATAATTTAGCTCCAGAAGATTTAAATTCTAGAGATACATATGGCTCATTTTTTTGTTGATCAATTTGAACTCTAGCATCTTGAAGGGCCTCACCAGTAAGTGTTGTATTTTCTTCAACAAGGTAAGGAATTTTTGATTCAAGTTCGTTTGTTAGTTTATTAACAGTTTTTTCAAAAGCTAAGATCCAACCAGAAGGCAAGAGCTTCTCTTTTGTTAAGTACTCATTTAAAGAGTTAAGGTAAGTAGAGAATCTATCACCTTTCTTAAAAGTAATTCCACCAGCTTCAGCTTTATTGATCCAATCTTGGATAGTCACTGGGCTTACTTCATTATTAACTAGGTTGAAAGTAAGCTTTGCAGTTTTACCAATAAGGTCTTTCGCTCTTTCAATATCTTTTACACCAGGAAGTTGAATAATGATTCTGTCATTACCTTGAGAAATAATCTCAGGCTCTGTTACACCAAACTCATCAATTCTGTTACGAATAACCTCAATTGACTTAGAAACAGATTGCTCTTCAATTTGAGTCTTAAGAACTTTAGTTAGTGCTAGTTGAAGACTAGTTCCAGTGTCACCAGTAATTCTAATATAACCTTGGTAGAACTCATGAATCTTTGCTTTAGAAGCATCCATATCACTTGCATTTGCTAGGTTAAGAGTAACCATAGGATCAAACTCATCTTCTTCAGTAAGATCACCTATCGTTGATAAAATACCATTATCAGCTAATAGCGTTTCAACTTTTCTAGCATAACCCTTAACTTCGTCTTTATATACTTTCTTGAAATCAATTCCAAGAATCATGTAAAGACCACCTTGAAGGTCAAGACCTAGGTTAATTTTAGATTTTACAGGGTAATTACTCTCCTCTTGAAAGTCTAATGCCGTAGGTAGAATAATTACTACAGACGTAATAGTGACAATAATTAGGAAAATAAAGCGATACCACCAGCTTCTTTTCATTCAATACTCCTCATAGGATTTTGTAGGCGAGAACGCCATAATTAAGCATACGATTTTAAACACTTAAAAGTATAGAGGATAACTTTGCAAAAAAGCAATGATTGAAGTGGCAAACCACCAAAATAATTAGATTGGTGGCTAAGCGTTAGAGTTATCTGAAGAGTTTTTAGTCTCTTTAGACTCAGCGACAACTTCAATAGGTGCGTCATCGCTGTTTTTATTTTCTGGTTTAGTCGTCTGGTCGGCAGAAGCACTTACTTGATCAAAGAGATCATCTTTTGCTTTTTGAAATTCTCTAATACCTTTACCTAAGCCCTTTGCAAGCTCTGGTAACTTCTTTGGCCCTATAAAAAGTAGCGCAAAGAGAAAGATAACGAGTAATTCAGCTCCGCCGATTCCAAACATATTAACCTCTTATTTCTTTGTTTCTTTCTTATCATCTTTCTTTTCAAAGATAGATGAAGCTTTTCCACCGATGTGGCTTCTAAGTACTTTTACTTTAGTACCTTCAGCAACTTCTAGTGTAATTACCTTATCAGTAATTCCAGTGATAGTTCCAAAAAGTCCTGATTTTGTATATATTTCCTCACCTTTACCAAGTTGGCTAAGCATTGCTTGCTCTTCTTTTGCTTTTTTAGCTTGAGGTCTAATCATTAAGAAGTAGAAAATACCAAAAACAGCGATCATTGGTAAGAATGAGCTAAGTGCATTTGGAGAACCTGCAGCTGCTGCCGCGTCCTGAGCGAATACTGGAGTGAAAAATAAATCTAACATTTGTGTTTCCTTAATTTATTTGGGTTAAACCCATTGATTTGAAGTGTAGTTGTTATAAAAGTTCTTATAATATTCGTCAAACGTTCCCGCAATAATATGCTTTCTGGCCTGCTTCGTCATATCTAAGAAGAAGTGTAAGTTATGGTAACTAATAAGTTGGCCAGCAAGATACTCACCAGTGTTATATAAATGTCTAATGTAAGATCTTGAGTAAGTACTACAAACCTTACATGAGCATTCTGGATCAGGAGCCCCTTTATCTTCTTTAAATCTTTCTTTCTTAATATTTAACGGACCATGGTGCGTTAAGAATTGACCATTACGAGCATTTCTTGTTGGAAGTACGCAGTCAAACATATCTAGACCGTTCTTAATCCCCGTAAGGATATCAAGAGGCTTCCCAACTCCCATTAGGTATCTAGGCTTATCTTTAGGCATTGTATGAACAAAATCAGAACAGAACTGCACCATCTCTTCATTCTTTTCACCAACACTCAGACCACCAATAGCATACCCTTCAAAGTCCATCTCAGTTAGTCTCTCCATACACTCAGTACGTAAGTCTAAATGAAGACCTCCTTGAATAATCCCAAAAAGATTTTGATGATCTTTTAATTGAAAGTCTCTACAACGCTTTGCCCATCTAAGAGTAAGCTCCATACTCTCTCTTAATCTATCTTTAGTAGCTGGAAGAGCTGGACATTCATCAAAATTCATAACGATATCACTACCTAGAGCTCTTTGAATCTCCATAGACTTCTCAGGAGAAATCATATGATATGAACCGTCGATATGAGATTGAAAACGAACACCTTCTTCTGAAAGTTTATTCATAGAAGAAAGTGAAAATACTTGATATCCACCACTGTCTGTCAGGATTGGTTTTTGCCAATTCATAAAACCGTGCAGTCCCCCACCAACTCTTTCAATGAGCTCATGCCCTGGACGAAGGTATAGGTGATATGTATTACCAAGAATTATCTGTGCGCCGATTTCATCAAGTTCATGCTGCCACATACACTTCACACTTGCTCTAGTTCCTACAGGCATGAAAATAGGAGTTTCAATATCCCCATGAGCTGTTTTTACAACACCTGCTCTTGCCTTTCCGTCATATGCAACATTTTCGTAAATAGTAGTCATTCATCCCTCAAAATTAACATTGAATCTCCATAAGAGAAAAAGCGGTATTGGTTGTCGATGGCCTCTTTGTAGAGCTCTAGTGTCTTCTCTCTTCCAATCAGTGAACTTACAAGCATAAGCAACGTAGACTTAGGAAGATGGAAGTTTGTCACGAGTCCATTTATAGATTTTACGTCTACACCAGGATGTAAAAAGATACTTGTCTCTTTCATTTCATTTGGAGTGATTTCAAACTCTTCACCATTATGACAACTCTCAAGAACTCTTAGAGATGTTGTACCAACTGCAAATATTTTCTTATGATTTAATATTTTTTCTTTATTCTCAGAATCTACATAGTAGTTCTCAGAGTGCATTTTATGATCTTGTAGATTATCTGTTTTAACCGGAGCGAAAGTACCAAGTCCAACATGTAGAGTAACCTCAGCTCTAGATATACTTCTATTCTCTAAAGACTTAAAGACATCCTCAGTAAAGTGTAGGCCTGCAGTAGGTGCTGCAACACTACCAACATCTTTAGCAAATACTGTTTGATAATCAGACTTATCTAACTCATCACTCTCCCCGTTTCTTATGTAAGGAGGAATAGGTATTTTTGCGTTTTGTTCTAAGTAATCTAATAAGTCTTCTTTATTAAATTGAACAAAGAAGTTTCCATCTTGAATGTCTTTGATTTCTGCAACGAGACCATCTTCAAAGAAGAACTGATCTCCAATATTCTTTTTTGAACTTGTTTTTATTAAGGCCTTAAGAAATCCCTTATCATTAGGAGTTGTAGTCAGTAGGAAAATTTCACACTTACCACCAGTTTTCTTTTTACCAATTAAACGGCATGGAAATACTTTACTTTGATTTACGACGAGTAGAGACTCTTCAGGCAAGTAGCTTGCGAGATTATAGAAGTGATCATGGATAACTTCATTTGATGCTGCTTTATACACAAGAAGCTTAGAGTTATGTCTTCCTGGGATCGGTCGATCTGCGATCAACTCACTTGGTAGATCAAAATCGTAATTGCTAAGTATTAAATCTCTATCCGACATTGTTGCTAGATTCCCTCATTTTTGTCATAATAAGTATAAGTATTTAAACAGATTTTGAGTTTTATCTGAGGAATCAATGCTAGGCAAGAGATCAATCCTAATTTTCTTATTAAGTGTGAATATTTTTGGCCAAAATACACTTACAGATGAACTAAAAGAGCTAAAATCTAGTGCGGAAGAAGTAGATCTATCAAGTTGGACAGCTCTTGCGCAAGATCCACAACAAAATACGCTTACAGAAGATACCATAAGCCTAAACAGCAGTGCGTTAAAAAAGCCAGAGTCTCAAGACTCAAATGAAGAGGACCCTATAGTCGAGACTCAGGAATTAGGGACAATTCGCTACAGATCTCGGTAAGCAACAGGATCTACAGTTAATACTTCCTTCCCATTTATCTTCTCAATAAGAAACTCTTCTCTTCCCTTTTCACCGTGATAGAGAATCTTAAAATTATTTATTGATCTTTCGGATAGGTTTTCAATAACAATCTTAACCTTCCCCTTAGATTCAACAAAAGAAAGTTTTAACTTCTCTTTAGCAAATTTCCAGTTAACAACTTCAGAGAGGCTAACTGATTTACTTTTAAGTTCTTTAATAAATTTCTTGAAAGAATTTTTATATAAATAGTCATCAAATTCAGTCGATGAAAGATCAAAGACAGAAAGTCCACCAAGTAGAGTCATATCTTTTAAACGAATGTTAAAAACCTGAATTAAATCTTCAATATTTGTAATAGATTTATCATTGAGTATCTCCTGAGAGTTTCTAAACATCTTTGGTATTAACATATAGTTTAAACCATCTAGAAAAACAGGTGAATATGAGACTTCTCTAATTGTCCCGTATAAGTAAGATAGTCTATTTTGATTTGCAGAGTCTAAGGTAACTTCATTAAGAAAGTTATTATAGCTCATTAACCCAACTACTCCTGAGTAACTTAACTCCTCAAGCCTTAAGCGAATATTTTCTAAAAGATTAAAAGAAGCTCTACTATCAAGCTTATCAAAGTTGTGCTCAGAAGATGTAATGATGGCAACTTCATAATGACCATTATCTTTGTGCCTAATATCTTTTCCTATGTAGTTATAGTTATTAGTAAAAAGAGTCCATGATGAATCTAACTTCTCAAAAATAGAGCTTACATCTTCGAGACTATCTGACTGTTGAGTCTGCTTATAAATGAAACTAGAAGCAGTTCTTGAACCTTTGAAACTTTCAATTTTAAATACAGGTAACTTAGAAAGTGATGCAAATATGTTTAGAAATACTAAATCAGAATAAAGATGATCAACAGGATCAAGAGAGGTCCATGTTACCTTATCAGTACTTTTAATACGACTATGAACCTTATCGTTATCCTTTATAATATTACCGTTATAGTCAGCTGTAATAATATTCGCCTTATCTGATAATAAATAAGTGTAGTTCATATCAATAGGTTGCCATTTAACAAAGCTACCACCATCAATTTCCCATAAGAAATCATTCTCAGATCCTAGAAGAGTTGGTAGTAAAGACTCTTCTTTTTGAATGTCTTCACCTAAGTATTTATTAAGTAGAGTCTGCTCAACCTTACCACCTAGGCCATCAATAACTCCAAATCCACCAGTGATCAAAAAAGGAGAATTAAGATTTTCAACCTTTGCTACTTGCGACCTACTTAAAGAGTGAACATGAGGAAAAATAGCAATACAATTCTTTGGAACATTGATAAAACTTAGAACTTTGTAATTTAACTTATTTCTTTTGAAAAAAGACTTCCATTGCTCAATAGATCGATTATGCATCAAAGACGAATACTTACGAGCTCTACTTGTCGATATTAAGCAAAATCTTTGATCTTTAAGTTGAGTGGTTAAATACTCAAACTGATCTTTAGAGTTACTTGAGAAGCGCTTATTAATAACAATATCTTTATCTACTGGAGTGTACTCATAAGATTTCAAAAAACCTTTCTTAACAAGCTCTCTAAAGTTATTAGCTGCAAGAACTCTTTCAGATATTTCTTTTCGATATGAAAAGTAATCTTCAAATAGAAATAAACCTGCAACTACAACGAGAAGAAAAACAAATAAGGATGCAAACTTAACCTTTACAGAGACTTTACTAACAGTTGCATCAGTAGCTTTTTTCTTTCTAAGTAGATATTCATTTTTAATCAAAGGTGAAAAACGTCTATAAAATGCTCCCTCTAAAGGATCTTGTAACGCTCCCTTCTTTGTTGACCCGAGCCGAAGTTTGAAGACAATATAACTAACAAGAGTTACTAAAATTGTCGTAAGTGAAATTGCAAGTAATAGAATATTGAAAAAGTTTTTCAAGTCCATTTAGTCTAGTCCTTTTCTAACTAATACGCCCCATTTCATAGGAACCTTTAATAATTCATCAAAAATTGAGAAGAACCGAATAACCTCAAGTAATAGACCATAAGTTAAACGGTTTAAAAAACTTAGTATGAGTAAGTATCCAATCTTTTGTTCAGTAATAATAGAATAAAAGCAAAGAGCAACATCTAAAAGAGTTAATCCAATAAAGTAAGGCCCCATTAATTCTGTAATATTATAAAGAAGCGCAAATTCAAGTGTTAGTACAATGAAAGAGAAGTTAATAAGAGGGATCATAATTGTTTCAAAAAACATGTAAAGAACAACTAGAAGACCACGCATACTATAATTCTCTCTAAGTATTCCAATGCCTTTAAATATTGCTTGAACCATCCCTCTTGACCATCTATACCTTTGAGTTATCAAAGAATTAATATCATCAGGGGCTTCAGTTACTGCAGATATTTTATCACAATACTTAATGTTATATCCTTCCATAAGAAGTCTCATAGACAGGTCACTATCTTCAGCAAAAGTATCAGAGCTATAACCACCAAGTGCATAAACTTTATCTCTATTAAATACACCAATTGGTCCAGGGACAATAGTAACCATTTTCAAAAATGATTGCGCTTTTTTATGGAAATTTAGACCAATAATATACTCTAGGTTTTGAAAAGAAGTGAGTATATTTTTTGAATTACCTACTTTTACTGCTCCTGCAACTGCAGCAAGATTTTCATCTTCTTCAAAATAAGGAATGGCCTCTAAAAGAATATTTTTACTTAATACACTATCAGCATCCATACAAACAAAGTAATCGCCTAAAGCTTCAGATATACCATGATTTAAGGCCTCAGACTTACCGGCATTTGCTTGGTGAATCACTCTTACTTGCTCATGCTTTTCCATCTCTTTTGCAACTACAAATGTATTATCAGTAGAGCCATCATCAACAACTAAAACCTCTAGATTTGGATAGTCGATATCTAGAACGGACTCAATCGCCGGAGTTAAGACTTTTTCTTCGTTATAGGCGGGGATAATAATAGTTACGAGTGGAAAACTTTGAATGATTCTATTTCTTTTATAAAAAACAACTTCTAAAAATGAAAGAACTAGTAATAGAAACGTTCTTATAAATATAAAAATTAAGTAATAAAGCATGATATTAGCAACGAATACTGCTAAAGGATTTTCAAATCTCCAGTTATCTGGAATATTCAAATAGAATGTTACTGTAAGTAATGAACAGATTATTGTAATAGTTACAATACTGACAATACTAGAGTAATTAGTTTTCATTACAGTCTATTACCTACTAGAATTTTTCCTATTTTATTTAAGAATAATTGCTCATCCTCTTTTCGAGGCCGTGAATTTATATATGTAACCTTTTTAAAATTATTATGTAAATTTTGTGAAAGTTTGTAGGCCTGAGATATACCTCGATCTGAATGATGATCATTTATCAAATTACGAATTTCATCAAAAACTAGCGTGATATCTCTTGAACGACGTCCAGTAAAGTGAGTAATATCATCAATCAAAGGTGATAAATCTTGCATGTATGCAAACTTAGTAATTAGACTCGGCTTTGTTTCTAAAAAGATCAATCTTTCATCGTCTATATATTTTTTTATAGTTTCATTTTCTTCATAAAAATAATCACCCTTATCCCATGATAGGAATATTACTTTCTCATCTTCAGCAATATTAGTTATGGTGTTGAGAATATGCTTATCTTTTTCTAGTGAATTAAAAGCAGTAATAAAGTCCACATGATTTTTGAAAGAGGAAATAACATTAGTCACAGACTCAAGAGTTTGTCCGATATCATCAGCTAAAGTTTTTCTACTAATAGGTTTTTTAATAAAACCAATTGCACCTAAGTCTCTTATTCTCTCTCTATCTTCAGGATCATCAGAAGAACTCATACATATAACAGGAATATCACATAGAACGGCATGGTTTTTAAGTAAACCTAATATTTCAAAACCATCTACACTTGGCATAAATAAATCAAGTAGAATAACATCGGGCATTTGAATTTCACATACTCGTATTGACTCGAAAATATTTGTAACAATATAAACTTCAAAGTCTTCTTCGAGTGACTTTGAGACGATTTTTCGAGTGACTGCTTCATCATCAATTACTACAACTTTCTTTTTTCCAGAATGTTGTAAAACGTCCTTTATATCTATCAAAATATCTCCCAATTTATATCGAATAATATCTATTTATATAGTATAGTATATTTATGATAAAAAATGTGATCGGTATATTTTTCTTAATAATTTCAAGTACATCTTGTGCCAGTATCCCTAATTATAAGAGATCGGTTCTAGATAAAAAGACTAGTTCTCTTGTGCTCACGGGTTATGGGCGATATAGCTACACTAAAGGAAATGTGAACTACTATCTAAACGAATTAGAACTTCTCAATGCAAACACCGCAACATTTCTCTACAGTTGTCAGACCAAAACACTTTCTTCAAGTAATATAGATTGTAAATCTGACTACACACCTACTTTAAAATCAATTAAAATGGCCATTGGACTAGCGAAAGAAAGAGGTCTAAAAGTTTCAGTCAGACACTATATAGATGTGGAATCTAAAGAGTGGCGATGCCATTGGAAACCAAAGAATAAGAAAAAGGCCTTTAAAAACATCAAAAAAGAACTCACTCAATTTTCAAAAGTCTTAGAAGACTATAAGGTTGAAACTTTTACGATTGGCGCTGAGTACTGTGAAATAACAGGTAAAGAGTATCAAAATGAATGGAAAGATATTATCAAATCTATTAGAGGTATCTTCCACGGAAAATTGAGTTACGGTGCAAATTGGCAGGAGGAAAATGGTAAGAATGAATTTTATTCAACTTCATTCTGGGCTGACCTCGACTATATTGGACTAGACCTATACTCACCCATTCCAGATAATATAAAAGGAAAAAATATATACAACCATCAATTAAAAGTTATTAGTAAGTTCAACTTATTTGCTAAAAAGTTAAAAAAGAATCTCTTCATTAATGAGGTTGGCTTCTCCGGTTCGTCAAAAGGAACCTCAGAACCTTTTGAATGGAGAAACAAAATCCCCGGAAGCCAAGAAAGACAAGCAAATGCTTACAAGTATACATTGAAAGCACTTAAGAGCTTTCAAAATATAAAAGGTATTTTTATTTGGCGAAAACTAGCTACTAATAAATATAAAATGTTAGAGTATAAATCTAATGAAACAGACTATGACTTATGGAAGAGAAAGGCCTGGTATGAAATCAAGAATATTTTTAATTCTTTGTAATTTTCTAATCTTTAATTGCAATACAATAGCAGAGTTCAACACTAAGAATACTTTTCTTGAATGGCAATCAGGAGTACTTCAGATAATGAAAGAGAATATAAATCTCTTTACTAAAGATCAGAAAAACCCTCTATTTCTTACACATGATATATCAGATAAAGAAATCAACTTAGATTTAGAGAATATTATTATTCCCCTACTTATCGATGATATTAGATTAGTTAGTGGTCTAGAGATAAGACTCTCTGAAAAGAGGGCCTCTAATAACTATCTCTACTATTCGGTTCCTTTTTTTCACGACTACGAATTCAATTTAATAAAGTCATCAAAGAAGACTGAGATAGGACTCTCTAAAGCAAACTTCAAGCTAAAAGGAGAGGAGTTCAAGAAAGTAAACTACATAACCTTTTATTTCTCAACAAACTCTGCAGAAGTAAGACTTTCCGTATGGCCTATAAAGAAATCTAAAAAAATATCTGACGGAGTACTGACTCTAACATTTGATGATGGACCTAAAGATAACTTACTAGCAGCAGAAATATTGAAAAAATATAATATTCCAGCAACGGCATATATAATGCCAAACGCACTAGGAACTAAGGACTTTCTAACTTCAAAAGAGTTACGTTCTATATCAAAAAAGAATTGGGACATAGAGTCCCATCATGAGACACCATTCACTTATTTCAGCAAGGACTCACTTGACAAAGAAATTTCAGACGTTGAAAGTTTTCTTATTAACAATAAATATAAAAAGAAAAATTTTCATCTTGCCTATCCCCTAGGAAAAACAAATGAATCTGTAATAGAAGCTGTATCGAAAAAGTTTTCAACTGCTAGGATAGCCTCAGGAGGAATAGAAACAATCCCCCCTGTAAACTTACATATGCTTAGAGCGTACAATGTGCTAAAGACAACAACACCAAAAGAATTAAGAGAAGTAATCAAGAGAACTAAAGAAAGTAAACAGTGGCTAATTTTAATGTTTCATCACATAAAAGATGAACCAGTCGATGATATTGACTATTCTACAGAAAACTTTGAGGAACTAGCAAAAATCATCAAAGAATCAGATATCAGTATTATGACGATGAATGAAGTTTGGAACAAATACTTAAAATGAATATTTTAAGTAAAGTTCTCCACCCTCACTCCACCACTCACTAGAGTTCTGAAGAGATTTATTTCTAAATAAGCTCAACCCAATCAGCAATGAGTTTCGCTCTCCATATTCAAAGGCTGCGGATGCATAGTATGAATTACCCGTTTCACCGTCATTCTCTTTGATGAAGCTATAAAGATAACTTGCTTTTATAGTGTAGTTTTCATAAAAAGTTTGTGCCCATTCAATTAACGGTCCATGAGAAATAAACTTCTTTGGAGACCAGTAACCAGGAACAGTACTACTATAACTTAGTCTTTCAACACGGTAGCCACCCCAAATCCAAATAGGATAAGCGTTACCATAGAGGAACCCTACACTTTGTCTCTGAAGCGAGTTACCTTGACTTATTTTCGTGTATTCAATTTCATATGGGACTCTTATTCTATCCTTAGGACGATATGTACCTCTAACTCTTGTCTGCAATCTCTGCAATTTATCTGTATAAGGACCTGGAACACCGCCATCAATATATAAGAAGTCATAATTAGTATTAAACTCCAAGTCGTGTTTTCCTATCAGTAATCGGTGTGTAAAATCAGCGTATAGAGTAGAGGAATCTGACTCTTTGTACTTTAACTTGTGTGTTCCTAGCTTAAGTCGAGAATAATTATTCTCATTCCACTTTCTACCTACTCCTGTAAATAACTTTAGCCCTGAAATTTCCCCTAAGTATTCAGCATCAGTAATGACCGTACCAAAAATAAAGTCATTTGCTTCAGGCCTAGCATCTTGATACTTCCAAAAGAGATCTCTTCGGTTATTTTCATAGGTAACTCTATAAGTTTTAGTTTTTAGTCCATTAGATGTATTAGAAAAGCCATATGAAGCATTTACTTGAGCGGGCTCATTTGCAGAAACATTTAATAGTGACAAAATACTGAAGAAGAATGAAAACATAACCGTCCTTAAATAGATTTCTTTTAATATACTAGAAATCTAAACTGTTGTAACTATCAGAAGAATCTACCTAACTATACGAATTCACATAACAAATATCGTGTAAATAACTCATATTACTTAGTTTTATAGATTTTCTATGCTAGATAAACCTAATGAGGCTTCTTTTATTATGTTTTATATTAATTTCACAAAATGCTTATTCAATAGAGAAAGACTCTATTGAATTCCTGCAGTGGTATGTTCAAAAGAAAGAACTCTACACAAGCTCTAAGAAGTATATTAACCGCTTAGAGAAAAAAATTGAGAATGATCAAATAATTGGACTCGAACTTATAATTGCTGAAGCGACTGATGAAAGAGTTGAATCTAAATTTGGACATGCACTCTTTAGATTTGTAGATAATGACAGCGATCCAGGAAATGATATTACGATTAGCTTTGTAGCAGACGTAAACGGCCCTAAGGCCAGTAACATAGGTGGAGTTGTAGGCAAGTATGGCGTTTACCCCGAAGTTAAATCATTAAGACTCTTTATTAAACAATATGTAAAAGATCAGTCTCGCCCTCTAGAAAGACACATCATCCCTTCCAACACAAGTATGCATCATGATTTATTTCAAACTCTAAACGGATGGTGGTCAGAAATTCATGAAGTCAGAGAAGAAGTCTATAAGCAATCAGTAAGTAATGCGAGAAAAGAAGCAATAAAAAAAGGTCGCGATCTTTTTGGAAATGATAACTTTGAATTAATTGAAGTAAAATTTTACGATGAAGAGTTTAAAAAAGAAGTCATTCAATCTTTTGGTATTGTTCAACTTGAAGATATCCCCTTTCAAAATGAAACTCAAAAAGATGAAGCTCTATACAGACAAGCTTACACGAGGGCGTTTAATAAACTAGAGCTAGAAAAAGGTCAAATTGCACTTAACCTATTTCAGGAAATATGGAAGGTTCAAGCGAATAACAATATAATAGAAATAAGGTATCCTAACGCTGATGAGGCTATTGATATTGCAAAAGAACACTTCTCAACAAATGAAATAAAACTCTTCACAAAATATGATAAGAATCTCCAAAAGAATGGTTTCTATGCAATGACCATAGAAACGCAAAAGAACCTTAATATTTTAAAAAGAAATCCTATAGAAATGGCCGTTAAAAATCTTGAAGTCACTAGTGCAGTTTCTGAAGTTCTTGGAAAGTATACTTTCTTTTCAAATAATTGTGCGGGCGCTGTTATAAAATATCTAAAAGAGTCAAACTTTCCACACAAAAGGACAGTTGGAATACAAGGTAGAGTGCCAGTAAAGCTTAATAAGTGGATGAGTAGATCTTTACTTGTACCATACCCATCGATAGTGATAGATGGAGCAGAGAAGTTAAGATCAAAAATTGCAAGAATACTTGGTTTCAGCTCCAAAGAATATGAGCGTTATAAATTCCCTATTCATCAATGGGAAATAATAAATAAGTACATCTCTGGTGATGAGAAGTTTTTATTCTACGACCTCTACAGTAGTACTCTCTCAACAGACTATGTAAGATTAGTAAGAGATGAGTTACAAGGGCTAAGTGCTCCAGATTATAATCAAATCTATGGACTCAAAAAAACGAACCCAATTTTTTATAAGCTTTGCTCTACTAAAAGCTGTGCTAACGAAGTTAGGAGTTCTTTAAGTCAAACATGGTCTAGCAAGCAAATCAAGAAGACAAAAAAGCTAGTTCATAAAACAGGAAATAATACTTTTATTTATAATGGGCTAACTAAGAATAAAGAAATCCTCAACCATTTAAAACTACTAGAATATATTCCAAAAGATTTTGAATAGCTAACTACTGCATTTTTCCAAGTAGTGGTTGTAACTTCTCAAATAGACTGAATAAATGATCAATCAATTTATCAATCATATCTTTAACTGAAATAAACATTGGATATGTCTGAACATGGTCAACTAGAAACTCAAACATACTCTGCAGAAACTCAATAACAGGATCAAGCCCAAGCTTTTTTACTAAAAGCTCAATTACATTATTTACACTCTCTACATCTTTGCCATCTTTAGAAACATGGTACAAAGGATTATTTACTTTACTCATGTAGTTGCTCCGCTTTCCAATCATTGATAATTTGGGCCATTTCACTGAACTGACTTTGTAATGGTAAGAATTCTTTTGAACTGTAAGCAAAGACAGACTTCTTTTGAGACTGACTTTTTACAAGCTGGGCCTTATTCAGAAATGGCTCAACAACAACAGCTTCAGGACCAAGGGATTTAGAGATCATATCTAGATCTTCACTCTCCTGCTTTCTTCTAGAATCCATTAAATTAGGAATATGGGCCAAAACGTCTGGTATATTTGATATTTCCATATCGTTAATATCTTCTAAAACTTCATAGAAGTGAGAGAGTCCTTTGTGAGAAAACTCATCTGGTCTAAATGGAACAAGAGCACCATCACTTGCACATAGAATATTTACAACGAGAAGTCCTAGAGTTGGTGGACCATCAATTACGATATAGTCATATACTGATTTCAAGGCATTCATTTCAATAAATTTTTTCAATATTAATTGTCTTGGACTTGATATTCCTGAGACTGTTAATTCAAATCCTGAAAGATCTTGACCAGCAGGAAGAACATCTATTTTTCCAGACTTACAAATACAATCAGTCCATAAAGCTGGACGATGAAGTGGAGATAACTCTCTTACTGAATTTATAAGAAGTTGAAAGATACTTGTAAGGCCCTGCTCCTTAGTTTCAATATCGAATAAGTAACTAAGGTTTGCCTGTGGGTCCATATCAATGCAAAGAACACTTGCTCCATTCTCTGCAAGAGCATGAGCAGTATTAAAGGCCATAGTTGTTTTTCCAACACCACCTTTTTGGTTTAGAAAACTAATCACTTTGCCTTTTCCAGTAGGTCTTTTTTCTTTATTTTTATTAAAAAAGATTCCCATGAATTCCTCCATATAGATTACAGAAGAATTCTACCCGATCTTAGATTTGTTTACTAGATTATTACAGGATTAATTTATTAGGAAATACTTATAATTATTCTACGTAGTTAGTACTAGTAACAGGAAAGACACATCTAAACCCGACATCAACTCTAGTATTATACGCTGGGTCATCAACAGCAATCATCTCAAGATGATAAGTTCCTGCCCCATTACTTGTAAGGTAGCTTCCACCTGTTGTAAGTCCAGCAAGTCCACTAGCGTTAGCTGCATTTTGAGTTGCATCTAATCTTATTTGCTCTACTACAATTGTATCATCGTGAAGCTTAGTAGATGTAATTCCACTAGATATTCCAATTTGCTCGAAGAAATTATTAACAAACTCACCAGGATTATCTGAAATATATGTAGTCACTGCAGGTAACCCCATAGGAGTGAAGAATCTTGATGCTCCGTTAGATTTCTGATCAAAAATCCAATTAGTAAGATAGCCGTCACAAGTACCATCAACATCAGTGTCAATACAAGGACCAGTTACTCCGTTAAATACATATCTTGTGAAAGTTGCATTATTTCCATCAGCAGGATAGAAATCATCATCTCCATTACCAATATAGTCAGGGTCAACAGCTCCCCCTGGAGTAACAGTTGAGGCTACACCACCACATAATTCATTATCACAATAAAGCCTATCACTTGACCACTCATTTACATTCCCGATTGAATCCTGAACACCATATTTAGAAACACATAATTCAGTTTCACTAGAGCCTGTCATGAGAGACCTGATCCCACTTGAAAGTGTTCCTGGTAGCGTAAATAGAGTGTTAGATATTGGAGTAACACTATCTGTATAGTATGACTCAAGACCATTTGCTGAGCTTGTATTACACTTTGAGTTAGAATTAAGTGAAAGTCCACCTTCTCTTGTGTTAGCAATAGAATCTGAAACTTCTGTTAGGTCCCAATCAGAGTAGGCCACTTGTTCTTTTCTAGAAGGTAGTCTCCCTGAGATATTATTATAATTCTCATAAGCACCACCTGTAGAATCAGAACATCTTCCAGTTCCTGCATCAATAGAGAATGTACCACCAACATTACAGATTCCTAAAATTGCTTCTGTAGCTGTTTCTGCACAGAAGTTATTAGCTGTATCCTGTGAAGTATAAACAATTGGAGGTAATTCAGCATTTTGATATCTATCAGCAAGTGTTGCAAGTCTTAAAGAACTCAGCGTATCAAATTCGTTCCAAGTAGCACCGTCGTGCTGAAAGCACTTACCGGAAGATCTATTGTAGTATACTTGATTTGCTGGAGAACTAAATGTAATTGCTCCACCACCATCAGCAACAGTAGGATCTACAGTTCCTATACAACTTCCACTTGTAGCAACGTTTGATAGTCCTGTAGGACAAGACTCAATTGCTTCATTACTTTTAGTATAAGGACAACCAGCTTCATATCTGTCTACAATAAGGTCTCTTCCAAAGTCATATACAGTTGAACCTGAAACAGATCCTGTATCTCCAGGTCCTTCATAAGGACAAGTAAACGTATTTAAACTAGAATCATACTCATAATTACTTCCGGAACCTGATGAGTCTAATAACTTATCACACTGAGTAATGTTAACGATATCTCTAGGAACTAGGGTTTTGTTTTGTCCAGGAACTAAAACTCTTAAAACAATTTTCTCAAAGTCTGATGATCTAATCTGGATATTTTCAGCAGGAGTTCCTGTTGAAACAACTGGTACAACTTCATAGAAGTAAACAGTATTTGGAATAGGCCCAAAAGTAGAGTTTGTACTATTATCTATATACTCTTGAGTAGTAGCAGCAATTAAATCTTTGTTAATTGGTCGTTTGTAATCGAAGTCCTCTAAAGGAAGTCTTCTAAACACATTATAGCCACTAATCGTTCCACTCCCAGTAAGCACCATAGTATTCCAACGTAACTCAACTGAACCTGTTCCCTTATACTCTTGCCATGAATTAGCAATTTGAGCAGGACTTAAAGATGACCCACTAGGTAGAGCTCTACCAATTGATCTATAACAAGTTGTTTGAGCAATACCATTTACAGAATCATATTGAAGATCTGTAAAGAAAGTATTTAAATTCTCTGGCTCGTTTGCAGGAGGAGCTGAATCTAAACATGTAGCATCCGAACAAGCAGAGTCATAATAGCTTGCTGTCATATTACAATAAGAATCAAAGGCCACCCAACTAGAAGTCCCAGTAGCTGTTGCATAGTAACATTGACCATTTGGCTTAGAAACAGATGGCTCTTCATAGTAAATAGCATTCACTTCATCAGCGCTTACATTTGCAGTAGGTACGCTCACACCAGAACAAGACTCTCCACTATCACACTTAGTTTCACTATAGTTACAAACATAATCTGCATCTTTAACATTTCCACTTTTATCAACTTTAGGTCCCATTGCTATAATATTTGCCCACCCCTTGTGCTGAATTGCTACATCAGTAATTTCAACAGGAATAGATAGGTCAGCTTCATTTGTTCCGTCTGAGAAAGTAATTGTAACAACAGCTGTGCCAGTAACACCGTCACTTGGAATAATTTTTACTTTTACTGGTAAGTCATCTGAACTAGCAGCTCCATCTGGAAGAGTCCCAGTCATAGGAACGCCAGTTCCAGGAACAGCAGGAGTTAAAGCTACCGAGCTTCCATCATAGAAAACTTGAATATTCGCAGACTTCCTTGGAATAAGGCCTAAACCTCCGTCTGCTATTGTAATGTCCGTAATAGAAATAGTATCAGCATCTTCAACAGTGTCAGCACCACCTTCATCTATTCTAATATTATCTATTTCAAAATAACCATTTTGATTTACAACTTTCTTTTCAATTATACTTGTGTAGTCAGTCACAATCTCCCAATCACTTGAAGAAGATATACCAGTACTTCTATAGCAAACAGCTGAACCTTTATCATAATAAAGAATTCCTGCGCTCTTAGGTGTAATATTTGAAACTGGTGATGTTGTACCAAGACAACCTGCAAGACCACACTCAGGAGCATCTACAAAGTCAGAATATGGACAGATTACAGGAGAATCATCTTTTACTATAATATTTAAATGAACAACACCAAATGCTTCAGCACCAGATGAATCACTCACTTTATATTCGAGAGTAGCTGCGGCAGAGGTAGCACCGGCTAAAGTAACTGTACCTACAGTTGCCAGAGTCCCACCTGAAATAAGAGAAGTCATATCGACAAGTTCACTTGCATATGGATCTGCATCAATAGCATTATAAATATCAGTTAAAGTTGATAATCCTGAATCAATATATACATTGATATTGATATCACTAGTTGAGCTACTATCAACTGATACATACGTACCTAGTACATCAGAAAGCGTAGAGTCTTGGATGATGATATCAACACCATTCATAAACTCACCTGCATGTTTAGCATCAAATTGAATACTACCAGCTCCAACCACGTAAGTTATTGTAGCCTTAGTTGCAACACCATTAACATTTCCATCAGTAGGAGTATATGTACAGTCTGCACCTTGAAGTAAAGTCGTTCCTGAAACACATCCAGAAAGAGTCGCTCCACCGAGAACACTTAATAATTCGTAATTTAAAGTATCTCCATCAAGGTCAATTCCTAAACTTGCAGAACTATCTGAAAGATTAAAAATATAACTATCAGGGGTTGCAGTATCAGATTCAGTACCGATATCAATGGCCACACTCTTAGCAAATGGAACATCATTTACACTATTAACTGTAACGGCTTCTAGCTTACTTGCTGTAGTTTGAACTCCGGCCGTCCCATTATTTGAAATCGTCCAAGAAAAAAGAGCAATTCCTGTAAAGTTCTCAGCTGGAGTTAAGTCAACATCACAGTATAACTCACCTACTGGACAAGAACATGCAGAGCTAACAACAAGGTCACTTGTTGAAGGAGTAACTGTACAAGCAGTTGCTGTATCGCCCTCAGAATCAGTTATAGATAATCTTATCGTTTGAGTAGTATCTTCAGTAAAAATAAGTGAAGCTGAAGGTGTTGTTACACCAACTGGAGGATCATCTTGGCTAAAGACATCAATTGTTGCTCTACCGGAGTGAACACTTGTAGTCTGTCCATCGTTCACTTTATAAGTAAATGTATCAAATGGAGCTACTCCACCAGAAAGTGACTGCTCAGAAGCTATTTCGACAGTATCATTTATACCGTTTGTAGCAGAAGCTGTAACAATTGCTGATGCAAACATATCATTATTAACAGCACTTATAACGTCATTAATTAACGTAACTTCATTCTCAATATAGATAGTAATATCTCTATTATCGACAACAATATCAACATTACTTCCAGTATTTAAAAGAGGCTGAGCGACTATCGTTACCGTAATATCATCACCTAAAGAGCCAACAACATTAGAAGTAAAAATTAAGTTATTTGTAGCATTAGTAGTAGGTATGGTAAGAGAACTCTCTTTAGAAATTGCAAAAGCTACACCAGCATCATTATCTGTTGGAGTATATAAGCAAGTTCTATCAGTGCTTGATGATCCATCACTAGATAAGGCACAGCCTGTAATTGTTCCATTCGTAGGGTTAGTTACAATTTCATAAGATAAAAATGGAGAAGTATCATCTTCAACATCTCTCCCAGCAGGAATAGTGAATGAAATAGGATTTGATGTAGTTGTTACACTTTCATTTCCAGTAATATAAATATCTGTCGCAACAGGAGCATCATTTACAGCTGATACGTTTACAAGGACTTGCTTTGTTACAGATGTTCCATCTTCCTCATCAGAGATATTATAAGAAACTCCATATGAACCATTAGCATTTTCATCTAAAATAATTTCGGAAGTACACTCACCTGCTGCACAGTAACATCTATTTTCAATCCAATCTTTCTTGACTAATAATTCAGAATTAGAGTTTTTTGCAGATTCTCCATAAAACTGAACAACTGGAGATGCACTAAATGCTTCACAAAAATCAGTCAAAGTCTTAATTCTAGTAGTAAGTAAGTTAAGTGCTGCAAGCATTCCAGAAGTTGTATCTGTAGAATAAATACCATCCCTTGCACTTTGGACTTGGGTTACCATTCCAAGTGCTGTGGCGCTGTCTGCAGGATAAGTAGTACTGTTAATTGAAGTTGCACATTGAGTTGCAAGGTTTACAGTGTCAGAAACATCAGTAGGTATAGAATTAAAAATAGGAGATCTTACTTCAAAGTCAGTCTCTGTATCAAAGACCTGGCAATTTGCAGCTTCATCACTATTATCATCAGTGTATTGTAAGATGAAAGTTGTTGCAGGATCATCTTCACTTAAGTTAACAGTGTTAAGTGTAGATGTTGGAGCCTTTCCAAAATTGACGCATTTTTGGCTTAACTTATCAAATGAAGTCCCCGTCGCACAGGTAGGATTTTTCCCACTCTTCTCAGCTACGCAAGAAGAAATTAGTCCAAGGACTAATAGTGCAAATAGATTTTTTAACCAAGTTCTCGTCATAATCTTCCCAATACTCTGACCAACTTATCGAAACTTATGGGTTAATCTTTAAGAAAATATCTACTATCTTCAATTTTGAGCTATAAGGAGGGCTTTCAAACTCTTTGTGAGCGATTTATTATAAAATCTAAGACTTAGGCCTATTCACAAGGACTAAAACACTCAACTAATTATGGTATTCCTGCCAACTTTTTGTGCTATTTCACAATAAAGGTACCCATTACCTATTTGCTCAATTACTAGTAGACCTTTACAATATTAATAATGATTAAATACATACTTATATTTTTCCTATCAATTTCAAGTTCCATAGCAATTGCAAATGAGAACTTAGTTATTGTTCAGTCTGTTTCAAATACAAAGAAAACATTTGTGGTTCGAAAAGGAAGGGACTTTGGTATTTCCAAAGGACAAGTCTCTCTATTCTCTACAACCGATATTTCTTTTACCGCAAGGGCAACAGAAGTTACGAGATACTACTCTCTTTGGTCTTTGATTGATAAAGAGGCCATTGTTCCATTCAAACAAGATGAAGTTGTCACTTATACTTCTTCGATTGAAAGAATCTGGAGTGAAGTAGCATTAACAAAACTTAGAGAAGTAGAAACAAAGCAACAAGAAAGTTACCTTAGAAATATTGTAGGTAATTACATCTCTATTAGGGCCTCATGGGGTAAGTCGTTATCTCAGTCGACATCTGAAGTCTCTGCAGAATCTTTAGATTCAAGAACAACATTACATTTTGAGGCCACTTATTCAAAGAGGATGAATAGACATTTAGAATTTGGTGGTGGAATAAGAATAGATAGTGATACCGCTATAGGTTCAAATCCAGAAAGAACAATTCCTTCAACACGAAATTTTTTGATTGCGGATATAACTTACCACTTCAATCAATTTAGAAACTCTAATGCTCATATCTACTCAGGTCTTGGAGCAGGAATAGGAGTATCATCTACAGAAGTTGGAGATAGTACCAAAACTGGTAGTGCGACTCTCCTACCTTACTTTAGACTTGGCTATGAAACTTCTCCCGAGAAAACTAAGTATTCATTCATGGCCGAAGTACAAATTGAAAGTATTGTTGTAGACGAAACATTTACTACGGGTGATGAACAGTCTACTGGTATTGTGAATTCAAAATTTGCGGTAGGTGTAAAGTTTTAAGAGGATATAAGAACTACATCCTCTCGTTTATAAAACTTCTTAAATATTAATATAGTCCAATTTCTTTAAGTCTTTGAATTAGAAAGTCTCCTGCAGTGATATCAGCATATTTAGCTCCCTCTCCAACACAACTTGGTAAACATGATAATTCAGCTTTAGAATGTGGATGAACAAAGTATGGCATAGAGAATCTTCTAGAACCATCACTTGTAGGGTTAACCACTCTGTGAGTTGTTGCAGGTAAGACATCATTAGTTAATCTACTCATCATATCACCAGTATCTACAACGATTTCACCAGGCTTAGAATCAACAGCAAGCCATGTTCCATCATGATCTAAAAGCTCAAGTCCTGATTCAGTTGCACCAACAAGCATTGTGATAAGGTTAATATCTTCATGAGCTGCTGCTCTAATTGAGTTCTGTGTATCTTCACCTTTTGTAGGAGGATAATGAATAGCTCTTAAGATAGAGTTTCCATCATGGATCATTTCATTAAAGAAGTTCGCCGGAACATCAAGACCACGTCCAATTGCTTCAAGTAAGATCCCAGATGTGATATCCATAGACTTATAAAGTTCTAAAAATGTTTCCTTAAATTCAGGAACTTCAGCTGGCCAAACATTCTCAGGATAAATACCTTTATATTGAGAAGTAGCAGCAAGCTCTCTTCCAACGTGCCAGAATTCTTTTAAGTCAGGGTTGTCGTTATTTTTAGCATGCTCAACTTTAAATGGAGTATATCCACGCTGACCGCCATTATCTCCAGCATACTTATTCTTAATCTCAGATGGTAGAGAATAGAACTCACTTAAAAATTCATAGGCCTTATCAACTTTTGCCTGATCTACAGTGTGATCCTTTAAAACAATGAAACCATAGTCTTTTAAACCAAGCATAATATCGTCTACGAATTTAACTTGATCAGCAGATGATCCATTAACGTAACTTAGTAAACTTAACTCAGGGACTTTTCTTTCAGTACTTTGAACCATCTCTATCTCCATGCATGCTTAAATTATTTATAGTTAATTTATACAATAGTTGTAACTAAGAATAGCTACCCATGTCAAACACTGGTAAGTAATATGTACAAGGAAGTAGTCAAAGAAAAGCAATAAAATCAATACAATAGAACATTCTCTCTCAATAATTAGATACTAAGGATATCTTTTTATCTAATCTATGATGATGTCTAAAGACTTTAAAAGGACAAGGGCCTCAGGCATTGAAAACTTCGCTTTTCGTATTTTAGAGTATCTTGAGTCAATGAAATAATCTACAGCTCCACGAAAGTCTGCATTTTCAAGGTTACTTTCATTAAAAACTGAGCCAGAGAGTTTTGAGTTTGAAAAATTAGAATGCATTAGCTTACTGCTGCTAAAGTCTACATCAGTGATAGAGCAATTCTTGAACACAGTACCTGATAAGTTTAAACCTTGAAAGACACTAAGGTTTAATAAGCAGTCCTCGAAAACAACATCACTAAATGTTTTAATTGAACTCCAGTTAATACCTATCATTTTACAATCTTTAAATTTCACATCACGAAGAATTAGATTGGTTACTTGTACATTACTTAGATTACAATTATTAAATTGGCACTCTATTAACTTAGAATTTCTAAATGATTCATTACAAAGATCAACTCTATGAAATTGGCAATCTTCAAACTCAGTGTCCTCAATGCTATTAGGTAAATCTTGAACGTACTCTTCACCTTCAAAGTATCTAATCATAGTTCATGACTTTTATAGAGAACAGATCCCACACGTATAAAATCGCTTCCTTCTTCAATAGCAATCTTATAGTCACCGCTCATTCCCATAGATAGCTTCAGATCATGGACACCAAAGTCATCTTCGAGTCTTTGTTTAAATGTCTTTAACATTTTAAAACACTCTCTAGCATCGCCTTCAATATCATCTGTTCTAATTTTTCCCATTGTCATGAGACCGGCTAAATATATTCTTGAACCATGTTCATCTAAAAAGTGATTTATAGCACCAGCGAGCTTGTCATAATTTGTGAAGCCATACTTTTCATCCTCTCCAGAAGTATTCACCTGGAGAAAGATTCCAAGTTTATCACCTCTAAATTGTTCTTCTTTTGAAAGGATGGCCTCTAATAAGGAAAGGCTATCTACAGAGTGAATATACTTAAGGTTTGGAATTTTTAGAAGTCTGTTAATTTTATTAGATTGGAGGTGACCAATGAAATGCCAAGAAATATCCTGGATCCCTTTTTTCTCAAATTCAAGGGCCTTCTCTTGAAGATCAAGAACTCTACTCTCGCCAAATTCTCTATGACCAAGCTCATGAGAAATAAATATATCCTCAACAGGACTATACTTAGTAACAGCAACAACAGAAGTTTTATGTTCTTCTGTTGCTGACTCTTGAATTTCTTTATTTAATTCTTTAAAGCGATTGTTAAGAAGGGCTTCTCTATTCATTCTCTTCTGTAGCCTTTTTCTTGAAGGAGAACTTTGCATTCACTTCAATATCATATCCATCAAGAACATCTGCGATGACTTTCTTAGGGTCTACCTTATTAAGGTGTTGAGCGACTTCTTCACGAACAGAGTTCGAAAAGTCTTCTTTAGCAGTCTTTGCATTTTGGACAAGTCCAGACACAAGGTCTTTAGGTAGAGGTAAATCAGCAAGCATACTTTTAACAGTATCCTCTGTCATAAAAGCTGCTCCAACACCAATTGAAACCACTTTCTTTATTACATCGCCTAAAGGAGAATCTTTTTCATTCTTAGAAGTCATATCTACCTCATTAATTAGATGCTGCTCTCTCTCTGTATGATTTCATCATAGCAGGTAGTGAACTGTCAGTTAGTTTACTAATGATTGATTTAGGAACAAATCCCTTAACGTCAACGTCAAGTGAATAAGTCACTTCAGTTTGCCCATTTCCAAGATCTACAAGTTCCCAAGATCCATTATTCTTTTTGAAAAGGTCACCACTTTCAAACTCCCATGATACAGAAGTTGGTTTTTGGTGAGAAAGACTTAAAATATATTTAAACTTCTTAATTAAGTTTAAACCATACTCAACTCTCGCTCCAGACTCTGTTTGCTCTAAAACATTTATACTGCTTACTCCATCAACAAAGTCAGGGTAAGAGTTATAATCAACGATTACATTATATATTTTTTCAATTTCAACATCAAAAGTTTCAGTTCGACTTACACTTGCCATTTATCATCCTTTATTAATAGCGTGGTTTAGTATCAAAATGGTGCTCAGCAGAGATATTTCTAATAGTCCCTGACTTACTTCTCATTACAATAGAATGAGTTCTTGCACCCCATGGAGTAAATTGTACACCATCTAAGAAGTTTCCTGTAGTCACACCTGTTGCTACGAACATTACGTGCCCACTTGCAAGTTCTTCAATTGAGAATACTTTATTTATATCTTTAACGCCCATAGCGGCCGCTCTAACAACTTCTTCTTCATTTCTTGGTTGAAGGATTCCTTGGAAATCTCCACCCATACATCTCAGTGCTGCAGCAGAGATTACACCCTCTGGTGCTCCACCTGTACCAAATAAAATGTCATTACCTGAATTTGGGTTACAACAAGCAATTGAAGCTGCAACATCACCATCACCAATTAACTGAATACGAGCACCTGTTGTTCTCACTTCTTCAATTAGATCGTAATGTCTCTCTCTATCTAGGATTACAGCTGTTAAATCTTGAATACGACATTTCTTAGCTTCAGCTAATCTCTTAAGGTTTTCCGTTGCTGTCTCATTGATATCAACGATTCCCTTTCCTTCTCTACCAACAGCAATTTTCTTCATATATGTATCTGGAGCATTTAGGAGGTTACCTTTTTCTGCAATCGCCATAACAGAGATTGAGTTATAACCACCGTGAGCACAAACAGTTGTTCCCTCTAAAGGATCAAGTGCTATTTCAAGCTCAGGACCGTTACCTGAACCAACTTTTTCACCGATGTAAAGCATAGGAGCTTCATCTCTTTCACCTTCTCCGATAACTACAGTCGCTTGACACTCAACAGAGTCTAGCATTTGTCTCATAGCGTCTACAGCTGCTTGATCTGCTGCTTTTTCGTCTCCACGACCCATCCATCTTGCCGATGCGATTGCGGCCATTTCAGTTACTCTTACAAATTCAAGTGCCAAATTTCTGTTCATGCCTATGAGCTCCTCTAATAATAAAATATTAGTTTAAATAATAGATATTATTAGAAGTATAAGATCTTTAACATCAACTGAAAAGATTTTGTTCCGAGAATATCTGCGCTTTCAAAAGAGCTCCGCACAAAATGCTATTTAGCGAGCATAAATAGTAGAAAATCTGGTAAAATTTCCAATTACAGGTTAAATCACTGAGCAAAAGACTAATGACTCACCGTATATATTATTTAAAATAGAGATCAAGAATGATTTTCAAAAATAGTAGTTATATAAGATTATCCAATAAGCTTAGAAAGCTCATTCTTTAACTTTTTAACACTAATTGGCTTAATGAGATAGGAATCTGCTCCATTCTCCATAAGAGTCACAGAACTTTCAGACAATGTATTAGCAGATATTACAATGATTGTTGCGGGACTTAAGTTATTGTCTTTTTCGAATTGTCTCATTCTCTTTAAGCATTCATGTCCGTCCATAACTGGCATATGTAAATCAAGAAGTACAACATCTGGTCTGATAGACTTGAATACTTCAAACCCTTCTTCACCGTTAATGGCCATTTGAGTTTCAACATTTTTATCTTTTTTAAAGTAAAGTCTTAGTAGATTTCTATTTAATTTTTCATCATCAACTATTAAGACTTTAAGATTATTAAACACTGGTAATAAATCTTCTTTTTCTTCTATCTTTGTGTCATTACTGTTTGTAGAGATCATCAGTGGAACTTCAAAAGAAAATATAGATCCACCTTCTGGATTATCTCTATATTTAAGATCTCCTTTAAGCAATAAAGCGATTTCTTTAGAAATACTTAAACCTAGTCCAGTCCCTCCAAACTTTCGAGTTGTAGACTCATCAGCTTGTAGATAGGGAACAAAGAGATTCTTCTGTGATTCTTTTGTAACACCTATTCCATTATCTATAACTTCTATCAAGACGTGTTCTATTCCATCCTTACATTCTGTGGATGATAATTGAACTTTAATCTCACCAGTAGAAGTAAACTTGAAAGCATTTGATAGTAAATTATTTAGAACTTGAATGACTCTATAACTATCTCCAATAAACAATTTATTACTCAAATTATTTACGAAAGAGAGATTTAGATCTTTATCATTAGCTTGATGTTTAAAAGTATTTATTACTTCACTTACTTTTTCATCTAATGAGAATAGATGATTCTCAATGATAACTTTAGAATCCTCAATTTTTGAGAAATCAATTATATTATTTATTACCGACAATAAATGAGTAGATGAAACATTAATAGACTTCAATGATTCTAACAATTCGTTTTCATCAATATCTTTGTTATCAGAAATATACTCTGATAAACCACAAATAGAGTTTAAAGGAGTACGGATCTCATGGCTCATATTTGCTAAGAATGTACTTTTTCTTGAGTTCGCATTTTCAGCGATAAGCTTTGCTTCTTCAAGAGAGTGAACCATACGTTTTATATCTGACACATCTTGAAACTTAAGAGCGTAATTAAGGAATTGATTCTGATCATCAAATATCTTAACAATATAAATTTGAAAATACTTTTCAACTTGATCAATGATAATTTTTGACTCAGTCTCAACGAACTCTTTTAACTCTATATCTTTCATAAAAGAGAGTAAATCAATTCCAAATAACTCTACCCCATTTCTACCCAGAATTTCCTTCTTAGGTTTATTTAACATATTTAGTACTGGGAGGTTGCATTCTTTAATTGAAAAATCTTCATTCAAAAAAAGAATCCCCTCATTTAATATATTTATAGTTTTAGTAGCTAATGAAATTTCTTGAAGGGGTTTAAGTAATGAGCGACTCACTCCATAAAATGTAATGAGAAAAAATGAAATAGTAATAATGATAGTTTCTACGACATTAATTAGAATTTTTCTACTAAACTCACTCTTAAAAATACGATCATCTCTAACAACTTCAACAGCTCCTATTGTCATTGTTCCATTTTTAATAGGAAAAGAATAAATATTATTTTTGAACTTTTTTTGATAGTCGTTCAAGTCTTTGAATGAACGAACCTCTATGCCATTTTCTTCATTACCACTCTTATATCTTCCCATATAAAAGTGACCAAACTGTCCCCTAATAACAATTGCATCAATACCTTCATTTCTAATTTCAGAATCTAACACTTTTGAAGAGAAGTCATCAGAAAACTTTCTCTCTACAGATTTTTGATAAAGCTCCCAAACAGAAGGAACAACAGCTGAGGCAATACGCTCGACTCTAGACTTTATTTCGTTTTCTGACTGTGTATTATACTCTTCATATTCATAATAGAACTGCACACTAGAAATTAAGACAATCACCGCTGAAGCGATAATCGTAAGTAAAAATATTAATTTTTTTGAGAAATATTTTTCCATTAACGCCTAGTTTTCATATGACTGAAATAATTCATAATACTTATTGTAATCCCGCTTAAATTTCTGTTTCGAATTAATTAATTTTTCAGAGAATTCATCTTGCTTTTTATATTCTGCATATATTTTATCTGCAGAAACTCTCCACTTTTCAATATCTGCCTTAGACCATTTATTAAATACGACACCTCTGTCTTTAAGAACCTCTAAGCTTTCAATATCTTTCTTTTTTGCCTTAATCGTCGTCATTAACGTATAGGACTGAATTGCGACCTCAAGTATAGTTTTGTAATTTTCAGGGAGATCGTTGTAGGATTTTTGATTTATAAGAAAATCAGATAAAACAGAGGGCTGCCACACAGCAGGAACGATTGCATTCTTTGCAATATCATCAAGCCCTAAATCCAATATTCCATTTGCAGTAGTCCATTCAACCGCATCAATAGCTCCACTCTTTAGAGATGCTCTTATTTCACTTGGTACCAATGGGATCGAAAAACTATTGGCGGCGAGAGAGAGAACCTCACTAGGAAGCCCCGGACCGATACGAACCTTCTTTCCTTTTAAGTCTTGGAGTCCTCTAATTGGCTTTGGTGAAATTAAGCCAAACTCCATTCCAGGCCACCAGGCAGGTCTCCATATAAGACCCTTATCTTTGGCCAGTTTATTAGCATGCCCCATCCCTTCTCCTGCGAGAAAGAAAATCATAGATGCATCAATATTCATAAAATCAAATGGACCTGCATTCATAACGGCCCAAGAAGGGTGTTGGGCAGACCACCAATTAGGCCATCCGTTCCCCATATCTACTTCACCATTTCTAACGGATTCAAAGATATTTCCGCCATTTGAAATCTGTCCACCATAGTAGATATCAATAACAAATTTACCATTTGTCATTTTCTTTATATTTTCTGAAAAAGAAATAAGCTCTTGATAATCTATACTCGTTTCTGAGGCTTGAGATTGTAACTTCCAGTGGACTTTCTTATCTTGAGTGCATCCTATATATAAATTCATAATAAGAAATAAAAAGAAATAATTCTTCAACATTGTAACTCCAATCGACTTGTTTCTAGGTACTTATCGGAAAGTAATGTTTTTCATTTAGTTATAAAAAGGCTTATAACACATCTTATGATTACCTAAAGATTTAGAATTATTAGAATAATTAGAAGATTAAATTGCTAAGAGAGTAGCTCTAAGCTACTCAACTCTGTCTACTTTCAAGTACATAGCTAATAGATTTGTAGACGTCAGCAATATAACACCCATTATAAGATTTACATTGGTTTCTAGATTTCTCTCAACACTTGTTATTTTATATCTATGAAAAATATAAAAACAATCCTTCTATTTTTATTTTGTCTAAACACAATGGCCTTCGAATATTCTAACTCTGGGCAGGTAAAAATACTCTCTTGCAGTGAGTATATGGGACAAGCTAAAGACAGTATGTCATTTAACTATGATTTTAAGATGAGCCTTACAACTTTTATGGGGTCACCGTTAATTAAGAGTAATCTGACGTGGCAACATAATGTATTAATGAATCAGGCATGTATCATTCCTTACGGTCAAAAAGAAGCACTAAAAGTAAGCATCGAAAGAAAACAGAAAAAAGAGATATATCCATATCAAGCAAAAGTACTACTCCAGTTAAGTTCTGAGAATTACCTTTCAAATAAAAATATTTTTCTATTATTAGACCCAGGTGTTTTATCTGAATATGAAAACGAAGAAAGTTTTAACACTCCAGCAGTGAAAGATTGGAATAAATTATTTTTCACACTTTCAAAGAACTATCTAAATACTCGAGAGAGTATAGAAAATAATGCGAAATATCTTTCAGCAAAAGATGCAAAAAAATATATTACAAGTGAGTTAAAAGTTGTTTCTATGAGAACAATAGATGAGCGCTTTAATCTTGCAGAATTGAAGCTACACTACGCTAAAGAGTTAGAGAGAAAGAAAAATAATGATATCGTAAAAATTGCTCAGAAATTCTATAACTGGATGATGACTGAATTTCCATCCGATCCTGAAAATCTAACAGGGCTATTTAAAGGTCTTCAGAAACTTCCTTATGATAGAGCGATTACTCAGCTCAATAGACTACTTGAGAAAGTGACTACCCGTGATCTACAAGGCAATACATATAATACAACTGCTGAACAACACAGAGCATACTCTCTACTACAAAGAGAAATAGCTGTAGAACATAAGAGAATAAATAATCAAATAGAATTAAGAAAAGTATTAAGACTAAACAGAAAAGAAGAAAATAATATTTATGATGAAATATATAATAAAAGATTTTACTTGGAAGAGAATCAAATCGATCTCACTCAAGGACCTCTAGTAATTGAAGAAGACACTAGAGTTTACTTGGCCTGTCAAAGAGGTGCCAATGCAAGTATTCTACTAGAAGAAGGTTTTGAGTTGAATACTGGTGTAGAAATAGAAAGACCAGGAAGTGGTATATCTAATGTGAGAGTTATTAATAATTCCATTGCTTATATGTGTCAAAAGAACTCAAGAGAACATTTTCTAAAAGTAGTAGACTTAGATTCAAATATTCTTCTAAAGCACCAAGTAGATGATAATGTTCAATATTACATTGTTGATCCAGAAGAAGATGTTAGTTTAAAAAATAATGTAAAAGTAATTATGGCCGGTAATAAGCTTTTAAGTGTTAATATTTTTGATAATGGTCATAATGCTTACGTTGACGTTATAGACTCTAAAAATGAAATGAAAATAGAACGCATTGAATTACAAGACTCTGCTGGTAAGACTTCAATGGTCTCAGCAACTAAAGATGTAATATTATCATATCATCATAATAGAAATAAAAACTCTGTTTTAAATATTACAAATATAAAGTCAAAGAAGGTAAATCGTGTTTCGCTTAGAGAATTAAACTGGATTGGAAACGATCAGCTTAAATTCTTTATACAAAGCACTGATGAAGATACTCTACTGGTTCATGTATACTCAGACTCGGACACTTCAGGGCGAAGATTTTTTAAAAGTTTAGTAATTAATGGTCCTAATATTATTGAAATGTCTAATGAGAAACTAGATGAGATACCTAATGATTAAAATCAAAGGTATCTCACTTATTTTAAGAATTTAATTTCATTTTTAAGAATTCATTTGCTTCTTCAGGGATGAACTCAGTACCAATGTTACTAAGAATATCCTGAGCAAACTCAACAGCAGAAGTATTCACACTTTCATCTACACTAAATATTAATTCATCCTCAGTGATAAGAGGAGTATCAAGATCACGCTTACTGATGATTCTACCAGTCTTGATTCCAACACCATCTTCCCATTCAACGAAGCGCTCCATCATTAAGAACTGGAATCTAGAAAGTTCACCGTCATTATGTCTCCATACAAATACTTCAAATGGACCGTCTGCACGTAGCCAATATTTAAGATTTGCAGGCACTTCAACTCCAGCAGAGAATTCATGTATTGGTCTTAAGCTATCTATCATGTTCTCTATAGAAAGAAATTGCTTCACTTTCTCTTCGAACACGTCATCAACTTTAAACTCAACGCCTACTCTTTTACCGCTTACCCATTTTACTTTACCAACAGCTTCTAATGATGCCTTTTGCCAATGTAGTGTTCCACTTATATCTGAGTCAGCAGTGAAAGAGTGTCCACCGTCTTTAAGTGACAATTGCATACCAGTGTAAGAAATATCTTTAATCTCAAAAACGAGAGAATCGTCTCCAGAGTTTTTAAATGTTAAATAATTAAAAGGAAATCTTGGAAAAATCCTCTTTTCAGTTTGTTCAAAATCAGTCTTGATTAGGTTTAAATGTCTATCCATGATAACTCCTTCATATACACCATCTATTCTAACGTGCGCACATTTTTTTTATAAGGTGGAAAAACATCACCCTAACTTGTGCAGAAAGTTAAAAATTACCTAAGTTAAAGATTTCTGGTTTCATTATCTTAATACTGGTAGCATAATCAGATAAAACTTAAGAGTAAGGACGTCTTTTATGGCCTCACAAAATACCGAATGGGATATAGATAACCTACCAAACAGGTTAACTATCTTTAGAATTCTTTTAATACCTATTATAGTAACATCTATAATCCTAATCACTTCTGAGATTGAGTACTTTAAAAATTATGAATATCATCTCGGATATCTCGCTGCTTGGACTTTCGTAGCTGCTTCTATCACTGACTTCTTCGATGGGTATATTGCAAGAAAAAAAGGAATCGTAACAGTCTTTGGATCTTTCTTAGACCCTATTGCTGACAAATTCCTAGTTGTAAGTTCATTAATACTTCTTCAGGCACTTGGAAGAATTCCAGCTCTACTCGTTATTATTCTTGTTCTAAGAGAAGTCTACATAACGGCCCTAAGACTTCTAGCAATGGAAAAAGGCTTTAAAGTTCCTGTCGACAGTTCAGGTAAATGGAAAACAGCACTTCAAATGGTATCTATTCCTATGCTTTTTGCTTATGACTACCCTTTTGGAATTCCTTTTCCTGAACTTGGTACAATATTTATCTATATTGCATCACTTTTGTCACTTTACTCCGCATGTTTTTATTCGTTTAATACAATGAAGAAATTAAAAAGCGCTCGAAATGAAGCCAAAGCTCAAAAGTCTAAGCAAAAGACTGAAGAGACTACGGCCGAAGCATCTCAAGGCTTGAACAAGGAAGAATAATGCCTCAAAAATTGAATGGGAAAGATGTCCTAGTAAAAGTAAGTGGTCCCGATAATCCAGGGATCACATCAGAATTAATGAACATAATCAAAAAAACAAATAACTCGCTTCTAGATATGGGTCAATCTGTAACACACGGATTACTATCACTAAGCTTCGTTATAAATATAAGTGAAGAAAATGATGAACATGATCATGTCTTAAAAGACCTTCTCTTTGCTGCAAACAATCTAAACTTAACTCTCGATTATAAAGTTGTTGAGCCAAAAGCTAAGTCTAAAAAAACTGAGAAATTTATCCTAAACTGCGTTGGTGTTAAGCCTATAAGTGCTGCATTCGTTTGTGACATTGCAACTATTCTCTCGCAGCATGGAATCAACATAAAAAGGATTGATAAGGTTTCTCCAAACCTTTTCAAGTCTTTGGAAATATCTACACAGGTTCCTGTAGGGTTAAATTATCAAGACGTAAAAGCAGAACTTCTACGAACATCTAATGGACATAAAGTTGATGTTGCATTTTTAAAAGATGACATCTTCAGAAGAAGTAAGAGACTTATTGTATTTGATATGGACTCCACTCTGATACAAACTGAAGTTATTGATGAACTAGCTGATGCCTGTGGTGTTGGTGAAGAGATCAGAGAAATAACTGAGCAGGCCATGAATGGAGAGATAGACTTCAATGAAAGTTTAATTAAAAGAGTTTCAAAATTAAAAGGTCTTGAAGCTTCAAAAATGCAAGGTATCTTAGATAAGCTTCCACTTACTCCTGGTGTTGAAGATTTTATTCAAACAATTAAGACTCTAGGTTTCAAAGTTGCAGTAATCTCTGGTGGATTTACTTTCTTCGCTGACGCCTTGAAAGAAAAGCTAGGGCTTGATTATGCATTTGCTAATGAACTTGAAATTGTTGATGGTAAATTAACTGGTAATGTTCTTGGTACAATTATCAATGCTGAGCAAAAAGCTTTACTTGTTAAACTAATCTCACAACAAGAGGGAATCTCTTTAGAACAAGTCGTAGCGATTGGTGATGGAGCCAACGATCTACCAATGCTTGCAACTGCGGGTCTTGGAATTGCTTTCCACGCTAAAGAAATTGTAAAAAAAGAAGCCGAGCAACATATGAGCCACGGACCAATGACAACAATTCTTTACTTCCTTGGAATTACTGATTCTGCTGAATTAATCTAATACATAGTAAGATTTCAGGGCCTTGTCTCACTTAAGGCCTTGAAAATTTTAATAATTATTCAAATAAATCTTGGAAGATTGATAGAAAAGTATTAAAACTCTCTTGGTTTTCACTAGAAAACTATTAGATGGAGAGAATATGCGGGAATTACTGCAATCAAAAATTCACAAGGCCACAATCACTGAAGCAGATATATCATATGTTGGAAGTGTTACTATTGATCCAGAGCTTCTGGAGAAAATAGATCTATGGCCTGGTCAAAAAGTTCTAATAGTTTCTAATACATCAGGATCTAGACTAGAAACATATGTTATTGAAGGCTCTAGAGGAAGCGGTGAAATCTGTATAAATGGCGCAGCTGCCCACCTGATAAAAAAAGGTGAAGAGGTAATCATCATAGGCTTTCAATTCAGTGAAAAACCAATCGAACCAAAGTGTATCCTAGTAGATAAAGAAAATAAGTTTGTTCGCTTTCTTTAATTAACGAATCTTTTTAGATGAAGCTCCACCCTCAATACTTCCACCAAGAGTTTCAGAAATTTGATTGAGAAGCTTATTACAATCTGAAGAAAATTTACTCTTATTCTTTTTTAAGCACTCAGCTTGCTTTAAAGATGCAGTCTCAACTGACTCTTCTATGGCCTCAATACTAATTGGACAATACTTCGTTAAATCTTGCATACAAGTTGCAGCTAATCCCTCGGCCATTCCACCAAAACCATTCACTTCTTTACGACACTCAGATGGAAGCTTAGATACACTCTCCTTTACACAGGCAGCAAAATCACTAGTTCTACCTTTACAGAGATTCTCTATTTCCTTGCCGCAATCAACTGCCATTGCAGACATTGATAAGAATAATAAAAGTAGAAATTTCATAAACGTAACTCCGATAAAAGATAATTCTCTAATAGTTTATATTGGAATCGAGAAAATTAAAAATAAGACTTAAATTACCTCTTCCTTTGATATTCTCATGCCAAAATAAAATGGCTACAAAAATCGAGAATTCATGCCCATATTGAATAAAAACATCCATGCTAAGCTACTAGAATTATATAGTATAAGTATATAACTATCCAATAATCCGATATTGCCCATTGGATAAAACACTCAAACTTCGTAAAATATAACTATATTTAAACTTATTTCTGGAATTGCTTATGAGAGCTTCAAAATTCATCATTGTAAAAGATTTACTAACTCTATCCATATGCTGGTGTCTCTTCTTTTACGACATCAGTTCAATATATGCTCAATCAACAACAGCAACTGTTGATACTCAACAAGAGCAACAAGTAAAAAGTAATCAACAGGCCCACCAACAAAATGACTCTCTAAACTCAGTAACAGGTAATCTTTCAAAATGTGAAACTGGCTTTAATGCTTCAGAAGATAATCGTGATGCACAGAGAGAATATAGAAACAGTTTACTAGATCAGGGATTCAGTGAAATTGATCAAACATTTACAGGTATTGAGGCTAAGAGAGAAGCTCTAGAAAGCGGTAACTCATCTCTTACAACGGCTACTGGCGGGATAGGACTACAAGAGCCAGGACAATCTAATAATATTGAAACTCAACAAGCTTTAGAAAAAGAACAACGTGAAATAGATGGAAAAATTAGTGCTCAAGAAAAAGTAGTAAACAATATAAAGAGCCAAATACAATCAATCGAAAATAGACAAAACAATAATTACTTGTCTTCAAAAGAGAGAACACAACTTAATCTTTTAAAAGCTGAGCTCTTTAAAGAGAATAGCATTCTACAACAATTAGAACTTAGAAAGTATAAGCTTAAAGCAGAGATAAAAAAGAACGCGCTTGTTGACGGAGCGAACTCTGTAAGCAATGCAGACCAAGCAGTGGGTGTCGCTAGAAATCAGGCAGCAATTCAAGAAAAACAATATATAGACCTTATCGCTAAAATTCAAAGCCAAGAAGACACAGCGGCAGAGAATCTAAGAATAGCAGAAGAGAGAATTGCAGAAGTTCAAAGAGAATCAGAACACAATGCAGACTTTTTAATTTTTGAAAGTGCCAAAGCTGCTCCTGATGAATCTACAGAAGCAGGCAGAAATACAATATCAAACTTAGAAATTCTTTCTATGGCCTCAGCTGGGATGACGAATTTAAATTGTACAGATTTCTCTAGAGTAAAGTCTCGTGCGTATCCTCTCTTCAAAGCTGCAACTGCAACATATATTGCAAATCACCTAAACACGACTAGTGAATACACTAAGGCCGCTAAGGGGTGTATTTTAAAATGTGTTTCACTTGAAGAAATAAAAGCAGATCAAGCACTACCAAGCCAAGATAAAAAATACCCTCAGTTTGAAAATCTAAAAACAGAAAATGCAACATCTAACTGTAAGACTGATGACGGTAAAGATGGGATGTTTGAAAATGATAATGTAGCTTCGGATGATGAAGATGAACAATATGCATCAATTGAGAGAATGGCATCTCTTTATAGAAAACTAGCAGAGTTTACAGAAACAAAGGTAAGCTCTCAACAAGATGCTTTAAAATTATTTATGGCCGCTCACGCAGCAGCACTAATGGAAGTAACATCTAAGGCAACACTTACTGCAGCGGCTGAAGCCCAATTAGCTAAAGCAATCGCAGAGAAGAAGAAAGCACAGAGTTCAATAAAGATCTACTTGGCGATTATTGCGATTCTAGTTGCAATAAATAGTTCATGCCCAGGATGCTGTGGTTGTAGAGTAGGGGCCATTGCAGCGGCTGTCGCTTTATTAGCAATGTATAGAAAAGACTTAAGCCAAGCTAATAAAGATATAGCAAAATGGAAGGGAGAACTTCAAGAGGCCAGAATTCATACTCATATGATGTGTAACTACCCTGGTGAAGATGCTAACTTCGATATGCTAAACAAACCTTCAAGTGTTCCATTGATTTACCCAAAATCAACAATTATGAACCATGTGACGGCTCAAGTGTCACACCCTGAGTTTGAGTCAAAAACAAAGATTGCCCAAACAGTTGAATGGATAAGAAACCTTCAAGGGGCAAATCAATCAATGTCCTATGATCAAAGAATTCCATCAAAAGTAGAGATGATTGGAATTCTAAAAACTGTCGGTCTCTATTTAAAAGATAGTACTGAAAACATTGGTGATAAAATTACAAATGTTATGTTTCCAAATGTAAATGCTGTTGGACTTGAAAGTGGAATTGGTCTACATGATGAGGCAGGAACTTTCAAACAGTATCTGAATATGAAAGTTGGTGCATGGAGATTACAAACATATAATGCGTCATTAAAAGTAGATTTAAGAAAAAATCCAGTCACAATTGAGCACCTATACCCTAACCAGCCAATGATGCTTGGATTTAGAAAATATATGGCAAAGAACTCTCCCGAGGTTTATGGAAAACTTATTGAACAAACAGGATTTGCGCTTCCAGAAACAAGGGCCGCTTACTTAAAGTCTGTTGTGGACATGCTTACTCAAAATATAGACTTCAACACCTCAGGTCTTGCAAGCATTCAAGCAATAAATAACAAATATGCAGAGCTCTTAGCGAAGGCTCGAATTGCTATGGATGTAGATACAGGGATTACAGATGCCGACGTAGATGTTGATACTAAACCAGATGTATGTGTATCAGGCTCTGGAGACGGTGAAATGAGTTTAGATGAGCAGTGTGCCTGTAAGTCTGCTAATACGTGTACAAGCTTTAAAATGCCAAGCTTTGGATCTTTCTCAGCTGGTGATCTATCAACAGATTCACAATTTCTAATTGATGGAGCAAATTCTTTTGCAAACGGTAACTCAGCACTTGGAAAAACATCATTTGGAAAGATGTCAGATTCAAGTAGTGCTTTAACTGAAGTTAGCAAAAAACTTGCATCATTTAAAATAACTACACCTTCAAATGATCAAGGATCAAGTTCATCATCAAATAACTCAGCTAAGAATGGTGCTACTGTTTCAAGTCAAAAGAATAACGGAAATAGTAACTCCCCTCAAACTTTATCATCAAGTAGTTCATTCAATAATAACGAAGCGAATGGTGATGCTGATACTGAAGAAAATAACACAGCAAATAAGAACGCATCTTCAAAAAGTGTCAACAGTGCAACTGCACAATCAAAGAAAGTAAATGCTAAGTCGGTAGCGAAGAAAGATAACTTCAGCATTAATGACTTAGATTTAGATGGACTAGATAATGATGTGGTTAGTGAAGCTGACGTAGATCTATCGGCCCTTAGGAACTTAAACTCAAGAAATAAAAATAATGGCAACTCATCATATGGAAATTCACAAAACAGTAGTGAGACGTATATCGGAGCAGATGGGCAAGTTTACAAGAATACAGATGGAATCAATCTAAATGCTAAAGTGAGTATCTTCAAAATACTTTCTAAGAGATATAAAATGAGTGCGATGCCTGTTCTCTTGAATAAGAAGAAACAGCAGAAAGAGGAATTTTAATGTCTACTAAGTTAGTAAAGATAAGAAAAGGGACAAAAAGCTTACCTATTGATAAATTAGAAGACCTAGACAATTACACAGGACTAGAAATAATAGGGGCCTCGGTAGAGGTTATTCCTGACTTATATGACAAGGCTAAACATTTAAAGACTCTAATTATAAATTGTCCTGAACTGAAGGAGTTTCCAAGCTTTATTTTTCAATTAAATAACTTAGAAAAATTAAAAGTAAAAAACTCAAAAATAAGTACAATACTTGATAATCCTATATCTTTCTTAAACTTAAAATCAATAGACTTAAATTCTAATAATCTAAAGTCTCTTCCTAATTGGCTATACTCACTAAAAGATCTTGAAGAATTAAGTGCTTCAGGTAATGCTATAGAAAGTTTAAGCGATGATATTTCAAACCTTATTTCTTTAAAAAGAATAAACCTAGATCGAAATTGTTTGAAAGATATACCACAAGGACTGCAGAAAGTGACAGGGTTAAACCATCTGTCACTCGAGCATAATAGCTTTGACAGTGAAGTTAAGAACCAACTTTTTCTAAAATATAAGATATGGTTTAATTAAATTCTAATTCTAGCATTTGCCTTTCTTAATCTCTCTAGCAGAGTATGAATCAGGGCCTTATACCATGAAGGCTGATCACTAAAATATTTCTCAAACTTCTCTACAGGAATAATCAAAAGTTTTGAATCACTTATAGCTTTTACTGAAGCACTTCTTGGTTCTTTATCTAAAAAAGACATCTCTCCGACTAACTCTCCGGAATAGATCGTTCCAATTTGATTTTCTGCTCCATCATTAACTTTAAAAACTGCTAAAGATCCGCTTTGAAGATAGTACATCTGAGCACTTTCTTCACCTTCTCTCATTAAGTATTCGTTTGCTTTAATTTCTATTAAATCAGTGGACAAAATTTACCTCGATTAGTTTTTTTCTAATTTTAACAAATATTGTCCACCTGTAAAGTTTAACTAAAAGTGATATGTCCTTTCACATCTTCTGACCAATTTAATTGGATTAAACCTTCCTTAAACTCGCCTTTTAGAATCTCTTTAGAAAGGGGTCTTATCACCAATCGATTAAAGACAGACTGTAAAGGTCTAGCACCATAACGTGGGTCATAGCCAAGTTCAGCGATATGACTAGTAACCTCATCACTAAGTTTTACACTTAAGTCTTTATCAAGAAGTCTGTCATTTAGTAATTTAACTTGCTTCTCAACTAATTCACTCATTACATCCTGACTCAACTCATTAAAAGTTAAGTGAGCATCTAAACGACCCAAAACTTCAGGTTTAAAGTCAGCTTCGATATTTTTAGAATTTGTAGTCAACATAATGATTGTATTTTTAAAGTCTATAGTACGACCTTTACTATCAGTTAACCGACCATCATCTAAAATTTGAAGAAGGATATCTGAAAAGTCATGATGGGCCTTCTCGATTTCATCAAAAAGAATTACAGAGTATGGTTTCTTTCTTACAGCTTCAGTAAGAACGCCACCTTCATCATGCCCAACATAACCTGGAGGAGCACCAATAAGCTTAGCAATTGAATGCTTCTCAGAGTATTCAGACATATCAAGTCTTATTAAGTTATCCACAGAGTTAAATAGATACTGACAGATTGATTTAGCAGACTCAGTCTTACCAACTCCCGATGGTCCAATAAGTAAGAATGAACCTAATGGACGACTTGGATCACTTAAACCTGCATGAGATGAAATTAAAGTCTCACTAATCTCATGTATTGGTTCTTCTTGACCAAAGACCTTAGACTTTAAGTACTCCTCAATTTTGAGTATATTCTCTTGTTTTGACTTAAGTATCTTTTCGACAGGAATACCTTTTTGTCTTGAAATAACATTCGCTATATCTTTTACTCCTAACACCCACTCATGAGCACATTTCTCAAGTTCAGTTTCTAACTCAGGAATCAGAGAATACTTAAGTTCGGATGCTCTTTCATAGTCTTGTTTTCTTTCTGCTTGATCTAATTCAAACTTATATCTCTCTAAATCACTTTTCAGAGTAGATACTTGCTTCATGGAGAAGACTTCTTTTTCCCACTGTGTTTTTTGTTCACTGAAGTCTTTTTCAAGGTTTTCAATCTCTTCAATGAGATCTTTTTCTTTCTTAGAATTTTTCTCAACTTTTGAATATATTTTCTTTGAACGAATTAAAGATTCCAGATCTACTAGTTTTGCAGGCATGGCCTCAGCAGAGAGCTTTAATGCAGATGCCGACTCATCAATTAGGTCAATTGCTTTATCTGGAAGATTCTTATCCTTTATGTACTGATCAGATAGAATAACTGAGTTATATACTGCTTCATCTGAAATTTTAATACCGTGGTGAGCTTCTAGTTTATCTCTAACTCCCATGATAATTTCAATAGCGTCTTCATTACTCGGCTCAAGAACAGGTACTGATCTAAAGCGTCTATCAAGAGCAGAGTCCCCTAAGATATACTTCTGGTATTCTTCATCAGTTGTTGCTCCTATACAGTTCAGTTCACCACGGGCAAGTGCTGGCTTTAAAAGATTCGCAGCATCCATTGCTCCATCGGTCTTTCCTGCTCCAACGAGTTGATGTATCTCATCAATAAAGAGAATACACTCTCCAGCCTTCTCTTTAAGAAAACTGATAAGACCTTGTAGTCTTTCTTCAAACTCCCCTCTAAACTTAGTTCCGGCCATGAGAGAGCCCATTTCTAAAGAATAGACAATCTTCCCTTCTAAAACATAAGGTATATTACCTTTTACAATTGACTCTGCTAGTCCTTCGACAATTGCAGTTTTCCCAACTCCAGCAGGTCCAACTAAGATAGGATTATTCTTAGATCTTCGACCAAGAATCTCCATAACGGCCCTAATCTCTTTAGTTCTTCCAATCACAGGATCTAACTTACCTTGCTCTGCAAGCTCATTTAAATTTATGAGAAAACTAGGTACTTCACTATCTTCTTCAGTATCAGAAAAGTTAGCGTAATCAATATCTAGATCTGGAAAGATCTTTGGTAAATATTTAAGTAAGTCTTTTTCTGTAACAGAATCTCGTCCATTTTGAACAGCATCACTAGACGCAAAAGTAAGCCATTCGCTCAGTTTTCCGTCTGGTCTAAGCTGATCCATAGGAATTGAATTAGAGGCCGTAGAAAGGCCATCTAAAAGCTTAGAAACATCATTCTTATACTTCTTTAATTCTCTTTTAGAATATGACTGTGGATTCGTTAATAGACCCCAAAATAAGTGAGCTGCTGAAAGTGAAGTATTCTTTCTCTTTAGAGCTTCAGATTGAGCAATATCTAGTGAGCCTGTAACGATTGAATCAAATTTATTCATTATAACCCCTTGGTTTATTACTTCTTATATTAAAGATGGGCTCGTTTTACCTAACGTCAAGGGTAAAAGCTTAATTTTTGTTTTCATAAGAGTTCAGAAATTCTAAAATATATTAATTTTAAACTAAATTAAGGTAATAAAATGATTAAGCTTTTTCTTATTATTGGAACACTCTTCCTACATACTCAAGTACACGCATCAAACTATCCTTCTGCAAGTTTAGAGTCACCTAGATCGACTATGAACTATTTCTTGAAAACAATGAAAGGATTTAAAAAAGGTGATCATGAGGGCCTAAATCTGGCGATAAAGGCATTAAATACATCTGAGCTCGATCCAACTTCAAAAGAGTCAACAGCAAAACTTGCTGCTAAGAGACTCATCAACACGATTGATCGACTTGAATATATTGATATTAGCAAAATACCTGATGACCTTAAAGATGAGCAGCTATGGGTTTATAAGAAAGAAAGAATCATTGAAAACAATAGAGAGTTATTCTTAGAAATATCTATTGGACAAGATAAAGATAAGCGCTGGAGATTCACTCCACAAACCTTAACGAGTATTCAAGACTTTGAAAATTCTGTTAAAAATAATTCCGTAGCTAAGGGAGTGATTGAATTGACTTCTTGGAAAGCAAAACTAAAGAAAGCATTTCCAGCATGGACAGGTCAGAGATCATTCATTCTACTGAATGGACAATGGATAGCGCTATTTGCGTTAGTATTCTTTGGTCATATCTTAGAGAAGTTAATAAGACTTCTCATCATTGCCCGTGTAAAAACAGTTTTTGAACAACAAAATATACGCTTCAAAGAACATAGAGAAGGATTTTTCACTCCTCAAGGATTCTTCTTCTTTTCTATCTTTTGGATCTTTGGACTTGAACTTTTAGAGTTACCTGACAATATTCTTGGTCCATTACTTAGGATTGGTTACGTTGCTTTTACTATAGCTTCTGTATTCACACTGACTCAAATCGTAGATATTGTTTGCCAATTCCTAGAACAAAAAGCGCTTGAGTCCGAAAATAAATTCGATGATGTCCTAATTCCACTTATAAGAAAGTCTTCGAAATTTTTAATCTACTGCTTTGGTGTAATCTTCATTGGAGACTCACTAACTTTAGATATGAAAAATATTCTAGCAGGTCTAGGTATTGGTGGTGTTGCTTTTGCTTTCGCAGCTAAAGACACAATTTCAAACCTCTTTGGATCTTTAACAGTTCTACTTGATAGACCCTTTAGTATCGGAGACTGGGTTGTAGTTGATAATAAAGTAGAAGGTACAGTGGTTGAAGTTGGTCTAAGATCAACTCGAATTAAAACATTTTATGACTCTATTATCTCTGTTCCAAATGGGACGCTGATTAATGCTAGTGTTGATAATCTAGGAAAGAGAACTTACAGAAGATATAATACAACACTAGGTCTACAGTACGATACTCCAGTCGAGAAAATAGAGGCCTTCTGTGAAGGGATAAGACAAATTATTCTATCTCATAAATGGACGAGAAAAGATTACTTCCATGTTTACTTCAACTCCATGGGAGACTCTAGCCTTCAAATACTATTATACTTATTTTGGCGTGTGCCTGACTGGAGTGCCGAGCTTCAAGAGAGACATCGTCTCTTAATTGATATTCTAAGACTTGGAAGAGAGCTAGGTGTAGAGTTTGCATTTCCTACTCAGACCCTCCACCTCTTTAATGAAGAGCATAAAGAAATGAATAAATGTGACTTTGAGGCCCTTGTGTACGGTAAAGACCTTGCTTCAAAAATTACAGAGAATCCTGTCAGTACAAAACACCACAGAAGTGGTAAAATATTAAATGATGATATTTCTCTTTAACAATCTACTTTGGGTTCTTCACTAGAATAGGAAGAACCTTTTCTTTAAACTGGGCCTCTAAAAAGGGTTTTGTAATAAAACTCTTTATACCTAGGCCCATAAAAGACTGCATTTTATCAATATCTAATGCGCCAGAAATGATGACAACTTTGTCTGCTACATTTATTTTTTCAAACTTTAATTCATCAAGGAGTTCTAATCCATTTTTTTTAGGAATATTTATATCGAGTAGAATGAGATCGAATTTTTGATTTCTAAGTTTATTACAACCTATCAAACCATCATGAGCAATAATAATGTTTCTAAAATGACCAAGTCTTTCACAGAAGACTTTTAAAATCGCGCATATTTCGGGGTCGTCATCAATGATTAAACAATCTGCTTTACTTATATTCATAAATAATTCCAAATAAGAGTTAAGACTATATTCGGAATTATTTATTCAGACCCTTACTTAAGATCTCTTGATTGCTAAATATCGCACTTAGTTGCACCAAAAAGACACTTCCTCTTAACTGTCTTTGCGACAAGTTCAGGTACCATCTCTTCCCAGCCATCGACACCATTTTGAATCATACCTAGTACTGTTCGAGACCAAATAGTACTGTAGTTAACATTATAGTTCTCTATGTTAACTAAGAGACCATTCTCCATTAAGTACATAAGAAGAAAGGTTAGTTTCTCATCGACATTAATTTTTTCAATTGTGAGTTTAACTTCAGGGTTCTTCTCATCGTGACCTGGGTATACATAGAGCTTTGTTCTCTTTCCAAACAGTGCTCCGATTCCAGCGAGAGGTCCAAATGAGTAAGACTCATACTTAGAAAGATCAAAGATTTCCTCTAAGTTATAAACACCTAGAACAAATGACACATTCTTTCTAGAGTAAGTCTCAAGGTATGTATTGAGTTCAAAGTAATTCTCAAAGCTAGTAATTAAAACTTTATGCCCAAGAGCCGCAAGGATATCTACTCTTGCTAAGAAATCTGCATTATCAACTTGTCCACGCTCCTTGAGTTTAGACATGCTGATTTCAGGAAGAACCATAATATTTTTATGTTCGTCAGAGTCAAGATCACTCTTAAATTTTTCTAGACCAGTGTCTAACATATCCATATTAACAAACGTAGGTGGTCTAAAGCTTCCTCTACACACAAGAACGTTCTTCTTATAAAGTGCATCCGTTGCTTGAACGGCACTACCATCAGAATCAAACATAATGGCCTTACAGAAGTTTCTCTTTACAAGCTCTAGAGATAGCACTCTATTATCAACATTCTTAAAAGCATCTCCAGAAGTGCTAATCATATCTATTTCAATTCTCTCACTAGAGAGTCTCTCCTCTAGAGAGTTAGCAAAACATATTGAATCTTGATTGTGATTCATACATGCATAAATTAAATTAACACCGATAATTCCAAGAACTTCTTGTTGTTGTAAATTTTCTTTATCTTTAAGACGTACATGAATAATACACTCACTAGGCTTTGCACCTTTTTTATGTTGAAACTTTACTCCAAGCCAACCGTGTCCATCACCTACACTTCTAAAACTCTTTGCTGCAACTGTGTCAGCAAATGCAAAGAATAGAGTATCTTTTCCTCTAACTTCTCTTAGCCTTGCCTCTAGTTGGTCATACTCTCTATCCAGCATTTTATGTAATCTATCTTTACAGACATAACGACCACTCTTCTCTTTTCCGTAGATAGTGTCTGAAACGATCATATCGTATGCAGATATTGTTTTGGCTATAGTTCCAGCTGCACCTCCGGCCCTAAAGAAGTATCTAGCGACTTCTTGTCCAGCTCCGATTTCAGCTATTGTTCCGTAAATTTTATCGTTTAGATTTATTTCGAGAGCTTTTTGCTCAGGATTTAATGTTAGATTAAAACTCATTATATGCCTTTGGAAGTTAGATATGGACCTATGATACCAATAATATTCAGATCTCAAAAGGTGCAAAGAGAAAGAAATGTGAAATTAGTTTTATTCAATATATGTGATTTATAAAGAAAAAGTATCAAAATTGCCCCAATTTCATGGCTAAAGCTGTCAATTCCCTACATTTGATAGATAAAACCTTAACTAAACAGCAAAGACTGTCGAAAAGTTTGAATATACGCTATAATAATAATGCGTGTAAGAGGAGGCCCCATGGAAATCGTTATTGTCGCTGGCATAATTATGGGTTCATTAATTGCTGTTGAAATTAAAAAAAGGGAAGAGCTTGAAAAGAGTCGTGTTCCTGTCAAAGTAAAAGCTGATTAGATTGAGTATTATTACTTAATACACTTAATCGACTTTATGATTTTCTCAATTGCAGATTTGAACTTCTTGTAATCAACACTTTTGACTACACTTTTAATCTGTATGCCTTTATTAAAGCATTTCACTATAGTTTCACTAGAGAAAACTTCTATATTTCCAGGTAATTTATATTTCAAATTATAAACAACTCTATCATCACCATACTTAGGTTCATCGAATCTAATAGCAGATGCCTTAAGACTTTTAAGGTTAGTTGTATTATCTGATTTAAATTTTTTAAAATTAGTTGACTTTCCTTTCTTAGAAATAAGACTCGCTGTACCACTTTCAACCGGAAAAACACCAATACTAGGTCCATGATGCTTTAACTTCTTATTCCAGATCAAAAGAGGAGTATTTAAAAATGACTCCTTGGCCTCATAGCTCTCATCAATACTTGCAGAGATTTTAACCTCTGTTTTTCTTTGCTTAACAAGGAACTCTTTTCCAAAAGAAACTGAAGAGATGAATAGAGAGACTACAAGTAGTGTCTTCATCAGTGACTTACCTTTCCACATTTCCTATTGGCAGGTAGAGCAATATCTATTTTAGCAGGATACGAGAGATTTAAATTATTCATAATCTCTTCGAAATCTGAAAATGAATTTGTTAACTTAAGTCTAGGATTGTGCTTCTTCTCTTCACCAATTGTTGAGGTCATTTCGCCCTTATAATTATGAGCAGGAAAAACTATAGTTTCATCTGGCAGTATAAATAGTTTATCCCTGACACTATCAAAGAGCGACTTATTAGAGCCTTCTTGAAAGTCTGTTCGTCCACATCCTCTAATGAGTAATGTATCTCCTGTGAAGAGATATTCATCAATCAAAACACACCCCGAACAATTAGTATGACCAGGAGTCTCTATAAATTTAAAGCTTAATTTATCAGATACTTTAACGCTTTCATTATGGGCAAGGGGTACAGAGTCTCCACAGTCTACTACGGCCTTATTACTAAGCCCTATTTTGGCACCAAGCTCCTCTGAAAGAGAATGTGAGCTCGTTATATGATCAGCATGGAGATGCGTATCAACACACCAGTGAAGCTTTAAATCAAGTTCTTGAATTATGCGTAAATCGCGCTCAAGAGTTTCTTTCACAGGATCAATTATTATCGCGTCTAAACTCTTGTTATCATAAACAATATATGTGTAAGTAGATGATTCTTTCTCAAATAATTGTCTTATTGAAATATCTTTTGAAAATACCATTTGCAAACTCCGTGAAACCTTAAGTAAAAATCAAGACTTAGCCCTTAGTCAATAAGTTCTCTCGAAGAAAACATTACACAGAGCATTGTTTGAGGAATCCCCTTAACTTAAACTCCCCTCTTCGGAGGCTCAATGACAAGAAAGCAACGCTTTTCTATTTTTATAATGGTTTGTGTTTTAACATCTCTAACTACAATAGCTCAGGACAAAGTCATCTATGGTGAAGACAACCGTAAAGAAAGTCAGGAGTATTTTGACAAGAGGTTTACTGAGGCGTCAGGTTCAGTGGCCGGAATGGTATGGAGCAAGAACTTAACTCCGTCTAAAGAGTCGGAGAAGGAATATAGCTTCAATCAATTACCGGTAAGTTTATATTACAATATTTGTAAGGATGAGGCCTTTAGTGATCAAGTTCCACTTCCTACATGTACAGCGTTTCTAGTTGGACCTGACCTACTGCTCACTGCTGGTCATTGTGTGAACAATGAAACTCAATGCAAAGAAAACACTTGGGTCTTTAACTATGTAAAAGGTACTAAGAAAATCAAAAAAAGTAATACTTATTCTTGTAAAAAACTAATCGATAGAAAACTTATTACAGATAATTCTAACTTAAAAGACTACGCTCTAATTCAATTAGACCGAGCAGTAGAAGAAGTTGAACCACTTCCACTTAGAGAGTCCGGGAAAGTAGAGAGAAGCACACCTCTAGTTGTAATTGGACACCCTGTTGGCTTACCACTAAAAATTGCTGACGGAGCTAAAGTTCGTGGTTTTGTACTTTCAAACTTATTGAATCCATTTCAAGCGTTTAAGAGTAGAAAGAACTACTTTATAACCAATACAGATACTTATATTGGAAATAGTGGATCCCCTGTATTCAATGAGAACACTGGTCTAGTCGAAGGAATACTTATACAAGGTAAGAAAGATTTTTCACTGACAGAAGACGACTGCCTTAGATCTATTAACTACAAAGATAAAAGAAAGAACTCCGAAGAGAAAGTCTTTAGAGTTCTACAGGTAGATAACTTACAAGAAGAAATTGATAAGTCATATGAGAGAACAAATAGATAGTCTTACGACTATCTATTTAAAACTGTTGCAGCTTCCTTAGCAAAGTAAGTCAGGATCATATCGCAACCAGCTCTCTTGAAGGACATTAACATTTCCATCATGACAGCTTCTCCGTCAATCCAACCTTTTTCACTCGCGGCCTTAACCATAGCATACTCACCACTAACGTTATAAGCAGCAATTGGTAGAGTTGTAGTCGCACGCATATCATTGATTATATCAAGGTAGCTAAGACCAGGCTTAACCATAAGTATATCGGCACCCTCTTGCTCATCTAGAATCGTTTCTCTAATTGCTTCTCTTTTATTTGAAAAGTCCATTTGATAAGTTTTCTTATCTCCTGCTTTAGGTGCAGAATCAAGAGCATCTCTAAAAGGTCCATAGAATGCAGATGCATACTTGGCGGTATAAGACATGATGATAGTATTTGAGAAACCAGCTTCATCTAAAGCGTCTCTTATATATCCGACTCTCCCATCCATCATATCAGAAGGACCAATAATATCACTACCGGCCTTTGCTTGAGAGACAGACATTTTAGCTAAAATCTCTAGTGTTTCATCATTAAGAATTTCATTATCATCTGAGACAACTCCATCATGACCATCACTTGAATATGGATCCATAGCTACATCTGTCATAATAAGCATATCTGGACAAGCGGCCTTAACAGCTCGTATAGCACGTTGAAATAATCCATCGTCATTATATGATTCAGTAGCGTACTTATCTTTCTTTGAGTCATCTAGTGCTGGAAATAAAGACACACATGATACTCCTAGAGACCAGAGTTCTTGAACTTCCTTTACTAGTAAATCTATACTTAATCTATATTGCCCTGGCATAGAGTCTACAGCTATGGATTTATTCTCGCCTTCAATAACAAATAGAGGTGCAATTAAATCGTTTGCAGTTAAATGATTTTCTCTAACTAGCTTTCTTATTGAACTCGAAGTTCTATTTCTTCTTGGTCTATAAGTCATCATCACTAAAGTCCTAGGCTTAATTTAGTTTTAAATGCTAATGCATATACTGAGATTTGTTTTACCATTGAGCTTAAACCATTTGCTCTACTCATTGATAAGTGCTGTCTAAGCCCTATTGTCTCTAAGAAGTCTGGCTTAGTTGCCAATATTTCATCTGGAGTAGCATCTGAATAAACACTTAATAAAAGAGCGATAATTCCCTTCACTATAGCAGCATCACTATCTGCCTTAAATATAACCTTATCACCTTGAAGTTCAGCATGAAGCCACACCTGACTTTGGCAACCCTTTACTTTGTTGCTCTCTAGCCTATGCTCTTCAGGTAGAACATCTAAGTCCTTCCCTAAGTTAATTATGGCCTTATATTTATCTTCCCAATTTGTGAAATTTTCAAAATTGGCAACTACAGCTGAAACCCTTGTATCTATCGCGCTCATCATTGTCCTTAAATAAGTAATTAATCTTATAGCTTGTAACAAATATTCATAAATATGTCTAAACACGTTGATAATTTGTGAAATTGTTCTATATTATAAGTAGGACATAAGTACTACAAAGAGAATAGCGAAATGAAAATCGATGAATTTAGATTGTCTAAAATTATACTAAGTGCGAGAAAACGCATGAACCTAACTCAAAATGAAGTCTCTAAGACTACTGGTATTACTCAGGGAACACTTTCTAAAATTGAATCTTATCAATGTTCTGTATCTGCTAAGCATTGGTTTTTACTAAGTAAGCTCTTAGATATTCCTTCTACTTCTGTTTGGACAGGATATATTGATCGCGGTATTAGGCCAAGTACTCCATCAACTAAAAATGTTTTCAAGCAGCCTAAGAAGTACTTTAACCACTCTTACTCTTCGACAAAAGAAATCGCACCAATCATAAAATTTATTTGTGAGAAAATTGGTAAAGAGAGACTTGATCAATATCTGGCCAAACTAAAAATGACTGACTTAATATTCATTGATCTAAATAATAAAATTAGCTTTCAATTGGCCTATGACTTACTTAAAGAAGTATTTAGTGAAGGCATAACTCAAGATGACTTCAAGAAGATTGCACAATACTCTAAAGATCTCAATCTACATGGCGCCCAGGCAGAAGTTTATAAGAAGAAGAAATCAAGTATAGCTCTTCTAAAGTCATTCTTAGAAAACTCTCCGTTTTACCAAGAAGCTTATAAGTACAATATACTTTCAAAGACTGATAATAATATGACTTTTGAACTTGAACCTCTGCAAGCGACACTGCCAGAGTTCAACAAGGTAAAAGATATTCTAATTCCTTACACTAAAGCGTATTTAGAAAGCTTTATTTCAAATAATTCAAATGAAAAGACAATCATTGAAATAGAGGAAAATATCAATAGTGATAAAGTTCTATTTTCTGTAAGAGTAGAATCTATTTAAGAGCAATAACATTCTTTAATAGACTATCTATTGCTCCCATTGCTTGAGCATTTGCCGAAAAGCTTTTCTGAGTCTTCATCATATCTACAAAGTTATTAGTTATATCAACATTTGATAATTCTAGAGCATTCGTTCGAATTTCACCACGTGCTTCTTTTCCACTTTGGCCTAGGGACACCTGGCCTGAAGTTTGATTTCCAACATAGAGATTTTGTCCGACTTTTCTCAGCCCTTGCTCATTTGCAAACTTCGCAATAGCAACTTTTCCAAGCTGAACACTTTTGCCATTATCATAACGAAGTGTCATAGACCCACCCTGATCAAAACCAAGACCTACGACAGAGCCTCCAGTATTACCATCTCTAGAGTTAGAGCTAACACTAGTATCTGTTCCAAATTGAGTGGTTGGTTCATCTTTATTTGTAAGACTGATATTTATTGCTTGTTGCTCACCACCTTTAAATGTGGCCGTAGCATTTAATCCAGAATCATTTTGTAAATAACCTTTATCATCAAAAGTTACATTTCCAGTACCAACTAAAACTTTCCCCTCAACTTGTGGTTCAAGATCGTCTCCGTTTGCCATGGCATTATATGACCAGTTTCCATCTGAAGTTTTTGTAAAATAAACCTCGAGGGATTGTTGCTCACCCTTTGCATCAAGGACAGTTACAGATCTTTCAAAGCTACTAGTCTCTCTTGGGCTTAGAGGGTCAAAGACTTTGATATCTTCTCTAGCATCAAGATTCATAGTCATTTTAACATTAGAAGTGGCCACGGGGTTCATATTCCCTTTTGATATTCTAAGAGGAGCAACAGAATTAGACTCCCTTCCTTCTTCTCCATTAAATCCTAAAACCTTATGTCCATCACTTGAAACTAGAAAGCCATCTCGGTCAAAGTGGAATGATCCATCACGTGTATAGGCCTGTCCAAATGGAGTATCTACAGCAAATAGCCCATTACCATCTATAGCGAGGTCTGTAGCTGAGTCTGTATTAGAAAGTGTTCCTTGTGCTAAGTCTCTTGTCTTTCCATCAATAACTGCACCGGCACCTATTTGATTCCCTCCATCAACTCCGATGGATGCATCAACAAGCATTTCAGAGAACTCGGCCCTATTCCCCTTAAAACCAGTCGTTCCAGCGTTATTGATATTATCACCAACAATTTCGAGCTTACGCCCAAGTTGGTTAGAAGTATTACTGGTAACATTTAGACTTTGAAATAGGCTCATCATAGGCTCCGATTGAGTTATTCTCTCTAAATATATTTTACTAATTTTAAAGAATGAAAAGTAGCTGGAAAAAATGTTCGACTAAGAGAGTCAAACAATATGATATTAGCTACCTACAAGGATATGGTCTTTCTACCAAAGAGAATCATCATTGAGATCTAACACTTTTTCTTTTTTAAAGTGGTCTTTAAGCTTGAATCCCTGACACTCTACACCAGTTTCTCGTTTGACGACTTGTGAAGGAATAGATTGAGAGCTAAAGCCATAGAGCGAGCATGACCTAGGCTTATTAGGGTCCCACGAGGCTTTATAATGAACGCATTTAAGGCAAGCTGGTCTTTGACTCATTTTCATACTCCTAAAGAGATAATCACCTAACTATGATCTCAATCTAGCTCATATGTTTCCACGAGGAATTAATTTCCGAGAAACTTGTCGAAAGTTTATTCACTTCCAGTTGTAATTAATTCACTTACCTTTTGCCAAATTCAAAGCTCAACTAGAATGAAGCTGAAGTTACTTAGAAACAACTTATAAGTGACTAATAATCAGACGCTTAAATAAAGTTAGACACTAAACAAGTGAAGATAGCGACTCTAACTAGCTGATTATCCTTAAAAGATTTGGCATAGAATTAGCAAACATATTAATGAATTTAAAATGGAAGTGACATGAAAGAAAGCATTCAAACATCTGCAGATAATCTCGTAATGTTCCCTGCAGCTAAAAATTTTCCTGAAGAAAGTGTAACTAACGAAGAGCTCATGAAAAATGATCCTCTAGAAGCACTTATGAATGAATTCTCTCATATGCCTTGTGAAGATGTATTTGATGAAGATGAACTTGAGGAAGAAGCTAAACCTATTGAGCTAAAACTAGGTCAACTAGATCGAATTTTACTTATTCATTCTCAATTAAAAAAATTAGAAGATACAACACTTCGAATGAAATACTTAATTGATGAAATTGAAGACTTTCTCCCAAAAAAGGTTAGAAGAAAATAATGATTAAAAAACTTATCAAACTATTAATTTTAACTGTGATCTCTTTTAGCTCACTCGCTTATAATACTTCTTCTGAAGTAGAACTCTTAAATAAAGAGTTCAATCAAAATGAAGAGTACCCAATTATTATTTTTGATAAGAATAAGATACAAAACCTTCTAACAGAATCTAAAAGTGAAAATTTAAAACTAATTGAACAATATATTCTAAAGACATTTGGCATTGAGCTTGAAAAACATGATAGTGAAACTATTCTTGACTATCACACTGTCTTCAACAGCTCCGCAAGTGCTCTTCCATTTAAAGAGAGTAGAACAAATAAGTACCGATTCTGCGCAGTCTTTCCATCAGGTTCAAATCTAGAACATGAAGGAGAAGTAAAACGTATTTTAGGTATTACTGATGAGGTAAACCCATACCCTAAAAACACAGTTAAAAAGGTAATGAAGTTATTAAGCTTAAAAGAGCTTAAGCTGATTTCTCTCTATCATGAACTATCGCACTGTCTAGATAAAACATATATTCCTAATATGACTATGCCGGAGTCGCACAATATCCATATGGCAGAATCTTTTGCAGAATCACTTTCTCTATTATTTGTAACAAAGAGATTTAACTTTAGAAATATTGCTCTAAGAAGAAGTATTTTAAGAGGCCTATACACTAAGTACATGGGTAAACACATTATCAATGATGAGGATACTATTGTTATGCACCCAAGTGCAAAAAGTATGGGGGTAATTTATTACTTATCACCTACTTTATTAAGTTTAGACAGTATACTTTCAAGTTATAGTTTTCGTATAAAAGATCATACAACAGATCAACTTTCAGCTATGGCATTAAGTAATACGGAGAATTATTCTTTTGATTCTAGAACTTTCGCAGCAATCGTAAGTTATTTAAAGTTTGGAGAAAAAAATTCAACTTCAAACTATTTAGATCTTGCCCAAAGTTCTCCAGACTTGTTCTACAACACTTACTTAAGACTAAGAAGAGAAATCCTTTTCATAAATGACTTAGAATTCCTCTTAGATAAACTTAGCAATTAGAAATAATAACCCTTTTCAACTCATCAATTTTAATAGGCTTTGAAACATGGTCAATCATACCAACGTCATAGCACTTCTTCTTATCTTCTTCTAATACATTCGCTGTCATGGCGACAATAGGCGGAGCCTTTTCTTTATAAATTTTGATAATATTATCTGTGGCCGTAATTCCATCCATAATTGGCATTTGCATATCCATAAAAATCAGAGTGAATGGGTTATCAATAGACTTTTCGATAATAGATAGTGCTTCTTCACCATTTGAAGCAATTGTACACTTGTAGCCTAGCTTCCCTAACATCATAGATGCAATTTTTTGATTAACTAAATTATCTTCAACGAGAAGAATATTACAAGGATACTCAACTGCAAAACTACTATCAATTTTCTTTCTTAATACTTCTTTCTTGATAATAACATCTTGGTTATTTTCACCAATCATTAAAGGTATTTTAAATGTGAAGCAAGATCCATTATTAATGGAAGATTTTAAATCTATCTTTCCTCCCATTAAATCAATCAAGCTTGAGCATATAGAAAGCCCAAGCCCTGTTCCACCATAACGCCTTGTAGTTGAAGAATCTGCTTGAGAGAAGGCCTCAAACATTCTATCTTGTATCTCTTTTTTTATACCAATTCCTGTATCAATAACAGAGATAGATAAAGTAATCTTATTAGGTCCTTCATTTATTGCTCGTACTTCAACTTTTATACTACCTTTACTTGTGAACTTAACAGCATTAGATAAAAAGTTTAGAAGAACTTGTCTTATTCTCGTTGCATCTCCAACTAAAAAACGAGGAACATCTTTATCAATATCACTTATAAGGTCTATACCTTTTTCAGAAGTTGTACTTGAGAATAGAAAAATTGTATTTTCAACACAATCTCTAATATCAAAGTCTCGATATTCTAATTCAAATTTACCAGCATCAATCTTACTTAAATCTAGAATGTCATTCAATATAGTCATAAGAATACTTCCAGACGATTGAATTGTTTCTATCATTTCTACTTGCTCATTAGTAAGGTCTGAGTCGGCTAGAAGAGAGATCATTCCAAGAATTCCATTCATTGGTGTTCTAATCTCATGAGACATATTAGCTAAGAAGCTAGACTTTGCTTTATTAGAACCTTCTGCATCTTCTTTTGCTTTAATCAATTCTTTTTGAACTAGAATTTCTTTTGTACAGTCCCAGTTAACTCCAAGTATTTTTGTAGCACGTCCTTCAATGTCTCGAACAACATCCGCCATAGCTTTAATATATTTAACTTTTCCTTTCTTTGTTATTATTCTAAAACTTGCTTCATGCCTGTCATGATATTTTAATGTTTCAATGAATTCTAACTGTGCCTTTTCTTTGTCTTCAGGGTGAATTAAATCTTCCCAGATATGATAATCAGATTCATAGTCCGCTTTTTCAATCTCCCATAGAGCATACATACTACTATCCCACTCAATTCTTTTTTCATTAGGATATAGTGTCCAAAGAGCAACACCAGTACTTTCTAGAATAATATTCTTTTCATATTCTTTTTCATTTTTTATCTCTTCAAGCTTCATGTAGGCAATCATTTCAGAGATTACTTGAATGAGAGGATGTATATATTCATAAAACTCTAAGTTATATTTCTTAGAATTAGATCCAATGAGCATAATTAGACTATCGTGCCCCTTAGCATAAGTAGGAAAGCCAATATAGTTGGAAACTCCCTCTATGAGCAAGTCTTCATTTTGAGAATAGTCACTTATGTAATGACTTCCAGACTTGAATACATTATCAAAAATGCCTATAATCTTTTCTTTCTTTTTAATTAATTTTGAAAGTTCTGAACTATAAAGAACTCTTAAATGTTGCTTATTATCATCAAAGTGTGCCAAAACGCCTATGTTAGAATCACAAATCTTTAATAGCGAATAAAATGCATACTCATAAAAACTTTTGTGATCATTTTTAAATGTTATATATCTCTCTCTAACATTTTTTATAGCTGTCTCAAGTCTTTCTTTCTTTTTAATAGTACTGATATCTGCAAATGTCCCTGAAAAATGTATTGGCCTTCCTTCCTTATCTCTTTTTACGATAACACCTTGATCAAGAATATAGACCCAATCTCCATTCTTATGCCGAACCCTGTAGACACTCCTATACTCACTTCTATTACCATCTAGAAAGTTAAGCATATCTTCTGTAGCTTGCTCAATATCTTCTGTATGAATTCTAGATAATCGAGCCTCTATATTATGATCAAAGTCATCTTTATTTAACCCAAGAATTTCTGCCCATCTAGCATCATAAACGACAGAATTGTCTTCTAAGTCCCAGTCCCATAGACCCAACTTAGCATTATCGATACTGACATCTACATACTTACTTAATTCAAGAAGCTTTATTTCATTGATCTTATATTTAGTAATATCTTGAAAAGTCCCTACCAGCTTTGTAACAACACCGTCTTCAACAATAGCTCTCCCAACAGAGCGAACCCACTTACTATGACCAAAATTATCTTTAAATTCGAAGACATCATCAAAAGGTTCTTGTTTTTCAATACATAGATCCATTAGTTTTTTTAACTTCTCTCTTGATTCTTTTCTATAATTTGATAGTCCATCAAATTTTGAAGTGGGTGTTCCTATTTCAATTCCATAGATCCTATAAACTTCATCTGTCCAAACAACAGCAGAAGTCTTTAAGTCTAATTCCCAACCACCTGTTGCAGACATTCGTTCAACTTCTTGCAAACGTTTTTTAGTAACAAGAAGTTCTAAATTATTTAGTCTTTGAGTAAAGAGAGAGATAATATTATTTGATAGTGCTTTTAAGCATGAAAGTTGATCTTCTGTAAGCTTCTTTGGTTCGTGATCTATTACACACAGGGTACCAATCCTAAATCCATCAGGAGTAACAAGTGGAGTTCCTACGTAGAATCTAACTCTTGGCTCTCCTAAAAGAAGAGGGTTATCACAAAATCTTTCATCCTCTTTTGCATCCTCAACTATAAATACGTCATCTGACATAATTGCATGTCCACAGTATGAAATATCTCGAGGAGTCTCCCTAGCATCAAGTCCGTAATGAGACTTAAACCACTGTCTATCTTTATCCACCAAACTAATAAGAGAGATTTTAGTTCCACAGATATTTGCAGCAATTTTTGTAATATCATCAAAGGATTGCTCAACTTCTGTATCAAGAAGTTGATATCTTTCAAGTGCAGCTAAGCGCTCTTTTTCGTTACTAGGTATTGGTGCTTTTTTCATATTTTTCTCAAGTAATAAATTTTATTAGTTTATCGACATTTCTAGCTAAATCATTAAGATTCCAGCTAATACAAGAAAAATTAAGCACTATATTACACATTAACTGACTATTTCACATCAGAATCGTTTTTTAGAATATTGAGTTATTAATTATTCAACGTATGGAAGCTCAAGGATAAAGAGTGCGCCCATTTGAGGACCGTCTGACTTGGCAACAAGAGTTCCTCCAAGATTCTGTGCAACAATTGATGAGTTATGGAGCCCATAACCACTATGAGCATCATCTGTAGAGTATCCAGGAGAGAAAGCAGAGCTTAGAACAGACTCATCCATCCCAATTCCATTGTCTCCAACTTCAATTATGATTCTCTTACCTCTTACTTTGATTGAGGTATGAACTTGGGCAGCTCTATCAGTTTTCTGACAAGATTTTATAGAGTTTGAATATATATTAATTAATATATTTTTTACTTTCTCAAAATCTAACTTTACTTCTTCTTTCACCTCTATATTAACGGAGTGTTTTACATTGTCTTTTAGTCCTGAAAAAGATGAAGCTTCCTCTACTAATTGTAATAAATCAGAACTTTCTAAAAGAGCAAACCCATAATTATTCTTATTTTCTTCTCTTATCATTTTCATCATAATTCTAAGTTTATCTTCAATTTTATGAACTCTACTACTCTGCTCTTCCACAAACTCAGCAGAAACGACTTCAATTCCCTTTAGAAAATTGACTAACCTTTTTCCAACAGGATCGTTTTCAATGAACTCAGTAATTGGTCCGTCGTAAGATTCGATCTTAGTAATTAAAGCATTTAAAACTTCTAGAGAACTATCATTTTTAAGCTTTCTTTTCATAATATCGAATTGTCCCAATAAATACATTGAGCTATTTCCAACATTATGCAGAACATTTGCAGCGACTTCGGCCCTACCTGCATCCTTTGCACTATCAATGATCTCACGTTGAGCAAGCTTAAGCTCTTGTGCAATCGCTTGTGCTTTATCCCTCTCATTCTTTAATTCTCTAGTTCTCAAAGATACTTGATTCTCAAGCTCAATATTAAAAAGGGTTAGTTTTTCAAACATTTCAATATTATCTAAAGACATTTCTAGTTGTTGAACTAATAAATTTATAATCTTAAGGTTATCAATATTGAAATGATCTTTATCTTTACTATTGATAAGGATTAATACTGAATTAGACGATATTGGATAACATAATATTGCATAGTCATTATCACCATGAACATCAACTAGTCTTGAATGGTCTATGTTATTTGTACAAAGTTTAGTATTTGTTCTATAGACATAATTTACAAGGGGCTGAAGGTCATCTACACTTTCACCAATATGTAATGACTCAACAAGGTCTTTATCATTCTGACTCGTAAAGAAATAGCCAATATCTGCTCCTGAAGTATTTAGGAGTATAGAGAGCGATTTATTAATCAATGCATCTCTATCGATTTTATTATCTAAATTCTTACCAGAACTAAGAATAACACCTAAATTAAAACTTAGGTCTTCACCACTTGATTTATTAGAACTTATATCAGTGTCTTTATAATTCAGTGCTAACGCCTTAGCACCCCATTCATAGAAAATTCTTTGAGAACGCTCTCTATAAAAATTTGAAATTTCACTTTTAGCTTGAGCATTTTTCCAATGATAACTTAAACGCTTATAGACTAATGCCTTAATATGGTGAAATCCTGACGTAAGAGCTTGTTCTCTAGATTTCTCTAAATACTCAACCCCCTGGTAAAAATCACCTTGTAGTATACTTAACTCTCCGAGAATAAGACTATTAAATGAACTAAAATTATCAGGACAAGAAATACTTAAAGCTTCAATACGAGATAACTTATCGTAAAAAACAGTAGAGCTTAAAGAATCTCCATCCTCTGCATTCACAAGAATCAAAAATGCCTTACAGAAATCATCATAAAAATTAGTACTTACAGAGTAAGAATATGGAAGATAATCTATTGATTCATCAATAATAGAATTTGCTTCTGAAAAACGACCTTCTAGAATTAACGTAAATGTTTTTACTGACAAATACATACTTAGTGCCATTAAACTATTTGATTCATGACAGCGTGAAACGAATACCTCATGAGAAGGTAGGTCTATTCCATTATCAAAGATTTCAGAATTACCAAGTTCATCAACTAATATAGCGATACCAGTAAGTGTATCGACACCTAATTGATTAGGATGATTTGTACAGTATTCAATTCCTGATACTATATCTTTTTTTAGTTTATTTAAATTACGAGCTCTAAAGAACTGATTATATGGTTTAAAAAGCTTTATAAAACCTGCCCAAAGATACTCGCCCGCATCATGGCCTGCAGAAAACCCTCTTTCGTTATACTTATCGCCCTCACCAATATGTTGAGTCCAAAACTGAACATGGTTGGCCATTGTGTGACATGCACGACAAATTTGCCCGAGGTGATTATATTTCTCAGCAATAGCTATACCTAATTCGCAAAACTTCCTTCCAAGTTCATGTTCATTAAAAGAACATAAGACAATCCCATAAGAAGCGAAACCTTTTGCAGATTCAGGAAGAGAACCGAACTCTATTGATGTTTGAACCATTCTTGCAACAACGATGCAATACAAGTCGATATTACTTAAGTAACATGGAGAATCTAAGTTAATGAAAATATTCATCGCAATTTTCATTTTCTCATCAGATAATTCTTTTGAACGTTTCAAAGAAAGAATATCTCGCCCATGAACCATATCTGTAACTTTCTTTAATTCAAGCTGAACAGATTTTTTAACATCACCTTCAGGCAAGAATATATCAAGTAACGAAAGGGCCTTCCTCCCTTCTTCTATAGCATCAGCATATCTTCCTTGAGCCGTAAACTGAATGACTAATTGATTTAGTAACAGAGCTTTCGTTATCTTATTCAAGTCTTCATCTAAGTGTGAATTAACATACTTCTCTGAATCATCATATTTACCGTTTAAATAAAGAGATTCTGATTTTTCTAATATAATTTTCGAAAACAAACTATAGTTGTTCTTAATGTAGCTTTTTAACTTATCCGCCATATCTAAATATACGAGGGACTGACTAAAAGCAGTAGATTTTTTAGAGTAATAGGATGCCTCTAAATTTAACTCTACTAACTCAACAAGCTCTTCTCGAGAGTGAAGATCGATACTAAGATTTAAATGATTAGCAATCTCTGTAATATCTTCAAGCTCTTCTTTTTTTAAATTATCTAACAAGTGCCGACCTACATCTTTATGAATTAATATACGATCAGATGCATTTATAAGTTCATAAGCGGCTTCTTGTATACGGTCATGTGAAAAGTTGATTCTATTATCAAATAAATTAATATAAGAAAGTTCACTCATCAATTTTATAGATCTTCTAACTTCGGACTCTTTAGAGTCGAAAATATCTAAGAGTAGAGATAACTTTATATCATTTCCAAGCACAGAGCAGATTGAAAGGAAATTCTGGTTAACTTCATCTAAAGATTTCATCTCTTTCAATAGAATATCAACAACATTATCTGAAATAGACTGAAGATTGAGTTTTTCTAAATCACAGTACCATTTATCATTATCCTTACTTATAATATTTTCTAACTTGGCATATTTTAAAAACTGAAGAATATGAAAAGGATTACCTGCAGTTTTATCAACAACACACTTCAAAAGATCTGAGTTAAAGCTGCATCCCTCAAACATATCGTCTAAAAGAGATAAAATATCTTCATTACCTAATGGCCCAACTTTATACACAGAAAAATCATTTGAACTTGAGTCAGTAATTTCATGAAGAGGATGATCAGAACTTACATTATCTCTATAAGCACCTATAAATAAGAAGTTATTTAATTCATCTAAGTTTAGCACTTTCTTCAACAAACCAATACTTCTTGCACTTGCCCACTGTAAATCATCAATAAACATGATAATTTTCTTTGTAGAATTACTCGAAATAAACTGAACAAGATTAGTTAGCATTAATTCAAATCTGACTTGAGACTCTGTAGGTCCTAGCTCAGTAGGCTCATCAAGAGAACCCAAAATTAATGTTAGCTCAGGTATAACATCTGCAATAACTTTTGCATTTTGCCCAAGGTGATCTCTTAAATCTCTCCTCCATTCTTCTAACTCACTTTCAGAAGCCGAAAGTATTTCTACAAAAAAAACAGAAATTGCCTTTAAAAGTGGCTTACCTAAGTTATCATTAGATAGTTGATCAAATTTCCCATGAAGAAGAGTCACATCTTTAGAAGAAAAAGAAGAAATTGCTTTTTTAATAATTGAGGTTTTACCGATACCAGACTGACCAGAAAAGAAAATCGCAGAAGTAGATTTATCACCTTTACCCTTAACAGCTTCCTGGATTGCTGCCACTTCAAGACTGCGTCCATAAACCACTTGTGATGTATTCAAATGAACTTTATCAGTCACAGCATCTTCCTATTTCAACTTCAAAATATCTTTGCTATTTAAATCGCTCTCTTTTTCGGACAAGACACCAGTAACCAAATCTACAAATATATTTAAATTAAATGGCTTCATCAACAAGTAAACACTATTAAAATGTTGTGCCATCTCACGAATTTGATCTTCAAGATCATGGAAGTAGGCAGTGCTTATTATAATCTTTAAATCCTTAGATGTTTTAGATAATTCTTTCATTACCTCTGCACCATTAATCCCTGGAGGCATCAGCATATCTAACACAAGTAAATCCATTGCAGGCTGAGAATCATCCCTCAAAAGAGAAATTGCTTCTTCTCCTTGGTACGCATGAAAAATATCAATAAGTGGAGACTTGGAACTCGAATTAACAGACAACTCTTCTAAAAGGCTTTTCCTCAACGACTTCTTCTCATCACGATTAATAGAATCAAGGGCCATGTTTAAAATATCATGAATATCTTTATCATCATCAATAATTAGAACACGAGACTTATTATCCATTTACAACCTTTCACAAGAGCATTTTTTATATCTAACGCTCTAAATTCTATACTAAAATAGCATTAGAATACATCTTGAAGACTATTGATTTTACCATAATTTAAACCTTAAGAGTTTCACAAGATTAATCTTACAAGCTACTGATTTAACATACTCCACAAACCTAAAGAAAAAACAACTAATGTAAAACAAATGGTAACTTAACAAACTGCCTACAAATCTTGCTGAAATAAAATCTCAAAGTAGACAACTTAAAGATTATAACTATGAAGATAGCAATTTATTATAATGGAATCCCCATGTCAGAAAACTCTTTTGCTGTCATATCAATCATCATATCTGTAGCTTCTCTTACTTTAAAATCGGCCATAGTATTCAAAATATCGATATCTTCACCGGCCTTAGTCATATAAAGCTTCTTAGATAAATTACTTTTTATTGCAACTTTCCCCTCGCAAACACAAAGATACGTATTATCATCACTGGCCTCAACCATATACTTCGTCCCCCTAACTCCAAGAGAAGCAGTCTTTGATTTGATAATAAAGCTTCTCTTGTTTTTTTTAGTATCTAGAAAATGAAAGAATTTTCCTTTCAAGAGTGAGATGACTGTTACTTTTTTATTATACTTATTGAGGGTCATACTTCCATTTCGAATCAAAAAAGTACTTCCTCTATGGCTCTTAATTTGAATAAATGATTTCTTATCCCTAGCTTCTATCGTGTCACCAATTTTAAGATCTATCTTATTTAAATTCTCATTTGTGACTTTTATAGTATTTACAAAAACGTCACCATTAAACCTTTGAACTGAAAAATCTTTAGCAAGGATTGGTAATGATAAAGTAAATAATATTAGAAATAATTTCATCTAATTCCTTTAGAAGTTAAAAATTGAATCAAATAATTTTCAATTATTTTATGAGATAGGTCAACAATAAGAATCTAGACAAGAAAAGTAATCTCAATATTTTTCTATTCTTTTATAAATCATCTACGAGGTAAGAACTTGAGCGTCATCAAGGATACTAGATTTAAAAAGATTGTTTTTTGATTACTGAGACGTTGTATAAATACTTTATTCAATATCCTTGATAGCAATTCCATTAAGAGAACAAGATTGACTAGTGTCTGAATCGAGAAATGCTCTTAAGTATAAATTACCTGCACCAAACTGAGTTGAGTACGACTCAATATTAGAAGTGATATCAGACTTTGTATTACGATCTGTATCACCACTTACTGCAGACCAACTTGAATTATCCCAGAAGTAATAATTGATTCCATCATTTGATAATTGATATCCAATCTCACAGCTACCACTCTCGCTAATAGTGATAGATTCTATTTTACTAAATGCAATTGGCTCATTTGTTACAATCGTTGGTGATCCACCATAGTATCTTCCAGTAGGGCCTATCTCAACAAGACTAAGCTCAGGTGCACAAAAAAGATTACTGCAAAGAGTATTTTCATCACTCTCCATATACACTCTATATTGAAAATATCTATTGTTACTTGGTGCAGTTACAAAGTCGCTAAATGTAATGTCTAAAGAAGAAGGTAAAACAACTCCTGTAGCTAATCCTGTTGCCCCATCAATCGTGTCATTATTATGAAGTTCAGAAAAATATGTTTCGTCTGTTCCATCTGGGCCAATAAACTTTTCTGTATCACATAAAGTATCGTCACATGTTCTAACTTGATACTTTATACGATTGCCACCTCGTCTATAAAGCTGTTTAATTTCATTATCATTAAGAGTCCTAGACCAAACAGCGGCTTCATCAATACTGCCCTTTGAGTATGAGCCAGGTGTTGAATCAGAAAGCCTTCCAAAACTAAGGTGGTTGGCATAAAATGGAACATTAACTACACTTTCAGCATCAAAGTCACCATTCACATAGATCTTTCTCTTAGTTGCACTTTCAAATACACCCACAAGGTGAGTCCATTTCCCTACTTCAACAGACTGGTTTCCTTCATCGCTTAACGTTGAAGGATTCGTATCGTATCGAGCTCCAATTTTATATACTCCATCCACAACCCTCAAGGTCCAGTTTCCTCCAGCGCGTGTAGAATCAGCAAATTCCATAAGTGAACCACTATCAGAGTTTTCAAGCTTTACCCATAATGAGAAAGAGAAAGGATAATCTGTAATCCCCATATTTGAATTCACTCTAACATAGTCATTAACACCATCAAGACGTATACTTTGCGCGAATCTACCGGAGCTAGAGTATGCTATCGAGTTTGGGTCATCACCATCTTTTGCTAAAGCATTGTTTCCATTTCCTGAACTATCTAGAATAGCTTCATCATCAGCGAGATCTCCCTCAGTGCCATTGAAGTGCCATAGAGCAACCATATCCTTCATTAATCCGTCACTAAGACTAGCGGGAGAGCTTCCATCATTTGCAATTAGTGAGCTATAGTCAGCAGATACCTCATTGATAGAGTTGCCTGGAAGCTCCTTCATAAACGGAAGAGTTGAACTTGTTTTTATATTACTCCAGTTTCCTGAAGTACCTAAATCAATAACAGGAGAATCATAATGTCCTGCATATTTTTGCTTTTGACGATTATAAATAGTCTGCACATCAACTGTTGTTAATGAAACATTCCAAATTACAAACTCGTCTATTTCACCATCGTAATGCTTGTTATTATTTCGGGCCTTCCCTATTATTGGGTCACTCACTGAAACAAAGTCGTGAGTACGTGTATCTACAAGCTCATCCATCATTTTTCCATCAAGATAAAGCCTCATTCTTTGATTTACAGAGTCTCGAGTTATAGCAAAGTGATGCCAACCTCCGTCACGGACTTCAACACCACTTTCAGGTTGTATATAACTAGCTCCACTTCTTGAAATCATCACTAACTGGTTAGCGTAATCATCTGTAGAAGATCCAATGTGTATAGAAATATAATCAGCATCATCACTATTGTAACTCCAAAGACCAATAGTATCAGTTGTTGTTGGGTCGGCTTTAAACCATCCAGAATATGAAAAATTATTACCGACAAAATCAAAGTCATCGCTATCTGAAATAACTACTCTATCTCCAGCGCCATCAAATGTTCCTGCATGCGAGCCTACTTTTGATTCAAGTGTAAATGTAGCATCTCCAGAAGGTGTACCATGATTGCCCTTTCCAGAAGAATCAAGCCAATCACCATTCATCTTCCAGTAACCAATAATAGAGTCCCACTCAGGAGTCCACGATGAAGAAAGTTCAATATAATTCAAAACCTGTGTGTCATAAAGAGTACTTACCTCTTCACTTGTAAGTGATTCACTCCATATAGAGACTTCGTCAATCTTTCCAGAAAACCTCTGATCGTAAGAACTGCATTCTGCATAACGAGGTCTAGCTCCAATCCCCCAACAAGTCGTAACAGGAAGAATTGTCCCATCGTAGGCTTCACTATCATTGTATTCACCATTTACATATAAAGTAACATTTGTTCCATCTGCAACAACTGCCAAATGAGACCATGTATTTAAAGGAATTACATTTTTTCCATATACTGAAGAGATAGCTACTCCAGAAGATTGATTTAAATCTACACGCCATTTTGAATTCCCCGAATTATTTCGCACTAAGACTGTAAAAGGACTTCCTCCAGCTTCATAGTTTCCTGCAATTACTCTCACCCCTTCATTCGCAGAAGTAGGCTTAACCCATGCCGTAAACGTTAACTTTCCTGTTGGCATCATACTTGATTCATTAATTTTTGCGATTGAATTATCTTGAAAGTTTCCTGACTGACTACCGACTTTTGAGTCTGTAGAATAACCAGAAGAGATCGTAGTTAAATGGTTTCCGTTATTAGAAGAATCTATTGAGTCTCCATCAAATCGCCAATACCCTACAAGGAAGTCTTTCTTATCTGGAAAAATATTTCGTACATCTAATAATTCAATAGTTTTATTTCTAAGAGTTAAATTATTATTTGCATCTACATAAGTTACGACATGAGTCCCACTATTAAGATCAGCTCCAGAAAGAGTTTGGTCAACATTTTTTAAACTAGCTACACCCGATGATATTTCAACGTAGTTAGAATTATAAGTGTAATCTCCAGGAGTTTCAAAACTCCAATACTTATCACTGAGTGTGCCGAAAGCAGATGGACAAGTACCATTAGATAGCCTAGCTCCAGGACAAAAGTCATCATTTCCAACTTCTGGCAACTGGTCTAAACAACTAGATAATACAAAGGATAGAGACAAAAATATTATGATATTTAAGAATTTCATAATATGGTTTCTTCTTTAATTTTATGGAATCTTAAGCTCACCGAACGGTGCTTCAATGAAACAGTTCTAGGCAGATTTTTGATACTTCTGTAGACATATCTTAGAACATCAATAAGTAATACACTTCTTAATGTAGCTCCAGATTTATTCACCTGAAAGTACCTCCTTCGCCTCTTATTTAAAAATAAGAGAAAATCTCCTTAATTAAATCTCTTTAATATATTAATACAGTGACTTAACGGTTTTTTTTTAAGTTAACATAAATATATATTTTCAATAACTTAACAATGCACAAGTAATTTACAAAAACGTAGTAATATACGAAACATGTAAGATATCTGTGCCATATAAATAAATACTACCTAAGAATCAAACCTCCTGATGATGTATAGAAAGTGTGTAAAGATTAGACACTTTTAAATCCATATGTAGATGTTTCAACTCTCCCAATAAAATTACTGAAATCATATAAACTGAAAAGAATAAATTGAAACGATAGATTTCTTAACAAAATCAACAAATGGGCATAACTATGAAAAGTTTTTTAATTCTCTTATCACTAATGATCTCCCCTCTTGGCTACTCCGCTTCCTACACTTGCGACAATAGCGACTGTAATAAAGAGATCGCTGAGCTTGTGGCCGGCAAGGTCTTTGAAGACTCAGTTGATGGTGAGATTGATGTCAACTTTTCTCTCCTTAATGATAATGCATATGGTGCTTATGAGTTAGCGACTGGTGATAAGCTAGGTAATGACTTTGGTAACACACATGGAGTTCTTCTAGAAATCGCTAGAACTGATTCATTTAAAATCAATTATAAATTTGTATACTTCTCTAATCTTTATACAGAGAGACAATCTGAAAAATATAATACAGATCCTTACGGTAGTACTTACGACCAATACTTTACTGAAGAAAACATTATAAAAGTTGTAGTAAATAACAAAGCACAAGGTAAAGATCAGTATATTGAAGTTGGTGTCGGAATTATTGAACTCAACTATCAAGACGTTCGTAGTTTTTTATCTGCGGCACAACAACAAGTTCTTATGCACGATGCGATGGGTTCATATCATCCAAACAACTTAGAGTCTGGTCGTGAAAATGAAGTGGGTGGTTTTGTTGAAGCAGGAGTTGGTAAACAATTCATTTACCAAACAGATAACAGAAAAATTCGAATAGTTGGTGATGCTAAATTCAGTGGTGTCTTGAGTACAATCATAGATACAAGTAGTGTAACGGCCTCAGCTGGAGTAGATGCATATTACCAATCATCAGAGAGGTCATGGGCATTTAAAGCCGGTACTAGAATCAGCTCTACAATTCACAGAACTGGTGACACTCCAATGAACGAATTAGAAGCATCTGTTGGAATTGGAAAAGGAAGTTATAGTTTTGAAGTCATGCTTAAGAAAGCTTTTGCTGGTGATAAACAAAACTACCAAATTTACAACTATGATAATGACACTATTGTAACTCTAAATTTTCACAAGGTGTTTGGTGGAGATGATGACAAAGTTGAAGGTGAATCATATAAGCCAGAATATATTAGCCCATATTAATAAATAATCACTTCACTGCCTTTAGTTCTTTAAGGTAGTGAGTTTTTCTCTCAATAGAGTTAAGTTCAACTCTTCATCTTTCATCTTGATCAATAAATAATAATTTCAATAAATTTGTTAAATGTGAAGGGATACCAGGTACAAAAAAAGCAACTTCTAGGAGTTGCTAAGCTTGTCTTTTGAATGGTGCCCGGGACTGGACTTGAACCAGCACGTCTCGCGACACACGCCCCTCAAGCGTGCGTGTCTACCATTTCACCACCCGGGCATAGATATTTGAATAATTAAGATAATTTATTAGAAACTAAATGGCAATATTAAGAGATAAATTTTTAAATAGAGATATATAACGAGGTGAATAAAGGCCATCAAGAAAGATGGCCATTGGTATAAACTAGTCTTCTTTTTTCTTTCTAAAGCTCTTTCTCTCTGGATTCGCTTTAAGAGGTCTCTCCTCTGATGCTACAGGAGTTGATGCCTTATCAATAGTTCTAGGTGCTGTCTCTTCTCTATCCCTCTTAGCAGCTGGTCTAGAGCAGAAGTTTGCATCTTCTTCTTTCTCAGAAGGTCTTGGCGTGTACTTTTCTTTATTTGATTTATCAGCAAGTGAGTCATTGAATGATCTTGGAGAAAGCTTCTCTAGCTTTTCTCTTTTTAGTCTTCTCTCAGCTGCCTCGGCTCTAAGCTTAGCATCTCTTTCATGATCAATATGATCAGTTCTAAAGCCCTTAGGTCTTTTACCACCACCAAATCTCTTAACAGGCTTATCTTCACCTTTCTCCCAGTGCTTATGCCAATCATCACCAGTCTTCTTCTTTTCTTCGTATCTTTCTTGTCTTTCTTTTAAGATCTCATCAACTTCTTCTCTTTTTCTAATTCTAGGTCCTGAAGACTTACTCTTAGCAAAAGCAGCTGTTTTATTCTTAAGTCTTCTCTCATCTTCTTTTTTATCATGTGCTGAGATATCAACAGTAATGTCACCAGTCACAAAAGTCTGACAAGAAAGTCTTTCTTTAGTTATATGAAATACATTTCCCATTAATTGAAGTTCATTAAACTCTGGAGGATTTACAAAATCTTCTCCAGTAACAACTTTAACAATACAGTCAGTACATGATGCGTGACCACCACAAGACGACTTTATATAATGCCCATTATCTTTCAAGTTCTCTAATAGAGATTTCTTTTCATTTATTACTATTTTTTCACCTGATGGCACTAACGTCGCTGTATACATACTTTCCTCTAAATGTTTCTTTCTAACTTACTTTCAATTTTACCTAAGATCTTTTTCTTAAGTGGCTTTAAAATGAGAGACAACTTAATAGAAACATCACACTTATCTTCTTTAAATTGAAGTTCAAGCGTAAATCCCTTTCCAGTTGCTTTCATACTGTGGCCAGACTCATCATATGATATATCGGCCTTTACATTAAACTTATCTACATAATCTGGCGTAATTTGAGCTTTCGCTAAATCATACGCTTCCTGCTTACTTGTAGCCTTATTATAGTTTACAGACAAATCCATTTTTCACTCCCTGAATTATTTCTTACCTGTAGAGCCGAATCCTCCGTGCCCTCTGTCGGTTTCTGATAAAGTTGACGTCTCTACTAGTGTAGCCTGAGTCACTGGAGCAATCACCATCTGAGCAATTCTGTCCCCATGCTCAATTATAGCATCTTCATCACCAAAATTTCCGATGATTATCTTTATCTCTCCGCGGTAGTCACAGTCAATCGTCCCTGGACTGTTTACAATCAATAAATTTGTTTTAAGACTCATTCCAGACCTAGGTCTAACCTGAACTTCATAACCCTCTGGAATCTCATAGCTCAAACCAGTTGGAACTAAGACTCTCTTACCAGGAGCTATAGTTAAGTTCTCCTGACCTGGCATAGATGCCCTAAGGTCAGCACCAGCAGCACCAGCAGTCTCATACTTTGGCAGAGGTAAGTTATTATCAAAGTGCTCTAATTTCTTAATTTTGAGCTCAATAGTTTGAACCATTGCTTTTTCTCCAATAAAAAGGGGACGTAATACGTCCCCTAGTTATACTTAAATAATTTTAAATTACTTATCAGCTTTCTTCTCTACTGGCTTAACAGCTTTTGCTGAAAGCTTAAGTCTTCCCATTCTATCAACTTCGATAACTTTAACAGAAACCTTATCACCTTCGCTTAGGTACTCACTAACATCTTTAACTCTGTCATCTGCAAGTTCAGAAATATGAACAAGACCTGATACACCAGGAATAATGTCAACGAATGCACCGTATTCTTTAATTGTAACAACTACTGCTTCGTAAACAGTTCCAACTTCTGGACCATTAATTTGAAGATCAATAGAAGCTACACAGTTGTTAAGAACGTCAGTATCAACACCTAGAACTTTAACAAGTCCTTCTTCAGTAATTTCTACAGTTACATCGAAGTCTTCTTGAAGCTTCTTAATATTTTTCCCACCAGGTCCAATTAATGCACCAATTTTATCTGTAGGAATATTAGTTGTAACAATTCTTGGAACACCGTCTTTGAATTCAGCTCTCTTAGTTGAAATAGTTTTAGCCATTTCACCAAGAATATGAAGTCTACCTTCTTTCGCTTGCTCAATTGATTTCTCAACGATCTCACGAGTAAGACCAGTAATCTTAATATCCATTTGAATTGCAGTAATACCATCAGCAGTACCTGCAACTTTAAAGTCCATATCACCAAGGTGATCTTCATCACCAAGAATATCTGTAAGAACTTTAAATCTCTCACCGTCTGTAATAAGACCCATTGCAATACCTGCAACTGGATTAGTGATAGGTACACCAGCATCCATAAGTGCCATTGAAGCAGAACATACAGAACCCATTGAAGAAGAACCATTTGATTCCATAACTTCACAAACGATTCTTGTAGTATATGCAAAATCTTCTTGCGAAGGCATTACAGCTTTAACAGCTCTTTCAGCTAGGTTTCCGTGACCAAGTTCACGACGACCAACACCTCTTACACCTCTAGCTTCACCTACTGAATAAGGAGGGAAGTTGTAGTGTAGGTAGAATTTCTGGAAGTTAGTTCCTCTAATAGAATCTTCCATTTTCTCACCGTGCTTACCACCAATAGTAACTGCGGCCATTACCTGAGTTTCACCTCTAGTAAATAATGAAGAACCGTGAACGTTTGTAAGAAGGTTTGCTTCAGTTTCGATTTCTCTAACTTCATTCATTCCTCTTCCAGCAATACGCTTTTCTTCATCAAGAATATCTGCTCTCATCATCTCATAAAGAAGTTCATCAACACCTTTATAAGCTTCTTTACCAAAGCTATTCGCTTCGTTTAGACCAAATGCTTCTGGAGATTCTGCCATTGCAGCTTTTACTTCAGCTTCAAGAGCTCTAGTAGCAGCTTGTCTTTCCATTTTATCGTCAGTTGAGATACATGCTCTAGCTGCAGAAGCAAAATCACTTCTCATTTTCGCCATCATTGTTTCATTGGCTGCAGAAGAAACGAATTCTCTCTTTGGCTTACCAATTTCACTTCTCATCTGTTCCATTAACTTAACGTATTCTTTAATGTGATCGTGACCAAAGTAAATTGCTTCAAGAACATCTTTCTCTGGAACGATTTGCGCTTCACCTTCTACCATAAGGATTGCGTCTGCAGATGCAGCAACAACGATCTCAAGGTCAGAAGATTCCCATTCAGTTTGACTTGGGTTAAGAACTAATTTCCCGTCGATTCTACCAACTTTACAAGTTCCGATTGGTCCAGCAAATGGGATATCAGAAATAGTAAGAGCTGCAGATGCACCAAGAGCTGCTAGAACTTCAGCATCACCGTCTTCACCGTATGAAATAACTGTACAAGAAACTACAGTGTCAAACATATACCCTGAAGGGAATAGTGGTCTTAGAGGTCTATCAATTAGACGTGCATTAAGAGTTTCAGAAGTTGCTGGTCTACCTTCTCTTTTTAAGAATCCACCAACAAATTTTCCAGCTGCGTAGAATTTCTCTGTGTATTCTACTAGAAGTGGAAAAAAGTCTTGCCCGTCTTTTACTTGGTGAGCAGAACAAACAGTAACTAGAACTTGAGTTCCGTTACAAGATACAAGTACAGATCCATCAGCTTGCTTTGCAAGACGACCTGTTTCAACAGTGACTTCTTTGCCACCATAGTTTAACGAATAAATTTTCTTTTCGTTTAACATAATTTCTCCTTACTAATTAACGCCTGTTAATTAGCTTATTAATGTGAAGGATTTCAATAAAGAGGGAATTTAAAAGATATTTCAAATAATGATTCTTCAATGTAGCGCCAATATTTCAAATATCCTCTAACTTCCTTGCGCTTTATTTCCATCCAGGGTTTTCTATATTTTAAGCCTAAAAAAAGAAAAGGGGAACAATAAGTTCCCCTTTTTAATTACTTTCTTAGACCAAGCTTTTTAATTAGCGATTGGTATTGCTCAGGCTTCTTAGCAAGAACATACTTAAGAAGGGCCTTTCTTTGACCAATCATCTTTAGAAGACCACGGTTTGAGTGGTAATCATGGATGTGTTTTCCAAAGTGCTCTTTAAGACCGTTAATGTTGTGAGTAAGTAGTGCAACTTGTACAGCAGCATTACCTGAGTCTTTCTCACCTTTACCAAATTCAGTTCCGAATTCAGCAACAATGTTTCTTTTTTGTTCAGTTGTAAGCATAGTATCTCCAAATCACCTAAAACCAAGTATCAATGTTATTATTGAAACCGAGTTGAAGGATATAAACTTATTGCGCAATTTATCTGATAAACTCGGACATGTAAACCTTTAAATTCTTTAGAAGACGCTCTTCAATTTGCCTAATACGCTCTCTTGACACACCGTATTCATCAGCAATATTTTGAAGCGAGGGAGGAACCTCACTAAGTAGCCGTTTTTTAAAGATATCTCTATCTCTTTCCTTCAGCCCAGATACAAAATCCTTTAAATTATCTTGTAATAATTCTAGACCCTGAGCGTCAGCGATTTGCTCAGAAATATCATTTTGATCTTTATCTTCAAGAATATCCGAAAGAACTCCGGATCCAGTATCATGGCCAAGAGGTGTCTCGAGACTCACTTCACCACCAGAACTAGATAATCTACTATCCATAAGTGCCACAGCTTTTTCTGAAACACCTAAGTTTTCGGAGATTAACTTGTGGTCAGGCTCAATCCCCTGCTTAGCTAATCTATCTTTTTCTTTTAACAGATTATAGAAGAGTTTCTTCTGCTCATTGGTTGTACCAATCTTCACTAAACGAAAGTTATCTAAGATATATTTAAGAATATAAGATTTAATCCACCAACTAGCATAATATGATAACTTTGCACCCTTATCAGGATCATATTTCGATACGGCCTTCATTAGACCAATATTCCCTTCTTGAATTAGGTCCATCACATTTTGAAAGGAGTTTCGGTACTCCATAGCTATCTTAACAACAAGTCTTAGATTTGCAGCAACAAGCTTCTTTGCGACTTCAATATCACCAGTCTCAAAAAGTCTTCTAGTTAGCTCTTTTTCTTCCTCAATTGTAAGTAAATCGTACTGAGCAATTTCTTTTAAATAAAGAGTAAGAGGATCACCAACTTTTGAGTCATACTGAACAAGATCTTTACCTACATCTAAAATTGGCAAGTACTCATCTTTCAGCTCTTCAGCATTCGAAAGAGAAATCTCTATATCATCAAGAGTTTTTTTCTCTGACTCACTAAGGAGATCCTCAGTACTTAGAACTTCAACATCTGATGGAGATTTTTTAATGTTATCTTTATTTTTTTTAGTCATATATCTACTATTTAAGTTTGCGGAGAGAGTAACACAATTACTTCCCCTCTTCCATAGCATTTAGTTTAAATAACTTCTCATTTTGCCTAGCTTTCTTCTGGTTCTGTTCGACATTATATTCATATCGAAGATATTTTAAAGCATAAGGTGCAAAATTAATTAGAACCGGGATATCAACCATACCAGGTTCATCATACATAAAATACTTTCCTCTATATTGAGAGAGTTGATCTAAAATCTCATTTCTTATGATGACATCTAACTCTCCATCCCAAGGAGGATAAGGAAACTTTGACCTTATATTATTCACGACAGGCTCAATGCGGAGTTTCATTTTGTAAAAAAGCTCATCCCTTCTCTTCTTATCTCTTGGGTCTAAATTTAACCACTCAGACCTGGCCCATCGAAGAAACTTTCTAGAGAATTTTATATTAAATGTTGTAGATATTTTTCCTGCGATTTGATTAGTTCTATCAAGTTCACCTAGATTTACATCAAAAATAACTTTAAATTCTGCCAAATAATTTTTATAAAATTGAGATTTATCTACAAGTTCAATAGATAGAGGTTCTTCGTAATAAACCTCTCCCTTAAATTTATCTACTTGATTTTTTGCCCAATCATCCCAAGTATCATCAACACTAGCTCTTAAGAATTCTTTTCCCTTTGAATAATTATTTCCTCTTAAGAAAAGAGCTGGAACACCTGTCTGAAGAGCAAGAAATTGAGATATAAGAATATTCTCTTCATCAAAAGTCATCTTCTTTATTATTTTTGAAATCTTTGGAGCTTGACCTTTGATTTGATATTGATAATCTCTAACCTCCTTACAATAGAGCCTAGATAGATCATCGTTCAAAGACTTATGCCCCACTGAGGTTGGAAATTTTTTGATAAAGTCACTTGAGTTAGACTTTCTACAAATCAGTCCATCGCACAACACTTGAACAGTCTTTTGATTTTTAACTTTATAGACATCTCTGGAAGATTTATTCCACTCCAGCTTTTCATTTGAAAGCTGTCTTATTAAAGAGGAGTAAACGACAGGGTTTTTAACAAAAGGAACTAACAGTCTTAGATTTGACTCATCCCCTCCCCAGCTACAAAAGACTTTAAACAAATCTAAAGTCTTGGCAAATTCTCTCTCTCTTATGTCATCCATAGTCGCCAGAGAAGATACTTTTTCAGGAAAAAGAGAGTTTTCAGAAACGTCCGGTAATTGAAAAGAATTTTCATTATCAAACTTACTCAGAAAATTTCTTTTAAGTTGTTTTATACTAATAATGCTTAAATTTCTTGAGCAGTAGTTACCTACAATATTATCTACCATGTTAACGTACTCATCTCTCGAGAACTCTAAATACTTTGCATATTGAGGTATCGCTCGAATAGAAATATCAAGTCCGATATATTGAAGTGTTGCAAAGAGGCTTCGCTTTACCTGCTGCTCTTGCCATGGAGTTGGATAGGAGATTTCGTAACCTGCTTTACATGACTTTTGAAGGTTACTCCCTTCTTCATAGTAACCTCGGTAAATAGTTAGTTCTCTTTTTTCTGAGTCCTTTCCAGGAAGTTCGACTTTTTTAAGGAATAAATAATCAAAAGGATCTGCAGATTCCTTTGAATACTTCTCTTCAAAGTTACCTAAAAGAATACTTTCTAGCGGCACTAGAGCCCTAGCATTAAAACTGACTATGAATATAAGAAAAATGATCCATTCCTTGATCATAAAAGCACCTATTTTTGATTTCTACTTAAGATATCGGTTCTTTCTCCCGAAATATTAAGTATATGAAAACATTAATATTTCTGACTTTTCTACTCACCTTTCTGCCGTCATCGATGGCCCAAAATAATGCGCCGATGATTGATACATCAAAGCTCAAAGAGATTGATGTTGAATGGGAATTGCTAGATGGTCTAGAGATTAATGAGATCAATAGAAGAAATACTATAAATGCCAGGAAGCATGACCTCACAGTTCTCAAACGAGTAAAGCAATTGATTATAGGTGGTGATATAGACGCCGCTAAATATTATCTTGAGAAACTAGATGATAAGAACAAAGCAATTAAATATATCAAAGCTAGATACTTGGCAATTATTCACTTCATAGATGATGATTATCAATCTTCACTTGAAGCTTTAAACAGTGTTCGATTTAACGAACATAAATACTATGAGAGAATTTGTCTGTTGAAAATAACAAATATGATGGCCCTAAACGTTAAGGAAGGACTTTATAAGGAGTTTGATACATGTAGCCGGCTAACCTTAAAGTATTCAAAGACAGATCACTACTGGTTAAATACAATGTTTCAGCTAAAGTTCAACAGAGAGGAAAGTTTTAAAGGTTCTTCATTCTCAGACACTCAATACGTTCTACAAGACCAAAACTTTTTAAGAATATGGTTAAAAACAGGGATCTACTTGAATAAAGAACACCTAGTCTTAAAATTAATAAAGTCTATACCTGAGAATTTCTACAGATCAAAAAGAACAAGAGAGCTTATCGGATTGCTCTATTTTAGAACAGGAGATGAAGAAAAAGCGATGAACTTCATTGAAGATATAGAAACACCTAACTCTGAGAATATGAAAGGGAACTATAATTTAGCGAGAGATAAGTATGAACTTGCGTTTGGACATTATAAATTAGCTCTTCAAAAGAAAAAGAACTCCTTAAATGCTATTGAAAGATCTCTTCCATTAGTCTGGATGCTTGGCCAATGGGAAGAAGGAAATAGACTATTAGAGAGACTCATAAAGAAAAACCTACCTGAAAGAAAAAGAAAGTCTTTAAGAACTCTCTTCAAAATAAGACAAGAAAAATTTGATGAAACAAGAAAGTTATTAGATGTATTAAATATTATGTATAAAGAGAAAATGCCTTTTGAGCTTAATCAAATGATGTTCTATAACGCCTTAAGGACACACAATCAAAAAGATCTGATTAAGTATTCAAACTATGCATGTAGATCGATGGATGGCCTAGCGTGCTGGATTCTTATGCAAACTATTTCTTGGGAAAATCTAGGGCAAACCCTAGAGCGTGATGAAACTATTCAGAACTTAGAAGAAGATTATTTTCAAAACCTAAAGGTAAAACAAGAAATAGAACCTATTCAGGAACTACCTACTCTAGACCAAAGGGATATTGAAGAGCTCGATAGTGAGCTCATCAAAATAACACCTGGGCAAGATGACTAAAGTACAAAACCTACTTCAAAGCCTAGTTCAAACATTGAGTTATCATCTGTAGCAGTATAACTAGTTGAGCTTACTTCATAGCTTGTATGCTGACTCTCCAGGCCTAGTCTCATCCAAGATCCTCTTGAAAGCCAGTATCTAAATCCAGCTCCTAGTGTTAAAACTGGACTACTATCTACATCAACATCTTTTGCAGTTTTACTTGGAACAAAAGCAAGGGCTGCCGCTAAATCAACATCATATCTCTTAGACTTTACAACAAAGTACTGACCACCTAGCTCAATATTTGTGAAAGTTGATTTTTGTAATCTATATTCTGGAGTACTAGTGCCAACAGTATAAAAATTCTGCTTTAGCTTAACCATTGCACTAAAATTTAACCTTTCAGAAAGATATCTCTTCATCCCAATATCCATTCCAAATAAACTTGAGCTCCCCTGAGAAAATTCACCAAGCTTATCACCTTGGAATCTAATACTCTTGTAATGGAAGTTTGAAATAGGTTGCCACTTACCTCCGTAAGAATGATTCCACATTACAGAGAAACCTTTACCAGATTCTTCAATTGATCTATTTGCTGTTGTACTACTATTAGAATGCTCTATCGTATTCGTTACAGAACTTAGCTTTACTGCAACAGAGTTCTTAGTAAATATTTCTAACTGAGAATAGTATTTTATAGGAGCTATGACTTTAGAGTCTCTAATCACAACATCTTTCTCAATAACTTCATTCATTTTTTTAGCTTGTGCAATATTAACTTTTAGCTGCTCAGGAGAAACATTATTTTCAACAAGAAAACCTTTCTTAGGATCAAGAACGAGACCTTCGGGTGCAACATATTGACCAGTAACAGGATCAATTCCACCAACATTTTGGGCCAAGTAAACATTCTCTTTTTGAGAGAATTCTGAATCAGGTGCAGGTGGAATATATAATCCAGAATTAATATCAATAAAGCCACCAGACTTTTGTGCAAACTTAGAATTATTCTTATCGTATATACCTTCTTTTGGAGCTGTCTGAGGTACTATTTTAAGTCCCTTACCAGTATCCCCCGTAGTAACAACACTACTCTGAGAAGTTTGTACCTTCTGAACAAGGTCTTTATTTTTGTAAAGTGTATTTAGCTGTACTGGAGAGATATTTACAGGAAGTGTTGCATCTTTAACTCCACCGACAGAGCTTGAAAATTGTCCAGCCTTTACAACAATTGTACTCTCAGAGTCTAAAGAGTTCTCTACTGTATTTACAAGCTTGTTCTTTAATCTAATTTTTTGACTTCTACTTAGTTTATTAGAAGACAATACTTTCGCTCTTTCATTGTAAGTTTTCCCTGAGAGGATTTTATGCTCACCTTTTTTAATTGCAACTTCACCTTCATAAGTCAAAAGATTGGTAACATTATTTTCAGGGTTATAAATTGTTTGAAACTCAGTTCCTCTAACACCAAGAGCAGCACTCTTAGTCCTAACTAAAAACTTATGCTTTTCCTTTTTACTTTTTTGTGGAGAAACTTTTGATCTCAATTGACCTTTTAGAAGCGTTATAATTCCCGCACCTTGATTATCCATTTTAGTAACAATTAATTTACTATTTGGTCCCAAAGATGCTGTTGAACCATCTTCAAATTTGATACGTACAAATGAGCCTTTATAAGTAACAATTGAAGCGTCCTCAGATAATTTGTCATTTATTTTTAATACATGAGCGTTTACGTCACCTGGAGATAAGACAGATGCCTTACCTCGTAACTTAGATACTGTTGCAATTTTTGGTTTAGCAACTACGGACTGGCCTATAATAGTAAGAATTACAAAGGTATAAATTTTGATCATTTTATATGTTCCGAGGAAAAAGTTATTTTAAAACTATTTTCCTCTAAACATGTATTATCGTCAACAGAGATTAACTCTTTACTGGCTTAAAACTTTCACCATCATAAGAATAAACGTATTCTTTATCCTCAGTAACAGTTGCAATATTAACTGGTCTCTTCCAGATATAAAAAATGTTTTTCATAGTATCGGCAGCAAAACTTAAATCTAGGTCTACACCTTGATGAACATGCCTAAGTAGTATCTCGCCTCTATTATTGTAGTTACTAGACTCAATCTCTATTAAAGGCTGACCAAAGTTAGTTAACTGCTGAAGCAATTTCTGTTTAATAGCTTGAAAGTCTCTTGTTTCAATTTCATTTCGACCAGTTCTAGGATTGTACTTATAAGTGAAGATCTGCTGTCTCTGACAAAATTCCTCGGTGAAATATTCATCTAAGAAAGTTATATCATTGTGAGACTTTCTAACTTCAAATATTTTTTCTCTTCCAAGCCCAAGTTTCATATCCCAGGACTCTTTCTTCTTCATATCAGTACATTCTAGATATTCTTTTCCAAACTTACCTGTGTCCCAACGATGCTCGATATCTCTAAAGAGCTCAATCCCTATTTTATAAGGGTTAATACTTTTCTGGCTCATGGCCATTACACCTGAGTGCACATCTGCAAAGTCAATAATTTCAGAAGACTTAAGAGCATTGTTAGTCATAATTTTAGAATGCCAGTAACTTGCCCAGCCCTCATTCATAATTTTTGTCATACGCTGTGGTAGAAAGTAATAAGCTTCCTCACGAAGACAGCCAATAATGTCTGATTGCCATTCTTCAAGCGGAGCATTTTGCATAAGGAACTTCATAATATCTCGAGTTCCCTTTACATTCTTATCTATTTTTTTAAAGTCGTACTTCTCATTCGGAACAACAACTTCTTCAGGAGTTAAATCATCTTTAGCTTTAGATTTCATATAAGACCTTAAAACTTTTGATCTAACATCATCATCGTCATCTTCTCTAAGGTTTTCCTCGTGTGCTGTTTTTTCTAGTTCTTCTCTCCCTCTAACAACCTCAGCTGTCTCAAAAAGAACATTAATATCAAGTAAATTTTCAAGAGAGTTTACAGCATCAATAAATGCTTCAACTCGGTCTTGTCCATACTTATCCATATATTTTCTAATCTTAGTCCCATGATTGGCCATAACATCCATCATGCGCTTATCAGTAGTTCTAAACCAAGCATTATTCTTAAAGAAATCAGCATGTCCATATACATGGGCCATAACAAGCTTTTGATCTACAATTCTATTAGAACTTAATAAATAGGCATAACAAGGGTCAGTATTAATGACTAACTCATATATTTTTTGAAATCCGTAAATATTTCCTTTAGAAAGTTGGTCATATTCCATTCCAAAACGCCAGTGAGGATATCTTGAAGGAAACCCTCCCTGCGCAGCTAGTATACATATAGTTTCATAATTACAGACTTCAAATACTACCGGATAGTACGTGAGGCCATAATCGATTGCGTACTGCTCGATTTCTTCTTTTAGACTAAGTAGTTCACCTTGAATAGGCTTTGATCTATTCATTATTTACCCTTTCCTAAGAATTCTTTAATAGAATCAAGTATGGCGTCTTTATTTTTAATTTTAGATAAAATTACACCTTCATTATCAGTGCCATATTTAGAATGAAGATCTTTATAAAACTGTCCTGAACCATATCGACTTTCAACCTGGCCATAACAAAAGACGTTTGAATTTGGTAATATATCTTTATCAAGAATATCTAGACAAAGTTTAGTATCATCTGTTGACCAGTTATCACCATCAGAGAAGTGAAATGGGTATATATTCCACTCACTAGAATTATAATCATTTTGAATAATTTCACGACAAAGCTTTAAGGCAGAAGATATTAAAGTTCCGCCACTTTCTCTAGTTTTAAAGAAAACTTCTTCTTCCACTTCTTTGGCAGTTGCATCGTGGATAATATAACGAATTTCAATGTCTTTATATTGAGACTTTAACCATAGATTGATCCAAAAACTTTCAGTTCTTACGATTTCTTTTTGCTCATCTCCCATCGACCCTGAAACATCCATCATATAAATAACGACAGCTGAGTTTTCATACTCAACAGCAGTATTTGAACTTCTATAGCGCATATCACTTTTGATAGGAATGATAACAGGGTTCTTACTATCATAAGTACCTGTAGCAACCTGTCTTTTTAAAGCTTCTCTATATGATCTCTTATAATGCTTTAAAGAATCTGGACCAGCTGTTCCAATAGAGGAATACTTATTAGTCGTCGACTCTAAGCTCTTCTTTCCTTTAGGTTCTATATTAGGAAGTTCGAGTTCATCACCTAAGATAGATGCTAATTCTTCTACTGTTAATTCAACTTCAAGCTCTTTATTTCCTTCAGTATCACCAACTTCACCCTGTCCAGGTTGACCATCTCCCTGCTGTCCATCTACTGGATCACCTGGTTGTCCATCGCCTTGACCGGCCCCACCTTGTTGTTTATCACCAAACTTAAATCTTGGAGTTTCAATCTGAGGCATTGGAACTTTAAAAACACCTTTTCCTTTTGGGATAGGCATTTCTCCACCGGAAACATATTTCTTTAAATTATCACGAACACGACCTTTAATGATTTTCTTAAATCGTGCGTGGTCTCTTTTGACTGGGTGATCCATTAGATCTCCTTTGGGGAGTAAAATGCGAGCACAAATAAAGTGCTCGCAGTGATACTATGACTTAGCTGAGTCACCTTTCGCAAAAATACTAGCTACATAATTAAGTGCATCAGTAGCTGAGATTTCGCAGTAACCATAACTCTTGATAAGTCTTGACTTGATAACTTCAATTTTCTCTTGAGTTTCTTTATCTACAACTTTAGAGACAATACTTGAAAGTTTTATAGAATCTTTTTGATCTTCAAAAAGCTTAAGCTCTAATGCTCTATGAAGTCTTTCATTCATTTTGAAATCAAAAGTTTTACCTTCAATAGCTAAAGCACCAATGTAGTTCATAATCTCACGTCTAAAGTCATCTTTACGAGATTCAGCAATATCGATTTTCTCTTCGATACTTCTCATGAACCTTTCATCAGAATCTTCTAGCTTATTCGTATACTTATTACGAACTTTCTCTTTTTGAGTGTATGCTTTAACGTTATCAATGTAGTTAGCACAAAGAGTTTCAATTGCACTCTCATCAAGACAAATTGCTTTTTGAACATCATTCTTAACAATGTCTTCGTACTCTTGTCTTGTAACAGCTAACATCTCTTTGTAATGATCAAGCTGATCAGCACTATTGATTAGACCGTGGTGCTTAAGACCAGACTCAAGTTCATTAAAAACCATGAATGGATTTAGCGATCCAGTATGACCATACTTAACAAGAGCGTTAGATAGTTTATCTTGAATATATCTAGGAGAAATCCCTTCAAGACCTTCTCTAACAGCTTCCTTTCTAAGTTCTTTAACATTTTCTTCGTTATAACCAGGAAGTGTTTTTCCATTATATAACTTTAACTTTTGAATTTTTGTTAAATCAGCTTTCTTTGGCTCTTCAAGTCTCGTTAAAACGGCCCACATTGCTGCCATCTCAAGTGTATGAGGAGCAATATGAACATGAGGGATCTTTTCTGCATTAAAGTCTCTCTCATAAATTTTAACTTCGTTACTAAGTCTTGAAATATAAGGCACATCAATTTTAACAGTTCTATCTCTAAGGGCTTCCATGAACTCATTATTTTGAAGCTTTCTAAATTCAGGTTCATTTGTATGACCAAGGATAACTTCATCAATGTCTGTTTGTGCAAACTTCTTAGGCTTGATTGAATGTTCTTGAGAAGCTCCTAATAAATCATAAAGGAAAGCAACATCTAGTTTTAACATTTCGATAAATTCAATAATACCTCTATTTGAAATATTAAATTCACCATCGAAGTTGAATGCTCTTGGGTCAGAGTCTGATCCATATTGAGCAATCTTTCTATAGTTGATATCACCAGTTAACTCTGTAGAGTCTTGGTTCTTCTCATCTTTTGGTTGGAAAGTACCAATACCAATTCTATCTTTTTCAGAAAGAATTAATCTTTTAACTCTTACGTGGTTATTCATGACTTTCGTCCAATCACCATCGTATTTAGTCATATAAGCATTTAGAATAAATCTATCAGCAGGGTTAACCTCACCTTTAACATTTACTTTAACTTCGCCATCTTTTCTTCCCTTATTGATCTCAGCAAGAAATTGCTTTCTAACATCAAGTGGAAGTAATTTTAAAGGATCTTCATGCATTGGAGATGCAAAATGTTTTTGACCACCTAGAATGTCTGACTCTTCTTCATCATACCATTCGAAAGTGAACATTCTTCCATCATCTGTCTTAGAGTAATGCTCAATCCCTTTCTTTAAGTTTCTAGAGATTGAAGATTTTGCTGAACCAACAGGACCGTGTAAAAGAAGTACTCTTTTCTCTGTACCATAACCTGATGAAGCGGCTTTAAAGAAATTAACTAACTTCATTAAATGAACATCAATTCCGAATACAGCGTCTTTACCTGCATTGTTTGGATCATCAAAGAAGTGATACCTAACGATGTCTTTTTTGTACTCTGTATAATTAGAAGTACCATAAGACATAATCATGTCATAAACCCTTTGGAATGCATTTCTTGCAATCTTAGGATCTTCAGTTACTAGGTTCACATAGTCTTGAAAACTTCCTGTCCAATTAAGGTAAGTAAAGTCTTCGACTTTGTAATTTTCATTCATGAAATTTGCGATATCAATTTGGGCCATATTCAACTCCCATCCGTAGAAAAATTAAGGGGCCATTTCTTATTAATATTATATCGTTATACTTGCTCTAAATGAAAGAAGAATATTAAATAATTTAGCTATATTTACACAGTGTCAAACTGACTCTATTACTCAAGTATGTAAAAGTTGAACAATCTTCTACATAGATAAGTATTTGACAAAAATTTGGTCATCAATGAAAATTTATGAATATATATTTTTTTAAGGAGTTGCATATGGGTCTTATTTCTTCGGGACTGACTGATATAGGCCAAAAGCGAAAGACGAATCAAGATTCAATATACCTCAATCCAGAAAAGAATATTTTCATTGTTGCTGACGGAATGGGTGGACATAATGGAGGCGATATTGCATCTCAAATGGCAGTTGAGTTAATACCCAATCAATTAATGAGAGTATTGGACCAAGAGCCAAAAAAAGCTCTGGCAGAGTCTGTTATTTTTGCAAATAATGAAATAAAAAAGAAATCTGATCAAGATCAGTTACTGCAAGGAATGGGGACAACTGTTGTTGGATTCTACTTCAAGGGTGACACTCTTTATATTGCAAATGTTGGAGACTCAAGAGCATACCTTATTAATAGAAATAAATTGTTTCAACTCTCCAAAGATCATTCTTTAGTACAAGAAAAACTTAACTTAGGAATATACAACAGAGAACAAGCGGCAAAAGACCCTCAAAAAAATGTTTTAGTCAGAACTGTTGGCTTTGAAGCAGATGTTGAAGTTGATACTTTTTCTTATAAAGTAAGTAAGGGTGATATATTTTTAAGTTGTTCCGATGGACTGCATGGAAAGGTATCGGATGCAGATATTCTCTATATAATAAATAAATATATTCCAAACCCTTCTAAAGTTACTCCTGAAATGGTTCAACAAACAGTTACTACACTAGTAGCTCAAGCCAATGCAAACGGTGGTAATGATAATATCTCTGTAATAGTTGTTGTTGCACAATAGTACGCTTCACATCAAAGTAATTTACATGCTGTAATTTTAATTTATAATTTCAGCATGAAAATACTTATTCAATTAACTACGATACTATTCTTAACTATCTCTTGCTCGCTCTCTAACAAAGAGCAGTTCGTTATTACAAATAATGAAGTCATTCGAGCTGACTCTCTGGCCTCTCTACCTGTTGCCCCTGTTAGTTATAAAGATAAGGTAAGACCTATTCTTGATAACAGGTGTGTTGTATGCCACGGTTGTTACGATGCTCCATGCCAGCTTAAGCTATCTAGCATTGATGGAATTAAAAGAGGGGCAAACCCTGAAAAGGTCTACGATGGTTCAAGAATCCTCTCTATGGAACCTACAAGACTCAATGTAGATGCAAAATCAGTAACAGAATGGAGAAAGAAAAAATTTCACCCAGTAATTACTGATGTAGACAGCACTCCACAAGAAAACCTAGAGAATTCTCTGATATATAAAATAATCCAACTAAAAGAAATGTTTCCACAGCCTAGGGCAGGACTCATCTCAAAAGAGATTGATACTTCTCTCAATCGTCGACAATATTGTGCAAAAATAGAAGATTTTGAAAGTTATGTTGAAGACCACAGTAACTTAGGTATGCCTTTTGCTCTACCAAACTTAACTCATAGAGAGTTTACTACTCTTAGTCACTGGATTGCTCAAGGATCAAAGGGTGATGATGAAAAAAATCAAAATCAAAAGACCAGAGAGCTCATAGAAATATTTGAAAATAAGTTCAATGAGAGAAGTAATAAATCAAAGTTAATTGCTCGCTATATATATGAACATTTATTCCTAGGGCATATTAATTTTAATACTGATCACCATAGAACTTTTTACCGTCTCATTAGGGCTAAAAATAGAACTGGTGAGCCAAATGAGATAGACGCTCTAAGACCTTACGATGATCCAAAGGGAAAGTTCTTCTATCGATTTAAATTATATCGTCCAACAATTGTCGCGAAGTCGCATAATTTATATAAATTATCTCTAAAAACTTTTGAAAGGTACCAAGAGCTTTTTTACGATGTAAATTTTAAAGTTGATAAACTACCCTCTTATAAACCAGAAGAGGCCTCAAACCCATTTATTACTTTCAAAGATATACCTGTAAAGTCTAAGTATAGCTTCTTACTAGACAACTCTCGATTCTTCATAGAAGGCTTTATCAAAGGGCCTGTCTGTAGAGGTCAAATTGCACTAAATGTAATTGAAGATAGATTTTGGGTCTACTTCGCTGATCCAGATTCAAAAATTGATACAAATAGTGATGCTTTTGTAGATAAATACAAGCACTTGCTAGAACTCCCAGCTTCAGAAGAAAGTGAAATAGAGTTTATCTCTATTTGGTCTGAATTTTGGGAAAAGCAAAAGAGCTTCCTAGGAGCTAGAAATCAGCATTTTAAAAATGCGAAGAAATCAAATATAAGTGAAGCTAAAAAAATCATCTGGGACGGTGATGGATATAATCCTAATGCCGCTTTAACAGTATTTAGACATCTAGATAGTGCTTCAGTAAGAGAAGGACTTCACGGAATTACACCTGAAACGGCATGGGTAATTGACTACCCTATTCTTGAAAGAATTCACTACCTTCTTGTTGCTGGCTTTAATGTTTATGGAAATGTTGCCCATCAACTCAAAACGAGACTTTACATGGACTTCTTAAGAATGGAGGGTGAAAACTTATTCTTATCATTTCTTCCATCTGAAAAAAGAAAGACACTTCACCAAGAGTGGTATGGTGGAAATAGAAATCATATAAAGCTATTTATTAAAAAGCCAAGTGAGTGGTTAGATATAGACTATGTAACAGGATTTAAAACAGAAAATGCTTTAAATGAGCTACATAAGCACTTTAGAGATCGAACAAAGAAAGCTATTGCATCAACACAACAAGTATTCAATAAAGATCTCAAAAGGTTAGATAAGTACAAAGGAAAGTTCTTAAGCTATTTTCCTGAGATTATTCTCTTAAAAGTAGAAGATGAACTCTATACAATAGTTCATAATAAAGAGTACAAATTCGTAAGTTTCTTCTTGAATGATGCCAGTACCAGAGACTCTCTTGACCAAGAAAATGATTCACTAACTCTAATGAAAGGTGTTGAAGGTTCATACCCTAACCTTTTTATAAATCTAACAAGAGATAAGATTCATACCTTCATGGAAGATATGGCAAATATCACTACTCCACTGGAGTATACACAATTTATTGCAAAGTATGGTGTGAGAAGAACCAATTCAAATTTCTGGAAATATAGTGATTGGATTAATCAGCAGTATTTAAAAGACCAGAAGTACCGAGCAGGAATTTTAGACTTAAACAGATATGTTCCATGATTAGACGAAATGATTTAGCCATGGAACTAAAACTAGTGTTGAAGTATAATGATGACATTCAATAAATTCAGTTAAGGAAAGTTAGTGAAGAAAATAAAATTAAACCTAGCCGTCTGGGTTGCACTTTTTGGTGTCTTTGGCTATGTGAGTGCATCAATGTTTGGAGATCCTTCATGGGTAACAACAGACCAAACACCAGAATTCTATAAATTTATTTTACTGATAAAAGATATATTCATCCAATCATTAAAAATGATGGTGGCCCCTCTTATCTTCTTCTCACTTCTTGGAGGTCTAGCTGGAATAAAGGAAGCTTGGAAGTTAAAACAACTAGGCGGAATTGCAGTCACCTACTATATCTCAACAACATTAATGGCGATATTAATTGGATTAACTGTAGTTTTCTTTATACATCCATGGAAAAACTCGACAGTAAGAGTAAATGTTCAAAAGAGCGATTCAATTGGAAGTGATTTTAGCTATAAAAAACCTAATAAAATGATTGATGCTAAAGATAACTCAGTCATTACCGTTGTACATAAGATTTTAAAAACGTCTTTAGTTAACCCATTTGAGTCTCTAGTTACCAATAACATTCTTGGATTAGTTTGCGCTGCTCTACTGATTGGTTTAGCTATGGTGACTTCATTAAGAACCGATAGTCAGCTCTTCCTATTGATTGAGGATATCAATAAAATACTCACTACAATTCTCGGATGGTTCATATTGTTAAGTCCGGTAGGGATCTTCGCAATTGTTTTTGACTTCAAGTTAAAAGTAACCGGTGATCTCTTTTCACAACTTTTTGCTTTTGCCGCAGTTGTATTTGGTGCAACCCTTGTTCATGGTTTAGTAGTTCTGCCAGTTATAGCAAAGTTATTTGGTGGTATTGGCCCAGTAAAACTATTTAAAAAGATAGCTAACCCACTTCTCATTGCTCTTGGAACAAGTTCATCTTCAGCGACTCTTCCTGTTACAATGAAGACCTGTGAAGAAGAGCTTGGTGTCTCTAAAGCTGTGAGTGGTTTTGTGTTTCCACTTGGGGCTACAATGAATATGGATGGAACGGCTCTTTTTGAAGGGATTGCTGCTATATTCCTGGCCCACCTCTACGGTGTAGAGCTCACAACTTTCACAATATTTGCAATTTTCTTTATGAGTATGATCTCAAGTGTTGGAGCCCCAGGTATGCCAAGTGGTTCAATGTCAGGTATGCAAATGGTTCTCTTAGCAGCTGGAATACCACTGGAAGCAATTGGTATACTTCTTGTCATTGAAAAGCCACTAGATACGTTTAGAACTGCTGTAAATGTTGAAGGAGATATTATTGGAGCTCTAGTTGTTCAAAAGACAATGGAGCGAAGAAATATACAACTCACTTAGTGAGTAGTTCTCAAATAAAGAGAGCATCGACCTGATGCTCTCAACTCTGACCTACGAAATAGATCAAATCATTACTAAATTTTTAAAATTAAAGAGCGTAAGCGCAATCTACTTTAGCGCCCTCTATTTCTGACATATAGTAAATTAGACTTCTCTGCTTATCTTCTAGACGTGAGTCCTCAGCGCCATTTCTACTTCTAAGTAGCTTGAATGTGAATTTTAAACGAGTATCCACTGGAAAGTAATCACCCATATTATATGATAGTGGATAATGCTTAACCACTGAGAACACATCGTCAGTTAATAGAGTCCAAAAGATCTCTTGATCTTCTTTGTCTAAATCTGCAGTGTTCACTGTTACGCTTAGAATATTCTCATGAACATATCCTGTAGCAAGAGCTGCATAGCGACATCTGTCTAGGACATCTTTAGCTGAAGCTGAGAAAGAAACAGTAAAAATCATTAAAAGTAATAAACTCTTCATATGGACTCCTTTTATGTGTCTCTTCATAGTTTAAATATCACGATAATTAAAGAGGTAATGCCAATAATGACATGGTTCTAACACACAAAAAAATAACGCACAGCAAGTTTGTTCAATAAATTTAAATATATAATGAACAGTTATTTGCCATAAAGTTACTAGAGTCTTAGAATTGATAATTAATTTACAGATAAGCCAACTACATGGAGCAGTACTTGGATAGATATTTTACAGTCATGGTTGTACCTGAGAGGGAAAAAGGCGTTAAGTCTTTTCGCATACCTAGACTAGCTTTCCACGCGATCGTTTTTCTCTTTGTACTATCAATTTTTGTACTAGGAATCCTTTCATACGACTATTGGAAAATTCTCAGACAAGTTCACCAAAATAAACATCTAACTTTAGAGAATAGACAACTTAAAGAGCAGATTCAATTATTTCAAATGAAGATCAATACCCTAACTGAAGATATTGAAAGAATTGAAACTTTCGAAAAGAAGTTAAGAGTAATATCTGGGTTTGAAAAGATTGACCTTACTCGTCCTGCCATTAAGCAAAATGAAAACTCTCCAGTACTTGAAGATCATAACCACGAACACGATGTCAAAACAGATAAAGTCCAATCGTTCTTCGAAGGTAATGACACAATTAGAGATAAGTTAAAAGAAGGTGAAAATACTGAAAAATTCATTGAACTAAAGAATCTTTACGAGCAAAAGATTGCGACAAACTTTGGTCTTCAAACAGGATACGCTTTTACTAAAGAGTGGTCCAATTTAACTAAGCAAAGTTTTACTCTTGCTGAAAATTTTGCAGATTTCGATTATAAATTTAATATATTAAAAGACTACGTAAAAAACCTTGAAGTGAATATTCACGACCTAGATCAATACTTACTAGATCGTGAAAGCTTTATGCACTCTACTCCAACATTATTGCCGACAAAGGGTTGGATAACTTCTTATTACGGGCCGAGAATTTCGCCTTACTCTAAGAGATTAAAAATGCATGAAGGAATAGATGTCGGTGCACCAACAGGTACACCAGTTTTGGCTTCTGCAGATGGAAGAATCACATTTTCTGGGAAAAAAGCAGGCTTTGGTTATTTTGTACAAATAGACCACGGCTACGGATTAGAGTCAGTTTATGCTCATAATTCAAAAGTTATCGCAAAGAAAGGCCAATTAATTAAAAGAGGCCAGATCATAGCGCAGGTTGGAAATACTGGACACTCAACAGGTCCCCACCTTCACTATGAAATACGAGTGAACGGTACTCCCGTTGACCCATTTTACTATATCTTAGATTAATTTTAGAGGAGAAATATACCAATGTTCAACCCAATCAAAACAATATTTGGGACTAAGAATTCTAGGGATTTAAAAAACCTAAAACCTTATGTTCAAAAGATTAATGAACTTGAAGAGAAGATGAAGTCTATGAGCGATGAAGAGCTCAAGGCACAAACTCCAAAGCTCAAAGAAATGATCAAAAATGGAGCTACTAGAGAGCAGTTAATCCCAGAGGTTTTTGCAACTGTTAGGGAAGCGTCTGTAAGAGTTCTAAACATGAGACACTATGATGTCCAGATGATGGGTGGAGTCGTTCTTACTAGAAATACAATTGCAGAAATGAAAACAGGTGAAGGGAAGACTCTTTGTTCAACTTTACCACTTTACCTTATAGCACTTGAAGGTAAAGGTGCTCACATTATCACAGTTAATGACTACCTTGCTTCAAGAGATGCTCAAGAGATGGGTGTACTCTTTAACTGGTTAGGCTTAAGTGTTGGATGCATTATATCTGACATGGATGACGAAGATAGAAAGGCTGCTTACGAAGCCGATATTACATATGGAACAAATAACGAGTTTGCCTTTGATTATCTTAGAGATAATATGAAGTTTGACCTCGAAGATTATGTTCAAAGAGGACACCACTACTGTATCGTCGATGAGGTTGACTCAATCTTAATTGATGAAGCAAGAACTCCCCTACTTATTTCAGGACCTAGCGAAGGTAGAACAGACCTCTACCACGTAGCAAATGAAGTTATTCCTAAATTAAAAGCTGAAACTCACTTCACAATCGAAGAGAAATCAAAGACTGCAATTTTCACTGAAGAAGGTGTAGTTGAAGTACAAAAGCTTCTTAAAATTGAAAACCTATATGATGTTGAACATTCTGAAATGCTTCACCATTTAAACCAGGCCCTAAAAGCACATAACCTATTCAAAATTGACGTTGACTATGTTGTAAAAGAGGGACAAGTCATCATTGTTGATGAGTTTACAGGTAGATTAAAAGAAGGCTCTAGATGGTCTGATGGTCTACACCAGTCAGTAGAAGCAAAAGAAGGTGTTGAGATTAAGTCTGAAAACCAGACCCTAGCCTCTATCACATTCCAGAATTACTTTAGATTATACAAAACTCTAGCAGGGATGACAGGTACTGCAGATACTGAAGCTGAAGAATTTTCTAAAATTTATAATTTAGATGTTGTTGTAATACCAACAAATGTTCCAATTGCAAGAGTTGATGAAGCAGATGTTATCTATAAGTCCAAAGCTGCTAAGACAAAAGCAATCATTCAATTGATTAAAGATTTAAATGCAAAAGGTCAGCCTATTCTTGTAGGTACTATTTCAATTGATAGTTCAATTGAACTTGGTGAAGCATTGACGAAAGCTAACATTCCTCACAATGTTTTAAATGCGAAACAACATGGTAAAGAAGCAGAAATAATTAAGAATGCTGGTATGCCTGGTGCGATAACAATTGCAACAAATATGGCCGGTCGTGGTACAGATATTAAACTTACACCAGAAACAAAAGCTGCTGGTGGACTATATATCCTTTGTACAGAAAGACATGAGTCAAGAAGAATTGATAACCAGTTAAGAGGACGTTCAGGTCGTCAGGGAGATCCAGGTAGATCAAAATTCTTCTTATCTCTTGAAGATGATTTAATGAGAATTTTTGGTTCTGATAAAATCAGAGGATTCATGAACACTCTTGGTATGGAAGAAGACGAGCCTATTGAGCACAAAATGATCTCTAATGCGATCGCTAAAGCTCAAAAGAAAGTTGAAACTCATAACTTTGAAATCAGAAAGCACCTTCTTGAATATGATAATGTAATGAATGAGCAGAGAACTGTTATCTACAGAATTAGAAAAGATATTCTATCTGATAACGACAACGTAGGCTTCATTAACGACATGATTGAAGATGTAGCAGATGCACTGGTAGAAACATATAGACCAGAGAGAAAAGTTCAAATTGATGTATGGCCTTGGGAAGATATGGCCAAAGGATTCAAAAATACATTTAACTCTGACTATGATGTAAATGTTGAAGAATGCTACAAGAAATTCGATGGATCTATTGAGAAATATTTTGAAACTGTTGCAAAAGAATTACTGGCCAAGAACTTTAGCCAATATGATGACGACCAAGTAAGACTAGCAACAAGAGAAATACTACTAACGATCTTTGATCAGCACTGGAAAGATCACCTACTTTCTATGGATAATGTAAAAGAAGGGATTAACTTAAGAGCTTATGCTCAAAAGAACCCTCTTACAGAATACAAGAGAGAATCGTTCAACCTTTTCGAAAATATGAGGGTGGAAGTAAAAAAAGCTGTTGTAGAAAATATTTTTAGAGTTAAACTCTATACTCCTGAAGAAATTGAGGAGATCAAAAAACGTCAACAAGCTATGCTTGAAGAGCAGCTAGAAGCTGCAAAAAGAGCACAAGCAAAGGCCGAAGAGCAAGAACAAGCACAGAGTGCTCCAGTTGCTAGAAGAAGCCAAAAAGTTGGTAGAAATGATCCTTGCCCTTGTGGATCAGGAAAGAAATTCAAACACTGTCACGGTGCTTAACACTTAAATGCCCGGCCCTACTTCCTCGTAGGGCCGACTTTTCCTTGCTCACGAAATCAAATAATCTGATATAATAAATCTAATTAAATTTAATAATTTAGGTACATTACATGAGCGATGAAGACGAAATTGGCGAAAAATCAGATATGACTAGAATCGAGGACCTCTCAGAGTTCCTCCATCAAGATGATCCAGACGTAGATGCTGCACTTAAGTCTGACGACGAACCTCCATCAACGGATGATCTCCCAGGATTAGACGATCTAGATGACGATGATGAAGCTTTATTTTCAATTGATGATGAAGAAGAGAATGATTCTGAAAATGAGGAAGAGTTTAACTCAAATTTCGAACCACAAGAAGATGATGAAACAGAGCCAGAATATAATTTTTCAGATGATACAGAAGTAGAAGATGAAGATGGAGAAGAAGAGTTAAGTTTCGATTCCCCAGAAGATGAAGATAGCGAGTTTAGCTTAGAAGACGATGAGCAAAATACTAATGAAGATGATGACTTCAGTAGCGATGTAGACTTCGACAACAATGATGAAACTGAAACTGAAGTAAATTTTGGAGAAACTGAAGACTCAACTAACGACTTTGGTTCAGATAACGACTTTGATTCCGAAATGAGCTTTTCAGATGAAGAAGATCAAGACGATACAAACAGTGAAGATGAACAAGTAGAAGAAACAGAAGAAGAAAATCTCTTCGATGATACCGAAGATAATTTTGATAACTTTCCGGAAGTTGATACACCCCAAGAACCTGTAGAGATAGAGACTCCACAACAGACATCGAACTACATAGATAAGTCTGAAAAATTTGATGATGTTAAATCATTTGCAAAAAATATCACATATGGAAAAATCTCATCTGGAGGAAATCCACCTTTTAGTATTATTCTTAGAAATATTAAATTTGAAGAAGATGTAGAAGATATAATGATCATCTTAAATGAGCATGACCTTGTAACTCCAGAAACAGAGGCCGCTATGAAGCAATCTCTTGAGGGAGGAAGTCTACTTATTTCTCAAATATCTGAATATGCTGCAATCTATTTAACACATAAATTTAGACGTTTTAACCTAGATATCCAAATGGGGCTTTCAGATGAACTTCATCCATCTAAATCATATGAGTCGGACAGTGTAGGCCTTATCTCTAAAGCAAGAATTAACCAAAATAAGAATGAAACAACAAGAATAGATAAATCCAAAGTCGACCTTGAAGGTATTATTATTTCTACAACACCTACACTTGAGAACTATAAAATCATTGAGTACTTAGGAATTGTATCTGACTTTGTTATTGTTGACGAAGAAGAGCTCACAAACGATCAAGAGCTAAGTGAGTATCATGAACGAGTAGCTAAAGGGCACGTTGACGAAGAAGGAAAAGATCTAGACTCAGAACTTGAAGTTGATTTAAAAGTCTCTCAATCTGCTATCTATAGTGACTTAAGCGAAAAACTAAAACCTATCTGCATAAAGAAAAATGCAAATGCGATTGTTGGAATAAATTACCAAATAACTCCGCTCTCAGACGGTAGTAAATATAAAATCAGTTGCTCAGGAAGTGCAGTGTGGATAATAGACAACAATTAATACATAGTACCTCTCCTCTAGTAGAGCTACCAAAGAAACACTTCAACACAGTGATCATTGGCGGTGGAATAGTAGGAGCAGGGATTCTTAGAGATCTATCTCTTCACGGTGTAGATACGCTTCTAATAGAGAAAAAAGATTTCTCAAGCCAAACATCAAATAGAAGTTCAAAAATGCTTCATGGAGGTATTAGATACCTTGAGAACTTTGACTTTGCCTTAGTTCATGAGGCGCTTGCAGAAAAAAACTTATGGATAAAGCTTGCTCCGCACTTATGTAAGGAAAAAATGTTTTACCTACCGGTTTATAGAGACTCTTTAAGACCACTATGGATGATTAGAGTGGGTATATTTCTATATGATTTCTTATCTAATTTTAAGAATGCATCCCGAGGTTTTTCAGACCCTGATACAACGGTTAAAGAGATTGTCCATATAAAAAAAGACAAGCTAAGTGGTGCAGGAATTTATTCTGATGCAATTGTAGACGATGGAAAATTAACATTAGAAGTTATAATGGACGCTCTTGTAAACCCAAATGCTAGGGCGTTAAATTATACAAATGCATCAAATATAAGAAAAGATTCAAAAGGAATATTTCACTGTAGAATTACAGATGAACTTACGGGAGACAATAAAGATATCACATGTGATAACTTAGTAGTTGCGACAGGACCTTTTACAGATAAATTTATTAAGAAAAATATCACACAAATAGATTGGGAAGATAAACTTCTACCATCAAAGGGTAGTCATATTTGGATACGACGCTCCGACTTCCCTCTTGAACATCCGGTCCTTCTAACTCCAAACGATGGTAGAGTCATTTTTGTAATACCTCATCATGACAGAGTTCTAATAGGAACAACTGAAGAAAAAGCAGAGGGAGATTTTTTTGATGTAACTCCATCTCAAAAAGAAGTTGATTACCTACTCGGTAACTTAAAAGAATTTTTCCCTACGAGTGAAATAAACGAAAGCCACATCACTGATAAGTTTGCAGGAATAAGACCTTTAGTAAAGGAAGATGGGGCAAATAATAGAGGCAAGACAGCGCGAGAACATAAAGTCTTTTCTCCACTCTCTAGTCTCTATGTCATTGTCGGAGGTAAGTACACGACCTTCAGAACTATGGCGCAAGATATAACCAGAGAAATTATTAAGAGGCAGCAAATAAGCTATAATCCAAATAAGACAAAGACCGCTCTACGTGTGAAGTGTCAGTATAACTTTTTCTATAAGCCAAAATTAACGAAAGAAATTATTGCTAAGATAATTAAGAACGAACTTCCAAGAACCTATGAAGACCTTGAATTTAGAAGAGCTCATAGTGAAGAATTCTCCCAAGTCTTAGAAGAATACTTCACAAAACACACGATCTAGAATCTATATGACATACCTACTCTAAACCTTATTCCAGAGAGGGATAAGGTTAAGTTTTCATCACTATCATCAAATTCAAATGTAGAACCTGAACTGAAGTAGTCTAGAGTCATACGAGCTCCAAAACCATTTCTTAAGTAGTATTTTCCTCCTACTCCTACAAGTAGAAAATTACTAGCACCACTTAAAGCGTCCGAAGAAGATGTCGTCGTTGAAGCTACTTCTGTTTCCAAAGTCGCAGTACCAACTCCACCAGCAACAGTGACAAACCCGATAGGACGATTGTTAGTAAGTGGAGCATTATAGAAATGCCAATTTGCACCAACACCATACTCAGTCCAATCACTAGTAGTACTAATCTCGACACCAGATTGAGATGAACGCTTACTTAAAAGACCAAAAATTGATATATTTTCTAGAAATGATCCTTTTGTTGAAAAGTACTTCTCAAAACCAACAGAGAAATCAATATTACCAACAGATGAATCTCCCGAATTCTCCCCTTCCTCGTAAGTACCACTTAATGAATTAAGAGATAGAACACCAAATACCTCTAAGGTCTTATTTGTTCTACTACCAACAACGACTGGCGCCTGCTGATCATCCATCATACTGTCAAGTTCACTTCTCTCTTCAACACTTACCTCAGGAAGAGGTTCAGACATTCTACCACCTCTAGACATAACAGGAATAGTTCCACTCATGTCATCAGCTCTAATTGCCCTTGAAGGATCTTCTGTTAGCTTAACAGGTGATGATATTTTTATATTCACAACTCTATCTGTACTTATTTTATCAGCATCAATAATTCTATAAATAGACCAAATTGATCTTCCTGGAGAAGCTTTAATAACAACAGCTCTAGCGATTACACCTGTAGTTAAGAAGAACTTAGCGTGATCTCCAACGACAAGACCATCTTCAAGACCTCTATTTGCAAGCAGAGTCTTTCTAGAACCTGAAAGTCCTAATATACGTATTGTTAACTTCTCATCAATCTCAAGAGAGAGTGAGTTTAGAGAAAAAATACATAGTAAAATTGTTAATATTCGTTTCATTCAAACCTCAAAAATATACACTTAACCCAACAGTAAGCTTTATATCATTTAATAAAATTTCAGTATTAATATTATCTACATTTGTGGAAACAGAAGTTAAACTCATACGCTCACCAGAAAGTCTTAAATTGAATCCAGCTCCGATAGGGATATCATCATCAAATGAATCTCCAGTTTTAAATCTATACTTAGTTCCAATAGACCACGTAGGTAATCCTATCACTTGAAAATCATAGTCATCAGATAGCTCAATTGAAGTAACGACTGCGTTACCACGTCGAGCACCAATCCCTACTGACCAGGCCCACTGATTTAAAATTGCAGGGTGGTTATAGAAGTAATACAAAAATTGTCCACCAAAAGATCCCATAGAAAATCTTCCGTTAATCCCACCAAGGTCAATATTCTCAATAGATCTTTGAGCATAAACTTCAATTGCATACTTTAATAAATGAGGAGATGTTCTCATTAAGTGATACTCATATCCGACTGCTACAGAGTAGCCATTATTTCGATGATTCGTGTCTTCATCTGTCGAATGGTTGTTGACTGACGAGCTAATTCTAAAAGTTAACTCATTACCAGTCTTTTCGGTTAATGTTTTATACTGTCTAATTTCTTCTTCTTCAATTCCACTTTTCAGCATGTAATTTCTAAGTGCTTCATCATCAAAGTCGGCAGACCAAAGATCACCATCACGACGAACTTTATTAATACTCTCCAACCCTAATATTCTCTTACGCTTCATTTCTTCACGAGACTGGTCATATACATTGAGTATGTCATTACGATCTTTCAATAATGAATTGTCTTCATCCTTCTTTTGATCGCGGTAAAGTCCCTTAAGTCCATATTTGAGTTTATTAACTTTTGATATGAATCCATCTATCTGAGCACGGTAAATATTATTTTTAATTTTATAAACCTGATCTTCATGAAGACTTTTTTCTTTAAAATTTTCATTAATATAATGACTTTCAAAGCTTCTCATAAAGTCATCAATTTTTGTTATCCCATTTCTTTTGGCCCAAATATCGAATTGCTGAATTTCAATGTCATGCCCATGAACCATTTTTGTATCGATAAGCTCTTTTGACTTTACATAATCATCACCTTCGACGATTAGCTTTGGTGGAACACCTACTTCATTCTCAACGTCAATATCCTTGCTCTTTGTTCCATCTGGATATATTCGCTTACGACTTAAAGTTTTAAATGATCTGTTTCCAAGGAGAGAATCACTCTGTGTTTTATAGACCAATTTTTGATTTGTTTTAAGTCGGGCCGGGCTAACGACTGTTTTAAAGAACCAGTAAGATCTATTATCAAGAGAGCGTATCAACTCCCCTTCTGCAACTTTTTCAAACTTAGGGTAATCAAGACTTCCAGACTGAACCATAAAGATTGCACGCATACCTTCAGTAACACCGTGTACACGACCTACAGACAGTATTGCACTTTGCCCAGATGAACTAGCAAGGATTACTTCAGCAGTCTCCATAGACTGAGCATAGCAATTAACAAGCACGAAGCTTAAGAAAATGAGCTTTACAATAAAAGACTTAAGCGTCATTTGAACCATCTTCAATTCCATTTAAAGATTAAAATACTGTATTATTTTAACACGCTACGACCTTTTTTCTCAAATTTTGGCAAAATTGGCCGAATTCGCTAGAGACGCACAGCGCAAAACTTGAAATGTAGGTATTATTGCCTTATAACAGATTGGAAATACAAAATAAGGAAGGACTACGTGGCCAGAAAAAAGAAGAAAGAGATCTTTCGTTACGATTGCACACTAACAGGTGAAACGTATAAGACAACTAAGAAAGCGAAAAATCCAGAAGAGCTAATCTCTGTAGCTGCTTACTACGAATTAAACCCAGAAAACGATGACAGACCAGAGCATATTATAAAAGACATTGAGGAATCAAAAGAATGAATACAAGAAAAGTTGTAATTATTGGATCGGGCCCTGCTGGATACACTGCTGCACTTTATGCCTCTAGAGCAAACTTAAACCCTCTAGTAATTGAGGGGCACGAGCCAGGTGGTCAATTAACAACGACAACTGACGTTGATAACTTCCCAGGTTTTCCAGAAGGAATCATGGGTCCAGAATTAATGGCCAACATGAAAAAGCAAACATTGAGATTTGGAACTGAATATCTTCAAACTCATGTAACTGCTGTTGACTTAAGTAAGAGACCATTCAAAATTACTTGTGAAAATGGTGATGAGATGATGGCCGAATCAGTTATTATTTCAACTGGTGCTAGTGCTAAGTATTTAGGTCTTCCTAATGAAAAAGAATTAATCGGTAAAGGTGTTAGTGCTTGTGCTACTTGTGATGGTTTCTTCTATAGAGATCAAATTGTACACATTGTTGGTGGTGGAGATACTGCCATGGAAGAAGCGACATTCTTAACTAAGTTTGCAAAGAAAGTTTACGTTGTTCATAGAAGAGACTCTTTAAGAGCATCTAAGCCTATGCAAGAACGTGCTTTTAATAATGAAAAAATTGAATTTGTATGGAATAGTGCAGTTTCAGAAATTATCGCTGACGAGACAGGTGTTACTTCTATAAAGGTAACAAATACTGAAACAGGTGAAGTTACTGAACGTCCAACAAATGGTCTATTTATGGGAATTGGGCACACGCCAAATACTGGTTTCCTAAACGGACAAATTGATACAGATGAGCACGGTTTCATTATCACTAAAGGTGAGCATCCTGATACAAATATTCCGGGTGTTTTTGCTTGTGGTGATGTTCAAGATAGTTACTACCGCCAAGCAATTAGTGCTGCGGGAAGTGGTTGTCAGGCAGCAATTAGAGCTGAAAGATTTTTAGAAGAATAGATAATATATAAAGAGCTGGTTTAACCAGCTCTTTTATTATTTACTTGCCCTTTGTCCAAATCTCTTATTAATTCTAAGCACATTATATCTATTACTAATAACTTGAAAAATTGAGACTTCAGGTTTTTCTACAATTTGATTATCATCATAAATATACTCTTCACCTTCAGCTAAACCACTCTGAACATCAAGCTCATCACCAAGTGAACTATCATTATCACCTTCTAATTCAAGCCCCAAAGTTCCGAGAGAACTTTTCATATTAGATAGATTTTTCAAACTACTCATTGATGATGAGAGTTTTTTCTTATCTTCTTTAAGCTCATTTGGAACATCTCCCTTATCAATAAGAGACGATATTCTGTCCACATCAGGAAGGGCCATACTTTCTCCAAAAGATGAAGATAGGCTAGCATTTTCATTACCATAATTCTTTTTCAAAAAGGCCTTCATTTGTTTATTCTCATCAAACATCTCGGCCTGAGCATCGCTTAATCTTCCTTTATCTTTTAATTGTTGAAGAACTCTCTGCTTAAAAGCACCTGCTCGATTTAAGTCCTTATCAATGGCTAAACTAACACCACTATCAGAAAGGTTTAAATCTCCACTTAATCTCGCATCAGCTCTTTCTAATGCTCCAGTTAACCCAGATTTTCCAACGGCACTCGAGACAGTAGGACTTCCAAAAGAAACATTAAATGTTGGACAAGTTTTCCCAGAGTCATTACAACATTCTGTTGTAGGAACAGCTTCACACATATCAACTTCTGCAGCAGTTAAGTTCTTATTTGAAAAGCTATTGGCCTCACCATTAGCTTTAACATTTATAGGAGCTCCAGTACTGCCGTTAATAGCAAGTTGTGTAGACAATGTCGTACTATCAATATGCTTCTTATTAAAAAAGTCCATATACTTATTAAGTATATTTTCTAGCTTTTCAGCTTCACTTTCATATTTATCTCTTGCACTTGAAGCTGCATTTTTCATTTTTGTTCCAAGCACAAGTGATACAGTTGCACTTGCAGCAACCCAGCCTGCACACTTAACCTTATCCATTTGAACATTAGGTGGAATTGCATAAACTACGGCTTCAATAGCGGCAATTCCTAGAGATAATGAATACATAGTAACTTCTTGCTTATAACCATCTTCTCTAATTTTTGCAGACTGTGCTCCTGCTAATAAAATTTGCCTATAGGCCTGCATTAACTTTATTTGCATTTCATAAGACGTACCCTTTGTACGCTCATTCTCCTCAATTAATGCATCAAGGTTTTGTTTTGAAATTTTTAAAGTTTCCTTAACTTGTTTTTCCATATTTCTGTCATTCATAAATGACATTACACCTGTAGCAATTGACATCATTCCAGAAATACACATATTACTAAAAACATCTTTGGCGCTCTTAGCTGCACTATAAGCTTCATACAACTTATATGCTGCAATACCTGCACTAACAACAGATTTTGCAGTACCAACTTTTTGAATAGCTTTTTCTTTTTTGGATAGTTCAATATCTGTTGAATCAACTTGAGACTTAGGGTCCTGATCAAAACTTTGAACCATTTCATTACAAGAGTCTTTTCCGGCACCATCTGCTTTAGAGTCACACATCTTCTGCTTTTCATTAACTCTATTATCGTCTGCAGCATTTAGACATTGCTCTACGGTTTCGTTCCAAATTAGTCCATCAGTACATTCTTCAGCAAGTCCAGAAGAGCTAGTACCAAAGAGGAGAACTAGTAAGAACGGGTAAATGAATCGTTTACTAATTTTCATAACTTACTCACATTCAAAGTGGTATTACATCTACTATTTTCGCTCAAAAGAGAGATATTAAAGAGTAATAATTGATTCTTTTGCTAATTACATGTCTTTTCGGTAGGTTAAATAATTTCCGTAGCCAAAATCTCATATTTATAGCGTCAACAAGTATGGGCACTTACTTAAGAAGCTATCTTTCTAAGAATAAGAGATTCGTCTAAGTCAGCATAAGATTTATCGTACTCCTCTCTCGTTATCCCTTGAGCTTTACAGTAAGAGGCAATAACACCCTCTTTTATCGCTACAATATCTAAATCCTGAGTCGCATCTTTGAGAATATTGTGAAAGATTCCGCTTTGTCTTGGATACTCTCCAATTATTGGAAATTCTTTTTGAGGTAGATCATCCAAAAATCTTAAATATGGATAATAGTTAATGAGCCTCTCTGTTGTAACTTTGAGCTCCTCAATATTTCCAGGCCAACTATAACTTTCAAATGTATGCATTACAAATTCAGAAACCCTCTTAGATGGTAGTCCATACTGTGAACAAAGAAGGTCTAGAAAATGATTAACTAAACATGGTATGTCCTCTCTTCTATCTTTGAGATCAGGTACATGAAAATAGTTCTCAGAAAGAAAGCTATACAAACGTGTATCAAATTTTTCTTTTTCACATAAGTTCATCAGAGAGTTTGTTGATGTTGTAATAAGTCTAATATCTTCTCTATTTTTAAGTATGCTAAATAGTAAACTTTGACTCTCTATACTCAATTCTGATGGCTCATGGATAATTAGTGAGCCTCCAGAATAAAGTTCTATTTTTCCAACGTGATCAGAATCCCCTATCAACTGAACTTCTAAGTCCTTCTCATCAATAATAGACTCACAAAAAAGTGCTCCAACAGGCATCTTACTTCTCGCACTACTGTGGTGTATCTTCTTACCAATATGTATCTTACCGACTCCGTGACTTCCTTCAATTAGGACATTTTCAACATGAGCACCCTGGCCATGAATAAATTCATTAACATTATCCATACCTTTACTACGTCCAATAATTACAGAATTATCAACATAACCTATATTATCTTCGAGGTGAGAAACAAACTCAGTTTTATCGAGATCACCAAAACAGAGTGTAAATATATTACTAAAAAGCTCTATGACAGAAAGATCTCTTTCACTATAGTTCTTAGATTTATCAAAATTAATAAATTCAAAGAAGCCACATGCTTTGCCTTGCGAGTCTAAAACAGGAAAGTATAGAGCACTAGAGTAATCCTCCCCGCTTTTATTTAGTGGCATAGATGGAAAATTATCTAAATTTAAATCTCCAGACGATCTAATAATCTTGAAGGACTTCTTAGTTAAAACATCATTAGCGAGTTCTTGATTTTCAAGAGATGAATATTTATGAAACTCTTCATTATCAATATCATAACTATATAAATGGTCTCTTTTCTTATTTAGTAAAAATATTCTTCCAACTTCTGATTTAGAAAACCTACAACTCTCTTTAAAAATCATTTTAAGAAAATCGCTAATTCCTTTAAACTGCTTCATATCTAAAAATAGAGACAGAGACAAAGATAGTTTTTGTCCATCAGTAAATGTATTTATACGACTTTCATTAATAAGAAGAGTTATTAAGTGTTTTTTTAATCTACGGGTGCTAAAGCTAGATATAAATGAAGAAATGAATTCCTTCCCATTATCTTGATCTTCAGTAAAGAATTCAATCCCATAGAGATAACTCTCAATTTCACCGAAAACATTATACTTAGGAATAAACCTTGCGACCTTTGAAGAGACATGAAAATGGTGGCCTTTGAATTTAAACTCTAACTCTAATATACCATCCTTCTCGAATGTCATACCAGACTCGAATGCTACACCAGAGAGGCTCACATTTGTTAATTTCCAAGAACTACTATCGTAATGAACAGGGTTCCCATTGTACTTAATTATATCCATAGTAATCTTGTCACTTTCAGTGACAGGAATTCGAAATGATCGATAAGACTTAAGTTTTACAATGTTATTCATAAGTTATACACCCTAAAGTAGACCTTTTATTTATCGGAAAAATTCTCTTTTTACTTAAACTATTAGAGATAAAAAACCGATAAATAGCCATGGGAAATGGTATAAATAACTTTAAATTCTATAGGTCCTTCAGAGTACGTTCAGAAATGAACGATAAAATCTTTTTAAAGATTTCACTTATTGGAGAGAATAATATTCCAAGAACATTGAGTACTGACACTCGTTTAGTAGACTTCAATCTCTTTAGTCTTTCATTTAAATCAAGTGTTCAAATTCCAATTGGTTCAAAAATTAAAATAGAAATATTCACCAAAAAGATTTTTAATAAATGGGACCTTGAAGTTGAAGGTATCGTAATAAGAAGTTTTCAAGAAAACACAGAAAAAAGAACCTATAATTATGGTGTAGAACTTATTGATCAATCTGAAGAGTCTGAACTTAAGTATTTTATAACAGACTATATCTCGGGTTTCTCTGGAAAGAAGCTCAAAGATTTTCTAGTTAAGTCTTCACTTTCAGTGAGAGAAATAAATGTTGATGATGGAGTGGAACTCTTTGGCCTTCTAACAGTTCTCTATCGAGAGTTTAGCACAGCTAATATAAATGATATTCTAGATCAGTGCGCACAGATTCTTCACTGTGAAGAAGTCAGAGTGTGGAAAATAAATGTTGAAAAAGACAAATTAGAAAATATCTACCATGACTCTAATTGTACTCATATAAAAGACAATTCTTTTAATAAGGGAGAACTAGGAAAGTGCTTTACTACATCTAGGTGTATTAATACTTTTTTGAAAGAGCCCAAAGAAAGAGAAGAAGATAAATTCACACTTGAAAATACACTATGCCTACCTCTTTTAAATAAAGAAAGAAAATGCATAGGAGTACTGCAATTCAACAATAAAAAAGGCGGTCAATTCTCAATTGCTGATGAGAATATGGGAAACTTCCTCTCTCTTGTTGTTGCTAAGAAGTTTTTTAACTTTGTAGTTAAAAGTAAATCAACCTCCATTGCACATTTAAACCCAGAGTTAAAAGATGTCTTTATCTACTTCGGCTCTACACAAAAGTCTTCGGCCATTAGATCTACTTTAAAAAAGCTTAAGTATGGAAAAACAAATGTAAATATTGTTGGAGAGAAAGGTCTAGGAAAAGACTTCTTTGCAAAGTACTTATCTAATAATTCTGAAAAAGATATATTTAACTGTGAAGATCCAAAACAACTGAATAAAATAATCAACGAAACGCCACAATTCTCAAGCAGTCAAACATTGATCTTAAAAAACATAGATAAGCTCTCAGTCGACGATCAAAAGTCACTTTATAACTGGATACAATTCCAGGACTGTAAATTTATCACTACAAGCTGTAGAGATTTAATTTATGAAGTTCAGATCGGTAAATTTAATAAATTACTTTTTAAGAAGTTAACACAATCTAGGTTTCATCTAACTCCTCTCAGAAATAGAAGAGAAGATATATTAACGATTGCAAAATATTTTATAAAAATAGAATGTAGAAAAAGAAATCTACCATTAAGAGAGCTTAGCCCTGAAAGTATGCAATTTGTAATGACTCATAACTGGCCAGGAAACATAACAGAGCTAGAGAAACTTATTAAGAAAAGCTTTATGACATCAAATAACAATACAGAGAACATTGAGTTAGAAGTAAAAGATATTCGAGGCTTTAAAAGTATAGAAGAAAAGTTAATCTTCTCATCAGACAATAGTATTCATCCAGATAAAATAATGGAAATGATAAATAACTCAATAAAGACAGGAAAAGCATCCTGAAACGAGTACTACTATTTATAATTCTCATTCAGGCCAAAGCAGTCATGGCCTCGATTACACTTACGAGTGTTGAAGGATCGTCCTTTAAATACTCTCCTATAAGTAATAAATTTTCTAAGATAAAAGTACAAACTCCCCTTTATGAAAATGAAGTGATAACAACCAGTAAAAAAGGGCTCACAGTCATCGACTTCAATGATGAAGTGATTGGCACAGTAGTGCTTGCTCCAAATACACAAGTGATATTAAGAAAGTCTAATAGCGATGGTGTCAGACTGCTAAGTTTGATACGTGGACATATTAGACTTTATAGAGATAAAGAGTATGAGCAAAAAAAGGTTGGAGTACTCATTAATATAAGAGATAACCCTACCGCTTACCATGGTACTCATTATGAAATTCAATACTCTGAATCGACTAAATTAGTTACTAGTTTTAACAGTGATTTAAAAAAATATAAGCTAAATAAGAGCACTGTAACTTCAAAAGTTAATAAACCTGATACAGAGAAGACCGAGCAGCTCGATCAAGAGTTAGATGAAGATCTAAAATTCTTACTCGAAAATACCTAAAAGAATATAAACCAAGTAGTAGAAATCACTTAAAATGGCCATTTATATGGTCCTATATTGCATTTTTTTTTGACAGAGTTCCTCGATGTTTGAAAAAATTTATACATAGAATCACGGATCGATTCTGAAAGATACCAAGGAAGGTAAAATGTCATTATTCAGCTATAACACTTTAAGTGTTGAACTAAGCAAAGAAACGCGAAGTATAAGTATAAAGCTAAATAGACCTGAGGTTCAAAATGCCATCAATACTGAGATGATTTTTGAACTCGAAACACTATTCACGTGGATATCAACTCACTTAGAAATTAAATCGATCTATCTTACTGGAGCAGGAGAATATTTCTGTAAAGGACTAGATGATAAAGAATTATCAACATGGACTGAAGAGAAGAGACAGAAGAATTTTGAAAAGCTTCAAAAGCTTATTTATAGTATGTTCTTCTTACCTCAAACTATCATTGCTGACCTAAAAAAAGGGTGTGCCGGACTAGGACTTGAATTGGCAATGGGAGCAGACGTAAGAGTTGCTCACTCAGATACAAAAGTTGAATTCAACCATCTTTCAAAAGGAATCGTTCCAAGCTGTGGAGGGATTAGCTTCACAAGTGCTGTTACAAATAACTCAACAGCAAGACAATGGTTACTACTTTCAAAAACTTTAAATGCAAAAGACTTAGTTACTCATCATATTACAGTAGAGTCTTACGAAGACTTCTCCCCTGTCCAAAACTATCTAAAAACAATAAACTCACAGCCAGACATTGCGAGAATACAAGCAAAGAGAAGTCTACTTGAGCCAATTTTAAAGAACCTAGATCAAGGTCTAGAGTGGGAAAAGAAATTTAGTATCGCAGGAATGTGCACTAAGGACTGGAAAGAAATTGCCATACATGGAGATAGTGCTGAGACAGTTAGTGCTAAAGAGCTCTCATCAAGACTTAAGCGAGAGAGAGCAGAACAAATGAGTAGTGGTCAATAATTTAAAATCTATAAAGGGGGCGAATCTCATGAGTCTTAAGCTCTTCCATCGCCTCTTTAAGATTCATTGTCATACCTAGGAGAAAGCCTCCTCCACCAGCACCACATAATTTTAAATAGAAATTATCATGCTCTAAACCAGTTTTCCATAACTCACTATAGAGGTTAGGAATCATCGGTCCAAAGTGTTTAAATTGAAAATCAGACAGCTCTCTAAAGTTTTTAAAGAGGTTTTCTTTGTCATTGCTTAAAAATGATTCAATACAGCTATTTGTAATTGGAGCAAGAACGTTGTCACATAGGTTTTCAAAAGACTCTGTTTTGCACTTCTCTAAAAATAAATTCACTAGAGGTTCAGTTCTTCTAGGTCTACCAGTATTTAATAAAAAGATAGCACCTTCTCCACTGCTCTTAGGTATATCTACCTTTTGATACTCACGAGATGCTGTCGTTAAAATAGGGCTATTAAAGTAACTAATAAGAGGATCAAAACCACTACTAGAGCCATGAAAGTGTGATTCAAATTGAGCAAACACATTCTTTAAGTATCCAAGATTGGCACACTCTTGCTCACTGCAGGTAGAATAGTTCGCAAATATAGAAGCAACAACGGCCCCAGAGCTACCTACTCCATAACCTTGTGGAATAGATGAATCAAAGAAGATTCCCTGCCCGATATCAAACTCAAAACTAGAAAGATCCATAGGGCATAGAAGCTCGCCTCTAGATTCTAGGTTTTTTAAATACTGACAAAAAGCACGAAGCTCACCATCTACCCTATCTTTCTTCTCTCGTGGAAAAGTTAGCTTTCCTTCAAAGAGCTGATACGGAACGGCCAATGCCATTGAATTTCTAATAATAGAATACTCTCCAAATAGGAGCACCTTGGAATAGAATGAGTCCATCTATAAAAACCTTTCGGGACCAGAACCTACTTTGTCATGAATTATTAATCCACCTTGAGCAAGAGGAGTTAATTCATTTATCATAAACTCATTAATTTCATTTTTTATACTTTCTGGATAAAGAATATGTACATTTGGACCTGCATCCAACGTAAAGCAAATAGGTAAACCTGTTTCACTTCTAAATGCTCTTATCTTTTCTATAACTGCTAAAGTATTTGGTCTCATCAGTGTATAACTAGGAGATGAATTCATCATCAACCCATGAAGCTCGAGAGCTTCAGTTTCAACGATTTCACAAAATTGATCAACATCTCCAGATTTCATAACCTCAACGAGTAAGGCAAGTTGATCATTAGCATGCTTAAATCTTACGTCTCTAAAAGGGTGCGCCTCCATTAAAGCATGTCCGGCCCTAGAGCTAACCGCTTTTTCACCAGCATCAACAATTACAATAGAGTCTTGATACGTTTTAAATACGTCAGCAATACCTTCAACTGTTGCGGCCTTCTCATCAGTAGACTTAATATCTTCAAGATCCGATTTTCCCCAACTCACGATTCCAGGAAATACAGAACGTGAAGCACTACCTGAAGCTAGCCTTGCAATATATGTGGCCTTATCTAATATTTCTTCTTCACTTTGATTTAAGTCAAATGCCTGATCTTCGATTGTACATAATCCAAGAGCTAGAGCAGACATACTTGAGGCACTAGAAGCGATTCCAGCAGAATGAGGAAATGAGTTCGTTGACTCAATCTCTAGACTTAAATATTTTAAGAATGGAAAGAGTTCAAAGTTATCTTCTAAAAATTTTCTAATTTTATTTTCGAAGGCTTCATTTTTCTTATTTTCAAAATAGAAGTCTAAAACAATTTCATCTTTACCACCGTCTTTAATAGACCATGAAAAATCCATAGTTGTTTTTGATTCATTTAGAGTAAAACTAATAGATGGATTACAAGGTAATTGCTTACCATGTTTACCCCAATACTTAATTAGAGCAATATTTGATGGAGAGGTCCAAGAGACTCTTCCCGTGTCTTCTATTAATTCTTTCTTCGTATACTTTTTAATGTAGGAATTCATTCTTTTGATCTTGTTTACTAGTATTTAATATCATTTCATCATAAGGGATAAAAACTTCAAGTCCTTTATCTAAAAAGTACTTACGTGTCTCTTCCTTAGGTCTATCACTTGTCACAAGAACGAAATCTCCCCCCCAAGCTCCAAGAGATTTAACTTCTCCCCAGTAATTAGAGAAAAGTTCATCTTTCACAGGTTTAAGATCGAGAGTTTTTGAAATAATCTTTTCATGAGCCCCAATTAAGAATTCAAACTCTTTTAAACTCTTTGATTTAGAGATCTCATTTGTAATATCAGAGATACTTAGAATTATACCTGGGTCAATTGGTCTTAAGCTATTGTAATACTCAATCGCCTTTCTAGAGTCCTGTTTTTGACCTCTATAAACAAAGTAAAGATTTTCACTATACTTTGGTTCAAACACAGTAGGAGACCACTTAGGTCCATTTGTATTTCGAGAGTAGAAAATAGGACCATCAGATTGAGCGCAAGCAACATCGTAACCAGATCCACCATAAGTCTCAAACTGAAGTTCAAATGGGCTCACATACGCCCATTGTGCCATATTATGAACAAGAGTAGAGCTAGAACCTAGCCCCCACTCCAGTGGAAACCCTAAGTGAGTTTCAACGTGCACATCAATATCATCTCTTAAGAAGTGAGGGTTTTGCTTTCTTGCTTGTCTTAATATCTTTTGAAGAACGAGCTCTTTAGGAGTTGGATTAACACTAGTTATTTCAAATCTCCAAAACTCAAATACAGTCTCAAACCATAAATTCCCTGCTACATCAAAACTCTTCCAATATAGTTTTGGAGAAAAAGATGGAGAATATTTAACATTAAGTGATTGTCCGACCGTTGTAGGAAGCGCTAATGACTGAGCACCATCTAAAACGAAATACTCTCCAGTTAAGAGAAGCTTTCCATGACCGTAGAATGTGTGGTCATTTGTCTTATCATTAATATTTCTATTAGATTTTATTTCCCTGATTAATTCAGGTTCTTTATTTTCTAAAATCACTGATAGTTCCTTAGACCTGCGATAAAGTCTCTAACACTATTAAAAGAGATCACTTGAGTTTCAAATTCGATTCTTGCTTTTTCTCTCTCTTCATCATTTGCTTCTAAATGATTAAGAATATTCATAAGGTGCATTTTCATATGCCCCTTTTGGATCCCTGTCGTTACAAGTGATCTTACCGCTCCAAAGTTTTGAGCAAGCCCGATCGCTGCAGTGATCATCATTAACTCCTTAGCATTTGGAGCACCAAGCATATCTAATGAAATTTTAGACATTGGGTGAAGAGAAGTCAGTCCACCTACTGTACCAAGGGCAAGAGGGATCTCAATTTCAAATTTAAATTTGTCACCTTCTATAGAACAACTACTTAAGCTTGAGTACTGACCATTTCTTGCAGCATAGGCATGTCCACAGGCCTCAATAGCTCTAAAGTCATTACCTGTCGCCAAAACAACAGCATCAATACCATTGAAGATACCTTTATTATGAGTAACAGCTCTATTAACATCTTTCTGAGCTATTCTTACAGCTCTTGAAAACTTATGTGCAAACTCTTGCGCACTCATTCCAAGACCACTTTCTTCAAGGTCTTTTATATCACACTCAACCCATGCTTTTACTAAGCACTTAGGCGTGTAATTAGATAGAATACACATAACAATTTGAACATCTCTATGTGCTTCTTCAAATTTATCATTAAGAAGAATTTGTTCTTCCCATTTTTTTCCTAGGGCCTCTAATACACTATTAATAAAGTTAGCACCCATTGCATCACAAGTTTCAAACTCACCGTGTAGCTGGTAATAACCTTCTTCCATATCAGAGCAATCTTTTAGCTCTAAAGAAAGTAGCCCTCCGCCTCTCTTATTCATATTTACGACAAGAGGCTCAATACTTTGGATTAGCTCTTCCTTAGATTCTTCAAATAAATTAAAGAGGTCTTCAGACCTTCCATTCCAAATAAAGTGAACCTGTCCTACTTTAGTCGTAGAGATAACTTCAGCCTTAAAACCACCACGCTCTAACCAAAACTTTGCAGCTTTAGCACTAGCAGCAACTACAGAAGACTCTTCTATAACCATTGGTATGCAGTGTATTTTATTATTTAATAGAAAATTAGGAACTACTCCGTATGGAGCATAAAAATTTGTAATTGTATTTTCTGAAAAGTCGTCAAAAACTTTCTGCTCAACTTCACTGTCGTGCCAAAAACTCTTAATCTTATCTTTAGAAAACCTGCTACCATTTAAAAAGTTATCAACTAGATAGTTGATTTTTTCTAACTTAGTAAGTTTTGAAAAACCGCTGATTATATTCAAGTCTTAGACCCCTTATCTCAGTTTTAAAAATGCCTTTGCCATTTTTAACGTTTCAATTTGACCAGATACAAATGCTCTAAGTTCTTCAAGATCAGTTGCATGATCTAGATAGCCCTTAGCTCTTCCAACAACATTATTCAGAGCACACTTTTCACTTAGCCAATGGCCATAAAGCGTGTCTGAAATTCCACCTGAAATAATAATATCTCTGCAAAGGCAGTTGTCGCCTAATTCACTCTGTAATAGGTTTATCTGATCTACCATTTCTAGTGCAGTATGTCCAACAAACATTAGATCATGTAACTTTGAGCTATATTTAGAATTCTCTCGTAATTTCTCTAACTTAGAGAAGTTAGTCCCACCAAAAGATGCTAGCTCTAGGCCTTTTAATGGTAGTTCTAAGAGCTTTTTAATAGATCTTGGACCCATGCCCTGACCTACTTCTTTCACGACAACAGGAATCTGCGCTACAACTACCGTTTCAATAGTTTCTAGAGCTGGTTTTTTATAAGTATCACCTTCAGGTTGAAACCATTCCTGGAGTGGGTTCACATGTATAATTAATCCGTCAGCATCGAGTTTAGTAATTAGTTCTCTAACTCTATTCAACTCATTTGCTTCAATTAGCTCCTCTAGTTGAGCGATACCTAAGTTGGCCCAAAATGGTAAATCTTTACCCAGAATTGGTCTTAGATTAAAGTCCTCAAAGTCACGATCACTTTCTAACAGTGGGCGACATGATCCTAGCGCCATACCAAGTCCAAATTCTGCTGCAACCTTGGCAAGATTTTGATTAATGATACGAGCTTCACCTGTACCACCTGTCATACTAGAGATCCACAGAGGAGCTGATACGCGTTTTCCGAGAAATTCCTTAGATAAGTCTATACTCTCAGGGTGAGCTGAAAATATAGGCTCATAATCAAAGAGTTGATTTAAGTTATCTTTTTCGATCTGAGCATCATTGGCCAATTGAATATGTGCATATTTTCTATCTGATAAATTTCCCATAGAAGCTAGGTAGCACAAAGCAGATAGCTAGTCTATAAAGGGAGTCGAGATTTGCTCAGTTAAGCACCTAGAATTAGAATAAATTCACGCTTAAAGTCTTTAACTTTCTTGAGAATATTCTCTAATTTTCCAAAGTGTAGCTCTTCGCTTGGACAGTTAAGGTCCATCGCTAAGAAAGCAGTTCTACCAGTTTTTAAAGAAATAACTTCCTCAAGTAACTTCTTCATTCTGTAGGGAGTGTCCATAAGAATGATTGTTTCTCTTCGATTAAGTAAACTTTTGAGCTCATCTGTTCTTTCTGGAGACTTTATTGGAAGAAAACCACCAAAAGTAAACTTGGAGTGATCAATTCCACTAAGGGCCAAGGCCAACGAAATAGAGTTTGAAAATGGGGTTGCAGTAACTTTAATTGAGTTTTTATGACACGCCCTTACGAGCTCTACTCCAGGGTCACAAAAAGCGGGAAGACCACCGTCACTCATGATGAAAGCATTCTTACCAGATTTAAGCGCCTCCATAATAGAAGGAAGATTTTTAGAACGAGAGTGCTCATTGAAGAGTACAAAGTCTTCTACTAAATCTCTAGTTAGTCCAAACTTTAGCCATCTCTTTCTTCCAGGCTTAAGGTCTTCAATAATAAATATATTTTGAGAAGGGTTTTCAGTAGCCTTTTTAAGCAAATCAAAAGCAACTTGTTCAAGAGGACTTTCCTCATCTATTGGTGTAGGTATTAAAGTTAATACGCCCTTCACTATTTTCTCCTAAGAATAATACTAATTTGTACTTACATAATTTCTAAGCTAGATTTGTAAGATTGATCCAACTATAATATCACAATGTCAGAAGATAAAAATATGAATTTTAGCCTAACAATTCTCCCAGGAATAGAAGATATAGCCCAGAGAGAATTTGAAAAAAAATGGAAACAATTAAATACCTCAGAGCTTCCTACCATCCAACAAAAGAAGGGTAAGCTATTAGTCAAAGCAGAAGTATCAGACTTTTGTACACTCATTCCCTATTTGAGAATTCCCACTGATGCATACGTTATTCTAGAAGAATTTACAGGAAAAGATCGTCCTAAGATTTATAATAAGATTTCAAAGATCCCTTGGCACAACTACTTGCGTGGAGACTTCCCACTAGTCCTTGTTACAACTAAAGAATCTAAGATTATAAATTCAACATTAGTAAAAGAATCTGTTGAAAGTGGAATAAAGCTAGCTTTAAAAAAGGCCCCTATAAAGAAAGTACCAAAGGGTAAAGAGTCGATAAGTAATAAGATCCACATAGACCTATATCAAGATAGACTTAGAGTCTCACTTAGTCTTTGTGGTACAAGAATGGATAAGCGTGGAATAAAGCTCTATACGGACGTTGCACCTCTCAGAGAGAGTATTGCAGCCGCTATGATATTTAGGTTAAGTGAGCTATGCACTGATCAGAGCTTAATTGACCCAATGTCTGGAACAGGGACATTTAGCCTTGAAGCTATACTTTTCAACCAGTACAACTCTTACAGAGATTTTGATTACCAATTGGCTCCATTCTTTATTAGTTTACCTCTGAGAAAAAGACAAAAGATAGAACAAAACCTATTTAAAACCGTATCCACTTATGATATTTCCCCTAAGTCGGTTGAGTCAATCAAGCATAACTTTAAGCCATTTCAAGGTAGTTTTGAGGAAATAAAAGTACAAGATTTTTTTAAGTTAGATCAGATAAGCGAAACAGTTGCAGCTATAAATCCACCGTATGGAAAAAGAATTAAGTTAGAGCAAGATCTAGATATATTTGTTGATAAACTTATTACTCATGCAAAAGAAAATATAAAACTAAAAAAACTAGCACTTATCTTCCCAACATGGGCCTTTCACAAACTTAAGAACCTAAAGTTAGAAGAAAAGAGATTCATTACAAATGGTGGAATTGACGTCGCATTTATTATCATAGATTTATCATAAAGGTACGGGCGAGTGCCCTACCTTTAAAAGATCAATTAAGTTCTGATGTCTCATTTTCTTATTCTTTCTCTTTATATCTTCATTTTTATTCTTCAGTTTCTTCTCTTCTTTTAATTTATTCTTAACTATAATTTTCTCACCTTCTAAAGTTAAGATAACTATTTCATCTTCTCCTTCTACAAAAAGAGATTCAAGAACCTCTTCTTGATTTGCTATATCTTCAGAAGAAAGATTGAAATCAACTTTAACAAGTCTAGTATCTAAGTCCTTAATGTCCCCTTGAAACGTTACTATCTCTAGTTTTTTAGATAGATTGTTACCTAAAGCACTATCTAGTGAAACTATACTACTTTTATCAAAGTTACTATTTCCACCGGTTTCACTTCTTGATTCTGACACACCCTTAGCTGTTTCATTGCCAGCTATAGAGGTAGGACTTGAAGATGTACTAGGTGCAAAGTTACTTGAACTTGACGCTGTAGAGACACCACTTCCACTAGAGTGCCCTGAACTTCTACTTACTGAACTAGGAGATCGAGAACTCTTTGATGATACATAATTAGCTAGCGGAGAGCTTGAAGTCTTGGCTTGAGCTACAGCACTATCAGTCACATTTTCCTTTGTTTTAGATACTTTTAAATCATTAAGCTCTTTTGTTATTTTTAGTTTTTCTGATCTTATTTTCTCGATATTTATTTTCTCTTTTAACTCAGCAATTTTATTGTCTATAGAACTTGATTCTTCAGGAGTACTAGCCTCCTCATTCTGACTCATTAGTTCTTCTAATTCTCTAATCTTATTTTCAAGTTCATTACTTTCTGATTGCTTCACAGTCTTCTTTGTTTCAACAGCCTTCTTCACCTGAGAAGGAATATCTTTCTTTCCAACAACCATATTATTAGTGAATCTATTTGAGACTGATACATTACTTGGAGCACTATAGTCATTTGAAGGTGCGACCTCAGCTGTAACCTGAACAGGATCTTTATTAGAAATTACACTCTCGGTATTACTTAGTGCAGGAGTAGCAGTAGGCTCGATATGTGACTCATTAATTGAAGTCGCTATAGATAAGACTTCATTCGAAAATCTTTCGGCTCTAGACTTCTTTGATGTCCCTCTTTCTTCTTTTCGTTGCTCATTTTCAAGTACTAAATCATAACCACTTTTCAAACCAAGCTCATCATCAATCTGCTTTTGAGTCTTTGCAACGATTGCTAAAGCACTTGAAGAACCAACTGCCTTTTCAAGTTTAGCAATAACCCCTTTCTGAGAGATCTCTAATTGTCTAACCAGCTCGGCTGAGCCTCTATATTTTTGATCTGCGGTGGTAAACTTTTCTTTAACTGCCCCACTTTCTGACTTTATATGTTTTAGTTCTTGTTCATCTCTAGCAATAACATTTTTAATATCATCGTAAGTAAGGTTTATTTCACTTCCATATTTACGTGAGTGCTCTATCATCACGGCAAGATTTGGAGCATATGTAAGGGATAGCTCGTAAAGCTCATCATCACCAATATCAATACTCTCTGCCCCCTCACCTTCTACAGCATATTTTCCAGCTACAATGTCTTTCAAAAGCTTAATCTTTTCTTTTTTGTCTTCTTCTAATTTAATGTGTTCCTTAAAGTCATTATTACTCTTAATGAATAGATTATAGTCTCTCTCTTTATCTTTCTTTGCCATTTCTAATTTTGTAGAAATAACGAGTACATCTCTTTTTAAATCTTTAACAACATTATTCTCAGCTGTTTTGCCGCTATCAAGCTCTCTATTTTTACAATAAAGAATATCCATATTGAAAATAAATTCCTGTCCTCTTCGTCTCTCTTCGATACTCTCACTATTTCCCAATTTAGTAGCAATATCTTTTTCTATAATTTTAAATGTTGCTTTCTCATCATCAGAAACAGGATTAAAGGCAGCGGCTTTAATACTTCTAACACTTTTTTCAACATCAGACTTTCGTATCAATTTATCTATAGCAGACCTAACTCTCCCACAAGCAGAAACAACTGCAGAATCAACCATCATAGTATCGTAACCATCAGAACCATAGAACTTTTGCTTTTGATAGATATTCGCTACTCCACCAATTTGAACTTTTGGACTACTACTAGCGAATGGTAGTTTTTTTTCCGTATAGTTTGATTGCATACTCTGTGTAATCAAATGAGAAAGATTTTCATCTTTTTTCAATAATCTAATAACTGGTGTTTCTTCAATGCGGTCCCAATCGATATTGGAAATATCATATGTATCTTTTTGTAATAAATTTACTTTCATTGACGGCTTGTACCCTACTTTTGATGCTAAATCTTTAACATATGAAGCATCAGAGAGAACACTTTCTAGACTCATCTTATTAGTATTATTCTTGATGTCAGAATAAATCTTGTCATAAATACTTAGTGCTAACTTATCTTTAGTCGTTAACAATTCACCTCTTCTTTGCTTTCTTTGAAACGAACCAAAAAGGCTATCATTTGGATTGTCTGTAATTAAACACTTTGGAACGATATTTTCAGACGAAAGAATATCCACTAAATCTTTATACTCGTCTAAATCTTCAATAGATCCTGCGATTGATTCCAAAACTTTTCTTTCAGACACTTTATCAATCATAAGATCAATCTTTACAGACTCTTTCTCTGAAATAGAAAGTCCCTTATTAGAAATTGCGCTTACACATTTACAAAACTTCTCAGGGTCCGTAAGTTTGTTACAGTTCATTTGATTCATGAATTCAGCAATTCTCTCTAATCCAACATCTGCAGTTGGTCTAGTTTGACAGTTAATTGCAGCTTGAGAAAATACTTCACTATTTAAAGAAAAGTCATAAGAAACTGTGCTCATGCCTGGCAGTGCAAAAATATTTAAATTTACAAATAAAAACAAGAATAATTTAGCAGCACATTTATTCACGATTTCTCCCAAAACATTACAATACTTATTTCGTCAGTTTCTTTAAATCACTTAACCATTTTAAGAGATAAATGCGCTTAAATTGTAGTAAAGAAAAGTTAACGGAGGTAAAGATAAATATTTGCTATTTAAGTGTTAATGGGCTTTCAGGAGCTTATAAGAATAATAAGCTCCAATCATAAACAAAAGACATCTAATAAAATTTTAATATTTTTATTTTTTTGTGCAACTTATTCTTGGCGATAAACTCGAGTCTTAACACTTACGCCAGAAACGTGATTAATAAAGGCAATACTATTTATAGAGGCGCGTTCAATACTTTCACCATTTGAATTCTTAAGTTCAGTTACAACCAAACTTTTCTCCTTACCATCTGGAGTTTTCAAAATTAGGTTTTCCCCTACTTCAAGTGCTATCTCTTTAGACTTAACCATAACACCTAGATGTTTCTTCTTTTTTACATCTAAAATATCACCAATATAATTAACATCATTTCTCTGCGTTCTTTGATTTTTTAATTTCTTAAAGAGCACATCAGATTTATTAACATGGAAGAATCCACGGATGATTGGATTTGGATAATCATCTTTTAATGGATGTAATGAAGTTCCTAGTGGTGAACGAAGTGCATTTACGGCCTTAACTAAAAAACTAGAATCCTTAATATGTCTAAAATCTACTCTTGCAACAGACAACTTCATTTCTTGTAACTCAACACAATGATCAAGAAGAAATTGGTCTTTAGTATTAAACATAAAAGTACCATGCAGGTTCTCTAGAAGTGGAAATCCCTTATGTGGACTCTCCTCACTAGAGCCTTCAAGCTCATATGAGCTCTCCATTGCGGCCTTTGTCTTATCATCATCGTGATCAAGAATATAAGGAGAGATTAGATTTCTTGGAGTATAAAAAAGAAGAATTCTTCCTGCGACTAATATTTCAACAGGAATTTCGAGGGCCTCTATATACTCAGAAAGCTTCTGCTTAGGCAGCTCAATAGAAAGGATCATTCTCTCTAACTTAGGGCCTGCGATCTCTTTCCATTTCTTTAAACCAATTAAGTTATGGTTTCCAGTCTCTGTTAGTAACTGGATAGGCATATCTGGAAGATTACTCTTTATCCAATAAAGAGCTCCAGGGTCTTGGACTCTAATTGCATCAATACAGTCCCAATTTATATTTTTTATTTCTGTTTTTCTTTCTTGGAAAACTTTCTCAGTCATAAGAATGTCCCAATCAAAAACAATTCTTAAACCTAGCTTTTTCACTTCTTGGCAAAATTCAGAATATCGTTTAGGCGAAATCTTCCCAAATCTCGAAAATAACATATTTCCAAGAATCACTTCATTGACACCAGCTTCTTTAGCTAGAATAGCTTCATCTAAATGATCTACATATGTACAAACAATCATTGCATTACCTTCGCTCGAATAATATTCCACTGCTCAGCACCTTTAACGTAAGGAGTTTTTAGCAATATGCCTGGACGACTTTTTTCACACTTGCTTCCATCAGTCTCAGTTAAAAAGTCTGCTTTAAATTCAATGCAAGGGTCATTGAACGGAACGAGTTCAAGTGTACTACCTGGATAAAAAGCAGATCTAACCTCTACTAGTAAATGGCTACCTTCAACTACTTCAAGAACAATTCCAGCAACAACATAATCAGGTGTCTCATGTTCTCTTTCAGTATAGATAGAGTCAGCTCCTGCCGGCTCTTTTAATGAACCTAAAGTATAATCTCTGTGGGTAATCTTTCGAAGCTCTTCTTCCCACTCTAAAATATTTTTAGAAATGATATCTCCACTTTTTTGGTATTGAGCTAAAGCGTCTGAATATACTTTGCTGATAGTTCCAGCGTAATGATGACTTTTCATACGGCCTTCAACTTTTACAGAATCGATACCTGCTTCTATAAACTCAGGCAGTGCTCTAATTCCTTCTAAATCTTTAGAAGACATAAAGTAGGCCTTTACTTCTTCATTGCTCGCATTCTCGATATTATTAAAATCTAGAGAATATTCAAAACGACAGCTATGTGCGCATCCACCACGGTTACTATCTCTTCCTTGTGTATAATTTGAAATAACACAATTTCCAGAGTAGGCCATACACATAGAACCATGTATAAACATTTCAATTTCAAGTCCAGATGCCTCTCTAATCTCTTTAGCGTCTGCAAGTGAAATCTCTCTTCCAAGAACAATACGCTTTACACCCATCTCTTTCCATAAAAGAGCTGCCTCTGTGTTTAAGCAACTTGCTTGAGTTGATAAGTGGATTTCAATATCTGAATATTGTTTAATAGTTTCAATAACACCTAAGTCAGAAACAATTACTGCATCAATTTTTAATTCATCTAAAAGTTCTAAGAAAATAGGTAGCTCAGTTAAGTCTGAGTCATGCAGGAAACTATTTAGGACAACATAAACCTTCGCACCACGTTCATGGGCAAATATAGCTCCCTCTTCAAGCTCAGCACTCGTAAAGTTATCCGCAGCTGTTCTAAGACCAAACTTCTGGCCACCTAGATAAACAGCATTTGCACCATATAGAATGGCCACTTTCAATTTCTCTAAGCTCCCCGCAGGTGCTAATAATTCTGGAACGCTATGCATAAACTCGCCTATTACAATTTTCCTAACATATCAAAGCTTTTATGTAGCAGAATTTTTATATACAATAAAGAAAACAGAGAAATTTTTACTTATATAACTGTTTAAAAGTACATAATGATTAAAAAACTACTTATTTTACTTACCTTTGTTGCAATTGGTGTTTCATCACTCTTATTTATTCGCTTCAAGAATAAACCTACGTCCATCTACCCTTTTCCCTATTTTGTAGATGCTACTCAATATAAGTCTCCGGAGCTAAAAGAGATTAGCTCTAGCGATATACTAATTGTCGGGGATCGCTTGGGAGTGAACTTAGACAAATATATTCCCGAAATGAATGAAGAGCTTTCTAAAAACCTTAGAAATCAATTAAAGATTTATAATTGGTCTACTAAGGGAGAAGGACTTCATAGAACATTGAAAAAATTAAAGATGCTAAAGAAACTTCCACCAATAGTTATTTATGCTGGAGGAAGTGAAGAGTTTTACGAAGAAAGACTACTTACTGCTGATAAAGAAATACACGACTATAATATGAAGGTCTTTAGAGATGACCGCTACTCTAGTCTACTTATGACATTCCCAGATATTAGTAAAATTCTCTACAAAAAGCCTATAAAGTATTTTTATCTAAATCAAATGATCGTTCCATTTCCAAAAGCCTCATCTGCAGCAGTATCACAAACTAGAGCAGAGCTTATCTATAACTACTTTTCTATTCAACTAGACACTCTTGCAACTCTCTCAAGAGAGAAAGGTTCAACATTCATCTATATTACAGCACCAGTAAATTTAGAGATTCCTCCTAGAATTGTTTGTGATAACGCTGTTTCCAACACAATTATTACAGAGCAGTCTGATATTAAGAAATTAATAGAATCAGGACAATCTAAAGAAGCTACTGCAAGGCTTAAGAAGCTTCTCTCGCAATCTATTGGAAATGCTCAAACATATTATCTTCTTGGTAAGGCACAGTTAAATCAGGGTCTTTTAAAAGACGCTAAAGAGAATTTAAGTATGGCCGCTACATATGATTGTGGAAATTGGAGAAGTAACTCAATCTTTAATAAGCTAATTATTAAAAATGCAAAAAAGAATGGAATAAAGTCTATCGATTTCTCTGAGATTGTAACGAGAGGATTAGGAAGAAATATCACTTTCGAAGACGAATATTATCCACAAAGTATTTACTACAATAAATTACAAAAAGAGCTTATGCTAACTATTAAAAGTATATTTAAAATCTGAGGCATACATGAGTGAAATATCTGGACCACTAACATTAAATTTAAAGAAAGGTGACATTGTTTGTGCTGAAGGACAGATTGATCATGACCTTTTCATTATACACTCAGGAAAAATCCTTATCTTTGTTAATAGTGGAACTAAAGTTACACCACTTGCTCATTTAGAAGATGGGGAATACTTAGGGGAATTAAGTTTTTTTGATAAAACAAATAGAAGTGCCAGTGCCATCTGCTTAGAAGATACAACTCTAATAAAAGTCCCTGTTGAAGAAGTAGATAAGCAATTCCCTCCGTGGCTTGTAACTATTGCTAAAAATATTACGACTAAGCTTAGAGCTGCTGATGGTATTCTCGCCGAAAAGGGTATAAGAAAAAAGAATGTAAAAACAATGTCTTCCCTATCTATTGAAGAACAGCGTGAATATTATCAAGCTCTTGTTAAATTCCGAGAAGAAAATAGTCTCTAGCCCTTGTACGCAAGCCATTGAAACTATGGTCATTACTTAATAAAACTCAAGTGAATCAACAAATATACCGTATAATCGAGTAAGGAGCTCAACTATGAAAAGAAGTATATTTCTATTCCTATTTTTAACATTAACTGTAGTTACTTCCTGTACTACAAATTCAAGATATCCGAATTCTGAGTTAGAAGAAAAGAGAATGGATAAACAAATTGAAAGGTTGAACCATCACTTGCATAGATCAGGTGCTATTTAAAAAGAGGGCCGAGTAGGCCCCCTTTTGAGTATTAATTTAATTAAATAAGACCCATCTCTTTAACAGAAGCTTTTTCGTTTCTTAGCTCTTCTAAAGTAGTCTTGAATTTCTCTTGTCCAAAAGTATTGTGCTCAACACCTTCAACAACTTTTAATTGTCCATTCTCAACTCTACATGGGTAAGAGAAAATTAACCCTTCATCAACACCGTACTCACCTTTAGAAGCAAGACACATTGAGAAAGTTTCTCCAGCAGGAGTGTCGTGTGTAAGGCTATGAACACCTTGAACACAAGCATTAGCAGCAGAAGCAGCAGAGCTAGCTCCTCTAGCTTTAATAATTGCAGCACCTCTTTTTTGAACTACAGAGATAAACTCTCCTGTTAGCCAATCAGTATCTGTAATTACTTCAGCAGCACTCTTTCCATTAATTTTAGCATTGTAAAAATCTGGATATTGAGTTGCTGAGTGATTTCCCCAGATAGTCATATTAGTTACTGAAGTTACATCAACACCAGCTTTCATTGCTAATTGACTCTTAGCTCTGTTTTCATCAAGAGCAGTCATTGCAAAGAATCTATCTCTTGGAAGACCTGAGTTTTCCATAGCGATAAGACAGTTTGTATTACATGGGTTACCAACTACAAATAATTTACAGTCGTCTGCACCATGAGCGGCCATAGCTTTTCCAAGTGGACCAAAGATTCCACCATTAACCTTAAGAAGGTCAGCTCTTTCCATTCCATCTTTTCTTGGAACTGCACCAATTGCTAGGATCCAGTTAACACCTTCAAATGCTTCTTCCATTTTATCAGTACATTTAATATTCTTTAATAGTGGAAAAGCACAATCATCTAATTCCATCTTAACACCTTCAAGGGCACCAAGAGCTTGAGGAAGTTCTAATAAGCTTAATTCAACTTCAGTGTCCATTCCAAACATTTGTCCAGAAGCAATTCTGAAAAGTATTGCATAACCAATTTGACCAGCAGGACCTGTTACTGCGACTCTAACGCGTTTCGTTGTCATATATTTCTCCTTATTATTATAGGTAAGTACTCATATTTTTAATCGTTTTTGAACGTTTTTCAAAGTTTTATTGTGTTAACATTGCGACAAATTATACAAAATTGACTAACAACACTGCACTCTATAAAATTAAACTTTTAAAGATCCAATAATATATGATCTACCTTTAAGAATCTATGAGGAATCAATGTCCGAAAATCAGGCAAAACCAAGACCTAACCGCAATAAGAGATATCGCGGAAAACCAAAGAAGAAAAACCCTAATGCTCAAGCATCAGCTGGTTCAAAACCAAATAATAACAAAAAAAAGAGATACAATAATAGAAAAGGTCCGAAGTTATCTTTAGAAGACCAAGTAACTCTAAAGTATAACAACCTTCTCGAGCAGCATTTACTAGCACGTAGAAAGTATTTTGCACTCTTCCATAGAGCTGATCCTAAGCAAAAGGCCAAGCTTGAAAGAATTTACTATAATACAATTACAAAACTAAGAGAGTTTGAGAGAGGCTTAACAGGCGATAAGCAAGAGATCTTTCAAAAACATTTCAATTCTCTAAAAGAAGATCATAAGTATTCTTTCAATCATGAAATTGATCCACTAGCTGAGCATGTCTCTCACCAGGGAGAATTTGCAGATCCACACTTTCTTGAAATTCAAAAAGAAGCGAGAAGTGAATATGCTGATGACTCAGAAGAGAGTGTTGGCTCAATTGATGACTACAAGCAATACAAAGGTCTTTAAAAGATTTAAATGATATTTTGTCACCGATAAAATCAGTGGCAAAATATCTCTAGTTCCACTTTGCCCCTCACCCATTTTCCTAATTCCAACAAGAAGACGCATCGCAAATCCTTAAATTCTTTGGCATAATTCTTGCTCATTTCAATCTACTATTTAAATGAAATGGGAGAATATTTTGAAACACATCTTATGTTTGCTAGGACTAGCCCTGGTATTTGTAAATCACACACACGCTCAAGACAATGTACAAATCGATTATAACCTTCAAGGTTCTGAGCAAGTAACTCTTCAGGATACTCGAGAAGTGACTCTTTATAGAACTGAGTATGTAAACAGTACTTGCTCAAGGCAAGAACCATATACTGATACAGAGTGTGGCAATGAAACACGCTACAGAAATGAGTGTACATGGGTTCCTGGAAGGAATGTATGTAGGACAGAGAATGACTATCAATGCCGTAATGTTAGAAGAACAAGAAGGGAATGTACTGCGGGAAGAACGCGTAGAGAATGCGTTAATGAACCTGCAAGAAGAGTATGTAGAACAAGAAATGGTGTCGAAAGATGTACTAACGTCCCAGGAAGACAAAGATGTAGAGACGTAAGTGGTCCACAGACATGTAGAAACGTTCCTTATACTGAGAGAGAATGTAATAATGTTCCACGTCGTGTATGTGACTACATCCCAGGTGGTAATGAATGTAGAAATGTACCTTACCAAGAATATGTTTGTAGAGATGTTACAAGATATAGAACTGTAGACTATGCCTGTAAAAAGCCTGTTCAAGTTCCATATCAAGTTGAAAAAAGTTTTACTTATGAAGTGAACTTCAACTTCAAAGATGTAGATCAACTTGGTAGAGCGACAATCAAAGCAGTAATAGATAAAGAAGGTCTACTTAAATTACATTACACAAACTTAAATACATCAGAGACTTATATTAACCTTCTAAGTGATAACCAAGAAGCTCTTATAAATAGTGATTCTGAGTATAAAGGTTTAAGAAATATAGAAATTAACTTTGGAAATCTTGAAAAATTAACAGCTCCAATGAAGACAAATATGAAGTCGTTATGGATGAATAAATCTGGTGATTTTAAATTAACGCTCACTCAGCCTGACTTACTAGAAAATGCCAAGATCAAAGTAAGAGTTTTTAAAAGATCTAATAACAATTTACACTTTTCAAAAGAGCTTGAGTTATCTGACTTTAGAGTTTCAAATAAAGATATAAAAGCTGACTTTTCTACTTTTGGATTTGACACACTGAAAGGTTTATTTGGAAAAGGAGTAAAACTAAAAGTAGAAGTATCAGTAATGGCAGAAGAGCCAGAAAACCTACTTGTTCCAATAGAAAATGAACTTAAAAAGAGTAAGAGTTTTAATATAAAGGTTTATAAAAATAAATAAGCACTAAATAAAAAGGCCGCAAAAAATTGCGGCCTTTATATATAAATAGATTTTTTCTTTAAATTAAATCTGAGCAGAAACAGCAGCAACTTTCTTAACTGTATTAGGCATCATTTCAGAAGCGCCTTCAAGCTTAAGGTAGTTATCAAGTGTTTGATCATGATCTTTTAAAATTGCATCTTTTAGTTCATCAGCATTGATGTCTAAAACTTCAGAAACTTTCTTAAGCATTTTTAAAGGAATATTACAAAGAGCTCTCTCAACGTTTGAGATGAACTGACCATTCTTGTACCCAAGTAGGTGTGATAGCTCAGATTGAGAGTATCCTTTTGGGTGGTTAATTCTTTTAGTTCTAATTAATTTAGCAATATTTGCAAAGCAGCGCATGATGTTCTCCTGTGTTTAAATCATCACATTTGTTTATAAATAAAATACCAAACAATTATGGTAAATTCCAAATAACTTTTGGTTATATTTATCAAGATTCCTTAACTTTCATCTATTTTCAATCACTTAAATCTAAATAAACTATATAATTTTTATTATCTAACCTTTAATTTTCTTTAGAAATAGGAAACAAATACCACTTAGTTTAAGTTTTCTTAATTTTTATGAAGATAAATTATTATGTAGTTAAACGACTTAACTAAAGAGAACCTCAAAGAACATGAGATTCTCCAATATGTATTATTTAATGAGCTGACTAAATCCTAGAAAAGACACATTCTCCACGATAGAACGTCTGCTCAACCATTTTGTCATACTTCTTTCTAGACTTTTTATTTACAGAAACTATTCTTTCTAGAATTTTTTCGGAAGATCCAGTTAAGTCTTTCGGGCTATTTACAACAATAAAATTAGCAAACTTACCTGCTTCAAAGTTACCTGAGCTTTTTTCCATTTTTAATGCTCTTGCTCCAGCTACAGTTGCTCTGTATAGCGCTTTCACATATGTTGCACCTTTTACGCCTGCTTCCTTATTTTGAGAGACAAATGATTGCATTACATCAAACATTGAAACAAATGGACCACCACCAATATCACTAGCTAGAGACCAATCTACTCCCTGCTTCTCTGCAAATTTAAAATTAAATAAACCAGACCCAAGCCCTAGCTTCTTAACTGGAGCGTTTGATGTAGGACAGTGTGCGATAGAAGTCTTTGTCTTACTAAGAGTCTTTAACTCATCTTTAGATAAATAAATTCCATGTCCCATAATTGTTTTAGAACCGAGGACTTTAGCTTTTTTATAAATATCAGTATATGTCTTAACGTTTTCGTAACCTTTAATATTCTTGTAAATACTCATTACATAGTCGATTTCATTTTCAGTTTCACTCAAGTGAGTTTGAATAAATGACTTATTCGCTCTGGCCATCTTGCTGGCCTCTTGCATAACGTCTGGGTGAGTCGTTGGAGCAAACCTAGGTGTTACTGCATATTCATTTCCAAACTTCTTAGTTTGTTTATCCACAAGCTTTAGGGCCTGTTTCTTAGTTTGTGTTAAGTAATCTGGAGACTCCATTGTCATAAGAACATTTCCTACAACAAAATCACCTACAAAGTACTTAAGAGCGTGGTCAACTGTATGTGCGTGAATTGAAGCGTAACAAGCTCCACCTAAAGTACCAACTGATGTTAATTCTTTAGCAAACTTCTCGGCCTTCATTTTAGAGTATTTCTTATCTTTAAACTTTGCTTCATATGGCCAAGTGTAGTTGATAAGCCACTGAAGTAAGTTTTTCTTAGGCATTAGCCTTACATCGTCTTGTACCCAGTGAAAGTGTGTATCAAAGAATGAAGGCATAATAGTCTTCCCCATAGTATCCATCACTTCAATAGACTTTTTAGTAGCATACTTAGGAAGGATAGCTTTCTCTTTTCCGTATTCAACGACTTTATATCCTGAATTTGATCTTTTTAGGACAAGTGCTCCATTTTTAACGAATTCACATGACTTATCTGTTTTAGGGTTTAAAATGTGACATAATAGTATTTTAAATAGTGGTTGCAATGATAACTCCAAAGAATTTGAGGATAAAAAGTATGAAAACCTATCAAATACTTCTAATCTTAACAATATCTCTATTTAGTTTTTTTAAAGAAACTAAGGCACAAGATATTCATCTAAATAAAGTTCTAGAATTAAACATAGACTCTCCTATTACTCCTGCAACTTTTAACTATATTTCTCAAGGCTTTAAAAGAGCAGATAAACAAAATAGTGATGCTATTTTAGTAAAACTGAACACTCCTGGTGGACTTGTGTCTACAACGAAAGAGATACTTTCACTTATAGGGGAAAGCTCAATACCTATCATTGTATGGGTCACGCCAGAAGGTTCAAGTGCTACAAGTGCGGGTGCTATTATAGCCAGTGCAGCACATATACTTTTGATGTCAGAAGGAACAAATATTGGAGCAGCAACTCCTATTCAGATGACTGGGGATATTGAAAAGACCGATGTGAGATCAAAGTCTGTCAATGACCTGAAGGCCCTTGTTCAAAGCTTAGCTCAAACGAGAGGGAGAAATGCAACTCTCTTTGGAGATATGATTGAGAAGGCCTCTAGCTTTGAAGCAAACTTAGCGAAAAAAGAAAACTTAATTGACGATATTTTAAATAAGAAAGAAGACCTATCTTCATTAATAAATGAGAGAGTAATTCATATTCAAGGTGAAGATCGTAAAATTATTTCAGAAAGTATTAACTACTCTGTTTATGAAATGGACTTAGGACAACAATTACTGAATATATTTGCTAATCCAAATACTGCATATGTTTTATTCCTTATTGGTGCCGCACTTATTTATCTAGAGTTCCAGGCTCCTGGTGGCCTAATTGCTGGTTCAGTGGGTACTCTTGCCTTGTTACTTGCAGCAATTGGCTTTCAAGTACTTCCACTAAACTTTGGAGCAATGGCACTTATCATATTGGGTTTTGTATTATTTATAATAGAAATCTATGTAACAAGTTACGGTATATTATCTTTAGCTGGTCTAGGCAGTTTTGTCTCTGGCTCGCTATTCTTATTAAGAACAGAAGATAGTTATATCATGATTAGCCAAACACTTATTTATTCTGCAGCCTTAGCAATTGCATTCTTTTTAATGCTTATAGGTTATGTCATTGTAAAAGACCATAAGAATATCGGCAAAATGAAATTCAACTCACAGGTTGGTGAGTCCGCTACGATAATAGCATTAATGGGAAATGAATCTGGAATAAATAAATATCAAGTTAAACTACATGGAGAAGTTTGGAATTTAGAAAGCTCCAAAGATTATAAAATGGGTGAGGCCGTCGTTATCTTAGAACAAACTGAGCTATGTCTAAAAGGCTAGTTCGTAACGTAACCACGCCTCTTTCTCTCCATATCTCTCGCCTACAATTTGGAAGCTTACCATTTGAGACTCACCGAATTTCTGAGTTCGGCTGAGTTCAGCCGAGGTTCCACTAATATCATTTTTTAGAACTAAACTTGTACTGGCTCCCTTCTCTCCGTCTAAAGAGAAGTAGACCTTTTGTTCTTTATTGCTAGTAATAGAATACTTAGTCTTTAGTTTTAAGCCACTATCTAAAATATCAATACTCATAGGTATCTGGAGTTCAGCGTGATCTTTTTCTAAATCAATCTTCGCAAAATCATCACCTTCTCTAGATGCTATACTCATTGAAACTTGTTGCTTCTTTGTACTAATTTCTGATTCAGTTTTGACAGCAAAGATTTCGGCAACACTAGTGAAAGATTTCCCTTTAACTAGTGTTAACTTCTTTGGGATATTATTTTTATGCTCTATAGATATACCAACACCATAGTCTACTTTATCACTAGAGCTATCAACGACTTCTTCGTCCTCGTCAGAGCTACTCGCCCAGAGTTCCCAACTATCTTCCTTATCACTCTTTTTCTTTTTTTCTTTATTGGAATTATCAATCAACTTTTTCTTAAGCCTGTAGTAAGTTACCTTTGCTTTCTCTGAGTCATGGACATCTATACGAATAATAATATTTTTATCCTCACCTTCTCCTCTATAAAAATATGTTCTCTTTTTTTTATCTCTTATTTGGATGGCGTTAATTTTCTCTATAGGTATTTGATCACTAATTAAAATTGTTGATTTTTCAAGATCAATATCTTCAACATTTTCATTATTTATTGAATCATCAAAACGCTCACAGGTAGATTCACCAGTTAAGTAGTTTTCACTAAATGTATAGTGGTATAAAGCATCAAACCCAGAGACCTGTTCCAACGTGCGATTTTCAGGATTTTTAGCATCTTCAATTTCTGCTGTCTTAAGAATGATTTCATTTACATCTTCAATGAGTGGCGTAAGAGAGTCGCAATAAATACAAAGCTTTTCATCAGTCCTCTGCAGCTCAGGGAGTGGAACTACTTCAAAACCTCCGGCCTTCTTAATTTCTTTATATGTTTCATACGCTTCCATTATTTCATTCTTCAAATCAGTATCAATATCAATATCTAAAGTTTGGCCAAAACTATTTGAAGCTATTAAAAATATAAGAAAACAAAGCTTATTCAACATAGGTGACTTATCGGATAAACTTAAAATAACTATGAATGTTTTCTTGCATATTCCACAGATATCATTTAATAATATTAAAAAGAGGAACTTATGACATTACCAAGAAAGAAATTATCCAACGTTTTCACTCTACTTTTTGCTTTAAATAATCATGGAATTGTAAAATTTGATGACGTTCATTGGCTTAGATCAGAATTCGCACAATGGGCAGACTCTCTATTAAAGAAAGTAAACCTATAATCAGCGACCTCTTTCGAGGTCGCAATCATTACTTAATTCATATTTTGTTTTTCAAGAATTTTTCTTTCAGTTTCAAGATCACGGTTTTCAGCTTTCTCTTCTGAAAACTTTTCTCCATATCTTGCTTTTAATTTCTCAATATTTCGTTCCATAACATCGCTCATCTCAACACCTAGCTCATCAGAAACAATTGCTAAGTACCAAAATAAGTCCCCCATCTCTTCTGCAAGATTTACTCTATCAAGTTCTTTTCCATAAAAGATATGCTTCTTTAAGGCATCAAGAAACTCTCCAGCTTCTGTAGATAAACCAATACCTGCATGAAGAAGTCTCTTAACTCCATCATTTTCTAATCTAGTATTCATAGATTTAAAATCAGTTGATTCAGTCTTAATTGCTAATTTTACATAATCTTGTGTGTTCATATATCCCCCATTTGAAACTAACTTCTCAATTAGCTCCTAAACAGTCAATACCCCGAAGGGTCCGGACACTTAGGATAATTATAGGAGGGAATATTTAGGTAGGATTTCTGGAGGATGTCTTGAATTTTTAACTCAGTGGTCTCTAAGTGTCCTTCTCAATTATCATCACATTATGCCAATCAAAAAATGTCACAATTATGTAAACTTTAAGTCAAATCGAACAATATTTAAGTCGCAATGCAATGAGCACCTGATATTCTTGATGTCTGAATATATTGAGATAGAATACCTACTAAATTAATATTTTTTGGAGAAAAAAATGAACATTATGCCATTCGTCCCGTTTATTGTTATCTTACTAATTCTCTTATTTAACACTATTAAAGTATTAAATGAATATGAGAGAGCTGTAGTTTTCAGACTAGGTAGATTCTCAGGAGTTCGAGGCCCAGGGCTAATAATCCTGATCCCTGGAATTGAAAAGATGAGTAGAGTTGATCTAAGAACAGTAACAATGGATATTCCATCTCAAGATATTATCTCGAAAGATAACGTTACACTTAAAGTAAATGGTGTCGTTTACTTCAGAGTTAACAATCCAGAAAAAGCAATTATTGCAGTTGAAGACAGCTTACAAGCAACAGCACAAATAGCTCAAACAACTCTTAGATCAGTAATTGGTCAATTTGAACTAGATGAAATCCTTTCACAAAGAGAAGAGATTAATCAAAAGTTACAAACAATTCTTGATGATCAAACTGAACCTTGGGGAATTAAAGTCTCAGCTGTAGAAGTTAAAGCAATTGACCTACCTATAGAAATGCAAAGGGCCATGGCGAAGCAAGCTGAAGCAGAAAGAGATAAGAGAGCAAAAGTTATCTCTGCAGATGGTGAACTACAAGCATCTAAAAAATTAGCTGAAGCTGCTGAGATACTAGGAAGTCAAAAAGACGCAATCACACTAAGATACTTAGATACAATGAAAGAAATATCAACAGGAGATGGAAAGACTACGACATTCTTCCCTCTACCAGTAGACTTCTTAAATATGCTTACTAAGAAATGATTTACAAACTCACTCCATTTACAAAAATGAACACCTCGCTAGATCTTCTAGCGAGTGCTCTTCTAGAGAAGAATAGCCTTTATTTAAACTACAAACTAACTGGAGATCTAAGTAAAATAAAGATCCCCAAACAACTTGAACATAAAAGAGAAATAGGACTCTGGGAGTCTACTTGCTTTGAATTTTTCTTTTTAAATGAGGAAGATCATTCATATTATGAATTTAACTTTTCTCCTTCTGGAAAATGGAATTGCTTCTTTTTTAATAAGCAAGGTGATCAGCTCAAAGAAACAGAATGTAATGTTTTAAACTTTAATTGTAATAGAGAAGACAACTTCTTTGAACTGCAAATAGAGATAGATATGAACTCTCTTAAGGAGTCATTTAGAAATTTAGATGAATTTAAAATGAATCTAACTACAGTTATTGAGGCTGATGATCTTTCTTACTGGGCCTTAGATCATGGAAAGGAAAAACCTAATTTTCACGACTTTAAATACTTTCGTAAAAATAAAAAAGTCAGGTAACAAGCCGAAACTTGTTACCTGACACCCACACACTACACATCTTACTACTGGCACAACCCAGTAGCAGAAGAAATATCTATTTTCATTAATTCTTTAAAACTTGGATTTGAACTAGTCTCAATTAAAACTTCAACTGTTTCAAAAGCATCTTCATCACTAACAGCATCAAAATTTCTAAATTCAAAAGAGATATAAATCTTCGTATCAAAAGAAGTCTTTGAATTTTCTGGTACATGAACCACATCTGTAAAAGAATCAGTCATCAGTATATCTAGACGTTGGTCTAAAGAATCATCTCCACCACCAAAACATCTGTTTAAAAGAGTCTTACTAATAAGTCTTTCCATTCTATTATCAAACTTCCCTGCCAAGTCATCATTTAAATAACGATAAACAACTTGTGTATCCGCCATTACAGAAACAATTGTAAGCAAGCAAATAATTGATAAAAACTTTTTCATAAAACTTTCTCCAAATTCTTTAATTTGTTGTAGGACTTTCTAGAATGTTTATTTTCCTTTTACAATTGCTTGAAACTAAACGTGTTAAGTTTTCCTGCGCAAACTTTGTGAAACATTCGCAAAAAGTGCGAATTTTATTTAAGAATTTGAAATAAAGCACGATAAGCTTATAGAATTATGGAAAAAGAAAAGAGATTGAATATATTCGAATACGCCGATTATCGTGAGTTTCTTAGAGACTTTAACGAGATGAAGAAGCGTGTAAATCCTTCATGGTCTTTTGGCCTGTGGGCATCCAAACTTGGACTTAATAGTATCTCTTCAATAACAATGATTATTAATGGGCAAAGACATGCTGGTAAGAAGATTCAAGCCTCACTAATTAAGTATTTTAATTTTAATTCAAAAGAAACTTACTATTTTGAGGAATTAGTTAAAATTGCCAAAAGTAGCAAGAACGACCCTAGCCTAACAATTCTAATGTTAGAACAGAACGATGACCTAAAATCTCTTAGAGAAGAAAATACTGAACAAGTAGACCTCTTCTTTAACTGGAAGGCACATTGTGTGAAAGAACTCACTCAATTAAAGGACTTTGTCCCAGATGGTGAATGGATAGAAAAAAGAACTAATTCACTTATCAAAAAAGAAGAGGCCAATAAGCTTTTGACGGCATTATTAAAAAGTAACTTCATAGAGACAAGTAACCTTAATGGAAAAGAGTCACTAGTTGCTGTTAGTGCTATTCACCCAACTAAAGAAGTGACGATGGAAGCTGCTAAGGCCTATCACAAAGGGTTAATGGATAACTCCTATGAAGCAATTAATACTAATAAAGAAAAAAGATCTTTAAACGCTACAACACTCTCAGTATTAAAAGATGATATTCCAAAAGCAAAAGAGCTTATAAGAGAGTTTCAAATTCATTTTTCTGAGGAAATTGAACAAAACCCTGCTGATGAAGTCTATCAATTAAATATTCAATTCTTCCCTTTAACTAATAAAGATTAATCTAGTCACTACCACTAAAAAGTATTTACCAAATATAATATTAGAAACTTAACGCACATCTCATACCTAAGAATAACTATTCTGTAAGTTTTTCGTGACGAATTCCGACTTCTCTGGTCAAATATTTTCACACACACAACAACACATTTTCTCGGAGACTCACTATGGACTTGATGCCAATCAATGACATCATCGTTAACAATAAATATCTAAGAACTAATACAAATGTAGACAATTTAATAGAGAGTATTGAAAACATAGGCTTAATAAGCCCTCTTATAATCAATCTAGAAAACAAGTTAATTGCTGGTGGTCGTCGCTACTCTGCTCTAAAAAAACTAGGAAAAGAAGAAGTTCCAGTTATCAAAGTTGACGAGGGTGAACTTAAAGAAGAACTTATTTCTATCGATGAAAACCTTGTTAGAAAAAACCTTACAGATTTAGAATTTGAAAATTGTCTCAATAGAGGTAAAGAGATTTACGAAAAACTTAATCCTAATTTAAAAGAAGAAATTACGATCAAGGATCTAGCAAGACCTTCTAAGAAGAAAGCTTCTGAAGAGGACTTAAATGATGAATTAAGTGCTGCTGTAGAGCAAGCTGAGATAAGAACATTCGTAAAAGATACGGCCGATAAAACGGGTCTAAGTGAGCGAGCAATCAAGGCCGCAATTTTAAGAGATAGAGACTCTTCAAATAGTGTTAAGAATGCAAGACTAAATGGTGAACTTGGGGCAACTCAAGCTAACGAGCTCATCAAGTTACCTCAAGAGGTACAAGAAGAGATTCTTCCTTTCATAAGAGAGAAAGCAGCTAATGTTGTAAAAGATCTCGTAAAAGAAGTTCAAAACGTTGGTGCAAAAGAAGCGATTGAAAAAGTACTTGCTAAAGATCCACTTATTACAGATTTTAAAGCAATTAAAAATACAACGAAGAGACTTAACAGAACACTTATTAAAGTTATTACAGAGAATAGATCTGTAGAGGGAAAAGAAAGAGAAGATGCTATGAAAGAGCTAATTTCTCTAAAATCTTCTATCGATGAGCTAATCGAATTCTACCAATAATAAATATATGCCCTAAGTAGCTGATACTTAGGGCAATTTGACGCATACTTTCTAGTCACACTCCGGCCATTTTTATACACTACACCTCAAAATAAGTTAATCAATACAAGGATATATATGAAGTTACAAAGCTACGCCCATGGACAATGGATTGAAGGAAAAACTGAAGGTGCTAAACTACTAGACGCCTCTAACGGTAATCTAATAGGGACGGCCTGTTCTAAAGGTTTAGACTTTGGAGAGATGTTAGATTTTGGTAGAAGAATTGGTAATAAGAATCTTCGTTCTATGACATTTCATGAAAGAGCAAGAGCATTAAAAGCACTTGCACTACACCTGCTTGAGCATAAAGATAAATTCTACCAAGTTTCATTTCAAACTGGAGCGACAAAAGTAGATAGCTGGATTGATATTGAAGGTGGTATTGGAAACTTATTTGTATACTCTTCAAAGGGACGTAGAGAACTACCAAATGAGAAATTTCTTGTAGACGGCGCTCCTGAACATTTAAGTAAAGGTGGAACATTTCTAGGTCACCATATTTGGACTCCTAAGAGAGGTTGTGCTGTTCATATTAATGCATTCAACTTCCCTGTTTGGGGAATGCTAGAGAAAATAGCAGTAAATATTCTTGCGGGAATGCCTGCTATTGTTAAGCCAGCAACTGCAACAAGTTATTTAACAGAAGTTGTATTTAGAGAAATTATTGCATCAAACATTCTTCCAGAAGGCTCACTTCAGCTAATATCAGGTAGTGCCTCAGGGATTCTAGATCATGCAACATCACAAGATGTTATTACGTTTACGGGATCTGCATCTACAGGAAAAATGCTTAAATCTCACAAGAATATCCTTGAAAATAATATCCCATTCAATATGGAAGCTGATTCATTAAACGCATCAATCCTAGGTCCTGATGCAAAAGTAGGAACAGAAGAGTTTGATTTATTCGTAAAAGAAGTTTCTAGAGAAATGACAGTAAAGGCCGGGCAAAAGTGTACGGCAATTAGAAGAATTATCATTCCTAGAGATAGTGTTGAAGAAGTACAAAAAGCATTAATTGCAAGACTTGAGAAAGTTACAATTGGAGACCCAAGAGAGAAAGATGTTCGAATGGGACCTCTTGCAAGTATATCTCAAAAAGAAGAAGTTCTAGCTAAGATAGCTGAGCTTAGAAAAGATAGTGAATTATTATATGGTGGGGGTCTTCCTCAGAGTACTATCGGTGGAGACTTAGAGAAGGGTGCTTTTGTGTCTCCTACTCTCCTATTATGCAAAACTCCAATGACAACAAGTTCAGTTCACAATATAGAGGCCTTTGGTCCAGTGAGTACAATCCTACCTTATGATTCGACAGAAGAAGCAATTGAATTAAGTCATAAAGGTGAAGGTTCCCTAGTAAGTTCAATCGTTACAAACGATAATGAATTTGCAACTGAAGTTGTACTTGAGACGGCCTCTAGTCATGGTAGAGTTCTCGTTCTAAATAGACATTGTGCTAAAGAGTCTACTGGACATGGATCTCCTATGCCTCAGTTAGTTCACGGAGGACCAGGTAGAGCTGGTGGTGGTGAAGAAATGGGCGGAATTAGAGGTGTTAATCACTATATGCAAAGAACTGCAATTCAAGGTCATCCAACAACTCTTACGGCCATTACAAATGTATTTCAACCAGGGAGTGAATTAAAAGAATCTGCAATTCATCCTTTTAGAAAACATTTTGAAGAAGTTCAAATTGGAGATACTCTAACAACTCATAAGAGAACAGTTACTGAAACAGATATAGTAAACTTCGCAAATGTTAGTTGGGATCACTTCTACGCTCACACAGATGATACTTCATTAGAGGGAACAATTTTTGAAAGAAGATGTGCCCACGGTTATTTCGTAATATCTGCGGCGGCGGGACTATTTGTTGATCCAGGTAAGGGTCCAGTTCTTGCAAACTATGGTTTAGATGAACTTAGATTTACTAAGCCAGTATATGTCGGATCAACAATTCAAGTACAATTAACTTGTAAAGAAAAAATAGATCAAGAAGCTAGAGAGGGAGAAGACCCTCGTGGTGTAGTAAAATGGCAAGTAAATGTAATAGATGAAACGGGTGAAACGGTTGCTTTAGCGACTATTCTCACTCTAGTGGCAAAGTTAAAATAATTAAGAAAAGTACCCCTCATTTTGAGGGGTATATATTTTAGAAAGTAAGTTCTAAACCAAAGTCAATTCTATCTTCCTTAAACTGATATCCGTCAGTACTATACTCAAATTCTTTTTTTCCAAGCTTTAATTTTAACTGACTACTTTCATGTAAGAAACTTAGTGGTCTATTCTTTGAGTATGTTGCGCCAAAGAACTCTTCTGTAATTGAAGTATTAGAACCCATAGTCCAACTCTCATACTCATAAGTCACCTCATAAGTCTCTTCAAACGATAAGTTAAAATCAAATTTAGTCCCAAGAGAAAAACCTCTCTCTTTCTTATCAATTGAATTAAAATTCAATTGCTCATAAGCAATACCAACACCAGCATTTACATCAAACTGTATTTGCTCATTAATGTTATAAATTAATCCATAACTAGCTTGCCATGAACTTACCTTACTTCTAACTATATCTAAAATTTTGTTATGATCATAACTTAAGTATTCCTGTGATGTTTTAATTTGCCATCTAAGATCTTGCTCACCACCTAGGTAGAGATAGATATTATCGACGATTAAATTTAACTCCTTTTTAAGAAGATCAAACTCAATGATTGGCACACTTTCGATATCACTTCTTTTATCAACTAGAGGAATCACTACATTTGTATTAAACCACTTATAAACCTTTTCACTTTCAAGCCCATAACCTTTAGCTATCTGCTCTTCATTAAGGCTATATTTAAAAGCTACAACATTATATTCTTTATCTTCTATTTTAATTTGCCCAGGGCTAACGGTAAAATCACTCATCATCGTGTACCCATCACCTGATGACTCTAAATCTGCCCAACCTTCAACAAAACTATTACTATGTCCTTCGAATAGATAAGAGAGACCAACGGTAGGTAGATACATAGGTCCAATAGTTGCACTAGCAACAGAGTGACCACCCTCGTGATCGTGAGCATAACCTCCGACTTGAAATAATCCTAAAGAATATGCTCCACTATGAAATGGTGGGGCATTCTCTATTCCCATCTGAATCACTTCAGTTTCTTCATTATTATGTAATTGAAGCTGAGCTCCATCCCTATCAAAAATCATGTACCAGAGAATATGAGTTGCTCCTATGACAGTCTGGACGGCTCCGACTGTTGCATTATCAAATAAGTGAACAACTTTCTTAGCTGTATTACTTTTTTGATCAGCGAAAGAATTTAAAGGCAGCAGTGTAATTAATAATGATAACATTAAGTATTTCATGATTCTCCCATTTGTTTGTACTACTAAACAAGCAAATTTGAGGCCATAAAATATCTGTAATATTAAGCAGTTAAAAAATATAAGCTCGCGTAAAAATCATGCACCTGTATAAATAGTTAACAGAATGTACCTAAAATAGAATGATAGACAGAATTCAAGGGCCAACCCATCTCCAAAAGTCTTCGTATAAAGATATTAACTCTTCCCTAATGGCAAATTAACGCACAACTAGAAATAAAAGATGTTTCATTAATCCACTATTCATTGACGAAATGAGAAGCTGGCCCTAGTCTAATATTTTCAAAATTATATATATTACATATTTGTAATATAACTTAATTTACAGGAACTTATAATGGATAATGGCCAAATTATAGAGCAAGCTTTGTTAGATGAGCTACCTGCCTTTGAGAACTTTCTTAACAGGATTGGTTTTAAAAGAATAGAAGGTTCAGTTTATGGACTTCTTGTTCTATCTCCTAACCCATTAACAAGTGTCGAAATTGAAAATACATTACAACTCTCTCAACCTGCAGTTTCAAATGCATTGAAAGTACTCACGCACTACGGAGCAGTAATATCTAGAGATACTAAAAGAGAAGGTCTAGATCGTCGTATAAAAGTTCACAGCGTAAAAGAAGACAGTCTCTCAATTGTAGCTAGCGTTTTTAGAAAAAGAGAACAAGAAACAATTCAAGACTTTAAGCAAATGGCGATTAGACTTGAGAAGATATCAAGGGACCTATCATCGGAGAATGACCCTAGAAATAAGAGACTCAAATCAATTGTATCAACATGTGAAATTGCAGAGAGTGTCATAAGCTTTGTTGTTGAATTAACAAAGAGCAAGCTTCCAGAAGAATATCCACAAGTAATTAAACAACTCCCAAGGACATTACAACTGCTAACAAGTGGAGTTGTTCCTATGGCGAATTTAACAGATCAAGTCAAGAAAAGTTTAACAAGTAAATTAAAAGGTGGTCTTGAGAGACTATCAGGAGAAGTGACAAAATGAAGCATAGAATTGTCATCACAGGTATCGGGCTAACAGCTCCAAATGGAAATAACCTAGAAGAGTTCAGAACTGCCCTCCTTGAAGGTAAGTCTGGTATTACTCATACAGAAGTAAGGCACATGGGAATCAAGGCCGCAGGACTTTGTGATTTCGATGAGTCTAAGTACCAGTCACGTAAGACGAGAAAGAGAGGAACGAGAGTTGGAGCAATATCTATCTATTGTGCTAATGAGTCGATTGTTAATTCAAAACTAGACTGGGAAAATATAGATAAAGACAGAGTTGGTGTCTATCTTGGAATCACTGAACACGGAAACGTAGAAACAGAAAATGAAATCCATGATCTATATCAAAATGATCTAAATACAGAGTTTTGGTCTCATCATCACAACCCTAGAACTGTTGCAAATAACCCTGCTGGTGAAGTAACTCTGAATCTAAGTATTACAGGCCCGCACTACACTATTGGTGCCGCTTGTGCTGCTGGTAATTTAGGAATTATTCAAGCTTGTCAGATGCTTCAACTCGAAGAAGTAGATGTTGCTCTTGCGGGTGGAGTAAGTGAGTCACCTCAAACTTTTGGAATATTTGCCGCATTTGCAGCTCAAGGTGCTCTAGGTGAACACGAAGACCCTACCCTAGCAACACGTCCATTGGATATCGATAGAAACGGTATTGTAATCTCTGAAGGCGGAGCTATTTATACTCTTGAAAGATTAGATGACGCAATTAAGAGAGACGCAGATATTATAGCTGAAGTTGTAGGCTTCCATTCTAATAGTGATGCGAGTGATTTTGTTCTTCCTAATACGGAAAGACAAATTCAGTGTATGAACAAAGCAATAGAAAAAGCAGGATTAAAAGTAGATGACATAGACATCGTAAGTCTTCATGCTACTGGAACAAAAATGGGAGATATCCAAGAGTGTGAAGCTGTTAGCCAAGTTTTTGGTTATAGCGAGAATACACATATCAACTGTGCAAAAGGATTTATTGGCCATGCTATGGGTGCAGCAGGTGCTCTTGAGCTTGCAGGGAACATTCCGAGCTTCAAAGATGGTTATATACACCCATGTAAAAAGATCGAAAATATTGACCCAAAGTGTGACCTAAAGAATTTAGTTAATGGAGAAAAAGTAGAGAAAGAAGTCAACTACATCCTTAACAACTCTTTTGGAATGCTTGGGATAAACTCATCATTAATAGTTAAAAAATATACCCATTAGGAGGATCACAATGGAAAAAGAACTAGTAAGAGAACATGTACTAAATATTATTGCTGACGTTGCACTAGATGACGACGTTACAACAATTGACGATGCTGTAGCACTAAGAGACCAATTAGATCTAGACTCTATGGACTTCTTAGACATCGTAATGGAACTCAAGAAAAGACATAAGATTGAGGTTCCTCAAGAAGATTATCCACAATTAGCAAGCATGAATAGTTGTGTAGAATACCTAACACCAAAGTTTGCAGCACACGCATAATTGATTTAAAGGCCACTTTCATAGTGGCCTATTCTTTTAGGAAGATGTTTAGATGGAAAAGTACGACGTTATAATAATTGGAGCAGGAATGAGTGGAATGGCAGCTGCCATACGACTTGCAATGTTCGATAAAAAAGTTCTACTCCTAGAAAAACATGTCATTACAGGTGGCCTAAATAGTTATTACAAAAGAGCAAAAAGAGACTTCGACGTCGGTCTACATGCTCTGACAAACTATATGGAAAAGGGAGAAAAAAGAAAGCCTCTCTCAAAGCTTTTAAAACAATTAAGAGTTCCATATGATGACTTAAAGCTTTCACCGCAAAGACATTCCAAAATACTTTTTCCAGAAAAGTCACTTACATTCACAAATGACTTGAATGACTTTGCTCAAGAGATAGCGGACAATTTTCCTGACCAAGTAGATGGATTTAATAAACTTGTATCTCACATCACAGATTTCAGTGAAACAGCATTAGATAATGAACATATTCTAGCAAAAGATGTTGTTAGAAAATATATAACCAATGAAGAATTACTAGAAATGATATTTTGTCCCCTATTGATCTATGGATCAGCTTGGGAAAATGACATGGACTTCTCTCAATTTGTAATCATGTTCAAAAGTATTTACATCGAAGGTTTTTCAAGACCTGAAGGTGGAGTTAGGACGATTATAGATATCTTATTAAAGAAACTTGAAGCTTTAGGCCAAGAGATTCGCTTTAGAAGTGAAGTTCAAAGTATTGAAACAGCAAATGGGAAAGTTGCAGGTGTTAGATTAAAGAATGGGGACTTCTTACAAGCAGATAAAGTTATCTCAAGTATGGGTTATCCTGAAACACTTAGCGTAGTTAGCGGTATAGCCCCTAAACAAAAGCCAGCAGTTGGAAAAATGACTTTCTGTGAGAGTATTCTAGTCCTTGATAAGAAACCTAAAGACCTTGGACTTGATAGCACGATTATTTTCTATAACGATAGACCAAAGTACTTATACCGAGAACCAAAAGAACTATACGACCCTAAGTCAGCAGTGATTTGTTTTCCAAATAACTTCACTCATGATGACTTTGATGAAGGTTGGGTTCGTATTACAAATATGGCAAACTTTGATCTTTGGAATAAATTAGAGAGACCAGAGTATAAAGAGAAGAAGGAAGAGGTTTTTAAAGATGCCTGTTCATTAACAAAGAAGTTAATACCTTCTTGGGACGAAGAAGTTGTCTTTAAAGATATCTTCTCACCTACTACCATAAAGAAATACACAGGGCACTTTGGCGGTACAGTGTACGGATCAACAGATAAAAGTCGAGACGGTTCTACTGAAGTACCTGGACTTTACCTTTGTGGAACAGATCAAGGATTTCTTGGAATTGTTGGCTCTATGTTATCTGGGATATCAATGGCCAACCTATATGGATTAATGGATTAAAAATATGAAATATGAAAATGTAGCAATACACAGTTTTGATTACCTAGAGCCTGATGAGTTTCTAACATCAGACGACATTGAATCAAAGCTCTCACCTGTATACAAAAGACTCAATCTTCCATCAGGAAGACTAGAACTTATGACAGGAATTAAATCAAGAGGAATTTGGCCAAATGGAACGAGACCAAGTGACTTGTCTACACAGTCAGCTCAAAAACTCCTCTCTAAGTCCAATGTAGATAAATCAGAGATAGGCCTACTAATTCATGCAAGTGTTTGTAGAGATTTTTTAGAACCATCAACTGCATCAGTTGTTCACCACAATTTAGAATTAAATGAAGACGCCATGATTTATGATCTATCTAACGCATGCTTGGGTGTTGTAAACGCAATGTCTATGGCCGCGAATATGATTGAACTAGGTCAGATAAAGTATGCTTTAATAGTTTCTGGTGAGAATGGAGGACCTCTCTTAACTCAAACCATTGATCATTTGAACACAGATTCAACTCTAACGAGAAAATCAATTAAAAAGTACATTGCAAACTTAACAATTGGTTCAGCTTCAGTAGCATACTTACTTTGCCATAAAGACTTAGCCCCTGATGCCCCAAGAATAATAGGAGGCGCTGTCTGTACTGATTCAAGTGCAAATATTCTATGTCAAGGAGATGGAGACACGACTTCTTTAATGATGGAAACAGACTCGGAAGAGTTATTAAAGCACGGACTAGAACTAGCGAAGAAGAATTGGAATAAAACAAAAGAAGCACTTGGCTGGAATAACTCTGATGTTGATTGGGTCATTGGACATCAGGTAGGAACAGCTCATGAGACACTCACAATGAAGGCGATGGAATTAAGTCAGCACAAAACTTATACAACATATGAAACATTAGGAAATACTGGTTCTGCAGCATTACCTATTACACTAGCAAAATTAAAAGAAACAAATAAAATTCAAAAGGGTGAGAAAATTGCTCTATTAGGCATTGGAAGTGGTTTAACTTCTATTATGTTAGGAGTTGAATGGTGAAAGCAATAACAATACCAAGTAATTTAAAATCAGAGTATCCATTTACTCCAAAAACACTCACTCTAAAGTCAGGTCACAAATTATCATATATTGATGAAGGGACAGGACCCGTTGTAATTATGGCCCATGGAAACCCTACTTGGTCATTTTATTATAGAAATGTAATCAAGAAGCTAAAAAATAACTTCCGAGTAATTGTTCCAGATCATATCGGTTGTGGCCTATCAGATAAACCACAAGATTATGATTACACACTTAAGAATCATATCGATAATCTTGAAGAGTTAACTCAATCATTAAATATTAAAGACTTTAATATTATTGTTCACGACTGGGGTGGAGCAATTGGTATGGGTCTAGCGACAAGATACCCTGAAAACTTAAAAAAAGCAGTCATATTAAATACTGCTGCTTTTACTTCAGATCTAATTCCAAAAACAATTAATATTTGTAAAAATCCTATCTTTGGTGAATGGCTTGTCAGAAAGTTTAATGCTTTTGCATGGCCTGCAACATTTATGGCAACCAATGTGGGATTAAGTAAAGAAGCAAAGCAAGGCTACCTACTTCCATATAATAACTATAAGAATAGAATTGCCACAGCAAGATTTGTAAAAGATATTCCCATGACAAGTACACATCCAACTTGGAATACTCTTAAAGATATTGAAAATAAACTTCAATCTCTAGATTGTCCAAAGCTTATCCTCTGGGGGGAGAAAGACTTTTGTTTCAATATGAACTTCTATAACCGATGGGTTGAAATTTTCCCAAAGGCTTCTAAGAAAGTATTTAAGAATGCTGGACACTATGTTCTTGAAGATGCCAGAGATGAAATCAACGAAGATATTTTAAACTTCCTAAGTGAGTAACTATGAATATTGCAGACCTATTAGTTAAAAGAGCAAATGAACAACCAGATAAACTGGCAATAAAAGCTCCGATTAGTAGAAATGCGGATGGAAGTTATAATTATGAAAGTAAAACTTTCAAAGAACTTCTAGCAACTACAAGATCTATCGCTAACGGTCTTAAGTCTAAAGGATTAGTTAGTGGAGATAAAGCAGTTGTCTTTGTAAAGCCAGGACTAGATTTTCCTGCTATCACCTTCGCACTCTTTTCGTTAGGGATTGTCCCTGTATTCATTGACCCAGGAATGGGTAAAGAGAACCTATTAAGATCAATCAAGCAAGTTCAACCTCAGGCCTTAATCGCAGTACCGATTGTGCATTTTCTCAGGTTATTTAAAAGGGATACTTTTAAGTCTGTTAAGTGCTTTATTACAACAGGATCTTTAACATGGCCTGGAATGTTTTCACTCAAGTCATTAAAAAAACTTCCGCCTGCAGAAATACAAACTAAAGTAAATGAAAATGAATTAGCAGCAATACTCTTTACTTCAGGAGGAACTGGAATACCTAAGGGTGTTGAATATACTCATAAGATATTTTCAAAACAAACAGAACTACTTCAAAACATATTTTCATTAACTAGTGAAGACATAGATATTCCAGGATTCCCTCTCTTTGCTCTTTTTACAATTGCTATGGGAATGACTAGTTGTATTCCAGACATGGATCCATCTAGACCAGCTGATGCTGACCCGGCCAAACTTGTCCAAAACATACTTGATAATCAAGCTACTTTTGTTGCAGGTTCTCCAGCGATTTGGGAAAAGGTAGCTTCATATTGTAACGATAAAAAAATAACATTACCAAGTGTTAAGTATCTTGTGATGTTTGGTGCACCAGTAAGAAAAGAAGTTCACCAAAATTTTTCAAAAGTACTAACTAATGGAACAACCTATACTCCATACGGAGCAACAGAATCACTACCTGTAGCAAATATTTCAGGAAAGTACTTACTTGAAAAAACAGTTGATCTATCTTCTAAGGGACGTGGGACATGTGTAGGGAAACCTATATCATCAATGGAAGTAAAAATAATTTCAATTACTGATGAAATACTCTCTACAGTAGAAGAAATGAAAGAGCTTAGAAATGGTCAGATTGGAGAAATTATTGTTCAAGGAGACACTGTTACTAAAAGTTATTTTGGTATGCCTGAAAAAACCGCTGAAGCTAAAATATTTGATGGAGATAAATTCTGGCACAGGATTGGAGATATAGGCTACCTAGATGATCAAGGGTATCTATGGTTCTGCGGAAGAAAGACTCATAGAGTGGAAACTGAAAATGAACTAATGAGTTCAATACAATGCGAATCAATATTTAATGAGCACCAGCTTATTGAAAAGACTGCCCTAGTTGGTGTCTATAGAGGCAAGAAATATCAAACTCCTGAATTAGTAGTTCAACTAAAAGATCCATCTAAGAAAAGTGCACAATTGAAAGAAGAACTAATAAGCATGGCAAGTACTCACCCTCATACAAAGAATATAAAGAAAATCTGGTACCACGATAAGTTCCCTGTAGATGTACGTCACAATATTAAAATTGATCGTCTAAAACTTCGGGATCTTGCTGAGAACGGAGATCTAACATGAAAATATTAGTTACAGGTGCTGGTGGATTTCTTGGTTACTATATTGCTAGAGATTTAAAGGCTCTAGGCCATGAAGTATATAATTTTTCTAGATCTCATCATAAAGACCTAGATGAACTGGCCATTACAACTAGACTTGGAAACTTAAACGACCCAGACTCAATCGACAAAGCACTCGATAAAATAGAAGCCGTTTTTCATGTTGCTGGCAAAGTAGCGATGTGGGGAAAATGGGAAGACTTCTATCAAACCAATACTATTGGAACAAAAAATCTAGTAGATGCGTGCCTAAAAAAAGGTATACAAAAATTCATTTACACATCAACACCTAGTGTTGTCTTTGGAAGTGGAGATATAGAAAATGGTGATGAAACACTAGAGTACCCAAATGAATTTCTTAGCCTCTATGCTAAATCGAAAATGTTAGCAGAGAAATATGTACTTCAGAAAAACTCTAAAGAGTTTCTAACATGTGCAATAAGACCACATCTTATTTTTGGTCCTAGAGATAAGAATATTATTCCAAGACTACTTGAGGCAGCTAAAAAAGAGAAATTAAAGAAAATAGGAAGCGGTAATAATCTAGTTGATATTATTTATGTAGAAAATGCGGCCAAAGCACATATTCAGGCATTTCAAAGTATTACACCAGACTCTCCTATTTCGGGATCACCTTACTTCATAGGACAAGAAGCTCCTGTTAATCTATGGGACTTTATCAACAAAATTCTTAAGGCCCATGGTCAAAAAACTGTATCAAAAAGTATTTCTGTTAAATCTGCTTATTCAATAGGAGCTGTAATAGAATTTATATTAAAGTTTCTTAGAGTCTGGAACGTTCATCCACCCATGACAAGATTTGTCGCTCTTCAATTAGGGAAGAGTCATTACTTTTCTCATAAGAAAGCAAAAAATGACTTTGACTATAGTCCAGACATAACTATAGATGAGGCAATTTCAAGAATCACTCCATAGAGGCGGGACTTCTTAGATTGTTGTCTCGTCTGAAATTATCAACAATACCTAGCCCATCAAAACGACCTTCATTAAAGTATGTGATAAATGGTGAACCTTCATTCGTATAAGCTTCGAAGTTTCCATAATAATAAACATTGTCATAACCAAAGAAAGAAAGAATTTGTGTCTTATTCTTATGTTCTAAATAAATAGTTTGAATAATATCTTTCAGTCTCCATAGAGGAACAGCGGCCATATCTTGTGCAACTGATTTCTTAGAATATTCCTCCATACACTTTCTTCTCTTACGGCTTCGTTTAAAAAAGCTATATTTCTTAGTTTTATTTTTGCAGTAAGTATAGAGGCTTGCAGTAAAGTCATTAAATGCCCACTCAGCGTAGAACTTATTTGAAGAAACTTTCATTTCTCTAAGACAACTATTAAAAAGATTTCTAAACCACTTAAAAAAACCACTCTTCTTAGCTCCACACATACTCTCATAACGAGATTTCATCTCTGACTGCGAGTACCCTAATAAATGATATAGGCCATCCCTATTAATTTTATAGTCACCATTAATCTTAACAGGTCCAATCAATTGGTCTTGTTCAAAAAGTTTTATCGCTAAGGGATCAACCCCTGAGTAATTATTAAGAACTTCAAGTGCTGCATTCTTATGAGACTTCTTTGTTACTGTATTTGTTTTGGCCGTATAAAAATTATGAGAGAATCCGATAGAAACAGATTCTTCTTTTTTCATATCTATATCACCCTCATTAGCAATGAGGTTCTCATTAGCAGAATACTCAACAATCACTTTCTTAGAGTCACTACTATCTTTATTAATTATAGAATCTAACTTTAAAAGAGATTTAACTAAGACAGCAACAAGTCTTGAAAAGACATTTTGCTTATATTTTATTTTTTCAAAGTAATGCTTGAAAAATCTATGAACATTCCCATCTTTAACAATTTCTATTTGTTGAGTACTTGCCTCTTTTTGGCCTCCCCAAAATAAAAGGCCATACTTAGATTCTTTTTGCTCAGATTTTCTCTGTTCTAAAGAGACGATATTATCTCGAAGAGCATATACATCTGACTTTTGCCCATTAAGTATTCTTTCAACCTGTTGGGAGTAGTAAGTATCTTTCTTAAGTTTCTCAAAGTCTTCTTCATAAAAAGTTAAATACGTTTTTTCAGAATCCTCAAGAGTGTAATTGAAATCATATTTAAGCAATGTCATTTGTAATAATTTTAAGAACTCTATCCCAACGCTTGCTGAAACGCCGACACTAGCAGACTTAACTTTTTCCATAGTTATACGAAGTCGTTCTTTCTCAGTAGATTTCTCTTCATCATGTATTGCTTGAATATCCACACGTGCTAAATTTTCATAACTAGCTAGAACGCCAGCACTTCCAAATATTGGCCCATAGATAGGTGCTCCAGCGATAGCACCTGCTTTTAGAGATATTGCATCTTCTTTTTGAAGAAATTCATACTCATTTAAATTTAAATATTCTTTATTAGAGAATTTAGTGAAGGCCAGAAATAACTTATCAAAGTTGAGAGTTAAACCTTCCATATAGCTATTAGCGAAGTGAACTGACCTAAAAGTTCTCCTAAATGAGATTCCTGCGAAAGCAGCATATTGCGCTTCAGAGAAATCAACTATGCCCTGATCCTTTAGGTTAGTTAATAAATTTGCGGCATTGATATCAATAATAAATTCATCTGAAACAATCCACTTATCATCACTAAATAAATCTGGAGCAACAGTTCTTCCAGCAATTACTGTAAAATCAAGAAAGTCGTGATTGTACTTAATCCCGATATTATTAAGGCCACCAAATACTGTAGTATTCTGACTACTGAGAACGTTAGCGGCCTGCCTCTGCCCTATAGAGTCATAGGTCGTAGAGAATTCATTAAGAATACTTCGATAAAGAGCATTATCACTTGAGAGCTCGTAACCAGAACTCTTCAAGCCGATAGAATAGTCTCCATATAGAGAATGGAGCTTTTCTTCATCTAAAATTTGAAAATGTTCGAATTTCTCACCAGCTAATACTTTAGTGGATAGATATAAGACCACACTTATAAGAACATAATGCACCAATTTCATCTCACTACCTTTAACAGAAATCGTGGGACTGATGATTAGTGATCTTACGTGCAGTTTAACAATCAGCAATTCTTGAATTCTATCACAGACTTTTCGGTAAGCTCAATTGTTGACTTAATAGATAAGATACTCAAAATGAGAAAATCCTACGTTTTAAACTATTTACACAATTGTCTGCTAAAATAATGAATAAGAATTCAGAGACTTACGTGATAGAAATTATCTATCGAAACTTAAATAAAACCGATTTTATATATATTGCCAATTCGAGTAACCTATTCAAAGAAACAAACGCAAACCTTAGGAGGCGAAAATGAGTTTTGAAAACAAAGAAGGACAGAACGTTCCATCAGCATCATTCAAAGTTATAAATGAAAAAGGACTACAGAGTGTAGATTCAGATAGCTTATTCAAAAATAGAAAAGTTATTGTCTTCTCACTACCAGGTGCTTTTACACCAACTTGTTCATCAACACACTTACCAAGATATAACCAACTAGCAAAAACTTTTGCTAAAGAAGGAGTTGATGAAATAGTTTGTCTTTCAGTTAACGATGCATTCGTTATGAAGTCTTGGGGAGAAAGCCAAGAAGCAGATAAAGTAACTCTACTTGCAGATGGTAATGGTGAGTTTACTGAAAAAATGGGATTACTAGTTGATAAGTCAGACTTAGGTTTTGGAAAAAGATCATGGCGTTATTCAATGTTAGTTAATAACGGTGTTATTGAAAAGATGTTCATTGAGCCAGATAAGCCAGGTGACCCATTTGAAGTAAGTGATGCAAATACGATGTTAGATTACATCAATAAAGATGCAAAACTACCACATGCGATTACAGTTATTACAAAACCAGGTTGTTCTTACTGCAAAAAAGCAAAAGAATTACTTGCGAGTAAAGAGTTAGATTTTGAAGAAATTATTCTTGGAAAGGACGCTACAAGTGTATCACTTGCTGCTCTTTCTGGATCAGGAAAAGTTCCTCAAGTATTCATCGATGGTAATAGAATTGGTGGAAGTGAAGAGCTAGAAAAATACTTCGCTTAAGATTTAGACCCTCGCCTTTACAGGCGAGGTTTTCTTTTAGAGATTATCAGCAACAGTATTAACCACATCACTATCAAAATGATTGCAGCTCATGCCAGCATCTACCTTTATCCCAGTAGCATTTATTCCACTAGAAAGAGGGCTTAGTAAAAAAGCTATAGTATTTGCAACTTCTACTGTTTTTAAATTTTCTTTTCTTAAAGTTAATTTTTCTGCAAATAAGTAGTTATTTATATAACCTGGAATTCCAGCAGAAGCAGAAGTTTTAAGTGGCCCAGAACAAACCGCATTACATCTGACTCTTGATTTTAAACTAAGAGACTTTGCAAGGTATGCTACAGTTGCATCTAATGTTGCCTTTATAGGTCCCATATATCCATAGCTTGTTGCTCTAGTATCTGAAATAGATACTGTTACAATAGATGCATTTTCATCAAATGACGATGAAAGGGCATTTGATAGAGACACTAATGAGAATGAAGAGATATTTGTTGCTTGAAGGTAGTCAGCAAGTTTAGTTTCATGAAATGGTTTGATCCCTTCAGAATAATTCGCAAAAGCAATTGAGTGAAGAAAGCCATTAATCTTTACACCTAGTTCACTAATACTTTTTCCAAAATCTTCAATGGCCTGAGAATCCTCAACATCAAGAATATATATTTGAGATTCGGGAAATAGTTTTTGAACTTTCTCTTTATGATCAGGAGATTGAACTGTGAAAATTAAATTAGATCCTGCATCACTAAGTATTTTTGCACTGTGATAGGCAACACTCTTTCTATTTGCAACTCCTGAAATAACAAAAGTTTTATTTTTAAATCCAAAATCCATTATTTTTCCTCAATTAAAGCGCAGCTAAACTCAATGGCCATAACAACTTTACCATTAACTGTAGAGCGAGCTTTCATATAGTACGCATTTGAAATTTGATCTATTAATGAAACATCCATGATGAGTTCATCACCAGGTTTTACAAAATTTTTAAATTTTGCACTATTAACTTTAGTAACAACACCAAGCCCACTTCCTTCCATTGTCGCCATTAGTAGTGCTCCAGACTGAAAAGATGCTTCTTGCAGTAAAACACCTGGCATAATAGGATTTCCAGGAAAATGTCCTTTGAAGAAATCTTCATCACCAGTTAAAGTTAATGATGTCTTTATTGAACCTTCGCCTCTTTCAATAACTTTATCAACAAAGAGAAATGGAGGTTTTTGCGGTAAAAGCTCTAGTACTTCATTTGAAAATTTACTCATTACAGTCCACCAGTTATTTCTAAAGAAGTCCCTGTAATATAACCTGCATGCTCACTACTAAGAAATAAAACAGCGTTGGCCACTTCTTCAACTTTACCAAATCTTCTTAAAGGAACTTGTTTTTTATATTCCTTAACTTGATCCGCTGGTAGATCTGCAATCAACTCTGTCTCTATGAACCCAGGACAGATATTATTTACTGTTATTCCTTTTTTACCAACTTCCTTTGAGAGTGATTTAGAGAGTGCTACTTGACCTGCTTTTGAAGCTGCGTAATTTGCTTGACCTGAAAGTCCAAGAGCTCCACCTACTGAACTCATATTTACAACTCTACCGTAACGATTCTTCATCATTAAAGGTATAGACATTTTAGTCATTAGGAATGTTCCTTTTAAGTTTACATCCATAACACTATTCCAATCTTCTGTTGGCATAAGAGCTAAGACATTATCCTTTCTAATTCCAGAGTTATTAACAAGGATATCAACTTTTTGATATTCTGATTCAACATAGCTGTAAAACTCTTGAACTTGCTCTTCTTTTGAAACATCAAACTTACGAAGGTCAATATTCTTTCCAAGTTCTCCAAGAGACTCCTTAAAGTTATTTGCTGCTTCATCATTAGAAGTATATGTAGCAATTACAGTTGCACCATGCTCAAGAAAAGCTGTAGTCACACCTCTTCCAATACCTCTTGTTCCACCTGTTACGATTACGACTCTATTTTCAAAATTAAAATTCATCATTATTTATCACCTATTTAGAAAGAAACGTTTCTACTTCATGGGACTGAATTATCCCGTAATTTGCAGCACCAAGCCACCCTGACATTATTATCCCTACTGAACCGGAGTGAAAAAGCCCTTCTACCTGCTTATGCATCTCCATACTTATAGGGAGCCCTTCAAACTTTGTTCCAAAGCTTGCACCTTTATTGTGATGTGTATACTTCTCAACAGTGAGAGGAGTTGAGCAATCAATGTAGTCTATTTTATCTCGTACTCCTGGAATAATTTTCTCTAGAGTTACAAGAGCTCTCTCGATCGTAAATTGCTTTTTTTCTAGATACTCTTCCTTAGATAGGTTAACCCAATCTTCATAACGAGCATTACTAGATGAGACAACAGCATACCTTCCATCTCTATCCTCTCTCATCTCAGGATAATAAACAGAGAAAGTCTGACTTCCTACCTTTGGCGAAAGAATCAAATCAGTATTAAAGTCTTTGTCATCAGAATAGAAAACAAGCTCACCAATGTCTGGTATAGACTCACCTTTCTTAATTCCCATAAAGACTTGGCAACTTGAAGTGTTTAATCTAACTTTCTTTGCTTTCTCTACATAAGTCGGATCAAAATTCTCTTCCCCAGCTAACTTAAAAACTGTACTTAAGAGATTAGAATTAGAAAGAACAGATTTTGCCTTTATTAACTTTCCACCAAGAGTAACGCCTTGAACTTTTTTATTCTCAACAACAATTTCATCAACTTTTGAATGAAGCTTTATATCGACTCCATTTTTAACAAGCTCATCTTTCATCATCGAAATAAGCTTATCAGTACCACCTTGGAATATATAAACACCTTTGCTCATAAAATTTGAGAAAACGATCCCATAAGTAATCGCAGGATCTTCAAGGGTAGAACCATTTGCATAAACAATTGGCTCCATCAGAAATCTGTGTACATCATTTCGACCAGGAAAGAACTTTTCAAAGAGCTCTCTATTAGTCATACCACTATCGTCATAAAAATTCATGGCAGCGAGATAATCAAAGAACCCGACAACAACGTCTTTTTCTAGATTAAAAGTCTCTGTTAATGTTTTTATATAATGATCTTTAGTGAAATCTGTTTCAATATTAAACTGAGGATTAGAGAATTTAACACTTTTAACTTGAACTATTCGACTAGCAATTTCTTTTGACCAATACTTTCTACATGTCTTAATCATTCCGACAGGAAATCCATGAAGAGAAACATCAAAGATATGATCTCCGGCCTGCCTCTTAAACCAAGTAGCAAAACCACCAAGCTTATTATGTGATTCAAGAAGTAGAACACTTCTTCCATTACGAGCTAATTTATTTGCGGCAGTCATCCCTGCAAGGCCTGAACCAACAATAATAACTTCGTAATCTTTTGTAATTTGATCTTTCTTTTTGAGTAGCATTTGTGACCCTAAATATTAGTATTATAAGGCCACTAGCTTACCAAGAATAGTACATAAAAACCATTCTACATGGTCATTTTCGGAGCATTTAACACTATGCTCCCTTCATTTTTTAAGGAGTCACTCTCAGCACAGCAGTACCAAGTACCTCATCCTTATATTTTGTATAAATCTTAGCCTGCAGTACAATTTCATCATCACTATTAAGAGTGATTCCACCACCAAAGGCAGGTCCATTTGCAGAGTGAATAACCGCTGTAGATTGGTCTGTATTGATTAATTCACCCTCTGTTAAGACTTCTTTAAAAATAAAACCATCATAAAAGAAGATTGCTCGTTTTTGACTAGCATTAATTGCTCTAAACGCAACATTCCCTTTCTCATTTACTGAAGGTGAAAAATACTCAAGATTTGATATTCCACCTTGTCCTTCTGTTGCAATAACTTGGTACTGATCACCTATCTGACGAACAAGTACTCGAACTCCACTTTTTAATGTTGCAATAAAAGCAATATACTTAGAGTTAAAGTGACTACCTATAGAATTGTTAAATTGAGAAAAAATAGAATCTTCACTTAAGTCATGATCAGAATTTAAACGAACAAAGCCACCATTTTTATCATATAGACGAATTGAATCTGGCTGAGACTCAGAAAGTGAACTGCCTTCTCTAACTTTTAAAACAATATTATTTCCATCAAAGAAAGAGGCTCCAAATAGGTATGCAATCTCAGGGTCTTTATTTGTAGCAATTGTATTTAGCTCCTTGTTCTTCAAGGTTATTATTGCCTTTTCACCAGTCTTAAAGCTTACTCTAAAAAGAATTGTCCCAGAGTTATTAACTTCTGGATCACGAAGAGATGAGAACATTGATGTTTCTTCACTATTTAACACCTTCTCTAAAGTGTTCTTTTTATTTTTGTATAAATAAAGTGCTTCTACGCTCATTTCATCAAAGACAGAAAAAATGACATCTCCTTTTTCATTTATAAAAGGATCGCTTATATACTTACCTACTTCAGATAAGTAAATTGTAGTTCCATCTGGATAATGATCATTCTTTAGCCATAGTCCCATTTTAACTTCTTCTTCAACAACAGTTGAAAAGTTAAAAGCAATAGAACCTCTACTATTATTTTTTATTGTTGAGTTGAGTACAAAACTTGCGTCAGGCATATTAAACGAACCATAGTTATGTGCACGTGCAACAAGGTCAACGTTTGAAGCAAGTAAACTTGCTGAAAAGAGTAATGGGATTAAGAATTTAATTAAAATCATTCATCCTCCAGATGGATGTGGGCCTTATTTAGAATAAAAAGCCTTATGCTAAAAAAATATGAATACATACATGGAATTAAAAATAGAGTGACAGCAGTTGCAAGTAGTAATCCCCAGCCAAGAGAGAGCATCATCTCAGCAAGCATTGAATCATAACCAGCAACCCCATAGGCAGTAGGAAGGACACCAGCGACAGTAGTCAGCGTAGTAACAACAATTGGCCTAAGTCGTGTAGATGAAACCTTAGCAATTTTTCCCATTGCTTCTTCATCATCATAGTGAATATCTTCTTCAAGCTTAGAGATCATAATAATAGCATCATTTACAACGACACCAATCATTCCAAGCGCTCCAACGGCAGCAAAGAATCCATATACAAACATTCCGTGTGCAAGTAATGCATAAACAACACCAGTAAGTCCAAAGGGAACAATTGCCATGATTAAAAGTGGCGCTCCTAAAGAATTGAACATTATAACTAATATTATATAGATAACTCCGATTACCATAATTAGAGAGATAAGGAAGTCACCACCTGATTCACGTGTATCTTGAACTTCTCCAATGAATGTTATTACTGAACTTGGATAATCTTTAATTATCTTAGGAAAAACATTTGCTTCAAAATTCTCAGCAACCTCTACAGGAGTAATCGCAACACCATCTTTAATATTCCCATATACGATCGTAGTTCTCTTATAGTCTTTTCGTTCAATTTTTGCAGGTTTCATAAATTCTTCAATAGTGACAACTTTATCTAAAGTAATGAAACCGCCTGAATTATTTTCTATTTTTAATTTTCGAAGATTTACTAAATCAAACTTATTTTTTGCATCAACAGTGAGTCTTACCTCGACATCTTCATCACCTTTACTAACAGTATAAAGAATAGCACCTTCAATAAAGGCGCGAAGAGAAGTTGTAATATGTTGAGGAGATAGATTAAAGCGAACTAACTTTTCTTGATTGATTTTAAAATTATACTCTCTCTTTGTCAGAGGCTTTTCAATCTCAATATCTTTTAATGCTGAATCTTCAGTCATATATTGCTTGATAAGCTTTGTAATCTCATCTCGTTTTTTATCATCATTTTCTTGAACTTGAATCTCTAAAGCAGAACCACTGCTTCGTCCCCACCTAGACTTAAGAAAACTTACTCTAACAAGACCTTCTATTTTGCTAGATTCCTTCTTCCATTTCGAGATAAAGTCATTAAGCCCCATTTCCCTATCATCTTTATTAACTAGTTCAACATTTATACTGGCCTGATTCTCTAGAGCACTAGACCCTCTTCGACTTTCACCAATCTTTGACTGAACAGCTACAACACCATTTACAGTATCTGCAAGAAGCATCTCCTCAAGAGGTTCAATCAGTTTCGACATTTCGAATCGATTAATCCCTTTAGGCCCTATAACTTTTAAATTAACTTCTTTACCTTCTTCCCTAGGGAACATCACAAATTTCATCTTCGATTTGAATAAGTAACCAGAAAGACAAGAAATCAAAACAGCTGCAACTAGAACTAAGAATCTAAATCTAAGTAGTTTCTCTAATAGAACTGAAAACTTTTCTTCATACTTAAAAAACCAATCGGAGCTGAATCCTTTAATTTTGAATTTAGAAAAATAGCTTTTTCTTTCAAGTAAATGAGATGGCAGAATTGTTGTCGACTCTATAAGAGATGCAACTAACATAATAATTACTACAAATGGAATATACTCAACAAACTTACCAAAGAAACCTTCAAAGAATAATAGAGGGACAAAGGCCACACAGGTAGTTAATATACTTCCAAATACAGGCTTGAGTATTTCATATGTTCCGCCTACAGCAGACTCAATAGGAGATTCTCCAAGGTATCTTTTTCTTGAAATATTTTCTGCTACAACAATTGCATCATCTACAACAATCCCCATAACAATAATTACTGCAGCAAGAGTCATATTATTTATCGTATAACCTACAAGGGTCATACTTATTACTGCAAAAGCAAGAGTGAACGGAATCCCCATACCAACCCATAGCCCTGATTTGAAGTCCAAAAATATAAAAAGAACTATAAATATAAGAACAAAACCAATTAGACCATTTGAAGCAACAATAGAAAGCCTATTCTTTACGTCGTAAGATTCATCATCCATGAGAATCACTCTTAATCCACTTTTTGAGTGTGTTCTCTTAAATTCCTCAACAAACTTAACAACACTCTCTTGAGCCGTCAGGATATCTGTAGAGTATTTCTTTTTTACATTTATAACGATACCTTCATGACCTTGAAGTTTTCTAATAGTAGTAGACTTTGTAAACTTAGGCTCTACGTTTGCAACTTCACCAAGACGAACTCCTTTACCGGCATAGTTTCCCTGTAGGTAAAGCTCATCAAGACTTTTTTTATCTTCGAGTTCGTGAATCGCTGTTACTTTTGATTGCTCTTTATCTTCTAATGTTCCAAGAGGAACCCTAATATGGTTATTTTTTATAGTGCTAACTAGCCTATCAATTGAGAGGTCATGTTGGTCAATCTTTATTGGGTCTAAGAGAATATGTAATTCAGGATCTTCATAGCCACTCTTATCAATGCCACTGACATCACTAAGAGTTTTTATTTGATTTTCGAAATTTAAAACCATACTCTGTAGCTTTTTTCTAGATTCGTAGTCAAGAGCACGAACACCTTCAAGGTAAAAGCCTACATCTATAATTGCTTTTTCAGTGGATTTAAACTGTCTAAAATTTGGAGTATCAACCTCCATAGGTAGATTTGCTCTCAGAGTAGCATCTTTAATGTCTTGTACTACTTCTCTATAATCAGCAGCATCTTCATCAATAACAACACTAAAAGAAGAAGACCCTGTAGAGGAAGTTGTTAATATCTCCTCTATGCCAGAAACTTCTTTTAACTCGTCTTCAATTGGTTTTGTAACGAATAGTTCAACATCTTCAGCAGCTGCACCTGGATATGAGGCACTGATACGAATCCAGTTACTTTCAAATTCTGGCATCTCTTCTTTACCTATTTGGTTCCAAGCAAAGATGGCCATTAGAAATGTACCAATGAAGAGTATATTTGATACAAGGTGATTTTGAGTAAAGTAGTTTATTATAGATTTCATCTACGCTTCTTTAATAATATGAATATCGCGTTGTGGAAAAGGAATAGAAATATTCTCTTCTCTGAATCTCTTATCTATTGCTAATCTAACATTTGAAAGAGTCCCTCTATTGTCCCAGATATCATTAATCCATACAGCTAGACTAAAGTCGAGAGAAGAGTCTCCAAAGTTTTCAAAGAAAACCTTAGGTGGAGGGTCTGCTAAAACCCCTGTTGAGTTGGAAGCTATTTCAAGAAGAATATCTTTAACTTTTTCAGTATCACTTCCGTAAGCAACACCAACATTTACTGTCATTCTCATATTTGAGCCAGTAAAACTTTGATTGATAACTTGCTCAGAAATAAACTGACTATTTGGAACAATAATGGCCACATCGTCTCTTGTATGAATAAGAGTTGATCTTGCTCCTATTTCAACAACCTTTCCAGATGTGTCCTTAACAGAAACAAAGTCTCCTACCTTTATTGGTCTTTCTAAAAGAATAATAAGACCTGATATGAAGTTTTGAGTAATATTCTGAAGACCAAACCCAATCCCAACCATCAACACAGCTCCAAGAGCAGCTAATGATGAAAATGAAATACCAACAGTATCTAATGTGATCATAATACCTATGAAAAGTACTATATAACGGCTAATCCTAACAATAGAGCCTCTTACTCCAGAGTCTATATGCTTATCGATAAGTAATTTATCAATAAAACGCTCAGTCATTTTTGCTAGAGTCGTTGTTAAGAAGAAAACACCGACAGCGAGAAAAATAGACATTAAAGAAATCTTATTACCACTAATTTCAAAGAGAGACATTGATAAGTATTCAAATGTTGTTTTTATCCAATCCATTCCTATTCCTTTAGACAAATAACCCTCATTCTATCGGGGTCAGTTGGACGACTTTCACTTCTGTGTGAGTTAGGTATAAATTTTATAATTTCATCGACTCGTAAGTAAACAATTTTCAGGCCAGATTCGATAATTAATTCCTCTACAATTCTTGACGGAAGAATTGTCCTGAAAGCGTAATTATCTTGGTAAAGAATATGTGTTTCGTCATCAAAGAACTGATTATCTTCAAAGCTCATCTCCTTTGACTCACACATGACTTCGAGGAGAAATGAACCACCATGCTTTAATATATTGAATACATTCTTAAAAAATTCTTTAAAGGATTCTATCCCAATAGTGCAATGGAGTAAGTGAGAGTCTAAAATGAGATCCCAAGATTTAGAAGGCTTAAACTCTAAAAAATCACAATGGTAAATATGACAACCTGTGGCCTTACAAAGATGGTCTGCAGCACTCTTGCTTAACTCTAGTCCTTCCACTTCCCAGTCGCTATCTTTAGAATTTACGTGAATGCCAAGACCACAGCCAATTTCTAAATAAGAAATCACCTGTAAGTCCCCTTGAAAGTTAGACTTGTATAAATCTAAGAGACCTAATAATGATTCATTTGGTATAAACTTGTAACCTTCTGAAATTAGGCATTCATAGTGTTCATTATATTTATGCATTAGAGAATTATAACAGAAGGTATTCTATAATAATTACGCAATGCGTAACAATAACTTCAATTGTCTCCTTAAAAGTGGCATAGTCATTGCTATATACCCACACACACCCTCCAAAAAAGAAACGGACATCTTTATTAGGGACAGAATGAAACTAAACTGGTGTCTATTTGTTACTACAAGTCATTTTTTAGACTTATTGGCACCAAACTTCAGGAGAAAAAAAGTAATGAAGAATCTAAGCACGCTAAAGAACTCAAAGCTAACTACATCAATTACACTTGCATTGCTTTTTGCTCTATCTCCACAAGTATTGGCCGCAAACCCTAGTTGGGCCAAAGGTTATATAGGCAAAGTAAGTTTCAAAATAAACGATGATACCAATCTTCAACAAAGAATTAGAAAGGTCGAGGCGACAAAAACTGCATACAACCAGTCTAAACAACAACTAAATAAGCAACAAAAAGTTGTTGATCAATTACAAAAGAGTAAACAAGCTTTAACAAAAGAAATAAAAAAGCTGACTGATGAAATCTCAAGTAAAATAACACTTAAGTCTAAAACAGAAACAGACCTTAAGAAAAATAAATTGAATATCACAAAAGTAAATAAGAACTTAGAAAGTACTACTACTCAACTAACAAAAAAACAAAATGAACTTACTAAATCAAAGAAAACGTTAGCCAGTAAAGAGAATAAGCTAAAAAAGCAAGAAGAGTCTTGCGCAGCTTCTCCTTCTGCAGCCTGTAAGAGCAAAGTAAAAGAATTACAACAAGATATAAAAGTCTATAAAACAATTATTGCTCAACAAAAGAAGCAAGCGACAACAATAGCAGCAAAAGTTAAAAGTATAAAAAATAACTTAAATGCATTAAAAACAAAGGTTTCAAATCAAACTAAGCAAATTGCCAAGCTTAACTCAGAAATAATAGCCAAAAATAAAAAGGTAACTAGCAATAAGAACCAGCTAAAGAAAAGTGCTCAACAAATAAAGACAGCAAAAAGCAAGTTGAATGTTATTCAAAAAGAAACAAAAAACCTAGCTGCTGCACTAGAGTACGCAGAGATAGATAAAGATACATATAAAAAGAGAATTATCGCTAGAGTTCTAGATGCAAATAAGAAAGGAGCTCATGAAGGTTCACTAGATGGAGAATCTGATGGAAGATTCCTATCAAACAGACTCGGAACTTACCACGGTTCAAGAGATGGTGAAAATGACGGACTCATAGACGGAACTAGAGATGGAAGAGAAAGGCAGAGAGCTATTGGCTATCAACAAGGTCAGCTCGACGGTTCTGTTAGAGCAGAACAAGAAGGAACAACAACAGGAACCCTTGAAGGTACATACGCAGGAAATATTGATGCGGCTAAAAAAGCAGCTACAACAGATGGTACAAATAGAGCAAATGCTTCTGATGCTATAAGTGTTGGTACTACTCAAGGGGCAGCAGCAGGAATGCAAAGAGCTGTTGATACAGGAAAGCAAGTAGGTACACAAGCTGGTGAGCAAGAGGCTGTTAATAAATTTGAATCAAGGGCCTTAGACCAAAAAACTGTTTCTGGTTCTTTTGCCGGTGCATTCGCAAGGGTCATTCCAACATTTCCAAGAAATCACCAAGGAAGAAACTATAATCCATCAGGTAACTACACAATAAAGGTAGCCGAACTAGCATTTAAGGATGGCTATAAGACTAGATATAAAGGAAGAGTACGTTCAACATATGAAACTGTTATTCCAAGAATCTACAATGATACTTATACTAACAACTATGAAGAGAATTACGAAGAGACATACTCTAGAGAATACCCAAATGATAGACAGGCTGGATATAATCAGGGAGAGATTAATGCATTTAATAGAGATTATGGAATGCACTATGATAACGCTTACAATCGCTCAAGAACTGAGTTTAGCCTAAACCCGAACACATCTTCTACTGAATACCAATCAACTTATAGAAATGTAGAAGAGAGCGTATATCAGTCTCAGTATGAAAACTTAAGAATTTCTCAATACCAACAAGTTGAAGCCGATACATTCAACTCTAACATTGAAGAGCAAACAGAACTATTTAGATCTAAAAGACATGCATCAGTTACAAGTATATACAAGAGCAATCCTGTATTAAAATTTGTATCATCTTCAATTGTTGATGGAGGAATCAACGGAGTTGCTGCTAATGACGGTATTTTCCAGCCAGGAGAAACAACTATACATAACTTAGTTATACAAAACTTTGGAGACAAAGAAGCTAAAAATGTTGTTGTAGTTATGGAGGATGGTTCGAAATCTGTAATTGACTCAATCCCTGCAAAATCAATAACTACAGTAAAGGGAGCAGCGAAATCAAAGGTACAAGCAACTCTAGGATCTACTGATATAAAGATATTAAATGTATACTCTCCACTAACTGCAGAGGCGTCGATACAAGGTAGGCATTTTTCAAATAGATCACAAGGAAAAGTAAACTCAGGTGATAGAAAATCACAAAGAGTAAGCTACCCTCTTTCTCTTACAGGGTTATCAACTAATGGAACTTTAATCATTGGGAAAAATAACACTTTAAGCGTCAACCTAATCAACAACTCTAAAAGAAATTATACAGGAGAACTTAAAGTTGAAGTTAAAGAGAATGCTAAATCAAAGATAATAACAAAAGAGTTTAGCCCTATCGCAAGTCTTAACTCATCTACAACTTTAAAAGATTCAGTAGTAAAGGTAGTTAATGAAGAAGACGTTTATACACCAATTACTTTTACTGCAACAGTAAGTAAGAATGGAGTAACTCTTGGAACACTGGATAATAAACTTGTGACAATGGCGAAGTCTCCATATGTAGAAAAGGCCGGTAAACCTGTTGTTGTAGTTAACTCTGAATATTCTTCGAGAGATCTAGTAGACTTACTTTCAACAATGGGTGGATTAAATGGCGCTAGTGTATTAGACACATCTCTTGCATCTTTAAATAAAAATACTCTGACTAAAGGAGTTAATGGAAAAACATTACTACTTCTAGAAAAAGGTACTTTAAAAGATGTAGATGGCCTACTTAAAAAGTCTACGGCAACTTCTGTTGTTCTTCTAGATGAATTACAAAATGGCTTAGGTAGCGTGAAATCTATCTCAACATTTAAAGATGCTGAAATGTTTGACTTCAATGTTTCTGGTGTAACTTCAAATACAAAGGTTATGTTTGCAAATCCAATGAGATCTTCAGGACTAAAAACTGCAGTCCCAGTAATGGCATCAGACATCAAGTCATACAAGAAATACTTAGCACTTGCAGAGTTAATGAAACTATCTAATGACCAAATTCTAAAAAAGATCGAGTCATCAGTAACAAAAAGCTCATTCTTCTCACCTACCGTAGCAAACAAGCAACTTATGCAAGCTGGTATAATTAGAGGAATTGATGAAACAATGAGAATTAACAAGCACTATGATCTAAGTGGAAGTGGACTTAGTAGAGACAAAGATATTGCGAATCTATTGAAAGATGACAAATCTCTTTTTCATAATAAACTTGGAGACTTAGTTGACGGAAAAGCTAAAGATAAAAATATTTCGCTATTTCTTTTTGCACACGATTTCTACTATACTATGAGAAATGCTCTTAAGTCTTACTCTCCAATTGAAGACAGAGTTAAATTTGCAATACAAAATAGAATGTTTGGTGCATTATTTATCTCTGCAGCATTAAAAGATGTTGATAAGAGTTACAAAGCATTAAAGAAATACGATAAGAATCTTTATAAAAGAGTCTCAAATAGCAAAGGTATGCATGCTCCTTTTAAAATGGCACCAGAAAGAGATTAAAACTATATTCATGGGGGGATTAATATCCCTCCTATTTTTTTCTCATCATGCTTTTGCTTCTCCTTTAAAAATTGCAATTCTAGATACCGGCTTCTGCTTAGACAAATTAAGTCCCTCAAAAAACATAACTATCCATAAGAGTATAGATTTAACAAAGAGTAATAACTTTAAATGTAGTACTTTAAAGAGAAGTGATAGAAGGCTTCACGGGAATTGGGTTCTTACACAATTTCTAAAAGAGATAAAAAATAAAGCGCCAATAGAAATCACTCCATTTATTGTTTTTGATAAAAATGCAAAGCAGGACTCTAAGTCATGGATTGAGGCATTTAAAAGACAAGAAGAATTCAACTTATTTATAATTGCTGCAGGGATTAGAGAAATAAAGAAGTTAGAATCTGTGATAATTAAAACCCCTATCTTTGTTGCTGGTGCGACCATAGGTAGAGGAATTAGTTACAAGACTATCCTTTGGCCTCAGAATCAATTTAAAAATCCGTTTGTCTATACAATAGGGAGTTACTCTGAACCTGTCGATGAGTTGCCTGCAAGGCCTGACTACACACTTATAAATCCTTCACAAATGAAATTTTTCTTTTCTGCAGGAAGTGCTAAAACTAGCTTTAATGGATCTTCTTTGGCCACAGCAACTGCAGCAGCGAGATCAGTGAATCACTGCTACAAAAGCTTCATAAAAAAGAAAGGTCTAGAGGATTGCCTTAAAGCGAACTCCAAAACAATTAATATTCTCAATGACACTGAAAAAATTAAAATTACAACTTTCTAAACTTTAAATTACTCTTCTTGCCCGATTGCTTTCATCCACTCATCTGTTGGTGGAATAAGCTTTCTCTTGCTCAAATCAAAAAGTCCAAAAGCTATAATCATCTTAGAAGCAACAGTTCCATCACTCTTTATCATACTCTGCTCCATCTCCATAACGAGGGCATTTTTCATTCCGAGTACTTTTGAGTGAATAGTAATTTCCTCTCTATTTTTAAGTTCTGCAGTAAATTTGATATTTAATTCTAGAACTACTGGACCGACTTTCTTTTCTTGGATCTCGCTTAGTCCAAAACCACCTTTTGTAATAAAGTCCCATCTCGCCTCTTCATAGAGAGCAAGGTAAATAGCATTATTAACATGTCCAAATGTATCAAGATGCTTTTCCAAGATTGTTACAGGGTATTCGAAAGAAATCATATAATTAGTCCTAGTCCCTTTATAATGGCAACTAATGTTGTCACATAGTTTTTAAAGTAGTTACCTCTTATGATCTTTTAATTTATGTAAAATGTAAATCATTTCAAGTATTTGTCTAGTTTTTTAGCTTAAATTTAACAACACTATTCAAGAATCTCTAAGATATAACCGACAAGTTTCGTATAATATACCAAGGTATAAACTTAACTGGTTAGAACTATGAAAAAACAAACTCAAAAGTATTTTCTCGCACCTGCACTCTTTTTATTAACGGGTCTCTTTACCCATTCTTATGGTAACACTGACATTCTCGAGCTCCCTTCAGGAGTCACAAGTGCTCCAAAAAATATTAAAAATGAGCTTTATGGACCAGAGATTACTTCATGCCAAGCAATGTCAGGAGAAGGCTGGAAATCGAATAAACCAGACTTTAATGAATACGCTAAAAGAGAAATTAAAGATGCCACGCTTGAGTTCAATAAAAATATTACAGAAGTTGCGCCCAGCCTTTCTTCTTTCTTAGGGGATCTAAAGATTTCTCAGTTTATAAATCTAGATTCGTATCAAGTTATAAGTGATGGGTATATAATAGTAAAAGATCCTGACCAATCAAATTCAATGGGCGCAGGATTCTTCATTTTGAAAAAAGATGTTCGTGCTGATGAACAATACTTTGTTGATGATAAAAATCCATCAGGAAAAAGTTGTCAAGACAACAATTTAGGACTTGAGTGCTATGAAGCATTAGAAGGTGCTTTTTCTGCATTATCGAAAAGTTATAAGTTTATCTCTGAAAAAGAAGTCGTTAACCTTTTAAAAAAATTAGATACAATTATTGGAATCTATAAGAATAAATATCATTCAGTAATTGAAGATGTTGCAAAGTGTTCAGCTCTTTACTCCGTTGTTTCAAATGGTCCTTCAAAAAGAGAAATGGATCTATCTGAATATAACAAGAGTCAAGAATCTAAATCTTATGATGGAGCACTAAAGTGCTCAAGTCTTGGATATGAAACTCAAGACTATAAAGCATGTGCAGAAGCTGTAACATATTACGACGCTGTATTTATTGGAAGAAAAGCTGTTGAAACAGCTCAAAGTTTTCAGTACATGGATAAATCCATGGATATTCAAACCGAAATGGCACAGAATGCTCAAACAGATGCTACTGCCGGACTAAAGGCACAAAAAGCAGATATTCAACAAAAAGCAGATTTGGCAAGAACAAGAGCTGCGACTGAAACAGCTGCTGTTGGTGCTCTTTGGATGGCAATGCAACAAATCCCTACTATAGATGAATTGCACAAAGAATGCGAAAGCAGAATAGAAAGTGCTAACAACTTAGAAGATTTCAGTAACAATTTAACACAACTTTATACAAGTGCCGTACACAATAAAATTGGCCTTGAAGACAATGGAATATCTGAAGAGCTTCTAAGTAGTATTTCTACAGCATGCGCTACCTATGTAAGAAATACAGAAAGCACAGCAACTCACTCTCTAATTCAAAACGGGGGAGCAAAGGATATCGTTCAACAAGCTCTTATTGATGCAGGAGTGAATATCGCAACGACACTTGGAACCGCAGAAATTTTAGATAAACAAGCTAGTCGTGTTGGAGATGCTATCAAACTAGTGGATGATTACGATCCAGAATCTCTAGCATATGACTCTGAAGATTTATTAGCGACAGAGTGTCAGGTGAATCCTGGATCAGAAAACTGTGTCAGCGCTCAGTATGAAAGAGGCGTTGACTATTATAACGATGGAATAAATGTTGAAGGAATGCAATTTGCCACTTCAGACTCCACTCTTCCAATAGATGAGTACGATAGAAATACTGATGCTGTTTCTGATAGTACAGATAGATCAAATACAGTTGGTGGAATTGGAGCAACTGTAAATCCAGTTGATAAAGGAAGTGGACTTGCAGACTCTCCAATAGGAGCAGCATCTGTATCTTCAACAGGTTCAAATGGAATAGGCTCTGGCGGAGGCGGCAGAGGCGGTGGTGGCGGCGGTGCTTCTGCACCAGCAAATGGATCGGCCAGTACAGGAGGACAAGGTGCAAGCAAGCCATATGTGGGTAGCTCAAAGAAACTTAGCTATTCTTCTAGTGGTAGTGGCCTAAGCTTTAGCTCTGGCTCAACAAGAACTACTAAGAAGTCTAAGGCAGAGAACCCATTCTCTAAGTTATTTGGTAAAAAGACTGCAAAAACAGATGGCGTTCTAAACTTTAGAGGAGTTGCCTCTGACGTAGGATCAAAGAATGGATCTATCTTTCAAATGATTTCAAAGAGATACTCTGCAGTCAGTAAAGATAAGAGATTAGAAGAGTATCAAAAAGTGAATAAATAGATCTAATATACTGTAATTAATACAAAACATACGCCAAGCGTCATTCTCCTGTGGTATAACTATCGAGTTAAAATCACAGGAGCCTCTAAATGAATAGAAAAGCAATCATCTTTGCAACATTACTAGCGTTAACAAATGTCTACGCTTCAGAGATAGATCCATTCAACAATAGATCTGTCCCTTTAAAGGACTCCCTTCCATCAGTAAACCTGAAAGCAAACACCTTATTACAGGATGCACTTAAAGAGTTGAATGAGAAGAATCATAAGTGTTCAGAAAAAAAGCTCTATAAGAAAATGAGAAAAGTATTTAGAAACCAATATACTTCTAAGTTTGGAAAGTGGATTGTTAAAACTGATGAGCTTGATAAAATGACAACATACACAAGTGAATCAATCTATAAAGAATTCAAATGGTACCAAGCGGTAATTCCTGGTCTATGGGCTAAAATCAACGACCCTGCAGGACAAATAATCAATGTTGGAGGAGTCTACGTAGGGACTGATAAGTTTGAACACTTCTCTGGCTCTGGCTTCCTATACTTCAAAAAGTTTTACTTAAAAGGAAAGACTTTAGAAGACGCTATGAATATTGGTTATAGGGCAGAAACAGGAATTATGGGTGCAACGATGACGGGAGTTATGAGTTATGCTGACATGGTTGCAAACTTTAACGGAATGCGTTTCTGGAATACAGTGCTTGGCAAGAATGTAGATATTCTTACAAAGGAAGAAGTATCCCCTTACCTTTCTTGTGTTGATGGGAAGTGGGAACAACAAAGAGAGATAGATTTTAGTGAATATATTGACCAAACTTGGGATGAAGGAATCAACTGTTCTTGGATGAGAACAGAGAGTTTACTGAGAAAAGTAAAAGATAGAATTCAAGAATATAATGACAAGACTGGTGAGAATCTAAGCTGTCCTCTGAACTCAGAGCTACTTGAGAGAGATGGTGAGAAATATAAAGACCTTCCAATCCAAATAATCAACTACGATGGGCTTCAGGCCTTAAAGTAAACAAGAGACTAGGGCCAATTAAGGCCCTTCTTTTTTTCATGGTGCCATTCAGCCTTCTAGATTACAGACACTTACATTCAAACAAATTGGCATAACTCTTGTAGTTATAAACTCATTATCCATTGTTTAAAGGAGTCAAACAATGAAGAGGAATGATTACAGAATAAAGGCTAAAGTAAAATCAGTAAATTGGAAGCTTCCAATAGGACTGGTTTCTTTAAAACTATTTACATATTGGGCACTTACGATGGGTGACTGGCTTGTAAAAATAAGCTAAACATCAATGACTTCGGTTGCCAATGTCCTTAGTAAACGTATAGCATGGTCAAAGGAATGACGGTTTGAAAGAGAATAAAGGAAAACAAATTTTGATGGAAGAAAACATTAGAAACCTATTAACGAGTGAACTGCATTGTGTATGGTCATATTTTGAAAGACTAACTCATGCAATAACTGATCTATCAAAAATTGAGCAGCTACCTGAGTCTAAAGAGCTTACTCAAAAAATGAATTTTGATATAGTTGAACTTTTAGAAGTTCACGTATTTTCAAAAGAGTTTATTAATGAAAATGTGAAAAGCGTTTCTTTAAGAGAACTTAAATATAAGTGCAAAGATACAACAGAGCTACTTGAGAGAATGATTCGTCTCGACTTAAATAGCGACAAGACTTTAGATACAACTGTTAACTTCATCAACCTACTCTATGAGTATGCGTATGAGTGGCATAATCTTCTTTCAGACTTTTCAGAATTAAGTATTCAATTACCAAGAGTAAACCTGATTGAAGCAATTGTTTCTACACCAAAACATCTTATGCAATTAGATGAAGAGATTAATGCTTCCTTAAAAGAAGAAACGGAAGAGCTTCTAGAAACTGAACCAAGAGTTCATAGTAGTGGTTTCTCAATCATTGATGGCGGTGCTCAAGTAGATGTCGAGTTCATGGATGATGAAGACCTAGATGAAGATGATGACGAAGGTGAAGATACTTTAGAAGATAAAGTTATCCCGTTATTTAAACTTAGCAAAGAAAATATCATTCGTTTCCAAGGAGCCGGTCTCGGTTCAATTGGAAGTTTAGAATGGCAAAGAGATAAAAAGTACGACAAGTTACTACATGATGGTCACGAAGCCGTATTTGAAAAAGACTTTGATATTGCGTTAGAGAAATTTACAAAAGCATTAAACTATAAAGAGACTGCAGAAGTTCTAACTTTAATCGGTTGGGTTCACTCACTTGAAGGAAGACTTGATAAAGCTAAGTCTTATTGTCTAAAAGCAATTCAAAGTGATGCAGACTATGGGCCTCCATATAATGACCTTGGGACTTACCTACTAACTGAAGGTCAGTTAGAAGAGAGTTTAAAATGGTTTGAGATGGCGAAGAAGGCCATTAATTATCAAAATAGAGAGTATCCATATATCAACTCTGGTAGAGCTTATATGAGTTCAAAGAACCTTCCAAAGGCGCTTGAGGAATTCTCTAAGGCACTAACATTAGCTCCTTACCATGAAGAGCTTCATGCAACAGTTGAAAGGCTTAAAAAGTCTATTCACTCAGCATCAACAACTAATGATGAATTCAAAGTTAATTGGCAGGGAACTGCTGAAGCAGAAAATTCAGATTTAGACGACTCTCCTATCAATTAATGATATAATTGCTGACATAATTAATTTTTAAAAAGGTTAAATATGTCAGCGACTAAAAGAAAAGATCTCGAAAAATTTCTAAATAATCTATTAAATATTTACGACTTCCAAGACTATGGGCCTAACGGTTTACAGATCGAAGGTAGTGATGAAATAAAGAAAGTTGCTTTTGCAGTTTCAGCAACAAAGCATTCTATCAATGAATCAGTAAAGGCCGGAGCAGATGCTCTTATAGTTCACCACGGACTTTTCTGGAAATTTCATGGTGTCAGGACTTTGAAAGGTCCCTTTGCTAAGAGAGTTTTTCCACTAATAAAAAATGATATCAACCTCTTCGGCTACCATCTACCTTTAGACGCACACCTTGAAGTCGGTAATGCAGCAGGTATTTCAAAGCACTTGGAAATGACTGATATTAAGCCATTTGGTGACTACAAAGGCTCACCTACTGGATTAAAAGGAAAACTGCCAAAAGAGATGAAGAGAGAAGAGCTTGCTAAGGTACTAGAGACCCTACTCAATCATAAAGTGATTTTTTCAACACCAGAAGATCAAGAATCAATAAAGTCCCTTGCCATTATAACTGGCGGGGCCAATAGCGAGTGGTCACAGGCGATGAGAGAAGGCGTTGATGCTTACCTCACAGGAGAGATGAGTGAGCACGACTGGCATGAAAGTGCGGAAGCTGGTGTAACAATGTTTGCAGGCGGACACAATGCAACAGAACAATTTGGAGTTCAGCAATTGATGGAGAGCGTAGAGAAGAAATTCTCGCTAGAGTGCTTTTTCATAGATAGCGAAAACCCAGCATAAGTAGTTATGGAGCCTTTACTGGCTCCTTCTACTTCAACCTTGTATAAAACTCACTATTTCAAAAAACTAATAAATATTTGTTTAAAAAACGTTACATTAAGATTATAAACGCCCCAGGTATTAACGAGGGATTTATATGAAAAACGTGGTGGCCATTCTTGTATTACTCTTATCTCTATCTACAAAGGCCAGCATAGCTTTCACAGTAGAAGGAGAGCTGCAAGTAAACCTAGGTGAAGATAGTGACTTAGCTCAATTTATTCTCTCTAGTAATGGAAGAAGAGTAAAGGTGACAAATGTAGATCATAAGATTTCAGGCTGTCGTACAGGTCTATATGAAATCGTTAACAACTATTATCCTGAAGATACTTACTCCCTTTTAGAAGTATATGCATGCTACGAAGAGCTTAAAGGTGAATCAAAAATTTGTCCTGAGATCTATCAACCAGTGTGTGGAGTTGCACCTCAGGAGCAATGTCAAAGTGACTCTTGTACACAAGTACTCCCTACTCCTAGGACTTATGAGAATTATTGTGTCCTTCATAATGCTAGCGCAAACTTTGTTGCACTAGGCGAATGTGATCAGAATTAATTATTAATAAAATCTAATGGTAAAGCTCCCATATGGTGAAGCTTTTCCATATTCTTTGGAGTAATTCCAGTTCCAACAAGTTTGCCATTCTCATGAGTGGCAATTGTTTGAGAAAGTATATTACTACCTTCCATACCTGTAATTTCTTGTATCGTTTGTAAGATTCTATTTCCATCTCTATCTCTAGAAAGTTGGAAAATAAAATCAACAGCAGTACTCATCTGTCTCCTAACGACATGAAATGGAACATCGTAACCAGACATAAGAAATAGTGTTTCCATTCTACTTATACATTCTCCGGCAGAGTTTGCATGTAGAGAAGTCATACTACCATCATGTCCTGTATTCATGGCCTGTAGAAGATCGAAGAGTTCTCCACCCCTAATCTCGCCTAGTATTATTCTATCAGGTCTCATCCTAAGAGTATTCTTAACAAGGTCTCTAACCGAAATATCACTAGAGTCGACCTTGCTACCAGACTCTAGCCTGACCAAGTTAGGCATAGAGAGGTTTAGCTCTAAAGTATCTTCTATAGTAATAACTCTTTCTGCATGACTTACCTCTTTTAAAAGAAGATTCATAAATGTTGTTTTACCAACACCTGTCCCACCAGAGATTATAATATTCATTCTTGCAGACACTGCCGCTTTCATGAACTCAATCCAATGTGGATCAATGCTAAATATCCCAGGAGAGCTATCAAAGTCTGTAATCGTTCTTATATACTTTCTTATGGATATAGAAGGAAAACCACTGACAAAAGGTTCGATTATAACGTTAATCCTAGAACCATCAGGAAGACTCCCATCTAAGATTGGAGTTTGTTGATTGCATACTTTCTTATTATAGTCTGCAACTTCTTCAATGAACTTATAGATATCTTGCTTTGTAAGTAAAATATTTAATTGAATAAATTGTCCGGCCCTTTCAACAAATACATTTTTCGGACCGTTAATAACAATTTCCGTAATTCCTTTTTTAGTATTTAAATCATTTATTAATTTCCAAACTGAATTCTCATTTGTCATAACTATCCTATATATCTTCTTTGATAAAAATTTCTTTTTCGTTAATTGAACTTCCGTATGCCAGAAAGTTATTCGCCATTAAGACTCTCTGACCTTCATTTAGTTTTTCGTAGATATCTTCGTACTTCTCGCCATTACTAATTAATGTCTTCACTTTATCAAGACCTAGAAAGTATATTAAATGTTTGATTAGAATTACTAAGATATCAATCTTTACAGTTCTTGCAGAAGATAACTTCAATACTTCAAGTACATCGCTAATATCAAAGTTATTTGCAGACGTAGATTTTCCCAAAAGGTTTTGCTCGATAGAAGAGATTTTCAAGTAAAACCCTAATAGAAAGCTTCTCGAGTAACCACCAATAGAGTATGGCTTTAAAAGATCTTCAAAACCTAAGATACCGTAACAATTTCCTGTATGTACTGAAGTAGGAAACTCTCCATTGATCAGATTTTCAATATAGAGACAAGAAAAACGATCACGGATACCATGCCAACCAGATGACTTAAGAACCTTATCAACATTTCCAGAATTATCGATATCCTTAAATATCTGTCTAAAGAGAAGATACATTCCCTTACGTTCAATAATATATTGTTGAAGCCCCGAAAAACTCTTTCCAGAACTCTGCATACTTGCTTTTAATAGATGAGTATAGTCATCCGGTAAGTTTGCAAAATGATATTCCACCGATTACCTCTTTAGTCTTTTATTCTATTCTAACCCTTTAAAATTTCGGCAACAAGTGACGACTATGTTTCCTATTTAAAAAAATGTTATAATTCAAAAGAGGTTTTTATGAGAATACCAATTTATGAAGAGCTAATACTTGACAATTATTCAGTGGAAGGTCTTAAAGAAACTATTACAAAGTCAAAACTAGGTTCTCTACCTATGTACTCAACCCTTCACAACATACCTGACTCTGACAAAGCTATTGTTATATCAAATATTGAAATAGCTCTAAATGATTTACAGCGAAGTCCATATTTTCCATATCCCTATTATATAGTAACTGATTCTTATTTAAAGAGTTCTGTTATTGGCATCTTTAATTCAGTTGAAGAATTACCTTCTCATTACTTTAAAAAGTCAAAAAGACTAAAAAATAAAGAACTTATGCTTTTAAATAAAGTCAGTGTTATATGTGAAAAAGTAAGTAATATGCCAATACACAACAATCAAAAAGTCATCTATGAGTCAGCAGCAGGACAAAGAGGTCTCTATAAACAAACAAAAGAGCTAAACTTTTATGAAGAAGTAATAAGCACATTACAACAAAGCGAGAAGTAAAAGTGGTTAAAAAGAAAGTCATCTCTAAAAATCAACAAAAAGATATGAAAGGTTTTGAAGAAATCATGGACCTTATTATTGATGACAATGAAAAACTAGAAGTAGAAAACCAAAGAAGAAATGCAGACAAGGCCAATGATTCTTACCAGCTCTACAACTTCCTTGAAGATGAATCAAATAGACTAGAAAAGTTATCACAGTTCTTTGGGACTAAAATAAATAACTTTAAAGACTTCAACCAAACAGACTTTATAAATCAGAAACAAACTGAACAAAAAAAACGTATAAAGAATGATCTTGCGAATCTACAATCTAATAAGAATAGCCCTCTAAACATGCATTTAGGAAGGCTATTTAACTCTCTCTTCTAGAGGAATAAGTTCAATACTAGCTCGAAGAAATTTATCTTGGCATGCAAGAACAATATGTGCTCTCTCTTCAAATTCATTTACATCAAGATATTTACAATTAGATGGTAGTGAATAACTTGAATAGATAGGAGAAGAGAACTCACCTTTTGAGTAAATCATAGCATAAATCCGACTACCATAAATTAATGTAGAATCTATTAATAACCCCCTAGCCGTTCCATCTTCAAGAGATACATTGATCTTCTTAAATGTTTCAGAGAAACTAACTCCAGGAAAGCTACTCTCTCTATTTATAGGTAGTTTTTGAGATTTCTCAGATGAACCAATGGCGTGAATAAAATATCGCGATTCAAGAAGAACAAGGTTCTCCTCATAACTCTTAGAGAAATCAAAGATATCAATAATAATATCTCCCCAGCTATCAGTCTTGAAGTTGTGAACTTCTCTTTCCCCGGAAAAGTTCCAAAAGACTGTTCTTAAATCCTGTCTAGTATTTAAAGCAAAAGATGCATTGTACTGCTCACCATCATATCTAGATACAATTGTTCTATTAGAATCAAGACTCAAACCATAAAAGAAAATTTCATCTATCGAATACTCATGTAAACTCATATACTTAATATGAAAATACCTTTTAGAGAACTCTGTTCCAGATACTAATATGCCTTCTAGATAAGAAGATTTTTCATCCTGCTCTAACAAGTGATCAAAAACAAGTTCATCTCTACTAAATACTGAGAGCTTTTCTTTTAGCTTATTTATTGTTGCTACAGAAGCAAGAGTTCTAACATCTAGTTGAACCTGGCCTTCTTTAATTTTTGGTAATAAATAGTATGGTCTATTTGAAGATGCATTTTCAGGAATACGCTCTAAGATGTCTCTTGAGTTATCCGAATCAGGCATTAGCCATTCTTTCATATAGACAGGAACTTTAACATTTCCGTACTTTTCAAATGGAATATTTATAAACTCAAAACGAATTTCACCATTTGCTAGAGGAAGACCTTCAAAAGTAGAAATTTCTAAGAACCACTGAGACATATTGTCATATAATGGCTCACCTAGCTTATTAACAAATGTTAAGACGAGATGCTTCTGTTCTTTAGAGAGAGAGTAAACCATATAGTCTTCACTACCATCATTATTAAAATCGTTCTTAATGACGCTTATTATTTTTCCAACTTCATCAAATTCAGCGGTTATATTAGATGTCGTATTTAAACTAATTTTCGCAATTTCAATAGAAGATGTATTTTCTTTTTTTGAAGTTCTTTCAATAAAGTAATCCAAAGAATTACTTTTAAATTTATTTGATAGAACTTTTCGCATACGCGTAGAAAGTCTTCCATTAGAGTTTACAAGAACTTCAGAGTCCTTCAATTTCAATTTATGGCCAACCTTCCCAGTAACATTCAACATATTTCGGACAACTGCAACTTCATGCTCAAATGTTAAGTCTTTCCATTCAATTCTTAAAATAAGATGTGAAGAAGTATTAAAATCTTTGATTTTATCTTCTACTAGTATTGAAATATCTTCTTCGACTGGTACATTTTTGTAAGAATATTTTTTTGAAATAATACTTCTTCCATTTACAGCATCTGTCATAGTTAAAGAAAAATTCAGCTCTGAAAGCTTAACACCTAGAGATCTTAGAGGAATTTCAAATTTAAAAGTTCCATCTTCAGAAATAGAAACCTCTGTTAACGATTTAAACTTAAAAAGTGGAAGCCCATCTTGTATACTACTGCTAAGAATCTTACTAAAGTCTACTTTACCAAACTTGACCTTTTTATTGCCTTCCCTTTGGGTTGAGCCTTTAAATAATCTATACTTAATCTCATCAAAACTCATATCTTTATTTTGAGATTTCAATAAGGCAGCAATGGCAGATACGAAAGGAGCGGCCTGAGATGATCCTTTTTTTATTTCATATCCAGGAATCCTTAAAGTTCGAGACTCTAAATTCCTCGGGTAAGTACTCAATATGCTCTCTCCAGGAGCAATTAAATCAACTTTGCCACCGAAGTTAGAGAACTCAGGAATGTTTCCTTGATTATCCATCGCACCGACACAAATAACTTCATTATATGAACATGGATAAACAGGTAATTTTTTATTATTGTTTCCAGCTGCTACTATGATTGCAACATTTCTCTTTATTGCTGTATCAATTGCATAGCGAACCTTTTTTGTATGAATAAGAGCAGGCCATCCTAAACTTAAATTAATAACTGAGGCACCATTAGTAACCGCATACGCTATAGCATCTGCAATAACATTTGTTATAACCTTCTTTTCAAAAACGAAGCTTTTAACTTTGGAATTTAAAATTTTAAGAGGCATAATTTTAACATTTTTAGCTGCCACTCCCTTAATTCCAATGCCATTACCTTCGACTGCAGCAATGATACCAGCGACATGAGTACCGTGACCAATATCATCTACAACATCAGAGTTCCCATCTAGAAAGTTCCATCCATGACAGTCTTCATTTGCCATTTCTTCTTCAGTCATGCCCTTACATTTTGGGTTTAGCCAAATGTTATCTTTTAGATCCGGATGATAAATATCTACACCTGAGTCAATGACGGCAACGATGACTTTATCTTTTGAAACCTTAAAGTCTTCAGGAATATTTATATCTTCTCCTGGGACTCCAGCGACTAGCTCCCTAGTTAACTCTCCAGTAGATCTAAAGACATGTTGTCCAATATTTTCAATTCCCCATTGCATTTTAGAAAGTGGATCATTTGCATGAGAATTAATTGAAATAAATAGTGATAGTACTAATATTAACTTCATTAGATACTCTCCCTTAGCCAAGATCCATTGAACTCATTTGATTGCATTTCGATCTTATTTCTAACCTCTTCAACAGGTCCATTCCAATATTTTCCACTAACTTTTCCAACAGAGTTCCCATGAATTGGAGCTGTAAGAATATCACTCTCTTCTCTAAAACCAGTTATTTGACCATAGATGAATATATTATCTTCTCCAATGATCTTCTTAAAATCTTTAAAATCTAGATAACTCTCGTAAATATTGGCCAACTCAACAAGACAAGATACTGCGCTATCCTGATTCTTGTTGAATTTCTTTTCACATTTCTTTCTCTTGTCGATAAAGACTTGAAAGTTTCCACATTTAATTTTTGTCGCAACAGGAGACCCATTTAATCTCGATGTTGAGCAGTGTCTTCGGTCGTAGTAAAGCTTTCTATACTTTCGACTCAATTCTTTGATAGAACTTTCATTGAAATTTAAAATATTCCATACACCTTTTTCATAGATATTAAGATTAACAAAAATAGAATATAACTTTAATGTTGTTGCATCATTTGCATCATCATCAGAAAATACTTCCTCACCAAATTGATCATTCAACTCTTGGATTACTTTCTTAAGCTTCTTCTCTTTAATCTTCCAACCTTCTTTTTTTACTTCTAAGGCCATAAAAGTATCAGCATATCTTGCTGTACCACTCTTATCTTCTTTATATCTTGATTCAAACCTATAGCCTTGAGTGGCACTTACACCAGTAAAGGTACGTGCAGGGTTCTGCCAAGGTTCATTACGAAGAGAAATATACTTTGTGATTTTATTGAAATAATAATTTAAGACATCTCTACCGAAGGCCCAATTGTTAGCACCAATCTGTTTCTCATAAGTATATTTATAAAACTTAGAGATATCTTTACTAGGAGTAATGATATTTATTTTTCCACTTTTCTTGAGCTTCTTTAGTCTCCAATTTAAGAATGAGTACTTTGTACTTGTATCGCGAAAAGTATTCTCGACTTTATATGGAGATTGATAATTATTTAAAAGCTCTTTATCTCCATCTTGTAATAAAGCATTAAGGGCATTCACACCTTTATATAATGTTGGGTTTTCAATTAGATCTGAATTAATATTAACATTATACATTTCTATATTGTACTTACCTTTCGATCTACTAAAGTCAATTTGAGTAATTGGAATATGATTACTTAGAGATAGTACAAAACCTAATTCTCCTAATTCTCCATTATCTACATACACTTGAATAATATCAGCACTACTTCTATAGATATGAATTCTTTTAACGAGAACTGATTTACTTTCAAGAGTTAATGACATCTTAGTATTGGCCCAAGTATATCCACCCATTGCCATAAAACTTGGAGTGAGCCTATCTGAGATAACTAATGACTCACCAACTCCTATATTCTTATTGAGTTCATCTATGACCTCATTAGTTTTTTCTTCTCTAAGCTCTTCATCAGTTATATCACTGAGTCTCGATAGGTTAGATAGCTGTCTTTCAATATCTTTTTTAAAAAGAGAAACGACCATATTCTTATATGGCTCTTTTAGGGATTCCTTTAGAGATCTTACAGGTTTTAAATGTGTGAAAGTTTTAACATAATTTACTTCTCCCTTCATTAAAGCACTATAGCCTTCAGGAAGACCTTCAAATCCAACATTTGCTCCAAGAGAGACGGCAAAACCAAAAGTATCTGCTGTCTGAACAAGGTCATCACTCCCCTGGTGGTTTCCAACAACAACATCTCTTGAAAGAATAAGACTCCCATTAACTATAGGAGAAAACCAAGCCCCAACCTGTTGTTCTAGAAATTCACCTGTTTCAACATAGTGATCAAGCCCTGTCTGAAATTCGTCTTTATAGTAATCTAATCTTGCATCATTGATATCAAATGCACGAAGCTCTGTATTTACTCGACTAACAATATTCTCTAATGCATCCGATTGTAGTTTACTCAAAAGAGAGTACTTGAATTCTTTAAATGGAGAATCAGGATCACCGTAAGCAAATCGTGAACCATAACCTTCAAAGTTTTCCTGTAATAATCTTCCTTCTTTTAGAATATTTCCTGAAGAGATTTTTGAATTGAAATCAATATCTTCAGCGTCAATTGAGAAGAGCTTCATTAAACTATTTCTTCTAGAGATCAGTTTTTCGACTAACAACTCTCCTACTTCTTTTGGAAGGTAAGATTTTTCAACGATCTCTTCTATATCTGATCTTTTTAAAAGTTTAATTTTTCTAAGAATCCATTTCGCATCATCAATAGTTGGATTCATATCAGCTAATGTAAAGTGACTTAACTCAATGGTTTCTTGCTCAATACGTCCAGCTTTCCAGCTTAAGCTGTTAACACTCTCATCTAAATCTAGAAGAGCATATGGGACAACTAGTGATCTTAGAGTTCTTGACTTTAATGTATTTGGAGGTACTCCAAATGCTAGGTTATAGTGATCATTATAAGCAGGTAACATAACCATCACATCTTGAAGATCAATAGTGAACTCAGTGTCACCTACAAGCCACCTAGAAGGAGCACCAAATGTATTTTCTGGAATTATTCTTTCTAAGAAATTTTCTTTCTCTTCAGAAGAGTAGAATTTGATATTTACTTTTTTCTCATACTTCATAGAAGGGATAATAAATCCAAGTTTTCTAAGTAAGTTTCTTCTAAGAAAGAATGTATGAAGATTTTTATCGATTGCGACAGTTAGTATATTTCCTGTACCTTCATCTAAAACACTAAATCTTAAAGTTCCAGACTGTGATGCGATTACGCCTAGAAATGTAAGACCATCTTTAGTAACCGAAAATTGATCTACTTCTGTATTTAATGAAAAATCTGATTTCTTACTCCATACTGCACTTTCCTCAGGGTCAAGTGTTGAGAGGTCCAAAGGTCTTAAAGAATTATTTTGAAGTTGCCATGCAGTCTCAGCACTAAGCTTGCCGAGCTCTGGATGAACGAGGTCATTACTTGGAATACGTGAGCTATTAAGAGGGATCCTTTCGGTACCAGCATAGAGGCTCACATTTATGACTATAAGTAAGGCCATGGCCTTTAAGAAGTTTGGCATCTTAGATAAATCCTTAAAAAAATTTAGTTGACACGTTATAACACGCAACGTTATTCCGTAGTAGGTATCATGTAAATTTTAGTGAGTTTGTAAGGCTGTAACTGTCTGAAAAAACAGGGCCTAAAGGCCCTGCGATATACTATTTATGTTTTATTAAAGATCAATTCCGAATACTTCAGGAAGTAGTCTGTTTTCTAGGTTGTCACCAGTAGTACCAAGTTTAGCGGCGATATCTTCGATAAGAACTTCTCTTACCTCAGGATTATTTGCTGCTTCATTGAATTGAACAAAACTTGCTCCAGTTACTTTTTCGATGTCGTTAGTAAGAGCTAGCTCATCTTCTTGCGTAAGCTTTTGTCCATTTGCTCTATTAATCATTTTCTCAACTTTACTTCCAAGAGTAACAAGAGAAAGTGAAGTTTTCATGTCGATTGAGTATGCGAAAGATACATCAGCAGCTTTCTTAAAGAACTCTTGTCCTTCTTTATCTGAGGCCATTAAAGATACATCAGTTGTTTCTTCAGTGTCTTCATATAGGTAACCAGAATCAAATCCACGGTAGTAATCTTCTCCCCAAGCATCTGTATACTCGTAATCAACAATTTCATAATCATCACCATAACCGTCACCGATTAATCCATTATAAAATTCGTGATCACTCTCAATATCTCTAAACTCTTCAGCTAGGTTATAGTTTGAAGAATAGTAATCGTAATAAGTGATTGATCTAATATACTGTAGAGAAACAGAAACATATTCTCCGTATTCAGCATCATAGATAACAAAGAAATTTTCATCATCCCAAGATGATCTCACTGTATCCCACTCATGCTTTACAAGCTCATTATCAGAATAACCATCTACACTATTAAGGGCACTAACAAAGCTTTGTGCTGAGATATATGGACTGTTTTTAGCACCGTAAGTAGATGAACCTCCATCTCTATGACCTCCGCCACCTCCGCCTCCACAGCTTACTAATGCAGTAAGTGCAGTTAACGCTATTAATGACTTCTTTGTTGTTTCTAATAGTGTACGCTTCATTCTCTCTCCCTCTATTTATAAAAAGTACTTTGTATTACCAAAGCAAAACCATTGTTATTTTATTTAATCTTCTATCTAACTTTAGATAGAAAACAAAAAATCATTTCATTCATTGAAATTTTTTCACTTTGAATATGGTAATGCATTTGGCATGCCAACTTTTTAGAAGAAACTTGGTGCTTAACTGACACTTTTGATTGGTTTTAATGTCATTAAGCACCTTGCGGCGCAACAAAAGAAGTGCTTAATTGCCCCTGATATTTAAAAGGAGAGGACCCCCGACGTGACGGAAGTCATCATCTGAAAGTTCCGAGATCTCATAACCACTTAAGTGGTACTCTATGAGAGTTTTAAAGTAATCATTCACCTGGTGAACTTTATCGAGTCCAAATGATGTTGTGAACTCTACAATTTTTGAATCGAGAGTTTCTTTATTAGAAATAATAGACTCAGAGAAGCTCTTCAATTCTGAAACGTTTAGTCCAATTTTTCCAGAAGCTCCATCTAAGACAACTCCATTTGCAAAGTTCATAAATGTACTTAGCAGAAGTGCTTCAAAGTCTATATCAGTAACACTAAAGTTTAGATAATAGTCATCCATGATATTGCCAGACTTCTCAAGCTCTTTAAAAGTGTCATAGAAACCTTTAGCGAATGGAAGTAGGCCAACCATCAATGAAATGTCATTTTGTGCTGATGCTAAGTTTTTGAAAGAATCGATATTCTCTCTCTTATTATCAACTTTATTTATTATACAAGTAGGAGGTTCATTAAAAATCTCTTCAAGAATATTTCCAACTATTTCCCCTAAGAAAGAATCATTCTCAGAGTTAAACCCTGATGCCGCAAGGGCCTTCTTAACTCTTTTTTGTTCAAAGAGTATTAAAGAGTGACCTATATTAAATATTTCAACAAAGTCGAATGAATTAAATATTCCAAACTCATCAAATTTTTGAATACCTTCATTTTTTATAAACTCTTGAATATAACTAAGTCCAAGCTTAAGAGAAGAGAAAGTCTTCTTCCCTATTCGAGTCATAGCAAAAGCTCCGTCTTTAAGAGCATCCTCAATAGTTAAACTAGAATTAATAAGTCTCGTAAAATTAAACTGGAGATAAGCTAGTCTCTCGCTAGATTCAACCTTTGCAAGCTCTTCACTAATATCATCAATATCATTTTTAAAAGCAATTAGAGCATTTTTATCTAAACACTGATTCTTACTTTCTAGATCTAAAGTTGCTGTTAGTGTTTCCTTCTTATTAATAAAGAAGTTGATATGTGAAAGACTTGGGAATGGATTACATAGCTCAAGAGCATCATAGTAGTCGACAAAGCCAAGATCATTTAATCTATGTTTTTTAAATCTATATTCTTCTTCTTGCATACTCAAGAAGCCATCTGAAACAACTTTAAAGATATATTGATAGGCCTTTTCTACGCCATGTTCAGTATAAAGGTCCTTAATAAACTGTCTCATCTCATCTATGTATGGGTAATCTTCATCAAATTCGAAAAGGAGTAGGTTATCTTCCGTTAGAAAGTAATAATCATGGTCAGGATACTGTGGGTCTTCGACATCAAATGTCCAGAAGCTCATTTTAGCTTTTAAGAATAATGCAAACTCAGTGCTATTTAGAAATTCACTTTTGATAGCATCATCTTTGCATTTAGAGTAAACCTCTAGCCAAAAGGAAAATGAATTTGGATCTAGATCATCTTTTTTCCAAAGATCTAAATCAAGAAAAACTTGTCTCTGCTTAGGGCTAAATTTTTCAAGTGCAAGAGCCACTGTTTCAACAGGAAGTGATTTAATAGCGACATAGAGAGGTTGAACTGGCAAATTTGAAAGGTCTTGTCCTTTTTCAATATAACTCTCAATTATATCCATAGACGTATAAGACTCAGCTTCATTTAAAATATTTGCAATTAGACTAGATCCACTCTTACTCATTAAATCTCCAACATATTCATTTTAGGCGATTTATAGCAAAAAATGACTACAATGGCCATGCGTAGTTAGGCCGTCTACCCTATGGATGCAATTTAAATCCTTTGCTCTAAACTACCCCACGGAAAGAAATCATAAACTTTATCTTTAATGACTCTCCCCTCATCGCTTGGAATCTCAATAAAGCCTTCGCTAAAGACAAGTTTAGAGAAGTCTCCTGAGTTATTTCCAGTAGATGGGCGGCCATAAATAGCCCCGTCAATGACACTAATTGAAACTGGGATAAAGTGAGTAAAGCTTGAGCCTATTTCCATAGTCTCAGATGCTTTTATGCGGTAACTCGTGCTTAAGGGCCGTTCAAGTCCCTTCTCCAAAAAAGGAATGATATGTCTTCTTGTATTTACAAGAGAGGATACGGGATTTCCAGGAAGTCCAAAGACAACTTGCTCAAGAGGGCCAGTCCCAAACCAAAGGGGCTTTCCTGGTCTCTGCTTAACTTTGTGAAATAGCTCTTTTACACTCAACTTCTTTAAGGAGCTTGGAATATAATCATACTTCCCCTTAGAGACTCCTCCAGAGATTATAACGAGCTTATACTTTTCTAAGATATGAGATAGAGATTCGAGAACCTCTTTTTCGTCATCATTTATATGAAAGAGATCAACTTTACTATTTGGAAAAAAGCTAAGAATTTCAGCTCTAATCGCATAAGGGTTCGATCTGTATATCTGGTGTTCTTTTAAGTCCATTCCTGGCTCTACAAGCTCATCACCTGTACTTACAATTGCAATTGAATTCAACTCTAAAACCTTAACTGACGTAATCCCAATAGAGCTGAGAAGAGAAATCACAGTTGAATTAATAACTCTCCCTTTCTCTAGAAGAAGATCTTCTGCTTTATAATCAGACCCCTCTCTATGGATAAATTTATAAGCAACTATATTATAATCCTTATCTATGAGTTCAAATAGGCCGTCTCTCTCTTCAATCTCTTCATAAGGAATCACACAGTCACAACCCTCAGGAACGGGAGCACCAGTCATAACTTCAATGCAATTATCTACGTCATTTAGAGTTAACCTTTCAAAACCTGCCCTCGCTATAGACTCACTACGAAAGATTTTATTCTTTGATAAAGAGGAGATAGCAATGCCATCCATCATGCTTCTATTAAATGGAGGCTGGTTTCTTTTTGCAAAAATATCCTCGGCCAAATAAAGGCCCAACGCATCAAACAATGGTCTGTCTACTACCTTGTAGAGGTTATTTGGGATGTTAGTTGATTGAATAACGCAATGAGCTTCACTCGCTGAGATCATGGTCTCTCCACCTAGATAAACGTGAAAAGCAATAATACTTAAAATATAGCCACTTTCAAAGCACAACTATTCTATTTATTAAATATAAACAATTGAAATTTGGTATGGATTAATTGCTAAATATATGATTATTTAGAGGAACCTGATGTAGATCATATTTAATAAACTAATCTATGTTAGATTATTTATATCTCGAGAATAAAGAAGGATTTTAATATGAAAACACCAACAAAGTGTGAAAAGTGCCCATCAAATTCAAGTGGAATATTCTGTGAATTGAGCAGCCTTGAGCACGAGGATGTTGATAAACATAAAGTTATAAATAAGTACAAAAAAGGACAGACTTTATTTGTACAAGGAAATCATCCTTTTGGAATCTTCTGTATCTCGACAGGAAATATTAAAGTAACAAAAGTTGGCGCAGATGGAAAAGAGTCGATAGTGAGACTTTGCCATGGTGGCGACATCATTGGACATAGATCTCTTTTCACAGAAGAGCACTACACTGCAACTGCGACAGCAATAGAAGATTCAGAAGTTTGCTTTATCGATAAAAACTTCATCTTAAAAGTAATAAATGAAAAGCCTTCAGTTTCATTAAATATCATTAACAAGCTTTCAACTGATATGGGAAAAGCTGAATCTAAACTAAGCTCTCTTCACCAAAAGAACGTAAGAGAAAGACTTGCTGAGTTACTCTTAGTACTTTCGACTTCACATGGAAAGAAACAAGAAGATGGAAGAACTAAGATCGATCTAAAACTGACAAGAGAAGAAATGGCAACAATGATCGGTACTGCAAACGAAACGTTAATACGCTTCATCTCAGAGTTCAAAGACGAAAAGCTAATTGAGCAAGTTGGTAAGACTATTATAATTAATAATGAAGAAAAACTTACTGAGTGGGCCAACTTACCTTACTAGTGTTTTATAAAAACATGACCCAGGACATACTTTTACTTAATTTTCTAGATTAGAGTTTAATTATGAATAAACAGAATGATCTTTTGAAAATTCCAGAGTCCCAAATAGATGCAATTCAAAACATTGTGCGTCCATTAAAGTATTCAAGTTCATCAAACTTATTCTATGCTGGACAAATTCCTATAGTCGCATACTTACTTCTAGACGGATTAGTTCACTTTACTAAAAACGGAAAAGTAGTGAACACTTTCTCAAGGGGAAATGTCATAGGACTTAAAGAGTTGATGAATAACCAACCCGTAGACGTCGATGCACAAATTCAGCCAGGGACAAAAGTTTGCTTTATAGACAGAAGTACTGTCTTAAATATTTTAGAACAAAAAGTACCAAGTACACTAAATAAGGTTATTAATAAGTTAATCAGAATAGACTCCACCATTCGGTAATTTATAACTACCTAAAATAACACTAGACTAACTAGTTTTTATTTTACATTATTTTAATATATCAATTGTAAAATATAAGTATTCCCTGGAGGAGACCTATGAAAAATGTCGTAATTTGCTGTTCATTAGAAGATGAAAATATTGAACTTTTAAGAGAACTTAAAGGTAATAGTGCCCTAGAAAATGCAACTTTACACTTCGTACATATTTTCGAGATTCATGTTTATACTTCAGACTTTTCACCCTACATCTTTCCTTCTGAGGAAAAATATCCAGAGATTGAAGAGGCCTCTAAAAAAGTAATGAGAAGTGTAGCTGAATATGTTTGTACTCCAGAGGAGCTAGAGAAGTCACAGATTGAATGTTACTTCGCCTATAGTCCAAAACAAAAAATTACAGAATACCTAATGGATGTAAAAGCTGATGTTGTAGTTGTCGCATCTAAACCAAAGCATGGAATAGAAGGACTATTTTCAAGTTCATTTACAGAACACTTAGTTAAATATTCTCCATGTGATGTACATGTTTTAAGACCAAAACTAGAAGAGTAAATGAAGCAAGTAGACCCTCTGCCAACAGAGAAATTAAATAGAGGTTCGACCAATTGCATTCATTGCAACGAAGTGATTAAGTTTCCTGTATATGATGGAGATAAAGTATTTTGTTGTAATGGGTGCCAGACTGTTCACAATGCCCTATCTGCAGGAGGGCTACTAGAGTACTATAAGGTTAGAGACCGCCTAGGAATATCTGAAAATATAACTCCTCAGTCTAAAGATAAAGAAGATTTCAGTTTTATGAATACTCCTCAGTTTAAAGAAGAGTTCATAACGAATACAAATTCAAAACTACACCTTAAACTCTACGTTGAGGGTGTTCATTGCTTGGCCTGTATATGGCTTTTAGAAAGACTCCCTAATATTAACTCAGAAATCTACAGTGCTAGGATTAACTTTAGTAATTCTATTTTAGATGTCACTATTACACCAGACTGCGACTTAGCAAAACTAGCAGAACAAATTTCTGATCTAGGTTACAAACCTCATGTGATCAAAAGTGATAGCGAGGCCTTAAAGCTTCAACAATCAGAGGAACATTCAAAGCTTATAAGAATAGGTGTTGCGGGAGCTTGTAGTGCAAATATTATGCTCTACTCTATTGCAATCTATGCAGGAGCTGGAGAACAATTCGCATCTCTATTTGGATGGGTAAGCTTCTTCTTAACTCTACCTGTACTACTCTACAGTGCAGTTCCTTTTTATCAAAATACTCTCTCTGCACTAAAAACAAGAACATTAAATATTGATATTCCTATTTCATTTGCAATAGTAATTGGTTCAATATTTGGCCTATATAACTTATTTACAGGTAGCTCACACTACTATTTTGACTCTCTAGCAGTCTTAGTCTTTCTTCTCTTAACTTCTAGACTCTTAGTTCAAAAGTCGATTCAAAAAGGTTTAAACTCTGATGGTCTTTCGAGCTTATTTGAACAAAGCTCCATAAAGAGATGGAATGAAACCACAAATCAATATGATTCAATTCATACAAAGTTCATCCAGGTAGGAGATAAACTCTTAGTAGAAAGTAGAAAAACGATTCCTTCTGATGGAGTGATATTAAGTGATCAAGCTTATCTAAATAACTCCTTAATTACTGGAGAAAGTCGTCCAGTCAAGGCCCAAAGAGATCAAGCTATCTATGCAGGAGCTGTAAACTTGGGTGATTCTATAGAGCTTAGAGTGAATAAACTTTTTGTAGATAGTACACTTGGAAAGATTATCTCAGAAGTAGAGAGCAACTCTAGCTCGAAACAAAGAATTCAATCGATAACAGACAAAATAAGCCGATACTTCATTGCTGTAGTATTTTCGGTTTCTATAATTTCCTTTCTATATTTCCTCTATACATTTGGCCTAAATATAGCAATTGAAAGAACTCTTGCTATCATCATCGTTTCTTGTCCTTGTGCTCTAGGATTAGCAGCTCCTCTTGCCATAGCGAGGGCCATGAATAAGGCAAGACAGAATGGAATTATTATTAAAAACGATTCCAGCTTAGAGGATATAGCGAGAATAGATAATATCTTCTTTGATAAGACTGGTACTCTCACTGATGGAAACTTCAGTGTTGTAAAAGTAGATGAGAAGGAATCTTTAAATTCCTACAAAGACATTATTTTTTCACTAGAGTCTTCTTCTAACCACCCTATAGCAAGAGCAATTCAAGACTGGTGTTTAGAAGCAAAGGAAATAGAGCTCAACGACTTAAAAGAAGTCCCCTCTAAAGGAGTGACGGCCAAAAGAGACGAGATAACTTACTCTCTATTTAAAAGTAAGAGCTTGAGTGAGTCATTTACAGCTGTAGACTTTCTAAAAAATGGTGACGTAATTGGAACGCTCTACCTTACTGATCAATTGAAAAGAAACTCTATTGAGCTCGTAAACTTTCTAAAATCAGTGCAAGTTAAAACTCATATAGTTTCAGGAGACAACAACAACGCTGTATCCCAAATAGCGTCAGAGTTAAATATTAAAAAAGAGAATGCCTACTCAGACCAAACACCTGAGTCCAAAGCTAAACTTATTGAGGGCCATGACCAAAGTATTATGGTCGGAGATGGTGCAAATGACGCTATTGCGATGAAGAAATCCACTGTATCAATTGCAGTGTCAGGAGCGATGGATATTGGTCTGAGGGCGAGTGATATTTATCTGACAAAATCTCCTCTTAAAAACATGATATATCTCATAAAACTATCAAAGCTAACCAATACTTCTATAAAGCTTAATCTTTTAATATCACTGGTATACAATATTATTGGAGTTACACTTTCACTTTATGGATATATTACACCGCTCGGAGCAGCAGTTTTAATGCCATTGAGTTCACTTAGTGTTGTCGTAGCGACTTTATTAAAGATTAAAGGAAATAGTCAGTGAATATACTTTACATCCTTGTCCCCCTTGCCCTGCTACTTGGAATCTTCTTTGTAGCTGCATTTATTTGGGCGACTAAGAAAGGACAATTTGATGACTTAGATACTCCAGCAGCACGAATAGTATTAGATGATGAAATATGCATAAGTAGAAATAAGAAAAAAGGAAGGAAGAATGAATGAAGTTAAAATGGAGAAATTCACGTATGATGAACATCTCCCAAAACTCTTTGTTTTTGCGACATTAATCTGGGGATTTGTCGCATTACTACTTGGAGTTACAGTAGCGTTTCAACTAGCAAGTTGGAAAGTAAACATGGGAATGGAATGGACAACTTTTGGTCGTCTACGTCCATTACACACTAATGCAGCGATTTTCGCATTTGTTGGAAACGCAATGTTTGCAGGGATCTACTACTCTACTCAGAGACTTGTAAAAGCAAGGCTCTTTAGTGATCTTCTTGGAAAGATTCACTTTTGGGGTTGGCAATTAATTATTGTTGCCGCAGCAATTACCCTTCCTTTAGGAATTTCTCAAGCAAAAGAATATGCTGAACTAGAATGGCCAATTGATATTGCAATTGCAGTTGTATGGATCGTTTTTGCAGTAAACTTCTTTGGAACATTAGCAAAGAGAAGAGAAAAGCATATCTATGTTTCGATCTGGTTTTATATTGCAACAATTATTACGGTAGCTCTTCTACACGTAGTTAATGCAATCTCGCTTCCAGTTGACTTAATGAAGTCTTACCCAGTATATGCTGGTGTACAGGACGCTTTAGTTCAATGGTGGTATGGACACAATGCTGTTGCATTCTTCCTTACAACACCATTTCTTGGACTAATGTACTACTTCATTCCAAAAGCTGTTAATAGACCAGTCTACTCATACAGACTATCAATCATTCACTTTTGGTCTTTGGTATTTATCTATATCTGGGCAGGGCCTCACCATTTACTAAACACAGCTGTTCCAGACTGGGTACAAACAACTGGTATGGTTTTCTCAATTATGCTTTGGATGCCAAGTTGGGGTGGGATGATCAATGGTCTCCTTACTCTAAGAGGAGCATGGGATAAGGTTAGAACTGATCCTGTTCTTAAATTCTTAGCGACTTCAGTTACTTTTTACGGTATGGCAACATTTGAAGGTCCACTACTTGCAATTAAATCAGTAAGTGCAATGGCCCACTATACGGACTGGATTGTTGGCCACGTTCACTCGGGAACAATTGGTTGGAACTACATGATGATCTCAGGGATCCTCTACTACCTTGTTCCAAAAATGTATGAAACAAAACTTCACTCTGTGAAGTTAGCAAACGCTCAATTTTGGTTAGCGACAATAGGTCTACTACTCTACATGATGTCAATGTGGACAGCAGGGATTACACAATCACTTATGTGGAGTGCAATCGATGCTTCTGGAAAGCTAGTATATCCAAACTTCATTGAAACAGTAGTTAGAATTGTTCCTATGTATTGGGTAAGAGCAATTGGTGGAGTCTTAGTACTAACAGGCTTCATTCTAATGATTTATAACCTAATCATGACTATAAAGAATTCTAAAGGAATTCAAGAACTAGAATTTATGGCGCCTCCTGCAGATCATTCTCACGAAGAAGCTGGTGCAACTAAACATAGAAAACTAGAAGGAATGACTACTGTCTTCTCTATTCTGACTTTTCTAGCAGTACTTGTTGGTGGTGTGGTTGAGATTGTACCTTCACTAGTAAGTGATAAGTTTGTTGAAAGAGATGCTGAAATAAAGCCTTACTCTCCTCTTGAACTTATTGGACGTGACATCTTTATCAAAGAAGGTTGCTACACATGTCACTCTCAACAAGTAAGACCGATGGCCGATGAAATACTTAGGTATGGACCAGCGTCAAGAGCATCTGAATCAGTTTACGACAGACCATTCCAATGGGGATCGAGAAGAATTGGACCTGATATCGCAAGAGTTGGTGGAAAGTACAACGACATGTGGCACTACAGACATATGTTAAACCCAAGAGAAGTGACTCCAAAGTCAATCATGCCAATCTACCCGTGGTTATTTAAGAAGAAGTACAATCTTAAGTCTCTTCCTAAAAAACTAAAAGTGATGAAAGCGCTTGGTGTTCCATACTCAGATGAAGAAATTGCTTCTTCAATTAACGATGCAGGAAAGCAAGCATTTGAGATAACTAAAGGTCTAAGTGCTGACGGTGTTGCTATGAAGATGCAATCAATGGAGATTATTCCACTCATTGCTTACTTACAACGACTAGGTGTCGATGGAGCAAGAAGCCTAAGACTACAGAAAGAGAAAGCAGAGAACGAGGAGAATGAAAATGATTAAGGATCTAATCATGAGCTCTAACTACTCACTTCTTCAAACTATCGTCACAATATCTTTTGTGACGCTATTTGTGGGAATGCTAATTTGGATTAATAGAAAAGGCTCTGACAGCTATTACAAAAAAGCTCAGAACCTTGCTCTTGAGGAAGGAGTAAAAAATGGAAGAAAATAATAAAAAAGAAGAAGGCCTAGATTTACTAGAAGGTGAAAAAGAGATTCTTCTAGATCATGACTACGATGGTATCCAAGAACTTAATCATCCACTACCTAGTTGGTGGATGAAGAGTTGGGCAGCTTCAATTGTATTTGCTGCTGCCTACGTAATGTTCTACCACTTCGCTGGAGGTCCAACTTCTTCAGAAGAGCTAGCGAGAGATATGGTAAAAATTAATGAGTTAAAAGCAATTGCAGCAGCAGATGTGTCTAACTTTGATATCGCCCACTACAACGAGTGGAAAGATAAGAATGATGCTACAGCACTTGGTAATGAAGTCTATGAAACGAACTGTCTAAGTTGTCACGCTGAAGGTGGTGGTGGAGACATTGGTCCAAACCTAACTGATGGTTACTGGATTCACCTTAAGAATAGAACTCCTGAAGAGCTATTCCCATTTATCAGAGATGGTTTTGAAGATAAGGGAATGCCAGCATGGGGCGAGATCTTAAGTAAAGAAGAGATCTACGCAGCAATCAATCATATCATTGAGCTAAAAGGTACGACTCCACCAAAAGCAAAAGAGCCTCAAGGTGAAGAAGTAGAACAAATTTAAAAAAGGTTGAGTCATGGGAAACAAAAACCCAAATGAATTACATGAAGAAAGATTAGCAACTACAGATGAAGGTGGACATAGAGTCTACCTTTACCCAGAAGATGTAAAAGGAAAGTGGAGAACAAGAAGAACATGGGTATATAACACCCTAATCCTCCTCTACTTATTTCTTCCATGGCTCAATGTTGGTGGTAAGCAGTCTATACTCCTAGATATACCAAAGAGGGAATTCACTTTCTTTGGTGTAACTCTACTAGGACATAATGCTCCTATACTCATATTTGTTCTCTTAGGCTTTGTTTTTCTCATTGGATTTATTACAAGTATCTGGGGCAGAGTTTGGTGTGGATGGGCCTGTCCTCAAACAGTATTCATAGATGCCATCTTCAATAAGATTGAAGTTTTAGTTGAAGGAAACGCAAGAAAGAGAAAAAAACTAGATAACGCTCCTCTAGACCTACAGAAGTTTTTAAAGAAAACTTTAAAGTGGTCGTTATTTATCTTAGCTTCCATGCATATTGCTCACTCATTCATTGGCTACTTTGTTGGAGTGAGATCTCTAGTTGGAATTACTCTACACTCACCTTTTGATAATATTGCACTATTTGGGGCAACTTGGTCAGCAGTAGCTATAATCCTATTTGACTTCGCATGGTTTAAAGAGCAGTTCTGCCTAATAGCTTGTCCATACGGTAGGTTTCAATCGGTTATGATGGATCAAAACTCACTAGTTATAGCATATGACTATAACCGCGGGGAACCGAGACGCCAGAAAGGGCAAAGTAAAGACGAACACGCTGACTGTGTAGACTGTTACGCCTGCGTTAAGGCCTGTCCAACTGGTATCGATATTAGACGTGGTACTCAACTAGAATGCATTGCCTGTACTAATTGCATCGATGCTTGTGATGAAGTGATGCTAAAGGTTGGAAAACCAGAGGGACTTATTCGCTTTGAAACAGAGCAAGGCTTAAAAGGTCTACCTACTAAGAGATTTTCAATAAGAAATGGATTTTACTTATCGACTGTAATACTACTCTTTCTAGGCTTCTTTATTCAATTTCAAGGAACTAAGGAACTAGATATTGTAATGCTAAGAGGAAGTAAGACTCCATTCACTGTTCTTAATTCAGGTGAAAATAAAATAATAGCGAATCACTTTAAAATAAATCTTTCATATGAAGGAAGTGCCTTAGAAAAGATTCTAATCACTCAGGACAACAAGGACATTAAGTTAATAATTCCTAGAAACCCTGTTGTATTAAAAGAGACTATGAATCATACAAACGCATTCTTTAGATTCTCTCCTTCAATTTTAAATAAGGGATCAAAGAAGATTAACTTAAACTTCATTAACCCTGTAGATAATAAAGTTATAAAAACAATGGAGGTTCAACTTGTTGGACCAATTAACTAAAATACAATCTGCGCTACCAGTTTTTGCGCCAATGTTTGCCTTTATGATAGGCTTAACAGGAAGTCTGCACTGTATTGGTATGTGCGGAGGACTTGTACTCTCCGTAGGAAAATCTCCTAAGAGTAATATGACATACCAGCTTGGAAGACTTTGTGCCTACTTATTTATGGCCGTCATAGCAATGCTAACCTCAACACTCATTCAGAAATCAGGAGTCACGCAGTATATACCACTTATTGGTGGTCTATTCCTTGGACTTCTCTTTGTTTTCTGGGGAGCACAGAGCTTTAGAGGGAAAAAGTTTGAAGTTAAGCTACCTAAGTTTGTAACAGGTCTCTACCAGAAATTATTTAATAAATTTAACTCTAATGAACTCTCAAAAAGCTTAAAAGGATTCTCTATTGGAGCACTATCTCTAATGTTACCTTGTGGATTTCTTTACGGAGTGTTGATAACACTTATGACTTTTCAATCTCCTCTAGTAGGTTTTTTAGGAGTCATAGGTTTTTGGCTAGGAACATTACCGGCCATGGTTTTTGCTCCAACATTAATGATGAAAGTCCTTGGACCAGTTCAAAGTTTTGCACCTAAGGCCAGTGGGGTTCTTTTAATCTGCCTAGGGATGTCTACTGTGAGTTATCGCCTATGGAACTTCTACTTCACAAACGGCGCACACTGTCATTAAGGAAAATTATGAAGAATAAGAAGAAATTAAGCTTTGAAGAAAGAATGTTTGATATAGCGTTCTGGTTTTTTCTTGCTGTCCTACCGTTGTTAACCGCAGGGTTAACACTCTACTTCTCAAATAAGTAATTTAGCAGTAGAATCTACACATACAAGTGAGTAATTATGACTGAAATGACGTATAGAAGACTTGGTAATTCAGGTCTATTCCTTAGTAGCTTCTCGTTAGGCTCTTGGGTAACTTTTAAGAATCAAGTTAATGTAAAATCTGCTATTGAAATGATGTCATATGCCTATGACCAAGGAATCAATTTCTTCGATAATGCTGAGATTTATGCTGATGGTGAATCAGAAGAGATCATGGGCGATGCCCTTAAGAAAATGAATTGGTCTAGAGATAGTTACTTAGTCTCTTCTAAAGTATTCTGGGGTGGAGATAAGCCAACACAAAAAGGTCTTAATAGAAAACATGTTATAGAAGGCTGTAATAACGCTTTAAAGAGATTCAAGCTAGATTACCTTGATCTTTACTATTGCCATAGACCAGACGTTGATACACCTATTATTGAAACTCTTAGAGCAATGCATACTTTGGTGATGCAAGGTAAGATTTTATATTGGGGAACAAGTGAATGGTCAGCAGAACAAATCACAGAGGCCTACACTCTATCAGAGAGATACCACTTAACTCCACCAACTGTTGAGCAATCTCAATACAATCTCTTACACAGAGAAAGAATTGAGAAAGAATATAAAGGTCTCTATGAGAAATATGGAATGGGGACTACAACATGGTCACCTTTAAGCTCCGGAATTCTTACAGGTAAGTATTCTAATGGAATCCCAGAAGGCTCTAGACTATCTCTCGATAAGTTCTCATGGCTTAGAGATATGTATGATACACCTGAGGGAAAAATTAAACTAAAGATTGCAAGTGATCTACAAGACTTGGCTGTAAAGAAAGGAATCTCTCTAGCACAACTCTCCCTAGCCTGGTGCCTAAAGAATCCTAACGTAAGTTCAGTAATTTTAGGTGCATCAAGACTGGAACAACTAGAAGACAATATTAAAACTCTTGATATACTTCACTTACTAGATGATGAGTTATTAAAAGAGATAGAAGTTATTACTAATAATAGACCTGAGCCACATGTGGACTGGAAGCAGCACTAAGCTATGATTAGAAAACTAGAAAGTGAACATTTTGAAACAACTGTTAATACAATCACAGGGCCATACCTTTTAAAGTTTGGCTCTACGACTTGTGGTCCATGTCAAATGATGATTCCAGTTCTAGAAAAGCTATCCGCTCAAAATCCAGATTTCCCAATTTTTGATATAGATACCAACGAGTCTCCAGAGCTGGCCGCTCACTTTAATATAAGATCAGTCCCAACAATGTTCTTCTGCGAAGATAGAGAAGTGATCATGGATTTAAATGGACTCACTCCGTATAAGGACCTTCAATATATTATTGATAATATAAATGATCCTTACCTTAGAGAGCATGGAGAATTTAATGTGGTTAAGAAAAAAGACAACTTCATCCCCTATCTCATTGCTGGTATTGTAGCTTTTATTCTTCTATTGATCTTGATATGAAGCTCTTAGTTTTTGGCGCCACAGGCCTTGTAGGCTCATCTCTAATTGAACAATTATCCAAAGAGCATGAAGTCTCTATTGCCCTAAGAGATACAAGCAAAGTAAATAACCCAAAATTTATAAAGAGAAGTATTAACTTCGATGATTTCGGATCATTTGCCCCAACCTCATACGATGGTGTGTATTGCTGTCTAGGAACAACTATAAAGACAGCAGGCTCTAAAGCAGCATTTAAGAAAGTTGACTTAGACTATGTAGTTAAGAGTTTTCAATATGCAGTTAATAATAATGCTAAGTTCTTTTGTGTGATTAGCGCTCTAGGGGCCAATCCAAACTCAAGAGTATTCTATTCTAGAGTAAAGGGCGAAATGGAAAATGCATTAGATGCACCAATAAAGACTATAATTGTGCGACCTTCTCTATTAATTGGAAAGAGAGACGAATCTAGAATAGCTGAAGGCATGGCGCTAGCTCTTATGAGTCCATTCTCAAAAGTATTACCTAAAGTACTTGGTAAATATGCCCCAATAAAGGCAGAAGATGTTGCCAAGAGCATGATTGATTTAACCCTACATGAAAGTACCCAGATTAAAATAGATCACCTCGTAAAATCTAAGCAGCAAGAGCATCACTCTCAGAAAGTTTAGAGGCCTTTAAACTATAGAATAGAGCTATATTTTCATGTCCTAATTTTTCATAAATATGAAATAGCACATTATAGATATTTCGATTATTAACCTGTCTACCAAGTTGGACGAGTTCTTTTACGGCAATAGACATATTATCCATAGCAACATGAATGATTACCAGGTGAAGACGAGTGAGAAGGCAGTCTTCATTCTCTAGAATGGCCTCATCTATAAAGTGCTTTGCTAATTTAATAACCTTTATCTGCTTTGAACGATCTGTAATAGATAAAGATTTTTTAAAGTAAAAGATCCCCATAGCAAGACTATAAAGCTTTTGATTCTCGCCATCTTCTTTAAAGCTTTTAAGAGCAAGATCAAACATTTCATGAGCATCATGATCCTTAGCTTCGCAGGCCTCATCATGACTATTAAAAATCTTAATACCTAGAACTAGCGCCTCTTTAGAACTTAAATAGCTTGGATGAATTGTTTTCCACTTGTGAGAAATTGAACTCTCAAGGATAGAGTCAAAGATTGAAAGATTATGACCTGGTTCAAAGCCAAAATACTTACTGACATTTTCTGTATAGAATTTATTAACTGAATTCTTGCGCATAAATATCCCCCCACCTGCCTTTTATTATGGCAGTATGGGGTTTCACATCAAGAGTTTATTTTTAGGTGAAATGACTTAAGAAACAAGTCACATTCGTTGGCATATTGAAAAGACACTGTGCCTATTAATTCTGACACTTCCTAATTTCAGCTAGTAATGAAGCATCATAATCAGAGATAATAGACTTAACTTTCTCTACTACTATACGGCTCTTTCGCATTATATTTACAAGACGACAGAAGTTCTCACTTCCCGACTCTCTTACAATAGACCAAGAGTCCACAACATACTTAGTATCGTAGAAAACTTTATATAATAGTTCCTTGTATTCAACCTTAACAAGTCTTCCTGCTTGCTCTTCAAGCTGCTGTCCTAGTTCATCATCATGAATTGAAAAGTCCCAAGTAAGATGATCTCCAGAGCCTAGGTCAAGAGTTCCTTCATATGTTTTATAGAAAGCACCTTTCTTTGTTATTTTAACTAGAGTTCCCGAGCGAAACCCTTTAGAATAATTATAACTTAGAAGTCCCCAAGTAGTCCCGGCCAGAACTACAACAATAGCGATTGCGATAAGAATGAGTTTCTTTTTCATATTTCCTCAAATTTAATATTGAATTTCTAATATTCTAAGCAATTAGAAACTCATGGTAAATAGAAGTCTTTATATTATTTCGACATTATTAATAGAGAGTTGAAGTTAGACAGCTTTGAGTAACCTACTAAAATTACATGTCTTTCTCTCATCAAAATTTGCTGTTACTGGAAAGAGCTTATATAATTAGATCTAATTTACAATAGATAGGAATATAAAATGCAAACATCTGAAATCGCTACAACGATCATCGAACACAAAATTCCTATACTTGGTATAGCCCTAATATCAGCACTTATATTAGGAAAGTTTTCTAAGAAAATAAATATTCCAAAGGTCACAGGCTTTATTTTCACAGGTGTAATTCTAGGGCCAACAGGCTTCAATCTAATGACCACGAGTATAGCCGATAGCTTTCACTTCCTTTCCGATATTGCTATGGGGCTTATCCTATTCAATATTGGTGGAGACTTCGACAGGAATTTAATTCAAAAAATTGGTTGGAAAAACTTTAAAGAAGTAGGTGTTGCTGGACTTTTTAATTTATTAATTGTTTTCACCTTAACCTTTCTAGCTTATTCACAAATCACTGGAGATATAAAGCTAGCGTTAATAGTTGCAATGTTTCTATCGTTTGTGGCACTAGAGTGTGCACCTCCTACAACACTACTCGTAATGAAGGAATACAACGCCCAGGGCCCACTGCAGAGATCTATTCTTACATACCTTGCCTTGGCAACTGTGGTCGCTCTTATTGGAACTCAAGTTTTAGAAGTTGTTTTTAAAATTTTAAATATATGGCCTACAGAGCCTGGGGTCACACCGCTAATGCAACTAGGACTTCTCATTTGGTCTTTAGTTGGTTCAGTCATACTAGGATTTATTCTAGGTTTCTTTCTTTCTTACTGGGAACAGAAGGAAAAAAAGTCTTCAGAGTTTTTAATGCTTGTAGGTTCAACTATTTTATTTGGACAGACTCTTTCTCACTTTCTCCATACAGATCCTTTAATTATCTCAACAGTAATTGGTTTTACAGTTGTAAACTCAACTAATACAGGTAAAGAAATTCATAAAGGTATTAACGAAATGGGTCTCTCTATCTATGCTATCTTTTTCATTTTAGCAGGAGCTCATATAAACCTAAGAGAATTTACGCCATCAATTCTACTTATGGCAATTGTCTACGTACTCAGTAGAACTTTTGCATTTTACTTTGGATCGTTATTAACAGGGAAATTAGTTTCTTCATTTTCAGATAAGTCTAAATTCTTTGGACTTTCGACTCTGTCACATGCAGGTATTGCGCTTGCGATCGTGAATAAAATTATGCCGATTGATACAGAAAGTTCAAACCTATTAGTCACGATTATAATGAGTTCGATTTTTGTTTTTGAAATTCTTGGTCCATTACTACTCAAGTACAGTATCTTTGCATCAGGGGAAGTAAAGGGAGGTAAAGGAGACGGGAAAAACTACACAAAGAAGGCCACAGTGAGTGTAGGACAACTTATGGATAACTTGCAAGAAAACTTAAATATCAAGAAAGAGAAACCAGAGGATATTAAACGAGATATTAAACATTATATTAAAACAGAAATTATTTCAGTAAAAGAAAATGCAAGTATAGTTAACGTACAAAAATTTATTTACCAGCATAGCTTCCCCTATTACCCTGTAGTAAATGAAGAACATCAATTCATCGGTGTTATAGATCTAGCTCAATTAATGGAATTATCAAAAGAAGAAGAAAATAGCTTCATTACGGCTAAATCTATAGCCATAGATTTTCCATACATTAAAAATACTACAAACCTAGAAGAGGTAATCCAGATATTTGAAGACTCTATTTACCTGACTCTTCCGGTTGTGCATGAAATAAGTGGTGAACTACTTGGCTCTATAAATCAAAAAGATATAATGCAAGTCATATCAGAAGAGAGAACGACAAAAATAATTGAGTAAAAATCAAATAGATTAAAAAAAAATCAAAAAACTCCGATAAATATCGAAAGGAATTTAATGTGAGTGAAAAGAAAGAAGTTTCTTCTAAAGAAGAAGTAGAATTAAATATATCAGAAAAAATAAAAGAGTCTGCGTCTACATCGACAAGACATGATCTTCAATTTCCGAGAAGATTCTTTCATATGACAATGGGAACAGCTGCTGGAATTATTTATTATAGTTTCTTGAGTCATCAGTCAGCAGTTTCAATTCTAGGAACAGCGGCCTGTATAGTCTACATAGTAGAACAAATTAGAATTAATTACCCTGAGTATGCCGCGACTTTTAAAATTGTAAACAAGTACCTTCTAAGAGCTGAAGAACAACTAAAAGAATCTGCAGGTATGCCATTTGTAATGGGTCTACTTCTAACTCTTCTTAGTTTTCCAAAAGTCGTAGCACTATGTGCAATATTCACACTTGCAATAGCAGACCCAATGTCGGCCATTATAGGTATTAGATTTGGGAAAAATAAAATCTTTAAAAGAAAGAGTATCGAAGGTTCTGCAGCATTCTTTGTTTCAACTTTCTGTATCTTAGTTTTTGTATTCAGTACATTGTACGGAAATGATTTATTTATAGTCTGTATTCTTGGCTTTATTGTCTCATCAATAATGACAGGCCTTGAACTTATTCCAATACGAGTAGATGACAACTTAACGATACCAATAGCTACAGGCTTAATTACTTGGTTAGTTGTAACTATTTTAGGTATCCCAACATTCTAGAGAGAAATGATTTCTTAGGGTATATACGAATCCAAGTCTTAGACTTATCTTTTCCAGTGGACTCAATTTTACCATTTTTCTCAAGTGATGACAGACATTCTATCAAGTCATCATAAGTATAGTTGGAGTTTTCTAACAGAAAATCTTCATCAAAATCTAGATAAATCTGCTCTAGAGTCATAGGACTAAAAAAGGATAGAGTCTCTAACAATTTCTCTTCTAAATTCAATTAATACCTACTCATCTAGTTATAGTTGAATTATTATTATCCCATGAAAAATGAAACAATCAAATTAGAAATAGATTTTCCTACCAGTTACAAATTAATAAAAAGAAAGTCAAAAAAACTATTAATCCTACTACATGGTTTTGCTCAAACTAACGATGTAATGTTAGAACACTTCTTAGATTCAGTAAGTGAAGATTACGATATACTTGCACCAAATGGACCTTTTCCAATCCCTAAGATAAGAAGGGACTATATTGAAAAAAGATACGCCTGGTACTTCTTTAATCGTCATACAAATACATATGAAATAGACTATAGCTTTCCAGCGACACTCTTACAGAAGCTCGTACAAAAATTAGGCTATGAAAATACACAAAAAGTTATTATCGGTTACTCTCAGGGAGGATACTTAAGTCCCTTTGCAGGACTTGCCCTAAAGAATGTAGAGTCAATAATTGGGCTCTGCTGTACCTATAAGTGGCAGTATTTAACAGAAGAACTCCCCTTCAATGTCTATTCAATACATGGAGTAGACGACAAGTTAGTTGATCATCAAAACTCAAAAGTACACTTTGAAAAACTAGTAACAAAAATATCACGAGAATCAAGATATATTTCTCTAAGAGATGAAGGACACGACCTTTCAAAGAGAATTGTTCAAGAAACCTTAAAACTTATATAAAAACAAGTGCTTCTAAATGCTCGACCATAATATGTGGCGAAAAAATGGATAAATCCATAACAATAAAAAAGTGCTTTTTTTCCACTTTTTCCTATCGTAAGTGACCTAATTAACAGGAAAAATAATAAAAACATACATTCGTAAATTTACTCTATTTTTCAGTTTGTTAATCTAACGTTAAGAAAAAGGGAATAAAAACTTCTTCGATTTTGTTTGTTGTACGTCAGTTAAAAAAGTATGTAAGCCGTCACAAAATCTCAGAAAAACCGGAATTGCTTGATCACATTATTTCAAAAGAAATAGGTCTAGCTACCGTTATGGAGACGGTAATGGTTTTAAAAACTTCAAGGATAAGAGATACCTTTCTACTATTAACACTTTTAATCAATCTAACATCTTGTAACGAACAAGAGTTTTATGAAAAGAAATTTTTAAATGGTGCTGGAGTTGTTGATACAGACATTCCAAGTGAAATTGAAATACCTTCACCAGATGCTACTGACCCTGTGGACTCAGAACCTACAGACCCAGTCGTAACAAATCCAACTGATCCAACGGACCCTGTTGTAACAAATCCATCAGACCCTACAGATCCAGTTGTAACAAATCCTACAGAACCTACTGATCCAGTAGTAACAACTCCTTCAGAACCTACTGATCCTGTTGAAAATGAACCAACAGACCCAGTTGTTACAAATCCATCAGAGCCAACAGATCCAATAGTAACAACACCAGTTGAGCCAGAGGAACCTGAAGAGCCAGGTATTGTGTACAAAAATGTTGTTGAAAAATTCACACAAGCACAAGCTCAAGAAGGTAAAGTCGATATCTTATGGGTTGTTGATGATTCAGGTTCTATGGGTGATGAGCAAAAGGCATTGGCCTACAACTTTGATGTATTCATACATGAGTTTCTAGAAAAGAAAATTGACTTTAAAATGGCAATTACAACTACCGATGGAACAAGTAGTAAGAATGGTCGTTCAGTCTGTGACTTTTCAATTCTAGACTCTACTGCAGCAAAGAGTAATGAAAGCCAATTCGTTAAAGACTTTGCAAACTGTATAAAGGTTGGAACGAGAGGTTCAGGTAGAGAGAAAGGACTTCAAACATCAAAATCATTTGTTAATAGATATATTGAAAACTGGATGCGTGATGATGCTTACCTAGTTGTAGTATTTGTTTCAGATGAAGAAGATCAATCCTCTAATACTCCATTATCATACGTAGAGTATTTTCAAGAGCTAAAGAAAACATCAGGTTTAATTAAATTATACTCAATTGTTAATACTAAAAAGACTGGCACAAGCTGGGAAACAATTGGATATAGATACTTAGAAGCAAGTGATAAGACAGGTGGTGCAACTGCACATATTAAGAATGATTTCTATCAAGTCCTAAGAGAGATGGGTGGAAAGATCGTAAACCTTATAGATAGTTTTGCACTTTCAAATAAGCCACACGATGACAAGGTAGAAGTAAAAGTTAATGGTGCAGAAGTAAGCTCAGGCTTCACTTATGACAATCAGTCTAGATCTATCAAGTTTGTAGACGGTAACGTTCCAAACGAAGGGTCTAACATTGAAATAAGTTATGCAGTTCAAACAGAGGAGCTTAATTAATGTTTTCGACTAGGGGTAGGACTTTAACATATATCTTGATGACGCTTTCGATGGGAGCGTCATCTCTTCAAGCTTTAGCCGATGAGAAAGATCTTTATAAATTCTTATGGCTTGATCCAGATAAAAAAGTATATGTATTACAAAATAAATTATACAAGAAAAACAAAAGTATTTATGCACAACTTGGATATGTAGCAAACTTAAGTAGTGAATATCAAGATACTTCAGGGCTTAACTTTAGAACTGGATACTACTTAAATGAAGAGTGGGCCATAGAGGGATTCTATAATAGCTACTCTAACAAGAATAATGATGCATATGATAACTTACAACGTATAAATCAAAGTGTTCCATTCATCAGAAGACTTACATCGACTTATGGTCTAATGGGAATATGGTCACCATTCTATGGAAAAATAAATACATTCAATAAAATTATATACTTTGATTGGAGCTTTGGACTTGGACTAGCAAAGATTAATACAGAGTCTAATAAAGATACTGTATCAAGCCCTACTCTATCATCAACATTTGCAGCAGAGTCATATACAGGAGCAATAGCAAAAACAGGACTTAGAGTTCATGCCTCAAAGAGATGGTTCATAGGAATAGACCTCCAAAGATCGATGTATAAAGCGCCAGGACCAGTAATAAGTGGACAGCCATCTACATCAAAACTAAGAGGAACAACTGACACAATTCTCTCAGTAGGCTTTAGCTTCTAAGGATAATGAAATGAAAGTAATTATAACGATAGTTATGCTATTTACATTCTCTGCAAATGCTCACTTTGGGAAGGCCCAAAAAGAGTTCTTTGTTGGATCGAAAGATAAGAATTTAAAAATCTTTAATGAGTTATTTAAATCTAAATATTATTTTTCGTCTCTACCATTTGCGGCAGAACATATAATTGAAGCACAAAAGCTAGATAAAGACTTTGAAGAGAAGTTAGAGATATTAGTATTAAAGTCAGGAACTAACTCTCTTGCAGGATTATCTAATAAAGATTTAATAAAGCATAACTCCCCTACATTACAGCTTATCTATGCATTAAAAATGTTTAGAATGAAGAGGTATAAGAATGCTCTAACTGTAGCAGAGAGAATTCCACTAAATAATAGATTCTCACCAGAAGCACTATATGTCGCAGGAACATCGAGAGAAGTTTTAGGAGATGTATCAAGATCTAAAGATAGATTTGAGAAATGTATAAAGGTTGCAGATAGCTTCAGAAAAAAAGCAGATAAGGAAAAGCTTAAAAGATACTACACAGTTCTAAGTGAGTCATGCACTATGCACATAGCAAGACTTTATTACAAGCAAAAGCAATATGCTAAAGCAATTTCTTCATACAACGAAATTCCAAAAACATCATATAGATGGCCATATACATTAATTGAAAAAGCCTGGGCTAACTACTATCTAGAAGATTTTAACAGATCATTAGGCCTAGTTGTAACTTATAGATCTCCACTTCTATCAAGTTACTTCTTTCCAGAAGCTGAGATCCTAAACTCATTAAACTACTTTAGACTTTGTCTTTATGACGACAGTCTAGCGACAATAGATCAATACTATAAAGTATTTAAGTCTAGAAGTGATGAACTAAAAAATATTGTACTACCTAACAAAAACTCACATACATACTTTATAAACTTAGTTTTTAGTTCATTAAAAGAAACAGAGAACTTAAATCCATACATTAGAAACTTAGTCACTCAAATAAGAAAGAAAGTTAAATTCAGTGTAGACCTAGTAAGTTTTAAGAAAGCAAAGAATGAACTTAAATACTTAAATAAAAGAAAGCAGAACAAATTTACTAAATTTTTAATTAAACAAGTGCAGAACTCAATAAACTGGAGAACTCAGCACTTAAACCACTATGTAAAGAAAGAAATGTTTACTTTTATAAATGACATTCACAAATACAGCTATGAGATGTTCAACATCAAGTTAGAAATTATGTCTAAGAAGAGAAACCTACTCTACAGCAATAAAGAATTAATTTCTAAAAGAAGTAGAGGAAGTCTTCAGAATGTGAAAATGACAATAGATGATGACTTCTGGAACTTTGATGGAGCATTCTGGGCAGACGAATTAGGAGACTACTCTTATGGACTAAAATCAAATTGTGAAACAGTAAAAATAGATAAGAAAGTGAGCAAGAGGTAATTATGAAATATCTAGTAATATTTATGATTAGTATTTCGACTTATGCTCAGAATAAAAATGTAATCGTTGAGTATAAAAAGTACGAAAGTTTTGACTTAGGTAACTTAGAAGTTAAAGGACAACTTCTAGCTCCTGGGGATTTATCTGTTAAAGAAAGAGATAGAAAAGTTTTTGAAAGGGCTTTATACGAAAGATTTGATTTCGATACAGAATCTAAAAAAGATATAAGAAATTTAAGGTAAGGGGTAAATAATGGAAAATCAAGTAGCTCAGGTAGTGTCTGACCAATCATTTTTACAAACACTAGCAATTTTTATGGATGAAGGTGGAGTGTTCATGTGGATTATTTTAGCAACATGGACTTTTGGAATAGCAATTGCCTTAGAAAGAATTAAGTCATTATTTAGCTATGACATAGACGGAAACTCATTAATGAACATGATCAAAAAACACGTTTTAAATAATGATGTAGAAAAAGCTATTCAAAGCTGCTCGAATACAAAAGCAATGTTACCGATGGTACTAAAATCGGGTTTAAAAAGAGCAAACCAAGATAAAGATCAAATCCAAGATGCAGTAGATTCAACAATATTAGAAGTTACACCTAAAGTAGACAAAAGAATGAGTTATTTAGGACTAGTAGCGAACGTTTCTACTCTAATAGGACTTTTAGGAACTATTTATGGTCTTATTGAATCATTTGCTGCTGTTGCCAATGCAGACCCTTCATCTAAAGCAAAACTACTTGCTCTAGGTATTTCAAAGGCCATGAACACTACAGCATTTGGACTAATATCAGCGATAAGTATTATGGTGATACACAATATCTTATCTAACAAGAGTGAAAAAATTATAGCTGAAATAGAAGAATACTCTTTAAAGCTTGTAGATCTCCTCGGAACAAAGAAAAGAAAAATGCCTCCTATACCAAATAATACATCCAAAGCAGCATAAGTTTTATTTTCTAGGGGGTAGAGAATGAGAAAGGCAAGAGAAAAGAAAGAAATACCAAAGCTTAACTTAATACCTATATTGGATGCAGTATTCATCTTCATATTCTTTTTACTGATGAGTGCTCAATTCGTTGAGATATATGAAATAGGAAGTGATGCACCTGCAATAGCAACAATTGACACAGAAAAAAGTGATGAGAAGCCACTAAATTTAACACTGAAAATATCTAGTTCTTCAATTGAAGTAAAGACCGGTGTTGAAGGTGCAGTCAAAACAACTATAACAAAACTTGGAAAGAGTTTTGATCTACCTAAACTCAAGAAAGTACTTATTGACATAAAACTGGCAAATATTGATGAGAGATCAATAATACTAAGCCCGAGTAAAAACGTTAACTATAAGGAAATAGTTAAAATTATGGATTCTATAACTGGAGTCGGTAAAGACATTCCTGCAATAGCTGGTAAGTCTAAAAACGGAAAGATCGTAAGAACAAGAACTCTTTTTGATCAAATAATTTTCGAAACAGTAATATAGGAAGTAATCATGGCAACAAGAAATAAAAGACGCTCAGTCATAGTAAAAAAGAAGAAAGAACTTGATATTGATATAACGTCACTATTAGATATTTTAGTTATACTATTAGTTTTCTTACTTAAAAGTTATAACCCTTCTGACTTAAAACTAGACCTAACTAAAAATCTAGAACTGCCAGAATCAACATCACTTTTACACGGTAACCAGTCGGTAACAATACAAGTTAATAAAAGCAGATCTGTTTTCATAAATAATAAAGAAATTGGTCGAATCCCAAAGACAGGTTCAAATATAAAGTTTCTAGAAAAAAAATTAAAAGAGATGAAAGAACAAGGTGATAAAGAACTAAAGGAATTTAAATCAAAGAACTTATCTTCAGTTGATAAAGACTTACTAAAAAGTAAAGAAAGATCAAATAAACAAATAAATATCGTACTTGATCAAACACTTTCATACTCTGATATGCAAAAAGTAATGCACGCAAGTGCAACAGCAGGATTTCCAAAATTCAAATTTATAGTAAAGGCTGGAAACTAGAATATGAAAATTATCATTAGCGCCATATTCACACTTATCTTCACTTTTCATACAATGGGTAATGAGAAGGTATCTTTTGAAAAAAAGAAGAGAAGTTCGCTTGTTGGAATGATCCATAAAGAGATAAAAACGATTAAAAAGATTAGAAGAAGAGGACCAAATCTTGAATATAGACTTCTTGAGCTCTACTCAGAAAATTTAAAAATAATAAAAGAGTTAGAGAATAATCGTTTCTTAAAGAATAGAAATCCAAAATTAAAAAGATCATATTTCTTTAAACAATCAATACAATTAAATAAAAAAGTTGAAAAACTAGGCCTGTATATAATAAAGAAATGGCCTAACTATAGAAGTAATGGAGCAATCTATTACACTCTAGCGCTAAACGAAAGAGATTTTAATAAGAGCAAGAAAACAGAATACTATCTAATTAAATCATTAAGAGTAGCACCTCATGCCTCACCTATCGTACATAGTATAAAAACAGCACTTGCTGAACTCTACTATAATGATAAAAAATATAGAAAGGCCATAAAGTATTATAATGATGTAATAAAAAATGAAGGTGATGAATGGTATGCAAAGCATCACTACAACCTTGCATGGTGCTTATTAAAAGTAAAAAAGATAGAAGCTGGACTTGATCATATATTGAAAGCATATCAAATAAGTAAAAGTCCAAGATATGTCACAGTAGAATCTCAAGTACTAGATGCCATAAGTATATTCTATATACAAAATAATAAAATTGATGAGGGAGTATCATTTTATATAGAAAATGTGGTTAAACCAGCTGAATACTTAACAAAAATGGCTACAAGAGCACAAACTTCAAAAAAGTTCCCAGAAGTAAATAGCATCATTACTAAAGGGTTAAATGTTGCAAAAACAAGAAAACAATTTGATGAGCAAGTCTTATATTACAACTATCAACTAGAGTTCTATAGAACATTTAAGCAAGAAGGTCTCCACCTAAAAACAGCGAAGGCCTTATCAGCTATATTTAATCTTAAACACCTAAAAGGTGAAGAACTAGAAATCTCTGTAAAGCAAATCAAATCATATGTTGGATACTTACAAATCAGACTTGCTAAGAGAGAGCAATTTACGTCACAAGCTCTAAATGATACTAAGCTTAATAATGTTCTTACATATTTTAATATATTAATTAATATCGATCGTGTGAATAAGAATGAGTATTTATTCTACCAAGGTGAAACTTTATTTTCAGTAAAGCAGTTTAAAAGAGCATATAAGAAATATTCAATAGTTCTAGAGATTGTAAAAAAAGAGAAACTTAAAAAGATTTGGAAAGAAGAGTTTTCTAAAAAAGTAATCAACTCCCTTCTTGCAACACTTACAAAGCTAGAAGAACAAGGAATATCAAACTATAAATATAAAACATACGTTTACAGTAACCATGTAAACCTTTGGCCAAAAGATGAAAAAAGTAAACTTATCTACCCTAAACTATTCACAATTTACTTTAAAAATAAGAAAACATTAAAGTCAATCAAGGTTGTAAAGGCCTATAACTCAAGCTTTCCACAAGACCTAAAAGCACAGAAAGGAATGTTTGCTAAAGTTTTTGACCACTATGTTGCTAAAAAAGATATTAAACAAATCTCTTACTGGATTGGTCAGTTTAACAAAGGATTTTTATCTTTTGAAAAAGTATATATAAAAAAATCAGTTGTTATCCTAGCTGGTCTTTTATTCAATGAAATTGATAAGAAAGTTGATGCTAAAGATTACGCTTCAGCTAATAAGAGCTATCAAGATATTCTTGTTAATGAAAATTACCCTTTAAAAATAAAAATACAAACATCATTTAGGTTATCACTTCTAGCACTACAGACAAGTAACTATAAAGACTCTTGGAAATGGCTTAAGCATAGCTTAAAGATTGATAATCAAGGTGAGATATACAAAGAGATCTCAACAATAGATAGAATTATAAGTGAGTATGCTCAGGCTCAAGAATTCAAAAAGGCACTATCATTAAGTTATAAAGCTATAAAGAAGTATTGTAATAAGGAATTTAAAGAAAAGAATTTATTCTTCAAAAAAGCAGTTTCTTACTCAGTAATTGAAAATAATTATAAGGCAATTAACATTCTTCAAAAAACTCAGAAAACTTGTAACATCGATCAATCTGTTGTGAAAGAGGACATCCAACAATTTGCGAGAGGTTTTGCAATAGAAGGAAACATGAGGAAATTAAAGTTCTATATGAAAAAATTTCCTAAATTCATAAAACCTGAAACATTAACATCTATTGCAGAAAATCAATACTGGCAGAGTAAGGCAACTGGCGATGAATCTAAAGCAAAAGAAATGCTAAGAATATTAAAAGATTACCAATCACCTTCAGTACTTAAAATTATGTCTTTTAATGATTATATCCTTAACTTTAAAGATACAAAATATACATTTAATAAATCAGAATTTAATGGTGAACGCTTTAGTAGTGAAATAGAGAAAAACTTTAAAACAATCAAGAATATTGTAACTAAAGGACTTAAGATTCAAAACCTCAGACACCCTATAATAACGCCTAAAGTAAGTCATTTTATATCTAAGCAATATAAAGACTTTTTAAATGAGGTTACAAGCTTTAGACCAAATGGCTTCAATAAAGAAGAGACTAAAATGTTCTTACAACAAATGAAACCTCTTTACCAACAAGTTGAAAAAGAGGTAACAACATTCAAAAAACAAACTATAAACACAATTCAAAATAACAATATCTTATCTTACGAAAACTATAAATTGTTTGATGAAAAAGATTTTAAATCTGAAATTATGATGAGATATCCAGTTTCTCAACTTGCAATATCTCTAGATAACCAAGGTATACAATAATGAAAAGTATTTATCTTATAGTGCTATTCTTACTTGTTGGCTGTGGATCACACAAGATAAATAATAACCTAAACTCTGAGAATGATGCCTTTGCTGAAGAGTCATTTATGAGATTTGGAAACGCGAGACTTAACAAAGTTAGCAATAAAGACTTCTTAGCGAAGTCATTATCAAGGTGTTACAATGGAGAATTTAAAACAACTCTAAATGATATGCAAAAAGAAATAAAGTCATATAAAAATAAGAGTAAATACTGGCTTTATATAGGAATCTGCTATCAGTTATATGGTAGTCAATTAAAAGCAAATTATTTCTATGATTATGCCCTTTCTGGGTCAAGCCTTATAAAGGCTTCTATTTATAATAACAAAGCACTCGTGGCACTAAAGTCTAACAACTATGAAGGTGCTCAAATCTTACTTGAAAAGGCGATAAAACTATCACCTAAATCAAAAATACCTAAGTATAATTTAGCACAAGTATATATTAAATTTAATCACTTAGAAAAAGCTAAAAACCTTATCAATCCACTAGTTAATAAAAATTCAAATGACATAGATTTAATCTTTTCAATAATGACAATTGAAATTGCTCAAGGAAACTTTCAAAAAGCATACTCATGGTCGAAGAGGTTTAACTCTAATGATTTAAGAAGAGAAGATATATCACTATACGTAGCGCTACTTTACTATGAGTTAAAAAAGTATAAAGAAGCAAAATCAATTATTGGATCACAAAGACCTACAATAATTGAGGAAATCAACTCTGCGACTCAAGTTATAACAAAAAAAATAGATATAGAATTAAAGAAAATCAAGGAAGAGCAAGAAAGAAGGGAATCAAAGAAAGTATAATAAAAATGGGGTAAAACGTGTTGCAATCAAAAACGAAAGATTATAACCGACTTAGGTTAACAGGACATAATCTTGAATTTACATTAGCAAAGAAAAAGCTACTTGTAGGTTCTAGTGAGAAGTGTGACATCATTATTGATCACGCAAGTATATCTGCCTATCATGCAATATTGATTTTGAATCATGAGGGCGGTGCTAAAGTTATAGACTTAGAAAGCAATAATGGAACATATATAAACTCTGAATCAATTGAAAATGGAACAATCTATCCCGGAGACAGTGTTCAATTTGCGAATGAGATATTTAACTTAGATGAAATCATAGATGAACTTCAACGGAATGAGACGATCATTGAAGATGAGGATATGGATATTCATACAATCCAGGATCTGGAGGGACAACACCCTACCCCGGTTTTACCTCCAGTTCCTGGCCTTGTAATTATTGACGGTGAGTATTGTGACATTAAATTTGATGAAGAAGAATACACGCCTGTAAAAAGCTTAGACCTAGTGGAGACTCTAGATACAAAAGCATTTATTGAAGTTGATGAGACAAAAGACTTCATCCCTATAGCAAGAAAGAATGACTCAAAAGCAATACAAGTAACAGTGCTATCTATGGGAACAGCATTATCTGTAGATTACTTCCCTCTTAAAAATGGAGATTTAAGAGTTTCTGCTTACGATAGAAAAAAAGATACTTTTCAATTACCAAGCTTTGATTCTGAAGAAAATATTCCAATGATAAGCATTGATGATAGTAAAATTATTGTTAAAAGTATTACAAATCATAAATGTACTTCACTTTTAACATCAGAAGAAATAGAGAATGATCATCACTTACAAGAAAATGAAGTTATCTCTTATACTCATGGAACAACTCAGGTCCTCATTAAAATTTCAGAAGCACCTCCTCACTTAAGAAATACTCCTTTCTTTGGACGTGATAGAGAGTTCAAAAAACAAACTGCTAAAGTATTCTCAGTGGTTATGAGTTTAATGTTACTATTACTTTTTATAGATCTTCCTCAACAAGAAGAAGAGAAAAAAGTTGCTGTTATTTATAGACCTGCAGTAAAAGCTGAACAAAAGAATAATTCAAAAACATCAAGTGAAGTTAGTAAAACTGAAGTTGATACAGGAGTTAAGAAAGAAAAGCAAAATGACAAAAAGCCTCAATTTGCTAAAAAGCAAGATACTCAAAAACCGAGTAAGACAAAGAAGGCATCTAAACCAGTGAAAAAAGCCGTTAAGGCCGCAGCCAAATCTAAAAATATAAAGAGTAAAAGAAAACTCAAATCATTCAAATTTAAAATGAACAAGTCTATGGCCTCATTCTTTGGAAATACAGGTTCAAAGTCTGCAAAAGTAGTAAAGAACTCAAACTCAAATGCTGCAGCTGCAGTTGGAAGTTCTGCTAAAAGTGCTACAACTTCTGATATAAAAGCTGCTAATAACAATGCTGCTTCAGGATTAGGGCAAGATTTTAAAGGAAGCTTTGACTCTTCTTCAGGATCTAAAGGACTTGCTAATAAATCAGGTATTGATACGACTTATACTGATCAAAAAGCTGTTGTTCTTGGTTCTATGGACCCAGAGCTACTAAGAAAGATTCTAAGAGAGTATCTTCCACAGTTTAAACACTGTTATCAACAAGAACTTGAATACAGAAATGAGCACGCAAAAGGTGTTATGGATCTACACTTTAGAATTAACTCTATAGGGAAAGCGCAAAGAGTTAAAATTAAGACAAAAGGATCTAAATTTTCAAATGCAGGTACAAATTGTATGACAGGTGTATTGAAACTGATTCAATTTCCAAAGCCAAAAGGTGGAGGAGTTGTTGATGTGAAACAACCACTTAACTTCTTATCTGAAAAATCAAAGATTTAATTATGTTAAAGACCTTCAGGGATGGAGGTCTTTATTTTTATACAAGCTCGTGAATATCTTTTCTTATACTTTTATCTGTTTGAATTTCAGCAATAATCTTATTCACTCCGTATAGAACAGAAGTATGATCACGATTAAAAAGCCTTGCAATTCTTGATAAAGATAAACCGTTACGATCTTTTAAAATATACATGCAAACATGACGAGCAAATGCGACATCTTTCTTTCTATTCTTTGAGAAGAGGTCTTCAACATCAATTTTATAAAACTCACACACTCTGCAAATTATTTTCTTAGAGTTAATATTCTTATCAAGAACGGGACCTAATATCTTAAGCTCTTTTAGTGCTATTTTAATATCTACATTGCTACTAAATGTTTCACTATAACTTTTAAGCTTTAATAGTGCACTTTCAAGTCCGTAAACATGGTAATGGAAACAATCTACCAATAAGTCACTCACGTCGGGACTTAGCTTATATTTATGTACAACAGAAAGGTTCTCTAATATTTTAGTTGCCAACTCACGGTCAATTTTATTAATTTTTTCAACTAAAGCACTACCTACTCTTGTAGAGAACTTAGGTATTGCCATCTTCATATGCTTAGGAAGTAAAGATCCTGCCATTACAATCTGAACACCACTTCTCTTAAGTAAATCAAAATTTCTTGTGAATTTATCTTGTAGACCTGTGTCATATGTCAGTTCGTCTAGATCATCAATGAAAACAGTACTTATCTCATTAAGGTTCTCAATCTCTGCATCAAAGTTATAAACGAACTCTTTGCCATGAAAATAGCAAATTTTCTTTGAAGACTTTTCGAATATTGAGTTGGCCGTCGCATAGAGTAAATGACTCTTACCTAACCCACTTAAAGAGCATATATAAATTGCTTGAAAATCAATATTAGACTGATTCACCATCGCTTTTAATATTGCGCAAGCTCTAGAGTTTGACTCTCCACAAATAAAGTTATCGAAAACTTTTGTTCTATCAACGTTAATTGGAAGAGAGAACTTCTTACTTTTACTTAATATTCTAGGAGCTTTAGACGTTCTAATACTTCTTACATTTGACGCTCTAGACACAGCAATAGACTCATTTGAAATAAAAGTCAGTAGGTCTAACTGAGAGTCATCCTTCGTCTTATTTCTTACGAGATTCTTATTTATTCTTGTAGCTCGAGGACTATTCTTCTTATTTTGCATATTACCTATTAAGCGATTAATAAAGTTTTAGTACAGAAAATCTAAGGTCATGATTCTAAACACTTATAAGGTATCGTCAAATATTTTCTCTAATAGTTTCCTACAAAGGTGCGTTATGAACCAGTGGCAATATATATTAGATAACAAACCGTAATAATTAGCTAATTATTGGCACATTTTTAGCATTTAACAACATACAGCGGCATGATGCCAGTAAGGAGAATGTCATGAAGGCACTACTACTAACATTGATACTACTCTCAACGTCTTGTTCAATTAATAAGTCTTTAAAGAATGCAAATATCAAAGATTTAAATCCTACAAGTATTGCATCTATTGCCCCAGGAGGTTTTCAACTTTTAAGATAAATATACTTATCAAGATTATGATTGATACTTCTATTAACACTACGCCAATTCTATTGAGTCGGTATTGAAAACGACGAAGGGAGTATTTTAATATAAAGCTGAGCAAGACCACGATACTCAACAATAAAAAAATATCCATATCTTTAATCATACGGCTCTTTATGTATAAGACAGAAAGTAAAGTAGACATGAATATAAAAATTGAAAAAATACAGCTAAATAATAGACTTCTTTTATAGAGAAAGAATTTCTTTTTCTTTTTCAATTCAATGTTTTCTTCTACAACACTCATTATTACTCGATATGTTAAATTATATTTGATAATATTACCTATATGATTATACCAAATAATATTCAAAATATTGTGATCTTAACTGGAGCAGGTATTTCTGCCGAATCTGGAATAAAGACCTTTCGAGATCAAAATGGTCTATGGGAGAATCACGATATAATGGAAGTCGCCTCACTAGATGGATTTAAGAAGAACCCCAATCTAGTATTTGATTTCTATAATGCCAGAAGATCCCAACTACAATCTGAAAACGTCGCCCCTAATGAAGCTCACAAGGCCCTAGCAACTCTTGAAAGTAAATTTAAAGGTACGGTTACTATAATAACTCAAAATGTAGATGACCTACATGAGAGGGCCGGATCACATAATGTCATACATATGCATGGCGAGCTTTTAAAGATGCACTGTCTAAAGTCTTTAAAGGTATATAGTATCAAAGGTAAATTAACTCAAAGTACAATATGTTCATGCTGTCGCCAGGCAGGAAACCTTAGACCACATATTGTTTGGTTTGGAGAAGTTCCATATCAAATTGATAAAATTGATGAAGTTTTAAAGTCTTGTGATTTATTTATTTCAATTGGAACATCTGGAGAAGTTTATCCTGCGGCTGCATTTGTATCAGAGGCAAAAAATCACGGAGCAATAACAATTGAACAAAATATTACTCCGACAAAACAATCAAGACAGTTTGATTCCCAACTTACAGGTCCATCAACAACAGAAGTTCCTAGACTTGTAAAAATGATTTTAAATCCTTAAGGAACATCTCCCCAGAAGTAACCTACCCTAAAGATAAATGTATATTGTTCAAAAGCTGTTTTGTAGTAACGCGGACCCATCATTAGAAAAACGCGATCACTTAAAAACACATTATAAGCAAGATCAAATTTTCGAACTTCTCTAGTCTTTATAGTATCGAGCCCTTGTCCATCATCTAAACTATATAATCCTCCACCGAATCCTGCAGTAAATATAAACTGTCCAATAGGAGTAAAGAAGCCAACCTTCAAGTTGCCTAGGGCTGATAGTCTTCGATATTTAAGATTAAAATCTGTATTTGCAGAAGTAGTTGGCTCAAAGTTAAACCTGTCTAGATGAATACTTGGTGATAACTTTACAAGATAATCCCACCTTCTCAACCCCTTAGGGTGTTCAACTTGCCTTATAGAAGCAGAGACATTTCCAAGTTTTTCTTTTAGCTCATAATTATTACCTTCAATACCTGCGTCTACATCATTGTATTTCATGTGAACAGTTCCTGCGTTAAAAATAGAGCAGGAAGTAAATGATATAGAAAGAAAGATAAAGAAAATAACTTTTATCATAATACTCATAAGTTAATTAAAGAAGGTCCATAAACTTTTTACTATACTTCTTCAACTTTGCTTTCCCGACTCCGTGTAATTCAGAGAATTCTTTAGCTGAACTTGGTTTACTTTTAACAATTTCAAGTAAAGTGGTGTCATGAAATATTTTATACGCTGGTATTTTTTTACTCTTTGCAATTGAGCGCCTTAGCTCTCTCAATTTTTCGAAGAGGACTCTCTCTTGTGTATCCATTGTAAAATCAGTAACAGGAGAAAAGCTTCTAGTTCTTACAGTCTTTGCTTTACGTGGGGCCCTCTTTTTTCTAGGGGCCTTAGGTTTTCTTATTTTTGGAGGAGTTGACCTTGTGAGATCAGTCCTCATATAAACCTTGTCTTCACCTTCAAGAACTTTAAGGCTGCGCTTAGTGAGAACAAGAGAGGAACCTTTATCAAACTTAACATCAACTAAGCCAGATGCAAGAGCAATCCTGTGGATTTCCTTCCATTTAGCAAGAGAAACACCTGAACCTTGTCCAAAGTTAGGTAGGTTCATATACTCTTGATACTTGAAGTCTTCTTCTCCCATTAAGAATGCGAGAACTAACTCAATGCTCATTTTTTGATCTACTCTATAGATTGAACTTAAATATATAACCATTTCATCAGTAATATCTAAAAGCTCTTTTCCTTCGAGTGACCCCTGACAAATATCACAATTTCCACAATACTCAGGATAATCTTCATCTAAATAGTTAAGAACAACCTCACGTCTACACCTTGTTGTCTCACATAGACCAAGCATAAGTTCAATATGGTGCTCTTCGACTCTTCTCTGAACTATACTTCTTGTCCCTTTTCTTACAAGGTGCTTTAAAACTGCAGAATCTCTTCGACAGTAAACCATCCACGCACAGGCACTAAGGCCATCTCGTCCCGCCCTACCGGTCTCTTGATAATAAGACTCAATACTTTTAGGTAAATCTAAGTGAGCTACAAATCTCACATCAGGTTTATCAATCCCCATACCAAAAGCGATAGTTGCGACAATGATGACACCTTCTTTTGATAGGAATTCATTTTGAACTTTTTTTCTTTTACTAGCACTCATTCCGGCATGGTAACCATAGGCTACGAAACCATTTTCAGATAAGAAAGTAGCTGTTTCTTCAACCTTTCTTCTTGATAAGCAGTAAACTATTCCAGAGTCTTCTACATCGAATCGCTCTAAAAAATTCAATAATTGAACTTGAGGATCATCATTCTTAAGTTCTATTTCATATGAGATATTTTCTCTATCAAAGCTACTTAGAAATACTCTAGCATTTTCTAGGCCTAGCTCTTTTGCAATAGTTTTTCGAGAGTTAATATCCGCAGTTGCAGTCAAAGCAATGCGCGGAACTCCCTCAAAATTGCTTTTTAAAACCGATAAGTTCATATACTCAGGTCTAAAGTCTGGTCCCCACTTAGAGACACAGTGGGCCTCATCAATAGCAATAACAGACACCTTAAGTGACGAAAGTAGTCTTAGTGTATACGGCTGAAGTAAACGCTCAGGAGCAAGGTAAAGAAGGTCTATCTCTTCATTAACAAGGGCCTCTTCAATCTCTCTTCCCTCATCTCTTGATAAAGAACTATTTAGATAGGCTGCTCTCACTCCCATTTCGTTAAGAGTGGAAACTTGATCCTCCATAAGTGAGATTAGAGGAGATATAACAATCCCTACACCATCCCTGACGAGAGCTGGTATTTGATAACAGAGAGACTTTCCTCCACCTGTAGGCATCAATGCTAAAACATCACGCCCTTCTAGTATTTCATTAATAATCTTCTCTTGATGAAGACGAAACTCATTATGCCCAAATACACTTTTTAGCACTTCAAGAGCACTATCTTTATATTGGTCCGAGTTAAAAAATGAAAAGCTTAAATTCTCAAATTGATCAGAATCATTCATGAGTAAATACTAACATGTGTGAATATTGAAGTACTAGAGCTAGATCTAAAAAAATTATGATGCCATACTAGTAAGTGGTGGTTTAGTAAGAATATGTAAGATTGTTGTCTCTATCAAAGGATTAGCTTCTCTAAGCTCTTCCCTATCTACAAAAAGCTTTAGGTCATCTTTCGCTACAACAAGAGACTCGCCATGCGTTACTTTCTTCCAAGAAGACTCTTCGTCACTATAATCAAGAACAAAGTATTCTTTATCCGCTACAATGCTTCCTTTAAAAGGAATATTTCTCCAATCTGAACAGTCAATTAAAGTTTGGAAATCTTCATCTGATACATCTTGGAAATATTCGTTCCAAATTTCATTTTCTTGCTCTTCAAATTCATTATTCATAGAGTTATAACTTTTCCAAAAGAATAAATGAAAAAGAATGACAGCACTTGACCAGATTTGCCATGTTATTCCACTTTCAGAGCTAAGGGTTAAGAAAGATCCTAGAGCAAATATAGCAAACACCTGAAGAACTCGAGTAAACTGAGGGAGTTTTGTCATCGCACTCACTAAGAGAAAACCGTAAGTTAAATGAAAAAAAACTTGATCAATATCCATAGAGTCTAAATTGCTAACTATCATAATCTCCTAGTCCAATTTTAATTTTGAACAAATAAAACTCAACATTTCAAGGATAGAAACAATTGAGATTGGATAACCTACCTGATTACATACTAACACATTTCTATATTTAAATTTATTCATGTTCTTTATTGCCACAGCTAACACCTCTTGCTCTAGAAGTTTATGAGGAGCTGCAGTCATAATTTCGGAGACAAGAGTCTTTTCAAAATCAACTTGACCGTAACACTTATTTAAAAGGTCTTTGGCTGTTAAAATTCCTCTCATCTCGGTCTCATACTCCATAAGTATAATACTTGAAGTAAGCTCTCTTTTCATTAACCTTACAGCTTCACCTAAACTTACAGAAACATCACAAAAAATAGCCTCATTAAACATGACTTTCCGTATTGGTGTTTCAAAGATATGCGTGGTTAAATCAACATCTTCTCCATTTGTCTCATCAAAGTTAGTGCGCTCTTGTAAATAGACTCCATTGTCTGACCAATTTACTTTTACACTATACTCTTCAAGGTCTTTCTCAAAACGATTTGAGGCAAAACGTAAAAGGTCCTTTAGAAGCAGAAGTCTTATCTTCTCACCATCTTTTACAAGCATATGCCGAAGTTTCTTAGCTCCCATAATTAAAATTGCTTCTAGTATCGTTTGATTTATCTCTAATACACGGGGGGAGAAATCGGCTATCTCTTCTAGAGTTCTATCTTTAAACTCTTCATAATCACTACCGATAAACTTTAAGAACTCATCCTCCGTAGCGATACCTTCAATTTTATTCTCTCCGATAGCAAAGGTACTAACCTTCTTATCAGTAGCAAACTTAACTGCTTCACAAATGGTTGTACTTTTAGAAAAGAGTTTTATTTCGGCCAAATTGAGCTCAGAGAGAGGAGTTGAAAACTCCTCTTTTTTGATTATTCTAAATTTATCAGAATAAGAATCTAGCATAATTATTTCTCAAGAATTGCAGTAACTCCCATTCCACCTGCTGTGCAGATTGAAATAAGTCCTTTACCAGATCCCTTTTGATGAAGCATTTTAGCTAAAGAAGTAACAATTCGTGCTCCAGTAGCAGCAAACGGATGCCCTAGAGCCACACTTCCACCTTTAACATTTAACTTAGCTCTATCAATTGACCCTAAAGCAGTATCAAGGCCTAACTTTTCTTTACAAAAATCTTCGTCTTCCCAGGCTTTTAAAGTGCAAAGAACTTGTGCTGCAAATGCTTCATGAATCTCATAGAAATCGAAATCTTGAAGTGACATATTAGCATTCTTTAACATTTTAGGTACTGCATATGCTGGAGCCATAAGAAGACCTTCGTCATCTATATAGTTTACTGCTGCTGACTGAGAGTAAGTTAAGTAGGCCATCACATTTAAATTATTTTCTTTTGCGTAATCTTCACTACAAAGGAAAACACATGATGCTCCATCAGATAAGGGAGAACTATTTCCAGCAGTCAATGTTCCATTAGAGCTCTTATCAAAAGCTGTTCTAAGCTTATTAAGTTTTTCAAGTGAAGTGTCTCCACGAACAATATTATCTTTTTTCACGCCTGAACATGGAGTAACAAGGTCATCAAAAAATCCCTCTTGATATGCGGCTTCTGCTTTTTGGTGTGACTCTAAAGCAAGTTGATCCTGTTCAAATCTTGAAACCTTCCATCTCTTTGCCATTTCTTCACAGCTCTCCCCCATAGATTTACCTGTACGTGCTTCTTTAACAGCTGGTAGCTTAGGGAGAAGTTCAGCAGGAGAAAAACCTTTTAATGCTGACAGTTTTTGACCAAGAGTTTTTGCTCCGTTCAAACTTAATAATCGATCTGAAAACTTTTTAGAAAACTCAATAGGAACATCACTATTAGTATCTACACCTCCAGCAATTGCACAATCAATTTGCCCGAGAGCGATTTTATTTCCAAGTAGGACAGCAGCTTCTAAAGACGTTCCGCATGCCATCTGAATATCAAAAGCTGGAGTTTCAAATGATAGTCCACTTTCTATTGTACACTCTCTAGCAAGTGCAAAGTCTGCAGCGTGCTTCGAAACAGCGCCTAATGAAACCTCTCCTACAACTTTTCCTTCTAATGAAAGCTTTGTAACAAGAGACTTTAGAGCTGTACTCATTAGCTCCTTATTAGATACTCCCATATACTTAGATCCAGAACGACAAAAAGGAATTCTAGAACCATCAATAATACAAACTTTTCTAATTTCTGACATAATAACCTCGTGTAAAACTATGATATAAAATAGATTTAATATGTAAATAAAATTCATCAAGGACCGATATAAGCCTTATGAATAATGTATCAGTAGACAGTATTAGAAAGAACACCTGGAAAAAAAAGGCGACGATCATAACAATCAGTCTTGTTTCTCTTATTCTATTAATAAGATTCACAATCAGTTTCTTTTTTATGCAGTCTAATAATATTTCTAATTATATCATTCTTTTATATATTCTAGGCTTACTTTCTTTACTTACCTATATCAATAGATCAAAAGAGTATGACAATGGAATTTTCGTTGCAATTCTTTTATCTTTTATCCCTATTTATACAAGAGCGAGCATTAGCGGAGGATTAGACTCTCCAGTTATAGCCTGGTTTACAATATTACCTGTCATTTCATCCTTTCTTTTATCTAGAGAAAGAACTTATTTTACCTGTGCCCTCTCACTGGCCTTCATTGTTATAACATCTCAATTTTCAATAATTAATTACATAGATTTGCCCATTGAAGAGCTATCATCTATATCAAAAATACTTATCTATATTTCTATAATTGTAACTGGTACTATTTTTTGCCTAGGTCATGGTAGAAGTCGTGAAGAAATGATGAACAGAATTGAAGACCAAAGAATGAGTATTTTATGTTCCTCAAGAAATATTGAATTAAGTCAATTAGCTTCTGGAATTGCTCAAGAAATAAACAACCCTCTTGCTGTTTTAAAGCTAAAGGCGAAGAAAATACAAAAAGAAACACTAGAAGACGCAGAGATACAAGATTCAATAGAAACAGTTATCTCCATGTCAGAGAGAATATCTAAAGCAACTAAAGCTATGAAGAACCTCTCAAGGACTCAAAAGAATGAAAATGATATCCCTAAAGAGTCATTAGATTATATCTTTGAGAACATAATGACTCTTTGTGAAACAAAACTTAAGTATTCCAATGTAGAGCTAAAAGTAAAAAATGAAATTAAGGATATTGATGACTACAAGTTACCACTTAAACTAGGTCATATTCTATTAAACATTATCAATAATGCATACGATGCAGTTTTATCAGTAGCAAATAAGTGGATTGTGATAAATGTTAAAGAGGAATCCGGACTAATCATTTTCAGAATAAGTGATAGCGGAACAGGGATTTCTGAAGACAAGCAAAACAAAATATTTACTCCATACTATACAGATAAATCAAATCGTACAGGTCTTGGACTTAGTATAAGTAAGAATAAATTAATAAATATAGGAGGAGATATAACACTCGATACTAGTGCAGAAAATACAACTTTTGTTATTACTATCCCCGCAGAAAAGAGTGATCAAAATAATACAAATAAGATATGAGCCTAATAGAAAGCAAATAAATAATATATATAGTTGTAGAAGTAGAAGTAACTGGAGGAAGAATGAAATTAATGGGACAAATACATGACTATATTTTAGATTTATATGCTTTTATAATTCTCAGTGTAGACAAGAGAGATGATGAACTTACTCTCTTACTTGATTGTGAAGAGAGTTCTAACTTTTCAATATTTACCCAAGAGTAACAATAGATGGAAAATCAGTTCCAATATAATCGACGCCCATTTGAACAAATGTATCTAGATCTTCAACTTTATTAACATTCCAAACAGTAACACTATAATTATGGTGGTGGCATAGCTCTACCAATGCTTGATCAATTGTAGATACAGATATAGAAATACCATCTGCTCTAGATGTTTCAATTATATTTACAGCATTAACAGGCAGGCCATAAAGAAGGCACGCTGTTCTAATTTTAGCGTCTATCTCTTTTATTTTTTTAATTATTCTATGGTTAAATGACTTAACTATTACTTTATGATGAATCTCTCTTTCTTTAATTACTTCTGCGATTAGCTTTTCACAACCAACAGCTTTCACCTCAATAAAGAGAGTGAAGGAATATTGATTTAGTAATTCAAGAACTTCTTCCAAATAAGGAACTCTTTCACCATCACCAGCATCTAAGCTTCTAATGTCTTCACTAGAGAGATCTTTAATTTTCCCTGTGCCATTAGTTGTTCTATCAACTGTATCATCATGAATAACAATCAATCTATTATCAGCACTTAAATGAACATCAATTTCAATTGCCTTAAGCCCTAAGTTTAGAGCATAAGTGATACCTCCAATTGTATTCTCTGGCCTTTCACCTTTAGCGCCTCTATGTCCAAGCATTTTTGTACCATTAAACAAATTGATCTCCTTAAATATTTCCTTCATATTACATAATTTATATACAAATGAAAACGATAGCACTTGAAGTTCTTCACATTTAAATTGATAATTAGATAATGAAACTTTTTGCTCTAATTTTATTTTTACTTTCAACTCTCACTTTTGGACAACAGAGATCCAAATATTCTTTTTCTTTAGGAGGAGGAGGGATTTGGAAGCAAAATATCCGTAACGATAATCAGTATGACAACTCAGATAAGAGTAGTGAACTAAGAGCTATCCCCATGGGCAGAATAAAAGTAGGCCCTCTTCAAATAGCTGGGCCAAGTATAAAGCTAAAACTACCTAGATATAAGTTTATTTCTCCCTATATTGCAATTAAGAGATTTGGAGAAAGATATTATGGCCCAGGAATGGACTGGAGGAAAGACTCTTGGTTTGGTGAAGTTGGCTTGAATCTAATGATGTTTAAACTCTCCTACTCCAAAGACATACAAGGAAGGTCGTCAGGGGAGACGTTCAAACTTTCCTATAGTGGAAGACACTTTTTTGGTCCTCTCATGCTAAGCTATACCCTTTCCCAAAACTTTTTTGATAAAGAGTTTAGTAACTATTACTACGGGGTGAGGTCACATGAAGTCACTTCAACGAGACCTTACTACTCGCCTAGAAATGGAAGTTCAACAAGTCTATCAATTAGTCCAATTTGGAATATAACTAAAAGGTGGAGCCTCTTTAACTTAGTCAAGTTTACCTATCTAGGAAGTAAGATAAAGGACTCTCCGACTGTTGCAAGAGACTCATACTTCACAGTTATTTCAGGAATTACTTACAAGTTCTACTAGGCAATAACAAGACGGCTAAGAATGTCTACGACCTTTTTATAACTAGGAAGATGGAACTCATCATACAGCCTATTGATAATAAACTTTCTAACAGAGAGTTTCTTTAAGTCCTCTATTTTTTCCTCTAAAATATAGAATGCGTACTTTTCTACAACGATAAACACTATGGCCATGGGAGATATGTTTGAGGAATAATTCTCAACAAAGCCTACTCCTGTTGGTGCTCCATGATGCTGCTTAATCAAAATATCTACACCAGATGGAGTCTTTGGGTAAGACTGTAAGAGGTTTGCGGCCATATTTGCATGATTCAATACAAGATCTCCTGCCGCGATATCAAGATTTCTAACATCAGAGTTATTGAAAATTTTCAAATGATTTTCATGTCGTAAATAAATGTCATGAAAGAAACTAAGGTAGGTCATTTTCTCTAATTGTACATTTAACTGCTCACCACTTCCCCAGTTCATATGGGGGGCAATTTCGCGGCAAAGAGCTGAGATAAGATAGTTTCTCTTATAAGCGTAGCTTCCTTTGTTTTCCAGAATATCCTTTAATAGAGATGAAAGCTCACTATGGGCCTCTATAGATTTGGACATAACTGCAATTGCGATATTTGAAAGCCTAACTGTCTGCTCAGAAACACCTACAGCATCAACTAGATTCTGGCTTATACTATAAGTTTCAGAATTAATCTCATGAATGCTTTTTCCACTTTTAGCAACGTCTACAATCTTCTGTAGAGATTGTTGAAGTAGCTGATCTAATAGGTGCGAATGATCTTCTTTCTTTATATAGAAATATTGAATTAAGTTATCCTCATATTTTTTAATAACATTATGATCAATACTGTCTCCACGCTTAATTCTCTTTATAAACTTTTCTTCATCTCTAGTATCTAGTTTAATGTAAATATCAGATGAAGCTGTTTCCATTAAATGAAAATTATGAATCGCCATAGGAACATAATCTGGAAGCTTCATAAGTCGTAACTGTTCAGGAGTAATTTTTAAAGATTTTATGATTAATCTTTTGAGCTCCTCTATTCTAAAACGATCAGGGAGTACCTCATAACCTCCAGATGGAAAGTCAAACTCTCCAAGAACTATAACTGGAGTTTTTGATTGAATATCATAGAGGTGATTCATTATAACATTGGCTATATCAACCTTCTCATCATCAATTAAGTAAGAATTTCTGATAATAATGAGATTTGGTCTTTCTTGATTAATCAATTCCTTAGCGTCAAAAGGCTTGAAACAGCTTAATATTTTGGCATCAAAGTCCAAACTCAAGCTTTCGCTTAGAAGCCTGAGAACCCTTTCATTTGACTCTATAAGTAATAATTTTAACATATTAGTATTATAGTATACTTTTCGTTGAGAAATAATCATTTTAGCTAAATTATTGTAATAGAATAGCAAATATGAATTTTTTTAGAAAAAGCAAAGATTTACACCAAAAGTACCCCAACCTTCTAATCGCGATATTCTTTATCTCGGGTTTTCTATTTGATATTTTCACTCTTGGCCAAGTCGATGAATTTGGTAACTTTCTAGGTCACTCCATCTACCTAAGCATGTTAATCCTCAGCTTTCTAACAATCGACAAGGAATACAAAAAGGGTCTACTTCAAAAAATAGCTATTTATAAGAAAGATATATTTCATTTTCTAGCTGGTGGTTTACTGAGTGGATTTGCAATTTTCTTCTTTAAAAGTAGTTCACTCTCAACATCAGGTATTTTCATTTTACTAGTTCTCTTACTCTTATTAGCTAATGAGTCTCCAATATTTCAAGAAAAGGGATTGTTGATAAAACTGAGCTTAGTTCAGTTTTGTATTGCTGCTTATTTTATAATCTATATTCCTGTCTTAGTTGGATCAATGGGAGTTACTGTATTTTTACTCACACTAGCAGTGGCAACTGTTGTACTCCCAATTGTAATGACGAGACTTGATCATCCTGCAAAAAATGAATCTAAAATTATTGCGATAGCTTTAAGTCTAATTCTAATCACTGGTTATTTTTCAAATATACTTCCACCTGTTCCACTTAGTGTAAAAAAAATGGGGATTTATCATAAAGTAGAAAAGCAAGGTACTGACTATCTTCTTTATAGAGAGAAGTCATTTTCCGATTACTTTGGAATTCAGAGCAATAGCTTCAAATACCTTCCAGGAGATAAAGTTTATCTTTTTGCAAGAATATTTGCTCCAAGAGGTCTCAAAGATAAACTCTATATCCAGTGGGAAAAATGGGATAAGAAGTGGAAAGTAAGTGACAGAATCTCGCTCTCCATCAAAGGAGGAAACTCATGGGGTTATAGGGCCTATACTTACAAGGCAAATTACACTCCAGGACTCTGGAGAGCTAAAGTGATGAGCTCCGACAATAGAGAAATTTCTCGAATAGACTTCTCTATATCACCACGCACGAGTTCAGAAAGAGAGCTATACAAAGAGGTTGAAAACTAGTGTCATAAAGTCATTGGTTTCAATATGACAACATACGCGCAACGCGTCTTCTACCTAGATTTGCGTTAATATGGCTGGCATATTTCTTGCTTTATATTACCTACGTTAATTTAAAACAAGTGATACTAGTGCCAAAAAGAATCTTACTTCTAATATTTCTATACTTATGTACGCCTACATTTGGGTCAATAGGTGAACCTCTGAAGCTTCAAGTATCTTTAGAACAGTTAGATGTAAAGATAACAAAGAGCTTCTCAATACGTGCCAATTCTATAAATACGATATCCGCTAAGGTTGCAGATGGTATCTCCATGGAAGAAATTTACCTTGAATTATCAAATGGAACATTTGTTAAATTAGATGCTAAAAAGATGAAAAACAGTAAAAAGGCACAATGGAATCTAAACAGGAATAATATTAAAGCGATTACCTTTACAGCAAGAACAAATTCTAAAGACAAAAATCAAATAGAATTTGTTCTTATCAAGTAGCCTACATTTCCTTTCTTGAGAAAAATAATCCAAAAAGAGAAAAAAGAATAATGAATGCTACAAAGTAATGACCAAAAAAAGCTAAGCTACTTACATCAAAGTCTGCTCCTTCAAGAAATACTTTTGAATAACTATCCATTTCCTGCATTCTTGGAAAAAAGAAATACAAAAATAAATTAATTATCTTAAAGATCGATAAATCAGAAAATAGCTTATCTGGACCTAGACTCATAAGGTATGAACCAGTGACAGCTGTATAAGTTCTAAATATCATAAGAATAATAAAAGAAAAAAGCTTTGGAATATAAAGTGATATAAAAGCAGACAGAGTGATAAGAGTAAGCATATTAGCCCCCATCGAAATTGTTGCGAGAAATAAGGACCCATTTATAAATGTGCCAGAGCTTGTTAATGAAAACATCAATACTGTATAGCCAATTGAAAAAAGAAAAAAGACAAGCGCGATTATCCAAGCACCAAAAACTCTTGCAATTAAAAACTCTATCCTTTTAATAGGAAAGGCTAAAATTTGAGAGATGGACGATGATTCAAAGTCTGATTTAATACAGTTCAAACCCAAAATTATAGAAGTCACTGTCGAAATAGAAGAGATGGCCAAGAACATTACAAAGAAGCCCTTATCACCAATTTGTGCACCATCAGCAATATTAAAGTTCTTATTTATAAAATCTAATAGCATCGTAGCGAGAGTAATCACACCTAGAGTAAAAATGAATATAAAAAGAAGTGCTTTATTCCTATATTCTTTCGCAATAGTATTCTCTGTTAGAATTTTTATAATACCAAAGTTCATTAGACGTCCTTAACTAATTTATAAAAGTAATCTTCTAGTCCACTTCCATCGAGTAGTTCACTCATTTTACCACTTACTAAAACTTTTCCTTTATTAAGGATTGCCATAGAGTCACAAATTCTTTCCATTTCAGATAATATATGTGAATTGATAAAAACTGTTTTTTGACTATCACTAGCAAGCTTTGCAATTATGTCTTTCAATTCTTTTATCGCCAGTGGATCTAATCCAGAGAAAGGCTCATCTAAAATAATAAGCTGGTTATCCGAAACAAGTAATGTTGCAATTCCTGTTCTCTGTAATTGCCCTTTAGAGATAGTATTGAGCTTCTTCATCGATATTTCAGAAACACCAACTTTTTCAAGTGCCTCTAAAGTTCTCTCTCGCAACTCACTACCTTTTAATCCATGCATCTTTCCAAAAAATTCAACGCACCCATAAACGGTATAGTAATTATGAAATGAAAACTTCTCTGGTAAATAGCCTACTCCAATTCGACTAGTGGGGTCAGAAACTTCCTTTCCATCTAGAAGTAACTTTCCTTCAGACAAACGAACAAGCCCTAATAAAGTTTTTACAAAAGTAGTTTTACCTGCTCCATTTGGACCAAGTAGAGCGAATACCTCTCCCTTATTAACACTTAAACTAACATTATCTAGAGCAAGATATTTTCCATACTTCTTAGAGATATTCTCAGCTAATATCATTTACTAATTCCTTGTACTATCTAGTGGAGTTGGTTTTCCATCTTTATCAATCCTTACATAAGTAAACTGACCTTCTGTTACCTTTACTCTCTCACTTTTAAATCTCTTGATGACGAAAACCTCAATCTTTATACTGATAGATGTTCTCCCTTTCTTAATTAATTCAGAGTAACAACAAACAATATCACCTACATTTACAGGCGAATGAAATACCATCGAATCAACAGCAACAGTTACAACTCTTCCACCGCACTGACGCATTGCAAATATACTTCCTGCAATATCCATCTGGGACATGAGCCAACCACCAAATATATCACCATTTGGGTTTGTATCTGCAGGCATGGCCATAGTTCTAAGTGATAATTCGCCTTTATTTTCATCTTTTGACATAAGTTCCTCGTCCTAAAAGTTGAGACAGTTTCTAGTTAATATGATATCAAATCTTGTGAGCTTTTCTAATAAATGTGCCTATTACTTTAACAATAATCAAAAAAAAATTGGAGACTCTCTCCTATCAAGTAAACTAATACGCATTTTCCATTCACAAACTAACGAGATCAAAGCTTATACACTATCTGATAAGATATATAATATAACATTAGAATGGGTACAGTTAAAATCATATCAAGCAATAAAAGCAAGTTGTGACTGTAATGAATTTCAAATAACCGAGTCCTGCCCTCACCTTTGGGCAGTACTGAAGGCAACAGATCAAGAACAATTTCCTGAACTTGGTCAATCTCTAGAAAGAATTGATTTTATAAGCTCTTTTACTGATATCAACCCTTTTGAGAAAAATAGAGTTGATATCTTAGACAAGCTAGATCATGCCTTTGAAACTCAAAAAATAGAACTAGAAACTCAATATAGCCTAGAAGAAGAAAAAGAAAAGAAATTAGGCTTTAAACTTTTTGAAAACTATCCCATGCAAAAAGATCTATTGAGAATAGAATTTACGATCGATGACAAAGTAGTCCAAGTAACAGACAAGTTAATTGAGGCCCTTCCAAATGCAGACAAAGGACTTGTTGAAATATTTAGAAGAATGACTACAGTTCAATCTAAGACATACTGGCAGCGTAAGAATATAAGAGGAAAAAATTCATTTTTTGAAATTCCTTATGAAAGCATAGATTACCTACTCCCTTTAATTACTAATTGTTCCTTAGTAGATATTTCAAACAATAAGCTAAAATTTAACGCAAGAGAAATCTTAATTGCTCATAGCAAGCTTGAAGAATCTACTGACTGGGAGTTTATTCCCTACTTCAACCTTAATGGCGAAATAATAGATATTAAAGAAGTCAAAATGATTGAAGGTCTTGATCTTGCTATATTCAAGAATCAAATCCTCAAAGTGAACTATAGAGGCTTGAAGCCAATCTTTAATGAATACATAACTGGTAAGACAAAATTCAATAAAGAACAGTTACCAAAGAAAGAGTTGAAAAGCTTTATTACCAAGCATCCAACTCTTGCACATGTTGAAATTCCTAAGAGTATTAAAATTAACAGAGAAGAAATCGACCCTATAATTAGAATGAACCTCGATATTTCTTCAGGACCAATTGGAACAGTCATCTGGGCACAGATCATTTCTACATTTGAAGAAAACTGGCACTCTCCATTAAGTCCATTGCCGCTGGAGCAAATTGACCAACGAGTATTAAGAGTTAAAAACTCAGTCAAAGAACAAGAACTTTTAGAGCTTGTTGCAACAACACTAAACCTAAATTTACAGTACAAAGACTTTAGTAGAAAAATTGAAATTCCTGCAGATGACTTTAATAATAGAATTTCAAAACTTATTGAAAATAAGATTGAGATATACGCAAAGAACAAAAGAGTATCTGTTCCTAGAAGTATGGGAATTACACTTAAAACTGAAGATGACTGGTTTGAAGTAAAGTCAAACCTAGAGTTTGAAGAAGAGAGTTTTCATACTCCTCAAATACTCGCAATGGCAAAAGACTCAGAAGCACTTATACCTCTAAAGAATGGACAATTAGGTCTAGCTCCGCTTGAATGGCTTCAAAAGCATTTAAAGCTAGAGCATTTGAGCTATATGGCCGATGAAAAAGTAATGCTAGCAAAAGACCATGTGCTATATATGGACCTCTTGTTTGAAGAAAAGCTACTAGAAACAGATACGCCAAGTTACAGTACCCTCTTATCTAGTCTAAAAAATGCAAAATCCGCACCTCTGCAGAAGATCCCTAAATCATTTACAGGAACGCTTAGAGATTATCAAAAACAAGGCGTGGAATGGCTTAGCTTTATTGATTCACTTTCCCTTGGAGGCTGCCTTGCTGATGAGATGGGGCTTGGGAAAACGGTACAAATTCTTTGTCATTTAGAAATTCTTAGAACTCAAGGTAGAACAAAGAATCTAATAATTGTACCTAAGTCCTTAATACATAATTGGAAAAAAGAGGTTGCTAAATTTTGTCCAGAAATGAAAGCTGTCGTATACGAAGGACAGAGAGACTCTAGAGTAAAATTACTTGAACAAGATTTTGATATAATGTTCTGTACCTATGGAATTACAAGAAACGATTATGAAATACTTAGAGAAACAAGATTTGACACAATAATTCTAGATGAGGCCCAACATATAAAAAATGAAAATTCACTTACATCAAAGAGTGTACTCTTACTAAATTCAAGAAGTCGTTTCATTGTGACAGGAACACCTATTGAAAATAGCTTAAGTGAGCTTTTTACACTTTTCAGATTCCTATCTCCAAAAGTATTTAACCAGCAAAAGATATCAAAAGAAAACTTAACAGATGGAAATGAGAGTGTTGTAGAAAATATATTAAAAGGACTTAGACCACTAATCTTACGTCGACTGAAAAAAGATGTATTGAAAGATCTACCAGAGAAAAATGAATCAATCCTCCCTGTTTCACTCTCTAAAGACCAAACGAAAATATACAATGAACTTAAAGAACACTATAGAACTAAACTAATGGATAAAGTTCAGAAAGTTGGAATTAAGAAAAGTAAGGTTCATATACTTGAAGCACTACTAAGACTGAGACAAGCTGCCTGTCATCCAGGTTTAATTAATCCACTGTATAAGGATAGTGAGAGCTCTAAATTAGAAATACTTATTGAAAAGCTAAGAGTGATCGCAAAGTCGGGAGAAAAAGCACTTGTTTTTAGTCAATTTACTCAATTCTTAAAAATTGTTCAAGAAAGACTCATAGAAGAAGGGATCGAATTCACTTACTTAGATGGTCAGACAAATAATAGAGAAGAAGTTATCGATCAGTTTAAAGAAGAAGAGCAAAAGACAGCATTTCTCATCTCACTTAAGGCCGGAGGGTATGGTTTAAACCTTACAGAAGCAAAGTATTGCTTTCTCTTAGATCCATGGTGGAACCCTGCTGTAGAGGGACAGGCCATAGATAGAATTCATAGAATAGGCCAAAAAAGTGAAGTCTACGCAATAAAACTTCTGAGTGAAAATACAGTTGAAGAAAAGATTGTAGAAATGCAAAAAAGAAAGAAGCAGCTTATTGATAACTTATTTTTCTCAAATTCATCAGTAATCAAAGATATTGATTCAAGTGACCTAGTCTTTCTCTTCTCTTAATTTCCCCCTTTTTCAAATTCTAATTCTAGATTAAAATAATTAAGTATCAAATTTGAGGACTTTATGAAAGTAAACGAAAAGCTTGTCGATTTAACAAAAGCTGCAACAATATCTTTAATATTTACCCTAGCAATGTCTATTGGCTTCCACTTTACGAGTTCAGGGTTGTTCCACAGGTTATTTATTCTCTTTGGAGGAGACTTTCTAGGTGGTGGTTATATACAGTGCCTTACTTACATTGCTTTCTTCTGGGCATTTTTTGAAATAAGACTACTCTTAGAAAAAATTAAGAGCGAAAACAAAGCTTTTAAAACTAAACTACTCCCTACTGGGGAAAAGCACTTAATTATTCCATCTGAAATCAGTGATCTTCACTTAAAAGTTTCATCACTAGATAAGAAAAAAGATTTACTTCTATTTAGAATGATCACGAAGGCCTGCTTAAAGTTTAGAGCAACAAAGTCTATCCCAGAAATGATTGAGATAATAAGCATCCAAACAGATATTAATAAAGAGCTTTCGGAGTCGGATCAATCAAATATCAGATATCTTACTTGGGTTATCCCTTCAATTGGTTTCGTTGGAACCGTACTTGGAATATCTCAAGCATTAATGATTGCAAATAGTGGTGATATGGAGCTAATTACTGCAACTCTTGGGGTTGCCTTTGATACTACTCTTGTAAGTTTACTGCTGAGTATAATCATTATGTGGTTTTATCATAACTTACTTAAAGAAAATGACTTACTACACGCTAAAATAAAAGAACATGTTATTGAAAATTTAATTAATAGAATTGAGATAGAATAATGTCATCTAGAAGAGAGATTAATGCATTTAATATTTCTTTCTTAGACCTTCTCTCGGGAGCTCTAGGAGCTGTTATAATTCTATTTGTTGCAGTACCTAAAGCAAAACAAGAGACAGAACATGTTAAGCCTCCCTCTCAAGAGCGAGAGCTAAGGGCCAAAAACCATGCCCTTAAAGCAGAAATTGATTCTCTTGAGATAAAGCTAGCAAAAATTGAGGCAGAGGCCGCAGCTTTAGCCAAGCCCACACCAGTTGTTGTAAAAGAAGAGAAACCTAAAGAAGTTGAAATAAAAGAAGTCAAAGAAGGCATACTTGATGTAGATGTTGGCTTCAAATTTAAAGGTAAAAAGATAGTATTCTTGATTGATGTTTCAGGATCAATGAGAACTATGGATAAGATGGGACAGGTTAAGGCCGGCTTAAAGATGCTTATAACCTCTATGCCACGTAACTATGAAATAGATGTCATTCATTTCCCAGGAAGATATAAGGCTAAATACACCTCACTCTGGAGCTACACACAAGCACTAGGAAAAAATCAAAAAAATGATGTTTATAAATTTTTAAATAAGCTCAATCCTAAAGGAGCAACTCCTACAAGGAGCGCTCTCAAATATGCAATGACTGCATACCCTGATGTAACGGACATTGTACTACTCTCAGACGGTGCTCCAACCAAAACGAACTCAAGAGAATATGATAATATAGAGGGAATTCTTTCAGATGTTAGAAAAGACAATTATAAGAAAATACAAATTAACACAATAGGTGTTGGACCTGTCTTTTCATTAAACTCTACAACACCTGCATCAGTTTTTCTTAAAACTTTAGCAGAAGAATCTGGTGGATTCTTCTATGGATTTTAATTAATATCCCCAAAAACATCTGCCGCATTTCTCTTTAGCATAGACTTAGTTGTGAAGTAAGTAATCATCACACTTATAGAAGTTACTACTACTATTGGAAGAATAATCAGAGGTAAACTAAATACAAAGCTTGATTTAAATGCGACCTTAGAGATAATCCCACCAAGAACTAAGCTTAGTAAGCTACCAAAGAAAGACGAAAACACACTAATTAACGTAGTTTCAGTTAATACAATTTTTATGATCTGAGAATCTTTAAGACCAAGAATCTTTAATAAGTTTAAATCCCTAAGCCTTATAATTAATTGATGTCCAATCAAAGAGTAAAGTACAAAAATCCCAACTAAAAAGACAAGAAATGTCATAGAAGTTAGAATCAAAACCATACTCTCCATAATATTAGTAATCCTACTGATAGTACGAGTAATATCGATAACAGAGACATTTGGAAACTTTTCAAAAAGTTTTTCCTGAACGCTATCAATTATATTTTTCTGTGTACTTACAGCAGAGACAAAAGTTTTTGGAGCATCTTCAAGTACACCTTTTTGAAATTGTATAAAGAAGTTAGGTCTAAAGCTTGTCCATTTTATATCTCTTAAACCAACAATTTTTGCAGGTAATGGAATTCCAAAAATCTCAAATTCTAGAGTATCACCAATCTCAACACCTAACCTAGATGCATATCTGTGCTCTAAAGTTATTTCTGCTTGTTCGTTCTTTTCAGGATCAAATACACCCTTAGTTAATCGACCATCAATTAACGACTCAGAAATATCTAAACCATCTCGGTAACTTAAATTTACCCCACGGTTTCTCATTCTAATAGCACGCTCTTCTTCTCTAGTTGTCGTCTCTTCAACAGAGGATTGAACGACTTCTCCCTTAATCTTAGATAGTCTAGACCTAATCATAGGGGCCATAACTAAAACTTCCCCATTATCTTCATCATTAAAAAACTTATTCAATCCTTCTACTTGCTCAGGCTGAATATCAAATAAGAAGAGAGAAGGGCCTTCACCTTTTAGAGGTCTCTCGAGTTCATTCAATAGAACATTTCTTAGCGTTGGAATCAGAGTAATCATTGTTGTAGAAATCATCAAACTTGAAAAGATAAAGAGTGTAGAGACTCTATACCTAGTGAGAAATCCCCATGCAAGCTTAGAAGTCAGCTCACCTTTAGTAGATAGTCCTCTAAGTCTCTTTAAAACCAAACTTCCACCAAGAAATAAGACTCCTAATGATATGAATAAGAATGAAGAAAATATTGACCCGATTACTACAGAGTGCGAGATATTAATTGAAATAATATAGAAAAATATGACCCATGGCAGATAAATAAACCAAGAGCTTGCTTTTGTTTCTCCCTCATCTTCATGAGAGAAAAGAAATTTATAATCTATATGTAGATAAGGAAAAATAAGAGCAATACCTATAAACATTGGACTAAGAACTCCAATTAATAGAGGTAGAACTAATGATGAATATGTATAAGTAAGTTGTAGGTTATAACCTAACTGTTCATTAAATAAATTAATAATGAATGGGAGTATTATAGGACCAAATGAAACAGCAATTAAAGAGCTCACAATACTTAGAACAAAGAGTTGTCCTATTAAGATAGAAAATACTGTAGATTTTTTAAGCCCTAAAAATTGAAAGATCGCTATTTCTTTCTTTCTCTTATAAAGAAAGCTTCTAAAGAGATACATCATCGCCATTGTTGCTAGAAATAATCCACTAAGACTTACAAGGCCTAAGAAGTCATTCAGGTAATTCAAAATACGACTGACTTGCTGAGATGATTTTTCGGGAGTGATAACTCTTGCACTACTATCATTGATAGAGAGACTCAATTGCTTCAATTGTTCTTTAGTAACTTTATCCTTAATTTTGAAAGAATAAGTATTTGTATAAGTACTTCCCTCTTTAATTAAGTTAGCAAGCTTTAAGCCTTCTGGAGATATATATACTCTAGGAGCAATACCTCCCATTTGAAAACTTTGTTGTCCATCATCAATAACAAGACCTGCAACAATAAAGTCAGCGTCTCCAATCCTAATATTATCACCTACGGATATATCAAGTTGTCTTTGAAGCTCAGGATAAATATAAGCCTCTTTATCACTCGTAAACTTCAATGGACTTTGATCTTTTAAAAGGATCTGACCATAAAAAGGAAATTTACTCTCAATAACCCTAACACTTGCAAGTCTTGATTTCTTATTGGCTCCGGCCATAGAAAATAGTCGAATACTTCTTGAGTGGTCGCTTACATTAACAACAGAAGTGACATTCTTTAGATCAATTTCTTGCCTTGAAGAGATTGCAAGATCAGCACCAAGGATAGACTTGGATCTACTATCAAGCTCATCAGAAAAAGATGTTTTGAAAGATTGAATAGATACTAGTCCAATAAGTCCAATTGATAAGTTTAAAATAAATATCAATACGAACTTAGGAGAGCTCTTTAGTTCCCTAAATATAAGTTTAAAGATCATTTAGCAGTACCATCTTGTAAGCTACCATGACTTAAAATTAGAGATCTACCACACCTAGCTGCTAGTTGAAGTTCATGAGTTACAAGAATGAGACCCATATTCTCTTTTTCAACTAAATCAAATAGAAGATTCATAATAGTAGTTCCCGTATCTTCATCTAAACTACCACTAGGCTCATCAGCCAATATTAACTTTGGCTTATTAGACATTGCTCTAGCTATCGCAACTCTTTGTTTTTCTCCACCACTTAACTGACTTGGAAAATGATTTGCCCTTTCACCTAAGCCAACACTAGTTAATAGAGATAGTGCCTTTTCCTTAGCATTTTCTTCATTAATTATCTCTAATGGAAGCATCACATTTTCCAATGCGCTCAAGTGTTCAATGAGGTGAAATTGTTGAAATATCACACCTATTGACTTGGCCCTTAGCTCTGTCATTTTCTGTTGAGAATAATGAGTAATCTCATCACCCATAAAGTTAATGACACCGCTGTCAACACTTTCAATTCCACTAAGAATAGAAAGAAGAGTCGATTTACCACTCCCTGACTTACCAACAATAGCAAGAGTATCTTTTTCACCTAAGGAGAGAGACGCTCCGTTTAGGACGTTTATGACATTGCTACCTTGACGGAAACTCTTATGTAAATCTTTGCATTCTAAAATCATTTCAATGACCTAAAGTAAGGTAACAAGTTTTCGGCCATTTTCTTATGTCCTAACTCATTAGGGTGAATTCCATCTGATAAGTTAAGCTCTTTTTTAGCAGCTACACCTTCTAGTAAAAATGGAATGAGAGTAATATTATAGTCTTTCTTCAATTCAATAAACATATCTCTAAATTTCTTAGTATAATCAGCTCCATAATTTGGAGGCATCTGCATACCAGCAAGAATAACTTTCATTTTCTTGTCTTGTGCCAGCTTAATTATTGATGCTAAATTTTTCTTTGAAGAGCTCAAATCAATACCACGAAGTCCATCATTAGCACCAAGAGCTAAAATCAGCACTTCAGGCTTTGAACGTAGAAACCACTTCAGCCTAGATAATCCACTAGCAGTCGTTGAACCGGAAACACTTCCATTAATGACTTCAACTTTAGTATTATGCTTGGATAAAAGTAAATCCTTTAAAAGATAAGGATAAGACTTCTCCTTAGAGATACCATAGCCCTCAGTTAGAGAGTCTCCAATAAAAAGAACTTTTGTATCAGCGTGCACAGTACTTATGCACAGAAGTATAAATATTATAATTTGTTTAGCCATAGACTAAAATTTTAAAGGCCTTGAAAAAGAATGACAACTCTTTAAAGGCTGACTCATTGCGACTATACCTTAGACGTTGATACATCAAGATCAAGTCAACTAAGCTAGTAGAGCTATCTTTAATGAGATCAATGAGCTGTGGCTCGGTAAGTGTTCTATATTTCAACCATTTAAGTGATCGATACTTATTTATGCAAATAAAGACTAATAGGCTTTTAATCTTTTCTCTGCCAGTAATAGCGAGAAAGAGTAAAAATCCTAATAATAGATATGGCATGTAAAAGAGAACCCATTGTCCATACTTAAAACTGATGAATTTTTTGAATAAGTTTCTCTGGGTTTCTAAGTCATAGTTAAAAAAGAGAGTTCCTGCTTGGTAGTAGATATTTTGAATGTACTGCCTTAACTCCCCGAAAATACCTGATCTACTCGATACAAAGTCTTCAATACTAGTATCTCTAAGTCCAAGCTTTTCAAATTCAAAAAAAGCATCGGCGCCAAAAGCAATTCTTGCAGGAGATACTACACTTACGGCATCAAAGCGTGTCCAAACACCATCTTCAGCAAGGTACTCTACCCATGAATGTGCATCTTTCTCTGTGACAACATAGAAGTTCCCTACTTTGTTAAATATCCCTCCTTGGTATCCAAGAACAACTCTAGAAGGCACACCAAACAAGCGAAATAAAGTTGCACTTGCAGACGCATAATGACCACAGAAACCAACTTTCCTCCTAAATAAGAATTCATCAAGAGGGTTTGCACTATTATAAACTCCAGGAGTTGTGGAGTATTTAAAACTCTTCATGAAGAAATCTTTTAAGTGAAGAGCTACTTCAGTAGGCTTATTAATCAACGATCTGTGCTTATTACGATATTTAATTACTTCTGAATCAATAGGGACATTAGTCTGCAAATATACTTCTTCATAATTATCTAAGAGCTTAGCCGGAAGTTCAGGGCCCAACCAACCTTTATATCGAGACTTTTTATTACGTATAGAGTTTGACCTATAGAGATTACCTTTAAGGTTAATCAATGAGCCCATTGAACTCAGTACCACCTTTCTAGTTTTTTCGAGAGTGAATAATGGGCCACTAGTAAGAGTGTCATATGTTACAAAGTAATCAAATTTTTTAAATATTTTTTCAGTATACCTTTTCTCAGGCAACTTTGATTTCTCCCAGCTAAATAGATCATTCTTCGCTAATATTTGACCTCTCCAATACATATCAAATCTTTGTATTCTTTTTGTAAAATTCACATGAAAAACGACACTCGGATCCTTTATGATTTCAGCAATATCTCCGGGACTTAACTCTTCACTAAACCCAGTGGTTGCTTTACTAGAGGAGAAAAGAAATCCTCCAAAGTTAAATCGAGGAAAAGATAAAAATAATAAGATGACTATAGGTGACCCATACAAAGCAAATTTAAGAATACGTGTAATACTCTTTTTAAAAACTAATCTTTCAACAGATATTTGTTGAACTAAATAAAGGTTACAAAAACAGACAATTAAACTCATGAAAATAATAAAGAGATAGTAGAAGTCCTCTACCAATAAGCTTAATGAAGTAATATGAAGAAATTGAATAAGAATAAGGGAGTATATATCTCTCTTTGTATTAAGCTCAAACATTTTTAGCAGAACAAGAGTAGAAAATAATATACTAGCAGGTTCAAAACCTCTCCATGATCCATACTCACTATAAATGATGAGCACACATGCTATAAGATAAGGAAACCTTAATAGAGATAAGAAACGTGCCTTAGTTAGCCTAAATGAAACAATAGTTACAATAATTATTGAAAAAAGAGATAAAGAAGAAAGTGAGAAGTACGGAATAAAAAAAATAGTCAATAGAATATAAAAGATTAAAGAAATCTTAGTAAATAACTTACTCACTCTTCGCTCCTAGACTAGCAAGGGCGCGAAGGCACTTATAGAGATGATTTTTATTAGTTCCTCTAGAAAGGACATCTCCATTTACTAAAAATATTGTCTCTATAGAAGATGAGTAACATCTAAATAGCTCATCTGTTATGACCCCCAAGTATGTTAGATCGTCATTTCGATCCACCTCAAGGGTTAAAGCACTAGACTCTTGCCCAGAGAAGTTTTTAGTCAATAAACCTCTTCCCCTAGCAAATGCTTTCCAATCAATATGCTTCCATGAATCAGTATCCCTAAACTTTCGATGCTCAAGAAATTCATCTTTAGTCTCTATATTGTAGGAACTCTCTTGATCAACTCCATTTCGAAAATTAAATTCTTGTTGAATATTTTTTCCTTTAACTCTTTTAGGATATACTATGACCTTTTTATTTGAATCAACGTATTTCCAGGCCTTAAATATCCCTAGAGGGTATTTTGTGTAAATCTTAAGACGTGATAATTTTGATATTCCACAATGATCTGACTTCAGAGAGAATCTTAGTTTACTATTATTCTTTGTTATAAAAGTTATTCTTTCAGAGACACTCATATCCGAAATAGCATGAACAGACATTGGTCCATTAAACTCTCTATTTGAAATACTGACATAGACCATTTCTTCATTATCACACTCTAAAAAAGTGTCGTGAAAATGAAATGTTTTTAGCTTTGTAATGGCCGAATTTGTAGAAAATGCACAAACAACAATAATTGAAACTAAGAAGAAAGTAATAAAGTATGAAAATGGATGCCCAAAAGTAATAGCAATAATAAATACTAAAAACGTAACAGCAATCATTCCCAGGCCAAACAAGGAAGGTAAGATATACGTTTTATTAGAAGATAGTTTCATTTATCGAATGGCCACCTTCTCAAGAGCTTCTCTGATAATGTCTTGAGAGGTAGTTAACCCTTCCCTAAGATTTAGCCTATGAGATAATACATATGGAGCAATTGATTGAACATCATGTGGTGTAACAAAATCTCTTTTTTCAAAAAAGGCCGATGCCTTAGATGCTAGAAGTAGATCTCTACCAGCTCTTAAGGATAACTTCACACCATTATCAAGATTCTCTCTTACATATTCTAAAAAATCTAAAACATAATCTATGAGAGAGTCTTCAATATGTGTCTTCTGTATCATTTTATAAATAGATAAGTACTCATCCAAACTAACAAATGAGTGTAGCCCATTGATTTGTTCTCGAATATTTTCTCCCATAAGTATCTTCTTTTCATACTCACGAGTAGGTAGACCAATTGTTAAACTCATAAAAAATCGATCCAGCTGTGATTCTGGTAGTGGATTTGTTCCAATCTGATCTAAAGGGTTTTGAGTTGCTACAACAATAAAAGGTTCATCTAGTTCATACTCTCCACCATCAACAGTAATATATCTCTCCTCCATTGCTTGAAGCAAAGCACTTTGAGTTTTAGGAGAGGCTCTATTCAACTCATCTCCTAAAACCATCCGACTAAAGATAGGCCCTCTATTAAATACAAAACTAGACGTCTCTTTATTAAACACTGAAGTTCCAAGTATATCTGATGCCAACAAGTCATTGGTAAACTGTATACGAGAAAGATTTAAACCAAAGATATGAGAGAGTAAGTATACAAGAGTAGTCTTCCCGACTCCTGGTACATCTTCTATAAGTAAGTGCCCTTTTGACAACATACTAATGAAGGCTATCTTTAACTGTTCTTCTTTCCCAAGAAAGATTGAATTACAGGTATCAAAGGCATGGATAATTTTATCATTTAAATATGTAGATGTTTTCACAGTTTCTCCTATATCAGTATTCTATAGAAGAATTTCATTTTAGTGCAAGTTTTGGCCCAATTTCTAGGCAAAATCTAAGAGAAGCTTAAGATAGCTGCCAAGTATAAGGGTCAAATTTATGGGCTAATATGCTAAAAACACGATGACTCTATTATTTGGGCTGTTTCTTAAGTTTTCTTGTTATAGTTATTCCAAGCTTTCTAATTCAACATATGAATCCCTTTACAAGGAAGTATTTTGAAACTAGCACTTTTTGGTACACTATTCATCTATACAAGCTGTGCTGGTCCTTATCATCCATTTGGCTCTAATTATTCGGTATCACAAATTGGAAATGATTTATTAAACAAATCAACGGCCAAAGAAACTAGTGACGACTTGGATAGTGAGAATATTACCTTCTCCCCTAAGTATCAAGTACTGCATGAAAGTCGAAACTTCTCTATCGAAATAAAGAGAACTAAAAATTCAAATGATGAAAGAGTTTACTTTTATTATAATAATACAGATATCACTAAACAGGTTGAAGCTATATCAAATCTAGAAAAATATAGTGATAAGTTAGTCTATAAAATAGATAAACTAACACTTCCTCCAGTTGAGTCTCATAACTTCAGTGTTATCTATAAACCTACTCCAGAAGCTAACCCTATTGGAAAAACTTATCCTTTTCCAAATTGTGATATACATGATGATCCACTATTATCTTCAGCAAAGATTAGAGCAAGAACATCTGTTAAGAACGCTCTAAAAAAGATCTCTGAAGAGACTAAGTTGAACTCCGCCCTAATGGCAGGGCTTATTGAACAAGAATCAAGCTTTAATCCAAAAGCAGTTAGCTGGGCAAAGGCCGTAGGACTAACACAAATCACTCCACTTGCAGAAAAACAACTACTAGAAAACAAAGATTATGACTCCTACCCTAGATGGGGACGACTTCCAGCCTCAGTACTGAAGACATATATAGAAACAGGGAAAATAAACAAACATAATGACTGGAAGTTAGACCCAATGCAATCGATTAAAGGTGGATTTGATTACCTTGACTATATTTCGACCTACTGGAAAAAACCACAAAACGTAGAGGCATTTCCAGATCAGATAAAAAATAACAATGAAGAGCTCACTTCAATTATATTAGCAAGCTACAATTCAGGACCAAGTAGAGTTAAAAGAAATCTCTTAAAAAGAGGAATGTACTGGTTAGAAGCAAGAGAACTCAAAGAGGCTAGAAAGTATGTCTATAAAGTTAAAAGTTATTGTAGGCAATATGCAATAGAGAGGGACTAATCATGAACAAACGACCGAAGCTTCTCATATTTACTAGCATCGCAATGATTGGAATAATTATTTCCATCCCCCTACAAATAATCTTACAGACTGAGGCAACTGCAATAAATTATAATATCTTATTTCAACAAATAACAATATTTAACTGGGCAGTAATGCTTTTCTGTTTAACAACAATGTCACTAGCTCTTAACGGACATAAGCTGCTTTCAGTATCCGTTATTTCCTTAGTACTATCTATACATATTAATAACTACTTCGTTTTCAAATATGCTTCAAATATAGAGTGGTACATGCCACTACTTGCCTCGAGTGTATCTAGCCTTCTCGCATTCATTTTTCTAATAAATAAAAGTGTTAGATATACAGCCAAAAATCAGGATAAAAGATGGTGGCTAATACCTAAGAGGTATCAAAAGACTCTTCCTATATGGATCGTACTTGATGAAAATCAATGTGTTTTGGCCCATACCTTTGACTTATCTAAAACGGGTACATTTATCTCATCACTAGATGGTCTCGAGAACAAACTGCAGTCCCAACTAGAACTAGGAAAAGAAGTGAAAGTTCTAATTGGAGATAAAGATGATATTGAATTTCATTGTAATGCTTCAGTAGTTAGAAAAACAGAAGCAAAGGGAAATTACCCATCAGGCGTAGGATTACACTTTGATAATATCCCAATAATAGAAAAGTTTCATCTTAGTAGAATATTAAACAACCCTACTCTTGGTCTTTAAAGCAAAAGATAATTGCAGGAAGAAGGAGTAGATCAGTAACTAAAGCAATTGATAGAACTAGTGCACAAAGAATTCCAAAGTTAATGTTTGGAGTTAGATTTGCGAACATAAATAAACCAAAGCACGAAACTAAAATAACAGTTGTAACAATCAGTGCTAGTCCGGTTGAAGTAAATACTTTAACCATAGCTTCAAATATACTAAGCCCACTCTTCCTTAGTAAGTTATAATGACTAAGAAAATGTATCGTATCATCTACAGCAATCCCAAGAGTCACACTGGCCACAATTGCACAGCCAATATCAATAGGTTTATCTAAAAGAGTAAGCGCACCTGCTCCAAAGATAATAGGTAAAACATTAGGTATAAGACTTAGAAGCCCTAGTTTAATATTTTTAAAAATTAAAATCATTATGACTGTAATAAGTGTTAGGGCCATAGCGATTGAAGTGAAGAAAGTGAAGACAACATAGCTATTCATTCTATGAAAAAGAATAGGCTTCCCTGTTGTTTTAACATTTAATCCAATTTCTTTAGCTTTTCTTTCATAGTCTTCAACACCTCGAAGTGAATCTTTCGATGTCTGCAATGACCATAGGATAGAAAGCCTTAGCTTTTGCTGAGGGAGGTCCATTCTATTATTTAGGTCCATCCCAACAGGAAGTGACATTGTGTACATAAACAATTCTTGAGCGATCTGATCTTTTCGTTCAGGAATTTTAAAGAATTCTTTCTTTCCTTCATTTAGTGATTGATTCATCTCTTTTAAAATATTGATTACACTAAGAGACTTATTCACATACTCTTTCTCTTCCAGCCACTCTTGAAATGATTCTACTTTATATAGAAATTCCGGAGAAGTAACTCCACCTGCAACTCCAGAATCTACAATCAGCTCAGGTCCACCTACGCCACCATACGAATTTAAAATAAACCTATTTCCATAAGAAATAGGATCTTCATCAGAGAAGTATGTATACGGGTCTGAGTTAATTTCATTTTTTATTGCTAGATAAGTAAATAAGCTAGATATCAAAAAGAAACTTCCTATAATAGCAATCCTATATTTTTTTACAAAATCTAAATACTTTCGAACAGTGTCTTCCGGCAGTACTTTGACTTTGAGACTTTTAGGCGTTTGATTTTTATTAAAAATAATTAATAAAGGTACCGCTGTTAAATAAGTATAGAGAAAAGCAAAAAACGTTCCTACCCCAGCAAGAACACCGAGGTCTGCCACAGGTTTAATATCGCTAGACGTAAGAGAGAAGAAACCAATCATTGTTGAAAAAGTAGTTAAGAATATTGGCCATAGATTCTTTCTTAAGGTGTGGGTACAAGCATGAAACCGGTCTCCAGTCCTAGCAAACTCATCGTAAAAAGAGGCCATCAAATGAACAGAGTCAGCAACAGATATGGCAATTAAGATTGAGGGTAATACAAATGTTAAACTATTAACAGTAAAGCCAAAAAGCCCTATGAGACTCGTTGTAGAGACTAACGAGAGAGTGATAATGACCATTGGAATAACAACACCAATTAAACTTCTAAAGCAGAATATGAGATAAACCATAACTAAGATAAGAAGTAATGGAGACATTGTATAAAGGTCATCGAATGAAACCTTCTGAAACCTGTCTGACAGAGGAGGTTGTCCCATGTAGTGAAAAGTTAATCCCTTTTCATCTCTATAATTTTCAGTTGTTTTCTTTAGTCCTTCAGTAATTTTTGCATAATCAGGAGCCTTATCAGGATTATGTGAAATGAATGCATAAATGGAAGCACTTTTACCATCTTCACTAATGTAGTACCCAGGTATTACCTTATGATCTAAGGCTTCTTTTCTTTTTTGAGTAAGATACTCTTGATCTTTAATCTTTTCAGAATATAGAAATTCTTCAGTTAAAATTTCATCTTCAAAGGACCTAGTCCAATAAAAGTTAGTAAGAGATTGTACTCTCATAACTTCTGGGACCTTCCACATTTTTTCAGTAAGGTCTTCCAGCATACTCATAAACTTAGGATTAAAAACATCTGAGTCTGACTCAATAACTAGAACCGCAGACTCATCATTTCCAAATGTTTTTTCAAAGTTCTCTAAAGTTTTTATATTTGGATCACTACTTGCAAACCAAACTTTGGCAGAGAAATCCATCTTCGTATTCGCTAGGAAAGGTAGTCCAGAAAGAAAGATTAGGGCCGCAATCAATAAGCATTTATATTGATGAAGGACAACAAAGTTAACAAGTCTATTTCTTATTTGATTATGCACTTTTTTACTCTATATTTATAATTACTTAAGGCAATTAGGGCTTTGTATATATAATTATCTGCTATTGATTGCATAATAACAACACTACTGATAAACGAAAACCATGAAAAAAACATACTTTTTAACTATTAAAGAGATCTTCTTATTCTCTATCCCATTGATAGCTGGTCAAATTGGACAAATGCTTTTTGGAATCGGGGATATTGTCGTAGCAGGTAGGTATTCCAACGATGTAGTTGCTGCCCTTGGAGTAGCAAATGGTTTACTTGCTCCTTTAATGATGTTTGGACTCGGTGTGACGTTTGCTGTTGGTCCATTATCAAGCCAGTTTAGAGGTAAGAAACAAAAAGATAACTCATTATTTGCAAATGCTCACTACTTGATGCTTGCACTTAGTCTTCTTTTACTATGTGGTATAGGTGCCCTGATCCTACTTCTACCGACCTTTAATTTTAATCCAAATATATCTCCTTTAATCTTAGATTATATTTTAATCGCTGGTCCAAGTATTGTTCCTGCAATACTATTTCAGGTATCCAAAGAATATCTTCAGGCATGGGATAAGAATGTATTTTCAAATGTTCTCATCCTAGTATTCAATGTCATAAACATTGCAATGAACTATATTTTAATTTTTGGGGAATTTGGTTTACCAGAACTTGGAATCAAAGGTGCTGCAATTGCCACGACTATATCTAGAGTTCTGATGTTCGCAACTCTATTTTTCTATACTAAATCAAAATTTGAAATCGATTGGAGCTTCAATAAAGTTCTATTTAAAAGAATATATAAGTTTGGAATACCTATTGGTCTGGGAACTTTAAGTGAAATCCTTATGTTTTCAGCAGTAACAGTCTTAATTGGAAAGATGTCTATTATTGCATCAGCTTCACATAATATTGTACTAAATCTTGCAAGTTGTACTTTTATGATCCCTCTCGCTATATCCAGCGCTGCTTCTGTTAAAGTTGGTAAGGAATATGGAGCCGGAAGTCAGCAGGGAATACTCCTCTACTCTTTGTCATCCATAATTATGGTTGCAATAATAATGATTGGAACTTGTGTAATGTACCTAACAGCTCCAGACATTATCGTTAGATTTGCAACTGATGACCCAGAACTTATTAGCTATAGTGCTGGTCTCTTACTCTATGTCGGTCTATTTCAGATCCCAGATGGTATTCAAGTTACTCTCTGGGGAATACTAAGAGGATTAGAAGAAACAAAGTATCCAATGATTCTCTCGCTACTTTTCAATTGGTGCGTGGGAATCCCTATAGGTTATTGGCTTGCCACGACCAAAGGAATGGAGGCCGCAGGCCTATGGGCAGGGCTGGCAATAGGTCTAACCATTATGTCAGTAGGTCTAAGCTGTGTATTCTTCTTTAAATTTCGAGTAGTTAAATCAAATTTAATCCCTATCGCCTAACAAGATTCTAACCAAAACTTGTTAGGTAACACTTACACGATCACTAGACTCTTCTTTATAAGTGTTTTATTTTTACCTAAAAATTCTATAGGGGAAAAGATGAAACAATCACTTATGCTTTTAATAGCACTATCAATTTTTACATCATGTGGTGATAAGCACACTTTTGATACTCCCGTTACAGGTGAAAGTACTGGTAACTATCAACAAACAGGTACTCAAAACCTTGATTCTATTGTAGAAATTGCAGCTCATGACAACCCTTCAGATTACTACAATGATACGTTCCATGCTAAATACCTATCTAAACTTTCAAATCCAAGTCAAATTTCAGACAAAGATTTAAGTAATCTAAAATCAGAACTAAATAAAATATTAAAATGGGAACACACTAGAGTTCCAGGAAAGAGAGATTCAACAAAGAGATGTGCTAAAGGCGCTAAAGAGTCAAACTCATGTTATTCACATGACTTTAATACTTATAGAGATTACAGTCTTGCAAGAACTTACCTCTACGGAAAGATTCATCTTCAAGTAACTGACTCTGGAGAATACGCTCTGGATACTCTTTACTGTCAAAAAGTATTCACAAGCAAAGATTTAAAGAATCCTCAATATGCAATTGGTGTTATGAGAAAGCCAGATTACAATACAATTAATGCTGAACATATTTGGCCAAGAAGTAAATTTGAAGAAGTGAAAGAATCAGATTTCTATAATTTAAAGTTAGCTGATATTCATAACCTTGCTCCTTCGTATGCTAAAACAAATCAAGAAAGATGGAATTATCCTTTTGGTAACTTAACTCAAAACTCAACAGTAGTTAAGAACTTCTCAGAGTACTGTGAAACATCAAATGCAGTAGTATTCTCAGAGAATGGAAATAACTACATTGAGGCACCTGATGCAGTTAAGGGTGATATTGCTAGAGCAATGTTCTATATGTCGACAAGATACTATAATTACAAAAAGCCAAATGCTATGAATATTGATTCAGAACAAGAAGCTGTATTAAGAGGGTGGCATAAGCTAGATCCTGTTTCTGATGAAGAAAGAGAAAGAAATAATAAAATATTCTCTGTTCAACATAATAGAAACCCATACGTTGATTACCCAGAGCTTGTTGACTTAGTTAACGATCTTTAATCAAAGTAAACGTCTGAGTAATCCTTTATTCAGACGTTAAAGCTTTAAGCTTCCGTTCTCTACTAACTTTGAAATAATCATATCAAAATGTTTTAAAGGATAGGCCCCTCGAACTGGAATACCATTTACTAGAAACCCTGGAGTCCCTTCCATACCAAATCGAGAGGCTTCTGATAGATCCTCTGCAATCCTAAGCTTAATAGCTTCAGACTCTAAGTCTTTACCTAACCTTTTCATATTTACGCCAAGTTTCTTACTTAGCTCATTCAAGAACTTTTCCCCGCTCTTTAATTCATTTTGATTAGTGAAAATATAATCATGAAACTCTATAGCAAGACTCTCTTTTTGAAGTCTTATGGCCTCATAATATTTTGCTGCGATAATTGCATTTTCATGAAAACTTAATGGAAGGTGCTTAAATACAAATTGAATTTTTCCCTCATACTTCTCGAGAAGAGTTTTAACTGTTTTATATCCCTTAGAGCAATATGGGCATTCAAAGTCACTATACTCTACAATAGTAAGAGGAGCTCCCTTAGTACCTCTAATAAGTTCATCTTTACGAATTGAAGGCTTAAATGGATTATCAAATGCTTTCTTTAGCTGAATTTCTTCATCAAGTTTTCTTTGTTCAACTATTTTCTGCTGTCCTTTTCTCACCGCATTTTGAAATGCAATCACAAATTGGTCAGGATTATTTTCAATAACTTTAGTTAAAATCTCTGGTCTTTCAATCAGGGTCTTGGTTAACTTCTCTTCGAATCTTTCTTGTGTGATACAAGAAGTGAAAATGAGTAATGGTGTTAAAAGTAGTAATTGTTTTTTCATAGTTATCCCCTGTGATAAGATTTAACCACAGGAGATTTTTAAAGTGTCATCCGAATGTAAACTCTTAGTTAATTCTCATTGAATCTAAAACGATATCCAATACCACGAACAGTCTCAATCAACTCATCACTAAGCTTTTGTCTTATCTGAAGAACGTGTGTATCAACAGTTCTCGTAGAAGGATAGTTCTCATATCCCCAGACTTTATTTAAAATTTCTTCTCTTGAAAAGGCCCTATTCGGACTCTCAGCAAGAAGTGAAAGAAAATCAAATTCCATTTTTGTAAATTCAGTAACTACACCATGCCAACGAATTTCTCTTTCATTTTGATTAATAACTAAATCACCACGAACTAAAACACCATCAGAAGAATCATTTTCTTTTTTTCCATGATCTCTAATTTGTACTCTAATACGAGCAATTAATTCTCTAGGCTCAAAAGGTTTAGTCATATAATCATTAGCACCTGCTTCAAGACCAATAACTTTATCGATTAAATCAGTTCTTGCAGTTAACATAATAACTGGTTTATTAAGGTCGCTCTCTCTTATCTCTTTTAAGAAATCAACGCCTTGACCATCAGGTAACATCCAATCAAGGATAATAAGTTCTTCATCTTTATGAAGCTCTCTAGCTTGGGCCAGTGACTGTGCCCAAACAACCTCATGACCTTCTCCAGTTAAATAACTCTTAAGAGAAGAACCTAAACTATCATCATCTTCTACTAGTAATAATTTACTCATGACTGACCTTCTCCTTTCTGAGGACGTCTATTTTTTAAGACAATACGAAAGGTTGTTGGATTTGGAGAGAAGCTAATTTCTCCTCCCATTTCCTTCACAACTTGTTTCACAATATTTAAACCAAGCCCAGTACCTGAACTTTTATTTCCTTTAGCAAACTCTTCTGACATTTCAGCAAAAGTGTGGAAATCACAATGCCCTTGATCAATTACGCAGACTTCAACGGCTTCCTTCAAGTATTCAACTCTAACTTCAACAGGAGGCTTTCCATGAAAGAATGCATTTCCAATAAGGTTTTTTAGAACAATTTGAGTCCAGTAAGAATCTAGCCTTATGCTCTTATCCTCGACTGGTAAATTCAAAGTTAAGTCATCTCCATGCTCATCAATAAACGGCAGGGCCAAATCATAAATAAAGTCATTCATCGATGAAACCTCTTCACAGTTCAGATGAATAAGCTTCTTTCCTTTATTGGCCTTTAAATAATGTCTTGAAGTCTCAGTTAATCTTTGAAGTCTATAGACCTCACCAGACATTCTTAAAAACGTCTCCTGAACCTCATCATCCATAGTATCGTACTTCTTATTTAACTTCTCCATAAGGAGTAACATACTTGTTATTGGTGTTCTAAACTCATGCCCTAGAATTCTTAGAGCAAGCCTTCTCTTTTCATCTTCATGCTTTTGGTTTTGTAGTCGAATAATTAATAATCTTACAACAATTACACAAATAAGAACTAGACCAAATAAGAAAACAATCGTCCCTTTATTGGCTATTGTTAGAATATGCCCTACTCGATATTCCCAACACAATTGACCATCTTGATAGAAACAACTTCTCCCAAACTTATGATTGTGGAGAAAATAAGGAGAATCTTTTAAAAAGCTCTCCAAATCTTCTCTTGAGTAAAAGCGATATTCTAAGATAGAGAAAAATGAAGGATACGTTATACGTGCGAGTAAGAATTCCTCAGTCAGAATAGTACCCCTACCACGAGAAACTTTACGAAGTGAATCTGTATCCAATTTTGCAAGCAAAGCAAATTTACCACCTAGATCACCTATAGATTTAGTGATGAGTGCAAGCTCAGTTACGTGAAAGTATGGAAGGTTTTTTAAAACCCATTCTCTATTATTTTGATTATTCTTATTTAAAAGGTACGCGAGATAAGCATAACTTTTACCACTTGGATGCATGTAAGGAGCTTCTCTAAAAAAGCTATCATTCAAATTAGAAATTTTCCCACAACGAAATTCTTCCCACACCCACACTTTTTCAAAGTTCATTCTACTAAGCAATGACTTAAGTCCAGTAAAACACCCCTTACTAGAGAAGTACTGAACACTCTTATCAGAGCCTGGCTCAGGAAGAGTATAAATAGGATCTATAAGTTGAAACTGTTCGGGTGAGTAATAAAGAGAGTTAAAGTTAATAATGGACTTAGGTGCCACAGACTTTTGAAAATTTAACTTAAGACGCGTTATATTTTCTTCATCCTCAGGTGTAGAAGTATAAGTCCCCTTCAAAAGAAGGGAAACATAACCTGTAGCAAAGGCCATAGATATTGCTGTAAATATAAGAATTAAATATAGTTTCATTGTCAGTTTATAAGTTAGTCTAAATGATAGAAGTAATTGTCCGTAAACAGTCAATTCTTTGTCATAATACTAGGATATATTATCCATAATTTCAAAACCTTATAATAACTAACAACAAATAATACTTAAATATATGACCTATAACATAAAAGACATTTGTAAAGATGCGTTACGGCCGATATAAGTACAACTCATTGTTATCATTATATAAAAGGAATGAAGATGCTAATTCTTGGAATAGATCTAGAAGGAATGAACGAAAACCTTGTCGAAAATGGGGTTAATTTAGCAAAAGATAGAGTAACAGAAATCGGTGCAGTTCTCTGGGACACTGAATTTAATCAACCTATTCAAATCTATTCAGAACTAATTCACGAAGAAGACAGAATTCCAATCTCAGATGAAATTGAAGAATTAACAGGTATCAATGACATCATGTTAATTAAATACGGATTAAAAGGTGAAGAAATAAAAATGGGACTTGAGCGTCTTGCTTTAATAATGAAGAAAGCGGACTTCCTTATGGCCCACAATGGTCCTAACTATGATATCCCAATGCTTAGAGCATTATTTGAAAGATTTAGAGTTCCATTTCCAGAAATGAAATGGATAGATTCTAAAACTGACATTGAATTCCCTAAAAGAATTATAGCAAACTCACTCTCTGCTCTAGAGCATGCTCATGGGTTTATTAATCCATTCCCTCATAGAGCAGTAACAGATGTACTTTCAATGCTAAAAGTAGCAGCTCATTATGACTTTGAAAGAATTGCAGCATTAGCAAGTTCGCCAAAAGTTAAAGTTATTGCTGATCTTCAAGCACCAAACTGGAAAAATCAAAGAGACGTTGACGAATTCAACAAGATAAAAAGTAAAGTATCTAGAGCTCGTTTCTCTTGGAATCCTTCAAATAAAAAATGGTCAAAAAGTGTTCATAGAATACTTATTGAAGAAGGAAAACTAGGCTACGATTTTGACTGGTATGTTGAGTAAGAATGCATAGATATGCTCCTGAGCGTAGCTTTCCTAGCTACGCTTTCACTCCTGGAAAAAATATACATCCAAATAAAGAAGGCGGACATAGTTTTGGCCTTGATGAAATAATTTCGAGTAAATTATCTCTTAACAATAATGATTACCTCTTTGCTATTGATCTAATGAATCACCAATACTACTGGGAAGCTCACGTTTACCTTGAGGCGATATGGAATGCTCATAAAAGGAAAGGTCCTGAAGCATCCTTTTGCAAAGGATTAATAAAAATGAGTGCTGGAGCTTTAAAGTTTAAACTCAATTCTATGCCATCATTTGAAGGACATTTAGATAGGGCCATCGAATTATTTGAAAGTATCATTGATATTGAACTCGACTCAGGAGTTCAACCAGAAGAATTAATTTTAATATGTAAAAAGTGGAAAGAAGAAAATTTTGTTTCTATAACAATCTAGTCATCAATATTTCGCATATGTTCAGCAAAGCTTGTAAAGCTATTCCACAGATAACCATCAAACTCTTTATTAAGCTTTAAGTCGTCCATAGACTTTCTCATACACAGAAGCCACTCTTCCTTCTCAACAGATGATATCTTAAATGGTAAGTGACGGGCCCTCATTCTTGGATGACCATATTTCTCAATATAAAGAGATGGTCCACCAAACCATCCAGACAAAAACATTTTTAGTTTCATTTTCGAAGGCTCAAGGCTCTTTCCATGCAGATCTCTACACTTCTTCGCCTCAGGCAAGGTATCCATATAGTAATAGAACTTATCTACTAACTTATTAATTCCCTTTTCTTCACCAACAAGTAAATAAGGAGTGATATCCTCTTCTTTAAGCTTTTTAGGGAGTATATATTGAAAGATTTTCTTAAACATATTCCCCTTCTATCACAATGAACAAATATTAGCTATAATTAGCGCTATGATCCTATTAATAATCATCTCGATACTACAAATAATTTTCATACTTTATATCGCCCTACAGCTAATTGCAGGGGAGAAAATAGAAAGTATAGAGCAAGACTATAGTTCTGTAATATCAAAGGAATCATCATACTATTATGAAGACTTTTCTGTAGATAATATCAGTACTGAAGACATCTGCCATAATATAATGAAGTTAAATATAAACCATATCTACTTCATACATGGAACCTTTGTTGGAGATGACCCCTTTGATATTCTATCTTTTTTAGAGAGAGCATTTCCAAATTTGAAAGAGAATATAATTAATAAAATTAGGACTCAAATAAAAAGTGGAAACAACCTTTTTGCAAGAGAGCTTGGAAACTTTCATCCAAATTTAATAAAAAGATTAAAAGAAATTTGTCCAAAAGATACTCGATTTGAAAACTTCACTTGGTCATCATCAAATCACCATATTGCAAGACTTCGAGGAAGCTTGAACCTCATGCGCTCAATCCATTCAAATACTTCTCCAGGAGAGAGAGTATTACTCTACGGTCATTCTCATGCAGGCCAAATTTTCACACTTCTAAGTCAATTACTTAGTAAAGGCTCAATTGCATCACAATTAAAAGAAGTTTTATTAAAAAGCGATGTTGAAATCACAGAACTCAATAATCTTATTGAGAGCTGTAAAAGAAGAAAGTTTGATTTTGTGACTTTAGGAACACCTGTTCGTTACACATGGAATAATAAAACATTCCCTCATTCAACTCTCCTTCACTTCATAAATCATCGAGGAAAAGTTCCGATGGGGGGAAGTCTCACAAGCTCAATAACGACAAAAAATGGAGATTATATTCAACAATGGGCAGTGGCAGGTAGTGACTCAAAAAGCCCAATAAAAGAGGATCAAAAACTAAATGAGGAGCTTGATTTAATACTAGGTATTGGACGAGACTCAGCGATGTTAAGAAGAAATATAAAATTTAAAAAGAGATTACATAAATACGGTGAGCATATCTTAGTAGACTTTAAAGATAACTCTAGAGTACCTAATTCTTTTTTAACTATATTTGGTCACGGTGTTTATACTAGAAAAGAACCTATGCTTTGGATTATTGATCAGTCATTGAAAAGAATGACATAAAAAAGGGAGGTCTAAGACCTCCCTCAATTCTATACTTAAAATTACTTTGATCTAATTTCTTTCATTATTTAGCATTCTAAATGCATCTACTCTTCCAGCTGCAGAGTACTTTGAAAGTGAACTGTTAAGAACAGTTGATTCCATAAGTCTATTCTTAGCTTCGATAATTGAAATTCCTGGCTCGTTAGCTAATAGTAAACCTAGAACTCCTGAAACAAATGGTGTTGCCATTGATGTTCCTGACATTTTCTTGTATCCACCATTTTTTACAGTAGAAAGGATATTTGAACCTGGAGCAAAAACATGAACACTAGTCTTTCCGTAGTTTGAGAAGCTTGATCTATTACCTTTCCCATCCATTGCACCTACAGTAACAATTCCATCTACTTTATAGTTTGCTGGATAAGTTGGTCTAGCATCATTATCAGATCTTGAGTTTCCTGCTGCTGCAACAAACATTGTTCCTGCATCTTGAGCTGCTTGAATAGCTTCTTTTAAAGCTTCAGATCTTTCACCACCACCCCATGAGTTTGAAGTAATATGTGCACCATTTCTCATTGCATATTCTACTGATTTAATTGCACCAATTGTTTCTCCAGAACCACTATCTGTTAAGAATTTAATCCCCATTAGTTTAACATTGGCCATTACACCTTTTACACCAATAGAGTTGTGTGAAGCTCCTATAACACCTGCACAGTGAGTACCATGAGAGTGACCATCAGTTGGGTTACCATCATTATTTGCAAAGTCATAACCATAGATATCATCTACATAACCATTTCCATCGTCATCAACACCTTCAATACCATTTAGTTCAGCATCGTTAGTCCACATTTGATCTTTAAGATCTGGGTGAGTGAAATCAATTCCTGTATCGATAACAGCAACGATTACTTCCTTACTACCTTTAGAGATTTCCCATGCTTTTTCAGCGTTAACATCTTCTCCGGCTTTCCCTCTTGAGAACCAACCACCAGAGTTCTTACCATCATTAGTTAATCCCCATTGCTGAGAATACTTTGGATCTAAAACTTCTTTATTAGTATCTACTGGGTCTACTTTGATAATCCAGTTTGGCTCTACATATTCAATTTCAGGATTACTCATTAATTCTGAAACTGCTTTGTTAGATAAATCAACGTTTGATAATTTAGCAAAGTCACCAAAAGACAGATTTAATTTTTCAAAATCACCAATTGACTTGAAAGACTTTTGTTCTAAAAGCTTAGAACCTTTCTTGAATTTTACTATGTATCCATTGAAATCTTGGGCAACAGTATTGACTGAAAGTGCAAGAGCGCACGATAAAATTAACTTTTTCATAACATCATCCTTGATAGTTAAATAATTTCTACTTTAATACTTTTTCAGACACAAAATCATCTGACAAGGCAAAAAAAAGGCTGTAAGATTTTGTTATCTTTAAATAAGGGAACAAAATGAACGCTGAAACTGCGCCAAAAAAGAAACAAGAAAACTCATTTTTAAATATAGCTTTGAATGTGATTATTCCTTCAGTAATCCTCACAAAATTTAGTTCTGATGAACATTTAGGACAAGTATATAGTCTTATCATAGCACTCAGCTTCCCTATTGGTTATGGGGCTTACGACTACTTTAAGCAAAAGAAAGTTAACTTTTTTTCTGCGTTAGGTTTATTCTCTGTGATCATGACTGGAGGTATCGGATTATTCAATTTAAATAGAGATTGGATGGTTGCAAAAGAAACATTAATTCCATTTTTTATGGGTATTGCAGTGATAGTTAGTCAGTATACAAGTAAGCCACTTGTGAAAACTTTTTTAGGTCAGATGATAGATATTGAGTTAATTGATAAGTCTTTCAAAGAGCATGGGCATAATGGACTATTTGAAAAAAATCTTAAAATTGCCTCACTTTGTCTAGGTGGGACGTTCTTTGTTTCTGCAGTTTTAAACTATATACTAGCTATAAAGATACTTGTTGGTGAGCCTGGAACTGTAGAGTTTAATGAAAGTCTTGGAAAAATGACGGCGTTAAGCTTTCCTGTAATTTCAGTACCAATGGTAATTATGGTTGGTTTAATCATTGCTTACTTAGTAATGACAATTAAGAAGAATACAGATTTAGAAATTGAAGCAATTTTAAAACAATAGGAAGTTATGAAGTTTAATAAACTCGGTAATACAGACATAGACGTTAGCTTAATTTGCATGGGGACAATGACCTATGGTGAGCAGAATACTGATACAGAAGCATTTGAAATGCTTAACTATGCATTTGACCAAGGTATTAACTTCTATGACACTGCGGAAATGTACCCTATTCCTCCAAAGCCTAGAACTGTTCATAAGACAGAAGAAATCCTAGGAAGATGGGAAGTATTTCAAAAGCAGAGAGATAAAATCATTATGGCCACAAAAGTTGTTGGACCAGGTGAATTTGTAAAGCACATAAGAAATGGTCCTAGACTTAAAAAAGAACATATCATTACAGCACTTGAAGGATCTTTAAGTCGTCTAAAAACTGACTATGTTGACTTATATCAATTGCACTGGCCTGATAGAAATACTAATTTCTTTGGTAAAAAAGAATACGCACACGACAATAGTGAAGACATAGTTCCACTCGAAGAGATTTTAGAAGCGCTTACAGAGTTAAAGAAGAGCGGTAAGATTAGAGAGATTGGTGTTTCTAATGAAACAGCATGGGGAGTTATGAAGTACTTATCATTAAGTGAGCAACAGGGTCTTGCAAGAATGCAAAGTATTCAAAACCCTTATAACCTTCTTAATAGAACTTATGAAATAGGTTTAGCAGAAGTTGGTCACAGAGAGAATATTGGACTACTTGCCTACTCACCACTTGGCTTTGGTGTGCTTTCAGGGAAATACCTTAATGGAAATATGCCAGAGGGTGCTAGAATAACAAAATGGCCTCATTATAGTAGATATTCTAGTGTGGAGTCTGTTGAAGCAACAAAAATGTATGCGAATATAGCAAAAGATCTTGGTATTTCTTTAGCGACTTTAGCTCTTTCATTCGTAAATTCAAGACCATTCTTAGCTTCTAATATTATTGGTGCTACAAATATGGAGCAGTTAAAAGAAAATATTAACTCCATAAAGTATGAATTAAGCGAAGAAACACTTGAGTCAATAAATCAAGTACATCGTATTTACTCAAACCCTGCACCATAACAGGCGATAGTATTGCCTAGTATTATTAATATCTATTGGATGAATAATATAATCCGATAGGTTATTTAGATTTTATTTATTTTTTTAGATAATTTCTGAAAAATAAACTAAAATAAGTTTATTGTATGCGTAACAAGGATAGTACACATGTCAATGATTGAAAGATTTTTTAAAGATTCAAATAAAAATACTGAATCTGAATCAACACCGGTTTCACTCGCAACATACTTTCATGAGTTAGAAGGAAGCCCAGACTTTCCATATACTCTTGCATTAAAGGCCTATGATAACTTAAAGGCATCAGCAAGTAGTCAGGAAGAACTATTCTATTTTCTTATGGAAGATTGTATCTTCACTTCACTCTATGCAACTTTCTATGAAGAGCTACTTGTTACAATTAAAGAAAATAATGATGTAGCTATTCCATTAATTGATAGATTTGCTGATGATTCTGAAGACAGAGAAAGAATGATTGCAGAGCAAACTCAACACCATTTAAGCTTTATTGAAAATAAAGGTCTATGCCCTGGTTGTCCATGTTGTGATAATCATCAAGATGTAGCGGACCTTATTCAGTTTTGGCAAAAAGGTGATATAGACTTTTTTACTAACCTCTATATTGGAATGCAGACTATACAATTCTCAATGGAGAATCTAATTTATGATGTAGTTCCATCAGCAAATAATGTTATTGAATTATTAAATCATAAGAATATATTAGAATTTAGACAGTATATTTTTGATTACGCCGAAGAAAAAGGTTTGTAATAATCAGAACCTCTTCATATGAAGAGGTTCTTTAATACCTTAGTATCTCCAAAGACTAGATGCCCAAGTAAAGCCACTTCCAAATGCAGCACTAGCGACTAGCATTCCCTCTTTAAGCTTACCTTCTTTGATTGCATCATGCATACCAAGTGGAATTGTAGCAGCAGTTGTATTTCCATACTTTTGAATAGTATTGAATATTTTTTCTTCAGGAATCTTTAACACTTCTGCAACTTTTGAATTAATTCTTAAGTTTGCTTGATGAAATAAGAATAGATCTACATCTTCAATCTTAACTCCCATTTCAGCACATGATTGCGTTAATGTTTCGGCCATTCTCTTTACAGCATGTACAAAAACAGTTTTTCCATTCATCTCAGGAAAGTGTAGTCCCTCATCTAGGAGAGCATGACTAATTCTATCGGCACCAATATCAGTACCAGGTGCTGGAACCCACAACTCTTTAGCAAATGTTCCATCAGCATGAAGATTTGTAGTCAGTATATGAGAATCTTTAGACTTGTCTTTTACTTCAGTTCTAGAAACAACAACAGCACCTGCACCATCACCAAAGAGAACAGAGACAGAACGTCCGCGAGGTGTTTTATCTAGACCTTTTGAGTGAACTTCAGCACCAACGACTAAGACATTTTTATGTCCTCCGGATTGTACAAACTTATCAGCTAAGCTTAATCCATATAAGAATCCCGTACATTGTTGTCTAATATCAAAAACAGTTATATTTGGAATTCCTAACTTAGTTTGTAAGAAGCAGCCTGTCCCGGGAAAGTCATGATCAGGACTAAGCGTTGCAAAAACAATCATATCAATGTCAGAAGGCTCAAGACCAGCATCTGCTATAGCAATATTTGAAGCTTCTAATGCAAGGTCAGAAGTACAAGTATTCTCATCAACCCAGTGTCTCTGCTCGATTCCAGTTCTTTGAATAATCCACTCATTAGATGTATCCATCATTTCTTCAAGATCACTATTCTTATAAATTTTTGGTGGAACATAAGAACCAACGCCAGTTATTCGACTATTAAACGCCATAGGAATTCCTTTTTATATAAATATAGGGTTAATCAATGATAACAGCTGATTTGATTAGTGCAAATAGAAAGAGATGTAAGAAAAAAATACGATAATTTCTTGGCCATAAGAGAAAGCTTTGTTAGACTATTTTCAACATTAAATCCAAGGATGGATAATGACTTTAAATAAATTAATATTTTGCTCTACTTTATTATTCAGTATCAACTCTTTTGCTTTATTAAAAGACTATGATTACTACCCTGCTTCTCTTATAGAAAGTATTGAGAATGATAAGCTAGACTCATCAGAGATTAAAGAAGAGCTCTTTAAAGTTCTTAGTTATTATCACATTAAAACGGATGATAAAGATCTAGTGACAGAAAAATGTCAAAAAGATCAAACTTGCTACACTCAAATAAAAACAATTTCATATAAAGAAGCCAGAATAGAGCTATTTGGTAATTTGCACCTTAAGCAAGACCAAAGAGGAAGTTATACAGTAAAAGACCTCTACTGCGAAAATGAATATGGAGAAAATCAAGGCATTGGCCCAGGAAAGATTCCTACTGCTTCTGTTATGAACTGTGAGCACACTTGGCCACAAAGTAAATTTAATCCAAACCTTAGTAAATCCCTTCAGAAAACAGACCTTCATCACCTATACCCTGTAAACAACAGAGCTAACAGCTCTAGAAGTAATAATATATTTGCAGAAGTTAACGGTAGAGTTATCAATGAAAATTGTACAGCTTCTACTAGAGGCAATGCAATTGGAACTAATATTACAGCATTTGAACCTCCCACAAGCCACAAAGGAAATGTAGCAAGAGCTATGTTTTACTTTTCAGTAAGGTTTAAAATGCCAATTGGTGAGCTACAGGAAAGATACTTAAGAAACTGGAATCAAGAAGATCCAGTAGATGAAGAAGAGAGAATAAGAAATCAAAAGATTTATGAGTTTCAAAACAACAGAAACCCTTTTATCGATCAACCAGAACTGGTAAATACTATTCATGACTTCTAGAAATATATTAATATTGATTTCTTTTCTTATTTTTTCATCATGTACTTCTGTAAAGATGAAGGAAGCACCAAAGCACTACTCCAAAGAGACAATGAGAAGCTTTGAAGAAATAGAGAGACAGAATGCACTTGAAAGGTATAGAAAACTTCGTCTTCAAAACTGGGAAGCTACGAAAAAAGGAAAAGTGAGTAGAACTAGACCGAAACGTTATTCACGACCTAGAAACTCAAATAGAATAGTAGCTCCTAAAAAAGTTGTACCTCCAAAGAAGAGAATTATTCCAACTAACCCTGAAGAGCAAAAAATTGAAGTTGATCAAAATATTAAATTCTTCTGTATGGAGAAAAGAAAAGATCCAAGGTTTAAGGGCCCTACAAGCTGTGAATCCTATACCGAGAATATACTCAATGAATGTGAAGATTCTTATCAATGGAATGATAAGAAGCTTACAAACTGTGTTAAATCTAAATTAAAATAAACCTATAGCTTAACTTTTCTATCTTCGCTTAGGATCTCTTCAGGTGGCTGAGTGGCCTCGATTTCAATTTCTTCTTCTTTTACAAACCATTGTGGTTTTCTTAGTAATGATTCACCTTCAATTTCTTCCAGTCTCATTCTTTCTCTTAAGCTCATAAACACTCCTTGCTAGAACTTTATTCTTTAGTGAGTTCTTTCGTTCTATAAAACACAACTCAATCAAAGATATTTAGAATAACAGTAGTATTGCTTAAAGTCAATGTAAGAACTATTAAACAAACTTATACAAAAGTAGTTAACTGATTGAATATACTATTACTAAGTACTAGATATCACTATGTAAGAAATAATGAGATTCTAGACATTGAAGAGAAATGGACCTAGCCTATAAGCTATGGAAATTAAGGTTTATAAATGAGTAGAGAATATTGCGAAGTATGCACTAGAGCACTAAAAGGATGCATTTGTAAATTTACAACGACTACTGCTAATACAACTCCAGTGACAATACTCCGTCATCCAAGTGAAGTTAAGAGCCTGAAAGGTACTGTGCAGCTCTTGGCGTTATCCCTTGAAGATATCCAACTGTACGACGGTGAAGTATTTGAGAAAGAAGATATTCTAAAGCCTAACCTTGAAAATATACTTGTATTTCCAAGTGATGAATCAGTAAATCTAAAAGAGTTTGTTGCCACTGAGCAATTAGATAATAAAAAACACTTTATTTTTATCGATGGCACCTGGAAGAAGGCCTATAAAATACTACAACTCAATCCTTATTTAAAAGATATCACACATATCAATTTACAGCTTGATTCAGACTCTCCCTATGCACAAGTCAGAAAGCAGAAGGATGGTGGGTTCAGCACTCTGGAAGCAGTTGTAAATACTCTCAAAGCTTTTGAAGGTGATGAAGAATATAAATCTCTAGAGAAATCTTTTGAGCAATTTGTAGAATATTTAAAAAAGCTATCTACTTAACATCTATTGATTTAATTTTATCAGTTATAGCAGCATTCTTTCTAATCCCAGGGCAATTTGTTTCCTCATAAGCAAGCGTCGCTCTATTAGAAAAGTAATTACTTCTCTTCTTCCCCTGATAAAGCCAACTCTTGCCATACCATAGGGATACTTTTAGAGAGTTTGCTACAACTTCTTCAATTCTATAAATACTTTCACTCTGTTTAGCGTAACTTGCGTAATTAGTACTTCTTTCTTTAAAGCACTGACCTACTTCATATTTACTTGTTTTTGAGTCTGCAACACAAGAAATAAAGAAAGTAATTGAAAATAAATATGTGATTAAAGAAGTTTGGTTCATAGGCCCTTTATTAAAGATCATATTCGTCTTATTATAACGGTAGTATTAAATTAACTTCTTAGTGTTATTTTGCAGAAAATGAACAATTCATTTAATGTTCATGAGTTATCTAAGTCATACAAAAAAAGTAAAAGAAAATATGTATTTACTAAGCCAACCTACTCTTTCACCTCCCTCTAAATGTCCTTATATAAAAGGTGAAGAGTTCACTCAAGAATATTTCTTTGCTACTGAACTAGATAAGAATGAGTTAGATATCATACTAGAAAATGGGTGGAGAAAGTTTGGCAGATTCTACTTTAGGCCAAAGTGTTCAAACTGTCAGAAATGTCTACCTCTAAGAGTTTTAGTTAACAAAGTGAACTTTAGTAAAGGCCAAAGAAAAATTTTAAAGAAAAACCAAGATCTCATCATTTCAAAAGAGCCGCTAATATTTAAAGAAGAGTATTATAAAATATATATTCAACACAATGAAAGATTCAACTCATCAAAAGATACGCCAGAAGAACGTAATGAATTTATAGATGGCTTCTTTAGCCAGTCTTGCTCTAGCTTTATACTGACTTACTCACTTGGAGAAGAAGTCATAGCATGGGGAATTTTAGATGAAGGAGATAGTGGTATTAGTAGCGTGTACTTTGCATTTAACCCTGAGTACTCAGATAGAAGTCTTGGTCACTTTGGAGCACTAACAGAAATCAACTACGCAAAAGAAAATAGTTATGACTACTACTATCTAGGCTATTATGTTGAGTCTAATCCATCAATGGCCTACAAAGCATCCTATAAACCACATCAATTATTAAATTGGGCCAACAAAAGTTGGGAAGAGCAAGACGCCTAACCTTGGCTAAGCTCTTTTAAACAATTGTCTAAATGAAATAAGTCAGAGATTGCTCTAAATTTTGATTCATTAAGAACATAACTATTTTTAATATTCTCAGATCCACTAATCCATAACTCTCGATCTGAACCTAGTTTTCTATAGAGGTCTTCGATATAGCTCTGAGAAGATTTGTTTTTAACTGATAGTAATAAAATATTTGCTTCAAATGAGTTCGTAGCATCAATCAATGGAGTAAGAGGTAAATTTGCTCCTAAGTAAAAGAACTTAACACCGTAGTGTGAACATAATAGAGAGAATAAAATAATATCGAACTCATCTAGTTCACCACTAGGGCTAGCTATTGAGATAAGGCTCGGGTTCTTATTTTTACTTTCATAGCTCTCGTAAATAATATCTCCAACATGAAACTTAACCATAGAGAGGAGAGCGTGCTCTTGAGCAATTGAGAGTTTACCCAAGTCAACTCTATGTCTTAATTCAGAAAGTAGCGGAGACAGTACCTTAAGGGCTAAATCACGAGTACTGAGAGAAGCCTTCAAAGCACCAATCTCTTTTGAGAGAACTTCAATTTGGTAATTTTGGATAGCCTCTATGAGATTCTTTAAAGAGTTATCTACTTCAATAGAACTTGTTACTTTATAGTTTGCAGGTCGAATGTTTTGTTTAACTTTACCAAGTCTCTCTAACATTTCCTTGAGTTCTGAAGTCTCTTTATTAGCAATTGAGCCAATACTATTTCCAAGTGAACAGAGTTCGCTCAATAGCTGAAGCTTTTCGATATCACTATCACTGTATAGACGCCTCCCCGAACTACTTCTCGCTGGGACAACTGCTAGGTACCGTTTCTCCCAGGCCCTTAAAGTATGAGTACCAACACCTGATAAATTAGAAGCTATTTTGATATTATACTTACTCATTACTTTCTCCAGAAATACATAAATAATGTATAAGACTTGTCTAGGGTATTCAAGAATTATTGGTGAACAAAACGAAAAGTTAGACTTACCCTCTCCTCATTGATCAATTTGCTCTTACTTATTTGATGCTCCCAGTCGTTTTGGGTAGGAGGTAACATTACAAGTAAGCTGCGGTTATCTAAACTTAGAGAAAACTTTTCTTTAGAAGCTTTATTTCGAAAGGAGAGCACTCTTGAAACGCCAAAGCTTGCACAGGCGACAGTGGGTCTCTCGCCTAGAGATTCCTCATCATCACTATGCCAGGAGACATAGTCTTCACCATTTCTATAATAGTTGCCAAGCATCCCATTGAATCTCTCTTCCACTATATCTTCCACCGATGCTTTAATATCTAGAAGAAGCTCATTCCAATGGTTGTGTTTTAGATTTATATTTGAGTATTCATAGAACACATTTGAGTCTGCATACCAACAATGAAGCCTTGGTATAGGATGAACCTTACCAAACATTCTTATATTATCGCTCTGCCAGTTAAGCTCTTCTTTTAAAACTGCAAGATAATCATTAGAAAAGAAATTTGGATAATAAAGGATTTCCCCATTATTGAAAGAGTGTACTTCTTTATCAAATTTGAATACACCTTGATCCATCAGACTATTTCATAGGTGGAGAATAAAGAAGACCACCATCCTTCCATAGGGAGTTCAGTCCCCTCTCTAACTTAAGAGAACTCTTCTTACCTAGGTTTCTTTCGAAAATTTCAGCATAGTTACCCACTTTTGAGATCACTTCTCCAGTCCAGTTATTAGATACGCCTAAAATCTTTTCGAAATTAAAAGATGCACCAAAAAACCTCTGAACTCTCGGGTCAGAACTCTTCTTCATAGATGTAATATTAGATGAATTAATCCCTAGTTCTTCGGCCCAAATAAGCGAATAAATAGTCCACGATACTAAGTCTTTCCACTTCTTATCACCTGCTAAGACAACAGGAGCAAGAGGTTCTTTCTCAATTCGCTTCTTCAATATTTTATAAGAATTGGCAGACTTGAATTTATTTCTCTCTGAAATTAAAGTTGTAATATCTGACGTTACGGCCACACATCTCTTTTTCATGAAAGCTAAGAACAACTGATCATTATTATCAAAACGAACTTGCCTAAGTCTTAACTTATGTAATTTGAAATAATCGATTAAATTCTCTTGTGTAGTTGTATTATTTTTTACACAAATTTTCTTATTATCTAAATCAGATACTTTACCTATGCCACTATTCTTTTTGACTAGTACACCCTGAGTATCAAAATATACAACTGGAGCGAATTCGACATTATAAGTTACTTCTCTTGAAAAGTTTCTAGAGGTATTTCGACTTAACAAATCTATTTTTCTCTCACTAAGAAAATCAAATCTATTTTTAAGCGACGTAGGAAAATACTTAATTTTAGAAGTGTCTGAAAAGATAGCTGCGGCTACGGCCTTACAAATATCAACATCAAAACCACTCCACTCTCCACGAGCATTGGGGACTGAAAAACCATTCAACCCCTCACTAACACCGCAGTTTAAATATCCTCTATTTTTAATTGAATCAATAGTATTTGCAAATGAAGGGAGGGAAACTAAAAAAAGGATTAATATAAGTTTCATAGAAGTCCTTACTTAATGACAACAGTCAGCACCACTATGAACATGATTGTCACCAATCATTTTATCGACTCTTCTCTTCACATCAGATTTGAACTTAATATCATGAAAATTTGTCGCAATATTATAAAGCTTTTTTCTATCATAAGTATGGTAGAGATTATTCATGTCTTTTACAGAATCAATTAGTTTAGATGCGCTACCATCAGTCCAAAGTAGCCCAAAGTCTCCAAGATAGCTTTTAAATAACTCGCTATCTTTTACGATTGCAGGTCTACCACTTGATAAACACTTTAGTATATCTTCGGGAAATGCTGTCTCAGAAATATCAATTAAAGCTCTCGCATTTCCTAACATAGGAGCAAGCTCTCCAGAGCAACGAACTCCCATAAACCTAGGATCTTCCTCATCAATTTTAAGAATATCTAGATGAGCATCCTCGCCAAAGAAAATATACTTCATATTATATTCATCTAAAAAACTTGTAAGCTCTATCGCGCACTCTTCGCTCATTCCTTTTGCATTAATAGCATAGTAATTAAACTCTTTCCCCTCTTTAGGAGTAAGTGGATAATCGGCGATATTAAATGGAGGAGCGACGACACTAACAGGACCATTGTAGAATTCTTCTACAAACTTTTTAACACTTTCACTTGGTACCCAAATTTCATCACTCATACAAAGTGCTGCTTTAGACCACTTAGTGACATAAGAGTTAAATATTTTCTCTCTTAGTGCCTTCTTCTTTCTATTCAAATAATAATGATCATAGAAATAAGTAACGAGTTTTGTATTATCACACTTTCTTATCCCACTAGACATTCCATTTGATATATTAATGATTAAATCAACAGAACAAGGAATAAACAAGTTTGAAGCTGCATTAGGAATTAAAAAAGAATTCTTTGCCAGCTGTTCTCTATCTTTTATTTTATGAGATAAGTAGGTTGAACGTATTTTCCGAAGCTCTACAGTACCTAACATTGCTTTTTCTTTATGAGCAAGAGTGTAAATAGTAGAGTCTTCATAGACCATGCCTAAAGTCTCTACTATTTCTGTATAATGATCTCTGATTAATAAATCGTCACAACTAAGAGCTATCTTCAAATTACACCTATAATGATTTAAAGAACTCAGTTGTTCTTTTAATTCCTTCTTCAAAGCTAACCTTTGGAGAAAAATCACTTACACTTTGAAGCTTTGTTAAATCTGGACGTCTTCTCTTAGGATCATCTTTTGGAAGATCTAAGAATACTATTTTTGATTTAGAATCTAGTGCTTTGATAATGAATTTAGCAGTATCTAAAATTGTGTACTCATCTGGATTTCCGCAGTTAAATGGCGTTGGGTCATCAGAGAACATTACGTTATGAATTGCATCTACTAGATCTGTAACAAAACAAAATGATCTTGTCTGACTACCATCACCGTAAACAGTAATGTCTTCATTTCTCATCGCTTGATTAATGAAATTTGGAATAACTCTTCCATCATTTGGTCTCATTCTTGGACCGTAAGTATTGAAGATACGAATGATACGTGTGTCTAGTCCAAATTTTCTATGAAAGCTCATAGTCATGGCCTCTGCAAATCTCTTCGACTCATCGTAACAACCTCTTGGACCAAGAGTATTAACATGACCTACATAGTCTTCAGTTTGTGGATGAATCTCAGGATCACCATATACTTCACTTGTAGATGCTTCTAAAAATCTAGCTTTTTTCTCTAAAGAGAGTTCTAGAAGAGCTAATGTCCCCTCACTGTTAACTCTCATAATTTCCATCGGAATTAACCCAAAATCAATTGGCGAAGCAGGCGATGCAAGAGAGAAAACGTAATCAATGTCAACACCTGTAAAATCAGGTAATTTTTCATAAATATTACATTCGTGAAATGTGAAGTTTTCGTACTTCTCTAGAATATCAATATTTGATTTACTTCCAGTAATGAAGTTATCAAGACCAATGACTTTAGCGTCAAGGTTTAAGTAAAACTCACAAAGAGTTGATGGAACAAATCCAGCTGCACCTGCAACAAGAATTGTTTTACCTTTTAGAGTTGTCGGTAATTGAACCTTTGTACTCATTATTTATCTCCGAAATTATATCAATAGTGTTTCAATTGTATCACAGTTGAACCGATTAGTAATAATACCCCACCTAGAATCTGTTGAAAAGTGAGTGCCTGATTAAGAAAAATCCAATTCACAATAACTGCGCAAAAAGGAAAGAACATTTCGGCCAGAGCTCCTACCCTAGCGGAAACAAGTGTTAAACCTTTATAGTAAACAAACATTCCCAATAGCCCTGAAATCACGACCATTACAATGATCTTGCCCCAAATATTAACATCGACATCCATTTGAATTTCACCAGTTAATAGTATTGGAACCAAACAGATAAAGCCCATAAAGAACCGACCTGCCATAATTTCTTGCTCTTTAAATCCACAGCTTGTGAGCTTTTTTCCAAATACTGTTGAACATCCCCAGCTAAACACAGCAAGGAAAGTAAGTGAGTAACCAAGAAGAAATTTTTGGTCGAATAAACTTCTGTCAAAATCTACATCTTTAAGGCCACTCGCAATATCTTCATAAGAAATGAGAAGCCCACCAACTAAACAAATAACAGCCCAAATGATAAAGTCCTTTCTCATCTTTTCTTTTAAGACTATCGCTGCAAGAGATATAGCTATGATGGGCTGAAACTTTTGAAGAAGAATAACTAAAGAAGGATTAATCAAAGAGAACGCTCTTGTAAATGCGAGTGTCCCTATGGCAGATCCAAGTCCACCTATAATTAAAAAATAAAAAACATAAGCAACCTTTGATTGCCAAAATAATTTAATCTTCTTAGCGAACAAAGGAATAAAAAATATTGTTAAAATAAGATGTTCAGTAAAGACAATACGACTAGCTGAAATCCCTTCCCCTAGAAGTGGGTAACGAATTAGAGTGTCTATCGCCCATAAGAAACAGGCTAAAAGTATATATAAAATACCCTGCATTTACTTACTCTCATCCATGAACTTGTCAAAAGACTCGCGAGCACGTGCTGAAGCTTTCCCCTTCTTAATTTTCTTTCTTAGTTTTCTATTCTTTCTTTCTTCCTTATCAAGAGCAATTGTTGGAAGAAGTCCAAAATTAATATTTGAAGGACTTGGCTTAGGTACTGTCATTATATAGTTTACAAGAGCACCGATCCCAGTATCGACTGGCCATGCAATAGGCGCTTTCCCTTCAAGTTTTCTAAGAACTTGCCATGCAGTATAAAGACCCATTGAAGCACTTTCAGTATATCCTTCAACACCAGTGATCTGACCGGCAAAGTGAACTGTTTCATATTTTTTAGAACTGAGATCAAAATTAAGAAGTTTTCTTGAATTTAAGAAACTATTTCTATGAACTGACCCAAGGTGAATAAAGCTCGCTTCTTCAAATCCAGGGATCTTTCTAAAAACTCTTACTTGTTCTTTATAGGTTAATCTTGTTTGAAAACCAACAAGGTTAAATGCACTTCCAAGTAAGTTCTCTTTTCTTAATTGAACGCATGCATATGGAAGACTTCCATCTTTTTTCTCAAGTCCAATTGGCTTCATACAAGAAAAACGAGCTGTATCAACACCACGCTCGGCCATAATATCAACCGGTAAACAACTTTCAAAAAATTTATAATCCTCAAACTTTTGGGCTGGTACTTTTTCGGCCTTTACAAGCTCTCCAATAAATTCTTCATATTCTTCTTTAGTCATTGGAGCGTTTAGATAATCGGCAGACTCACCTTCCTCTTCACTTATTTCTTTATGGCGGTCTTTGAAGTAGAGCTTAGAATAATCTAAAGTATCTGCATCTACGACTGGTGCTATAGCGTCATAAAAGTAGAAGTCATCTTCTGATAAGTCTGAAGTTAACCACTTCTCTAATTTTTCTGTTGTCAAAGGTCCAGTGGCAACGATTGTATAGACACACTCAAACTTCTTTTGTAGCTCAAGTGGATTCTCAGCTTCTTCTTCATAGACTTCTATATTCTCATGAGACTTGAGTCCCTCAGTAATTGCCTTAGAGAACTCTTCTCTATTAACGGCCAATGCATCGCCAGCAGGAACGGCATATTCCATTCCTTTATCAAGAATATATGATCCAAGCGCTTTCATTTCATACTTTAAAAGTCCGTGCCCAGTGTCAGGAGACATACTCTTTAGAGAGTTAGTACAAACTAGCTCGGCATATGTTTTCATTTTTTGCGCTGGATTTAAAAATAGAGTCTTACATTCCACAAGAACGACTTTGACGCCTCGATTTGCTAGAAATATTGCTGCATCTGTTCCTGCGAGTCCTGCGCCAATAACGAGAACTTTCTTACCTTCAAATTTCATTTTCCACTCTGCTGTTTTTTCGACTAAAATATGATAAATACAAAGCGAGAATTTACCTTTTAGGACACGTACATGCAAATAAACATACACCAAACACACCATACAATTGGTGATTTTGATAACATTTTTACATATCTAAAAAATTTAATTGAGAAAAGTGAAGATTCTAAAGACCTTTTCGTTTTTCCTGAGTTATTTCTGACTGGATACCCTCTTCAAGACTTATGTCTTCAAAGGTCTTTTATTGAGAGATATGAAGACCTTCTGGCAAAGATAGACGCACTACGCAACCCAAAGATGCCAACAATGCTAATCGGTGGCCTTGAATATGAGATGGATGATCACGGAATACCTCTTAAAATAAGAAATGTGATCTATGAATTCAATTCGAGTGGACTCAAGCCTCTTTACACAAAGAAACTACTTCCAAATTATGATATTTTCGATGAGCAGAAGTACTTCTCAGCTGGTAATAAAAATACAATTTATAACTTTGAAGGTCATACTTTTGGACTTCTTATATGTGAAGACATGTGGATGAGTAGTATGCACTCTACTGACCCAGTCAAAGAGTTATTTGAAGAAGTACAAGCTGAAGATATTCAACTTGATGGGGTTATTAACCTTTCGGCTTCGCCATTCTACCTTGGGAAAGACAAAACTCGCCTAATTAGGGCATCTGAAATATCTCAACTATTTGGTTGTCCATTTATCTACACTAATAGAGTCGGAGGGGAAGATGAGATCTTATTTGATGGTTCAAGTTTTGTTGTAAATGGAGCTAAGCTCACACATAGAGCAAAATTCTATCAAAAAGATATTCTATCTTATCAATTAGAGAAATTCTCAGGTGAGATTGATCACAAGAAAGCCCTTAACGACAAGGTAAACTCTTGGGAATCACTTTTTAAGGCAAACATAAGTAAGAATGAAGGTGGAGAATTTAGACTTCCAGAACTCACTGATGAAGACTGTGAAGAAATACTTCAATCTCTGCGCTTTGGGATTCAAGAGTATGCTAGAAAATCAGGTTTTAAGAACTTTGATGTTGCTCTCTCTGGAGGAATTGACTCTGCCCTAGTATTAGCAATTATGAAATTATCTCTAGAGGAAAATCAAAACCTAGAGGCTATCTTTATGCCAGGATTCTTCTCAGCGACAATGAGTTATGATCTCTCATTTGAAATGTGTAAAAAGATTGGAGTTAAACTATCTACTTTTCCAATTAAGTTCGCCCATAGCTCCCTTAGAAATCAATACAACGACGTCTTTAAAGACCCAATGGAAGGTCTATGCGATGAAAATATTCAAAGTAGATTAAGAGGAGCTATCCTCTATGCGAGATCTAACCAAAGAAACTCAATGGTTCTAAACACTTCCAATAAGTCTGAGCTTAGCGTTGGGTACTCAACTCTTTATGGTGATAGCGTTGGGGCCATCAGTCCTCTCGGAGATCTATATAAAACAGAGGTGTTTGCTCTCTCTAGATATATTAATAAAAAGTACGGTGAAATAATACCGAATGGCATTATTGATAGACCCCCATCAGCTGAATTAAGAGAAGATCAAGAAGATTCACAATCTCTACCAGAATATCCTGTTCTTGATACAATACTTGAAGGACTACTTTCCTACAGACTCAGTACTGGTGATCTCATAGAGATGGGGTTAAATAATGAAGAAGTGAGTAAAGTTTTCAAGCTATATTCACGAAGTGAATATAAGAGAAAACAATTCTGTCCAATTATAAAAATTAAGGCTAAAAGCTTTGGAACAGGATACAGAATTCCAATTTGTAAAAAGAATTAACCTTAGGAGTAACAAATGGATTTTAAAGTTCAAGATTTTATGAAGCAATTAAAGAATATCGGAAAAGATATTGAAGACATTGTAAAAAACAACGAGCTAAAAGAAGTACAAAAGCAAGTTAAGTCTTTTGTGAAAAAAGCAGAAAAAGATGTAAAAAAACTAGTTGAAAAAGATGTCGATCTTCTTCTTACTAAATTTGAAGCTGAAAAGAAGAGAATTGAAAAAGTTGTAGATAAGACTGTTCAAGCAGAGGTAAAAAAAGCAAAGGCATTTGTTGATGATCAAATGAAAGAACTTTCTAAACTTCAAAAACAAGTTGAGAAATATGTTTCTAAATCTGCACCAGCAAAAAAGAAAGCAACAAAGAAGAAAACAGCAGCTAAAAAAGCAGTGACAAAAAAGAAAGTTGCAAAGAAAGCTCCAGCGAAGAAGAAAGCTGCGACTAAGAAAGTTGTTTCGAAGAAAACGACTAAAAAAGCTACGAAGAAAGCAACTCCAAAGAAAAAGCCAGTTGCAAAAAAGACCCAATCAAGTAAAGCACCTGCTAAAAAGAAGTAATAAATTTCCAATAGATAAAAGAGAGGAGAAATCCTCTCTTTTTTTATCCTGCAGCTTTTATAGAGAAATTATCAATATATTCTAAAAAATCACTGCGCAAGATAGGCTTCTTAAGATAATCATTAAATGAAGATTTTTCTATTTTTTCAATCTCTGCTTGTGAAGTGTAAGCTGTGAGAGCACAAACAAATAAATCCTTCCCTTTCTCAGATGCCCGAACATTTTCCAAAACTTCATAACCGTCTTTATGTGGCATTTGTATATCAAGAAAGAACATATCAAAGTCCTCTTCCTCAATTTTTGTCATTGCATCTTCAACATCAGATACCATAACAAACTCATCCGAAGACTTCTTTGCATAGAGCTTTAGTAAATTTAAATTATCCACACTATCATCTAATAGTAATATGCGCATAATCTACCTTCCCCTCAGAAAGGACAGAATAAAAGTTGTTCCAATATCTTCCTGGCTCTCAACCTCAACTCTTCCTCTATGTTTCTCTACAATATCTTTCACAATGCTCAATCCAAGTCCTGTACTCTTCTGTCCTTCAAGGCCTAACCGACCAATCCCAGACATTCTTGAAAAAAGTTTTTCAATATCCTTCTCAGGAATTCCTATTCCGGAATCAGAAATACTACATTTGATGTAGTCTCCCTCTTCCCATACTCTTGTAACTATCTTACCACCACTTGGTGTAAACTTATGAGCATTCGAGTATATATTTGAAAATACTCTTCTCAACATAGCTTCATTGCCAAGAATAATAGGCTTTTTAACATCTAAATGAAGCTCATATTCAAGCTTCTTCTTCGATATCCCTTTTATTTGTTTTAGAATATACTCAATCACTTTAATTAGTTCAATATCAGTTAAATCAATTTCTCCATTTAAATGAACTTCACTGCAAGTCAGAATATCGTCAACTAAAGAAAGTAAGTCCCTAGAGGCATTATTAATTATATCTAAGATCTCAACACCTTCTTCATCGAGATGGCTATCAGACTTTAAAACATCAGTATATCCAATGATTGAATTCAGAGGCGTTTTTAAATCGTGCGAGCAAACAGCTAAGAATTGATCTTTAACATTACTTAAATTCTTCAATTCTTCAATATACACGTTGAGTGATTTTGTATTCTGAGAACTTTCCAGCTGTAATTTCATTTTTGTATAGAGTTCTTCTTTAAGAAAAGGCTTAGATATATAATCATTACCTCCACTACGATAAAACTCTAGGATTTCTTCTTTATCTAACGTTGAAGAAATAAATATAATAGGTAACTCTTTAAGCCCTAATTCATTTCGAATCTTCTTAGTTAGCTCAGCACCATTCATTTTCGGCATAATGTAGTCGACAAGCAATAGATCTGCCGACTCTTCTTCAAGATACTTTAAGCATTTTTCTCCAGATTCAAACCATTTAACAACAGCTCCCATATTTTCAACATAAGAAGTAATGATACGCGCTGAAGTTGCATCGTCCTCAACTAAGACAAGCTTGGCACCTTTCCACAATAGGTCTGGCTCCAGTAGGTTTCTTGATATTTTTATTATTTTGGCTAAGTTTGTCCTATCAACGAAATCGCTTCCCCCATTAGAAATCGACTCTATTCGTTGGGAAATAATATTATTTTCCCCAAGAAACAAGATGGGAGTAGCCGAAAGGTTATAATCAATAACTCTCGAACTTCGAATAAATCTAGATATTGAAAAGCCTACTTCATCAGCAGGTAAAAGAAATAAGCTTGGACATTTCTTTTCAACAAAATCAGCCACTTCACTCTTATTTGAGCAAATAAAGACGTTGTATCCATTACTTATAAAAGTCTCCTGGATACGATCTACTGAAAAATTTTGATGTTTTACTATTAATATATTCATAATTCTCTATTTATCGGAATATTCTAATTAAACTAAATTGATTTTATCACATAAAATAAGATAAACATTTCTTAGTTAGTACATATTAAGGTAAAATTATGATTGGAATTAAGTACTCATGGCAAAATAATAAAGTGGTATATAATAGAAATTATATTTAGCAATAAAACCAAAAATACAGGAGAGAAGTGTGGAATTAATTTGTGTTGAAATTGATGAAGAACTAGAAGATATAGTGCCTGGATTTTTAGAAAATAGAAGAAATGATATTGTTAAATTGCTTAGCTTCTTTGAAGAGCGCAACTACGACGAGTTGGAGAGAATTGGTCACAAAGTAAGCGGAAGCGCAGGAGGCTATGGTTTTCACGATCTTGGTAAAATTGCCAAATCAATAGAGATTAATGCTCCTAAGAATAATGATGATGAGCTTAGTAGATTAATTACAGAGTTCAAGGGTTATGTAGAAAATCTTGAAATTAGATATATCAAGGTGGACTAATTGAAAGAAACAAAGAAGTACATTCTAGTAATTGATGACGATCTAGATATTCTTATTTTCTGTGAAAAAATACTTTCTAACTTTGGTGCTATCGTACTTAAGGCAGTAAATATTGAAGATGCTCTCGTTAAAGTACTAGAATATGCGCCACATATTATTTTCCTCGACCTTGAGTTAGAAAATGAATCCGGCTTTAAGCTTTTAGACACCCTAAAAGAGAAAGGAATTTTAGATAAAATTGCCATAAATATTATCTCAAATGAACAATCTAAAGAATCAATAATGCTATCTAAAGAATACGGGGTTCAAAACTACTTAATAAAACCACTTAGTAATAATACATTATTAAATGCCGTAAAGAAGTATTCAAGATCTGCAAGACTTCCCTCATTTGAGCCTGAAGGAAAGTATAAAGCTTCAAAGATCTTTGTGCCTGGTGAAATTATTAAGTTTAATGAAATCTCTTTAATATTTAGATCTAGAGTTAAATTTATGGCAAAAGAAAAGATAGAGATAGACAGTAAATTTTTAGATGAAATGAAAATAAAGAAAGGACATTTAAAAATCTATCAAAAATCAAGAGATATAAACCCAGGTATTTACGATACAGTAATGCAATTAATAGGACTACCTGAATCAATGCTTCAATCTATTAGAAGAAGACAAAAAAGAAGGGTTTAGTTTGGATAAGAAAAAAATACTAACCATTGATGATGATAATGATATCAATATTTTCTTAAAGGATATCCTTTCTGCTGAGGAGTACTTTGTCAGAACTTCAAAAACAGCTTCTGAATTCTTCAAAGAATTTAATAAACATATACCTGATCTTTGTGTCGTCGATTTAAACTTAGAATCTTCTAAAGGCGCAGGTTATGAAATACTAAAAGTAATTAGGAAGAAGTTCGGCAACCAAATAAAGATAGTTATTGTTTCAAGAAGATCTCAAGAGGATGATATCCAAAAAGGTCTTGAACTAGGAGCAGATGATTACATTACAAAGCCTCTAGATAAGACGACAGTTCAATGTAAAATCAATGCAGTCTTAGGTGATATGTACAAAGACTCTAGCTCACTTCCCTACTTTGCAGTCCCTTCGGCTTCCCGAGAATCATATATAGAACTAGACTTAGAGGTTATGTCCTTAACAGAAGAAGAGGTTGTCTTTAAGTCATCTAACTTTATCTCAAAAGGAAATAAGATAAGAATGACAGGAGAGCTCTTTGAGAAAATCTCTCCCACTTCTAGCGTATTTGGAACAATCCAATCAACGAATAAAGATGAAGGTGAAGCAACTTATACAATTACAGTAAAATTTGATTTTGAAGATTTAGAGCTTATGGCAAATATTAGAAAAGTACTCTTTGGAATTAAAGGTGTTTAATCACTATTAGTCATTTTCTTAATAACTGATTCGAACGTCTCTCTACTAAATGGCTTATTCATAAAGTATGTATTTCTTTGATCAATGTCATAGAATTCTTTTAAGTATAAATCATTTGAAGATATATATATTATTGGCACTTCAATTTTAAGCATATCTCTAATCATATTACCGAGCTTAAAACCATTAATATGCTTTAAATTCACATCAATGACGAGGATATCAGGCTTGTTTTCAGAAACAAAGTCCATAGCTTCAAACTCATTTTCAAACGAGTGTCCATGTCCCAGGTCACAGTTTTCAATGAAGTTATTTAAGAGAGCAACCATTTCAGATGAGTCATCTATTACTATAAACTTTAAATTCATCTATTCCCCTCCTACGCTTCTTTCAGAGCAGATAAGTAATGCTCAAGCTTATACTTTTTCAGGTAGTAATTTACGTTGAAACCGTTACTATCCCTTGTGTGAAGAGATATTCCCTTTGAAAGTAGATACTTAAATAATACTTCATTACGTTTGGCCACAGCAATCATTAAATAAGTTCTCCCCTTAACTCTCCGATTTAATGGGGCTCCGGCCTCAACTAGAAGCTTAACGATATTAAGCCGTTCTTTAAATATGGCAAAATATAGAGGCTCTCTCCCCTCATTATCTTTTACCGTCAATTTTGCCCCTTTCATCACCAAGAACTCCACTATCTCATAGAGATCTTTCACCACTGCAAAATGAAGTGCTGAGTAACCACCACGACAAAGATAATTAATATTTTCACCAGCTTCTAGCGCGAGATTTACCTCATCTAAGTCCTCTAAAAAGACAGCTAACATTAACCTAGTATATCCGGCTTCACTCCGAGAAAGAGGACCTTGCTCTTTTACTACTTCAAGATCTCTAATATGTCTTAATCTTAAATTTTCTTTATCATCACTGCTAAGGCCTTTTCCAGAGATAATCATTAGCTCGTCACCAATGTTCTCTTCTAACTGAGTTTCAATAAGGCTTAAGCTATCATTTTCACCAGACTCACCCTCAATATGAATTACTTCTTCAGTTAAATCTTCTCTTTCACCACCAATAATTGTATTTTCATCTTCTTCGTCTTTTTTACCACTAACTAATTTAGCATCATCACCTAGATCTTCTTTTGATCCCTTTACTGTTTGACTATCGTTTTGATCGTCCTTATCTCCAAATATATACTTAGAGTTATCTGTCACTGTATCTTTAGATCCCTTAACAACCTGTTTTGCTTCTTTGCTATCTTTCTCACCTGAAACAATTTCAGCTTCATCTGATAAATCATCTTTAGAGCCTTTAACTATTTGTTTTTCATCTTCTTTATTTTTTTTTCCAGAAACAAGTGATGCCTCATCAGATAATTCGTCTTTAGTGCCACTGACCACCTGGGCACCTTCTTTATCTTCCTTAGCTCCATCAACACCTATGGATTCCTCTCCAATATCTTCACCTCTTCCCTTTACGACATGAACTTCGCTTTCTGGGTCAAATGCTGTTGGTTCAAATTCATACTCTTTGTACTTGTCTATAAGGCTTAAAATTTCATCTTTCGTAAAAGGCTTTGGAAGACAGTCTAATATATTAGTATTTTTTTTCAGAACCCTCCTACAGTAATCATCAGTTAAGTGAGAGCTCATTAGAAAGATGGGTCTTTGTCCACTCTTATCTAGAATTTGATGGCTGGTTTCATTATTTCCGATAATGATATCTAAGAAGATAAAAGAAATATCCTCATGCTCTAAATGGATAAGAGCAGACGCATTATCGAAAGCGAAATGTAGCCTGTAATTCAATCCTTTAAAGTGAATTTTTAACAGTGTGTGAATGTCTAAGTCATCGTCTACTATAAGAATATGTTTCATACCTCTACTTCGGTTCATTTATAAAAATTCGTAAGTATTTATTTACTTCTTGAGTAAATCTAATGGTTGAGAACTGGTACGCATTGCGTAATATGATTTTCTGACTTATTAGGTCTTTTATGTCAAAATAGAAGACTTAATTTGAGAGGTATTGTGAAGGCACTTGAAAGAAAATTAGGACTTACGTCTGTAGTAGCAATTAGTATAAGCGCAATGCTTGGGAGTGGAATATTTGTACTTCCGAGTTTGGCAATTGAGCAGACTGGGCCATCAGTATGGTTAGCTTATCTTTTAGCATCGCTCTGCGTTCTTCCTGCATCTATGTCTAAATCAGAACTGGCAACAGCAATGCCTACGTCTGGTGGAACTTATGTTTATCTTGAAAGAACTTTTGGTCCTTTAGCAGGAACTGTTGCAGGATTAGGTCTTTGGCTATCACTACTCTTAAAAGCAGCCTTTGCATTAGTAGGTTTTGGAGCTTATTTAACAATCCTAGCGGATGTGCCTCTAATTCCGACAGCTATTGCATCTCTCCTTTTCATAACAGTATTAAATATCTTTGGTGTTGGTAAGGTTAGTAGTGCACTGATGGTTGTTGTTGCAATTGCTATTACATCATTAATGGCGCTTAGTGGAATTAGTATTCCAGTTTTTGATAAAGAATTAATGACTCCATTTATGACAGGTGGAGCATCTGGGCTAATGTCATCTACAGCGCTTGTATTTGTTTCATATGCAGGTGTTACTAAAGTCGCGGCCATTGCTGAAGAGATAAAGTCTCCGGAAAAGAACCTACCACGCGGAATTCTTCTTTCTCTTGCCTTAGTAACTATTATCTACTGTGTAACTACATTCACATTAGTTGGTAGTGTCCCGACAACTGAGTTAATTGGAAACTATAAGCCTCTTTATACTATGGCCCAAACTGTAGGTGGAAACGGATTTGCAATTTTTATATCTGTAATTGGTATTTTAACTATGATCTCAATGGCAAATGCTGGAATATTAGCCTCGTCTAGGTTCCCTTTCGCAATGGGTAGAGACAGACTTCTTCCAGGAGCTATAGGCCAGTTACATAAGAAATACTTAACGCCTGTTTGGAGTATTTTATTATCTGCAATAATTGTAGCGGCTACAATTTTATTCATGGATGTTACTAAAATTGCAAAATTGGCCTCAGGGTTTATGCTTTTAATTTACGTCTTTGAAAACATTGCAGTTATTGTTCTAAGAGAGACTCGAGTCCAATGGTATAAGCCACAATTTAAAAGTCCTATGTATCCATTTCTTCAAATTCTAGGAATTTTAAGTGGAGTGGGTCTTCTATTTGGGATGGGCTTCATTATAGTTACAGCAATTCTAGTCATTTCAATTCCTGGAGTGGTCCTCTTCCTTAGTTACTCTAGAAAAAGAACTACAAGAAGAGGTGTAATTGGAATTAGAGGAAAGAGATCAGATCTAGTAGATGATAATACAAGTCTTACTAATTTTTACGAGAGTATTGACCTAACAAAAGATGCAAAAGTTGTAGTTTCACTCTTTGGAAATGAAAGAAGTCCTGAGACTTTGATTCAAATGGCCGCAGCAATGAGTGAAGGAGAGAACCTAGAAGTTGCCCACTTCACAGAAGTTCCAGAACAAACAGAAGTAAAAGATTTAAATACTGAAACAGTTTACCTAAGATCACTCAGAAGAAGAATCATTGCCATGTCTGTTGAGCAGAACATCCCTATTACATTTGACCCTATTGCAAGTCATGACCTTGCTAGAAGTGTATTTGAAATAAGTCAAAGACTTCACTGCCAGTGGCTCTTCAAAGAATGGGGAGGAAAAAAACGTGGTAACTTTACTGTCCATAATCCAGTTGGATGGCTTAGAAATCACCTTCAATGTAACCTCGCCATCTTTAGAGATGCCGGAGTTCGCTACATTAGACGTGTTCTAGTAATTGTAAATAGTAATTGCGACTACGAATTAGTTGTAGATACTGCAGATCATTTTGCAACAATGAATAAGGCATCTCTAGACCTAGTAAAGGTCCTTCCAAAGAATACAACTGATGAAGAGTTTGAAGTGGCCAATAAGAGACTTTCTCATCTATGTGAGAACACAAAGGTTCACTCAAAATCAAGTATCATCAGATCAAATGAACCAGTAGAAGATATTATTCAACTTACAGCAGAGTATGACCTATTTGTATTTGGAGCTTCTAAGCACTCATGGTTCAAGGATATTATGGGAACAGCTGATGATCAGCTAATTGCAGGAGCTTCTTGTTCTGTAATTTCTGTACAAAGTTCTCAATTAATTCATGAAGGTGAATAACTAGCTAGTTGATATTTCAGAAGTAAAAGGTCTCCACTTACCTTGCCATACATTTAAAGATCCTTCTCTTAAGGTAGAAGTTTCTTTATGTATGTCTAGTAAGCAATATGTAAGATACGTCGAGTCTTGATGAAGACCAGCATCAATCGAGGGAATAGGATTCCATGTCCCTGTATTAAAATAGTATTTCCCTTCCGGAAACCTTCTCCATTCCTGTAGATGAGTATGTCCCATTACCACTGTATGTAGAGATATATTTCTTTTTAAGATACTCTTTGCTTTCTTTTCATAGCGTGGATAAATAGTAATTTGCTTTAAGATTTTAAGCGTAGTTTTGAAGTTATGATTATCTTTAACGTAGGTATCAAAGTTACTTTGAATCAAATACTTTAATACAATGATAGACATCTTAATGAAGAATGCAAAATCATGTATGAGACACCACTTTATATAGGATCCCGTAGGTCTTACTTTATCGAGGTATGGCCTTTCTTTTTTCAGCTGAGGTAGTACAGAGATACAAAACAAGCTCCCCCATGGAAGATTAACAATTCTCTTCCCATTAGGACCTGTGGAGTAGTACCGATCTCTTGGAACAGAGTTAATGGCCTCAAAACGATGCCCATGTTCAACATGCACTCCATGTGTCTCTAATGTATGGCAATAGTTAACACGACAATCAACACGTGTATCAAAACGCTTCTGAGGCAATTCAAAGTCCATTGAAGCATCATGGTTACCAATAACATAAGAAAGCTTTTTATTAGGTGCTGATAGAAATAATTTAAGAGCATCAAAGAATACGGGATGACCATCAATAATTTTCTTTAGAGAGAGGTCTGCTCTTTTCTCATCAATGATATGAGTAAAGACACCTTCAAAGTCAATTTGAATAAGGTTTAGAATATCTCCATTTAAAACAAGATGAACTTCACGTGAGTAGAATTTATCAGTGGAATAGAACTCGCAGAACTCATAAAAGCGTTGGTCTTCAAAGAAATCTTCTAGAATGTTTAATTGGCCATTCTTAAGAAATTTTCCTTTCCCAAGGTGTAGATCACTTAAGGATAAAATTAGCATTTATTCATCCTCAGTAAACATTTCTCCTGCGCAACAAACTTTTCCTCTACCAGATTGCTTTGCCTTATACATCATTTTATCAGCAAAACTGATAATTTCAGTTCGAGTCTTTGCATCTTCAGGATAAGTCGCAACACCGACAGAGACTGATAGTTTAAAATTATGAGATCCATTAATCCCCTTCTCTTCAGAGACATGAAACTCTTCTTTAGATATTCCATTGAGGATTCTAATCCCTACTTCTTTTGCATTTTTCACATCACATGTAGGGACAACAATAACAAACTCATCCCCTCCGTAACGATATGCGAGGTCACTTCCACGAATTACTTTTTTCAAAATATTAGCGACATCAGATAAGAGCTGTGTTCCAACTAAGTGACCATGCCCATCATTGACACTTTTAAAGTGATCAATATCAATAAATATGACCGAAAATACTTCACCCGTTTTATTATATTTAACAATACAATCATCAATATCTTTTAAGAACTTTCTTTGATTATATAGACCAGTAACATCATCAATATGGATTAAAGATTTTAGCTTTTCTGCTTCACTGAATTTAATAAACTTTTTAGATGAATTTAATAAGTATGCAAGTAAGTAATCTAAGATCTTCTCAGGAATGTCATCCTTTGATTTAAACCCAGCAAAAAACTCTTGCTCAAAAGACTCTCCACAGGAAATAACATAGAAATTCTTACTATCTACTTTTGAGATATTTTTCCAAGTGCCTTGAACACCATCTTTTTCACGAATACTTTCTCTAAAAAGAGTAAGTTCATTACTAGTGAATGGATCTACAAGTTCCTTAGGTCTCCAAATTTGTCTACATATTCTGTTATTTGGATTTTCTTTGAAAACACTAAAAATATTAATTGAGGACGTATGAAATTCTTTTGTCCAAAACTTATTTAGTAATTCATATACCTGTTTAATAGAATCTAGCTGATCACATTCAAAGATGAAATCTAATAGATTTTTATAATGTTTGTTTAAGCTTTCTTCGTTCAATTTTTATCCAATTCAGTTGTGTTATCAATATCTAAAACTTCTAAATCATCTTCTATTAATTGTATTGAACCTCTTAATGTTTTCATTATTTTAGCCAAACGCTCTTCGAGTTTAGATTTATCTTCTCTATGTTTTTGCTCTCTAATTGTTGTGTTTTCCATATTAAACTCTAAAGAATCTATTTTTCTTTTTAGTTCTAAGATCTTCATATCTCTAGTTTGAACTTGAGAGTCAGAATCCATTACAACAAGTTCAAGTTTACTTTCTAACTCTTTTTCTCTTTGTTTAACTTGATTGAAGTCAATACGTACTTTTTGATTAAGCCTATCGAATTCTTTATAAAGAGTTTTATACTTCATTTCGTAAACATCTTTCTTCTCATGACTTAAGTTCATTTGATACTTCATCTCATTTACTTCGTCTTGACTACGTTTCTTCACAATCTCAAGTTCAATTTTAACTTCATCAAGCTCGGCCTTTAGCCCTAAATTATCCTGAGAGAGTAGTTGTTTTTCACTAGTGAGACTATTAATACTCTCCATAAGAGATTCTCTCTCTTCTCGTAACTGTCTGATTGTTCCTTGAAGGCGTAGAAGCTCATCTTCATCATAATTTCGTGTAAAGCTTTCCGTACTTGCGACAGGAGCTTCACTCTCACTTACTTCGAAAGAGCTTTGAGCTGTTTGAGTAGCACCATAGTCCTCTAAATCTTCTTCAATTTCTGGAATCTCTTCTACTTGAGGGTCATTAAACGATAGCTCTTCATCATCGACTTCATCATTATCGCTAGAGTCAAATAATGCTGATGTTATGCTTGAAGTATTTGCTACAACAGTAGGGTTTGTATTATCGCCAACACTATCGTCAATATCCCCAAATTCATCAGCCTCTAGAGGAGCGAATCCGGAAGATGTCTTGTAATCAAACTCTTGCATTGAGTCTGTTTCTTCTTCATCAAGAGAGGTCGCCGATAGATCAAACTCACCAGTAGAATTCTCATCGGAATTATCAGGAGCAACAATTGAGCTAATCGTAGACTCTATATCACTTGAAGTGTCTGAGCCCATCTCAAATGAAGGGTCAGTAGTATCGCCTTCTTCAAAGCTCATACCTTCATCTTCAGTTGTTTCATTTAAATCTAGCTCATCATCAGTTGCTGCTTCTAACGTCTCTGGTTCACTATCATATGTTTCATTTAAATCTAATTCTTCATCATCAAAAGATAGAGAATCATCTACATCTATATTTTCAACTTCATCACTATCTTCACCTAATGACAATTCACCAGATCCTTCGTTATCAAAACTTAGTCCATCATCTTCTTGTATACTTTCAGGCGTCTCGTCAAGCGAACCAAGATCAAAACCATCACTTGTAACATCTGAAAATTCTAAATCATCTTCACTCTGAGTATCTGTAGCAGTTAGAGTATCCTCACTACTATCTTGATCTTTATCACCTATCTTAAATTCGAGGCCAGCAGTATCATTATCAACATCAATGTCGACAGTATTTAAGTCAGACTCAACTTCCTGATTTTTATCTTCAGTTATATCTGTCGAAGTCTCTTCAGGAATTTTAAACTCTAATCCATCATCGCTGTCATTCTTATTAGACATTTGAACCTCTTCTAGGGGTGCTTCGGGCTGATCCCCTACTTCGTTTTCTGTTTCTTCTTGAACTGGAACAATCTGTTCAGACTCGAACTTTATTACATTATTTTCTTCATCATCTACTCCAACTTCACTAAATCCTTGAGGAGTAATTTCTTTATCTTCTACTGTCTTATTTTCAGACTCTTCACGATCAAACACAGCATCAAACTTTCTTTGAATTTCATCATTAACAACATTTTCAAAGTTAGTACCGGTAGACTTGTGAGAGTCAATAACATCTCTGACTTCTGAAGCAACTGTCATTGGAGTCGCATTAAAATCTACGCTCTCCTCTTCATCTTCATCCTCAACTTCAACTTCAACTTCAACTGCAGACATTTCCTCACTTTCATCTTCAGATACTTCTTCAATTGGTGAACTTGCAAGCTCATCAAGTAGATCTTTTTTTACTCCCACAAAAGTAAGGTCTATATTTGAAACTCCAGAATCTTTCGTCTCTGAATTATCATCAGTAGTGCTTAAAGCTATTTCAAAATCATTGATCACACCTGTTAAAATTTCAACAGAGAGTGGTTTTGTTAAATAAGCATCACAGGCTGAAGTTGAGTCTGAGCCTTGAAAGTCCATGATCTCTTTCAAGCTCAATTTACCACTTATCAAAATTGTATTTACATTTTCAACAGGGTTTAATTCAATCGCAACTTCAGCGCAATTGAGTTCAGAACAGTCAAAGTCTAAGAATATTAAACTATGTTCACCCGTAGAAATTTCATTTTTAATATCGTCTAGAGCTGATACAAGAATGCAATTACCTACATCTAAGGTAGAGAAAAATTTTTCGACAGTGCTATCTGTTGTGTAAAAAATTATCTTCATGCTAAGTGTTATATCCTATCTATAAACAAAGTTTTCATAATTATAATAACTTATCGGAGAAAAAAACTCCAACTAAAGGAAATCATGTCCCAGTTTAGTTGTAAAATGGGGTAAAATTAGATTAAAATAGTATAACTTACTAAATTTCAAAAAAACCAGCTGGTTATTAGGTGATATATGAGAAAAATAATCTTGAGCATCTCACTCCTCTTTATTAGTTTTAACATCGTAGCGGCAGAGACCTACCTCCCTGCTCAACTACTTATGTTAGATGACACATTTTCTCACCATGTTGTTATCGCCGAGAAATCGACTCACTCGCTATATTTATTCAAAAACGAAAATGGTAAACCTACTCTTGTTAGTAAGTACCCTATGGCCACAGGAAAGAAGGCCGGAGATAAATTCTATCAAGGTGATCACAGAACTCCAGAGGGAGTATATTCATTTACAGACTTCTTAACTCATCAAGACTTACTTGATAGACATGGTAAGCAAGGCCAAATTTATGGAGTTGGGGCATTTGTTATGAACTACCCTAACCCTATTGATAAGAGAAATGGAAAAACAGGTGGAGGTATCTGGCTTCACTCTACAAATGATGAAACTAGAATAGATAAAGGTTTAGACTCTAGAGGGTGTGTCGTAGCAACAAACTCAAACCTTATAGACCTTTCAAAGTTCATAGAGCTCAATAGAACTCCAATGGTTGTTGTACAGAACCTGAGTTACCTAGAGAAGACATCATGGTTAAACCAAAGATCAAACTTAAACGATGCACTAGCACAGTGGCTTGAAGGTTGGCAGACAGAGAACAAGAAACTTTACTTTAATAGTTATCACAAGGCTGAATTCTTCGATAAATTTAGAGGGAACTTTGATAACTTTAAGACATACAAGTCAGCAGTCTTCAACAATCCAGGAAAGCCTACAATCAATATCGAAAATGTTTCTATCCTTAAGGCAAAAGATTATGCAGTAATTAGCTTTAAACAAATATATAGCTCAAACACAGTAAATGATGTCGGAAGAAAGTCACTCTACTTAAAGCAAGATGAATTTTACAACTGGAAGATAGTAAATGAAACTTGGACAAAGAGTGGTATAAAACCAGAAGATGAAGACAAGATAGCCTTTCAACCTTCAATGAGATTCTTCAAAAACAATGACCCTGCCTCAATTCTTGGCGCAGACTTCGTAAAAAGAGAAAGTAATTAATTATGTCACATAAACCTTCAAAGATGTCCTTTCTTATTTACGATGATAAGAAAGGCCCAGTCTTCTTAAATACAAATAGATTTGCGCTCAAGTTCACTCTTTACGTACTACCTATAATCACAATTATTTCAATTCTTGTGATTATTGGTGGAAGTGTATACTTTAAACAAATCAGAGAGATGGCCCGTCGAAAAGAGCCAGCAGTCATAAAGGAATTAAAAGCTTCAAACTCAGACCTTAAGCGACAAGTGAGCCAGCTTCTTACTCTTAATAAAGACTTTGAAAAAAAGCTCTCTAGTACATCAACTGAAGGTATAAAATTCACATCCCTAGCTCTTTTTAAGCCAGTTCAAGGACAAGAAGACCTCAGTACAACTCCAGCACTAACAATAGATGACATTGGCTTTGATAGAAGTGATAAGAATTTAAAAATCAAATTCAACATCATTAATCAAACAAAGAATGGACGGAAGTTAGCGGGATATATTCACATTCTTATGAGTTCAACAAGTAAGATATTACTCTACCCCGCAAAAGAAATCGCATCTGAAGATATGCTCATCTCTTACAATCAGGGTGAGTCATTTGCATTTTCAAGACTTCGTCACGTAAATGCAGACTTTGACCTATCGGGCTTTGATGAACATAAGGTGTTATTTAAAATACTAGTATTCTCTAGAACAGGCGACTTACTATATAAGAAGTTAGTTGCAAAAGACTTGAAATAATTATGGATAATATAATATCAATTGAAGAACAAGAATTTACTCTAATTGGAAAAAAAACCAGACTTAATGGTGTTTTTAACTTTAGTGGTCTCACACATATCGCCGGTAATTTAGAAGGAGATATACATATAAAAGACCAGTCACTTCTGACTATTGAAGAAACCTCTAAAGTAGAAGGTAAGATACACTGCGCTGACTTAAAGGTTTTTGGAACTATTAAAGGCGAGATTACATCTACAGGAAAAGTAGAAATCTTCCCTTCAGGGTCTCTTTCTGGAATCATCAAATCACAAAATCTTGTGATTCATCCAGGAGCAATTATCAATATGGATGGGCATACAACAGGTAGCTAGCCACTAAGAATGTGACTAGCCGTTATCTGTTAATTAGAAAAACTTCTTATAATTTACAATATTTACTTTACCAAACTCTTTTAAATCTTTCGCTAAGCTCTTTGGCCCAACAACAACAATCGTCTGATTATTCCAACTATAAAGAGAGCTTAAATTCTTACTCACCTCTTCAGCTTTAAAAGACTTTACAACACTTGGAAAGTGGTACAAAGAATCGTAGCTTTTATGGATATCATCTAAATGCATTAACTGTTGTAGGTAAGCAGAACTCTTCTCAAATTTAAATGGAAAACTACCAGCAAGTGAACCTTTTGCTCTATTAAGTTCATCCTTATCAATTCCATTCTCTTTAATGTCTGTAAGGATATTTTTAACAACATTTACCAGTTCATTAACTGTTTTTACTTTTGTAAATGTAGAGATCACTGAACGACCATATTGCCTTTGACCTCCAGCATATGCACTCGCTGTATACGAGAGACCACGCTTTACACGTATCTCTCTCATAAGCTTAGAAGTAAATCCACCACCTAGGAACTCAGAGCTTAGTGAGTTAAGTTCTTGATTCTCAAATTCACCTTCATTAAGGAATCGACCAAATCTAACTTGTGCCTGATTAGCCTTTGGTACAGTCACTAAATAGATCTGAGGAGACTTAGATGGCTTCTTAGGCTTATATGTCAGAACTCTTTCATAGTCCTCAACAGCACCTTTCCAGCCACAGTCTTTTTGCAGAATTCCTTCAAGCCCTAAAATAGACTTAGGACCAGTGATGTAAACCTTCTTTTTAACTTTAGTGTTGAAGTATGAAAGTTTATTTTTAAGGTCTTTTGAACGAATTTTCTTAAGGTCTTTAATCTTTCCACTTACAGGATAATTATAAGGAGTTCCAGATAAAGAAAGCTCTCTAAAAGCATTTGAAGCAATTAGGGAATGATTATTAACTGCACTTCTTGCAGCATTAGTGAGTGCTCTCTTATACTTATCCATTTCTCTTTTAGTGAAACTTGCATCTCTAAAAAGATGACAAATCTTCTTCATTGTAGGACTCATATCTTTAGCAAGTCCAGAAACTTCAAATACAGTAGACTCGTGAGTCACATATGCTCCCCAACTTGCACCAAAATACTCTAAATTATCAGAGATATCTTTCTGAGAATATCTTCTCGTCCCACTATCAATAAGGTCAAACATCATTGATGTCTCCCCTTTTCGACGGGAGTGATCAGACAAAGACCCATCAGCAAAATGAAACATTGCTTGATAAGTTGGAAATCTATTATCTTCAAGCCAAGTGACTTCAATTCCATTCCAATTTAATTTCTTAATTCTATCCTTTCCAAAACCAAGGCTATTAGAAGAGAGAGAAAAACTACAAACGAGAACTAGTAAGTTTAAAAAATATACTTTCATTACTTATTTCCTTTTGGATTCTTGTCCCACACAGAGAGGAATATATATTCATTCTTATCAAAGATATCGTGGCATACCTTCTTAACTTGATCAGCAGTGATCGACTGATAGATTTCTAATTCTTTATTGTAAAAAGAATAGTCATCATAAAAATTCTCTCTAAGCCCAACAAAACTAGCTACACCACTATTAGTTTGTAACTCGCTATAGTATTGAACTAGATATTGGTTCTTAGTCTTTTGTACAGTTCTTTCTGTAATAGCTCTATCACAAGACTTTCTAATATCTTTTAAGATTCTGTGCTTAAATTTATTTAAGTTTGTACGCTTAAGTAACTCTCCCGTGAAGAAGAAGACACCATTATTTCTAAGAGTGTAATTTGCCACAGATATATTAGAAAGAAGTGGTCTCTTACTTTTCACATACTTTTGATGAAAATAAGCACTAGAACCATCACCTAAAATAGAACTTAGAATATCGAGAACAAAAGAAGTCTCCTCACCTATCTTTTGACCTTTATAGGCAACAGTAAACATAGGAGATGGACTTTGGCCGTGAAGCTTAATCTCTCTCTTATATCTTGCTCTATGAGAATATCTTTCTTCAGAGTCCATTTGCTTCTTAAACTCTTTTAAATTTTTAGATGGTTTAATATGACCATATTTTTCTTTAACCATTTTGTAGACTTTATCTGCATCTACATCACCAGCAATTACAATAATTGCATTATCTGGAGTGTAGAATTGATCAAAGAATTTTCTCATTTCAGGTATTTTTAAATTCTTTACATCAGCTTCATCACCAATAACAGAACCTCCATATGGAGTTCCTTTAAAAACAGACTGCATCATAGCTAAGAAAAGTTGTCCTCTTGGGCTATTTTCATAACGGTACTTTCTCTCTTCCAGGACAACGGCCCTTTCTTTTTCAAATGCCTTTGGTTCAAGGAGTACATACTGAAGTCTGTCCGCTTCCATATCAATCATTGTTTCTAATGTATGACTTGGAAGGTTTTCATAATAAACAGTTGAATCAAAACTAGTGTAAGCATTTGTTGATCCACCATTGCTCTCTATAAAAGTATCAAACTTATGTGGTCCGTATTTCTTAGCTCCCTTAAACATCATATGCTCTAGAAAGTGAGTGGCGCCTGTTGTCCCATTGGACTCATATCTTCCACCAACATCGAAGAAAGTGTAATACGAGTAGATTGGAAGCTGAGGGTTCTCAACTACCAAGAGCCTTAGGCCATTTGAGAGAGTGAATTTCTTCACATCTAGCTTTAGCTCACTTGAAGCTGAATTGAGTCCTTCACCTTTATTTGGAATGTTAGAACAACCCACTAAAGACAAAAGTAATAAAAAGATAATTGTTTTGTTCATTGAGATTTCTCCCTATCCATTTTCAAAAGAATTGGTATAGTTAATACTAAAGATATATAGCTTAAACACTTGAAACTGCAATGACAACTAGAGATCTATGACCAAAAACAAGAATAAGTTAACTATTTTAGGTTCTGGTACAAGCACTGGTATTCCAATGATCGGTTGCAAGTGTTCTGTTTGTAACTCTCCTTTAAAAGAGAACCATCGTCTTAGGTCTAGTATACACTTAGAAACGGTCAAAGGTAGCTCTATAATTGTCGACACAACGCCTGACCTGCGCCATCAACTACTTAGACACGAAATAAATAAAGTTGACCTGGCCTTTATAACCCATGACCACGCCGACCATACTCATGGAATTGACGACTTACGTCCTCTTACATTCCCACCCCATGGGAAATCGATACCAATATACACTTACTCTGAGTGCGCAGCACAACTAACTAAGAAGTTCTCCTACATATTCAAGGCTCATGAACAGCTACCTAATATAGGTGGCGGAATACCTAGGCTTCATCTTCAGACAGTTGAAATTGGCACCAAAAATATCATCAATGGAGAGGAGTTCGAATTCCTTCTCCTTAATCATGGTCACACACAGACCCTTGGTATTATTCATCAAAAAATGGCCTATATAATCGATTGCCATGAGCTAACAGATGATCAAATCAATTACCTCAGAGACAAGGAACTTGACCTACTAATACTAGACTGTGTCACAGATAGAGTACATAAAACGCACCTATGGCAAGAGAGGTCTTTTGAATATATTTCAAGGATATCTCCTAAGGAATGTGGTCTAATCCATATGAATCACACTCTAGAGCATGAGCAGTTAAAAACAGACGCTAAAAAGGCCTTTTCATTCCCTGTATACCCTACTTTTGATTCCCAGATCTTATATTATTAACATACCTAAACTTTTTGGTTTCAATAACGTATCTAAATGATTATATTTTTGAAAAATTAAGTTTTATTACTCTATTCAGGAGAGAGTTGATGAAAATAGGTGTACCTAAAGAAATTAAAAATAACGAAAACAGAGTTGGTCTTGTTCCAGGTGGAGTTAGACAGCTAGTACATGACGGGCACGAAGTTTTCATCGAAAACAATGCTGGTGTTGGCGTAGGTATTGAAAATGAGGAATATATCAATGCTGGTGCAAAGATTCTTCCTACATTAGAAGACGTATTTGCTGAATCAACAATGATTATAAAAGTAAAAGAGCCACAGGCACGTGAGATTGCTTGTTTAAAGCCTCATCATATTCTTTATACATATCTTCACCTTGCTGCTGACCATGAGCAGACAACAGGTTTAATGAAGTCTGGATCGACTTCAATTGCATACGAAACAATTCAACCTGATGATGGTTCTCTTCCTCTTCTAACTCCAATGTCTGAAGTTGCAGGAAGAATGGCAACTCAAGTTGGTGCTGCTTACCTTCAAAAGGATCACGGAGGGAAAGGTATTCTTCTAGGTGGTGTTCCAGGTACAAGAAGAGCAAAAGTAACTGTAATTGGTTGTGGAATTGCTGGAACAAATGCAATTAAAATGGCGATGGGAATGGGAGCTGATGTTACAGCAATCGACCTATCAACGAAGAGACTAGCTGAACTAGACGACTTATTTGATAACAGAATAACAACTCTATTCTCAAATATTGAAAATATAGAAACAAGTGTACTTTCATCTGACCTAGTAATTGGTGCAGTATTAGTTCCTGGAGCAAAAGCTCCTAAGCTTGTAACAAGAGATATGATTTCAAGAATGGACAAAGGTTCTGTTGTAGTTGATATTGCTGTTGACCAAGGTGGATGTATTGAAACTTGTAAGCCAACAACTCACCAAAATCCTACTTTCGATATTGATGGTGTTGTTCATTACTGTGTAGCAAATATGCCAGGAGCAGTTCCAAGAACTTCTACTTTTGCACTTACAAATGTAACTCTTAAGTACGCTAGAATGATTGCATCTATGGGTGTTGAAGAAGCGGCGAAAATGGATCCTGCATTTAGAAAAGGTATCAATGTTTACAAAGGTGATTTAGTCTACGAACAAATTGCAGTTGACTTAGATTTACCATATACAGCTTTAAAAATATAATAACTAAGGCCTTCCAAACGGAAGGCTTTTTTTTACTTTTTACAGATCAGTTTTAGTAAGACAACTCCCTTCTTCGCTCCTTCAGGAAGATTTTTCTCACTCATATCAACAGACCTAACTCCAAACTCAGACAACAAGCTCACTCTAGTATCAAAACAGTTTTCAGTTGATGCGGAACTCATCAAACTGATAGCATCTAGTGTCTTTAAAAAGTCCGTAGCAATATAAAAGTCTTTATCTGATAATTTTGAATTCTTTTTAACTTTAGTAATTTCAGAATGAAGTTCATCAATCCTACTCTTTTGCTTTTTAAAGTCTTTCAACTTATAAATCGCTTTAATATTAGTATCTATCACTTTGCCAACTTCAAAAGCATGAGTTGAGAAAGAAAATAGGAAGACTAGTAAGTAGTACCGCATGAATTCTCCTCTCCTTTTTCAACTTGCTTTAAGTCACCATCAATTCCACCAACACCATTAGAGCCAGTAACATATCTAGCGACTTCAAGTCTTCTAGAGTTACCACCTTTATAACGGTGTTTAATGACGTAACTCATATAACTTTTAAAATCGTCATTAGAGAAGTTAGAAAAGCCAGACACTTTCCTCTTCTTACTTCCTATTGGATTATTATTCTTATCTAAAGACTCTATAGAACCTTTCTTTAACTTTTCTACAAGTCTTTCAAATGGTCCACTAACACCAGCAACACCACCATTATAAGACCATCTAGCAAGTATAATTGAAAAGTCTTTAATCTGCTTTGGAGTCATCTTAAGGTTACTTTTCTTATTTTCTTTTTCAAGCATATAAGTGAAATATTTCTTATTATACATATAATAAACTGCGGCCATATAGAATCCTTCATCAGGATTTTTCGGAGCACAGAGCCTTACATTCTCTCTTGCTCGTAAGTAGTCATTGGCCTTTGAGGCACTCTTCTTTGCAGATGAAGGTAAAACAAGAGGGTTGTTATAAATATTTTTGAGACCCTTACACTCTTTTTGATCACCAGTCATTTTGTCTTTTAAATCAGAAAGAAAGTATGCTGTTAACCTACTCACTTTCTTAGATCTAGAAGGACTGTCTTCATAAGCTCGATAACCTTCTTTAGTTGATAGTGGTCTTGTATAGTTTAAGACGCTTGAGTTGGACTTAATCATACGTTTAGCTTGGCTTAACTTATTGTAAAAATCCAAGTAATTAACTGGAACAATTTGACCTACACCTAATGCAAAAGTAGGACTAATAGTCTTTGGTTGAAAGTGAGACTCATGATTAATTATTGGAAATAATTCTTTCGCATCAATTCCTAAACACTTCGTCATATCAACAAATCGATCAGCAAGATGAGTTGAAAGTTCTTTTGATGCACATGCCTTTGGTGCTTTATGTAAAAGTTTCCAGCCTGCAAACTTCTTCTTACCACTTTTTGTACTATAGGTTGCCTGTCTAATTCTTTTGGGAATAATATTTCCTTTTGAGTCTTTGGCACAACTTGGGTTAGAACTTCTATTCGTCCCATGCCTTAGGCTTGAAGATATACACTTTGCATATCTTCTCTTCTCAGGGACTTCTAATATTTTATTAATATCACTATTCTTAAGATTAAGTTCTTTATCCATATAAACATTTGCCTTAAGAGTCTTTCCTCTACTATTTTTTGTATTTTTTAAACGGCATGTTTGCCACTCAATATCACTTGCATTGAGAGGTACGTCTTCGTCATCTCTAACTTCATCAGAGCAATCATATTCAGGCACAACTGTATTAACAGCATCTTCAATACTATTATCTGAAATAATACTTGTAGCAGTATCCATGAGATTGATAGAAATTTGAGCGTTATCATTGAGTTCATCAAGATCTTCATAAGGGATACGATACTCCCACTTCTCTGCGTTTCTTGTAACTATATAATCACCATTTTTATGTTTACCTACTATTTTTAAAGTATCTTCAGGACTGAGTTTATAGCGCTTCCCTGTTCTTCTTCCATACGCATGAACAGATGAGTTTTTATCTAATTTGAACTTTACTCCAGGGTCTAGCTTAACAGACTCACTTGGTCTTTGAACTTCAGTTAAGAAGTCAGAATTTAAATTGGATGGAAATGTTTTAACAGTAGGATTATAAATTTTAATATTTATACTGGACTCTTTAGGAAGCTCTAAAACTTCAATTGAACATGAACTTCCAACAGACTTGACACTAATTGTAGAGCCTTTTGGAACAGCAATAGTCTTATTACTTTGATTTTGTACATTTATAAATCGATCGATTTTATACGCCTTACCGACTTCTGGACAGCTAGTGCTAACGCTCTTAACTTCTACTCCCGATGATAACTCTTCTTCATCTATGGATTCATCTTCATTATCAGAAGACATAAGTGTCTTAATTAAGGCCTCCATTGAATCGAAGTCATACTCTTCTTTATTTGCAGTATTTGAAATATTTGGTAATTCAGAAACAGCTGCTTTATCAGAGATAACACCACTTTTTATGTAATCAAGATAAGCAGAGTTTCCTATAATTGCAGATCCTTTAATGCCAGACTTAGAATCAATAATCTCTATCTTTCTTTTCCATCCATCAACTTCTAGGACTCTTATTTTATCTCCAATTGATAATGTTACACTTGCTCCATTATAAATCTGAACTTCAATAGGCTTAGTTAGAAAGCTATTTTTTTGAGTTGTCTTCACTTGAGAGAGGTTTTCATCCTCAATATGTGTTTCATAGGTACTCTCCCCTATGAAGGCTTCACCAGTTTTTACTCCAGGTGCTATGGAAGAAATGACCTTAATAACTCGTTTCCAACCATCAACTTCTTTAATCTGTATTAAGTCACCAGTTTTTAAATAGGTTTTCTTTCCATTTTGAATAATTTCCACGACATTATCAGACTTCACTGAAACAAACTCAGAGTTTGCATAAAGCGAACTTGAAAATACAAATAATAGTGAAAATAAAAATAATTTCATTCTTTATTATCGGTAAATCCAATTAAATACTTAAGTAAAACGCACAGGTTAACACGAATTTAATAATGTTATAAAATCAGCATCTTAATTAAGTTTTTAGGGGAAAAGTGTCGATAGTAGACTATGTAAAACAAGAGAGAATAATGAGAAAGATAAACATTTCAAAATGTATGATGAGAGAGAACTTTTAATGCTTAAGGTCTTACTATATACAACATTATTACTCCTCTCATCTTGTTCTATAGCACCTAAGAGGTTCGTGTACAAAAAAAAGCTTGAAGAACATCCCTTAATGAAAGCTTCATCATGGGAATGGTCACAAAATAGAAATCTAGAAACAAAAGTTACCACTATACTTAACGACCAAGAGGAACAACTACTCTCGATTCTAAAAGGTGCCTATGGATTATTTCCTGCAAAAGGATTGATTCCTTCAGAAATAAATTCAGCAAACTTTCAACACGTCTTTAGATATGCTCTACTCTCTCTTCCAAGAGAGATGAAGATCTTTTTAAATAACTCTTTAAAGAAAATTTTCCTAGTCAAAGGACTCGGAGTCACCACATTAACAATTCAGCTAAGTGAAGATAATAAAAAGAACACAGGTCAATTTATAAGCTTTTTAGATATAGATGTTTTAAACCAAAGGATTAATGATTGGTACACATGGCGAGAGTATACAGCTTTTCAAAATAAACCAGAGTTTAGCTTTAGTCCTTATCTGTCTTATAACAATACGACAGTAGATACTTCTCATATGGCGCTATCTTATTTGACTGCCATTATATTAAATTGGAACCCTAAATACTTTCCATCATCAAAAGAGAGATATTTCTTAACCCCAATGCAGTATGAATTTATAAATCAATCTTGGCAGATGAAAGACACAATAGTGACACCTCTCAGAGAAGACTTATTAGAAGAGCTTCACTATTTAAGGTATTACAATAAAGGGGAGCCTTTATTTTCAACAGAAGAACAACCTATCTTCTACAAAGAAATTGAAAAAACAAGTTTTGTAAATTTATTCTCTATGATGGGAAGTTCTAAAGACTTTATCGAAAGCATTGCTAACTACATCTATGTAGAAAAGCTAAAACACCCATTTTCAATAGATTTTTATGAAGGTAAAGAGCTTATAAATACTTATGAATCCTGCTGGCAACAAGTCAGATGCCAGCAAAAGAAAAGAATTATAGAGAAGATATTAAATAATGAGGTTTATTCTATAGACTAGAAGATATTTTTTTATAAACAAATGGCATTCGCATTATATCTTCACCTACCTGAAACCCACCTCTGTAGCTACAGCTTTTACCGTTATTATCGCACTGGTTAATTCTACGACAGTAAGTATCTTCATCAGAAACAGCATCCGTCTTCCCTCTCACAAGAATCCCTTCGACTAGGCCTGTTCTGTTATTAAATACTGCTGACCCAGAATTTCCCTGAAAAGTATCCAATGCAGCAGTAAAGTAATATTTCGATTTATTATTAATGATGCTTCCACTTAGAGCAACTTTTGTTGGTAGTCCCCAAGGTGTTCCAATGACGACTAACTTTTCTTTCGCTGAGATATCTTGGCTCTTGTTTATTTCAAGGGGCCTTCTCTTTAGTTTTCGACTAAGCTTTATTGCTGCAAAGTCTATTGTTCTATTCATTGTCGATTTAAGAACCTCATCACACTTAACAACATTATTCTTCGGTATTTCTATATTTCTTGTATCTTGGGACCTTTTAGCCTGATAGCCAAAAACCCAAACGTATTTACCAGATGAACAAATATCTTTCATCTCTCCAGTAGCGCAATGACCAGCTGTTAAAAGAATATCATCTTTAATTAAAAAGCCAGAACAAGTAGAAATATTAATTTGGTCTTTAAAACGAACATCGGAACAGAGATTCAACTTCTTTCCCATAGTCTCTTCACCAACAGGAGAGACTTGGTATGTACCTCTTATGTTATCAAAACTTAAGTTCTCCAAAGAAATCAGAGCAGCAGTAGACTTTGCTTTTTGTTGCCACTTCTTATCAGCTTCAAAGACTTCAACTCTACCATCTTCACCATATATGACTTTTTGACTAGCCCATGAATTACAAATTACTAGAGCAAGAACTACAACTTTTGATAACTTCAACACTTTTCACCTCTCAAGTAAGATTATGTACCGCACTAAACGAAGAGTTACAAAATGACATTTCTGACAATCCCTTACATCAAGTATTTACAATAACTTGAATATCCTATGAGGAAGAGTTTTCAAGGCTTTATAGATCTTTATTGAACTGATAGAATTAGAGGGTGCCAAGGAGTGCAAAATGACGGGAAACAAGCTCGTAGACAATATTATCCTTATCCTTTCTTTTCTTGCGACTGCAGCATGTGTTGGTGTGTTCTTCTATACTGAAATGGTTTACAAGAAGCCGTTGCCTAATGAGCAAGTAGAGCTACAAAAGCTAATATCTGATAATAAGAAGATGGCCTTCCCTGCTCCCTTTAAGCTTGATTCACTCATCATAAATCTCAAATCTAGAAAAACAAGACTTAGATTCCTAAGTGTAGAAACTCAATTAGTTCCTTTCAATCACGATTCAGATGACAAGTTTGAGGCACATAGATCTATGATCAATGATTCAATTATCAATGTCGCTGGAAGAATGACAGCTGAAGAGCTTAATAGTGTATCTGGAAAAATATTACTGGAAGAGAGAATCAAGAAGTCTATAAATCTAGTTCTTGGTGAACAACTTGTAAAAGGCGTTCTATTCACAAAATTTGTTGTTCAATAATTCGAAAAAAAAGGCCTTCATGATGAAGGCCAAATATCTGATATATTTATTCTACAGTAACGGACTCAGTTGAAGTTCCTTCTGCTTCTTCAGTTGTTGTCATATTAACAGCATCATCAGGAAGATTGTTAATGAAGTTCTCAACGTCAGCTTTACTAAGTTTACCTTCGGCAACTAGCTTATCTCTTAATCTTTTATCCAATTCTTTATCTTGTAAGGCCTTACTAAGTCTCATTTTTACCTCTAAAATTAGTTATTAATGCGAATTAAAGAGCAATCTAACACTTTTTAACTCGATTCGTAAAGATTATTGCCAGTATTTTGGTGGCTTTTCATCGTCATCTTTAACAATTCTGAGGTTGGCCTTACTCTTTGATCTCATTTTTTGCTTTTTCTCTTGGTCAGAAGTGAACTTCTTCCATTTAGGAGATGCTATTAGATGCATCCAGCCATAGCCAAATGCCATTGCTCCTAAATGTCCCCACGCTAAAACTTTGCCAGGAGTGAAGAATCCGTTAAAAAGGAGCATTCCAACTAAAATCATACAAAAGTACTTTGCTCTCATTGGAAAAATCAGCATAAAAGTAAATATGCGGTCTGGGTATAAAACAGCATAGGCTAAACATAGTGCCGAACCAGCTCCATGCATTCCATATAAAGGGTAACCAAAAAGCCCAGAACCAGATAAGAAGAGCGTAGAGACTAATAGATAGATTATCCCCGCCCCAATAGTAGAAGTCGTCAAAAAAGCAATGTAGCGAGTTGCGCCCCACTGAGACTCAAGCTCACTTCCAATAAACCATAATAATAGGCCATTGAATAAGATATCAAATACGCCACTAGCAATAAATGGATATGTCGCGATCTCATAAATATGTCCAGAGAAGAACATTGCTGGAGATAGTCCAAGATAAGAGACTAGCCCTATTCCACCGGAGGCCTTTAGTATGCTTGAAAGTATAAATAAGACACCCATTACAATAAGAATGATCTTATTCACTTTTGTTAGTGTAGGAATATGTATTTGTGATTGATTCATAATTATGCCTTTTTCTGAGAAACCTCAATAAGAACACCACCAGTAGACTTAGGGTGTATAAAGTTTACTAGACAGTTATTAGCACCATCAATTGGAGATTCATTAAGTAAAGTGTAACCTTTTTCTTTTAGTTCATTACATTTTGCTACAACATCTGGAACTTTAAAACATAGGTGATGTATTCCCTCACCTTTCTTTTCTAAAAATTTATGGATAGGGCCATTTTCACCAAATGGGCACAGAAGCTCTAAGTGTGCATTTTCATCCATTTGAGCAAAAGCAGTTGTTACGCCTTGGGATTCTACAACTTCTCTTTCACTTGAAAACTCTAATCCCATATCTTCCCAAATCTTTTGAGACTTATCCAGATCTTTAACAGCAATTGCCACGTGATCTAGTACACTATCTTTTCCTATCATCTTCTTCTCCCTCTTTTTCGTAGAGATCTTTTAATATTAAATCCATCATTATTTTTATTCTTAATTGACTGTCGGTGTATTCATCAAAACTCTTCCAAAATTTTGGATTTATTTTTTGATCTAGAACCTTTTGCTCTTTTTCTCTCACAAGTTTCAAAATAGAAGCAAGTTGTTGAGCAGAGTAATTTTGTAATTCTTCCTTTCTCTTTTTAAAAAGATATTCTGATGACTTTAAATACTCTAATTCTTTAATCTCTTTATCATTAAAAAGTGGAGTACTTGCAAAGCTCATAGCTATAAATGTCACAATAATACCAATCATTGTGACATTCTATAGGATATTTTACATTTTTTCTAATCGAATGTTGGGGGGTCAATTGCCTCTGAGCAATCTGGATTACTCGGGTCAAATGAAGGAACAGCTGGAATGTCAGGAGGAGTACATACTCCGCTTGTACAATCACCAAAAGTTGGAACATTGTAACATCTTAGGGCACACGTAGTTTGTCCTGTATTATCTGAACCAGTCTTAACAATAAAGCAATTTGGTACGTTTTCTTGACGACACCATTCTTTTGCCACACAAGTTTGTCCAGGAGACTTAGAGCAGAAGACTTGCTGATCTTCAGTATTTAAATGTACCGCACAACTACCAGTTGTTTGATTACAGCAGATACTTGAACACTCATAGTCTGTAGAGCAGCTCTCACCTACACCTTTATTTCCAACAACTGGAACATCTTCTAAACACTGGCTAACTAGCTCTTTTGACCAACACCTATTGTTAAAGCAACATTCACTTCCACCACAAGTCTGACTTGAAGAACAAGTTTTCATGGAAGTATAAAGCACTTCCTGCCCTCTATAGTCAGTAAGACTTGGTCTAATTAACTGAAGAACAATGTTATTTGATTGAGTAATAATTGTTTCATTTCCATCTGCATCTTTACTAAATAGTTCAACTCTAGCTGTAACATTACATGAGCTGAGTCCTTCTTGAGTTGTTGAATCATAATTAGTAGCTCTCATACTACAACCATTTACATATTCAGACTCACCACTTGCGGTAAGAGCAAGAATATCAAACGAAGTTCCATCAAATGGAGTAGAAGTTCCAAAGTACTCTACACCAGATTGAAGGTCCATTTTACCAGCTCTAGGAAAAAGAAACGATTCATAACCATTTACACCAAATGATTTCTTATAAATTCCTGTTGGTGCTGTAGAAGCATCTGTATCAGAAAAAATTGCGGCACCAGAAATTTGCCAACTACTTCTATCGATATCTCTATATGGACCGTAGTATGTGTAACATTCTTCACCAGCGACATCGCCACAAACTCCACCATTAGTATCTAATTTGACCCCATAACCTAAACCACCAGAAAAAGTTGTACCAAGGGCCTTCTCGTTAATTGATTGATTAATTGAGTCTGGAAGACATTTCTTTATTGAGTTTGAAAAAGGTTCAGATTCATAATCATTACTACTAAGAGCAACATGAGGTTCAGATGGGAAAAAAGGAAGAGAAGCAGTATCAGTATCATAATAAAGACCAATATCTTCTATTCTAGCGTAAGTATACTTACACACTTCTCCAGCAGTATCACAAGAGCTATTTCCCACTCCACTTTCAAAAGTTTTATCATCTATTGCATTAAGCCCTCTACAATATAAATTTGTATCTCTAGGGTCAGTAACAACATCAGTTAATCCACCAGACCTGTTCTCATCAGCATATTCGTTATAGTCAAATAAGTTATAAGAAAGTCTAATATCTTCAAATGGGTAACTGGCCATATCTAAAATAACAACTTCAACATCTGTCTGAGGTGTAATTCCAGGAGCACGACCAATTGTAGCTGGAATAGTGATAGGCTCATATTCCTTTCCAAAAACAAATCTAGCATAAACTAACCTGTCAGAGAGAGATGAAATATTAAGACCTGAAAGATAAAGAAGACCTGTAAAGTTCTTTGGGAGTGTTAATTTCTTTTTATAAGTTCCATCAAAAGGATCAACTAAATGCATGAGCTCAACTTGTGAGCCAAGTGAAGTAGTACCATCTCCACCGATAGTATCACTGCTTCCTGGAGTTGCTCCTGAGTTATCCCCAACATCTCCACCTACACCACCCGTAGAATCTAATGAAGTATTAGAAAATCTCGATGTTCTCGAAGATCCGCCCTCTCCTACACAAGAAGTTAGAAGGAGTGCACTTAATGTGATTAATGTAAGTAATCTCTTTGTCTCTGCCATGAAACTGCCCTTAAATTTGAACTCTTTAAATTGAGTTCTCTAATAGACTTATCGACTTCAACTTCTTGTCACTTAAATCTTTCTCTTATTTTAAGGTGTTATGGCCCTATAGAGGCAAAGTTTTACCCTTGAACTTAGATATATCCTTACTTTCAGCCATTTACAGGAACTCTTTATAAAATTAATTTAGAGAGAAAAGTTGCTATAACTGACACAAGAACAAGGCAATTTATTGTGATAGGGCCTATAAGAAAAAAGAGGTTTCTAAAAACTAATTACTTAAAAGCTAACTCTAAAGCAGAATATATCTCTTTGAAATTTCCTTCTCTATTTGCAGCAGGAATAGATTCAATAATTTTGCGAAGCAGTTCAATATCTCTATTCTTACGACTTAATAATCTCATTGTTACAAATTCAGATAAAATAAACACACAGCTCATTTTGCTAATCTGCGTGTTTGTTAGGGCCTTAGGAAATCCGCTTCCATCTCCATTTTCATGATGTTGCTCAATCATTGTAATAATATCATTATCGATGAAGTTGAGCCCCTCTATCATTTCAGTACTAAAAATAGGATGCATTTTATATTTTGAAAAACTTAAGCTTCCATCATTACTTGTATTTTCTTCTTCAAGAACTTTCAAAGAAATATCGTGAAATGCAGCACACTTGATGAGCTTTCTTTCTACATTATTATTTCCCCAATCTAGGTTTTTAATAATCAATGCAGAAATCAAAGATGAAAGCATCATATGATTTAACTTAGTTGATAGTTTTAATTCTTCAATATATTGAGAGTCAGTATCAACAAGCGTACTAATTTCTCTATAAACATCAATATGGCTATCAACGACACTAATAATTACGGTTTGTGGTATTTTTAAAGAAATCGAAAGAGGTACTAATGCCTTTATAATTAGAGAAGCATAGTCAAACTCATTAGCGTTTAAACCTAGACTTGATTTTTGGATAATTCCACTAGCAACTTCTTTATAAAAATCAGCTGAATCTTCTTTTTTTATGAAGAGATAGTTTCTTGTCTTATGACTATACTTTTCGACTTCACTTAGAGAAAGAATAGCTCCTCTTTTGAAAAGTTTTACATATTTATCATTTGTGATTCGTATATATATATCACAGGGAGATGAAGATAAGTCCATACTCTCTTCAATTGAAATGGGGGTATATGGTGAGTCGTGTTCGATTCTATTAATCTTTAAAAATGACTCAAATGTAAAAAAATCAAACTCATCACTTTTTACAATATCACTTTTAGAAATAACAATAATTTTAGAATCTGGTTTTAGTTTACAAACTAAACTAATAAGTTTCTTTGAATCTCTATCAAAACTTGAGAAAAATAAAATAACACAATCTGTTGATTGTTTTTTTAAAGTATCTACAAAAGTAGATTCATCATCAAACACTGTATGATGACTAGCCCCAAGTTCAAATACTTTATCCGAAATAATATATGAAAAGTCATTATTCTTAGAATAAATCAAACATTTCAAATCATTGAGGTCTATTTCTTTTACTTCTTCCATACCCTATTATTCTACTATAAAAACAGACTCATCACAGCAGCATTTTAGAATAAGTTTAATTAGAACTTAATTTTTTATAAAGAAAGACAGTAACACTAAAGAGGTAAAGGTCTACAAGAACAACAAGTAAGTTAGAAAGAATAATACCGAGGTACTTAAGTAAAGTACTCGTATTTGCTTCAGCAATAACTCCCATAGACCAAAAATCTACGGCCATAAGAAGAAGTAAAGAGATCCCAATTACAAATACACTCCAAGGAGATTTTTTCACCAAATCCTTACTCTTCTTAAAGTAACCTCCATCGGCCTTCCCCTCTAAAGCAATGATTGGAGCAAAGTAAAAAATAGTTAGGATATAAAGCCCTGGAACAATTAGAAGAACTGAACCAAGTAAGTAGAGTACTGAGTATAGGATATTTATTCGAAGGTATGTGAAGAAGTTTAATGTATTTAACTTATTTATACCGAGAAGATTATTTAAAATTAGAGAATAAAAGAAACACGTACCGACAGTTTCAACAAGCCCATGGACTATGAGTGCCGTTTCACTTGTTGCCCCAATAAAGTCTCTAGATAAATCTAGAACAATAGAGAATAAGAAAAGAAGAATCAAAACGAGAAAGTTTCTTTGAAATTGTTCTTTATAATTTTCAACTGAATACTTCAAAGAAAGTAAGAGCATTAATAGGCCTCAAATGTTTTTTTATTTCTATTCTTTCTTACACCTGGAACAGCGAAAACTCTATTATGAAATGAAATGTAAACACCTGGCTTTAGTAATTTAGACGCTAGAATTGCCTCAGTTACATTTTGTCTGGCATCACTATCATCAAAGCCCATTGGCTTCATAGCTCCAGTAAATACAATAGGACTTGTAACATTTGGGATCTCATTAAAGCAATGCTCAGCAGTCTTTGCCATTGTATCAGTTCCGTGAAGAACTATAATTGGCCATCCTTTCTCTAACTGAACTTTAAGAGAGTTCGTGACAATTGCGCGATCAAAATCAGTCATATTCAAAGAATCTTTAGATAAGATAGAATGAACATGAAGCTTGGTATAAGGCATTCTCAGCTTTTTAAGGATTATATGCTTAATAATGCTATCTTTATTCTCTAAAGAACCATCATACTCATCATAAGATTTCTCAATTGTGCCACCAGTCGTAAGAACAATTACATTCTGCGCCATATTTAGAACGTCATTTTGAATATCTGAAGTCATACAAATCCACTGGAATATCAAATACTTACAGTATTATTTATCATTTTTAATAATTATCTCTATATATCGCTTAAAAAGAACACCTTTGTAAAGAAAGTGCCCTTGACGCTGGAGAATTTACAACCATATTTAAAAAGTAATTATTTAACTAAATAAACTCATACAAGGAGCAGACATGACTGAGAGAAAAGGAAATATCTCCGTTAACACATCCGACATCTTCCCTATTATTAAGAAATGGCTTTATTCTGAGCACGACATCTTTATTCGTGAACTAGTTGCTAACGCAACAGATGCCATTACAAAGAGACATACTCTTTCTAGAAACCTTAATGTTGAAATTCCAGAAGGAAACATCGACATTACAGTTAATAAAGATAACAAGTTAATTACTATTACTGATAATGGTATTGGTATGAGTGAAGCAGATATTGAAAAATATATTGCTCAACTAGCTTTTTCTGGTGCAGAAGAGTTTGTAAAAAAACTGAAAGATGAAGGAAGCGAAGACGGACAAGATATTATTGGTAAGTTTGGTCTTGGTTTCTACTCTGCATTCATGGTTGCAGACAAAGTTGAAATTGAATCACTTTCTATGAACGAAGGTTCAACTGCTACAAAGTGGACATGCGAAGGTGATACTGAATATACATTCTCTGAATCAACTAAGAAAACAGTTGGGACAACAATCTATCTTCATATCAACGAAGAAAGTGAAGAGTTCCTTAACGAGTGGAAACTTACACAGACTTTAAGAAATCACTGTGATTATATGCCATACTCAATCGGTGTTCTCGATGAAATGAAACCACCTCAAAAGCCTTTAAAAGATGATGGAACCGTTGATGAAGATGCTCCAGCTGTTGCAGCGACTCCAGTAATCATTAATGAAACAAAGCCTATTTGGAAAAGAGATCCAAAAGAGTTAAAAGACGAAGACTATAAAGAATTCTATAGAAAACTATTCCCAATGGATGGTGATCCATTATTTTGGATTCACTTAAAAGTAGACCACCCATTTACTCTAGAAGGAATACTTTTCTTTCCTAAATTCAATCCTACAAAGCCTCAAAATGAGCACAATATTAGACTATACTGTAAGCAAGTATTTGTTTCAGACAATGTTAAAAATGTAATTCCAGACTTCTTATCTCTTCTTAGAGGTAGTATCGACTCTACTGATATTCCACTTAATGTTTCAAGATCTTCTCTTCAAGGAGACCCAAATGTTCAAAAGATTTCAAACTACGTTGTAAAGAAAGTTGCTGAAGCATTAAAAGTACTATTTAAAAAAGACAGACCAAAGTTTGAAACAATTTGGGAAGATATTCACTTATTCATTAAGTACGGTTGTGTAAGCGATCCAAAATTTGATGACTTAATGAGAGAAAGAGTTGTTTATAAAGCATCTAACGGTAAGTACTTAACTCTTGGTGAATACCTTGAAGCAACTCCAGAGAAGTATAAAGAAAAGATGAAAGGAAAGATTCTCTATTTCGAAAAAGAGAAGTCTGATGCATCTTTAAAGAAACAACTTCTTGCTGAAGGAATTCTTGCGATAGAGTGTGATGATCATATTGACCCTCACTTCTTCCAACATACTGAAACAAAAAAGATTGGAGATGAAACTCTACAATTTGTTTCTGTAGACTCTGAGTTCAGCAACCTTCTTGAGAGTGAGAATACAACTGAAGAAGATATGAAGATCAAAGATCTATTTAGCAATATCTTAGCGCCTGTTAAAGAAGGTGAAGAAGCTCCTGCTGACAGTAATGATGTTGAAATCTCTAAGCTTTCAGGATCAACAACTCCAGCTTACTTCAAAGTTGATGAGCAAATGAAACGTTTTGCAAAAATGGCACAAAGTATGGGTCAACAAGGTGGAATGTTTCCAACGAAGAAAACTCTTGTGATTAACCCATCAAGCCCTCTTATTCAGAATGCTCTTAAAATTCATGAAAAAGGTGGAAATGATCAACTTGTAGAAAAAATCTGTCATCACGTTGAAGACCTAGCACTTATTTCGAGTGAAGGTTTAAAGCCAGATGAAAAAGAAATTTTCATCACAAGAACTCAAGACTTAATGCAAGAATTAACTACATTAGCTCTATAATACAATTAGGCCCAAGATTTCTTGGGCCTATCCTTTCTTTATTTACATTTATTTATCTTTATTTTAACACTCTCTTTCTTAGGACTACTACACTCTCCAGTATCTGGATTGTAGAATTTTAAATCAAAAGAAACTGAGTTATCTTTGACCTTGATTTTATCAAAGTCACAAAAGTTATCATTGTACAGTTCGGTTTTCTTACCATTACAGTCTGTAGATACGACTAGTTTTCTTCTTCTACTTACAGGCTCTCCAATATATGTCTTCTCAATCAATAGGTCTTGACCGGCAACTGAGATATCAATACTCAACTCCTGCTCTGCATTTGCACCGAATGTAAGTAAGATTAAAGTAAGCCCAAATAGTTTTTTCATATATCCTCACCTAATTAATAATTTCTTATTTTTAATACTACCATCAATTCTTATTCTAAATGATATAGATCAGTTGTTTCTTCCTATAAAAGTGCCAACTATTCTTTTCACTTAAAAATATTTCTCTTAACGATGCTCTCTTTTCTATATTGATTCTAAATACTTAAAAATACGAGCAACAATCTACTAATCGACCAAAACTGAGTAAATATAAAGAAGAACTCACCTTTTTATTTCATTAAAAGCAACCCCTTACTCTACAATTGAATAAAAGGGCCTAAAAACTTAATATAATAGTGTTTTATTACGATAGGAAAGTAATGAAGAAGTGTGTTTTAATATTTATCTTTATTTTATCTAGCTGTAAGAATAATACTAATAGTCAGCTTATGCCTTTTCCTAAGGATCATAAGCCCATACTAACACAGCATCAAGAACTGATAAAAGATCTCTATACTGGAGATGACGATTTTTCTAAAAGTCTAAACACCTATATGTCAGGTCCTACTTCGCAAATAGCACTATCTAGACCAGATAGCCCTTCTTCTAATTGTAACCTTGCTATCTATAATGAGATCAACACCATGAATGAAGAAGTTCACGAAGATGTTGATTTTCAGGACTTTCTTGAACTTGCTCCAAAAAATGAGCGTATGAATGGCTTCCCTCTCACAATCGACTATTCTGGAGCAGGATCCATAAAGGGCGAAGAACAAGTTATATGGGATGAATGTAAAGGTATTAAATCAAACTATGATGATGGTGCTCAAAGCTCAACTTGTAAAAAGAGAAAGGTCTCAAAAGAATTTATAACATTCTTTGATAAGAACTTTGCATCTTGTGTACAGACGGCAGTTAAAGGATATAAAGAAGGTAATAATCAAGCAATTGATGAAATAAAATTCTCGCATGCCGGAATTGCTGGAGATCCACGACACTCAAATAGAAGTTATCACTCAGTAAATAGAGCTATGGACATTAGATCAATCTCTTACGTACAAGATGGAAAGAAAGTAACGTTGAAAGTTTCAGATCAAAAGAAATCTCCTACTAAAGAATTCTTTGAAAAATTTAGAAAATGCTGGAGTGAGAAAATTATTGAAACAAGTAATAAGTGTCCAGGAAGTTCGAATAAAGGTTCAATAGGACACGAACATAAAAATCATCAACATCACCTCCACCTCTCTCTTCCTTACTGTCCAAGGTATCACAATGGAAGTAAATACTTTTTAAAATAAAAAAGGCCCAAATTTTCTATTGGGCCCTCTTTAAAGAAAATAGGGGACTTTTTCTTATTAATTATTTATCTCGCAAAAATTTGCGTATTAATATTATCAATTTCACTTCTTGAGTGGAACTTAACGACATTATCATCACCTGGATTTGTATTAACAAGACTTGGGTTAATTTTTCCAGTTAGAATTTGTTTTCCTAGTGTATGACTCTTTTTCTCATATAGTACATGCTCCTCACCTCTTTCTTGATCTTCTTTGCAGCAAATACAAAGGTCAGCAGTTGGTCTTGCAAGTAGTCTTGTTTCAGATATTTCATCTCCACAGTCTGAACACTCACCGAATGTTCCATTAGAGATTCTTTCTAGGGCCGCATCTACTTTTTTTAGATAGAAACGTTGTCTCCCCTGTAGTTTTAATATTAATTGCTCGTCACGTTCACGAGTAGTTTGATCTATTTCATCACCCGACTTAGCAGTTAGGTTCTGATCTTCTCTTCCTAAGTTTTCAAGAGCGCTATTTCTTTTGATTTCGATAAAAAGATTTTTAAAGTTTTCTAGAGTTTGAGTTTTCATATTATGCTCCTATTTCCTTAAATTTTCCGTCCTGGGTGTCTTTCTCTAAGAGTTCATCCTGATCTCTTTTTAGAAAATCACCATCCTAGTAATTTTCTGTTACTCCCTACTATCCAATAAGCATGCCAAGTTTTCCTAAGTAATCTTGGCAACACCAGGTGTCATTAAGTCAATTTGAGACAATTTGATACTGATTTTCGAGCAAAATAGCTCCAACTAGATATATTTAGATGTGAATTCAAATACTTACTTCGTACAACGAGTACGGCCCTGTAGTGTTCTACCATCTTCACATAGTGTGACTTCTAAGTGATCCCCAAATATGAGGGAGCCGATCTCGTACTCAACCTTAAGAGGTATCTGCCTTTTCTCCAGGGTAGGCCATGTAACATTAATACTCTTTAGGCCATTCTTTAGGTCTAAACCAAAATGTGTCCCCAACTCACTTTGAGAAGGTTGAGGGCCCGAAGTATAATTAACCCAACGCATTTGTGTGAAGTTTTCAGTAACTAGAGTTATCATAGCTCCCCATCCGTGCGTATTAGATTTAGTTCCATCTAGATAAACACGAATAGATTTTCTTCCTTCTCTAGGAGATATATTTTTATAAACGTAGATACGTCGTGGAAGTTCTGCTTTTCTCACATTACTCTGACCAGTAATAAAGTCCATTCTACCGTCACGGTCAATATCTAGAGTAACAATCCCCGATGGATTTAAAACATCTATCTTTGCATCTTTTGCTATATCTGCAAAACCATGGTTTGGCTCCTGAATGAAAAAGACAAGACGTGTATAAGGAGGATAACCAGTATTTTCAACTAAGATATCAATCAGACCATCATTATTGAAGTCAGCAAAAACGGATCTCTTATCACTTTGTGACCAGACTCTCCTACCACTATCTTGAACATATTCTGATCTTAAAAACTTTGGAGGGAAATCTCTTGTACTTCCAGTTAAAAAAGAGGACTTATCTCTATTTTCTGAATCAAAAGAGTGAGAGACCTCACCAACAAGAATATCCATTGCCCCATCATTATTATAATCTGTACATAAACTATAGAGAGAGTTTCCTCCACCTCTAGGATTAAGCATCCCAAAGCTGTCATGATCGAAGCCTGCTTCTTTAGCAAAGTCTTTAAAGATTCTATCTTTATGCTTAGAATCATATCTATTCATCCACATTTTATTCGCATGCCCACCAGAAGAGCTTGTTAGAATATCTGGAAAACCATTTAGATCTAAATCACATGTACTTGAAGAGAATGTTGGCCTAGCATTTACAAAAGCATTATTTGCTTTAGAGAATCGAGACTCATCTTCTAAAAGGTAGCTCACGTCTTTATAGTCAAAATTTTTCATTCCCATATAAAGACGATCAGGAGAAGATTTAGGAGAGGACTTAGAATAATCTAACCAATTTGCTTCAAACAAATCAATATATCCATCAAGGTTATAATCTAATAAAGATACAGAAGAAGTTGGTCTAGCCTCTCTCTTCTTACTTGAACTCATTTGCTGATAGCTAATTCTTCCTTTAACCTTTTTGCCCTTAAATACTTTTAAAGGCTCTTTAGCTAAAGCTGATTTTTGATTTAAGGTTCCTGCAAGTACATCAAGTATCCCATCCCTATTAACATCGAAGAATGTTAAGTAACTTGCTCTTACGACTTTTCCAAAAGGATTATATGAAGTTTCTTTATACTTCTTTGTTTTAGGAAAATATCGGAAAAACTTTGGCCTAGAATAAAAAAGAGGAAGAGTCACAATATCAGTGTGCCCATCCCCATCAAAGTCGACTGCATATATATGAGTAGCGGCCTCACCTTCAAGCCCTACTTCTTTAGTAATATCTTTAAAGTAACTACCAGAGCCCTTCAATGAAGGGCCTGCAGGAACTTCTACAACCTTACGCTTAACTACAGGCTTCTCATCTTTAAAGAGTTTTGGAATCTCTTTAATACTAGAACAGCCTGTAAGTAATACTGCTGATGATATAACTAAAACGTTTCTCATATCTAATAATCTATTATATCAAGTCCGTAACCATCATAGTTACATACTGCTGCTGATATTTCTTCAGTTAGCTTGTCATAGTTACTTGTCATCTCTTTAAGATTCATAACAAAGTTTTGTCTAGATTCTTTGATGATAAGTTTAGTAAGTCCTAATACATAGTCCTTCTTATCCTTAGGAACATTATCCTTTTCTAAGATTGCAGTAGTTCTAGAGATTACACAAAGAATGACGTATAACTCAGTGGCCATATTAGAAAGTCTTCCCTGTGGATATTCATTACCAATGATCTTCTTACCATGTTTGATAAGTGTGTTCTCAACTTGAATTGCAAAAGATGCCATCATTGAAGAAAAATAATTTGCATATTCTTCTAACTCTGGATGCGCTTTAGTTAGAGCTCTAGAAGCGATCATTTTCGAGATACGCTTCTTTGCAAAATCAGAAAGTACACCAAGAGACTTAATTGGATCTTTAAGAGCTGAAGAAACATCAGAAACTTTACCTAAGTCTTTCAGAGAATCCGAAGGTCCTTTCATCCCTGATAAAGCAAGGAAACATCTTAGTATCTCATTTGTTCCTTCAAAGATTAGATTAATTCTTGAGTCTCTCATGATTCTCTCATAAGGATACTCTTTCATATATCCATTACCCGCAGCAATTTGAAGCCCTGTATCTACTACAGTCCATAAAGACTCTGATCCGTATATTTTACAAATAGCAGTCTCAAGGAAGTAATCATTCATTCCCTTAATCATGTTTCCAGTAGTCATATAAACGATACTTTCAGTTGCATAACAACGCGAGGCCATAAATGCTAACTTCTCTTGAATTAGACCAAAATCACTAATTGGAGCACCAAATTGTTTTCTTCCCTTCGCATGCTCAGTCGCCATTTTTAAGATAGTCTTCATTCCACCAACACAACCAGCACCAAGAGAAAGTCTTCCTGAATTAAGTACGTTCATCGCAATCTTAAAACCTTTTCCAAGCTCTCCTAAGATATTCTCTTCAGGAACGATTACTTTATCTAAGTAAACAGCTCTGGTTTCAGAAGCTCTAATACCCATTTTATTTTCTTTTTCACCAAAACTAACACCTTCCATTCCTTTTTCAACAATGAAGCAAGATATCTTCTCAACAGTTTCACCATTCTTTTCATGGTCAGTTTTACAAAACACTGTATAGAACTCAGCAGTTCCAGCATTTGTAATCCAAAGCTTCTGTCCTGTTATTGTATATGTTCCGTCGTCATTCTTAATGGCCTTAGTTTTAATAGAATAAGCATCAGAACCTGAACCTGGCTCAGTTAAACAAAAAGATGCTAACTTCTCCCCAGATGCTAAAGCAGGTAACCATTTTGTCTTTTGCTCTTCAGTACCTTCATTAAGTAATGCTCTATAACCAATTGACTGGTGAGCTCCTAGCATTGTTGCAGTAGATCCATCCATAGATGCGACCTCAGCAAATATCCTAGAGTATAATGAGTAATCTAACTGCATTCCACCATATTCTTCAGGAACTGCAAGCCCACAAAGACCAAGCTCTGCTAATCCTTTGATAACTTCGTCAGGAATTTTCGCTTCATCATCGAATTTCTCACCATCAATTGCATCTTCACCATACTTAGATACAGCTGAACACATCTCTTTCGCCATCTCTACTTGCTCACCACTAAAGTGTGGGAACGGAAAGATTACATCTTCATTGATTTCACCAAAAAATAAGCTGCCAACGACAGAATCGAATTCTTGTCCTTCTTGGTCAACATTGTATTTAGAGTCCTTCTTTTCACTCATTCGAAAATCCTTTTTAATTCTAGTTAAAAATATTCTTAAATTTTACATCCTTATATGTACTTGTGACAACAACGAAATATACCTGACCAACACAGTCAACAACTAGGCAAAAAAAACCGAAAGAAGTTACTTGAAGCATATAGTCTAAGACCTTAAAATAATACATAATGCTAATTATACGTATTTTTTAATACTTTACAGGAAAGCTGGATCTTTAATGACTAAAAAGAAAAATGGAATTTTCTCGAAGATCAAAAACAAATTCTCTAAAGAAAGAGATGATGAAAATGAATTTGATGAATCTACTGGTGAGATCTCTGTTGATCCAGAGGCCCTTGAATACCAAGAGCTTGAAGAATACCAAGAGCTTGAAGAAGAGGAAGAGCTAGAAGAATCTGAGCAACCTGTCGATGTAGATGAGAAGACGGCTCCTGAAATTATTTACAGTGAAGAGCAAGAAGAAGATGACATTGAAGAACTCTTAAATAATAGAGACGATGTTGAATCCCTTCCTGTAATTACAGATGATGAAGAAGAAGAAGAGTTCATTGCCCAAGAACTTACGATCTCTGAAGAAGAAAAAGAAGAACTAGAAGAACTTGACTCTCCTATTCAGGAGCTCCATCAAGGTGACATAGAGAACTTAGAAGAAATTGAAGAAGACCAAGACCAAGAAATAGAACAAGATTACGAAGAAGACCTATATGAGGAACCGAAGCCAAGTGCTGCTCAAAGATTCTCAAGTCTTATAAGCTCAGTGAAAAACAAGGTTCCCTCTAAAGGAAGTATCTCTTTTAAAGGTAGCAACAAAACAGATATTGACCTAACTGGTGCACTAAAGAAGTTAAATATTAATGATTTTTCATGGTCAGGTTTTGTAGAGAAAACCTTTTCTCCTGACTCTAGAAACGATATTCACAGAGGATTTCTAACAATTCTTATCCTAAGTACTGCATATTTTGGCGGGAAACTAGTTGCAACAGGCATCTCTTCAAAGCTAGAAAATAGTACAAAGAAAAATAGATCAACGGCAGTTCCATACTCCCCTAGAACTAGAGTTGTATTATCTAAAATTGAAAAATCAAACTTATTCAACACCACAGATCCAAACAGTTCAGACCAAATAGTAGTAGAGAAACCAAAGCTTGACGATAACCTAGTCTGCAGAACAGCAGAACGAAAAACGAAACTAGGCATTAAGCTAGTAAACACTATTGTGCTCCAAGACTCAGTAAAGTCAATCGCCTCTGTACAAGTAAGAGGAAAGAAACAAATACTAGACCTACGTGAGGGAGAAAAGATTGATAATGATGCACAAGTTGGAAAAATAGACCGTTTAAGAGTTGTATTCAAAAATCTAAAGACTGGTGATTGTGAGTATGTTGAAAGCAAAAGCAAAGAACCTAAAGTAAAGAAGTCTATAAATGTTGTAAGTGCATCTAAAGGAAAGAACCTTTTAAATATGTATAAAGACGATAGAATTAAAAACGTTGGAAATACTTTTAAAATTCAAAAGAAAGTTAGAGATGAGATGCTTGGTAACATTAGTGAAGTTCTTACTCAAGCGAGAGCAATACAAATAAAAAATCCAGATGGAACACTTGCTTTTAAAATGACTGAAATCGTTCCAGGGTCTATTTATAGCAAGTTAAATATCCAAGATGGAGACACGATTACAGCTATAAATGGTAAGAAATTTAGTAGCCTAAACGAAATAATGAATTTATTTGGAAAAATAAAAGACATAGATAATTTTGAAATCTCAGTAAGAAGAGACGGCTCAACACAAAACTTAGAATATAACTTTGAATAAAACTCCAGGGATCGGAATTTATGATGAACAAGAAATTACTAATTACATCTTCACTCGCAGCACTACTTGCTCCACTACTCTTTAGTGATGCAGCTGCGCAGTTTAACAATTCAAAGTATAAGACTAAAACTAAGTACAAAACTACTGAGAAGTCTGCTGCTAGTTTAATAAAAAGCAATACTAAGAGTGGTGCAGATTTTTTTGGAAGAACTTCAGATTCTTCGGCCATAGATGCCAGTAAAGATAAAAAGTATGTAAATCTAAATCCAGAGACGGCCTTCGGACCAGAAGTTATAACAAGCTTTGACTTCCCAAATACATCCCTTACCGATCTAACGAAGCATATGCAGAAGCTGACAGGAATTAATTTGATTCTTGATAAAGATTTAAAAGGAAAAGTATCTATTATGGCACCAACAGCAATTACTGTTGGAGATGCATGGAGAGCTTATTTAACAGCACTAAATGTAAATGGTTACACATTAGTTAAAAGTGGTTCATTCTATAAGATTGTTAATGCTAGAGATATTAGATATACACCTACAAAGATCTATACGGGAAACTTCACCCCTAATACAGATAATTATGTAATGAGAATTTTACCTCTTAAAAATATTAACTCAACAGAGGTAACGCGATCATTTAGACCTTTTATGTCTAGATATGGTCGTATCATTGATATTAAACAAACAAACACAATTATTGTTCAAGATACTGGATCAAACATTAATAGACTAACAAGACTTATTAAGTTTATCGATGTTCCAGGTCACGAGGAATCACTACAAATTATCCCAGTGAAAAACTCATCAGCACAAGAAATTGCAAAACTATTAGATAAAATTTTTAAAGGAACAAAGTCTTCAAAAGTTAGATCTACAACAAAAACAAGCCTAATCTCAGAGATTAAGCTTATTGCAGAACCAAGAACAAATTCAATAATTGCAATGACAAATGCTGATGGAGCAAAACAGTTAAATGCTCTAATAAAGAAACTTGACGTAAAGCTAGTAAACTCTAGCTCTGGTCAAATTCATGTTTACTACTTAAACCACGGGACAAGTGACACTCTAGCTAAAACTCTCTCTTCTCTTGTTACTTCTGCTCAGCCAAAAACAACAAGTCGTTCTAGATTATCGAGAACAGCTTCAAGCGATGACTCAACGTCACTATTTAATGCTGAAGTAAAGATAACTGCTGATAAAGAAAATAACGCCATTGTTGTTACTGCCTCTCCTACAGACTACTTAACAATTAAAGAAGTTATAAAGAAGTTAGACAGACCAAGAGATCAGGTTTTCGTTGAAGGTATGATTATGGAAACTTCTGTTACTAAAGATAAAGGTTTTGGAATTAACTTAATTGGTGCTTATGGATCAGGAGCAACTGACAAGGCCGGTTTTGTTGGTAATGGTGGAGACCTTTTCAATGTAATGTCTAACAATATTACCGCTCTTGGAGGACTATTTGTCGGTGGTGGTACCGGTAGTGCTATTACTCAAACAATTGGTGGCCAAGAAGTAAAAATTAAATCTATATCTGGATTAATCACGGCAGTTGCTGCAAATGCTGCAACTAACGTACTTGCAACGCCACAAATTATGGCTCTTGATAACGAGGAAGCTGTATTTGAAGTTGGTGAAAGTATCCCTACTCCAGAAAGAACAAACTCAGCAAACGGGTCATCTTCAGTATCAATAACACAACAGAAAGTTGCTCTAACTCTAAAGATAACTCCTCAAGTTAATAAAGTAACAAGATTCATTAAACTAAAAATTGATCAAAAAGTAGATGACTTCTCAAGTAGATCACTACCATCAGGAGTTCAAAGTGATGGTGTCGCTACGACTACTCGTAGTGCTGTAACGACAGTAGTTGTTAGAGATAGAGATACAATCGCCATGGGTGGTTTAATGAGAGATAAAGAAACTGATGTAACTTCAAAGGTCCCTCTTCTTGGAGACATTCCAGTTCTTGGTTGGTTATTTAAAAATACTAGAAAGAGTGTTGAAAAACTTAACCTACTATTCTTCTTCACTCCAAAGATTATTGATGTTTACAAAACAGCTAATGCAGTTAATGTTCAAGATCAACTAAATAGAAGAAGTACACACTTAAAGAATGCTCTTGGTGAAAAAGATCCATTTGCAACAAGTGCAAAAGGTCTATACGAAAAAGCAAAGAGACAAGAAAAAGGTCCACTTTATGACCAAGAAGAAGCTGACGAGTATAGAAGAGAGAATGAAGAGTCAGGAATTGGGCATGATAAACCATCAGAAGAAGACCCATTACTTGGTAGTAATACTCCAAACTATAATGTAATTGTTCAAAAGATTAAATCAAAAGCTTCGGCAACAAAGAAATAAGGGGTTGTTTTGAAAATTTCAGAACACATGTTAAAAAAAGTTGAAGGACAGAAGGTCATGATTGGCCAACTGCTTCTTCAACATACTTCACTCACTGAAGATCAGTTAAACGAAGCACTAAATATTCAACAAGAATCAGGAATGCTTATAGGTGAAATCCTTCTCAAGAAGAACTATATTCACCCTCACGATATTATTAAGGTAATTTGTCATCAAGTAAATATTCCGTATATTACAGATATAAATGTAGACGATATAGATCCAAACATTACACTGAGTATCCCAATCAACTACGCTAAAGCTCATGAGATACTTCCTATACTTGAAACTGATAATAGTGTTTCAGTTGTTCTTACAGACCCGTTCAACTTTGATGCTATTAATGACTTAAGAGAACTATTTAAGAAAGAAATCAAGCTAATTGTAGCTCATCCAATGAAGCTATCTGAAGCAATTAATAGAGTATATGAGAAGGCAAACACAAATATAGTTGACTCATTAGAAGATGAATTTGAAGAGGCACTCGACCTTGATGGACCAATCGATATTCTTGATGCTGGTGCAGATGAAGCTCCTGTAATTAGATTTGTGAACTCTATTATATTTAGAGCAGTTAAAGAAGGCGCTTCCGATATTCATATTGAGCCATATGAAAAAGAAACAGTCTATAGATTCAGAATTAATCGTGTGATGAAAGAAATTCTGAGACAACCAATAAAAACTCACTCTGCAGTAAGTTCACGTATTAAAGTTATGGCGAAACTTGATATTGCAGAAAAAAGACTCCCTCAAGATGGTCGTATTCCAATAAAGATGGCCGGAAAAGATATTGATATTCGTTTATCTACAGTTCCAATCCAAAGTGGTGAAAGAATTGTTATGAGAATACTCGAGAAGAACAATACTATTTTAAAGCTTGAGAACTTAGGCTTTCACGGAAAGGTCTTAAAAGACTTACAAGAACTTGGTTCTAGAAAGCATGGAGTTGTATACGTATCAGGACCAACTGGGCACGGTAAGACAACGACTCTCTTTGCTATGCTAGATGAAATTAACACTCCTGATAAAATGATTATCACTGTAGAAGACCCCGTAGAATATGAAGTTCCAGGAATTTCACAAATCCAGGTAAATAGTAAAATTGATCTCTCATTTGCTATAGCCCTTAGGTCAATACTAAGACAAAACCCTGATGTTATAATGGTTGGTGAAACAAGAGATAAAGAAACTGCTGAAATGGCAATTCAAGCATCTCTTACAGGTCACTTTGTTCTATCTACAATTCACACCAATGACTCTTTTTCTGCTCCTGGTAGATTAATTGACATGGGTGTTCAACCCTTTCTAATTGCATCTTCACTTGCTGGAGTATTAGCTCAAAGACTTATACGTAAGCTTTGTAATCACTGTAAAGTTCCTCATCAAGTAACTCCATTTGATATGGAAATGATGAGAGTAACTTCTGTTCCAAATGACGCCACAGTATTTACTCACAAAGGTTGTCCTAAGTGTAACTATGATGGCTTTAGTGGAATGACTGTCGTTTCAGAACTACTTATTATAGATGATATTATTCGCCCGCTAGTTCTAAAGAAAGCAGATTCAGGTTCTATAAAAAAAGCGGCAGTAAAAAATGGAATGATTACTCTTAGAGGCGATGCTCTTTCAAAGGTATTTTCAGGTATTACATCTGTTGATGAGATGGTTAGAGCAATTAATGACGAAGATCACCAAGAAGACGAATAAGGTTATAAAGAATGGCAATATATAGCTATAAAGGTCTTGATAAGACTGGAAAAGAAATTAAAAAGACAATTGATTCTGATAGTCTAAGTTCGGCCAAGGCTAAAGTTCGCTCCATGGGCATAATGCTTATAGAAATATCAGAACAAAAGTCTCAAAATAAATCTTCTATAAGTAGTAGCACCTCATTCTCGTTTGGCCCAATTGTCTCAATTCAAGAGCTATCACTTATGACAAGACAGCTTGCGACACTTATAAAAGCAAAGATCCAAATTGTTGAAGCATTTAACGCTCTTGTAGACCAAACAGATAATCAAAAATTTAAGTCTATTCTTGCTGAAATAAAACAAAAGATTAATGAAGGTTCATCTCTTGCGAATGCATTAAGTGACTACCCTAAAGTCTTCGATAATGTCTATGTCAACATGGTTGATGCAGGAGAAACGTCTGGAACACTACAGGTCGTTCTTCTAAGACTTGCCGACTTTACAGAAGCGCAAGTTAAGCTAAAGAATAAGATTAAGGGAGCAATGACTTACCCATTAATTATGGCATTTGTTGGTGCTGGAATGATGGGGATCATATTTATTTTTGTTATCCCTAAGATTACAAGAATATTTGAGACAATGAAAAAAGATTTACCACTACAAACAGAAATTTGTATTTGGATTTCACAATTTCTAAAGAGTTACTGGTGGGCAGTAATTATTGGGACTTTCTTTGCCTTCACTTCGTTTAAAAAATATATTAAAACAAAACAAGGAAAGTCTAGATGGGATGACTTATTACTTAAGCTTCCTATCATTGGAGAACTTGTTACAATGGTAAATGTAAGTAGATTTTGCTCTACACTTGCAACACTTCTTAACTCAGGTGTTCCAATTATTGCAGCATTAAAAATTGTAAAAAACCTAATTGCTAATGTTCATATGCAACAAGCAGTAGAAGAAGCAAAAATAAATGTATCAGAAGGTGCATCACTAGCTGCTCCACTAGTTAGATCAGGACTTTTCCCTACCATGGTTACACACATGATGACACTGGGGGAAAAATCAGGAGAACTAGAAGATATGCTAAAGATCATTGCAGAAAATTACGAAGACCAAGTTGAATCAAAACTTAATGGACTAACCTCCGTCTTAGAGCCTATAATGTTGGTCGGGATGGGTATTGCAGTAGCATTTATTATCTTTTCAGTGGTAGTGCCAATGATGCAATTAAATTCGCTCCATTAATAAATAATCATAAGGAGATATAATGAAAAAAAGAGGCATGTTAAATTTGCTTAGACAATCAGGCGGTTTCTCGTTAATTGAAATTCTTATTGCATTAACGCTACTTGGTATTGCAGGTACATTTGTTGCAGGTCAGATTTTCTCTCAATTAACTGAAGGTCAGATAAAAGCAGCAAATATTCAAATGAAGAGTTTCAAATCAATTCTTCAAGATTACAGAAGAAAGTGTGGTGTCTACCCTCTTACTGACCAAGGTCTTGAAGCTCTAATCTCTAAACCATCAGGTGGTAAAGAGTGTAAGAACTACCCACCAGAAGGATTTATGGATGCAGAAGAAATTCCAAGAGATCCTTGGGATGAAGAATACTTCTACGAGTCTGATGGACGTAGCTTAAATATTTGGAGTTTAGGTCCAGATAGAACAGAAGGTGGAGACGGAACAGACGCTGACATCTATCTAAATAAAAAGAAGTAATTTAAATAAATGAAAGATACTGTCACAGGTAATAATAAAGGGTTCACTCTCATTGAGATGTTAGTGGCCCTATTACTTGTGACGATCGTCCTTACTGTCGTTTCAGGCACAAGTTTTTCTACAAGAAGAAATTTAGATGAGGCACTAAATGATATCGAAAGAGGTATTAGATTCTCCTCAGACGAATCAGCACTCAGAAACTCAATCATAAGAGTAAGATTTAAACTTGACGAAGATCCTCAGACTTGGTCCGTTGAATTTGGACCCGATGGAAACTTTGTTCTCCCTCCAATTAACCATAGCGTGTCTCAGAGTAAATCAGATGAAGAGATGGAGAAAAAAGCACAGAGTGAAGTTGATAAACAGTTCTCCAGAATCAAAGAGTTTCAAGAAAGTGATAGAGAATTTCCACTTGGCGTAAGAGTCATAGGTGTTGCAACGAGCCTAACACAAGCAATGCTATTAGATGGAGAGAATTCGGTTTATATTTATCCCACTGGTGAAAAAGATTCTGCTATAATAATCGTAGCATCAGATGATGAACTTGCTTCACTAAAGATATCTCCATTTACAATGGATATCGAAAGAGAATACTTTACAGTAGAACTTCAAAGAGATGGTGATATTACTGAAGCTCAAATTGAATTGGCCGAGAGAATATATCAAGAATGGCAAAAAAACTAAGAAAGATATTAAACACAAAAGGATTCACTCTCGTAGAGGTGATGATTTCCTTGGCAATCTTTGCAGTCTTTGCGGCCTCCTACCTTACAGCTCAAGGTTATAATATAAGCGATAGTACAGTAATGCGAGAAGAGCTAGATCTCAAACGATTTGCAGAGCTTAAAATCAATGAAATTATAGTTACTCCCCCAGAGCTAAAAGATTCACTAACAATATCAAAAGATTCTGGAAAGTTTGAAGAAGATAATAACTTCAGCTATTCAATCGAATATAAAAAGTTTGTTGTTCCTGACTTAAATAAGATTACAGGCGGTGATCAAGAGGCTCAAGATCCAAATGAAACCAAGATATTTAATAATATAAAGAAAAACTTAGAGAAAATTATTTGGCAAGTTGAAGTAACTGTAAAAAATGAAACAAGTGAAAGAATATACTCTGTTAGCACCTGGCTTTACAATCACCAAGCTCAGGTAATGTTTGAGCAAATGTGAGAGATTTAAAAAATAATAAATCCATTCAACTTACAAACGCAGGCTTCACTTTAATTGAAGTACTCATTGCTATAACTGTTCTCTCAATGCTTATGGCCACAATGTATACGATCGTAAGTAATAGTACAGATACTAAAGATAAAATAATTGCAGAAGATAAAGACTCACTTCAATTAATTACAGCTCTCGATAGAATGGAGCAGGACTTCTCACAAATATACTCTCCCCTTTATCACAGTGCTAAATACGTTAAGAAGTCATCTGATCAATATGAGTTTCAAAGCAATATTGATGAAGATGGAAATCCAAAAATAGTAAGCCCCTTAGACAGTTTTGAAGCATCTGAAAGATTTCCAAGTATAAGTACAAGTGCCGATATAGTTCCTGCACTACAGAATGAATCTAAATCTGAAATTATATTCATGACAACTGCAAACAGAAGAATACTCAAAGACTCTAAGCAGTCTAGATTTGGGTGGGTTAAGTATTCACTACGCTCTTCAACAAGAGATGATGACTTTAAAAGAGATGGTGGAGATTACGAACTTGTAAGATCCATAGAGACTGAAAATATTTATAACAAAGAGTTTGATTGGAAAAATATTAAAGAGTACCCATTACTTAGAGATATAAAGTCATTTCAATTTCTTTTTTGGAACGCAAAAACAGAGAAATTTGTAGATAAATTAGAGTTATTATCAGCAGATCAAGAAACTCCAAGATTGATAAGAGTTAAACTTGTTTGGATCAATAGTGATAATAATGAGATTGAAGTAGTTAGAACTTTTAGACCACTTGCTCCTTACTTTGATACGGAAAAAGATGAAAAGGAAAAAGAGGCAGCTAAAGCTGGAAACCAGCAAACAGACCCCTCTAATCCTTTGATCAATAATGAGGAAGAGCAATAATGCGAAATAAGATCCTAAATAACGAATCCGGTATGGCCATAATGATGGTAATGTCTGTTATTGCGATACTTGCATTTCTTCTTGCAGACTTCACATTTGAATCAAAAATAAACAAAATCAAGGTTTACAACCAACAGGATAAGTTTCAAGCAAGGCTAAATGCAGAAGCAGGTTTAAACTTTGCTTTAGCTAAACTTAAACTCTATCAAGAAGGAAGAAACTTAATAGAGAAAAATAAACAATTAAAAGAATTAATTCAGCCTTCACTTATAGAGTCAGTTGTTACAATGGAGTTTATGTACCCTATTCCACTTCCAGCAGGCTCAGATATTCAACAGCGATCGGCACTAGAAGAATTTGAAAAGAATAATTTAATCAAAGGTCGAATGGGAGTCACGATTAGCTCTGTATCTGGCTTTTTAAACCCAAATAACTTACGAGTAACTCCTGTCGTTGAGGAGGATAATAACAATCAAAATCTAGACTCAGATCCTGATTCAGATTCAGAAAAAACAATTAAGCCTGAAGAGTTTATAGAGCAAAAGTTAGTGAACACCCTTACACAGGCCCTTGAAACAGAAAAAGAAGTAAATCCTGATTATGATTTAATCTATGGAAATGCTAACCCTGAACTTCTAGTCAAAGAACTAAAGTTTTTTGTTAATGATTTAAAAAACTTCAATGATTCAGAACGTGCAGAAATTGAAGCAAACTATTTATCAGCAAATATCACACCTAAACATGCACCTCTAACATCAATAGATGAACTATACCTCCTTCTAGGATGGAATGATGATCTTATAGAGCTTATTAAAGATAAATTAACAGTCCATGAAGTTAGCGTGATTGCAGTCAATCAATTAACTGCAGAGCAACTCAAGATTCTCTTTCCAGATATTACAGAGTTTCAATTAGAGCAATTTTTTAAGCACAGAGATGGCGATAAAGAATTACAAATTGATGCTCAAGAGTTCAAATCAGAAAAAGACTTTAAAGAGCTAATTGTTGGAAAGCTTGCAATAGTTGACGAATCGACTTATGAGAAAAGAAAAAAAGAACTAGAGCAAGCAGGACTTACAATTGCTGTTGCAGGTAAACTATATAAGGTTGTCTCTAAAGGCTTCTATGGACGAGCAGAATACAGTATTACGGCTTTCGTCGACTTACCTATAAAACCTTTACCTGAACCTAAAAAAGATGAAAAGAAAGATCCAGGTTCATTAAGTAAACCAATCAATGATGATCAATTTATTGATGAAGAAATAGAAGATGAGACAGTTGAAAAGACTGAAGAAGAGAAAAAAGAAGAAGAACCCCCACTAGAGCTTCTAGCTCCTAGAGTTATTGAGATAAGACTCGAATAGTCGACCAAAAGCATCCACTTAAATGTAATTATTTTCCTACAAATTTTAGAAACATTTTTACAATGATTCTGGTAATATATATCTATGAATATACTAGCAATTGATTTAGGTAGCTACTCGGTTAAATTCTATGAATGCCGACTTGAAAGAAAACATCTCAGATATATGAGTCATAGAGAAGTAATTCTTTCAAAAATACGTTCACAATTCTCTCCTGAGACAACTATAAATGAGATTCATAACGAAATCATTAGAAGTTATCTAAAGCAAACACAGTTTGAAGGTAAAATAATTTACCAAATTCAAGAAAATTTTACGAGTTCTAGATATTTAGAACTTCCTGTAAATAACAGAAAGAAAGCAGAACAGATGATTCCATTCCAATTGGAAGAGGATATCCCTTATTCCCTTAAGGATATTCACTATACATCTACACTTATAAAGAATGGTGAAAACTATTCTGCTCTAATAAGTATTTCAAAGCTAGATTATTTTGATAATTACTATAACTACTTAGATGAATCTGGAACACTTCCAGCAATACTCACAACAGAAATGGGAGTAATTCAAAGTTTCATTGATCAAAAGCTATACTCAGGATCTTTTTGTATACTTGATATAGGACATGAAACGACTAAGGCCTACTTTATCCACAACAAGGAAGTTATCTCTTCTCACTTAACAAACTTAGGTGGAAAGGCACTTGATGACATCATTTCTCAAACCTATCAAATATCTACAGATGAAGCAGTCATCTACAAACATGATAACTGCTACTTCTTAACTGAAGACCAATTAGATAATGTTACTGATGAACAAAGAGACTTCGCTCAACTCATGCATCAAGCGATTTCACCACTTGTTCTAGACATTAAAAGATGGGAGCTTGGTTATAGAGTAAAATATGGTAACCCAATAGATAAGGTCTACATTACAGGTGGTAGCTCAAATATTAATAATATTGAAAATTTCTTATCATCAGAACTTAATATCACTGTGGAGAAATTCAAAGCACCAGAAATAGATGGAATAAAAGAAACCGAGAAATCTCAATTTCTATTATCTTATATGATGTCAGCTGCACAAAGATCTTCAACGCCCATGCCTAATTTCCTAACAGGAAAATATACAAGTGGTTTCTCAGATGCAATCTCACTCCACTCTGTGTCTTTTCTTTTTTCAAGAGCAGTTATGATTATGTTAGTCGTATCCGCCTTTTTGATGATAGATCGAATATTCTTTTTAAATAATAAAAATGAAGAATTAGACAGAAGAATTACGAAAATTATCAAAGTAGACTCTTTAGAAATTTCAAGAAGAGATCAGAGAAAATACAGAAGAGATCCAGAAAGTATTCTCAAGATTATCAAAAAGAAAAATAGAATGGTTAAACAAGAAGTTAAAACTATTCAATCAGCAACAGAAGTTAACGCGACGAATGCTCTAGTACAACTAAGTGAATATATTTCTAGAAACGAATTAATAAACATGGAATTCTATGAAAATAAAAACGGTAATGTACGTGTTAAATTTAGTTCAAAAGAGCCAAAAGAATTAGAAGTGCTGAAGTCGCACCTAAATCTAGGCCCATTTGAAAACCTAAAAATTAACGATGCCAGTGACAAAAGTAGTATGACGGTAACTTTCTCGGATATATAAATGAAAAAGATTATAACTAAGCATATTGATGACTTTATTTTTAAACAACTAGATGTCTTCAAAGAAAGTGAAGCAAAGTCTAAAATTAGTGAAGTCTTAAATACTTTAACAGAACAGCAACATAAGATCTTTAGTCAAATTGGATCTTTCCTACTAGTTCTAACTCCTTTTGTTATTCTTTTAGTTATGATTATTTCAAACTCTTTTATAAGATCTGAAATAGACTTGAAGAAGGAAATCATTTCAGAAATTTTCTACTACAATTCTAAAAAATCAGAAGTAGAAAATGTTGGGAGACAAATAATCTCTCCACATAGTATCAAAAATAAGAGTGATCTAAGCTCAAGATTAAAAAGAATTGCAACACAAAAAGGTATTCCATCAGAGTCAATTCAGGTGATTAATTTTGAATCACTAGAAAAGTCTGGTGCCATCGAAAAATCTGAGGCTACGATAAAAGTTTCAAAACTTACATCTAAAAACTTATCTCAACTTCTCCAGAGAATGCTTGATTCTGAAAAATTAAAGATCTTTGAAATGAGTCTTAAACGCGATGAAGAGTTAAGCCTTATAGAAGGAAGTATTAAGTTCACTCACTATGCAAAGGTAAGTCAATAATGGTTAAACTTAAAACTCACCCTAGTGAATTACCAGAAGAAATATACATTCAAAAAAAGTCATTCTTTTTTAAAATAAGTATCACAGCATTTCTTATTAGTGTTTTAGCTTTTATGCTTAACTTCCCTATTGGAAATATCATTAAAACGAATGCAGAAATGGCAATAGCTTCAAATACGGCTTGTCCTATAACTTATGATGAAATGAAATTTGAGTGGTTTCTACCAAAAGTAATTCTCACAAAACCTGTTATAAACGGAAGATGCTACAGCAATCCGTCATCTTCTCTTAAACTTGCTGACTTAGCGATTAGCTTTCAATCACCAAGCTTTTGGCCTTTAGGTGTTAAGCTTCATACAAAGATTAAGCACAAGTTATCAGTTATTAATATCTACCCAACAATTGGACTAGGTGGTCAGGTAATAAAAATTGAAAAGTCATCAATCTCACATAAAACATTGAAGGAGTTTCTTGGTTCAAAATCATTAAACTTTACTGGTGATGTAGAAGTTGAATCACTTGTAAAAATAAATGGTGGCAAGATATCTCAATCTGATTTTTTAATCACATCGACTAACCTATCAATTCCATCTCAAAATATAAGTGGATTCGATCTTCCAAATCTACCAATTGGTGCATTTCAAATAAAAGGGAATATAAATGCGAAAAACCTTGTTGAAATCCAAGATTTTCAACTTGGTGCTGCAAACTCTCCTATTCTGGCCGAAGCCACTGGTGCCATAAAGCTAAATACTCACAATATTTCAAATTCAACATTAGATATTAATGGTGAAGTAAAATTTACTTCAGAATTCTTAAATAATTTCGCTATAATCAATATGTTGCTTAGTGGTAAAGAGTCTACAGACAAGGGATTTTATAAATTCAAAGTCGGTGGAAAGTTCTCATCACCAATGCCTCTTTTCAATTAAGAAACTTTCCAAAAACAGTATATTTTGCTAACTTAGCCCTTCAAAGGAAGGGCCATGAATATCGAAAAGATTGTTAAAAATATTGAAAATCACTTAGAACTTGTTATTCCTAAGCATCCCTTTGCAGAAGTTTATAAGTACGGAGTCCTTCCCCCAGGTAAGGCATTTAGACCTCAACTTGTTACGGCCATTTATAATGACTTCTCTAAACAAAGAGATCTCTCTTTTCTTGATAATAGTAAGACACCAGTAAACTACTTAGCGTCTGCAGTTGAGATTCACCATGCTTACACTTTATTACATGATGACCTTCCTTCGATGGACGATGATGATGAAAGAAGAGGTAAGGCCTCAACCCATATAAAATATAATGAATGGAAAGCACTACTGGCCGGAGATGGCCTTCAAACAGCTTCATTTGCCCTTCTCTCTAAGTTTAACGGTAAGAACCTATCCCTAATGCTAAAATTCTTTAGCTGGGCGCTAGGGCCAAAGGGACTAATCCAAGGACAATACCTTGATTTAAGTGAAGAGATGACAAATGGGATCGATGAATTAATTCTCACTCATCAATACAAGACTGCCAGACTTATACAAACATCAATACTCTTAGGCTTCTGGGCCAACGAAGAAGAAAGATCGTCAAAAGATTTTTATAGAATCTCTAAAGAACTATTTAGACTAGGACATTGTGTAGGAGTTGTATTTCAGCTACTAGATGACTTAACAGAGCTTGTTGACGATGAATTAACTCAGCATGAATTAGCTGTAAATCCGTGGCTCACGAGCAATTCAGACAAGTGTTTCAATGAAATATTGATCGATTTAGAAAAAATAGAATCTATTATTAAAAAGGAAAACTTAGTAACTACTAAGGCCGTGCTTTCAAATTATTTTGGAAAAATTGAAAGTCTTCTCACAAGTGGAGAAGACAATATTGTTAAGCATTCAAAAATTGACTTAGTGCCAGTTATTTCTTTGCTTAATAGAATCAACAGATGAAATAAGAGAGCTTAATTTAGCTTTTGCCATAACAAGCTTCTGAATATCTGAATTAGATAGGTTTCTTGTAAATCTTTCTTTTACAAAAGATTCAGAGGCATCTTCATCACTTTCTTCTACAACTTCAGCTTCTGAAGAAATAAACTTAAGATCTAATTCAGCCTTAGCCTTCTCAATACTCATTTTATCTTCAAAAAGAAGCTTTTTAATAAAGGCTATTGCTTCAATATCCTTATGTTCAAAAAGCTTTTGCCCTGATGAAGATAACACTGGAGAGATATGATCAAATTCACTTTCCCAAAATCTTAGAACATATGGCTTTACGCCTGTTAAAGAGCACACTTCATTTAATTTAAAGTGTGACTTATTTGGAATCTCGATCTGGTTGCTCATAGTCTCCCCTTAAGTAAGGGACTCCAAGCTCCGTTAGTGAGCTAGAGTCTAATCAAAATCAAGGTCATCGCCATTGATGTCCTCAGTATTATTCATAAACGAACTAAGCGCTCTAGAAGATCCTTCCTTAGCTGGAAGAGATGTATCTTCTTTCCCTTTATCATCTAGTCTGTGAGAAAATCTTGCAGTCACGTCTTCTTTTAAAACCTGTGAAGGCTTAAACGTAAGAACACGTCTTGCTGAGATTTCCATGGCACTTCCCGTCTGAGGGTTACGACCTACTCTCGTTGCTTTATCTCTGATTGAAAAATTTCCAAATCCAGAAATCTTTACCTTTTCGCCTCTCGCTAGAGTGTCTTTAATAACCTTGAAAACAAGATCAACTAGGTCCGCAGCTTCCTTCTTAGAAAATCCGGCTTCTTTGTAAACACGCTCAACAATGTCGGCTTTAGTAAGACTCATACTTCCTCCATGAATTACAGTCTAATTCAAAACTCATATATATTAATAGGTTAACAAAGAACTCAATAGATTACTATAAAAATATTAAGTAGATACGAAATTACCAATAAAATCAATATACCTTACTAGAAAGGTACCCTATACGTAAATTCATGGAGTTAGATTTATATTAAAAAAGGCCATTATTAAAGCTATTCTACGAGGTTTGCCCCAGTTTTTGAAACCAGATTGTATTGAATATTTTCAGTATCCTTACGGTGATCTCCCATTCTCCACCAGCTAGTTAGAAAGACTGAAGACGGCAAAAGTCGCAGGTTGGTTGGTACGCCAGAGTTATATATATTTTTAATATTTCTTTTATTTAGGTTCTTTTTCCAAATACTAATCTCATCTATATCTCCAGTAAAGAAATAGCCATATCCATTATATGAACCAATCATAGATGTAAAACTTCCAAAGCCAGAAAAACGACCTTCGTACTCTAACGATTTTACTCCATCAATATATACGGAAAAGGTATCTTTCTTCTTGGAAATAATGAAGTTATGCCATTGCCCATCAGCATAATCATATTCAATCTCATTAGAGATATATCTTTCTCCGTTATGTAACCCCATGACGACATGTCCATGCTTTAAAGACAGATTTAAAGCGCTTCCAGGAGAGCTACCACGGTGTAAGTTAAATAGCCTCTTGTCCCCTTGATCCAGTAGAGTTTTAAACCATAAAGAGATTGCAAACCTATCTGTTTTTATTACTTCATTTGAAGGTTTATATGAAAAAGCTGTTTCTCCATCAAAATAAAAAGAATCATTATTCCTAGAACTAAATCTTTCTTTCATATTCTTAATTTCTTGAACATTAGTTATCCACATAAGTTCACGTAAATGCCTTTGAGATTTTTTCCTAGCAATTTTACGATTGATTCTTAGAAGATCAATTCTTTGATTGTACTTATCTAGTAAGCTATCCATTCTTTCTTTGAACTTATCAGATTTAAAGATTTTACTTAAAAGCTTAATTATTTTTTTTCTACTTTTATACTTGGAAATATACTTTGCATATTTCTCTTGCGCTCTCTTCTGCTTAAAATAAATACGCTTATGAGTTTTAAATAAATTAAAAAAAGGGTTATTTTCAGTATTTAAAATTGAGTCTTTATCAAATTTAACTTCTCCAAAAACTAAATCAATCAAAGGTACTTCAACATCTGCAATACTCGCTCCTCTCGCATCAGCTCCAAGATAGTTGTAATTTATAAAGTCTTCATTTCTGACTTCAACGCTTTCTGGAATATTACACTCTAGATAAGAAGAATCACCATTTTCAACTTCTCCATCTAAGTTGAAACACTTGCCAGTGATAATATCAAAGAAGAAATCTTTATTGCCAGCTAAGGCCTCTATTCTTTCACTTAATGGTCTAAGGTAAATTGGATCATTTACAGCAAATTTTTTGAGAAAGGCATCTCTAGTGAAAATGTCTGTTGGATCACTTGGTGCCGTATCATCTTCTTCATCGCTATCTTCATCATCAGGAATATCAGGAAGAATTTCAGGTAACTCCTGTTCTTCTTCAGTGATACTATCGAGAAGAGATTCTGCAACACCTTCATCTCCATCCTTACTACAACTAGACATAGGTAGAGCAAGGAGTAACGATAGTAATAGAAAGATAAGTTTAACTTTTGTCATATTACACCTATTTGCCATATCTAAATATAGAATAACTTCTATTTATTAATAGATTGTGAGTAAACAGATATTGAAGTTAAGTTACTGAAAAGTTCTATCGATCTATGAGTAAAAAGTAGGGAAAATATGAAGATTCATATATAGATTAGATAAAGATGGAAATAAAAAGGGAGTCACTTAGACTCCCTTTGTTAATTATTTCTTAGTTTTCTTTGTTTTCTTTTTTACAGCTTTCTTCTTTGTCGCTTTCTTAGCTGTCTTTTTTTCAATCTTCTTACGAAGTTCAAGACGTTCTTTATCTTTTGCCTTTAACCATGTAGTTAATTGATCACCAACATCTTTAAGCTCTTCAATAAGTTTCTTCTTGATAAGCCTGTCTGATTTAGCAACTTTAGTATACGCAGCAAGAAGTTTTGTATCTTCTTTTACCATAAGCGCACGCTTAGCAACTTCTTCTTTTGTCATTCTATAAATTGGCATATCTGCTAGATAGTCATTGTAGACATATTTCTTCTTACCAAGATATTCAACAAATGACTTTCTATTCTTTGACTTCGTTGCAACTTCGTATTCTTTCTTCTTAATGAACTTAATAATTTCATTATTTTGTTGAATCTTATCTTTTAGACCCGCACAACGAAGTTCATATCTTCTTTTTACAACAGCAAGTCTTTGTCCTGAGAAGATCTCAATAATTTCTTCAGGCTTATCAAAAATTCGAACACCACGCTCAGAGATAAGTGTGTAATTTGGAACCTGTGTAGATGCAGTTCCCATTTCCTCTTGAACTTCCTTAAGAGTTTTCTCAGCACCACGCTTGAAGATAAGTTCAATTTTCACATCGTTATCAACAGATGAATCAACAAAGTCCTTAATGAAATCAGCTTCCATAAACTTTGTTAAATACTTATAGATCTTTTGAGCGTCATAACCACGAGGAAGTTCGTTAATGTAGATAGTCCCATCAACCTCTTCAAACCCCATATTGAATATTAAACGACCTCTTTGATCTCTTTCAATTGGAAGGTTATATCCATTATTAAATGGCTTTAATTTCTTAGCTTTCCCATTCTCTAAAAAGCTAATCATAGAGTTAATAATTTCCTTATGACTAAAACTTGGGATAACAGAAGAGAAACCTGTTCCAATTCCTTCAGCACCGTTTAATAGCATAAGAGGAAGTTTAGGAAGAAGGTTTAATGGCTCCATGACTTTTTCATCGTAATTTGGAACCATCTCAACTTGATCCATATCATCAAAAAGTAAGATTTGAGATATTTTACCAAGCTTACACTCAATATACCTTGAGGCAGCTGGAGATGTTTCCATTCTCTCTCCAAAATATCCTTTCTTATCAATAAGTGGATAATTGTTAGAGAAAGTATAATCTTGTGCCATATTCACTATCGCTGATTCAACAGAGGCAGGACCGTGAGGGTGAAGAGTTAGAACAAGACCAGTCGCTGAAGAAACCTTCATCAGACCTTTAGATTGGTTCTTCCAAAGAGTGAAAAGAATCCTTCTTTGCCCAGGCTTTAGACCATCTTTTAAGTAAGGTATGGCCCGATCCATAAGAGTATAGATCTGATATGTCCTATATTCTTCTCTTACAATATCTTCAAGAGGAATACTCGCCATTGAATGTAGATATGTTTCTTCCATCTTCTATGATTTCCTTATTTCTTTTTTGTCGTTTTCTTTTTAGTTTTCTTAGCAACTTTCTTTTTTGTAACAGTAGCTTTCTTCTTAGTTTTCTTCTTACTGTTAGCTATTCTTTTAGTAGATTTCTTAGCCGCATCAGAAGTTGAAACTGATACACTCTCCCCACTAGATGCGGAAGCTCCATCCATCAGTAACTCTTTTCTAAGAGAAGTGTCTTTTCCAAAACATACATTAAGCATATCTTTTGCTTTAGATACATCCTCAGCAGAGATAACAGTAAAAGAATCTCTAGAAAGAACATGTTTCCATGCTTCAGGAGACATCTCACCTAGTCCCTTATTTCGTTGAATTTCTTTAATTTTTAACTTTGTTGTTTCTCTAAAGTTTTCAAGCTCATCTGGAGTCTCTATATACTTTGTTCCCTTATCAGTAATAACCTCAAAGAGTGGTGCCTTGGCAATACAGATTACTTCTTGGTCAAATAACTCAGGCCAAAATTGGAAGAAGAAATTTGTTAAAAGTGTATTAATATGTCCACCATCGACATCAGAGTCAGCAAGAAAAACAATTTTAGAATATCTAAGTTTTGAAATCTCAGCTTCAACACCAATAATTAAACCAATTGATGCCATAATATCTGAAAATTCTTGATTATTTAAAATATCAGAGATCGCTGCTTGAGCAACGTTCATAGGCTTACCTTTAAGGGCAATACCACCTTGATATAACTTATCTCTTGCAGAACGAAGACCACCAATAGCCGAGTCCCCTTCACAGATGAATAGCGTACAAAGTTCACGTTTTTTTCTTTCGTTCGCATCAAGTAACTTTTCAACTCTTTGCTTCTTCTGCTTACGTGCTTTCTTAGACGCATCTTTAAGTTCTTGATACCTATTTCTAGACTTAGCTCTTTCCATAACTGCTTCTAAGTATTCTTTATTCTTTCTAAGAAACTTATCCACATTCTTGGACATTAAATCTTCTATACCTTTTTCAAGATGAGTATCACGTACAAGCTTTCGCTTTGTTTGAGATTCAAATCTTGGATTAGGCATTGTTACACCAATAGTAAAAGTCAAACCTGTTAAAATATCATTATCAACAAGTGTTAACTTTTCTTTTTTGGCATTACGAGCAAGCTTATCTTTAATCGCATTAACATATAAACGTCTTACTCTATCGTGGTGAAAACCACCATCAAAAGTAGGAGTAGAGTTAACAAAAGAAATAAATCTCTCTCTCTCTTCAGAGCGAGGTGCAATATTTAAGGCTACAGATAAATCAATCTTACCTTTAACCTTTTTTCCTTTTGTATTTTTTGACTCGTATATATAAGAAGTTGCTCCAAACTCTTGAGCCGTCTCTGGGTTTACCCTTTGAGCAAGTTCAAGAAGACCTTTCTTATATAAATACTTTTCTTTATTGAAGAAGAAAGTTAATCCAGGGTTATTGTAAGCTAAATCAATAACTCTCTTTCTAAGAAGTTCTTCATCAATAACATCATTTTTATAAACTTCTTTTGAGAGCTTAAGTTCAATTTTTACACCTGAATGGCCCTTAAAAGGTTTCGGCTTTGTCTTCTTAACTTTTAAAGCCCCATCTATAAATGTATATGTTTGCTCTTTTTTAGAATTGTAGTGCCTTACGCGAACTTTAAACTCGTCACTTGTTAGACATGTTGCTGCAGCACCAAGTCCATTCTGTCCAAGAGTTCGATGTAAGAAACCTTTTGAGTCCGTCTCTTCATCTTTGAATTTTGAACCAGTTCTAAACTCGCTATAAACTTGAGGAACTTTAGTAATCGGAAATCCAATTCCATTATCTTCAACCATAACGTGTTTACCGTCTGGAGATAGTTCACAATGAATTTCAGTAACATGGCCCCTGTAATATTCATCAATACAATTATCTAAGATCTCTTCTATGGCCTTACTTTTTGCCTGATGAAAGTCTACAGTTTTAAAGTTAAGCTTACCGTCTTCATAAGTGTAAGTTTCTAACTCCTCTACATCATTTGATCCAAAAACTAGGGTAATTCTGTTCCTACAGTGCCACCTCTGGTCTTTACTCTCAATTGCAGCTTCCTTAGCCTTACCTTTTCTTTTTACAGCTTCAATGCTCTTGCTCATGCGTCATTTTCCCTATCATTTAGGTTTTTGTCTTTTTAGTATATTATTGAGAGTAATAAGCCATATTATTCAAGAAAAGGTACAATGCGTTACATAAAACAATATATTTTCACTATATTAGCCCTTATTCAGGTGACTCACGGAAGGCCAATCCTCCCATTGAATAATACTATAACTGCTGCAACTATTGAAAAAGCTGTAGGTGATTCAGTTTGGAAAAAAATATTATCAGGTGACATATATACCAAGTCTCAAGTTGAAGATTTTAAATTATTAGAGCAAAAAAAACAAAAACTAGACTTTTATATCGCAGGGCTCCACAAGAAAAGCTGCTCATTCGCCCTGCGCAAACTATCACACTACGAGTCATATAAGGATCATATTGGTTTCATAAAGCGTAGTTCATATGACGATAACAAGGGTCGTGTGGACTTTCTTTTATCTTCCGCGCTACTCCCATACAATATGACACTTAACTTTAAGATTCCAAGACTCAAAAAAGTAGGAAACTACCCCTTTGTTTTCGACAAGGGCTTTTTAAAGAATTTAACTGGTACAATAACGGCTATAAATTACAAAAATAGATGTCTATTCTACACGACTGCACACTGGGAAGGGACATACACAGGTATACCAAATAGTATCCTTGCGTTCTTTTCAAAGGCGATGTCTCAACTTGCAATGGAAAACCTATTTCGAATTTCAAGTACTTACTAATCCCGCCTATTATTTTCGTGACATTACCCCTCGCATTACCTATAAAGACTCCACACACACACTAACTCACACACAACGCAATAAACTATGAAAGTATTAAGAATAAACGCATCAGATACCTATCAAATCAGAAATCTAGTTTTAAGACCCGGTAGACCAGTTGAAGACTGCCATTTCGAGCTAGATGATGACGAGCAAACCTTTCACCTTGGAGCCTTTATTGACTCTCAGCTAGTAAGCGTTGCTTCATTCTATTTTGAAAAAAACCCTAAGCTAGTTGAAGAGTACCAGTACCGCTTAAGAGGTATGGCCACACTTCCTGAGCACAGAGGAAAAGGGCTAAGCTCTTCTCTACTTAGAACAGCTTTTCCAATAATAGAGCAAAATTTCTGTCAGCTTCTTTGGTGTAATGCTAGATCAACAGCACAAGGTTTTTACCAAAAAGTTGGATTTGAAAGAACTGGAGAAGAGTTCGAAATTCCTACAACAGGTCCACACTACTTGATGTTTAAAAAGATTTCTCAGTAGTTTTATTCATACAGAAGGACTTACTCGTTCTTCTGTAAATAAACCCCAAATAAGCATTAGTACATTCTTCTAAAGATTCATACTGCTTTAAAGGAGCACAAGATAATAGTGTTTCTTTATTTTGAATTTCTGTATCTCTACTTCCACTACAGCTAAAAAAACCTTCAACATTCACACATGCAAAATGACGATACTCACAATCATAAATAAGGAAGCGCCCTAAGTAGTATTTATCACTAATCCTAGGCTCTAACCTTTTCCTTAAAGTCGAATTTCTTTCAGCTTTATTGAGATACTCACGATTCGCATCCGCAGTTTGGGAATACGCAGTCTGAGACAGTAAAAGTAATATAAAAAAGGTAACTACATTATGCATTATAACCTTTGCATTTCTAGAGATTTCAATTAAGTATAACATAAGAAACTAAAAAAAAGACCAGAGCTAATTATGACAATTTTACACAATAAAATCCTAGATCAAATCGCTACAGAAATTTCAATCGCACTAAAGTCGACATTTTCAGATGTTGAAATGACTAAAGAGCAGATTTACGCACTAATTTCGATTGCCCCAAATATGAAAATGGGACATTTTGCATTTCCATGCTTTCCACTTGCTAAGGCCACAAAGTCAGCACCAAATATAATATCTGGAAAGCTTGCTGAGGCCATAGAAAGCAAAGGTATTATCTCTGAAGCAAAGGGCGTTGGACCATACTTAAACTTCATCGTTAATCCTCAGTTTCTTGGAAATGAAATTACAAAAGAAATTATTTCAGGTGATTACTTCAGTAAAGAACTAGTAAGTGATCGACCAAGAACAATGATTGAGTACTCTCAACCAAATACACATAAAGAGCTACATGTAGGACATATGAGAAACCTTTGTCTTGGTAACGCTCTAGTGAGAATAAAGAAATATGCTGATCAGGAAGTTATTGCTGTAACTTACCCAGGAGATAGCGGAACACATGTTGCTAAATGCCTATGGTTTTTAAAATATCACAACAAAGAAGCTATCCCTGAAACAAACAAAGGTGCATGGCTTGGAACGATCTATACTAAGGCCAACCTACTTCTAGAAGATGAACTAGGTACAGATAAAGAAACAACAAATAGAGAGCAACTAACAGCAATTCTAAAAGAGCTTGAAAGTCAAAAAGGTGAATACTTTGACCTTTGGAAAGAGACACGAGAGTGGTCTTTAGAAATGATGAAAGAGACTTATAAGTGGGCAGATGTAGAGTTTGACCGTTGGTTCTTTGAATCAGAGGTAGATTCACCTTCGCTTGAGCTAGCAAAGAAGCTTTACGAAGAAGGAAAGCTTGTTAAATCTGAAGGTGCCATTGGTATGAACCTAGAAGAAGACAAGCTAGGGTTCTGTATTTTAATCAAAACAGACGGAACAGGCCTTTACGCGACTAAAGACGTTGCACTTGCAGTTAAAAAGTTTGAAGAGTTTGGTGTAGAAAATAATATTTATATTGTAGATACAAGACAAGCATTTCACTTCAATCAAGTTTTCAAAGTCTTAGAAAAAATTGGTTTTGAACAAGCGAAACACTGTCACCATCTTCAATATAACTTTGTGGAACTTCCAGATGGAGCAATGAGTTCAAGAAAAGGAAATATTGTTCCTTTAAATAACCTTATTCATCAAATGGAAGCACAAATAAAGAGTGAATATCTTGATAAGTATGCTGATGAGTGGACTGCTGAAGAAATTCAAAACACTGCTTCAATGATAGCTAAAGGTGCTATTAATTATGGTATGACTCGTTTTGATAATAACAGAAAGATTGTTTTTGATATGAAGGAATGGTTGAAGCTTGATGGTGAAACTGGACCTTACCTACAGTATGTCTACGCTAGAATAAACTCTCTATGTGATAAACTATCTTACTCTGAAGACTTAAACGCAGACTTTTCACTACTTAAAAAAGATAGTGAAATAGCACTACTAATAAAGCTGTCTGCTTTTAATGATATCGTTGTTCAGTGTCACGAGAAAAACTCAGCGACTTCACTATGCTCGTACTTATACGAACTAGGTAAGTTATATAACTCATTCTATGCTGACTCACCTATCGCTAAGGCAGAGAGTGAAGAACTTAAGAATGCTAGATTATTTCTATCTAAATCGGTTAGTCTTGTTATGAAACAAGGACTTCAACTACTTGGAATAGAAGCCCCTCAAAGAATGTAATAAATAAAAGGCCTATATAAAAATAGGCCTTTTATAATTTCATTAGATTTTCCACTATTCCAGAAAACTCTTCCTTGCGCTTATCAATAACTTTTACCTCAGTGTCATTAAAAATACCTTTCTCTATCTCAGTCCCAAGGTCTTCATCTAATAATATAGGAAGAAGAATCTTGTCACCAAAATATTCAATTGCTTTCTTAACAGGCTGTTCATCATCAGAAGTATCTTCTTTTTTTCTTTCTCTGAGGTTACTCCATTTAAAGTCTTTATTATCAAACCCAAGAATTGATGCAATTCCTGATGTTGCAAAGTTTTGAGGTTTCTTTTCTTCAAGATTCGTTTGAACAATAGATCCAGCAAGTGTTTCAACAAAACCGCCCATGCGAGTGTCTTTTGCGAGTAAGTGTTTCACATCTTTAACAATATTTTCAGGTATTTCCTTAGCGCCAACACCGTTTAACATAGGCCTTATAAAGTTATTCTTTATATCAGAAATAGACTTCTTCCCTTCTTCAGAGTTGAATATCTCTCCAATGATTTCTTTAGAACCTAATTTCTCTATTGTCTCTGAACCAACACCTTCCTTACTAAGTGGTTCCTTAGCTTCAATTTTAATGAAAGAAGATATTTCAGACTCAATAATAAGGTCAATAAGCTTAGATTCTAATAGAAGTTCTTTAACCTCATCTAAAGAAAGCTCTCCTTTATTTTGTAACTCACCTTTTAAAGTATTTAAAAACTTATCCAGATATAACTTAGTACCTTCATCATCATAAGAGTGGAGCTTCTTAAGATAATCTCCTAACATAGGTAAGTAGTCATCTAAGTAAGTATTAATCATTTTAACTTCAGCTTCTTTTGAGCTTTCCTTTCCAACTTTCTCTGAAGCTTTTAACCAAAGTCCACCTTCAAGGGTATCTCTTGAAAAGTTCTCAATTTTCTTCAATATGGACTGACTAAATTCGTGCTCAGACTTAGATAAGCTAAGCTTATTCTTAAGCTCACTAGAAGAGCCTATAGTATTAATCAATTCAGGTAGAACATTACTTAAAACACACTTTTGAACTGTCTCTATTGCCCAATCTACTCTCTTCTGTGAATCTTCACTAGATGCTCTGAAGTATTCGATCCAGAATGACTCGCCATCACTTATTTTTGTTTTTAATTGTGAGTCTTGATTAGTAGCAATAAGTTGACTCTTCTCTTCTTGAATACAGCTATTATACTTTCCTCTTGAATTTTCGTTGAGCTCAGAGAGAAGAACACTAGTATCCTCAGCTCTCTCAGTGAAAGATGGTACGAGTTCAATTATAGATTCAATAAGACAGCTGTTCACTATATCAGTGTATTCATCTGTGTTAGTAGAATTTGAATTCACACATTTTTCAAACTTTGAGATTTCTTTATTACTAAGCTCTTGTTGAGTTTCAAAGTTATTACTTAAGAGCTCAAACAAGGGTTTTATCTTATCTTTAAAAACAAGTGAAGTAGCCGTCAACCTAGCTTTATTAATACATAGATCACTACTTGCATCACTTGAAACTAAACAACTTTGAAGAATATTATTGGCCTTATTAGCAACAACGGCAGAATCTTCAATTTTTTCATTATAGGATGGTGAAGATTCTTTTATATCGCCCACATAAATATCAGCAATTGATTTCTTAAGAACTTTTTCACCAATAATACTGGTCGCTGAGAGAGTAAATTTTGACTGTAATTTTTCTAAACTGTCGTCTTTATATGCCTGATCTATATCATTTCTAAATTCACTATTAATAAATTTTTCATAAATTTCTTTTCTTTCTTGATCCGTAAATGCACTTGCATAGTCATCACCATTCAACACTCCACGAAGCTGATCAGAAAATACATCATATGTGACAGATGTCTTAACCTCTGAAACACACTGATCTAAATAAACTTTTAAGTCTTGATCAGGTTTTCTATTCTTCAAACATTGTTCCATAGTTAAGCTAGCACTACTCGCCATCATTTCAACTTCATCATTAGATTTTAGAAGACCTTTTTCGAGTAAGTTAAGTCCTTCTGACCTCGTTGCGTGTCCAGTTAACTCTATCGCTGCAGATTCGGTTATAGAATTGACGACTTCGTCTATTTCATCTTTATTTTTCGCAGTTAGTAGTTTTTGTTTGTAGTCATGTTCTCCTTCAAATAACGTCTTCTCTAGCTCATTAGCTAAAGCATCTGCTCCACTTCCAGGAATTAAATCATGAACATATTTTTTGATTGTTTGGTTAGCAACAATATACGTGGCCTCACCTTGAATGTTTTTAAACTCACTAACGACTTCATCAAGGTTGAGTTTTTTATCTGAAAGGATAGTGAAGACTCTTTTTCTCATCTTCTCTACAATTTCCGACTTAGTTTTATCTATAATGCTTGAATCAACATCACTATCTTCTAAAATACCTGCAACAACAGGAATCAAAATATCCTTACTTGCTTCATCGCTCATTACGAGACTAACAGTACACTGGGCTTGAATATCCTCTAGAGATTCCGATACCGAGCTAATTGAGTTGTATTTTTTCAATTGCTCTTCAAAGCAGCTTTGAATCTTTTTTGCGTAGAATTCTTTCCTTGCTTTTGTTAACTTTACATTTCTATAGAGAGGATCATTTTTAAAAATACTTGATAATTCTTTTTCACCTAGGTAATAAGCAGCCCATACAACACTCTTCTTTAGACATCTTGCAGACTCTTGTTCAAAATATTGACCTTCTTTTGTGCTCCCAAATAATTCATCTCTTCCACTCGAGCGTAAATCATCAAAACACATAATATGCGGAGCTTCATCTTTCTTAGAAAGAGTATCCCAAACATCCTTGCCAAGCTTATCTCTAAGAGTATTTGTTATAACTTGATCCGATGCAGTCATTGTTACAAGATCTGTACACTTTGCAGCTTCTACCTTATAAAATTCTCCCTTTACTGAAAGTCTTTCTTCAATCCCATTTTGAATTTTTATACAGTTGTCATACCCTTTGGTAATAGTATTTTCTCTAATTTGATTTTTGTCCTCTCCTTCTATATCCATAGCATCGAGTTCAAAGCTGACGAGACGACTAGTAACACTGCGACCTACTTTTTGCTCTATCTTAGATGAACATGAAAGTAAGTCATTTTTAAATTCTTCAGTCTCAATACTATTGAGCTTTTTTTGATTATAATTGTCTTTAAATTTAGTAGGATTAATATAGCCTTTCTTCTTGTAACAACTTCTCACATCTCTTCTAGCTTCAGTTAAGATATTTTTACTAATATCAAGATCAATATCTTTCCCATTTTTCTTGTAATCCTCTTGCATTTTCTTTAGGGATATAGAAACAAGCTTTTCTAGATCTTTATCTACAGCTGTAAACATAGCTTTAAAGATACAACCTTTAACAAATGACATGTCTTCAGTAAGATCATAATGTTCCTTGATACACTTTGTGTACTCACTTAAAGTTGTATCAATAAGAGCTTCTTGATCGTTTTGTATGAGCTGATATTTCATCACCTCCATTCCGATTAGAACTGGAGCTTCTTTAACATAGGTGTCCATACATTTTTCAGCGGCTTTTTCATTAGACTTTGAAGATGATTTTTCTAAACAACGATCTAAACCTTCCATTGAGGTCTTTGTCACTTCGTCATAAAAGTCCTGAGACTCTCCAGGAACAATCTCACTAATCATCTTAGGAACAATATTTGAGACAAAGTTCTTATAGGAATGTTCATAGGTCTTTGCAGTAATTTTTGAAATATTTGCACTTAACTTTGGAATATCTTTTTCAACATCACCTACAATGTTTAAAATAATACTATTTATCTCTTTTTTATTTAAATATTCTTTACCATCTTTATTGATAGAACCAATTTGTGAATTAACGGCACTTCTTACTTCATCTGCCAGTTTTTCTCTCTTCGCCTCAAGACTAAAGAAGTTCTTAAAGAAGAATGTTTTTACTCCTTGCCCACTTCCTCTACGTACATCTGTTGGATAAGAGTCTTCTCGTGAAGATGAGAGGTGTACTCTTTTCTTAGCAGAGGTTATTTTCTTTCCAGATAGAGAAATTCCATATGTGTTCTTGTCATATATTTCTTTATTCTCTCCATTGCCTCTAACATAGATAGCAATATTTTGATCACCCTTAGCATCATTTTCAACATCAAAGAAAAACTGATCGATTTCACTATTATTAAATTTGTCTATAGCGATAACTTTAAAATACTTCTCGCCATTCTCATTAATAGTTTTTATCTGAAGTCCGTCTTTAGAGGCCTTCTCTTTATCTAAAAATTGTAGTTTATTAATTCTACCATCTTCACCGAGCTCTATTTTTAAATTGTGAGAGTCATTTAAAGCAGAAACGGCAACGATCATACCACCATCTTCAAGGACAATAGGTCTATTAGAGACAGCATTCTCTAAATAGCTTCCCCACACCTTATCATTCACTTTTAATATATTTGCAATATTCGAATCAAGATCAGGAAGAAGACTCGAAAGTTCCTCAAGGCCTTCACAGCTGCTTATATAGAATTCATCAAAGGTCTCTTCGAAATCTTTCTCATTATATAAACTTAGCCTATTCAATTTCTTCTTTAGATCCTCTAAGTTTTTATCATCAATCAGAGGATAAAATTCATCATCAGTAATGACATTATTCTTCGAAGTCCTTAAATAAAACGAACCATCATCAAAATTAAAAAATAACTCCCTCTTTTCACCATTAACAAGAGTAGATTTCACCAGGCTCATACTTGAGATTTTCTTATCTAAACTTTGTTTCTTCTTATTTAGTTCATCAACGATGAGCTCTTTTTGCTTATGACTAAAGTCAAACTTGTCCATTGTTGAAGATAAACTATTAAGAGATTTTTCAATATTTCCAGGAGTACTTATATCAATTGTCTTTGTACTTTTCGAAGTCAATGAATCAACAAGATCCTGTGGAAAGGAAATTCGGCCAGGAAGGATGGACTTTTGCTTCATCCCTTTAGCGAATACAAGTTTTCCACTCATATCAGAAACAATAGCAAATCCACTCTTAGGGCCACCAGTGCCGTTAGAGATAACTTTGTTTTTGTTATTCTTATAAAGGTCTAGATTAACCTTTTGCATAACCTCTGTTCCATCCTCTCTTGAGAGACTCATTTCTTTTTCAAGTTCAGTTTGAATTGCAGGGCTAGACATACCTAGATCTATTACAGTTTTCTCTTCTTTAATTTCAGGTCTGAGATTAGATACAGGGTGATAAATACTTCCAAATGACTTTACTTCCTTTGGGAATCTAAAACTCGGTGGGACAATATCACTATCTGAGAGATCATACTTTTGAACAATAAGGCTTCCAGTAGATTCATCTAGATAAACTGCCTTCGCAACTTTCTTTGAGGTGTCATACGTTTCATGCATTAACTTATGCGCTAGCGTCGGAACGACACTTAATAAAAATATGAATAGAATAAGAAGTGAATTCTTTATCTTCAAACTAAAATTCTCTCTCGGCTACCATAATTAGTAGATTTCTCTCTACTACTTTTCGGTTATCCGACCTTTTTACTTTAGTTTAAGATATTGAATTAACTAATTGATATTACGATATATTATACCAAGGCTTTAATATATTCCACACCCCAAGTGATAACAGGTAAAGCAATTGCAAGAATTGAAAATAGAACTACATCCTTAAGATTAGAATTTTCTGATGAGTCCTGAACTCCATAATATATGCCTAAAACCATTCCAAGAGTAAGACCTACAGCATGGGCCATATTTGCTATCGAAAAGACAAAGACACCCATTAGACAAAGAAAAAACCAACCTACCATCAGTACAACATCACTCTTTGGGAGGGAGAACTTTGCTTCAGAATTTATTCGCTTATACATCCATAGATAACCAAGTAGGCCGTATACGACTCCACTCATCCCTCCAAAATTAGGACCTGAAATTAAGAATTGTGAAAAATTAGAAATCGTACCTACGATTAATATAAATATTAAAAGAAAGTTAGAAGACTTTTCTTTCTCAATAATTTTTCCTAGATCTTTCATCCATAGCATATTGAATAAGATATGCATGAAACCAAAGTGTAAAAATATAGGGGTTACTAATCTCCAATACTGCCCACTACGAATTTCAGCTAATTCAAGATTATTATTTGCTGAGATTTTCATTACTGAATATAACTCAGGAAGAATATTGAAAGAATTTAAAATATAAACAACAACACAAAATGCAATTACAACTTTAGTAGTTAATCCCATTGGAATTGCTTGTATTTCACTCCACTCTTTTGATGGCTTAAACTGGCGAGGTAAACCTAACATGACACGGTAAATATCGAGGGCCTTTTCTACATCTTCTTCCTTCAGTACACTTAGTACATATTCTTCTTCAAGCTTATGTACTTCAATAAAAATACCTTGCTTCTTAATTTCTGAAGTTATTTTGTCGGCCATTTTCTTGTCGGCCAAACTAGCAAAAGGGATCATTAATTACCTATCTTATTATTTGATTCTAGCTATTTATAAATTAGTAGTGAAATTTCTGTAGAATAGACTATAATACCAAAGAAAATTGTTAATCAACTACTCTGTAGATTAATTTTCTTAACTTTTTTCCGATAAGTACAGAAAGTACTCGGTCTACTCAGTAGACAATGATTATGCAAGACGCTCAGGAGACAAAATGTCACAATTAAAATCACAAATTTTATCAAGAATTGAAAAACATACGAACTCAAATTCTACTCAAATAGATTTTGACTACCTAGTACAGTTACAAAAAGAACAAGCACCATCACTTAGAAGTGAAATGCTTGAGATATGTGTTATTGAAAGCTTTATTAAGCTATACGAAGACAAGACCTTAGATTTCTTACTTTATCAGTACATGGGTCAACAATACGCTCAAGAACAACACAGAACAGCAGCCTAAAGATTATTTCTTAAAGGGACTCATCAGCATTCCCTTTAAGGTATCTTCCCTCTCGCCTTCAAGACCACAATCAAATTTCTTAAAATCATAAGATTTGTCTTCAGAGTAACTCTTAAATAGATAATCCCAAATAGAGAGATTAAAGCCGTAATTCGAGTTATGCTTATCCATGTCTGGGTGGTGATGAATCACATGAAAGTTAGGAGTAACGACAAAGCGGCGAAGTAACTCTTCAACCCTAACAGGAAGTTGAATATTTGCATGATTAAAAATTGCCATAGAGCTTAGGATAATCTCAAAGAGCAAGACTGTATTTACAGAAAGACCTAGTAAGAGAACAAACCCAGCCTTAATTAATAAAGAAAAGACGATCTCTATTGGATGAAACCTCAAGGCAGTTGAAGCATCTAAAAAACTATCCAAGTGATGAACACGGTGAAACTTCCAAAAGAATTTTGAATAGTGAAAATATCTATGTTGCCAATAGATTATAAAATCTAAGAGAACAACCCCTACAAGCATCTCTATCCACCAAGAAATATTCCATAAATTAAAAAGACCAATCCCCTGCTCTTTAGCAAAAGAGCTAACGGCCAGTGGAGTCACCTTAAAGAAAAGAAGAGAACAAACTGTTCCAATAACTAGAAGAAGAGCATTGGAAACCTTTCTCACAGAACCAAGGTAATTGGGCCTTCGAGTTAGATATGACTCCAAAACACTAAAACTCACGAGTACAAATATAAAAAAGATAAGCCTAAATTCCACATCTACTCCTTAAAGTAGCTTCATTTTTCTACATCATAACATACTGAAAAAAGGAAATATTCAATTTTATTTGGGCCCTCAAACAAAATAAGTCAAATTTTAACGTATATTTTAAGCCATAATGATTGATATAGGTTTCTTTTTAACTTATTTAGAGGTATATGTGTCTAATTAATTGAAATTTATAGATTTTAATAACTTAGGATAGCAAATGCTTAAAGTTAATAAAAAAGTCGAATACGCTTTAATGGCGTTAAAATTTATGGTTGAAAAAGGTGGTGAACTTACAAGTGCACGTGAAATATGCGATCACTTTAAGACTCCTTTTGATACAACTGCCAAAGTTATGCAAGTGATGAACTCGCATAATATCTTAACGTCAGTTAAGGGAATAAAAGGTGGTTACACAGTTAGTACTGACCTATCTCAAATTAGCTACCTTACACTTGCAAGAATGATTGAAGCTAAAGAAGTTAAATCTATCTGCCAAACAAATAAAGGTCTCTGCGAGCTGCACTGTGATTGTAATATTGTAAATCCAATGAGCACGCTAAGTGAAAAACTAAATCAATTTTTAAATTCCTTATCTATTCAAGAGTTACTCTTTGGAGAGGAATTCAGTGATACTAATAAGCTTTGTCCAATTAAGGATATTGTAAAAGATATTAATACAAATGGAACACAGGTATGAGCGAAGAAATACTATCAGAAGAGTATAAGTACGGCTTTTATACAGACATAGAAACTGAAGAGTTTCCAAAAGGTCTTAATGAAGACATCGTACGTCTAATCTCTAAAAAGAAAGAAGAACCAGAATGGCTATTAAACTATAGACTAAAGGCCTATAGGCTCTGGAGAACATTAAAGACTCCAAATTGGGCAAAGTTAGATATTCCAGCAATAGACTTTGAAGATCTATACTACTACTCAGTGCCAAAGAAGAAGGAAGCTTTATCAAGTTTAGATGAAGTAGATCCTGAGCTTTTAGCAACATTTGAAAAACTTGGAATTCCTTTAACAGAACAAAAGAGAATCTCAGGTGTTGCTGTAGATGCTGTATTTGATAGTGTTTCAGTAGCAACAACTTACAGAGAAGATCTAGAGAAAGTCGGAGTTATCTTTTGTTCAATTTCAGAAGCAGTAAAAGAATATCCTGAACTAGTAAAGAAATACCTAGGTTCAGTTGTACCTCCTGCAGATAACTTCTATGCAGCACTTAATGCAGCAGTATTCTCTGATGGGTCTTTTGTGTATATTCCGGAAGGTGTAACGTGTCCAATGGACTTATCAACATACTTTAGAATTAATGCGAAAGAGACAGGACAATTTGAGAGAACTCTTATTGTTGCTGAGAAAGGTTCTTACGTGAACTACCTAGAAGGTTGTACTGCTCCTCAAAGGGATGAGAATCAACTTCACGCTGCAATCGTAGAAATTGTCGCTTTAGACGATGCTGAAGTAAAATATTCAACAGTACAAAACTGGTATGCCGGTAATAAAGATGGTCTTGGTGGAATTTACAATTTTGTAACTAAGCGTGGAAACTGCCTTGGACGAAATTCTAAAATCTCATGGACACAAGTTGAAGCAGGTTCAGCAATTACATGGAAATACCCTAGTTGTAACTTAATTGGTGATAACTCTCAAGGGGCTTTCTACTCTGTAGCATTAACAAATAACAAAATGCAGGCAGACACTGGAACTAAAATGGTTCACATCGGAAAGAACACCAGAAGTACTATTATCTCTAAAGGTATTTCTGCTGAACAATCTGAAAATAATTACCGTGGATTAGTAAAAGTTATGCCATCAGCAACGGGAGCGAGAAACTACTCTCAGTGTGACTCTATGCTCGTTGGTGATAAATGTGCGGCCAACACATTCCCATACATTGATGTAAAAAATAATACAGCAACGGTAGAGCATGAGGCATCAACTTCAAAAATCAGTGAAGACCAACTCTTCTATTTACAACAAAGAGGAATGGATATGGAGAAATGTATCTCCATGATTGTTAACGGATTCTGTTCAGACGTATTTAAAGAACTCCCATTAGAGTTCTCTGTAGAGGCCGTTAAGTTAATTGAAATGAAATTAGAAAATTCGATTGGATAAGGAATAATAAAATGATTGAAATTAAAAACTTACATGCAAAAGTTGAAGGAAAAGATATTTTAAAAGGTATCGACTTAACTATTAAGGCCGGTGAAGTACATGCGATTATGGGACCAAACGGTTCAGGAAAGAGTACTCTTTCGAAAGTTATAGCTGGTCACCCTGCATTTGAAGTAACTGAAGGCTCTATTGACTATAACGTTAACGGTAAGAATACAGACCTATTCTCTCTTGAGGCTGATGAAAGAGCAAAGAATGGAATCTTCCTAGGCTTTCAATACCCTATTGAAATCCCAGGAGTAACAAACTTTAACTTCTTACATGAATCTTTCAATGAGGTATCAAAGTCTCAGGGTGCTGCTGAAATGAACGAAGCAGACTTTAGAGCGTTCTTAATGCCAAAGCTTGAGTTACTAGAAATGAGAGAAGAATTTCTTGATAGACCGGTAAACACAGGTTTCTCAGGTGGGGAAAAGAAGAAAAATGAAATTCTTCAAATGGCAGTATTAAATCCAAGACTATCACTTTTAGACGAAACAGATTCTGGTCTAGACATTGATGCCTTGAAGATTGTTGCTAAGGGTGTAAATGCACTTAAGAATAGATTCAACGCTGTTGTCTTAGTGACTCACTACCAAAGACTACTTGATTATATTGTGCCTGATCATGTTCACGTTCTTTATGAAGGTAAAATAATCAAATCTGGTGGAAAAGAGCTCGCTCTAGAACTAGAAGCTAAAGGTTACGACTGGTTAATCAAGTAAGGTTTAAAATGAAAATAAATGAATTAACAGAAAACTATATTGAAAACTTAACGACACTAGCAACAAGCTCAGTTCAAAAGTCTTCATTAAACTTCTTTAAAGAAAGAGGTCTTCCACATACTAAGATGGAAGATTGGCTTTATACAAAGTTGACGGATGTACTTCCAGAGAACTTTAAGATAGCTGAAGTAAGTCAGGTACAAAAGGAAGTAAGCTTCCTTGGTGACTATGGCCTTTACTTTTCTAATGGAACGTTACTAAGTGAAAAGACTAAACTTCCAAAAGAAATTTCATTAACTGAAGTCTCAGCAGATCAACTTACAGAAGCTGACTACTCAGATGACCAGAAAGATATTTTTGGTATGTTGAATGCGACAGTGAACAATAAGGTTATTAGCATCAAAGTAGAAAAGAGCTTTGTTTTAAATAAGCCTTTTACAATTATTCACGAAAGTAATTGTGAGGATGCATTTTCAACTCCAAGAATTCACGTAAAGATGGAAAGTCATGCTGAAGTAAACTTTGTAGAAATCTACACAGGTGAAGATGAAGTAAAATACAACCAAGTAACAGTTTCTAACTTTGACCTTGATGCTGGAGCTAAAGCAAAGCATATAAAGGTACAAACAGAAGGAAACCTAGCTTTTCATGCTGGTAGCGTAAATGCAGTGTTAAAAAGAGATTCTAGCTTTAAGAGTTTTACTTTTAATACAGGAGCTCTAAAAGCAAGACATAATCTAAATGTTGCACTTCTTGAGTCAGGAGCAGAGAGTTCAGTAGATGGGCTTTATACTCTTTCAGGAAATCAACACTGTGATAACTTTTCATTAATCAATCATGTTGCAGCTCACACAGATAGCTCTCAGCTATTTAAAGGTGTACTAGATGATAGTTCACGTGGAATCTTCACAGGAAAAGTACTAGTTGCCCAAGATGCACAGAAAGTTAATTCAGAGCAATTAAATAAGAACCTTCTTTTAACTAAGAAGGCTCATGTTGACACAAGACCTCAGCTAGAAGTTTATGCTGATGACGTAAAGTGTGCTCACGGTGCAACTGTTGGTCAGATGAGTGATGAAGAGGCCTTTTATTTGCAATCAAGAGGTCTTAGCAAAGAAAGAGCTCAAAAGCTTTTAATTCATGCTTACTGCGCGGATGCAATCATAAAAATAGAAGATCAAGAAATTGAAGAATACTTATCAAATGTCTTATTTGAATCATTTGAAAAAACTGTATTTGAACATATGGATCAAGGCCTAGAATGATAGATAATTTTGATATAAGTAAAATTCGAAATGACTTCCCAGAACTAGCAAGAACTGTTCATGAGAAGCCATTAATATATTTAGACAATGCTGCAAGTACATTAAAATGTGCTCCAGTTATCGATGCCCTAAATCAGCACTACTCAAATGAAGCAGCGAATATTCATAGAGGTGTACACTATCTCAGTGAAATGGGCACGGTTAAATATGAAGCGACAAGAACGTGTATCCAGAGTTTTATCAATGCTGAAAATGACTATCAAGTTATATTCACAAAAGGAACAACGGAGTCACTCAATCTTGTCGCCTCTTCATATGGTCGTAAGTTTTTAAAAGCTGGCGACCAAATTCTTCTTTCTACGCTTGAGCACCACTCAAATATAGTTCCTTGGCAAATGGTTGCCGAAGAAGTTGGCGCAAAAGTTATAGAAATACCTGTTAATGACCTTGGTGAGATAGATCAAGATGCTTACAAGAAGCTTCTAAATGACAAAGTTGCTATAGTTGCAACTAATCATATTTCAAATTCATTAGGGACAATAAATCCTATAAAAGAAATGATTAAACTTGCTCATGATGTTGGAGCAATTTATGTTGTAGATGCAGCACAGTCGATCTCTCATGAGAAAATCGATGTACAGGATCTCGACTGTGATTTCCTTGCTTTCAGTGCACACAAAATGTTTGGTCCAACAGGAGTTGGTGTTCTTTATGGAAAAGAAGATCTACTGAATAAAATGCCTCCATACCAAGGTGGTGGAGACATGATTGATGTTGTAACTTTTGAGAAGACAACCTATAACGATTTACCTCACAAGTTTGAAGCTGGAACTCCTCATATTGCAGGTGTTATTGCTCTTAAAGCTGCTATTGATTACATAGAAGAAATCGGACTTGATAAAATTAAGGCTTGGGAACATGAATTACTTGTATACGCGACAGAAAAGCTCTCACAAATTGAAGGCCTTACAATCATCGGTACGTCTAAAGAAAAGACATCTGTTATTTCATTTACAATTGATGGTGCTCATCCACACGACATCGGGACGCTCCTAGATAGACAAGGAATTGCAGTAAGAACAGGACACCACTGTACTCAGCCGTTGATGAAGAGATTTAATATTCCAGCGACAACAAGAGCTTCTTTTTCTGTATATAACACTAAAGAAGAAGTTGATGCACTAGTTGCAGGCATAATCAAAACAAAAGAATTTTTATAAAATAAGAGGATATTATGGACATTCAAATCCAACCAACACCAAACCCTAATGCACTAAAGTTTATATTAGATAAACCTGTAAAGATTGAAGGTAACTCAAGCTATAGATCACCAATGGATTGTGGAGACAATAATTTAGCACTTACACTATTTACTGTAAGAGGCGTTGATCAGCTTCACTTCTATGACAATGTAATTACAATTACTAAATTTGGGTATGAAGACTGGGAATCAATGGAGCCATCTATTATGGAATACATTAACACCGAGTACCCAAAACATGATCCAAACTACTTTGATCCTGATCCAGAAGCAGAGCGAAGAGCGAACTTAACTCCTGAGTTAAAAGAGATAGAGGCCATTCTCGATAAAACAATTAGACCTGGACTTCAAGGAGACGGTGGAGATATTCAAACAATTTCTTTTGAAGATAATATTCTACTTGTACAATACCAAGGTGCATGTGGAACTTGCCCCTCTTCAACAACAGGTACACTAGAGGCCATCAAAGGTATACTCAGAGATGAGTACAACCCTGATATAGATGTTTATATCGCACCAAGCTACTAAGCCATAAATCTATTTATTAATAAAAAGAGCACTTTTTCAAAGTGCTTTTTTTATACGCTTGACTTTAGTTTAATATGACATATAATAGTTTCACCTATCAAACAATATTGATCTGAGGTAATTATGATAATTCGCAACTGCTTTGAACTACTGTCTGAACTAACAGAGCTTGAACAAATGGTTCAAGAGAAACAAGACCTCCTTGAGAAGCTTGGCGTTGAAGTAGACTGTGAGGAATTACTTCTTCAATTCATTTCCAAACAAAGAGCGTTATAGCCATATAACCACTCTTTCCTTTCTTATCAGTTTTGGGTGGAGGTATGAAAATACCTCCACTCTTTTTCTATTTTACCCGACAAGAACTCCCCGCCATAAACATAAAATGCCTTCTTTTTTTTAAGTACTAGGAAATCTTTTCCGACAAAGTTCTTAAGCACAGCAAATTTATTCATTGGAGGACAAATGAACGCATTTATCAACGCAAGGAAATACTCGTTAGTATTTCTATCACTTTTAGGACTACTCTCATTCACATCATGTAAATCTGATAACTCAAATATTGAGATTGAAGGTATTGATGGACCAAATGTTCAATTACTTGAAGATAACATCATGATCTCTATGGTTGTTGAGAATATGACTCTTCAAGGGGGATTAAGATATAATATTCCTAAGTACCCTACTTCATATATTGAAATCTCACCAGACCTACAGAGTGAAGGAACTTTACTATCAGTTTCAATCTCTTTAGATGACGTGTTCCATGATAGAGTTGGTGATTTAGACCCACAAAGACTTCCTGGCGGAAGAGCTCTTCCAGGAGTTAGCGCAGGAGAACTTCCAGCAGTAGCTTTCTCAATTAAGAACTTTCACAACATGAGCCTATATGTCGGTCCAGAAGTATTTGGAATCTTTGTTCCTGCTGACTTAGGTATTGATGGTGCAATCGCAACTTTCAGCTACTACATGGGTGGAGAGAAAGCAGGAAATATTTCTGTAGTTGGTAATGATCAAGACGGTGAAAATGGTGGAGTCTTACTACTTCTCAACATGGATCTAAAGCTTAAAAAGAAACTAATGAAAAGAGCAAAAAGATACTAATAAATACTGCATAATCATACTGCCCTCAGTTCAAACTGGGGGCTTTTTTTATCTCCATTCCTAACAATTTATTTTTAATCTACTAAGTACAATCATAAAAAGCGACTCTCTCCCCTTAAAGACAAAGTAACATACCTAAAATGAAAGACTTAATGGCAAGTCTAAGCTCACCGTGTAGCATTTGAATGTCCTAGTGATACCTCGGTAAAATAGAAACTTGGACGAGTTGAAAATATAGGTTAAAGATTAAAAAAGCTCCCTATAAGATAAGGGAGCTGGCAGTAATTATTCTTTTGTATTATCAATAATCTCTTTTAATTTATCATAAGAAAAGGTCTCTCTCTTCTTGGCAACCTCAGCCTTTTTAGCTTTAACTTTAGGCTTTTTAATTTTATTAAGTTCATCTTTCTTAGAGAACTTTAAGACCTTACCATCAGGAAACTCAATATAGACTTCTTCTTCCGCAGTAGTCTCAAGAAGCTCTTCGATCTTCTCTCTCTTCTCATCTTCACTAAGCTCAGCAAAAGATTCGTCTACAACAATAGGTCTAATCTCTCCTAAAACTGAATTATCCATAACCTGAACATCATCACCAATTGACTTTAATGAAGAAAGACTAATTCCTGATACAGAAGAACTTTCCTCAGAAGACGAGCTCGGCCCAGAAGAACTTGACCCAGAGGGGGTTGCTCCTGCACTCGTAGAGGCTGCTTGCTCGACTCCAGGAGTATAACCTGCACTAGATGCTGTATTTCTGTTAGTATTTGCTGTCTCGGCCTGTCTTCCAACTGCTTCGTCAGAGGTATTATCAATAAATGTTTTATCTAAAGCACTTGCAAGCGGTGATTTGAAACTTACAGGAGCTGATGCAACATTAGGAGATGTAGTATCTACAATAGCAGAACTCTCCTCTTTACTTTTAGTTAACTTCTCTATTTCTTCACTCTGTTTTCTGAGTTCTTCACGAAGCTTTGCTAACTCTAAACTTTCTTTGGTTGAAGCAAGCTCATCGCTTAGTTGCTTTTCAGTAGTAATTTTATCTTCTTTTAATTTGTTAATTCGATTTGAGATATAGCTATCAAGTACATCTCTCTCTGAAGAACCTCTTTCATCCTTAATTAATGAATTAGCTTCATCAGAATTATTAGATTTACTGAGAGTATTACTATTTACATTAAAGCTACTTCCACTTCTAATCTGATTAAAGTAGTTATCATTTTGAGAATTAGAACTCTGAACAGGAGAACTCGAGGCTTCACTTTCACTAGAATTTGATACCTTTGACAATGATCTCTTTTTTACAATAGCTTGATCATTGCTGGCTTCAGTACTAAACGTACTAGCAAAAGTTGAGGTGCTGTTATTTGAAACATTTCTTCTATTTCGAGCTCTTTCAATACTTTTAGATCTATTATTCATTCTTTCAGTAATCGATAACTCTTTTGATGAATCGACACTAACAAATGAAATTTTACCATTCTCATCTGTCTCTGTATCAATACCTTTATCAACTTTCCAAATATTGAAGCCAATAAGAGCTAAACCGAGTTCTTCTTTATTCATACTAAACTCTAGCATAATTTTATCTTCAAGGTTTTTGATTTGCTCATTAACAATATCTAAATTTTTACCATCTGAAGCAGATGAATCTTCTAAGGCGGAAAGATAATCTTCTTTCTTTAATTTCTCTAATTGCGCTAGACGTAACTTTAAAGGCTCATTTTTAGCAATCTTTTCAGAACGCTCTTTGAATAAATTATACTTCTGACAATAGAAAATATCCTTCTCATGTTCTTCAGCTCCTACCATAGCTGTGGACGAGTATAATTCTGATATTGAAGACTCAACTGTCTGCATTCTAATATCTTTATCTTCCTCACTAGATCGACCTAAATAACTATCAGGAAAGAATATTGTAAAGTTCTCTAAGATTTTCTTATTTAAGGCATCTTCTTTCTTTTCACCAACGTAAGATAATAGCTTACGACATCCGCCACGACCATTCTTCTTCATTATCTTTGAAGAGGCTTTACCTAAATCAAAATCTTCAGGCTTAATATTATTTTCAATTTCACTTTTGTGAAATGATAAGTACTCATTTATAATTTCATTTTGTATATTTTGATAAACAATATTGTTTTCATTAGTAAGGTCATACTCTACTTCTACCTTCGCTTCTAAGAAGAAAGGACTTCCCGATTCTTCAGATACTCTTTTTGAAATCTCTAATAAATCAGCTCTTGATGGTTCTTTATCACCAATATCTCTAAGTTCACGGTTAAAGATTTGATGTTGCTCATTAAGAACTTCGGGAGAGATCGTATTAGACTTATTATATTTTGATTTTTTAGTTTGGTAAGCCGTTTCAAATTTACTAAAGAAAGAATCTCTATTACCAAATGTACACCCTGGAATCCCCATTTCATCATAGCTACGATTAAGGTTTCCTAACTTAGACATAACAAGTATTTCTGGAGATAAAGCATTTTCATCTAAAGATGTTGTATTTTGCATTTGAATATTTAATATACCCATAATATCGCTTGAGTAAAACTCTTCGATTTTATCTTTATCAAATAATTTGTCTACACAGTTACAAACATTCTCAGCTGTATAAAAATTTGAGCAACCTAGATTTTGACTAAGCTGACTCATGATCCCTTGTTCGTCACTTGCATCCATACACTTTTTAGCTCCGGAACTAAGAAGTGAATCTGGAATATTTCTATATACTTGAATTTGATCTTGATTTGAATATGGGAATGCATAAGACTTTAAAGTCATGGACAAAGAAAAAACAATACTAAGAATTACTTTCGTCATTTTATACCTATTTTAAAATCTCTTTTATCTCCAATCGGATATCGGAGTAAAATACTTTAGTTTTATCTTCATAATAGGATAAATAAAATGTTGATTAAAATTGAATATAAACAGATAGTTATTCTTATAAAAGCCAGAGTACGAATGACTCTGGCCTATTGTTATAATTACTTTTCTTGAATCCATTGTAGAACATCTTCTTGTCCATAGTCTTTCCCAAGAGGATTTTCGAGTAACAGATCCATTTGTTCATCACTCAAGTAGTTCTCACTTACTCTACCTGAAGTTCTGAAATCTACTAGGCACTTCGTCAGCTTTTCCATATTACTGCAAAGATTCTTATCGTAGTAAATCTGCTGAATTCTTTTCACAAGACAAATATTATAAGACTTACCATCTGGATTAGGATGAAAAGATGTTCTTCCCCAAACAAGATTATCTACTTCTAGCCACCAAGCTTTCCCCATAGAACTTAGCCTATTTATTTTTTCATTTACTAAATCTAGCGCTGTCAGCATCTTTGTTGCATCACTACCATTTCTAAATTTACCATTTGTCTCAATTCGTTCTTTATCACAAACATTTGCAATTTTATCGATATGCTTATACAGCTTCTTCAAATTCTTAGGTAGATTAACTTTTTTGTTATCGTAGTTGGCCATTTCTTCTAGCTCTAAGTCACCAGCTAAGGCCATTACTGAAGCAAGAAGAACTTGCTTCGTTTGTCGATAGTTATGTCTAATAGCTAAGGCAGCCTTTTTACCAAACTTACGTTCAATTTTCTTCTCCATATCACTATATAGGTTAGGTGTAGCATCATTCTTATCCCACCCTTGCCTTTGATACTGAGGAACCTCTTCCCAGTCTGGGAGGTTTAAGTAATCAGAGCCTTCATCAGCATGTACAGAATCTATAAGATGAAGAGTTTTTAAAAAATTAAACCGTGTTGTTTTTTTATTAAATGCATCGTAAACATTAATATTGAATTCTGTATAATAATCAACAAAGTTTTCAAAATCTCTTTTTGGAAGTTTAATTGTTTTCCCATCAATATGAACTTGTCTGTCTTTTAAGTCCTTTAATGTAAAGTGTGCAACTTGTTTATTGTAAGTAAGCCTAATCTCTCCGGTTTTACTTAATGTCATTTTTGGAAGTTTTGCCTCTGCAGCTTTTGGAAATATCTTGAATAGATACTTCTCCTCTACTGGATGTAAACCTAGTGATTTGTAATATTTTTTGGGATTATTTTCTAGATCCTTAAACTTTTCTAACCTAGACATAAATTCTTTTACTAGTAAATGTCTGATCTTATTCTCAGTGAACGTATTCACCTTCTCTTTAATTCCAAAATTTTCTTGTGCCACAATATTTGAAACTAATAAGCACAGTACTAATAAAGCTTTCATTTCTCACTCCCAATAAGTTTAACTACTTATCGGATTGGCCAAGAAATTTATTAATCAATATTTCTTTATTTCTGTTGATTGTATTGAATGGCCTTCAGAACATCATCCTGACCATAGTCTTTGCCTAGAGGGTTTTCCAGTAAGAGGTCCATTTGATCGTCTGTTAGAGTTTTATCGCTTACACGACCAGTTGATCTATACTTGATAAGGCAATTAGAAATTTTTTCCATATTTCCACATAAATTCTTATCTTCATATATTTGTTTGATTCTTTCGACATGACAAATATTATAAGACTTTGCATCAGGATTAAAATGAAATGAAGTTCTAGTCCAAACAAGAGTATCAACTTCATTCCACCAAGCTTTCCCCATAGAATCTAGTCTATTCAGTTTTTCATTTATTCTATCTAGTGCTGTAATCATTCTTGTCGCTTCAGTATTTTCAGAAAAAAGTTTTGACTCGGGTCTTAGAAGCTCTTCTTCACACATCTTAGCAAGCTTATCGATATGCTTATAAAGTATTTTTAAGTTTTTAGGTAGTTGTACTTTTTTATTTTCATAGTTGGCCATCTCATCTAACTCTAAATCACTAGCTAGGGCGATTATACCAGCTAAGAGCACCTGGCTTGTCTGTCTGACATTGTGCCTGAACTTCGCGTTACTGTATAAGTTGTCTATAATCTTATCTTTAGGACTATAACCTTGTCTTTGATAATGAGGGACTTCCTCACCATCAGGAAGGTTTAGGTAATCAGACCCTTCATCTGCATTAACTGTAGGAATGAACGTAAGTGTATTCAACAAGTTTACAAACGATGTTTTCTTATTAAAGCCTTGGAACATACTCTCACTAAAGTCACTGAAGTACTGACCAAATTTATACTTTGTCATCTTCGGTGTTTTTACTTTTACACCATTAATATAAACTTCCCTATCTGCGAGGCTTTTGAAGCTAAATTTTACGACGCTCCCCTTGTCTCTTAGAATGAGGATACCAGATTCTCTGATAATCAATTCGGGTAAACTTTTCGTTTTAAGTTCAGGCATTACTTTAAGCATTGCACTAATTTCGATATCTGCAATACCAATAGACTCAAAGTATTTCTTTGGATTTGTTCTTAATTTATTATAATTTTTAATTCGATCTACAACTTCTTTAGAATAGAGGTTAGTGATTTTTCTACTTACAAGTCTGTCTACTTTTTCCTTTATACCAAAATCCTCCTGCCCTAAAGCAGAAAAAATTAGAAGATATGTAAATAAAGCCTTTAAGATTTTCACTATTCACCTTTTTAGAATCAATCTCTTTATCGGCATTTTTAAGTAAAACTATAGGGTTATATGGAAAAGATATTTGTGCTTTAAATTCACTAGGATTAAGACTAATCATATTTATAGAAGTAACACCATGTAAAATATTACAATATGATTATTAATAGATTATGAATGATACTCTCCAGTCTGCCCTCTTAATATAGAGCAAACTGGAAAACCTTTAATTTAGACCCACTTCTGTGGATAATAGTATTTCATCATTTCAGAGTGTGGACTTCCCTCTTTAGGAGCATACTTATAACTGTACTTTACTCTCCCCGGCAGGGAAATAAGTATAGAGTCTGTTCTACCGTTACTCTGAAGTCCAAACATTGTCCCTCTATCATGAAGTAGATTGAACTCAACGTAGCGACCACGTCTATGTAGTTGGAAGTCTTCATCTTCTTCAGTGAACTCTTCCTCAGACCTCTTATCCATTAGTGGAAAGAATGAATCAATAAAATGATTTGATAAGTCTTTAACCATTGCTAAGTCTTTTTCAGTCTCGCCAGTATTCAAATGGTCAAAGAATATTCCACCAATTCCTCTCATTTCATTTTCTCTATGCTTATTAACAAAGTAATTATCACACTTAACTTTAAACTCTTCGTAATTACCATATGGCGCACAAGCATCTGCCCAGACTTTATGAAAGTACTTGAAATCTTCAGTATGAGGATAGTATGGAGTTAAATCTGCTCCACCACCAAACCAGAACTTATCTCCTGCTTGGATCATTCTAAAGTTGGCATGTGTAGTCGGAACCTTAGGGTTTCTTGGGTGGATAATTAAAGAAATACCTGTCGCCCACATAGTCTCATCAGTACTTCCTATCTTCTTTGCAAACTCAGGTGCAATAGCACCATATACAACCGAAGTATTTACGCCTGCATTTTCAATAATATCCCCAGAGAAGGCCCTAGTAATACCTCCTCCTCCATCATTTTTATTAAAGTCTAATCGACTCCAATTATCTTCTATTATTTGAACAGACGGATCTCTTTTTTTGATCTCATCAGTGATCATATCCTGAAGTTGACGCACATGGTCCACAAAGTCTTTCTTAAGATTATCTAACATTATTACACCGTATTATATGTTTATAAAATGAGGTTCGCATGGTATCAAATCATACTAACCAAATAAAGAAGCAATTAATGAAATACATCCTTATTTTACTTATTACTATTCAATTCGCCAGCGCTATAGAACCTAGTCAAATTGATAACACAAAAAATGTAGAAACAAGACAAAAGAAATATCATTATACATATGTTGATAGAGATCATACTCAACGTGAAAACGTTATGCACACCTCTATCGTTTATGGACTATCTTGGCTTGTCTACCCTATGACTCAACCTGATACATTCTTTGATGAAGGAAGTTTTAGAAAGTATAAAGATAATTTTGGAAAACTTGTATTTGATCAAGATGAACCATTTTGGAATTGGATAGTTCACCCTATATCTGGCTCTCAGCTATACCTTTACTACAGAGCAAATGGTTACAATAGAATTGACTCTCTCACAATGTCATTTATATCTAGTACGCTCTTTGAATTTACAGTTGAAATATACACTGAGCCGGCGAGTATTCAGGATCTTTATCAAACACCAATACTTGGTGCAGTGATGGGTGTTGGAATAGAGAATCTATCTATGTACTTACTTAATACAGGAAATATGTTTGGAAAAGTTCTAGGGCATTTAATAAATCCAATGACTCTATTTTGGTTTTACGAAGGTAAAATGATTCTTACTCCGTCTTATAATGGAAAAGATAAAGTTGGCCTTAATTTCTACATGGATTTTTAATGAAAGTTTATATTTTACTGATCTCATTCTTAATTTCATTCAATTATACATTTGCTGTAGAAGACACAATGTTTCTTAAGGCCGGAACAAATATATCTGTAACAAGACTTGGTGTTTTTGAAAAAGACCCAGATGATGATGATGACGACGATGACGATGAAAGAGAGATACAGGGTAAGAACTATTTTGGTGGCTTCGGGTTTAATACCCACTTTGGCTATAGATGGAAAAGGTTTGAGCTAACTGCTAGCTCTAGTATAACTTTTGGTAAAGTTAAAAACCTTGCTTTCAAAATTAATGAGAATAGTTTTGAAGGTAGTGGAAATTATCAAAACTTAATGGTTAGTCCCAATGTCAGATACTTCATTCCTTGGGCACCATTAAACACCTGGAGAATATCTACAGGTCTAGGTCCAATTTGGTCTCAACAAACAATCCGATTGAAAGAATTCACTTCTAGTGGAGACTATGCTGGCAAAAAGTTTAAGCTAACATATGACTCAATTGGCTTTGGTGTTGGTATTGGACTTGAAGAGAACTTACCATCTAAGAGTATGCATCCAGTATATTTCAGTATTAGTTATATAAGGCTCTACTCTGTAAAGTCTTACCTTGTAGACACTTCAGATAGTACCAATACAAATATACTTAGCTCTTCAAGTGCCAAAAATGATGTGGCTTCAGAATCTATTGCAATTAATATGGGAATTATTTTATTTTAGGAGAAGAAATGCTTTATTATCACAATCCAAGATGTAGTAAATCAAGACAAGGCCTAGAGCTACTTTCAACTTCAGGTGTAGATCCTACGATTAAAGAGTACTTAAAAGAAGGACTTACAAAGAGTGAAGTCTTAGATTTAATCAAAAAATTAAATATACAGCCACTTGATGGTCTTATACGTGTTAAAGACGCTCTATTTAAAGACTTAGGTCACTCTAAGAGTGATACTTTAAGTAATGATCAATGGGCGGATATCATATCTAAGAACCCAGCATTATTAGAAAGACCTATTCTTGTGAGTGGAGACAAAGCAGAAATAGGAAGACCTCCAGAGAACTTAAGAAAAATTATATAGTTACCACTTCAATGGCACAAAAAGTTATCGCTGATATTTTTGTGCCTATCAATTTTCAAGTAGTTAAAGTTCATTTTCATACCTAAATAAACTCCCTCAAGTTTAGAGATATAATAGACGAATAGTAGAAGGGCTAATTGCCTAACTTAATTAAGACTTAGGGATCATAAAATGAACTTCTTACAAAAAATCTTTCTTATAACATCACTACTACTCTGCGTAGGTACAGCTGCTCAAGCTAATAGCGGTGTCGCCAAGGCTATTATCCTCAAGGGTAAAGTTGTTGCAATTAATCCAACAACTAAAGAAACCGTTTCTTTAAAAAAGGGTTCTTGGGTAAATGAAGGATTTCTTATAAAGACTGAGCCTAAGTCTTTCGTTAAATTTCTATTTATCGATAAATCCCAGATGAACCTTGGGCCTAAGTCGGAAATGGAGATTAGTAAGTTTCCAAGAAAGAAAGCTGGGATCATTACACTCATGAAAGGTTCATTGAGATCAAAAGTTACAAAGAACTATCTAGATAATAAAGATAAAGATAAATCAAAACTTTTCATTAAAACAAAAACTGCGGCCATGGGAGTTAGAGGAACGGACTTCATGGTTACATTTAACCCTGTAAATGAAAACACTGCTCTTGTAACGTTCTCAGGTGCCGTAGCAATGGCACAGATAACTGAAGCTGTTAAGAATGTCCAAGTAACTCAAAATGCCTTAGAGAAAGTAGTATCAAGTGACACGGCCGTTATTGTTACAAAAGGACAATTCTCTGGAGTTTCTCCTGGAAAAACATCGAGAGCAACTACTCCTATAAAAATTAACCCTGGTCAGCTTGAGTCAATGAAAGCAAATGACGGGACAAAAGAAACTTCAGATCAAGCAAGCGGTGAAACAAAAGCTCCTAAAAAGAAATTTAGAAATGTTATTCCTCCTGGCGTAGACGCTAAAGGCTTTTCAAATAAAGCAAAAGTTACAGATCAGGTAGAGGCCGTAATTGGTAAGAGTGCTACAGTTGAAGTCGTAGAAAAAGTAGAGAAAGAAAAGGCAATTGTTTCAGCAGATGCACCACCTCCAGAAGGTTCTGTTAATACTGTGACTGGAGAAATTGCTCCTCCAGCAGGTGGGTACATAGATTTAGCGACAGCACAGTATGTTGCACCTCCAGCAGGTTCTGTATTTGATGCAGCAACAGAGACATATATTCCACCAGCAGATTTCGGTGGATATAATCCAGAAACAGGTCATTACGAAAATGATAATTACACTTTAAGCGAAGACGGGAAATTTGTTCCTACGGAAAACTTAGATAGAGCGCCAGCTAGTGTGAACTCTGATGGTACTAAAGTAAGTAATGCAGGTGTTCCTGCAGGTGGGAATGCTCCTCCTCAACTTGCTCCATTAGATAAGCCTATTGCACCAGAAGTTGCGACTGACTTTGCTCCTGTAGACGGTCAGAGGGCACCAGACGGGCCAGAGGGTCCTGCAGTAGCCAACGCAGATTTTAATCAAAATGACTTTGATGACATTGTTGAAAACGTACAAGATTCAATTGATGAGTCAATCTCTGATGCTGAAGATGAGAAAAACGAAATACTCAACAACAAGACTCGGGTAAGATTTAATATTAATAATTCTAATTAGACGATTTTTAGTTATAATATAAGTCACTAATATTAATACTTTAGGTTAAATGGATTTGGCCCAATGAAAAACTACTGTGCGCTTGTATTAACAGGTTTTATACTTACTACGAATATTTCAGCTAACGAAACAAACGTAATTAAAAACTCATTAGAATCTTTCCAAAAAGGCTCCTATTCAAAAGTAATAGAGGGCCTATCAGGGTTAAGAGAGACTAAGAAAAATAGAGCAACTAAATTCTATCTTATTGCCCTCTCACATAACAAACTACAAAACTATGACCAGTCTATCCCCTACTTTATTAAAGCAATAAAGTCCAAGAGTACTGCTAAAGACATTTACTATGAATATGGACAGGCACTCTACGCTAATAATGATTTAATAAAGGCCAGAATCGCATTTAATAAATCGAGTTCATTAGATTATAAGAAAGATTCATCAATTTACTATATTGCTCATATTTCTCAAATACTTGAGGAAAATAAAATGGCAAAAACTTATTACACAAAGATTATAAGCTCTACCACTGCTGATGTGGGACTTAAACAAGTAGCTAGATTCCAAATTGGAGAAGTACTACTTTCTATGGCAAGAGAGAATGAAGACACCGAAAGACTAGTAAAGCAATTTGTTCTACCACAGTTAGATAAAGCTGTGGAAATAGACAGTACAACTTCTCTTGCAAAAGAAATAAAGTCGAGAAAGAAGGAAATAGAAAGAGAATTTGGATTAGACCCAAATATTTTATATAACGGAAAGAGAATATCATCAAAGAGATGGAATCTTTCATTTGCTCAAGACTTAGGTTTTGATAACAATATATCTCTTACAAATGACTTACCTTCATCAGCAGCATCAAGAGAAGAGTCTTTTGTTCTAAAAACAAAAGTGAGAGGTGGTTATGACTTCATTGCTAAGAAAAGATTTATCATTAAACCTGAACTGGGATTAACTTTAAAGAACCATACGAACCGTGACTCTGATGCAGTAAGATCAGAAGATTCTTACGACATTTCTCCATCGATAAGTACCTCCCTAGAGCATAAGGCCTTTAATAAACCGGCATCTCTATTCTTTAATATTGATTACAATTACAACAGCAAGTATAGAACAGAGCTTTCTAGGAAAGCTTTTTATAATAGATCAACAACATACCAATTTGGAGAGAAGTTTAAATTTTTCTCTAAGGGTGATACATCTTTTAAATTTAAGTATAAAGACTTAGTTTCTTACACAGAGACTCTACACAATAAGACAACGTCTTTTTCTATTGATCAGCTCTACCTTACTCAGAACTCATCTATCTTTATGTTTCTTTTATCATATGACTCTCTAGATACTTACAACAATACAACAAGTTCAACAAACTCAACTCTAGTTAGAGTCGACTATATCAAGCCAAATATTTTTCCAAAAGTGACTCTTCACTTTGGAGCATCTATTAACTTTGTAAGCTATACAGATGCAAATGAAAGCTTAGTTCGTGGAACAGAGAAAACATTCACACCAAGCCTAAAGTTAACTAAAAAGGTTACTCGTAACTTCAAATACTCAATTGGCTATAGCTATACCAAAAACTCTTCAATTAAGTCTGATTACGATTATTCAAAACACGTAACAACTTCATCTATCAAATACTCCTTCTAATAAGGAGAAAGGTTTTTTATGTGGTCTAAAATCATAAAATACCTAGGGTTTATAATAATAATATCTTTCTCTTCACTCAGTGTTTTTTTCTCACTGACGGAGAGAGATATTGAAGACCCTAGTATTAAAGACAAAATCTCTTATACAACATTCTTTGAAAATAGATTTTTTGACTTTCGAATGCGACAGACTCTTGATCCAAAGAAGTTTGATAACAAACTTGTAATGGCAGACATTGATGATTACTCATTGAAAGAATTAGGGCAGTGGCCAGTGGGACGTCAAACATGGGCGAATGTTATAGATAAGCTCAGAATCTTTGGAGCTAAGGTTATTGCATTTGATGTTTTCTTTGCTGAAAATAGTATGAGCTGTGGAGAGACTTCTGTCGATGATATCATGGCGCAATCAATTATAGATTTCCAATCAATACCAGGAAATAAAGTCATTCTCCCCTATTCTCTTGATACTCAAGGATCTGACCAATTCGAAGAACTTCCAGACCAATTATATAACTTTGTACTCGATACAAAAAATAGTGAAGGAATTGAGCTAAAACCAAAGAGAGTATCTAAAGCTGTATGGCCAATAGAAACGCTTTTAAATACAGACGCAAGCTTAGGTCATATTCAAGTTGAAGCCGACAGTGATGGTATTATGAGACACTATCAGCTCGTTGGAAATATTGACTCACTTTACATGCCATCTTACGCACTTCAGGCCTACACTGATTATACAGGCGACAGTCCAGTCTTAGAGATGCTCAATATTGGAGACTATAAATTTAAGCTTGCCACAGGAAACATAGAGTTAAACTACAAAGGTGAAGCTAATGTTAGATGGTTTGGAAATGAACAACAATTTCCTAGAGTCAGCATAGCCGATATAGTGAAAGCTTTTCCTGAAGACGAAAAGATGAAGGAAATTTTCAATAATACAATTGTATTTGTCGGTGCTAGTGCATATGGAGCTTACGACCTTAGACATACACCAGTAGATCCTATGTTACCTGGAGTATATTTTCATATGAATATGACAAATATGCTAATAAATGGAAACTTTTATAAACCACAACAAAATTCAACTTTTATTTCATGGGCGATTCTCTTAGGTGGATCACTAATCATTCTATTAATTCAATTCTTTGGTAACGCAATTCTAGATATTGTCTCTACTATAATACTGATAGGTGGACTCTACTACATAGATACTTACCATTTAATCCCAAGAGGCTATGAAGTTAAACTCTTCTTTTGCTTCTTCTCTATAATTTGTAGCTATTCATGGAATACATTCCTTCATTTCTACTTAGCGAATAAAGATAAGGCCTTCTTAAAAAATGCTTTCGGATCTTATATATCTCCAGAGCTTATTGATGAGATGTACACTTCAGGTCAGCATCCATCTCTCGGTGGTGAATGTGGAACAAGAACAGCTTATTTTACAGATATTCAAAGTTTTTCTTCCTTCTCTGAAAAACTATCAGCAACTCAACTCGTAGAGCTTTTAAATGAATACCTGACAGCAATGACAGATATTCTTCTTGAAGAAAAAGGAACTCTTGATAAGTATGAAGGCGATGCCATCATTGCTTTCTTTGGAGCACCTATGCCACTTGAGGATCACTCAACGAGGGCACTGAGAGTTGCAGTAAAGATGCAACGCTCATTACTCGAACTTAGAGAGAAATGGACTTCAGAGGGAGATAAGTGGCCTCAGATTGTAAAAGAGATGAGAATGAGGATCGGTATAAATACTGGAGAAATAGTTACTGGTAATATGGGTTCTGCCTCTCGAATGAATTACACTATGATGGGAGACTCTGTGAACCTAGCGGCAAGACTAGAAGAAGCAGCAAAACAGTATGGTATTTTCACTCAGACATCAAACTACACGCTAGATGATTGTGACAAAGACTTATTTCTTTTTAGAGAACTCGATACAATTTTAGTTGTTGGTAAGTCAGAACCAGTTACAACCTATGAAGTTTTAGAAATGAAAGAGACAGCATCAGAGCTATTAATTAGACTCAAAGAGGTATTTGAGAAAGGCCTAGCTCACTACAAGACTCAAGAGTGGGATAAGGCAATAGAGTGCTTTAAAGAGTCATTAGAGCTTGAATATGAGCGCTTCCCTCTTCTTAAGAATAAAACGAATCCTTCTAAAGTCTATATTGAAAGATGTGAAGAATTCAAAGAGCTGCCACCTCAACCAAATTGGGATGGAGTCTATACACTCACTTCAAAATAAATTCTCTTGGTACTAAGGTTTTCCTTAGTACCTTATTTTAAAGATTCATAGAAATATCACAAAATAATATAGATTATCCTCTACTCCTTCATAATTAATACTTATTTACTGTGTAAAATAAAAGAATTCTTAAGGTTAAATTAAGTAATTAGTTCAGAACCTTTCCCGAAGAAAGATATGGAGGTTCTTCATGAAATTAAATATCGGTCAAAAAATACTACTTATAGTAGTTATTCCATTTATAATATTTGCTAGTTTTTCTATATATTCTTCGTATCAGAATACATCAAAAAACTTGATGAAAGAAAAGAGATTATCTATAGAGTTTGTCACACAAACGGCTATGAAAGTAATCGAAGAGTATCAAGAAAAAGCTGAGCTTGGTGAACTTACAGAACAAGAAGCTAAGGACCAAGCTGCAAAGACCATTTCAAAAATTAGATATGGACAAGACGGTGACGATTACCTCTGGGTAAATGATTCAACTCCAACTTTAATCTCACATCCAAAGACCGAACTCATTGGAAAAAATATGAGTGAGTTTAAAGATAAGGCCGGTGCACATATATTTGTTCTCTTTAGCCAAATCGCTAAGACTAACGGATCTGGATTTCTACAATATGTCTGGAATGATAAAAAAGATAAAGATAAGTTTGTTCCAAAATTATCTTATGTTTTATACAACGAAAAATGGGACTGGACACTTGGGACAGGTATTTATATCCAAGATGTACAAGCAACAATTACTTCAATCTTAATTGCAGACTCTATTAAAGTTGGGATTGCAATGATTATACTTGTCTTAGCAGTAACAGTTATTGTTAAAAAGAATATACGTGAACCTCTACTTGATATTGCAAATAGATTGTTTTCAACTTCAGAGGAAGTGGCAAAGGGAGCAAAAGACAGTTTAAATAATTGTGAGAACCTTGCAAGCTCCAGCCAAGAACAGGCCTCAAGTCTCCAGGAAACAGTGTCTTCAGTCGAAGAAATTAATGCCATGATTTCAAGAAATGCAACATCAGCAGAAGAGTCAAAAACAACCTCTCTTGAGTCACAGCGCTCTGCCAGTAGTGGAAAAAAGAGAGTCGATGAAATGCTTACAACAATAGACGAGATTGCGAGTAATAACGATAATGTTATTAAACGTATGCAACAAACTAATGATGAAGTAACTGAAATATTGAATATTATAAAAAATATAAATGATAAAACTAAAGTTATTAACGATATTGTTTTTCAAACAAAGCTTCTTTCTTTCAATGCTTCAGTAGAAGCGGCAAGGGCCGGAGAATCTGGAAAAGGCTTTGCTGTTGTTGCTGAAGAAGTTGGCGCTCTTGCCAATATGTCTGGAAATGCCTCAGAAGAAATTAGAGAGTTAATCGAAAGTAGTATGACAAAAGTTGAGACTATTGTATCAAGCACTACATCGGTTATGGAGCGCATGATTGAGGACGGAAAAACAGCAGTTGCAAAGGGAAAGGATCGCGCACAGGAATGTAAGGTAGTGCTCGATGAGATCATTAATAACGTAGATAATGTAAATCGTAAGGTGGCAGAGATAGCTGAGGCCTCAAAAGAGCAATCGCAAGGTGTTCATGAAATTTCAAGAGCGATGGAGCTTCTCGATCAAGTCTCTCATAAAAATAATGATGTCGTCATAAGTACTGAAGCATCTTCAAAAGAACTTCAAAAAGAAGCTGATGATTTAATTATAGTTGTAGAAAGAGTAAGAGAATTAGTTAACGGACAGAAAGCAGCATAAGAAATATTGGCAGAAGGTTTCCCTTCTGCCATTTTTTTTGAATTAGTAGGCTAGAGTTTCTCTGATTGCTGCTACAACCTTATCAGTGTTTGGTAGAACTGCTTTTTCAAGAATTCTATTAAATCCAACAGGAGTGAATTCAGAACCAACTCTTTTAACAGGTGCATCTAAAGACTCAAAACACTTCTCATTGATAAGAGCAACAAGCTCTCCACCAAATCCAGCAAATACTTTATCTTCATGAACAACCAGACATCTATTTGTTTTAGAAACAGATTTAATAATTCCTTCTTCATCGATAGGACTGATAGATCTAAGGTCAATTACTTCAACATTCTTTCCATCTTCATTTGCTATAACTTCAGCCGCCTCTAAGCAGTGGTGAGTTGTATTACCGTAAGTTAAAATAGTAAGGTCAGTCCCCTCTTTTCTAACTCTACATTTTCCAAATGGAACTTCAAAGTCTTCAGGAACAACTGCCATTGCTTGTTTTGCATTATAAAGAGCTTTAGGCTCTAGGAATAGTGTTGGCCCTTCACTTCTCATTGCAGTTCTAATTAAGCCTGCAGCATCATCAGCAAATGATGGACATACAATTCTTACCCCTGGGATCCCCGCAAGGTTTCCTTCAAGGTTTTGAGAGTGATAAAGTCCACCACCAATGTATCCACCAGAAGCTAGTCTAATTAGGATATTTGGAGCAAAGGCTCCGTTTGATCTCCAGTAGTCATGAGAACATTCAACATATTGTTCCATTGCTGGCCAAAAGTAATCAGCAAATTCTGCACCTTCAACAACAACTCTAATATCTTTATTAAAACGAGAAAAACCGTTAGCAGTTCCTAAGATAAAATCTTCAGCAATAGGACCGTTGAAAACTCTATCTTTACCAAACTCTGCTTGCATTCCTTTAGAAACATTGAAGATCCCACCCTTATCTTTGTTGGCCATATCTTGACCCCAGATAAAAGTATTAACATTGTATCTAAATTCTTTTTTAAGCTGACCATTTAAGGCATCGATGAATTTCATCGGCTCGCCTTCTTCATTATGAGTTCCATCAACATACTTCTCAGGCTTATGTGGCTCAGGAAGAACAAAGTCATGAATTGACTCAGGTGCTGGATTTGGTGCTTTCATAGCTAAAGAGTGAGCTTCAAGAACTGACTTCTTAGACTCATCATCAACAGCTGTTAATTCTTTCTCAGTAAATATTTTTTCACTTATTAAAAGTTTTCTAAATGCTGCATATGGATCCTGAGCTACTGCATCTGCAATTTCTTTTTCGTCTCTATATAATTCGTGCTTATCAGAGTTTGAGTGAGATCCCATTCTTACACATTTAGCATGAACGATTACTGGCTCATTGTTTTCGATCGCATGCTTTCTAGCAGCGCTCATTGCATTCATAGAATCAAAAACATCTTTTCCATCACAGTGGATAATTCTAAGGTTCTTTAAACCTGTAAAGTTATCTGCAACAAATTCATTTGCACACTGATCTCTCTTAGGAACAGAAATTCCATAACCATTATCTTGGAATACGAAAACTACAGGAAGTTTCTCATTCGTTGCACCGTTAATAGCTTCATAGCAATATCCTTCAGAAACAGAAGACTCACCTTGTGAAGAAATAGCAACACCTGTGTGTTTATATCTCTTCATTGCTCTAGCAACACCAACAGCGTGAAGAGTGTGGTTACCTGTACAAGAAGATACGTTATGAATATTCCACTCTGGTTTAGCAAAGTGATTAGACATGTGACGTCCACCTGAAGCTAAGTCAGTTCCTTTAGAGATACCATTTAAAATTAACTCTTCAGGAGTACATCCAGCAGAAAGAGCAGTAAGCATATCTCTATAATACGGAAATAAATGATCCTCATTTAAAGTGAACACCTGCCCGATTGCTAACTGAATAGCATCATGTCCAGCATATGGAGCATGGTATGACCAACCAATGGCCTGCTTTAAGTAATTAGGAGCACGAAGATCAATAAGTCTCCCAACAGTCATCAGTGTGTACCACTGCTTGAGCGTAGCCTTGTCAGTTTTCTTTAGTGAGTAATTTAATTCGGTTTTCTTAAGCATAGTTATTTCCTCTACGGATTTCTAAAATTTGTCATGTGTTTGAAAGTAGATACTTAACCATATTTCTAAGGGTTTGAAAACTCTTGTCGAATATGCGCTAAGCACAAAGATATCGTTTTTATACACATTGCATGGTGAAATATTAGCTATTTTAAGGTTAAATGTTAGATCAAGCTTATGATCAGTTAATTTTATAGGAGAATATATGCCAATTGCTACACACGAACAATATTGCGCAATGCTAGATAAAGCCAAAAAAGAAGGATATGCTTATCCAGCTATTAATGTGACATCAACTTCTACAGCTAATGCGGCACTAGCAGCATTTGCAGAAATGAAATCAGATGGGATTATTCAGGTTTCTACTGGTGGAGGAAAGTTTGCTTCAGGAATTGCTGTAGGAAACGAAGTACTTGGTGCTATTTCTATTGCTCAACATGTTCACCTAATGGCCGAACAATATGATGTGTGTATTGCTCTACATACTGACCACTGTCACCCAGAGAAAGTAGACTCTTTTCTTATTCCTTTAATTGAAGAAACAGAAAAAAGAAGAGCTCAAGGGCTTCCTAACCTTTTCAATTCTCACATGTTCGACGGATCAGTTCTTCCAACTAATGAAAATATTGAAATGAGTAAAAAGCTTCACGAGAGATGTGCTAAATCAGAAATCATTTTAGAGATTGAAACAGGCGTTGTTGGTGGAGAAGAAGATGGTGTAAACAATGAAGATGCACCTGCTGATAAACTATATACAAGTCCAGAGGAAATGGTTGAAGTAACTAAGGCCCTAAGACCAATTGGTAGATTTATGTATGCAGCAACTTTTGGAAATGTTCACGGTGTTTATAAGCCAGGTAATGTAAAACTAAGACCAGAGGTTCTAAGAGACGGACAAGCTGCTATTGCAAAAGAACTTGGTGAAGATGCTACAAACTGGCTAGTTTTTCACGGAGGTTCAGGATCTGAATTAAGTGAGATTCATGAAACTCTTGGTTATGGTGTTATTAAAATGAATATTGATACAGACACTCAATATGAGTATTCTCGAGCAATAGTGGATCATATGTTTAAGAATTATGATGGTATGCTTAAAATCGAAGGAGAAGTAGGAAATAAGAAATTCTATGATCCAAGAGCATGGATGAAGGCCGGAGAAAAAAATATGACAGCAAGAATTGCAAAAGCTTGTAGAGACTTGAAGTCAGATGGTAAATCAATCCTATTATAGAAATGTAGAAGTGCTATATACCTAAGGGTATATGGCACTATTTTTTATTCAATAAAGTTTATCCCACCACTATCATATAAAAATTGAGAACTATCAGTAGACTCCATCTGAAGATTTCTATTTATTTTATCAACAGCTCTCTTGTAAGCTTTCTCCAGTAAATCTTTCTCGTTAGCAGAAAGTTTTACATTTTTAGAAACACCTAGGTACAACTCCACATCTCCTCTATTAACAGAAGAAGGCATACGAGTCCCCATCGTTAATTTAGATACTTTAGCATATGGAATTTTGTCCTTTGCAAGTCCAGAGATTTGTTTACGAAGCTCCTTTTCTATTAACTCACCATGAGTAGCCAGTAGAGTTCGTTTACTCTTATCAATACCTGGTGGTATAAAGCTAAGTCTATATTGGGATGGATTATCTTGATTCCTGAAGGCATTTACAATTGCAATCTCATCACCTTTCTTTAACTTTACTTTTGGAACTACAACACAGTCGTCACCAGAACATTTTGAGTAATATTTTATTTTTCTTTCTTCAAAAACATTTTTTACAGTCGTTGTAAAATTACTTTTAATACTTTCAAATTTTCTAGTAACACTTCTTTCTCCCGTTCTTGTTACAGCTAGAATTTCATCAGGTCTCGAAGACTTTGTCTGAGCTATATCAATGGCAACTTGTCGAATATTTCTTGCCCCCATTGCAGTAATATCACCAGAGAACCCTCCGAGATTAGCATTATCTAATGTAGCAACAACTCTAGCCTCTTGCCTAAGACCAGGAGTTAATCCATCTAGCTGTCGAACATATTCAACAAGCCCTCTACTTTCCTCACTAGATAGGGATACCCCAAATTTATTCTTAAGTGTTATCTGAATATTTTTTCCATTTAATTCACTTGCAGCTTTCTCAAAATCAGACTTACTTGCATTAGCAGGAATAAGTTCTTTTAAATCAGATGAAGAATAATTTCCCATAGATTTTCTAACCGCTTCAAAAACTTCAAGTTTTAGTGTTCGAGCTCCACTATTTGAAATTTTGTCAACAAGTTTAGCATTATAAAGAGGACTCTCTCTAAGAGTTGAAGAGTATGTTTTAATGTATTTCACATCATTTTCAACTAAGTTTTTAATTTCATTAAAAGAAGTTAACTTTACTTCAGAGTTACGTATAGCTCTTGCTCTTTTAGCTGCTTGTCCAGCAGCATCTGCAGTTATTCCAAGTCCTCCCTCAAACCAAGCAGAAGGGTCTTCTTTTCCTATTCCTTCAAGGTTTTTTATCTTCGTCGCAAATTCTTGATTTGCATTTTTATAGGTAAGATTTAAATCCTTGATTAACTTATTCTTTATATCTTCTGGAATATCCTTAGGAGTGAATGCAAACCTTAAAGACTTAAAGTCTGAATAAACTTCAAATTCTATTCCATCATATTTTTTAGTTAGTTTATTAATGCGATCATATAGAATATCTTTATGAAGATTAGTTAAAGAAGTTACAAGCTCCTTATCTCCAATAGAGTCATTCAATCTTTTGAGAGCTCCATTTTCAACATCTAAAAACAAAGATGAGTCAGAATTTGTTGCTGTATCAATCCAGCGTTTATTAAGCCTAGGAGTTGTTAAATTATAAAGACTATATTTATTCTTTAACTGGCTTATACTCGAATATTCTCTAGCAATCACAGGCCTATAGTTTCTTATTTCACTAAGATCTAAACTAGGTTGATTTTTACTAGGAATTTTATCAAGAGTCTTTCTTACTGAAGAATAACTTTTCTTTGCAATTTTTAAGACCGGATTTGCAAGTTGACCAACACTACCTACAGCGACAAATGCTAAAGCAAGATTACGATCACTCTCAGCACTTTCAATATCCCCAACCGTTCCTATTCCTGCAGAATATGATAATCTTGAACTCTCCAAGTTACTCTGTTGCATATATAAGTCGGTAGCTTCAGCAACAAGCCCTACTCCAATAGCACAGCCAACCCCAAAAGTTCCTAAGCATATTCCTCCACCTACAATGGCTGCTCCCCCTAAATATAAAGAAGACATTAACTGATCCGACTTTACATCTTGATATAGGGATTGCGCAAAATCACAAGATGCTTTAGATACACCTTGTGTTTTTAAATAGCCTTGGACAGCAACTTTGTTTTTCACTAAATCAATTAATTCACTGTCTGAATCTAATTTAGATATTTTTCTATAGGCTTCTCTATTTGCTTCTACTGATAGTGAAAGCTGTTTTTTTAATTCTGATAATATAGCACTATCACTCTCGTCGCCTCTAAGGTTTAACCTTCCGATCAAGCTATCAGCGTCATTTCGCTTATTGTACTCTTTCTCGTACTGCTCTTTGACTCTATTTATCCCTTTAGAGACTTGGTTTCCAATTTTATTCTTAATATAGAGAGGGCATATATTTTCTTTATATTCATAATCGTAAGTGATGCACTTATGATCTATTTGAGAAAGAGTATCTTGCTCAAGTCCATAGACGATCTCTTTCTTAATATCCTTAGCTTTCTTGTGTTCTTCTTTAGATAAATTAGGGATCTCATAACTTAGGCTACTATGCTCTATTTCATGAGGAACTTCGTAAAATTTGAGTCCTCTAGCTTTTAAGATTTCAATATTAGAGAGTGCTAAGGTTTTTCTATAGCTTGGAAGCTTGCTTTTAACATATTCTTTAAGTTCTTCTTTCTTCGTTACACAATCATCTGTGTCCGAATCAATACATTCAACTAAACTTAGAATAGACTCTTCATTTTTTTGCAGAGACTTTAAAGTGTAATCTTTTAAATCTTTTAGAAAGTGGTCACTGTAGACTTTCTTACTTATTCGGTACTGGCTATTTTCTAGATTAGATATAGGGCTAGTGTAGACAGTATCTTCAACACACTTGAATATATAATAATTTTCTTTATCACTTGAATGTTTTTGGCAGAGATTGAAGTCATATTGATCAAAAGATTCAACTTGATAGCGCCTCTTATCCATGGCCCTCTTGGCCCTTTCTTGGCGAGCATTTCCACCATAACTATTGAAGAAATAGAAGAGTGAAAGAGAAAATATAGATATGTATCTGATAAGCACAAATACTTATCGGACAACAAACAATTTTACTCAAGTAAAACTAAGCCTCTAAACTATTTAAAATACAGGCTTGTTAATAATAAATATTAAGTAAATTTAGAAAATCAGGCAAATATCCTCTAAAAGAGCTGCTAATTTGTTTCTAAGTACTAATGGATCACTAAATTCAAATGAAATAGACTTTACTGACTCCATCTCTTTATCTGAAATAAAGTCATTATCCATATTCCAGTTAATTGAAGCGGCAAGAACAATGCTCCCAGAGCCATTTGAAGATACGTCAGAGATATCACAAGAAATCTGATAGCGAACCCTAAGACCAACCCCTTTTGTACTTGAAAACTTCTTAGCAAGACCTATGACACCTTTTTTCGCATTGGAATCGCTAATTTTTAGAGCACTCATAGGGTCCTCTTCAAAACTAGTAACAGTATAAAGGTTTTTTCCATTGAATTGAGTGACAATATTTTTAGTAGAGCTTGTTTCTAAGTATCTATAAGCAAAATTATCTAAAGTGAAAGATATAAGGTGATCTAATCCATTCTCTCGTAAATCTTCTCTAGCTTTTTGTTCTTGTTCTTTTTTTAAGGTCTCAAAGTCTTTTTCAGTGCTCAAGTTTAGTAGCTCCAGTAGAAAGTATTTTATCGTAAGTTCTATCTATCATAATCTCTTTTAGAGCTTTATCAAACTTATCACTTAATTTTTTTCCTTCGTCAGTTTTTCTAAATACAAGAGTCGTTCTATCAGCTGAAATAGGTCTATATCTATTGAACTTAATCCGGTCCTCAAGATCTAACTTCTTAATAGAGTTATTCGCTGTGACAATTTCACCAATGAATATATCAACTCTTTGTTTATCTAAAAGCTTTAAGCAAGTCTCATCTGAATCTGTCTTTATACGTACCCAGTTCATACTCTTGATGTACTCCTCAGGATAGGTATACCCTTCAGTTGTACATACCTTAGCTTGTTTTATTTTCCTATAATCATGACCTTCTCTTTCAAAAACATACATTTCTTTGATATAGAATTCAGTTATTGCTTCATAGCGAGAAAGATCACGAGATTCCATAGCAGGAAATAGACCATCAATATTTCCTTCATCAAGCTCTTTATATGCTCTCTTTGGAGGAAATAAAACAATCTCAATCTCCACATTACTCTTTTTTGCGAGAGCAGTGACAAGCTCAACAAATGCTCCATCTGAATTAGATTTAATATATTTTGGGATTAGGAAAGTTCCAATTCGAATTCTCTTTGGGGATGCTCCCCAAGAAAATGAACTTATAAAAAACATAGCGATTATTAAATTTTTCATAAGCCAATACTAAGGCCAAATATCAAGTTATGTAACTCAAAGTTCCTTCACAATTATTAGCTAAGTATCTAATTTCAGGGTTCAAAATTAATATTAAGAAGCTAAGTATTTTAAATCAAAAAGAAGTAAAATGAGAAACTTTACCTTTCTTTACCTCTTAAGATTGACTTTAACTCACCAGTTCTATTCATCTTCTTTAGGAGCTTATCGAACTTTTGGCTCAAAACTCTGCCTTTCTCGGTTTCGGAAAAAGCGAAGTAAACGTTCTCTATAGTAATTGGACTATTCTTATCATAGTGGACCTTATCAAGAAGTTTTACTGAATTTAAAGCTGCCAAAGTTGTCGTTTCCTCCCCTATAAAGAGCTGAACTCTACCTACTCTCAGTAGATTTAGACATTGTATATCTGACTTAGCATAATAGACTTTCCACTTCTTACTCTCTTGAACATCTCGACCATAGGAATAACCCCTCGTTAAGCAAACCTTTGGCCTTTTAAGTTTTCTATAATCAGAATTTTTCAATTGGAAAATAAAATTCTTTTTAATATAAAAATTAGACGTCTTATAAAAGTTCGTTACTTTTAGTCGGTCTAAAGCTGGAAAGTATCCGTCGACCTTACCATCCAAAAATACATTTAAAGATCGCTTAGGTGGAAATACATTTAGCTCAAGTTCATAGCCTAATTTTTTAGCTAGTTCCTTGGCAAGGTGTACAAACTCCCCCTTCTCAGAAGATTCGACATACCGAGGAATAGGAAAGGTAACTAGAGTGACCTTTTCTTTCCCCAGTATATGAATAGAGGAAAATAAAAATAAAAGAATGATTAACATATTTTTCATTCTACTTTCCTCTATTTAGATTAATTAGCTATCGGCATGTGTTTTTGAAACAATCTCATACACATTTCTAGAAATGCTTTTCTCAGCAAGAATTCTTTCTAAAGACTCCTTCACAAGAGCTTTTAGGTCAGAAGGTAGTCTTTTATAATCTTTAAAACTTCCAGCTAATCTAGATGCCATTTGAGGATTTAGCTTATCAATATCAATGATTTGATCTGTGATAAACTTATACCCTTCTCCTGACTTGGCATGAAACTCTATTGAGTTTCCAGTAAATGTTCCAACTAAAGATCTTACTAAGTTTGGCACTGATTTATCGTAAACTTCATTACTAAGTAGCTCTTTTACTCTACTTAATGTCTTCTCACCTGCTGCACTTGATTGAGCAGTAAGCCACTTTTGCATAACAAGTGTTTCATGTTTCCACTTATTGAAGAACTTTGAAATTACTTCATCACTAAATTTTGAATCATTGTGAATCAACATAACAAGTGATGCGTACTCATCTGTCATATTAGATGCATTATTGAATTGATCAAAGCACCATGTTTCGTATTCAGAGTTTTCAGTAGTAAGTAGGAAGTTTAGAACCATATTTTTAAGTTCTCTTTCTCCCATTGCTTCTGGGCTTAAAGAATACTCTTTTTCAACTGCAAGAGATTTGTAAATTTCAGCAAACTCTTTTTCATAAGTTTGAGCTAAAGTTTTAATAACAAACTTTCTAACTTTATGAGTATTTTCAAAGTCTACAATTTCTTGAGATTGGTGCAATACTCCCTCAGAAGGAATACCAAGAGCTAAAGCTTTGAAAGAGTTATCTATACTTTCATCTTTGATTAATTTTCCATAGGCTTCAATGTAAGGAGCATCTAACTTAAGTTCTACACCATTTGAAGAATCTTTGATTAGATTAATCATAAGACTTTTAGCTAAGGCCTGTGCTGATTCATATCTATTAAATTCATCATTATCGTGTGCCATTAAGTAAACATAATCACTTAAAGATCTATCAGACTTTAAATTTACAGGAGCACTAAAGCCTCTATTGAAAGAAGGTACAGGCTCATGATCAATTCCAGTGAATGTAAATGTCTCACTCTCTTGAGTTAAGTGAAGGATATTATCTTCAATTTGTGGCTGAGCAGTGAAGACTTCTTTAAGCTTTAAAGTAAAGTCATTACCATTCTTATCTACAAGTCCAATAGCAAAAGGCATATGGTATGGTTTCTTTTCTTTTTGCCCAGGAGTTGGTCTACAACTCTGAGTTAGAGTAATACTGTACTCAGCTTTTTCTTCATTATATGAAGTTTTGATATCTATCTCTGGTGTTCCAGCTTGGTGGTACCAATTAGTAAATTGAGAGAAGTCATAATTATCATTAGCTACACTCATTGCATGAATGAAGTCTTCAGTTGTTACAGCTTGCCCATCAAATAGCTCAAAGTACTTATCTGTACCTTTTCTATAACCTTCTGGACCTAGTAGAGTGTGAATCATTCTAATGATCTCAGCACCTTTCTCATAAATTGTCATTGTATAGAAGTTGTTAATTTCAATGTAGCTACTTGGTTTAATTGGATGGGCAGTTGGTCCTGCATCTTCAACAAACTGTCTTGCTTTTAAAGACTGAACATTTGAAATTCTATTTACGACTCTAGAGTTCATATCAGAAGAAAATTCTTGATCTCTAAATACAGTTAAACCTTCTTTAAGTGTTAACTGGAACCAGTCTCTACAAGTGATTCTATTACCTGTCCAATTGTGGAAGTACTCATGTCCAATAACCCCTTCAATACCGAAGAAGTTAGCGTCAGTAGCTGTTTTTGGATCTGCTAAAACGTAAGCAGAGTTAAAGATATTTAACCCTTTATTTTCCATTGCTCCCATGTTGAAAGCATCAACAGCAACAATCATATAGATATCTAAGTCATACTCTCTTCCATAAGTTTCTTCATCCCATTTCATAGAGTTCTTTAAACTCTCCATAGCATGACCACACTTAGATTCATTTCCTTTATCAACATAGATCTCTAGAGCAATCTTTCTTCCAGACATTGTTGTAAACTCATCTTTAACTAAGCCAAGGTCTCCCGCAACAAGTGCGTAAAGGTAAGATGGCTTAACAAAAGGGTCTAGCCATTCTACAAAGTGCTTACCATTATCTAGATCACCTGAGTTTGTTGGGTTACCGTTAGATAATAAGATTGGAAACTTCTTCTTATCAGCAATTATTTTCGTAGTATAGACGGCCATAATATCTGGACGATCAATAAAGTAAGTTATTCTTCTGAATCCTTCTGGCTCATTTTGAGTACAGAAAATAGACCCTGACTTATATAAACCATCTAGTGCCTTATTTGCTTCAGGGTTAATTGTATTATGTATCTCTAAAGTAAAACTTTCTTTAACTTCTTTTAATACTAACCCTTCTTCAACAAGCTCATACTTATCTGAACCTAGCTCTTCACCATCTACAATTATTTTGTTTAAAGTTAACTCTTCTCCATTAAGAAACATATTTCTCTTTCCAGTAGAGATATCGTAGTTGGCCTTAACTTCCATTTTTGAAATAACTTGAGTATTTGTATCGTCTAAATCAAATGTTAAATGGATTGTAGAAATTAAATAATCTGAAGGTGTATAGTCCTTTAGATAGATTGTTTGCGGAGTGGCATCTTTCATCTATATAGTCCTTTTTTATTTTATTGTACTTATTGCCCACAATATACCGAATTTTTGGCATTTGTCATGGTCGTTATGGACAAAAGTCGGCCAAATCGTCACTAACTAGTTGAAAATTATTCCTTAATTGCTCTGTGCTTTGTAAAAAAATGAAATTTGATTAGAATAAAGGATGCAACCAGACAAACAAGTAATTGGACATGACAATTAAAGACGCTAATAAAAAACACTATTTTTCACTTGTAGACTTAGATGAAGTTTTTGAGGCGTTCAATACTGCTTCATCAGATAAGTTAAATTGCTACATTTGGGAACAAGGTAAGAGTGAAAGTGAAGTTGAAGAATTTCAGCTAGAAACTATTGATGATAAGAGAAAGCTTATCCTTAACTCTACTGGAGGTTTTCTAGCCAAGCTCTCAAAGTCTAAACTCACAAATAAAGAAGTCTTCTTAAAAGTGAATTATAATAGATTTCAATACTTTACCTATGGAATACTAAAGTATAACTCTGAAGATAAAAACTACTACATTCACATAACTAAAGATGTTTATAAGTCCCAGCAAAGATCAAATTACAGACTATCAGCGAATGTTTTTGTAAAGATTCAATTTAAAATCAATGATACTGTATATGATGCTCACGATATCTCTGCAGGAGGTACATCTTTTTCAATAGAAGAAGTAGATCTTGTAAAATATCCAGAAGATGAGATATTCACAAACTGCCTACTAAGATTGAACGTTGATAAGTTTGAGATCCCTCAAGCAAAAGTTGCAAAGACATGGCCAGTAAAAGATACCGAAGATAAGCCAACAGGTGTGTATAAAGTCGGTATTGCCTTTGTTGATGTTCCAAAAGAAACAGAGGAAGAACTCTTTAAGTCTATTAATGGTGAAGCAAGAGCAGAAGAAATAAGAAAAAAGATGAAAGAAAAGAAGCTTAAATCCTAAAAGCAAAGAGTTGTAGTTTTAACTTTCATAATTTCTGAAAGCTTGAGCTCATCAAAGCTTATGTCTTTAGCTAATTCTTCGCCTTTATTCATATTTACTCTCATGGCCATTCTAATTGCACGCTCAGAATCAAATTTCTTCGCATAAACTTTAAATACCTTCCAAATATCTAAAGGACAAAATGCTCCGGATCGAGCAAGAAACTCTCTCATTAGCACTTCATTATCTGAGCTTATTATATTTTTAGTTTGGACCTTTAACCAACCTGAGTCATAAACAGAAAGGTGAATAACTGCTCTATTTACGATGATCTCATTTTTTGACTTATAAAGAACATTCTTTAATAACTCATGAAACTTTTCAAAATTAGGAACGTGTTGAGATAGGCCCATAACAATAGCTTCTAATTCTTTAGAATCGTTAAGTGACTTACCTTTCTCTACTAACCAATGAAGATCTTTCTTTTTGTCAGTGAAGTAACTCTTCGTTTTGAATAGAGAAAAATGGTAATGAATGAGAAATAAATCAGATCTTTTAGATAGATTAATCTTTTGAAGTAATAGGACACGTAATACATCTTCATGTGCACTTATCCCCTTTAATGCTGCAAATGAGAGCTCTTCACTTTCTCTTTGCTCTATTTTAGAAATAAGAAAATTCAATGCTTCCTTATCCTTATAATTTCCTAGCGCTAAGAGCATTGCTTCTTTTAAGACAGCATTTTCTTTATCAAAGTTAGACATTATCCAGTCTCTGATCGCAGGTATCTTCTTCTTTGACTCTCTTACTAGTGAAGAAACCCTCTCGTTAGTTTCTCTTCGAACGTCTTTATATAGTTCACTCTCACTTTTAAGAAGAGGGTCAAATGTCTTAACAGCTGTCTGGTTATTTTTTTGTATTGAGCGTTTTACCCAATACAGTCCAAATGACCCCGATAGGATAAGAAGAATAGACAATAGGAGTATAATTTTATTTTTCACTCTCTCTAACTAGATTGTTCTACTTCTATTTGCAAGGGATTATGCCTTATTTTCATAATTACAAACAATTAGAGGAGAATTTTGTCTAATTTAATTGATATATAGTTATTTCACTGCATCAAGTAATCATTGACTAGAACACTCGAAAGGGCTAGAAAAAATGATCAAAAAAATGAACCGTTTAACACCACTTAAATTGGAAAATACATGACATCGAAATTTGTTGGAAGTAACTCAAAAGCACTAGATAAAGCAAATATGCTAAAGAGTAATAACCTTTATCCATTCTTCAGAGCTATTGAAGAGTCAGAAGGCTCGGTAATAACTTACGATAATAAGAAGCAAATAATGATTGGATCTAATAACTACTTAGGTCTTACGCATCACCCACAAGTAGTAGAAGCTGCAATTAAAGCTATTGAAAAATATGGTACAGGTTGTACAGGTTCTAGATTCTTAAATGGTAACTTAACGATTCATGAAGAATTAGAAAATAAACTTGCGACTTACTTAGGTCACGAAGCTGCAATATGCTTTTCAACAGGAATGCAAACTAACCTTGGAACATTATCTGCGATTTGTGGACCAAGAGATTGTATGATCTTTGATTCTGAAAACCACGCATCGTTAATTGATGCTTCAAGATTAGCTCTTGGTGCAACTTTCAAATACAAACATAATGATATGGAATCACTTGAAGAGCAACTAGCTTCAAATGTTAATAGATTTAAAAATGTTATTATTGTTGCAGATGGTGTCTTCTCAATGACTGGTAAAATTCTAAAGCTTGATAAAGTTGTAGAGTTAGCAGAAAAGTACGGTGCTGTTGTTTATGTTGACGATGCTCACGGTATTGGAGTGATGGGAGACAGAGGAAGAGGAACAATGCACCACTTTGGAGTGACTGATAAAGTTGATTTCAATATGGGTACATTCTCTAAGTCTTTTGCCTCTATTGGTGGAGTAATCTCTGGATCAAAAGAAAATATGGACTATGTTAAGCACTCAGCAAGATCATTTATGTTCTCTGCTTCTATGCCACCTTCAGCGGTAGCAACAGTAAGTGCATGTATTGATGTAATTAACTCTGACGATACAATTCATCCAAAACTTTGGAGAAATGTTGAGTTCATTAGAAACGGATTTAAAGATATTGGCTTCTATACATATGAATCTGAAACACCAATTGTTCCAGTATTTATAGGCGACGATTTAAAAGCTATGCAAGTAACAAAGTTCCTTGGTGAAATGGGTGTTTTTGCAACTCCTGTAGTTGCTCCAGCAGTTCCTCAGGGAGAGGCCTTAATAAGAACAAGTTATATGGCCAGCCACTCAATTGAAGAATTGACAAAAGTTCTTGAAGTTTTCAAGCTTGCTAAGAAAGAATTTGATATACCAGGGATTCACCACTAGGAAAGAAAATGACTATTGAAGTTCAGGAAGTAGACGTACTAAGAAATAAAAAAGATCAAAAACGCTTTATTGACCTTCAATGGAAACTATATAAAGGGGATCCTATCTGGGTTCCCCAACTCAAATTATCTCTAAAAGAACAATTTAGTCCTAAGCACCCTTTTTATAAAACAGCTCAAATAAAGTCATGGATAGCAGTAAAAGACGGCCAAGATGTTGGACGTATCCAGGCGATTATAAATAATAAGCACAATGAATTCCATGAAGAGAATATAGGATTCTATGGTTTTTTTGAAGCTATTGAAGATACTGAAGTCTTTAAAGAATTATTTACAGTTGCGGAAGAGTATTTAAGATCAGAGGGAAAAACAGAAATGAGAGGGCCTGCAAATCCTTCGACAAACTATGCTGTAGGAACTCTGATTCATGGTTTTGATGATGACCCACAAGTGATGATGACTTATAACAACCCTTATCACAAAGTGCTCACAGAATCTCTTGGCTATAAGAAATCAAAGGATTTAATAGCCTATCAACTAGACTTGAATTTTCAAATGCCAGAGATTATTGAAAAGATCTCTGCTAGAGCTGAGAAGTCCAATAAAATTACATACCGTAAAGTAAATATGAAGGACTGGAAGAATGAAACAGATATCCTATGGGACATTTACAATGATGCCTGGGAGAAGAACTGGGGATTTATTCCAATGCTTAAAGAAGAGTGGGAGCATACTTGTAAAGAGATGAAGTCTATTGTTGACCCTAACCTACTTCTCATCTGTGAAGTAGCAGGAAAGCCAGCAGGTTTTATTCTCGCACTCCCAGATATCAATCAGGCTTTTAAACAAGTTCCAAATGGTAAGCTACTTCCTTTTGGAATATTCAAGCTTTTAAACGCAAAGAAATACATGACCAGAATGAGAGTTCTCACAATGGGTGTAAAGAGCAATTACAGAAAGCTTGGACTTGAATCAATACTCTATACTAAAACAAAGCAACTTGGACTAGATGCTGGCTATAACGAAGTTGAGATGAGTTGGATACTTGAAGACAATCTAAACATGAATAAGCCACTACTAAGAATGGGCGCTAAGCCATATAAAACATATAGAATCTTTTCAAAGAACTTATAATGAATATTTTAATAACTGGCGCTACAGGATTTGTCGGCTCTCATCTTTGTGAGCTTCTTACTAAAAACGGTCACAATGTTTTTGGACTAGTTAGAAATCCAGCTAAAGCTAAAGAATTCAATGTACCTGGAACTTATGTCACGGGATCACTTTCTTCAACTGATCAAAATACATGGATAGACCAGCTACCAGAGAAGTTAGATGCTGTTATTCATACCGCAGGTATTGTTCACTCAATGAAGAAAGAATACTTTTACTCTGTTAATGCACTAGCGACACAGAGACTTATATTAGATTTACGAGAAAAGTATAGTGAGCTCAAGTTTACACTTATTTCCTCTCTTGCTGGAGCTGGTCCTTCAGACAGAGGCCATAAGAAGAGCGAAGAAGATATTCCTGAACCTGTGAGTGACTATGGCCGTTCAAAAAAGTTAGCCGAGAGATTTACAAAAGAGCTATCTCCAAAGAGCTGGAGTGTTGCTATTGTTAGACCTCCAATGGTTATTGGTCCCAGAGATCCTGCAGTTTTAGATATTTTCAAAATGGTTAATAACTCATTTATCGTTACAGCGGGCCTAGACGGCGCGAATAATGAATATAGTTTTGTATGTGTTTACGATCTTATAGAGACAATTATCAAAACTCTAGAAAATGATTTTGAACAACCAGAAATATTTTTTAGTGCTCATCCTGATGTGATTACAACTGGTCAGCTTTACACCGAAATAAAGAAACAAGCGAATAAGAAGTTCTTATTCAACCTAAGAATTCCCTCACCTATTATTAAATTAATAGCCTTCCAGATAGGATTCTTTTCTAAATTTATGAATATTGATATTAGACTTACACCAGATAAGGTAAATGAATTGCTTCCTAAGGCATGGACCTGTAAGTCAGGAAAGTCAGCTTCTTTACTTTCTCAGCAGTATCACTGGAATCTAGAGAAAACGATTGCTGGAACTCTTGAAGACTATAAGAAAAGAAATTGGCTATAGTTTTTAAAAGTTCCAAACCAAAGCTGGTCCATAAGCATTATCATGTCTAATTAGAGATAGAGTGGCATCATGTTCAAATGCCCACTTATAGAATGGATGATTGTTTTTATATTTTGCAACCTTCCTAACCCCTTCAGAAGCAAAGGCCATTAAAAAGAAAGACCCTACGACATCCGATGTATAGTGACGAGCAGATCTAACTCTTTGCTTAGCTGCCCATACAGAGAGTATTGCTGGAGCAACTGCCCAGTAAGGGCCATAGAATTGGAGGGTCTTAAAGAATAATCCATAGTAAGGAATAACGTGTCCTGATGGAAAAGAAGAGTTTCCTCTAAAACCTGTCTCCCAAGAACTTAAATTCTCTCTATCTGGTCTTTCATGTATTTGTACAAAGCTTATAACTCCCGACTCAACCATTGCCAGGTACATTGAAGACACATACTCCATTGCAAATTGAATAGCTTTTTCATTCTTATACTTTCTACCGTAGCTATAAAAACCTGCCTGTATAACAGGAAAGCCTAGAACAACACCAAAGTCTCCAGCGAGCCTAATATGTCTAGGAGCTTTGCCCTTACTTCTAGCGCTTTCAAGATTATCTTCATCTTTTTCAAAAGCATACCAAGTAAGTGGAGCTGCTGCTCCTAAGTAATAGAGATTATTTTTAGTCTTAAACTGCTGAACTGATCCTTCTACTAACCAGCCAACAGACGTACTAAGGTCTTTCCAGACTGACTCACCAATACTGGCATGAGTAGAAAAATTGAGAATCAAGGCCAATAATACTGTGCCCAGAGTTGATAATTTTGGCATTTACTAGTGTTCCTCTTCTTTAGGACCTGTCATAGTTCTAAAAATAATATCCCAAAGAGGAGAGCTCACTCCGTACTTAGCTTTTTCATGTCTAAAGTGATGTTGTAAGTGAAACTTTTTTAAGTATCTACCAACTTTACCAGTCATCTTGAAGTGGTGAGTTGCATAGTGAATATAGTCATAACAAAGGTAGCCAATCACAAATGAAGACATGAAGACCTGTAGGTACATCTCAGGTACGAAAAGAGAAAAGAAACCATATAGAAGCGCCATTATAATTATTGCAGGCACAGGAGGCATTACAAGCCTTGTAGGGTCATTTGGATCATCATGGTGAAGTCCATGGAAGAGAAAGACGAATCGCTTCCCTAGTGGACCTTTCGCTGGAAAATGAAACATATAACGATGAAGTATATATTCAGTAAATGTCCATACTAGAAGTCCAATAGCGTACCATGAAACCATTTCACCAAGTGATAAGTCATAAGTTGCTTGTCCATTAACTCCCCAGTAAATAGATACTGGCATCCACAATATAAGTGGAATTATTGGGTGAACATGAGTACATGCTTCAAGTATAGGATTTTTGAAAATTCTTATAGAATCATAGCTTTTCATACTGAACCTTAAAATTTTGGAATGTGTACATTTTAATTGCCAGAAAATATTCAGCTTGTAAAACTGTTGCTTCTTTGAAATGACTTTGTTTAACAAATACATAAAACTGGACTCATATAATGAAAATTTTTCTTACTTTAATCCTTTTATTAAGCTCTATTATTTCGCACTCCAGCATAAAAGAGAAAGATATCTCTGCCCTAGAGTCTGGGAAGCAAATAATTTACAAGGAAGACGTAGAATCAGCTCCATGGCCTAAGCTTCATATTTATCAATTAATAGATGCCACTCCACTTGAATCTTTAGCAATATTTCTAGCTCTAGATCATCAAAAGAACTATCTCCCAAATGTAGTCATGTCTAAGCCTGTAAAGCATGTCAGTCCAACTGAAGTATATACAAGTTATGAGTTAGAGTTGCCATGGCCTCTCTCAAACTCTCACTACACGCATGCAAGTGACTTCACTAAAGTTTCAGAATCTGAATACACGGCTAAGTGGTGGGTCATAACATCTGAGAGTGCTGAGTCAGTTGATGGGAGTGCTGAATTTAAAGAATATAAGGGTAAGACAATGATGGCCTACCATAGCCTGGTTAAACCAAAATCAATGTTAGCCGGGTTCGTTGAAGGAACTATGGTTGAAGATACACTCTCATCAATCGAAGCAGTGAGAACAGAAACACACAGAGTAAAGAAAAGTGATCAGAAGCTATTAAAGAAATACGTAAAAATAATAAATGATGCCCTCAAAGGTGAAAATTCTTATCAAGAAATCATACAAAGTCTTTCTTCTGAGAAATAAAATAACCCGAGTATTTTTAACCAATAATAAACAGAAAAAGTGGTATGTTTTTAATAACGAACACTTACCGAGATTTGAAAAAACGCCCAAAATAAAAAGATAAAAGAGTGAAGATTTTCCTTTTAAAAAATAGTGGCCGAGGTTAGAATAAATACAAGCAGAGACAAAAAAAAATAATGAGCACTATAAGTCGACGATGGCAACAGGATGATCTGCAATCGTCGATTTTTTTTGCCCACTTCTTACGAAACAAACTCTTTTAAATCCTTCGAAAGCACTTCTAATTCAGCCTCTAGGCTACTTACAAGTTCTTTAGCTCGATCAGAATCAATTGTTCCATTCTTACCCATCATCTCTAACTCTAATGAATATTCCACACATTTTTCAGCGAAGAAATTGCTTACAGCCCCTTTAAAAGTATGAGCATATAAACGTAAGTCAGAGCTTTCGTTAGCATCAATTGCAGACTTAATTGGAGCAATCATACCGGGTGCTTCTTGGATAAATAAGGCCACTAATTCTTCAAGAATTTCTTTATCATCACCGAAGTTTTCATTTAATAAATCTTTGTTAAAACTAGACATATTCCACCTAAATAAAATTTTTATTATTTATCGGAATAAACGAAAATTTTCTTGAAAAATATGGCCACATTTCTGTGGCCATTGAGATTATATGAACTTAACTACGCAGTAATTTTTCTTACCTTTTCTGAGGACAAGAGCTGTCTCACTAGCTAGGTCTGATTTTGAAAGAGTCTGATCAGCGCCTTCAATTGCAATATTATTGATATAAATACCTTTTTGATCAACTGCTCTTCTCACCTCTTTTTTGCTTTTAAAAAGTGGTGTTTCTGAAAGCATTTCAATAACACTACCATCATTTAAAAGCTCACTAGATAACTCAACTGAAGGTGTATCTTCAAAAATTGAAGCAACATCAGCATCTGATACATTTTCAATCTTCTCACCGAAGAAGAACTTTGTTGCTCTAAGCGCTGAATCTAGTCCCTCTTGCCCATGAACAAGCTTAGTTACATGTTCTGCTAAAGCCTTCTGAGCAAGCCTTAAATGAGGCTCAGACTCAGTTTTAGACTTAAGTTCAGCAATCTCCTCAAGGCTTAAGAATGTATAGTACTTAAGAAGAGCGTCAATGATGCCATCATCTTGATTAAGTAAGAATTGATACATCTTATATGGAGATGTCATAGAACCAGATAAGAACACTGCATTTCCGGCAGACTTTCCAAACTTGTTTCCATTTTGATCAGTAACAAGTGGCATTGTCATACAATACACTTGGTTTTGATTCATTTTTCTAGTCAGGTCTGTACCTGCAGTCATATTTCCCCATTGATCAGATCCACCAATCTGAAGAGATACACCGTGCTTTTTATTTAAAGTTACAAAGTCATATGCTTGAAGTACTTGATACGAGAACTCTGTTAAAGAAATCCCTGCATCACTTTCAATTCTAGATTTTACAGAATCTTTATTAAGCATTTCATTTACTCTAAATCTCTTTCCTATTGTTCTTAAGAACTCTAGAAAGCCAAGACCTTGCCACCAATCAGCATTGTTAACTAGTACAGCAGAGTTATCTCCACTTTCAAAATCAACAAATTGAGCTAATTGATCTCTAATCGCTTCAATATTCTCATTAAGAGTATCCATATCTAATAGATTTCTTTCTTCACTCTTACCTGAAGGATCACCAATCATTCCAGTCGCACCACCAACAAGCATATAAGGCTTATGACCTGCTTTTTGGAAACGCATACAAGTTACAATCGTAAAAAGATTTCCAAGTTGAAGTGACTTTGCAGTTGGATCGTATCCACAGTAGAAAGACATTCCACCTTCATTAAACTTTTTTTCAAGATCCTCTTCATGAGATAGAGCATCAATGATTCCACGTGCTTTTAATTCATCGAAAAATTTCATTCTACTTTAACCTTTCTTTAACAATTGCGATTGGAGTTAACGCCACAACAGTTTTTAAATCTGGTCCATGAGCACGCCCTGTAAGACAAACTCTCATTCCCATAAAGAGTGGCTTTCCTTTAATTTTTAATTCTTTCTTTAAGTAGTTCATCCACTCACCAACTTGATCTTCAGTTATGAAATCAGTTGATAGAGATTCAACTTGAGACTTTAGGTACTCTTTCACTTGAGGAGTAGTCTCCCAAGAGATTGCTTCTTTGTACTGGTCATCTTCATCTGCACCAGCATCAAAGAATATTGGCATAAACTCTTTAATATCACTAAAAAGCTGAACTTTTTCTTTCATTAGTGATGCGAACTTCTCTTTCCACTCATCTGTCTGAGAGATAAATTCAGAGTCAGATCCAAGAGCTTTCTCAAATCCAGCAGCGATTTCTTTATCACTTAATTTTCTTAGCCACTGCTCATTGAAGAAGTTTAGTTTTTTAATATCGTACATTGCTGATGCTTTAGAGAATCTTGTGTAATCAAAAATTTCACCAAGCTCAAGAACGTCAAAAATATCAGTCTCATCAGGGTGAGACCAACCAAGTAGAGTTAAGTAATTATTGATTGCTTTTGGAAGGTAACCCATTTCTTTGTATTGAGTTACTGAAGTTGCACCGTGACGCTTAGAAAGCTTCTGTCTATCTTCACCACAAAGTAGAGATACGTGAGCAAACTCAGGAGGAGTTGCACCAAGAGCTTCATAAATTTGTAACTGGCGACAAGTATTATTTAAATGTTCCTCAGCTCTAAATACGTGAGTCATTCCCATTTGATGATCATCAACAACACAGCAGAAGTTATAAACTGGCATTCCATTAGAACGGATAATTACAAAGTCTCCAACCATGTCTTCAGGAAAAGTAACTTCACCTCTTACAAGGTCAGTGAATGTCCATTTCTTACCAGGATTTTTAAAACGAATAACATGCTCTTCACCTGCATCAACTCTCTTCTTCGCTTCAGCTGGATCTAGATCTCTATACTTACCGTGGTAAGCATGAGGGGCCTTCTTTTCTTCATTAGCTTTCTCAGTTAAAGTCTCTAACTCTTCACTTGTTAGAAAACACGGGTAAGCTAGACCTCTTTCAACAAAGTCCCATGCAATATCTTTATAGATCTGCATTCTTTCAGACTGTCTGTAAGGACCGAAGTCTCCACCTTTATCAGGACCTTCATCATGTTCAATCCCTAACCATAGTAGGTCAGCAATTTGAGCTTCTTCAAACTCTCTCTTAGATCTCTCTAAATCAGTGTCTTCTACTCTTAGAATATATTTTCCACCTTTAGCTTTTGCAAAGAGGTAACTATATAGTGCTGTTCTAGCACCACCAATATGGAGGTACCCTGTTGGAGATGGAGCAAACCTTACTCTTACTGTCATAACTTATTTCCTTATTTAGTTTCTTTATTTTCTTCTTCTAATTTTGCCCAAGTATCTTTAAGAGTAATGATGCGATTGAAGACCTTAGTCTCACTTGTTGAATCTTTATCAACAATGAAGTACCCCTGTCTTTCAAATTGATATCTCTCTTCAAGTTTTGCAGTTCTTAGACTCTTCTCAACATAAGTCTTAATAACTTTAAGAGAGTTAGGGTTTATACTTTCTACAAATGACTTATCTTTGTTACTCATAGGATTAGGTACAGTGAATAATCTGTCATAAAGTCTACACTCTATTTCTAAATTCTCAGTTGCAGAAACCCAATTAATAATCCCTTTTACTTTCTTCATTCCCTCAGGAGTTACTCCAGCAAAAGTATCTTTATTATAAGTACATCTAAGCTCAATGATTTCACCATTATCGTCTTTAATTACTTCATCGCAAGTTATCACGTAGGCAAACTTAAGCCTTACTGATCCACCTGTTTTAAGTCTAAAGAATTTTCTATTGGCCTCTTCTTTAAAGTCATCACGCTCAATATAAATTTCTTTAGTAAATGGTACTTTACGAGTTCCGTATGATTCATCTTGAGGGTGATATGCACACTCAATCTCTTGAACACCTTCATCCCAATTTGTGATGACTACTTTTAAAGGATCTAATACACCAAATACTCTAGGAGTCACAGGACCTAGACTATCTCTTACATTTGTTTCAAGAGTGGACATTGCAATAGTTCCATCTTTCTTAGTCACACCAATTTGTTCACAGAAGTTTCTTAAACTCTCCGCAAGGTAACCTCTTCTTCTCATTCCAGAGATAGTTGGCATTCTTGGATCGTCCCAACCTGTCACATGACCTTCATCAACTAATTGCTTTAGGTATCTCTTAGACATAATTGTGTACTCAAGATTTAGTCTTGAGAATTCAATTTGCTGAGGATGAGACTCTGTACCAAGAGTTTCTAGAACCCAGTTATAGAGTGGTCTTCTATCTTCAAATTCTAGAGTACAAATAGAATGAGTTATATTTTCAATTGAGTCTTCAATACAATGAGCGAAGTCATAGATAGGATAGATATTCCACTTGTCACCAGTCTTTGGGTGGTGGGCCTTCTTAATTCTATATATAATCGGATCTCTAAGATTAATATTTGGAGAGCTCATATCGATCTTCAAACGAAGAACCATTTTACCTTGCTCTATTTCTCCATTTTTCATTTTCTCAAAAAGATCTAAACTTTCTGCTGAGTCTCTATTTCTGAAAGGACTATCTTTACCAGGCTCAGTAAGAGAACCTCTATACTCTCTAGCCTCTTCTGGAGACAGTTCGCATATATAGGCCTTATCCATTTTTATTAACTTAATGGCATACTCATACATTTTGTCAAAGTAGTCAGAAGCGTAAAAGAGATTTTCTCCCCAGTCGTATCCTAGCCACTTAACATCTTCTTGAATTGAATTGATGTATTCAACATCTTCTTTTTCAGGATTTGTATCATCAAACCTTAGGTGACACTGAGCCTCTACCTTATCGCTTGCATATGACTTAGCAAGCCCAAAGTTTAAGCAAATAGATTTTGCATGACCAATATGTAAATAACCATTTGGTTCAGGTGGAAATCTAGTTACAACTCTAGGTCCATTTTTTCCCGATTCGAGATCTTTTTCAATAATACTTCTAATGAAGTTAGTTTTGACCACTTCAGTGTTTTCTTCGGCCATTTAAGTCACCTTCTTATAAAATTTTTTAAGTCCCAATTATAGCGAATAAAGCTAGAGGTGTCAGTCTACTTTTGACTTGTTTATGGCCAAAACTATTAGAATTAAAGGGTGTTTCAAAGAAATTCAATGAGAATGGATCTTCTTACGCGGGTGGCTTTAAAAATTAGTGTTATATCATACTACAGATGGGGACAATTCTTCCCATAATGCATACTGCCAACATAGATTGAATCAATATAACTTTGTATGATCTCGAAGAAGCTTTAGATATTTTGGAGTGAGAAAACAAACGGTTGATGGTTTTGAGACTTAACAGGCTTTCCATCAACTAAAGCAGGAGAAAACTTCCACTGCATAGCAGTTTTTTTGGCAGCGTCATCAAGAACTTTAAAACCAGAACTTTTTAAAACGCTAACTTCATACGGAAGACCTTGCTCATTTATAAGAATCTTAACTACGACACTCCCCTCAATTCCTCTTTTAACGGCCATTCTTGGATAGCGAGGCTTGGGTGCATGCATACTTGTTTTATTTAACCTTGTTTTCATTATTGCTGCTTGAGGCTTTGTAACCTCTTGCTCAATAATGACTTCCTTTTTTGCAACTAGCTTCTTTGATTTCTTCACCAATTTCTTCTTCTTAACTGGCTTCTTTTTAACCCTCTTTTGCATATTCAATTGCAACTTGGCTTGAGAATTTGAGACTGAAATTTCAGAGTTGATTGTAACGGGAGAAGACTTAGCACTGAAAAGCACAAGAGTATGCATCGCTAAAGCAAAGCCGAGGCTTATTTGAAACGATTTATCTCTAAAAATGCTAAACACTAATTCTCCTAAATGATGCTATGAGAAAGTTATATAAAATATCTGATTGATTAACAATTTAAAAATTTTACACTCAATCCTTAAGTTTGACCAGTCAAACTAGAAACAATGCTACTGATTTTCAGTTAGTATTAGTCATCGAGAAATCAAGAGCTCTTTTAAAATCAACAATTTCACTCTTTTGTATATTCTTTATTTTGTAAGAAAAATTATTTAGAAATAAATTCTCTGTGGCAACCCAAGAGCTTTTACGAAATTTCTCTCCTGTTGAGAGTTCGAAATCAATTACTGTATATGTACTCAATACACCTTTATAATTTCCTTTCTTAGATTTTACCTTTGAGGCACTAATACATTTATTTATACTACGACATAGCTCGTTTGGATCAGTTGCCTCAGCTTCCCTCTTTTTAAAAGTACTCAACAACGTCTTAAGAGAATAAGACTTAAGGTTTGTTTCATTAACACCAAATGTACTTGGACACTGACGACTATTTCTTTGACTTGATCTTTCAGTCTTTGAAATTGTTAACTCTACAGTATCGCTTGGGATATCGAGAGAGCTTATATAGACTTTTGTTTGAATAAAGTAGCTACATTTTTTTTGAGAAGAGATACTTATAATTTTTGGAACTTCGTAGACAACAAAGTTTCCCACTTCAATACTTTTATCGTAGGCCGAGCTCTCAACTAATTTAGCTTGCTCTTCACTACTTAAAGTATCTGAACTTGGGATAGCTTGAATTTCATTTTTAGAACCACAGCTAGTTAATAAAGCTAGAATAAATACTAAAGAAATCTTTCTCATACACGTCTCTCGTTAAAAATTTAACGCATCCTAGCAGTTGCAATATTAAAATGTAAGAGGAACTAAATAAAAAGAAATGTTTATGAAAATACAGATACTTAGATATGGAAAAAGTTACAATACCCACAAGAGTTGTGGGTATTGCACTTAATAAATTACTTTACTGAAACAAGCTCTACATCAAATAATAGAGTTGAGTTTGGTGGAATTACTGGAGGAGATCCAGCTTCACCGTAAGCAAGGTTAGCAGGAATAAATAATTGCCACTTAGAACCTTCGCTCATTAACTGAAGTGCTTCTGTCCAACCTGGAATAACACCGTTTACTGGAAAGTCTATTGTTTGACCTCTTTGATAAGAAGAATCAAATACACTTCCATTTATTAGTTTACCTTCATAGTGTGCTTCTACAGTGTCTGTATTAGAAGGAGTTTTACCACTTCCTTCAGTAAGAACACGGTACTGAAGACCACTTTCAAGAGTTTTGATACCGTCTTCTTTAGCATTTTTAGCTAAGAATTCAGTTCCTTCTTGAAGGTTTACTTTCGCTTCTTTTTCCATTTTTTCTGCTTGCTTACCTTGCATGTACTGCTGAAAGCTCTGCATGATTTCTTGCATTTCTGGACCAGTAAGCTCTGAAGGCTCACCATTGAATGCTTTTTCAAAAGACTTAAAGAAGGCTTCTAATTCAACAGTTATTCCCTGTTCTTTAAAGTCGCTTCCTATTTGTTGACCCAGCACGTAGCTGACTTTGTTCCAATCAACGCTCATAAATACTCCCTATTTTTTTTAAAGGGGCATCTTAGGTTATGAGCGCTGTATTGTCTAATCTATCGTTTTATTTAAAAATTCTTTAACTCTTCTCATATCTTCAGCATAAGAAGGCGCATTCTTTAGAACTTCTTTAGCCCATTGCTTCTGCTCTTGAGAAGATTCAGTGTCTTTCATTATCGATCTAGCTTTATTTTCTTTTGCAATACGTGCTTCCCTCTTCTTATCGTAATCTACAACTTTCTTACCTTCTTTAATTGGTTGATCATAAGATATTCCACCAACTGGTCTTGCTGAAGGAGTTTGAGGCATAAAGAGATAGTCGACTCTCTTAACTCCTAGTTTTTTATTCTTCTTTTTAGAAGAAAAATTCTCTACGTAAGAATTGAATGCAGGGCGAGGAATGTAGTGCTCAGGATCTTCACTCAAAGCATAGCTTACTGTTCTTAAAGTATTTAGAGTCCCTTCTGTTCCAGCTCTGCTTGAATTAATACTAAGTGGATTTATCAGAGCTATATTTTGAATATCTAAAAGAGAACGTAAAAAATTCTTATGTGCTCCTTTTATACCCACAGTGGCTAAAGCATCATTTGAAGTTGTTGTACAATTATATCCTGGAGTGATCTCAAGACCTTTAAGAGTTCTCGCTTTGTGGTTTTCAACTTCAAGATAATCTCTTACAGATTTAAGCTTGTCTCTAGATACACCATAGATAAGCAGAGTATATGTTGGTCTATAGTTTTGTTGTCCCTGAATAAAGTGTCCAAAGTAGCTGATAAGGTCTGTATTACCGGCCAATACTTCTTTAGGTCCTTCAAAGTAGAAGTTAGAAACCTCACCTTTTACAGTCATATCATCTTGAACAGTTCCATTACCTACAGTGAAGTGCCCACCTGCAGCACCTGGAGCATCTCCCTGTCTACCACTAAAAGTAATGATTAAAACAGATTCACCAGGATAAACTTCTTCTTTTGATTCAAACAATGGTGCTCGAAAAGGCTTTGTTGATTGAGAATTTATATTCTTCGCCATATCTTCAATGATGAATTCTTTTGGATTAGATTCAAACCCTTGAGGCACATCAAATTGCGATTGAGAATTAGCTGACAGTAAATCATTTTGAACAATAGCATTCATAACAAAATAAGTTTCGTCATAACTCCCCTGTGCAACAATATTCTTTCCAATAAAAGACTCTTTTGATTTTTCATCAAAACTTATATTATAAATCTTTTTAGTTCTTCCAAACTTAACTTTTTGACCGTCAATATAGAGTTCACCATCCTCTTTTCTCTCAAGCGTACCTGTAAGTTCAGAGTCTCCTGCAACGATCATTGGAGATTCGAAGGCCATCACATGAGTGTCAGAAATATCGCCACTGAATTCAAAAATATAATTTGGAGAATTTAAAATTTTATCATCAAGAGTAAATTTGAACTCTTTGGCAATCTCAACCACTCTAGTCTTATCTTTTGATTTTAAAAGTATTCCGTTGCTAGATTTTGAAAGAGTACCTCTAATGGTTCCAATTTCTGCAAAAGTAGATGAAATAGTTATAAGTAAGAGTAAAAAGATCTTCATTTATTCTCCAGTAATTGCTCACTAAGTAATATTAATCAGGTATTATTCGATTACTAAGTTATTGAAAATCCTTTATACTAGCCGTATAAATAATAAACAAATAAATACGTTTAACTCTGTAATAATGAAATACTTTATGAACTTTTTTAGACTCCCATTTCGCTCATTTTTCACATTAACCGCTCTTTGCGCGATTCTTGTACCGATGTACTTTGTGGGAATTATCGTAAATGGTTACTTTTTGAGTGAAGATTTAATTTCAGTAAACTACTGGCATGCCAATGAGATGATCTTTGGATTCACAACCGCACTTCTATCAGGGTTTATATTAACTGCTGCTCCAAAGTGGGCATCTAAGCCACCTGTCTCTGCCAAATGGACTATCTTCCTTACAGTTCTATGGCTATTAACTAGGGCCCTATTCATCTACCAACCTTCAATAAGTTCACTCTATATTTCTTCAAGCAGCATACTTTTATTATTAATGTTTAAAGTTTTTGATATATTGAAAGGAAATAAGAACGCTATAGTGATTTTGACACTTTTATCAACATTACTCGCAGCTCAAATATCTTTTATCTATGCTGCAACAAATGAACTGGACTTGGTTCTTGAAAATACATACAAGCTTGCATCATTTGTAATCTCTTCATTCTTGATTATTTTCTCAGGAAAGCTTATTCCCTTTTTTGCAAATTCAAAATTAAAAACAAAACTTAAACAAGATATGAAGTTTGATTTAGGGATCGTTCTATCATCGTTAATAATGCTATTATCATCAGTGTCCTCAATCAACCTAATAGCTTCCACTGCTTCTATGCTGTGCTTTATCTTATTAAGTATAAGAATTAAAAGACTATATATAAAAGAAGTTCTATCGGTACCTATGTTATGGATACTTTATATTGGACATATTTGGCTAAATATATATTTCTTATTGGAATCAATCACTCCTTTTATAGAAGTACTCGGAGAAGGACGAGCAATCTTTCACACCCTTTATGCAGGAGCCCTTGGAACAATTTCTATAGGTATGATTACAAGAGTATCACTTGGACACTCTGGCCTAGAAATGAAGGCCACTAAATTAATAAAAATCTCATTTTATTCAATCATTCTTGGATCGATACTACGTGTATTTCATCCAATGTTTCTAGATGGTGTGGATGGAACTTTTCTTCATATCTCAATGGGCTTTTGGACTCTCTCTTACATTTTTTTTCTTATATACTTTTTCCCAAAATTTATAAGTTCGAAAGCTTAAATGTAGACGAATTCAGAGAGCATTCGTTTTCAATCTGAGTTGGTAGAAACTTTTTCAGAGAATGAAATGATCCTATTAAAACAACTATTCTCTGATAGTTTGAATCGCAGAGAATTTTGGCCATATGCTCTTCTCGTGCCTCTCTAACTTTAGAAATATCAGGTGGAACAGGAAACACCTCTGTTTCCTTAGGCCACTTACTCTTATCTAAATCTATTGCAAGTAAGTTTAGCTCTAACTCTCTTGCTGTAGAAATTAAGCGCATGTAGCTTTTAGTGTTATATTGCCATCTCTTAGTTAAGTAAGTAGAGAGTTCTAGATCTGAGTTCTCTATATAATTTAGGTAATTATCTAAAAGGTACTGCTTATGGGACTCAATCATTTCAAGCCCTAGAGTATCCCCTCCCATGGCCTTAAAAACTGAAAGTGAGGCTGCTAACTTAGCTCTATTCGTATCATCTCTGTGGCTCTCTCCTGTAAATAAAATCCTATGAGGTGATTGAAAGTAGAAGGCCTCTAGGCTTACTGCTAGAGATGAGAAGCTTAATATAATAGATAATGTAATTAGAAATATTCTCATTAATTCAATATAGAGGATCTAGTATAAATAACTAGAGATTGTGTAAATTAAACAATCATAGTGTCTTATTAATATCACTATGTTAGAAAGCCTCATGGCAAAGAAAAAGTTAAAATCTGGATTTCAATTAGATGGGATAGCACCCAATATATTACTCAAACATATTGAGAACACTGCTCCTTTTCTCTTTAGTGGAGAATTAGACACTAGTGGTGATAAACGAGCATACTTAGAGAAACTTAGGTTTTATAAGAAAAACCTAAAACAACTTTCTAATATAAACCTCACTGAATACTTTCATATATGTTTAGCTGCCCATTGGACGACAGCAGGAACATTTGTTCCAACAGATGTTGATAATCAAATCAGAGAAGGTCTCTGGAAGCATAAAGATATAAAAAAACATATTCAAAAGATGGCCAAGCTCACTATTGAATCATGGTCATGGGACTACGCTCAAGTCACAAATAGAAAGTCATACAATAGAATAAATGACGAAGTGATGAGTACACATGAGGGAACATGGTTAAGTGTAGCCATTGGTGCATACTGTGCTCTTATAAAACACAATGAATCTGATCTCGCTCAAGAAGTTGCAGATGTCATTCTTGCGGAGATAAAAAAAGAAGAGATGCTTCTTCTCCAATTGAGAGAAGACAGAGACCACATAAACTTTCTAAGAGCTGCTCCACTTATGGCCCACAATTTTGGAGACTTAGACAGAGTAATGGTTCAGTGGAATATGAATATTGAAGATCCATTTTGTAAGAAGATATTTAAACTCGGACATGAGTTAAATGATGCCTACGATCCAATTTTGGTTTTCACTGGAAAAGTAAACAAAGAGTTTAGTTCTAAAGAAAATCACCGCCATATGTCCATGAGACAACCAAGATGCTTAAGAAAGTCTTCTGACTTCTTAATACCTGTGGGACCATTTATGGACCAGTGGGGAGAAGACCTTGGAAAAAGTAATAAACTATCTATGGAAGAGAAAGCGGAAATCATATCAGCTTTCTTTGAGGGATATAAAAGACAAGATCAGGCCTTTGGATACTGTAGGGCCTATGGTGCAATGATGAGAACCTTCGAAGGTGGCATTGATGAGTTCACTCCATTTATGGCCTATGACATTATTCATGAAATTAAGAACTCAAAGTTTACAACTATAGCAAATAAGAGTTTAGAAGACTTTGAGAATGAATATATAAATGCTCTTAATGAATTTGTATGTCCAGTAACTGGAATGAAATTCTAATGATTAGTATTCCCTATATCACACCTGTAGAGCTTTCTACAGGTGGTCAAATAAAAGACGAACCTTCACATTTCATAGTGGATGAAATCCCACTCTATGAACCAGAAGGACAAGGTCAGCACATTTATCTTCTTATTAAAAAAGAAAACCTTAATACATCAGATGTTGTAAAATCTCTTGCTCAACTTTTTGATATCTCTGATAAAGATATTGGAACCGCAGGAATGAAAGATAAAAGAGCAATTACAACACAATGGTTCTCACTCTCCCTTGGAGCCAATGCCAATACTGATGAAGCATGTAAAAAAATAATTGATAATATTGAAAATATAGAGATACTAAAATCTTCAAAGCACACGAATAAGCTTAAGACAGGTCACCTTATTGGAAATCGATTCACGATAACAATATCAAAGGTAAAAGTGAACGCTTTAGAAACAGCTGAAAAACTAGTACAAATAATTAATACTATTGGTATCCCGAATTTCTATGGCCAACAAAGGTTCGGTTCAAAGGGTGATAATGCTTCAATAGGTAAAGAAATCATTCAGGGAAAGAAAAAAGTAAAAAAGCATTGGTTAAAGAAGATGTATCTTTCTGCGTATCAGTCAGAGCTATTTAACTCTTGGTTAACTGATCGAATTGAGGATGGATTATTTAATAAATTAATTGATGGTGACCTTCTACAAAAGTCGGAAGGAGGAAGAAGCTTTCCATTTGATGAAGAAAAAGATCATCTAGAAGAATTTCAAAGAAATGAAATTACTTATACTGGACCAATGTATGGGGCGAAAGTGAATTCGGCCAGCGCAGAGGAAAAAGATCGAGAAGATAAAATCTTTAATGATCAAGGTATCACGCTTGATCAACTAAAGAATGTAAAGCTTCAAGGAACAAGAAGAATGGCCAAGATCTTCCCAAAAGATATTACAATAAAAGAATCTACAGATATGGATTCAATTAGCTTATCTTTCACACTTCCGGTCGGAAGTTATGCAACAGTTCTACTAAGAGAATTTACTAAGAGCTCTTAGATAGTATCGAATTTACAACATGATGACTCATTGAAAAGCACCCCTGAAGTAAATAGCCACCAGTTGGAGCTTCCCAGTCCAACATCTCTCCAGCTAAGTAAATAGATCGACTACCCTTAATCATAAGATCATCATCCATACTTTCAAACGATACTCCCCCACTTGTAGATATTGCTTCATCTATTGGTCTTGATGTCACAAGTTCAAGAGGAAGATGCTTAATTGATTTAGCTAGATAGTTAATATCTTTAAATTCCTCTTTAGATACAACTTCTCGAAGTAGCTTTAGATTAAGTTTAGAGAGATTTAATACTTTTCTAAGGTGATTAGACATAGAGTTCTTTTTTCTAGGTCTACTTAGTTTTTCGACTATGGACTCTTCACTGAGTTGCGGCTTTAGATCGATATATATTTTTGATTTGATATGATTTAAAAGGTCTTTTTGAATTTGTGAACTGTGAGCATAAATAGCTCCACCTTCAATTCCATATTTAGTAATCATAACTTCTCCCGCAACAGTGCGGTCACCATAAGTTACTTTTATGTTTTTCAGGTAATCATCTTCAAAATCTTCTAAAAATAATTCACTCCAATCAATTGTAAATCCACAATTCATAGAATAAAACTCTTTGATATCCAGCTTGAGGTTCTTTAGATAATCTACCCACTTTCCATCAGAACCAGTTTTTTTCCAACTGCCTCCACCTAAGCTAAGTACTGTATAATCAGCATAACTAGAGATTTCACCATCGGGAGATTCAAATTTCAAATTTCCTTCAAGATCAGCACTTAAAAGCTTATGTTTTAAATTTAAAGTAAAATTTGGAGACTCTTTTAAAAACTTAAGCCACTTACTTAATAAGTCAGCAGCTTTTAACTTCTTTGGAAAAACTCTTCCGCTTGATCCGACAAAAGTTTCAACTCCTAATGAGCTACACCACTCTCTCATATCAGTAGGAGAAAACTCTCCAATAAGTGAAGCAAAGAGTTCAGAATGTTCACCATATCGAGTAACAAACTTCTCTAGATCTTCACTATGAGTAAGATTTAAACCACCATTACCAGCGACGAGGAACTTTTTCCCAACTCCACCCATCTGATCAAAGAGGTTAACTTTCATGCCGGCCTTGATAAGTAAATAAGAGCAGAATAAACCTGAAGGTCCTGCACCAACGATATTTACAGTCCTACTCACCATCTTCCCCACTAAATTCTACGAAACCAAGAATATCTTCGGCCTTCCAATTTTGAATATCTTCTTTTAACGAGTCAATTAACATTTGAAAATTATCAACCTTCTTCTTAGCTATTTCAGAACTATTTAATCCTAAAACAGATTCTCTCCATAGGTCTGATTGAATAACTCTGGCCCTTAATGCCATTGAGATCATATCTGTCCATGAAGGAATAGAGAAAGTGAAGTTTAAAGCTAATGCATCCGAGTGAGCATGAGTTTTATGCCAATGTCCTCTAGGTACAAACAGTACTGTTCCAGGAGTTAATATATATTCTTTTTCGTAGTTTATTGATTCTGGAAATGGAGCATCAAGGTAACTGTAAAGCTCTGGATCAGGTTCAGTTCCAAGAGTGTGTCTAGTGAGGGGATTAGTGACAGTGTCGTTTTCTTTTATCCACCATGACTTCTCACCATGAACTTGAATAACTAAATTAATATTTTGATCAAAGTGAGTTTCAGTTCCTCCTCCATTAGGAGTGGCATAGACTAAGTTTCTACTCATAGTTAAATTTGATACACCTAAATCAGCAGATAGCCTTCCAAGTAGCTCGTTAAAGTAGCTATCATGAAGGTTTATATCATTAAAAAGTAACCCCATGCCTTCAGTGAAATACTTTTTTGCTAAATGAGGCTCCACTTTTTTTGTGCTTATTTCATCTTTTAAATCTAAAAGATGAACATCTACCTCTTGCTTCCAAGTATTTAACAAAGAGTCTAGTGAGGATAAGTAATTTGATTCTTGTAGTTCCTGAAGAATCTCCGTTTTTCCATCATAGAAATAGACTTCATTTTTGTTAACACAAGCTAAAAACTTTTCTACTTCGGACTTTGGTAAAATTTTATCAATCAAGTGATACATATTATCTACTTTTTAAAGTTCTGTAAGTTCAACTCTAAACGCTCACCCATCCAGATGGCATGATCAGTATGATCAGCATAATCATCACCAGTCTGCGGGTGCATAAAGATTGTTAGACCATCTCTATTTTCAATAATCCATGGAAGAACTGTAGGCAATTGAGAGTTTTCAAAAAGAAATTGGCAACTCCATCTTGGATGAGGTCCTACATTTTTTTCATGAACCCTACCGACAGTGAATAGTCCTGACTCTTTTGCTAGCTCAACAACCTTCTTAGCTCTCTCAAGAGTTGCTTCACCAAAATATAAATGTGCATGATATTCTTTTATTTCCATTTTTTATCTCTCTTTTTCTAAATGATTTTCAAGCAAATCAAGAAAGTGTTTTAAGTTAATTGAATTCTTTTTCTTTGAATGGGTTACTGCCCATATCGGAATATCTTTAACTAGATACTGATCTAGAATACTAATAAGTTTTCCACTTTCAATATAGTCTTTTACATAGACATCGGGAAGTTTAACAAGCCCTATATTATCTAACGCAGCTCTCAATAGGACTCGCCCATTATCAGATCTTATATTTCCACTTAACTTAACCTTCTCCACTTTCTTTTTTAATAGAAAGCTCCATGAGTCTCCCACTCCCATAAGGCAGTTATACTCACCAAGCTCTCTTGGTGACTTAGGCTCTCCATTTACTTTAAAAAACTTCTTTGTCCCACAGATGTGCTCTCTTCGAGAGGAGATTTTTCGAGCAAAGAGATTTGAATCTTTAAGATCTCCTACTCTAATTGCGACATCAACATTTTCATCTAATAAGTCTACGTTTTTAGAAGAGAATGAAATATCAAGCTTTAGATCTGGGTATAATTTGGACATATTAAATAGAATGGGAGCAATGTAGTCTTCACCAAAGGCCCCTGCAACAGAAACCTTAAATACACCCTTTGGAGTTAACGAGTGATTTTGCAGACTTTCTTTAATTGACTCTAGCTGCTCTAGAGGTGCCTGACACTTCTCTAATAGCTCTTCTCCTAAGTAAGTCAACTTAACCTTACGGGTTGATCTAATAAAGAGTCTTTCACTGAACTCTTCTTCTAAATTATTAACAACCTTACTTACATAAGCTTTAGACACACCGAGTTCAACAGCAGCAGCTGAAAAACTCTTATTCTTGGCCACTTTCTCAAATACTGAAATAGCAGATATAACTCTCATTGTTTCCATATGGAAACACTCTGTCACCATAGTAAACTTAAGTCAAGTTAGTGTTAATATTGATGAGTTTTACAATTCTAATAGGAGTATCATATGAAAATCAAAGCAGCCGTTGCGTGGGGACCAAATCAACCACTAAAAATTGAGGAAATTGATCTTGAAGGACCAAAGAAAGGTGAAGTCTTAATTAAAGTTATAGCTTCTGGGGTTTGTCATACTGATGCGTACACTCTTTCAGGAGAAGACCCAGAAGGTTTATTCCCAGTAGTTCTTGGACATGAAGGTGGCGGAATTGTAACAGAAGTTGGTGAAGGTGTTACAAGCTTAAAAGTTGGTGACCATGTTATACCTTTATACACTCCAGAGTGTAGAGAGTGTAAATTCTGTCTTTCAGGTAAGACAAACCTTTGTCAAAGAATTAGAGAGACTCAGGGGAAAGGTCTTATGCCTGATGGAACATCTCGATTCTCGAAAGATGGGAAACCAATCTATCACTATATGGGAACTTCAACTTTTGCAGAGTACACAGTTGTTCCAGAAATCTCACTCGCAAAAATTAATAAAGAAGCTCCACTAGATAAGGTATGTCTTCTTGGCTGTGGTGTTACAACAGGAATTGGAGCAGTTCTAAATACGGCGAAAGTTGAAGAAGGCGCCACTATAGCAGTATTTGGTCTAGGTGGAATTGGTCTATCAGTTGTTCAGGGTGCAAAGATGGCAAAAGCCTCAAGAATTATCTGCATTGATATAAACGAAGATAAGTTTGAAATGGCAAAGAAATTTGGTGCTACAGATTTTATAAACCCTAAAAAATACGACAAACCAATTCAAGAAGTAATCGTAGAACTTACAGAAGGTGGAGTTGATTATTCTTTTGAGTGTGTTGGAAATGTAGATCTTATGAGAGCAGCTCTAGAGTGTGCTCACAAAGGTTGGGGAGAATCAATCGTAATTGGTGTTGCTGGAGCAGGAAAAGAGATTAGCACAAGACCATTTCAGCTTGTTACTGGAAGAGTGTGGAGAGGATCTGCTTTTGGTGGTGTTAAAGGAAGAACTGAGCTTCCAGGATATGTTGATAAGTACATGAGTGGAGAGATTAATCTTGATGACTTAGTAACATTTAAGATGCCTCTTGAAGAGATCAATACTGCTTTCGATTACATGCATGAAGGTAAAAGTATTAGATCTGTAATTGAATTTGAATAGGACGATTGATGAAATTAGAATTAACGAAGAAACATAGATCATACGAAGGTTCCACGAACTATTATAGTCATAGTTCTGAGTCGACTGGAACAAAGATGAACTTTTCAACTTTTGAGCCTTCAGCAAAGATTGAAAGTGCAATAATTTGGCTATCTGGTCTCACTTGTAATGAAGATAACTTCATTACAAAGTCCGGAATTCAAAAATTACTCTCTGAGACCAATACAATGGTGATCTGTCCTGACACTTCCCCTCGAGGATTAAATCTTACAGGAGAGCATGATAGTTACGACTTTGGTTCTGGTGCTGGCTTCTACTTAAATGCAACGACACCAGAATATAAAGATCACTATAAGATGTACGACTATGTCTCAAAAGAAATAGTAGGAATTCTTAACAATCATTTTGATATTAATAAAATTTCTATCATGGGTCACTCAATGGGAGGACATGGAGCATTAGTACTTGCTCTAAATGAGGAAAGTAAGTTTACTTCTGTTTCTGCCTTTTCACCTATAGTTAATCCAACGAAGTGTCCATGGGGTCAAAAAGCTTTCAATGGATATCTCATAAATGATGAAGAGTCTTTTAAGTATGATGCGACTTTACTAGTGAAGAATAATCACAAGAGAGAGGACACAATACTTATTGATCAAGGGCTCTCTGATGATTTCTTAGAAAAAGAGCTTTTAACTGACAATTTTGTGCAGATATGCAAAGAGAAAGGTCAGAGTGTTGAAGTCAACTACCGAGAAGGCTATGACCATAGCTACTTTTTCATTTCAACTTTCTTAGAAAGTCATGTCCAACATCATTTAAACTTTCTTAATAAATAATACTTGAGGGTACCCTATTAAAAAGGGTATCCTATTAAAAAGACTATTAACTTTTCCCCAAAAATTCCGAGATAGCTATAGTGGAATATATTCTGAATAATTCATTACTTATTGGTTCAATACTTTTACTACTCAGTGTAGTGATGAGTAAATCTTTAAGTAAATTCGGTCTTCCAATACTCGTTCTCTTTTTATTTATAGGAATGATATCAGGAAGTGAGGGAATTGGTGGAATTGACTATGAGAATTATGAGCTAACACACTCCCTTTCCTTAGTAGCAATATGCCTAATAATCTTCACCGGTGGACTCTTAACTAAGATTTCAGATGTAAAACCTGTCATGACTTCAGGAATAGTACTCTCTACCCTTGGAATTTTCTTAACAACAGGGCTAGTTGGGATCTTTTGCCACTACCTCTTTCACATCCACTTATTTGAATCACTATTAATCGGAGCGATTCTATCCTCTACCGATGCTGCTGCAGTATTTACAGTCCTAAGAGATAAGAATGCACAAGTCTCAAAAAATGTTAAGTCACTTTTAGAGCTTGAATCTGGAAGTAACGATCCGATGGCGTACTTACTGGTTACTGTCTTTCTTGGTCTATACCAAGCGGATATAGGAAATAGTGAGTCAGTCTCTTTTATCTACTTCCTTCTAAACCCATTATTTGGGATTCTAGGTGGTTATGCGTTCTTTAAAATATTTAAACTGATAAATGATAAAGTTGAATTAGACTTTGAAGGACTCTATCCTGCTTTAGCTCTTGGGTTTCTATTTCTAACATACTCACTAGTTACTTCATTTAACGGTAATGGGTTCTTAGCAGTTTATATTTTTGGTTTAAGAATTGGTAACGAAAGAATCATACATAAGCATATTCTCACATCTTTCTTTGATGGGATCTCTTGGCTTTTCCAAATTGGCCTCTTTATCATGCTAGGCCTTCTCGTATTTCCTTCAAGGCTATTCGAAATTGCGCCAAGTGGAGCAATGTTAGGACTGTTCTGTGTCATAGTTGCGAGGCCAGCAATCGTCTTTATTTGCTTAATGTTCTCTAGATTTGATTATAGAGAGAAACTACTCATTTCCTGGGCAGGCTTAAAGGGCGCAACTCCAATTGTCTTTGCTAGTTTAGTAGCAACAACAGTTGGCAAAGAATCCCTCTTCATTTTTGACTTAGTATTCTTTACTGTAATTATCTCTGCCCTAGTACAGGGGTCAACAGTGAAAATGCTCGCAAAGAAGCTTAACTTGCTTATAGAATCAGTCTTTGATCCAGACTTCCCAATTGACTTAGAAGTAATTGAGAAGACAAAGAATGGAATTAGAGAAATAAAGGTTGAAGACGTAGATTTTGCAGTAGAAAAAAGAGTCGTCGACCTGGGACTACCAAAAGGTACTGTAATTCTCTTTATAAAAAGAAATGGTGGATTCATCATTCCAGATGGATCAACTTCATTCAAAACTCAAGATAAAATACTTATTGTTACATCTGAAAAAGATGATTTAGAAAACTCTATTGAGCACTTTAAAGTCGATAAAACAGCTCCGGAAAACCCTGAAGTTACTGCAAGCTAACACTGTCTAAAGAATATTAAAATTTTAGTTTTTAACTTAATACTTCCCTTTCAATATGACGATAGGATTAGATATATCTAATCAAAATGGGGAATATAAGTGAAAAGTCTAACTCTAAAAAATAAGTTAATCTTAAGCTTTCTAATGGCCGGTCTAATTCCAGCACTGATCATAGGGATAATATCTTTAAACTATTCTTCGTCTTCTTTAGAAAATGAAATAAAGCAAAAGCTTGTAGCAATCAGAGAGTCAAAAGCATATCAGATACAAGATATGATCACGATAATGAAGACGCAAGTAAGAGATCTTGCAGAAAGTGGATTGGCGACAGGTGCTTATATTAACTTAAAAAAAGGTTATGATAATTACCAAGATGAAATTTTTGATGGTGATGCCTATAAGGCCAAAGAAGATATAGAGAGCTTTTACAATAACTCATTAATAAAAAGTTATAACATAAAGAATAAAGACCCATTAAATTCTACATATATTACATCTTCTCTGTCTGACACTTCCCTATTACTCCAGAGAGACTTTATCGTAAACAACACTAACAAAGTTGGAGAAAAGCAAAAGTTAATGAGTGCAAATAGCTCATCATATTCAACAGCACATGGTCAGTTTCACAATGACTTTTTAAAGTATGCTAAGAATTACAATTACTATGATATTTTTATTGTTGATGCAAAAACGGATAATGTTATCTATACAACATATAAAGAGAGTGACTTTGGAGCAAATCTTAAACATGATAACTTCAAAAATACTCCACTAGCTGAAGTATATCTTCAGTCTTTAAAGTATAAAAATAAAGTAGCGATAACAGATATTGAGAAATATTGGCCAAGCCAAAATGCTCCAAGCCAATTTATTGCCCATAGTATAAAAATTGATGGTGAAGTTATTGGCTCATTAATCTTTCAAGTCCCTGTTGATAAATACAACTCTATAATAACAAATATGTTTAACTGGCAAGATCACGGGCTTGGAAAGACTGGTGAGAATGTATTAATTGGAAATGATTTATATGAGAGAACTATTTCAAGAGAGCTTCATGAAAATAGAGAAAAGTTTATAAAGAAATTAAATGCGAATAACTACAACGCTGATGATATTCATTATATAAAAAATCAAAATACTTCAGCGCTCTCTTATCAATTTAAAAGTGACTTTCTTGAAAATCAGGTAAAATCTGACAAGTCAGCAGTAGTGCATTATATTGACCAGTTTGGACAAGAACAAATTGGCGCCATCCAGAAGGTAGAGGAAGACTCTTTCTCTTGGTATGTACTAAGTAAAATAACAAGAGATGAAGCCTACTCAAGTATCGAAGTACTGAAGAATATAATGTATGTAATTATGGGGATTTCAGCTTTAGCTATTATTATATTTTCATTTACTCTATCAACAAAGCTTTCAAATAGAATATCTATGATAGGTTCAAAGCTTAAAAAGGGAGCAGACAATGTTCTTCAAAGTAGTACTAGTATCGCTGAAGGTTCAACTGAATTATCTACGACTACAGATCAATTGGCAGCTAGTGTTCAAGAGACATCATCTTCAATTAGTGAAATATCAGCAATGATCACGAGAAGTTCAGAGTCAGCAGAAAAGGCATCAAAACTAAGTCAAGAAAGTAGAGACAAAGCAAATAGAGGTAAATCTTCAGTAGCAGAAGTGAAGAAAATTATCGAAATGATACATAAGAGCAATGAAGATGTTGTTCAGGGTGTAGATAATAACAATGAAAAGATTGAAGATATAAATAAAGTCATTCAAGAAATTGCAGACAAGACAAAAGTTATTAATGATATCGTCTTTCAAACAAAGCTACTCTCTTTTAATGCCTCAGTAGAAGCAGCTAGAGCCGGAGATCAAGGAAAAGGCTTCGCCGTTGTTGCCGAAGAAGTCGGTAACCTCGCCTCAATGTCAGGTAAAGCTGCAGCAGAAATTGGTGTCCTATTAGATGATAGTACTCATAAAGTAAGCAATATAGTCAAAAGTTCTAAAGAGCATATGGAAAAGATTCTAGTTTCAGCAAAGAAAAATGTTGAAGACGGTATTCATAAATCGGGTGAATGTGAGTCTATCCTTGATGATGTCTTGAATAGCTTTGAAATAGTAGATCAATCTGTAACAGAGATAGCACGCTCCGCAGGAGAGCAAGCACAAGGTGTACACGAGATAACTCAAGCGATACAAGAGATCGATTCAGCAACACAACAAAACTCAGATGTTGCAAGTGAATCATCTATAAGAGCAGAAGATTTAAAAAATCAATCAGACTCTCTATCTACTATTGTACTCGATATGGAAGGAATCGTTCATGGATCCCACAGTAATAAAGAAAAAGTCGTAGCCAAAAAGAAAGTCAAAGCAAAAGCAAAAGCAAAAGCGAAAAGTCCTGACTTAAAACTTATAAAAAAAGAAGTTAAGGCTCAAGCACCACAGACTGTAAAAAAAGAAGAAATTAAACCTTCTGAAAAGAAAGGTAATCCGACAACTATAAGTGGAATCCCTTCTGCTGATGATGATAGGTTTGAAGATATTATTTAATTAAAAAATAGACTTTTCAGTGTAGCTCGTAAAAAGCTCAAGGGCCTTTGTTCCTACGAGAGAGTTACCTGAAAGGTTTAATTCAGGAGACCATACGGCAACTGAAAACTCCCCAGGTAGTACTGCTACAATTCCACCACCAACACCACTCTTTGCCGGTAAACCTACCCTATAAGCAAAGTCTCCAACATTGTCATATAGGCCAGAAGTAAGCATTAGAGAGTTTACTCTTTTAGCTTTTAACTTACTTACAATACTCTCACCAGTAGGTGGATTAACACCACCATTTGCTAGGAATAAAAAGGACTTTGCTAAATCTTGAGTTGTCATTGCTATTGAGCAGTGATGAAAATATACATCTAAGAGTGTCATTGGATCAGATTCTATATTGCCAAAGCTTTTCATAAAATGTGCTAGCGCAGAGTTTCGATCTGAATTTTGAAATTCAGAAAGAGCTACTCTCTTATCAAATTGAATATCAAAATTTTGAGACAGATTCTGTACGAAAGATAAGATTTCTTTATAAGGATTCGAGAAGTGTTGAATAATTGTATCTGTTGTTACAAGTGCACCAGCATTAATAAATGGGTTTCTTGGTATCCCCTGTTCAGTTTCAAGTTGTACGAGAGAATTAAATGCAGTTCCTGAAGGTTCTCTCCCAACCCTCTCCCATAGCTGATCTTGGAGGAGCTCCATCGCCATAGATAGAACAAAGACTTTAGAGATACTTTGGATCGAAAACTTTTGATCAAACTCTCCACACGAGTAGGACTTTCCATCAATAGTCTCTACTGTCATAGCAAAGCTCTTAGGATTAACTTTTGCTAATTCAGGAATATAGTCTGCGACCTCACCCATACCAAAGTAAGGTTGAATATCTACGAGAATACGATCTAAAATTTCTTGCACTCTATTTCTCCTTAAGCATTCTTGGCTAAGGCTTAAGCTTTTTAGTCACTATTTTATTCAAGGAGTTTGCAAAGCTTTCTTTATCTTTTGGTCCAAAAGGTGCTGGTCCACCAGTGTCAACTCCACTATCTCTAAGGTCTTGCATAAAGTCTCTAATAGATAGTCTTTCTGAAATATTATCCTCAGTATATAACTCACCTCTTGGATTAATTGCAAGGGCCCCGAGCTCAACAATTTGCGATGCAAGCGGGATATCAGCAGTAATGACTAAATCATTTGCATCTGCGTGATCAACAATATATTGATCTGCTACATCTGCACCTTGGTCAACATGAACAAACCTTATAAAAGGTGTATGCGGGAAGTTCATGAAGCTATTTGCAACTAGAATAACCTCTATCGATAGACGCGAGGATGTTTTAAATACTGTTTCTTTAACTACTTTTGGACAGGCATCTGCATCTATCCAAATCTTAAAATTCACTTTTTCTGTCATAAAGCCACTCTAACAGAAGTTTGAATTATTTTCATTACATTAAATAAGTATTAACTAATCCATAAATTGATGATTATATTGAATAAAAAGGGTAATTTATGAAGTTTTTGAAAGTAGCTTGTCTCTTGATACTATCAATAAATACATTTGCGGCTTCAACAACAGTGAATCCATTTAGCATAGAGTTCTATACTAATAAAGATACACTCAATATTAAGGCCACACTTACACTGGCCTGTCGTTATGAAAAAGTAGTCTGGAGTGACTCTGCTGAGTACAACACTGAATATAAAGATATAGATTTAAAAGTTACAAATAAAGACCAGAGAAATGGACTTACAAAGCACACGCTTTCTCTATCAAAGAAACAATACCTTGAAGTCACTGGAATCTTTAAGCCTACTAAAGAATGTAAGAGTGATATAAAATTCGATCTAAATGATGCAAAATACTCTATTGGGTGGGCAAACCAATTCTCAAGACCAATTTCATTTAGTTTTTGGAACACAAAGTCTTACAGCTCTGATGACACAGTTTTTAGACCATCTACACTCAGATCTCAAATTGAAGATAAAGTATTTAGCTTTAAGTACACACCAGTACATAGCCAGGTGAATGTCTCTCTACTAGCAGATGGGGAGAATGTTACTCAGATCCTAGGAACGAATGTTGCCTTAAATAAGAATACAAATATGCCATATAGGCTTAAGTAGCCGAATTCACTTACCTAAAGCCGTTGTCAAAATGATATACGGCCTAGTATAAATTACAATCCATCAAGATTTATTTCAGATCCCTGTTAAGCTAAATAAAAACGTATTTAGCAGAGAGGGAAACTATGAATCTTAAAAAAGCTTTTATTATTGGATCAATATTATTAAGTGGTAGCTCAATCCTAGCAGGAGAGATGACTCCAGAAGAGTTCATCACTTGCTACAAGAAAGCGATTAATGAAAGAATTGTAGAAATCAAAAAAGAAGATCCGAATGCCGAATTATGTGATCAATTGTCAAATGTTGAAGTAAGACTTCTTGATGACCTATACCTTGGAGAGGAGTTGCATGAAGGTGTTTATACTCGTCTTAGCAGTGATGCGATTTCACATTCAAGCCTACAATCACATTATGAATATATAAAAAAAGAAAAACAAAGATATGATATATCTTGCTACGACAGTAGATTTCACCTACTAAAGAGAACTGACTTAGACCTAATTGAAGAAGGTTTTGAGAAAATGTTCAATGTGAAATTAGGCTTTAAAGGTTGGTCTTCAAAAGTAAAAGAACTAGACCACTCATACTGTAACTAAAACTAGCTTTTCATAATCTTCAGTATTAGAATCCTTTAAAAAAAGGAGCTCTTAATGCTGAAGATATATGGCTACAACACACAAAACAACAAGAAAGTCCTCTACGTAGCTCAAGAATTAAATATCCCTTATAAATTTATTACAGTTGATTTACTACAAAGAGAAAATCGTACAGATGATTTTCTTAAAATGAATCCAACCGGAAAAGTTCCAGTCATTGAGCATAATGAAAACTTTCTATTTGAATCAAATGCAATCTGTAGATATCTTGCAGACATATCAGATACTCCCCTTCTACCTAGAGATAACTTCAAGAAGGCACAAGTTGATCAGTGGATGGAATTTTTCACGAATCACTTAGGTAAGAGTCTTAATACTTTATACTTTGAAAAAGTTTTTAAAAGAGATCATAATATTTCAGGTATAAATCAACCGGCATGCTTAGAAGCCGAAAAATTCTGTGCAATTCAATTAAAGATACTAGAAAAAGAACTATCTAAAAGAGACTTTATAGCATTAGATGAGCTATCTATTGCCGATCTATGTGCCTATGCATATATAGAACAGATGGATCTATTAGAGATGTCATATGATAGCTTTCCTAATATATTAAAGTGGAAGAAAAAAATCTCAACGAGAGATTGTATCGCAGAAGTTAAAAAACAATTTAATAACAAGATCTAGGAATAGTAAGTGGCAAAGAGTTCAACAATATATAAAGCTGAAATAATCTACTCGAATCTAAACAATCACTACTATGATGATTTTTCTTTAACTATGGCCAAGCATCCTTCTGAGAATGAAGAAAGAATGATGAATAGACTTATCTGCTTTCTCCTTTGCGCCAATCAAAACCTCGAATTCACTAAAGGACTCAGCTCAACAGATGAGCCTGAATTATGGGAAAAAGATCTTACAGGTCAAATTGTTCACTGGATTGAGATGGGCGAACCTGATGAAAAGAGAATAAAGCAAGCTGCTGGAAAATCTCATAAAGTCACAATATTTACGACGAAGAAAAATACAGCTGAGCAATGGTTTGAAAAAATAAAAGACAAAGTTCCACACGATAAAGTTAATATCTTTCATTTAGAAAATTTAAGTGAAGAGAATATTATTGAATTGGTAAGTAAGAGTATGAAGCTTTCTTGTACAATTGAAGATGACTCAATCTACCTATCAAATGATCAAAGAACTATTCATTATAAGTATCAAAGGAAAATTTAGCCAAAAAAAAGGTGCCTAAGGCACCTTATATTTTATCTAAGCTTAGAAATGATTTGGTAGTTATATTTCCCATGGTAAAAGATTTCTGTTCTAAAAATCCCCATAGAGAGAACCGATGGATGGTAATATAAGAACATATGCCATTTTCCATTTGGATAGTCAGAGCTAACTGTAGACTTTGATCTTATCTCAACCTTATGTGCACCTTGGTAACCGTCTTTATCAACTTGTCCAACATACTTCATTGTTGCTACTTTATCTTCATTAGCAATTTCTATTGGACCAATATTCTTTAAGTCATAGTAACCTTGTTCTGTTTCCATTGCCTCTGGAAAAGAAAGTACATAAGAACCCTTCATGAACTTTTTAAGAAGCCTTCCAATGATCCCTTTAGGTTTTAATTTATAATCAATATTAACTAGGAAATCATGTTCAAAAGCTTCATGCTTCTTGATAACAAGACTACCATTTTTATGGTATTTTCCATCGAGAACCCAGTGGTTTAGGGCCTCAGAGTTTGCAAACGTAGAAGTTGCAAAAAATAATGTAAGACAAATTGCTAAGATCCTTCTCATCGTCATAGTCCTATGTAACAGTTTATAATTACATAAAACATATCAAAGAGAGGAAAGCTCTGCACGACTTTTCAAGACTCACGGCATTGCACAAAAGTATATTAGGCAAGACCGATTCTAAACCTTCTCTTTTTAATTTTTCCATTAGAGAGTCCATTGATAACATCTTGGACCTTATCAGAACTAACCGCTACGTAACTTAAAATATTCATAACATTTATGTCACCAATATCTTCAGCAGCAATTCCAGAAGTTCCTATAATAGCGCCAACAATGTCTCCAGGTCTAATTTTATCTTTCTTACCACCGCTAATATAGATCGTTGTCATAGGTGGAATCATTGAATAAGGAGTATCAGCTTCAATAAATTCATCAATATGCGTTATTTTTGCAGCTGTATCAGTATAGTCTTCAATAGCTTCAACTTTATAGAGTTCTTTAGAGATAAATAAACTAAGAGCAAGACCTTCTTTGCCAATTCTCCCTGTACGACCAATTCTATGAACATGAACTTCAGGGTCAGTAGAGATATCAAAATTCACAACAAGCCCCAAATCTTTCACATCAATTCCTCTTGCGGCTACATCTGTTGCAACAAGAACAAGACAACTTCTGTTTGAAAACTTTGAAAGTGCTAATGTACGATCCTTCTGTTCGTGATCGCCGTGAATAGCGAGCGCAGAGATCTGCTCCTTTTTTAAAAAGTCAGCGACTTCATCACAAGTCCTCTTTGTTTTACAAAAAACGACTGTCGACTCAGGGTTATACTTAGCGAGAAGTTTTGAAAGAAGCTCTAGTTTCTCTTTATGGGAGTTTAATTCAAAAAAGATTTGTTCAATTGAGTTTTCTTCATGCTCAGAGTCTACTTTGACAAATTTCGGGGCATTTTGAAGAGCACTACTAAGTTCCATAATCTCATCAGGATAAGTTGCGGAAAAAAGCAACGTCTGTCTTCCTTCAAGAGGTAGGAAAGTTTCTATTTCACGAATTGGGTCATAGAATCCCATATCTAACATTCGATCAGCTTCATCTAATACAAGAGATGTAATTTCACTGATATCAAAGTGATCATCTTTTAAGAATTTTAAAACACGACCAGGAGTTCCTACAATAATATGTGATCCATGAGCAAGAGAGCGTATTTGATGATACTCACTTGTTCCACCACAAATGGTAGTGACCTTTACATTACTCGTAAGTCTTGCAAGACGTCTTATTTCCTTGGCCACTTGATCAGCTAGCTCTCTTGTAGGGCAAAGTATCAAAGACTGTGGTCTTGAGCTTTTTAAGTTAAGAGAATTAAGTACACCAAGGCCAAAAGCAGCAGTTTTCCCACTTCCTGTCTTAGCTTGACCAATAATATCAGCGCCTTCAAGGATTACAGGGAGACTTTCTTCCTGGATAGGAGTCATTGCAGTGAAGCCAAGACTGTTTAAATTTTCGATAAGTTCATTAGATAAATTAAGTTGTTTAAATTCCATGCTGGACCATAGCATGAGGCTAAACCAATCTCCACAGAAATGACTATGGGCGTGTAAAATAATAGGTAATTAAGATTCTTTTTGTGTTAGTATCGAAAACTATGAAAAATGAAAAAAATAAGGGACTTCACCCAAGAAGCCTACATAACGAAAAATACGATTTTAATGTTCTTATCAAAAGCACTCCAGAGCTAGAAAAGTTTGTCACTACAAAGCAAAATGGAGAACTCTCCATTAATTTTTCGAAGCCAGAGGCCATAAACTTATTAAACAAATCTCTTCTTCATCACTATTATGGTGTTGAAAAGTGGAATGTTCCTAAAGGTCACTTATGTCCTCCTGTTCCAGGAAGAGCTGATTATATTCATTTAATTGCAGACCTCCTAAGCTCTACAAATAATGAAGAAATCCCTACTGGTGAAAGTGTGAAAGGTTTAGATATTGGAGTTGGCGCTTCGTGTATCTACCCACTTATTGGTAATAGAACATATGGATGGAAATTTGTTGGCTCTGATATTGATTCAGACTCAGTGAACTCATCAAAAAGTATTGTTAAAGCAAATAAGAATATAAAAATGGGTGCTATTAAGCTTCGTTTCCAACCAGAAAAAAGTAATATCTTTGATAATATGGTCCAATCTGGTGAAAAGTTTGACTTCACAATGTGTAATCCTCCATTTCATGCATCAGAAGAAGAAGCAGAATTAGCAGCTCAAACCAAAGTTAAAAACTTAGAAAGAAGTGCTAAGAAAAATGGTCAAGAGATTGCTCAACATAATAAGAATCAGAATACTTTTGGTGGAAACCATAATGAATTAATTTTTCCTGGCGGAGAAGTAGAATTTATTAAAAGTATGATCCAACAAAGTGCTCATAAAAAGCCTAATGTTCTTTGGTTTACTGTTCTCGTCTCTAAGGCAAGTAACCTAGATACTATCTACGGACTATTAAAAGATTCACAAGTTGAAGAGTATAGAACTCTTAATATGCAACATGGGAATAAAGAAAGTAGAATAGTCGCTTGGACTTTTCAAAATGACGCACAAAAAGAAACATGGTCAAAGAAGTGGAGTAAGTAGAATATTATTTTCTACCACTCCCTCTCTTCTTAGTTGATGATAAGTCGAGAACCTCATGAAATGGATTATCGCTCACAAGTGGTATTTCCCTATCAATTTTCTTTTGAATATTTCTAAGAAGTGGAACTTCCTTTTGAATACAAAGTGAAATAGCGACACCATCTTTTCCGGCCCTCGCAGTTCTTCCCACTCTATGAACGTAGTAACTAGCATCTTCAGGCAAGTTATAGTTTATAACGTGACTAACGCTACTTACATCAATCCCTCTCGCAGCAATATCAGTGGCGACAAGTACTTGAACATTACCTTCACTAAAGTCAAAGATAGCTTGATCTCGTTCTTTTTGAGACCTATTGCTATGTATCTCAGTACATGAAATACCACTCTTAGTTAGAGCAGAAACAATGATAGGAACACTATACTTAGCTTTGCAAAATATTATAACTCTCTTCGCCTTTGAAGACTCTAAAAGGGAACAAAGAAGATAATTCTTATTCTCTTCAGATACATGATAGAGTTTTTCGCTAATTCTATTAGCGACAGTAGACTCTGGTCTAATTTCAATTTTAACAGGCCTTTTAAGATTTGAGTCTGCAAGGTCGGAGATCAGCTTAGGCATAGTTGCTGAGAACATAATAGTCTGTCTATTTGCAGGTAGGTTCTCAATAATAGTATTCACATCATCCAAGAAGCCATAATCAAGCATCATATCAGCTTCATCGAGAACAAGTGCTCTCAACTTAAAGAAGCTCACCTTTTTAGCTCTAATAAAATCTAAAAGTCTTCCAGGTGTAGCAATGAGAAAATCACTTCCCTCTTCCAAGCTTTTAATTTGATCATCACGGTTCACACCACCAATAGCAACAGTAGTCTTTACACCAAGTCCTTCAGAGTAAGATTTTATATTCTGTTCTATTTGAGTAGCAAGTTCTCTAGTTGGCACAATGATAAGTACTCTTACTTCTTTACTAGATAGACTTACTCTATCTGTTATAATTTTTTGCACTAATGGAAGTGCAAATGAAGCAGTTTTTCCTGTTCCTGTTTGAGCAACACCAAGAAGATCTCTTCCTTTTAATATAGGAGGAATACTCTTTGCTTGAATCGCTGTCGGTTCATTATATCTGAGCACCTTTAGGATGGACTCAGAAACACCTAAATCTTTGAAATTAGTCATGTATATAAGATTTCATGTTCTCTGCCAGTTAGTCTCTTAACTTGTAAAATATATGCAGTATAAAAGCTTATTCTAAAGCAATTGACTATAGTTCAACTAAGGAGTAGCTGTAAGTATGTTTAAAGCGGATCATCACCTCGTTCTAGCTCCAATAAGAGGAGTAACGAACTACATATTTAGAAATGCTCTTGAAGACACATTTGGTGGAGCTGACTCTTCTATTTCACCCTACATCGTGACAAAAGAAAGTGGAGAACTCAATAAAAGACAACTCCATGATCCAGACTTTAGCATAAATAAAATGCCAACAACATCTCAGATATTAACAAAAGAAGTTGATCAATTCATTCATGTCGCCAAGATTCATAGAGACCTTGGGGTTAAGAAAGTAAATTTAAATATGGGATGTCCCTACCCTATGGTGGCCAATAGAACTAAAGGTTCAGGGCTTTTACTTCACCCGGAGAGAGTCGAAAAACTCTTAACTGAAATAAAAGAGAAATGCCCAATTGAATTCACAGTAAAAATTAGACTAGGTAGAGAGTGTAAGAGCGAAATAAAAAAGATTATTCCAATCATTAACGATCTAGAGATTAACGATTTTACTATTCATGCTAGACTTGGAAAACAAATCTATAAAGGTAACGTAGATATAGAAGGCTTTGAAGAGTGCCTTCCTTTATTAAATACAGTCCCTTGCTACAACGGAGATATTAAGTCTGTAGAGGATTTTAACCGACTCTCTACTCGCATGCCACAAGTCAAAAGATGGATGATAGGCAGAGCAGCTCTTTCAAATCCAGCACTACTTTCTCAGATAAGAGGAGATAGTTATAATGAACAAAAGTATAGAGCTAAATTCATTCAGATGCATAAGATAATGAGTTATGAATATCTCAATAGAGAAAATGCAAAGTCTGACTATTTACAAAGAATGAGAGAGCACTGGCTCTACTTCAAAGATATCTTTGAAGAGGAGCACAAAGTGTATAAGAAGATAAAGAAGGCTAAAACAATAGATCAATTTCATGAAGTCATAGAATGGGTGCTTGATCAGGAAATATCTGAATCGGTTTTAAATTAAATAATTAAGACTAGATAATATCGTATATGGCCTTTGCTAAGAGAGCTAATAATACAAAGTTAAAAACTTTTTTAATAACCATAGTATTACCTTTTACAACAAAACCACTTCCAAGGTAATTCCCAATCAGACTGGCCACAATAGCAACAGTTGCCACTTCCCAAGCGATCATACCTTTAGTTAAGAAAACAACGAATGCTGAGATATTGCTCGTAAAATTAATCATACGAGCGCTTGATGATGCCTTATGAAGATCCATATTCATAAATAGAACCATAGCGACAATTAAAAAGGTCCCAGTCCCAGGGCCAAAGAAGCCATCATAGGCCCCAATGACTAGACCTATAATTGAACATCTAATAATCAGGACTTTCTTTGATAAGAAATACCCCTCATCTCTAGAGATTTTACTTCTAATGTGATTTAGAATGAAAATAACAGGAACAATAACAATAAGAATATAAGTCATTTTCTTACTATCTAAGTAAGCTCCTAAATTAGCTCCAAGCATTGAACCAATTACGCCTGTAATGATACCAAAGATAAGAACCTTAAAATCAACCACACCACTCTTGATATATCGAAGGACAGTTATCGTCCCCCCACTTGTGCTCACTAACTTATTTGTCCCCAGAATAAATTCAGCAGGAACACCCATGGCAATATAGGTAGGAATAGTAATCAGTCCCCCTCCTCCAGCAATTGAATCAACAAAGCCAGCAAAGGAAACAAAAACAAATATTAAAATATATTGAAGTAATGAAAAATCAACCATTAATACCACTTTAACATAGAAGCAGTAATTAGAGGAGATAGAGCATCTTCAGATAAGAATTTCTTTATAAAATCACCAGGTCTGTAATTACGCTTTGAACCATCTTCATTATAGAAATATGAATAAAACATATTTCCTTCATACACCCTAAGCATGACATCAGACATTTTAGTATCGTAGCCAAGAACGTAAGGAAAATAGTCCTCGAGAGCTACACCTTCATGACTATACTTTGCATTGAGATCATAAACCGTTCCATCATATAAGAGAACAACGTGCCATGCATAACTATTATCATAGAGTCCATTCTGTGGTGTTAAGCGAGGTTTAGTCTTATCCTGCTGAATAACTAAGACTTTTATATTACTTAAATCTGCTCCATTCTTTTTTAAGAATTTTAATAAACTGGCATGGTTCTTATGGCAGTAATTTACTTCATAAGATGTATTCTCATAATACAACGAATACTCATTATAAAAAATCTCTCCAGTACTTATAGATAGTGCATACGGAGAGACGAGTAACATAATTAATAAAATAAATATTTTCATTCTATAAATAACCTGTTGAAAGTTTATAGATTTCTTACATCAATCAATATGCAAAGTAATACTGAATATTTCTTCATAGAAAAGATTACAGGTACATACAAGAGAATGAGTCAGAGAGAAGCTTGTATATATTTCAATCAGAGTTGAGTAAGCCTTCAGTAATTAATATAAGTACTAAATAAAAGGAGATTATTATGAAATTAACATCAAATATTCTAATGACAATACTTGTTCTTGCTATGAATTCAGCCAATGCCTGTGAAAGTGTTGATACTACAATCAAGAAATATGAATATGGATTCTCTTCAGCTATAGACCTTGCAAAATCAATAGAATGTAACTTAAATAAAGTAACTTCAGTTAGACAGCTTTGTAATACAAAAGTAGGTCTAAAAAAGGACGAGCTTGAATTTGCTAAAAAACAGTTTGATGTAGGTCTTGTAACAAGAAGCACTGTTGATAACTTAAGAGAAGAGTATCAAGATCTTTATAACGAATGTAACTAATTTCTATCATAGTAAACTAGCTTATTGAATAATGAGCTAGTTCAATGCCAAAACAGTGAATATGAAGAGATGAAGCTTAAATAATATTCTATCTCTTCATTACACTTTTAATAGCTTCCTCAACACTTAAATTATTCTCTTTAATAAGTTCTACAACTTCATAAATTTTATCAGGCTGTATAAAACCACCACTCTCACAAGGCAAACGTCCAGATTCTGGTATATATACAGTCTTCATGAGAATTAGCTTCAATTCCTCTGTCGTTAAGCGCTTATTTAATTCATGTGCTTTTAAAAGAGTATTTAAAACAAATGGTGCGGCCATAGAAGTACCATTAAGAGCAATTGTCCCCCCTCCTGACTGAGCGGATACAACACCTTGCCCAGGAGCAAATACTTGAACTTTTGAATTACCAAATTTTGAAAAGCTCGCTGGTGCATAACTTTCATAATCAGCAATATTTAAACTAGCAGTATTCAATGCTCCAACTTTAATCATATTTTTAAAATTATAACTTGCAGGGTAATTATCATTACCAGGAATATCTAAATCTAAAGCAGCTCTACCATTACCAGCCGCAACAACAAAGAGAGTCTCAGTATTTGATCTGATCATCTCTTCTAAGAAATGAAATGAGTCCCTTGGAGCAGAAAGAGGAGCTCCAGGATAGCCAATAGCAAAACTCATATTAACAAATTTTACATTCTTCTCACTGATATATTCATTCGCTTTTTCAAGGTGATCTGAAATTGCAACGTCTCCAGCAAAGCCCACAAGTCCATAACTCTCTAAACCCCTTAGAGCAAGTGAAGCAACGTGGGTTCCATGTGAAACAGGGTAAGGAGTGTGAATTAATGAATGCGTTTCTCTTATATTTCTATTATCGATCAAGAGACTAAGTCCTGCATCATCTTGTCTTTGCCACCCCCAAGAGTCATCGATACGTCCATTTCCATCATTATCAATTCCATCATTAGGAGTATCATGAGGAGAATTATAGAGTTTATGAGTAAGAGAAGGGTGCATGATATCAAAACCTGTATCTATGATGACAACTGGCTCACGTTTAGTATTATTATAAATATTGATACGTCTTTCAGTTTCTTTAGAATCTAAATTTAATTTCCTTAAATGTTCAACTACTTCAAACTCACTACTTTCATTATAATTACCAATCATTTCCCCATTAGGGTTAAATGCTTGAAACTCACTGACAAGATTAGCGAGTGGAGCTTTCTTATTATACTTAACAATATAGTACTTAAGTACCTCACCAACAGAGCTTAAAACATCAATCCTATAAGGCTTATCTTCACCATTATGAAAATGTTTTATGGCCTGCTGCTTATATGAAGAACTTGAGATGACCCACGACTTTAAAAGAGTATTATCCTCAGAAGAACCTATCTTTTCGTCTCTTGAGATTAACTTCCCCTTACTTGGCCCTCTAGTAACAAATGTCTCTTCAACAAAATGATTATCTTCTAAATAAGATATTTTTCCAGAATAAGTATGAACACCTTCAACATTCCAAGAATCAACTGAAGTAATACTTCCTTCACTATTATAACTTTGCTTACGAGTAATATTCCCACTCTTAAGATGAATTTCTTTAGAACGAATAAGAGTATCGCCTTGGCATTCAAAGACTGTTTTCCATCCCCCATCAATAGACTCGAGAGAGTCTGGACATGTTCCAGCAAAGGTAGGACCTGCAATACTTAATAGAAATATAAACTTCTTAATCATAATAACTCCAGGAGGTAAAATTATCATGATTTAGGATAGTTATGTCTTATCTTGGATAAATTACAGGCGCTATATAAACTTTAGACAATAATTGAATATATAAATAAGTTTACCTTAACAGTAGATTTCAATGCTTTAGAGCGAAAGATTACTCCCAGTATTGTAAACAATTCATATAACAAATTTCAAAATATATAATACCTATTATTTCCCTCGAGTTGTTGTTATATCAGTAACATGAAAGTAAATGTAATATATCTAGATAACTTAAAGCTCGAAGCAAGCTTCGATGATTATAAAATTATTTCTGACCAACCGGTAAGATACAAGGGTGATGGACTTGCTCCGGGGCCATTTGATTACTTCTTGGCATCTTCAGCAATGTGCGCAGCATACTTTGTAAAGGTCTACTGTAAAGCAAGAGATATCCCAACAGAAGACATAAGAATAAGTCAGCAAAATATTGTAGATCCAGAAAATAGATATAAACAGTCTTTTGTCATCCAAGCAGAACTTCCTCCATCAATCTCAGAAAAGGATCGTGAAGGAATAATTCGCTCTATGGATCGATGTACAGTAAAGCGTGTTATCCAAAATGAAATAGACTTTAAAATAGAAGTAACAGACTCACTTAGTTCTGATGCCGGCCTTGAGTACGAAACAGAAACTCTTCCTGGTACACAGACCATGATTATAGGAAAGGACTGTTCTCTAGAAGAGACAATTGAGAATATGACAGGATTATTAAAAGATCTTGGAATAAATATAGAAATTGCCTCTTGGAGAAACCCAGTTCCACACGTCTGGTCAGTTCATATAAGAGATGCAGACTCTCCTATTTGTTACACTAATGGTAAAGGCTCAACTAAAGACTCTGCACTATGCTCCGCTCTAGGTGAGTATCTTGAAAGAATAAGTAATAACTATTTTTACAATGATTACTACTTAGGCGAAGAAGTTGCTAATGATAACTTCGCTCACTACCCAAATGAAAAGTGGTTTAAACTTCGTCCAGATGGAGTTATGCCAGTTGGATTGATGGACGATACTCTACTAAGTGCATACGATGTTGATGGTGAATTAAAACCATACCATTTAATTGATACCAATTCGGGTAATAAAGAGAGAGGTATCTGCGCTCTTCCATTCACGAGAAACTCAGATAAAGAAACTGTCTATATTCCAGTTAATCTAATAGGTAATTTATTTGTATCTAACGGAATGAGTGCCGGAAATACAATTTTTGAGGCCAGAGTTCAATGCCTTTCAGAGATATTTGAACGTGCAGTAAAGGCACAAATCATTACTGAAGAAATGTCTCTTCCAGATGTTCCACAAGAAGTACTAAATAGATTCCCAACAATCGTTGAAGGTATAAAGAAACTTGAAGAACAAGGTTTTCCGATACTAGTTAAAGATGCATCACTCGGAGGAAAGTTCCCAGTAATGTGTGTAACACTCATGAACCCAAGAACTGGTGGTGTATTTGCTTCATTTGGAGGACACCCTAAATTTGAAGTTGCACTAGAGAGAAGTTTAACAGAGCTATTACAAGGAAGAAGCTTTGAGGGAATGAATGACATTGCCCTTCCTACTTTTAATGAATTTGCTGTGAAAGAACATAATAATATTGTTGATCACTTTATTGATTCTACAGGTGTTGTCTCTTGGAAGTTCTTTAGTTCAAAGGCCGACTTTGAATTTAATGACTGGGACTTCACAGGTACAACAGAGCAAGAATATAATTACCTAATGAGTATTTTAGAAGATATGGGTAAAGAAGTTTATATTGCTGACTACGAAGAGTTAGGAGCTAAAGCGTGTAGAATTCTTGTTCCAGAATACTCTGAAATCTATATGCCAGAAGACCTCGTATGGGATAATAACAATAAAGGCATGGCCTTTAGAGAGAATATCCTTAATCTCCATAGACTAGATAATAAAGAACTATCTGAATTACTAAATGAATTAGAAGAGTATGAACTTGATGATCACTTACCAGTCCCTGAGTTGATAGGTGTCGCATTTGATGAAGTATCTAATTGGGGAATGTTAGTAGTTGGTGAATTAAAGGCAATGATCAATCTTGCTCTTGGAAATACTGAAGAGGCTAAAATGTCTGTTGAGGTATTAAACCAATTTAATGAATATACTCCTGAAAGAAAGAAGTACTATCAAGTTTTAAATATCGCACTAGATATCGCTTTAGAAGATGATCTTGATTTTGCTGACTATATGGAGAACCTCACAAGAATGTTTGGTGAAAAAGTTGTCGCAGACGCTATTAATACAATAGAGGGAACTGTTAAGTTCTATGGACTTCCAGAGACAAGTCCTAAACTTGAAGGAATAGATAAGCACCTAAGGCTTATTGAAAGCTATAACAAGTTACAAGTAGCACGAAATAAATTTAAGAATCTATAAAGATCTTGCTCCGCCCTTAAGAGAATAAAAGTGGGAATAGCCCCTATCTCTTAAGGAAGCGACTAGCTCCTTAGACCTAATTCCTCTATGACAATATAGAACTACTTTTTTCTGACTTTCTATATAGCACTCAATTGATGAATCATCCTTGTCTCTAATATCAATCAACTCAACCTCATTAAAATTAAACTCTGAAGCGATAAGCTCTAAGTTATCTTCTTCAATAGAGATCTTACCTAGACATACCTGACAGTTCTCTTTTTTAATATTTTTGAGTTTCATTTGCTCTAGTGTAGATAGATTAAGAAGTAATGTATCTGAAGCTGTATTATTACCCCCTCTATCTAAGAATAAGAGAGCTTCATTAGCTTGAATACTTCCTATAATGGCCACACTACTACCTAGGACTCCAACATCATTACAATTACCAATGAATGAGTCTTTAGGAGTTTTCTCATAAGAACATCTTAGACAACCAAAGTCCTTACCAGGAATAAATGTTCTCATTTGTCCTTCGAACTTATAGATACTCGCAGATATCAATGGTGTCTTATTTATAAAGCAAGCATCATGCATAAGAAATTTAGTAGAAAGGTTATCTGTACAATCTATTACAATATCTCGATTAGAAGTTAGAGCAACAACATTAGATTCATCTAATTGAAGGTCTGTAGCTTTAATTTTGATAAATGGATTCATTGCTTGTAGACGATTTGCTGCGACTACGGCCTTCTTTTCTCCAACAACATCAGGAGAATATAAGAACTGTCTGTGAATATTACTAATGGAGATGGTATCAAAATCTACAATTTCAATCTCACCAACTCCTGCTGCACTTAAAGATTGAAGAACAGGACAACCAAGGCCACCCGCTCCAACAACAAGAACTTTAGCATTCTTTAATTTACTTTGATCAACAAGCTTCGATTGTTTTTGATAATAATCTTCTTCGTGAAAATGAACATGTGTATGATGGTCCTTACAAAAAACCCATTTGGCTTCATCACTTACATAATGCTCTTTTTTCCAAATTGGTAATCTAAACTTTATTTCATCAATAACATAGCGAGATGCTTTATAGGCATCATCTCTATGAGTTGCAGTGGCACCTATCCAAATAGCAGTGTCACCAAGAGACAGATGTCCATAACGATGAACACATTCAATATGATGGAGATTAAATTTTTCAACTGCTTCTTTAAGGATTTTTTCACCTTCAAGAATCGCTAATTCAGCATAGACTTGATACTCAAGAGAAGAGACTTTCTTGCCCTGATTATGATCACGGACCCATCCTTCAAAAGTAACCAGTGCACCTGCATGATTATTCTTTATATTTTCAATAAGTAGTTCACGGTCAATTAATTCTGAAGATATCTTAAACACTTCTAACCTCCTGCCACAGGAGGAATATAAACAACTCTATCACCATCATTAAGATTTCTCTCAACGTTTGAGTATTCATCATTAATTGCAACTTGAATCATCGAAAGAGGTAAATCGAAGTTATATAATTCATTTAATTCTCTGTAGAGATCTGCGTAAGTTAAAGATTCTGTTTGATACTCTTCTTTAGATTTACCAGACTTCTCTCTTAACATCGCAAAATATTGAATAGAAACAGTCTTCACGCTTTCACCTCATTAAACTCTTCAATAGTATTAATATTTGCAAGATTAACACTTCCCTCTTGTCCTAATGCAACTACATTTTGATTTTTTAATATTCGCACAGGACATTTAACATCTTCATCTAGGGCCTTCTTAAATACATCATATGCTCTAGGTGTGTAGAGCGTGCATAGTGGTTCAGCAAAATCTTTATCAATATTTTTAAAGGCAGTGGCGATACTTCCTTCATTATAGTTCTCTATTAACTTAGAAACTGTTTCTCTATTAAAATAAGCAAGATCGCACGCAACAACAATCCAGTTTGAGTCTGGGTATTTTTCAAAGGCAGAAAGTATACCTGCTGTTGGGCCTGTACTCTCTAAAGAGTCTTCGATTGTAGGAATATCTTCAATTGAAGTTCCTTTCCATTGATCTTCTCTTGCTGATAGAAAGACCTCATCACAAAATTCATCAAGTATATTTTTAATAAATCTAGCATGTGGAACATCATGGTACTCAATAAGCGCTTTATCACTTTTCATTCTCTGGCTTTTTCCACCAGTTAATATAAGACCTCTCAAAGGTCTATTTAAGACTAAACTCTTCCCACCTGACTTAAAAAGAAGTTTTGCTTCTCCAATGACCATCTCATGTGAGACAGCTTTACACATATCGTAAATAGTTAAACATGCAACCATTGCACCGTGGAGCGCTTCCATTTCAATACCAGTTTTATAACTAGTCTTCACTCTGCACTCAACAGTAACTTTTAATGCTGAATCTGTTTTAATGTTTACCTTACAGCTCTCTATTGGAACTTGATGACACATAGGAATAGTCTCATGCGTCTTCTTAACGGCCATTGTTGCTGCAATAATAGCTGTCTGAAAAACAGGACCTTTCTTTATAATAAAATCTTCACCTATAAAGTATTCACGCATACTTTCTGGAAGTTGAATTGTACTTTGGGCAATTGCCACTCGAGTAGAAGAATCTTTTTCAGATACATCCACCATTGAAGGCATATTATTTTTATCAATATGTGTTAACAATTTATCCTCCTAATACATTCATCTGGTGGGCCACTTCAGTTGGTCTTAGAAATGGCTTCATCCCAAGAAGAGTATGATAGATATCTTCTCTTTCTTTAGAAGATTTCCCCTTTATAGATAGCCCATCATCTTTTAATAAACAGGCCTTAATAGATCCATCAGCAGAGAGTCTCCACCTAGAGCAACTTCCACAGAAGGGCTGAGACTCTGAAGCTATAAACCCAATCTGAGCACCATTATTTAATATGTAATTGAAAGACGTAGAGTCATACTCTTTTGAGACACGCTTCAATTCATACTTAGATTTCAATATATTTATAATTTCTTGAGCTGATATAAACTGATCATTTTGACTACTACAAGCATGCCCTATTCTCATAACTTCAAGAAAGCGAACTTCAACTCCAAGCTCACTTGAGTATTCTACAAAATCAATAATTTCGTGGTCATTAATTCCTTTCATAGCTACCACGTTAATTTTGACTTCAAGCTCATGATCTTTTGCTAATCGGATATTTTTGAGAACTCTTTCAAGCTGATTTCCATAAGTAATCTTTTTGAAATTTTGAGGATCTAAGCTGTCTAAACTAATATTGAGATGATTAACTCTATTAGCTTTTAAAATTTCTATATACTTATCTAAAAGTATTGCGTTAGTTGTTAATCCAATTTTCTTTACAGGTAAGCCAGACAGGCGTTCAACAATTTCTTTAAATGACTTTCTCATTAATGGCTCACCACCAGTAATACGAATTTCTTCTAGCCCGTATGAACAAAGATCTCTAACAATCTCTTCATACTCAGATGGATGTAAGTACTTTTCCTCATCCATAAATGTTGAGTCCACAGGCATACAGTAGTGACATCTAAGATTGCACTTATCAGTAAATGATAATCTCAATTTTCTTACTCTACGACCGTGAGAGTCTACAAGGTTTTTCAAAAAGTCCTCTGATTTAATGCAAAGAATAAAACGTTATAGTTTTTTCCATGTCTAGAGCAAGTAGTCAACTTCAGAGGGAACTGAAGCGCTGCACAGATATATTTGCACAGCGCCATTTTAACTATAAATGAGGATAATCAGTATAACCTACTTCATTCTTAGTATAGATTGTCTCTAAATTGACTTCATTTAATGAAGCGTCAATTTCAAACCTTTTTACAAGGTCAGGATTAGAAATAAAAGTCATACCAAAAGCGATAGCATCTACAAGACCTGAATCAATCGCCTTAGCTGCAGTCTCTTTCGTATACTTTTCATTTCCTATAAATACACCCGAAAATAGCTCTCTCAACTTAGGAGTTAAACTATCCTCAGCTTGGTGCTCTCGAGTAAATATAAATGCGATTTCTCTCTTATCTAACTCTTTTACAACATAGCTAAAAGTCTCAAGAGGATTTGAATCCCCCATATCATGAGCGTCACATCTTGGAGCAAGGTGAACACCTACTCTATCTGCTCCCCAAATACTTGTTACAGCATCAGTTACTTCTAGTAGAAATCTCGCTCTATTCTCAAGTGATCCACCATAGATATCATCTCTTTTATTTGTACTATCCTGTAAGAATTGATCAATAAGATACCCATTGGCAGCATGCAGTTCAACACCATCAAAACCGGCCTTCTTAGCATTTTCAGCACCGACTCTATACGCTTCTACAATTTCCTTAACTTCACTTGTCTCTAGGGCCCTTGGAGTTTCGAACTCTGTAATTGGTCGAACAAGAGAAACATGTCCAGCAGGCTTTATCGCCGAAGGAGCAACAGGCTTTTCTCCATTTAAAAAAGATGAGTGCGAAATTCGACCGACATGCCAAAGTTGCATAAAGATTTTCCCACCTTCACTGTGAACAGCTTCAGTGACTTTCTTCCACCCTTCAACTTGTTCACTTGACCAGATACCAGGAGTATCTGCATAACCTACACCCATTGGTGTAACTGAAGTTGCCTCAGTTAAAATAAGTCCTGCTCTCGATCTTTCTTTATAATACTTTGCCATTAAATCATTTGGTATACGCTGCTCGCCAGCTCTTCCGCGAGTAAGTGGCGCCATAATAATTCTATTTGTTAGTGTTAAATTTCCAAGCTTTAATGGGCTAAATAACGAATTCATTTTCCATCTCCATTGTTTGATACATATCGAACGATACAGATTCACTTGCATCAGGGCAAGTTATTTGTTAGATATATGTCTAACAATGAAAGAAACAAAGAAGATCACATTAGACAAAATCATGAAGGCCTTAGGTGATCCTATAAGGCTTAGTGCTGTTCAACAGTTAATTCATGCAGATAAAAGTGAGATTACTTGCGGAGAATTTGACTACGCTGTTCAAAAGGCTACATTTTCACACCATATAAAAATACTTGTTGATGCCAAGATTCTTTGTGCAAGATCAGAGGGTGTAAGAAAATTTCTTTCTATAAATCCAGAGATTAAAAAATCATACCCTAATATTCTAGAAGCTATTAAGAACTCTTAATTTACCTCTTCTTAAATTGCCCCATCATTTCATCTAGCTCAACGACAGACTTATCCTTTACGCAGACTTGTACTTTCTTCTCACTAGATTTAAGAGTAGCGAACTTTGGATTTCCCTCGCTTTGATAGCAAAGAGAAAAGAGTATATTTTGATTTGAAGAAAATTTTAGTTTCTTTGGAAAAGAAAAACATTTCTTAATATCTTTACACTCTTTTGTATAAACATTATTCCCATCGACTAAAACAGAAATACTTTTCTCATTTTCAATTAGTAGAAGATCTGGACTAATTGCTAATGTAGTCAAGGTCAGTGACCATATTATAAAAACTTTTATCGTCGACCCAAAATGAACCTTCTCCATAATTACATTCCTCAATTTTATTCATATCATATGAGCGACAGCCTTTGCCCCAAGAGTTTCGTATTTTAAATTGGCACTTACCATCTTTCCATCTTCTTGCAGTTAGAACACTTGCATGTCCACCACTAGAGTCCATAATATCACTTACGTCATAACTAATACCTAATGGCTTTCCGGCAGAGAGAACTTCTCCAACTTTTCCATAGTATTTCTTTAACCTTCTCTCTGCTCTTTTCTCTTCAGAGCGAGATCTATCTCTATTAATACGACTCAACCTAGGCTTGTGTAGAGATTTGACTTTAAACTTCTTTAATTTGATAAGGTTATCTTTACAGTTTTTTTCTAAGATTTCTGCTAACGCTGTATTCATATTATCTTGTTCTAATATTGAGTATATTTCAGATACTCTAATATTACTTAAAGCTTTAAGCTTAAGAACCTCTATTTCTACGCAAGAATACCGAGGTGATATCTCGTCATTATCAATACTCTCTTTAATTTTCTCTAAACGTTTAATGACTTCAGCTGTTTCACCATAGTGGTTCTTATCAAATGGCAGAGCTTTTTCAGAACAAACAAATTTTTCATCTACAGCATTTTCAAGAGCTCTATCAACCCATCCACCTTCATATGACTCATCAAATGTAGAATCAGTTAGTAATCGACCAATATTGTATCCAAATTTCATAAAGAAACTATTATCAATCTCCTTATTAAATATTGCTGAAACATGAGATGCAGAGACAGGCTCACCCATTTCTGCTGTAAGTAGATCTGCAGCAGAGAATGCATAACACCAACCTATACCATCTTGATTACGTGGCGTTGAAAAGTGTTTCTTTATCTCTGGCTTCATCTTATCTCTAATATCTATATCTGAACATTCAGACTTAGGTATTCTGAGATCAACTCCCCACGAGGAAAGAGATAGATTAAAAAGAATTGTGGAAATTGCGAGGTAATTTTTCATAAACCTTCATCGGAAATTCATTGCTATTACTTAAGCGAATACCTCTAAATGTCAGATATCATTGGAGCTCAATTTCCATAACGACATCACGATCCAAGTCGTGAGTAAGAGTGTAAGGTATTTTCATTTTCTTTAATAATCTCTCATAGAGTCTCTTATGTGACTTAGAAGTGAAGACATAAACACTGTCTACTTTGTCTTGAGATTGGAATGATGAGAATAACTGACCTAAAAGTTCATCACTAAGCTTTCGATCTCCTAACTTCTCATCTACTGTAAAACGTACAACCTCTCCTATCTTCTTTCCTTTCTCTCGCTCAACTCTAATACCAGTAGCCTTTTCAAATGGAAGGAGTTCATTAATGTCACTTGAATTTACAAATGCAAGTCCACCACGCATAGAGTCTGCTTTATTCTTTTCAGTACTTACAAATAGAGTCGTTCTATACTCCATTTCTTCACTACTCTTAATAAAGTCTTTTACTTCTTGATCACTAAGATTGAGTCTTTTCCTATAAGTATCAGATACAAAGCCCCAGTATTTAGAGCTGATATTTGATACCTCTTCTTTTGGTCCATTCAGATTAAGAACGTAGTAGTCACCCTTTTTAGAAGAAAGTTTGAAACCAGCCTCTCCATAAGTACTATTGTCCATTTCTTTTTTAGATAGATAATAGGTCAATTCATTATAGTCTTTAACATGATAAAGAGAATCTTTATCACTAAAGCCTTTACTAACTTTAAGGCCATCCACTATTCCTTTAAACGTAGAGACTCCTGCTAGTGAAGTCTCAGCAGCAAGAAGTAATACATCAGAGCTATAGTCTTGATTACATTCTATATATTTTTGATAATGAACAATATTATTAGACTCAATAAAATTATTTAATTTATTGTCACAGTCCTTTCTCTTATTTGAAAGCTCAAGAGAGTCTTTAACAAAGAAGCTTGTGCTAGCGGCACCTGAAGTTGCCTTTACTACACTTGCATAAAGCTCTTCTCTCATCCCCCACTTTAATAGCTTGGTTCCCTTCAGTCCCCATACCCCAATCCTAAACGCAGGTCCCGCCAAAAGAGGAGCGGCCACCAGCCCGACTTCGATACCAATATCTTTTAAACCTTCTTTATATATATAGTCTTTATTCTTACTATAGAAGTAACAAGCAAGCTCACTCTCCTCAGGATTCTTTATCACATGTTCCCAATCAAGTTCACTTAATAATTCAGAACTCAAACGGTCCAATGAAACTTCCCCTTCTAAAGTCTTAAAGAAGGACTTCAATCTCTGCTCTCGAAGCTCCTCTCTTGAGTCATTAGCAAAAGTGAAGTTTCGCTCATCTTCTCCAAACCTTAGATGAAGGTCTGAAATTCGATCCTGAGCCGAGCTAAGATAACTGGAATAAGTTTTAACAATTGCTGTTTTTAGATCTTTATCACTTACTGAGTCATCAAGAATAATTTCCTCAATATTTTTACTCGCAAGAATTGGTCTTTTAGCTAGCAGAGCCAACTTTACTTTTTGAAGCCTTCTTAATTTATCTTCATTATCAACTTGCATTGCGGGAGAACAAACCCGGTAACACATACTAAGTTTTTTTGAGTAAATATTAATCTCATTTGAGATTTTTCTTAGAGAATTATAATCTTTCTCTATTGCTTCATACTCTTTCTCATACCAATCTCTACTACTTGAATCATCTACATAGTCATCACGAAGAAATCGTAGCATTCCTTTATTATTATCAATCTCGGCTTTTAAAAATAGTTTTTTATCCTTTGCTTTTTTTAAAAGCCAAGACCATCTACTAAAAGAATCTGTACTAAAAGGGCTGCCTATCTTTATAGTACACTGATTATCTACTGCTCGAATGGACATACAGAGGTCTTCAAATTGATCAGCATATGATGATAAATTATAAGTTAAGATAAATATAAATAGATAGTAATGAAGCTTCATAAGAACTTATCGGCTAATTCTATCAAAAATTTATTTACAAAAAAATAAAACAATAATCATTGATCATGAACTGCGCAAAGCAAAAACATGGTCCATATGTCCCAGAAAAACAAACTGTTTGATTCACTAAAGCCAAAGTTAGACATCATTAAATTGACTAATTTGGTAAGGTTCCCTAATATTTAATATTAGAAATAGTTCACAATAAATCACAAATAGGAAGTTCACATGAAAAAATTAAGCATGTTCTTAATCTGCACGCTACTGTCTCAATTATCAATTGCTAATACAAACTACACAATTGGAACCGGCAGCCAAAGTGGTACTTACTATCCTCTTGGCGGAATGTTAGCGAAAGTCTGGGGAGAGAAGATTCCTAACTTTAATATGAGAGCTGAAGTAACTGCTGCTTCTGTTGAGAATACAATTAAAGTTTCAACTAATAAGCAACTTGCAGGAATTGCAATGGGCAACGTAGTTCTTCAAGCAAACGCAGGAAAGAAACCATTTCCTAGAAAAATGCCTATATCAGTTTTATTCGCACTCTACCCTAATGTTGTACAATTCATAGTTCCAGCAGATTCTAAAATCACAAAGCTTTCTGATCTAAAAGGAAAGAAAGTTTCTCTTGGAGCACCAGGCTCTGGGACTCGTGTAAGTGCTATTAACATTCTAAGCTCACTTGGTATAAATGAGAGTGATATTAAAGCTCAATCTCTAAACTATACTGCAACAACTAGAGCATTATCGAATAATCAAATTGATGCTGGTGTAATCGTTGGAAGTCTTTCAACTGGTGCTATTACAGAAGTTGCTCTAACACATAATATTCGTATCTTAAGTTTTTCAAAACAAGAAATTGAAAAAGTTATTGCTGATAACCCTTCTTATGAAGGTTTAAATGTTCCAGCAGGAAACTATAATAAAGTTCCGGCTTTTACTGCTCCAGCGGTATGGAATGTTCTAGTTGTAAATAAGACTCTTGATGAGAAGCTTGCTTATGAAATGACAAAAACAGCTTTTGAAAATATGAAACAAATTCAAAACGCTATTAATGATACAAAATTTACAACTATTGAAAATATGACAAAGCTAAAGGGCGCAGAACTTCACCCAGGAGCTCTTAAGTATAGAAATGAAAAACTAAAAACAAAGTAGAATTAAATGACTAAAGATAAATCTTTAAACTTTATCACACATAACTTCCTGCTATCAGTCTTCACGATAGCAGCGATTTGTTTATCAATATTTCAGGTTTGGTATGGAATTACAGCAGGACTATCTGCCCCAGTCTTTAGACCAATTCATGTTTCATGGGTTTTAGTTCTGGTATTTTTAGTAAAGCCAATGTTTGATAAAGATACTCATCCTAAACTCTATCTTCCAGGTAGATTCATGGATTTAGCTTTTTGTGCGGCAACTATATACTCTAGTATAAAGATAACGAACTTCAACTACGATGATATCTCATTTTTGATTGATGGACTTTCTAGAAATGACCTTATCGCAGGTTCGATTTTAATGATCCTTCTTCTAGAAGCTACTAGAAGAACTGTTGGATTCATTATGGTGGGAATTTCAGCGATCTTTCTAGTATATGCTCTTTATGGTGACATCTTACCTTCTTCATTTGCGAGTAAAGGGTTTACTCTAGAGGAAGTTATTAGATTCCATATATATTCTACTAATGGAGTATTTGGAGCTCCTTTAGCAATTGCAGCTGGCGTTGTTTTCATGTTTATTCTCTTTGGAGCATTTTTAAATGTTAGTGGTGCAGGAAAATTCTTTATCGATGCTTCTTTTGCAGCTGCAGGGAAATATAAAGGTGGACCAGCAAAAGCAAGTGTTCTTGCATCAGCAGCCCTAGGTTCAATCTCAGGATCTGCTATAGCAAACACAGTTACTACTGGTGCTTTCACAATTCCAATGATGAAAAAGCTAGGTTATAAGCCTGAGCAAGCTGCAGGAATTGAGGCTGCGGCATCAACAGGAGGACAGATTATGCCTCCAGTAATGGGTGCCGGTGCATTCGTAATGGCCCAGTTCACAGGCATTCCTTATAGTAATATTCTTCTTGTTTCCATTGCTCCAGCAATTCTATATTTTGCTTGTACGCTACTTTACGTTCACTTAATGGCCACAAAGCTAGGTTTAAGTGGGATGGATACTACAGAGAAGATTACTGTTGTACTAAAAAGAGGTTGGCATTTCTTACTACCTCTAATTTTACTGACATCATTACTCTTATTAAACTACTCACCAGTACTTGTAGGTATTGCAGGTTGTGCAGCTATCGTATGTGCAGCACTAATAAGAAAAGAAACAAGATTTGGTTTAAAGGTCTTTTTTCAGGCACTGAAAGAGGGAGCAAATATGACTCTTTCAATTTCTTGTGCTTGTGCTACGGCCGGTATAGTTGTTGGAGTTGTTGGTCAGACAGGTATTGGTCTTCAATTCACGCAATTTCTATTAGCTCTTTCAGGCGGTTACTTATGGTCTGTTTTAGCTTTAATTATGATTGCTGCAATTATTCTAGGAATGGGACTACCTGTTACAGCGGCCTATATTGTACTTTCAATAATGGCAGTTCCTGCATTAACAGACTTAGGACTATCAATCCTAACTGCACATATGATTGTCTTCTGGCTTTCACAAACTTCAAACGTTACTCCACCGATTGCACTTGCTGCATTTGCAGGAGCCGGAGTTGCTAATGCCTCCCCTATGAAGTCGGCAGTCCAAGCATTCAAACTTGCTCAAGGATTTTTCTTAATTCCATTAATGATGGCATTTTCAAACCTTGTTCTTGTAGAAGGTGAAAGTATGGTTGAGTTTGTTTTTGCAATTATATCAACAATAGCAATCATCATAGCTTTTGCAGGCTCTATTGAAGGACTTATTATCAATAAGCTTAATAAAATAGAGAGAGTAATACTGGCGATTTGTGGTGTCTCTGCAGTATTTACGACAGAATCAATGAGAGCAGTAGCAGTTGTTCTCATTATATCGACAGTAATGCTTAACTACTTTAAAGGTAGAAAAATAAACGCAGTTGAAGCCTAATATAAGTGGCCAGTAAATCTACTGGCCTTCTTGAATCTTCAAAGTATCTCTAAAATAGATTTATATTAAAATAAGACCACCTAAAAAAGGTGGTCTTAAGTACGTATTATACTACTTTTATAATATAAGAATGAAGAAAGTACCCTACTCCTAAAAGAAAGATACCAATTGAATAACAAGTCCAAAAACTTAAATCAAATTTCTGTGCAAGTAAGAATGGTACAAAAAATAATAATGAAACAGGAATTGCTACAAATACACTCTTAGCATACTCAACAGATTGCTCACTATCTCCCCACTCAAGGTGTGAGAAAGCAAGTGCTAATAAAGTAGTTAAAGGAAGTGCCGTAATAAATCCAGCTAATCCTGTTTTCTTACCAGAAAGCCATGAAACAAAACTAATTAAAATTGCAGCCACAGCTGTTTTACCAATTGCTAGCCACATACTACTTACCTGTAAAGTTAGCAGCGACAAAGTCACCACTAAGAGTTAAAAAGATATATAACTTCTTTCCCTTCTTTCCTTCTTCGTTAGAAAAAGTCAGAAGCCATTCAGTCTTTCCATTAAATTTCTTCTTAACAGAAGAATCTAGCTTAGAGTTCTTCCAGCTGCTATCTATCTTCTTACTTGAAATAAGTCTTTCAATATTCTCTTTTGCATTCTTTGTAGCTTGTTCCTTAGAAACCTCTTTCACTTTATGTGAATGAGTGTGTCCACCATGAGAGTGACTACTTCCATGATCGTGTCCTCCGCTTCCAAAAGTATTGGCCGACAGAGTAAGTGCTATTAATAAAGTTAAAGTTTTCATAAATCTCCTAAATATTATCGTGTTTGTTAGTTTTATTTTGCTTATCTTTTTCAAGGTCTAAATGGTGATGAATATGACTATCTTTAGGAAATCCAAATTCATCAGGGTTACTATTGTGTAAATATCCATGTATCTGCATTAGAAATAACAATGAACCTGCTATAACTAAACCATCATTAGCAACCTTAGATATTATAGTGAATGCTTTTATTTTTCTTAGCTGAGTAAGAACAAAAAGCATTACAACAAGTGCACATATTTGACCTAGCTCAACTCCAACATTAAAAGATATGATACGCATTAGCATACCAGCACCTTTCTCCCCTAAAGGCAATTGCTGTAACCTTGTCGATAAACCAAAGCCATGAATGAGTCCAAAAATGAATACCATCACTAAAAGATTTGGTGACTTTTTAAACCCTAAATAGCTTTTAAATCTTCCATTATTATCAAACCCTTTATAACAAACACTCAGTGCTATAACGGCATCTACTAACCAGTAATTTGCAGTGATGCTCATAAAGGTTGCAAAGATTAAAGTTATACTGTGACCTAGTGTAAAAACACTAATAAATTTTACAATATCTTTGAATCCAGTCAAAAAGAAGATCACTCCAAATAGAAAAAGTAAGTGATCATATCCAGTAATCATGTGTTCTGCGCCAAGCCAGATATATTGAAGGTAACCGCCTTCAATCATCGCTTGTTTTGTACTTTCACTAATACCGTGAGCAAATGAGCTTGCAGTGAGTATAAGTGATGATAAGCCAAGTAATAGCTTAAACATATATTCTCCAATGTTTATTGATTAATTTAATTTTTTTAAGTTACTAGTCTTAAACAATTGGAGGTCTAAAAATTTCGAGAGTGTGCTTTGTTGAAAGATAGATTGTACTAGAGAATGTTTGCTTATTATAATATGACAATTCAAAAGCTATCTCTGAAGAACTGATAGTATGAAACTTCAACACTTCAAATTGAGTTACTTTTGTATGTTCATGCTTATGTTCGTGCTCTTTACCGTCTTTTGAATGCTTATGGGTATGATTATGTGGCACAAAATCATCATCAATATTATCGTGATGTGTTCTATTAAAAGATTCAAATTGTTGAATATGATCTCCAATGTCCACTTTACTTATATGAGTACTACTAAAGCTTAAAGCAAGTACTCCCTGTAATATGAAAATGAGAAAAGTATTAAAAATAGAAATCATTACATAAGAGTATAGGAGTTTTAATAATAGTTAAAGTGACAACGCCCAGTATAATTTTTCTAAAAAAATATAGCTATTTTGATCATTAAACAATAAACTTTTACTAAACATATTACGTTAATTAAAAATGGATACGTTATGAACAAAATCTTAATTTCTTTCTTCTTATTACTTGTAAGTGCTAATAGCTTTGCTTTAATAACTGATAAACTGGGTATTTATGGAAAGATTGCACTCCTCTCAGCTGTAGACTTTGATGAAGGCTCTCAGGCGCTTGGAGATAACTCTTCGAGACTTGGTATAACTTATAACGAAGAAGAGATCATGGAAGGTTGGACTGCCTCACTACGTGCAGAATGGTCTATCAATACAAATAGAAATAATAGTGGTTTTGGCTCTTCAAACTTTGAAGGAAAGCAATATGATGTCGTTTCAAATAGTGGACCTTTTGGAAATCGTCTAGGATATCTAAGTTTAAACAATAAAGACCTTACAATTTCAGCGGGGAAAATGTGGTCAATCTTCTACGACGTAGCTGAATATACTGACTTATTTTTTACGGATGGTGCAAGAGCTTCATCAGCCTACACAGCGACAGGTGAAGTTGATGGTACATATAGAGCATCAGAAGTTATTCAACTAAGATATAAATATGAAAATTTCCGCTTTGGGTTACAAACAAAGCTTACAGGAAAAGAAATGATCTCATATGACTTTGACGGAGATGGAACGGCAGACTCCTCTCTTGTCTATAAGCAAGCACAAGCTGCTTCTATTCAATATGTTAAAAATAAGTACACGTTAGGAATCTCAGCTTTAAATTTGATATTTGATAATAACGGCCAAAATGAATCTCAGTTAAGTATTTCTTACGGATTTAAATACAACTTCAGTAAGTTCTTTTTAAATGGAGTTTATACAAGGGCCAAAGACCTAGAGCTTACAAACGATAGTAGATTTGTTCACTCTGATGGAATTGAAGGTATTCTAGGATATAGACTGAAAGAAAACTCTAGAGTAATGCTTGGAGTAAATCACCAAACAAGATCTGAATCTGGAGACTTTAAGCTTCTTTATTACTACGCTTCATATTCTGTAGACATAAAGAGGCTAAACCTAGCAGCAGAATATATCCACGGAGACAGTAGAAATAATGACGGAAGTGATAACAAAGAACACAAACTTAAATTAGCGGCATCACTCTCTTTTTAATAGAGAGTCTGTCCTAAATCTAATAATAGTAAATAGAGCCTTAGATCAAATTCCATTTGGTGATAATCCTCCTGCATATAGACACAGAGATTATAAAAGGCCTTATTGTGCTCCTTTTCTTTAAAGTGAGCAAGTTCATGAACTACTAACATCCTAAGCATCTCTTCTGGAGCATTCTTTAGAGTTACAGAAACTCTTATCTCATGCTTACTCTTTAATTTTCCACCGTGATTTCGACTTACAAAAGTATGATTACCTAGTGCTCTTTGAACAATATCTTTTTGCTTTTCATAAATCACCTTACTCAGCTGAGGTGCCTTTTTCATATACTGTTGCTTTATTTCATTTGTGTATTGAAAGAGAAGCTTATCAGATGAAATAGTGTGAGGATGTGGATATTTAGCTACTAAGTAAGATCTTAGATTTCCAGATTTCGCCAAAGATTCAATCTGAGTTAATATCTCATCAGGGTAACCTTTAAAGTACTTTAATATATCCACGCCTAAATCCAATACCTTAGTTAACTAAATAGAAAAGTCTATATAGCTTTCTTAGCAAGAATCAGTTTACCTGTCAGTAAAGTTAAAGTACTTACAGACCTTTGCTTATTCTAATGTTAAAATATGTTTTTTAAAACATGATTACAAGGCAATAAAGATGACAATACAGCAACCAGAAAAACCTGAGAACTCATTTCGTATAACTCTTGAACTAGAAGATTCAGGACAAAAACTTGATACCGTTCTATTTGAAGCTTTGAAAGCTCAGGACGAAAACCTAGAACTTAAAGAGATTTCAAAAGGTCAGTTTAAAAAACTTTTTACTGAGAAAAAAGTCCTTATTAAAAATCAAAACGCAAAACTAAAATCTTCTATAAATAGTGGTACTACTTTTGTAGATATTCTTTTATCTAAATAGAAAAATGAAGGTGGGTCAAAGCGATGACCCACTTCTCCTCTCAACGAAAAAATCTTAAGTCTATTAAATCAGATTAAAATATATAAGAATAACTCAGACTAAAAGACTTAGAAGAAGTAACAGTTTTATACTTTGTATTATCACTAGATATTAAATTCTGCGTCTGTTCAGACTCCGTAGTACCAATTGATACTGATCCACTAAAAGAATGTCCTTTAGAATCACTTCCATAAGAGAAGTTAAATGTATTATCAAGTCTTGCTTCGTTCGTACCTTGGTAAGCTAGAACATTAAAAAGAATATTTCGATATAAGAAGAAACCATCCATCATGTATCGACCAGTGTATCCAAGCTTTAACTTTCCAAGCTTTGCTTCGGCCGTAAACTCTATCATTGATGGCGTCAATTCACCCGAATCACCAGCGTTCATTGCCTTAACGTTACGAACATATCCAACTTCAGTTCTAAAGACTTTATTTGAGTGACCTACACCTAGGCCTACTCTATCACCAGAGATCTCTCCATCTCCACTACCGCTTGCGTAAACAGCATTGGTCTTTGTTTCATAATCTGCTTTCTGATAGAAAAAACCATAATCTAAACCTAAATTAAAAGCAGTTCCAACAGTAAAACCTGTAACCGACGTCTCTGAAGTTGTATTAATATTAATAGCACTACCTCCAAGAGTTCCAGTCACATTTTGAGAATCCTCTGCATCAACTTTAAGTAATGAAATCCCTAATCCCTTAAATAATCCAAGACCAATGCTCATATTAGTTAATGATGAATCAGTTGTGTATTCTACAGTATTTCCTGGTTCAATAATTTTATCATTCTTACCACCAGATCCAGTTTCTGCAAAAATTTCGGTAGTAAGTCCACCGCCCTTACCTCCATAGAAAGCACTATAATTTATAATATCAATTGATGATTCAAAACTAGAGCCTGCTCCTAATGGGCCTGCAGATAAATCTGACTGCTCAATAGTTATTTGATCTTTTTTTACAAGAGCAGAGAAAGTTGCAGCGGTTCTTCCTGAGATAACACCAGGATTAGTTGACTGCATTTCTTTAAATATTGAAGCACTAGTCATACTTGCATAACTAGAAGGGACAACTAAGAAAGATAAGAGAACTGCTGAAATTCTAATCATAAAATATATTCCTTCGACTTAATGATAATCAAATCAAGTATACAATCTTTTAGTTTTGTTTAAGATATGGAAATAAGTTCTTGTAACTTAAGAAAAATTGAGGATATTAGGGCCAGAAGAACCTGGCCCTGTGGGTACTTTAATTATTACTTTATATATTTAGAAATAGTCTTCATTATAAGAGCTTGTCTTTCTTTTGAAGGCATCGCTAATACTTTATCATCTTCGGCCTGTGTAAAGTGCTTAGAAAATAACTTCACACCATCTACAGAGCCTCTAAGTTCTAGAGATTCTCTCTTTACTAGCTCTTTCCAAACAGCTCTTACATCACTCCAGTAACCTTGTGTCTTATCCCAGTACTTTAGCCCTGCAGACCAATCAAAATTCTTAATTCTCTTATAAGTATTTTGACCTACTTCTCTACTTAGAAGTTTCCCGTTAAATTTACCATTCTTTAAGTCACCTTCATGTTTGAAAGCTTTTTGCTCGTGGTACCAATTATTAGGAGTTACAATTAGAGTTTCTTTACCCATTAAAAGATTATAATCACTACGTACAGAGAACTCTCTTCTTGGAAGTGGACGAGACATCATATCACTATTAAAAAATGATGCTGACTCAAGATGGTTCCACTCACCAACTCCACTATATCTTGGAGAATCGTCTACTTGGAAAACATTCCAAACCCATTTTCCAGTATTCTCTTTTCCATTTACTGAGTTTGTATTCCACTTATTAGATCCCTGGTATAGAAATCTATCACGTCCTTCCCATTCCCAGTCTTGTCTCCAATGTTTAACAACTACTGGACCTTGAACCTCTCCATTCATTTTGAAATACATAACAATTATATGTTGTAATGAAATAAAGTCTTCGCGGTTTTCAATAACTTTTACTATTTCTGTAGCCTTTGAAAAGTAAGGAGTGTCCTTCTTCTTATCTGTATCCATAAGAAAGGCCTCTAAAAATTCAAAGCTCACTTCAAACTCTCCCTGCATAGCAAGAATCGCTCTTCTATCTCTCTCAAATTTAGAGATACTTTCTTCACGAATATCCTTCCACGTTTGAGGAATTGCAGAATCAAATTCAACTGCAGGGCCAACAGAGTTTCCACCTCTAGATCCAGAAACTAATCCACGTAAAAAATTATCATTTGAAGATGAGGCACAAGCTGTTGTACTCATAAACATTGAAATAAAAAGAATTGAAATTATTGATCTCACGTCCCTCTCCTAAAGTATAATAAATAAAATCAGCTATAAGGTTCACTCACCAAACTTAAGTTTGTCAATCATAACAAGCTTTTCTTAAAAGAATGTTAGATATTCACCATTCTTCTATAAAAAACTGATCTTTTACAGTAACACTAGAGTAGATGAATTTTATTAAAAACCAATGACTTAGATCAGGAGTATAATATGGCCCAATCAAAAACAATAAATAGACAAATAACTTTAGCGCAGAGACCCAAAGGAGCACCTGTTAATTCAGACTTCAAGCTTATTGAAACAGAAGTTCCTACTCCAGAGAAAGGACAAGTTCTTTTAAGAACAGTCTACCTTTCACTTGATCCTTACATGAGAGGAAGAATGAGTGATGCAGAGTCCTATGCAGCCCCTGTAGCTCTAGGAGATGTAATGGTTGGTGGAAGTGTTTGCAAAGTTGAGAAGTCATTAAATGACAACTTTCAAGAAGGAGACCTCGTTGTAGCTTTTGGAGGTTGGCAAGATTACTTAATCTCTGATGGTGTAGGTTTACTTAAATTAAATAAAGGTATGCCTAAACCTTCTTACGCACTAGGTATAATGGGAATGCCAGGTTTAACAGCATTTATGGGATTACTAGAGATTGGAAACCCTAAAGAGGGAGAGACAGTCGTTGTTGCTGGTGCAACTGGTGCAGTAGGAAGTCTTGTTGCACAGATTGCTAAGATCAAAGGTTGTAAAGTTGTTGGTATCGCTGGCAGTGAAGAGAAGTGTAACTATGCAATTGAAAAACTTGGAGTTGATAGCTGTATTAATCATAAGAGTGAAACTTTTGAAAAAGAACTTGAAGCTGCTTGTTCAGAGGGAATAGATGTTTACTATGAGAATGTTGGTGGAAAAGTTTTTGATGCTGTTATGCCTCTTCTAAATACATGCGCTAGAATTCCACTATGTGGAATGATTTCTCAGTACAATGTAACAGAGCTTCCAGCAGGACCTGATCGCCTTTCACTTCTAATGGGAACTCTACTTAAAAAGAGAATCAAGATGCAAGGCTTTATAGTGTTTGATGACTTTGGTCACCGCTATGAGGAGTTCTCAACTCAAATGGGAGAATGGCTTGCAGAAGGGAAACTAAGTTACAAAGAAGACATGGTTAAAGGACTTGAGAATACTGTTGAAGCATTCAAAGGATTACTAGTTGGAAAGAATTTTGGAAAGCTAGTTGTTCAAGTAGGCCCAATAGATCTTTAGAAGAATTAGGATTGAGTGAAGTGATCTTTACTCAATCCTTAATATATAGATTAAAAGTTTTTAATCCTATCAACTAAACTTGGGTAATCAACAAACGGGTTACGATTTCCCTGAATTTTCATAATACGAGTATTACGATTTCTGTCTTTATCATCAACAGGATCTTCTCTATGCCACTTCTTTAAAAAGTATTCCTGAGTATCATTAATTTTCTTTTTATACCTTACTGAAAAATAAAATAGAGCTCTTGCAATATTTCCTCGAATCTTCTTAGGCGGCTCATAATGTTCGTTAGAACTACTTGCGACATAATCAGGGGTATCAACAAGTAATCCCAGGCCAGCATTCTCACAATGCCCATGAGTATTAAAGTAAGACTCAACCTCTCCAAAGTTAAAATTTGATCTGGCGTGATTAGCTTTAGAGTTTGCAATGAAAAGGTGGTGAAGATCCCCTTTTTGAAGATACTTACCAAATTCCTTACTAAACTTACTCTGAGGCCATGAGTGTTCTATATTCGTCTTGCTTCCTCTAGGTAAACTCTCAGGACCAGCATTATTGAAAAACTTCTTTTCACAATATACGTCTTCAATAAAGTATCGCCCTTTTTTATCCTGCTCTAAATAAACATCAGTATAAAGAAACCACTTAGCTTCTCTATACTCATTTTCAATTTGCGCCTTAGAAGAGATCAGCTGTAACTCCTGCTTCAATTCATAATCAGTGAGTGTGCCAGTTAAGATGTTCAACTCTCCACTTGTGTAGAATGAGTTTGCATAAGTAGATGTACATAGGACTAAAAGTATTAATATTTTCATGCCCTACTCTTAACAAAGATAACTCTCTTTGAAATGAGTAATGTTCCTTTTATACACTGTTATTTTATCCAATTAAGTAACCTTGAGCCTCAAGAAAAATCTTATTAACTAGACTGTATTAATAGATACTTAAAGGTACTACATCCACGGTTCTGAGGCATATAGAAGCGGAAGCTTAAGAAAACCTGACAAATAACCTACTGAAATTACGCACTTCTTAGTTTTTACTCTATAAAGTCATTATAATTATTCAAAAGACCCCGATAAGGAGTTGATATATATGATAAGTAAAGAAATTAAAAACATATTCTTAACTTTCTTAACCCTCACTCTTCTTTCGTGCGGAGTGCAAAATGGTGAGGAGGATATTGAGTCAACACAAAGTGACCCAATTAACACGACACCAGTGCAGGAAGTATCTATTTATCAAATTAATCAACCTGTAGACGGAACCTATGGTGAGAGTGCTGAGCTAATCTTCCAAGTTATTTATGAAGAAGTTGTATCAGTCACAGGTACCCCAAAGTTAAATTTAAATATTGGAGGTACAGTTGTTGAGGCCTCATACTTTCAAGGAACAGGCACAAATGGAATTGAATTTAAATACACTATTACTTCAGGATTAAATGATAGTGACGGAATCTCCCTCTCTTCAGCAAATATAAATTTAGACGGTGGTACTATTCAAAACTCAGAAGGAACCTCCGCCGAATTAACAGTATTTGAAAATATGGGAGTATTAAATAATATTTTAGTAGATACTTCATCAACTCCTCCAGATAAGGTTTTAGGAGTAACGACTGCACCTACAGCGAGTAATAGTTCCCTAGGTGTTACATGGACAGTTCCAAATAATAATGGAACACCTATTGAAAGCTATACCATTCAATACAGAGAGCAGGGAACATCAAGTTGGATTAACTCTAGCTCAAGTACCAATTCAAAAAACCTTTCTGGCTTAAGCTCAGGTGTTACTTATGAAATACGTGTAGCTTCAAGTAACGGAACCCTTGGCCCTTACTCAGATATTGTAAACGCTGAGATCTTTGACATCCTCTCTCTCAACCCTATTGCATGGTTAAGTGCAACAGATGTAACAAACGGAGGAGTTGAACCATCTGATGGAGATAAAATTGATCAATGGGAAGACTTGACTGGTCTTGCAACTGCTGCAACAGAAGCTAGTGAGTCTAAACAACCAGTTTATCATGCCAATGTATTTAACGGTCTCCCTGCAATTCGCTTTGATAATTTAGACAGAGGGTTAGAAGGAACATTTGTTCGAACAAACAATGATGGACTTACAATTATCACTGTAGGAAAGATGGACACAAATACTACAAGAAAATGCTTTTTTGAATTCTACCAGGAAGGATCTGCAGATAGTGGATCTAATGCCAGGAGAGGATTCTTTTTTACGAATGGATACAATGCTGCAGGAACTAACTACTACCTAGATGATACGAGCTTTAATATATGGACTGCAACAGACTCTGGTACTCAATCATCCCAGTGGGAAAATGGCACTAACGTATATACAGACATTAACAACTACTTTCCAAGAACTGACTTTCTAGGAAACGGTATCTATGTACTTGGTGATGATAAAACTGGCGGCGATAGACTCAATGGTTACATTGGAGAATTTCTGGTCTTCGATAAAATACTTACAGATTCTGAACGTACAAAAGTAGAAACTTACCTCAAAAATAAATGGGGACTGTAGAAGATTCTAGAATTCGAAAGTCAACTTTGATATAATCATCTAAATACACTTTTCTCTTTAAGCAAGGAACCATCTTGAAATTACTTATAAAGTGTTTAAGTACACTCTCTATGCTGTTAATCGCGGCCATGATGCTTTATGGAGCTTATAACCATGTTGCTAATCCTTCATTCTATAATGGCTTTATTCCAAATTTCTTTCCTAAATTAATAGTTAATTATGCTTCCGCACTTGTAGAACTAATCATAGGAATCTTAATTTTAATTCCACACTATAGAAAATTAGGCTCTCTATACTTTATTGCTTTAATGATAGCTTTCATTCCTATTCATATATGGGATCTACTTAAAGATGTTCCAGCAATAGGAAGTAAAAGAGCTGCAATAATAAGAATTGCTGTGCAGTTTATCTTTATTGCCATGGGGTATTTTGTTTTAAAAAAATCTAAAAAAAACTAAAGGATATACAATGAATGAACTGAATAAAGATTTAAGTAAGTACCAGGCTCTCATATTTGATTTAGATGGTACTTTACTCGACTCTATGCCTCTTCACAATAAAGCATGGATAGATGCTTTCGCTGCAAATGGAGTAGTTATAAGCGAAGAGTTTCTAATGGAAACAGCAGGGATGGCCAGTCAAAGAATCGTAACAATTGTAAATGAAAGGTTCAATAAAGACTTAGATCCTAAATTAGTAGCTAATCAAAAAAGACAAATGTATTTAAAGACCCTTGGACAAGTTGAAGTGGTACAACCAGTACTCTCAATTATTAAGCATTATCACAATAAACTACCTCTTGGAGTTATAACTGGTGGAAGTCATGAAGTAGTTGATCAACTCCTACCTATTTTGAAACTTGACCATTACTTTGATTCAATTATTTGTGCTGATGATACTAAACTTGGAAAAGATAGTACTGAACCATATGAGCTAATGGGAAAACAGTTAGATGTAGATCCTTCAAAATGTATTTTCTTTGATGATGGAGATGTAGGCTTAAAAGGTGCACAGCTAGCAGGTATGGCCACTGTGCACGTTGATATTAATCAACCAAATATCTTTGTTAACTACTAAGTAAACAACTACGGCAATATTCTTTGTCCATTTAGTCTTTGCATATCTGCGGCTAAAACATCTGCAATAGATCTATATCTAGCATGCCATAGCCCATCCGCACCATTTCTCTCGCTATGAGATATAGACTTTAACATTATTCTTAATACATTATCGTCAGCGAGAGCAAGGGCCGCGTCCAAATAGCCATGTGTAACACTTGACCAGTCACCACCATCATCTGTCCCCTCTCCTGCAATATTATGAGCACAGCTAGTTTCAGTTAAGAACACAGGAATTGTATTTACTATTCTTCTAATAACATCTTCTGAGACATAACCCTCTCTCCATAAGACATAAAGAAAGTGAACATCATATGAACCATGATTGACGTCTTCTACTTCTCTATATTCACCACTTGCAAATTGTAAGTAATTCCATTCATAGTAGTTTCCAACTTTTCTAAAGTTTCTTAATAAGTAATCCCTTATTAACAATGCCTTTTCTAGAAGCTTTGTATCTTTGGTATATTTATAAATTAGTATTGCGGCCTCAGCAGCGACAGCATTATGATTGAAAGGAACAGGGTTAGACCATAGGTTTCCTTTACTTCCAGTATTTGGATAATAATATGCTCCATCAATTGTAGGACTTGAGTAACGATTGATTACATAATTACTATCAAAGTCTTTAATAATATTTCCACAGATGACAGGGTACTCGTCAACATCATACCCACTAATTCTATTCACTTTTATATAATCAACCACCATCATAATATGACGACAAATATTACCATTCTCTAATATCTCTGCTCTGTTATCACTTCCACCACTACCGTAATCTCTTGACCATCCTTTAAGAGGAACAAAAGGAGATTCCATGAACACAGAATCAGGCCCTGCTTTATAAGTAAGGTAAGCAAGTTCACCACGCTCATATTTTTTCTCATCAGTATGATCAAACATAAACTGAATGGTTTTATCTGCCCTATCTAGCCAGATTTTATCTTGAGTAAGCTTATGCATACTTATGTAAAAACTTATCCAATTTGTAGTATCAAATGAAAATTTATTCCCTAGAGAGTTTTCATCACTAAGAGTTGGTAATCGACTATCATTATATTGAGAGTTAAATTTATCAGTTAGCTTTTGAGCACTATTTAGATAGAGTTCAGTTGTATATGAAGTTGAAGAAGGTGGAATTGTATCAGTGACTAAAGTTCCAGAGTCTACTGGATCAACACTTGGAGCAGGAGATTCAACTACTGATGATTCAGCTGTTTTATGAATTTCAATTCCGTTAAGCATTGGATTTTGAACACCTGCGATAAAATCAATATTTAAAACACCATCTTGAACAGTAATATCACTTAGTGTCTTTAATAGTGCTTGGTTAGTCCCCCCAGACTCTTTAAAGATATCAATACGATTAATGAGATTACCTTCAGCATTTACATCGAAAATTCTTTGACCTATTCCAGAAATAGCAGGCCCTGTTTCAGCGAAGTGTAATACTATTGTATAAACGCCATTGTCGACAGGAACCTTATATTCAAAATTCCCCCATCTCTCTGTTTGATAGAGAGTATCATGCACAGTTCCACTAACAGAGATCGATGAGCCTCTATTTACAGCACTGCCCCCTAAAACATTCTTATCTGCTTGCCATAGGTTCCCACCTATATCAGTGTAAGCAACTTCACTTCCAGAGCTTATATAAACAGATGAAAGGTAAGAAGATGAAGAAGACACTATCTCTTCAACAGTTTCTGTAGGAGTTATCACTTCAGGACTTATATCAGCAAGGGATGATGGCGATGTTGCTTCTCCAAACATTGGATGCATAACACCTGCAGTAATAGGATCTCCTGTAAGATAGACTATTTGAGGGTTACTTCCTCCATCACACTCTATCTTATCCGACGGTATCTTTGACTGACCATTGAACGTAGAATTATAAACATATACTTTAATGGTATCACAGCGATAGCTCCAAAGAATTGCACCTGAGGAGTTGTCAATTTGTGAATTTACAATAAAATGAGGTCCTTCATTCCAATACCTCAATGCCCTATTCCCCGATCCCTCAATATTAACTCTAACAAGTTGCGAGGTCTGAGCTTTATTATCTATAGCACCATCAGCGTTCCAGCTCTTAATAGTCAGGTCTTCTGCATAGAATGCTCTACCTTGATCAACATCAATTCCATCATAGTTTGTAACACCATAAGATACCCAGCTAGGCCAGTTAGGCTCGATGTATACGTTTGACATATAAATATCAGCATTGGCATTTGTAAATTGAAAAGCTGCACCATATGGATCACGAGAAAATAAATCCTTTACAGTAGTATTTACAATCCCAATTTTAGTGCCTGAGAACGATACTGAGTACTTTGCAGCAGACATATTTGCACTAGTAACAAATAGATCAGAGTTAACATTGTATCTTGCAGTATGTATTCCTGTTAATTGATTAACACCATCAAATTCATTCGATATCCATTCATTTACAGATGGAGAATCAGTAGATGTTTCCTCAACAACAGTTTCTGTCTCTGGAACTATTGAGCTCTGAGAAACTTGATGAATTTCGATAGCATTAACCATTGGATTTTGAACTTGAGAGATAAAATCAATATTTAGAAGACCGTTACTAACAGTTACATCACTCACGACTTTTACTAGAGCACGATTTGATCCACCAGCTTCTCTATATATATCAATATTAGAAAGAGACTTATCTCCAATATTTACAGAGAAAACCCTCTGCCCAGAAGAAGTAATAGAGTGTGTTTCTGCAAAATGTAATTTTACAATATAAGTTCCATTTTCAGCAGGGAGCTCATATTCAATATTACCCCATCTCTCAGTCTGATATAGGCGATCGCTATCTGTACCTATAATTGAAAGTAGTAATCCTCTATCAACAATACTCCCACCTAGAGAATTTATATCGGCCTCCCAAACAATTCCGTCTGAGTCGATATAAGGGATTAAACTTCCAGCTTCTATATAGGTTGAAGATAAGTAATTTGTTTCTATAATTTCTACAGTTTCAGAATCATCCGGAGTTTCAGTATCTGAAACTTCTTCAACAGGTACTTCGACCTCTGGGATGACTACTTCTGCTGAGTCATCTGTAGATACAGGATTATCAATAGTTTCAGGGACGTCTGCAACCTCTTCAGGAAGATCGACAGTCTCAGGTAAATCGACACTATCGTTAACTGTTTCCGTCGGCTCTGGAACAGTGTCTATAGCTTCACCTGTCTTATGTATTTCAATAGCATTAAGCATTGGATTTTGAACTTGAGAGATAAAATCAATATTAAGGATCCCATCATTAACTGTGATTCCGTTGATTGACTTTAAGAGGGCTTGATTAGACCCTCCTGCCTCATTAAAAATGTCTAGATTCTGAATAGACTTTCCTTCTGTATTAACAGTGAAAATTCTTTGATTAATATCACTAATAGAAGGTCCAGTTTCTGCGAAATGTAGGACAACTTTGTATGTTCCACTATCAACAGGGATTTTATATTCAAACTCTCCCCAGCGCTCTGTCTGATAGAGCTCACTATGAATGCCACCGTTTACCAAAATAGAAGAACCTCTATTTATTACACTACCACCTACTACATTCTTATCTGCTTCCCATACTATTTGATGAGAGTCCTTATAGTCTCTGATGCTTCCGACATTTATATATGTCGAATCAATTATATTACTGATTTCTGACTCAGGCTCTTTTTCAGTCTTCTGATTCTCTGGAACACATGAAACCAATAAAAAAAGAGACAATATAATATTAAGCATCTTAAAACTTTTGATATTTGCCTCCAAGGCCACACTATAAATTTTAATATATTTTTGAAAATAACTTGTAAGTACAGACAGTAAAATTACTACTATTAAATAATAGTATTATATCGACATATCAGTATAAAATATTTAGCTAATCCTAAAACACAAACATAAAAACCAGTAATTTTAAGCCCTTACAACAGAAACATATCTTAGCGGTTGATTAATTGCCACACTCTTCTAACTAAAAATTGTGGCACTCCCTTTTAAGTTATGTAGATTTGGAAGGTAAAAATAAGTTATATCATTAATTAGGATATAGAAGAATTGAGGTACTTTGAGAATCAAGTGTAATAAATTTCTTTATATTTAAATTTAAATTTATGAAAATAAAAAACATAATAAGTATTCATAGGCATATTTGTTAAAAAAAATAATCTATTTACCCAGTCGAAATTACCTATTAGAATAATTCCATGGCAAATAAATTTATAATAATTACTACAGTTTATTTATTATCTGCAGCTGTAAACGCAGCTTCATTCTACTCTTTTGTATATAGTATTAAAGAACAAGATACTTTTAGAAAAGTAATCACACGTTTCTCATTGCCAGGTACAGTAATCTCCGCAAAATCAAAGGGAGTCCAACGTACATTGAAGATGAATCCAAAAGTAAAGAATTGGAATAAATTAAAAGTTGGAAAAAAGATAAAGATTTACTTTGAGAAAAGTTCTTTCAATATGAAAGAGTACAAAGCCTATAAACGATCTTTAAGAGCAAGTAAGACTCAGAAAGCAAAAAGATCTGATAAACAAGTAAAAAGTAAATTTAAAGGATCTGTTCACTATATGACATCACTTGGTGTCTTAAGCCAGACTTCTGTTCAAAACAATTTAAGTTCTGAGTACTCTCAATATTCGCCTTACACTTTAGGTCTAACTGGATCTTACAGTCCTTCTATGAAAAGTTATTTCTTTTCAAGTGATCTCTACATTTCTGCAATAAATAGCGGTGCAAGTAATACAGGTGAAGACATAGAGGGAGTTAGCGATTTCGGTATATCAACATATATGCACAACGATGTTAAGAAATATAATTTTACATATTTTGGAGGATTCGAATACGAATCATTTCATTCATTTAGCACAAATAACTACGCAGCAACCGGTGGAGTCGTTTTTGATAAGACAGTTGCACTTTATGCAACTCTTGGAGTCTCTAAGAATTTTACAATAAATAATGTACAAATATTTACAAAGCTAACTTTATCAAAAAGTATAGCAGCGTCAACAACTCCCACTGTGGCATCCTCAGGAACACTAGAGTCATATAGTGGATTTAAGACAAATCTATATCTAAGTTACAATATTAATGAAAAATGGTATATCCACACCATGCTAAATCTACTAAAGATGAGTGGTTCAGACGAGCTAAGTATTAGCAAATATGGTGTAGGTTTTGGATATAACTTCTATTAAATCTCAACAAAACTATTACTTGTAGGAAGAATAAAATCAACATCTAACAAGCCTCTGACCCCCTCAGATGTTAACGTTGAAATATCTTCAGTTTTAAAAACAAAGTCTAAAACTCTAGAGTTTGAGGTATCGTCTAAATCATTTAATGATATCTTTCTGATCTGCCCTTTAAATTTACTAATATAAGTTGCGTGTGCTCCAACGACTGTCCAAGGAACACTTAGAGTATTAGCAGTAGCAACTGTTGACTCTAAAACATCATTGAAATAACACTTAACCTCTGTAGCAGAAACTGAAAACTTAAATGTCGCAAACTCCCCGTTCACAAGTCGACTCACATTAGAAGTAATATATGATCCCTCATATTTCAAAAGAGGTAGGCCACCAGAGTCAATATAAATGGAAGTGGTAGAACTATTCGTTGCAATAGGATAAGAATTACCACCTACAGAAGAGTTCCAAACTAATTCCAACTCTATTTCCCAGTTTGTACCAGTAGGTACCCAGGGACTATCTAATGTCCCGTAAGTGGTCGTTCCATCAAAATTTAAAGTGTATGAATTAGATAGATCTATTTCTCTATTAAATGTTGCTTCCCCCTTACAACCCGTAAGTAGAAAGAGAATACAAATAGTAAAAAGATAGCTACTTAGCTGCAAGTTCATAGAGTCTCCAGTTACAATATTAACATCAGCTACTTTTTTTATTTAACTTTATCTATACTCCCATTTAAAAAACAGGGTCTTAAAAAAATATAATAATGAGAATAGCCACTAATAATGCCCATAACCATTGGAGAAAGAAGTAACCTAAGTGTCGAGCCTAAGACTTGAAGTTAAAGAAAAGAGAGTACACAAGAAATTGGCAATATCAGGAAAAGCGATGCCATGTATCTACCCGAATATTGAAAGAACTTAGAATTGAGCTATAGTAAACTCTAACAGAAAGGATTATACCTTTTCAATTCTCACGTTTATTGTACGTGAAAGGGGTGATGCACATGTTAGGTTTAGTTATCAGAACTTCAACTAGGTCGTTTGCAGAGGAACTTACTTCATCGAGCAGCCCGCCTGGACTCTAATAATTAATTCAAAAAAATTTTCCGTTTTCTATATGGCCCTTAACTGGGCCTTTTTTATTAGAGAGAATTTAGGAGTTGCTGTAATTCATTTGTTGAAGAACAAAGCCATGTTGGCTTTAACTCTTTTAGCCTATCTTCAAGAGAAGGAATAAAGTGACCAGCTCCAGAAAAACCAATGACTTTCATATCTGCTTTCATAGCGGCCATAACTCCAGAAACACTATCTTCTACAACGATACAATCCTTAGGGTTAAAACCGCATACTGAAGCTGCATGAAGAAAAAGATCTGGCGAAGGCTTTGGGTTTGGAACTTGATCTGCACTAAAAACACTCTCTCCAAAATAAGAGCTTAACCCTGTTTTATGAAGAGCATCCTTTACATACTTAAGTGGACTATTAGAGGCGACACATTTCTCTAACTTAAGAGAAGACAATAAATTCGACATTCCCCTCACCTCTTCAAGATTCTTTGAAATCGCTTCATCTAATAACGCTCGACCTTCTTTATCAGCGCATGATGGCATTTTAGATAAGTTATCAACAACAACCTTTGCTGTTCTTCCTGTACCAATGAAGGTTTCTTTAAATTCATTTTCTGAATAAACAACACCATGAGTGGCCCAGTAGTTAGTGAAAACTTTTGTAGCTATAACTTCACTATCAACTAGAGTTCCATCGCAATCAAAAATAACTAATTTACTCATATTAATACCTAATTTAAAAATTTAAATAATTTTTTGAAAATAGAAGGAGATTTCTTTATCTCTACAGCTTTTTCTATATTTGTATTTTTCTTTTGAACTTTAGACTTCTTAGTTCGGGTCTTTTTCTCTTTTCTAGGATTTAAAAGGGCCTTTGAAGACATCTCTATAATAGGAGCCAACTTACTTTTCTTCTTATTAAACGTCGTAGGTAAAACATACCAATTCTCCATAGCTTTACCATTTAGCTGCCACGTAGAAATTTGATACTTCTCTAAAAATATCTTTTTGACTTCAAAGTCATCGATCTTAATAACAACTTTATCATCAGAAGATATAACGATATAGGGTTTATCTCTTAGATAGAAGGCTTCTAGGCCATAAACTTTTCGACAAGAAATATTAGATAGTTTGGATGTTTGTTTTTTTACGAATTGATATAGTTCACTCATCTATTCAATATATATAAAATTAGAGAGATGGTCTATGAATCATAGTCTTAGGTTATACAAACCTAGTACATCCTTTTGGAGTACTAGGGAAATATAAGATTTTCTAGAGTTTAAACCAATCGTCTTTACAGCTGATAAGTTTATCGTACTTAAGAACACAGCTAGTGAAACGCTCTTCACCATAAGCTCCAACATAGAACTCTACAACAGTGTAAATACTAGCTTTAGTTACATTTTCAACTTCAACATAACCAGAGAAAGTTAGGCTATTTTCAAGCTTTTCAACAAGTTCTTGATTTGAAGCAAGAGTTAGATTTGATGTTAATAAAAGAAGTGTTAATAGAACAAATTTCATATAGATCTCACAGTTATAAGTTTATTTTACAACTACGTTCATATAGAGGCTTTGGCCATTTCAGTGTAATAGTTTCTTACCAGTGTCGTAGTAAAAGTTCCAAATGACACAAGAGTCCCTAATGAAAAATATAAGCATGTCTAACTTTATCTTAGCTAAACCACTGAAAAGAAGCATACATCAAGAAAAACATATCATATGTAAAATCAATAACTTAAAAATGTGAGTTAGGAATTGATTAGGAGATACCAATGACTAATTTGATGAGAAAGCAACCTACAACTCAATAATTATAAACACTTAACACATCCCTTCAGTTATGAGTAACCAAAATCTCTTTTCCATCCACTAACAAAATGCTAACATCACGCGAATTTAACCCTGCACAAATATAGATATAGGAATATGATGAGTAGAAAGCTACTTCTAGGATTAGATATTGGAGGCTCAAAGATTGAAGCACGTCTGTGTGAAGTCATCTATGATGAGTCAGGCCAGTACCAATTTTACAATAGAACAAAAGAGCTGAATTCACTAAACTCTCTAGCCGTATCTAGAATCCCAACACAAAGAGACCTAGGCCATGACAATGTGATGAGCCGTTTAAAGGAATTAATTAAGCAAGTTTGCGTAGACGCTAATGTTGAACTTAATGACTTAAGTGGTATAGGGATTGGACTACCTGGTAGTGTAGATCCAGAAACAGGAATAATGATAAATGGGAATTCTAAAATTTTCATTGATCAAGATATTCGAAAAGATATCCAAAGTATCTTTAGTATAGACATAGATATTCAGATCGCCAATGATGCAAACTGCTTTGCCCTGGCCGAATCAATTTGTGGCGCAGGTAAAGAATACTTCCTAGAAACAGGAGTTAACTATTCAGGTCAGATTGGTCTTGGAATTATTCTTGGAACAGGAACAGGTGGTGGTCTAATATATAAAGGAGACATCTTCTCTGGTAGAGACGGTGGTGCCTTAGAAGTAGGTCATAGTCTACTCGTTACAGATGGTTCTCCATGTTATTGTGGTAGAGCTGGATGTGCAGAAGAGTATTTGTCTGGACCAGCTATTCAGTCGTCTCACCCGGACAAACTTCCATCTTTAGAAATATTCAAAAGAGCTGAAGATGGTAATGATCTAGAATTACAAATCATAAACACTTATAAAGACCACCTAGTGAACTTCTTAACGAATCTTACAAATCTCTATAACCCACACTTTATGGTTTTAGGTGGTGGAGTAAGTAATCAAGACACTATCTACAATGGTCTAGAAGAGAGCATAAAAGAGAATTCTTTTCTTAAAGGTAAGTCTCCTAAAATATATAAACATCAAATCTCTGACTCAGCTGGAGTTCTAGGTGCGATTTTCTTACTTAAGGAGAAGTTAAACCTGTGAAAAAGCTAACCTTCACTCTACTAATACTCATGACACTTCAAGTGCATGCACAAACGCTTACGATTTGGACTTCTTCCGAGAATGTAAAAGCAGCAATAGCCACTCTTAGTTCAAAGTTTGAGCAAAAGTACGGTGTAAAGGTTCAAATTGATGTACTTAATAAAGACTTAACAACACAATTTAAAACTGCAGCGATGACTGGAAAAGGCCCAGATATACTCTGCTGGGCCCACGATGTTGTTGGCGAACTTGCAGAGAGTGGTCTGATAGAACCACTGGATCTTACAAAAGAGTTCAAATCAAACTTTATAGAAACAGCTATTAAAGCTTATACATATAAAGGTAAGATCTATGGTTACCCCTATGATATTGAGTCACTTGCATTAATTTACAATAAGGACTTAATAAAAAACCCACCATCAACTATGAAAGAGCTATTAAATTATGCTCAAGAAAATAATAATCCTAAGAAAAATCAATATTCATTCCTCTACGATATAAATAGCTTCTTCTTCTCCTTCCCTATTCTATCTTCAAACGGCGGTTATATATTTAAAGAAACAAAAGATGGTCTGAATATTAATGATATAGGTCTAGCAAATAACGGAGCAGTAAGAGCAGCAGATCTTTTACTACAACTAATAGATAAAAAGATAATTCCAGCATCCACAGATAGAAGTATCGCATTTAGTAAAATGAAAGAAGGAAAGCTCGCTATGACAATTGATGGTCCTTGGGCAATTGATGAGCTTAAAAAAAGTAAAATAAACTATGGAATAGCTACTATACCAAAAGTATTTGGAAACAAAGCAAGGCCTTTTGTGGGGACACATGGCTTTATAATTCGAAGGTCTAGTCAAAATAAAGATATTGCAAAAGAATTTATTGAAAATTACTTAGTGAGTAGAGATGGAATAATTTCTCTTTATAAGAAAGACCCTCGTGGTCCAAGTCGTAAAGATGCACTAACTTTCCTTTCAAAGACCAATCCAGATCTAGTTAGCTTTTTTCAAAGTGCTACAGATGGAGTTCCAATGCCAAATGTTCCCGAGATGGGTGCAGTATGGAGTGCAATGGGAAGTTCTCTAAATTTAATTTTCTCAGGGAGGTCAAAGGTTAAAGAATCTTTAGATCTTGCAGTAAAACAAATAAGAAATAGTGTTAAATCAAATCAGGAGTAAGAGTGAAAAAGTTTTTATTATTATTCATCCTATTAAATAGTGCTTACGCAGCATATATTCCAAATTCTTTTTATACTGACGACTCTAAGTACTACTTAAAGTTAAATAACGATGGGTTTAGACAGCTAGTAAGAATCAATAACAATGACTGCAATACTCTTGAAAGTGCATATGTTATCTTTAAATCTAACCAACAGAAAGTTGAGTTCACTAAAGTAAATAACCCACAGTCTAAAGGGTGGCCTTCAATTTACGGGATAACAAAAAGTAATTATTGCTGGCTAGAAGCTGAAGTTAAAAACTTAGATTTAAATACTCCTACAAAAAATCAATATGCGATAGAAGTAAACTCAAATAGCGAAACATTATATTTTCAAGGTCTAACAAACTCAGTTCTTCCTTCTAAGCGCTTTACGAAAGAGATAACGAGCTGGATACAACTTGGTGGTCACGGAGTAACTCCAGTTAATGGTGGTGGACACTTTTTTAAATTATGGGAACCAGTTGCCCAGGAAGTACACTTATTTACAAACGGTGATAGAAAATTCAAGCTTACTCCAGATCAACATGATGGAGACCAAAGAAGTCATGTGATTTATCTAAACACTACAGAAGACATTAATACTTACCACTATCAATTTATAAAAAATGGCGCATACGAGCAGCTCGAAGTTGCTAACAATAACCATCTAAGCCCTATTAAGATTGACCCTATGGCAAGAGAACTTACCTATGATGCTAAAGGCGGTAGGTTTAATGGTTATATCAATCCACGTGCAATTATTGAGAAAAATTCAGAGTATAAGTGGAAGTATGATTTTGAAATAAATAATCTTGTCTATAAAAGAGATGAATCTCATATCATATATCAATTATGGCCTCTGGCTTTTAATCCTAAAAAAGTAAATGGAAGATATGTTCCAGGTACGTTCAATGATATTACAGAGAAAATTGATTATCTAACTGAGCTTGGAGTAAATACAGTTGAATTTCTTCCGATCCATGAATCAAGATTTCATGGTTCATGGGGATATGCCATGGACTCTCTATTACTAATAGAGAAGAATCTTGGTGAGTCTAATGAGTTAAAAAGTATGGTAGATAAATTTCACAAGGAAAATATTAATGTTTTCTTTGATGTAGTTATTAATCATATTAACAATGATCTATTAAGAGACCCTCTTTCTGCGACAGTCAGTAAAACAAAGTTCTATGGTGGTAATACAGGTTGGGGCCCTAAGCCTCGTTTTAGTAGCGTAATGGTTCAAAAGTGGATTACAGATTCACTCTTAGCACTACAGAGAGATTTTCATGTCGATGGTTATAGATTCGATATGATTGAACATGTTTATCATAACTCAGAGCATGGCTATAAATTCATTCAAGACTTAAATACAATCTTAAAAAGTGAAAATCCGAACTTTCACTTATCTGCTGAGCAGTTACCCGATAATGTATGGGTAACATTTCCAATAGAGAATGGTGGACTAGGTTTTGATACTCAGTGGAATGATAAATTTAAAAATGCCTTTGAGTTAGAGTTTAATTCTTACCGTGAAAACAATAGAGTATATAACCCTACTCCACTAATAGATTCACTTCTTGGATATAGTGACCAAGGTAGAGAGCATTTTGGTGATCCAATGAGAACTGTTAACTATATTGGAAGTCATGACTTCATTGCTAATAAAGATCCAATCCTAAGACTAATATCAGGATATATTTCCTATGAACATGTAGATCACCTTCACTTTTATAGAGTTTCTCCACTTTCTGATCCCGAGAATACATACGAAAGGTTTAGAACTATCCATAACTCATTTACACATGGGTTCTTAAAACTGGCCTACGGTATCTTATTTACTAAACCAGGTTCAATGCTATTTTTCCAAGGTGAGGAAATGGCACAAGACTTAAACTTAGAAAATGAGTGGTCATACCTAACACCTCTAATGGGTAATACAACTCCTAGTAAGAATATGGATATGCATCGTTATATCTCTTCCCATAGACTACACTGGGAATATTTAAATCCTGAAGCGAGTGGAAGACTTGTTTTTTTAAGTGATGAAGAACGTGCATTATTTTCCGGTCATACGAAATTCTTCAAGAAGTTAATAAAGTTTAAAAAAGAAAATCCTCTTATCAATACAAGAGATGCTTATAACGTAAGAACTTATTTTGATAATAATCTCATTACATATGAAATTGGTTCTGACGATCAACATTATTTTGTAGTGGCAAATTTCACTAACGACTTAAGTGGTAGCTGGATAAATTTCCCAGGATATTCATCAGAATGGTGGTCAGAAATATACAATTCTTCTAGTAAAGAGTTTGGTGGTAAAAATCAAAACTTCCTAAATATTATTAGTAATGTTGGAGGTCGCAAAAACGTAATCAGATCAAAGGGTCCAAGTATTACAATTTTCAAAAAAGAGAGTACTGGGAAAGTAAATATTCCTCTATATTTGAGAACTGATCTTTCGAATTGGGAAGTCTTACCAACAAATGAACTCCTTCCTATCTCTGACAGAGAGGGTAATTTATATGGAACTAGCCTTACTGTAGATAAAGAACAAGAAATTGAATTTAAAATTGCTTCAAGTAATTGGGATATAGACTTAGGAGCCTCTAGTGCAAAAGACTATATTAGCTACAAGCCCTCACAAGGGAATGTAAAAGTTAAATTACAAAAAGGTACATATACATTTATTTTTAATATTAGAACTTTCCGTTATAGATTTGAGAAAACAAGGTAAATTATGAAAAACTTAGAAATTCCAACAGAATTAGCTCCGTTAAAAGAAATGGCCATGAACTACTACTGGAGTTGGACACACAACATCTGGCCTCTTTATGAAAAAGTGAACCCTACAGCTTGGAAAGAATCAGGTAACCCTGTACAGGCGTTACTTACAGCAAATCCAAAACACTTAAAGGATTTATCAGAAGATAAAGAATTTGTTGCTGAAGTAAATTCTGCAAATGAAACATTCTCTAGTTATATGAATGAATCTAATACTTGGTACAACGAAACCTATTCAGAGAAGAACAACCTCATTGCTTACTTCAGTGCTGAATTTGGTATTCATGAAGCCCTTCCAATTTACTCAGGAGGACTAGGTGTTCTATCTGGAGATCATATAAAGTCATCTTCTGACCTTGGTATCCCAATGGTATGTATTGGTTTATTCTATAAGAATGGATATTTCATCCAACAAATCGATAAAGATGGTAAACAAGTTGATGTTTATATCTTCAATGACCCTGAAGCGATGTCTTTAGAACTAGTAAAGAATGAAGATGGTTCTCCAAAACTTGTTAGTGTAGATCTTTGTGGAGAAGAAGTATTTATCCAAACTTGGAAAGCAGAAGTTGGTAGAAGTACTCTTTACCTACTAGATACAAATGTTGATAAAAATAGTGATATTCAAAAAGATCTAACTGCTAAGTTATATGGTGGTGACAGAGATATGAGAATATCTCAAGAGATTGTTCTTGGTATTGGTGGTATTAAAGTTATTAAGGCCTTAGATTTAAGACCAACTGCCTACCATATGAATGAAGGACACTCAGGATTCTTCCAACTAGAACGTGTTCTAAATGCAATGAAGACAAAGAATATTAATTTTGAAGAAGCAAAATTACTTTGCTCTACAAATTGTATCTTCACTACACATACTCCAGTTCCTGCAGGAAATGAGACATTTGATCTTCCTTTAATTCATAAGTATTTCTATAACTACGCAAAAGACCTTGGTATTTCATGGAATCGTTTCCTTGACCTAGGATTAGTAAGTAATAAAACAGATTGGAAATACTTTAGCCTTACAATCTTCGCTATAAATTTCTCAAGATTTCACAATGGTGTAAGTGAGCTACACGGTGATATCGCTAAGAAGATGTGGAAAGACCAATGGAAAGATGTTCCAGAAATTGATAACCCAATCACTTATATTACAAATGGTGTTCATGTTAAGACTTGGACATCTGATACTTTTAAAGAGGTATACGATAAAGAAATGGGTCCAAAGTGGATGAATAGCTTAAGTGATTCTAGCTACTGGGAAAAAGCGCTTCAAATTCCAAATGATACAATTAGAACTGCTAAGACATTTGAAAAGAATAGAATGATCACAATGGTAAGATCACTTCTAAAAGAACAATTAAAGAGAAATGGTGAGAGTGAAGAAGAGATCAACGACGTTGATAATTACTTAAACCCAAATGCCCTAACAATTGGTTTTGCAAGAAGGTTTGCTACTTACAAGAGAGCAACACTAATCTTTAAAGATGAAAAGAGACTGGCAAGTATTATTAACAACTCTACTTTACCAGTTCAATTTATCTTTGCCGGTAAAGCACACCCAGCAGATGTTCCAGGACAAAAGTTCATTGAAGATATTTACAAAATTTCACGTAAACCTGAGTTTAAAGGAAAAGTAATTATCCTTGAGAACTACGATATGAGTATTTCAAGACGTATGGTATCGGGAGTTGATGTTTGGCTTAATAACCCAAGACGTCCAATGGAAGCAAGTGGAACATCTGGACAGAAAGTACCACTAAACTTTGGACTAAACTTCAGTACACTAGATGGTTGGTGGCGTGAAGGATATAACGAGCAAAACGGTTGGACTATTGGCCTAGAGAAAGATTATCCATCAGATGAAATCCAAGATTTTGAAGATGCTAATGACTTCTACAAGACATTAGAAGAGACAATTCTACCTCTTTACTATAATGAGAAGGCAGAAAATGGATCTGATGCTTGGATGGAAAAGTCTAAAGAAAGTCTTATATCTAATATAGCAAAATATAGTACATTCAGAATGGTTCAAGACTATATGCAAAAGCTCTACGCTCCAGCAATCTCTTATGGGAAAAACTTCAGAGAAGAATACCAAAAAATTGCTGACTATATTACAACAAGACGTTTTCTTAAAAGAAACTGGAATTCAGTAACTGTTACAAGTTCTCACTTTAATGGAAGTGTAATTAAAGTTGACTCTGACTATGAGAACTATAAGAAAACCCCATCTCATCATACAAACTTCCCAGTAGAATCAACACTACCTGGAACAATACATGAATGTGTAGAGTCAGATATAGAACTATCTGTTTACCTTGGAGATATTAAGCCAGAAAATGTTTCGTGTGAGTTAGTTATCACATCAACACATGACAATAGTATTGAAGAGCAACAGTTTGACATGATTGAGACTCTTGATAATGGTATTTATAAATACAAAACGAATTTTAAATCTTCTGACAATAATGCCAAAAGATTACGTGTTAGATTTATTCCAACACAAGAAGGTCTAAATTCTAAATTTGAATTTAGAACGGTTACTTGGTTATAACTATCGATGAGATTTCCTAGACGAGCAGGAGTCCTAATTCACCTAACCGCACTCAGTAACGAGTACGGTATTGGTGACTTGGGACCATCTGCATATGACTTTATAGATAAATTGAAACAGTCCAAGCAGAGCTATTGGCAAATCCTCCCTATTACACAAGCTAATGTAGAGGGTTGCCCTTACTCTTCTTATAGTGCTTTTGGCGGATACGAATTATTAATTTCCCCAGAAAAGCTAGTTCAATATGGTTTACTAGCAGAGAGTAATCTTTCTAGATTCACAAGACCTGTATCGAAAGTAGACTTTTTAGAAGTATCAAAAGCAAAGAAAGAGATTTTAGATCTCGCCTACCAGTCATTTATAAAGTCACAAAGCTTTACTGAAGATTTTGAAATATTTAAAGCATCTTCAGGTTACTGGATAGAAGATTATGCTCTCTTTATGGCCCTTACAAATGAGTACGGAGTACCATGGACAAGTTGGCCAGAGCAATATCAATCATATAGTTGTGATAGCTTTCCAAGTAATATATTAGAGGCTAAGGAAAAAGAGTTATTTAAACAATTCATATTTCACAAACAATGGTTTGAGTTAAAAGAATACGCTAATAAATCCAATATAAAGATGATTGGAGATATCCCTATTTTTGTAGCTCATCACAGTATGGATGTTTGGCGCAATAGAGAACTCTTCAAGCTTGGAAACGATGGAAACCTCATTGTTGAAACTGGTGCACCTCCTGATGCTTTCAATGACCTAGGACAGAAGTGGAATAATCCAAACTACCACTGGGATAATATGAAAGCGAATGGCTTTAAGTGGTGGAATCAAAGAATTGCTTATATGCTTGATCTATTCGACATTATTAGAATTGATCATTTCATCGGATTCTATAATGTTTGGGAAATTTCTCACGTTGACCCTGACGCTAGAAATGGTCAATGGGTACGATCACCTGGTGATGAATTATTTCAATCACTAAAAAAGAATTTTCCAGATGTACCTTTTATAGCTGAAGATCTCGGCGAGATAAATGAAGGAACTATCCAACTTAGAGACAAGTATGACCTTCCGGGAATGAAAGTCATACAATTTGGTCTAGATAATAATCCTGATAACGTTCATCACTTCTCAAACATTAATGAGCACAGTGTGACTTATACTGGAACTCACGACAACAATACTCTCAATGGAAACCTTGATGATATTCTTGAAAGAAATAATGCTCATGAGCTAGATAATCTTAAGAACTTCTTAGGAAAAGATATTCCAAATACTGTTCATACAGAACTTTTAAAGCTTGCCTTTGAATCTGAGTCCAATACAGTGATTGTTCCAATTCAAGACTTAGTTGGAATGAGATCAGAAGGTCGTTTCAATACTCCTGGCACAGTCAAAGGAAATTGGAGCTGGCGTATAACTAATGATTTCAACCAAGAAGATGCCTTTACGGTACTGAAAGACTTAACTGTATCGTCACAAAGATCGGGAGAACTATAAGAAGATGATGAATAAACCTGTGCATCTATTTTTAGTCTCTCTACTCATTGTATTCGGGGCCTTAACAACATATTTCCAAACTTATAACCTGGACCTAGGTTATCAATTAATGATTTATGTAGCTGGGTTTATTACAATAGCGACAGGATTTATCTTTTTTAGAAAAGATACCGTTCACTTTAAGTTTATGTACCCGGGGCTATTAACTTTTCTTATCTTTATGGTAATTCCTATATTCTTTAGTTTATATGTGAGTTTTACTAATCTTAGTACAGGGCACTTTCTTTCAGAGAATCAGGTAAAATCGTTAATGCTTGAAGAAAGACATCTTGTTGATGATTCAAAAGTTGTTACCTTTAAGCTTTATAAAGGAGTGGATAATTACCTTATCTCTACACCTACCCTTGATGGACTCTCATTATTTAACATTGATAATGACACTGAGGTTAATCTTGTTTCTTCCAAAGACTTAAATGAAAATGACTTTAAAGAACTCTCAACTAAAGAGATCTTTTCGATTAGAGAAAAGCTTAGAAATATTTCTTTCTTAACAAGAGATGATATTAAGCTTAGTTATTATAGAGTCTCTAAGCTCGCTCAACTTAATCCTACATTTGTCACAAACTCAAAAGGTGAACTGATAAATACTAAAACAAGTCAGGTCTTCACTCCAAACTCTGAGACTGGATACTTCACTTCCTCAGATGGAAAGACAAAGCTGGCTCCAGGCTACTATGTAAATGTAGGGCTAAAAAACTTCTATTCAATATTTAAGAATGAAACTATTAAATCTTCCTTTTTAAAAGTTTGTCTTTGGACACTCATATGGGGAGTGAGTTCAGTATTTTTAAGTTTTAGTGCCGGAATGTTTTTAGCAATATTTCTAAATGACAAAAATCTAAAGTTAAAACCAGTTTATAGATCTCTACTTATTATTCCTTACTCAATTCCATTCTTTATATCTGTATTAATATTCAAAGGAATGCTTAATAAAGACTTTGGAATTATAAATGAATTCATCTCTAGTATGGGATTTGAAAAAGTTTCGTGGTTAGGTGACCCTATTATGGCCAAAGTCTCCGCCCTATTAGTAAACCTTTGGCTTGGCTTTCCTTATATGTTTCTTCTCATTACAGGAATCTTACAATCTATTCCTGCCTCTGTTTACGATGCGGCGAAACTTGATGGTGCCGGTGTATGGAGAACTTTTAAAAGTATCACTCTCCCACTTATTATGTCTTCTATTGCTCCGCTATTAATTGGAAGTTTTGCATTTAATTTAAATAATTTTGTGGGAATCTACCTTTTAACAGGTGGAGGACCTCCTATTCCTGGAGCGGTTACACCAGTAGGAGAAACAGATATTCTCATATCATATACATACCGACTTGCTTTTGAAGGTGCTGGTGGGCAGGACTTTGGACTAGCGAGTACAATTAGTTTATTTATCTTTTTAATCATAAGTATTCTGACACTAATAAACTTTCGTCTAAGTAATATGACTAAGGAAGAAGCATGAGCGATTCATTTGAAAATCAAAAATATATGATGAAACGCCTTGCTAAGAATTTGGCAATTATTTCTCTTATATTTATTGTGCTACTTCCAGTAATGTACATAGTCTCTATTTCTGTAAACCCTACAGGAAGTATTGGATCTAAGATGATTCCAGACAGTCTTACTTTAAACCACTGGTATTATATACTTGGTATTCCTTACACTGATACACATACAGGACAAGTCGTGAAATCGAGCTTTCCTATTCTAAAGTGGTTTTTTAATAGTATAAAGATTTCAATGATAACGAGTATTCTTATGCTCGCTCTATCTACGACTTCCGCCTATGCATTATCACGATTTAAGTTTAAAGGAAGAAATACATCTATCCTTGCTCTGATGATTATTCAGATGTTTCCAAATATCATGGCAATGGTTGCATTTTATTTGATGTTAGACTTCCTTGGAAAAATTGTACCAGGTCTTGGAACAGATTCTCATGGAGGACTTATTCTAGTCTACCTTGGTGGTACTCCATTCAATATATGGTTAATAAAGGGCTACTTTGACTCAATCCCAAAATCTATTGAAGAGTCTGCAAGATTAGATGGTTGTTCTAGATTTCAAACATTCTATAAAATCATATTACCACTGAGTACTCCGATTCTTGCAGTAGTTGGACTCTTAACATTTATAAATACTTTCTCTGATTTCATCCTACCTTCAATATTATTAAAGAGTCAGGACAACTTTACTTTTGCAGTGGGGATTCAAATATTTATCTCTGAAAGTTTCTCAAGTAGATGGGGACAGTTTGCTGCGGCCTGTATACTTGGAGCATTACCAATATCAGTAATCTTCTTCAGTATACATAAGTATATTATCTCAGGTCTTTCAGCTGGTGCTTCTAAAGGTTAAGGAAAGAGAACATTCTTTCCTGACTCCTTATTGAAGAAGTGAATATAATTTAAGTTAAATGTCAGAGGAACTGTAGTATCAATTTCTGGCATACAAAAGCCTGCAATATCACCAATACATTGAGTATTCCCAACCTTAAAGTTTATGTAGGCATTCTTTCCAAGAAGTTCGATAAACTCAACACAACCTTCAGAGCGCCACTCTTCCTGACCTTTTGCTTCAGAAATAAAGATATCACTAGGCCTTATCCCCATGACAAGCTCATCACCATCTTTAAGGTTCTCCCACTTAGATACAGGAAGTGGAAAATGAAACCCGTTTCCTAAATCAGTAACATAGAACTTCTCTGATTTTTCTTCAATTTTAACATTAAAGAAGTTCATTCCAGGATTACCAATAAAGTCTGCGACAAAGAGTGTTCTAGGAGTCTCATAGACTTCCATTGGAGATCCAACTTGCTCAATATTACCTTTATTTAAGATTACTAGTTTATCGGCGAGAGTCATCGCTTCTAATTGGTCATGAGTAACATAAACGGCCGTAGCTTTATTATTCTTATGGAAATGTTTTATTTCACTTCTCATTTTTGATCTAAGTTTTGCATCTAGATTTGAAAGTGGCTCATCATATAGAAAAATTGATGAGTTCTTAACAATTGCCCTTCCCATCGCAACTCTCTGTCTCTGTCCACCAGACAGTGCTCCAGGTTTACGCTCAAGGTAATCTTTTAAATCTAATATCTTTGCAGCTTCATCAATTCTCTGGTCTATCTCCTCAGGAGTAAGACCCGCTATTTTTAGTCCAAAAGACATATTTTCAAAAACAGTCATATGTGGATAAAGAGCATAGTCTTGAAACACCATGGCCACACCACGTTCTATAGGCTCAGACTTTGTATGGTCTGCACCATCGATAACAAGTGAACCTCCAGAGATATCTTCAAGGCCTGCAATCATCCTAAGCAAGGTAGACTTGCCACAGCCAGAAGGACCAACAAGAACAACAAATTCATCTTCATTAATATCAAGATTGATATTAGGAATTACTTCTGTTTTTCCATAGCACTTATTTATCTCTTTGAGTTCTATATGTTTCATAGATGTTTCCTAGTAAAATACTTCTGCTTGAATTCCAAAGTTAGACCCTGATGTCTCACCGCTATAAGCTGATGATCCAATAGACCCTCTATTTGAGCGACTCCAAAAAGTCTTAGTATAAAATGCTCTTATCACAGGTCTCGCCCATACGTTGTTGCTAAGAGCAATCTGTGGAGCAATTGTAAACCTAAAGAGCCTTCTATCTTCAACTCCATCTTTATCTACACTTGAATAGCCAAGCACTGCTGCTATTTGCTTATGTTCAGTGAAGAAGTAAACAGGTTGAACACCAACATTATACCAAACTTCTTTATTATTAGTCTCTTCTCCATTATCTCTCAACTCATAAGTCGCAGAGGCATGTAATCCAATCTTTTTAGAAACCCTATAGGTTAAATGATCTACGAGTCGGATACGTTTTTTATTTTTTTCATATTCGTGATCATTTGTTCCCTGCTCTAAAGGAGAAAAAGAGATATGGATATCTTCCATTACACCACGTCCATAAATCATTGCGAAGTGATTGAACCCACCGTCAAGGCCTCGACTAAAAAGAGCACCAGCAACTTGCCCACTTTGATCTCCAAGACTTTTGCCATCAGCAGTAGCAATCCCTTCACTTGTCCACGCATGACCAAACCAGAGCTTCAAAGAGACTTTATCAGTAATTTTAATGTCATTTAATCTAGCATCTAGAAGTGTAAGTGAAACTTTACCATTGTCTGTATCATCACTTGAAGTTTGCTTTAAAAATGCTAAAGCAAGCTTAGACTTACCAAGTGGTATATTCCCTAGCCCTCCACCATTTGCACTAGCATCAGCAAAATAATAGAAGTCATTCATATAAACATCATTATCGCGGTAAAATCTATTCCCGGCCCAGTAAGTCAGTGGAGAATCGTCAACATTTCCACCTTCTATGAAAGCTTCACGTAGTTGAAATCCATTCCCGCCGTTTAGGTTCTCCCAGTTAGTATCACCATTTGTACTATAGCCAAGAGTAACTGTAGTTTTAAAGAAGGAATCATTCGCTTTCTTAGCTTTTAGATGGTGACCTATGAAAGTCATTTCACCATAAGTAGAGCACTCATTACCTAGACGAAACTCATTTGAGCCTGCGCCTGGATTATTAAAGCAAGTTTGATCTCCACCTTTAGAGTTAGTTCCAACTCCAGTACGCAAGTAGCCATGAAATTCAAAGTTTTCACCAGAAAGACTAAACGCATTGAATGAGAACATAGAAATGAAAATAACAAATAATAAATTAAGAAACATTAAGACACTCGTATAGTATAGATTTAAAGAACTTCACTATAAAAAATTCTACAGACTAGGTAAATGTCTTTCTTAGTTCAAATAAATAGATTCTCTCAACAGCAGTAGAACAAAAAAGACACGCAACAGCAAAACAAAGAATTTGATACAAAAGAATCTATTAAAGAAGTAAAATATAATCTAGGAGGCCTTATGCCATTTTATATTATTGTTGATGGTCACGTTACGAAACATACTTTTGACTACTTAACACAAGCGACTAGTCGTAGACTTGATGACACTCTTATTCCTGGAAAAACTCCTCAAGTAAAAAAGACACTACCTAGAGACTCAAACACTTTTGCCATTGAGATAATGACTAAAGATATTCAAAGTCTTGAGCAAAATACTCCTACGGACGAGGCACTAAAGATATTTAGAAGTAAGAATCTCCACCATCTCCCAATAACAAAGAAAGGAATCCTCAAGGGTCTTGTAAGTGATAGAGATGTTCTATGGCTAGAAAAATTTGATGTTACGAGAAACGCAAGTCTTTCTAAATATATGAGTAAAACTGTTCTCTGTTGTGGAGAAGAAACTCCTATAAGTGATTTAGCAAAGGTAATGGTAAATGAGCACATCTCTGCCCTACCGGTGATTGACAAAGATGCTAAGCTAGTAGGAATTGTCACACATCACGATATTTTAAGGTGGATTTATGATTTTTAGACTATATTACAACTAGTTACAGTAAGTGGTCCTCTTCCCTCTTTTTTTTATTTAATATATAATTACAACATGATTTTAAGACTAGCAGCTATTCTTCTATTCGTACTAGCTTTGCAGCCAAAAACATTTTCAAAGACTCCGATTAAGCTTCTTACAGAGAGTTGGCCTCCATATAACTATATCGAAAATAATAAAATCAAAGGATACTCTACGGAGGTAATACGCCTAGTAATGAAAGAGCTTAAGGTTAAAGAAGATATCCAAGTTTTCCCAGGCATACGTCTTAGGCGAATTCTTGATAAATCGAAAAGATCTATGGCCTACTCTTTTATCAGAACACCAGAAAGAGAGAATCTCTATAAGTGGATTGGACCTTTTGGTTATCAAAGTATCCCTTTTTACAAAAGAAAAGGGAGTCCTCTTAGGATTAATACAATAAGTGATGCTAAAAAGGTTGGTTCAATCTGTAGTCGAAGTGGTGGACTTATTTTTAGCAAACTTAAGAAGTTGGGTTTTAAGAATTTAGATACAAGCAAGAGCGCTAAAAATATTTATCAAAAGGCAATTCGCGGTCGTTGTGATTTGGCAATTAGTGAAACTCCTCATGGGTATATTCATCAAATGAAACTGCTAAAGCTACCTATTGACTCGTTAGAAGAAACATCCGTAAAAGCAACAAGTTCTCCACTCTATATAATAGCAACTAAAGATATCCCTGATGATGAGATAGCCCTTTGGCAAAAAGCGCTTAATAAAGTGTTAAAAACAAAAGCCTACTTAGAAATCTCTAAAAAATATGGTCAGTTAAAAAATTAAGAACTAATTCTTGAAGTGCCAATCAACTACATCTCTTTTTAAATATACGTGAAAAATAAAACTCTATATAACAGAAGAATGAAAATACTTATGACAGGAGGCAGCGGCTTTCTCGAGTCTCATACGGCCATTCGATTAAAAGAAATGCGAAACCATGCAACCGTTATTGGTAGAAGTGCAAAAAATACGAAAGATCTAATCAAAAAAGGAATATTCTTTCATTCATTTGATATTCAGAACAAAGTTTTAAATGATGAAATTATTTTAAGAAACGAGATAATTATTCACTGTACAACTCTCGCTTCTCCATTTGGAAAAAAGGAAGGAAGGAGCATATACCTCCTTCCTTCACGTACAAACAAAAAAGAAGAGGATAAGGAGAAACCCTCTAAATCTTCTATATTAATCTGAGTTCTATTTTGTAATGTTACAACTTTCGCGATTTAAATCGATATTATAATCAGCGTCTAAACATGAATAGAACTGATATGTTTGTTGCCCATAAGAAATCCCTCTTAAAACAGAAACCTTCTCTTCTTCATCAATTTCACAAGGGTTATTAACAGTACACTTTCTTCCCGATTCATTTGCAGTGTTGTTAACACCAATGACTGTACGTGTGTTATGCATAATAATTGGAGAACCACTTGTCCCCCCAATTGTCTTACACCCAGTATCAGTGAATCGAATTGAATCATTAAATAACCATGGACCTTCTTTTAGGCGAAAAATAAACTTATCAATTTCACATGAATATCCCCTCTCCCAGTATCCAGAGATAATGTTAATCTCTGTTCCAGCTTCTGGTCGTGTATCAGAAAGTTCAAATGGCATGATACTTAAAGCTTCTAAGTCTCTATATGTTTCTCTTAATTTGTAGAACGCTGAATCTGTTCCTGTCATCGTTCCATACATAATTTCTATCGCCTTCACTTTATGAAACTTCATATTACCATCAGCAACTTTCATGCTACGGCTTACTCTTTTTTTGTGAATGAATTCATTATTTTTTAAAAATGATCCTCTTAAACAATGTCCATTAGTGAGTACAACTGCATTTGAATCAACAGATTGGCCCTTGAATTTTATTATTGCGCCACTACAGTTTGATAATTTAACAATTCCTTCAAAGTTATAATCTTTACTATACATATTCAAAGGAGGAGTAATCTCAGACTTTAAACTCTCTAGAGGTATTTTTATATGAGCATAGGTATTTGCCGTAATGAAAAAAAGAAATAGTAAGAAGCTAAGGTTCTTCATATTTTACCTCCGTGTAAAATGTCGATTGATTTAATGCTTTCATTAATGCAAGAAGATTGCAATAAGAAAAATTATAAAAATATCTTACACAGAGAAATTTGAATTAATTTTTGGAGTTTATTTCTTTGAACATGAAGGGCATATTCCCACGATCTCAAGATGATGAGTTAAATTTTTATATCCCTTTTTAGTTAGCTCTTTTTCTTTTTTATCCACTAAGCAGTCTTCGAAAGGTTCAATCAGACTACACTTCATACACTTAAAGTAATGTTCGTGATTATGACCATGGTTTAATTGACCATCGCTCAATTTGTATCTTGTTGCCTCATCTTTAAAGCTACTTCTTTTAACTATACCGAGTTCTTCAAACTTAGATAATGTTCTATAAACAGAAACTTGATCACATTCATACTTCTTAGATTTCTGTATATTTAAAAAGATCTCTTCTGCTGAAAAAAAGGCACTCGGTTTCTTTATCAACTGATCAGCTACGGCCAATCTCCCCTGAGTAATTCGCAGGCCTTCTTCTTTTAGAACTTCTTTAATTTTTTCTATTTTATTCATGAGAAATCAAACTCTTTGCTATCTGTTTAATGCATCACAACTATATTAAACAATCGGCTATCTTTCAAATTTTAGACATTGCCGCCTCAGTAATTGCAACTAACTTGCATTTATACACAAAATAATCTATAACCATAGCTAATAAGGATATAGAGAATATGGAACCAATTATTGTAATAGTAGGCTTTCTAGGAGCGGGGAAGACAACTCTTCTAAAAGAGCTTATTAGTAGATATCAGAGTAAAAACTGGTCTCCTTTTGTAATTCTCAATGACTATCAAAATGCCAATTTAGACTCACAACAATTGCTAGAGATGCTTGACCCAAAGTTTATTAACGCTTTAAACGGTAGCTGTATCTGCTGTAGCGGTGTAACGGAGTTAAGAGAAAGTGTTAATAATATCCCCCACCGAAATAAGGGAATAACACTAATAGAGGCCAATGGAACAACTGATGCTTGTACATTAATGGAGTTTCTAGGAGTTGGTATTAATGAAAACTTCATGCCTCCTGTTCAAGTGTCCGTTGTAGATGCGAGAAATTGGCAAGAAAGAGGAATAAATAACGAGCTAGAGGCCAATCAAATTCAAGTTTCTTCCCTTATAGTTCTAAATTATGCTGAAGAAGTTGGTTCAGAAAGAGTTGAGAAAATTACTTCTGACTTACTAGAGTTAAATCCTTCAGCGATTATAAAAGTATGGAGTGAACTTGATCCAGAGTCTCTCTCGGAACTTAGCCCTTCAAGTAACCAATCGGCGGTTATGGAACACTTAAAAGCACACTGGTCTTCATGTTCAGTTGATCTCCCCGATCCTATGGGTTCAAAAAGATTACAGCACATACTAGATCAGATGCCTGAAACGATCATACGTATAAAAGGCTGCACAAAGCTTGATGAAGATGATTACTACTCTTATTTTGAGAGAATACCTTCTGGAGAAGTATTTGTTCGTCCTTACAGAGGAAATCTAGTCACTGGACCAAAACTGCTAACAGTTGGTCCAGGCAGCAACCCTGAAGTATTAAAAAATATTATGAGCGAGGAAATTTAAATGCAAAATCAATCACAATTTGTAGTTCTTGGAAAATTAGATAAGGCCGGAATTGCTTGCTCTGGAGCATGCGCTATTCATTGTTTACTACTTCCAGTAATAGCATTTGCATCACCAATGATATCTAGCCTTCTACATAATGAGTGGATACACATTGCTTTACTGCTTACTCTTTTTCCAATAGCGATGATCTCATTTTCAAAGTCTTATAAAGTTCATAAGAATATAAAAGCCTCTGTCTTTGGCGGATGTGGAGTCGTACTTCTTCTCTTAGCATTTGCTTTAGAAGGTCATCAAATAAGCGAAGTGATGACAGCGATAGGATCTGTATCACTTATTATTGGTCATGCTTTGAACATGACTTACCTTAGAAAAATTTAAGATTAAGGAAAAAAATGGAATCAATACAAAATAATTGTGTAGTAGAAATATCTTATACTCTTAAAAATACTCAAAATGAAGTAATCGGAGAGATTACTAAAGAGGGCCCTCTCTCTATCATTTTGGGAAAAAACAATATATTTCCTTCAATAGAAAAAGAGTTACTTGGAAAGAAAACTGGTGATGATCTTAATATTGTTCTTGAACCAGAAGATGCCTATGGAAAATATAATAAGAACCTGACCCAAATTGTTTCTAAAGAACAATTTGGAGACGAAAGTGCTAACTTAGAAGTTGGAATGAAGTTTCATGTAGAAGGAGATTCAGGACAACAAATGGTTGCAACAATTATTAAGATAAGTGATGAAGGTGTTGTACTTGATGCAAACCACCCATTAGCAGATGAGAAATTAACCTTTGATCTTCAGGTAGTCTCTATAAGAGAAGCGACAAAGAAAGAACTTAAAGCTGGATATATAGAAGCTATTAAAAGCTCTTGCAGTTGCTGCTAACTCATAAGGTTGAAAAGACATGTAGTGAATTAGATATTTTCACTACATGCCAAAAAATATTAAAAACCTACTTCAGTTGAACTTCGTAGTACTTAGCGTCTTCTGCCTTATTCACCTGTTCTGTTATCTCTTCAATAGAAAAGTTCTCTCTAGCTAGCTCTTTATATTTAGAATTGAATATTGTAAAAAAGCTTCTCTCTTTTAATTTATCAATAACATGGCTTGGCAGATCTTTCTTATCGTATTCAATAGTGACAGTAGAATATTTTCCATATAGTAGTCTCTGGGCCTCTTTCTCTCCAACAAATGGATTGAACTCCGTACGTTTCTTTTTATATGAAACTTCTAACTTCACTGTTTCTTTATCTCTACTTAAAGATAAGTCGCCTATCTTAACACCAAAATCTAGCTTATGTAGTTTTACAAGCTTAGGACCACCACCGTATTCTCCACCTGCAGTTACATTAAAGCATAGGAAGAATATAAACAGATTAGTTATAATTAACTTCATGATTACCCTTTGCGAAAGTATCCGTACTTACATAAGTGAATACTTTCTTTCCTTTTTTAATATCTTTATACTTCTTAGCAATTTCTATTTTTTTTAAAAATACTTCATGATCTAAACGAAGCCATTCCTGGTATGCATCCTCTGGTAAAGACTCAACATAGAAGCCCAAAAAGTTCTCACCTTTGATTTCACAATTTTCAGGCTTCGTGTATTTTTCAGACAAGTTAAGACCAACATTTTTGATAATACCTGCATCGAGCTCTAACCTTACACTTCCTAACTCGATCTTCTCATTATCAACATATCTAATGGCATTTAAAGAGTGCATTTTATCTAGGATGTGAAGGCCATGCTCTCCAAACTTGAATTGAATTAACTTTTTAGTAACACTACCAGCATCGATTAAAAAATAAATCTCACAAAATACTTGATCATGTAAAACTTCTCTTTTTATTTCTAAAGAGTAATCTAATCCAGATGATAAAATATTTCCTTTATCCTGAATAACACTCTCACGAATAACTTGTGGCAATAGAGCTAAGAGCTTTTGAGGATTTTCTTCTCCTAGTAACACTTTATAGACTTTCATCAAAGTAATGTGACCAGGAAGATTCTCACAACGAGATAATCTCTGAATAGTTTTAAGATTTAGTTCTGCTCTTCTAGCAAGGGTCTTCTGCCCCAAGGAGTATTCTTTAAAACGAGAAAAAAAGTGATTCATATCACTTTGCAGTTGAGACTTAATGGCCTCACTTGAATCGATTTTTCTTGTTTGTTGAAGCATAGGCAGACTGTATCTCACTTCAGTAAAAGCTCGTCAATATGACAACAAATATTACACTCAAAAATGGAGCTATTCAGACAAATCCTCTCTCGAATGTCGGAATTAGATCATAATTTCGGACACTTAATTAATCACTATAGACATATGTCGGACTTTCTTCTCCATTTATAACTACTAAATTTATTTTCCAAAATCTTTTTGTCATATTGCTAATCATTAGAAAAACAACACACAAAGGATGAAGAAATGAAAAAATTAGTACTAGCAATGTCTCTACTTTTCGCAACAGCTGCACAAGCAAAAACAATCAACTATGATGTATTTAAGTCTACAAAGTCAGTAGAGTCTACATCATCAATCTCTCCAAAAGTTTATGACTTTAAACTAGTAGATGTAGTAACTTCAAAAACAGTTATTACAAAGAGATGTAGCACTACAGGTCCAGTTAGAGATAGAGTTCCAGGAAACTGTAATGAAGTTACAGTTACAAAAGCAAAAGTAGCTCAAGTATCTTTAGGATATAGACCATACGGAACAACTGACCGTAGAGGTGAAGTTAATAATGGTAAGTATGTATACTTTGTTAAGTTTAACATCTCTACTGATGATTTAACTTACGATGCACTAAATACTTTAAAGCTTAGCAACAAATCAGCACGTCGTGCACTTGCTAAAGAAATGCTTAGTGTTGAAGTAAACAGATATGGAAGAACTCACAACATCACTGTTCTACAAAAGTAATTTTTATAAGGCAGTGGTCATCAAGGCCACTGCTTCTCTTTTAAAATATATATCCGCTCATTCTACCCTACGATCTCAACTTATATTGCTAATGCCCGAACTACCCGATTATTAACAATCACATAATCTAAGCTCTTTAAATCGTTCGGATCATTGATTAATCCAGGGATTTGCGTTTTCGTTCTATTTCATTCAAGTACATTTTAATCTACTCGATATCAATCATTTGGTACTCGAGGTACTCGAGAAAAGCACCTCAAGATAATTAATCGACAGGACTTCCAGACGTTTTATAGAGAGAAAGTGACTCTTTTTATGATTTATTGTTAAAGAATAGATTAATCACATCTAACTCTTAAAGTCCCTATTGCCTTTGTTCTTCCTTCTGTAAACTTAATTTTAAATTGTATATTTCCATTATTTCTCAAAACATTTTTCCGTAATGCTTCGATCGATAATGAAGTCTTTCCAATTTCATCATTAGGAGATAAATAATCAACTTCGCTTAACTCCATCTTCAATTCTGCATGCTCTGGATTATGTAATGAAAACAAGTCTCGATTAAGATCTGATACTAATATTTGACTCATTACTGATACTTTACTTAACTTCATTTTTTCTTGCGCCTCATAAGAGAAACTCAACCTATTAACTCTGTCACCTTCTCCAGACATATTTCCTTTTGAAACTGTCCTAATCCCGTGTTTATCAGTATAATCTGCAACTATGTCATAATCTTGTAATACGGTATCAAGTCTTAATTCAATAGAAGAATCTATATCTTCAAGATAGCCTTGCTGGAATGAATCAATACTAAGCTCTAAAACAGAGTTGTCTGATAATCCAGTATGAGTTTCAAAATCAACACAAGAAGCATTATCTGCCAAAGCTGATACAGAAGTTAAAAGCGTTAATCCCAACAGTAAATTTTTCATAATATTTTCCAAAGTTAAAGTAATGATTAGTTAATTATATTAAGCAAGTACTATGCCAAGAAGTTACATCTTATAATTACATTATTTCAATATGCTAGAAAAGTTCTCAAAGACTTTCTTCGACAAGTGTCTATTCATTTGACATCTTTTTGCTGTAGTCAAGGCAGCGTCTCTGATGAGCTACAAAATAATTTAACTTCTCATTTATTACTTTATTAAAGAACAATCTTAAACGAGCGAAGAGCCTAAAGTTGGCCCTTCGTACTTTCTTTATAAATTCAGTGTATTTTCATAATGATATTGATTAAAAATCTAGAATTATAAAGTTCCCCCCTTCTATCCTAACAACTATTCTCCAATTCGCTTATCATACTTGGAGCAACTCCTTATGAAGTCTACACAAAAGACATAGATTACAGTTTTCTAAAAGAAGAATTGAATACATTGCTTCAGTACGCTAAAATTCAGAGAAAGAATAACTATAAAAATGAGGTCATTCATTCCAGAGCTCCCGGAAGTTGAAACTATTAAGAATCAGATTAATGAGATCATGCCGATCAAGGTGATTGAGTGTATTCAATCTAGTGTTATATCTGGGATTGCTCATACACCTATTAATTTAACTGGACGAAAAATTATTGCCGTTCATAGAAAAGGTAAACTCCTCTACTTTGAACTTGATAAGAATGAATTCCTTCTTAGCCATTTAGGAATGACTGGAGGCTGGAGAATTGGAAAAGAGAAGCCTCGCGATCCAAATGGAATTAAACACAATCACCTCTGCCTAAAACATAAAGGTGGATACCTAAGCTACGTTGACCCTAGACGCTTTGGTCACATGTATCAACTAGACGAAGAAGGCACTCAGGCAAAGCTATCTGAGCTAGGGGTAGACTTAAAAGATCCAGCCTACACTATAGATTACTTAACTAAGACCATTAAGAAGTATCCCAATAGACAGATCAAAGTTCACCTACTAGATCAAAAGCTTTACGCCGGAACTGGAAATTATATAGTAAATGAAATCTGTGCTCGTGCAGGAGTTCGCCCTACTCGTAGAAATAAATCTCTTACTCATGAAGAGATAAAAAAAATGCATCATGCTACAGGAGTAGTAATTGATGGCGCTACTGAGACAGGTGGTACAACCTTTCAGGGAGGCTATGCCGACACTACGGGTTCTAAAGGAAATGGAGTTGGACATTTAGTGGTATTCTACCAGAAGATTTGTCAGCTATGCCACGAAACACCAGTGAAAAAGATGTATCTGGCACAGCGAGGGACATATTACTGTCCCAAGTGTCAGAAGTAATTCTTACTGTATTTTTGCGCAAACGTATCTATGGTCTCCACTATACGTAAGATCTAACATCTCTTTTTGCTTAAGTGTATATGTCTTTGGAATTGGGATATAAGTTGGTATCACACATTTCCATAGTGGTTCTTTTTCTTCTTCAACAATGTATCTAAGGTTACTTGTTCCCGACGAAGGTCTATTCGCTCTATTTCTTAAGTTATTAACTTCTCTAACTTCTTCTCTTAGATATGAAGCTGATTGGCTGAAATAAGCTTCGTAACCAGTTTTATTCTTACAGTAGAAGTATGGTCTATTTACATCGTAAGTATAAGAGAATTCAGAAAAGCGAAGTTCCTCTTTCGAAGAGTTTCTAAATTGTACGCCAATTGATTTATCAGCATCTCTACATTCTTTTAGGATACTCTCTTTAACGACATCATCTATAGACCAATAACAATCAGCACCAACTTCCTCTGCTAATACAGATAGTGTTGGATACTCCTGGTCGAGGACACAAGTACGTCCTGTAGCTGAAGCGGAAATATTAATAACGGCAAGTAGTATAAATAGTAGTTTTGTTTTCATGAACAATAAATAACACACAAAATTTCGCAGCGCACTAAAGCCTTTCTCTCTATGTATAAATTACAAAGACTGTCTATTTATAGAACATGAATATTCTCCTAGATACTGGTTTTTAATCTGTATTAGTGTTAGGTTACGCACTCAATAATAAAAAGGAACGCATTATGAGAAACAAGACAGACTCTAGAAACACTAGAAACAGACCAAACACATTCACTAAAGCAGGTGTTAAGCCAGCAGGCTTTAATAAGCCTTCCACTAATCGTGGACCTAAGCCAGCAACTATGCACATAACAGAAGATATTACTAAGCCAGTCGTTTACATCGGAAACATGAGCTACAAGAGAAATGACTTTGGAATCCTAAAACTATTTAAGCCTTTTGGTTATGTTGTAAACGTAAACCTTATTCAAGATGAAAAGCTTGAAAGAAGTAAGGGGATCGCTTTCGTAGAAATGCAGACAATTAAAGCCGCTAAAGATGCTGTAAAAGCACTTAACGGAACAGTTGTTGATGGAAGAACAATCAAGGTAAGTATTGCTGAAGATAGAATTCACCCAGAGCACATTAAAGCAAAGCCAGCTGTAAATGAGATTTCTAAAGAAGAGATTAAAATTAATCTAAAAAAGAAAAAACAAAACAGTAAAGAGGGACTTCATAATCTCTTTAATCACCAAAATAGAAAATAGTTTATTGCTTACTTCGAGTCGCTCTACTATAGTTGTCAGGGCAACTCGAGGTATATAAATGGTTCTTTCAAATATTATTTACTTAATCGCAAAATTATTCAGTTTAACTTTCAGATATAAATTCATCGGTCTAGAGAATATAAAAAAAGCTCAGGCACTAAGTGAGAATGGTAATTACCTATTAGGTATTTGGCACCAGAATCTACTCCATGGAATCCTCGCTCAAGAAGGAAACCCACATGTTGTTATTGTCTCTAAGTCTAAGGATGCTGATCCAGTGGCCTATACTTGTAGAAAAATTGGAACTATCGTTGTTAGAGGAAGCTCTCGAAACGCTGCAGGTGTAGATAAGGGCGGCAAGGAAGCGAAGATAGAGATGATTGAAAAGCTTCAAGAAGGATTTCCAGGAGCAGTAACGGTTGATGGGCCTAAAGGTCCGGCTAAAAAAGTTAAGCCAGGTATTGTTGATATGGCGCTAAAGTCTGGAACAACAATTATCCCCTACCTTCCTATTCCAAAGTCTTACTGGAGCTTTAATAGTTGGGATAAATTTAGACTTCCAAAACCATTTTCAAAAGTTGTTGTTCTATACGGTGAGCCTATAGAAGTTAAGGATGTAAGTGAATTTTCAACGTATCAAACACAACTAGAGCAAGCTTTAAACGACCTTGAAGATAAAGCCGTTGAATCATTTAGAGTTTGGAATCAATTAAGTAAAAAGAACTGGCATCAGAATAAATAATTAAGTGAAGTGTAGACGGTATCATTAGCTCTATAAGCACTCCAGTAAGAAGTGTTTTCTGGAGACTTGATTAACTCTGCACCTATTCTCAAGCTAAAAGAATTTGAAATTATATAATCACCTTCAATTCTAATAATCTGATCTTCTCTAATTAAATCATATCGATAATCAATAAGGGTAAATAGGCTCTCAGTCCACATGACTCTTCCCATAGCACCAAGAGTACTCTTCCACTTTACTGTTTCTGAGAAGAAGTCATCACTCCCTCTAAGGTTACTACTCATTAGATGGATATAGTTTAAAGAAAGGATATAGTTTGCTCTGTCTACACTTGCAGATACAGAGAGGTAACTTTCTTTATCGTAATTGGGCTTAATCGTGAAATACTCTGATTCAAAGATTCTATCATCATCTTCTAGCTGTAGAGGGTTTAGTACCTCAAAGTCATCCCCAAGTTTTGCATTAGGATCATTAACATCAAATGAAACAACTCCTAGTACATCACCAAAGTATTGCTTACCTTGTACTCCGTACATGAGGTGATGGTTAACAATTGGGTTGGCCACTGCGATAACCTTACTTCCATCAGAAGATAGAGAAGCTTCAGCATTGGTACGTAAGTTATTCTCTGGTTTATAGATAGCGTAAGATGAAATTGCTCCACTCTTCCACTTGTAACTAGCATTAATCCCTAAACTCTTCTTTAGGACAACATCACCAATAGAAGGCATATTTATTCTATATTCAATAGGAACAGTGGTTCCTAATATGATTGTTCTCTCAGGAGGTCTTCTCACCCACTCGGAGTTACTTATGACCTTACCATCTTCAATACTAATTCCTGGATTCATTACTGGTATATGAAAGTATGAAAAGAAGATACCTAAGTCTATATGGTCAGTGGCAGCTTTAGTGTAGTGAAGTCCGGTTAGACCTTCTTGCTTTGAAGAAAGAAGAGTAAAGCCTTGCCTTCCATTTAAATGACCAAGCAACCAATATTTTTCATTTAACGACCAGTTAACTACCTTTCGACCAAATGTCCAAGTCGAGTCATCTGTATCTGAAGAGTAGTAAGCTTCAGGTAATGAGTAATTTAGAGATTCTGGACCATTGAAGTAATAACGTAGATTGGCCTCTCCGTAGAGTTCAGTATCTCTACTCTTATCTTTATATGCTGATGAAAGAGCAATCCAGTCTACTGCATCTGTTTTATTTTGAGGGGAATTGAGTCGAAGTAGCTTTTCATAAGAAAAACCACCTTCAAAGCCGGCCATAGTCTGGAACGAGGAAAGAAAAATTGCTGCTAATATACTGATTTTACGGTTAAACACTCGTAATTTCTCCTATTTTTCTAAATATCTCAAATATATCTAAACAAGACCAGAAAACAATGACACACCATGTAAATATCACGTGAAACGGCCCTAAACCTAGTATTTTGCTCAAATATCATCTAAATTTTACTTATTAATTAACTTAACCAAGATATTATGAAGAGTTTGAAAATACTACTACTCACATTAATTTTTTCTGTCGTGTCATCGTGTGGATTCCTAAACGATGAACCAGTTAAAGATCAGGACATTTTTGTCTCTGCTGAGTTGAACTCTGGTTGTGAATTAGATCCCGACAAGTTTGGTGATATCTTAGAGATAAATATTGAAGCTCAAATTCGTTGTCTAGAGAATAACTTCATTCAATTCAGTCGCTATGTAAGATCAAATGATAGAACAATTATTTCAGAGGGAGAGCTCTCTGATTTCGTAAGAAGATTCTTTAGAGAGAATACAGATACCGTTATCCAAGGTCTGAAGTTAATCTTTGAATTGAATATGTTGCTCCTACGTGATGAAGCTACTTCAATAAATAGAGATAATATCTCTCCACTCTTCAAGCTACTAGTTACAGTAAATAAAGAGGCCATTGTAATCACAAAGATATTACGTGATATGGAAAAAGAAACTGATGGCCAAGCAGTATTTCAAAAAAGAGAAGAACTAGAAGCAGCGCTTGATCGTTTTGCAAAAACATCACTTCAAATAATAAGTAAGCCAGGAACACTGGCCAAACAAGTTAATTTAAAGAAGTTTCTTTTAGAGTTAAATAATAGATTGAATTTAGGTTCTGATGTTATTGATGAGAAATTAGCAAACGCAATCCTATTCATTAAGAAGTTATTCTTTGGTGGTTCAAAAGAAATCGTAACATCTCTAGAAATAGAAAAGGCCATCAATAAGCTTCCAGAGCTTATTCTTATGGCAACAGATTTTGCCCTAATTAAAAACTATCACTTTGAAGACAATACAAAACACTATGACTTTCAATCAGACATTCTAAAAAGGCTTAGAGGTTCTATTTTTGTTTTTGATGACCAAGAAGAAATATTTAATATTGAAGATCTTTACACTCTCTTTGACCGAATTAATACAAGTGATGATGAAGATGAAGATCACTTTAACATAAGAGACTATGAGAAAATTTTCAATAGTTTGAAGAAAGACTTAATTGGTGGAGACACTAAGGTATTTAATTATAAAGAATTTAACTACCTCTTAAATTATATCGACATCTCTCTAGATGGGCTGAACGTATTTGCAAAGCATAAAGCTGTAATAAAAGATATTGAAGGAAGGCCACTTGAAGAAAAGCTCATATTAAAAGAAGAGTTTGTTTCTCACATCGGTGTCATCTCTAAAAGAATAAGAACACAGCTCGATGCTCATGGTGGTATTCCAAAGAATGCAGATATTCTAAATTTTACAAAGACTTTAACTCAAGAGATTGATTCAATTGATTTTGAAATTCAATTTATTGATGCCATTTTTGGTGTAAAAATAGCAATTGCTGGTGGAAAAAAGAATCTATTAACTAATGATGAAATGCATTCGGTTTTAAACAAACTTGAAAACTTGGCATCGTTTTACTTTGATATGAGCTTCATTAATAGCTCTTTCGAATCTGATAGTTCTAAGAAATGGAGCTTTCTTAAGCACTCTTTAGACCAAGTATTTCCTCTGTTAGTTGATGATGAAAGTATTGAGGCCCTAGAGATAAACGATCTTTCAATTATACTTGAAGAGTTATTCCAAACTGATGACTCTCACACACCTATTGTAATCAATGGGCCAAAGCTCTCTTCTAAAGAGATTAGGGCCTTTACTCAGGCAATTAAAGATCATATTCTTACAACAACTCCAGAAAGTATTAACGTGCAAGAGATCAAATCAGCACTGAAACTTACTCAATTAGGAATGTCTATTCTTGAGTTTGCAAAATTCTTTGATGAAAAATCTCAATTAGCTAAAGAAGATCCTGATTCAATTGATTTATTTACAAATGAAGTTGAAGCAAGAGCAAGGAACTTAGAAGTTCTGTTGGAAAGAGATCTTCCTACTCTCGTTGGAATAAATAAGAACTTAGACTATATAACTATTGCTAAAAGTATATCTATATTATTTGAAGATAAAGAAAGCTTCTCAAGCATCATCGAAAAGGTATCTCCTCTGAAGACACTTATTCTTGGCGGTGATAGAAATATTATTACATTCTCAGAAGTATTAGAAGTTTCTTCAAAGATTAGTTCTTACGCTAAGTCTTTCTTTAAACTTGCAAATGCTGATTTTTCAAAAGATGCCGATAATGAAAATTACTTCTCTTTCCTTTTAAATACTTTTAATGAAGTTAAGGGTCATTTAAAAATTCAAAAAAGCTTAAATTACTTTTCTGCAACAGAGCTACTTTCTGCCGCGGATTATCTTCTAAATCTAAATGTAGATGAAAGTAAGAGAGTTAACTACACAAAGTTTACTCCTAGTGTAGTGAGCTTTAAAGGTCGTGTAATTCATCAGGTAAAAGATCCTGCTATAAATCCAAATGATCTTCCAGAGGTTCACGAGTTTAAAGCTAGTCATATTAAAGAAACTTTAGAGTATGTTCAAAATGCTCTTGAAGTACTTTACTTCAACGAAAGAACATTTATTAAGTTTGATAAGCAGCTTCAAAGTAGAAAACCTATCTCTTGGCTTAATATCGCAAAAGTAAGAAGCTACCCTGGAATAAGAAAGAAGAATATCCCAGCTCTTAGAAGAGACTTTTTAGATAGTGTTGCAAAGTATAGACACTATACATATAAAATTCAAAAACTAGACGAAGATGGCAAGCCTGTAACAAGGTTTGTACAGTATCTAGGATCAGAGTACAGAAGAACAAAATTTGGACATATCTTAACATCAGTAATTAAGCATGTATTTAGGATCGTTCTCAAGGGATACACCATCAAACAAGATGGAATCGATGTAGTAGATATCCCAAGAATCAATATGCTCTTTATCGACTTCAAGCCTATCCTTGAAGAGTTTGGACTGTGGACAAGTAATTTTGAAACATTTGGTGAGAATGTTATTCTTCTATCCGACTTATTTCAAAACACTTCTAATGGTGACAACGCTTTAGGGTTAGATGAAGGTGTAGAATTTGTAACAATCGTTCTTATAGCCTCTTCTCTTACAGATGAAGTCATGTACGAAATGAAAGACTATTGTCCAAATCAAGGAACTGATGCGACACCGTCTTTTGAGACTTCTTGTTATAGAGAGAATCTTTTTGAGATTTGGTTAAATAAATTAGGATACGGGGAAATGTTCCCAAAACTTGCAAAGTACTTCAAAGAGGAAGATAGAGAAGCCGTTGTGGACTATGTTCATAAAACAGAAGGGTTTGCAAGAGACACAAGTGATGAATCAGTTCCTATGGCGAAGCGTGACTTTACACTTCTCATTGGAGCGATGTTAAATATAGAATCGACATTTGTCAGATTTGATAAAAATGGTGACAACGTTATAGATACAGATGAGTTAGATGAGGCGTACCTTATCTATCAAGTATCAATTCAGAAGATGGCAAACCTTAAGGGTTGGAAAAAGACCCTAACTAAGACCGTTTTCTATTACATGGTTAAAAATATGAAAATTCCTTCAACAGGGGAAGTACTGAAATACCACTTTCAACTTCATTTTAACCCTATGTATACAGAAGACATAAAAGCAAAAAGACTGAATATTGGTGCATTACTCTATAACTTGTTACAGTATAGACAGTAGAAACCTTAAAGGGGGCACTAATGAACAACGAAGTTCAAATTAGTCAATCTGTTGCCGTATTAGTTGACGGTAACAACATTGAAAGAAGTATTCACTCTGAATCTTCAAAACAATCAACAATGCTAAATTTTGATACTCTCATTCCAAGACTCTTAGTAAACAGAGGTCTAAATAGACTTATTTATTTTAGAGAAGGAAAGAATATCTCGTCAAAACTAGCAGAAAGATTACACGACAAGTATCACGGATCTGTAAGGCCATGCCATAAGAGTGCTGATATTCCATTGTCAATTAAAGCAACACAACTAGCTCAGAAAGTAGATACTATTATCATTATGTCAGGAGACTCTGATTATATTGAACTAGTTAGCCATTTAAAATCAGAGGGAGTTAGAGTTGAGATTGCAGCAATTGAATCGACAACTCACCACCTTCTCATTGAAGAAGCCGATTACTTCCATCCAATTACAAGTGATGACTGGTTTACTCTAAAGTCTCCTAGTAATAAGAGAACGAATAAGCCACAAGCGAAGAAATCAACTAAGAAGAAAGTATCTAAGAAGGCAGACTAAGCAGACCTAGTCCTGCAAGAAAAAGGGAGTGGTGAATTTCACCACTTCTTATTTTGAGATGTACTTCATCTAAAGAAAGACTTAATAAATCAATTTCCTCTAAAGCGTCTAAATTTTGCTCCGAAGTCTTTTCACAGTTCTTAGCGATATAGTAATCACAATAATTATTCATAAATGCAGGATTAGCAGAGACTCGACCTAAATGGGTCCATTCAGCAGAAGTATGTCCAGTTTCTTCGAGTAACTCTCTCTTTGCAGCAATCAGAGGCTCCTCACCTCTCTCAACGACTCCTGCTACAGCTTCAATAGTAATATCATCAATTCCATGTCTATACTGCTTAACTAGAATTAGCTGATTATTTTTATTAAATGCAAAAACATTAACCCAGTTTCTACACTCTAAAATATCAAACTTCCCCTTTAGTTCACCACTATCATTTTCTCGTTCAGCGCTAAAGTAATTGAAAACGAATGTATTTAAAATATTTGTATAATTATTTGTTTTCCATTTTTTAATCATTTAAAACTCTATGAGAAGGTAGGATTCAGAGCTATCAGCATCTTCCTCTAGCTTTCTATTAAAATTATCTTTTACTTTCATATATTCAATCATTTTCTTTTTACCAATTATTTTTGATAGATTTTCTTCGTAGATCTTAACTAGTTTTTCATTGAACATTTCTTCATCAGCAGAAGGAGAATATGAATAATTTGGGCCATACTTTGCTTCCATCATTTCATGGAAGGCCTCATACCTTCTCTCTCTTTCTTTTTCATAACCATTTTTTAATTTATAATATTCCTTTAAGTGCTGCTTCGCTTGAGCATTATTATCTAAGAACAACTCTTCCATACTTTTGTTCCAATCTTCTTCTACCTTCTCTAAATAAGCGTCAAATTGAGCCGTTTCAAATTCTTCTTCAGCCTTAGCATCAAAAGATTCATCCTCTACGTTTATTTTAGCGTCTTTTACTTTCTTTGAAGGAAGCTTATTTTGAACAGAGCTTGATTCTGTAATTACGACTTCACTCTCACGAGATAATAAATAAATAGCAGATAAGGTAACTGCAATAAAAAGAGAAATGATTAAGTATTTTTTCATTTATATTTTAAATCCTTCAAAAATAACACCATGACCCTTCTTAATAAGTTCTGATGCTATTTCTTTATTTTTTATTGTCCAATATAAGATAGGCCTATCATTATAGATCTTAAGCATTGATTTCTGCATCCAAATATTTACACCATATTCGATTGAGAAAAAATCTGGCCTTAGATATGGAGTTAAAAGCATATACTTTAAAAATATTTTCTTTAATAAAGGTAACTTAGATTTACTAAAAGACCCTACAAGTAAACCAATTTTAAAATCAGGTCTAACTCTTGAGATATACTTTAAAGACAATGGATTGAACGACTGAAGTGCAAACTCACCCTTGTAGCCATCTAAGATTTTAACTAACTCATTCTCAAGAGCACCAACATTCGTTTCATTTTTTACTTCAATAAGTAGTGGAACTCTCCCATTCACAAATTCTAAAACAGTCTTAAGTGATGGAATTTTAAAACTAGACCCTTTTAATGAAAGTTCTTCTAGTTCATTTAGGTTTGCCTCATTAATCTTCAAGTTTCGATCAACGAGACGAGAAGTTTCTATATCGTGAAAGACAACAACTTTTCTATCTTTAGTTAAACGAACATCAAGCTCAATAATGTAATTTAAATCTATAGCGCTCTTAAATGCCCCCAGACTGTTCTCAGGAACTTCAAGGTCATGTAGTCCTCTATGAGCAATGGGTATCTTATTTAACCAATTCATTATCTGTACTTTCGAAGATTTTATCTGCGGATTGAGTGACGAAGCCATGGAAGAGCTCTCCACTAGGCATATTATAACGGCGAGCAAACTCATAATAACAAGTCGGCACTGACATGGTTTTGTCTGTAAATTTAATCTCTCTCTTATTGGCCATAGTACTTGTCTGCTCCAAATATTCACTAGGACTTCCTTTGATTATACCTCCAGATTTGTTTAGAGGTATATTTTTATTAATAAGAAGTTTATTCAACTCATCTAGGCCAGTTATTGATTTAAGATCGTTAACAAAGACAGTAAAGTGATTTGCTCTAAGGCCTAGAGCACATAACCATCCTGCATACTCAGATTCACTTATTAACTCTTTATATTCTATTGAAGATACCTTAAAGATATCCTTTTGAGCAAATAGCTCCTCTAGAGAAAGTCCCTTTATTCTAGTAATTTCTCGCTCAATAATAGAAATACTATTTTCACTGAGCTCTTTATACCTTAATTCACTAATAAATATTTTTGGTAGAGATGGATCAATAATATTTTCAAGATGAATAGCATTTAGCTTCTTAAGTTCAAAGTTATACTCCCCACTCTTAACATAGCCATATACTTTAAAGAAATTTTCAAAGACATCTAATCCTATATCAGAATGAGAAAATGTTCTAAATGCAATATGGTCATTTGTAATTCGCTCACCTCTTTCTTTCAGTAATTTATGAACTTCATGAGCGACTGGAGTAATATCTATATAATCATCCCAAAAAAATTTTAATAATTCTCTCAGCTTCACACAAACCTCTTCGCAGAAACAAACTCTGGAATTGGTCTATCAAAAAGTAAATCAACAAGACACTTCCCACTCTTAAATGCCAACCCCATTCCATGAGCAGTAAAGCCTCCAATAAAATAGATCTGTGGGTCTGAAGGTATCGAACCAACCATTGGCTGACCATCTGCAGAGAAGCCCATTATCCCTGACCACCGATGAGTAATATCTGTCCCTTTGATTGATGGAATATGTTTATTTAAGAAATCAACTAACGCATCTTGAATAACATCAGTTACTTCATCACTATAGCCAACCTCTGTATCTTTCTTGAGTTGTCTAAAACCACCAATGACGACTTCACCAGTAGGTGTTTGCCTAAAGTAATCAAGAACAAAGTTAGCATAACATGGTCCTTCCAAAATATTTGGTAAAGGACCTGTTGCTAAAATTTGTCCTCTAGTAGGATAAATCTTATCGCTAAAGTATGGATGTAACTGAGTAGAGTATCCATTTGTTGCCATAATTACGACAGGAGCATCAATCTTGCCAGACTTAGTGTGAACTCTCTTGAGCTCTTTAATTTGTTCTATTCTAAAGACTTCACTGTTTTCAAAAAGGCTAAATGAATCACTTTCTTTAAAGTGACTTAGTATTTCTTCAAGAAGTAGTACCGGGTGAACAGAAGCATCATCAAGATACTTTATCCCTCCAACGAAACCATATGTATTTAGGCGCTTCTCAATACTATCTTGATCTAAGATCTCAACATTTATACCAAGCTCATTCATTAGATCATATGACTTCTTAAGCTCAGAAAACTCTTCATAAGTAGAAGCTAAAGAAAAACTTCCCTTTCTTTCAAACTGAAGCTTCTGTTCTTTTTCTTTAATTATGTGATCTTCTAATAGTTTTAAATTTTCTTCTGAGAACTTCCAAATCTCAAGCGCTTTTTCAGCACCATGAGTTCCAACGAGACGATTAAAGTGTTCAACTGAACCACAAGTAATGAAACCGGCATTTCTACCAGTCGCCCCACAGGCAAGCTCTCCTTTTTCAACGAGAGCAACCTTTAGTCCTTGATCTTCTTTCATTAACCAATATGCAGTAGAAATACCCGCGATTCCTCCACCTATGATAACTATATCAAAGTTTTGAACTTCTAAGTCTCTTGTCTTGGATCTATCTTGCCAAAGCGATACGCTCATTTACTACCTCATACACTATAAGATTAGCATATGAGGCTTTCCCACGAAAGTGTAGTTAGATATATTTAATCATTTCAACAGCAGTGCACAGACATTTTGATGGGCCACACTTTATGCAGTGGTAATCAACCTCAGACCAAAACTCTTTATGAGTCTTTACTGCACTAAATCCCATACTAAGTAAGTATCGCTGAGAACTATTTGATGGAGACTCTAGCCAAGAGTGACAAATGATCGCCTTTGCTCCAGCTTTTTTTAAATTTTCAATAGATAAATTTGAAAGGGCCTTGCCTATGCCCTGCTTTTGAAACTCATCACTTATAAAAAGGCTTTTAAAATATCCGACCTTAGAACTATCTACATTCCATAAATCTGTGGATAGACCCCTCATGGAGTTTACCCACTCTCCAGGAGCAAGAGAGAGACGAATCCCTGCAAGTTTTCCATCTATAGACTCTGCTTTGAAAGAAGTATTCACCTGAGCAGTCTTACCAAGCTTAATGATTTCTTCTAATTCTTTAGCAGTAAAGTAATTCGTCCCTATCCACTTATCAGAGAATTTCAGTATCTTCTCTATATCTGTTAACCCAATTTCTTTAAGTTCTACACTCATATAATTATAGAGTTTTTAGAAAGTTAATTAAGTCTTTCTTTTGTGATGGTGAATATTTCTCATTACCTTGTTTATCTAGAAACATTTTAGTGTGTCCAATATTTCTAAGTCCGCGCTTAGATGTATTAAAGATTGCATCTTTATCTTTATACCACTCCTTAGGTATATCTTTACCTACTGGGTAACCAACACATTCGCTATCAAAGTCAGTTTCTTTATTAATAGCTGGCCCTTGTACGAACTTCTTTGGTCTATCCTCGGCCTTAGTTAAAAGAGCACAAAGTGATGGCACAGAGTTATTATGAAAGTATGGATACCTTGCCCAGATCCCAACAAGTGGAGGTGGTACATAGCCTTTTTGCGGCTCTACTTTTGTTTGCATCCATTTAGAAATTTTTAATTCATTTAGTCTTTCTGAAAAGAACTTCATTCCCTGATATCTCTGAGGGTCTGTTCCCACATCTTTTACAGGTGTTTGCTCATGGTAACTAACCTTTGTAGTTTCTAGCAGCTCTACCTCATTAAGCTCTTCGGCACTTGGAAGGTTCCATGCTTTTTCATAGCTTCCGTGGCATTTAGCACAGCTATTTTCAAAAATTTTCTCCCCTCTTTTTGCTGAAGAAATATCAATAGTCGATGCTTCAAAAAAATCTGTCCAACGAGGAGCTTTTGTTGAAAAGGCTGCAGCTGTAAGCTCTTTAATCTTTTGTGTATTATTCTGCATCCACTTCTCAAGCTCTTTTAAGTCAGTCCCTCTTCCAAGTTCATTCCAAAGAAAATTAGTGAATATAGGATTCCCCTCGACAATTGAGCCATCAGAGAGCCATCGAGTTTTGTACTTTAAATTCCACCAAACTGCTGGCTTTGAGTCAGCAACAAAGTGATTTAGAGGATTCTGTCTTGGAAACTTTTCTAAGAATTTATTTTTCGTTGCGTATTCATCATTATTTCTTCTTGCTAAACTTAGTGCAACTTGAGGTAGAGAAGTATCTAAACCTAGAACTTGAGGAACTACTGCACCAATTGCATTTAGATTATACTTAGTTCTTCTAAACTGCTGTCTCTCATCATCATTGGCCCTTGTTCCTATTTGGAATAGCTTGCTCGGAATAAAAGGTACTGTCTTCTTTGCCATATGAAAGAAGCTATTGGCCCTTACTCTTTTATTTGTAAGTCCCATCACACTTTTTCCAAAGAGACTTGAGGTATGGCAAGTAGCACAGCTAAATGTTAGTCCCTTCCCCTTCTTTGTATTCATTATAGTTGCCCCCATAGGAAAGTCTGGTTTCACTCCCCCTGGGTATGGAATTTGGTAGATACCTGTTTCAACTTCGTTGTCATTATATGGATTCAAACCAACCCAATCATACATTTCTTGTACAGAGTTAAAGCCGACTCTCTTCTTTGCTATTTTTGAGACAAGTCTACGTAGAGGATTCTTTTCATCTGCTTCAAGAAAATCTCTTAATGGATCGATTGGAACAAGTAGACCAGTAACAGTTACGGGATATTGTAGCGCATGTAGGTAACCGTTATGCTTTAGTTTCGCTAGTTCGACTTCACTAACATCATATATATTTTCTCTAGTCTCACCTTTGGGTAATTTGAAGTTCCTACTCCAGTCAGCAGTATCCCAACTTGAGTTATCAGCAGAAGTAATCTGGATGGAAGAAATACCAAAAAGTATGGAAAGTAATACAAATTTCACAAAAAGCTCCTTAATTCAAAGGATTACACCAGATTAAACACGATTTGACTAAGGGTATGAAAAAAAGAAAGATCAACCCGACTTAAGAAAAACTCACTAAACTATTGTTTTTTTAGTAAAACTTAAGATAGAGTTAACTAGAAATTAACCTTTTTTTAAGGTACAATATAGTACAAATGCCCTCCGGGAAAATATTATGAAAGTTATATTTTTATTATCTTTATTCTTATTATCAATAACTACCTCTGCGAAGACTTACAGAGTTGCTGCTCTTTACTGGTCTATGGACATAGAGGGACAAGTCTCAATGAGAAAAGGACTTGAAGAAAGGGCCAAAGATATTACTAAAAATACTAAAGACACAATTGTCATTACTCCTTATGTTGCAGGAAATGGAAGAGAGGGAGCTAAAAGACAAATTGAACAATTCTATAAAGTTCTTGAAGATAGAAAGTCTGTTGATTTAATCATTGTTCAGCCAACAGATAACTCCGCCCTTATTGGCCCTCTTCAATTGGCCAATAAGTTAAAAATACCAGTGATAGCATATGACCAATATATTATGGGTGGAACACTTACAAGCTTTATCACATCTAATAATTACCAAGCAGGAAAGCTCAATGGTCAATACATTGATTCTCTTTACGACAACAATAGAGAAATCAAAATTGTAATTGTCGAGTATCCAAGAGTAACTAGTACTATAGAAAGAGTGGAAGGTTTTATTGATACTCTTAAGAAAGTAAATCAAAAATATAAAATTATAGGAACCTACTCTGCTGTTGAACCCTCGGGAGGAAGAATCGTAGGAGATCAAATTCTACGAGACTTTCCTAAAAAAAATAGTATTGATGTCATCTTCACAATCAATGATGGAGGAGGACTACCTATTGTCGAGGCGCTAAAGAAAGCGAAGAGAACTGAGGTCAGAGTAGCAACGATTGATGGAGCTCCAGCTTCGATTGAAAATGTAAAAAAAGAAAATAACACAGTAATTAATAGTGCTCAATTTTGTGCCGAGATCGGCAGACAAAGTATGCAAGTAGGTTTTGACTTTCTAAAGGGAAAAAAGATCTCAAAGAGAATACTCATACCTACTTTCCCTGTTACAAAGCTCACAATAAACGACTTCACAGGAATGGATGGTGTGCCTCCAAAACAAGTAAAGCTTCCTTGGGGCAAGTCGTATTGGGATAATCAAGTGAAGAGACTTAAATGACAACCTTGAAGCTAGCCCTACTAGTATCACTTTTTATTTTCAGTATAGACTCCAATGCCAAGAAGATTTACAGAGTGGCAGTCTCTTCATCCTGTCCTTACTACTGCACAGATGGTGATAAACAAGGATACATTGTAGATATATTAAGACAATTTTTTAAAAAGTATAATATCCAAGTAAAATTTGAAACGACTCCTTACGCTCGTTTAAAAGATTCTCTTAAACGTGGAAATAAGGACCTTGCCCTTTTCACATCCTTTGACTTGAGAGATTTCTCAGAACTCATGATTTACGATGTGACCCTAGGAGTAAGTTCTGCTGGTATTATCTCTAAAGTTGGAACAAACCCAGTCGTACTTGATGTCATCGACTTAAAAGAGAAAACGATCTTTCTAGTTCCAGGAAGTATGGCCAGTGATAAACTATATAAACAGGTTGATAAAATAAATACAAATAAATCAGTCATTCAATTAATTACTGGCTCGAGAATTCACGACAGACTTATAAATCTAATAGCTCTAGGTAGAGCGGATTATGCAATTGAAGATTATAATGTTTTAAGATATTTCTATTCTAAAAGTGAATACCAAGACAGACTTATACTAACTCCAAGCTCTATTTTTGGTTATAGTCCATTGAAGTTTGTTAGTAGAAAAGGTCTTCCAATTCAAAAGACTATTCAAGAGAATCTAAAAGGATTTATTCAAAACTACAGAGAGTCCGGTAAACTAAAAACACTTCTTGATAAATATAATATTATCGATTGGAATATTGTTCTTACTAGATAATAAGTAACTTCGTCTCTGTCATATCATCGATAGCGTACTTTATACCTTCTCTACCTAGTCCAGAGTCCTTAACACCTCCGTAAGGCATTTGGTCTACTCTAAACCCAGGAACTGAATTAATGATCAGTCCTCCAACTTCAATTTTAGAAAAACACTTCTTTATAAAATCAAGTCGATTTGTAAATACACCGGCCTGTAGTCCAAAGCGAGAGTCATTAACTAAGTTGATTGCTTCGTCATCATGGGAGTAAGATTTAAGTAAAACGACTGGTCCAAAGATTTCTTCACTATTTATAAGATCATCGTCTTTATATTTTTCAATAATTGTTGGAGAAATAATATGACTATTTACTGTGCTCAATTCTCCACCACAGATTATATTGGCTCCATTTCCTTTAGCTTTATTTATCCAATCCAGTATTCTAGTGACGTGAACCTTATCTATAATTGGTCCAACTATTGTTTCTACCTTTTCAGGATTACCACAAATTAGCTTTTGTGTTTCAGCAACTAAGAGCTTTTTAAATTCATCATAAATAGCTTCTGCAATGAATACTTTTTGAGTTGAGATACAAATTTGTCCAGAATATAAAAAGGCACCAATAGCAATACTTTTAGTGGCCTCTTCTAAGTTTGTTGTCTCATCAACTACTACTGCGGCATTTCCTCCGAGTTCTAAGACCACCTTCTTCTTCCCTGCTATATTTTTTAGGAACCATCCAATCTTTGGACTCCCTGTAAAGCTTAGAAGTTTAATTCTCTCGTCTCTAACCATCACTTCACTAAGTTCATTGCTACAGATAACAACGTTTAAGAGTCCATCAGGGAATCCTGCTTCTTTTGCAAACTCTGCAAGTAGTAGACTTGAAAGAGGAGTATAAGGAGAAGGTTTTAAAATAACAGAGCAGCCAGCAGCAAAAGCTGGAGCAATTTTATGTAGAGCTAAATTTAGTGGAAAATTAAAAGGTGAAAGAGCGAGTATTGGCCCTACTGGAAACTTACCAGTAAAGGCATTTCGTCCTTCAGAATTCCCGAAGTCCATAGGAATCACCTCTCCGCCAATTCTTCGAGTCTCTTCTAAGGCTATAACTAAAGTATCAACACACCTAGAGAACTCGCTCTTAGCATAAGACAAAGGCTTACCAGCTTCAGCAACAATAAGCTCCACTAACCTATCTTCATTTAATTTAAAAATATTTATAAATTTTTTAAGAAGTTCATATCTCTTTCCAGCAGAGAAATTCGAATAATCTTCAAATGCATTCAAGCTGCTAGTTATGGCACTTTCAACTTCTTCTTTATTGGCCATAGAGATTGAAGCTATTTCTTTTAATGTGTATTTGTCATTTACGATTAATTTTTCTGACGTAGAAGAAGAGAACGTCCCATTTATATATGAACTTTTAATTGCCATAGCTACTCCAATTTATTTTATTATAAATTGAATATCTATGGTTCGGCTAGAAACTCTTAGTTACAAAGTTACCTCTATTCTGATTTAAATGCTTGAGAAACCCTAAGTTTTCTAAAAGAAACTTTTGTTCACCTAGCATAAAAAGCTGAATATCATGTAATGGACAGACTTTGATAACTGCTGTTTGTCCCTTAAAGACGCGGTATAGCTTAGAAGCTGATATTCTAAGTCTCTCACCATTTCTAAAAGAAGCATCTAGCCCTTCAGCCTTACATACATCACACATTCTAAAGTCCTCCTCAAAAGAATAGATCTTATACTTCTATCTTATCGCCAAGACGCATTATCTTCTAAAGAAAAATTAAGAAAAATATTTAGTTATCTTGAATTTCAATAACTTAAGAGACCACCTTCTTTACTAAAATACTCTTATTAAGCTTAACTAATTTAGTAAGCACAAAAAATCAGCTATTTAGAGTGCCAACTTAATATCTTATAATTAATTATTCTATTTATCGCAGCATGCACTATCTAAGACTTAACAGTTTACTAAAAAACGACTACCCTTAAATCACTAAAAACAAACCCTTACATGTCGGAGATATAAATAATGAAACCTCTTAATTTAGAGAATAAACTAGCGAAAACACCAACTAATGGTCCTAAGTATTCTACAACAGTAAAGTCAATTGACGGATCAGATATGACTCTTGCTTGTCCAAAGGTAACAAGAGGACTAGTGGCACTTATGAATCAACATGCAGTTATTGGTGGAGCCGCTTGTCACTGGGGTGGCCCTGCGGCCTTTGCAGAGATGTCATCTTCTCTACACGGTATTATGTTTAAAGATAGTACTAAGAACTGGTTTGATACATTTAACTTCGTAAATGACGCTGGTCATGCAGAAAATGGAATCTATGCTCTTAGAGCTAATTACGGTTTTGATAATTTAACTTTTGATGACTTAAGAAAGTTTAGATCTATTGAAAGTAAATTAACAGGCCATGGAGAAGCTCACCTTAATCCAGAAGGTGTTTTTCTTTCTAATGGTCCACTAGGCTCAGGAGTTCCACAAGCTCAAGGTTTAGCACTTGCTGATAAGCTTATTGGTAATGATAGAACAACACTTTGCTTACTAAGTGACGGTGGAAGTATGGAAGGTGAAACTAAAGAAAGTTTCTCTGCTATCCCTGGACTAGCATCAAAAGGTAAACTAAATCCTTTCGTACTAGTAATCTCTGACAACAACACAAAACTATCTGGAAGAATTGAAGAAGATTCATTTTCAATGGAGCCAACATTTGACTCTCTAGCAACTCTTGGTTGGAACGTAATAAGAGAAGAGCATGGAAATGACCTTCAAAAAGTTCATAACACTTTAGAGAGTGCAATTGAAGAAGCAAAGAAAAACCCAAATAAGCCTGTATGCGTAATAGTTAAAACAGTTAAAGGATTTGGAGTAAAGTCTACAGAAGAAAGTGCTTCAGGTGGACACGGTTACCCTCTTAAGGCCTACGACGATAAATTAATTCCATTCTTAGATGAAATTTTTGAAGAGAACACTCCTGCTGAACTTACAGAGTGGGCAGAAGGAATTTTAGCGAGCAAGCCAGCTCCAAAAGAAAGCACAAGTACAAGTGCAGTTAAGAAAGAGAAAGTTCAACCAGGTTTTGCAAGAGCAGCTATTGAAGCAGTAAAGAATGGATTACCTGTATTTTCTGTATCTTCTGATCTTCAAGGATCTACAGGAATCAAGGACTTTCAAAAAGCATACCCTGACCACTTTGTAGATGTAGGTATTGCAGAATCAAATATGATCAACACAGCAGTTGGTCTTTCTAAGCAAGGTCTTATTCCAGTAGTAGATACTTTTGCACAATTCGCTATTACAAAAGGAAATCTTCCACTAATAATGTCTTCACTATCACAAGCACCTATTATTGGACTATTTAGCCACGCTGGTTTCCAAGATGCTGCCGATGGAGCATCTCATCAAGCAACAACTTACCTTGCTGCAACATCTTCAATCCCACATGTAACAACTGTAGTTTGTTCATGTTCAAGTGAAGCTCAAAGCTATATGACTTCTGCGATTGAAAATATCAAAAAAGAAAGAGAAGCAGGAAGAGTTGCTGACTCAGTACTATTCTACTTTGGTAGAGAAAACCATCCAGAATACTATAATGACTCTCTAACTTATGAATGGGGAAAGGCTCAAGTCCTTCAGGAAGGCTCAGACGTAACGATTGTAACTAATGGTCCTCTAGTTCAAAAGGCCTTAAATGCAGCAGCAGAGCTTGCAAAACAAGGAAAGAGTGCAACAGTAATCAATAACCCATTTGCTAATAAGGTAGACCTAGAAACTCTAAAGTCTTCTCTAGCAAAAACAAATGGAAAGCTTGTAACAGTTGAAGATCATCAATTAATTGGTGGTATGGGATCAATGATTGTTCATGAGCTTGCAATGAATAACGTTGAATTCAAAGTTAAGTCATTAGCAAATCATGGAAAGTTTGGACAATCTGCTTATATGGCCGATGAGCTTTACGAGCTACATGGTCTTTCAGAAAATCATATTATCGAAGCTTGTCTTTCGTTATAAAATACAAAGGCCCTTTGGGGCCTTTTTTATTTCCTAAATTCTCTTCTAAGTTTTACTAGTGGTAATAAAAATACAAAGAACGAGAGAATAAAAATATACCCAAAAATTGTTAAACTAAATTCATAGCCTTTATTATCAATTAGCCAACCAAGAATCGGACCAAGAACAATAAATACAACTCTCATACCAAGACCTACAATACTATTTACAGTAGCGCGCATTTCGGAACCTACTCTAGCATTGAGAGCATCCTTCAATATAACTTGTGAAAATCCCCTACAAATTTGAAAGCTAAAACAGAAGACAACTCCAAGTGCTCCCCCTACTTTACCCATTCCTATAAAACCAATAATTGGTAAGGTACCAATCATCAGTAATAGTGCAACACTTCCTACCTTCTTCTCAATATCATGAGCAAATCTAGCAATAACTCCAACTAGAAAGTTCGTTAAGAACCAAAGGTAACCGAAATACTTATAGTCTATGCCAAGCGTCTGCCAATAGTCCTGAAATGTCCAAACAGCTAAAAGAGTAGATGCACTATAAATAATGTTATTTAGAACTATAAATTTAAGTAATAGACCACTCTTAAAGAGTTTAGTCATTATGTCTCGCCAATTCTCTCTATGGCTTGTTCTGCTCATCTTCTCTCTAGGAGGCTCCGTTACGGTTAAGGAAATAAGAAAAGGAATCCAACAGATAAAGGCCTGAACTTTGACAGGAGTATCTAGGCTAGTAACGACTAATGCTCCCCCAACAAGAGCAGCAATGGCCTCAGATGTTTGGGTATAGAATATTTTTTTTCCAATGATCTTTGCTTCACTTCCCTTCACTATTTTCTTTTTCATGGCATGAAGTGAGTCGTAGATGATAGAGATATCTGTACCAGAAAAAAGAGAAACCCCTATTCCAAGTAAGAGCTGAATAAATATCAGTCCCCAAAAATGATCAAAGATAGGAAGAAGAGAAAATCCAAGTCCTTCAAATAGACTTGCAACTATAAGTGTATTCTTTCTTCCAATTAAGTCAGCTATGTAGCCTGATGGGAGTTCAAATATTAATACGATAAGAGAGAAGAAAGACTGTAGCTCAAAAACTTCCTGCATAGAAAGTCCCTTAGATCTATAATAAGGGACAATAATAGGAAGGATAATCAAAAACATCCAAGCACTATTAAATGCAAAGATTTTAGTAATATTTTTCTTGAGAGCTGTGTCCATAACTAATTATGGACTCTAATCGACTCAGTGCCAACACTTATATATTGGCTAATTCCTTTCCCTCTTTATCTGTATAAAAACTATCACCATTTTCATACACATCTAAGTCTGGAAGGAGAACCTTCTCTACATATCCCGTTTTTCTATTTAATTGAATTTTAACGAGATTATTTTCATTTACTGCGGAAAAAGTTGAATTTAAAAAATTCTTAAACATATGACATGTAAAATCCTCTTTGAATAAGAAATCTTTTACATGTATTCCATAAATATTTTTATACTTAATATAAGAGTTCTTATTTCCATAAAATGGGTTCCCTGAACAAATAAGCTCCAAGTGGTTTCCTCGAAAGTTTGTAAGAAGAAAAGTATCAAAATCAAATGGCTCGATTCGACTTGAGTTTATCCAGATAAAATTGCTATTAACTTTATTCTTAGACTCAGCCTTGATATTTAATGTGAAAAGTAGGGAAAGAAAGAAAAAATACTTCATTAATACCTCCATCATAATTTTATATCTTTTTGAAAATAGAAGAACAATAGGGCCGTTTAAAACCTGACTTAAACTCACAGAGTATTTACATCGGTGACTAATTGGGGCCATCTAGTGCCTAAGTGACACGAAAACGTAACGAGATGTATGAAAATATTGGCCTACGTTTTGCTTTAATAGTGTTAGGGACATTTAACCAAGGATGGTTAATGAAAGAGAACTGGAAGTTAAAATTAGTAGAGACAATCCCCTATCTAGTATTAGCGGTAACTCTATTAATAAGTGTTGTGTACGAGAAGACTACTGACAAAGAGGCAGGCCGTGCCAAGCACGACCTATCTAAGAGAATTACTTTAAAATCTGTCTTGAACTCTGAGACTGACCATTTGAGCAAGAGGTAACTCTTGTTCTATTTGCAACCATACCCTCTTTACTTTTAGCAGAGCTATTGTAAATGGAGAAGGATTCGATAAATGTAGGCATATAAACGTTTGAGCTATTTTGAGCAAATTTACCAACTTCAAAGATATAACCATTTGATGCTTGTAAAAATCTAAACTGGTACTTAATTGAACCTGATGTTTGAACATTTGTAATATTGATATCGTTTAAAACATTATTACAAATAGATTCAACATGTGGATGAACATCTGTAAGAATATCTTCAGCAAAGCTAGTTCCTCTAGGTCCTTCAAAAGTTAAATCACCTAACCTAGGAACTCTAAGATTTACACTGTAGTCATTAGCACTTGTGTAGCTATCATTGAGACAAGACTTATCTGATAGTGAGAAAATAAAGCTTAACTCTCTATCACCTCTTGCTTCGAAATACTCTCTCTTATTTTGTAGAGATTGGCACATACCTTTAGCTACAGCAAGTTCACCTTCTTCTAGAGCACGTTCTTTAGATATTTCTTTACCAAAAATAAAGCGTTCATCTGTAGATGATTTTTCGTCTGAATCTTGTTTTTTACATGAAAATGTAAGGAGACAAATAGCAAGGATACTAATTGTTAACTTCATAAACCTTCCTTGGTTAATTATGTATTAATGTAATGTAAATTCTTTCTTTATTCCGTCACTAGAGCTGTAGTATAACTTAGTACTTTCAATATTATCCTGCGGATAAGTCTTAAGCCAATCATTGAAGTATTCCTTTACTTCATCAAGATTCATGCCTTCCTCGTGAAAGTCTCCAAGTAATGTAATTTCATTATTCTCTTTAACTATTTGCATACGAGGAACCATTTATACACTCTCTCTAAAAATTGCCCCAATCACATTGCAGGCAAGTTACATTTAACTTTCTCCACATTTCTACTACACTTAGTCTATCCTCTACAACAAATAATGTCTCATACTGAGGTGCGATAAATTCTAAAAAAGTCTCACTCTTGATAATATGATCACTTCTATGGTCTTGTGCTTTGCGCATATAGAGTTCATCATAAACTATTGAATGCTTTTTTAGCCAAGACTCAGTATGACTTCTATAGTCATCATCTCTTCCAGTTAAAAGAATAATGACGCATCCTTGCTTCCTCATTCCAGAGATCAGCTCAGCGCACCATTCATTGAGAGTATCACCAACCATTTCTGCATTAAAACTATCCCAGTCCTTAGGAGACTTTTGAACGTGATGTACTCTATGTTCACAATTGGTGAGCGTTCCATCAAGGTCTACAATAATACATTTCTTCTTAACAGAGTTCACAGAGATTTAATCCAATTTCAGAGTTAGGCTTTCTCTCTATTTTCACATTATGTACCTGTAAATAAACTTCACACGTCACAGCAACTTCTGCACTGAAGAGATGCCCACCTGTTGTACTATAGTCTTCATTACCAAGAACCGTATGCAAGTGAAAGAATGGCTTCCCTTCATTAAAAGTAAAGTTTCCATTTAGTGCCAGCAGCTCTTTTTCTTTTTCAATAAATGTTCTGTCGTAACTCTTTTCACTACAGTGAAAAAAACCAATCTCAACATTCTTTAAAGCACCAATAGCAGATACCTGAGCTCCGAGGAAACCATCTTGCTTTTGAACTTCATAGAGAGATTCAAACAGATCCTCACCTTTATCTATTACAACAAAAATTAAATTTCCTTCTTTAACATATTTCATTGGTTCAATTCCTTTCTAAATATTTGCTCTAATTCCTTAAAATCAAATTCCTTTGAATCTAAAGGAGGTAGAATCCTTAACTTAACTTTTCTTTTTGAAAGTCTAAAACCTTTAAGGACCCCTTTTCCTTCAAATGAAAAGAAAGAACCCCAAAGACCATCTATAACCATAGGCACAACAACTGTTGGTTGCATAGAGACAATTTTCTTTATTCCAGGTTGAAATTTTCTAAGCTTACCATCTCTTGTGATCCAACCTTCTGGAAAGAGCCCAATAACATGTCCGTCTTTAAGACCATCTTCAATGTGCTGAAAAGCATTATTTAATAACTCTGGACTTTCTCTTCTTGTAGCAATTGGAATAAGATGGGCCTGCTTTAACCAGAAAGTAAATCCTGTCTTATAATAGTAAGCATGATCAATAATAAAGCGAACCGGACGAGGGCATGCGGCCATCACCATTATCCAATCGACAAAGCTCACATGATTAGAAGCTATAACAACAGCACCTGTCTCTGGAATATTTTCTCTTCCAACAATCTCTACTTTATAAAATAGCTTTGAAAGTAGCCAAAAGTTAAACCTTAGAGTTCTTCCAGTATTTTGAGAGTAAATATATATTGAGTAGAAAATATTGATAAGAGCAAGTATGAAGAAGATCCAAGGGATAGACACTCCACTACCTGAGAGAAGCATTATAAAAATAGCCGCTGTTACCATAAAGATGGCATTCCAAATATTATTTCCAGCAATGATACGAGAGAGAATATTGCGAGGAGTATAGTCTTGTAAAAATGTAAATTGAGGAATAATAAACATTCCACCAAAAATAGAAACAAGAAATAAATCGATAAGTGCTCTTATAGAATAATTCTGTTGAAAGAACTCTGAAGCTGTATAAAGAGGTACGGAAGATTCATATTGAAAGATCATTGCTGAATAAGACATATCCAAAAGAAAAATACTCATACCAAGTGCGGCCAGTGGAACCATTCCCATCTCAGGTCTTTTTTGAGAAAGCTTCTCAGCAAAAAAAGATCCAGTCCCCATACCAAGAGTAAAAGAAGCTAGAAAAACGGTTCCAACACCTTCAGAACTATGGAAGATGTCTTTACATAGATTTGGAAGTAGTGACAAAATAGCAGCACCTAGAAACCAAAACCAAGAGATCCCCATACATGTATTAAAGATAAGTTTATCTTTTATAGTAAGTTTTATTATATCAAAAGTAGGTTTAAAGAATGTGAAGTCAGGTTTAACACCTTCATCTACAGGATCAACCTTCTTCATGAAAAGTGATGTTAGAATACCTAATGCTGAAACACTTAGAATTCCAACAGAAATAACAAGAGAGTTACTCTCAGTTGTTACGGCGAGTCCACCTATAATTGTTCCTATTAGAATAGCAAGGAAGGTTCCACCTCCAATTGCAGCGTTACCCGAGACAAGTTCTTCTCTTTTTATAAGTTGAGGAATAATTCCATACTTAAGAGGTCCAAAGAAGCTTGACTGAGTTCCCATCAAAAAGAGTGTTGATAGAAGAATATAGAAATTATCAGTATAAAATCCCAGAGCAGCAACTAGCATTATCAGGAATTCAGTGATCTTAGTGTATTTAACAAGTGTAGATTTTGAAAATTTATCTGAAAGTTGACCTGCAGTTGCTGAAAATAAAAAGAATGGAAGAATGAAAATCCCACCGGCCATGGCAACTAAAGACTGTGCACTGAGTCCCATTAAGGTAATACCTTTATAGGCTATAATTATCACTAGAGCATTTTTAAAAAAGTTATCATTTAATGCACCTAAGAACATTGTCCAAAAAAGCGGCGAAAACCTTCTATCAGTACTAATTAATTTAAATGACACATATTACTCCTATTAGAATTATTCTAAGGAGTTTGCCTCACAATGTTAATAAATATTTTAAGTATTGCCTGCCTTTATTTCGTGTTCTAAAATCACCAATATGAAACTATATCACTACGTACACTGCCCATTTTGTATTCGTGTAAGGATGGCCTTAGGTCTCTTGAATATTGAATTTGATTCTATTGTCCTTCCATACAATGACGAAGATACACCAAAGTCACTAACGGGTGTAAAAATGCTACCTATTTTCACTTTTGAGAATGGCGTTAGTAATAATGAGAGCTTAGATATTATATCTATATTAGACAAAAATAATGTCTTAAAAAGTGAACAACTTGATAGTTCAGAGAGAGAAGTTGTAGAAGACTTACTTTCTAAATTTGGAAGTGATGTTCATTCACTTTGTATGCCTTATTGGATGTGGACTCCTGAATTTAATGAAGAATCTAGATCTTACTTTCAAACAAAGAAAGAAGTTAAAAGAGGTCCATTCAATAAACTTATTCAAAATAGAGATAAGTTCTTAAACAGTTTCGATAGCAATCTCCATCTTTTGATCCCACATATTCAAAAGTTTTATAAGAGTGAAACGATTACTATCTTTGATATTATGATCGCATCACATATTTGGGGAATGTATATTTTCCCAGAATACCAATTTCCTAAAGAAGTTAATGATTATCTCCAACGAGTAAAGAAAGAATGTCACTTTGACTATCATATAGACTTTTGGAAAGATTAGTTACCAACTTAATATATACATTCCGCCTAAGAAGAACATAAACGCAATGACAAGATAACGGCTAGGCCATTTCTTCTCTACAATACACTCAAGTAGGCTAGAAAAAATTGTTCCTGTAATAGCAATACCTGATAGTGTTGCTAAATGAGCAGTTTGTATTGCTTTTAAGTAAAGCGCTAGACTTAGAAATGTCCCCATCAAACTTCCAAAAATGAGTACACCCTTCACTTTTATATCTTGCTCTTTCCATTTTTCAAAAAATTTAAATGGCTTCCAATAAGAGATAAGAATGAATGCAAAGATAGCCCCAAGACAACGATGAAAATTTCCTTCCATTGCTGTTAGTTCAGGGTTGAAGTCAAAACTATAGCGAGTAATGATAACACCTACACCATCTAGAAAAACTCCAATGAAAGCAATAGAGATTGCCTTTAAATCCCAAGAGCCAGACTTTCTAAATGATTCCAATGAAAATGTCGCCAAACAGAGTATACAAAAGAATATTGCGAGAAATTTCTTTGGATCCATGACTTGATCAAATACGAAATAACTCAATACTCCAATGAGTAGTGGCTGAAAACCAAAAATCATCAAGGTTCGACCGGGTCCCATAAGAGAGAAGGATTTTAAAAGAAAGATATCACCTATCCCAAGTCCCATAAATCCAGAGAAGAAAAATAGTCCGAAGTACTTAAGACCAATTTCATGCCATGATCCAAAAATAGAAACAAAGAGTCCAAATGCAATTGCTCCAACTATGGCCTTAAAACAATTCATCCAACTAGATGATATTTGCCGAGAGTAAATAGTGAATATTTGAGAACCAATTGCAAAGGCTAAATTTGCGCCCAGTCCATATAGGTAGACATCTTTCATTGCATTATTTATATCACGAGTTTATTTTATACCTAAGAAAAATGTGCTAAATAAAACTATGAGAAAATTTAATACTGAAAATATCCCGCAACCTAAGATTTCTAGCTTTGAGCTTCCATCACTTCCATTAGATGTTGAGATTGGTTGTGGAGTTGGATTACACCCAATTCAATATGCAATAAAAAACCCTGATCGCTACTTAGTCGCTATAGAGCATACTACTGAGAAGTTTAATAAGTTTCAGAGAAGATTTGAAAAACACGAGAGCCCTTCAAACCTGCTACCTGTTCATGAAAATGGTATATCTTGGGTCACTCACCTTCTGCCAAAGGAGTCCGTTTCAAGATTCTTCTTTCTCTTTCCAAATCCAAATCCAAAGCCTGGTCAACAAAACAAGAGATTCCACGCAATGCCATTCATGGAAAAAGTGATAGAATGTCTAATGCCAGGAGGAACAATTCATGTTGCTACAAATGAATTATTCTATGCTGAAGAGTCCCTAGAATTTATGACTCAGAAATGGAACCTTGAATGCATTCAAAATACAGTAATTGAAAAGAGTTCGGGACATATAGGAAGAACTCACTTTGAAAGAAAATACCTCGAAAGAGGACAAGTTATATATGATCAAGTATTTAAGAAAAAGGATTAGTTATGACAAAGAAGTACGCAGTTATTTTATCAGGTTGTGGCCACTTTGATGGTGCCGAAATTAGAGAGTCAGTACTAACACTACTCGCTCTTGATACTCAAGAAGCTCAATACGAGATCTTTGCACCAAATGAAGATCAATTTCATACCCTTAATCACTTAAGCGGAGATGAGCTTCCTAATAATAGAAATGTCCTTGAGGAATCAAGTCGAATTGCCAGAGGTAATATAAAAGACCTTAACCAATTAAACTCCGAAGATTTTTCAGGACTACTAATCCCTGGAGGTTTTGGTGTTGCGAAGAATTTTTGTACATTTGCCTTCAAAGGATCCGAGGCTGAAGTAAATAGCCTTGTGAGTAAAACAATAAATGATTTCTATAATGCAAAGAAGCCAATTGGGGCCATTTGTATTGCTCCAGCACTTCTAGCTCTTGTACTTGGGAAGCATGGAATTGAAGTCACTATTGGAAACGACGAAGGTACTGCAACAGAAGTTGAAAAAACGGGCGCTAAACACATCAACTGTGGCAAAGATGAGTTCCACTTAGATCAAAAGCATAAGATAGCGACTACTCCGGCCTATATGTATGATGATAATAAGTTAAACCTTGTTCAAAAAGGTATTAGCTCTGTCGTAGAGAATGTAATTAACTGGTCTTAAACCTCTCAAAGGGACCTATCATTAGAAAGATAGGTCCTAATTTCAGTAAGCCCCAATCACTGTATAGAAATTACTCTGTGTCTAAAAAATAGACACAAAATTCCCTTCTAACTCCCCAGAATGACAATTAAAAGTTGGTATATATATTGCTCTTATATAAGTAGATCGTTTGTGAGGGGAATGAGATGAGAATTTTAACACTATTAACTTTTATGCTTACATTTGTTAGTTGTGGAGTTCAAGTAAACTCAAAACATGCTCAATACCTTGAGGGAACAAAACAATATGCTGTAAGTGCAAGTGAGTTTCAACCATACATCACTTCATTTGAAAAGAATGCTGCCCAAAATTTAAATGAGCCAGATTTCACAGTTGGAGATATTCCTATAAACTTTGGAGACACTACAACTGAAGACTACGATGGCGTATGTAATACATATAGTGATGGAACCAAAGAGATTTTAATTAAAAAATCATGGTGGGAATCTACAGATGATACTCAAAGAGAAATCATGATCTATCATGAATTAGGTCACTGCAGACTTGGACGAGATCACGATGATGAGAGAAGAGTTGTAGGTACACATACTTATAAAATGTCAGTAATGAATCCAATTATTCCAACGTCACAAGATTATTCTGCACAAAAGAATGCCTATTTAACAGAACTCTACTTATACGATAAATCTGCTCTAAGTAGTGCTTTTGGAATCTAATCTAAGGGAACCTTTATAAGGTTCTCTCTACATTTCTTAGGAGAGACTTTCTTGTTAAACTTCTCCCCCGATGTTTCACGGTCTACAAGATAGCAGTAACCAGCATTACTCCCTTCAGCTCTATAGAAAATATACTTTGTGAATTTTGGTGCACACTTCTTTAAGGACGTCTCTTTTACAAATCCTATTGTTCCACGCTTAGCATCTACATCAAAACATTTCCCATTAAGTTTGCTAAAGTTATGCCATAAAGTCCTAACTTCCTCTGGCCTACACATTTCTTTATTAATTGATTTCTCTCTAGTTGAATTACCTAGAGTTCTCAATTCAACACACTTACCACTCCAGCCATCTTCATCAAGAATCCATTTAGGTTTAACTTGAGCATCTTCACATTTACTGATGGATACTTTACTTATAAATAGGTCTCCACTAGTCTCACTATCACTCTCAACGCAAATAGGCTTACCAAACTCATTTGGTACGAGAGAATACTGAATTCCTTTTACAGCTTCACGACAATTTCTTTTCACAACACTTTTCGAAAACCTTTCTCCATGAGTTATACTATCAATAAGTAAACACTCTCCTGTATAGCTCCCAGTTCTTTTAAAGAAGAATTTTGTTTTAAAATCTACACAGTTCTTATAGTCAACTTTTCGAGTCGATACTCTTGAGTTTGTAGTTTTCCTAACCTCAAGACAGTCTCCACCAATGCCACTCTTATCTTTTTTCCACATATACTCTAGAGAAGAGTTATCAAAACAACTTGAACGACTAACTCTCTTTGAGAAGGCCTTCTCTCCACCATTGACTGCTACTTCATAGCAGTAACCTTGGTCACCTTCTTTTTTCATATTTAAAACGAAAGTGGTCTGACTTGGTTTACATCTATCAGTACTCACACTTTCAATATAGCCACTAGGACCTTTCATGCGATCGACAGCGTAGCACTTTCCACCCCATCCATTCTCTCTAGATAACCAATGGTGATCAACTTGACTAGGAGCACAGAGTCCCTTACTAACCTTTCTCTTTAAATTTCCATCAATCTCATAACACTCTCCAGATATCTCTGAAGTTAACTCCCAGCTATGTCTCACATTTTCTGTAACGCACTTACTTGTAGCTGTACTCCGAGCAAACTTCTGTCCCTTTGTTTCTTCATCAATCTCGTAACATTTCCCTCCAACTCCTCTTTCACTTGGTACCCAATGAAAAATAGTCTTATCAGGACGACACTTACTCTTACTTGTTACTGCTTGAAAAGCTTTACCACCTGTTTCAATATCGTATTCATAACATTTACCAGTGAATGCTTTACTAGGGTCAGGAATCCAGCTAAAGGCCGTGACTTTCTTATTGATTAAATTTGCGGATAAATTAAAAGGTAGAAATAAAATAGGCCCAAGCAATAAAAACTTGGGCCCAAATAAGAATTTTAAAAAATTATTAAGCAGCTTCTTGCTCATCAGATTCTACTTCTGCAACAACTTCTGCTGTTACATCTGTTTCCTCTTCAACTACAACTTCTACTTTTGGAGGGTGACAAGAAACAACATTTGAATCTACGTCATGTGCCCACTCAAGCCCTTTTGGACAAGGAATGTCTTTAAGTGCAAAGTTATCGTGAATAGCTAGCCCAGAAATATCTACAGTGATAAATTCTGGCATATCACCTGGAAGACCTGTTACTTCAACTTCGTGTAGTACGTGTTGAACAATTCCACCTTCTTTCTTACCTGCAGCTTCACCTTCAAAGTGAACTGGTAGTGTAACTGTAGTTTTTTCATTTGCAGAAATTTTGTGGAAAGATACATGAAGCATTTTATCGCCCATATGATCCCACTGTACATTATCAAGAGAAACTAGGTGCTTCCCTCTTCCTGCTACTTCTACTTCAAATACTTTTCCTGAATGATGTAGGAATTTAGCAATTGAGATTGATGGAACTTTAAAGTTCACCGAATCCATTCCTTTTCCATATACTACACCTGGAACATAACCTTCTTTTCTTAAAGATTTTACAGGTTCTTCTCGCCATTCAGCTTTTAGTAATTCGTACACTCGTACCTCCATGATTGTATTGATCCTAATAAACGGATACATATTAATTATAACTAAAATTAGTTTTTAACGCTACGAGGCAAACGTTGTCCCCCGTGACTTGTATCTCTTCGCCTTAATTGGTAGAAAACTAAATATGAAATTATCCAAAGTATTCGACAGTACATTTTTGCCTGCTAAATTTAACGGACCAAAACGTTCAACTAAGATCATGATTGTTATGCATGGACTTGGTGATCAAATGTCTTCATTTAAAGACTTTGCTCTAGAAGTAAATGTGACATGTCTTGATTATTTATTGATAAATGCACCTACTCCCTACTACTTTGGATTCTCTTGGTACGACATACCTCCAGGAGAGCCAAAGGGCGGAATAAAGCACTCTATTCAAAAGTTAGAACTTCTAATTAATGAACTAAATGAAAATGGATATAATGACGAAGACATTATCCTCTGTGGATTCTCCCAAGGCGGATGTATATCACTACATAGCTTCCTCAGCTGGAAGCGTACTTTCGCTGGAGTGGTTTGCCTTAGTCCAAGGATCTATCTTGATAAAATGGAAGTGAAAGTAGAAGAAGTTCATTCTAAAACACCTATATTTATGGCCCATGGTCATTATGATCAAGCAATCGACTTTAATAGTGTTGAAACACAAATGAAGCGATTAAAAGATGACGGTTTAGATATCTCTTTTCACGAGTATGACATGGCCCACGAGATTGATATCCATGAGATTAGAGATCTAGCAAGCTGGCTAAACCAACAAATCTAAAAGTTGGCACTTTTTCAACAAATTTCATCTAAACGAAATATTCCCTATTTCTTTTAAAATAAAGAATTATTTCACTCAACCTACTTGAATTACTAATTAATTAAAGAAGTTACGATTAATTAAGTACTTCCTAACCCTTATCTGCCCGATTATTAAATACACAACAAACAAGGGCAGCAAAATTGAGGTTAACTATGAGCACTGTAAATAATTTACCACAAATTCTTCTTGTAGATGATGACAGCGGAATAAGAGGCGTTATTTCAGACCTACTAACAACTAGTGGATTTAAAGTAATTCAGGCCGCCGATGGGCTTGAGGCCACATTAAAGATGAAGAACCAGAATTTTAGCTTAGTTATCACTGACCTAAATATGCCAAAGAAAGATGGAATTAAACTTACTAATGAAATCATAGCAGCAAATGGTCCACCAGTTCTACTTATGACTGGAGAGCTAGAGACTTATGATATTAAACTTAAATCGCTAGAGAATACTGTTCTCTTACCAAAGCCATTTAATCCAAAGATTGTAGTCGCTCTGGTAAACAAGATCTTGAGCGAGAACAAATAAAAAAAGCCCACTAGATATAGCGGGCAAGCATACTTTTAAATATTATATATGACGACTCTTAGTGATTTTCGTCGTGATCATGGTGTCCTCCACCAATGATATCATCGTCAAAAGTCTTAGTCGCAATCATAAGAGAGATTGGAAATAGTGCCCAACAACCAACAAGACATAATGCAACAAATACTTCAAAACTCATTCTCGACTCCAATTTAGCTTAATCTGCAGCCAGTATAGCCCAAAATCTATGGCCAGACTAGCCCCTCTCAGACAAAAATTCACTATTCTCAATATCTACAGTCATAATCTTTTGAAATCTACCGCTAATTTTATTAGTAGTGATGTGAATATCATCAACATCTTTACTCACTGTTCCAAGGTGTTTAGCTAACTTGTTCCATCTTTCTTCGTATCTAGTGAATTCATCTCCAAGCTTATTGATTTCCTCATGCATGACAGACATATACTTATTTCTCTCAAGGTTTAATAATACGCTTTGAACAGTAGTGAGCGTTGCAAGGAAAGTCGTAGGAGAAGCTAGCCAAATCTTCTTTTGATTTGCGTACTCTACAATGTCAGAGTGATAGGCATGGATCTCTGCAAAAATGGCTTCTGCTGGTAAAAAGAGGATGGCCTGATCAGCGGTCTCATTTGTAATAATATACTTCGAGGCAATATCATCGATGTGCTTTCTAACATTCTTAGAGAACTCTTTAGCAAATTGCGCCTTTTGGCTAGAGTCACTTGTAACACTTACTAATCTCTTATAATTCTCTAACGGGAACTTAGAGTCTACACAAATAAGTCCAATAGGCTCAGGTAGAAAGAGAGCTGCATCAACAATTTTTCCGTTACTTAAAAGGTGCTGAGTTTTATAAACCTTATCACTCTTATCTCCAAATACTGAACTCAGTAAATTACTAAGCTGCACCTCTCCAAAAATCCCCCTACTCTTCTTATCTGTAAGAACATCCTGCAGAGAAACAACATTTGTAGAGAGAGATTCTATCTTCTTTTGCGCTTCGTCTATTTTTGCAAGTCTTTCAATTACACCTTGAAATGTTTCATTAGACTTTTTAAAGCCCTTCTCTAAGTCTTCTTGAACCTTATTAGAAATAGAATCAAGTCGAGACTCTATTATTTTATGAAGACCAAGCATGCTCTCTTGCTGTTGCTGAAATAGGTCTGTTTTAAATTCATAAAGGTCTTGCTGCTTTTTTAAAGAGTCATCATTAAGCTTTTCAACTATTTGTTCTTTAAACTGATAAAGACTCTCTCTGTTGTCATTTGAACTTGTATCTAAGTAAATTTTTTTGACAATGAGAACGAGGGCAAAAATAATTAAGCAAAGAAGAATGAGATTGATAGACATTTAAACTCCAGAAATTTATAACTCTATTTTCTCATAACTTTTACTAGAAGCAAGTACTATTCTATTCCAATACTAAGTTCTAGATGAGAGTATATTTAAAAGGATAATTTTATGGAAAAAGTATATTTCTCAATATTAGGAATTTGTGCAGGACTGGCAGTTCCATTTCAAGCGATTATAAATGCTAAACTCTCATCAGAAGTAGGACATCCCCTGATAGCCGCTCTAATCTCATTTGGAGGTGGTTTCTTAGTATTCCTACTATTTATGCTCTTTGGGCCAGTAAAATTTCCTTCGATAGAGCAATTGAGTTCATTTAACCCGGTACTATTATCAGGTGGATTAATTGGAAGTTGTTTTGTATTTGCAGCAATTGTCGGAGTTCCAAAGCTTGGTGCGACTGCGTGGATATCACTAATAATAGCAGGACAATTAGTGATGAGCTTAGTCCTAGACCACTATGGAGTCTTAGGACTACCTATTAAAATGATTAACCTCTACAGAGTTCTCGGGGTTTTCTTATTATTTACTGGAACATATTTAATTATTAAGTTCTAAATTAAATACCTTCATTTAACATTGAAAATCCATTAACCCAGTGGCCATTTACTCTCACTCCCCAGTGAAGGTGTGGGCCACTTGATCTCCCCGTATTGCCAGAGAGAGCTAAAACACCTCCCTGAGGCACAATATCGCCTTCCTCGACCTTAAACTCACTTAAGTGGCAATACATAGTCATTATTCCCATTCCATGGTCTAAAATGACTGTTTTACCAGTAAAAAAGTGATGCCTAGCAAGGACAACCTTCCCTCTATTAGATGCTGGAATCTTTGTCCCTGGACGCGCTCTAAAGTCTACTCCAGAGTGCCAAGAATTCTTCATATCATTGAAGACTCTCTTTGATCCATAAATAGCGGTGATTTTAGAGTTTAGAGGCTTAACAAATGGTTTATCAAAAAGAGCTCTATCTTTAATTGCTGAAGAGTAGACCTTAGCTGTGTGAGCAGATTCTTTCTCCCATCTAGCTATCGTTTCCTTATCAAGTTTTGCATACTTTTTAGGAACGGTTAGTCTTCTTAGAGGATACTTTGAGTCAATGATATTAAACTTTGCGACAGCGACCTTTTTTTCAATCTTATTTACAACAAAGCGATACTCACACCAAAAACTACCTGTGTTCTTATGCCTTGAAGCAGATACATAAACTGTAGCCAATCCGTCTTGAGGAGCTCCCAAGGCAACTTCATTACCTGCACAAAATAATTTTGCATCTATATGCTGAAATGGGTAAATGAATTGAACTTTCTTAACTGTTCCATTATGAATTGTAGAAGTCAGTGCTTTAGGAAACTTTAATGATTTAGATTCTTTATCCTGCTCTGTTAACATTGTAATTTTCTTTGAAGTCGAACAAGAAGTAACAATAAAGACAAGTATATATATTAATTTTTTCAAAGTGAGCTCCTAGTATTAATTATTATAGGAACTCACTAAACACAACGTCAATGCATCTTCGAAATAAGCTAAGACTCCATATCGAAAGAGTTAGGAGTGTCACTCTCATCATTGTCTCTAGACTCAACAGGAGCTTCGCTTTTAGTCGACTTACCATTTACAACACCCATTAACTTAATCACTTCTTCAAATAAGATTTTTGACTGACCTTCAAGAGCATCTGCTTGATTATTAGTTTCATTAGAGATTTGATTATTTAAGTGTGTAACTTCATCTAGTTGTTTCATAGCTGAGTTAATTTCTTGAACACCTTGTGACTGCTCTGTTGAAGCAATTGCAATCTCAGTAACTTGATTATTTACTCTAGACACATTATCTACAATTTGATCTAGAGACTCTCCACATTTATTTGCAAGAACAGCTCCCTTATCTACAGTGGCCCTTCCTTTTGTAATTAGTCCATCAACTTTCTGAGAGGTACTTGTAATAATATCCTCAACAGTCTTTACACTGCCATCTAACATTTCTGAAATCTCTTCTGCTGCTTTTCCCGACATATTTGCCAAGTTTCCAACTTCTTCAGCAACAACAGCAAATCCCTTACCATGCTCTCCTGCTCTAGCCGCTTCAACAGATGCATTAAATGAGAGAAGCTTTGTTTGAAATACAATATCATTTATTACATTCGTTTTCTCACCGATCTCTTTTATTAATTTGATAATGTCAGCGATTCTCTTATTTGAATCACTCATCTCACCTGTAATTTGTGAATTACTCTCATTAATGTCATCAATTGCCTTGATCATTTCAGTGATTGTCCTCTTTCCTTCTTCAGCAACTCTACGACTCTCTTCAGAGTCTTCTTTGGACTTATTTGAAGCCTCAGTATTACGATCAATCATCGCACTAATTTCATCGACAGAAGATACCGTCTCCTGAAGCCCTGCTGCTTGCTCGGTTGTAGCTGACGCAAGTCTTGAACTAGAGCTAGCAATATTCTTAGATGCATTAGACACATCTTCCGCATTTTTAAAAAGTTTATTACTGATAGAAAGAATAGGCTTAGAGATTGTATTTCCAATGGTAGTTGCAATGAGAAAAATACAGATAGAAAATACAATTGAAAGTATAAAAACTAATGTTTCAAAATCATGAACTGAAGAAAGCGCTTCATCCTGAGACTGAGTAGTAAACATAGCAAGTTCAACATCTTTAAAAGTAAAATAAGTGACATAAGCTATTTCAGTAACTCCTGTGGATCCGACCTTTGTCACATCAAAGTCTTTCTTATCTTTAAATATCTTTGTGATTGTTGACCCTTTTTTTAATTTTCCAATAGGTCCTTTTTTAACAACTCTATTTGATGCATAAATAGTTTCACCATTTTCTTTTCTAACGACAAAGTATGTCTCTCCTGTCTTCCCCATCCCTATTCGATTATTTGCAACCTTATCCAGTTCAGAGTTTGGCAACATTAAGATAATAGACCCAATACTTTCTCCAGCATCCCAACGACCTCTTGCTGAAGAGTTATTAGCAAATCTTACAACTAGAAATGATTGATGCCGACCTTCTAAAACTTCATACTTATCTAATGATGAATAAAAAACTTTTTCCTCACCATCACTACTCCTTGAACTTTCCCATGCTTTAAATAATGGAGTATCAGTAAATTGATCCATACTGCTATTTACAAGATCAGTATTCTTAACTGCACCAATGATCTTCCCTTCATTTGTAACAAATACCATATCTTCAAAAAGAGTATTCTTAGCAATTTCTAAAAAGTAGTTGTTATACTTAGAAACCGAATCCCAACCTGACTCATCTGCTCGAACGAAAATATCCTGGAACTTTCTAGAAGCACTTAAGAGTTCAGCATTTGCATACCATCTCGAAAATAAGCTCGTTAACTGATTTTGCTTAAGACTCTTAGTGGCCTTTATCTTCTCATGGACCTCGGTCACTATTGCATCACCACTTTTTTGAACAGCAATGTAGCTTGAAATAGCGAACGGAATAATCCCAACGAGGAGAAATGATACGATTAATCTAACTTTTAAATTCATAATAATTCCTTGTAGTTTCCTATCGGATTGTACCAAACAAGCTAGATTAAAATATTAAGATTTGATTATAAATTAAGATTAGATTAAGAAAGACAAATAAATAATATGGGGAGAGGATCCCCCCATAATTACTTATATTTACGCTAGAATGTCGTAAGGTCTAATAGTTTTTCTTCCATTGGCCGTACATTTCTTCTGTGCTTGATCAACTAACCAGTAAACATACTCATTCATTGCTTCTAAAGTGTCAGAAGATACATTATATCCCTTCCCTTTTAGAGCTTCTTTAGTCTTAGAACCTACGATTAGCATCTCTTTTTTCTTAGTTACTTTCTTTTTTGTTGCAGCTTTCTTTTTAGTAGCTTTTTTCTTTGCCATTTCTTACCTCATGTAATGTTTATATTTTATATTAATATTTTATTTTTACTAACCGGTTATAGTCAATATGAAAAAGGAGATAAAAATATAAATTTAAAAATCAAGTAAAATCCAAAATACTCTTGAAAAATGGCCATTCCTGTATAGAGATACGAATTTTATAGTGAGCAAAGATCTATACCTTTCAGCTTAATACGTATTAGGAAGTTAATACATTAATCAAGAACTCTTCACTAAAGTTAATGTGTGGTCACTTCATATACAAATAAATTTTACATCTATATTACTTAGACAAAATTAAATATCTCTCTCTTCAAATATAACGATAGTGATATTATTAAGACGTGCTTAACTATAAACTTAGTGACTTTTCAGGAAATAAAACGAAAGTGATTACCTTTATCACTTTATTAATTCCTTTTTTTTTGAAACTCACTCTCCATATCAAAAATATAACTCACAACCAAATAGACTTCTATTTATTCAGTGAGTATGGACTATATGAAAACCTAACCGTTGTTTTTTCAGCGATCTCAATTTTCTATATATTACAGAAAGATCTCAACGACAGAATGCTTCAGGCCTACACTGCTCTTCTTGTCTTTTACATATTAGAAGAAATATCGTGGGGATATCATTTACTTAAGCATATATTAGACTATTCCCCTTTTATATCAGAACTAAACGGGCAACAAGAGAGCTCTTTTCATAATCTACAAATTTCCCCACTAAGTAATTACGAGCTAGGTACATTACTTGAATACTCTCTAATTATCGCTCTCATTTTAGTATGTATAAATGGATCCAAATACATATCAAGATACACGGCAGGAGCAAGCTTAATCTCTGCCTACACTCTAGAAATTATCATAGAATTCTTTGGCCTTGATTCAAATAATCAGATGTACGACTACACAGAAGTTAGTGAATGCTTAATATCATTCTTCATAGCTTGTAACTTTAAATTTATGTATCAAAACTCACTTCAACCACAAGAAGTTCGCTCTTGAGAGTATAAATTTTAGACACCTGTATAATGAAAATCTATTAAGATCATATAACTATCTATTTTTACGAGAGAGAATACTGGCATATAACTTGCTTTAAAGTGGATATCTACAAATAACCGCTTAAAGGAGTCAAATGATGCGACAGCTATTACTATCTATTATCACCTTGGTCAGTATATCAAACGCCTCTGCGCTTACATACACTCCAAAGCCTGTGGATTTCTATCAAGATATATCTTGTACCGAAATGACTAATCTTCAATCAGAAGATGAGTTTATCAGATTTGCAGCAAAGGAAATCACTACGGACCTTGGAACAGACGTTTGCTCAAGAGTTCAGTCTTTAGAATCATTATACAATGATGAAGAAGCTTCTCCAGGAGAGATTTCAGCTGTTCAATTTGGAAAATTAATCGAAAGTATTCACTCTTTTTATACGTCTGAATTTTAATTATTATATTTTTATAACTGCTATCCCTTCTCCCCCCTAGAGGGGTAGTGGTTATAATACTCTAAATAAAAACAAAATTTCACCGATAGGCTTCCATATAAAAGGGAGTTTATTTTGAAAAAAATCTTACTAGTATTTCTACTATTAACCACAAATATTTTTGCAAAAAATCTAGGCCATAGAGCCGGTGGTGGAAAAGGCGAATATTATAGCCATCTTCCTGAAAACTCCCTAGTGGCACTTGAACACTCTTTGAATGACATTCAATTTGATAATGAATTTCTCTATCTAGAGTTTGATATACAAGAAACCAAAGATGGAAAGCTTGTTGTCTTTCACGACAAAACGATTAGAAGGATGATAAACAAAAAACAAAATATTGAATCATTGAATATAATCTACGAAGAAAATGACGTTTCATACTTTAAAAAGAAATTAAATTTATTAAAAATTTATGAATTAACATATGAACAATTACAAACTCTACACCTTACAGATCATCCTGATCAAAAAGTACCAACACTAGAAGAGTTCCTAGCTTTATCAAAAGAGGTTGGACTTAGAAAGCCTATGTCAGTTGAGATAAAGTATATCTACTCAAAACAAGCTAAAGAGAAAGCAATCACACTCTTACGTAACTTTAGAGAAGATTATATGGAAAATGCAGATATCATTTTTGAAGATGAATACGATATGCCTTTCAAAGTAGGATTTTTAGGTTTCAAATCAAAATTTAAAAAGACATACAAGGATGATGATCATTATTGGTGCAACAAAATTAAAGATGCCGGCCTTTATGGAGTATTCAAGCCGGGCAACCATATTAATCTATGTGACTCTTTTTAAGAGTCACATTCACATCATTAATTTGCTCATTGAGAGTCCATAAGTCATAGATTATACCTATTCCGAAGATCCCACCTGTAAGTAAGTAAAGTAGTCCTGTCCCTATCTTTCCCATATAGAAACGATGAAAACCAAATACTCCTAAAAGAAGAAGCAGAATCCATGCAACTGTATACTGCACGTCTCCATCCCAAAAAGTAATATCTGCTTCGTCATCCATACTAGGGATTAAGAATGCATCAATAATCCAGCCTATCCCAAGAAGGCCTCCGGTAAAAAGCCAAATAGTCCCTGTTATAGGTTTTCCAAAATAAAACCTATGAACACCTGTAAAACCAAAGGCCCAAAGAATATAAGCAAATACCTTACTATGTGTATCTACAATTCTTTCATCACCTTTTACGATATATGTTGTCATACTTTAGATCCTTTTGATGAGATAAATTCCATCCCTTATAGGTAATAAGGTTTTTACTAAATCGTCTCTACTTTCAATATAGTCATTGAACTCCACAAGGTACTTTGTACTCTTGTCTTCTTCACTATCTTCACTAAAATTAGGAACAACCCTTCCTGACCAAAGAACATTATCTACAACAATAAAGCCATTATCACTTAAGAGTCCCAAACATTTATCAAAGTATGCCTGATAGTTTCTCTTATCTGCGTCAATAAATACCAAATCAAACTTAGTAGTCAAAGTCTCTAAAACAGAAAGACCATCTCCGAACATTTGATTTATCTTATGCCCATGCTCAGACTGCTTCCAAAACTCATTAGAAATAGCAGAGATTTTTTTATTCTTATCAATTGTTGTAACCCTTCCATTCTCAGGAAGTGACTCGGCCATAGCAAGAGCAGAATATCCAGTAAATGTTCCTAACTCTAAAACCTCTCGCGCACCACTCAAGCTGATTAAAAACTTTAAAAGAGATGCTTCTAGCTTGCCACAGATCATTCGATGAAGTGGATGATTTTCTTTAGTGTATATTTCTAGATTATTGCAAATCTCACCAGGGCAAGTGGACTTCTCTATTGAATAATTTAATATTTTCTCATTTAAAAAGTTCAAAACTTCCTCATTACTCTAATGCTAATAGTTAATCTTACTTTAAACCATCCCCTACTGAGCTGCAAGTAAGTCACTAACACTATCGATTTATTTCTGCTATAATATTAAACAATGAAAATGAGATCTCTAATTCTACTTTTATCTGTGATTATAACTGCGACATCTTTTGCTAAGAAAGAAGTTATTGTTGGAGGCTATGAGTTTCCTCCCTTTGTAATTCTGAAGAATAACGTTCCATCTGGAATGGCGCTAGACTTAATAGCAGTTCTTAATCAGTCTCAACAAGATTACCATTTTAAATTCAAACTCACTTCCGCCAAAAGAAGATACTTAGACTTTAGTAAGAAAAAATATGACCTAATATTCTTTGAAAGTATTATTTGGGGATGGCAAGAAGAGCCCATAGAACCTACCAAGGTCATCTTAAATGGTGGAGAAGTATTTATTGCCAAGGCAGTTCCAGGAAGAGATAAAACATTCTTCTCAACATTTAAAGGTAAAACAATTCTTGGTATTACAGGCTACCATTATCAATTTGCAAATCTTGTCACTGATAAAGACTACCTTTCAAAATACTTCAATATGAGACTAGGTAATAATCATGAAGACAATATCAAGAATGTTGTCTCTAGAGATAAGCCAACAATTGCAATTGTCACAAAGTCCTATTTAAATTTGTTTTTAAACGAGAATCCTAAATTCAGAGATAAGTTATTAGTAAGTGATAAGTTTGATCAGATCTATAGACACACAATTTTAGTTAGAAAGGATAATCATCCAACAGTAACAGAAATGAATAACCTAATTGATACTTTAAGAAAGAAAGGGAGATTAGATGATGTTTGGAAAAAGTACGGAAAATAAAAACTAGCGCCCTAAGGCGCTAAGAAAAATATTATTTTTCGATATTTGCACCAACAACAGCTGCCATTTGCATCATGTTGATAGTTTCGCCTTCTTTCATGCTTGTAAGGTCAGTTAGTTTACCAGACTTACTAGTCGACTTTGTATTTTTGAAAATTGGAAGTAAAGTAGCGTCAGCAACGATATACTTACCTGCATTCTCAGCAGCACCATTTTCAGTTTTAGTTTGAAGTTTATTAGCTTTAATATAATCCCAAAGTTTCTTTGTGATTTCAGTTCTTGGTAGTTCTGTTGCACCAAGCATTGCTGCTAGTTCAGACTTTAACTTAACTGGTTTTTTTAATCCTTTCTCTTCTGCCATTGTTAATCCTTTATCTATTAATATTAAGGTGATTGTCCCATAAGTAATTGAATAATGCCAAGATACAACTCTCTAAAGTAGCCTATTTTTGCTAAATAATCAGTAGACTCAACGCGCACAAGCCATATTACCCTTAGCGTTACTCGTTATCTTCACCTCTTTCCACATACCAGCACTTAGGACGTAGCCCTCTAGTATGACCTGCTTCAACAGAACAATTCCCTTTATTATAGAGTTTTAAACCAAAATCATTTTCATCATCATGAGAAACTTGGCATAAACTTCCTGCAAAAAGAGTATCAACTCTACATTGAGGATTTGGGTAGCCATTGAATATTATAAACATTCTGACATAAGAATCTGGTGTATCAATTCTAGGGGCAAAGTCCATATTTGAGAGCTCTTTTAAAGTATTTGCCATATCTGAGATAGCTAATGAGCTTCTAAGACATATGAGATACTGCTCAGACTCTCTATCGAAACTCTCAGCGCACTCAGACAGCGCTAAAGGATCAAGAGGTTTATTCATAAGGCCTGCCTCATGATCTTCACCAGAGACAACTCTTCTAAAGCATTTAGATATAGAGAAGTAATCAGCTTGTCCTTCAGAACTTGCATCATCAAATGGTTTATAAGTTGGTGCTCCCCCAATCAAGTGCCCTACTTCATGACATGCAACTAATAAAAAGGCATCATCAGTTATAGTTTCAAATCTATAGAGACCACCAAAGATCTTAAAGTTATAGCTATCACCTTTTATCCATGCTGCAGCATTGACCTTAGACTCTTCCCAATCAGCTGTTACAGTAAAGATTTTACCATAAGACTCAATGAGATCTTTATAAGCATATTCAACTTTTCTAACGAGTTCAAAGAAGGTGTTACGTTGCTCATCTGACTTATTCAGTACAGGACGTAATATGTTATTTTCAGGTATCGAAGATGCCAAAGTTAACTGAATAAATAGGAATGTTAAAATTATTTTATACACAAACTCTCCTCTTTTAAGAGAGTTCATTACCATAGGTATAAAAACATGTGAAAAGCGCATCGCAACATAATCTAATTTTAAAGAAGTTAATCTACACTTATGCTTTTATAAGTGTAGAGTTAGGTCTTTTCACGCCATTCTCTCTAAGAATTTTACTTCCTCTAATTGTTATATCTGTTAGTAGTGATTTCTCAAACTTTACATCAAGAACATATGCTTTTACGTTTACCTTAATCACAAAGTCATTAGAAATAGGAGTTTCCTCAAAGGTAATAGTCACTGGTTTTTCTAAAAAAACGAATCGACTTGTTATCACAACCTCGTGAAGTAGCTGTTTAACTTGATCTAGGTCTTCATGTATAGAGATGTAAAATGGTGTAACTATCATCATGTCTAGAGCACCACTATTTCCACTAGCAACAATGTCAGTCAAGAATTTTGAATTTGGAATTGTCACTGTATCATCATTTAAAGTCTGAAGCTTAACAGATCGAAGACCAATGCTTTTAATCTCTCCATAGGAGTCTGCATAAGTCACTCTATCTCCAACTTGAAATGGTCTATCAAAGAGAAGAATAAAACCAGCAATAACTGAACCGACAAGGTCTTTTAATGCAAAACCAAAAGCTACTGCTGCGGATCCTCCGACAGTGAGAAGGAGTTCTTTAGAAGGTCTAAATACAAAGTAAAATGCTCCAAGAGTACCTATCAAATATGTAGCAAATGAAAAGACAGTAGTAATCTGTAAAATAAGAAGACGTCTGCCAGAGAGCTTTTCTTGAAACTTTTCAGACCATAAGTTAACTAATCTTATAAAGAGAACAATTAAACCTACTAAAAAAATAAAGAGAAAAATCTTATCTACTTTAAAAAAAGTAAATACCATATTACCAATATCAGTTTCCATATATAAAATTCTTTGATCTTAAGTATTTAATAAGACCGTATTGAGAAGATATTTCAATCATATATCTTCCTTGTTTATCTTTGAAAAAGAAATTTCTTTCTTGTCCTACCTTAATTGCGTTTCTAACAATTCCCTTGGGAAGATTCGTGGTGCTCTCTATTTCTGAAGGTGACAGATTCTCGTGCTTTAAAACATCTGCAATAACAAAGAAAATATCATCACCAAGCTTATCTAGACTATCTAAGTCTGCGTCCTTAGGAATATGAACATTAAAAGTTTTTGAGTTTCTTTTAGATAAAGAAGTCATCCAAAGATAGAGAGCGGCCCTAGGATTTCCTCTTGAGAGTTCCCACAGAAGTTTGAAGAACTTAGCTTCAATCGTTGTATATCGATCCATTTCATCTTGTGACCTAGTAGCATTAATAAGTAAGTCATAAGATAGCTTAAAATCACTACTATTATGCCTCTTTAAAATAAGATCTTTTATTGCATTATCATCCCACCCTTTAAGAGCAAAAATATTTCTAAAAAATTGGCTACGTCCAAATGCACGATCAAGGTAAAGCCAACTATATTTATTAAATGATAATACCCAGAAGATATTCTTAGTATTTAGATTAATCATATTGAGAAGAGCATTATAAGCAGAGAATCCCTTAGTATGTGATAGAAATAAATTTTGCGCCTCATCTATGACAAGAACTGTTTTCTTTTCAAGACTTTGATCTAATTTATATAAATCAAAAGATCCTTGCTCTTCAAAACCTAAGGAGCTTTCAATAAAACGAAATGCCTTCTCTTTATCAATTGTTTTTGATGGAACTTTTGAATAAATAAAGTCTAAAGAATCCCCATGATCAGAAGAAAGATCTTTAATAACTTTCTTCAAAAGAGTTGTCTTACCAATCCCTTTATCACCATGAATAACAACAGAGTGCTCTTCAGACTTCTCTTCAACCCACTCGACTATTTCTTCTTTAATTCCTGCTTCAATCTCTTGTGTATGTTCAACGTAATGGTCATCTGTTTCTAGAGACTTAAAAGTAAACTTTTCTTTATACTCAAGAGGGATTTTCTCATCGGCACCTTCTTCAACTTCAACACTTTCAATTTGTTTTTTGAAGAGATTGGCAGATATTTTTTTAGAAATAGCAAAGTTCTCAGTTGCTTTTATAAAAAGATCAACACTAGTAAGTATCGAAATAAAGATTAAGCTAAAGATTGCCTGCAGTTTCTTTGGTAAATACTTATAAAAACTTTCAATCTTATCAACGATTACACCTGAAAACTTTTTCTCAGTATACTTATTAAACTCTTCAGACCAAGTAGAAGATGCTTCCATCACTCTATAGAATGAGTAGACAATTGCTATGATCTTTATAATTGAATAAATATATACTTTACCAACTGTTAGATTTAAAAAGATCATAATCAATGAGTATATGAGATAGATATTCGCAAATCTTCCTGCAGTCTCTTCCGCCTTGTCTCTAAATTTCTTATAATTACGTGTATCGATTAATGAAACCGAACTCAAAAAAAGAATAACTATAGAACGAATGATTTTAGTAATTATAAAGACAATGATAATTTCTAAGAGTATCGATACATTCTCTAATAACTTAAAGTATGAAATACTCGAAAGAATAATAAGCCAAGAAACACTTAAAAAATTCTCGCTATGCTTATTCCATAAAGTCGTTAAATAACGGTAAACTCTAGCTCTACCTCTTCTATTGATTAAACTTCTATTTTTCTTATCTAAATATTCGTGGGCCTTATTAAGAATTAGCCTTAAACTCAACAGTGAAAGAATAATAAATATATATTTAAAGATAATAAGACTTAAATCAGCAATTCCCTCTCTTCCTAAAGAGACTTTTTCATTCACAAATAAATATTTTGAATAGATATAATTTAAAACTCTATAAGGAGAAGCATAAACTTCATTCTTAAGGGATTCAAAGTAAGAGTAAGTGAAAATACGTCCAGAAATAAACTCAAAACTAATCTTGTTATAGTAACTACTTCTAAGTGAGTTGATTTGAATAAGTAAATTATTTAAAAGTTTTAATTCTTCTTCTTTTTTCTTAGTTAGATCAGAGATTGATTCTTTTCGAAATTGTACAAGGCCTAATCTCTCTTGCTCTAGTTCATTCTTAAGATTTTCTGAGATACTCATTTGACCTGAAAATGATCCAGGAACCTTTGGAATATCAAATATAAGTACACTTTTAATTAAGTCGTAAAAGTTTTGTCTTGTGACTTCTTTCCAAATCTTTTCAACTTCAATAAAGTGTGACTCTATTGCTGTTACATCATCTTCTTTGTAAGTTGAAGAAAGATTAGCAAGTTTTAGAGACTTTAAATTAAAGTACTCAATTTTTTGCTGCAGGTTTCTATTATAGAGACCCTTTATTTTCAACAACTCTAATTTTAGTTTCAATAGAGAGTTCTTATAAAAAATAACTTCTTTTGAGGAATTGACATCAACAATTCTGGATTCATTTTCAGCAAGCTTTTTTTCAATCTCTCTTTTAGAGCTTTGAAGACTTAGATACTCATCATTTACTTTTTTAGCAAGTGAAGGAATGGCACTATTAGAGTCAATGCTTTGTTTAATTGTATTATTTAAAGACAGGTTCTTTTTCAAAAGATCTATTTTTAAATCATTGTACTCTTTAGAAAGTTTTACGAGATTATTATATTTCTTAGTAAGATTTAATTCTTTCAAACAATTTGAAAGAAACTCATACTCAGGAGATACACCCTTAGAAGCTTTATTTATACCTTCAAGATTTTTGATATACTGATTAGTTTTTATGAAATCAAAATCATAGCCAAAGACATTCCAAATTAATGAACTATCTCCTCCTCTTCCTTCAAGAACATTTTTAATTCCAACTTTTCGTTGCTGTATATTTCCAACAACCGTATCATTTAATGAATTTATTTCACTTCTAATGCATTTACTTTCGGCAAAAATATTAAGCGAAAGTAATAAGAAGAAAATAAACTTAGCAGTACTCTTCAATGAAAACTCCAAAATAAATATTTATATTATTTTAGAGTTCTTATTGATAATTGCAAACAACTAAATGCCATCTAAGACCCTACGCATCAACGAATATTTTTCTAACCTCACCTGATTCTACTTCACTGCTATAATAAATAGAAAAACAGGAGAAATAATGAAGATATTACTTACATTACTTACTTTAAGTTTAATTCAATCTGCCTATGCTGGACTTAAGCCAAATCGCAAAGCACTCTACCGCTGTGTGAGTCTAAACCACAACTCTCCAGTAGATGATGCTTTTATATTTGAATCAAAACTAGGTAGTAAAAACATTTTTCATGAGATAAAAGTCAACACTTTGAAAGATGGTAGAATTCATTCATATTTTAAAAAGGTAAATTTACTATCAAAGTATGACGGCAAGGTACAAACCTACACTACTGGTAACTTTAGAATAAGGGTTGATAAGGTCATGCCAGCTAAAGATGGGAATTATTCTGCATTTGCTAGAATACCTTCACATGATATTCATTCTAAGAATTGGTCTTGTAAGGACTTTAATTAATCTTGTAATGGGTCAATATTTTATTAATATTGGCCCCAATATAAATACCTCCAGCGAACTTCCCTCTACTATCCTCAAGTCTTATCATTATTCCAACTTGAAATACTCCTGAAGAGGAATCAAAGTGAATATCTGTAATATTCTTTTGACTGAAAGTATTTTGCATCTTTACGACTTTAAACTTTTCTTCATCTGATTGATCATAATCACTTGTTTTAGACAGTGCTCCAAGGATTGCTCCTTGGTAATTAAACACAAAAGCCTCGGTAACAAAATCCATTTCAGAGAGCAGGTCTTTTAACTTTTGACTCTCTTTACTACTTAGGATTGCTTGAATAAAGTCTTCATCTTGCTCGACACTTTTCCAAGCTTTATCTCTTTCTTTAATATTAGAAAGTGATCTTTTCTTTAAATCAAAGGCCCTTTGAAAATTCGCAATATCTCTTTGCATTCTATCGGATAAGATTTCTTTTCTCTCATGCTTGAGACTAATATTTACGTCTCTTAGACACTTTGTATATCTCTTGTTAACTTCTTTCCTTGTCATTTTAGTTTTTTTATAAAAGCTTGAATTTAATTCAACTCCTGATTCGACAAACTCTAGAGAGGTTAAATCATAATCATCTAATGAAAATGAAGGTGGTATATCTGATCGCTTAATAATAATCGCTTCCGCTCTTCTATCAACAAGACCTCTCAATAGAGTATTTGAATTCAAAACTGAAAATGTAAGTTTATAGTTTTTTAAGTTATTTAGATAATGAGTATTATCGCCCTGTACTAATCCAAGAGAAATTTGTTTTGAGTCAATATTCTTAACACTGACCATTAGAACCTCATCTATGTATAGAGGAAAAAGGCCATCTTGTTTCTTATGAGAGGTAAATGTCGTTGGGTAATATCCATCTGCTGATTTATTTAAGAATTCCTGCTTTCCGCGAAGACTTGGATATTTATGAACATCTATTTTTGATTCATCTACTTTTGTGGTGCAAGAGATAATTGACGTAATCAGCTCTTCATTTACTCCACCTAACTCGCTTTCAGAAACAGCAATTCTTAATTCCGTTGAATACGAACTAGAAACCATAATAAAGAATAAAAAAGCAATCAAACTCCTCATACTATACAATAAAATATAGTTACATCAAAGTAAAGGGCCTTTACCCACTTTAAGGTATTTGAGGATGGGAATAATTGAACTTCTAGGACTCCCAAAAGCTAAATCACAAAGAGTAACAATAGAGTGTTAAGAATAATTCAAGTTTAGAATATATCTACCTTAAAGAACACCTGAACCACCGTCTTCAGTATAGATATAGAGTTTTCCATCTCGGCCTTGCTTCCAGCAATCGTCTGGAGTGATCCTTTTAAGAGAACATCGGCTTAAAGAACCGTATTTCCAAAACCTTGATCCATCACTTGGATACCTAGAAAGCCTCTTTGGAGATCCTATTCCTATATGAAGAGTTTGACATCCAATTCCAACTTGAAGACTTAGAGGACTCCCCTCTTTATACAATTTACATAGATAGGCTTGAGCAACTGCTCTTTGCTTAGGTGTTTTAAAATCTAAATCAAAGCCTCTAGCCTGAATGTGATCACTCGACTTTGCTCCACCAACTTTTGAATTATAACAAGAAGGTCGCCACCAATTACGAAGACTAATTCCAGAATTTGATTTACTATTTTTATTAATTTCTTTTCTAAGTTCAACAGCTAGAAGGCCTTGAGCAACAGCAGATTTCCAGCGACATCTACTTGGTAAAAGGTTAGTGTAATTACAACTTCGAGCAACGGATTGGCTATTGGCCTTAACCATCTCTTTTGCTGTGAAGTATTTCGTCAGTCCACTATCTTCTATAAATCTCTGGAGACCACCAAGTGAGTGCTCATAATCTTCAGGACTATTAATTTTTCCATCAAACTTAAGGATCATACGATCAAGATTTTGTAGTTCCTCATCAGTTTGATCTTCGCAAGAATCAATTTCCATTGTCTCTTTCGAAACTGCTGAGGGTCCTCTTAGTGGCTTTTCTTCAAAGGTGTCTTCATCATAATGATGGCCATTTAAATGAGCTAACTCTTCCCAATCAATAGCTTTATTTTCTACTCTAATAGAGCAACTATAAAAAATAAGCATAAAGGTTAGTAAAAGTAGCTTCATGGGACCTCCGTTAAGTAATCACTTACTTAACGGAATTTATAGGAAGATATTTTAATAATAATTTATTTAAAAATGAAATACCCGACTAATTCAGTTCGCAATTAACTTCTATCAATAAATCTCTTGTCCAAAGAGTATAATTTAAATCATCCCCACGATCTTTAAGCCTACCAATAGCATAAGTTCTAGAAGGAACAGCTAAATCAAAGGCCTCAAGTTCAAACTTATCCTTCGTCATTGCTTTCAAAGAGAATTTTAAATCAGGAGAATCTGCAAATTTAATCCTCTGCCCTTCAGAGACTTCAAATGAAGTGTTGTGAACATCTTCAGAATTGATTTTAATGTTACAAGTAAGCTCACTCGCTACAATAGAAGTAGAAAATGTAAGCGCCAACGCTAATGTCATAGTTTTAATTTTTTTCATAAATAAATTAGAACAGACTACTGATTTTTTCGATATATATATTTTCAAACAATATCTTTCATTGAAAGTGCTATTGTCAGCTTTACCTCTTAGACACTATAATCGCATTAAAGGTTATATATAATGAAATCAAATATATTAAAGTATTTTAGATGGATCTTTCTTAGCTCCATATCAGGTCTTCTCGCCGGAATAAGCTCTTCAATCTTCCTTGTTCTTTTGTCACTAACGACAGAAACAAGAAACTCTAATATGAGCATTATGTATCTCTTACCAGTCGCTGGTTTTTTTATTGGTTATATTTATTATAAATATGGAAAAGGATCAGATAAAGGTAATAACCTTATACTAGATGAAATACATAATCCAAAAAAAATAATTCCATTGAGGATGGTCCCTTTTGTTTTATTTGGAACCTTACTGACTCATCTCTTTGGAGGATCAGCCGGTAGAGAGGGAACAGCTGTACAAATGGGAGGAACGCTCTCTGATCATATCTCAAAATATATAAAGTTAACTGCCTATGAAAGAAAAGTTCTTCTCATCGCAGGATCAGGAGCAGGACTTGGAGCTGCTATATCCACTCCTTGGGCAGGCGTTATTTTTGGAATGGAAATTATTACAGTTGGAAAACTTCGCCTCTTCGCATTCTTTCAATGTTTAATCGCATCTTTTGTAGGTTATTTAGTAGTCCATTTTTTGAAAGTACCACACACAATCTACCCTGAGATTCAATTCCCTGAATTTCAGACTTCTTATATTATTTATCTAATAATCGCAGGAATTACTTTCGGACTTACGGCGAACTCTTTTTCAAGAGCTACTCACTTCATTACTAAAGTATTTAAAAAGTATATTAACTACCCTCCTCTTAGGCCATTTATTGGCGGAGTACTCATTATTATTCTCTACCAGATAGAGGGCACAAATCAATATGCAGGACTAGGTCTTAGTACAATACAGAACTCTCTAATTGAACAAAGTCATTGGAGTACTGCTTTGTTAAAAATATTCTTTACTGCCCTAACTCTAGGATCAGGTTTTAAAGGTGGTGAGTTCACGCCTCTTGTTTTTATTGGAGCAACCTTAGGCAGTGCCTTAGCTTTTCTAACTCCTATACCATTTGAAATTCTTGCTGCTGTTGGATTTGTTGCTGTCTTTGGTGGAGCAGCAAATGCTCCAATTGCCTGTACAATTATGGCAATTGAAATCTTTGGTCTTTCAATACTCCCTTACGCCCTTATTACTTGCTTTATGAGTTACTATTTCTCTGGTCATAATGGAATCTATTACTCACAAAAGTATTATGAAAAAAAATATCAAAGACCTTTTAATTTAATAAGGCTTTTAGGGGAACTCCCAAAAAGGTTTATATCAAAACCCTAAGGAATAATAATGAAAATTAGTGCGGTTGTATTTGATATGGATGGAACTCTTGTTGAAACAAATATTAAATTTGCTTCGATCAGAAAAGAACTCAATATCCCCTATGAATCTTCTATATTAGAATATATTGAGGAAAATTTATCAGGAAAAGAGAAAGAAAATGCCTATAGTATAGTTCATAAATATGAAGAGATGGCCTGCAAAAATGCTAAAGAGGTTAAAGATATAAACTCTTTCATTGATGTACTCACGAAGAAAAATATCCCTACAGGGATCTTAACGAGAAATTCTCGAGTCATTACAGATAAAACTTTAAGTATGTTTCCATGGAAGTTTGATCTTGTCTTAACGAGAGATTGTGCCAAGGCAAAACCAGATCCAGATGGACTAGAAATATTTTCAAGAAAATTCAATATTCCCCTAGATGAAATTCTCTATATTGGAGATTATGACTTTGATATAGAGACAGCTAAGAATGCAGGGGCTATTGCGGCATTAATTACAAATGAAAAGAATCAGTATTTGAAAGATAGTGCGGATATAGTTATAGAGAACTATATGGATCTATATAATGAATATATTAAATAGATCCTTAGTTAATTTGAAGAAATTATAAAGAAGAACTTTCTGTACAACTTTCTAGGTATCTAGTGACAGTATAGTCTCCACCATAATCATCAGTTAGCTTATAAGTTGTTACAACTGTGTCTTCTGTATTTTGGTAGCTCTCATAGCTTAGATCACAACTGATTAATTCAATCTTGTCGTGGTTTCCTTGGTAATAAGCTCCATTCATTTTATATGCAGCACTCTTGATTTCATCGCAAGTACTCTCAAAATCTCCCCAAAAACAAAACTTTGCTTTGTCGGCTTCTTCTTGAGATTGGTAATTAAAGCTTGAATCAGAAAATCCAATAACTTGTCCTGGTGATAAAACTCTTGCAGCAGAACTTAGAGAGATAGAAAGTGTAATTAATAATAGTAACTTATTCATATGAAGATATCCTTAGTGATGTAAAAGGCTCTTTCTAGCACCTGCATCCCTCATACGACAGATTCCTTATAAATTTTTCAGGATAGTCTAATCGACCTTTCTCCATAAAAAGCCTGTAATTAATAACACTTATAATTCTGCCATCATTTTAATATTGCTTGAACTATTTCTCTATATTGTTAAGAATTGATATAATCCTCCTTAGCAGAAGATTGAATGAGAATGAGTCTCTACAGATCAATAAAGTGAATTGAAGTATGATTTTTCGAAATATAGAGAAGCAAGACAATATAACTATCGCAAAGATAATCAGAGAAAGCCTTGAGTCCAAAGGGTTAGGAATCCCCGGAACAGTTTACACAGATCCTACCACAGACGATCTACATGCACTGTTCCAAGAACAAAACTCTACTTATATTATCGCGCAAAAGGATAGTGAAATTCTTGGAGGTTGCGGAATATACCCAACAAAAGGTCTACCAAAAGGACATGTAGAACTAGTAAAGCTCTACCTAGATCACCATGCAAAAGGGAAAGGTCTAGGCAAAGAGCTCATGAATAAGTGCATACAATGGGCGAGAGAAAAAGGCTTCACTCATATCTACCTAGAGACACTAAATGAGCTATCCTCTGCAGTTAAACTATATGAATCTATGGGGTTTCACTCCCTAAACTCCCCCCTTGGAGACTCTGGACACAACGCATGTGACATATGGATGATCAAAGAAATTAAGTCTAACTAAAGGTTACGGGGCTAATTTCACCATATTCTGACCATATAATAGTAAGAGAAGATCAATAAATTTGAATAATAATAATTAAGAGTGGTATATTAATTCTCTTTTAGAATTCTACTCACACACATGGATATTACTAATGTTTATTTTTCTTATTTGTATTACCCTTTTGATTCTGTCTTATAAATTCTATAGCCCGTTCGTTGAAAAGCAGGCAGGGATTGACCCAGAAGCAAAGACTCCTTTTACTCGTCTAAATGACGGTGTTGACTATGTTGCAGTCTCTCCTTTTAAAGCGTTTCTTATCCAATTCTTAAATGTTGCAGGTGTTGGTCCAATCTTTGGCCCAATCCTAGGTGCTCTCTACGGACCAATTGCCCTAGTTTGGATTGTTCTTGGAAATATTATTGGTGGTGCAGTTCATGATTACTTCTCAGGAGTTCTTAGTATTAAAGAGAATGGTCAGAGTTTACCTGAAATTGCAGGTCACTACTTTAACATATACTTCAAAGGTATCATGCTTGTCTTTACAGCTATGCTTCTGTTCTTTGTAGGTGTTGTATTTGTAATGAGTCCTGCTGGACTATTAAGTAACCTTGATTTCTTTCAGAATACAATTTTTTCTGATGATAAGCTTTGGGTAATCATTATTCTTGGGTACTACCTATTAGCGACTCTTCTTCCTATTGATAAAATCATTACAAAAGTATATCCACTTTTTGGACTACTGATGGCAATAATGACGACTTCAATAGCCATAGCACTTTTAATTCACGCTCCTCAATTACCAGAAATTGAAAATATCTTTGCCTACTTCAATCATTCACATATTAAAGATGAGCTTCTAATGAGAGACCCAAATGGACCTCCTGTTTGGCCACTACTATTTGTAACAATCACTTGTGGTGCTATTAGTGGATTCCACTCAACACAAGCACCGATTATTGCAAGATGTCTTACAAATGAAAAATATGTACGTCCAGTATACTTCGGTGCAATGCTTGCCGAAGGTGTTGTTGCATGTGTTTGGGCACTAGCAGGAATCGCAGCATTCCCTGGTGGATATGTAGAACTACAGAGTATTCTCTCTCAAGGTGGTCCAGGCTTAGTTGTAAATAAGGTAGCTAATTCATACCTAGGTGCTGCTGGTGGAGTTATGGCCGTACTTGCAGTAGCAGTATTTCCTATAACTTCAGGTGATACTTCTTTTAGAGCATTACGTTTAACGATTATTGATGCTTTCAAGATTCCACAAAGTATTAAGAATAGATTACTTATCTCTATACCTATTCTAGTTATTGCTTACTTTATGACTAAAGTTGATTTCTCTCTTATCTGGAGATACTTTGCATTCTCAAATATGCTTCTATCAACAAGTGTTCTATGGCTAGCGACTAAGTACTTATTTGTTAGAAAGACCTTTCACTGGATCACAAGTATTCCTGCCATAGTAGGAACGTGTGTTACCATTTCTTATATCATGACAGCTGGTATTGGAGTAAACCTACCTGAGGCTGTAGCTTATCCAGTTGGAGTTGGTGTTGGTGTTGTATGCTTGATCGCACTAATCATTGCTCATAGAAAAGAATACTCAAAATAATTTCCTATAGGGATCATCATCCATCATGATGATGGTCCCCAATTATATCTTATCTAAATAACTACTTATAAAATTCAAAAGTTCTGAAATATCTTCTCTTAGAAAAGCTCTCTTTCTTCTAACGGCATAGATAGGTCTAAAAATATTCAGAGGCTGCATTTCCTTTTTAGAAAATCCAGCGCTTTTAGCAACCGACAGAGGAACAAGACCTCTACAAAAACCTTTCTTTGCCATATGCCCTATTGGAGAGAGGAACTCACTTCGCTCATCAATCACAATCTTTGCTCTCTTGGCCTGCTTAGAAATAGAAGTCCAAGTTCCACTCGTGACTTCTGCACAAAATAGTCTTCCCGACTTTCCAACTATTACCATTTCTTCTTTACCAATACATTCAAAATGAAGGCCTGGATAATTCTTGGGCTCACCTCCAACAATTGCGACACTATAGTCACCAGAGACTACCTTATCTACAATCACTGGAGTTCTATGAGCATGTGGCTCAATTTCAACATCTTTGAATTTATGAGAATACTTAGCTATGACTTCTGATCCCCAAGACGAAAGTATAGATTCAGAAAAACCAATAGATATTCTTGAAGCCAATGTCTCGGACTCACCAGAAACAATTTCCTTCAGCTCTCTAATATGTGGCAGTGTTTTCTCTAGTAGGGAATATGCTGCCGGTGTTAGAACGACTAACCTTCCACTCTTAACAATGAGCTCTTTATTTGAAAGGAGCTCTAAGGCATGGATTCTCTTACTAACAGAGGACTGAGTTATCCTTAGGAAGGTTGCGGCCTTCCCCATTGTCTTATGTCTAGCAAGTGCTTCTAAAGTCTCTAATTCTTCGATCATAACCTATTCCTTTATAGAATAGATTATATTCCATTTATTCGATTTATTCACCTATATAAATGACGATATTATAGTAACAGGAGTTCAAATGAGCACACTCACAGTTTTTCTTTATATCTTACTTACAACAACAATCTCAGGAACACTTGGAATGGCCGGCGGAGCGATCTTAATGGCCATCTTCCTCATAGCGTTCCCCCTGCCGGTAGCACTAATCCTTCATGGACTAATTCAAGTGAGTTCCAATGGTTTTAGGGCCTACCTCAATAGAGAGCACATTAGAAAAGAAATTATCATTCCCTATGTAGTAGGAGCAGCTCTTGCCTATGTAGTGTTTGCTTTTATTCAGATAAAGCCATCTAAGAAGTTTATCTTTATTATATTAGGGTTAATGCCTCTTTTAGGAATTCTAAAGTCTACGTCGATACACTTTGATATTGAGAAGAAAGGTAGGGCCTTTATCTGTGGTCTTATTGTTAGTATAACTCAAGCGCTCTCAGGAGTTGCAGGTGGAGTTCTAGATATTTTCTACCTTTCTAGTAAACTTGGAAGGTTTTCAATTGTTGCCAATAAGGCATTCTCAATGACAATAGGACATACAATAAAAACTTATTACTTCTTTCAAGTCTACGACTTTAAAGTCACAGATATTCCAGCTGAGATTTATCTTGTTTCTATCATCACGCCACTGCTTGGTGGACTATTTGGAAAGAAGATTCTTTCAAAAATGAATGATAAGTCATTTCTAATTGTTGCTAAGACTGTGATGATATTCTTTAGTGGTCTAATGCTATACAGAGGTATGTCATATGGTGTTGAGTAGATAATATACTTAAGTGGGAAATTGACGGTGTATATTTTACACTTCCCACCCTACTTCCACTCACTAACTTCAACTTCTATGAAGATCAATTGTTTATATTACATCTTTTAGAGGCTTTTCTTTGCAAGCCTTACCTAATGGTCTATTAATACTCAATAATTAATTGAAAATAGGTAAAGTATGACTGAAGAGAATCTCGAAACAATGAAGCCCCAGAAAATTAAATTTACAAGCCTTCCGGAGGAAGATGGAATGCTCATTGTAGATCTAATTGAGAAAAGGTCTCCACTTTCGAAATCTATAATAAAAAAGCTAATGGTCTTTGGCGCCGTTTTTCAAACAATTGGAACAAAGAGAAAGAGAGTTCGAAAGGCCAAAACGATCCAAAAAGCTGGAAATATAATTGAATGTTACTTTGATCCAAAAATAGACCTAAACGAAGAGTTTGAATTTAAGAACCTATATGAGACGAGCCATTATGGTGTTTACCTAAAGCCATCTGGTGCACTTACAGAGGGAACAAACTCAGGGGATCAAACAAGTCTGTTTCGTCACGTAGAAAAGAGAAAAAAGTACACTCACTTAATCAATCGCGTTGATAGAGAAACAGAAGGCCTTGTGGTTGTCGCTTATGACTCTAAAACACAAAATCTCTTTCAAGAGATGTGGAGAGACCAGGTAATAAAGAAGTACCAGGCCATAGTTCTTGGAACAATAGAAGGAAGTGGATCTTTTACTAATCAAATCAACAAGAAATTCACTAAAACTGACTATCAATGTATTGAGACAGAAAGCAATAAGACAAAAGTTGAAATATCTCTAAAAACTGAGAGAAAGCACCAAATTAGAATCCATTTCTCAGAAGCAGGACATCCAGTGATTGGAGACCCTATCTATGGAGAGAAGAATAAGAATAGAAAGGGACTAAAGCTAATTTCCTATGCCTTAGAGTTCACAGACCCATATTCTAAAAAAGAAGTTAAGGTTATATTACCTGAAGACCGAAAGCTTTTTTAAGCACAAGAGTTATAGCTCTTAGGAATTACAACTACATAGATCAATGTCAAGGGAGGTTCAGATGAACAACATCAATAATACTCTTGACCTGAGGTCAAGATTCTAATAAATTTTAATTATATGTTCGGTAAATTAATCAGTATATTTACTATTCTTATCACCCTATGCGCTCCTATTTTAGAAGCTCACGAACTGACGTACCCAAATGAGAACTTAAAAATTGAGTCAACATCAGAAAAGGCTCAAATTAATAAATCAATCTCAAGTATAAAATCAAAAGACTGTGACCACTGTCAAAAAGACGATTGCTCAGATGATGATAGTTGCTGCCAAAGCTTCTGTGCTTGTATTAGCGCATCTTTCCTAAGATCAAATAAAAGCACTCAATTAACTTCTAAACCTATATCACTAAAGGTTGATTGGTATATCTTTAACAATTACCTATCACCTCCTCTAGACCCAGCTCTAAAACCACCTCTATTTTCTTAAAGTAAATTAATAATGGTTATTCCATTTAATTGAAAAGCTGAATCTTCAGCATTAAGGAAGAATTATGACATTTTTTAAAGAATACAAATTGGTAAAGAAATTTATCAAAAGCAAAAGGTATAAAGATAATGAATAACCCAAAGAGTAGCTTCAGGGCAATTCTTCTATTGGTCATTATGCAAGGACTAGTTACCGGCTCAGTTCATGCTATAGAAGAAAATATATCTGAACACAAAAGTTCAAAAGAATCTAAAGAGCATGAGCATGGATCTCATCTAGAATGCCCTCTACCAAACAATGTACAGGACATAATTAGTTGTGCTTTAGAGTTTCACCCAAGTATTAAGAAAGAAAACTATAATCTAGATATAAGTGATCAATCTCTAAAGAAAGAGTCTCAAATACCAAATCCAACTTTATCCTCTCGCTACACACAGGGAAAAGTTGAAGGAAAGGATGTTTCAGAGCTTGAGGCCAATCTAGCTTTCGTTCTTGAACTAGGTGGTAAAAGAAGTTCACGACAAAACTATGCGAAGGCCCAAAAAGGTGAAGCCATTGCCAACTATGATTTAGTTAGAGCAGAAGTGAAGCAAGAAACAATTTTGAATCTCTATAGATTGAGACAAGTTCTAGAGGAAAGAAATCTTATAAAAGAGAGTCTTACAGCATTCTCTAAAATAATATCAAGACTTAAAAACCTTCCAAGACTTTCTGCCGAACAAGAAGCTTCTTTAATGTTATTTGAGCTTGCTCATGAAGAGACTAAGGTAAATGAATCTGAACTATTTGAAGAAGAGAAGAAACTAGAGCATTACTTTCACATTGCTACTGGACACTCTTTAGATGAAATTTCTGATCTACTTCCAGCCTATCCTAAGAAGTGGCCAAAGATAAAATTACCAGTTGATAAAAATAGTCACTCTGTCACGACAAAGAGACTTAAGGCGAAATCAGATATAGCACTCCAAGAGCTAGAGCTTCAAAAGTCTGATGCCTGGCCAAATTTAAAGATTGGTCCATCTCTAGGAATTGAAAAAGAAGGATCTGTAGAAAATAAGATGATTGGATTTAATATTCAACTTCCTATCCCACTCTTTAATGCAAATGGTGGTGGTAAGGCCTTTGCTAGAAGTAAGCTAATTAAAGCACAAAGAAGTATGGCCCTTTCTGTTGCTGAAGAAAATCACGAAAGATTTGAGCAGCTACAAGTTTATCAAAGTGCGATTCGTGTTCTTAATAAGACTATGAAGAGAAACCTTATTGAGAAGAAGCATCAGAAAATTGAAAATATGTACTTGAGAGGAATTATTTCAAGCTCTCTCTACCTTGATTCACTTAAGCAAAAATTTAGTTATTTAAAAAGTAGAAATAGTCGTGAAATGGCAGCAATTACTGCGCTCTGGAACGTATACAAATATGACGGAAAAATATTTAAGGAGAATATATGAAGAACCTAGCATGGATCTTAATTAGTTTAACACTTTTTACTCAAAACGTTCAGGCTTCTGATACTGGAACAACTGTTGAAATAAAAAAAGGTGGAGCAATCACAGCATTTTCTGAAGAAGATGGTTTTAAACTGTCAAAAAAAGCTAGTACTAACCTGGGTGTAAGTTTCACAACATTAAAAGGAAAAGGGCCATGGGTAATTCCAAAAGTATCACTTGTTAGAATAAAGCACTCTACTGGAGTTTATAGAAAATGGGACGGTTGGATCACAATGGTTCTAGTAAAAGTTCTTAGTAAAACTAAAGAAACTGTAACTATAAAGTCTATAGACCTTCAAGACCAAGACGAAATTGCCATTACGGGAGTTAACTTCCTTAGAATGACAGATGCGGATTTAAACTCAGACACAGTTGATGCGTGCTCTCATTAGTAAAAGGTAGTTAATTATGATTTCTAAATTAGTTCGATTTTCCATCGATAATCGATGGCTTGTTATTCTATTAACTATACTTCTCTCCTACGCAGGATGGGAGAGCTTTAAACATCTACCAATTGACGCTGTCCCAGATATTACAAATGTCCAGGTACAGGTTAATACTCAAGTAGATGGTCGTGGTCCAGATGAGATTGAAAGGACTGTAACCTACCCTCTTGAAACTTCTCTAAATGGAGTTCCAGGAGTTACACAAGTACGCTCAATTACTAGATACGGGCTATCACAAGTAACTGTGGTCTTCGAAGAGAAGACCGATATCTACAAAGCAAGGCAGCTAGTATCAGAGAGATTACAATCTATATCTGGTCAATTACCAAGTTTTGTAGAACCTATGCTAGGTCCAGTAAGTACAGGGCTTGGAGAGATCTTCCACTATGTCATTGAAGCAGAGTCTGTTGCTACAGGAGAGGAAAGACTTAAGCAGCTAACAGAAATTAGAGCGATTCAAGACTGGTATGTAAAGCCAAGGCTTCTAACAATCAAAGGTATAGCAGAAGTAAATACAATTGGAGGCTATGAAAGACAGTACCATATAGAGCCAGATCCAATTAAGATGGCAAAGTACGGTATTCATTTTGGAGATATTGAAAGAGCAATTGAAAAAGTAAATATGAACGCTGGTGGTGGATACATTGAGCAAACAGCTGATCAATTTATAGTTCAGGCCAGCGGATTATTTGAATCACTTGAAGATATAAGAGATGTTCCAGTAAAAACACTTGGGAATCTCCAAATCATTTCAATCTCAGATATAGCGACAGTAGGCTTTGGAAAAGAATTAAGAACTGGTGCTGCTCTTTATAATGGAAAAGAAGTCGTAGTTGGAACTGCACTTATGCTACTAGGTGAAAATAGTCGTGAAGTGAGCTTAAGAGTTGCTGAACAGATTGAGAAAATCAAGAAAGGTCTTCCAGAGGGATACCATATAGAAACTCTCTATAACCGATCTGATCTTGTAAATGAAACTCTGGGAACGGTTAAGCATAACCTCATTACTGGTGCCACATTAGTGATTATCATACTCTTTCTTTTAGTTGGTAATCTTCGAGCAGCATTGATTACAGCTGTAGTTATACCAATTTCACTACTCCTAACTTTTATCTTAATGAGAAAATATGGAATATCAGGAAACCTAGTTAGTTTAGGCGCCTTAGACTTTGGTATTATTGTTGATGGAGCAGTAATTGTTTTAGATAACTGTGTTAGGCATATTCAAGAAAAGACAAACTTTCTAAAAAGAAAACTAACATTAGATGAAATCAAAGACACTATTCATGAAGCAACAATGGAGATTAGAAAGTCTGCCGGATTTGGTGAACTTATAATTGTTGTAGTTTTCCTTCCTGTTTTTGCATTTGTAGGTATTGAAGGAAAGATGTTCATACCAATGGCCGCAACTTTCATCTTTGCTCTAATTTCAGCGCTAGTACTTTCTTTCACCTTTGTACCAGCAATGGGAACTCTTCTACTAAGAGGAGAAGTAAAAGATAAAGAGCCACTTCTAATGAGATGGCTAGAGAGAGTTTACTCGCCTCTTTTGAATTATTCTCTAAAAGCAAGGAGACTTGTTATAGGTGTTGCAATTGGTGCGATAGCCTTAGGAATTGTTCTCTTCACACGCCTAGGTGGAGAATTCTTACCAACTCTAAATGAAGGATCTATTGCAGTACAAATGATTAGACCTGTGACAGTGGGTATTTCTCACTCAATAGCCCTAGAAGAAAAGTCACAGAATATTATAAAAGGTATTCCAGAAGTAAGTCATATCTTTAGTCGAATTGGTACAGCAGAAATATCAATGGACCCTATGGGACCAAATATTTCTGATAGCTACATCATGCTAAAACCAAAATCAGAAAGACCTAGATACAATGGAAAGCTAAGAACTAAAGAAGAGATTGTACAAGAAATTGTTAAAGAGTTAGAAGCGACAACGCCAGGACAAAGAATACTTGTCAGTCAGCCTATTCAACTTAGATTCAATGAACTGATGGAAGGTACACGATCAGATGTCTCATTAAAGATTTTTGGTGAGAATCAAGATGTACTTACAGAAGAGGGTCAGAAGATTGTTGAGGTTATTCAAAAGATTGAAGGAGCTGGTGATGTAGAACTTGAAGCAAAAGGAAAAATGACAGTTCTAGAAATCAAGCCTAAGTATAAAACACTTAAAAGCTTAGGGGTATCTGCTGCAGAAGTACTAGAAACGATAGGAATTGCTATAGGTGGTGATCAAGTTGGTATCTTTTATGAGGGAATGAAGCGTTTCCCAATAATTGTTAGACTTGGAAGTGAGATAAGGGATGATATTGAGGAAATTCAGAATCTTCCTGTTGGCCTAACTGGTGGCTCAACAATACCTCTTAAAGAAGTAGCAAATATTCGATTCAAAGATAATTATAGCTCTTTTAGTAGAGAAGAAACCAAGAGAAGAATCGCAGTTCTAATAAACCCTAGAGGTAGAGACACTGAATCCTTCATAAAAGATGCTCAAAAGGCGGTAGAGGAACAAATAAAGCTTCCTCCTGGTTACTACCTAGAATGGGGTGGAAACTTTAAGAATCTAAATGAGGCCAAGAGTAGACTCGCTATCCTTGCACCTTTGGCGCTAATATTTGTGCTAATTATGATTTACGCTGCATTTAGAAATGTATTTGAAACACTCTTAGTTTTCTCATGTGTCCCATTTGCCTTAGTAGGTGGTGTTATCGCCTTAATGGTGAAAGGAATACCGTTTAGTGTATCTGCAGGTGTTGGATTTATCGCACTATCAGGGATCGCTGTTTTAAATGGAGTTGTACTCGTAAACAACTTTAACAACTTAAGAGACAAAGGAAAAACAGGCGTAGAAGTTATTAAAAAAGGTGCCTTACTACGTCTAAGGCCTGTAATGATGACTGCATTAACAGACATCTTAGGGTTTCTACCAATGGCAATAGCAACTGGCCTAGGAGCAGAAGTTCAAAGACCACTTGCTACAGTAATTATTGGTGGGATAATATCTTCAACAATACTTACGTTAATTGTTTTACCTGCAACTTACTCAACTTTAGAAAAGTGGATAATGAAATACAGTCCAAAACATAAAATAAAAATAGGAGAATGAATTATGAAAATTATGATGATTATTACTTTCGCTTTAGGGATGTTTATCTTTTCAACAAACTCATTTGCTGAGGGAGAAATGAGTACTGTAAAAAGTGCAAAAGAAGAAAACCAATCTAAACAAAAAGTAAAAAGAAGTAGAAGAAAAAAAGCAATGATGTGTAATGAATGTGGAAAGCCAGAGACTGAATGTGAGTGCGATGGTCACAATGAAGAAGAAGCCCACGAAGATCATTAAAATATAGTATTACGGAGGAGTATTTAATCGACTCCTCCTTCTCTTCTAAGAAAAAATGTTATAGATATATCTATCAAGTAAGAAATTTCAATCAAACTCAAGAGCTAGGATCCAACTACATGAATGTAGGAACTTTTTCTCAAAAGATATTAAATATTTTCAATCAGGGTAATTACTCTTTCAAACTTATAAAGCTTGAAAATTGGGATGACACGAGATTAAAAGATATGGATTCTTTGATTATCGGACGAATGAGTAATGAAGATCTAACAAAGTGCCCTAATCTAAAAAATATATTTATCCCATTTACAGGTAGAAATGGATTTGATGAGACGTATCTCTTAAAAGAAAAGGTAAATCTTCATTCAACGAGCGCACATTCTAAGTATGTGGCAGAAAGGGCCTTTACATTGGCCTTAACACTTCTTGGAAAAATCATTGAATATGATACGTCATTAAAGAATGATAAATGGTCTAGAAGAAATTTTGAGAATAGAGTTTCTTGGAATTCTCTATTTGAAAAAAAAGTTGGAATCTACGGATATGGCTCTATTGGGAAATGGATTTCAAAATTCCTAGAGCCTTTTAATTGTGACCTATATGTCTATAATAGATCACAGAATGATAATGTTAAATATGTAGACTCTCTAAAAGAACTTGTAGAAAAGACAGATTTAGTTTTCATATGTGTTCCTCTAAACGATGAAACTAATTCAATATTTGATAAAGCTCTCTTAGATCACATGCAGGATAAATTTCTGGTAAATATAGCGAGAGGAAAAGTCGTTAATGAAGATGATTTATACTCTGCTCTAAAGAATAAGTCTCTCCTAGGATATGCATCAGACGTTTGGTATAACTACCCTCCTGCAAACTCTGATCACTCTCCAGTGAGTAAGTATCCTCTTCATGAAGAAAATGTAGTAATGACTCCACACTGTGGTGGCTTTGCTCACGGTTCAGAAGATAAAAGATATATTGATACTCTAAATCAAATTGAAAACTTAATGAGCTAAACCAGAGCTTTCTTTTTAATAATAGAGAAGTACTAAAGAAAATGATCCTATATCCCCCCTTTAAGAAGTTGGCACGATCTATGCTTATAATAGTTATAACGAATTAATAACTATAATAATATTAACAACTTAAATAAGTATAAGAGTATAAATATGTATAGATTCTATACATTTGAATAACTTATAACAATTTAAAGGAAGCTTTCACTAGGGATAATATGAAGAGAATTAAGAGTTTATTTCTAAGTATATTACTTATTGGTATGGTTTCACTTAATAGTGTTCAGGGACAAATCATTCTTGTGAAGAATAAATGGGAGTCTGGACAAACATTAAATATTCTCTTTATGAATGGTGATATTGAAGAAAAGAAACTTTTTAAAAGAGCTGTTGGACTGTGGTCTAAGTATGTAAATTTAGACTTCCAATTTCACTCACTTTCAAATGAAGAAGATAGTATAGCTTCTGAATTTAAGATTAATACTATTCGAGTTAAATTTAATAAAGAGGAGGGAAACTTCTCTCCACTTGGAAATAATTTCAACTTAGGTAGGTTTGATAAAGTTTCTTACTTAAATATTAAAGAAGATGCAAACCAGAAAATTAAGTTCATATCAAAGTCAGCTCACGAGTTAGGACATGCTCTAGGCCTTATGCATGAACACCAGCATCCAGATCTGAAGTACTATTCAAGTGAAGAAGAGATGATCAATATTTGTAAGTATCTTTTCATGCTAAATATTAATAAACCTGAAGAGTTAAAAAAGTGTAAAGTGAACCTAACTGGAATTACTCACGCGGAGGCAGTAGAGTACGGAATGCAGTTAGCAAGTTTTGATCCCCACTCAATAATGCTCTACTCAGATATTTCAAATACTAATAAAGGCCTTAATGATATGAGCATTTCACTTGGAGATAAATTCTTCATCTCTAGTGAATACCCATTTGAAGAAGCATTAACTTTAAAAGAAGTTAAAAGAATGCATTCTGATGACATCATGGATGAGAGGCAGTGGATACTTGCCCAATATCAAAAAGACGAATGTGTAATGATCGAAGAAAATGATAATCTCTTTCTTACAAAGCAAACTGATGCCAGATTAATTAAAATTAAAATACTTGCTATGTCCTCTATTGATGCCTACTTCTCAGCATGTACTAGAAGTTTGAAATAACTGAATAATATTGAATAAAAGCTATAAATATAAAGGTTACACTTGCACAAGTCATACAGCTGTAATGTTCTATGTAGACGAAGATGGTTTTCTTAACAGTACAAAATATATATCAAGAGTTAACTACAACTTAAAGAACGATGAAATGCAAATTTTAAAGTGGAAGTTAAAGTGGTTTTCAAATAAATATTCTCACGACTATACAGTTAAATGTAAATAATAACGGTCTCTGAAATATTTTTAGAATGGATGCTTGATTTATAAATTATTTGATATTTTCAATTATAACACCATCTAGAGTACAAGATTCACTTGTGTCTGACTCAAGATAGGCCTTAAGATACAGATTACCGCTTCCAAACTTAGTCGAGAAAGCACTAATATTATTTGTCACCTCTGCTTTAGACACTCGATCAGAGTCTCCACTAACTGAAGTCCAACTTGTACCATTCCAAAAATAATAAGAAGTTCCATCTGTAGAGAGTTGATAACCAATAGTACAATCCCCACTTTCTGAGATCTCAATTGCATTAATTTTGTTATATGTAATTGGAGACTTTGTTACAATTGTTGGTGCTCCACCAAAGTATCTTCCAACAGGAGTTAATTCAATGGAATTAACTTCAGGTAGACAAGTAGAGCCACTACACATATCAATCTCATCACTCTCCATATAAATTCTATATTGAAAATACCTATTGCTCACTGGAGGACTTACAAAGTCTTCAAATAAGAACTGAGGGTAACTCTCTTTTACTGTTCCTACAGGATTTCCACTAGAGTCTATAGTTGTATTATTATACAATTCAGAAAAGTAAGTATTAGAGGTTCCATCAGGGCCTTTAAACGACTCAGAACTACAAGTAGAATCACTACAAGATCTTACCTGATATTTTACTCTATTTGCCCCTCTTCTATAAACCTGCTCTATTTCTTCTGTACTTAAGGCCCTACTCCAAAGAGAAGCCTCATCTATAGAACCGTCAAGGTGCCAGCTATTAGGAGACCTTTTTCCGATATAAAAATCAAGATCTGCTCCAAAATCTAGGGGTACACTATCTTTTTGCCCTACTAACTTTCCATTTAAAAATATTTTCACTTCGGAGTCTTCATACTTAACTAGAACATGTACCCACTCATTTAGAGGAATTATTTCGGTAGAGCAAAGAGTGGCACTTCCCATTCCATTATTAAAGAATAGAGAACCATCTGTACTACTACATTCAGACCATGACCCAACAATCCCAAATAACCATCCGTCATTAGAATAATCACCTTTACCGGCAATATATCCAACATTACCAGCAGGATAATCTTCGATATAGATCCATGAAGAGAAAGTGAAGTTTCCTGTGAAGTCTAAACTTGCTGAACTACCAAAGTTAATAACAGCATCATCTCGTAGAGTAACGGCACCATTAAATTTACCATCACTTCTAAAGTCCAAAGTATTATCTATTGTCCCATGATTGTTATTACCTGATAAATCTGTAATATCTGAACCATCAACAACAGTTCCTAAGGCAGTTTCATTAAAGTTCCAACGACCAACAAGACCAGTATTCATATTCTCAATAACTGAAGAATAATTTGAAGTAGACTCATTCGTACTACCTAGCTCCTTCAAGTAAGGAAGTGAAGTAAGTACATTAAGTCCTGACCAGTTTCCAGAAGTTCCAAGATCAATGACCTGAGAATCATAGTGACCGGAATACATTTGTTTTTGTCTATTATAAATTGTAACAATATCTGAAAGACTTAAGTCAGTATTCCAAATGGTCACATCGTCAATAAACCCACTCATTGACTTACTTCCTCCAGATCGACCACCAATATAAAAACCATTTTCAGTTTTAGTATAGTCAAGGTCACCAGAAAAAGGAGTGCTTGCCATCTCGACACCGTCTTTATAGAACTTCAGATTTGTTCCATCAAGAACCAGTGTCCACATATGCCAATTATTATCTGTTACTGGAGCAGAGAGTGTATAAAGGGTGTTACTTGTATTAGTCACTCTTGCATGTGCTTGGTCTGCACTAAAGTCTATTGAGTATGAAACTTCAGTCGGACCACCAAGTACATTTCCTTTGGCAACTCCCCCATTATTTACAGCTGAGTGGTTATTGAGTTTTACCCATACATTCATTGAAACAACTTCGGGCTCTAGATCCAAGCTACTTGGAATTGAAGTATAATCTAAGTTTCCATCAAACTTTCCAGACTGACTTCCTATTTTTACTGTCGAAGAAAAAGTCGCTCCATCACTAGCAGTTCCATGATTCCCCTTCCCTGAAGAGTCTTTCCAATCTCCATCCATTTTCCAGTAACCCACAATCGAAGACCAGTTTGGAGTCCAAGAAGATGAGTGTTCGTTATAGTTTTGATTCTGAGCTTTAAATAAGCTTAGAACTTCAGCGCTAGTTAATGAATCGTCCCAAAGAGAAACCTCATCAATAACTCCATTAATCCTTTGATCTTTATGACTACAATCGGCGAGCCTTGGTCGAGCACCAATCCCCCAACAGGTAGTTACGGGTTTAATTGTACCGTCATATGAAGTTGAGGTATCAAGATTTCCATCAACATATAAGTTAACATTTTCACCATCTGCTGTAGCAACGAGATGAGTCCACTTACCAAGAATAATTTTAGATGAACTATAGATAGTTGAGATGGGTGAGCCGTCAGATTGAGTTAAATTTAAACGCCACTTAGGTATTCCAGTATTTCTAACTAAAATTGTAAATGACCCTCCACCTGCCTCAGGATTCCCTGCGATAATTCTATTTCCCTCTCCTGCGGAATCTAACTTAACCCATGCAGCAAATGTTAATTTCTCAGTAGGCATCATTGATGAATTGTTAATTTTTGATAATGTATTATCTTCAAAAAGACCCGCCCTATTTCCTACTTTTGAATCTGTCGTAAAGCCAGCGATTCCACTGAGGTGATTACCATTAGAAGATGAATCATTTTCATCTCCATCAAATCTCCAATAGCCGATGAGATTAGACTCCCTGCTAGGAAAGAGATTTTTCACACTGATAGAATCATTATATTTATTTTGTAGAGTTAAATTATTATTTGAGTCAACAAAAGTACCTACATGCGTACCGTTATTAAAATCTGCTCCTGTATGAGTTTGATCTACAAGCTTAAGAGAAGCTTTTCCAGAAGAGATTTCAACGTAATTAGAATTATAAGTATAGTTTTCTGCTTCGCTAAAGCTCCAAAATTTACTACTCAAAGCACTAGCATCATAAGGACAACTACCGTCACTATCTCGAGACCCTGGACAGAAGTCTGTACTTCCTTCCTCAGGTAGGTTGTCTAAACAACCAGCAAGTCCAAAAAGTAAAAGTAAATATACGATAGAGCTTAGCAGTTTCATTAGAGGCTAACCTCCACACCAACTCTTAAGTCAGTATTTTTATCTTTCTGCTGAGTATCATCAGTTTCAAAACTTCTTTGTCCGTACAAGCTAGAGATATCAGAAGATTTCCCGAATACAGATGAACAAATAAATAATGTTAAAACTAAAGTACTCTTATGCACAAATCGGTCCTCCTCTACCTATTCTACTTTTTTAAACTTATCGAATTTTATCTTTTTATCTTTACCTGTAATTTCAACAAGCTACATGTCAAAAGTATTTTTCTCTTCTTTTTAGAAATTTAAAGGTGTGTATAATTTGAGTCAAAAAGTAGGTCATATGACATATAAAATGTAAAAACTATAACTTACAAGTTATTACTAAATTCTACAGTAAGACGCCTAAGTATTTAGCTTAAGCAAAAAAAATAAATAATTTTAATTTCAATTGAATTATTTCAGAACACAAAGGTTTGCCAGAAAGAGCTAGTTAATTATATCCATTATAAGTTATTCAAATAATACTTCAATTCACTCTCACTAAGCTTCGAGAGTTCATAAAGAGCATCAAATGGATCACCATTAATATTAAGATATTTGCAGAAGGCCGGCTCTGTTTTTAAACCACTTATTTTAAGTTCTCTGATAGCAGAGACTGCAGTCTCTCCAAGTATATCGAGGATTCTCTTTTCAATATTCATATGAACGACAGCGTATTGCTCTGATGTTTTAACATTTTGAGCAAATACTTCATATTGAAAACCATATGCAAAGAACTCACAGACTAAAGAGTGAACTCCTCTAACCTCAACATAGTAAGTCTTAAATTTTTCAAAATGACCAAAGTGTGACCTCAACTTCTTCTCAAAAAGGTCTAGGTCTTTCACTTCACAAATAATATCTAAATCACTATCTTTAATATTAATATTCAACGGTATTGTTCCAGCAAGAACAGGAGAATATTCCTTTAGTAAGTCAAATATAGATAGCCTCTCCATTGATAGAGCTGCTTTCTTTTGAATATCTGTAACAAATTTCATACATTCTTCTTTCAAAATGTTCGTTATGATTTACATCTCTTGTCACGAGGTCTTTGGTTATTTAGAAATTTTAAGTAAGGTAACTTCGTGAACACTAGCAGGATCGAACCATTAATACAAAAGCAATCTAAAGTGCTAAGTTATATACAAAAAAGGATTATAAAAAAAAGAGTTGAGCTGACACAAGAATCTCTAAACTATACATATACACAGAAGAGAAGATGATGACTTTTTGGTTAAGATAAAACCAACATTTAAAAGAGAATTATTGAAAGTAAAGATAGTATGAGTGCTATGGCGATTTATGGTTATAGATCAAACTAATTTATATGAAAAGTTCTCCCCTAATTTTTTAAAAGGTAATTATGTTTTTTTAACGAGTGCAAGAGTTGGAAAATGGATATCTAGATTACTTACAAAATAGTTTTAGATTTTATGAATACTTCAAACCATTTCTAGATCGAAGGTTTGGTCCATTTCCCACTCCCTACCGAGTACTGCCAATAATAATAGAATTATACGACAGCAGCATAAGAAAAAATTGTATAAGAATGAGAAGCCTATTTCTTTGAAATAATACTTTCTGATTTTTCTAAGCTATTTTCATGTGGATAAAACTTAACTAGAGGTTCTGCCGGATTCCCTTCTAAAGGTTCTCCATTTGGCCTGTATCCAACACCATTTACGACATGAAATGAAAATTCCTGTCCATTAGCTAAAGAAAATTTCTTATTTGCTCTAAATGGGGCGTGACTCCCTTGGGATGGCAACCCTAACATAATGGCTAAGTCATTATCTCTAAGAATACTAACAAACTGGTCACATGAACTTAAACAATATGGACCAGATAAAATAAATATATTCTTAACCTTTATTTTCATTGAAGAAGAATAAAATTTTTCCTGGATCTTACATTCATCAGTTTTACAGTAAAAAGGAAACATTCTTGATTCATTTTTAGTTTTATCTGTAAAATCTTGCAAAATAAGTTTTCTCATTTTATCACCACCGTGATTCAGAGCACTTTGCAAGTATTCTTTGTTTGACCTCGAAAAGTTAGTAAAAACAAATTTTCGCTCTAAGATTTTATACTTCTTTTTTGCTAAAGCAGTAATGAGTTCTGGGTTAATATTTCCGCCTCTATTCTCTCTAACGTCAATAAGTAGATTACTTACATTCTTATGGTTTATTTGTTCAATCAGATATTTTAAATCATTTTTTTCTAAAATTGATGGTTTGCTACCAAGCGATAATCCATCTTTATGTTTTGGAGAAATCATCCCAAGTCGCTTTTTAAGACTTCTTTCCCGAAGATGATAATTAAATGAAAAGAATCGCAATATTAGAGTATTTTTCAGAACCGATTCATACAGACAATAATTTATGCCAACATAGCTAACTTTATAGTTTTCGTAATCTTTGTCATAAGTAAGAGAGTCACCACAGGTCGTTTCTTCAGAATATTCAGACTTTAAATCATATTTTGACCAATCTAAATTAAGTATATGGGATTTTCCCGAAATTGGATTATGAAACTTCAACTTAACAGAAGAACTTTTTGGTACAGGTTGCTTCCAAGCAGTTGGTCTTGTTAAAAGTCTCGAAAACTCCTGTCGAAAATGCTCCATAGAGCTACTTCCGTGCCATATTAATAATTCCTCTTCAAGCTGAGAAATAGTTTTTCCATCTAGAGACTTTAAAACGAAACCTTTTTTGATTTTGGGATGTTCACTTATAGATACCAAATAATCTGCACCTGAGTAGCTTAATCTAAAAGGAAGTGACTTGCTTTTAGTTTTGAATTTATAAAATTCATTTGGCATACGTAAAGAGCTATGGTTATTCTTCAAGTTTTTCTGAAAAGCTAATATTGCATAATATACATCAGTACTTGTTTTTGCGTTAACAAAAAGACTTTTTATCTTTTTGAGGTTTCCTTTCCATGAAAAGGATTTATTACCATTATAAGTTGGAAAAACATGAGAGGATTCAACTTCATTTACCATTTTATTAAAAAAGGTAATTCTGCTTTTACTGAGGTAAGTATCTGCTACGTTAGCAAATGCATAATTTAAGGGGATTAATAATATGATAAATAATCGTAACATTAATTTCACCGACCTTGCTGATACTTTAAGACAACATAATTATAATCGAATTGATAAAAAAAGTAACGAAGGCAATTTATCTATCTTTTTCACACTACCAACTAAGTCGTACTCAAAAGTTACTCCAGACTCGTCAGTACGAGTCTTCTTAATGATTAGTAATGTTATTGGGTGGTTAGCTTAAACTGAATTTTGATTGAAATTTTCAGGTAAGAGAAATGATGGAGCGTAGTTTGGACATATCGAACTTTTACTCAGAATATGGGTCAAAGTCGTCTTCAAATGTATTAGGCCAACACTCAGGATCACAATAATTAGGAGCAAATACATATTCTAATTTAATACGGTCAGGACTTTCGAAAAATACTGCATAATACGCATCATCTCCGAATGCTTTATTTTCATAAAGTGCTTCGATATTGTTCTTCTTTAAAACCTCTTCGTAATACTTATCAACATCCTCTTTGGAGTCAGCATAAAAAGCAAGATGATTTAACCCCGTTCTTTTTCTGTGGAAACCTGCTTCTTTATGAATATCATCTGTAGGACAAATAATAAATTTACTCACACCATCTGAATAGGCTGTCCAATCTTTCATACAGCTCATTCTCTTGAAACCCATAGGAATCAAAACAGTGTCATAGAACCTAACTGATTCTGCATATTTTAAAACATTTATTTCTATATGAGATATTTTTGACTTCATAATTTAACCTAAGTTCGATGTACACTTTGTAGTCTAATTGTAATATATTGAAATTAAAGAGTAAAAGAAATGGTGGACCCTAACGGGATCGAACCGTTGACCTCTTCGCTGCCAGCGAAGCGCTCTCCCAACTGAGCTAAGGGCCCTCATAAGAGGATCTAGAGAATAATATTACAGGGGCAGTCTGACAAGAAATTATTTCAAACTAAGGCTTTTACTAGAGATAGAGACTGTCCACTGTTACTACGTCTTTTCAATATAAAAGTATTCAACCAAAGATTTCTAATATATGTGGTTCAAAAACTAATAAATTAGACCACTCTGATCAATTCATTTTTTTCTGTATGATCGAATATTTGGTCCTGTCCTGTAATTTTAATTCTTGTATTCTCATTATATAAGAATCTATTCTCATCAAGTAGTTCAAACTTAACTTCGTAACTGATCGTTTGAAACTGCTCATCTAGAAACTTATTTGAACATAGTCCATAAGTTGGAGACCCTAATTCTGCTTTAACAGTAAATTCAATATCATCAATATTTGCATCACCACCAGCATTCACAGCAATTCCTCGTGGAACAATAAAGCTTTTCATAACTTGACGATTGGCCTTATCCCAAATGAAGTATCCAACCTCTTCATGAAATGGTTCTTCATCATCTCCCTCTTCCCACGCCATAGTACTGTATCTAAGAGCGTAAAGTAACTGTTCATGATTCTCAATATCCCCAGCAGGCTCAAAAACCATTTCTTGACGGAACTTTGTATTCTCAACTTTACGATCTGGGTCAGGAGCTCTATTTTCACCTAAGAATCCTTCACTTGCCCATTTTCCGATAAGAAACCGAAGTGGACCATAATTAATTTCTTCCACATATACCTCAACTTTATTCAAAATAAACTTATTGAATAATATGATACTCCCATAATAATAACTTTGATAATAAATTTACCGAGGTAATCATATTTTGAAACTATTTCTTGTATCAGTTATATGACTTAATTGAGCTGGTGTTTCATTTTCAATTTCGTCTCTCCATTAAAAATTTCAGTAGCACCTGAAATATTTGAGAATAAAAATAAAATAACAGTAAAAACTTTCACTAACACCTTTAACATCGACACCGATCATTCTGATATAGATTGGAAAGTATGAAAAAGTCAGTTAGTGATAACTTAGAAAAACCTAGAGATATTTAAATAACCTTGGCTATCGCCTTTATAAACTTGCATACCATAAAGTCCACTTTCAGCAGCCTGATAAAGTCTGGCCCCAAGCTTATATTTCCACTGGTCTGATAACCTTCTTGTAAATGAAAGGTTCAAAAGCCTCTCATCAGTATATTCAATATCTTGGATATAACTAAAGAAAAGTTCAGAACCCATAAAGTCGTTAAAGTTATAACGAATACCTAATAGAGCATCTCTTTGAAATGTACTGAGCTTTCTTCTTTCCAATTTAGATACACCATGAACACTACTCGCTTCAAAAATAAATGTTGCTTCATGTTCCACACTGTCAAAAGAAATAGTTCTCTCAAGTCCAATAGCAACCTCTCCATGATCCTTTGGTGCAGATCTTATGAACGAAGTTGTTGTAATAGGAACAAGAGTTTTAAAGTCATCTTCAAAATCTCTATAACTCCCCTCGGCCTTCACTAAGTACTCTTCATAGGCATAGCTAAGTGTTCCTCCGTATTCTTTAACACGGTAGAAATGAGGCTTAAGTTCTGCTTGATTTGTTGGGTACTCCGCTCCAGCAAAAACTGACCCAGAAGTATATCCAATAATAGGATGTACTCTATCTAAGTGATCTAGGTATTGAATTGAGAAGTCTAAGTCTCCAACTGTCTGATTAAAACGAACTCCCCACTGTGATTGCCACTTAGAGTTTGTTGTTGCATCTGTTCCATCAATCCAAACAGAGTCTTGAAGCTCTGTACCTAGGTTAACACCAGTTCTAGATCTTGATGATGGAAATATTGGGTCTTCGGCTTTAGGCCAAAAGTAAAAGTTTAGTGTACCTTCACCAGCAACAACTTCGGCTTCCAGAGTTAGCTCACCTTTCTTTTCAAGATTCTCAATTTCTCCATCAAAGTTTCGAGAATTAACTACATCAGCAGGATGAAATGCTTCCATTGCTGACCAGTTAAATAGTTTCCAACCAGCAAGGAGTTTAAACCTTCCCTCTTCTCCGAAAATATATGAAATATAAGCATCTTCAACAGCGATGAGGTTGCGGTCTTTATCTTCAGAGTCTGCCCTACCATAGCCTCTAAGAGCAGCAGTAAAGTTTCCTTTGATATATTTTAATTGAGTCCTAGTAAAGAGAGCGTAGTTCTCATCATACGTTAATCGACTATTATCACTCTCAAAGTTTCTACTTTCAAAAGTAATCTCTCCTTGATCTGAAAATTCAGCAAGAGTATGTGAGCTTAATATTAGTAATGGTAAAAGAATTAATTTTTTAATCATCTCTTAAGTGACCTTTTTGTAAATAAGCTACTCTTAAAATTTACACCAAGTTTTCTATTGGTCCATTTGAAGATTGACTCTTTCTTAGTTTGAACATTTTTCATATGGATCAGTGTAGCTCTCCATAAATCCTTTCCCTTAACTGTATATTTCGTAAAGCCACTCATTTCAGCAGTCTTTAAAAGTTCAGCCTTTCTATCGTAGTATGAAACATGAACTGCATTTAAATGTTTTTTGGAAATTTGAACAACTTGTTTAGAATAACCACTATTATCAACTGGAATTCTTTCAATAATATATACATCTTCTCCGTTTGCAGATTTTCCATCTTTTAAAAAGTTAAATTTATACTTTTCAATTTCTTGAGAACCTAGATCTTCATACGAAAATTCACTTCCCATGAACGATGATGATTTATTTCTAGATGATATTTTCTTTACTCGCTTTAGAGATGGTAAATATAGCCACTGGTTATCGTCTTCACTTTTATGAGACCAAGTAAGCATCTTCGTTCCCTTAACATCTTTAGGGTTAAGAAAGATATTGAGTGACTTATCCCCATCATCTTTAACCTCAAGAACTCTCCCCTTCATTTTTCTTACTATTTTTGAACCATATGCATCAATAAGAACCATCTCAAGGTCAGACTCATCACCAATGAATCCGTTATTTCTAGCTTCTGCTTCTTTTGCGATACGAAGGCCCTTCTCTTGACTACTCTCAGCAAAACTTACTTGAGAAGCTATAGACAAAATAAGAATCAAACATAAATTAGATAGAGATCTCATAAGAACACCTTTTTATTAGTCACAAATTAAATTATTATAACTATGTTAAAAGCTATAGGAGTATTGGTCTAGTGAAAGTGACTAATTTTACAGTCAAAGTACTTAATATTGACTGACTTTCAAGATTACTGATAAGCTCCTTAGTTCCCTAATAGGGATTGCATACAGTCTTGACTAAAGGAGTCATAAAATAATGAGCGTTTACGTTAATAGAATATTAAATATGAAGAAAATCAAGGCCATTGGTTTTGATATGGACTACACACTAGTTCGCTATAATACAGAAAACTTTGAAAGACTTACCTATTCGCTAGTTAAGCAAAATCTAGTTAAGGTACTTGGTTACCCTGAGGAAGTTCTAGATCTAGAGTTTAATTTTGAATTAGTTCAACAAGGGCTAATTATTGATAAGCTCAGAGGGAACTTACTTCATGTTTCAAGATTTGGAAAAGTAAAGAAGGCCCAACATGGGTTAACACCTCTTTCATTTGAGGAGCAGAATAAGGCATATTCAAATAGAGTTATTGATCTAAGTGATGAAAGTTTTCAATCTTTAGATACTGCATTCTCTGTTTCTAATGGAATTCTCTACGCACAACTTGTTGATCTAAAAGAAAAAGGATCAGTTGTTCCTAGATATGACCTACTGGCCGATCATATAAAAGAGGCCATTGATATTTGTCACTCTGATGGATCACTTAAAAGTAAGGTTAAAGAAAATATTCAAGATTATATAATTCAAGATGAGAAGCTAGTTGAGCAACTTGAAATGTATAAGAGATATGGAAAGAAATTAATTATTATTACAAACTCAGAGTACTACTATTGTAAAGACCTTCTAGAGTACACAATCGATCCTTTTTTAAAAGAGCATAAGAGCTGGAGAGATTTATTTGAAATTACAATTACACTTTCAAGTAAGCCAAGATTTTTCCATGTAAAGAATCACTACTTAAGAATTGACCCTGAAACAGCTTTAATGACTAATCATGAAGGACCTATTACTCCAGGTGTATACCAAGGTGGAAATGCTGGAAAACTTCAAGAAGACTTAGGATTAAAAGGCTCCGAAATTCTTTACTTAGGTGATCACATTTATGGAGATGTACTTACTTTAAAGAAAACTTTTGGATGGAGAACTGCACTTGTAGTGGAACCTCTAGAAGATGAAATTATTGCTATTCAAAAGAGTAACCCTACTCAATTGAAGATTGATGCTTTCATGGAAGAAAAAGAAGCTCTTGAAGAACAACTTGATAAGCTTGAGATGAGTAAATTCCGTGGGGAAGCAGTAAATAAAGACGATATTGGAAAAATATACGCCAAAATTGAAAAGATCAATCATAGTATTGCAAAAGAACTTAATGATTATAAAACATACTTCAACCCACACTGGGGAGAACTAATGAGAGCAGGGCAAGAAGAAAGTCGTTTTGCTGATCAAATTGAAAAATACGCCTGTGTTTACATGGGAAGAGTTTCTGATTTACTGGAACATTCGCCAAGGACTTACTTCAGACCTATTAAGCGTGTTCTTCCCCATGAAATAATTTAAGAAATTGAAAGTAAACTTCCCAAGTCTTCGGCCCATAACCACCGGCCATAACCCAGGCTTGGGGAATATTTCTTTCTTTAAAGAATCTATATACTAATAAATCTCTTTCCAACATTTGCTCTTTAGATAATTGAATCCCATTTGCACTTTCTAGTACATCTTCACTGTATGGGTCCGCTCCAGCGACTATAATTACGAGATCTAAGTTCGTAAGTTTTTTAAGTCCTTCTTCTAACTTTAAAAGGTATTGATCCTCCTCATCGGTATCAATTTCGATATCAATATTTGAAGGAATTCTCCATGGACCTTCACCGCAATCTGCAGATAGAGGCCAACCACTTTTCATATGAATACTTAATGTCTCTATGGATTGGTCATGCTCTGTTAGTTCTGATGTACCACAGCCCTTGTGAGCATCAATATCAACCACAGAGATATTCACGGGTTTTATATCGTGCTGAAATTTTCTAGCACTTATAACAATATCATTTATAAGACAAAATCCCCTAGACCTATCACTCATTGCATGGTGCATTCCTCCACATAGTCCAAAAGCAAACTTTGTCTCAAATGCTTTTTTTAGAGTGAAGTATGTCCCTTGAGTTTGTAGGAGAAACTTATCAACGAGTAGAGATAGTGGATGTATGGCGTTCTCAGGATTATACCTACGGTAATTTCCTTGTTCATCTACAAGTTCATAGCAATCAGTGATTTTCTTTTCTTTATTAGATAAAAGTTCATTTATAAATTCTTCTGTATGAACTCTTAATAGATCTTCTTTAGATATTTCATCTAATTCATCTAGACTAATCTCACTAAGTGAAGAGTCTAACTTTTGTAACTCTTCAAAGCACCTTCTAGAACGATCGTCTAAAATTGGAACTTCTATTCCGTATTCATTCAAACTTAAATCGAAATCTTTATTATAGATAATCATTTTTCTACTTTTTGACTTATTTGTGTTTATAATAATTTAATGAAAAAAATTATCATACTACTAGTACTTTTGGCCAACAGTGTAAATGCTGCAGGACTTAGAAATAACCTTAAGAGATATACATTCTTAAGAGACATGACTATTGTCAATAAGGCCTTAACAAATGACAGATACGGGCAATATTTTGATATTGACCTGCAAATTAGTTCAGGAGTAAAGGACCTAGTAGCTGATATTAAGAATAAAGGTGATGAGTCGGGTGCTACTCAGACAGAAAAAGAATTAAATATCCTAGAGATTCTTAATAAGAATATGAACTCTGAGAGATATGTTGATGTTGACGCAACATTAGCAATACCGCTTCCAAGCTTTAACCTTTATAAGTACAGACTTACTCCGGCTATATTCTATAACTTAAATCTTGGAACTTTATTTACCATTTATAATCAAACAAGTAGCTTTGATCCTTCGGTAAGTGTCTATATAAAAAAAGAGACGAAGTTAGGTGTAAGTACAATAATTACAAAATCAGGTCACAGAGATACCTACATAAAACTTAACCTCTATAAACTTGGTCGATCAGATACAGATATTACAAAGACAAAGACTGAACTTGCTGAAAGCTCAAAGATATTTAATTTCTCAGACTTAAGTGAATCTAATAAAACGTACTCAATGGACTTCATTTGGAAAAGAGAAAATCAAAAGAGACTCTGGAAGGCCGAAGTACTTGAGGCGAAACTTTTAACAACTAATTCAAAAGCAGACTATTCTTATGATAATGCTCCCCTCTTCCATTTCTTTCATCAGTGGAAGGGAGAAGTAAAAAGGGTTTGGCTTGAACCATTTGCCGGAGCACATATGAGAAAGAAGTACTCTTTCTTTGATGGGCTGTATCTCGGAACAAGACTTAAGTTTCAAGAGTTACCTTTCAGTAGTTCAATAAGTCTAAGTAATCAATTTCTTACTTTTATACCTGAGTTTAAGATGGGACATTTTTATTTTAACTACAAATTGAAGATGGCCTATATTAATCCTCAAAAGGATATATGGGTCCCTACTGTCCATTCATTCAACTTAGGTCTCAACTTTTAACCAATAATTCAAGCACTTACCTTAACAATCTATTGAATTTATTCCAAAATTGTAGCCAAAAGTGTTAAAACATGTTTTATTTTGACTTACTTCGGCAATCTTAATATGAGGAATCAATGCAAAGATTAATATGGCTAAGACACGAGACTAAACCTTTTGAACAAAGATCATGCTTAACTCCAGAAGCTTGTAAAAAACTTTTAGAGCTTGGTCACGATGTGGTTGTAGAAAGATCCTCTGTCCGTATTTTTGAAGATTCAGAATATGAATCTGTTGGCTGTAAACTCGTAGAGTCAAACTCGTGGATTAGTGCTCCCTTAAATGCAATTATTATAGGACTTAAAGAACTTGAAGATAAAGAGTTCTCACTCTCACATAGACACATTCACTTTGCTCATGTTTTTAAAAATCAACATGGTTATGAAAGAACTCTCTCAAGATTTATCAAGGGAGATGGTCTTCTCTACGATCTAGAGTATTTAACAGACGATAATAAGAATAGAGTTGCAGCTTTTGGAGTCTGGGCAGGGTTTGCTGGAGCTGCTCTAGCAATTGATCTCTGGACGCATACTCAACTTGGATTAAACTATAATAGCAATGCACCTCTACTTCCATATAAGAGTCAAATAGCTATGATTGACGATATTGAAGAAAGACTGAACAAAATTATCAGTAGACCAAGAGTTCTTGTTATAGGAGCAAAGGGGCGTTCAGGAAAAGGTGCCGTGAAATTTCTTAGATCACTAGGGATTGAGCCTACAATGTGGGGAACGAAAGATACCCTGGCCAATCACCCTATCGATGATATCCTGGGATTTGATATATTGATTAACTGTGCACTTATTAAAGAGCCTCGCTCCCCATTCTTAGATCTAGAAAGTCTTAAAAAAGAAAGAAACTTAACAGTTATTAGTGACGTTGGTTGTGATCCGAATGGACCATGCAATCCACTTCCAATTTATGAAAGTTGTACTACGATGGATGAGCCATCAATAAAGATTCAAGATAACTTATATCTTACAGCAATAGACCACTTGCCATCACTACTTCCAAGGGAAAGTAGCGAAGACTTTTGTTCTCAACTCTTCCCTCATCTAGTAGATTTTTTAGATAACAAGATTGAAAACTCTCCGTGGGAAAGAGCACTTGAGGTTTTCTATAGAAAGTCCTATGACCTTTCTCCTGATGAAATCACTCTAGAAGAGAATAACGCTATAGAAAAAATACTAATGTAATGAAAAAAATATTTCTGCCACTATCATTTTTTATTTTTGGAATTGGGGTAAGTTACTTTACCTTTAATCACAACATTGTGAATAAGAAGATACAATTCAACGAAGAAATCAGTGCTCTTTTTGATACTAATATTAGTGCAGAAGAAGCAAATGGTAGAATCTTTCAACTACTCTTTGCTTACTTTGCGATAGACCTAAGAGATGTAGAAGACAAGATTACGACAAAAATCCAAGAATCAATTGAAGCTAAAGAAGGAAAAGTTGTCGAAAAAGTAGTTGAAAAGATAGTCTACCTTCCACAAGAAAAGTCTATAGAGAAAAAGAAAGAAGTAGAAGTAAACACAGAGACAGAAATCCTTGAAGAAGAAAGACTGATGCCACCTGTAAAAAACTTTAAAAGCTTAGAGAGACTAAATTTTAAAGAATATCTAAAAGACACTTCTCCTATTCTTGAAAGAGATAAGGCCTTTGAGACACTAAATGGAACACATCGATTCATTGGTCACAATAATCAAGGACCAAACTTTCAAATAGAAATAGAAAATCTATTTAAGCTTGTTAATAAGACCTACAGAGGAACATCAAAGATAGACTATCTTGTACTCGGAAAAAGTGAAGATGCTATAATGGTAGACGGCATGCCTCTAAACTTCTTAAAGAACCCTAATTATCCAAACCTAGTTACAGCAAGAGTATCGAAAGATAGATTTATTGTAATAAACACAAAGAATAAGTTCTACGATGATGAAGTAAGAGGAGTACTCTTTCTTAGAAATGGTGAAAACTTTAAAAAAGATGGACTACTGAGATCTAAATCGAAGTTGTAAGCTCTTCACTTCTTCGTAATCATTAAAGTTCTTATGCTTTTCATAGCCTTTGATTAAGATATCACATTTCTTAAGGCCTACTTCTTTTACATGAGAGACTTGTTCAATAGATAGCTCTCGTACCTCTAAAATATTAGCAAGAGCTCTTACTCTAAAAAGATCCATTGCAAAATACTTCGTGCTTAATTGATCTTCATGCCCACCATACTTATTTACAAGAGCATCTTCAACAAGTCCCACTTCGTACTTAGAGGTTACTTTAAGCCAAAGTTCATAATCTTCACAAACAACATAATCAGTAGAAAATCCTTTCATCTCATTAAATAAGCTTTTTTCCATTAATACAGCAGAAGGAGCAATTGCACAGAGAGGTAAACACTTTAGAAAGATTTCTCCTCCATATTTCTTATACTGCTTTGGCTTATTTACCTTCTTACCATTTCTAATCCAATTCTCTTCACAGTGAACAAAGCGAAGGTATGACTTCTCTTTAAGTAGTTTGACTTGCTCTTCTAACTTATTAGATAGCCATTCATCATCAGAGTCTAAAAAACTGATCCATTCAGAGCTAGATACTGAAACTCCAAGGTTTCTTGCACTACTCACACCAGAGTTCTCTTGATATACATATCTAACTCTAGAGTCATGAAGGTATTCATTAACAATATCTTTTGAGTTATCAGTAGAGCCATCATCAACAACAATAACTTCTAGATCCGTATACGTCTGAACAAGAACTGAGGAGATAGATCTCTTTAAAAGATTTGATCTATTATAAGTAGGAATTATGACACTAATTTTCATCAATAGACTTTATAACTTTTTGTAATTGTTCATCTGTAGGCAAATTTGAAAGAGAGTCTATGAGTCCATCCCACTGCTGCTCATTTCTTCCGCCACAAAGGACCATATCAACATTCTCATGAGAAAGATTAAAACCAAGTGCCAATGAAATTGGAGATAAATCAAATTTGGAAATTACTTTATTGATAACTTCAACCTTCTTATATCTGTCTTCCTTATCAATACTCTTCCACCATGGAGCCCACGATCTACAGTCACTCTTATCAAAGGTTCTTTTAGCGTTTACTCTACCTGTAAGAATCCCCTTATCTAAAGTACCCCAGCTCATGAAGCTAAGGTCATTCTCTTTAGCGATTGGTAGTACTGTACTTAAAGAATCTCTTGAAAAAATATTGAGCTCTGATTGAAGAGACATGACTTCATCAACTTCGGAGGCTTTAATAAATTCATCTTGGTTTGTGTTACAAAGTCCAATGGACTTAATCCTTCCTTGTAGTTTTGCCTTAGCAAGAACTTCCATTGTCTTTCTAATATCTACTCTATTATCCGGCCAATGAATCATATAGTGATCTATATAATCAGAGTTTAGCCTTCTGAGTGAGTCTTCTAGCATCTTCTGTGTCTCTTTAGGGTCATTAGTCATATTGACCCTCTTTGACTCATGCCAAGATACTCCTGACTTAGACACTATAAAGACTTTTTCTCGAATATCTTTGAAGGCCTTACCGATACGAACTTCAGACTCGCCAAAACCATATATTGGAGCGGTATCATAGAGTCGAACTCCTCTATCAAATGTATATCTCAATAGCCTACAGGCCTCATCTTCAGAAATATCACCAAATCCATAGCCAGCGCCTTCTCCACTGATTGAAGCTCCACCAAAACCGATAGGGATACCACCTAAACTCTTTAAAATACGTGACATAAGCAGATTCTCACCTCTAAAAGCATTACTCATACGCTAGACAAAATACAAGGCCCACTATAAAGTCGCCCTTAATCAAAATCAAGGTATAAAATGCGTTTACTTGTCTTTGCTCACAGAGCAGAAGCACAGACATTCTTAAAACAAGCAAATTATAGATCACTAGAATCTAAGAGCTATCCTATATATAAAAATGCTGACTCCTATCTCATTATAAGTGGTGAAGGAATTTTTAATGCTCTAGAATGCACTATTGCGACACTTTCTAAATTTGAAGATATCTCAGTAGTTTATAATTTTGGAGTAGCTGGCGCATTAGATGATCAATCAGAGATAGACTCTATTGTCGAAGTTAGAACATGCTACGCAATCATAAATGAAGTGGTCGAGTTTAAGTCATTTACCGCTTCTTCAAAATCAAAGCTAGATTGTATTACAAGTTCAAGTAGGGCCCTAGATAAAGAGAAGGCCTCCAAGCTAAGTCCCTTTGCTAATATTGTAGATAGAGAGTTATGGGCCATAGCCAAAGCTTCTAGTAACTTCTCACTAGACTTTAGGGCCTTTAAGTTAATATCTGATGAGCCATATAAAGAAGAGTCAAAAGCCTCTATTTGTGAAGTGATTAAAGATAAGGCCGAATACTATAGCGATAAACTATATAAAGAGTACTTGAATATTATCGATCAACCTATCGTTGAAAGTAAATTTGTTATTGAAGAGTATAAGGATCTGTACTTTACAATTTCTCAATACAGAAGTTACTCAACATTAATGACACAACTTTTAACTAAGTATGATTCTGAAGAAGATATTTTAAAATTAGTAGAAGTAGATAAAATTATAACTCTAGATATTTTACCTAAACAGAGAACAAGTATTCTACTTGAGAAGCTCAGAGAGATACTCACTCCTTTCAATTCTAAACTTCAGTCTCAATTAGACCAAGTACTCTCCCCTCTGCATGAAGCCAGAGTAAAAACAACTCTTTCTAAAAATCTTGAAATTGATCAATTCAAAATTAGTGCGACAATACAAAATGAAGTTGAATTGAAAAAGATTGCTAGAGCACTAACAAATTTAGATTACCAGGCCTACAGATCTCTGATGAGAGGAAATGTAGATGTTTGATAAGATATTTGTTGAGAAGTCATATGAAACTAATGCAAGGGCCTTATCAATTATAAATAGATTCCCTAAAGCAAAAGTTTCAGTCATTGATAAGATTGAAGATATTTTCAATAGAGTGAAGAAGCCATATCTACAAAAAAATGAAAGCCTCAATCTATTTCTTGGTGAAAAAAAAGGACAATTAGTCAAAGAAGCTCCCGATGCCTATGGGCTTTCAGGAGAGCCTCACTATTACTTTATTCATGCTTATAATTGTATATATGAATGTAACTATTGCTACCTTCAGGGTTACTTTAACTCCCCAGACATAGTTTTATTTCTAAATCATAGAGACATATGTAATGAGATAGAAAGTGTAACTGAGGAGTGTTCTAAAAAAGGTCTGACTCCTTGGTTTCATGCTGGAGAATTTTCAGACTCTTTAGCTCTTACCCATATCACAGGAGAGCTTGAAATTTATCATGAGCTCTTCTCTAGATTACCAGAGGCAAAATTAGAGCTTAGAACAAAGTCGGCCAATATAAAGGCACTACTAGAACTCACTCCAAAAAAGAATATCATTACGACCTTCTCTCTATCTCCTGCAGATAAGATAAAAAAGAATGATCTTCAAACACCTTCTCTAAGAGCAAGATTAAATGCCATAAGAAAACTTGCTGATGCTGGCCATCCTATTGGAATTCACTTTGATCCTGTTGTTTATGATGAAAACTTCAAAGAGAAATACACTCAACTTGTAGAAGAGCTTTTTGAATCACTACCTGTGGATAAATTAGAGTATATCTCTGTTGGAGTTGTTAGATTTACAAAGGATGTCTTTCATCAGGTAAAGAAGAACTACCCTAGTAGTGAATTACTATCAAGTGAGTTGATTAAGTCATTTGATGGGAAAATTCGCTATAATAGACCAATGAGACTATGGATCTTATCCACAATAAGAGAAGTTCTTCTAAATGCTAATGTAGATAAAGAAAAGATATATCTCTGTATGGAAGAGGACGACGAATTAGTAATTGATTCCTGAGACGTTCTCAATATCTGCTGTAACTTGCCTAAGCTCGATACTTAACTCTTCATTCTTTCTTAAGTAATCACTTAGAGTAATAAAGTTATCCTCACGAGTCTGTTGATTGCCAAAGACTTCTTTAAACATTGAATGATTCTCATTAATTCTTCTACTTAAGTCTTCAAGCTCTGAAGTATAGTTTGCTGGCACTAATCCATTATCAGACATAATAAGAAGAGCATTAGTGAAATATAAGAGATTCTCCACAGACTTATTCTTCTCTAAAGTAGACTTAATAACAGTCGTGACATCAGTCAAAATCTCTATCCCTACAGATCTTGGCCAATTCTTAAGTCTATACGCTTCAAAGACTGTATCTATAAAATTAAGAGACTTTGCATCACGACAAATATCAATTCTCTCAAGGCGCGCAAAGAGAAGTCTTGGATCAACCTTAGGGTCTGACTCTACCGCTTTATAAACAGTAGAAAATAATTCATCAGCTTCAGGTCTTAGCATAGCTTCATTAAGAACTGTGGAAAACTTCTCTTTGATTAATTCAATGTCATTATACATCTCTGTATTAATATCTATATACTCATCACTCTCAATAGTTTCATTTAATACTTTTAAGCAATAAATTTGTCTGGACTGAATTTTCTGCTCTAGAATATTTAAACCTCTATTTAACTCATCGACTTCTTCATCAAAGATTTGAACTTTCTCTGCTCTTTGATATCTTTCCTTCTCACTTTTTTCTATTTCTTCTACTCTGGCTTTTCTTATTGCTCTACTCTCTTTTGCGTCTTCATTGTAGTGCTCTCTCACGTGAGAAGGCTCTACAACATTTTTAAAGTAAAGAGTTAAAGCTACAATAATAAGTAGTGCTGAAAATAATAGTATTTTATAGAGTGAGTTCTTCATTTAAACCATTTGTTTTACGTTGTCGTCTTTGCTCATATATTTTATTTCTTCTATTATACTTTCTAAATGCACAATTACGAATTTCAGCACTTGCACGTAAGCTATACTTATCTTTACCTATACCTCTGCCATTATCTGTTTGCACTACATAGTCAGTCCATTTAATTTTAGGACCTTCTCTGTAAAATGCCATTTTGGCACTCTTGCACTTCCCATAAATCTTAGAAAGAAATTTTCTCTGCTCTTTTGTATCATACAGGAATGGAATCACTCTAAAACATAGTGCAGATCTTTCCATTTGAGATATGTCCGACTCAACGATTGAATCAATAAAGAAATCTTCAAATACATTGAAAAAGTTCTTAGCAGTATTTTTCACAATATTCTGAGATGACTTAAGACCTAGAACAAGTTCAGAAAGATTGATCTCATTCGTTGGTGAATATGTATTTAAAAGGGTAGTAACTAAGTCAGATTTAGTTCCTAGAATAATTTCTTCTAAGTCTTGATCAAGTAAGTCATTGGCCAATCTTGCTTCAAGTTCATAACTAACCATATCTTTAACCTTACTAAAGTAGACGTTATTACCTCTCTCAGCGAGCTTTAATATTTTTGTTATACAAGATGTTATCTCAAAACTCTTCTCTTCAGAAGGATCATTGAACATCAGAATACTCTGAGGAAGTTCAACCTGACATTCTCTTGGGAGTTCATCATTTGATAGTGTTCTAGGCCTAAATGTCTCTTCAATTAAAGAGATGACACTTTCTGTAATTTTCTTTGTTTTAGCAATATTAGCAATTTGAGGATAGTACTTATGTAGAATACTTATCTCTCCACTAGGAGAACAACCTCTTGATCCAGACTTACAACCAAGCTCTGTTAAGAACTCCATAATACGATCTGCATTTTCAGAAATTAAAATTAACCCCGATAAAGCATTAGTCTCATCGCGAATCTCTCTAGTTGCTCCAACAAGTACTGAGTAAGCATCAACAGAGATAGTTCTAGCTCTTTCTTGATTCACTAGTTCTAGAACATCTTCGACAACTAGAATAGAATAACTAATAGCATCTATCCATCTAGACATTCCTAACTCTACACCTTGCTCCCTCACATACTCTATCAAACTACACTTTTCATCACCACAGTCTGGGATAGCAGTAATACTTGGGTCTAGTAATTGAAAAGGCATTAAGGTTTTATCTCTAGTTATAAAGATTGGATTTTCAACATCTGAAGAATCACTAGTTCCCCATGTGGAAGGATCTGGGGTCAACGTAGGAGAGGCCATAATAGAAACGAGCCTATCAATACCAATAACAATAGCATCAGTTCTCTGAGAGTCATTTGTAATTTCAGTGAAGACTTTCGTTCTCAATGTTCCATATGTTTGTAAGTACCGCTTAATTTTCTTTAGAAGTTCTCCCTGAAGAATTGGCTTCTCTCTATTAACTAAATCACCTTCAGAAGTGATTGCACTACCAGCATAAACTTCTTCCAGCCAGTGTGCTAATTCAGAGATATGATTTTTTAGAAGCTTTAGACCCTCAAATTGTGGGCCATCTGTAATTGGATCATTTCTATAGCTATCTACTAACTTCTCAGTATCAATAGCAGAACAGTATTGATCAGTTAAAGCTTTTGATACACATCTTAGAGCTGCAGGCATTTGTACTTCATCAATATCTTCTAAGAGTCTATTCTCTTTAAAGTGCTGAACAAATTGTCCCAGCGACTTAACAACCATTGCTCCTGAAGAGAGTGCTAGACTTGTACCAGGGGCAGCGAAAGCCGAAGTAGCAAGAAGAGAGTTACTTAGTAATGAAGAGATCAAAGATACTTTTGATTGAAAGCACTGTGGATTCTGAGACCATGTACCTAGAAAACCATCAACACTATTTACAACTTGCCTAGCTCCCATTGCATAGCGACTTCTAAAGTCTCCAAATCTTCCAAGACCAGCTTGTGCATTAATTAAAGAAGCTTGTGAATTTAAAATTTCATTAGTAAGAAATAAATCTTCTTCTTCAGTCAGTGCCCCACTAGAAGTAAGAGAGGTATATAAGGCTATCTTTTTCTCTAGTTCTAATCTCTGTTGCCTATCATCACTATAAGTCATGTAGTTTTCATAAAGAGAAGAATAGTCAGAAGACATTCTCTCGAGCTCAATTGCTTGAAAACAATTTGAGTTTTGATTCAACTCTCTTACTACATTTCCCATCATTTGAGCATGTACAAGAGAACCTTGAACGTGGCCTGTTGTTATACTAGGACAAAGTGGTGAATAAGCCTTTAAAAGTGTTTCAGAAACAGAGAGATTTGCTTGAACATTTATGCTAAAAAGCATTAAAAATATATATTTCATTGATTGATCCATTTGAATTTTATGTGGAGGTATATTCCCCAAAATGACAACGATAGACAAGCCAATTCTCCCCTCTAAAGGTCAACTACTTGAAAGAGGATTCATTAAAGTTTACTTACCCTTTCCATCGGAATTCAAGGCTGCGGTAACTAGTTGTAATTGGGTCAAGGTTGATTCTCTTATCTCTGAATACTTAAAACCTGGTGCTATACTGTACGACTTAATTTCGAATTATCAGCACTTTAACTACACAGAACATATTATAGCAATCAGAGATGCCGTTACAGATGAAGATGGTATTTGGCATGATGATGGCTCAAGAGATATTGCTTTTACTTGGTCTTTAAATGATGACCCTACTCTAGAGGGAGGTGAACTACTCTTTAAAAAGAAAAGTACAACATCATCTCAAGATCTTCACTCTATAACTCCTCCAATTGCTGAGACTCTCATTATTTTCCTAACTGGTAAGTTTGGTTTTGAACATAAGGTAAACAAGGTAACTAAAGGAAAGAGAAAAACAATTGCAGGTTGGTGCAGCATCGAAAAGCCGAACTGGCTCTAAACTAAAGAGATCTTAAGTTAACTTTCTGATTCAGTTCCCCGATAGTTTTAGATAGTGAATATTATTCTAAGCTTAAAATCTATTTATATGTGCTTCTTTAATTGGATTCTCCATCCATCTAAGAGGTATGACAAATTACATCAGTATAAAGTCCATGTTCTTATTGCTACGACTTTTTTTACTGGGGTTTTAATGTGGGGCTATGCAGTTACCGCCTATAAATATATTGATCACGAAAGTATTAAGTATGCAGGCTTCATTTACTCAACCGTTCATCTCTATACTCTCCTCTGTTATAAGTTCACTGGATCATTAGAGAAATCAATTTATACTATGTTAATTCCTGGTGGATTATTTCAATTACACTTCTCTATACTCTCTGGAGGCTTCTTAAATCCTATACTAATGTGGATTGCTATTCTTCCAGTAATCGCAGGAGTCCTGACCGGAAAAAAGCACACACTCATCTGGATAGCCATAGTTATTACAGCAGTCTCCACGGTTTGCATTCTAGACTTAGTTTATGGCCATTTTCATATAGACTATTTAAAGAAATCTGGACTAGTTGCTACGCAGGGATTAACAGTATTTGGAATGATTATCCTTCATTCGGGACTGACAGTAATTCTTTTAAAACTTCGAGATGTTAGTGAAGAGCAGCTTAGAGATAAGGCCATATCAAAACAAAACCTACTGCGTATTCTTGCTCATGACGTATCTACTCCACTCACATTAATTCAAAATAATAGTTTATTTTTAGAAAAGTTATTGAGAAATAACGAAGTTGATGACATCGATAAGAAGAAACTTGAAAATAAAATTCTTTCTACCAATAAGTATTCCCAAAAGATTTGTAATGTTATCAAAGCAGTCAGAGAGATGGAGGCATTTGAGTCCGGAAAGAAAGTTATTCAACTCAGAGAAATCTCACTGAAAGAATGTATCGACGACAGTATTGAAATGCTTGGTCCATTCATTACAAAGAAAAGAATTACCATTCACTCAATCCTAAAAGACATAAAAATCTTAGGTATTAAGAGTATCGTCGAACACCAAATACTGAGTAATATCCTCTCAAATGCAATAAAGTTTTCTCACGAAGGCTCGGTTATTCAGATTTATACAAAGATTTCAGAGGATGAAGTTGAAGTTTTCATCAAAGATCAAGGCGTCGGTATCCCTAAAGCAAATTTAAACAGACTCTTTGATCCTCTCATCATGACCACGAGACAGGGAACAAGCGGAGAGGATGGAACTGGCTTCGGTATGCCAATTGCGAAGAGATGTATCGAGCTGGTAGACGGTCAAATTTCGGTTGAAAGTAAGTCCGAGAGGTCCTTCCCAGGCAACCATGGGACATGTTTTAAAATTACTTTTCAATTGGCAAAAGAATATTTAGCCGATAAAGTGTCCTAACCTACTGCTTTTACATTAAATTATTCAGATAACGGTCATAAAAAAGTACGTAAGTTTAGAAAATGGCCCTTGAAATCTAATAATTTGCAGTATATATTAGCGAACCTATAACGAATGATTATTAAAAACTGAATGCTGAGGCGTACAGACAGAGGGTTTAGATATGGCACGTGTATGTGATTTAACTGGAAAAAGAAGATTAGTTGGAAACAAAGTTTCTCACGCTAAAAATAGAACAAAAATGACTCAAAAACCAAACCTTCAAACGAAGAGAGTTTTTGATCCTGAGACTGGTGAAACGATTAAGCTAAGACTTTCTACAAGTGCAATTAGAACACTTGATAAAGTTGGATCTCTTTCAAAGTTCTTAAAAAAATATAAGCACATGTTCCAATAAGAGAAATTATTTACTTATATTGGTGGCCTTCAAGAAATTGAAGGCTTTTTTTTGCGCAGAATAAATCAAAAACAATGGCAACAAGAAGTGCGGTCCTCGCATAATAAACTCATGCCCTAATGTAGATAAAGTATGCATGAATCCAAAGACGGACTCTTCGCCTACTCTTGCAAAACTAGTAAGCAATCCCCAAGCACAGCAAAATGTTAATGCCCAATGATCTAAAATTGGTATAAACAATAAAATAGCTGCAAAGAAATCTAAACTTCCCATGATTTTTAAGAAGACAAGAGCAGTACTCTCAGTACAGCCTAGGATATTGATTACCATATCTACAAAGTTCCCAGGAACTGGAAATATTCCTAAAGCATAAGAACCATGACCTATAAATGTTAGGGCCACAGCAAGACGAATAAAAAGAACTAATCGGTCAGACTGTCCTTTCTTCCAAAACATAATAAGAGCAAACGGAGAGAACATCTGAGCAGAGTACTCTATGAACTGAGCAGGTATAAAATACTTTGATGCCATATAGAGTAAACTTAGAACGATGAGATAGCAGCCGCTCAAGTAAAGTAGCTTCTCTCCTTTCTTATAGTTGAAGATTACGACAAGAGAACAAATGATTAAAAGAATACCTACAAGGATAACTGAATAGTTTATAAATCTATCAGTGAGTGAACTTGTGACATAATCTTTCCAAGACCATCCAAATAAATTAAATATTGGGGCCAATAGCCCCTCATTCCAAAGGATAATTCTGTAAGGGGCATCGTAGAAGAGGTGCTGTATACCTCTTCCAAAGAGAACAAAGAAAGCACTAAGACGAAGAATTAATTCTAATGCTTTTTCGTGCTTCATTGAGTAGACCTAATTTCTACTTTCAAGAGTAACAATATCACCTTCTTTAGGTGACCAGACGTTTAAGTTCTTTGGTAATTTAAAACGCTCTTCATCTAAAACAGAATCAACATGATCAGCATTATCAATGACAATTGTTCTTACATCCATTTTATCTCTATCGAGGTGAATCCATTTAAATTGATTAAAACTTCCCGAAGATCTTGTCCAAGTCTTATCATCGTTATTTTCACGAAGAGGTGCTCCCCAGCACCCTTCACCAACATAAACAGTTCCTCTCTCATCGTCTCTTACAAATCCTTCTTCATGACCAGGCTCGAAACTTGGTCGAATAGGATAAGTTGTCTTAACAGTATGAGAGTCAGACTCTACAACCAGGTCCATACCATGCTTATAAAACACTGGCGCCCATGCTTGGTAGAGTCTGTCATTTTCGCTCTTCTTCTTTGTGTGAGGACGCATAGGTCTGTGATAAAGAGCTATTTTCCAAATAGATTCATGACTACTTTCTAAGTCATTTTTAAGCCATGTAAATTGATCACCATTTAATGAAGTCTCAGAATTTAGAACAAATGTCTTTAATAGGTCTCCTGCAAATGAAAGAGAATAGTAAACCCCTTCAGAAGTATCGAAGAGTTTTGAAATTGAAGCATTTGATCTTTCATGATTTCCTCTTGCTACTACAACAGGTGTAATTCTTCCATCTTCAGCAATAGTATGCTCCCAATCAGAAAACCATTTCTTCCATTGCCCAGAAAAGTCTAAGCTCGTCATATCGCCACCAAAGAGAACGAAGTCAGCTCTTAGTTTTGAAACGAGTTTATTTGCAGCAACTCTTGGAGTTCTATTATTTCTAGAGTCACCACCAGCAATTATTGATAGTTTAGCGTCTTCATTATCATCTATAGTTTTAAACCAATACCTCTTTGAGAGATCTCCTTTAGAGGTTTTAATAACAAAGTAGTATTTAGTATCTGGAAGTAAATCTTTTAAGTGTACTACTGCATTGAACATCGTTTTATGCAAAACAATCTTTTGTACTTTTATTTGATGAGAGTAGTTTTCAATATTTAAACCATGGTCAACATCATCGTAATAGACAACTTGATCTTTACCTAGTTCAGATTTTGTATCCCAAATAATTTTCATAGTAGTCGATGGATCTTCTGACCATGTAAGACGAACTTTAGAAACTGTATCTATAACCCATGGCCATCCATTAACCATAAAACTAGAACAACTTAAGACTATCGCTAAGATTGCTAAATTCCTTTTCAGCATAGGTATCTCCTTCATATATAGAGAATATGTTACCAATGCGTCGAGTTCGATGTCTAGTAATTCTATAGACGCGGACCCCTATTAGGTCCGCGTAGTGTTAAATGATTATTTTAGTAGGTTTTCCATCTTCACCAAGAGCAACAAATGAGAAACTCCCCTCAAGAGCAAGCTCTCTAGAGTCCTCTAGCATGGCCTCTACGAAGACTTGGACTTGAATCTTAATACTTGACCTTCCTACCTGTGTCACAGAGCCTACAAGCTCAACAATAGTCCCTGCGGGGATTGGTTTTTTAAAGTCTAATTTATCAGTAGATACTGTTACAACTTTTAGTCTTGTGAATCTCGTTGCTGTAATAAACGCAACTTCATCCATCCACAGCATGGCAGTTCCTCCAAAGAGGGTGTCATAGTGATTTGTAGTGTTAGGGAATACTGCTTTTGTAACGCGTGTTTTAGAAATACGCGCTCTCTCTTCATAGTTTGAAGTCATAGGTTACCTCCACGGGTAAAAGAATTTTAGTGATAGAGCTCGGACTATAACCGTTGCGGGACAGCGAGGTATTTCACCTACTTCATCTATCTAGTTAAAGAAACTCTAATTTGTTTTATTCAGAAAGACCAATAAAAAACCCCACTTTCGTGGGGTTTGGGCGTTATTTAAAATATAGGAATTGTTTAAGAATTAGTATTGAACATCTACTGAATCAATAACAAATCCCCATTTAGAAACTGATCTATCAGACTTAAAAGTAACAGTCATTGATTCACCTTCTACGTATTCAGAAGCATAGTCTTCTTTAGAACCTGAAACTTTTTCAGCGATCGCTCCAGTTGCATCAGCAACTTCAAGGTAATCGTAACCAGTTTCAAGATCTAACTTTCTAACTCTAAGTCTAATGAACTTAGCACCTGGAAAGTTAAAAGTTCTTTCTTCAGTAAGATCATTACCATATGGGTGAGCAGATTCCCAAACTTCATCAGTATCTACAGTTTCCCACTTAGTTGGATTTGGCATATTTCTAACAGGAATAGTATTTGTTAGAAGGTTGTAAGCATTTAATCTACCAGCATTGATAGTCTTTCCTCTTAAAGATGAAAGTGGCTCAGAAGTTGCCATTAATCTATTTCTTAATTCTTCAACATCCATTCTTCCCTCTTGAGCAATTAGAAGACCAATGGCACCAGAAACATGTGGAGTTGCCATTGAAGTTCCTGAGTAAGAAGCATATCCACCATTCTTAGTAGTTGATAGGATATTGTGTCCTGGAGCTGCAATGTGAACAGTGTTTCTACCATAACAAGAAAAAGATGCTAGAGAATCACTTGAAGTTGTTGCTGCAACAGAGATAACGTTTTTAACATCGTAGTTTGAAGGATAGTGAGGCTTTGAATCATTATCAGTTGAAGAGTTACCAGCAGCTGCAGTGAATACAATACCTTTATCAGCAGCTCTTTGAATTGCATCTTCTAGAGCTTGAGAGCGTCCACCGCCTCCCCAAGAGTTTGACATTAAATCAACATTCATTTTAGTTGCGTAATCAATAGACTTGATTGCACCTTCAGTTGAACCTGAACCATTGTCAGCTAAAAACTTAATTGCAACAAATTCTACGTCGGCCATAATACCAGCTACACCGATATCATTATGTGAAGCACCGATTGTTCCAGCACAGTGAGTACCGTGAGAGTGACCATCTCTTGGATCACCATCATTATTTGCAAAGTCATATCCATGAATATCATCAATATATCCATTTCCATCATCATCTACACCTGGCTCACCATTTAGCTCAGCTTCATTTGTCCACATTTGATCTTTAAGGTCTGGGTGAAGGTAATCAATCCCTGTATCAATAACAGCAATTCTTACTCTTCTATCACCTTGAGTTAATGACCATGCTTTTAGAACATCAATATCTGCACCTTCAAGACCTGCAGATCCTGCTGGATCATTTGAACCTGTGTTTGATAGTCCCCATAATTGATCAAACTTAGGATCCATTGGAGTATATGCATCAGACTCAACAGTTAATGGAGATGAGATATAAGGATTAATATCAAAAGTAGAAACTGGTTTTACAATTTCATAAATAAAGTTTGGCTCTGCGTATTCAACATTTGGATTGTTTGCAAGAAGAGAGCTCATACTCTTCATTGATTTGTTATCATCAAACTTTACTACGTATAAAGTTTCATCAGTTAAATCAATTGTTCTATCAAGTTCAACACCTAATGACTTAAAAGAATTGAAAGTACTTTTTTCAGAACCAGCTTTCATCTTTACGATCATTTCACCTGGTACGTACTTTGCTGCCATTCCTGATGCAGTAATAGCGAAAGCTGCTGCACCTAACATTATATGCGATTTCTTCATTCTCCCTCCTTGGAGTACAAACGGTTCATTCTAAAACCGGACTGAATTACATAGTTATTTTTTAAATAAATATATATGTAATAATTATTAGGTCTCTGTTAGGAATAAAACTAGAGGTAATAATTACCTCAGTAGCGAAACCTCCCATTCCATCGTGAAATGTGAGAAAATGTTAGTTATGATTTATAACAATTCGACAGATCCTGTATTTATAAAGAAAATATCCCTCAAAATTTGGTCTCTAAAAGATGAGGTCAAAGCTGTTATTCAAGAGAAAATTAAAAACTCTCAAGATGACCATTTAACTATTGATGAGCTAAAAAAAGAGTACTGCTCTAAAAAAGCTCCAGTAGATAATGTTATTCCTCTTAAGGAAGAAGCTGCTGAAGAGAACCTAGATACAGGTGAAGATGAAATGGCCGCAGCTCTAGCTGAAGCAGAGGCCGGGGAATCATCAGAAGAACCTGAAGTAGATAATGTAGAAAGTACATCAGAAGAAACTGGTGAAGAAATCCAAGTTATTCAAAGAACACCTCCATTAAGTGAAGAAGATATATCAAGTGGTAAGACAATTCTTGCAGAAGTAGGAATGGATAGAATCTACTTCTTTAGTAATAAATCGTTTTTAAATGGTCAGAGTATTGTAATTGAATTTCTAATTCCAAAACGTTTTGTCATGAATGCAAATATAGTATTTTGTCGTGAATATAATATGAAGAGCAGAATTATCTCAAAGAATAGACTACCCTACCGAATTGGTGCAGACTTTTCATTCCTTAAAGAGGGAGAGAGAACATTACTTAGACAATTCATTCACTCAATAGAGCCGGAAGTCCCTGAAGCTCCAGTGGTTCAATCTAAACCTAAAGAAGTTGAAGAAGACTTTGATGAGTTTGATGACCTAGATCTTTAATTTGAAACAGATTCGGCCGCAATAGCAAATTCTTCAGCTCCAGCGGCCTTTGCAATATCCATAACTTCTACGGCCATCCCAAGCTTTGAGCTCTTATCCCCTTCAAAAATAACAAGTTTTGTATTCTCATTTTTTAAAGACTCTGCAATCTTTTGTTGAAGATCATTCCACTCAACAAGCTTTCCCTGAACAGAGACTTTGCCACTCTCACTCATAGAGACAAGAATTGAAGCTCCATCTTTCTTTTGAGTTTTAGAAGCTGTTTTTGGTATGTCTATATCTAATCCTGATTCCAATGAGACAGAAGACGTCACCATAAAGATAATAAGTAGTACAAGCATAATATCAATAAGTGGAGTCATATTAATATCAGCAATAATCTCATCGTTATCATCATTATCAAACTTGATTGACATGCTTGCTCCTAGATTAAGTCCATAAGATCTTGCATTCGATTTCTAATTTCAGTGTTAACTCTACTCAATCTATTTTGAAAATAGTTATAAAGAATTACCGCCATTACCGCGACAACGATTCCTGCGGCAGTTGCGATTAGAGCTTCAGACAAACCACTTGCCACAACAGCAAAGCCACTTTTCCCAGAAATAGCGATTGATTGAAAAGACTTAATTATTCCAACAACAGTCCCAAAGAGTCCAATAAATGGAGCCGAAGAACCTATAGTACCTATTATCCATAGTGACTTCTTAAGTCCCTGTTGAGTTTCAGTAAGTCTTCTTCCTACTCTCATCCCCCATTGGTCTCGGTCCATTCCCTCTCCTTCAAAAAGAGTTAAGTATGGTCCACTAAGCAGTGGATGAATGCTATGAGAAAGACCCTTGGCTTCATTAATTTTTTTCTCAGTTAATAAGGACTGTCCTTTTATAAACATGAGATCTATATCTTTCTTTAAATTGTTTAAGAAACGAATCTTTTCAAAAGTTACAAACCATACAAGGAGTGAACAAATAAGAAGTGGATACATAATGAAGCCACCAGCATTAAATAATTCAAACATATTTTATATCCTCATTATATCTTAAACATAAGTGAATAATCATCTCTATACTTACTCAATATATCAAGTTAGAATAATTTTTAAATAAATCAATTGAAGAGGTTTCAGTGCTGGTTAAAATTTCGACAGATCGCACAAGATCTGCCAATTTTCTCATGTTAATGTTTGCAATAGTTTTAATTATTGGAGGGTTAGCTAGCGAGTTCTTTCAGGCTCCAACAAGTCAAAATACTGCCCTAAGTAGATATCAATTACTCATTAAACCAGAACAAATAGATCAAATAGAATCAATACAGCTAGATAATAGACTTGGTGAATTTACAATTACAAAAGATAAGTCTAATCAATGGGCCCTTACCTCTCCTAGAAATCTTCCAAGCAACACTGCAACAGTTAATAATATTCTAAATAATTTAAAAGAGATAAAGATCAGACAAATCCTTCCAAAAGATACTATTAATATTTCAAACTTCTCACTAGACTCTCCTTTAATGAAGATAAAGATTGCCTACTTTGGAGGTAAAGAAAATACTTTAAATATTGGCCTTGTAAATCCAATTGATAACTCTACTTATGTTACTTTTTCAAACAAAGAGGCCATCTATCACGTTGATGCACTAAAGAGTTCAATGGAAGGTTTAAGTTTATCTAACTTTATTGAGCCGAGAGTATTTACTCAAGACTTAAATTCAATAGATAATTTCAAAATTTACCGTGGAAAAATCCCTTCAACAAAAATTAGACTTTCAGTAAAGAATGAAGGAGATGGTTGGCTTGATCAAAGTGGGAATACACTAGAACCAAAAGCTGTAGAAGATTACTTAAGAGATGTTTTAAGTTTAAAGTCTGCATTAATTTTGGATAAGAGAACAGAGAAGCTAGATAAGGCCCTAACGAGATTCTTTGCAAACCCAAGCTACACGGCTGAAATACAAAACAAAGACGGAGAGAAGGTATTCTATGAGGTCTCATACCTCATTAATACTTTACCTGATATCAAGATGGAAAAGAGGCAGACATTTATCGTAAAGGCGTCTAATAGACCTCACCCTTATGTAATTGAAAAGAAGCATTTAAATATTTTTAGCAAGTCTCAAAGATCTTTTAAGAAGCTATCTATTAAGAAGCTTTTTTATTAACAATCTTAGAATTTGAAGGAAGAGAAGTCTCTTTAACAATTTTCGCAGGATCAACAAAAACCTTAATAAAGTTTTCTATAATCATTGAGTTATATTTAGACACTTGATCTCTATCAATAAGAATTTTCTTTAGAGCTGTTGGAGGATCTATTTCTCCATCAATCATTGTGTGAACAAAGTCATTAGCAAGACATACAATATTTGCGAGGGTTAAAATACTCGTCCCCTTCTTCTTAAAAGGAAAACCTGTTCCATCATAGTTTTCATGATGTTGTAGAATAATCTGTTTCACTGAGTTATTGATCATTCTATTTTCTTCTATAATCTCGACACCAAGCTGTGGATGCGTAATATACAGAGCATACTCATCATCAGTCATATCAATTGGTCTTTTATTTAAGAGCTCTTTAGGAAGCTTCATTTTCCCAATATCATGAAAGAGACACGCTAGTGCGGTTGCTTCAATTGTAGTCTTTGACTGCCAATCAAATTGTTTAATAATCGCAGTTGAAAATAATGTTACTAGAAAAGCATGCGTAAAAGCAGTCGGATCAAACTCTTCATAACTCTTTAACACCTTAAAGAGGCTCTTATCATTTTCTACTAAGTTATAAATATTCTCACAAACCTCTTTCCCTTGATCAACGACTTGAGGCTTCATTCCCTGCGTATAAGCTTCTTGAATATACTTATCAGCAACATTTCTAATCATCTTAACTTTTGCGGCCGCTGGAATATTCTTATTATCAATTAACTTAGTCGCTAACTTATTATGATATTGAATGAACTTTCTTCTATCTAAATTATGAAAATATAGATGTTCAACATTTTTTTCATTTCTATACTTATCAATTCTATCTTTGGAGAAAGTGTCCCCTGCGTGAAGAATCTTAATATACTTATTAGATTTGAGTTTTATAAAGACATCGAAGAGAACAGCTTTTGAAGAATAGAAGTCATCGATTCTAACTTTTGTAAAGTCATCGTCAGAGTTCTCTACCTCTACCTCATCTGATTGACCCTCTCGTGTTTTTATATTCTTCATATAATCACCAAGAGATTGGTGTCCCTCGAGGACACTCTTGAGTGATCTCACTTCAAAAGGTTTTACAAGAATCTCTACCATTGCATACTTCTTCAGTTGATCTTCAGAAGTTCTCTCTTCTTCATCAATAATGCTTTGGCTCTCTAAGACCACAATTACTCTTTGGCTTGGAGAATTTCTTTGAATAAATTTTAAAACTTGAAGTCCACTATGGTTTTGAAGGTCAAAATTGAGGATTACAGCGAAGAACTTATCATTGTAGAGTGCGAGTTGTGCATCTTTCCCATTAGAAACGCTAGTGATCTCATATGACTCACTCTTTAGGAAATTTGAAGCAGATTCAATCCATTTATCACTTGGATCTGCTATAAGTATTTTTAATGCCAACGCTTATTCCTCGCTAGATCAAATAGGTACATTAATCTTATCGGCAGGAATTAAAAATAATTGATAAAAAAAAGAGATTTGGTTTACGCTAAACGCTTGAAATCATAATAAAAAGCCCACGAATATCGCAGGCCTAATATTAAGATAATCAGAGAGATCTAAGATCTATTTGATTTCTTTGTGAATCGTATGCTTCTTTAAGAATGGGTTGTACTTCTTAAGTTCTAAACGATCTGGTGTTGTTTTCTTGTTTTTAGTAGTTGTGTAACGAGATGGAGATTTTCCAATTTTTCTCGCCTCAGTACACTCAAGTGTTATTACTACTCTTGGTCCTTTAGCCACGTTTTCCTCCGGGTAATTATATCTAATACATCATTTATAAAATTTACGAATGCCAAAACTACTAGATTTTCATTGGCATGACAACCTATAATTGATAAAAACAGTAAAAACACCAGGAATATAGTCCAGGGATATAATAGAGATGAAAGCAGCAACTGAGCTCACAAATGATAACTGGACCTTTGTCCATTATAAAACAGATCAATATAAAGCATTTATTTCCATGGGAGCATCTCCAACATCCCTTGAAATTCAATACTTTGTAACTGTTACCGATAAGGAAAATGCTGAAATCTTCCAAAGCTCTCACTCAGAAATTGAGGATGCTTTAGCAGATATAAACAAGAGATATGGACACTGGCCTATTTTTGATGCCGAACACCCTCCTGAGGCAGATGGTTGTTCGAGTTGTAGCGCTCACTAGGACTTGTATTTTAGTCCCCATTCTCTTGACAAGTAGGGTAAAATTAGCGAAATTACACCCTCAAATAATTTAATATGTTCCTTGTAGCAAGCAAGGATAACAAAGGAATAATTATGAAAGCAGGTATTCACCCAGAGTACAGAGAAGTTCTATTTTTTGACGTATCATGCGACAAGAAATTTGTTATTAAATCTACAATTGAAACTGACCTAACAGAATCATTTGAAGGTAAAGAATATCCAATGGTAAAATTAGATATTTCATCTGAATCTCACCCATTCTATACTGGAACTCAGAAGATCGTTGACTCTGAAGGACGTATCGAAAAATTCAGAAAGAAATTTGGTGGAGCATACGCTTCAAAACTTAAGAAATAAGTTAAATAAAATTTCAAATATTGAAGGCTACTTTCGAGTGGCCTTTTTTATTTCTTAAATAAGCTTCACACGAATATGATCTTTAGATAGCTCTTTAACCACTTCATATTCAACATCAATACCTACAGACAACTTTTGCATTTCCTTAACTTCTTTCTTAGAAAGTCCACGCTTCATGACTTCGAAATTAGCAGAGACAAGTTCTCCATCTCTTTCAAAACACACTTCCCAATCAAAAGAGAACTTACTCTCTCTAAGAAAACGTATCATGCGAGCTTTCTTATTATCGTGTTTAACACTCTTAGTATAAACATGAGCGATAAGAGGCATAACTTTTCTATCGAGCTTAACGATCTGTGAGAGCCTTTCAAACTCACTATCATGAGTCATTCTTAAGACTTGATGACACCAATCATCTGTCCCCTCTTCTATCTTAGTAGCGACAGGACACTTAGAGTTTATATTGGCGCATGGGTAAGCACAAAAGTACCCAAGCTCGGCCATAGCAGTTCTAAGCTTTACGACTTCTTTAAAGACATCACTTGTACCAGGCTCAATAATAATAAGATTACGTGGAGAATACTCTCCTATAATTTTTAATAGAGGCTTTAGACCCATCTCATTGAGGGAATGCCCTAATAATAGTGTTTCTCCATCAAAGTCAGCAGGAATAGATTTTTGAAAATTGATTTTCTTATTCTTATATAACTCACTATTGATCTTAGTTGCCTGCTCAATCATCAACTTACTTGTGTCAACACCTACTACTTCAACATCGCCATCAAAGTATTCATCTAAGGCGAAAGCAAAGGTTCCTGGCCCCGTACCAAGATCAACAATACGAGTAGATTTTATATCTGCGATTATTTCTTCGCTTAACATATCAAAAACAAAGTTTAATTTAGGAATATTCGAAGGAAGATAAAATAATGTATAGGCCGATACCATTTCTCTACTCATCACGTACTCAGTAATTTTATTTCTATCTGAAGTGAAACCTTTTGAAACAAGAGATAAGTTTTTTACAATATTATGCTCAGAAATTGTGGGCTCTAATAATGCTTTCTTTAATTCATTAAGATGAAATCTCATACACTAAACCATTTTCCTGATTACAAAAAAGAAGAGGCCGACAATGTCGACCTCAGCATTTAAGACTGCTATTTTTAGACGAAGCCCAATAAGTCCAAATTTAGCAAATGATAATTTAAGTACTTCCTTAAACCTCATTTAACTTATCGACGGCTTCGTAATATCTTTAACTAAATATTACCTTAAGAGAAATTCTATCTCTCGTCTAAAGCTTTGTAATTACGCTCAGTTGGTCCTGTGTAAATTTGTCTTGGACGGCAAATCTTAGCACTTGGATCTTCTCTAAGCTCTTTCCACTGAGACATCCAACCAGGAAGTCTTCCAAGAACAAACATCGCAGTAAACATGTTAGTAGGTATTCCTAGGGCCTTGTAGATAATCCCTGAATAGAAATCTACGTTTGGATATAGTTTTCTTTTTACAAAGTATTCATCTTCAAGAGCTTGCTTCTCAAGACCTTTAGCAATGTTTAAAAGTGGATCGTTAACATTTAGTTTTTCTAAAACTTTATCACACTGAACTTTAATGATTTTAGCTCTTGGATCAAAGTTCTTATAAACTCTGTGACCAAATCCCATTAACTTGAATGGATCTTCTTTATCTTTTGCTTTTTCTAATGCTTTTTCAGCATCGCCACCAGCTTTATTAATTTCTTCTAGCATTTCTAGAACTGCTTGGTTTGCTCCACCGTGAAGTTGTCCCCAAAGAGCATCAATACCACCAGAAATAGTAGAGAAGATATTTGCATGTGATGATCCAACAACTCTAACAGTTGAAGCAGAACAGTTTTGCTCATGATCAGCGTGAAGAATTAGAAGTACATCTAAAGCTTTAGCAACTTCATCATCAGCTTCACCAAACATCATATTTAAAAAGTCTTTGCAGTAGCTAAGACTAGAGTCTGATGCAATTGGATCTAAACCTTGTGAGTTTCTATATGACTTCGCAACAATTAACTTCACTTGTCCTAGAAGTTGCGCGAATAGGTCTTCTTTATCTTTATCAGTTGGGTTTGGTCCAAGATGATCTTGGTAATAAGCAGAAAGAGCAACTGTAGCACTTGATAGTACTCCCATAGGGTGAGCACTTTTTGGAAAGCTTGAAATCATTGACTCAAGACCTTCTGGTAGCTCATTAAAGCTAGCTACTTTCTTTTCAAATTCTGCCATTTGAGTTTTTGTTGGAAGCTCTCCGTAGTAAAGTAACCAAGAAACTTCTAAGAAGTTTGAGCTCTCAGCAAGTTGCTCTATTGGATAACCTCTATATCTTAGGATACCTTTTTCACCATTTAAAAAAGTAACAGCTGAAGTACATGAACCAGTATTCACAAAACCATTGTCCAAAGTAATATAGCCAGTTTCCGCTCTAAGCTTAGAAATATCTAATGCTTTTTCGCCTTCACTTCCCTCTATTACGGGTAGTTCAATTGTCTTATCACCTAAATCTAGTTTTGCATTACCTGCCATATATACTCCTTTAAAAAATAATTAAATATAGAAGAATAGAATTACTAATGTAAAAACATTGGGGTTCTTCTCGCGCTCTAACTGCACCTAACTATCACGTAAGTAGGTATAATGTCGAGCGCAAAGCGTCCAAACGATAATTGCTTAAGCCGTTGTACCGGACCAAGCCACTGGATCAGATTGCCATGAATTTAACATTGATAGCTCTTCGGCAGAAATAAGATTTTGCTCAAGGGCCAAGTGCGTTATTGTTGAGAAATTAGTTAGACTTATCAATGGAAGCTTATACTTACCGAGAATTTCTTCAGACTTATTCATTCCGTAAGTCACGATACTAAGAACTCCTACAGGCTTAAGTCCGACAGCAATAGCGGCCTCTATTGCATCTTCTAAACTCTTTCCTTGATTTATTAAATCTTCAACTAAGACTATACTCTGTCCAGCCGTAAACTTACCTTCAACTTGATTTTGTTTACCGTGACCTTTAGCCTTCCCTCTTATATAGATCATAGGTCGATTAAGTTCATGTGCAATAAAGGCACAATGAGGAATCCCCGCAGTTGCAAGCCCTGCAAGTTGATCATATTTCCATCCACTCTCACTTAATTTTTCTAAAAAATATTTCACAACTTTAAGTCTTGCCTCAGGCAGGCTTAAAATCTGTCTATTATCACAATAAATTGGTCCCTTAAGTCCTGAAGCATAAGTAAATGGACTAGATGGGGATAACTGAAGGCATTCATTCTTTAGTAAAATATCGGCGATATCGATTGCGCAACTCATTAAAACCTCATTATGTAAGTAATTGTTAGACACAGGGTACGTTGACTTCTATTTAGAGCAAAGTATACAGTTCGCCATCCCCAAGGGTCAATAAACCAAGCAAAGGAATACTATGTTTAAGCTAATTCTCATTAGTGCCCTGCTTATTACAAGCTCATTAACACATGCAAGTGTTAAGCACTCAGAAAAATCTCCACTTCTTTCGGGAGTGAGAAGTAATTCAAAATCACTATCTCCAGATAGTAACTTTTATAATCTAACATTAGATAAGAGTGCATTAGGCCATCTCTTTTTAATGCAAACAGCAATGATTCAAGGTGTTCCATCACCTACGGGAAATCCTCTTGCATCTAAAGTTGTCTACTTCAAAAGAAGTGGACCATTTATTGGAATGTTTGAATCGACTTCAGGAAAAGTTGTTACAAGCTCTGTTACAACAGAAATACTATTAGCAAAATTCCCAATCGTTAAAGATGATGCAACTAGTGTTACATTCAACTTTGAAGAAGGAATGAAAACTTTATTCTATAAAGGATCTTATTACATTGCGAGTCCTGGCTCAGATCCTTCAAAAGAAAGTACATACAAAATCCTCGAGAGCTTTTTAAATAGAGTTGAATTAAAGAATCAATATGTGTTTATTGAGCAGTTCCTTAGAATTGAGTCTCCAGCTTCAGGCTCAGAGGAAGCATCTGTTTCACCACTTCATATTAAATATACTTTTTCGTCATATACAAAAAATGAGAACTTCACACCTGTTAAGAGTCCAGGTTTTTCAAATGTAGGATACTTTGAAAACCATCCTGTGTACGCTCAAGATCAAAACGGTGATATTAATGAAACTCCTGTAACGTATATTAAGAAGTTTGATATAAGTAAGCCTGTTACTTATTACTTAAGTTCAAATACTCCTCAGAAATGGAAACAAGCTGTTACAGACGGTGTTCTTTACTGGAATAAAGCATTTGGTAGAGAAGTTATTAAAGTAGCTGATCTTCCAGCAAACGTAAGTATCTTTGAGCCAGGATATAATATTGTTCAATGGCTAGACTGGGATACTGCAGGATTTGCTTATGCTGCAACAAATTCAGATCCACTTACTGGAGAGATTCACGAGGCTCATGTTTTTATGACTAGCTCTTTTGCTATAGGGTCATACTTTACAGCAAAGACTTACCTTTCTCGTTTTGGTAAAGAAGATATCCCTAAGAATAACTTTGGACTAAAAGGTTTTACTTCTTCTTTAAACTGTATTGACAGTAAAGACAGAGCAAAAGCAGACAAAGAAAGATTAGAAGATTTTATTTCAAATGTTGAAGGAAAGTCTTACACTGATGAACAAAAAGAAGAAATGTACACTCGCTACGTTGCTGACTATATAAGACAAGTAGTTGCTCATGAAGTAGGTCATACTCTTGGCTTTAGACATAACTTTGCAGGAAGTTTAGAAACTAATATAGATTCAAAAAACTATGAAGAAATTACTCTAAAATATCTAACTACTGGCTTAATAGACTCTGATGTTATCTCTGGAAGTTCAGTAATGGACTACACTCCTGGCTTCTTCTCAAGTATGGCCGGAGCAAAAATGAGACTTGAAGATGAAGCTCTTCTCTATGATCAGCATGTTATTGATGTTTCTTATAAAGGCGCAAATGCTTTTAGTGAGCTTAAATTTTGTACAGATGATCATGCAGAAAAGTTTTACGACTGTTACAGATTCGATGCATTTAAAAATGTAATTGAAGAAAAGAAGTATAATGTTGAGAGATCTTTAAAGAATATTGCACACCTTCTAATTAACGGAAACTTCTTATTCATTAATGATACTTCATTAACGGAAGAGCAAAAGCTACAAAAGTTTGATTCTATCTTTCTTAATGGATTCTCTGATGGTGCTTACATGGCAGAGAATAGATATAAAGAACTTGCTATCAGAGCTTATAAAGGTTCAAAAAGTATTACAGGTAACTTTGATGCTCTAAAAAATGACTTTGAAGCACAAGGTGGAATGAGTAATCTTCTATTTGCGCAAATTACTCCAACAGAACAATCAGGTGTACTTCTAACTGATTATGCTCGTGAGTTAATTGGAAATTTCGAAAATATTTCACCAAATTACTTTGGAGAGAATCTTACAAAAAAGATTTCTATAAGGTTAAAGAGTATGGTTACAAACTATGCCGCTCAAATGGATCAGGCACTCTTATTAACTGCAATGCCTTATATAACAAAAGAATTTGAATTTAGAGATGAGCTCTTTGTAGATGCCGTTTCAAACCTTTCAAAGACTGTTCTAAGAACAAGATCAACAACGATTGATTCAGTTGAAGGTATTAAAGCTCCACTTTATAGTATCGAAGTTGGTTCAAAGAACTTAAGAAAGCTTACTAGTAACTTTGTAAACTTTAACTTTTTTCCTGAATCATATAGCTTTCAAAGAAGTATGAAGAGACTAAAGAGTGAACTATCAAAAGATATGGAGACTCTTTCTTCTGAGATCTCTTTGATTTATGGAGATATAGAAAATACTCCTGATAATGTCTATGATTTCTATATGGAAGAGTTAACAGAAGTATATAATTTTTAAATAATATTACTAGGCCCTAAGAAATTAGGGTCTTTTTTTACTCATAAGTTAATTTCGGCAACTCAATCACAAATGACATATTCTCATTACTCTCATCAAAGTAAAATTTCCCGCCATGCTTATGTATAATTTCCTTCGATATACTTAGACCTAAACCAGTCCCCTTACCTGACTTCTTAGTTGTGTAAAAAGGTTGCATCATCTTATTAGAGATATTATTTGAAACTCTATCTCCGGCATCAGTTAAGGTCAGAATGACTCTATCTTCTAAGTCTCGTAGATTAAATTCAATCCACTTTTCACCACCTTTATCAACTAGTGCATCATGAGAGTTATTTAAGAGGTTTACAATGACCTGGGAGATCTGATCAGGTAAACACTCTATTAATAGATCTTCGCTCCCCTCTAGATTGCAGATCAAGTCAATTTCAGCAAGCCTGAGTCTCTCCTTAGATATGGATACGGCTGACTCTACAACCTCTTTAAGACTTCTAACTTCTAGTTCATCCAACTTTGACTTTCTAGATATCAATCTTAAACCTGAGATAATACTAGAAATTCTCTTACAATTTTTTTGTATCATCATAGAAATATTGCGAAGCTCATCTTCGTCAATACTACTTCTATCAATAGAGGTATCTATTCTCGAGGCATATCCATTTATAACAAAGAGTGGATTATTTATTTCATGAGCAATACCCGAAGCCATTTCTCCAAGCGTTGCCATTTTTACAGAATGACTAGAACACAGTTCTTGTCCAAAAATATTTCGAAGTTCAAGATTTTTAAAAAAGGCACTAAAAGTTCCAGCTAAGATCATTAACTCATCTTCAATGGATTTCCAGTCGCGCTCATTTTTATAGTCTAGTAACGAGAGATTTCCCCAGTGATTACCATCAAAAAAAATAGGGGCAACAAAGAAGGACTTAAGTCCCTTTTTCTTTAAGGACTCTCCCATTTTACTAACCATTTCCATTGATTCCATATTATTACTTATGAAAGGCTTACCTACACCAATGGTTGAAGCAAATATTCCAAATATTTCATCATATGAGAAATCAGATAGTATCTGCTTATCAAGTCTCACAACTTCTTTATCCGCATACCATTCATAATAAGATTCGACATATACTTTCTCTGTATCTTTATTAAAGGCATTTCTATCAACTCTCAAATGATCCACTCCAAGACCATTTGCCAAGACCTCTAAACTTCTCTCTAGCGCTTGATTTAAATCACTAGAGTTGAGCAAGATTCTATTTACTTCGTTAATAATGCTTAAAAGACTCATATATCTCTCGTTACTAATTCTTATGTTTTCCTTGAAGACACCATTCTATGCCCTTTACTAAAGAGGCCATCTCTCAAAATGAAGTTAACCTATGGAATATATTTAGGAATATATTAATTTTAGAACAGAGAATATAAGCATGATGATGTTTAAGTAACATTGAAAGTGGCACAAAACTTAGTCATTTTTTCTAAAAATACAGATTTTAAGACCATTTTCTTTATCTAATTCTTCATATTCTGTTGATGAGAATCTCTCTTCTATGAGTTCCCAATTACTCTCATCATTTTCAAATAATTCCTTTAAGAAGTTTGTTTTTTCAAAGGGAGTATTGAGGCAAGCGACAAAAGTTCCATCTTTAGCAAGATAGGGACTCATTCTTCTTATAATTTTTTGGTAGTCTTTTTTATAAAAGAAACTTCTTCCCTGGTTTGAAGGAGGATCACAAATAATCATATCAAAAGGACCAAATTTACCAATCTGATTAAAAGATTTTAAAATATCCCAACTCTTATAGATCACTGAATCATCGACTCCATTCAGCCTGTGATTCTCTCTTCCAATATTTAAAAAAGATTTCTTTTGATCAATGTTTACAACTTCCTTGGCGCCCCCTTTCTTGGCTGCGACAGAGAGAGAGCAAGTGTAGCTAAAAAGATTTAAAATACTTTTATCTTTCGAATTTTGAATTAAATTATATCTCTCATCTTTCATATCTAAAAAGAAACCAGTATTTTGATTCTGTTTTAGATTTACTAAATAGCGTAGTCCATGCTCAGTAACAATATGCTTTTCAGGAAGGTCTGTTCCAAGAGATATAGACTTTACATCTTTATCAAATCTCTCTTGGACAATAATAGGCCTCTGCTCTCCATACTCTTGGATAAGATTATTTACAAATTCAGAGTAATCAACATCTTTAAATATTGTTATAAATATAGCAGGCGGATAGAGATCAATATTTATAAAGTCATAACTAGGAATAGTCCCACCTCTTCCATGGAAGACCCTAGAAACTTCATTCTCTTTTATTGATTCTTCTAATCTATTTTTTATTTTATTTAGTAATTCTTTCATTTTGCCCACAGCTGTTTGCACTAGTCATAACTTAAACTAAAGTGGTTTATGATGTAAACCAATTTTCAGCCTTTTAGCATTTTGGCCTTCGAGATATTATATCTATGTTACTCTTAAGTAACTGATTACTTAAATTATTCTTCAAAGGTTGCAATGAAGGCACTTTATATTTGCGATAATAAAGACGAGTGGTTAACACTCAATGGACTGTTTGCGGGAAACTTCCCAAAGGTAGAACTTATCTGCTGTCTCAACGGCAGTGATGCGCTAGACCACCTAGCCTATGAAGGTCCATTTGCAATTGTTATGATTGAAGCTTCTATTAGAGAAGAAAATCCATCAACTCTGGGACAAAGAATCCTTGAGACTGTTGGAGAGAGACCAATTATATTTATGGGTTCTGAAGTTCATATTAAAGATAGAGTTGATAATGATTTATATAATGGTCATCCAATCAATGCAATTATTCATACTCCCTATGATATTGAAGTATTCAAAGAAGTAATCACTTCCACTCTTGAGTGGGCAAAAAAAGAAGAATTTGAAGAATCTATTGAAGAGATCGATAGAGAAGAACTGCTTCCAATGAGAGTGCGCAACTTTTATATGTTCAAGGTTGTTCCTTATGATGTTTATTTAGAACTAACTCAAACAAAGTTTATAAAGATTATAAAAAGAAACCAGCCTTATACTCATGCAAAAATACAAAGTTATGCAAAAAAGAATATTAAAAACCTTTATCTAGGTAAGAATGATTTCATTAGAATGCTTGAAGATGGTATAGAGAAAGTAACTGAGGGACTTTCTCAAAAAAATGCATCACTAAAAAGTATTTTTGGAAATCAAATAAGAGCCGCACTTATAATACAGCAGTATATTAGAGCTATTGGGGTTAGCGATGATATTCAAGCTCTATGCTCACTCATAATAGAAACTACAGATAAGACAATTAGAAGATATGAGTCACCTACAGAAGTCATATCTAAAATACCGTTTAATACATGTGACTTTGCAGAGCAGGCAATACTAACTTCTTACTACTGTGAAGCAATTCTTCATAATCTTGGGTGGAAGTCAGACCTTTCAAGAAAAAAACTAGGTTTAGCATCACTCCTACAGGACTCCACCTTAAGTAATGAAGACCTTATTAAGGTCAGTGGAGCTGAAGACCCAAATCTTCAAATGTTTACAAGAGAAGAGCAAGATGAATATTTAAGTCATCCAATTCAAGCAGCAGAGATTGCCAAACAATTTCAAGGTTATTCAGAAGCAGACTTTATTATCGCTCAACAACATGAAAAGCCAAATGGAACAGGTTTTCCTTTTGGAGTCACTGCTAATAAAATGACTGCGCACTCTTGTGCATTCATACTGGCAAGTACCTATGTATCTAAGTTAGCAATCAGTGGAAAAAAAGACGATGACAAAAATCGAATAATCGATCAATTAAAAGTGGATTACAATCTAGGAAACTTCAAAGAGCCTCTCATGGCACTAGTTAAAGCTGTTAAAACTTAATTTCAGTTAAAGTTTCTACAATCTTAATGTACGTACTCTTTGAATAACGAGACTTAAGTTGAGCAACAATATCATTTTTCGATAGAATAGACTCGTTCCCCTCTTCTAAGTTTCTTAATAACTCTTCGGTGAAAGCTTCAGATATGATCATCACTTTTGCGAGTGGAGAGATATCATCTTTAAAGTTCATGGCAAAACCTTGGCCATTAGTCATTCCATGATGTTGAAGAATAATTTGATCAGCTCCTAATGGGAGTCTTGGATACTTTATTAAAGCATCAGCTGCTAACCTTGCATGACTTAAAATAACTTCTTTTTCATCTTCACTTAATTTATTATTAAATAAAGCTTCTTCTTCATACTTTAATTCAGGATATTTAGTGTAAATTGGAGCTAGGAACATATCATGGAAGAAGAATACAAAGTTAATCTTATCAATATGACTATCTCCACCCCAAGAAACTGTTTTAATAATATGAGTGGCCACATAAGTAGCAATGATAGAATGTGAATAAAGGTAACTTGCTCTATTAGTAGTTAACAAGTTCATAATACTATCTAAACTAGGATTACTCTCAACAACATCCTTAATTGCTTCTCTGCATATTTCAGAAATTTTTATAATTTCGTCATTTACTTCTTTCGTCTCGAATAATTTATTCGCGATTATTTCGATCCCCTGCTCTACAACTTCAAGTTTCTTTTCATCTGAAACAGAAGGATTATTAATGTTCCTCAATTCAGATATTATGCATTCACTTGCCAGGTTAATCATCTCTAATCGCTTAAGAGAGTCTACATATAGAAAGTGAACTCCCTCATCTATATATTTTTTTATTCCTAAAGAAGGTAAGTCTCCTCTAAAGAATATTTTTAAATATTCACTCTCTACTAGGGACTTTTTAATTTTAAAAAATACATCGCATGGCACAGCTTGAATATTATAAAAGAGTTTAATTGGTATAGGATAATATTCAGGAACACTAAGGACGGCCATATCTTTAGCAGTTATCTCTAAAACTTTTGCAACAGACCTAACCAGTTTTTTAAAATCATAGCAACCAGAGATTTGTGGTATTTCAGGAGGGACATCACTCTTCTTACCAATAACAATTAAAGGGATGTCCATATCATTTTCAATAAGGTGTTGATAAATGATAGCACCACTATCAATATCTTCGAGCATACAAAGAGAGATCACAACATCAATATTTGGATGTAGATCTAGAAGTTCAATTGCTTCATCACAATTTCTTTTAACCGTAACATTGGTACCGGTATAAACCTCTAGGTTTACCGAGTAAAGATCGTTTAAAACTTCATTGTCTGAAATGATTAGTGCTTGGCTCATATCTACTTATTGTTAAAATGGTTTTTCAAATATTACCACTATTTTGAATTAGATTCATTAGGTAATTCAATAACTTGACGTAAGTCTTTAATATTTTAATAATGTCTTAAGAAGACCTATTACTCAATTAAAACACTCGGAATTATATGGATTACTCATCACCTATTTTTAAAGGAAAGATTTTAAAACGCTACAAACGTTTTCTAGCTGACATAGAGTTATGTGAAGATACTCCTATTAATAAAAAAGGGGATATAATCGTTGCTCATACTGCAAACACTGGCAGCATGAAAACATGTTGGGGAGAAAATTGGGATGTTCTAGTTAGTTATCATGACAACCCAAAAAGAAAATTAAAATATAGTCTAGAGCTAACTCATAATTCTGAAACATGGATAGGAGTAAATACTGCTCTTCCAAATAAGCTCGCAGTTGAGGCCATTGAAAATGGAATCATTAAGGAGCTTCAAGGTTATCAAACAATAAAACCTGAAGAGAAAATTGGAAAAAGTAGAATTGATATCTATCTTTATAGTGGAGAGAAAGATTCCCCTACTGATCAGTGCTATGTTGAAGTAAAGAATGTTACTTTACTTGGTGATAACAAGCGTGCACTTTTTCCTGATAGCGTAAGCGAGAGAGGACAAAAGCATCTCATTGAACTCACCGAACTAAAGCGACAGGGAATTCGTGCCTGTATGCTCTATATTATCCAAAGAGAGGATGTAGACTCATTCTCACCGGCCTCAGAAATAGATCCAAAGTATAGTGAACTTCTTGAAAAGGCCCATAGCTCAGGGGTAGAAGTCCTTGTATATCAGTGTAAATTAAGTAACTTAGGAGTAGAAGTCAGCCATAGTGTCGACTTTTTTCTATAGGACTTACCTTTTTACACGATGCGTTGTTGCGAAAATATTCTCAGGGTATTATTACGCCAATTTAAAACAAGGATTTAAAAATGATCAAGCCTATTTTAGCTGCCGCCACGCTAGTTCTAACAATGAACATACAAGCATCTGAGAAACAATTCCCGGAAGATAGCCTTATTTATAGACCAAAGGTTGATTCAGGGTTTGACCAATACAGATCGAAGTCATTAAGAAAGTCTAATAAAGTAGTGCTTACTTTTGATGATGGCCCACATAGAACAAGAACTCCTCGTCTATTAGATATGCTAAAGAGAGAAAATGTAAAGGCCACATTCTTCATTTTGACTAAGAATGTAAATGCATCAAATATGTTTATTATTGAAAGAATTTTAAAGGAAGGACATATCCTTGCAAGTCATGATCATGATCATGACAATAACAATAAAGAAGACGAAACAACTTATAGAGAAGAACTTTATAATACAGTTACAATGATCGAGTCTCTTAAAAGAAAGTATAACTCTAATCAAGTTTCAAGCTATTATAGATTTCCATATGGAGCATATGGAAGAAATGAATTCTATCATCACTTTAATGTAATGAAAGATGTTAGTGATAGAATCTATGGTGAGAACTGTATCAATTTCGCATTTTGGGATATTGACTCTTCAGACTGGGTTGCACAATTATCACCAGAGCAAATTTCTCAAAATATTATTGCTCATGTAAAAGGTGGAACTGCTTATAAGCATAAAATTAAAAGAACAATATTTGGAAATACAAAGTACGAAGTTGATAAATATAAAATTAAATACCCAATTGGTGGTGGAGTTGCACTTCTTCACGATATACATGAAAGAAGTTTAAAAGCAGCAGAGATATTTATTAAAAAAGCGAAACAGCTAAAGATAGAAATTGTTCCGCTAGATGAAGTAGAAGAATTCTCATACAAAAATAAATCATGCCAATCAATTTACTAAATTCATTTTAAAACTAATGCCTTCTTAATGAAGGCATTTTTTTTGCCTAAAAAAAATCAAAAATATAACCTCCTCCCTATTGAAAATTATACACTCCCATTAAATTTATCTAGAAAAATATAACGCCATGCGATACAACCTTTAAGATTTTATTATCAAATAAAGGAGAAAACATGAGTCTTTTAAAGAAGTCTATTTGTACTTTAGTTATGCTAAATGCTGTAGCATCAGGTGCTTCAGAAGCGACTATTCCAAGAGTTAGTGCATTAGATAGAATGATGAGTACCATTAATCCAGCAGCGATTATTGATGCTCCACTATTTAAAAATACAGATGAAGCTAAAAAGAAATATGGAAGCGAATTCGTAAAAGTACTGATACAAGAAGCACATAAGAAGGCGAGCTTTCTCCTAGATGAAGGGAATATTAAAGCTTACAACGCTTTTATGACACTCGCACTCACGGTTCCACTTCAAGAAGGACTATATCTCCATATAAGAGAGATTAATGACTCTAAAGGGCTCTGTAATGATCACTCTAATAGTGGAAATATTATATTCGCCTATACTCAAGAAAAACTGGAAGAGAAGTATACTGCTAGTGAACTTGCAGAGAAGAAAGAAAACTCTAAAAACTACAAGTACTATGTTCAAAACTTTAAAACAGGTAACAATCCATTCTTCCCAGATTGTAAAGATGTTGAAAATGAAGATGTCATAAGACAAATTATTAGAGGTGGAGATGGAACAGATATGGGGGCCATGCAGCTTAGTATTAGATGGCACACAGAGAACTATTTTGCAAAAGATGGTCATAAGTCCCTAAGGAAAACATTTGCCTACGGATTAAACTATCTAATGCAAGGTTTTAAGCCTTTGATCTACAACTTTAACAGTACGTCTAAAACTTGGCAGAAAAGAGTTGAGTGCTTACGAAAAGTTGAAAAATGGCACCTATTTCCTTCTAAGCGAGTTTACTCTATTGATTATAAGAATGTTGTCAGAGGAACTTGGGCCGGAAAATATAACTCTGGTAACCTTAATAAGACATGTAGATTTGCAGACTCAAGTAGTCCATACAAAGGACATGATGAAGGTTTCTTAAAAAATCTTAATAAGGTTCTAGATATTGAGAATTTAGATAAGATTGGAGTGTTTGCTGCCACTTCATTTGAGATGGATCAAGATTCAAGAGATGCATATGAGCAGATCGTAAGTAACTTCAAAAATGAAACTAACGATAGAGCTAAAATTGAAGCTATTTTAAATTAATATACTTGCCCGTACAAAACTATTTGTATGGGCGTTTTTTTGATCTATACTACCTAAATGAAAAAGAACATAATCGTATTTATAATTGGAATGTCAGCCTGCGCGGCCCTCTTCTACCTACTCTACAGTACAGATAAGTCAATTGATCAAAGATCAGTGACACCTCCTCGTACAAAGAAAGAATCAACCATTCAAGTTCAGAGTGAAGATGATGTCACGAGAGGACAAATAAATAAGCTAGCAACAAATCTTGAAATCCAGCCGGATGCAGATAAACTATTTAATGATTTAAATAATTATAAGATAGAAATATCTGATCTCAAAAAAAATCTAAACAAAGACTTTGTTAAGAAGTACGTGAAAGATCAATCAAAGAAGATCATAAAATGCTTAAAAAAAGATTACTGTGGAACAAAGCCTGATGCTGATGGATATTTTGATGAATTCTCAACTCCTGGACATGTTCTCCTTTCAAGACAGTTAAGGTTATTAAACTCAATGCTTGAAAATGGTGATCTAACTCCAGAAGAGCTCGATTTTTCAGAACTTGTAAAATTCGAAAATAAAAATATTCTTGAAAGCTCTGCTGAACTTTTTATTAAGTCTAACCCTTCAGAAAGTGAACTTGGAACATTTTTAGACAACTCCTCTCACTTAGAGGGCTCTAAGAAGCAAGCTTTTTACTTTAAACTAATAGGTAGTTCAAATAACTCGCAAAGAGAAATTTTAATTTCAAATTTATCTGAAGATTTAAAGAAGTCCACACCCTATTCAGTGGTGGCCTTCTTCCAAAAGATATCTTCATTACAATTAAATGAAGATGAGCTATTGGTAATTTCCAAAAGTGGATGCCAGCTAAAAGAAGATAATGAAATCTCTTGGAATTCTTTTAGCTTCAATTTTAAAAAGTATGTTGCAGAGAACTCATTCGATCTATTGTTAGACGAAGTATGCCCCTAAAATCAGGGGCTAGAATATTCTTTGTTCTTCTAAGTCTTTAGAAAGCTTCTCAAATGTAGGTAGAACCTTAATATTAGTATTTGTAGTAAAGAACTCAAATGGTGCTTTTCCATTACAAGCAACAGCAATATTTGTCCCCTTAGGTGCTAACTCTTGAAGAGTATTAAAATAACCTCCAAGCTCTCCACCTCTTTTCTCATCCCAGAGACTAGAACCCCATACTAGGATATTCTCAACACCAGTTGCTTCTACAGTATCAACAATTGTTCTAGCTTCCACATTTGGACCTAAATAAACAACTTGTCTACCATGGCCACTAAGCAAGAGGGCCGCAATAAGAGCTTGTAATTCATATGAGTCACCTACTGGTGAAGCAACTACAACACTATTTCTATTAATACTTGAATTATTTTGATAGATTTTTCTTCTTAAGAAATACTTAGTTAATGTAACCAGAGTATGCTTTTCTTCCAAAGTAATTTTATGAGTATCTAGTTTATCACGTAGGTCATATAGAAAAGGGATTAGAATATCAAAAACAACTTTCTTTAAGTCGTATTGATCAATCGCTTTTCCTAACTCGTGAGAAACAATATCAAATTTCTTAAAATTTAGGGCCATGGCCATTGCTTTAAATGTAAGCTCAATCTCTTCTTTCTCAGTATTGGATTGCTCAAAGTCTAAGTCAGTAACAAGACCTCTTTCTTCAACAAGTGAGACAAGCTCCTCATTCGATTTCTCTGCAATATGTCTAATTGCAGTCCCCTCTTTAACTAATTGATTAAGTAGGAATAGCTTTTCGATATTTTCTCTAGAATAAAGTCTTCTACCAACGTCATCTCTTCTTGGGGATACGGCGCTATACCTTCTTTCCCATGCTCTTAAGTTATGTACGTTTATTCCACTGAGTGCCGAAGCTAGTTGTATGTTATACATTCTGAATCCTTTCTATATTTAATAATCAAAAACTATGCTATTACTTGATCTAATTCAACCGATATAGCTAAATTAGATTTAACGATAGAAATAATCTATCAGTAGCAAAGCTTAAAATTGTTAAGTTAATGTCAGGTTTCTGAAATTTATAGTTGATGATATAAAGAAATAGTGTTTTTCTAGGCTATTCATCCTATAAAAAGCGTAACGCCCATGGGCATTTAGAGGTTATAGTTTACAGACTGAACTATAAAGGAAGAGAAAATATGGTTAAGCAAAGAAGAACATTTGATTTAGATTCACTAGCAGATTTCGCAGAACTCAAGGGTGGAAAACTTATATCAACAGAATATAAAAACTCTACTACTTACTTGCTTTGGGAGTGTAAAGCTGGCCACAGGTGGAAAGCTACAGCTCTAGAAGTAATGGGAAAGAAGAGCACATCAGGTTCATGGTGCCCAAGGTGTCCTGCTCCTTCAGAAGACTTAATGCTTAACTTAGATAGTATTGAAGTTGATGACAACTTTGGCGATGAGTAGGAAAATAAAGTCACCTTTATCCTCATAAAATCAAAACCTTACGACAATAAAATTATCCTCCGATAGGCTTAATATATTTATGTATTCTATTAGGAGGATTAATTTGAGTTACTCAAAGAAGATCACACAATATATTATTGCCAAGCCTTGGATGTCTATCGGGCTAGGTCTCATTATTTTACTCTCACTCTTACCAGGACTAACTAAAGTTGAGTCAGACTTTAGCTATAGAATATGGTTTAGAGATTCAGAACCTCTCATCAAGAGATATGATAATTTTCAAGCAAAGTTTGGCAATGATGACTTAATCAATATCATTGTTCATTCTCCAGACGGAATCTTTGATAAGAATACAATCAGTTTAATTCAACGACTAACAGAGGAAACGTGGAAAGTAACTGATGTTATATCTGTCGATTCTATAACAAACTATCAATGGACCTCAGCCGATGATGATGAATTAATTATAGATGACTTTATTCCCCATAACATTAAAGAAGATGAGCTCCTTCTCAAGAGAAAGCTAGCACTAAATGATAAGACTCTCCCCGACTATCTAATAAATAAAGAAGCTACTGTAACAAATATTTACGCTAAGATTAAACCGCACTTTGATGGTGCTCCAGACGATAAGCTTATCATTTCTCAAACTAGAGAAATGATAAATAAAATAAAAGTATCCCTTCCAAAAGGAGATACACATCAAATATTTACCAATGGTTCACTAGATATTAATAATACTTTTAGAGAAGTATCAGAACATGATGTAGCGACAATCTTTCCGATCGTATTTTTAATAATCGTTTTATTTCTCATATATGCTTTTAGAAGAACTATTGGTGTTCTTCTTCCACTTTTTATAATAACAGTTACAACACTTGCAACCTTTGGCCTTGCAGGATATCTAGGAATTAAGTTTAATAACCTTATTGCAATGGTTCCTACAATATTGATTGCAATTGCCATTGCAGATAGTGTTCACATTCTTGTTACATATTTTCAATTTCGATCACATGGAGAAAATGAAGAGAGCGCAACAAGAAAGGCATTTGAAAAAAACTTTAAACCTATATTTCTAACTTCTATTTCTACAGCTATTGGATTTTTTAGTTGTACGACATCAGATCTAATTCCACTTAGAGATTTAGGAATCCTTGCAGGTTTTGGAACTATTGCAGCTTGGCTATTTACGATTTTATTTATGTGCCCTATTCTTTCAAAAATCAAAGTAGTCCCAAGAGTTGAAAAAAATTCTGATACCTCTCTTCGTGGTTTGGAAAGAGCAAAGACATTAATCAACTTCTTAGATAAAAATAAGTACTACATTATAGCTTTAACCATAATAACATCAATTTCTTTTACATACTTAGGTTCTAAGAATGAGGTCAACTCTAATCCTTATACCTATTTTACAGAAAATGTCCCTTTAAGAATCTCTAATGACTTTACTCTTAAAAACCTTGGTGGTTTCTATGGGCCACAAGTCGTTATAGACTCGGGCTTAAAAGACGGTATCAAAGACCCTAACTTTTTAAAAAGTGTTGATAGATTTCAACAGTGGCTAGAAGAGAAAGAATACATTTCAAGAGTTACCTCTATCGTTGAAGTTGTAAAATCTATGAATAAATCCATGCATGGAGACCAAGAGAGCTTTTACACAATTCCTGACAATAGAAAAACGATAGCCGAATTACTTTTCTTATACACAATGAGCCTTCCACAGGGAAAAGACCTTAAAGACAGAATGACAATTGAAAAAGATTCTATTCGAATGACTGTTCTCTGGACTCTCCAAGGGTCTAAAGAGTCCCTAGAGAAAATGAAAATGATAGAAGAAAAGGCATTAGACTTTGGTTTAAATGCAATAGTGACAGGAAAGATTCCCATCTATCAAAATATGACTACATTTGTAGTGAAGTCTTTCTTCTCCTCTATTGGACTTGCTCTAATTGGAATTTCCATCTTATTGATTATTATTTTTAAATCTATAAAACTAGGTACTCTTTCAATGCTACCTAATATAATTCCACTAATGATTGGTGCTGGCTTAATGAAGCTTCTAAACACTCCTGTAGATGTCGGAACCGCTTTAGTAAGTTCTGTTTGCTTGGGTATTGTCGTTGACGATACTATTCACTTTCTAAATAGCTTTAATACTCTTCGAACTAGTGGTGTTGAGAAGAGAGAGGCCCTAGCTCAAGTTCTCTTTACAACAGGTCCTGCACTTATATGGACAACATTAATTTTAGCAATTGGCTTTGGAGCACTTGTTTTTGCAAACTTTACTCCTAATATGAACTTTGGCCTATTTACAGCAATCGTACTCTTAATAGCTCTAGTAGTTGACCTACTGATACTTCCAACAATCTTACTTCTTGGAAGAAAGTAGAGTCTTATTATATTGCAAGTAGAACTTTATATTTAAAAATAAAGATATTAGAGTCGCGACTATCATACCAAATGATAGTCCGGCCCATAGACCAGATAATCCCCACCCTTGTGAAATCGCAAGGAAATAACACATAGGTAGAGCACAGATATAGAGAGAAAATACATTTGCAATACTCGTAGATATAGTGAGTCCAGCTCCTCTTAGAAACCCTGTCCCTAGCATCTGCAATCCATAAAAGAAAAGAAATATAGAACTATAAGTTAGGCATTCCTTAGCTAAGTTGATTATTTTCTCAGAAACACCATAGGCCTCTATCAAGCTCTCCCCTGCAAAAAGAACTGTAAGAGAAGTTATAAGAAATGCACAAATAGATACAATTAGAGAAGCCTTATAAATAGTGAGTATATTTTTATTTTTTGTTCCTATTTCAAAGCCAAGTCTTGTAGCTGCACAAAGAGAGAGAGACATTGGGAGAATAAAAAATAGATATTGAAGATTTAAAATAACAGTGTGTGCACCAAGTTCATCACTACCGATTCTCCCAGCTATAAAGGTTGTAATCTGTAATCCAAACGCCTCTAGCATTAACTGGATACCTATAGGTATTCCCATTAAAGAAATCTTTTTAAATATATCTTTATCAAAATACTTAGAACTATATTTAACCCAGTATTCTTTATAATCTTTTCCGTAATATACAATTAAGCATAGCAGGATATATTGAGCAGCTCGCATGAAGCAGCTTGAAAGCCCTGCTCCAAATAATCCCATTTCTTCAAATGGTCCAACACCGTATATAAAGACCCAATTTAAAGCTACATTAATTACATTTGTAATGATTAAGACTACGGCGACAGGCATAGTCCGCTCGTGTGCAATCATATATTGCCTAAAAACCATGTACATAAAGAATGGAATTAAACTTGGAATCTGAATAAGAGCATATTCATGAGCTAAGCTAGAGTAGTTAGCATTTTGTCCAAAGAATTCAAGGATGCTTCCAGTGAAACTCCACAGAATCCCTGTGAAAATTGCCACAATGACAGATAAGACTTTTGCACTTATGAGGGAGACCCTAACCTTGTTATGACTTCCCTCTCCTAGAAGTTTAGAGATAACTGGATCAATACCGAGGCTACAGCCAATACCAAACATTAAGGTACCGATGATCCATACATTTGCTAAGCCTGCGGCCTTAAGAGCAACATCACTATAGTGTCCAAGCATAACCATATCGGTTACACCAAGTAGAACTACACCAATCTGAGCAAATATTAACGGTAAGCTTAGCTTACCAATTCTTTTTAATTCATTTTTCATGTATTGATATTATCTGGGATAATTTAGGGATGAGCAAATTAGATAATAAAAAACCCCTTACATAGAAGGGGCCTTTTATAATTTGAAAGCTTAAGCTTTTAGCTTCTTTGTTTTTTACGAAGACGTAAGTTCTTTCTATATTTAGAACCTCTTTTTCTTCTTCCTTTATTGTGCTTTCTTCTATGACGAGAACCACTGGCCACGACGACACCCCTGTTTAAATGTTCACAAAACTAACCTAAAGAAATTAATCGTTTTTGCGCACTTTTTCAAGTGAAGAAGTCAGTTTTTTAGCAATCTAACCTATTGAAATATAGTTTTTACTAAGTGAAACATACTTATCACCAACAAAACAATGCGCAGCGACACAATAAATGACTAAGAGATGGTACTACACATCCTAAAAGAAAGGAAAATAAAAACTACTTGGAAATATGGTCACAGCTATGACCTACGCCCTCAAACTCGATAACGGAGTTTGAAACCTTCATATCAAAGAGTCTAGATTTAATAACTTGTTTAAGCTTATCTAGCTCTCTAACTTTGAGTTCATCAGATACTGAGACATGAAATGTTAAGGAATGAGACTCTTCATCAAGAGACCACCCTTGAATAAAGTGAATATCTTCAACTCCATCAATTTTAATTAATTCAGATTTTAACTGATCCATATCAAGGTCCTTAGGAAAGGCCTGCATAAGAATAGTTACAACTCTCCTCATTCCTTTATAAACACCCTTAAGAACTAATAGTGAGATAAGTATAGAAAGAATTGAGTCAAGAATATACCAAGGCTTAAAATAGAGAACGACACTTACAATTAAGACTGCACACCACCCTAAGATGTCCTCCATAAGGTGAAGCATTACCATTCTTTGATTTATTCCAGTTTCCTTAGACATTCTATAAGCTGCTACACCGTTCACTACAACACCAAGAACAGCAAGCGCAAACATCCCCTCACTCATAACAGGCTCAGGAGATAGTAGCCTTTCAAAAGACTCTGTAATAACAAAAATTGATCCTCCAAGTAGAATCAATGAGTTTATAAGAGCACTTAATAAGGAAAATCTTCTGTAGCCATAAGTGTACTTTTGATCACTATCTTTTTTAGAAAACTTTTCAAGAAAGTAAGACATTAATAATGAAAAACTATCGCCTAAGTCATGAAGTGCATCAGAGTATATCGCCATTGAGTTGGTTAGATATCCTCCAATAAATTCAATTATTGCAAACGAGAAGTTAAGGACAAAAGCAATTAAAATATTTTTGCTTCCAGAGTGGTTATGATGGTGGTGGTGACAATTAGACATTTAAAAATTGTAGATTGATTTATACCAAATGCCTAAGGAAAATAAACTTTTGCCACTTAACTGCAAAAGAGACTTAATTGAGATTTTTCTGACTTTATTAGATGATTAGGCTTTTCCTGTCTAATTATCCATTCCTTAACAACGAGTAAGATATAGAAGATATCTTTTTCTTTGAGCTCTTTTGTTTTTGGAATTTTATGCCACTTCTCAAGAGATGAGCGACAACATGTGCCTGTAGCGTGTAGTGCAATATATATAGGGTGAGTTTGTATTGGAGCAGTCTTACAAGAGTGCGATTTAGCATCTTCATTGAAAATTTTAACAATTAGAGATCTACCTTCTAGTAAGATGGTATCAAATCCTCTTTTTGCAAGGTATTCCCATTGCTCATCTTTAAGCTTGAACTTAGAGCATACCGTAGAGCAACCTAGTCTCCTAAATATATCTGTAAAATAAATATTTTCACTAACATGATTTTTCAATGAACAGGTTCTCTCAAAAGCTTTAATAAATGATATAGTAGACTCTAGATGATAGCAATAAAAGTCAAGAATTTCTTAAAAATTTCTCATACTTAGGTCAACTACAGTGCTGCGTAACATTGCCGAATCTCCAAGAGTGTGACATAAATAATTATGATAAAAGTAATTAAAGACGGCAAGTCTTGGCTCATTATAAATAAGCCCTGTGGGACTAGTGTTCACAATGACTCAGAAAGTGTTATTGAGTACTTTAAATCAAAAGGCGTAGAAACAATCCCTGCACATCGTATTGATAAAGACACAAGTGGTCTGCTTCTACTGGCAAGAACTTCAGATAAAGTTGCATCTTTGCAAAACGCCCTCAACAAATCAAGGAAATACTATTTAGCTATCTGTAGAGGAAAAACTCAAGGATCTTCTGGAACTTGGTCTGACCAATTAAGTGATAAGGCGGAGGGCTTTAAAAATCCAAGAGGAAAGAAATCAAATTTGAAGGAGTGCATTACAAATTGGAAGCTCATCCATGCAAATCAATACTTCTCTTTGATTTTATTTCAAATTGAAACAGGAAGAACTCATCAAATTAGACGCCACTGCGCTCTTCATAAGTTAGAAATAATTGGAGATAAGAGGTATGGTGAGTCTAAATATCAAAAGCTAATTAAGAATAAATATCAATTCACGAAGATGGCCCTACACTCTTACTGTCTAGATATTGAGCTTGAGGGAACTAAGGAGTCATTTCAAGCTGAAATACCTTCTTACTTTGAAGAGATTATGGGAGAGAAAATTGAAAAGTTTCTTTAAGACACTTAAGCTAAAAGCTTTTAAGAATGACTCTCTATTTAATAATTTAAAAAATTCTTTAAGAGAAGACTTCTCGCTATCACTAGAGAGAGATGGTTTTCAAAACCTTCTAAAGCAAAAAAGAATCAAAGTAAAAGGTATTTCAATCTTAGATGCTAATCTTTCTATAGAAAAAGGTACTCCATATTCTATCTCTATAACGAAAGCAGAACTTAGAGATTGGTCTCTTCCAATAAAAGAAACTATTAAAGTAACAGATGAGATGATTATTCATGATGAAAATATTTTTCTTATAGCAAATAAGCCTGCAAATATCTCATCCAACGCAACACTTCAATCAACTCAAGACAATTTCTTAGCAGCAATGACTAGGTATATAAGCGGTCCTCATAAAGAAAAATATATCGCTCTTCACCACCGCATTGATTTTGAAACAAGTGGAGTTTTAGTTTTTTGCAAAAAGAAATCGTACAATAAATACTTCACAGAATTATTTGAAAAGAAAATCATAAAAAAGACTTACCTAGCATTAATAGAAGACTCACAAAAAACATTCAAAGATACAACTATTAAAAATAGACTTGATAGAGACCCTTCGAATCGTATGAAAGTAAAGAGTGTGAGTTCTGGTGGGAAAGAGGCCAAAACAACTTTCAAAGTGATTGGCCATACAAACGGAAAAACTTTAGTGGAAGCCTCTCCAGAAACAGGAAGGCTTCATCAAATACGTGTTCACTTAAGTGAGCTTGGTTTCCCAATATCAGGAGACTCTATATATGGAAAACAGGGAGATGGAAGAACTCTTCTGCATGCCTACAAAGTAAGCTTTCCTCACCCTGAATCAAAAGAGATCATTGAATTTTGTGCACCACTACCAAATGATTTCCCAGAAGCGATTTCCAATCTAGTCAAATAATAAGAAATAAGTGAAAATAATAATTAAACAAATAAGTCGGAGAATACATGAAACCAAACATACTAATAGTTACAGCAAGTGATGGAAATAATTTAAAATTAGCAAATACTCTTTTAGATATCTCAAAGGAATATGAAGCGAGCTTTGAAGTTGTTAACCTTCTTGATTTAAAACTCCCTCTTTACACAGCTAAAGAAGAAAAGAACGGTACGCCAGAAGATGCAGTATACATAACTCAAAAATTTATGGACGCTCAAGGATTTATCTTTCTAGCCCCTGAATATAATGGATCGGTACCTCCGGCGCTCAATAATACAATTGCATGGATTAGCAGATCTGGAAATGAGAACTGGAGAGAAGCATTAAACACAAAGCCAGCAGTTCTTGGAACTCACAGTGGCGGTGGAGGAAACCATGTTCTTATGGCGATGCAAGAACAGTTTGCTTTCATTGGTTGTAATATCATTGGAAGAAAGCTACTTACAAGCTACGCTAAAGAATTGAATGTAGACTCAGCAAAAGAAGTTATTTCTCAATTAGTTAAAATCAGCTCACTTTAATTTTTTATTGGGGGTACAATCTAGTACTCCCTCTCTATTATCCGACAAGAAGGCTAGGTCACTTTCCCCTTTCACTCCAACAGAATAAATGAAATAATTTACTATTGGAGATTTAAATATGAAAAAAATATTACTATTATTACTCCTCACATCTTGCGCGAATGTTAAGCAAATAGATAGAGGAAGACTTAGTTCAAGAATAATGAAACTAGACCCAAAGCCTGAAGAACAGGTTTTTCTCGAAGAAGTAAATAGCTATAGAGAAGGATCTGCTGGTGGAAGTGGATCTGTGGGAGGCGGCTGTGGGTGTAATTAAGTGGCTGACTCTATCAGTATTTATTCTTAGCCTCTCTATGGTTCAAGCATTCGCAGAAATGATGACACCAAAAACGTGGAAGACAAAATTACTTTTCAACCTCTACTCGCAATCCTCAAATAATGGTGCTCAAGTTTTTGATGACTCTGGCGATGAAGACGTACTCGTCTTTGAACCTATGCTTTTTGCTAGCTACCAAATTGATGAGACAACGAATATTAATGCCAATATAACTTTTGATACATGGACTGCAGAATCTGATACTCGACTAGATGGAAATACAGGACAATCAGGAGAAGGTATTGGATTACAGAGTAGAATTTCAGGAAACTTCTCTTACACAAAAGAAGTAGATAAATCCCTATGGACTCCAAAAGTTGGATTTAGTAGTGAGTACGATTACAAAAGTTTTAATGCTGGACTTTCATGGACAGGATCTTTTGCTGAAGATAACTTTACTTTAACAACCTCTGCTCAATACTTCATGGATTCAACGAATCTATTTGACTATATAAATGAAAAGACAAAAGATGCTGAAGATAAGAGAGTTTATTCTCTAGATATAAATGCATCTCAGTTCTTAACTAGAAATGATATCCTCTCTATTGGTCACACAACGATTATTCAAAATGGTGCACTAGAAAGTATTAGAAATACAACAAAGATTGCAGGAACAAGAGTAGCGGAACAGCTTCCAGGTTCAAGAAAGCGATATGCCTACTATACTCAACTTGTTCATGCTTTTAGTGATGATCTTGCTTTTTCAAATAAGTATAGGTTCTATCATGACTCTTGGGATTTAAAGTCTCACACATATGAAACTTCTCTTCGTTTTACTACTAATGATGAGAATGGCTTCTTAGAACTAAACTATAGATTCTACTCTCAGAGTAATGTTAAGTATTTTCATAGAACTTTAACGAGCATAACTCCAAGCTTCACAAGTGATAGTGATTTAGAAAAATTTACGTCTCACAGGATAGGGCCACACTATTCTTACGATCTAGGAGAAGCGAAAATATATAACTTTGAGATTGAAAACTTAAACTTATCTACGGCAGCTTACTACTCTACTAGATCTAATGATCTAAGTTATGTATTGACTCAATTTTCAGTTGGAGCAGAATTTTAATGAGTTCTCTCAAGTCTATTACTTCAAACCATATGAATTGTTCGTGGGAGATTTCTTACTTCCCACAACCTAATTTTAGTGAAAATGAAGTAATAGATTTAGTGAGTAAAACATTTAATAAAGTAAAAGAGTTTGAAGATTACTTCACTGTATTTAAAGATAGCCCTTTCAATAATATTAACAAAAATGCAGGAGTCTCCCCCGTAAAAGTAAATGCATTAACAATAGAGTTAATTAAAGAGTCTATTAGCTATTATGAAAAAACTAATAACTTCTTTAATATTTGCTTCCAAGGACCTATAGGAGCAAATAATCCTTCAGAAATAATTATCAATGAAGAGGATTCTACAATCTATCTCCCTAAGAAAGAAATGAAAGTGTCTCTCGGAGGTATTGGAAAAGGTTATGCTGTTGATATGTGCTTTGAGTTTTTAAAGAAAGAAGGAATGATCAATTTCATGGTTAATGGATCTGGAGACTTAAGAGTTCACTCCCATAAAAATTCTCCACGACCTTGGAAGATTGGAATCACAAACCCTTTTAATATCAACAATAAGATTGGCTTTATAAATATAAAGTCAGGATCGCTCGCAACAAGCGGTCAGTATTTAAAGAAAAATCATATAAAAACAACTTCTCTAGATACCCCTCTCGCAGTAACAGTAAGGTGTGACAAAACAACAGAGTCTGATGTTCTTGCAACTTACCTATCTTCACTCAATACTAGTGAGGCAATGACTAAAATGGAAGATCTTAAAGTTAGTGGCTTTATAATCGACCGCCTAGGCAAAATTCATAGATCTACTCATTCATTCAAGGAAATATAAATCATGAAAAGAATCTTTATAATAATGGCAATGTCTTTATTCGTCTCAGCTCACGCTTATACACCAAAAGACTTTAAATTAAATTCTTATGACAAAACAGAAGATGTTGAATTAAAAGAATTTAAAGGTAAAAAGCTATTAATAAATTTCTGGGCAACTTGGTGTACAAGCTGTATTGAAGAAATACCTATTCTTCATAAGCTAAAAGAATCTAAGAATGCGAAGAATTATAACTTCATTGCAATTAGTGCTGGAGACTCTAGAAAGAAAATTAAAAAGTTTATAAAGAGGCATAAATTTAACTATAAAATACTTATGGATAAAGACAACTCACTTTCTAAAAGCTGGGGAGTTGAAGCTCTACCTGTTACAATTATTTTAGATGAGGAACAAAAAGTAATTTATGAAGGGATAAGACCCCCTAAAGCTCTGCCATAGGCACAATTTACCGAACCGGCAGAACTATTCAATCTCTGAATAATTAGCCTTCATTAATTTTAAATACTATAATTGATTCCATGAAAAAAATTTTAATACTTGGAAGCTCAGGTTGTATTGCACATTACTTAATACCATCTCTAAAAAAAGAGTTTGGAGATTGTCATATAGTAGGTAGTGTTTTAAATAACAAACCAGAACATCTTATTGATATATTTCAAGCATCAAATGATCAAATAGAACTCATTGATGAACAAATTGGAAAGCTACAACCAGACATTGTAATAAATATGACTAGAGGTGAAGATGATGATGGATTCTCACTCCACAAATACTTGATTGAAAAGTCTGTATCATTTGGGTTTCACTACAACTTCTTCTCATCTTTCAATGCACTTGATGCCAACACAGAAAATGAACACTATGAAGATGAACTACCACATTCTCAAACAGAGTATGGTGAGTTTAAAGCAAAATGTGAAAATGAACTTACAAAGTCAGGTAAAAACTTTTCCATTTTTAGATTTGGTGCAACTCATGGGTGGGCACCAAACTCTCAGACAAGAACAGAACTCTTTTTAGAAGTAATGCTAAGTGGTGAGTCTCTAACGATTGATCGTGGTGTTTTACAAAATAGACTCGCAACAAATCACTTAGCAAGCATGATGGCCGCTGTTCTAAAAAGAAATGGAGAAGGCGTTTTTCATTTTGGAACAAAAGATGGGTCAGATGAAATAGACTTTCTAAGAGATTTAGCAGAAAGTTTTGGTCACCCTAGAGATCAAATAATAGAAGGTGGAATTAACAACTGTAATGCTCTAATGATTCCAGAGAGAACTATTAAGTTAATAGGTCAAGAGTATGAAAAGAGCGAAGAGGATACTTTATTTGCCATAAGGCATATGATCCGCCTCGCTCAGTATATTCTATAGAGATCCGTCTTTAATAGTTTCGACTATTGACGGGTCTAGAAGAGTTGAAGTATCACCAAAGTTATCAAATTCTTTCGCAGCAATCTTCCTTAGAATTCTACGCATAATCTTCCCAGATCTCGTTTTTGGAAGTCCTGGAACAATTTGAATTTTATCAGGCTTTGCGATCGGTCCAATTTCACTTGTGACTACTTCTAGGATCTCTTTAATCATATCTTCGTGATGATTTTCACTTGCTATTATATATGCGTAAATCCCCTGCCCTTTTATATCATGAGGGTAGCCAACAATGGCAGATTCAATAACATGAGGATGTTGTCCAATTGCATTTTCTACTTCTGCTGTTCCAATTCTATGCCCAGACACATTTAAAACATCATCTACTCTACCAGTAATTCTATAAAGTCCATTCTCATCTCTTCTACAACCATCTCCGGTAAAATAAGTTCCTGGGTAAGCACTAGTATATGTTTGCTTGAACCTTTCATGATCACCCCAGATAGTTCTTAGCATCCCTGGCCATGGTCTAGTGATACAAAGATTACCTTCGGCTTCTCTCTCTTCAATAATATTTCCTTCTGTATCCATCAAAGCAGGAAACACTCCAGGGAGTGGAAGTGTTGCAAAACATCTCTTTCCCTCTGTGACACCAGCAAGAGAAGATATTAAAATACCACCGGTTTCTGTTTGCCACCACGTATCTACAATAGGGCACTTCTCTTTTCCTATTTCTTTATTATACCAATTCCACGCTTCAGCATTTATAGGCTCACCTACTGACCCTAAAACTTTTAGTGTGCTTAAATCTTGCTTTTTAACAAATTCACTATCACATGCCATAAGAGCTCTAACTGCTGTTGGGGCCGTATAGAAATGTGTAATTTTATGCTTATCAACAATTTCCCAAAATCTACCTGCATCAGGGTAAGTAGGAACTCCTTCAAACATAGTTGTAGTTGCACCATTTAAGAGAGGTCCATATGTAATATAAGTATGTCCTGTAATCCATCCAATATCAGCAGTACACCAGTACTTATCTTCCTCATTCATTTGGAAAACATTTCCAAAAGTATATGCTGCCCACACCATATATCCAGCAGTCGTATGTAGAACACCTTTTGGCTGTCCAGTTGAACCAGATGTATAGAGAATAAATAATGGGTCTTCAGCATTCATAACTTCAGCTTTACAATCACTAGAGGCTTTAGGATAAATATCGTGCCACCATATATCTCTTCCCTCTTTCATTTCTATATTGTTTCCGACTCTCTTATGAACAATGACATGCTCTACACTAGTTTTTCCTAAATCATTAAGAGCATTATCTGCAATCTCTTTTAGATGAGTAACTTTACTACCTCTAAAACCAGCATCATTAGTAATGAGAAGTTTACATTCACAGTCTTCAATTCTTCCAGCTAATGCGTGAGCAGAAAAGCCACCAAAGACTACAGAATGAATTGCTCCAATTCTGGCACAAGCAAGAACTGAAATTAAAAGCTCTGGAACCATAGACATGTATAAGCAGACACGATCGCCCTTTCCTACACCTAGGTCTTTCATCATATTTGCTGCTTTACAGACAGCTTCATGTAATTCTTTATAAGTATATTCTTTTGCTTCTTCTTCAGGATTATTCGCCTCAAAGATCAGAGCGACCTTATCTGATCTATCTTCAAGGTGACGATCAAGACAGTTTTCAGTAATATTTAACTCTCCACCTTCAAACCATTTAACATTTGCATCTTTAATAGTTCCCGACTGAACTTCATTCCATTTCTTATGCCAAGTGAAAGATTCTGCGATATCACCCCAAAACTTATCAGGGTTATTTCTCGACTCTTGATATGCAACTGCATACTCTTCTAGACTATTAATTTTCCAATCCATAAAAATCCTATTGAAAATGTTATAAAAATTATTTTACTTCGTTATTTATTACGTCTTCTAGAGACGTGTGATGAAACTTAACCGATAATTTTCCAAGCTTTAATCTAAGCTCAGGGTTGTGACTTTTTTGTGCGCCTTTCCAGTCAAAATCAACATTTTCATATTTACTAGAAAAATTAACAAAGCTTTCATCAATGACACATTCAATATGCTCAAAGCCTTCTTTATAATCAGCTTCTTCTTTTGGTGCAGGCAGTTCAAGAAGTGGAATTCGGTGATGCTTGTATACAATAGGCTTAAATAACTTAAAGGTGGCAATAGGCCTATTTGAAATCATTGCCTCATGTAAGAGATTATGATCTTTCTCTAACTCACTCTTTAGTTCATCGTATCTTAGTGTAGAAGAAACCCTATAACAAATATGATCAATAAAGAAATCATCTAAGTTAAGGCCAAGCATCTTTAAATCTGCTTCTATCTTTTCTAAAAATTCGTGAACTAAAGTGAAATCTACCATATAGTCTTAGGCGATTCTTTTTATCAGGTGAAAACCAAATTGAGTTTTAATAGGTCCAGATATCTCACCTACTTTTAATGCAAAGGCAGCATCTTCAAAAGGCTTTACCATCATACCTTTACCAAATGATCCTAAGTTTCCACCATCCTTACCAGAAGGACAATTAGAATAGTCTTTTGCTAATTCTTCAAATGACTTCCCTTCTTCAATTTTTTTTAAAAGGTCAGTAATTTCATATTCATGATCAACTAATATATGTGATGCTGTTACCTGAGACATAATTTTTCCTTAAAAGTTTTTTTATTAATATAAGGTTAGCGACCGACACTCTCTTTGTAAATATTAATACCACTCCTCTAGTTCTTGCTTATAAAAAGAAGATCTTTTTCGTCGGTTTATCTAATATAAAATGACATTATTTGTTCAATTTGCATAAAAGGACGATAATTAAATGATTTCAAGTTCAGGAGGAACATGCATGTTAAAAAACTTACTAGCAGTAGTGCTATTACTAATGCTCATTCAAAACTCAGAAGCCCACTCTCATAAAAACCAAGACACTCAGAGAACAATTTATGTGTCTGTAAAACTTAAAGACTATGCAAGAGATATGAAAAGACTCCAGTCATATGACCTAGATATAACAGGTGTTGATATAAAAGAAAGTATTGCAGATTTATTCATAACAAAAGAACAATATAATCAGTTACAAGAAATGAATTTTAATATCATTCAAGACAAATCAAATAAAGCAACAAGTGCTTTAGATGAACAATATAAGTCCCCTTCTGAAATTGAAACAATACTCAAAGAGTGGGAAAGAACACATTCAGAAATTGCAAAAGTTTTCGTCATTGGAACTTCTTCAGAAGGGAGAAATATATATGCTTTAAAAATTTCTGATAATGTTTCAACGAGAGAAGTTTCAGAGTCAGCAATTCTATTCAATAGTATGCACCATGCTAGAGAAGTTATGTCTCCAGAAGTTAGCCTTGATATTATTGAAACTCTAATCACTAACTATGAAAGTGATTTGAAAATTAAAAGTTATGTAGACTCTAATGAGATTTGGGTTGTTCCAATGCTAAATGTAGATGGCAATAGCAAAGTATGGAATGGTTCGAAGATGTGGAGAAAAAATACCAACTACGGTCATGGAGTTGATATTAACAGAAACTATCCTCACTTATGGGGAAGCTGTGGTGGCTCTAGTGGCATGAAGTGGTCTAGTACTTACAGAGGTCCAAGTGCTGGTTCTGAACCAGAGGTCCAAGCACTTATGAATCTAGTTAAAGATATCAGACCTGTATTTGATATTAGCTACCATGCCTACAGTGAAATAGTTATCTATCCTATGGGTTGTAAAGGTTCTAGAACTCAGACAAAAGAAGTTGTTGAAAAGATTGGTCAAGAAATAGGACAAAGTGTTGACTACAGAGCAGGTACAGCTTGGGAGCTACTCTACTCAGTCGATGGGTCAGATATTGACTGGATGTATAACGCCTATCAAGTTATCCCATTTGTATTAGAAGTAAATAGTAGATCAGAAGGATTTCAACCTAACTATGACAAGTGGAGAGACAAGACTGTTAAAAGAAATAGAGCTGCATGGATGAAGCTTCTTGATAAGATGTCTGCCACAGGGGTTAAAGGAAGACTTGATGAAACATATCCAAGCCCAGAAAATTATCAAATAGAAGTAAGGGACTCTTCGGGAGAGGTCTTTCAAAATTATAAAGTAAATCCTGATGGAACTTATCACATTGTTTTAAACGAAGGTAAGTATAGCCTTAGCTTAAAGAAAGGAAGAAATTCACTAAGTACTAAAGAAGTTAATCTAAGTACATCACTACTTCCGTTACATTTTTAATCCTCATCAACGGAGCACTTCTGTGCTCCGTTATCATAATTGTTAAACCCAATTCTTTTTACACAAATACGTGATCATGCTATCCTCATTCAAGAGGTATTAATGATAAATTTAAAAGACAATCAAAGTGCATGGTACTTATTATTTAGTTGTTGGGTGATAGCCTTTATCGCCACAGCTGGAAGTTTATTTTTTAGCCAAGTGATGGGTTTTCCTCCGTGCGAGCTATGTTGGTATCAAAGAATATTCATGTATCCACTTGTCATATTTTTTGTTGTCAGCTTAATTTCTTTAGATGGAAGTGCTTTTAAGTATTCACTCCCTTTAGTTATTTTGGGTTGGCTCACTGCTCTATACCATAACCTTCTTCACTATGGGATTGTCCCAGAAAGCGCTACTCCTTGTAGAGAGGGAGTTTCATGTGCTGATATTTGGATCAACTGGCTTGGTTTTATCACTATTCCAATGATGTCATTTATTGCCTTTAGTTTAATTTTAATTATCCTCACCATCTTTTATAGGAGATACCTAAGATGAATAAGCAAAAAATTATAGTTCTAGCCACTTCAATTGTAGTTATTATTGGCTTTGTTGCTGGAACTTTCTTCTACAATAGTAGCCAAGACAAGAAAGATGAGATTGCCGCAAAAGAAAAAGAAAGTTTATTTGTGCGTGCACATTCTCCTCAAATGGGACCAAGGAATGCACCAGTTCAGCTAGTGGAATTCATGGACCCTGAATGTGAAAGCTGTAGAATGTTTCACCCGTTCGTTAAAAACTTAATGAAGAAATATGAAGGAAAAATTCATCTCGTCGTTAGATATGTTCCATTTCATGGAAATTCGAAGTTTGCGATAGCGATTTTAGAGTCTGCAAAGAAGCAGGGAAAATTCTGGGAAACTTTAGAGATACTATTTAAAAACCAACCTGCTTGGGGAAATCATCACAACCCTAGCCCTGAATTGATCTGGAATTACTTACCAATGGTTGGACTAGATGTTGACCAAGTAAAGAAAGATTACCAAGATCCTGCGATTGCAAAGCTTATTGAGCAAGATTTTGCAGATGCTAGAGAGCTTGGAGTAAGAGCAACTCCAACATTCTTCATAAATGGAAAGCCATTAAGAGACTTTGGCTACAAGCAACTAGAAGATCAGATCAAAGAAAATTTTTAATAACAAATCAAACACTTAACGCATACGACAATAACAAAAGGTGCCACGCACCTTTTGTTACTTCTAGAAAAATCAACTCTTTGACGCTATAGTGACCCAAAATTTAAAGCATAAAAAGGGACACATTATCATGATGAGTAAAGAAGAGTTTCAACAAAAGATTCTAGAAGGAATTCCAGCAGTACTCCCGCCAAAGAAAATATACGAGCCAGATATTAATCATGCTCCAAAGCGTAAGGCCATTCTTAACGAAGAGGAGAAGAAGCTCGCATTAAAGAATGCTCTTAGATATTTTGATAAAGAGTTTCATGCAGAACTAGCTCAGGAATTTAAAGAAGAACTAGAAACTTATGGAAGAATCTATATGTATAGATTCAGACCTGATTATAAGATTTCAGCTCGCTCAATTGAAGAATACCCACACAAATCAAAACAAGCTGCTGCGATTATGCTAATGCTTTCAAATAACCTAGATTACGCTGTTGCTCAACATCCACATGAGTTAATCACTTATGGTGGAAACGGAGCTGTATTTCAAAACTGGGCCCAGTACTTACTTACAATGAAGTATCTAGCGACAATGACAGATGAGCAAACACTGGCCCTATATTCTGGACATCCAGCTGGACTATTTCCATCTCATCCAGGGGCTCCAAGAGTCATTGTTACAAATGGTATGATGATTCCAAATTATTCGAAGCCAGATGACTGGGAGAAGTTTAATGCTCTTGGTGTAACTCAATATGGTCAAATGACAGCTGGTTCATTTATGTATATTGGCCCACAGGGAATTGTTCACGGAACAACGATTACAGTTCTAAATGCCGGAAGAAAAATTAGTAACGGAGAAACAGATCTAGCAGGAAAGCTATTTGTAACAGCTGGTCTTGGTGGAATGAGCGGTGCTCAACCTAAAGCTGCAGTTATTGCTGGATGTATTGGCTTAGTTGCCGAAGTAAATGAAAAGGCAGTTCAGACTCGCTTTGAGCAAGGTTGGGTTGACGAAGTTTTTACAGATCTTACAAAGTTAGCGACAAGAGTAAAAGAAGCAAAAGCAAATAAAGAAGTCGTCTCAATTGCTTATCAAGGAAATATAGTAAACCTTTGGGAAATGCTAGAGAAAGAAAATATTCATGTAGAGATTGGATCAGATCAAACTTCTTTACACAATCCTTGGGCAGGTGGTTATTACCCTGCAGACATTAGCTTTGAAGAATCTAATAACTTAATGGCAAATGAGCCTGAGAAGTTTAAAGCTCTTGTTCAAGAGACTTTAAGAAGACATGTTGCAGTCGTTAATAAATTAGTAGCAAAGGGAATGTACTTCTTTGACTATGGAAACGCATTCCTATTAGAAGCCTCACGTGCAGGTGCAGATATCTTAGATGAAAATGGAAAGTTTAAGTACCCAAGTTATGTTCAAGATATTATGGGTCCTATGTGTTTTGATTATGGTTTTGGACCATTTAGATGGGTTTGTACGAGTTCTGATCAAAGTGATCTTGATAAGACAGATGAAATTGCTTGTGATGTTTTAAACAAGCTAATGAAGGACTCTCCTGTAGAGATTAAGCAACAGATGCAAGACAATATAACTTGGATTGAAGGCGCAAGAGAAAATAAACTTGTAGTTGGATCAAAAGCTAGAATTCTTTATGCTGACAGTGACGGAAGAATAGAGATTGCTCTAGCATTTAATAAAGCAATCAGAGATGGAGTAATTAAGGCACCAATTGTTCTTGGAAGAGATCATCATGATGTTTCAGGTACTGACTCACCTTATAGAGAAACATCAAATATCTACGATGGTTCTAGCTTCACTGCTGATATGGCAGTACAAAACTTTGTTGGTGACTCATTCAGAGGAGCAACATGGGTATCTCTTCACAACGGCGGTGGCGTTGGCTGGGGAGAAGTTGTAAATGGTGGCTTTGGAATGGTCATTGATGGTTCAGAGGAATGTGATAAAAGAATTAAATCAATGCTCTTTTGGGATGTTAACAACGGAATCAATAGAAGAAGTTGGGCAAGAAATGAAGGTGCTACATTTGCTATAAAAAGAGCAATGGAAAAAGAACCTCTTTTAAATGTGACAATTCCAAACTTAGTAGACGAAGACCTACTTTAAGAAAAGATCTCGCTAAGAACAGTCCATATTCTTAGCGAGAGACTTACACTTTTAACTCAACATACGTTCTGCATAAACTAAGTGTTCTCTATTTTGGGGGACAATCGAACTAAAATCCTCAAGGGCAATTTGGTGGGTGGTATCTTGCCCATGATCAATAACAGTAATAGCATATTCAAAATTAGCACAAGTCAGTACTTCTATTGAACCATAGTAAAAGCTTAAACCTCCTAAGTCTGTAACCCAAGGTGTTCCATAAGTAATCGCTTCAAAAATCTTCCTGATACTTATTCCGGCCTCACGTGCTTTGGTTAAGCAGTTCTCAGTCAAAATAATGTCTTCGATTAAATCACTCATGTTCAACACCTCTCGTTGGTTGCCTTCTCTTAAGTCATAATGACGTATATCTGAGTAAGAGTGAGTAAAAAAATAAACTTTTTACTCAAAATGAGTATTTATGAGTAGTTACGAGTATTTTTGATCATTTTAGACAGATTTAAAAATCTAAAAAACTGCCCACTTCTAGAGTCGTGCACTGAAATTTCAATATGTTATAATATGAGCTGAGTAAAAAGTATTAAATCATACTCAGGAGATCCTATGTCTGAAATGAAGAGAGTTAATGTACACATACCAAATGAATACTATGAAAGTATTATGGATAGAGGTTTAAAACTTAGTGGTGTAATACGCGAGGCCCTAGAGGATCAACTGAATCCAAATACAATTACACTTTCTGTTTCTAAGAAAACTCATAAACTATACATGGAACTCTTTAGTGCCACAGACTGTAATGACAAGGACTTTGAACCCTACTTAAAAGATGCTTTACAAAAATTCGTTACAGATATTATTCAAAAAAGAAGCGATACACTACAAAGTATTAAAGAAGAGCTTGAAAAATAAGGGATGTTAATGCTTAAAATATTATTCGTACTCTTTATTACAATATCTCTCAATGCAAAAGAAGTTGGAGAAGTTCTTTTTGTAAAAGGTGTTGTTAAGATAAAACAAAATGAAAAACAGATTCAAGCGGCTAAGGGTCAACGATTTATAAATAGAAGTCTTATAGAGACAGGTAACAATGCTCTCGCAGTAATCTCCTTAGTTGATGGGTCGAAGATAAAGCTTAATAAAAATAGCAAGATTGTAATCTCAGTATCTAGCAAGTCCCCTACAAAGGTTGGTATTTTTAAAGGAAGCTCATTTTTTAACGTCTTAAAAAGTAAAATCTCTTCTAAAGATAAATTTATAGTAAAAACAAAGAATGCTTCCATTGGAGTTAGAGGCACAGAGTTCTTTGTTAGCTATGGCAAGGACAATGCTAAGGACGCGTGGATGTGCGTAAATGAAGGACGAGTAAGCGTGACTCCAAAAGATGGGAAAGAAAGTGTTAGTGTTAAAGCAGGAGAAGGAGTTCAAATAATAGGCAAGAAAAGAGTAACAAAGCCTAAACCTTTAGCCTGGACAAGAAAACTAAACTGGAGACTAAACTCTCAAGATGGAGACTTAGAAAATAAAGTTAATATCGAAGATGCCTATACAGACTTACTGGACCAAGATTATGACTAGGGTTTTAATTTTAACATTTCTAATATCTTTAAGTTCTTATGCATCAAACACTCCAGAGAGTGAGTCCTCAATCGGTGCAGGACTTTCATTAAGACACTTTCATAAATTTTCTCCATTAATAAAATCATTAATAGAATTAAATATTGAACCAGAAAATTCAACAACAACCAAAAAAGAGCTCCAACTTGGAGCAAGATTTAGACTCCACCAAAATATAAAAGTATCAGGATATTATAGAAACTCCTACGGTCTTAGGCATCAGGATGACTGGATAAAAGAGAATAATATATGGAAATGGATTGATTCTTCGAAGAGGAGAGAAAGTATTCTTGGAACTAATATTATCTTAAGAGCAGTTTACTTAGATAATATTTTGGAATTAAGAACTAGTCTTGAGAGAAACTTTCACAACCAACAAAATACAATGAAGATACGCCCAGGGATAACTCACCTATTTATGAATTCAGGATCTCCATTCATAAATCTATTCTTACAATATGAGGCCTACTTCCCACTAAACTATCATGAAAAGTTAATTTACAAACATGGACTCTATACTGGAATGCTCTATCATTGGAAGAAATGGATCAAGCCTGGATTATTTCTTAAATATACGACGACAGTATGGCAAAACTCAGAAGATGCAATATCTAGAAATGTTCCAAGCTATAATATTAGTGATACAAGTACTATCATTGGAGTAAATATTAACTTCTACTACTAAGTGTAAGAAATGACTTCGTACTCTCTCGTTTTTCCAGCTGTTTCAACTTCAAAAATATCTCCATCAGTAAGGTCTAACACCTCATTACCTATTGGAGAGAAGACAGAAATAACAAGAGCGACTTCCCCTTCAATATTAATCATATAACCACCAGCAGCTGGGGCGATAAAATATTTACGAGCGGCATCGTTATGTTTAATCTCAACAAGTGAGCCTATTCCAACAGATGGTTTCTTATCAAGAGAAGCTGTAGCAAGCTCTTCTATAGCATTAACATCCATTTCAAGCTCATCAACGCGAACCTTTTGTGCACCAGCTAGGTAGCCGGCCTCAATACTGCGAGTATCCCACTTACTCTCTGATTTAAAATCAGGGTCTTGCGTTGTACTCTTCGCTGTCTTATATGCTGCCTTAGCTTTATCTAACTCAAGGTTTAGCTGTCTTAATAAATCTTCTATTAATTCTTTCTTGTTCATTTTCAATAACCTTTAAAGTTTTCCAAAAAGTACGGTTAAAATAACCACAATAACAGCGCTTGTTAAAAGCATCGTATCTCGTGCATTAATCATATCTTCAACTCTATTAACAACTTCCATCTTTGAAGGAACTCTTCCCATCTCTGAAGTTAATGAGTCTCGAACTCCAGGAGTAATCTTCTTTTTATAAGGGGCCTCTTTGTAAAAGATAATCTTCAGAGCAATAATGAAGGTTAGAAATAGCCAATACAGGTTTTTCCACTCATATGGAGAATATAAATATACTAAAAGTAAAGGAACACCAGTTAAACAGACTAATATTAGAAACAATTTATATTGTAATTTAAAATAAAGGAGTATTTTCTTCATTATACACTTATCTCGATTTGGTTCTTTGACCTCTATTGATGAATATACTATATTACGCGAAAATCCATCTAACTTCTAGGAGTAACTATGAAAATGCTAATTTCACTATTCATTCTTCTATCGATTAACACTCAGGCAAGCTGTTTTGATAACGCTGCTGACTTTCTAATGGAACACGGTAACAGAAGTGACCGTAGACTAGATTTAAGCAACCCTGAAATCCTAGAGGCTAAAACTCCATTAACTACAGAGCGTGGAACATTCCTAAACGCTTACCCAATGGACACAGTTCTTTATTACAACTCAGGTTCATTCCACTCTGGTTATTTCAGAGAAGTTGTAGTTTTAGACCCAGAAACTTGTAAAGTATTAAATGCTTATACAGTAGCTGCTGAATAAGTGAGATATGTCGATATAAATTCTCCTTCAACTTGGACTAACTTCCGAGAAGATCTATGCAGTCAATGTACAGCTAAGTGTTGTCAAATGTCCTGTGATGTAACTCTCGAAGATTTGGTCAGGCTCGAACTTGTTGACTCATTTGAGGCAGAAGTTGAGAAACCAAAGAATATAGCCAAGCGACTAAAGAAAGAGGGTTATATCGAACATTTCAACATTAGGAATACAATCTTTACTCTCCAGAGAATGGCGAATAGAGATTGTGTTTTCTTAGATTCACAGACTAGAAAATGTACTGTTTATGATAAGCGACCTTCAAGTTGTAAAACATACCCAGAACAATACAGTCAGCGAAAAAACTTTTGTCCATACGAGAGAAAGCGTTAAAAAACTTTCTCTCGAATTTTCCAAAAGTGCTTTACCTTCCGAGCAATTACAAACTTTGGCATTCTAAATAAAGGCGAGATCATTACGACTTGTTCAGGAGATATAATTTCAAACTTCTGTCCAGAGTTCTTAAGGTGAGGCCTAACAAAATTATGAAAGAAGGCACCTCTTTGATCTTCCCTCGCGAGGTAAAAGTATTCATTTAGAGATTCACCATCATAATCGTAATACTTAACAGTAAGTCTCTCTCGTCCCTTTTTATCCTGATCAACTTCAAAATTCATGCTATCGCATCTAAGTACATGTGCATCTTTAAGCTGCATTGCCTCTCTCAACTTGGCATCAGGGTCGATTAAGACTTCTTTACAGCCACTACACTCTCGCGCCGAGATATCATTCTCAAGCCCGCAGCTCTCACAAATTTTAAATCGAAACAAAAAGCCACATGGAGATAATTCAAATGTCTCAGGGTCTTCATAAGCCCCCTGACACTTTCTTCCATAATGCTCTATAACATGTCCCTCTTCAGTTGTTTTTCCCCAAAATGTATTCTGGAAGCCACAATCAGGACAAGGAATCATCACTGCTTCACTATCAGAGTCAACTTTTTCATTTCCAACTTCAGGTGAAAATAAGTCATGACCTTGACCTGTATAGTCTAAGATTAAACAATCTTCTTTGCCTTCAAATAAACGAAGTCCTCTTCCTATGATCTGCTGGTATAAACTTATTGATTCCGTAGGCCTCAAAAGAGCTATCAAATCTACATGAGGAGCATCAAAGCCAGTCGTAAGAACTGAAACGTTAACAAGGAACTTTATTTTTTCTTTTTTAAAATCAGAAATAATTTGATCTCTTTCAAAATCTACAGTCTCTCCAGTTACTATCTCTGAGATACCACGAGGTAAATGCCCAAGGATTTCGCGTGCATGGCGAACTGAAGAAGTGAAGATCATAACTCCCCTTCTATCATTTGCTTGCTCTATAATATGTCCAATAATTCCAGGGGTCACTCGTTTTTGATCACTTAGTAAATCTTCAATATCACCGATTGAGAATGCTCCGCCACGATTAGGAGTGAGACTAGAAAAATCATAACAGGCCACAGGAGAATCAATTACAATAGGCGGTGTTAAGTACTTATTCTTAATCATAAAACTAAGAGGTAATTCAAAGATACATTTTTTAAAGAATCTATCTTCTTCTGCTTTAGTAGAGCCTTTGTAATGATAATTATATATCCACCCAAGACCTAAACGATAAGGTGTAGCAGTAAGACCTAGGATACAGATTTCAGGATTATTTTCTTTTAGAAGATTAATAACATGATGATACTGTGTTTCTCCTTCAAGAGAAACTCTATGGCATTCATCAATAACAAGAAGAGAGAAGTCTTTAAAAAAGCTTTTATCAGCTCTTGCTACAGACTGTATGGATCCAAATATTACTTTTTCAGAACTATCTTTGCGATTAAGACCTGCAGAAAATATCCCCGCTTTTAAATCATAGCTTTCAAATTTATCATGATTTTGTTCAACCAATTCTTTTACATGGGCCAAACACAGAACTCTGCCTTTTGCGATTCGTGCGAGTTCAGCAATGACAAGACTCTTTCCAGCTCCAGTAGGAAGAACAATCACAGCTGGATCTTTTCTTTTCTTAAAATGGTCAACTGTCGCATTAACAGCTTCTTCCTGGTAGGGCCTTAACTTATACATTTCGCTATTCTACTAATAAACGTTGTATTTTGGAAAGGACTAGAGCGGTAGTCTTTGAATTACATGAAAACCATATTCAGACTCTATAGGCTCACTAATTTGATTAATTTCTAAGTGATAGAGAGCTCTTTCAACTTCAGGAACAACTTGTCCAGATACAAAAAGCCCTAGATTTCCACCCTTAGCCGCTGTATTGCACTCTGAAAGCTCCTTTGCAAGATTTGCAAAGTCCTCACCGGCCTCCAGCTTTTCTAGAACGTATTCTGCGTCCTCAATGTCTTCTAATAAAATATGTCTTGCCCTATATCTAGGAAGTGATTTATGCAACTGTAACCCCACTCTCTATTGGAAGAAATAAAGTAAATATACTTCCACCGTTCTCACTAGGAATTATATCCATTTCTCCTTTATGTCTATCTATAACATTTTTAACAAGTTTTAAACCTAAGCCTGTTCCTCTTTCACCTTCAGAGCCAATCAAAGAAGTACTATTGACTCCATTTTTTATATTTTCTACGAGCTCTTTGCTCATTCCAGGTCCTTCATCATGGAACTCTATACAATATTGGTTATCAATAATTTTTCCTTTGATTATAATCTTAGAATTAAAAGGGTTGTACTTTATTGCATTCGAAATAATATTACGAAAGCAAGTCGAGAGCATTCTTGATTCATGAAAATATGGGAGGGCTTCGAGATCATAGATGATATCTACTTTCTTCTCTTTAGCTTGCTCTTGTATAAAGTCTACAGCATTTTTCATCGTCTTCTCTATGCAATAAGTTTCCCTACTCTCTCTTCCTTCCTTAAGATCAGAAAGAGCCCATTCGACAATATCACTTAGCATCTTATCTAATTTAGAAATAGATTTAACAATTACTCTTTGTGACTCTTCGACCTCTTTGTAGTCTCCTTCTTCAAGGCTTAAAGAACTTATTTCAGCTCTAGAGAGTATAATTGCAAGCGGACTTCTAATATCATGACCAATAGTGGCCATAAGCCTATCTTTAGTTTTATTTAAAATATCTAACTCTTTTTTTGAAATATATTCTGTCCTTGCCCATCGATCGTGCTTTATTTTAAAAGTACATAGAAGAACCTCTATCGCAAAAAGCATAAAGATCATATAGAGGTGAACTTGATTTCCGTATGTAAGTAAGGAATCTTGTAAAAATATAAAATTTAATAAAAGTACAATTGCACAAGTATTAGCAGCAAAAATTCTTCCAGGAAGTATCATATAAAAACCTATAACCATCATCATCGTACCTGGAAGTAGTGTTAGACTAGTCCCTTTTGTCCAATAGGTCAGGAGAATGATAATGACTGTCGAGAGATACTTCATAGAATCCACCCAGTACCTTAAAAATTGAGGCCTAGATTTTCGTCTTCTATAGAATAAGTAAAAGATGATTGAAATAGAAACTAACAGTACTCTGAGAATCATTAGTTCTTGTAGACTACCAATGTGAAAAGTTCTCTGAAAATCTCCAAAGACACCAGCGAGTAAGAAAAAAAAGCAACATAGAAAATACGTTAAGAATATATAGTTTTTATTTTCATTCCATTTACTATCTAAGAAGTCATTTTCATCTTGAGGAGACTTTAATGTTCCCCACATATTAAATTCATTTTTCATAAATACTCTGGTTTGAAATGAAGCTTAATTATTAATGATACCAAAGTTTAAAAAAATAAAAAAAATTGCTACAACTTTGTATAATATCTTGATGAAATCTTTAAGAATGTATAATAACTAATAAGTATTCAAGAATATACGCCCCGCACTAATCAGTGCTATTTTTCCCGAATTCTAGCCAAAAATAAACTCCTCAACTACACAACAAGTCGTAAATCATATAAAATCAAATACTTGAACACTGGCTACTTAGTGCATGAAAAGGAATTAAATTGGTAAGTTCGTGTTTTTTTTAGTAGAACACTATAGTAATTACAAGGAAAGTCTAATACATGAAAACAACCAGAGAATTTGTTGAATACAATCTTCAACCAGAACTAATCACAGCCCTTAACGCTCATGGCTTTAAACAGGCGAGCGAAATCCAAGACCTTACAATCAAGTCAATTTTAGAAAAGAAAGATATCTTTGCTTTAGCAGAGACAGGTAGTGGAAAAACAGGTGCATTCGCAATCCCAATTTTGGAAATCTTACTAGAGGATAAAGCACTAGATAACCCTAGCCAGCAAATTGTAATCCTAAGTCCAACAAGAGAGCTAGCACAACAAACGAATAAATTCTTCCAACAAGTAGGAAAAGATTTAGGTGTTAAATCTGCTTGTATCATTGGTGGAGAAAAAATTGAAAAGCAGATCGAAGAGTTAAAAGAAGGAGTACATGTACTAGTTGCAACTCCAGGTAGACTTAACGACTTAACAAAACAAAAACAAATAGACCTTGGAAATTGTCTAGCTGTAGTTTTTGATGAAGCTGATAGACTTTTTGATATGGGATTTAAAAAAGACATTGAGTTTGTTTTAAATGGTATTCCAAAATCAAGACAACTAATAATGGTCTCAGCAACAACAAATATGGATGTATTAAATACTGCATTTAAATTTGGTTCACAGCCTTTAGAAATTAAACTAAACGAAGAATCAATGCTTGTTGATAATATTGATCATAAAATTGCTATGATTGATAAGAATGAAAAAATGCCTCTTCTAGTAAAACAACTTCGTACAGTAGAAGATGCTTACGTTATCGTATTTTGTAACACACAATTTCAAACTCACCTTGTTGCAGAATGGCTCATGAAAATGAACTTTAAGGCAAAGCCTATCTCAGGTCGTATGCCTCAAAATAAAAGAACTAAGTTGATGGAAGACTTTAGATCTAAAGAGACTACTATTCTTGTTTGTACTGATGTTGCAGCAAGAGGGTTGGATATTAAAGATGTTAACTTGGTTATCAACTTTGATCTTCCAAATGAGGCCGCTAGTTACGTTCATAGAATCGGTCGTACAGGTAGAGCTGGAAAGCAAGGTCTTGCAATAAGCTTCTGTTCTTTTGAAGACTGTGAAAACTTAGACCCTATATCAGAATTTATTGGAGATAGTATCCCTAAGATGGATCTAAACGATGATGACTTCGCTACAGACATCTGCAGCAAGCCATACCTTGATGGTAAGACTCTACAAGTAGTTGAGAAGCCCTCTAGAGATAAAGATAAGAAGAAGCCATCTAAGAACTCTAAAGATAATTCTAAAACTTCAACTAATAATAAAGAAGTTAAGCCTAGAACAAGTACTGTTCCTTTTATTGGAAAAATCTTTAAGAACGATAGAAGGTTCTTTATCCATAGTGCAACATCACAGAAAGAGTCAGTTAAAGCAGCGCTTTCTTACTTTGGAATAAAAGACGATCATCTAATTAATACAGAAGTTAAAGAGCAAGGAAGAAAGATGTTCTTCTTCTTTGGCCCTAGAAAAGTTACTTACAAGCACTCTTTAAAGCCAATCTTTAAGAAAGTACTAACTCCTTTCCTAATTGGAATATTAAGAAAGGCCCAATTAGACCTCTACGTAAAAGCTTCGTTTAAAGATAACCATTTAAAAGTGACTTTTACAGGAAACGATCTTGGCCTATTACTTAGAAATAAAGCTGAGTTATTAATTTCATTTGAAACAATTATTAAGCAATTTCTACTTAGAAAAGTTTATATGAAAAATGAAATTAAACTTACTCTAAGATGTTTTAATGAAGATAACTATAAAGATAGTAAATCTAAGGGTCAGAATAATGAGAAAGCAATCGTTTCATATGTAGACGATATGAAAAAGAAAGTTTTAGAAACTAAAAAAGCTCTTCTCTTAAAATCAATGAATCCTGCAGAAAGAAGAATTGTTCACCAATATATAAGTGAAGACAAAAAATTTAAGTCTAACTCAAAAGGTGAAGGTAGATTCAAAAAAGTAGAATTAAGTTTAAATTAATAAAAAAGGCCACCTAAGGGTGGCTTTTTTTTATCCTTTTACTTCAAAACCTTTCTTTTCAAGATAGCCTCTCAGCTTCTCTCTATGGTCCCCTTGAATTTCAAAAGTATCATCTTTATAACTACCACCAGTTGCGCAGTAATTCTTAAGCTCTTTCATTAATCTCTTAAAGTAAGGAGGGTTATTTGGGTAATCGAAGAATACGGTAACAGACTTTCCTCCCCTGCCCTTCTTTTCAATTCTCATCTTTAGAGTAGTTGTCGCAGGATCAACTTCAGGTAGTTTCTCTTTCTTCTTACCTTTAACTTTATCTAATTGGTTTTTTCCAGAGCCATCACTTACATAGACTAATTCATAATCATCTTTATTCATTTAGATCCTCAAAATTAGGTTAATTTACAGTAATTTTACAATACAATGATAGGGTTCTTCACTATTTTTTGCTATAAATTATAGTAAGGAGTAAATATGTTTCCAATTCTAGTTCTCTTATTCACTGTTATACCAGCTATAGAGATTTACTTACTATTTTCTATAGGTGCGCAAATTGGTGGATTAAACACGCTTGCAGTGGTTATTTTAACAGGTGTAGTTGGAGCCAGTCTCGCGAAGTCTCAAGGGCTTGCAATACTAGGTAGTATTCAAAACGATCTAAATAGAGGGGCCTTACCAACAACACAACTGATGCATGGACTTCTTGTATTTGGTGGCGGACTTCTATTACTAACTCCAGGTTTCCTTACTGACATCATGGGTATCTGTATGGTCTTTCCAGGAACAAGACATATTCTAATTATCTTCCTTAAGGACTATTTTGAAAAAGCTATTAAGAGCGGCAATATTAAATTTGCGAGTTTTGGCTCAGGTGGAGGATTTAGTTACACATCAAATGAAACACATGGTCAAAACCCTTCCTTCAAAGAAAGGCCTAATAAAGAAGTTGAGCCTGGTGTATTCGAAGCAGACTTTAAAGAAAAGTAGGGCCAGCTTGCAACTGGTCTCAGAATGCTTTTAACATCATCTTACATTCACTCCATAGTGACACCAAAATAGTCAAAAAATCTCCTAACAATAACAAATAAATTGGCACAAAGATTGCTTAGTAAAAAGTATCGTTAAAAATACTAAGGAATAGTGTGAGTAAACCAATAATAGAAATTATTATTGAGACTGCTCATTTAAGGGAGAGAGAAGAAAATGAAGAAGACTTTATGCTTATTAGCAACAACAGTTACGTTATCATCGCCACAAGTTCTAGCTGTTACACAAAAATTAAAAATCAATTTATCAGCTCAACAATCTAAAGGGCAGCAAACATATCACGTAAAGAGAATGCTTGAAAGAAAGCTTGGAAGAGATATCCTGAACGGTTACAAGCTAGAGAAATTAGTTATTTCTGCAAAGTCTAAGCAAGGTAATGCAGATGCAAACTTAGCTATTGGATACTCCGAAAGCTATCCTCAAAATATTCCAGGTACTCCTGAGCAATTTAAAAGTGACCATGATGGTTTTCACACACTCACTTTAAATTCATCTTCACGAAGACAAGCAGACAATACTCCTTGGAAATTACAATTAAAAGGAACTGTTAAGCTGGATTCCTTTAAAGCTGTCACAAGATTAACTCCTACTTATCAATACTCTGATACAAGGTCTTTATCATTTAAGGTAGTAAAAAGTTTCAAAGTAGATAAAGTCATTGGAGACTCTAAAAGAATTAATGTTGATAAAAACTTTAATGCACTTCAATTAACAGCAAAGGGAAAAGTTAAAGTAAAAAGTGTAAAAGTTAAGTTCACAGATGGGCAAATTGTTTTTCTTGATGAGCTAGAAGGAAAAGTGAACTCTCCTGTATCATTTAAATTTAAAAATGAACTAGATAAGAAAGTGCAGTTCATTGAGGTTGCAGCAGTATCAACAAATCTCTTTGGAAGCAGAGGTCAGCTACAAATAGCTACTGCAAATAAGAAAACATCTCAAACAAGACCTACAAGACCTACCAGACCTACTCGCCCAACAAGGCCTGGAAGAAGATAAGGCACTTACATGCTATATAAAAAAAGGGCCCCTTACTGGGGCTCTTTTTTATTTAAGAAAGTCTCTCATTACTTTAAGCATATCTTTTGGCTTCTCACTTAAAATAGAATGTGAAGCACCTTTTATCACTTTAAGTTTTGATCCTTTGATTTTTTCTACATACCGGCTTGCTGTAACTGGTGTTGCTTCATCATACTGACCACAGATAAATAGAGTCGGAACTTTAATTTTTTTAAGGTCTTTAACTCGATTATACTTACTTAATGTACCCGTCGCCATAAACTCACTTGGTCCCCACATATATTCATAGACTTTTTCTCCATGCGCATTAGTATTTTTCTTTTTAGAGTTCTCAAGTAATTTCTTCTTATTTCTAAAAACGTGCCTTGAGTAATACTCAATAATTGCTTCTTTATAGACCTTTGAATCAGTGGCACCAATTTCATGGCAATAATTTATTATTTTTCTATATTTAGCAGGTAACTTTTCAATTAGAATATTTGCATCTTCTTGCCAATCTCTAGCACTAAACATTGGAGACTGAAAAATTAACCCTTTAACCTTCTTACCTTTTCGTAAATAGTATTCAAGAGCAAGTGTCGTCCCCCATGAGCCACCCATAAGATAGAACTCATCTAACTTCCAATGTTTAACAAGAATATCAAGCTCTTCTACAAAAGTTTCAATAGTACATTGTTTTTCAGAAATAGCAGTACTTCTCCCCCCTCCTATCTGATCATACAAAAAGACTTGTCTATCATTAGAAAGCTCAAAAAGAGGTGTCATTTTCTTAGACATGCCACCAGGTCCACCGTGTAGACACACTATTGGAGTTTCGCCCTTCTTACCTTTCTTTTCATAATAAGTTACACCAAATTTATGCTTTAACTTTGCCATATATAACATCCTATATTGATTATTTTTAAGTAAGTATAACCTATTTGCACTCCTAAAAAAATAGACTAATATAAGCATTCAGTGAGGAAATTATGATAACGATAAAAGATATTGAAAGAGCACAAGAACAGATTGGTCATCAGATCATTAAAACGCCATGTACTTACTCTACAACTCTAAGTGAGCACACTAATTGTAAAGTCTTTTTGAAGTTAGAAAATCTACAACTCACTGGTGCCTATAAAGTAAGAGGGGCACTCAATCGTTTGGCCAATCTAACAAATGAAGAAAAGGCTAAAGGTGTAATTGCTTCCTCAGCAGGAAATCATGCACAAGGTGTAGCCCTTGCTGCAAAGAAACTTGGAATTAATGCAACGATTGTAATGCCTGAAACAACTCCTCTATCAAAAATTCAAGGAACTAAGAAATTTGGAGCAAAAGTAGTACTTCACGGTAACTTCTACGATGATGCATATTTAAAAGCTCAAGAAATACAAAAGAAAAAAGGATACACATTTATTCATCCATTTAATGATAAAGATATTATTTCTGGTCAGGGAACAATAGGCCTTGAAATTCATGAAGCTCTTCCAGACCTAGATGTTCTAATTGCACCTATTGGTGGCGGTGGCTTAATTTCTGGAGTCTCTGTAGCTTTGAAGGATCGTAATCCTAATGTAAGAATTATAGGTGTTGAAGCTCAGCAGATGACTGCAATGAAGTCTTCACTAGAAGCTAATAAAATTGTAGAAGTTCCAAAGGCAAAAACAATTGCTGATGGAATTGCTGTTACAACAGTTAAAGAAAATACTTTTGAAATAGTCTCAAAATATGTAGATGAGGTTGTAACTGTAACTGAACCTGAAATGGCACAATCAATTATGATGCTGCTTGAAGTTGAAAAGATACTTGTAGAAGGAGCCGGGGCAGCAGCTTTCGCAGCACTTTCACATGGAAAAATATCTAATATAGAAGGTAAGAAAGTTGGTGTTATTATTTCAGGTGGAAATATCGATGTGAACTTCCTCTCAAGAGTAATTGAAAGAGGTCTCTCTGAAGATGGAAGACTCATAACACTCAAGATAATGGTACCAGATACTCCGGGTATCATCTCTGATCTATCAAAAATTGTCTCAGATCACGGAGCCAATATTGTTGATATTCACCACAATAGAACCTTCTCTAATACTAATTTAGGTCAAACAGCTGTTCACTTCACTCTTGAAACAAAAGGTCATGAACATATTGATGACATCGTCTCCTCAATTCAAAAGATAGGGCTATCGGTAACTAGAGACTAAGTAACTGAAATTATGATAATTAAGAGGTGTAAAAAATTACTACACCTCTTGAATATATTACAGAAAAGACTCTTCCTTTTCATAGGTACTATAAAATCTCTTCATAAACCTCAATTAGGATAGATACTTATGAAGACTGCTCTACTTGCTCTCTCTTTTGCCATTTTTTCTCAAGGAATACATGCCACACCTCTAAAGGCACCATTCTTTAAGGTACAAAATAGTACAGAAGAATTAGTCAGCAACCAGATGATTGTCCTAAATAGTGGAATCGCAGCTCTACAAATGAGACTCGACATGATTAAGCGAGCAAAGAGTTCTATTGAGGTTGAATACTTCATTTACAATCAAGACCAAGCGGGAAGAATACTCACCCACGCACTTATTGAAGCCGCTAAAAGAGGTGTAAAGGTTAGAATTCTTGTCGATAAGTCGATGCCAATATTTGCTTTAGATAATCATATTTCAGAAGAGCTAAAACAATATAATATTGATTTAAGATTTTATAATGATGCTAGCCTACTTGAACTTTCAACAACACAATTTAGATCACATAGAAAATTATTTGTTATCGACGATAAAGAGGCCATTACTGGTGGAAGAAATATTGGTGATGACTACTTTGATCTTTCAGAGCATTTCAATTTCCTAGATAGAGATATATACGTAAAAGGAAGTATCGTAAAAACGATGCGAGAGTCTTTTGATGAATACTTTAAACATAAAATAATAGAGACACCAAAAGCACCAACGAAGCCATCTAAAAAGCTACTAAAGCTATATAAAAGAGGAAGACGTGAAGCTGTTATTAGAAACTATGATAGCGAACTAAAATCGTTTAAAGAAGCAAAAGAGAACGCCAAAATATTTCTAACTGAAACGAATAAAGATATAGAAATAAAGAATAAAGTTGAAGAGATCTCAAGACCTATCTTAGAAAATAAAAAGGTCTATGACTGTCCACAGACAACTTATGCAACAGATCTTCCAGGGGCGAGATTCTCACAAAGAATGAAAGAGAACTATGCGGAAAAATATCGCGTACTTAGAAAGGTTCTAGATAAAAAGATTGAAAACCTACAAGAAAACATAGTCATTTCATCTCCATATTTTATCAATAATAAGATAACAAGAAACTTAATGTATGACATGCTTGATAAAGGTATTGATATAAAAATATATACTAATAGCTTAGGTTCTACTGATGCTGTTTATGTTGCTGCGAACTTCTATACAGATGTATTTAAATGGCAAGCGGCCGGTGTTACTCCATACATACACAATGGTAAATGGATTCCAGAACATGACACTATTTCAGAAGGTGTAAAACACGCAAAATGGGGAACTCACTCAAAGACACAAGTGTACGACTCAGATGAAGTAATGATTGGAACCTATAACGTTGATAATAGATCGAATTTCTATAATTCAGAAATGGCACTATTTTGTAAGGGTAATAAAGAATTAACAAATGAAGTTTTAAATAACATATCGACCAGATCTGAAGCCGGATTTAAAATTGTTGGAGATCACCAAGCAGTAGATGGTAATAATCTAGAAGCTGATGTTTACGGAAACCCAACTAAGATGAGTAAAGTAATTATGAACTTAATCGCAATACCGTCAATATTACTTAAAAACTTACTTTAAGAGGCAGATTCAAAATATTGCTCCTCTCCAGGTATAGCAGGAGGAGCATCAGGGTCCACTGAGTCTTCATCTTTAACGGCTACAATAGAGAACACATTTTCTTTCTCAATATTAGATAAGCTTGCACCATAAAAGAAAGAGCATACTAAGTAGTAAATCCAAACTACGGCCATCACCATACTTGAGAAGTTACCATAATTCTGAGCAAGATCCTGCTTTGAAGTTTGTACATATATCCAATGACCAGATTTTCCTAAAATAAATAATGCTACAAATGAACAGGCTCCAAGAAAGGCATTTGCTGAAGAAATTTTCTTTCCTGAACTAAATTTATAAAAAGCAGTGAAAAATAAAATAGATGAAACGATTGGTAGAATTTGAAAATTAAAGATAGTACGAGCAAAACTAGGAAATTCACTCTGACCAGAAAAGAAGATTGCTTTAAATAATACTTCATTTGAACTTATAAAAAGAAAGCCAAAGAACACAGTCATGAGAGTCCCCACAAGAAAAGATTTTGCGTCTTCTACTAAGTAACCTCCACTCGCTCTTGAACCAGCTATTGTTCTCACTCCATACATTAGGGCGGAGATTAATCCTATTAGTGAATACCCTAGAAATAATATATTAAAAACGTTAGAAGATTTTGTTGTATGTAATTGTTGGTCAACAATTGCTGAGATGCTTTTCAAGATCCAAGGTGCTAAACTTGGTATATTTTCATTAACTGTACTTAATACGACACTCTTTGCTCCCTCAACGTCACCAGTAATGTAGCCAATCAAAGATATAAATAACAGCATGGCCGGACAAAAACTGAGCAATGCAAAGAATGTTGTCGCTCCTGCAAGGATCTCACATTTTCTTTTCTTAAAAAGAAATAGTCCATGAAGCATCTTCGAGACTACTTTTGTTGTAAGTCTGTAGCTGTAAGATTCATAATTTCGACTAAATTGAATTATTTGGTGCTTAGCTTTTTTCATTACGAGATTATGCATCACTTTACGAATATCACTTAGCTTTCTTCATATTACTAATAAAAACAGAACTTTACAGACTACCTCTCTCTTATAAATCTATCGAAATATTACTCCAAAAGTAGTCACTTTTTTGATAACTTAGCCCCTCACACACAAAGGAAGCGATATGAAGATATACTCATGGAACGTTGCAGGCATTAGAGCTTGTGAAAAGAAAGGTTTGTACGAATGGTACTTAAATGAACTAGCAGATGTTTATTGCTACCAGGAAACAAAAGCACTCCCAGAGCAGCTAAATGAGCAGCTCGTTCATCCAAAAGAGCATACTGCCATCTATGCCCCTGCTGTGAAGAAAGGCTACTCAGGCGTATCTACATGGGTTAAAAATGGTATTAACCATACTCATACCGTAGGGCTAGGAATAGAAGAATTTGATTCTGAAGGAAGAACTATAATCACAGAGTTCGACAACATTATTCTCTTTAACTGTTATTTTCCAAATGGTCAGAGAGATCATGCAAGAGTTCCTTATAAAATGGACTACTGTAAGGCAATTGAAGAGAAAGCTCTTTCTCTATACAAAGAGACTAAGAAGGAAATAGTCATTACCGGAGACTATAATACTGCTCATCACCCTATTGATCTAGCGAACCCAAAAACAAATAAGAAATCGACAGGCTTTCTAGAGATAGAAAGGGACTGGATGGATCATTTTCAAGAAATTGGTTTTGTAGACCTCTTCAGACATTTCACTCCAGAGGAAAATGGGCACTACACTTGGTGGACATATAGATCAAACTGTAGAGAGAGAAATATAGGCTGGAGAATTGACTACTTCTGGTCGACAAGTAATCTCGTAAAAAATATTACAAGCTGTAACCATCATACAGATATTCTAGGGAGTGACCACTGCCCTATTTCACTTGAAATCAAACTTTAGTTAACAACTCCAAATAGGCATCAATCCAAGATTTTGCTTATTTGGAGTTAAAATTATTTTTGTATTTTCATTCTCTTTAAATCAAACACATTTCGAGAGATAGCTGCTTTAAACTCTTTTTCTAAAATAGCTTTAAGGTGAGATTTTCTTTTACTTATGAAGTGATAAAGATCACTCTTGTATACTTTTTTATTAAGTGGAACAAGTAAACCTTTTGAATAGGCTTTCATTGAAACTTCAGAGGCAATTAATATGTCAGCTCGCTTCTTTTGTAATAACTTAATACCTGTATCTACCCTCTTAAAGTAAGAAGATATTTTTAAATTATTTACTTTTGAATACCCTTTACAGCCTAGGCACTGAACAGAGGTAATAACATGTGGTTTCTTTAGTGTTTTTACTCGATTAAAGTCTTTTTTCAAGACGTAGGCCCTGAACTTAATATTTTTTAAAATAGGAGCATCAATCTTTATTGCATTTGGATTATGTGATTCAAATTCTTCAATCTTTACACCTAAAGCATCTGCTTTAGAATTGTTAAAGAAATGTAATGCTCTAGGCTCTGGAAAGGTTCTAACTATTGGTTCAATTCCTGCTTTCTTATATATCACTTCGATTTCATCTAAATAGAATTGAGCCATCGCCTTAACTCTTTCACTAAAAACAATTGAAACTGTCTCTTTAGAGAAAGTAACAGATGAAATAACCCCGAGGAATACAACTAATAAAATTTTGTTCATAACAAACTTTATCATCCAGAATTAGGTATAACAAATACCATTATTTTTTATAACGAACCTTCGTTATATCAAAGGCTCCTCTCTTCTTAGATTTTAAAATTTCTTTAGTAAGCCTTTCTTTTAAATGCTCTTTTTTTCGACTGATAAAATGATAGATCTTAGGAGTAAATTTTAGATTATTAAATGGAGTAAATTGCTTTCCTTCAGCAACTCTATGCATGAGTAGTGACGCAGAAATAATCAAGTCGGCCCTACCCATTTGAATCATCTGTAGCCCAGATTGAAGATTAGTCACATATGCGCTGATCTTTATGTTATGAATTCGAGCAAACTCTTTACAGCCAAGACAGTTTATCGTTGATAGCACAAAGGGCTCTTCTAACTTATCAACACTCTTCTTCTTATCTTTTAAAACAAATAGCATAAAAGGCAGTGAATCCAGAATTGGTACATTAATCTTAATCGCTGTCGGGTTTTGAGACTCGTAAATACCTAACTCTTCACCTAGAGCATCTATTTTCCCCAATTCAAATAAGTAAGTTACCCTCTGATCTGGGTAGACTGAGATAATTGGCTCTGTACCAATATTCTTATAAATTTGCTCAATTTCATCAATATAGAAGCCGGCCGTTGCATGAACTATATCTGTAAAGGCGATTTCAACCTTTTCCTTGGAATGTCCATAGGCTGATAGCAAAGCTATAATAATAATAGAAAAGTGCAAAACTTTACTCATATTCTATAATAACGCCACTCATTGCAGATCTCAACAAATTTTATAAATATTCTATAATACATAATGCGTTCAGTGCATTAGCAGCTTATGCCATTAGCATGCAACTACTGCAAAGCAGTATGATAAGTAGATATTGAGCTATAGAATAGGAAATTTAGAACTATTTATCTTCAACTAACTTCTTAGGAATAAAAGATCCCTTAGCAATCGACTTTTTAAATTCTTCTTCAATACGAGGCTTAAGATGGGCAAGTCTTTTGTGAATATAGTGGTAATAAGTAGTAGTTAAAACTCTATTATCAAAAGGAACAAGAATATCTAGGTGCTCCTTTTTCAACATAGCATCTGGAATTAAGGCCAAATCAGATCTCTTCTTTAAAAGTACATTAAAACAAGACTTCAACGTTCTTTGGAAATTAGTTACTTTTAAGTCATATTTTTCTATGAACTCACGGCACCCCATACATCCTAAAGAAGTTACCACGTAAGCGTTATCTAACTTCTTTATTCTATGAAGTTCAGACTTCTTTGCATACAGTCTAAACTTTACATCTTTATAGACTGGAACACCTATTCGAATAGCATCTGGATGCTTATCCCCATACTTCGACGTTTTTAAAGCAATAGCATCTACATTAGACTTCTCAAAGAAACTATTAATTCTAGAATTTGGTAAAATAACCATAGAGACATTTACACCGATTCTCTTATAAATATCTTTGAGTTCATTGATATAAGTCGCTGCAATATCTAATTCCTCTCGACTTGCACTTATATCTATATTTGCCTGGGCCTTCAAATTATGACTAAAGGATATAAGCAGTGCGACAAATAAGATTGATTTAATTTTCATTCAGAAACTATATCATAATTAATTATTCTGTAGTCACAAAGATATGGATAAATATGTGACTACTGCAAAGCAATATGATAAGTAGATATTAAATTATAAAATAGGAAATTTAGAGATGATTAGCGCTAATAATATTAGTTTGGCCTTTGGTGGCAGAAAGTTATTTGATGAAGTAAATATTAAATTTATTCCAGGAAATTGTTACGGTTTAATCGGTGCCAATGGTGCTGGAAAATCTACTTTCTTAAAAATATTATCAGGTGATATAGAGGCCCAAACAGGTGTAATTGAAACTAAGCCTGGTGACAGACTCTCAGTTTTAAAGCAGGATCACTTCGCATACGATGAACATGCCGTACTTAAAACAGTTTTAATGGGTAATCAAAAGCTATACGCCATCATGACTGAGAAAGATGAAATCTACATGAAAGAAGATTTTTCAGATGAAGATGGAATAAAAGCTGCTGAACTAGAATCTGAATTCGCAGAGCTTAACGGTTGGGAAGCTGAATCAGAAGCTGCAACCCTTTTATCAGGTCTAGGTATTGGTACTGAGTACCACGATAAACTAATGAAGGACTTAACAGGTTCTGAAAAAGTAAAAGTCTTACTTGCTCAGGCCCTAATTGGTGATCCAGATATTCTTCTACTAGATGAGCCTACCAACCACCTTGATATAAAAGCTATTCAATGGCTTGAAAACTTCTTAATGGATTTTCAAAATACAGTTATTGTTGTTTCTCACGATAGATACTTTTTAAATAAGGTTTGTACTCACATAGCAGATATTGATTTTGGTAAAATTACTGTATACACAGGAAACTATGACTTCTGGAGAAAAGCATCTGAATTAGCTCTTCAACTAAGAAGTGATCAAAGAAGAAAGTCAGAAGATAAAGCTTCAGAGCTGAAGAACTTCATCCAAAGATTCTCTGCAAATGCCTCAAAGTCAAAGCAAGCAACTTCAAGACAAAAACAACTTGAGAAGCTAAAAATTGAAGACTTACCAATATCTACAAGAAAGTACCCTTACGTACACTTTCAGCCAAAGAGAGAAGCAGGTAAAGAACTTCTAAGAGTTGATGGTATTAGTAAAACGATAGAAGGAGTTAAGCTTCTTGATAATATTTCATTCACTATAAATAAAGGTGATAAAATTGTCTTCCTTGGTAATGATGTTGCTAAAACAACATTATTCCAAATTTTAATGGGAGAAGTTGAGCCAGATTCAGGAAGCTTTGAATGGGGTGTTACAACGTCTAGAGCATACTTTCCAAATGATAACTCAAGTTACTTCATGGATGGTAAATACTCAATTACAGACTGGCTTAGACAGTACTCAGAAGAGAAAGATGAATCATTCATTAGAGGATTCCTTGGAAAGATGCTTTTCTCAGGAGAAGAGGCCCTAAAGAAAACAAATGTTCTTTCAGGGGGAGAAAAGGTTCGTTGTATGCTATCTAAGATGATGCTATCTGGAGCGAATGTTCTTATTCTTGATGGTCCAACAAATCACTTAGACCTAGAAAGTATTACAGCTGTTAACGAGGGACTAATCAAGTTCCAAGGAACAACTCTATTCACTTCTCATGACCATGAGTTTATTCAAACTGTTGCTAATCGTATTATCGATATCGATGGAAAAATCGTTGAAGATAAGTATATCAGCTATGATGATTATTTAAGCTTAAGTTAATATAATTATAAGCTCCCGATTGGGAGCTTATATTCTCATATCCTCTTACATCCTTTGAGCAAAATCACAATATACATCATAATATCATTATGAAAAAATTCTTACTGATGCTCTTATTCACATTTAATTCTAATGCTGTTTGTGTCCACGAATATACTATTCAAGGAGAGAAGCTACTTAGCCAGCTCCACACTATGAACGAAATGACTTCATACTATCAAAAAAAAGATGGAACTTTTGAAGTCATTCAAAGCTTAAAAAAGATTAATCCATCTCATAAATATGTAATTCAAGAAAATCACCCCACTATAAAGAAAGATTATGATGAGAGGTATATTCAATATTACAGCTATCAAAGAATGATCAATTTTATGAGTGAAGTTACTTCACGACTTAATTCTCTAGACTATAAGTTAGAAGTCATTGGAAAAAGTATTGAAGGAAGAAACCTCTACTCCATTTCCCCAAAGAGAATAGATCCAAAAAAGAAAGTAATTCTAATGTTTGCACGTCACCACGGAGATGAAGGAACTGCAAATTGGATAGTTGAAGGATTTTTAAAGAAGGCCCTAACAACAAAGGCATTTAATCAAAAGTTTCAAATAGTATTATACCCAATGGTCAATCCAGACGGAGCAGAGTCTAAGAGAAGATATAATAAGAAAGGCAGAGACCTTAATAGAAGCTGGGGAGTATCTCCATCTAAGTCTTATGATGAAATACGAACTATTCAAGAACATCTAAATAGAACTCTCCTATCCAAGAGAAAACCAATTATTGCTCTAGATATGCACGGCTCTTTTACAGAAGACTTTATTTATAGAGTTTCAAAGAGTTTTGCAGGAGAGGATTTTTATAATACTCAACAAGATTTTATTTCTTCTTTAGCAGAAAGAGATCAGTGGCAAGCAGGTCAATTTAATGTATCAAATGGTCACAAGAAGATGTCTCGAATTCTTCTTGTTAGAGACTATGGTATTAATTCTCTCACTCATGAATCAATAAGAGATATTCCCCTTAACAGAGGAAGAACATTGAATGACCTTACAGAACAAGGTAAGGCCATTGTCGATACACTTATAGAGCTGTATTAAGCTTCTCTTTCCAGAAAGCTACTTTCTCTGAGTTGAATTCATTCATATTAGTAGTTCCCCATATTGGACCTGGCCAAGCCCTATCAGACTTACGTCGTCCTATAACATGTATGTGAAGTTGTGGGACAATATTCCCTAAACTACCAATATTAACTTTATCGTATCCCATATCTTTTAGGAGCTTTGTTAAAGTGCTTATCTCTTTTGTAAGTTCAATTTGATCTTCAGAGGAAAGGTCACACCACTCAATCATATTCTCTTTTAATGGAATGAGCACAAACCAATCAACGTCCCCATCTTTGAGTAAACGAAGCTCACTCAGATTTAGTTTTAAGAGAAATTCAGAGTCCTTAACTATTCTTTCATTAATTTTCATTTCTTGACCTATTTATATTAAATTGCTTTCATTAATTAATCATATGACAATACAGATCTAAAGGAAATATATGTTTAACCAGCAATTAATTTTTGTCCCATGCTTAATACTTATCCTAATAACATTCTCAGTATTGATTGTTATGTTTACTCGAAGAGTGAAAAACATCAAAAGCGGAGAAGTTCCTCCAGCATATTTTAAGACATATACTACTGATCATAGAGAGTCGGTGAAAACGATTCAAGCGCAAAGAAACTTTACAAATCTCCACGAGTCTCCACCAATCTTTTATACTCTTTGTATAATTACTTATCTAACAGGTAATGTTACGGAACTTATGATAGGGCTCTCATGGGCATTCTTAGCCCTTAGGATTGCACATACAATCATTCACATCACAACAAACAAGCTAAGACCTAGAATGCTATCTTTTGCAGGCTCTTGGCTTGTCATTGTCATTATGAGTGTTGTGCTTCTTACAAAAATTATATAACTTTTTGAATGAGAAAAGAGAGGGATTCACCTTGGAACTCTCTTTTTTCTACTTTTTCTAGAATATCTTCAAAAGAATACTTTCTCTTATCATATAAAACGACAACACTAGTATCACCTACTGCTAAGAAATTATTTTCACCGTATTCAGTATATCTTGTTGCCCCAATCCCAATGAAGAACTGTTTAGGCCTACCACACTCATTAATGTAAGAATTAATATTTTCTGCTGGACCGAAATCCTTTTGATTATTAAACTTTTCAATACACCAATCAATTAACTTCTCATGAAAATAAGAATAGCTTAGAACATCACTATCTTCACCGTAGATATTAACTCTCTCATCTTTAATATGAAAACTTGCGATTTTGAAATAATCTAAAATGCCACCTCTACTAAATGAATCAATTTCTAAAGTAGTATTAGAAATTCCTTTAGAGAATTCTCCCCAATTCTTCTTTTCACTAATCTTTTTAGCCCCTGGTCTTCTAATAGAGCAGTCGTTATAAGCAGCAAATCTAGTTGGAATAATAGACTCTATCTTTTCACCACTATAAGTAATGTCACAGTACAAACCAACTTCAGGTTCAATTTGTACATCATACTTAGTCTCGGGCATTTTTATGTACTCAGAGGAAACAGGGAATATAGAAAGAAAAGAATCTTTCTTATTACTTAAATAGAATGGAAAGATTGCCTTTGGTTGTATCTCTTCCGTCACTACGATCTTTTCAAAGTCACTGGCTTCATTTGCTTGTTCTAAATGTCCAGCAAAATTACCAGCAACACCAAATCCTAATATTTCTTTTTGATTCATATATTTCTCTTATAGTTTTGAAGTTTTCTTTAATAGTAACATTATTTCTTCAATTTTTTCATCACTCTTATTCTTATCACCTGTAGAAATTGCATCTTTCACACAAGTATTTAAATGATTTTCAAGAATTTCTAACTCTAATGACTTAATGGCACTTCTAATGGCCTTTGTCTGAGTAAGAATATCGATGCAGTACTTATTACTATCAATCATTGAGGAGATCGCTCTTAGCTGCCCTTCTACACGACTAACTCTATTCTTTAATTTTTTATGATCAGCTTCTGTTACTTTCATATTAAATTCCTAATTCTAAGACTATTCGTGACTACTGATATTGAACTTAATCCCATGGCAACACTTGCTAGTACAGGAGGCATCATTGGTCCGTTAAATATAACTAGTACACCTGCTGCTACCGGAATCAATAATGTATTATATATTAGTGATAAGAAGAGATTCTGTTTGATGACTCTCATTGTTCCTTCAGCAAGATCTAAGAAAGAAACAACCTTTTCTATATCACCTTTAACTATAGTTACATCAGAAGTTGAGATAGCAATATCGGTTCCTGTTCCCATAGCAATAGAGAGATCGGCCTTAGCTAAAGCCGGAGCATCATTTATTCCATCACCAACCATTGCAACTTTAAAGTTTTTCTTTTGGATTTCTTCAATAATTTCAGCTTTTTCAATTGGAAGAGTATTCGCTCGTATATGATTTAATCCAAGCTCATTCTTTACAGCATTACCAACAATTTCATTATCACCTGTGATAAGCCATGTCTCAATACCTCGATCTCTAAGATTTTGAATCATACTCTTTGCATTAGATTTAATTTTATCTCCTACAATTAGTTTACCTACAAATTCTTTATTCTTTGCTACGTAGATATAGCTTCCAACAATCTCACTTTTTTCTTCATCGAGTTTGATTTCAAACTTATCTAAAATTTTCTTATTACCTATGACATAAGTTGCACCATTAATATCGGCCTCTATCCCCATGCCTTTATGTATTTCAAAAAAGTCAGGCTCAATAAGAGTCAGATCTCTTTCAAGTGCAAAGTTAATAACAGCTTTTGCTAATGGATGTTCCGATAATTTTTCAATAGATGCTACATCTCTTAAAATACCATTCTCATCCTCTTTCTTATGTATATTAAAGTCTATAACCTGTGGTCTTCCTTCTGTAAGAGTTCCCGTTTTATCAAAAACAATTGCATTTATATTACAAGCTTTTTCTAAAACTTCTCCCCCTCCTATTAATTGCCCTTTAAGTGATGCTCTTCCAGTGGCCACAACAACAGCTGTCGGTGTTGCTAAACCTAAAGCACATGGACATGCAATAACTAAGACTGCTATGAAGTTAGATACAGCATTTCCCCATATATTTTCACTTCCAAAACTAAGCCAAAGAACAAGTGTAAGAAACGCAAAAACAAGAACAGCTGGTGTGAAATAAGAACTAATTTTATCTGCATATCTTTGAATTTCTGGTTTATTATTTTGAGCATTTTCTACGAAATCAACTATATGAGATAGAAAGGTATCACTTCCAACTTTTTTAGCACTGAATTCAATTGCACTATCTCCATTGATAGTTCCACCAAATACTTTATCTCCAATATTCTTAACAACTGGTAATGACTCTCCTGAAAGCATAGACTCATCGACGGCACTACTTCCCTTGATAACTTTTCCATCAACAGGATACTTTCCTCCTGGAAGAACTCGAATGACATCTCCAATTGAAACATCACTAATATCAATCTCTACAAACTCTCCATCCCTTAGAACTAGAGCATTTTTGGCACTCAACTTGAGTAGAGAGTTTAAGGCATCTTTAGATTTTTTCTTTGCCTTCTCTTCAAAGTAATTCCCAAGAAAAACAAATGAAATAATAAATCCTACGGCCTCAAAATAAACCTTCTGAGTAAGCCCCCAAGAGATAGAGAGATCATTAAAGAATGTTATAAAAGTAGAATAAAGAAAAGCAGCACTTGTTCCAAGACCGATCAAAGTATTCATATTTGATCGACCTGTTTTTAAAAAGGCTAATAAGGACCTTTGAAACTTATTTCCAATATAAATCCAAACAGGAAGGGCCAATAAGAATTGTAGTATATAATTAGTTTGTAACTTAAATGTATTTTTCAGTGGTCCCATCTCAAGAGAGAATAAAAGGATTGAAAATATAAAAGAAACCCAAAATAACTTAATTCCATTATTCTTTTCTTTTATTTCAGTATTTTCAAAAGATATTTCATAGCCAAGCTGTTTAATTTTCTCTTCAACAGCTGACTGAACTTCACTATCTACTACATCAAACTTTGCACTCTCAGTTGCAAAGTTCACAGAGGCATTGTTCACGCCTGTAAGCTTAGACACCTCATTTTCAATTGAGGAGGCACAGCTTGCACAACTCATTCCACTTACTTTTACATTTATTAACATTTTATACTCTTAGAGATTTTGGAATGCTAAATCCTAATTCTTCAATAGAAGTCTTAACTTCTATAGTTGATGTATCATCAGCGCACTCTAGGATTACAGACTTCTCATCTAAGTCTATTTCAACTTGAGATATATTCTCATTACTGAGAAGTGACTTCTCTATTTTGCCCTTACAAGCTCCACATTTCATACCTTCAACTAAAAAACCTATCTTTTTCATTTGAACCTCCATATACCCCAGAGGGTATACCCCCTTTGTAATTTTGTCCAGAAAAGCCTTCGCTTAATACAATAAATTTTACATAGACAAAACACTAGATTGACTCAATCCCTTAGAAACATTAAGTTCACCCCTATGACAAAATCAAGTGACTATATTCTCGTAAATGATGTTAACTGCCATGTAAAACGTAGAGCTCAAATTTTAGAGAAATACCCTAGAGTGAAAGAACTCTATGGAACTAATCCATATTCTGCTCTCTATATAGTGCTCATCATTGCGCTTCAATATATAGTTGCTTCAATTGTTTCTACTCAAGCATGGTGGATAATTTTAATTGTCAGCTACACAATTGGTGCTGTGGCCAACCACTCTCTCTATGTAATGATTCATGAGTGCTGTCACAATACAGTCTTCAAGAAGGCCATATATAATAAGATAATGGGTATTATTTGTGACCTACCACTTGTACTTCCATCAGCAATGGGATTTAGGAAGTATCATATGATTCACCACAAACATCTTGGCGAATATTCTTATGATCCAGATATTACAAGTAGAACAGAGGCCAACCTTGTAGGAAATAACACATTCTTAAAAGCATTATGGTTACTGCTATTTTCTGTTTCTCAAGCACTAAGACCATTAAAAGTTAAATACTATAGGCCACTAGATCGATGGACAGCTATAAATACTGTCGTAATTATCACAGTAAATATTCTTATTTTTAAATTTCTAGGTGCAGGTGCTCTTACTTATCTCGCTCTCTCTACCCTCTTTGCTCTAGGACTCCACCCTCTTGGAGGGAGATGGATTCAAGAACATTACATTACAAAAGAAGGCCAAGAAACTTACTCATATTATGGTATTTTAAATAAACTTACGTTCAATATGGGTTATCACAATGAGCATCACGACTTCATGCATATTCCTTGGAGTAATCTTCCTAAGTTAAAGAGGTGCGCTCCAGAATACTATGACACTTTAAAGTCTTATAATTCTTGGACTAAGGTCTTACTTAACTTCATCTTTAATCCAGAAATGGATTCCTATAAGAGAATTATCCATCCTGATCGACACCCTAAAGCTTTGAATAAGTAAAGGATATTACTCACTTGCAAGCAAACATATTCTTTTTAGGGTATACTATAAGTACGTCTACTTTTTAGTAAAGATTGAAGAGAGGTATCACTTGAATACCAAGTCAGAGCCAACTCATGCACCAGTCCCACTATCAAAAATAATTCCAAATCAGGAATTGTGTGCAGATATATATCTATTTATTAATGATAAATATTTAAAGTATAAAAATGCTGGCGAAGAGCTTGGTAAAGACAAGTATGATGAATTTCTAAATAAAGACTTAAAAGAAGTTTATATTCTCATTTCAGATATACCAAGCTTCATAGAGTGGATGAAAACTTCAAAGGAAGAATCTATTAATGAACTCGTCACCATTGTAGGAGAAGAAAATAGAGAGCTTGTCGAAACTAGAGAAGAGATCAAAGAAGTCGTCTATGAAGTTTTTGCAGATAGAGAAATAGACTCTGCCGTAGTTGAACATCTTCAAAGTATTACGGAGAATTTTATAAATAAGGCAAAACAAATGAGGGAGAGCTCGACCATTCTTGCAAAGCTAGTCAAACATAACCGCTCTCTCGCAGATCACAGTGTGAATGTAGCGAATATTTCAATTTACTTAGCAATGTGCCTAGGTCATGGACATCAAATGGTTCTAGAAAATATCTACCTTGGTGCCCTATTACATGATTACGGGAAAGCAAAAATACCTTCTAACGTTCTGGATAACCCAAATGGTAGTCTTTATCAGCAGGCCATAGAGTTTCATCCCATAAAGGGAGCTAAGGCGGCAAAGGCAATTCCATCTATAAAAGACCCAGTGGCAGTAATCGTTGAGCAACACCATGAACAATTTAATGGCAAAGGTTTTCCAAAAGGCTTAGCTGGTAAAGATATCTATGAACTTGCCCAAATTGTAGCATTGGCCAATCAATACGATAATGCATGTGACGAAAATGCGAATATGAGCGAAAAGCAAAAAATAAAATCTGCAATAAAGAAAATAGAATACGACAGAGGAAAGATGTTCAGTCCCGATATTCTAGATAGATCAGTAGACGCCTTAAAACTAGCGTTTGGAAATTATAAAAGGTAACGACTCTAATTTAAACTAAGACTTTGCTGGCGCTTTCTTCTTACCTGAAAATCTTTTCTTATTTGGAGTACTAGGCTTAACTACTTTCTTCTTTGAGTTATGACCAGAGCCTTGCTTTGGCTTTCCTTTCGATTTCTTTTTTAGATTAGGGTTTTGTAATTTTTTTGCCGGATTATTTACTGGCGCAACTCTAGGAGGAGCTCCAAAAAATGGATGATCTTTTACTTCTTGGATTTTATAACCAACAAGTTTTTCAACAGCTTTAAAATACTTCAATTCACTAGGGTCACAAAACATCATTGCGCTCCCTTCTCGACCGGCTCTAGCCGTTCTACCTATACGGTGAACATAACTTTCAGCATCTAAAGGAACATCATAATTTATAACGTGACTTACACTATCTACATCTATACCTCTAGCTGCAATATCTGTAGCAACTAAAACTTTTATCTCTCTATCTCTAAAGGCCTTAAGAGCTTTCTCTCTTGCTCCTTGTGACCTATTGCTATGAATAGAAGCACACTGAAAACCAGCTCGATCTAAATGCTTAGCAACTCTATCTGCACCGTATTTAGTTTTTGTAAAAACTAATACACTTTCAGATTCATGACTCTTTAATATATCGATAAGAAGTAGTGGTTTATTAGATCTATCTAAGTGGTAGGCTCTTTGTTCGATAACTTCAACAGGAGTTGATGCCGGTGTAACTTCAACAGTTATAGGATCTTTAAGTATAGATCCTGCAAGGTTTGAAATATCCTTTGGCATAGTCGCTGAGAAGAATAAAGATTGTCTCTTTTTTGGTAACTTTGCTATTACTCTCTCAATATCTCTGATGAATCCCATGTCTAGCATTCTATCAGCTTCATCTAACACAAAAATTTCTAGTTGATCTAACTTCACATGACCTTTTGTCATAAGGTCTAATAATCTTCCAGGAGTTGCAATTAAAATATCAACACCTGTAGAAAGCCTTCTAACTTGGCTAAGTGGACCAACGCCTCCAAAGACAACTGTAGACTTTAGTTTTGTTTTCTTTGAGTAAACTTCAACGTTATCATTTATTTGATTAGCAAGCTCTCTAGTCGGAGTTAAAATAAGAGCACGAACTCTTTTACTCATAAGCTTAATATCACTCTCTACTAAATTCTCAATAATAGGAATACTAAACGCAGCTGTTTTACCTGTACCAGTCTGAGCAATTCCTAGAAGGTCTCTCTTCTTTAGAATAGGTGGAATAGCTTCTCTTTGAATATCAGTTGGAGTGTCGTAACCTTTTTCCTTTAAAGTTTCTAAAAGAGCTTGGCTTAAGTTTAGGTCTTTGAATTGAGTCATTATTTACCAGAGGAAAATTTGCAAAAAAAAAGGAGATCAAGTTGATCTCCCTTCTATTTAATCATTAAAAATAAAGTATTACTTGCGAGATACGTTTACTGCACAAGGTCCTTTAAGGCCTTCACCTACTTCAAATTCAACTGAGTCACCCTCATTAAGAGGACCACTTTGAATACCAGTGATATGAACAAAAATGTCCTTTCCACCGTTATCTGGAGTAATGAATCCAAAACCTTTTTCTTGATCAAAAAACTTAACTTTACCTGTTTCCATAAAAAATATCCTTAAACGTATTCGCGTTACTATGAAATATAGCAACTTTTCAATATTCATATTTATAGTATCATCCGGGATATAAAGCAATGATAAAAAAACAATATTTACCGCAAATTGGAAACGCAACGCAAAAAGTCATACATACAACATAAAATCTATTGACTAATTAAAAAATATTACAATTATTCTAGCGACTTAGAGCAGGTGTTGATTATAACTTCTAGACTTAGGCAAAGCTGTGACAAACTCCATGCAGTAGTGAAATTAATACAATTTTGCTCCTCAGCGAGGGGTAAATGAATGAAGCCTAGCCTTGTTTTTGTGTTTTTTACGAGATTAAGGCCTTTAAAAAAGAGTTCATTACAAATATATGTCCCTGCTGAATTGGATATTTCAGAGTCTATTCCTCTCAATTTTAAATCATTTAAAATCTCTTTAATAGGAAGAGTTGAAAACAAAGCATTCTCTTCATCTTCAATTATTCTCTGATCAATAATTTGATTTCCAGAATTATCTTGAATCGGAAAGTCATAAATATTTAAAGCGACTCTCTCAATAGAGATACGCTTTCTCATAGAGGCTTGCCCAAGAAGAATAATATTATCATATGTGTTCTTCTCTATTTTATTCATCAATTTTGAAAAGCATTCAATATGCTCAACAGGTAGGAGGAGTGTATCAACATCCAAATTAAGCTCTAACTCTCTTAGTACGAGCTCTGTGCAATTCGTAGAGATATTACCAAATGGCTCAAATGCAGTGACTAGTGTTTTCATTTCTCTCTCCATTTAATCAATAGAACTATGCTCTCATACGTGCTAAATTAATCAAATGAAATTTAAAAACAGTATAGAAAAAGATGAAATCAACAAACTAGAAATGCTTAAGTTCCAAGGAAATATTCACCTTGTAACTAAAGTAGAAGATGCAATAGAAATTGCTAAAGAACTTTCTAAAGAGAAGATCTTAGGGTTTGATACAGAAACAAGACCTAGTTTTAAAAAGGGTGAGAACTATGATGTTGCCCTCCTACAACTATCGACAGAAAGTGATGCCTATCTTTTCCGTTTAAACTTGATGCCATTTCCAAAAGAATTAGCTGAGCTACTTGCTGACTCTAATATAGTAAAAGCAGGTGTTGCAGTAAGAGATGATATAAAGTCACTTCAGAAACTTTTACCTTTTAAAGAGGAAGGGTTTTGTGAGCTACAAGATTTTGCTAAGAAACTCGAAGTTAAGAACTTTGGTTTGAGAGCTCTTTGCGCAATCTTCTTAAATTACCGTCTTTCAAAAAGAGCTAAAATTACAAATTGGGAACAGCCTACTCTTACTGAAGCCCAAATCCACTACGCCGCTTGCGATGCATGGGTTGGACTTCAAATTTATAAGCAAATGATGAGTGTAGAGGCCTAAAAGTCTTTACCCATCAAAGTTTTTCTTCCATCTGCTTTAGCATTTACAATCGCTCTGTCACACTCTCTTCTAATAATATGAGAGAGTGCTTCACTAACATCCCCAGATGTATTTAAATCAGCACTGGCCTTCACATAGGCCTTTAATTTAGAGACGACGACTAGAATATCTTCAGGAATTCCTTCTGTGTTTTTAGCTACACTTGAAGAAGGCTTAGAACTAACAATTCTAACCTTAGGTGTACTCTCCCACTCTGCCTTTGAAGGTGAATGAAACTCTTCAGCCCACGCACTCTTATGATTAAGAGTTGAGCTATGTAGTCCCCAGCAATCAACTGAACAAAATTGGGCAGGAGCCCTCTTCTTGTCACATGATGCTACAGAACATTTGTAGTACTTCGTTGAAAAATTGATTTCTTTTTTGCATACAACACATTTGCGCCAAAAATTTTGATCCATAATTTTCTCCATTAAATAGAGAAATTATATCATAGGAGCATTTTCGAAGGTAACTAAACCTAATTCACCCTTTCTAAAGTCTGATAGAACAGTTGCAAATGTTCTATCGAAGTCGGCTACACCCTTCTTCTTAATAAATCCTCTGCTAAATGAGATTTGTTCTAAGACCTCACCTGTTGATGAAGCGAGTTCGTCAATTGAGTAGCGTTCAGAAATTCTTTCTGGAAAGTACTTCAATAAATATTCAACAACAAAGCAGCAAACTTCTTCTTGCCCAAGAATTGAATCTCTAATAGCGTGAGTTGCACACAGCCACATTCCCTCTTCTCGAGTATCTATACGACGAGGCATGATTCCTGGAGTGTCTAATAGCTCCATGTCAGCATCAATTCTAATCCACTGTTGTTGCTGAGTAAGACCTGGCTTATCTCCACACTTTGCAGACTTTCGTCCTCGTAAAGAGTTTATAAGAGTAGACTTACCTGTATTAGGAAGACCCACCATCATCATTCTAAACTTTCTAATTTTATCCCCAGAGCCACCTGATGCAATTCTATTTGCGATCACAATTTCTCGGGCCCTATCTGTAATAAGTTTTACAGCATTTCGGTCAAGAGCATTGATAAAGATATAATTCTTCTCATTCTCTTCAAACCATTTTTTCCATTCTTCGAGTTTGGCAGGATCAGATAAATTCACTTTGTTTAAAACAACAAGTCGACACTTGTTTCCAACTAATTTCTTTAAATCTTCATTTCCAGAAAGTAGTGGAATTCTTGCATCTCGAAGTTCGAGAATAATATCCACCATTTTTAACTTATCACCAACCTGTCTCATGGCCTTTGCCATGTGTCCTGGGAACCAGTTAAATGCTTTGGTATGATCTCTGTACTCTGTTAATGTGACATCTTCAGAATAACTTCTCTTAACTTTCTTTGCCATTTTATCCTCTAATATTTACTTTCAAGTAGTTATCGGCCTAGAGTTCAATTATCAACTAATCCCCTCTAAACTTTGAAATAAATACAAGTTAATTAGAGTAAATAGCTTAAATTATAGAGTTATGCTAGAAGTTCTTAATGAATATACTAAAGAACTTAAAGAGATACCCAACCATAAAGAATAACCCCTTACAAGCATGGGACGCTTCCGATGAATTAGTCCTTAGTGAGGTAGAAAGTTTAAAGTACCTAAATTTAAAAAAGGTTCTTATCTTGAACGATAGCTTTGGAGCACTCTCATTTGGACTTCAAGAAAGAGAAGTTACAACCTACTCTGACTCATTTGTTTCCACTAAGGCCATAGCTTCAAATATCCAGAAGAGAATTTCCCTAAGATCTGACTTAAAAAGGCTTTCTGGAGATTATGAATTAGTAATCTTTAAGTTACCTAAGAATCTATCATTCATGGAAGATTCCCTTATTGAATTAACTAATTTTCTAACTACAGATACGCCTATTATTTTCTCAGGAATGATAAAGCACATGTCTTCAGGACACTTTGATCTAATAAATAAGTATATTGGAGAAACGTCTACATCGTTAGCAAAGAAGAAGGCACGTTTAATTTATGCGACCTTTACGAAAGAGTCTGTGACTAATCAATACCCAATATCTTTAAAGATAGATGAATGGAAAGAGCCTCTAGTGAATGAGAGTAATCTATTTTCTAGAGAGAAGCTTGATATTGGAACTCGTTTCTTTCTTGAAAATATTCCGACAGGAGACTTTACTAAAATATTAGATCTTGGCTGTGCTAATGGAATCGTAGGACTCAATGCTAAAAAGAAGAACCCAAGTGCTAAGATAGTATTTGTAGATGATTCATATATGGCAATCAAGAGCTCTAAAGAAAACTATAATAACTCCTTTGAAGATAGTGCCGATTACTTTTGGACAAATTGTTACGAAGAAAAAGATCTTCCGCAAGTTGATCTCGTTCTCTGTAATCCTCCCTTCCACCAAGGAACTACTATTGGAGACTTCATTGCATGGCAGATGTTTAATGATGCTAAGAAGAAGCTTCTTAAGGGTGGGAAAATGATTGTCATTGGAAATGGACATCTCCGCTACGATCTAAAGCTAAAGAAGATCTTTGGAAATTGTACTGTAATCAATCAAAATAAGAAGTTTATGATTCTAGAATCTTTCAAACAGTAGGCCTATTCTAAATATTAATACTCTCTGTGCTATTATAGATGAGATAGAAAGAATGTAACCGACTAGGATATATTTATAATGAGTCTAAAGATACAAGAAATGAATATAGTCTTCTACGATGGAGAATGTGGCCTTTGCAATCTCTTTGTTAAGTACATTCTAAAGTATGAAAAAAATCACGACTTATTTTTTTGTCCCTTAGATTCAGAAATAGCAAAGAAGAATTTAACCAATCAATTATCAGACACTGTAGTTTACCTACAAAGAGGAAAAGAGTTCTATAGATCTGAAGCAGCACTTATGATCTTGAAAGAAATGAAGTGGCCTACTTCTATGTTCTACTACTTTAAAGTTATTCCACTATTTATAAGAGATTATATTTATAAATTGATAGCTAAAAATAGACATAAGCTATTTAGAAGAAATACTGAGTGTTTATTTGTTAATCAAGAGACAAAGAAGAGATTTTTGTAATTTAAAATCTACAGCTTAATATAACTCTCATTCCTGACCATAAAAGAGACGGTCTCCACATTGATTTATAAATAACTTTCTTTACTGCAAATCTATCTTTACGACTTAAGTCACAATAACCAGTGTTCACATAGCAAGGAATATGGGCCTTAAACTGCTCTCGTTTAAACTTTCTACAGCTAACGGCCTGAGACTTATCTAAGTTTTTAATAAGACATTCACGTACGTTACTTAGCCACTCTTTCCCTTTCTCAGAGAATAGATGGTCTTTTTCGGAAAACTTTAAACAATATTTCTTACCAAAGTTTAGTAAATACCCTTTTTTACCACAATGTCTCTGTTCTTCTACGCAAGAGTAATACTCACAATCATCTGTCTTGGCTTCACAAGAGCCTGCAAAAGATCCAAACGAGTAAATTGATAAAGAAAGGAATAGAAGATATTTAGTCATATCAATGTCGTAGCACAGAATATGATTAAATACCTAAAGCCTTGAACTATTTACTCTATGAACTACAGCTTAGCATTGAACATCCGGCCTTCTTTTCAGCCCATTCAGGTCTCTTTTTAAAGAACTTATCCCCATTCTTTGAATATGGATTCTTTAGAGCTTCATAAAGCTCATCAAAGAGAGTTGAATCACCACTCTCTAGCTTTTCACTTGCTTCGTGAAGTAAGTAATTTCTTAAGATAAATCTTGGGTTAGATTTTCTCATAATCTGACATGATTCTTCATGCCCAAAGGAGTTTTTAGAAAGTAAATTCTTATAGATTTTAATTAGATTGTAGAACTCTCTCTCTTGAGATTCTGAGAGCTTAGAGTAAAAACAGTCTTCAAAATGCTTGATAGTAGCATCCTTAGTTTGTTCACTTCTCTCTATGTCGATAAGATATTGATAAAAGAGAGTCATATCAACTTCTAATTCGTAGAGACAATTTTCCATTTCTATTAGAAATTCCCTTTCTTCTGAATCAAAATGACTAAGACCAAACTTATTAGACATCATTTTGAAATAATCACTTTGGTAGTAACTTTTAAAATTTTCTACCTCATTTTCTAAAAGCTGATGATCATTCATTAAAGGCATAAGGCTTTCAGCAAATCTTTGAAGATTCCAAAATGCAATAGAGGGCTGACTAGCAAATGCATATCTTCTCCCTGGTAAGTCGGTAGTATTTGGAGTAAATGTGGGATCAAAGTTATCTAAGAAAGAAAATGGTCCATAATCAATGGTCAATCCAAGGACGGACATATTATCAGTGTTCATTACTCCATGAACAAATCCTACTCTCATCCACTCTGTAATCATCTTAGAGGTTCTCTTTGAAACTTCCCTAAAGAAATCAACAACCTTTTCATCTCCTGAGCTTGTGATAAATGAAAAGAAAGTATTAGTCGTCCAATCAAATAAGCTCTTTAAGTTTTCTGCTTCCCCTCTAGCAAATAGAATTTGAAAGTTTCCAAACCGAAGAAAGCTTGGAGCGACTCTTGCGACAATGGCACCATTTTCATAATCTGCATTTCCGTCATAGAACATATCTCTTAATACTTTATCTCCAGTATCCACAAGAGATAACGCGCGAGTTGTTGGGACACCAAGATAGAACATTGCCTCACTCATAAGATATTCACGAACAGAAGATCTAAGAACTGCTCTTCCGTCCCCACGCCTAGAGTATGCAGTTCTTCCGGAGCCTTTTAATTGAATTTCAAATATTTGATTTTTTCTTTCAAGTTCACCTAATGTGATTGCACGCCCATCACCTAATTGATTGGCCCAATGTCCAAATTGATATCCTCCATAACATGCAGCATATGGAATCATCGTTTTCGTAACTCTATTACCAGCTAAAATCTCAATACTTTCTGAGTCTAGAGTTGAGTTCAGTCCTAGGACTTCCCCTAAATCAATAGAGTATGAAATTAATTTGGGATTAGAAACAGCACTAGGCATCGCTCTAGTATAGAGAGATCCAGGAGTTTGTTGCGGGTTACGACTTACTTCATCAACTCCATTAAACATATTAACAAAGTTATTTTTAAACTCTTTTGAATGTAGTTGATCTGGCATATTCCCTCTCTATATTGATATCTCTATACACTAGTATGGCATAAGCTTAATTGTCGAAATATTATTTATCCAAAAGCTTATTAAATTTGAAGTCAGCTTAACACCTTCATAATTCTTTAGTATAAAGGTTATAAGTAAATTAAAAAACTGGAGTAAATATGCAATTCAAGGTGAACTCATGCCTAAATGGAAAAAGTACGGCAAAAGGATTAAACACATCTAAGACCGATATCTATATCTTTAATAGCGATAGTGAAAAGAAAGTTCACTCACTAATTACTGAACAATTACCTGCCTGGCAAAAGTCTGCATTAAAAAATACAAGTAGATCAATGCTCTCAGGAAAGTCAGGTCCAATTTACTTAGAAAAAATCAACACTGTTAAATCAAACTCTCATGATGGTCTTCTAGAAATGAGTCCTTATGCAAAATCTAGAGAGCAAATTGGAACACTAATAAATTCGCTACTTGCAGATAAATCAAAAGAAATAGGACTACACTTCTATGGTGTTAGTGATGAAGAAGTAATTGGTTCAATTGTAGGTCTAGAACTGGCCCTCTATCGTTATAATACGAAAGAGCTTACAGGATCTTTCAAATTTACAAGAGACGCTAAGAAATTACCTGCAGGAATTATAGCTAAGGCCAAGTCAATAGCACTTGCAGTAAATCAAGCAAGACATTTAGTAAACCTTCCTCCAAATGAGCTTAACCCAGTAAGTTACGCTAATAGTGTGAAGGATCTATTTAAAACAAGTAAGACAATTAAAGTGAAAGTTCTCGATGAAAAGAAACTACAAAAAGAAAACTGTAATCTTCTTCTCTCTGTAGGTATGTCATCAAATAACAAACCAAGAATTGTACACTTACAATATAGACCTAAAGGAGCTCCTAAGAAATCAGTAGCACTTGTAGGAAAAGGAATCACATTTGATTCTGGTGGACTTGATATGAAAGGTGCTGCTGGAATGAGATATATGAAAAAAGATATGGGAGGATCGGCTTGTCTTGTTGGATTCTCAAGATGGTTAGAAACTTCTGGAATAAAAAAGAATGTTGATATCTATCTCTCACTAGCAGAGAACGCTATAAGTGAACATGCCTCAAGACCAAGTGATATCTTTACAGCAAGAAATGGCTTAACTGTTGAGATACATAACACAGATGCTGAAGGGAGACTTGCTCTTGCTGACGCAATTGACCTAGCACTAGACCTAAAGCCTGAGACTATTATTGATGTTGCGACACTAACTGGAGCAGGAAAGGTAGCTCTAGGACAAGATATTGCGAGTTTATTCTCAAATAATGATGAGCTTGCAGGAAAGCTTCAAACTTCTTCTTCACAAATGGGAGATTTAATTTGGAGAATGCCTCTATATAACCCATACTTTGCAGGATTAAACTCAGACTATGCAGATATGGTGAACTCAGCAAGTGGACATGGTGGAGCAATTACAGCTGCATTATTTCTTGAGAAATTTGTAGGTAAAACAAAGTGGGCACATCTTGATATCTTTGCTTGGACTAATGGCTCAAAGCCAAGTCTTGTTCAAAAAGGTGGTAGTGGTCAGGGAGTTGAAACGTTAATTGGATACTTCTCATAAAAAAGAAATAATATAAGGCCTTCTCAATGAAGGCCTTTTTTTTTAGAAGTTTCTCTTAAAGTAACTTCTAGGTAATTCTAATAATTCTAAGTTAGAGATTTTATCTCCTACCTTATCTAAAGTAACAGCAATGAGCGTTCCCTTATTATGTCCAATAACAAATACTTCATACTCTTTTCCATCAACAACAACTAAGTGCTCACCAAATTTTCTCCACTCATCATCACTTGAGTTTTGATCAGTAAAGAGTTCAGTTCCTAACGGTGTTCTAAATCGGTATGAACAAACAAGGTTAGCTGAGAGAATCATTGCCTCATGTTCAGAAAGGCCTTTAATACGCGACTTACTTCTAAAATAATCAATAGTGTAACTAAGAAGGAAACTATCCTTCTCAGTTAACTTGTATAAATAATCTTCGTGCCCTTCTAGCCTATCAATACGATTTAACTTAACAGGAGAAACAAAAACAAATCCACTTGGGTGAATAATCTTTGCTGTCTCTTCAGCTTTTGATGATATCTGCCAGGCCCAATCAGTGCTTGGAAATTTAGGAGATCCGGCCATACTATTTCTTCGCCTCAAGTTCTGCTAACTCTTCTTCAATTAGCTCTTTATCTATTTTAGGAACTAGTGCAACAACTTCTTCAGTAAGATGATGACCATTTTTAAATACATCATCAATCACAGAAATATCGCCACTGTAAATTTTCATTTGTTGTTCTTCACTTAAAATGTCTTTGTAGTGATTTAAAATACTCGCAGATAATTCAGGAAGAAATGGCTTCATGATAACACCTAAACACATCGCATAGATTGAAGAGTAAGCAAGTGTTTGCCCTGCAAGATCCTTATCAACCTTAATCTGTGCCCATGGAGCATTATCAGAAAAGAAGTTATTAGCACTCTGACCAATAAACATAACCTTCTCTATACCTTTCTTAACTGAGTACCCATCAATAAGCTCATTAAGCTCTTTAATATCAGCAGAAAGCTTTACTGCAGCTTCTGAACCTGTGAATCCTTTATAGTATTCAGCAGGCATTCCTTCACTCCAATTCTTCTGTGTGAATTTAAGACATCTATTTAAAAAGTTTCCAATATTATTTGCTAGCTCATTATTTACTTTTGCTTGTAACTGTTCCCAGCTAAAACTTGAGTCAGTTTGCTCAGGAAGAATTGAAAGTAAGTAATACCTAAGAGCATTTTGACCAAACTTAGATACTGCTTTTGCTGCATCTACATAGTGACCAGTAGATTTAGAAAATTGCTTTCCTTCTAAGTTTAAAAATTGATTTGCAGGAACTTGGTCAGCAGGCTTACAGATCCCTGATGCCATACTCATTGTAGGGAAAATAACTGTATGGAAAATTATATTATCTTTTCCAATAAAGTGAGTTAATTCAACGTCGTCATTATTCCACCAGTCTTTAAGATAATCTTCTTTTGAACCAGTATCTTCTAAGAATTTCTTTGTATTTGATACATATCCAATAGGAGCATCAAACCAAACATAGAGTTTTTTACCTTCTGTATTAGGAAGAGGAACATCTATTCCCCAATCAATATCTCTAGTGATTGCTCTATCGTGAAGATTTTCTTTTGTTAAGCTATCTACATATGGATAAACTGTTTTTCTCCAAGTATCACTCTTTGTCCCTAACCACTTTCTATATTCTGTATGATACTTAGATAGACAAATATAATACTGAGTCACTGTAACTTCAGAAATATTATTACTTCCACAAATTTTACATTCTGTTTTAGTAAGTTTTACTGGATCAATGAACTCTCCACAATTAGGACACTCATCACCTCTTGCATGTTCATAATCACACTTATAACAAGTCCCTTCTACAAATCTATCAGGTAGATGATTATGACAATCGTTACAGTATAATTGTTGAGAATCTTTTGGTTCTATATATCCTTTCTCATGAAGGTTTTTAAACCATTTGATTACTTCCTCTTTGTGATACTCAGCAGAAGTCTGCCCAAAGAAATCAAAGTCTACACCAAAGTCCTTAAATAGGTCTCCATGCTCTTTGTGCCACTTATTTACATATTCTTGATAGTCCTCACCGACTTTCTTTGCATTAAGCATAATGGCAACACCATGCTCATCAGATCCACTTATAAATAAGGTTTTATGACCTTGTAGTTTTCTATGTCTATTATAGACGTCAGATGCGAGATAGGCTCCGGCCATATGTCCAAAATGTATAGGTCCATTGGCATAAGGTAGTGCCGCGGTGATAAGAAATTTCTTCTTTTCCATGTAAGTAGCTCCAAATATAAATAATCAGAAGAAAATTTAGCAAAATTGAGGGAATATTGCTATAACTTCTGCCATTAACACAGTGAGAAAATCATGGCAGTAAAGATACCAAATAAGGCATTTCTATCATTCACATACAAGCAGTGCGTAAATACACTGTGGAGGGCCTTCAGACAGGTTGAAGATCACTGGGATAGAGAGTCTATAAGAGTTGATGCATTAAATATCCTAAAAGGTAATCTAAATACTTTAACTTCACACGAAGATAATCAGCTGTCGGCACTGGCTTCGGAGCTACTAGATATCTACCCTGAAACTCAGGAATCTCTCCAAAACCTTCTTATGAAGCTAGAGAGAATAGAGCAAAAAGATTTAAAAGATAATGATTTCATAATCTCTACAATTGATGACTTTGCCAAAGTTAATGAAAATCCAAGCCCAATTCACCTTGTCTTAGATAATTTAAGAAGCTCTTTTAATGTTGGGAGCTTATTTAGAACTGCGGAGGCCATTGGGATAAAAGAAATTCATCTCTGCGGTTATACACCTACTCCCGAAAACTCAAAGACGGCCAAATCTGCTCTTGGAACAGACAAGTGGATAAATTGGAAATATTGGGAGTCCTCACTTGATTGCATAGACTCTCTTAAGGAGCAAGGTGTAGAAATTCTCGCATTTGAGACTGAACAAAATGCAAACTCACTTTCAAAAATAGATAAAATAGGCCAATGTGCCGTTGTTCTTGGTAACGAAAAGTATGGATTAAACAAGAGTGTTTTAAGAAGAGCTGATCAAATTTTAAAGATTGATTTAGGCGGAAAGAAAAACTCACTTAATGTTGGAACTTGCGGTGCCATTGCAATGTATCACTTATCAGAAGTTATAGCGGAGTAGTCGTGAAATATACTTTATCAATAATTTTAATATTACTTACAATTCAAACTCAAGCGTTTAATGATTTCCAAGTTGGAGATGTTATTCTCCTAGATCTTGACTGTTGGAGTTGCCAAGTTATTGAAGACGAAAGTAAGGGAAGATTCTCTCACTCTGGAGTCGTAATTTCAGATGGTAATGAACTATTTGCAGCTCAATCCCTTGGCTTTGTTCACCATATGCCTGTTGCTAAATTTTTAAAATACACAGATAAGTACGTAGTGATTCGTCCTACAGTTGATACGACTAGTTTTAAAAAGTATCACTGGGAAGTTTATAAGAGTGAATACTATATGACTCCATTTGATAGTGACTACAGATGGGATGATCAAACTCTTTATTGTTCAGAATTTTTATTTAAATTTATGGATCGATTTATGAAGTTCAAGGACTTAACTTCTGCACCAATGGACTTTACTAGGAACTGGGACTACTGGGCCAGTCACTTTAGAAATGGCCCTCCACAAGATATAGAGGGCATATCACCTAATGATTTCTACAGAACTAGTGACTTCAAAGTCATCTTTGATTCGCAGAAGTAATTACTTAAGAGAAGCCTGAACCATTTGAGAAAGTTCTTTACCATCAAAACGACCTTTAGTCTTTGACGATACTGCTCCCATGAGGCTTCCCATATTTGGATTGTCCTGAGCTGCTTTAGCTTCATCTATCATTGCTTGAACTTCTTCTTTTGTAAGTTGCTTAGGAAGAAACTCACTTAATACCTTTACTTCAGCTTCGATTTCATTTCTTTGATCACTGCCTTCAGGGTACATACTCATAGAGTCTTTCATTTTCTTTGCATATGAAATTACAATATCCATTTCAGCGACAGGTTTCTTCGCTGTTTCATTTTCAATAAATAACTTTTTTAAATATCTTAATGCGTTTAGACGAGTTTTATCTTTTGCCTTCATTGCAGCAATAATTTGAGAACTAACGACATCTTTGATTGAATCACTCATTACATATATCCTTTGTACTATTAAATATTTCTTATATTAACATACTCTCTATTCTTTATAAGAACATGATTTTGTTAATTCTTTTTATAAGAGATTCATTCATCTTCTTTGCGCTTAGCTTATATTCTTCGCGGTCTACTCTCTCTAATATCTCTTCTTCAATTGCCTTAAAAATTAAGCTTAAGAACTTCTGTTTTTCCTCTTTTGACTTAGGCCATAAGTTTGTTCCAACAAAGTGTCTCGCTAAAACTAAAGAAGCATGTTCTTCCGAGTATATTCGATCAGTAATATCTACTGAGCGCTCAGAAAAGCTTCTTGCTAAGACTAAGTTATAAGACTGATCAGACATGTCATCAAAGTAGAGAGCATTGAGCATTGTTTCTTTATTATTTGAATAATAGACCGCAATAATGTCGGCATAGAGTTCACTGTAGTCAGTTAATAACTTACGTAGCTTATTATAACTTTTCTTTCTTTCTGAAAGCTCGGCTAATCTTTGCTCACTCTGTTCAGTAGGTTTCGAGTTAAGTTTTATTTCAAATTCTAGATTTGAAAACTCTTTATCTATAGAATAAACCTCTGAGTAGAAACTATTTCGACTTAAAAGTTTAGTGAATATAGCATGTCCATACTCATGAGCGAGAATGTATTCAGTCTGTGTGGGATCTCCATAATTAACACTTCCGTACTTACCTGGGAAAGTCATCTGGAGGGGAATATAAATAGTTTCTCCGTAATCAAAGGAAGCATTTGAAGACTTAGGACTAATGAATAACCTAACCCCTGGTGCATCTTGAAAAAATTCAGAGATATCTTCTACCGTCGATTGAAAGTAATAAATTTTCTGACAACTAATTGCATTCTCTTTGGTGACATAGGCCTTAGAAAGAGCAAAAGACTCAGAGTCACAGTCCGCAGGAGTGAGAGCTAAGGAGCTCGTAATAAAACTAAGGAAAATTAATAGATATTTCATAGGCCCATTATAGACAAGGAGCCTTTTAAAGCGGTGTTTCTTGTAAAGATTATAAGCCTACTTAGAAATTTAGACACTTTATCAAATTAGATAAAGTGCCTATATTTTCTTATACTTACAGCTTCTTTAGAACCGAGTAAATTGGATGTAAGATGTCTCTTCCAAGATTTTGAGATCTTCTTGGAGACCAACCATAGATTGAGCACGGAAGATCTGCATTATCTTTAAATGGCATTTCAAGTGTATAGGCCAAACAATTAAATCTATCACCAACAGCATTTGTAGCAACAGTCATATTTGCCTCACCCTTGGCCTCAATGTCATATCCAAACTTTGTTTGAAAATCTGGACATACACTTAAGTAAGAGTCTTTAAAAGTATTTTCAAGCTCTTCAATTTCTTTAGTATAAGAAAGGTTCCCCTCGCTTCCTGCAACAAAGTTATATGGAAGATTCTCATCTCCATGGATGTCTAAGAACATATCCACACCAACTTCATCCATCTTTCCTCTTACAAAGAAAACTTCAGGAGACTTTTCAATGCTTGGCGCTTGCCACTCTCTATTAAGATTTATTCCAGCGGCATTTGTTCTAAGGTGTCCCCTAACAGATCCATCTGGATTCATGTTTGGAACAACATAGAATGTAGCTTTCTCTAAAAGAGATGTAGAAAGACTGTCTGTGCTATCAAATAATCTTTCAAGGAAACCTTCTACAAACCACTCGGCCATAGATTCACCAGGATGTTGTCTTGCAGTCATCCAAACTTTCTTTGGTCCATTACCTATTTTTAATAAACTTATATCTCTTCCGTCTAAAGTTTCTCCAAGAGACTCAAGCTCACACCTAGAGTCCAATTGAGCGAGCGAGAGAAGATCTAAATGTCTTTCATGAGAGTAAGGTGCAAAGTATGCAAAGTAGACTGTATTAAAATCATTTTCAAAATCTATAGTTAGAGTCTCACCATCAAAACTAGTTTCATCTACTCTAAACCACTCTTCTCTATCGTAACTCGCACAGGCCTTATACCCTTCCCATCCTGGAGTATAGGCACTCTTTCCAGCATTGATAATCTGAAGTTTAAGCCTTGTATCTTTGGGAGCTTGTACTCGAAAATGAAACCACTGAAAGAATTCAGAGTCATTATCATTTTTAATTTCAAGTTTAATATCATTGGAGTTTGAGCAATCAACTACTCTTATATTACCACTGTCAAAGTTATCTGAAATCTTAATCATACCTATCTCCTTAATGAAGATAGTTTATGATTAATTTCTTATATTGTCAGATTAATTATAAGTCACCTGCTGCTTTCCAGTAAGCTTCCTCTATCTCTGTTACACAGTCTAGAACTTGAAAGTATACCTCATCTGAATAACTCGTATGTCCTGTCTGATCGAATACGATCTCTTTTGAGTCCATATCTACAAGAGTACAAGTTTGCTGATAAGTAATTGAAGAGTAGTCTACATCAGACTCAACATCTACGTTCAGTACTTTTGATACAACATCGAGCTTAGTTACAAACTCTTCTCTAGTTGAACCATACTCATCATCAAAGTAAAACTCATCTCTAAGAGTTAAATCAACAGAACAGGTCTTTTCCTCAAAAGAGCAATTAAAGTTATCAACGTACCAGTTAAAGTCGCCTTCACACCATGAGTCACCACAAATATTATCTAGATCTTCCGATATTGTGCTGGACTCTGTTGGAGTTAGGTCAGCTCCAAGCACTTGAAAATTGGTTAAAATAAGTAATGATAAGAATAATGACTTCATAGAAAACTCCCTAAGATTGGTTTAGGAACTTCTATCAACAGCACTCTGGAATTTGAACTAGAAAAATAAGATACTGTATATATTCTAGGGGCCCCAAGCTTGGGGCCCAAGAATATAAACTAAATTGAAGAAAGAATTGAGTTTAATGTCTCACTTGGTCTCATTGCCATTGCAACTTTAGTTGCATCTGCATGGTAGTAACCACCCATATCAACTTTTACACCTTGAGCATCGTTAAGTTCTTTAACAATTGATTTTTCGTTCTCAATGAACTTTGCAGAAATTGGAGCAAAGTGATTTTTAAGTTCTTCATTCTCATTTTGATTTGCAAGAGCTTCGGCCCAGTACATTGCAAGGTAAAAATGACTTCCTCTATTATCTAACTCTCCCACTTTTCTTGAAGGAGACTTATCATTTCTAAGGAACTTACTATTTGCAACATCAAGAGCAGTAGCTAAAACTTTTGCTTTCTCATTGCTGTTTTTCTCTGCAAGATCTTCAATAGAAACACCTAGAGCTAAAAACTCACCAAGAGAGTCCCAACGTAAGTGGTTCTCATCAACAAATTGTTGAACGTGCTTTGGAGCAGATCCACCAGCACCTGTTTCAAATAATCCACCACCAGCAAGAAGAGGAACAATTGAAAGCATTTTCGCACTTGTTCCTAATTCAAGGATTGGGAAAAGGTCTGTTAAGTAATCTCTTAAAACGTTTCCAGTAACAGAGATTGTATCTTCACCTTTTTTAACTCTATCTAAAGTAAACTTAATAGCTTCTTCAGGAGAAAGGATCTTAATTTCAAGTCCATTAGTATCGTGATCTTTTAAGTAAGTATTAACTTTCTTTATTAAGCTAGCATCATGTGCTCTTTTTTCATCAAGCCAGAATACAGCTGGTTGCCCAGTTGCTTTAGCTCTATTAACACCAAGCTTAACCCAGTCTTTAATAGCAACATCTTTAGTCTGACACATTCTAAAAATGTCTCCAGCTTCAACCATTTGCTCCATAAGAACATTTCCAGAAGCGTCTACAACTTGAACTTTACCGTCTGCAGCCATTTCAAAAGTTTTATCGTGTGATCCATACTCTTCAGCTTTCTTAGCCATTAGACCAACGTTTGAAACGTTCCCCATAGTTTTTGGATCAAATGCTCCATTCTCTCTACAGAAGTCTACAGTCTCAGCATAAATTCCTGCATAACAACGATCAGGGATAACAAATTTAGTATCTGCGGCCTTACCATCTGGTCCCCACATTTGTCCTGAAGTTCTGATAGCAGCTGGCATAGATGCATCGATAATCACATCACTTGAAACGTGAAGGTTTGTAATTCCTTTATCAGAATCAACCATCGCCATTCTAGGACCGTTATCTAAAGCTGTCTTAAGAGCTACTTCAATTTCTGCTTTCTTATCAGCAGGAAGGTTCTCAAGCTTATTGTATAAATCTCCTAAACCTAAGTTTGGATTTACACCTATTGTTTTAAATTCTGTTGCATACTTTGTGAAAACATCATCAAAGAAAACACTTACAACGTGACCAAAAATAATTGGATCAGATACTTTCATCATTGTTGCTTTTAAGTGTACTGAAAAAAGAACTCCCTTTTCTTTAGCATCTTTTACTTGCTCAGCAAGAAAAGCTCTTAGCGCATTCTTATTCATAACAGAGCAATCAATAACTTCACCTGCAAGTAATGCAGTTTTTTCTTTAAGAACAGTTACTTCATCATTTGTAGAAACAAATTGAATTTTAACATCTGTTGCAGATTCAAGAGTATGAGATTTTTCAGAACCATAGAAATCTTTATCAGACATATTTGAAACGTGAGACTTAGAGTCTTTTGACCAAGCTCCCATTCTATGAGGATTATTCTGTGCATATTCCTTAACAGGTCCAGCAACTCTTCTGTCAGAGTTCCCTTCTCTTAGAACAGGGTTCACAGCTGAACCTAGAACCTTAGCATACTTAAGTTTAATATCTTTATCAGCTTGAGTTTCAGCACTCTCTGGGTAACTTGGAATATCGAATCCCTGAGATTGTAACTCAGCAATACAAGCTTTTAGCTGAGGGATAGATGCTGAAATATTTGGAAGCTTTACAATATTTGCTTCTGGAGCCTTAGCCAGTTCACCAAGCTCAGTCAGGTCATCAGATATCTTCTGATCATCTTTTAATTTCTCTGGAAAGTTTGCAAGAACTCTACCGGCTAGAGAAATATCTCTAGTCTCAACTTCAATACCAGCTGTCGCTGTAAATGCTTTTACAATTGGAAGAAGTGATTCAGTAGCTAGAGCTGGAGCTTCATCAGTTTTTGTATAAATAATCTTTGATGTTTTGTTTGACATTAGATCTCCTAAAAAATGGGCTTATTTTACGAGAGCTAGAATAGCTTAAAGCCGCCTCTTGGTAAAGTTGAACCCTTTTAAAAGAGTAGAACAACACTAAGCGGCGACCAGACTTTATTGGTTATGACATGAGTCATATAGTTTAGTTAGAGAACTACTTAAGTTTTCCACCGCAGTGAGGCATACCTGGAGCGTATGGATTATATACTTTTGCCATCTTCTCAGTATTTTGTACCCACTTCTTCTTAACCATTGGGCATCTGTATCCACTGTACTTCTTACCAAGGTCATATTTATTTATTACATAGATAAGCGCCATAGAAGCTTGATGATAGCTCACGTTATTAGCTTCTCTATCTGCGTCACTCTTAATAGACTTAAGCATTTTTGATGAGTTTTCTAAGAGCTTTTTAATTTCTTTATTTGATATTTTAGATATTGCATCACTAGTCTTGATTGCGTTGGCCTCTACTTTTTTTGCGTTATATCTAAAGAAAGATGAGTGAAGTGCCTCGTTAGCCTCTAGAACCTTAAGAACCTCAGCTTTTGTTTTTTCATCAACTGCATCTTTAGAAAAAGCTGAGTTAGCTACTAATAATGAAAATAATAGAATAAGTGCGCGCATATTAAACTCCTTAAGCGAAAATGCCCATCTCAATAAAACGGACCTAATTTACTTGTATATCTACGATTATGACTTAGAATTTGTGACATATCTCTAATTTCTTGAATAATATACCCTATTTTTTAATAAGTTGAACAATGTGTCACAAATAACTATTCAGAATCGTAATAAGGTTTAAGAGGAATGACCCTAACAGGAAATGCTCAGAAGATGAATGATGAGCAATTAATGATTAAGTATCAAGATGGGGACCATAAGGCCTTTGAAGTACTGTATTTAAGACATGAGTCTAAAGTTTACGCCTACTTAAGAAAGAGGCTTCCAGACCAAGATAGTGTGGAAGAAGTGTTTCAAAACACATTCTTAAAGGTCCATAAATCGAGATTCCACTTCAAGCCTAAGTTTCTCTTTATTCAATGGCTCTACACTGTTGCAAGATCAGAGCTGTTAGACTTCTGTAAAAAGAAGAAGATTATTCATATTGAGTATGTTGATCAAGGAAAAGCAAAAGAAGAAATTGATGATAGCTTAGACCTAGATAATTACAAGAACCTTTCAGATAAAGAGAAGGAACTTCTAAGCTTAAAATTTATTTCAGATAATGATTACGAAGAAATCTCAGCAGCTTTAAATATTTCACAAAGCAATGCTCGTAAGATTTTTTCAAGAGCTATAAAAAAAATTAAGGCAACTCTCTCAGGAGATAACAATGACTAAAGAGAATAAATTCAAAGATGACTTTAAGGATTTTATAAACTCTAAAGAAGTCGCTCCTAGAAATATAAGTCACTCTATAATTGATAGAGTTAAAGCTGACTTAAACCCTAATAAGCAACTTGTCTTTGTAAAATTACTATCTCTCCAGTTACTCACTGGGCTTATAACAATGTTATTCTGCCCTCAGTTTAAAATGAGTTTAACTAATAACCACGATCTCTTTCATTACTTTCATCATAATTTTGGAGAGCACATATGTATGATGATTTGTGGAGCAATTTTTCTTGGCTCTGGTGCAATTGTAGCTTCGTATACATTAGACCTAGAAGAGTTAAGAGTTATCAAGAAATCTAAAGGTCTCTATACTTTGGCAATATCTGGTCTCTCACTGGGAGTCTTTTTAATATTTGGAGCTAAACTTTACTTAGACCTCACTCTACTATGGGTGCTTGGAGCTTCTCTTGCTGCAACAGTGATGCTAGCATTTAACTACTTTTTAAGAAGAAAGTTTTTACTACTAGCTTAGCTACCAAAGAGGTCCACATGATTAAGTTCTTAACCCTTTCTGCATTTCTCATTGCAGGAAATATCAACGCCAAAATTCTATCTAAAGATGTTAGATATAAAGTTGGAGATACTTTTTATAAGAGTACAATTGTCTACTCTGACAAAATTCAAAAAAGCGCTCCCCTAGTCCTTATGGTTCCAAATTGGAAAGGAATGACTGCAGAGTCTCTAAAAAAAGCAAAGCTAGTTGCAGCCGATAAGTATATTGTAATGATGGCCGATGTTTATGGAGAATCTGTTCGTCCTAAAGATAATAAAGAAGCAAAGGCCGCTTCATCAAAAATGAAATCAAATATTTCTAAACTCAGAACAGTCATGAATAGAGCTGTAGATGTTTTAAAAGAAGAAGGTAAGAAACTAAATGGGGATGAAAACAAAGTCGCAGCAATTGGATTTTGCTTTGGTGGAAGTGCCGTTCTTGAGTCAGCGAGATCAGGTAAAGATCTAAAGGCCGTAGTTACATTCCATGGAAACTTATTAACTCCAAATTTAGAAGATGCTAAAAATATTAAAGGAAAGGTTCTAGTTCTTCATGGAGCTATTGATCCCGTTGTTCCAAAAAATGAGCTCGAGTCTTTTGAAAAAGAAATGAACAATGCAAATGTAGATTGGCAGCTAGTAAGCTTTAGTGGCGCAGTTCATTCATTCACAAACCCTACAGCAAATAGTGAAGGAAGATCTAAGTACCACCCTCTCGTGGCCAAGAGATCATTTATTATGATGAATAACTTCTTTGATGAAGTTTTCAACAAATAATCCTCCTCTATTAAAAAGATGAATCCTTCAAATTTCTTGGAGGATTCTCATCACTCTTTCCCTATAAAACTCCAAATTTCAATAACCTACACTTCATTCAATTGTTTTTTTTTTAAGCAGTTTGGTGTAGTCTCATCAATCAATTATCAACGAATATATGTGGGTATTTAAAATGGATATTAAGCAAATTTTTAAAAATAATGAAAAATGGATTAAAGAGAAGCTTGCAGTAGATGAGAATTACTTTAAGGATCTCTCTAAAGGGCAGAGTCCAGAAATCTTATATATCGGTTGTTCAGATAGTAGAGTGACAGCAGAAGAGCTAATGGGAATAAAACCAGGTGAAGCTTTTGTTCATAGAAATATTGCAAATATGGTTAGTAGCGTCGACTTAAATGTTCAGACAGTTCTAAACTATGCAGTTAATCAGCTAGAAGTTAATCATGTCGTAGTCTGCGGACACTATGGATGTGGTGGAATAAAAGCAGCAATGGAAAGTAAAGACCTTGGTATCTTAAACCCTTGGCTTAGGAATATAAGAGATGTTTACCGTATTCATAAAGCCGAGTTAAATGAAATTGAATGTGAAGAAGAAAGGTATAAAAAGCTTGTTGAGTTAAATGTTCAAGAGCAATGCATAAATCTTATTAAGACAGCTTGTGTTCAACAAGCTTCTAAATCTAGAGATATTAAAGTGCATGGTTGGGTATTTGATATGGGAACAGGGAAACTAATCGATCTCCAGATAAATTTTGAAGAAATTCTTAAAGGGATCATGGAAATCTATCACTTAGACTAGATAAATGCCTGATATTATAGATATCAGGCTACGTATTCACACTAGCACTGCATTTATTATTGCAATTGAGTTGCAAAAGGCTTATCTCTTATATAGTCGAAAAAACAAAATGGAGATATATATGCTAAAAACCCTAAGTTTATTATTATTATCTATGGCCTCAGTTCATGCTGTTGATAACGGTGGTTTAAAAATATCTGCTGCTGCAGATATGCTTTATGACCAAGGTATCAACAAGTCTAGTACAGCTAAAGAAAAGCTAGAAATGAGAGAAGCTGAATTAACTTTCTACTCTCCTATTGATCACAACTTTAATGGTTTCATCAGTCTTGCTGCTCACAATGTCGAAGGTGAACATAATTTTGAACTTCATGAAATGTATGTTGAGAACAGTTCATTTATTCCAAGATCAACTTTCAAAGTTGGAAAGTTCTTTCTAGGAGTTGGAAGAATTAATAGAGTACACAGACACGATTGGTACTTCACTGATACTCCACTAGTTAATGAAGCTCTTTTTGGTGAAGAAGCGGCTTTTGACTCTGGTGTAGAGTATAACTACTTACTTCCTACAGATGCTATTTTCAATCTAACTTTAGGGGTTACTGTTGGTGATGACTTCAATCATGAACATGACCACGAAGAGGAAGAAGAGGGTCATGATGAAGAGTCAGAAAAGGCTAAGTACCCTACTCACTATTTAAGACTTTCTCACTTTAAAGAATTCTCAACTTCTAAAGGAATGGAAACAGCTTTTAATATCTTAAGAAAGAAAGATGCACACGGAGAAGAACAAACTCTTCTAGGACTTGATTTCTTACTTAAAGATAGAGTTGGAAAGAGAAATGAGTTCATTCTTCAGTCTGAAGTTTGGTATAGAGAATCAGAAGAAGAAGGAACTAGAACAGAAATGTTAGGGGCCTATATCTTCAATGACTATGCAGTACTTCAGTCTTCTGCTCTAGGTTATAGACTAGACGCTCTTAAGCACCTAAGTAGTGATAATGATCAAATAGACTATGGAGTTACAGGACAGTACACATACAACTCTAGTGAGTTCTCAAAAATTAGAGCAAGTCTTTCACACGGATTCACTAAAACTAAGCATGCAACTACTAACAAAGATACTAAGGCCCTTCTACAAGTTGTCTTTATCTTAGGGAGTCACCCAGCTCATGTATTCTAAAATAAAAGTACTACTTACATTTTTGATAACACTTAGCTCACTTGCAAAGATTAATGTTGTAACAACCACTACTGATATAGCTTGGCTCGCGGGCCAAGTTGGTGGAGAGCACGTGGAAGTAAAGTCCCTCTTAAATGGGACAGAAAACCCTCACTTTGTAGAAGCCCTTCCAAGCTTTATCCACAAAGTGGCCTCTGCTGATGTTTTCTGTGTTGTTGGGCTTGAGCTTGAAGCTGCCTGGGCAAACAAAGTTCTTAAAAGAGCAGGAAATAAGAAAGTACAAAGTGGAAATGATGGGTATTGTGATGCTAGTCACAGCGTAGAAGTTCTAGACAAGCAGGAAGTTGCTCTTGATAGATCTCACGGGGACGTGCACTCTGCAGGAAACCCTCACTACCACCTAGGACCTAGCTATATGGCCATGGCGGCAAAAGAGATACTCTCAGTACTCTCAAAAGCTGACTCTAAGAACTCTAAGGCGTTTGAAGAGAATTACAATACTCTTGTAAAAAATCTTAAAGACTTGAGAAATAGAGAGATTAAGAGCCTCGCTCAAGTGAAGGATCTTAACTTCATGGAGTATCACAAGGAATTTACTTACTTCTTTAAAGATTATGAACTTAATAATTTAGATAGTGTCGAAGAGATCTCAGGTGTTCCACCTTCAGCAGCTAGGATTATTAAGGTTGTAAATGAAATCAAAAATAAGAAGATTAAGTTTATTCTTGCCACAGATAGTGCTCCAAGAAAGGTATTAAATAAGATTGTAGAGATGACTGGAGTAAAAATAATCATATCTCCTCTAAGTATTATTGATTATAAGAGTTCAAATGCTTACAATGCTCTACAAGATAATTTAATTAAACAAATACTGGAATCAAAATGAGCTACCTCTCCACGGTCAACCTAAAAATTGGATATAAATCATCACTTGGTGAGTCCATAAACTTAGAGCTTGACCCTGGAGAAATCCTACAGATCAAAGGTCCAAACGGTTCGGGAAAGAGTACTCTTCTAAAAACTTTACTAAACGAAGTTCCACGTCTTCATGGTAGTGTTGACTGGAAGATTTCATTAAAAGAAGTATCCTACCTCCCACAAGTATCTACAAACTCAAGTAATATAAATTTCACACTTGAAGAAATCTTAGACGTCTACCTTGTTCCAGATAGAATAAAAGCTTACCTTCGAGATGAACTAAGAGAAAGACTTTGGGTTAATGCCTCAGGGGGAGAAAAGCAATTAGCGCTAATCCTCTCTAGAATTACCGCTGAAACAAAGGTCTTAGTGTTAGATGAGCCTTTTAATCATCTCGATAAGAAATCAAGAAAGCTCGTTGAAGACTTAATAAATAAGATGATGTTAGATAATAAAGAATTATCCCTAATAGTTGTAAGTCACCTAGACATGCAACTTAACTGTAGAGAGTACGAACTATGTTAGGAATGATTTTATTTTATAAGCTAAGCTTCATCACAACAACTCTATCAAGTGCGTCCCTATCGATCATAGGTAAGCATTTTATATGGAGAAATAAATTCATTGAGCTTTTTGCTCTTTGTCAGTTTGCAATCATTGGAAACCTCGTTGGTCATTTAATTGTGCCAATGATTCATCTTCCAATTATTCCTCTTTTAAGTAGTATTACTTTCTTCATACTAGGAAAGTTTCTCTTTGATCTCTTTAAAGTAAATCATAAAGAGAGATCTACAAGAATGATTTGTATCTATCTCATTCTCAGTTCCCTACAGTACTTAATGATTTCATTCTTTCCAAACCTAGAGCCTCACCTAAATAGTGGCCTCTTTGGAAGTACAGTGACGACAACAAGAATAGAGAATCTTATTTTAATTGCTGTCTTCATAGTAATTAACTTTGCTCTTTTCTACCTAAATAGAATGCTCACTAGAAACTCTTTAGAGATTAACTTCTTTCAAAGAAGAAAAAGAAATGTAAAAGATGAGTACCTACTTCTAATACCAATTGTTGTTAGTGTTTTTGGATTAGGACTAGTTTACACTTTAAGTTTTCTGTCGCTTGGGGCAGTGATACTTGGAAGTTCATTTAAGAATCAAAAGAAAAATCATACTGTATTAATTCTTATTAATATAGCGGCATCCCTAGGTGGACTTCTGCTATCACTCTTCTTTGAAAAGCTCAGCACAACTCCTACGCAAGTAGTTCTACTAGCGACCCTCTGTATTCTTGTTAAGTTTTTTAATGAGAAGTTACTTAAGTGAGTCTGTAATTACAGCACCAAAAATAGATGGAAACCCAATAATGATAACTCTCTTTATAGCAATATAAGGGGTCGTCATGATTGGAAACTTATCAATTAAGAAAAGTACAAGAATCACGCTTAAGATTGATATTGTATAAATAGCAATAATTCTCTTTACGAACTCTATAACATTTCCTCTAAGTTTATCTCTATAGAAGTTGTAATAGACAAAGAGCAGTACTGCTACGATTGATGAAATTGCAAGGTACACTACATTTTCATTTTTTAAACTAATACTCAGAGTCCACACTTCTTCAGTAAAACAAAGTGGAGATGAGACAAGAAGAGCACCTACAAAAATTTGAGTTATATCTCTAGGTCTTAGTTCAACCATTAGTGGATTAACAATATGGCTAATAGGTTTTCCAGAAGAGTCGAAGAAAGTAACTACTTCTTTTAGATATCCACCAACTTGTTTAATTTCAGATTTAAAGAGATCTTTTGTCATTCTATAAATGTAATGGAATTAATTTATTTGTGCAAACTTGGCAAAAAAAAAGCAGTACATAAAGTACTGCTCAGTATTACAATGAAGGGTCAGTTAACTAGTAACGTCCACCACCAAAACCACCAGTTCTTGGCTCTTTTGGCTTCGCTTCATTTACTCTTAATGGACGACCGTCTAAGTCATTACCATCAAATTTCTGTATTGCTTCTTGAGCTTCGTCGTCAGTTGACATCTCAACAAATGCAAAACCTTTACTTCTTCCAGTATCTCTATCTGTGATTAGCTTAGCTGAATCTACAGTTCCACACGATGAAAAAGTGTCAAGAAGTGTGTCTTCTGTTGCTGAAAAAGGAAGGTTTCCTACATACAATTTTCTACCCATTATAATTCTCCGATCTGAAATGGTCTTTGCCACATGCTATGAAGAAGTTAGACAGAAAACTGGTTAAATCTCTTAGCTGTTGCTTTAAATATTAAGTCTTAATTAGCACACTCAATAATCCAAAGCAACAAGCATTTAAGTATTTGAAAATATTAATTTTTCCTAAGTCACTATTATTGTTCAATTACTTCTTTTTTATCCCTTTTAAGTGAAAAGAAGATAGATGGAAGTAGGCTTGAAATGAGCGTATAGAAAATTAATGCATAGATAAGTTTAATATCAACTTCACCCTTTGCTCTTAAAGCTCCAGCTGCAACAAGGCCAAAAATAAGTGTTGGCATCAGAGATAATGAAATCTGATAAGGCTTATTTATGAACTCTTTTAGAACATACTTTAAGCTAGAACTAGTCAGCACAAGTCTTAGCGGAACAAAGATAACGATGAAAATAAGTCCAAGAGTAAATGAGTCTAAAGTTACTTCACCTACTGAAATCTTCAATCCTGCTTGAAAGAAGTAGAAAGGAAGAAAGACATTAAAGAATCCGGCCAGTGCACTAAAGAGCATTTTCTCATCATCTTTAAAGATTCTATGCTTAAACCTAGAACCTATTAGACCAACAATGAAGGCTCCAACAAGGTAGTAAGTTCCAAGCTCTTTAGAAACAACTCCTGCCGTTAAAGAGAGAACGACTAAGAACGGTATCTCAGAGTTAGGTGCATATGGTGAGATGAATTTAAAATATAATTTAAAGATAAGTGGAAGAAATGCAAATAAAGCTGCAAAGAAAGCTAATGAAACTAGCATAGACTTAATATCATCACCTTGAAGAGCTATAAAAAGTAGAACAACAGAGAGGAGCTCCTTACTGATTGCTTTAGACTTTACCCAGTACTCTTGATCCTCACCCATTTTAAAAGAGTGCATAGAGTTCATTATGAAACCTGCAGATGGAGTAAAAATTCCCAGAGCTAGTATTGTTGCACTTGGATATGTGAGTTCAAAGAACTGGCTTAAACTAAAGACCATAATAAGAATAACAACTAGAGATTTTAAAATATACTTTGATAAGTATTTCCCATCGCTCTTAAGTTCTTCAAAATCAACTTCAAGGCCAGCGAATAGGAATAGAGAGGTAATACCGATTTGAGATAAGAATCTAAATAATCGATCATCTTGAATACTTGGATCAATTGTTGAAAATAGTATCCCTATAAGAAGGGCCGTAATTCCTGAAGGTAGTCTAAACCTTAAAAGAAGTTTTGGGAGAATAAGCACTAGAGTAAAAATAGCTAGGTATTCTAAATCATTAGATATTGAAAGATTCATTGGTCACCTTTAATGAGTTTATCTTAAAATTTTATCCTAAAAATAATAATTTAAGTACACTTCTATTAATTTCTAGAAAACTTCTATAGCGCGCCATGCGCAATTTAACGAGAAATAGTCCATTCGGCTTAGACGAAACCAAGAACATACTTCGTGAGAGTGTTTGAGCTTAGTGCTAACATTGATTAAACCTAAGAAAGGAGAATAGGAATGCTCGCACAGACAGATAAGCTCTACCCTATAAAATTAGGCAAACTAGCTAAAGATAAAGATGAAAACTTCATGTTATTAAATACTGATGGCAAGGCCTACTCAACAAATGCTGGTATCTTACTTATTTGGGAACTTTGTTCAGGAAATTCATCTATTACAGATCTATGTAAGGAAATTAAAGCGAACTCAAAGAGTAACACAAAAGACCTCACAGAAAAGGTTTCTCAAATACTAGATAAGCTCGCAAAGGCAAAACTAGTCGAACTAAAGAAGCTCGACCATTAAGTAATATTACTTCAATAAGTCGTCAGAAACTTCTGAGACTTCAATCTGTAAATCAACATCTTCATATCTTTCAGGAACATAAGATAACTTAGTTTGAATTAAGTCTTTAAGCTTTCTAATAGAGATTAGTCCCTCATCACTCTTTTTCCAGATCGCGTAAAGAGAAACCTTGATAGGTTCATCTAATTGAAAAGTCTTAAGCCCTGGATACTCTTCTAAAGGATTCTTTGGTATGAACATCACACACCTTCCACGATCACATAACTTATTAACAAAGTCTGAATGATCGCTGAAGATCTTCTCTTTTGGAATTATCCCTTTCTTACGAAGGTATTGGTAGATCGTTCTATTTAAACTCTTATCCCAGCTGTTTTCAGCAAATGGAATATTTACAAGAATATCTTTTTTACTTTTAAATTTATTATATAAATCTTCAGAGCAACAAAACACAACTTCAAACGACCCGATCTCTTGACAGTCTAAACTCTTACGCTTTGGCTTTCTAAGAGAGATCCCCCAATCGATATTTCCCTGAACTAGATTTTCAATTAATACATCTTGCTCAGACTGTCTGATTGTATTCACTGTTCCATAAGGCGTGTACATATCCCAATACTGAGAAGCAAACTCGCACGCTAAATCATATGAAATAGTTTCTTCAATTCCGACATTTACTGGGTAACCACCAACAACATCTTCAGAAAAGTGTTCTAAAATTTTACTTCCCTCTTCAAAGATCACTCTTGTTTTATCAAATAGCTGAGCACCATCATTAGTTAGAGATAAACCCTTTGGACTTCTAACGAATAGCTTTTTATTAAACTTCTCTTCTAGCTTCTTTAACTGCTCACTAAGAGTAGACGAGGCAGTTCCAATACTCTTGGCCCCTTTCTTCAAAGACTGCGCCTTGGCAACTTCATAGAAGCAATACAAATGGTTCCAGTTAATATCTTTTAATTTATGCATAGAATCCTCAATTAGTTAAATACGAATAGTTCACATTTTATATGAGGGAAATACGAATAGCAATCACCAAAGATAGAGTTCGTAAAATACGAACCCTGGTGTGCTAAGTGTCCTTAGATAGGTTGGTTTTCCAATGATTTTGATGAAAACTAATTTTTTCCTTCTGAAGTTTCTTCATCAGGCTTGTTCTCATATCATTACGAAGCTCCCAAGCATCACTAGGGTTATCCGCCCAAGCAGCTAACCAACACTTAATAGAGTCCTTCTCCATTTCCATAACCCAAAAGGCAGGCTCTTCGGTATTGGCAAAGTACTTCGACTCAGAAGGACAATCTTTAGCCCACTTCTCAAGCTTTTCTAAGTCTGTCTCAGGAGAAACATAGAACTCAATATGTGCCCAAATGAATTGGTCATTAATAGTTAAGTTTTGAATTTCTTTTTGAATCAATTTTGAATTAGGAATTACAACTCTATTCCAATCCCATTTCTTCACAATCGAGTAAGTAAGTCCAATCTCTTCAATAATTCCATAGTGACCATCGATAATTACGGTGTCACCAATTTTAATAAATTTAAAGAATGAGATTACAACTCCTGAGAATAAGTTCTCAAGAAATGGTCTCAACGCAACACCTGCTGCAACTGATAAAATCGCCGCAATAATTGAAATATAGACAGAAGGAATCTGACCTAAGTAAGGAATAAAGACAACTACTGACCATATAAAAATGAGGGCCAGAGGCAATGCTTTACTAATAAAAGAGAAGCGTCCTTCAATAGCATGAATTCCCTTCTCTTTTATTTCTCTCTCATCATTTTCAACAGGAGAATCTGTCTCAACCGCCCCGTGGATTTCTCTTTTCTTAATATTTTTAAGCTTAAGCTTTTCCGCTCTCTTTATAATTAATCTAAAGTATAGGTAAAAGAGAATGAAGAATGTACTCACTCCTATTGGGTATGAGTACTCAGCAAAAATATCAACCATTAAGCTTCCTTTACTCCATTATACTTCGTTTTTGATAGTATAAAGTAAGTCATTAGCCCAGCAATCATTCCTGGAGCAACTTCAAACATTGTACCAGCAAGTCCAAGTTGTCTCCATAAAAGAGTTACAGCAACACCTACTATTACCATTAAAATTGCATTTATTTCAGATAAATACTTCCCAAGTGCATAAATAAACAACAGTGGTCCAAAAGCAGCCCCTAGAACTGACCAAGAAATAAGCACTAATTGAAATACATTCTTACTTCCGTATAGGGCAATGAGTAGAGCCATTATTGTTACGGTTGCTGTTGTTAACTTTGTGATCCAAAGCTTAGACTTTCCTTTTGGAAAGATATCCATTGTGAAAGCAGCTGAACAACTTAATATTTGAGAGTCAGCAGTAGACATAGTTGCAGCAAAAATTCCTGCAAGAACAACCCCTATTAAAACCTCAGGTAATAATGCCTGACTCATTAAAGGTAGTGCTAACTCGGCATCAAAACTTGATGACTCTGGAAGTATTACTCTTGCAGTTAAGCCTGCACCAATAGTTAAAGCGTAAAAGGCAGTATACCAACCGTAATAATACGCTCTAGTTTTATTCATACTTTCTGCATTATCAATAGTCATAAATCGGATCATAATATGAGGTTGACCAATGATACCAAAACCTCCAAAGATCCACCCCAGAATAAATAAGAGAACACCAAAGGAATTATCTATAGCAAGCCCTGTTGGTATGACACTTAAATAACCTGGAGAAACAGCATCTAAACTTGAAAGGTACGATGAAAACCCTCCGGCCCTATCGACACCAACGAAGAATAACATCGACATTGCAATAATCATTACCACTGACTGAGCAGCATCTGTCCAAATTGAAGCACGTAGACCACCAGCTAAACAGTAAGCAAAAACAATAATACTACCAATGATTGCACCCGTACTGTAATCCCAACCAAAGAGAACATGTAGTGCTTTACTTCCGGCCTTAAACTGAGCTGCAGCATAGACTCCCAAGAATACAACTGTGATTATCCCTACAAGAACTCGAAGTTTTTTAAACTCTCCTCCCTGCCAACGAGATAATACTCCACCAAAACTTAGCATACTCTTTTTTTCAGATTGAACTCTCAGTTTTTTATGAACTAAATTACTAATCATATAGTCACCAAAGATCCATCCAACCATAAGCCAGATAGACTGTAGTCCACTTGTATAGGTATAACCAATCATACCAATAAACATATACCCACTGTTATTTGTAGCAACAGCTGAAAGTGCCGCAAGCCAAGGCTGAACATCTTGCCCTGCCATTAAGTAGTCAGAATTATTTTTTTTACTTTTAAATGTTGAAGAAACTCCTATAAGTACAAATAAGAGTAAAAAGAATAGAAAACTATACACAATCATCTATTGAGTCCTTTGGTTAAGTTTATAATGTTATTTGATTTTAAATATTAGAAACTAAGTCGTTTATACCAAACATTCATACTCTCAATACTTCCTGAGATGTTGGTATTATTCTTAAGTGTTCCTGCATAGGAATAATCACTTCTTGAAAAAGTGATATTCATTCCAAAAGATTTTGATCTCGCTATAGTATAGGCCGTTTTAATACCTTCTACTTTCATTTTTAAATCCATAATAGATAATAACTTTAAGGCCAACCCTTTCCCTCGATATTCAGGAAGAGTTGCAAAATCTGTCATTTCTACATTCTCACTTTCAAAATCTATTTCACAAGATGAAACTGCCACAATCTTACCTTTAGACTTAACACCAAAGATACGAACATTATCCTGCATAGAGCTCTTTACGAAATCAACATCAAAAATTGGAAATGGATAAGTCTTAAACACAGACTTATAAACACCAATAATCTCTTCGACATCAGAAGCTTTGAGTTCTTCAACAATACAAGTTGAAGAAGAGTCTTCAATAGGCTCTTTCTTCTTCATAGTAGCAACATTTACTACAGACTCAATATCGCGTGAGTCTACATTTCTGCGACTTTTACTTAAATACTTAGAGAAGAAGTAACCATCTTTCTGACCATTATACAGGTTTGGGACCTTTGCCTCTAAGTCATAGTTCTCTTTGCTAAAATATTTAGCAAAAGGAGTTGAAACCTTAGCAAAAATCTTCCCATACTTATTACTTTTGGCAATAGTCTCCACCTCACCTAGAGTTTCCTCTACGTTCCCGGAATTTGCTAATTTCATAATGTACAGTCGATCGTTGAATTTTCCATGTTGAGCGAGAGCGCCGTTAACGCTCTCTAGCTGGTCATAGTCCATTAATCTACTCGTGTTAAATAGTGATTATTATAATCTAGATAAACAGTCCTTTTTAACTCTAAGTCCTGCTCTAACAGATCCAAGTGATCTCTTAAAATTCATTAACTGAATTTCATTTTCAAGATCTCTTTCGCGAATAGATTTCTCTTCGTCCGTTAAGTCTTTCTTTTTGCTTGAATGAATGTCTTTATTTTCTTTAAAATTTTCCATGTATTAATACTAACGGACAATTTGCCTTTACCGAAGTTTTAATAGAGCGGATTCGCCTTTACCGAACACGCACTACAATAACAGTCACTTACCCCTTACTAATTCTTGAAACAACTTTCAAAAAGTCTACTATTGAGCTCTAAGCTTTTCTTCGTTAACAAAGTATCGCAGTCTTCATTATTCTTTAAAGAGAGATCAAGCTCTGTAATGCGCTCTTGTAAAAATTCTTTCGAAAGTTTTTCATTTCCGTACTCGATGTACTTTTCACTTCCTTCATTTAATTGAATACTCATATTGGCTCCTTTCCTTGTTTCCTATAAAACTATCTCCTACCATTCTACTCTCTTCAACATTAGTTCTTAACAATTAGGTTATCTCGAAGTAGACAACTTGCTCCTTCCTTCAGCTTTCAATTTGCTCTATGCTTAATTGAACAGGGAGGTTCTATGTTTATTAAAAGAGGACAATTCAACGAAGAACGAACAACTAATAAATCGAAACCTATTCTAGTCACACCAGAAGGAAAATCTTTTCAAGTTACATATATGTCGGCCTTTATATGGGAAGAGTTAGATGGATCTACTTCAATCAATGATGTTTCTAAGAAAATTGAAGACACGAGTAAAATTAACAAGCCAGAGTTATCAAATATAGTTGAAAGTATTGTTCTTCAACTTAAAGATGTTGGTCTTGTAGGGAAAGTAAGCTAATAGTGAAGTCAATCTATCTACTAGCTATTCTTATGTTTGCCTCTTGGAGTATTAGTTCAGATGCTGCTTGTACTATTAAGTATAAGAGTAATCTGAGAGGTGCTCCTACAACAACAGCTTCAGTAGTAAGTTCTTTACCTAAGTATTCTCCATTAAAGATTGTTAAAGATGATGGGCATTGGATTAAAGTTAAAGGACTTAAGTTTGAAGGTTGGATTTTCCATACACTTATAGATAGGGACCTAGAGTGTATGTCAGTTAAAAACACAAATAGTTCTTTTTGCCCTTCCAAGCTAGATCAAAAAACAAGGCCTATTGTTGCGACAGAAGGCTTTAAAGTTTTAAAAAAAGAGATTGGATGTAATCAAGTCTTAGATAAATATGGAAAAAGAATCTGGCTCAACAATACTAGTGCTTGGCCAGATTCAGCTTCTATGAAAATTATGTTCAATTAATATTTTACACTACATCCATAAGGCTTACTTTTAGAAACTTTCACCTTTTCAGATGCCTTAAGAGAATCAACAGCTTCAATTACATAGTTTCTAGCTTTCTTAATATCTTGCTTTGAAGCACTTGCAATACTATCAATCGCCCCATAATACTTCACAAGGTTATCTTCCCCTATATAGACAATTTGAGGAGTAGTTTTTGCGCCATACAGTTGTCCAACCTTTCCGTCTAAATCTAGCAGCATGTAATTGGCATTAGATTCTTCTTCTTCTAGTCTGTCTTTGGCCACAGAACTTGAAGACAAGTAGCCTTGGTTACCTTCAGCTGAAGATACTATAGAGACCCAAGTGCCTCCTGTTTGCTCCTTAAAGTACTTCTGTGTTTTCTGCATATTATTTGAGTCATAGTGCTTTCTGACAAAAGGACAACCATCATTAAACCATTCAAGAATAACTGGCTTTTTAAGCTTACTTAACTCAACTAGCTTACCTTCCTGACTTATCAGCTTAAAGTCTATGGCCTTATCACCAGGGGACATTGCAAAGAGATTTGTTGAAAATAGAAATGCGAAAAAGAGGACTTTCATGACTAACTCCAGAAAAATAGTTTTATAAATTATAACCCTATTTCGAAGCTAGAATAAATATATAAAGCTAGACAAGCTCCCTTATTTAAAGGAGCTTAATTCCTTCTTTAGAAATGAGTATCTTTTTTTCCTTAAACAGCATCCCAATTGAGCCCTTAAAGGTTTTTTTACTCATATTTAAGATTCTTCTAATCTCATCAGGAGAACTCTTATCGTTAAGAGGGCTCTCTCCTCCAACACGACTTAAGTAATCTAGAATGACGTCCTTAGAATCTATCATATTTCTTATACCAAGCACCTGAAGAGAGATATCAACAAGCCCATCATCACGAACTTTTTTGACATTAGCTGTATACTCTTTACCAATTTGAATATCTTGAAAGATTTCTGAATCGTAAATCATTCCAATAAACTTCTTATTGATAATGACTCTATATCCTAAGTCAGTCTTTGTAGCTGGAACGATTGTTACTTCATCATCTTTCATAATGTCGAAATCTGACTCAAGTATATATTTACCAAGTTTTGTTGTTCCAAAAACCCTATCAGTCTCTTCTTCTAAACAGACTCGAACGATATGATCTTCAAACTTTCGTACTTTTACTTTTTGCTCATTTCCAGGAACGAGTAGGTCTTTATCTATTCCCCAATCAAAGAATGCTCCAAAGTCTTGAACTTCAACAACTCTCATTATTGCATATTCACCAACAAGTGCATGAGGGATTTGATCAGTTGCTATTAAGCTTCCCTGAGTATCAAGATAAACAAATACATCTAACTCTTGATTCATAGAGACATTCACCGGACCAAGGCTTGGAGGCATGAAAATCTCATCAATTGAGTCAACATCTTCTTTCAGATAGTACCCTGAGCTAGACTCTCTACTTACAATTAACTTATTTACTCGACCAATTTCAATCACTATTTACTCCATTTTGCCTAAACCTATGCTGAAAGGGGTAAAGAATCAATGTAAATGTTGGAAATCAGTAAAAACAACAGATATATTCCGAAAGTATTAAACCTAAACAAAATTAATCCGAAAAGTTATCTAACTTATGAAAATTAAATATATCTATACCACTCTATTAACAGCAGTTGCTTACTTTATAGCGGCACGACTTGCACTACTTCTTGCAATCCCCCCTGGCTTTGCAAGTGCAGTATGGCCTGCAGCAGGTATAGCACTTACTTGTCTACTCTACTTCAAGGGATATGCTGTTATTGGGATTTATATTGGATCTGTAGCTGCTAATATGTGGCCATATATATCCATTAATGACTTTGAAATTGTTCAAAGATCATTAATATCTGCTCTACTAATTGGAATTGGAGCGACTCTTCAGGCTTATATTACATATAGAGCTGTTAAGCATTTTGACCACAGTAAACTAAAGCTAGACACAAAAGAGTCTGTAATTCAGTTCTTACTCATTAGTGGACCTATTGGCTGTCTAATAAGCTCATCTGTTGGTGTCTCTACCTTATTTTTTACAGGAGTAATATCAGCAGAGTCATTCCTATTTTCTTGGTTTACGTGGTGGATAGGAGACACTATTGGAGTTGTTGTATTCACACCTTTACTAATCTCATTTTTTCAAAAAGGCAGTCGTCTATGGAGAAGCAGAAGACTTACAATAACTCTCCCCTCAGTAGTCTTAGTTGCATTAATTATTTTTATATTTGCCAATGCAAGAAGTTGGGAACAGCAAAGGCTTAAGAATAGATTCAATACAAGATTTGATGATATTACGAGAACAATAGATAACCACTATCAATACTATCAAGATACTCTCAATGCCGCACTTGCGTATATTGAGAATTCAGATGAAATCACTTATAAAGAATTTGATAAATTTGCTTCAAAAATAATTAGAAGAAAATCTGGAATAAGAGCGATTTCTTGGAATCAAATTGTTAAGGGTAAAGACAAAGAAAAATTTATTAAGAAGATGAAATCAAATGGATTTTCAGATTTTCAAATATCAGAAAAAAATAGCAAAAACCAAATCATTCAGGCCATCGAACGTGAAGAGTATGTCGTTGTTACTTATATTTATCCATATAAAGAAAATCGTAAGGCCCATGGGCTAAATATCACTTTCTCAAAGACAAGGCGAGAATCTCTAGAAAAAGCGAGAGAATTAAATGATACTTACTTGTCTGCCGACATCCAGCTTCTTCAAAATAAAGGAGACTTTTTCCCTAAAGGGTTCCTTTCACTCACTCCATCAAAAGACAAGAATACGAATCTAGTAAAAGGTTATGTTACAGGAGTGTTTAACTATAAGAAAATGTTTGAGGAGATGCTAGAAGGTGTTGAACTAGAGGGACTTGAACTTCTTTTTGTAAATAGTGATAACTCAATTGTTTATTCAAATACTAATTCTTACCAAGACAAAATATATAACTCTGAAGAGAGAGAAAAGATTTTAAAGAATAATGGATCGATTCTTAAGATACATAACCTTAGCTACAAGAATAGGACATGGAAATTAGTACTAATTCAAACTGATAAATACAACACTAGTCATCAAACATGGTACGCCTGGTATGTTCTATCTGGAGGACTATTTGTTCTTAGTATCTTCACTTCATTCTTACTTATAATAACAGGTAAAGAGAATACTCTTAAACTGATAAAAAACAAGCTTGAGAAGTCTGAAAAGATGTTATTAAAGTCTAATGAAGACCTGGAAAAGAAAGTAATAGAAAGAACTAGAAAGCTAGTGAAGGCCAATGAAGTCAAATCTAGCTTTCTTGCAAATATGAGTCATGAAATAAGAACTCCCCTAAATGGAATCATTGGAATTTCCTCACTACTTCATGAGAAGATAAAAGAAGATGAGCATATTGAGTATTTAAATATTATCAAAAAAAGTAGTGAAGACTTACTTCAAATTATAAATGACATTCTTGATTTTTCAAAAATAGAATCTGAAGTTTTAGATATTGAGAACATTTCTTTCAGTTTATATGAAGAATTAAATCAAGTCATAAACTTAATTCAAAACTCATCAATCAATCAAAATGAACTAAAGTTGCACTGGGAAGACTCTCTTGAAAAATTCTACTCATCAGATCGTATTAAGATAAGACAAATCCTAATAAACCTAATTGGTAATGCTGATAAATTCACGAAAGATGGAAGAATAGATATATTTGTTAAAAAGGTTTCTAATGAGGATCAAAACGTTCAAATCAAAATAAAAGATACAGGAATTGGAATTCCACTAGAGTCGAAAGAAAAAATATTTAAATCATTTATGCAGGCAGATATATCTACGACGAGAAGGTACGGAGGAACTGGGCTTGGACTAACTATAAGTAAAGCTCTAACAGAAGCTCTCGGAGGAGAGATTACATTTACTAGTGAGGAAGGATCTGGAACAGAGTTCACTATTTTATTACCTCTAAAAAAATTAACAAAAGAAGAGATTGAGCAAATAGAAACATCCCCTCTCCCTGAATATAATATATGTAAAAAAGGCAAAGAGATTAATATCCTTGTCGCTGAAGATAATAAAGTTAATCAAATTGTGATTATGAAAATGCTTACAAAACTTGGACTCAAGCACGACTTAGTAGAAAATGGAGAAGAGGCAATCGATCGCTTAAAGGTGGAAAAGTTTGATCTCATTCTTATGGATTGCCATATGCCGAAGCTAGATGGATTTGAAGCAACAAAGATCATTCTAGAGACTTACAAGGATGAAGCACCTATAATTGTTGCTGTTAGTGCTTCAGCAATGACAGAAGAAGTTCAGGCCAGCTATGATTCAGGAATGAAAGATTTTATTAGTAAGCCTGTGAAGATTCAAGATTTTGTACGAGTAATAAATAAATTCTTTGAGGACTAGCTCTTTGAAATATAGGTATTGATTTCTTTTAAAAATACATCACTATATTTTTCACACTTACTACTACCTACTCCATTGACCATTAAGAATTCATCTTTTGACCTTGGAAGAATCTGACACATATCATGTAACGATTTATCACCAAAGACCATGTAAGGAGCAAGACCATTTTCCTTTGCAATTACTTTTCTCACTTTTCTAAGTTCTTCAAATAAGTCATTTCTCTCATGACTACTTGCGACCTTTTCAGTAGCGACTCTAAGAGTAATCTTTCTCTTTTTAAGAAGAAATTCTTCATTTCCCTTTAAAAGATTTTCACTTTTCTTCATAAGTCCAAGAGTTCTATATTCCCAACTCTTAATGCATATATACTTTAAGTTTAGTAACTGTCTGATGATTAAGTTCCAATGAGACTTAGTTTCACCCTTTCCAATACCATAAACAGAGAGTTTATCATGTCCTCTCTCTTCAACTTTGGCATTCTTACTTCCTCTTAAGACGTCAACTATATAGCCTGCCCCATACCTTTGTTCTGTCCTATAAATAGTAGAAAGAACTTTTTGTGCATCAACTCTTCCATCCCATGTTTCACCTGGATGTAGGCAAGTGTCACAATTATCGCATTGTTCAGGACTATCTTCTTCAAAGTATTGTAATAAGAAATTTCTTCGACACTTTGTCGTCTCACAAATAGAAAGCATTGAATCAAGCTTGCCTCTTGCAACTTTTTTATAGTTCTCATGTGCTTCAGTGGTCTCTAACATTTGAGAAAGTTTTATAACGTCTTGTAGACCATATACCATCCAAGCATTAGCAGGCAGACCATCTCTACCAGCTCGACCTGTTTCTTGATAATAACTCTCCACACTTTTTGGAAGATCTAAGTGAGCGACAAACCTAACATCAGGCCTATCAATCCCCATACCAAAAGCAATCGTTGCAACAATAACTACATTTTCTTCATTACTAAATGTCTTTTGTGCAAAGTCTCTTTGTTCTCTAGTGAGTCCTGCATGATATGCATAGGACTGATGTCCTCGCTCCCTAAGTTTTTTAGAAACTGCTTCAACCTTTCTTCTTGATAGGCAATAAACAATTCCAGTATCACCTTTATGGTTCTTATTTATAAACTCGTCTAACTGCTTTATTTCGTCTTCTCTTTCAAGAATTGTATATTTAATATTTGCTCTATCAAATGAAGAGATAAATATATTTGGAGTATTCATTCTTAACTGATGAGTTATATCAGCTCTAGTCTTCTCATCTGCAGTTGCCGTTAATGCAAGAATTGGAACATCAGGAAATATATCTTTCAGTCCTCCAAGTCGAGTATAGTCAGGTCTGAACTCATGTCCCCATTGAGAAACACAGTGAGCCTCATCAATTGCAACAAGGCCTATATTTAGATTTTGTAAAAAGTTTGAAATCCCCCCAGAGAGAATTCCTTCAGGAGAGACGTATACTAATTTAACTTCACCACTAAGTAATCTCTCACGTGCTTCAGCTTTTTCTTCTGGACTTTGATTTGAGTTTAAATAGCAAGCTGACACACCATTATTAGAAAGGTTTGCAACCTGATCACTCATTAGAGAAATAAGCGGCGAAATGACGACCGTAACTCCATCGAGATAGAGAGCAGGAACTTGAAAACACATAGACTTCCCACCACCAGTTGGCATTATAGCGAGGGTGTCAGTACCATCTAAAATTGAATTTATAATATTTAATTGTTCTAAACGAAACTCTTGGTGTCCAAAAGTTTCTTTTAAAATAGAATGTAGCCTTTCATTTCTCATTAGCAGAGCGTATCAAAAAATTAAATCATCGACTATTACAAATTCCCCATTCGGCTTGCATTGAAGTCTTCAACGGCCTGAACGAGTTCTTCTTTTGTATTCATAACAAAAGGTCCATATGACGCTACAGGCTCATCTATAGGCTCCCCACTTAATATTAGTAGCTTAGAACCAGCTACTCCTGTTATTTCAAATCGATCCCCATCTTTACTAAGAGCTAGTCCCTGTTCTGGACCATAATTCTGATTTGAAATATTAACTTCACCATCAATAATTAAAGCAATTGTTGTCATACTATCTGAGCATATATATTGAAAAGTTCCATTTTCAGAAAAGGAAACTTCAAAAATATTTATTGGACTATGTGTAGAGCAAGGCCCTTCAGTACTTTCATATTCTCCAGCTATAACTTTCACTTTGTGGCTTCCTTCATTAACTCTGGGAAAGCTACTGTCTTCAACACCTTGGTATTTTGGTTCACTCATCTTAAGTTCTGCTGGTAAATTCACCCATAATTGAACCATTGAGAATTCTCCACCTTTCTTAGAGAAGTCCTCTGAGTGAAACTCATCATGAACTACCCCTGAGGCAGCTGTCATCCACTGAACTCCCCCAGGATAAATGACTCCACCACCGCCACTTGAATCTCTATGCTCAACTTCCCCTTTCATTGCGAAAGTGACAGTCTCAAAACCACGGTGAGGGTGAACTCCAACTCCTCTTCTTTTGGAAGTTGGAGTAAAGTTCATTGGCGCTGCAAAATCAAGCAATAGAAATGGATTTGTATAATCATAGAGAGATGTGCCAGGACTCCATAGCGTACTTACGTAGAAGCCATCACCAACCCAATGTTTTCTACTATTTTTTAAAACTTTTACTACTTTTGTCTCTGACATTTTATCCCTCTAACTATTACTTATTAAGAACTAATTTAAAATTTAACGTCACTTCATTATGAATCATCTTATCTCCAAGATTTTTGAAGTAGTTTCCAGAACCATAAATCATATCAAACTTAGTTCTATCAAAAGTTAAAACTCCAACGTACTCAGAGCCAGATTTCTTGTAAGAAAATTCAACAGGATTAGACTTTCCTTTAATCGTTAGAATTCCCTTAATTTTTGAACCTGTATCATTTTTTACAACTAGAGTAGCTTCAGGAAATTTTGCAATGTTAAAGAAGTCATCACTCTTCATATGAGTTAAAAATTTAGTTGCCCACTCACCTGATAGATCTGTAACTGTTAAAGAGTTTAAATCGATAACAAGAGTTCCCGACTCTATTAGACCCTTATCGTTTAACTTAACACTCGCCTTTTTAAGTTTTAACTTACCAGTATGCTCACCAGTTACCTTCGTTCCTTTCCAGTTAAACTCACTCTTTGCAAGATCAACATCTGCAGCAAATGAAGTTAGTGAAAAAACAGTAAGTGCACTAATCAATAAACCTTTCATTTTAAATCTCCTTATAGATTGTTTTTTATTTATTATCGCCGAAGAACTTAAGTTGCAACAGGAGACACAATCGAGATACACTGTTTCAACAGGAGAACAGTATGGACTTAAACCTACTCAAGACATTTGCTAAAGTATCGGAATTAGGTAGTTTCACTAAAGCAGCAGAGGCCCTAAGACAACCTAAGTCCAGAGTAAGCAGGGCCATCTCTCGCCTAGAAAAAGAGCTCGAAGTTGGACTAATTAGACGAACGACCAGACAAATAGCACTCACAAATGAAGGAAGAGAGTTCTTTCAAAATATACAAGAATTAATCTCAAAATTAGAAGAAGAGGTAGAGCACATAAGCGACTCAAAAAAAGAGGTCGGTGGTGTTCTTAGAGTTACTGCTCCAGATGATCTTGGTCAGTCAATTCTCTTAGACATTATAGCTAAATATAACGACCTCTATCCAAACGTTGAAGTTCAAACTATTCTCACAAATGATTACTTGGATTTAACAAAAGAAAATATAGATCTCGCTTTTAGAGTTGGACAACTGGAAGACTCTAATTTGATTCAACGCTCATTCAAAGATGTTCATTTCATAGCTATTGCTTCTAGAGAATATGTTCAAAGATTTGGAATTCCTCAAACTGCTCAAGATTTAAAAGATCATAAAATTCTAACCTTTAGAAATTTTGATTTTAATAATCTAACAGAAGAAAATGATCAAAGAATAGACTATAGATATAGAATTAACACAAGCAGTATTCCAATGCTTTTAAATATGGCAGTAAATGGAAATGGAATTACAATAGCTCCTAACTTCTATTGTGAAGATTATATAAGAGCAGGAAAACTCGTTCATATCTTTCCAAAATGGAGAGGACCTACCCAATCAATTCGAATTCTCTACACACCAACAAGTAATTTGTCTAAGAGAACTAAGGCCTTCCTAGACTTAATAGAAGATTTTCAATAAAATCTTAAACATGAAAATACTACCTATAATTCTATTCCTAACACTTCTCTCCTCATGCTCTTCAAAAGACTGGAGAACAGCTTCTAGGGCAAGTGCAGGAATTGCAACAAAAGCAGAAGATCAAAAAGAAGATATCTATCAAGTCTACTATGCAAGGGCCTTCTCTTGGAGAGGATATCTTGGAACACATCCGTGGGTTGCTTGGAAGTTAAAAGATGAAGACAGCTACACTGTGGCCCAAGTAACATCTTGGAATATAAGAAGAACTGGTTCATCTGTTTCAGTTCAAAAGGACCTTCCTGATAGAAAGTGGTTTGATAATGACCCTACACTCCTATATGAAGTAACAGGGGAAAAAGCGAGAGTAGTCATTGAAAAGACAAAGAAGATCATCGCAGACTATCCTCATAAGAAAATATACAGACTATGGCCTGGTCCGAACTCAAATACATTTGTCTCACATATTATAAGAAGTATTGAAGAGCTCCCACTGGAGCTTCCAGCAAATGGAGTTGGTAAAGACTACCTTGTAGATAATTCTCTTTTAGCGGATAGCCCTAGTAATAAAGGTTATCAACTTTCGGCTTATGGACTACTTGGAGTAACAGCGGGAATTGAAGAAGGTTTAGAAGTAAACCTTCTTGGATTAAGCTTTGGAATTGATCTTTGGCGACCTGCTCTAAAGCTTCCTTTTATTGGTAGACTAGGATTTAAAGATGAGCCAGTTACTGATGCACTGTAAATATCTTTCCACTATCTGTTGAGAAGTAAAGCTCTCCATCTAATCCTGTTCGAACATGTCTAATTCGTTCTTCTAGTTTTTCTAATAAGCTTTCTTCTTTTACTAACTTATTATTTTTCAACACAACTCTATGTAAGTGCGTAGAGCCTAGACATGCCAGAAAGAAGCTTCCTTTCCACTTTGAATTCTTATCTCCAGTATAAATAGTTAAACCAGACGGCGATATACTTGGAGTCCAATTCACAAGAGGCTGTTCCATGCCATCTTTTTTCTCTTCTCCAATACTTGGTCCCCAATACTCTTTTCCATAAGTAATTACTGGCCAACCATAGTTTAATCCTTTTTGGACAAGGTTTAACTCATCACCACCACGCGGTCCAAATTCACTGCTATAGAGTTGTTTAGAAGTGCTATCATAGAATATCCCCTGTGGGTTTCTATGCCCTAGACTCCATATCTCTGGAAGAGCATCCTTTGTATTATAAAATGGATTATCAGATAAGGACTTTCCCTCTAAAGAGAGTCTAAGAATTTTACCATTATGATAATCTAATTTTTGAGCGTAGTGTCTCTCTCCTCTATCTCCAATCGTCATAAAAATAGAATTTTCGACAAAGGCAAGTCTTGAGCCAAAGTGTATACTTCTGCTACTATAAATCTTAGATTCAAAAAGAGTCTGATGCTTACTTAGCTTTCCATCAGAGTAAATAGCTCGCCCTAAAGCTGTCACAAGAGTTTTTCCTACTTTCTTAGAAAAGGTATAGTAAACATAGGGAATCTTATTAATCACTTTATAGTGGATATCAAGAAGACCTCCTTGCCCACTCACCACAACCTCTGGTGCCTGCAACTCTTTACTCTTCTTTGACTTCAAATCTATTTCTAAAATTTTTCCATCTTTTAGCGTGGCAATGATTTTACTTTTATTAATAAAATCAAAGCCCCAAATAATATCATCCGTCTTAAAGACTAGATTTGTACTAATCTTTGCATTGATATTTAAAGATAATAAAATTGAAAAAAGAATTAATACTTTCATTTGATCCCTGTTAGTTTGAAAATAAACATACCAGTCATCATACTACCAACAAAAAGAACAAAATCGGAACTTAAAGAAGTTAGATTTACGATACCTGGTCCTGGACAAATTCCAACAATTCCCCACCCAATACCAAACAAAGCTGATCCAGTAATCAACTTCCAATCTATAGAACTCTTTGTAGGTAAGCTAAATCCATCTCCACAGACAGGTGTTTCTTTTTTTACAAAAGTGAAAACTAAAAAGTTAACCAGAATTGCACCAATCATAACAAATGCAAGAGAATAGTCCCACTCTCCAAAAATATCTAGAAAGCCAATTACTTTTTTAGGATTCGTCATACCCGAAATAACAAGTCCAACTGAAAAGAGAACTCCTGAAATAAAAGAAATTATATTATAGGCCATTAGAATACTCCTTTAACTGCTACAGTTATGATGCCAAATAACATGAAGATGGCCGTTGCGGTAATACTTCTCTTTGAGAGTCTCGATATTCCACACACACCATGTCCTGAAGTACAACCACTTCCAAGCCTTGTCCCAAAGCCTACAAAGAGACCAGCAACAATAATTTCTAGTACTGAGTTTTCTAGAACAAAAGTATTAGCTTCTGGATATAGGTATATAGAAAGAAAACCACCACTTAATAACCCTATAATAAATAAATATTTCCATACATCAATTGATGTAGGCTTATTCAAAAGATGAGCAAGGATAGAACTTATTCCAGAGATCTTTCCTACTCCTATAAATAGAATAGAACTCGCTACTCCAATTATGATTCCACCAAGAAGTGGATTAATTACATTTTCCATTATAACTCCAACTTAATTATACTTTTCTTATTATCAATCAACATAGGTCTTATATCCCCACCATTGATATTAACATAAATACTTTCATTTAATAATCTAGGAGAATTCAAAGTTTTGTCTCTTGAACTTCTCATTGAAACAAATTTATCTACATCTATGTCTTTATTTAGATGAGTATTATGATCTAGTTCATCTTTCACTGTTGTTTTAAACTTCATCTCTCTATTATTCGGTGAATAATCGTGCCCAACATAAATATTATAATGATCAGGAAGTGAATATAACTTTCCTTTAATCGAGTGATACATTTCTTCAGAATCTCCTCCAGGAAAGTCACATCGACCAGTTCCAGAGTCTGGTATAAAGATGACATCACCAGTGAAAATATTTTCACCTATTTTATAAGAAACACATGAAGCTGTATGACCAGGCGTTTTAAGAACTTCTATATTAACTGACCCTGCAGATAAAACTTCATTCTCTTTTAGAAGTAAATCATATGGAAGATCATTAAAATGTGGAAACTTTTCTTTAAAGTAGCTTCTACTAGTTTCATCTAAATCTCCAATACCTGTCTGACTAGACGGTAAAGATTCTTTTAGTAAAGCTGCCCCAGTAAAGTGATCTGCATGAATATGAGTATCCAAAATATAATGAATTTTTAATTTATTAGAATTAATAAAATCTAATAACATCTCAATTGATTCATAACTAATACTCTGATCCTCAGGATGGTAATTTAGTACTGAGTCGACAATCACTCCATCACGAGTTACGCTATCATATATAATGTAAGACAAAGTTGACGTATCTTTATCAAAGAATTCTTGAACCTTTAGTTCTTCTGCCATATTGATTCTCCTTGACCTATAATGGACTCTTACGAATATTAGAATAAACCTAAACTACAGATCTAACATTGATGTAGATCAAACTTAGAAAGAACTATGAAATATCAAAAAATTAAACCTTTCATAAAGCACTCAAACTCTCGTAATTACAAGAGAGGAGAGATTATTTATGCACAAGACTCACTGCCAACAAGTCTCTACTTTATAGAGTCTGGAACAGTGGGACTCTTTCATAACTCTTCAAATGGTAAAGAAGTCTTTTTAAGAGTATTTGGAAAAGGATCTATATTTGGACATAGATCGTATTTTGCCAACTCACCATATCATGCAAATTCTATGGCATTAGGAAATACGAGTATCATCATTATATCAAATGAAGAGTGTCAGAGAATTTGTAAAGAGCACCCTGAACTTCTTATGGAAATGGTTTCACAGTTAGCAGTTGATCTGGGTCAGGCAGAATTGAGACTTGCCGGAGTACATGATAAGACTGTTGCTCAAAGAGTTAGCGAATCACTTGTCTTCTTAAAGTTAAGGTATCCTGACCAGGTTTGGACGAGAAAAGAGATTGCAGATTTTTCAGTTACAACTTTTGAATCAGTTGCTCGTGTAATGACCTTACTAGCAGAGAATAATATTATTCAAAAAAATGGAAGAGATTTTATTATCAATGACTTAGAAAAGTTAATTAATTTCAATATTTGATCTGTATCAAAGAATAAAAATATCTCCTCCCCTATAATAGAGTTAGGGAGCAGCAATGACATATTTACTCGCATTACTTTCAGGAATAGCATTAGGAACTCTAGGAGGAGGGGGATCAATATTAATAGTTCCAATTCTGACCTATCTAATGGAGTTCTCACTTAAATTATCAATTCCTATGAGTTTGGCAATAGTTGCAATATCAAGCTCAACGGCAGTACTTAGTAATCTAAAAGAAAAAATAATCAATTATAAAATTGCAGTTCAATTTATAGTATTCTCCTTAATAGGTACCTCGCTAGGTTCATACTCTTCACAATTTGTAAGTTCAAATTTTCAATTAATCTTATTCTCTATCATTATACTACTTGCAGCTTTTAGCATGTTACGAAAAAAAGTGACTCAATCACAAAAAGAAAGCGTTCCATTTATATTTTTTGCATTAAGTGCTTTAGGCATTGGAGTATTAACAGGACTAATTGGAGTAGGAGGAGGTTTTTTAATTGTTCCAACATTAAATATTATAGGGCGACAAAATATTAAAGTATCAATAGCGACATCACTATTTATAATTGCAATGAATTCTCTAGGAGGATTTATTCAATACTTAACAATTGTAGATATTCCATGGATTTTTCTATTAAAGTTTTCAGCATTCGCATCGATTGGTTCTATTATAGGTTCTAAGATTGCAAAGAAAGCGAACCCTGAAAAGCTTAAATCATCCTTTGCATACTTCTTATTATTAATGGGAGTATTTATGATTGTGAAAACTACTTTTTAAATCTATTTATATAGGTACATTTTTGGCATAACTCTTCTACGAGTTTGCCATTTTGGAAGCCTTTTCTCATCGCCTCTGTTCTTTCATTAGTTAAGATATCAGACAAGGCTTCATTCTTACAGTTTCCTAAATTTATAATTGCTTCTTTATCTAAACAACAAGGAACAACTACCCCATTGGCGTGAATACCTACATGGCCTAGAACTCCATTACAACGCCCCTGCTTTCCTTGAACTTCTCCATCCAGTGAAGGCCATTCAAAGCGAGAGTCAAAATGTAAGTATAGTCTATTCCAAACTCTCTTAGACTTTATTGCGCCAACTTCAATATTTCTATTAATAGTAATTTGAAAGTACTTCTCTACATATTCAAAAATGTCTGAATTATCTTTATCAGTTGAGTCTTGATTCCACATTCTAAAATTAATGTAGAGCTCTGGCCTTAGTGCATGTGCTTTTTGAACAAACTTTAATATAGGAAGTAAGTAATCATCTAGCTTCTTGTGAGGAAAATTATCTTTAAACGCCTGCAAAGAAAAGTTCACCTGACGAATTGCTTTTGAAGTTATCAAAAGGTCTTCAAATCTTTTTAATAGAAGTCCATTAGTAGTTAGTTGAATCTGAGTATTATATTTTTCAGTAATTTTTAAAATCTCTTCAAACTTAGGATGAGCAAGAGGCTCTCCCATAAGGTGGAGACAAATCTCTTCAGCAAGTGGTGCAGCTTCACTTACAATCTTTTCAAACTCTTCTAATGACATGATTTCTTTATCACGTTCAACAACAGGACAGAATGAACACTGAACATTGCAAATATTAGAAATCTCTATATAAATTCTCTTTAGCATTACCTACTACCTCAATGCATTTAATAGCATGATTTAAACCGCAGGAAAATAGCTTAGGGAGATTTGACTATAATGTGCTGTGCATTGATCTAATTCCCACTCTAAGATAGATTAAACTATTGATTACATAGAAATAGGGGCCATAAATGGCAGAATTATCATATACAAACGAAGACGGAGACTCAGTCAAAACGAGTCAGTTCCTAATAAATCGTGGCTCGTGCTGCAAGACTTCATGTCTCCACTGTCCATATAACTTCACTCTTTCAAAGCACGGTCTAGAATTTAAAGAATTAGACTTAAACTCAATGTTAAAAGCTCAAAAGATTATTGATGAGAACTCTCCTAAAGAGGATAACTCAGTAAGTGCTTCACTACTTGCATCAGCATTTGGTTCTGCTAAAAAGAAAGATACTATCTCTAAATTCCAACTCAAAAACTATAGATTTGTAGAATTAAAGGGAGAAGTCTGTGGTGTTGTAAAGGTTGGAAGTGTTGGCGTAAGTGCCCTTTATCTAAAAGAGCACTTTAAGGATCAGGGACTAAGTAAAGACATAGTCTCAAGCTACTTTAGTCACTAAGGGATTAAAGTAGAAATCAGACCAATTAGAGCACCGAAAACACCACCCCAAACAACAAGCCAACCAAGGTGCTCTTTAATCATTGTTTGAATGATTTCTTTAACCATTTGAGGTGTAAGCTCATCTAGTCTTCCATCAACCATTGTCTCAATACTATCAGCAATCGAAGAGCTTCCTTCACCGCTTTTTGTAAGGTTTGAGATAAAGTTCTCGTCTTTAATAATATCAGCGATAATTTCTCTAAACTTAACTTCAAATTGAGGCTTAAGTGGCTCAAGGGCAGCTTCTCCACCAAACATCCCCAGCATTCCACCAAATGGAGACTCAAGAATTGCTTGCTTAAGCTTATTGAAGATTTTATCAAAATCAATTGTCTGCATAATCGTTTCTTCTTCAATTTTTACTAGTCCACCAGAGTTTGAACTCATAAATTTTTCAAAATTCTCTTTTGTAAAAAATTGATTCATAATCATTGATCTAATCGCACCTTTAAACTCTTGGAAACGTTCAGTAATTATTCCTGATCCGTAGAGTCCTGGAACTTTTTCAAAAAGCATATGAATTGCTAGCCAGTTAGTAATAGCTCCAGAGAATGAGTATAGCCCCATTGTTTTAATAACATCTGGATATATTGGAGATATAAATCCCAAACCGATGAGTAGCACTGAAAGCACATTTGTAATTAAACTCTTATTCATCGAAACTCCCCTGTTAGATTTAAAAATGGTGATTATAGAAATACTTAAAGGTAATGGCCATAGCGATTAATCTCTAAGTGATCCAGTTAGAGAATTTTCTAAAAAGTATAGAAGATCATTCTTTTGAGAATCACTCATACGAATGATTTGTCCCGAAATTAAAGGGTGGGCATTCTCTTTCTTTTTAAAAATCATATATCTATTAGTTTCTACAAATAATTTTTCTGGATAATTTATATTGAATAAACTATCCAACCATTCACCATTGTAATTATCAATTGCCCTAGAACCATTTCGGTAATGTTCAATAACATCATCTAATGTTTCATAGGCTCCTGAATGAAAGTATGGCGCTGTTAGGGCAACATTACGAAGAGGTGGTACTCTGAAATGGTAGCGGTCCATTTCATTTTTTGTAATTAAAAATCTACCTTCATCATTATGTTTTACATCCTTACCTGGACCAGTCTGAGGGGCAGCGACTCCCTCAAATGCAAAGCCACCTAACAGAGTGCTATTATGACAACGAATACAAAGCCCACCTTCAAAGAATACAAGAGCTCCTCTTTTAGCTTTTTCATTCAAGGACTCTTCCTTGCCTCTTAAATAATCATCCCACGGAGTGTCATATACAGCAAAGCGATGTTTTTGAAAGTGCGCGAGAGCATTTCCAAGGTGTCCAATATTTAAAACTTCGGACTCGGGATAAGCTTTTGAAAATAGTTCTCTATATTCATCTATACTCAGAAGTCTCTTCATCAAAAGGGCCCAAGCATCTTCATCACTCTTAGCATTAGCGATTTCGTTACTTCCCTTATCACCTCTCATTTCGGAATGATCAAGAATAGGGAAAAGAGCCTGTGCAGCAAGCGCACCTCCTAAGGCCTCAGTAATGTCCCATCTCTCCGGATAGTCACCATTTAAAACCTCAGAAGGAGTATTGTAGACATCCCAATCTTTTCTGTAATGAACCCTTCCATCCCAAAATAAAAAACTCATTTTATCGTGACCTAAATTATAAAGAGGAGGTGAGTTTCTAGAGATAACTTGCTTCATAGAATTAGCAACTCTACTCTCTCCAATCCCCTCTCCTCCTTCACCGATAGGCAAAGCAAGAGCATCACCAGAACCAAGCTTAGGATCATGACATGTAGAACAACTAATATTTCTATTTCCAGATAGCTCATTATCAAAGAATAGCTTTTCACCTAGAATGTATTTTACATCGTTTAGCCCTGTAGGCTTTTCAACAGAACTCAATTGAAATGTTTTAATATAAGACTGAAGTCTTGTATCTAAAATGGATTTAGCGCTTGCAGAGAAAATAATAACCGATTGAATTAAGATGAACTTAAAAAGCATTTTGATATCCCGTATAGTTAAAGACGGAAATTTTATGGGCCCAGAGTTTGAGTAGTCAAACAAAATCTCATACTAGGACTCTTGCGATGCGCTATCTAAGGCTTAGATTTATTTTTCTTATAAAAGACTCTACTCCTTCCCTCTCTTTCTTAGAAGTAAACTTTGAAAATAGAGAGATACTCTTATGCATGTCATTATGAAAAGCAATTTTTAGAGCATAATTTCTTGATGATTGTCCTCCACGAGTCCTTGTAAGTGAAACCTCTTTAATTTCAGAAGTTTTGAATCTAAGGATTTTCTCTCTCATTAAAAAGGATATATGAATTTTTAAGTCTGAAGAGATTTTGATTTCTATTTTTCTAGGATAAATAAAATTTACAACGACAAATGGCAGAAGTAGAGAAATGACGATTCCAAATAGATCATAATTATCACCAATAAAATACAAGTAACATTGATACAGTCCTGCGAGAAATACAATCAAGCAAAAGACCAAGGTAAGTCTAGAAGTTAAAACCGATAGTTTATTATCAATTAATCTAATCGCCATTTAATAACTTTATCATTAATTCTCGTTAATTTAAAAATATAGTGTTAAATTTAATTAATTCAATTGTTCGGGAGTAGTCTTGCATTATATTTTAGCAAAAAATCTAGATTGGCTTGGTCCATTAAAAGAAGAAATTCAAAATAGCTATAACACTGATTCAAAGGAAGTTTCTGGGTTACCTATTTTAAAAGTATCCTCAGAACTAGATTTAAAAGGTAAATACTTAGCCTTCTCAACTACAGCATTAATAAATACTGAACAAATCCCTGAAGATTCAATATCTAAACAAGCTCAAGCACTAGTAGATTCAATCTGTAAAAAGATTAATCCTGAAGAATCTATTAATTTACATGTTTTCAGTATGACTAATAAGTATGGAGTCCTAGAGACAGGACGTGCTGAAATACTAAAAGATAAGATTCATAAGAACTTAAGAAAAAATAAAATACGAATTCTTAGAAAGAAATTTGATCGATCGTTGGCCATTGTCCAAGTCATGCTGCTAGATGACCGCTCTGTTATTCTATCAGTACAAACATCAGAAGAGGTCTCTGAATATAACTCTCTTTACTCTCCCTATGTAGGAGGATTCAACAATGTTGAAGATGATAAGAAGGCACCTTCAAGGGCATTTAAAAAGATAGTTGAAGCACAAGAAATTCTCGGAACTAAAATCTCAGAAAATCAAACATTGATAGACTTAGGAGCTTGTCCGGGTGGCTGGACTTACATTGCACGAAAAAACGGTGCAAGTGTCATAGCAATTGATCGATCAGAGCTTCGTGAAGATTTAATGGTAGATGAGAAAGTTCAATTTCTTCAAACTGATGCATTTAAATATAGACCAGAGGAAACTCTTGACTGGTCAGTGTCAGATATTATCTCTACACCAGATAGAGTTATAGAATTAATTACGACATGGGTACTTGGTAAACTTTGTAGAAATTTTATTTTCACTATTAAGTTTCAAGGAAAAGATGGATACCATGTTCTTGAAGAATTTAAAAAGCTAGCAGACCAATGTGATTTTCAAATTATCTTAAAGCAACTAAATGCCAATAAGAATGAAGTTACAATTATGGGAAGAGAGAGAGTATGACATATTTAATATATTTACTACTTGGTGTATTTGCGGGAACTCTTTCGGGACTTTTTGGAATCGGAGGTGGACTAGTAATTGTTCCTACTCTCCTATTTTGTTTTAGATTTCTTGGGTTCTCACCAGACCTCGCAATTCACATGGCCATAGGTACATCACTCTCTATTATCGTTATAACAGCATCAAATTCAGTATTTAGTCATCATAGAAGAGGTGGCATAGATTGGAGTATTGTGCGAAAAATCTTAATTCCATTAATCATTGGAACTTACTCGGGTGGATTAGTCTCTAGTAAGCTTTCAGCAAGTCTTCTAGAAACTATATTCTCAGTATATGTTGTTCTCGTTTCACTAAAGATGTTTCTAGATGTCAAAATAGATAAAGTAGAAAAAGAGACGTCTATTGTTCTTTATTCAATTGTGGGAGCAGTAATTGGTTTCAAATCTGCAATTCTTGGAATTGGTGGTGGCACAATAAGTATCCCTTTTCTTTCTTGGCGTGGCTTCTCAATGAAGAAAGCAGTTGGAGTCTCAGCAGCTCTAGGCTTACCTATTTCAATTGTAGGTAGTATCTCTTATATCGTATCTGGCTTAAAAGTTAGCGCACTACCTGAACAAAGTCTTGGCTACATCTACCTTCCGGCCTTCTTTGGAGTAATCTTAACAAGTTCATTTTTTGCACACTTAGGAGCAAAGCTTTCTCACAAACTTCCACAAGAGAAGATGAGAAAGGGTTTTGCAATATTTCTATCAATTATTGCTGTAAAAATGATCTTTTTCAGCTAAGCACCTTAAAAGACTAATAGATAATAACTATTAAGATATAAAAATATACGATTATACTCTATCTCCGTTATGTACGAAAATATTATTATAAATAATATGACATACAAACGGAGGATATTATGAGCATATCAAAAATGATAAACAGATTAGCAGTCGCTTCTATCTTACTCACACCAAGTATTTATGCAGATACATTAACAAGAGAAACTGGAGCTCCAGTTGGAGATAACCAGAATTCAAAAACAGCAGGGCCAAATGGTGGAGTCTTATTAGAAGATGCTCACTTAATAGAAAAGCTCGCTCGCTTTGATAGAATGAGAATACCAGAGAGAGTAGTTCATGCACGAGGAACTGGTGCTCATGGTGTATTTAAGTCGTACGGTAACTTTAAAAACCTAACGAGAGCATCTTTACTAAGTAAGAAAAATAAACAAACACCAGTATTTGTTAGATTCTCATCTGTAATTCACTCAAAGGGATCACCAGAAACTCTAAGAGACCCTAGAGGTTTTGCTACTAAATTCTATACCGATGAAGGAAATTGGGATCTTGTTGGAAATAACTTGCCAGTCTTCTTTATACGAGATGCTATGAAGTTCCCAGACATGGTGAATTCATTAAAACCAGACCCAAAAACTAACAAACAAGATGCTAATAGAATTTTTGATTTTATGGCACATCACCCAGAAAGTATTCACATGTGGACTCACCTCTTTTCAAACAAAGGAACTCCTGCAAGTCTTAGAAAGATGGATGGTAACGGAGTACATGCTTATAAATTTGTAAATAAAGACAATGATGTTAGATATGTAAAATTTAGATGGAAATCAAAGCAAGGTATTAAGAACCTTACACAAGAAGAGGCCAATGCAGTCCAAGGGAAAGACTTCTCTCACCTGACAAATGATCTCTACGAAAATATCAAAAAAGGTAACTACCCTTCTTGGGAATTAGTAGGTCTAGTGATGGAAGAGTCAGATCTTGCTAAGAATGATTTCAACCCACTAGATGCAACAAAAGATTGGAACTGTAACATGGAGCTAGTTAAGTGTTCAACTCTAGGAATTATGACATTAAATAAAGTTCCAAAGAATTTCTTCCAATTCACAGAGCAATCAGCATTTTCACCAGCAGTATTTGTTCCAGGAATTGAGCCTTCGGAAGATAGACTACTTCAAGGAAGACTATTCTCATACTCTGATACTCAGAGGTACAGACTAGGTGTTAACTACCAATACTTACCAGTAAATAGAGCAAAGGTTGAAATAAACACGTACGCTCAAGATGGTTCTTACTCAACAAGAGTTGCAAACCAAGAGCATGTAAACTATCAACCAAATGGATTTGATGGAAGCTTAAATAGAGATCGTGGTGAATTACATGAAGATACGACTTATAGATACAGCAACCACAAACTATCAGGAACAACTCAACAGAAGATGATAAGTAAAACTCAAAACTTCAAACAAGCAGGTGAAACATTTAGAAGCTATAGTGATTTTGATAAGAAACATCTAATCAAAAACTTTGCAGATACAATGAATCAAATCAATAACAAAAAGATTGTTTTACAAATGGTTTCATACGCATATGCCGCAGACAAAGACTATGGAACAGAGTTAGCAAAAGCAACAAAAACTAAAATCAAAGATGTTTTAGCTGTAGTCGAAAAAGTTAAAAACTAAGTAAATGAATTCAAGGAGGGGATATCTCCCCTCCTATACTGCGCCAGAATTCAAAGGAAATGTTATGAAACTAAAATCTTTTTTAATAATCTTACTAAGCCTATTTTTAAGTTCAAACTCATTTGCTTCAGAGAAAATAAACTCTAAAGCTAAGTTAATTAAAATGGTTACAGAAGCAGCTAAACAAGATAATCAAAAGCTAATCGATGAGTATATTAAATATGGTGGGAACTTAAATGTTCAAGATGAGAAAGGTTATACTCCTCTTATTTTTGCTGCATACTATGGTCATGAGAAATTAGTAACTAGGCTTCTAGATAATGGTGCCAATGCATGTACTAAAGATAAACGTGGTAACACAGCTCTAATGGGCGCAATATTCAAAGGAAACATTAAAGTAGCCTACAAGCTCATGTCTACTGACTGTGATGTAAATCAAGAGAATAAAGCAAGCCAAACAGCGCTAATGTACGCATCTCTATTTGGAAGAAAAGAGATTGCTAAAGAACTAATTGGAAAAGGTGCAAAAATAGAAATAAAAGATAAAGACGGTAGAAGTGCTAAAGATATAGCGAAATCTCAATTCAACAAAGATATGCTTAATCTCTTAGAGAAATACTCAGCTAGATAACTTATAATAGTAGTTTAATAAATCAAAAAACCTTTTATTTTTAGATTTTATTTCTTTCGGGTTTGTAAAATACTCTATTGAGTATTTTATAAACTCACCATCAAACTCTCTTAGAGGCATCTTTCCTACTTCTTTTTCAAATTGAACTTGATTTAAAGAAAACCAATCTTCTTGAGTCATCGACACAAGATTATCCTCTACAGTAGGATAGTAATTACTCTTTCTATTCACTACAGGAAGGCAGGCCCTTGCACTAGCTAGCAACTTCTGTTCCTCTGAATCTTCTACTTTCCATTCTTTTTCATTATAAAAAACGGAAATTTTATTTAATAGCTTTGATCTTAAATCATTATCAAGCTCTTTATAGAAGTTAAACTTCTCTAATAAGACTCCATCCCACTCAGTTCGATAGTCTCTCATTTTTCTTACAAGGAGGGCCCGTTTGAATGAAAGAGAATAATTCAAATAAATGAAGAATAAGAGGATACCAATGAATGCAGCAACAAATGGAATTAAAAACATAATTCTGTGATACTTCTCAAAATACAATTAGTCATTCTTTTTCTCTTGGAAAAAAGGATTCACTCTGCTGAAGTAATGAAAATGTAGTTTGAATATCACTTTCATCAATTTCTATTTCCGTGTTTTCAATAATTTGCTCTAAGCACTCTCCATCCATTAAGCATTTAATAATAGAAAAGCTTTTTTGAGAGATTTCTTGAACAATATTATTTTTTCCTTTTTTATAGAGCATTACAGACTGTGGCTTCTCAATGTCTAAAGAAATATCTCCAAACCCAGTTGAACGACATTCGAAAACTCCATAGACTTGGTAATCCCAACTAAAGATTTTAAAATTATTTGAAAAATTAAAACTAAGTCCTGAAAAATGCTCTAAGTAATTTTGCCAATTAACGATATAACTCTCACGTTTACTATGAAAAACACTCCAAAACTCAGTTTCAAATTTAGCTAGCTCCACAAGAAATGGGTAATCTTTACTAATTTCCAATTTCGATAAAAAGTCATGAAATTTATTACCATAACTAGTCAAATCTTTAAGAGTACTTGGATGAGACCTAATATACTTTTGACCGAGAGAGTAGAACTCCTCATCCCCAACAACGGCCCACACGGCCTCATAATTCTCCCCCAGAGCATCTTGAAGTCTAGCATAGTAGTCACTTGAGTATACAGAGATGGAGTCTTCTCTTGTAAGTTTTCCTCCTGGCGCAATATAATCTAATATTGTATTTCCTCTACCTTGAACAGAGTGAATAAATCTTTCTTGAAATTCTCTAAGACTAATCACAACTATTCTCCCATAGTTTCACCGCCTTCTTAACTTCAGAGTCAAGGACATCAAACTCAGGAATATTCTCATCCCATTCAATAAGAGTTGGAATATCATTTTTAATTGTTAAAAAATATTCATAAAGCTTCCATACCTCAGGAAATACTGGGCAAGAGTGTGTATCAAAAAGGAATTCTCCCATATCGGTAAATCCAGCAAGGTGTATCTCTGATATATACTCAGGATTTATCACTTCGAAATAGTGATATGGATCAAAATTTTGGTTCTTTGCATTTACATATATATTATTAATATCCAATAAAATTTTAGATCCTGATCGCTTGGCCAATTCATTGATAAATTCTGCTTCCGAGTACTTGCAGTCTCTTACTCCAAGGTAAGCTGATAAGTTCTCGAGAATAAGAGGGCGACCAAGATAGTCTTGAACAAACTGTATCCTACTAACTATATGATTGAGAGATTCTTCACTATAAGGAAAGGGCAATAAATTGTGTAAATTATTCTTCTCCAGTCCAGTCCAACAAAGATGATCTGAGACATTAAAGGGAGAAACCTTATCAATTAAGTTTTTCAATTTTTTAAGATAATTTTTATCAACCTCACTAGTTCCTGCAATATTGAGAGAGACACCATGTAAGCTAATTGGATAATCCTCTCTCATAGAAAGAAGTACTTCTAGAGGATAACCTTCAGTGTTCATAAAGTTTTCAGAAATAACCTCAAACCAATTTGCGTTGGTCTGAGGCTTTTCAATTAAATGAGGAAAGTGCTGATGTCTAAGACCAGCACCAATTTTATGATCTTTACTCATTAAGAATCTGCGGCCTTCCCGCCTTTAGCAGCACACTCTTTCTTATCCATTTTAACTAAACCCTTTCCTTTACAAGAGTTTTTTCCGTGACAACTTAATTTTGCATCACAACCATTCTTCCCACTGCAAGCATCAACTTTTCCGCCACATTGTCCTTGCCCTTTACACGAATTTACACCGTAACACATTACCTTATCTGCAGAAGGTGCTGCTGACTGACTACCTGTGGCCGTGCTACATCCTGTAGCAATAAATAAGCCAGATACTGCTGCAGCAGTAAGTAAAACTTTACGCGATTTCATAAAGACTCCCTTTGAGGTTACTTCAGGAATAATTCCTGCTTTTCATTTAGTGATAAACTTTTAGAAAGTGTTACAATTTATTATTATGGATCAGAGGACGATTCTTAATCTTCATAACTATTCATAAAATAAGGTATTTCAGTTAAGAACTTAAGTCCCATCTTATAATCACGACTAGTTATCAACTCCATATTACGCTCTGTTTTCGTAACATGAACTATTTCACAGAGCACTCTCTCATCAAGAGGGACATCTCCGAACTTACTTATATAAAGCTTTTGTCCGACTTTGAAATAATTTATTTTCGTAATACTAAAGACAACCCCAATTCCATTTTGATTTAAATCAAGAACATTCATCTCAAATGAAGAGTTCTTAGTTTTATACTGAACGTCTAGGTCAATTTTTACTTTGATATCTTGCTCAAGCAGACTGCTTCGCATTTGTTCTCTATTTTCTATAATTCGAAATTTTCTAGGAACTATTATTTGAATTTTATCATGACTCATTTTTCGAATATTAGCTTTAAAAAGGAGTGATCTATCACTAAAGCGAATGTAAACATCTTCATCTTCTCTAAAATTAAAACCTTGTTGATTCACTTCAACAAGTTGAAGGACACCCTTTTCCGAAGCAAACTTCTGAATGAATGCTTCATGTTTTTTCTTAACAACATCAGACTCTGGCTGCCACATTAATATTGTTTCTATTCTATCGATAGTTCGATAGATACAATCACAAAGTGACTGAAAATCATTCTCCCATACCATCTTCTTAAGAAAAGATTGATCCATATAACTTCTCGCATAGTTAGTTTATGAACTAATAATATGCGAAAAGTTAAATAAAAACTATCGGTAAATGTTTTTTATTAGAAAAGTTTATTTGAAGACGTAGGAACAATAGCAGTAGGACATTTCTGATAATCTTTATCAAATGCTACCGATTTTAACCCATTTTGAAACCATCTTATCTCGAGAAGTTTACCCGACGATAATGCTCTAATAAAGATAACATCTCCATCCATCTCATCTTCACTTGTTTGTAAGTTATCGATTGATGTAATTGAAACAAAGTCATTATAAATACTAGAAAATAACTCTGATTCATAATCTAATACGAAATCTTCACTACTCTCTAAAATCCACTTGTTAACATTTATTTCTATTTGAGAAAAAGTTTTCTTATTAGCAAACCCGAAACCTGCTTTCTTTAAAGAACTATTCACACATTCAGCAGAGAACGTAGAAAACATAAGTAAAAATACTATTAGAAACTTCATATAAACTCCTTTTTTAAAATTGTAGCAAGAAGAGTTTTTAGTGAAAAGCTTTTGTCTTTTATATGATCAACACAATGCTGCGTAGATATTGATTAAGACATAACGTATAGGATAATTAGCCCAGAAATAATTGTAATGAATACGCTCTTATACTTATAACAAACGATAGTCGCTATAATTAAAACGATAAATCTTTCTTTGTAGAAGAAAATTTCATTAGTCCCTTTATGATAGAAAGTCATAGGAACAACAAGTGCTGGAAAAATAGCAGCTGGAATTAAAGAGAAAATCTCTTTAAACCTTTCAGATATTTTTATTCGACTTGAAAGATAAATAAATGTAGAGCGTATAACGAAAGTACCTAATGCAAGCCCAAGAATAACAAACCAGATTCCTTCATACTTCATTTCTTACTCCTAAGTAAGAATGAACCAAAAATCATTGCAATAGCGCCAGAAACAAGTAGGCCTAAGTTGTATGGCAATTCATAAAAAAGAATTGAACAAATAGAAGAAACAAGAGCGACATAATAATATTTTTTATTCTTGAGTGTCGGCATGGCCAGAGCAATAAAACTAAGTGGTACTGCAAAATCTAAGTTCAGTGAAGAAGGTAGAAAGTTTCCAAAAATAAAGCCAATCAAAACAAAGAATTGCCAAAAGAATGACATACATAAACCGGCTCCAATATAAAATGCAACCTTTTCATCTCTGCTATTTAATTGATTGGAGTTAGCAGTATAAACTGCGTAGGCTTGATCAGTAAGAAGATATGACCCAAGAGTCTTTACAGGAAGTGAAGAGCCTTTAAGAACTTCAGAAAGAGATACACTGTATAGAATCATTCTGAGGTTTATAACAACACCAGTTATAACGATCACTGTACTAGGAACATCTCTCATAAGAAGATCAACAGCGACCAGTTGTGATGCACCAGCAAATACAAGAATATTTAGGGCGCCTAATTCTACACCAGATAACTCTGCTGTACTTCCAACTGCTCCCATTATCAGTCCAAAAGGAAGGACTGCCGGAACATTAGGCATCATGGCCCTAGAGCCTTTGAGAATTAGTTGTCTGTAAGTTTCTTGCATAGTCGAATTATCTCTAAAGCAAATAGCTTAGGCAATCTTAAAGAGGAACAAGTCCCTTGATATAAAAGACCCAAAATAGAAAAGGCCTCTAGTAATAAATTTCCTAGAGGCCTTTAATCGTTTGAAGTTAAATTAATTTCTTAGTAATTATGCCATTGGCTTTCCAGCTCTGCAGGAGGACCATTGAATACATTTACATCCATATCATACTCAGTTCCTGGCACATTGTAGAGACATGTTCCAGTCTTACTACAGTTAATCTCGCTAGAGAATTGCCACATAAAGTAGTTCTTCCATAGACTTCCTGGGTAGTCAGTCACATGTGATTTAAACCTTGCATACCAGAGCTTAGACTGTTGAAAGATTGGGTTATCTTTTACTAACGTATTAAGCTTCTTAGTTGTAGAGTGATTTGCATATACTGTTGGAATCTGACCAGTCTTCTCATAGACATACTCCATAAATACAATCGCCTCTTCTATACTCATAAAGCTACTTGATGTTGTATCTTCAAGATCTAAGATCATTAGAGTATCTGAATCTTCTCCAATAAGGTCTAGAAATAGATCTGCTTGTTCAATAGTATCCCCTCTTCTTCCAAGGTGATAAGCTCCCCAAAGGTAGCCTCTCTCAAGTGCTATTTTCTTTCTTTCAAAATACTTAGTGTCGACACGAAACCCGATACTTGATCTGTGAATAACGGCTACAACTTTATTGTCACTTGCCATTTCATCCCAATCAATTCCGTTTCCTTCATAGGCATCAATGATAATTGATGTATCACTTCGCTCCCATGGTCTATTTAATGAAGCTTGGTCTGTTTCTCCAGGTTCTGCAGGATCTGGATCTGGTTCTTGATTTGTAGGTGGAGGTGTTACGTCACCATCATCCGGTTCACCATCAGAGCACTTTTCATCTGCCTCAATGGAGTCATTCGAAGAAGCACTAGAAATAGTGTTAGAGTTAGTATTCGTATCGCAATCATCCTCTTTCACACAAGAAAAAGATAATAGTACGACGGCCAACAAAATTAATTTTATTTTTTTAGTTTCTCTCATGCCTTCTAGTCGGCATTTCTATGAGAGTGTTAATTTAGATTGTTATTTTTGCCCCGATGGGAAAGAATGTCCCAAACCATGGGGGTTTGGGAGCTTTACTTAAGCTATTTTGATGTTGGCTTTGGAGGTCTAGGTCCTCGTTTTTTAATAATTAACCCATTTAAAAAGTTTCTAAGTAGTTGATCTCCACAATCCATATACTTCGGGTGGTCTTCATTTCTAAATAGCGCACCTAGCTCCGATTTTGAAATATCAAAATCTACAAGCTTAAGGACTTCGATAATATCCTCATCTCTATACTTCAGTGCTACTCTTAATTTTTTTAAAATATCATTATTTGTAAGTGCCATACCTATCCTATCTTTTTTTTAATATCTTTATCATTTCTACGATAAAATTCAAAACAATAAAAGCCCTGCACGTAGTAATTACTTAGCATTAGCTACACCGAGAACTACTTTTCAAGTACTTCTTTGAGCTTTTTAAGATATCTCTTCATTTGAAATGAGTAGAGCTTCATAACTATTTTTGGGGAAACATTGAGACCAAAAGTCTCTTTGATCATTCGACGGTCAAAATCCACCACGTATTTAAAAATTGTTTGATCCCCTACTTCACTGAAGTATCTTCTACTCTTCAAATAAAAAGGGCTTCCCTTAGGAGTTTCAAAGATAACCCTTTGAGGAGCATCTATCTCAATAACAGCTGTAGTTGTAATAAAGTTTCTACGAATTCCAATCCAAGCATCTTCTCTAAACCAACTACCAACGACGACATCTTCATTATTAGTTGTCATATCATTAACTTCACTTCTCCATAAGTGATCATTCATAGGACTAGACACTAAATCAAAGACCTTATCAATAGGTGCCTTTATTGTGACTTGACCAGTTGATTGAACCAATTCTAATGAAAGAGATTTTAGTGATAATAATAAAGTAAGACATACAAATATAGATTTCATTTAATAATGGTAGAAAGTTAGGATCAAAGTGGCAAGAGAGAGTTAATAATCTATTTCCAGCGTGTTAACTCTCCTAGAAACCTTTTCATATGAACTAAAAAACTCTACAATTTATCAATAAGAATTTAGAGGATATTAAATTTGCATCTATCAAAGCATAGACCCCATAGAAATTTAAAGTATCTATCCTGGCTACGAACTAGGAACTGTGTTGTTTCAGGTAAAAAAGCAGAGTGTGCCCATCACATTAGACTTGGAACTAACGGTGGGACTTCTCTTAAGCCTTCGGACTACTTCTGCATTCCACTTCTTAATGAGTTTCACACTACAGGACATAGCGCTCTGCATATTATAGGTGAAGAGACCTTTCTCAAACAATTCTCAATCAGACCAACTGAAGTTTTTATAAAATACCTAAGCGAGTACCTTAAAGATGCTTTTGATATCGACTACAAAGTTTGTGACAAACCAGAACAGGAAACCATAAGTGATCTGATAGAACTTATAGAAAGTAAGGTCGTAAGAAGTTCATCTCCAATTAAGAAAAAGAAAGTTAGCGTCAAAAAAGATCCTACTCCTAAAGTTAGCATTACAGAAAGTAGTTACTATCAATCGGCTAAAAAGCTCAAGAACGAACGAGATAAAGAACTTAGAAGAAAACTCAAAGAGGAATCAAAGAACTCAGCATCTCCAAAGAAGCAATTTAAAGGTAACGAATTCTATGAGAAAGCTAAGGAGCTGAAGAGAATCAAAGATAAAGAGCTTAGAAAGAAACTCAAAGAGCAATCTAAAAAGAAGTAAGCCACCATTAAATATCAATAACTTAGTTAATCTCGAAGCATATTTTTCTCATAAACAAATTATCGCTAAAAATAAGGTAATATAGACCCATGAAAAAGATAACACTACTTCTATTCTTATCACTATCTATTCCTTCAACAATGGCAGCAAGCTCAAAGGGCAATCTAACGATTGGACCTATTGTAGGCTATGAAAGAGTACAGAAAATCTCTCCTACTCCTCATACTAAGGATAGGCTCTTCTATGGTATCAGAGCTGTTTACGGACCACCTCTCCTTTCTGCTGAAGCAGAGATCACTCAAGGAAAAGATACTGAAAGCTTCCCAGAAAGAGACTTAACAATAAAAGAAACGGCCACTTCAGCAATGGTTGGTCTTAGGTCAAACTTCTTAAGAACAAAGTTTCTTACGACTTATATTAGGGCCGGAGGTCACGCAAGAAAGTCAGAGGTAGAGACTACAGAAGCAGGCGTTACTACTACTCGAGAGCCAGCCGTTAGCGTTTCACCTTACGCAGGAGCTGGACTAAATATTAATCTAATGAATAAATTCACCTTAAATCTTGGAATTACAGCTATTTTCACAGGAAAGCCTAAGGGAAGTGATAGCGAATATCAGACAAGTCTAGGCTTCACTGTAAATATTTAAGAAAATAACAACTTAGATAGTATTCCTTGTATTTCTTTGGTACTAAAACTTAAAGAAATACAGAGGAATATATGAAAAAGTCATTTACGTTTGCATCAAAGAATAAAACACCAGAAAGAAATATAGATTCAATTAAATTCGAAATAAAGAAGTATATCGCTAGAGAGAGAAGAAAGAAGCTTCCAGAAGGGACTGACTTTTGGGCATTTGACTGTAAAATCGGAGCAGATGAATCAGTAAGCGAAACACTAGAGTTAAAAGACATCGGCAAAAGTATTGATAATATTTTCTCTCAAGGCCACGGTGCTTTCTACCTAGAAATACTAGCAAGACCAGCCTATAAATCTAAGACAAAAGAAACTCAAAAGAAATAATTCCCAACTAAAATCTTAAAACGTCTCTACTTTATTTCGATAAAGTAGAGTGAAATTAAAATCTAAAAGCTTTATATTCATAACCCTACTTCTGATATCTAATCATTATCTTTAGGCCACTCATCAGGATTATCAAAGTCTCCTAAATATTTAGATGTAAAATGATAAATAACTTTTCCAGGATCTCTAAAGCCAACCACTCCCCCATTTTGAAGAGAATCTCCAGCTCCCTCAGGGTAGCTACCACTAGTGTAGCCTTGCTTTCTTAGCTTTCTAAGTTCGGCCAAAGATTTAAAACTAACATAATTAGTAAAGCTTCTATCCATACCACATGCTTTAAAAACTTCGAGCTTGGGATCTGTATAAACATCAGCGCTTTCAATATTTAAATCTTTTTTGAATAGTTTTATAACTTGTGGACTTCCATTTCCAACGAAAATAATCTTAGTTCTAATCTTATTCATCTCTTTATGCAGATTCCAAATCTGATCGGCGTGGGCGCGGCAACTAATACAATTAAAATGTCTAAGAAATATAATGATAACAGTCCTATCTTTCCAGAAAGAACTAAAGAGCACTTCCTCTCCTGTCTCAGAAAGTACCTTCAACCTATTTAGAGCAAGAACATCTACTCTCTGTTGTCTAATAAGGTCATCTTTTATTTGCTGGTACTCATCCGCTTGATCATTTTCCATAACTACATTCTAAATCAAAACTTAAATAAAACAATTTTATTAGCAATAGTCCGACGATTTTTCTCAAGATTTATTATTTATCACCGATAAGTAATTATGAAGACTTACTCAACTGGGCCAGCCCCCAGACCCAACTATTTAAAGAATACAATTTCTCCAAGCTCAGAAACGAAGAAAATCTGGCAGTTAGCAGGAGAAGTTAAACTTATAAAAAAACAAACTGAGTACATTAAAGACAATGGAATTAAGGCGAATGATTCCAATAACTTTTATAACTTTAATAATAAACTCAATATCATATAATTCTTGCTCCCTATAAAGTAGTCAATAAATTAGATAGAATAATCTAATGAAGAAACTACTCTCAGCACTACTATTTTTTCTTATATCTTTTCAATCACTTGCCCTGGCAGAGGGTGTCTACACTGTAATCGTAAAGAAGCAGCAAGAAAAAAAGTCATCCCGTTGGTCGCTAGCAGACTGGCTAGTTACAAAGAAAAGAATTGCACTCATGGACCAGTGGCTAGCATTAAATAGCTCAACGACTTGGTTCGAGTTTATTTTTGACTACGCTGCTGGAGATATAGACGACTATCAAGAAAATAGTTTTGAAAGATTTGGGGCCTCACTCTACATTAAATTTCTAGGCCTAGAGTATTCAAAAAATAACTTCACAACACTAGATAACAAGAATGAATATAAGCTCAATTTAATCCTTCTAGGCTCTTCTGTTCAATCTACCCATATCAGAGGGTTCTATGGAAAACGAGAAGACTCAACCTACTCTCAAGACCTCTACGGAGGTTCTCTTACATTATATATAGCGAGTTTTCTTGGTACAGAATTAAACTATACCAAACTAAAGAAAGCGAATTCATCAAATGACCTTACAACTGTTGAAGGAGAACGAATTGAGTACGGTGTGTTTTTAGAGCTTTCATTTCTTAGAGTCTATTTAAATAACTTTAAAGAGAACAATTCTTTCACTGGAATTGGACTCAGTCCAAGAAAGGATGAAGGAACGATAATTGGAACGAAACTATTTTTCTAATCTTTAGAGTTTAATTGACCACAGGCAGCTAGAACATCATCACCTTTTGTCATTCTAATTAAAGTAGGAATTTTATATTCACTTAAAATATCTTTGAAGTTATTCACCACTGAGTCTGTTGGCCTTTGGTATTCAGTTCCAGGGAATGGATTAAAAGGAATGAGGTTGATATAGGCCTCCTTACCTTTAAGTAGTTCTCCAGTCTTTCTGGCATCGACTTCAGAGTCATTAAAGTCTTTAATCAATAAGTATTCATAAGTGATAAATTGCTTTTTACTAAGAGGAATATCATCAATATATGAGAGAACTTCTTCTAACTTGAATTTTTTATTAATTGGTATCAGTTCATTTCTCTTCTCAGCAAATGGAGAATGCAGAGAGAGCGCTAAATTCACACCAGGAATTTCCTCTTTCCATCTTTTCAAACCAGGTAGATATCCAGAAGTAGATATTGTGATTTTTTGATTACCAACGGATGTCCCATTCTTTGAAAGAAAGATATTACAAGCAGACTTAACAGCATCAAAGTTATGAAGCGGTTCACCTTGTCCCATAAAAACGATATTTAAAATTCTCTTATCTTCACCTCTATTATCTGCCAACCACTTCCATGACTGAAGAAATTGACCTACGATCTCACTGGTAGAGAGATTTCTCTTTAGTCCTTGTGTTCCTGTAAAACAAAATGAGCATTTCATTGCACACCCGACTTGAGACGAAAGACAAATTGAATATTTATTATTAAAAGGAATTAGAACTGTTTCTACTTTTGATCCATCTTCTAATTTAAAGAGAAACTTTACTGTACTATCACTCGACTCGTGAACAGTATCAATTTCAGGTAGCTTGAAATCTAATCTATCTTCAATGAAGTTAAGTGTTTTCTTAGAGATATTATGGGTACATGGAGAGAAGTTCTTCTTTTTATAGTGCCAATTATAAAGAAGAGAAGCTGCTGTAGAGTTCAACTCATTTTCGACGAGTAAATTCTCTAATTCATTAAAATTTAGGTTATAAAATGATTGCTTCAAGGGACTCCCATATTTTTGGCCAAGATAACGCACACCTCATCAGATGACAACGATAATTATGTAACCTACTGAAATTTTGATAACATTTTTTATGATAGAATAACTCTATGGAAGAAAAACAAAAGCCAATCTCTAAAAAGTTTATTGCAGCAGTAGGCGTCGCTCTTGGAGTGATCTATATTTTAAATCCCACAATGGGAGTATTTGAGTTGCTTCCAGATGCATTACCAATCATTGGAAATTTAGATGAAGGTGCTGCTGTTTATCTAATTTTTGCAGGCCTTAGATACCTTGGTTTAGATCTTCTTAAGTATTTTGATAGAGTAAGAAAGTAATTACTTTATACCAACGATATAGGCATTCCAGTTCACACTATTCTCTTCAGATTCTGTCTCATAGAATTCACCATTACCAAAACCTTCACTATCACAATCTTCCCAAAAGACCTTAACTCTAGAAAAGCCAGCTTCATCTAAAAGGTCTCTTATTTCAGTAATCGACCACATTCTAAATTCATAAGTGAAGGCATCTATTATTTCTTCCCCACTTTCATATTTAAAATGTATTCCATAATTTGCAATTCTTGTAATAGGATTGAAGTCTTTTCTTTCAAACTCAAAGAGAAAAGGCGCTATATGATCGTGATTATCAATATCTCTCTCTTGAACTTCAGGTATTTCACTATCACTACCACCAAAGATATCAAGAATAAGCATTCCATCATCATTTAAAGATTTGTAGGCATGCTTGAAATACTTCAATAGTGTTTTTCTCTCATGGAGAAGACAGTACGAAAAATTAAATGTAGCAATAATATCAACGCTATCAGTTGTAGTGATAGCATTGCCTACCACAGGTAAAATACGCGCTTGCTCAGAAGAGCTTAAGTTAGATAAGTAGTTTTTAGTACCATATTCAATAGTCTCTTCATCAATATCTATAGAAATAGCAGTTCTTTCACTTGATGACTGTACCCAACAACAACTTAAAGCAAATGTACCACTAAAATCCTCCCTGAATGAGAGAGCTTCTTTATTAAATATACTGATATAAATCTTGGATACTCTTGAAACATCACTAATAGGATCTTGAACAGATGCTAAATATAGAGCATGCTTATCTAGTGTAACTTTTGACATATATACCTTGAAGAAAATTAATAATTTGATTTATTTGTAAGAAAAGACTCTACAATATTCCTACAACTTGCGTCCACTCTTTGTTCAAAAACTTCAATGAGTCCTTTATCTGCAATATTAAGCGCAGACTCTTTTAAGTATTTCGTATTGAACTTACGCCCTTGCCCCTCAACCTTTAGTAGCAATAGATCTTCTGTGTTTGAAAACTTACCAATTACACGATAACCATCTGTCGTTTTCATTCCGAGAGGGTTAAGAGAATCATCTATATTAGACTGTGCAATGAGCTTATCTCCATGAATACTATCAGATTCAGAAATGAGGTCTTTACCTTTAATAGAGATTTTAGATGCCTTATCTAAAGAGCTAAAAGAGCTGTCAGTAAGGACAATTTCAAACTTAGGCTTTCTAACTATAATTGGATAGTCCCCAGTCGGAGTGTGACCAACAATAACTCTATAGATGCCATGAGTTTGTAGCTTCTTTATCAAGGAGCGACCTGGTGCTACAGGATTCCCCGATTCATCTGAGTAACGAGCATAAACAACACTATTAAGGTTCTGTATACTTCCTGCTTTTGGTGCATGATACGCTATTAAATCTTGTCCAAGTCTAGAGTCACTAAACCAGTCATCTATCTCTTTTTTGGCAAAATCATTTAGTTTATTAATCCACTCTACAGGATCGGACTCCCTCACTGTCAAATTTGGAACGTAACCAAAATTTTCAGAGGTAACTGCTCCATGAACAAAGAGATTTCCATCTATTACTTTACCTAGCTGTCCTTGTTTTAGATATTTTTGTAATATCCCATCTTCCTTATAATCCTCTAGGAAGCTTGCAAAAACAAAGTGATCATCAATTACTTTATCTGGAAAGAGAATCTTGAGTTCATCTCTTCTAAACTCGAAGGCCTTAGGAGCATTCATTCCAGAGAGAAAAGCTTTGAACCTAATTAAGGGTGTATCTAGATCTTTAACAAAGTCTTTGTAGTCATCATTAGATATATGATCAGGTATTTTCAAATTGAAAGTATCTTCTATAACTTCTTTGTGCCAAGGGATTACAATATCTGGAACAGAGCTAACTAGTGCACCATCCATTAAGCTCATTATCCTTAGCTTATTAATATCTCTATTTCCTAAGATAAGAGTAACTCTATCAGGGTACTTTTCTTTGAGCCTTAGTAGTTCTTGCATTATTCTAATAGAGCCTTGACCTCTATCCATAACATCTCCAAGAAAGACAAATTGCCCTTTTTGAGAAAGATCAATCTCTCCTTTAGAATCTCTGATAAGAACATCTGATTTATTAACAAAGTCATTGAACCTATCAATATTTCCCTCTAGGTCACCAAGAACATCAACAAGAGTATCCTCTGAGGATATAGAGCGATTATTTGTACTGATCGAAGTACAGCAGACAATAAATAATGATGTTAGCAGTATTATTATTTTAGACACATTCACTTTTCGGAATTTGATAAATGAGCTTGAGAGAAGTTAATAAATGGGAAAATAATAGATGCATTTTCCCATTTATATTAATTAGGCTACAGCTTGTAGATGAGAGTCTCCTGAACCAAAGGCCTCACTCCAGTCAGTTAATAGGTCTGATATTTCTTTAGAGAATACTTTATCAGATTGAATTTCTTTTCGAGTATACAAGACAAAATCATGCCAATGTTGTGCCTTATTATCTTGTATTTCTTCCATCCTTCTTTCATCTCTCTCATAACTTTCAAATTCAACAGAGACAAGGTCATTCGCCTTAGATCCCTCAGGAGCGAATATATTAATAAAAGTACCTTGAAGTTCTTCATCAATTGAAAGTAACATTTTAATCTTCTTATCTAATGGATATGAAGAAAGAACATTCTTTAAAAGAGGTACTGGAAGTTCACTAATTAATTCTGCAGGAAAGTTATTTCTTGCTGTTTCAAGTAGCACATCGTTATTAACGTTCTTAGCAATTGCTTTGAAAAGAGTACCCTCAAGCTCAGGAGTTGATACTGAAATAAGCTTAAGTATTTTCTGAACAAAAGGCTTATTCTCTTTAACATCAACATACTCTGAAAGTGTTTGCTTAAGCTTATCTTGATTCTTAATGACATCATTTGGGCTAATATTAACAGACATATTAATGATATTCTCTCTCTGACTTTCTTTACAGCTTGAAAGAACTTCACTTACAAACGTTAAACTCAGAGCATTCATAAGAACTGCTGAAATCTCAGGCTTCTGCTCAACCATCAATGCCACCTGCTCAGGAGTAAGCTTTAAAATTAAGTCATAAGTCTCAGGATCATCAATTAACTCTGGAACAATTACACTTTGAACAATTTGATTACTTATATAGTCATTTGCTCTAGATAGCTCTGAAGAAGCTAGAGGTTTATCTAATAAACTTCTCCAACTTGAGCGCTCTTCCTCACTAAGTGAAGTAAAAACTGTTTTAAGAATATCATTATCCATCTGTTGAACAAGGGCCCTTAAAGCAGCATTAGAATTCTTATCATTTTCTCTAATCCATTTCTTTATAAGAAGAACAGCATCTTTTGGTGTATTCTTAATATAGTATTTAAATCTTTCAACACCATTTAAACTAAAGACACCCGACTCTGCTCCACCGAAACCTCCTGCAGCTGCAGCGGCACTCTCATCTTCACTATCATCTTTAGATTGATTATCCATTTTAAAATTACCTGAATTTGATACACCTTGATTTAAATCAAAATATTTCTTAATCAGATTGTTACCAATAAACCCAAGTAATATTGTTCCTGCTATAACTCCGAATAGAAAAGCATACTTACTAGCGTAATCTAGCCATTCTTTAATCTTATCAAACTGTGTAGGTTGATTAAGATCATTACCAAGCAATGAATATTCAAACTTAAATGTAGGTTCAATGTTTCCTAAATTGAATTTTAGAGCTCTAACATACATTTCAATTTTTTGTTTTACATCATTACTTAAACCTTCACTAAGACGAACAAGAATATTTACTTCTCTAAGGTTTTTGAAAACATCAATTGTTGTATTGTATTTCCACATTTGTTCAATTGGAGATACCGCCCCTTGTGCTTTCTGTTTTTCATTTTGAAGAGTCTTTATTTTATCTTCATATTGTTTCTCTTTCTCAGAAAACTTCTCTTTCATCTCTTCAAGACGAGCTTTATCGTTACCATTCTCCATAGTTAATAGAATCTTACCATTTGGTTGAAATTCATTAAAATCATCAATAAGTGGTGCTTCCATACCAAATTTTGAGAAAACAACATGATCACCAACATTATCATCAGGAGAAACGTCGTTAAACTTTACAAGAGAATTAGATTTTCTTTTTCTTTCCTTCTGCTTTTTTTTCTTTTCTTCATTTACCTTTTCAGCTTCAAGCTCTGCTTCTTCAGCAAGTCCACCTTTAGCATTATTATTTTTAGCATCTAGAGGCTTATTAAAATCTGGATCAGCAGGATTATTCGTAATAATCTCCACGTCTACACTATATTGGTCAGGCTTAAGGATTGATAAGAGAAGTCCATTTACCTTACTATTTATTTTCTCTTCAAGACTTTGTCGTTGCCATTCCATACTTGGTAAACGCTCAACTGAAGAAAGAGCATTTGACTGTGCAAACAAGAAGAAAAATAGAATCAGCATTGAGTATATTTTTCTCATTTATTACCTCCAGCACTAGTCGTAGAGACTTTAAACATTTTCTCTAGATAAACTTTCATTCTATAGGCCTCACGATTCTTTGGATTTACTCCAAATGCTTTTCTGTAATAATTTAGAGATCTTTTAAATTCTTTTTGCATATATGAAATAGACCCTTTCATTTCATATATTATAGAATAATGCGGGAACTTTGCTTCCAGCCTTTCGAGTTTTGCGTAAGCTGAAGAAAAGTCCTTAACTCTCATCATTCTTAAAACATCAAAAAGATCTGTAACTAATAAATCAACGTCTTGAGTAATTTTAATGCTTCTTTCTACTTCTAGATTCGCATTTAAAATAACATCAGAACTAGAAATAACGGGAACAAGGATATTAAATGTTTCAAAACCAGGTTTATGAACAAGTATCTGAACAGTACCAGACAGACCAAATGTAGTCTTTAATGAATCTAGGTTTCCTTTATAAGGAGTTTTCCCTATTGCACTTTTCTTTCCATTAGCATTTATGACAAAAATATCACATTCACTTGGATTAGAATTAATAACAAGATCAGCTGCAAAAGAGCTGAATCCTAGCGTAAGAAATATCGTTATTATTAGCTTTTTCATAAGTACTGAGTAATTCCTAAAAATAAATTTATCTTAATTCCAGTAGTCGCAACACCTGTTGCCCTACTTGCACCAACTTCGAACTTAATTCCTTTTGTATTATTGAAACCATAAACACCACCACCGTGGATACCTAGGTCAAAGAATACATCACTCTTTTTCGCTGATTCAGTATTATAAATAATATACCCTATACCTGTACTAGCACCCCAGTAGTACTTTAACTTTGGGATAATCGTAAATTCTGTACCATTGAGCATATAAGTATATTTGGCGCCTAAGTCATTTAAGTACCAATTCATTCCAACACCACCGAGGAATACTCCGGCTCCACCTGTTGTCATCATAGGAACAAAAGCTTCAACAAAATAAGATTTTTCTTGGCTAGTTTCAAATTCCCAATTCAAGTTAAAGCTAATTGCACTTACAGGAGTTGGAGTACTTGTTGCAGCTTCTTCCTCATCAGACGAAGAGCTGTCATCAGTTGAAACAAGAGAACTCTCATTTTCTGTTACAGAGTGAGAGATCATTCCAACATTGAAACTTAAGACATCATGAAAACCACTTTCTTCTGCCGATGCATTAAGAGAAGATATGAATAAGAGAATTAATAAATATCTCACAGAGCATATTCCCATTGTTCTACTTTTACGTTTTCAAGGTCTGAAATCATCATTTCAAAAGAAACAGCTCTACCTGAATCTCTCATTGTATTCTTCCATACAGACGTTACACCATAACTGCTCTCAACTTCTTCGATTTCTTTCATCATTGTATTGAGAGAAACATTTTTTGATACTTCCTTTGAGAAGTCTCTAATATCTAAATGAATTCCAGGAAGAACAGCTGTAAAGATAAGATTCTTATCTTTTCTTTTAACGTTTAAAATTGCTCTTTGAGAGCTATTCTTTACAGACTGAACAGCTAATAGAGCTTTCAATGATTTTTCAAAGATTGTTCTTGCTTGAAGTTCAGGCATGTAAATATATAAATCATTTGCATAATCTACATCTTTTAAATCTAGGAAGTTTTTATCTTTAAATGAATTCTCTTTTGCAATAACATCATCTATTACGTCTAAGATATTTACTTTAATTTTCTCTAAGTCTAAATCTCTATCCTTACCTAACTTAGTTAAGAATCCAGCATCAAACTTTATAATAAAACATGACTTTCTTCCCTGAGCATCAGGTTTAGAAAATTGAATCATATAATCACTAGTAACATCTCTCATATACTTATACACAGAGAATGTTCCCTTCAAACTTCTTTCTCTTTTAAAGTTACGAAGAAAGAACTCTCCCCAAGGCTCATCTGCAACAATATCAGAAGCGAACATCTCTCTAAAACAGTTGTTCATACTTAGTACTTTTTCATTAGTGTCAATAATAACTGCAGCAACATCAGACAATGTTTGGTATGTTTCGATCTGAGATTTGAAGGCCTTCTTCTTTATATATGAACCCCAATCTTTATTTTCTAGCTCAAAATTCTCTTTCTTAAGTTTTCTAACTTTTTTAAATAGTCCAACAGCAAAAGCTGAAAGCATAAGCATAATGATATAAGAAGCATAATTACTGCTTGGTTCTTTAACATTAATCTTCTGGTTGCCTGCAAGTTTAGAAGAAGCTTTTCCAACAAGAGCTGTAATATCATTCTTCAAGTTTGCACTAAGAAGTAACGCTTCTTTTACGTCGATAATTAAATCATTAATTTTTAAAGTAAATGAATCACGTTCAAAGGCTCCTATAAGAGTGAGTTTATCCACAATCTTCTGACTTCTATCAAGCTCAACCTCTATTAAGGAAAGATTATTTTTAACATCTTTTGTTTTTAATGATGCCACAACAGTTTGCATTTCAGATGACTCACCGACATCTCTAAGCCTATTTAAAATATGATCCAGACTCTCTACAGTATCAGTCGTAGCCTGCTCTTTAGCCCTTTCAAATGCAGAAATCTTCTTTTCTACCTTAGTAACGTCGTAACCATTAGACTTTAATTCTTCAATAGCAGATTTAAAGTTGTTACGCACTAGACTACTCTCTACTTTGTTAAAGAGCTTGGCTTGAGGGCCGTCTGAATGAACATTTGAGAAACTATTAAACTGTAGTAAAAAACCTACAACAATAACAATTCTTTTAAAATTAGAACGATTTTTCATTATTCACTCTATCCTTTACTATAGCTTTACTATTTGTAATATTTTTTATGATGTCACTTTCAAGAAGTAGTTCAGTTTGTCTATGTCTAGTCAGTAAACTTATGTTTGCATCAAATTTACTACTTGATACCTTAGTAAACTGATCTCTCTTTAATTCTAGGCTATCTGAAATATCTTTAAAGATATCTGCTTCGCCTCTTGTATTTTTCCAGACATTTCGAATTCTTACTTTATTTCTTAGTAACTCTACATTGATAACAGCTTCAGACTTTCTAGAAAGATGTATAAATGGTATAAACTCATCAAAAATTTTATTGAAAGTTCTAAGACTATCTTTGACCTCAATAACATCGATATTAGTTGCAATATTTACTTTCAAAGTACACATTGAATTTGTGTACTTTCTCTTTATAACTTCTCTAACATACTCAGATACTGCACTCATCTCACTTACAGAAAGACTAACTTTAGACTTATTACTAAAAAAGAGTATTTCATCTTCAGTATCAACTTTCTTACTGCTAAGAGAATTAACTATGTCATCATACTTGTCTTTTAGTTCCACAACATTCCTTTTAATTATACGTTAAATACATTCCAACTATTGAGTGATTATTATTAAGATCTGAACTTGAGACAGATGTAAGCTCTATACTTTCATAGCTTAAACCAACTCCCCATCCCTTAAATAAAGCTAACCTACCTTGAAGATGGAGCTTGCTTCCATCTAGTGGAACACTCTCTCCACTCGAAGATGCATTCGTATTTGCTATCATTGCTTTCTTTACGTCTGCTTCCAATGAGACAACATGTCCTTTTATTTGATCAATGTAGCGCATTCCTCCACCAACCCAAACAGTATTACTACTAAAAACACTTAACCCTTGACCTCTTGAAGAAATATTCACAAAGCTCAATTTATCATATTCTAAATTTACACCTGCAAATACATATGAAGAATAGAGATCATAATTGAAGTTCCCATAAAGGTTTATTCTTGGACCAATATCATATTGATCTTCAGCTACGACAGAGGAAACACTTCCTCCATAATGAAAATGTTGAACTAAGCCTTTTATACGAGTACTTGAAGATGCCTTAATGGCCATTCTTTGAATTGAAGTTTCTGTTTCTAATTTTTCATTTTGCGCTAAACTAACATTAGAGAGCGCAACCTCTCTCTGATAACCAAATGAATAATCAAAGCGTGACATCCACTCTAGATTTCGTCCCTCACCTTCTTTTTTAGCTCTTGATTTCTTAGTCAGATCCAGGTCGGGAGAACTAAAGCTTTGAATTTTTACTTTTTTCTTCTGCTTTTTTAAAGTGGTTGTCTTTATAGCTCTTTTCTTTTTCTTTCTTCTAACTTTCTTTTTAGGTTTTCTTTTCTTATCCGGGCCAAGAGGAACTTCTTCTACCTCTTCTTCCTCAATATCTTCTTCAAGGAATTCTTCTTCACCATTTTCGCTTTTATTAGATTTTTTTAAATTTACAACTTTTGGTTCAATAAGTTTTCCACTTTTCTCATCAAACCATTTTCCAAACATTAACTTATAAGCAAGAACTCTTGATCTATACTGTACTTTTGCTCTAATTAAATTATCTTCTGATATATAGTTAATGATCATATTTGATGGGCGCTCTAGTAAGTGAAACTGTAGATGACTAAGCCCTTTTTCATTTTTCTTGTGTGATACTTTTATTTCGTACCATAATTTATTCTTACCTACTCTCTTATCAATTTTCCCAAGCGTAATTTCAAAAATCTGAGCAGCAAATATCGCCTCAAGTACACTCTTCCTTATAAAGGAGATCTCGTTAATACTCATATCCTTCACACTCTTTAAGTCCAAGGCCATCATTTTACGCTTTGGTGCCTCTTCCTCTTCCTTAGTAGGTTCCTTTTTTCCTGGTACCTCTTCAGCTCCATAAGTTAACGAAGTAAAAAGAAAGATGAATGTGAGTAATATACTTACAGATTTCATACCCGATAATAATAACAAGAATATTTATCGCATTGCAGAAGGCAAATAAGTCCCCAATATATCTACAATTTTAAAGTTTATATGGATTTCTTAACAATTGCTTCATATCTACCTAATATCATATAAATACGAGGAGAACTTATGCACTTTTTAAATGTTTGGGTACTTGATGATGATGATGACTTTCTTCCATTAATTGAAAAATGGCTTCATAAAAACTTTGAATGCCAGGTCACTTGCTTCGATAATGTTGAGGAATTTGATAAGGAATTATATGTTGTTGACGTAGCTCCTGACTTAATCCTTATGGATATAAGACTTAAACATGCTAATGGATTAAAGTTGGCAAATGAGGTCCATTCGTTATTTAAAGATGTCCCCATAATACACCTGACTGCTTTAGACGGGGATCCTATTATTGAGGACAAATATGTCATACTTGGAAAGCCAATTGATGATCACTTATTAAAACGCTCAATTATAAACATTATTAAGAAGTCATATCAAAAGGCCTATAGTTCAAAGTAACACCTTTGAGCTGCTGCTGAGGCATCAGCATCTACATATACAGTTGCAGTAGGAGGTACGTTCTCTCCATCCCCTCCTTCTATCTTAGATAGAAAGTTACAACTACAGTCACTACAACTTTTTTGGTAGAAGATAGAGTTCGTACTGTCAGAGCCACCTTTATCTAGACAACTAAAATCAGGACTAAAGATTGGTTCAATATCTACGACTGGATCTGACATCCAATGAGGAGTCCCAGGAATAGAATACTGACTCAAACTCGAATCTTGGCTAATGACACTGAAGACATCACTTGAAATCAGTTTCTTATACTTAGTAACACTTATTCCGTTTTCAACGACTTGTTCAAACTCATCTGCACAACCATCTGTAACCTCTGCCTTATCTCCAAAACGTGGACTCCCCTCAGGAGAGAGGTACTTATCGACGACAATATTTAGGCCATAATCATAGAACGTGTTTTCCGGTGGTGAAATAAGCTCAATTTGCCCCATATTACTCTCAGACAAGTACTCCTTGCCTCCAGCAGTCGTTCTTTTTGCAACTACTCTGATATAGTAATACCGACCTGGAACAAGCCCTGTTATTGAGATATTTGCCGAAGAACTATCCTCAAAACTAGCTGTTGTTTCAAAGATGTTATTTAGAGCTGTTTTAGTTTGACTATAGAATACCCTATAGCCAGTTATAGCTCCCCAAGATAAGTTTGTAGGAGTAAATGCATCCCAAGAAAATGATAAGTCTCCTTGATCATCTGATACAACATTTGAAAGTAATGTATTTGTAACAATAGAACGATTTGGCTCCAAGAATCCTTTAAAGTGTAGATATAAACTATCAGTTGATGATCTACCACTATTGTAAAAAGATAATTCAATATTGTTATTCTTAGCATCTAACTTTTCACCAACAAATTCATCATCAAACTTTTTAACAACTTTTAGAGTACAAATAGAATTTGTATCAGCATTAAATCCCCATTCATCAACAGGAAGAACATTATCATTTTCATCATCACCGTAGAAGCACGCTCTTACAGCGAAGACGGCATTCTCATTATCATCATAGATTTTAATACTAGAACCTGAAGGAACAGTAGCATTCATATCATTAACAAACTGTCTGTATTGAAGAAGGAAACTAGCTTTCTCTACCGCTGAATTTTGAAGTGTTATATTTTCAACTGTAACTTCTTGGTTTGGAGAATTATTTAGAACAGGATGATTTGAATCATTATAAAAACCAAAGTTAATTGGATAAGAACCCTGAATAACTCCACCTGAAGCGTTATTTATATTCTCAGGGTTTGTATTTGCAACAACAACGTCAGCAGGATTTGCTGAAGCAAAGTCTAACTTAATACCACTTGAAACAAATTGGTTAGGGAATGTTTCCTGAGTAAGGATAAGATAACGTATCGTAGAGTCTGGCTCACTTACAGAGGCATCATACACAATATCAATTGTACATGAAGCTCCAGCGTTAAGACTAACGCCAAGACAAGAGTTCGAAGTAATAGAATAACCAATCCCTCCACTTACATTACTACTAACTGTAGAATCAAAAGACTGCTTAATGACAGAGTCAAGTGTAGTTATATCATTTGAGCTTGTATTTGTTACTGTATACCTCTTCTTAGCATATACTTCAGAACCTTTAATTGCTTTAAAGCTAGACACTTCATTAGATAGAATTTCGGTTTGTGCAAGATTAAAATTTTGAGTTGCTCCGTCTAGAACTTCAGTTGTTGTATCACTTGAAGAATCATATGAGACAGTAAAGTCTTGTGATGAAAGCGATAACGTGCTCGGCGTAGGATCAAACTCTACAAAAATTCTTAAAATTATAGTACTTAAAATGTCTGAGTAAACTAAATTTGCTTCATCATCTAAGCTTTCTCTCCCACCCTTATATTGAATCGTTAAATCTTTACCGTAAAAACCTCTAAGGGATGTATCATCAAAAGTGAGATTCAATTTATTATTTGAATCAAGATTTACAGTGATCTCAGAGTCTCCCGTTTCACTGATAATACTTACATCTGTTACAGGAAGGTCCCCTAAGCTTTCAAACTGAATAGAGCCATCATAAATTGCTCCAGGATTAAATGTTCCCGCATGATAGAAATAGTCTTGAGTGTTATCCACCATACCACTTCCTAGAACATGATTTATTGAAAACATACCATGTGTAGCCGGTGGCATCCCAGTCATTTCAGAATAATCATGAAAAAACATAGGAATAAAATCTGAGTTTACAGGGTTTCCCCACCCATCGACAGGAATAGATGGTAGAGAAATAGCAGGTCTAATAATAATTGCACTACTCGATGGAAGAGGGCGTTTGGGAATTAACTTACCAGCTTCACCAAAGCGTACATTAATTTTATAATCACCATTGTTTCCACCACTAATAGTATATTTATTTCCATAATTTTCTAAGTCTGGAGAATAGCCATTTGCAGTATCTGGGGTCCCATCACCATCAAAGTATCTGAAAGAAAGAATATTATTCACAGAACTAAAGTAACGATCATACTCCCAAGCACTGCTCGTATTATCATTAGCAATATTGAAAAATCGTTCCCACTCTGGGGATACATTATCATAATCATTAGTTAATTTTCTATCAGTTTCTCGCAACTTCATTCTAACTGTTAATGAGCAATTTTCGCCAGCATTAAGAGACCCCACACTCGGAGTTGAAGATGTTGGTTGATTAGAATCATCAAAATTTATAAGTTCATAACAGTCCTTATCTGCACCGTCTTCCCCTCCAGCTCTATCTACTATTTCATAAGGAAAAGTTGTAGTGACTAATCTCTCTAACTTCTTCCCATCGATAGCTTCTATATAAGGAATACTTCCTGTCCCAACATTCTTAAGCTTAACGTGTAGAAACTCAGTATTACCAGCAGCAATAAAGTCTGTGCTAACTCCTTGCTCAGTTGAAGTGTCTTCAAAAACAAGAAAGCCTTTACGAATCATTTTTGAACTAATATGAACTTCGAGCTGAGGATTTGCTCTAAGAGTTAAATCATCGTTGTATGTTGTTCCATCTTGATACTCAATAATAAATTTCTTCTTTTGATTAGGAATATCATCATACATATTTGCATTTTCTTCATTTTGAGCTGCTGCTGAGTCTGAATTATTGCTAGCGAGTGGCGCAAGTTGAAATCTAACATCACACTCACCTCCATTAGGAGCAACAATACTACAACCAGAGTGACTTGCACTTAGGTAGTATGTATTTAAATCTTGCGAAGTACCTGTAAAAACAAACGGAGTTGACTGTCCATCTTTAATAGAAAGAATTTGAGCAATATCTTCTCCTGAATTTTTAAACTTTATCTTAGTTTGCTGCTTATAAGCAGATGAAGAAATTAGTGAAATTCTTCCAAGATCATATAGGTAAATACCATTATCATCTGTGTCTAAATTTGTATAAGAGGTGTCACCACCGTACTCAAATGAGTCAGAAGTTAATTTTGCAGCAGATGAGTAAACTGCACTATCAATAGAAAAAAGAGATGTATCACCAGCAAGTGTCCCTTTAAGATCTCTCAAATTTTTCCAAGTTGAATCATAAGCAAGTCCAATAGTCCAATTATTGAAATCTCCCCCTACAGTGAAAGTTGTACTTGGATGAAATATAATATTAAATAAACATGTCCCCCCAGGAAGCTCATCAACCTTACCTACAACCTCGACAACACCAGAATTTGACAGAGCCCCATCAGCATCTCGAGTATAGTCAAGCTGATCATATGGAGTAATACAGCTATCTACATCTTCAATCTTATAAGGTAGTGATGGAAGACTAACTGTGCTTCCGGGAGTATCTATAAGAGAAGGATCTCGACACTCTAAAAAAGTGTCTCCAGAAACTTTCACGCAACTTGCAACAATTACGCCTGAATCATTTTTTATGTTGAGATAGTGTAGTATAGCCTCTTTATCACCATCATTTTTTACTCTAAAGCTTTCAGTTGTATAATTACCTACGACAAGTGAGTCAAAGTTAATAGTAGAGAGTCCCGCAACAAGCATTTTCCCTTTAATATTATAAGACTTAGTTGAAAAATAAGCATTTAACGAAGATTTCCCTCCATCAGGATCTCTCACATAAGGAATTAAAATATTTGCATAATAAAATAAATCTACATTTCCATCTGGAGCCGAAGCATCATAATTTAATGGAGTGAAGAGTACATCAATCTCACATGTTTCATTTGCAACAAGAGTTGCTTTACAAGTATTTCGAGATATTACATAAGCACTTGAACCTGGATCATTTGTAGTTGAGAAACTTATGTCCTTTGCTGTTAGACCACCAGTATTCTTAATTATAAGTGTTTTTAAATATTCTACTCTATCTGAACGCTCAACAATGCCAAAGCTATAGTTAACCTCTTCAGTAGTAAAGATAAGAGACGCTGCTTCTCCTGCAAGCATAGTAAGTCTTCTATTTTCAACTACACTATCAACGAGATTCTTGTATGAGACACTGATATCTTGATAGAATTCACCACTGATCGCAGGATTGTAGCTAATCACAAAAGTACAACTATCACCTTTATTTAAAATACTTCCACAAGTTCCAAGGTAACCAGGAGATACTGATCGTCCATCAATAGTGTGAAATTTCATACCTGCAGTTGAGTCTTCATCAAGATCTAAACTTAAATCTGAAAGAAAGTATTGAGTATTATTCGTAACCTTTACTGTAATAACATCTGTATCAGATCCAATTAAAAACTCACCACGTTCTAGTCCACCTACAACTTCTACGCTTGCAGCACCAAGAGCTCCAGACGTTTTAATTTTGACATTACCTTCGGCAGCAGGTTTACATCCGATTAAAATAAAAGAAAATAATATATAAAGTAGTACACTTTTAAACATCTAAGGTTGCCCCTCATTTATTCTTACTACACATCTAACACCAGCATCAGATGATGATTTCTGGTTTGTTACACTTTTCCCTAAGAATCTAGCACTGTATCGGCCAGGCCTACTTGTTATACTCTTTCCACCGAAGTTACGAGAGTAAATATAGCTACCTCTGTCAACAACCCACCATGCACTCTTAATTTGAATATCTAAAGGATCATTTGAATTACTCGTTACAAAACTATTTGGACTAATTGAATCGAGGTAACTGATACTATAAACAAAAGTATTACCTGCAGAAATATATGTATCATTTGACTTACTAATTTCAGACATTCCATCAGATGTAATTAAACTATTTCCAATTGGAAAATCTGGAACTGTGAACGCGTCAGTAGTAAGTGAAAACTTTGTTCTTAAGCTTGTTGTCGATATAGAAGTATTATCAGTTGCATTAGAACAACTAGTATCTCCACACTCTAGCGGAATACCTGCAATTGGACTAAAATATCTACCTCTTCTAGGGTCAGCAGCACCACTAGGTCGTCTAGTTGTTACTGGATATTCATCAACAAGAGCAAGCGTATCATGAACACTCACAGGTGGTGCGATATTATCTTGCCCGTAGTCTAGAAAATATCCATCTCCATTTCTAAGGTAGGCAATACTTTTTTGATCAGCATCATTTGCAGCTGTAATCATTGAGTTATTTAGATTTCCAAGAAAGTCATAGATAGGAATCATAAAACTACCTGAAGTAAATGCGTTTGCTCTTGCAGACCCAGCTTCAACAGTAGAACATCTACCAGTATCAGGATCACTCTCAACCCATGGCTCTAAGTTACTATCGTTATAATTTTGTCCATTCGTATAGTCTACTGAACCTACGGCTTGTTCTGATGTTCCAATTTTAAATGTTTCACCACTATAGTTACAATATGCTCTTTCAGAACTGTACTCTTCCATATTTCCAATTATATCTTGTAGACCATATCTACTCGTGCAGGACTGTGAGCTAAAAGTACTCCCCTCGTAATCAAAGAAACTAGAGCCTGTAATGAGAGCTGCTCTATTTTGTGAAGTTGATACAATAGACATTTCATCTGAAACTCTAACTGAAATAGGTAATCCTGATTCAACCGTTGAACTACCCTGGCCTTGTGAGATTCCTCTCTCGTAAGAGTTGCAGCTAGCATTGAAGTTTGACCCTCCACTACCTGTTGGAGTTTCAGTTCTAACCCCTCTCTCTAACTGAGTAATAGTTGTTTCATTAAAAGTCTTAGGATGAGCTCCTGCTACAATACCTTCAGTTCTTCTCATCATTCTCTTCGAGGTCGCTGCTTCTTGAGTTAAGAATGTACTTGTAGAGTCATCTAATATTCCCACTTCTACTTCGTAAGTTGCACAAAATTGATTAGCACTCTCATGATCAAGACCATTTAACGGAGGTAGTTTTGCATCGTTTGATGAAACTATTCTTCCAATAGGATTTGCATCTGGATCATATCTTAAAAATGCAGAGTTACTTCTATAAGTTGAATTTGGTACTGCATTTCTTGAAGAATCGAACATTTCACTCATCGCTTCAACTTCTGTCATCGTTTTACCAATTAGTGATATCGTGTTAACAGTGTCACCATCGTAAACTAAGTCGTTTAACATATTAGCCGGCATCCACCTCTGCTTGATTCTCCCAGAACCTCTAGCTGTGGATTCTTGATTCGCGACAGGAATATTAATCATACATCTAGAAGGATATTTCCCATTAGCACTACCATATTTAAGACGATCTGGTGATGCATCACTTCCTCCACCAGCTCTAATAGAAGCGGCAGAGTTAGACCAATGAGTAGTTCTATGAGCACGGTTATAGAAAACTGCACCATATTCACTTTGAGCTACTTGATCTGAAAACTTATTTAATGCTGAGTTGTATGAATCTGTATAGTTTCCAATTAAATTAGCTGAGTTCTCACATTGATGTAAGTTCTGCGCAGCATTTATTCCTGGAAGATACAAGTACTGTAAAGCAGTTGCTGTATTGTCAGAACAAGTATTAGTTGAAGTCGAGATTTGAGTTTCACTCTCTCCAATACAGTCACCTACTCTAAAGTCATAGTAATCAGTATATGTGGACCCACTTGCCGGCTCATTTCCATTCTCTCGCTGAGCAAGAGAACCTGTTTTCAATAAACAACCTTTAAATGTGGAACCAGCATCACTATTTCCTAGGAAGTCACTATTATTTCCAGAGAATTTACTGTTCTGGTATTGATAATCTCCTCTCGTGAAATTACATCCCAATTCATAACGATCAATAAGCATATCACTTCCGAAGTCATACACTGTTGAACCAGGAACCCAAGGAACACTAAGACCTCTTGCTCCAATACCGTCCCAACTACAAGTATAGTGTTGTGAAACATCGTCATCTATACTTTGTCCAAGCTCTAAACATGTTTGCCTGTTTGCTACAAGTCTATGAACAAGTGCCATATTCTCCGGAGGTAGAGTAACTTTTATAATATGCTGAGGGTTTGTTTGTTCTCGCTCAAATCTTAACTCTTCCCCATTAAATACAGGAACAATTTTATAGTGATAGACTCTCGCTCTAGATACATTTCCGTTATTACCAGCATGCTTGACGGAGTAGTCAGTGAACATTACTGCTTTGTAAGTATTTGCTGTCTCGTTAGGTCTTTCATACTCACTATAGTCAATTGGGTGCAAAGGACCAGAGTTTAACAAAGTCTGAAATTCATAATTATCACTAGTTAGATCTACCCAAGTTTTTTGATTGTCATCTGATCTAAAAACTTTATAACCATAAAGTCTATCTTTCTTTAGAGAAGCTGTTTCAAAGTTTGTTACAAATTCATCCATAGTGCTTGCACCAGAATTGAACGTAATATCTTTCCAAGCTAATCTAACTATTCCACTATTAGAATATTTATTTAAATATGTGATACTCGTATCTGCACCTTTTTTTCCGTATGTCCCCTGATGATTTACAGAGTTTGAAATAGAAGCAAATTGATTTTCAAAAGCAGACGATGGCGAATAATCACCATTAAAGTAATCTGCAACATCAACTTCAAGTGGTTGCCCATGTTCATTAAGAGTTTCAAAAAGATAAAACTTTTCATTTGGAACTGAAGAGCTATCTCTACGAGGAACTAGACCATCCCCTTTAGGCCCAATTGCAAATATATCAACCCATTCACCAAATTTAGGAACTGGTAGTGGAACTTGACAAGAACGTATACTAGCGTTTACCTCTGAATACTTTTTAACTGTACCAGCGATATAAGAAAGTACTGCATATTGATATTTCTTACCCGGAAGTAAATTTGGAATTGTATAAGATGTGGCAGTAAGATCATCTGCTGAGTTGTAATTTCCAGCAATAGCATCTGCATAATTAAATGCAGTCCCATCATCTTCTCTCCAGAAAACTTCATATCTATCATAAAGTCCTGAAGTGGGTGCTACCCAAGATACTGTAAGGTTATCTGAACCAGCACTACAGCTGTCAACGGCACCAGTAAACTCTTCTTTTGTAGGTACTTTAATTTGTAAGACCTGACACCTAACAATTGCATTATCAATATCTCTTTTAACATAATTTGTACCTTCGATTACTGGAACAGCACCAAAGCAATATGTTTTGTCAGATAGAACTTCAGATCCTGTGAAGAAATTTCCTCTAATCTTAACAGTCGTATATGAACCAAAAGCACTTGTACTACTTGGAGAATCTGTAACTCTAAATAGTCCATTACAATTATCTTTAGTACTAGAATGAGTAACATTATAAACTAACTCCTCTGGTGAAGAATCAGATATATTTTCATAACAATAAATTTCTAACTTATTTATATATCCAGCAGAAACAACAGGTGAATCAAAGTTAATTTCAATTTCATCAAGTGCATTTATATCAACTGGGTCTTTTATTTGTAGAACACCTGAGAATGGAGCAATATCTGGGATGACTCTAAAAAATACTTCATCACCAACGAGTCTCGAACCTTGAGTACAAGCATCAGTAACACACGCAACGATAGTCGCTCTATAGTAGGCATATGAATCTAGTCCTGAAATACGATGAGAACTAGCAGAAGCACTAACAACTGTATAATCATTTGCTGAGTTCATAGTATCAATAGTTGCATCATTTAAAGTTGCTGGATTTGCCTCTACTGTTGCCAAAGAGTCTGTAGGATCACCAACCTTTACATAGTACGCACGATAATTTGCAAATGGTCCAGTTGCACCTTTCCAAGTTAGGTCCATTCTAGAAAGAGCTAACTCCCCTAGAGGGGTTTCATATTCAACAGAAGTACTGTCCCAATCAAAAAGTCCTGAGTCAGACAATGTAGTAACAGCCAAAACTTTATTATTCTGCTCTGTCTTATAATCAGTCTCTGTTTCTCCATAATCAACATAAGACTTATGTATAGCTCTAACCATGAAGTAATATTTCTTATCTGGATCTAGCCCTGAAACTGTTCTTTTTCTCTCTGTACTTAGTTGTGGATTAGATCCTAGCGAACCAGGAAGAGTCCGAGAGACAACAAAAGAATTATTAATATTTCTAAGATCTGAAGGTGTTCCATCTTCAGCAGAAATATATCTTACCTCATAGGCAACAGGGTCATTTGGCTTTGGAGAAAATGGTGAACCAAGCGAGACTGCGGGTATCCATTCAACAACAACTTCTTCTTTTCCAAGGTCACCACTTGCTGGAGCTACTTTAGTAATTCCATTAAAGTCTGCAGTATAATTTGAAAATGTTGTAGTTGTTAAACTCTTATTTACTGTAGATTCACTTCCATCCTTCGCATTTTTTACACCAACAGAAAATGAATACTCTGAATTTACTCTTAGTCCACTTACTGTATAAACATATTGACCATAATTATTGATAAATAAACTATCACCCTTAACTTCAATTGGTGTCGTAGAATCATTCACGTATATTCTATAAGTCATGTCAGCAGAATTACCATTTGCTGGAAAGAAATATACTTCAACCTTATCATCAGATATTGCCAAGACTTCGTTTACACCTGAAAATGAAACATCAACTGAACCAGAACTTAAGTTTTTTGATGCCTGAGGATTTTTATCCTCAACTGTTCCAACACAAGAACTAACAATTAAACTTAAAATTAATATAAATAAAGTATTTTTCATTCTACGGACCTACCGTGACTGTTTGAACATTTGTATTAGATTCAGAGAATTGCTCTGTTCCATCAGAAGAATAATATGTAAGAATTCCAAATGTATAATTTCCATTCGCAAGAAAAGGAGCTTGATAAGTTGTCTCACCATAAGGAATATCTATACTCATATAGTTAGCATCTCCACTTGTGGCTTCAGAAAAAATAAAATTACCACCATCTGTTCTTACAAATAGTCTATAACCTTCATAAACACCTTCAAGCGGAGCTGTCCATGCCAAGTTAACTGTATTTGTTGAAGTATCTAGGACAGCACTATCAATTCCAGAGAAATCATCAGAAGTTGGAACATCCAACTGTGGAAGCTTACATTGAGTAACAGAACTATCTCTATTTTCAATAATTACACCGTTATCAAAATAGTATGGTACAAGCTCGAAGCAGTAAGGAACTGTCTCAGTTAAATCTATTCCGCTAATTGTAATTTCTGTAGCTGCTCTATAGTCAAAATTAACAACAGAGATATCTAACCCACTTGGAGTTGTTGGATGATTAAGAAATGTATCTACACTTGGTCCAGTATCTCTGGCCTTTAATTCAACAAGGATTCCATCAGCAACACCAGAGTTAAAATCAGGAGGAGAAAACTGAAGATAATATTCATTTAAAGACCAATAGTATCTTGCTCCTACAATATCAGTGAGCCCAACAAAAGTTGCGTGCCCAGGGTTTGTTTTATAAGGAGGATTAGAACTGAATTCTACAAAATTACCAGCTTCACAATCTCTCGTACCACAAGCAATTAAGTAAACATCATAGTCACTAAAGGGTGTTAAATCTGCTATAGTAAAAACTTCTTTTTCAAAGCTTATACTGTTACAATTCCATGTACTGTCGCTTGTTTCAGTTCCATTACAAATAATATCTCGAGATGATTTATAAAAACTCCACGCTGAACCTTCAATTGATTTCTTATAATAGACTCTATAATGATCAATTGACCCCTCGGCAGGTTTCCAAGTTAGGTCTAAAGAATATAAACCTTCTCCACCTCGAGGAATCTCCACCTCAAAACTATCTTGCTCAACTTCAATTGAAGAAATATCATCAGATAAAGTAGACGCTAGAATATATGTATTATTTTGTTCTGATAAATAATTTGGATCTCCTCCGTAATCGTTCATACCACTATGGATAGCACGTACTCTTACAAAGTACTTTGTATCTGGTTGAAGACCATTTACTTGATGAGAAATTTTCTCTCCACCAACTAGGACAACTTTACGAGTAGGTTCTTCAAATACTGAATCGTCAAATGCAACAGGAGTAACAACATCTGAATCTAATAATGTAATTTCATATTGAATAGGATCTTGCTCTTTAGGAACAAAAATACTTCCTAACCTTTCAGCGGCAGCCCACTCTACCTTTAAAGCTGTCCTTCCATCAAAACCTGGAAGATTTTTCACATCGCCTATACCAAGAAAGTTCGCTGTTTGATTAGAAAAGGTTCTTGCCTTCTTTACAAGTGTAGAATTACTTAATGTTCCACTTGTATCTTTTGCTTGAACAACAAAAGTATATTCTCTATTTGTTTCTAATCCTGTTAAAACGTATTTTAATAAACCACGATAGTCAGGTCTAAGGCTAGCTCCTGGTACAGACTCAGGAATTGTAAGTCCATCATAAGATATAATGTAAGTAACATCTCTTGCATCTAACTGACTTGGATAGAAGTAAATTTCGACTTTATCATTTGCAATGACTTCGACATCATAAATACCGTCAAATGCAATATCAGTCCCGCCAACATTAATACCTTTAGTCGACTCAGGATTTAGGTCTTCAACAGTACCAACACAAGATCCTAAGAAGGCAAATGAAAGACAATAAAATGCAAATAACAATATTTTCAAAAATAACTCCTATCAGTAACTTCATCGACATTTAGGGATTATCTATTTAATTGTATAGGAATTCTAAAGCTCGATGGAACATATTTACCTACCCTACAAAAGTCCTATACTGATATTTTTTGCCTAGGCTAACTAAGTAATCGTTTTTACTTTAAAGTTTTGAACCTCCAATCCGATACAGAACCTAACTTTAAATACTTATGAGGTTTCAATGAATATATTTTCCTTAATTGGTTTAATTATATCGGGTGTTGTTCTATTTGTAGGCCTAAGGCTCTCTTCCCCAGATCTGCAAATTTTTCTGGACGGTCCATCTTTATTCATAGTCTTAGGTGGTACTTTTGCAGCGACCTCTGTTGCTTTCCAGCTGAATAAAATTGGTAACTTATTCAAGATATTCTTCACTCAATTTCTAAAAGGTAAAACAGTAGACCCTACTGTCGTCATTAAAGATGTAATGAAGATATGTGAAGCCTATAGAAACGGAGAAAGCTTAGAAGAGCTGGTATCTAAAGCACAGGATCCATTCTTAAAAGAAGCCATGGAGTTAATCTCTGATGGTATCTTAGAAACAGATAAAGCTATTCAAATCTTAGAGCAAAGAGCTGTAAAAATGGGAGCTCTAAGGAATGATGATACAAGAAAGATTAAGGCCCTTGGAAAGTTTCCACCAGCATTTGGAATGATGGGAACAACAATTGGGATGATCGTCCTTCTGGCAAACTTAGGTGGTGCCGATGCCATGAAGAAAATTGGTCCGGCCATGGGTGTTTGTCTTATTACAACACTCTATGGAGTTATTGTAGCCAACTTAGTAGTTATACCAATAGCGGAAAACTTAGATGAGATTTCAAAGCAAATGGATACTAAAGATGAAATTGTTTTAGAAGGTATTAAGCATATCATAAATAAATCTAACCCTATTCTTGTTGCTGAAGAGTTAAACTCTTTCTTAGTTCCTAAAGAAAGACTCGACTGGAAAAATGCTACGGCATAAATAGGAGTTATCAATGGCCATTAAAAGAGAAAAAAAAGAAGAAGACGGTGGTGGAGATGATTGGCTAGTTAGTTATGCCGATATGATGACGCTGATTGCGTGCTTCTTCATCCTAATGATGGCCTTTGCAAACTATGATCCTGCAGGATTTACAAAGAAGGCAGAAGAGCTATCGAAGTCTTTCAACAAAGATAAATATAAAAGTTCAGATTTGAAGCTAAAAGAATTAACTGAAGAAGTTTCGAAACATCCAGATCTTAAAAAGAAAGCAAAAATAACGATAAAAGATTCGGAACTAGCAATTACATTCTCAGGGAGTGTTCTCTTTGAAAATAAATCAGCGAAGATTGAGAAAAACTCTATCCCTGCCCTCGATACCCTAATTGATATTATTAGATCAAGAGACCCAAACTATAAAGTAATCATTGAAGGACATAGTGATCCTTATGAGTTTAGAGAAATGCCAGGATTAGATAGTGCATGGGAACTTGGGGCCCTAAGGTCAGCCAAAGTATTAGCGAGGTTTGAATACCTTGGTTTTAATCCTAAGAAGCTCGTTTCTGTAACGAAGGGTGACACTGAGCCTGTTGCTGAGAATGTTGATGAGAAGGGTCTCCCTATCCTCGAAAATCTACCTTTAAATAGAAGAGTCATAATAAAGGTGATTGAACCAATTAGTGATGCTAAAAAAGTAAAATTTGGACTGGGAGTATATTTTAATGAAGAAACCAATCCTTAGAAAAATAGTAATTTTTCTTATATTTATAGCTACAGGATTTGTTTCTTCTCAACTTTATTTAAAGTACAATATTACTGATAGCAAGAAACTCTTACTTCAATACAATGAGAATTCAATAAGAGTGACCTGCCCAAACTCTCCAACTAAAAAGAAGTATCAAGAGTGCTTTAGACAAATCCTAGGTAGTGCTTTAGCAAGTGCATCTCCTACTGATATCCTAGCGATTATAGAGAAAACAAATGAATTATATGAAAAAGATATTTTTCTTTCAGAGGATAATGAAAGCAAATTCTTATCTACATTATTTTACTATGAGAACTGGGTCATTATTTTAGACTATGCTAAAGAGCTAAAACTTGAAAGAAACTCAATTTCATTTTTAGATATTGCTTACATCCCTTTCGTAAAAAAAGAAGTCAGAGAAAGTATCACAAAAGTATTTGAATCTTTTAAATTATTTAAATCTAACGTAACGAAGACTCAATATGAAGGTTACTCTAATAGAATAAATCTAATCTCTAAAAGAGTTAATAGCTTAGGTATAGAGTAAAGAACCTAAAACAATCTAAATCCAAAATAAGACCTATAATGAGCTTAAGATTTTAAGGTAAACGATGCCGTATAAATTCCATCTTCAGTGGTATTTACTAACTCACTATCGTGTAACTTTAGTATCTCCTGAACAATTTCAAGACCAAAGCCTGTACTTTTTTGTTCTGAAGTTCTTCCAATATTATTTATATCAAAACCATTATTCATAACATTTTTAATTGAAAACTCTACGCCTTTATCTGTATTTACAATATCTATATTTATAACAGTATTTTCTTTAGAGTACTTCAAACTATTTGATAAGAGATTTGTGAAAACTTGGTGCATTCTCTCTTTATCAACATATACATAGGCCTTTTCAATATTTTCTTTTATACTTAGATTTGCATTATTAGAGTATGTTTTAAAGTCATTAATTGACTCATAAATAATATCGCCTAATAGATATTTTCTTCTATCTAAACTCAGGTTCCCCTCGCCTATAATTGCGGCCTCTAGAACAGTATTCACAATTTCCATTGCTTTATTTGAGATCCCTTTAATTTCATTAATCATATCGAGAGACTCTTCCTCTGTTAACTCAGGCAATAATTCAGCAAGACTAAATATATTTCCAAGAGGAGAACGTAAATCATGAGCGAGGTAACCTGTTAGCTTTCTAATTCTCTTATTAGCATTTTGTAATTTCTCTTCCTTATCTCTTAATGATAAATATGTACCAATCGAGTGTGCCAACATAGAGATCAATTCTCTTTCATACTCAGAAAAACCATGCTCTCTTACTTTCGTTGAGGAAAAGTTTAACGTTCCATAAATTTCATCTTCTTTAAATATTGGAGCTGAGATATAGGACTCGAGTTTCATATTCTGATAGACGGGATGACCACGCATCTCTTCAATTCCACCGACATGAGGTAAACCTATAACTCTCTTACTCTTTACAACTTCTCGGCAGTATGTTCCTTGAAGCTCAAAAATCGCTCCTGCACTTAAAACATTATCAGGGGATATAGCATCGAAAATAGTATACTCCTCACCAATAATATTAGAAACAATTCCAAACTCCATATTGAATATCTTAGCTCCAGCTAAAAGGTATTCCTTAATAAGTACACTGAAGTCAGAATAGTGAGTTGTTGTAAGATAGTGAATAGTTTTTAAATTGTTCGAAAACTTCTTTAGAAGATCTAATTCACTAAGGCCGTCATGGAGTTCAAAAAATGTCTTTTCATTTATAAATTCAGGATAGTTCATTTGTATAATAGTAAAGGATATTAAGTATTTATCCTAATACTTTAAAGAAAATTATGTGTTAGATAAGCTTCTATTTTTAAGCCATTGGAATTAGAGATTATAATACTTAAAAACTAAGATAAACTTAAGGAAGATATTGCTCTACAAAAAGTGCTCTACTCTGTACAACAAAGAAAGTAAACAATGCCTCTTGATAAGGCTCTAATGAATACAATTCTCGATTACACCAACAAGCTTATCAAGTTCAATTGGTTTTGTAAGAAAGTAATCCATTCCCACTTTTAGGCAAAGGTCTCTATCTTCTTTCATAGCACTTGCTGTTAATGCAACAATTACTGGTTTCTTATCTCCATACTTTCTAACTATTTCTTTTGTAGCTTCAACTCCATCAAGTATAGGCATGTGCTTATCCATAAAGATTAGATCAACTTGATGACTCTCTAAAAAGTCTAAACAAAGCTGTCCGTTACCTACCACATCACACTTCAATCCAAGTTTAGTTAAAAACTTTTTTAAAACCATTTGATTAACTAGATTATCTTCAACAATAAGAATCTTAAGATCAGTTACTTTTTTAGGAATAATCTCTCTAGCACTATCAAAATCTAATTTTCCACCAGCGTCCTTAGCAACAACTTTTATCTCTTCAACCTCTTTCAATTCCACGACGAATATAAAGTCTGATCCCTTCCCTACAATACTGTCGACAATGATTTCGCCATTCATGATTTCAGCTAATCCTTTACAGATAGTTAAACCAAGTCCTGTTCCACCGTACTTTCTTGTTGTAGATCCATCAACCTGAGAAAATGATCTAAATAATTTCTTTATCCCCTCTTCAGGAATTCCTATTCCATCATCTTTAATTGAAAATTTAATCATACTTCGACTATTGTCAGTATTTACTCGTGAAACATGAATATATACATTTGATTTTGAAAACTTAATTGCATTCGAAATCAAATTACTTAATAGTTGTTTAATTTTTTCTCTATCGCCATTTACAAAAAGCGGCACATCATCTTCAATTTTTAAGTTAACATTCTTGCCTACTTCAATAGCATTAACACTAAAAAGATTAACAACATTTCGAATAGCATATTGAAGATTAAATGGGTAAACCTCTAGTTCGACTTTTCCAACTTCGAGTTTTGAAAAATCTAAAATGTCATTAATAAGTCGCAGTAAAGATACTCCACAACTGCTGATTGTCTCTAATAATTTAAGATCTTCTTCATTCTTACAGTTATCAATAAGTAAATTGGAACAAGAAATAATACCATTCATTGGTGTTCGTATTTCATGACTCATATTTGCAAGAAATAAACTCTTTGCTCTACTCGCTTCATCAGCAGACTTCTCAGCTTCTTTACGAATCTCTACTTCTTCCTTCATTTTCTCATTAATCTCAACTAACTCTAAGTTTTTTTCTTCATACTTCCTGGCTGCTTTTTGCGCCAATGCAATCGCTCTTTTATTTGACCTCGATAGAAAAACAAAAATTAAAAGTAGTAATACATTGATTAAGACACCAAAGAATAGAATTAGTAATGGTTGAGCCTGACTTATTGATTTATTAAAACTCTTTGCACTCTTTACATCTATTGACCACTCTCTTCCATATAAATCTATCTTATATTTTTTTTGAAATAATGGGCTTGGATCAAAGTCTATCTCAGCTTCATCATGTTCACTATATAGAACTGTTTCTCCATCAAGAATACTGACTCCAACGTTTCTTTTACTTCTCTCTAAAGTCCCTTTCATCAGCTCTTTCATAATAAATGGTGCATAAACATGCCCGATGAAATTCTTTCTTCTATTCTCTAAACTAGAATGATCTCCTGAATAATATGGAACAAAGAGTAAGAAGCCAGGAGTTTGTTCGGAGTCTTGTACAAGAAGAATTGGTCCAGTTATACCGGCCTTACCAGAGTCTCTTGTTCCTCTTGCAGCTGACAGCCTATTATGTTCATGGGCCATATCAAGGCCCAATGCTTTTCTATTGGTAGATACAGGCTCAATATTTGTAATCGGCCAAAATTCATCCTTATTATGAGTTGGATAAATTCTATACTCTGGGTATGTTCTCTTTTGTCTCTTGATGAGATCTTTAGTACCAGACTTATCAAGACTAAGAATAATACCGATACCATTTATCCCTGGATATTTTTCTATTAGATTTAAATGCTTTGAAAAGTCAGCCCATTCTTTATTTGAAACTTCTCCGCCATGAGACTGAATAGCAGATACGCCACTCCATAGGATATCTTCGTATTTTTTCATTCTTTCAGAGAGTAATTCTACGACATGATTTGATTCTTTAGTAAACTGTAGATAGTTCTTTTCATCGACTTGTACTTTTGTAAAGTACCAAGCAAATATTGTTAAAAGAGAAGATAGAAATAATACCACCCAGTGTATATTTCTCAACTTCCTTACTCCATAAGTATTCTTTTCTATCTCTTGATTCATAAACTCTCCACATATCATTATATACATATAAATTTATTGAGAAAGAGGTTTATAGATTAATTATAACTAAAGAAGATTTTAATGATTCCCTCTTGATGAACTCAAGAGGTACTCTGTAATTTTAGATACTTATGTTAATAGTACTTATAGATATTATCATTAAATTCAATATTCGAAGAATAGTCCACAGCCCTTCTAATTTTAAAATACTCTAACCAACTCGTCTTAGTCGGAAGGCTTACATTTATTAAACATGATCCAGTAAAGTCCACATTAGAGATGTCTCCCGCAAGAGTAGCGTTAGCAACTACTGTATTTTTCAAGCTAAGTTTTTTACCATTAACTAATAAGCTTCCACTAATAATTGCAGAGTTCTCAATTTTTGAATCTTGAAAAACTAGTTCATGAATAAAATTATGCATTAAAATTCTTTCAATATTAGGGTTATGGTAAGTCTCAAATATATCATTTGGAACCTTATTTATTTGATCAAAACTTACTTTATGAAGCCTCATTAAACACTTGGTTGCATCGACCTTTTCACTAGGATCAAGTCCCTCAATATTCGCACTGAGAGAAGGAAGAGAAAGAGATAATAAAATAATTAAAAAAGAGAACTTCACAAATGCTCCTATATGACAGATTTAAAATGAATACATAAGTTTAATTTGCAATTTGAAGACCACAATTTATTCATAATTTCAGTAAGATAGTCGTAATCTATAGCCTAAAAAGCTGACAGTTGTAGTTATTTTAATCAAACAAAAATGCTATTAATTATCATGTTTACAATCAGTTACCCCAGATTTAGAATTCCCTCTATGGAAAATGACTCACAAAAATGCCCAAAATGTAATTCGCCTTATGGTTATAACGATGGAACTCTATGGGTTTGCCCAGAGTGTTTTCACGAGTGGACCCTTAGCGCAGAAGTAGAAGAAAGTACTGAAGCCCCTAAATTCTTAGATTCAAATGGTGTTCAACTAGAGAATGGTGATACTGTTTCTGTAATTAGAGATCTTAAGGCCGGTAAAACTACAATTAAGTCTGGAACTAAAGTTAAGAATATTAGACTTCTTGATGAACCTGTAAATGATCATGATATTTCATGTAAAATTGATGGTCACGGATCTATGTACTTAAAGTGTTCTGTGGTTAAGAAAGCCTAATAAATAAAGGTAACTTATTTACTTGGTTAATTACCCTGTAGTATCATCCCTACTTGCCTAAATAATTATATAAAGTGTAAAATCTAAAGATACGCGCTATAAAGTAGCGCTTTACACGACCAGGATACATTTCTTGAAAAGAAGGGACTTCTTAAAATACTCAACTCTCTTAGCTGCAACAGGTGGCTTAAGTGGTTGCTCAATTTTGCACAAGCATTTTCATGATGCTGGCTGCAAGTCCTGTATTGATCCATTTGCAAAAAAATCAAAAACAACAAGTACGATAATAACTCCTACTCAACCAGATGAAGAGATCGTGAAAGGTCTTATGAAGGATGAGAGAATTAAGAGTAAGTACTTTTCGCAAGACTTCACAGATGACATCTTTCTTTCTAAAGAGAAGTATCTATTTGTTCAAAAGCTTGTAGTTAAATTTAGAAAAGTTCAAAGGTATGTAGGCCATGGAAACTTCAATCTCCTAAGTGTAGATAACTTTTTTCTTTTTACAGATGTTGCACCTAACTGTGAGCCTATAACTCCTGCTGAAAAAGTTTTTATGGAAGAGCTCTTCTACTTTGATGCTCATAAGTATGGTTTTAAAGGTGATAAGACTTCTCATAAGTTAACTGAATCTATTTCCCGTAGAGAAGTATCCAAAGTTCCCTACTCTGGTCACTTTTTAAAGAAAGATCAGTCTTTAAAGTTATTTCAAAAAGTAAAAAATGATGTCGGAGATAGCTTAATTCTAACTTCAGGAATTAGAGGTATTGCAAAGCAGTTTCACCTATTCTTAGAAAAGGCTTTAGAAACGAAAGGTAATCTATCAAAGGCCTCAAGGTCTTTAGCGCCTCCGGGTTATTCATTTCATTACCTAGGTGACTTTGATGTTGGTAAGAAAAATATGGGTATGAAAAACTTTGATCAAGATTTTGCTGAGACTGATGAATTTAAGAGATTAGTTGATCTTGGATATATCAATATTAGATATACTCAAAGCAACACACTAGGTGTTCGCTTTGAGCCTTGGCACTTAAAGGTTTAGTTCAACCAACCAAATTTTGATAAATACTTTGTTAAACGATTATACTTCTCTGAATCAACACAACTTAAATCACCATCGTTTACTTCAGCAACGATAGCACCTTTAAAGTTTTTAGAAGCTTCTACGTCAAAGATATATCCGTATACATTTCCACCATCACAATAATCATCATGCGTAGTTACCATTAAATACTGCTTTCCAGTATTTTTATCTTTTAAATATGTATTTCTTAAACTCATACAAGGAGCTTCTTCATTCATAGAATAACCTTCATATGCCTCGATAACTTCTGTATTCACAGGAGCACTCCATCCAGAAAAAAGAACCTCAACAGCACTTTCATTTAAATCATCATATGTATTAGATGTTTCAACAAAGCTTGGAGCTACTGAGCAGTTATAAGATGCATTAACGCTTAACGATAAAAGAATGAGTGTAGATACAATAGATAGTTTCATTTTCCTCTCCCAAAGAATATAGGTTTTCTATTACTACCGTCGGAGAAGCAATTATTGAATTTTAAAATAGTTTTTATGTATTAATTACAAGAGGATAATGACACTACTCATCATCATTTCGAAAGCCAGATGGGATGATATTTATGCCAAATCTTTTTCCTAATTTAACAATAATTGGAAGAGTTAGAGGAGCAAACGGTAGGACAAGCAGTACACCAAGCCCTAGGCTTGTTACAATTTCTCTAAACTGATTATTGGCAATTTTCATTTCTTCTTTTGTAGCGATGCCACGAGAGTATCGTCTATAGATAGTAAACATTTCTTTTGTTTCTATACTCTCTCTAGCTAGACCTTCTTTTAAAAGGAGAAGTGATCTACGAATGCGCGTCAACATTCCCTTCTTCTTTGAAGCAAAGAATAATAATAAATTTAAGTAAAAGTTTTCTAAACATTTCAAACGAAACATAATTAAAAGCTCTCACTCTTAGAGGTTAAAATAAGATCAAATATTGCATCAATATCATTTTTTTGAATCTCTGACAGACTTTCTAAATCAGAACAATTTTCATAAAAACTATTTTGAATCTCTTTTGCTTTATTTCTTATTTTATAGTTTGCGCCTTCAGATACAGAATCAACGATTCGCCATTTCAACTCATCAACAATATAGAAGTAGGTCTCATAGCTCTTACTCTTATCTAACTCCTGCTCAATAACAGTTACCAGATCCCACCAATCATTCTTTCTATATCTTCTCGAATTCGTATACATTCAATCTATGCCTTCATATTAATTATTCACTTTTGTCATCATAGCACAGTCTACAGACTAGGACTTAGAGTCATTCTTGCTCATTTCAGAGAATGCCTTATTCTCCTCACTTAGCCTTTCACTATATCTATCAACTAGAAACTTACTATTATCTCGTGTCAGGTATGTAAACCTCATGAGCTCTTCCATTACATCCACTACTCTCTCTCTAAAGGCAGAGTCTTTCATAGTTCCATCCTCATTAAACTCGGTATAGGCCTTAGCAACGGAAGATTGATTTGGAATGGTAATCATTCTCATCCAACGTCCCAAAATTCGTAATGAATTGACAGCGTTGAAACTCTGCGATCCACCACTCACTTGCATAACAGCAAGAGTTTTACCTTGAGTTGGACGAACAGATCCAATAGTTAGAGGGATCCAATCAATTTGCATTTTCATGATTCCAGAAATATTTCCATGTAACTCTGGAGATGACCAAACCTGGGCTTCAGACCATAAGCTAAGATCTCTGAGCTCTTTCACCTTAGGGTGATCCTCAGACTTTCCATTATCAAAGAGTGGAAGTCCATGAGGATTAAAAAACTTAACCTCTGCTCCCATATACTCAAGAATTTTTCCAGCTTCTTCAGCTAACAATCTTGAAAAAGATCTATCTCTTAAAGAACCATATAGGACTAGGACTTTAGGTTTATGAGAACTAACTTCCAACCCCTTAGGGATTAGATCAAATTTTTGACTAGATAAGTAATTCATTAATATCTCCATTTATTTGCTAGTTTAACAAGACTAAGCATAATAGGCACTTCTATTAACACCCCTACAACTGTAGCAAGCGCTGCCCCAGAGTTTAACCCAAATAAAGAGATCGCAACGGCTACTGCAAGTTCAAAAAAATTACTAGCCCCAATCATTGAGCCTGGACTTAGTACGCAATGAGAAAGATTCATCTTTTTACCAATACCCCATGCTAAAAAGAAAATAAAATAAGTCTGAATAGCTAGAGGAATTGCAATAAGAAAAATGTGAAATGGATTTGCTAAAATTTTCTCACCCTGAAATGCAAATAGTAGAACGAGAGTACTAAGAAGAGCAACGATAGAAAGTGGCTTTAGTCGCGCCATAAATATTTCCGTAAACCACTTCTCTCCTTTGGCCTTAATTAACACCTTATTAACAACATAACCAGAGACTAAAGGTAGTACAACAAAGATAACAACAGAAGAAATAAGAGTATCATACGGAATTGTAATAGAAGTAATTCCAAGAAGAAATTTAACAATAGGTACAAAAGCAACGAGTAAAATAAGATCATTAATAGCGACTTGAACTAAAGTATATTCAGGGTCTCCTTTAGTTAGATAAGACCAGACAAAGACCATTGCAGTACAAGGGGCAGCTCCAAGAAGAATTGCTCCAGCAATATACTCCTGAGCAAGTTCAGGGGTAATAAATGCACTATAAACTTTATCAAAGAAAATCCATGCAAAGAACGCCATAGAAAATGGTTTAATCAACCAATTGATCACTAGAGTTAAAGAGAGACCTTTTGGGGATTTACCAACCTTTAAAACTGATGAGAAGTCGATTTGAACCATCATTGGAAAAATCATAAACCATACAAGGATAGCAACTGGTATGTTCACTGTAGCAATATTCATATCACTCAACACAGAAATTGAACTGCCTAGTGCCTTACCTAAAGCAATTCCTCCAACAATACAAATACCAACCCAAAGAGTTAAGTAACGTTCAAAAAATCCCATCTTCCTATCCTTTATATTCTTCTAGTTTAATTATTAAATCTTTAATCTCATCTCGTACACGGCGATAAACATTTAGAATTTCTTCTTCATCATCCATCTCCTTGGTCAGTCTTGGAGGATCATCAAAACCTACGTGAATGGTTTTTCCTCCAGGAAAGTATGGACAATTCTCGTGAGCATCTGAACAGACTGTGAAGATGTAATCCATTTTCACTTCAGATAACTCTGAAGTAATATTCGATTCATGGTGACTAATATCAATCCCTACCTCAGACATAACTTTTATGGCCATAGGATTAAGACCGTGCTTCTTAGTTCCTGCTGAGTAGAAATTATACTCTTCACCTTTCAGCGCCCTTCCCCAGCCTTCAGCCATCTGAGAGCGACAAGAGTTACCAGTACAAAGAAATAGTATATTCTTTTTCATTTACTTATCCTTTCCATTTATAAAACACTCTAGAACTGGACAATCACTAAGAGGAATACTCTTATCTTCACAACAATTTGCTAGGTCCTTTAGAGATTTTCTCATTTGCTTTAAGTCTTTAATTTTTTTATCAATTTCTGAGATTTTTTCTTCTGCTTTAGTTAGGACATCACTACACTTGGCCTGATCTTTAATCTTTAACTCTAATAGATCTACTGTTTCTTTAAGTGAGAATCCCAATTCTTGAGATCTCTTAATAAAACGAATACGTGTAATGTATTCTTCAGGATAATAACGAAAATGCCCAAGCTTATTAGGCTGTTTCAAAACGCCCTTTCTCTCATAGAAGCGAATTGTTTCAATATTAACATTGGCGGCAGCAGCAAGCTTACCTATAGTGATTTTTTCTTTCATAATAGCAATATACACCCCGTACCATGGTACGGAGTCAAGAATTCAATTACAACAATATTATAAGAATTATCCACAAAAATGGGGCTATCTACTTAAAGTAACTCAAGGGACTAAACTTGACCCACCTAAGAAATCTAGGTGTTTATAAATAAGTTAGACAGAAAATGCTTCTTTCTTGACCACAGAGTCAAATAAAAATAAAATAACATCATGAGTAGAACAGTAGAGTTTGATAAAGACGACATTATTGAAAAGGCCATGAATACTTTTTGGACTAAAGGATATGAGGGTACAACCCTTAAGGACCTTACTGAAGTGACCGGCCTTCTAAAAGGAAGTCTTTACAATACATTTAAATCCAAAGAAAACCTCTTCCTCCTATGCCTCGAAAAGTATGGAAGTAATTCTAAGACTCTATTCTATGTCGATGGTGACCCAAAAGAGTACGTTAAGAACTTCTTCAAAAGACTTGTTGATGAAGGTGTAAAAAAAGAGAATATCAATGGGTGCTTGATTATGAACTCTTGTCTTGAATTTGCTGATTCAGATACAGCACCTGCCAAAAAAACCAAAGCGTTATTCAAAACAGTTGAACTAAACTTTGAAAGAGTTGCAAAGGCCCTAGTTCAAGATTCGGATGAAGACCCACAAAAGTACCAAACAAGTCTTATAACTGCAGCCTTCTCTATTAGAGAAATATCTAAATTTAAAAAAGATAAGAAATTTCTTAAGCAAATAGCAAATAATGCATTAAGAGATTTAAATATAATGATTTAAAAAAATTTGGTGAATAATTGACCATACGGTCAAAAATAAGATTTCAAAGGGAATATAATGTCTATAAGTTTAATATTGAGTTCATTTTTTGCAGGAATCTTAACAATATTCTCACCATGTATTCTTCCCATGGTACCTTTTGTGGTTAGATCTTCTTTCCAAAAATCAAAATGGGGGCCAGTACTACTTGCTTTAGGTGTAGCACTTAGCTTTTCAATATCTACATTTATAATTGCTACCTCAGGACAGTTATTAGGACTCACTCCAGATAACTTGAAAATACTTTCAGGTGTGTTTCTACTAATAGCATCACTCCTTTTTATCTTTCCCGTTCTAATCGACAAACTATCCTTAGCACTCTCACCTATAAATAATAAAATTCAAACATTTACAAATAGTAAGGATTCAGAGAGTCAGCCAGTCTATATGGAGTTTATTAATGGATTATTCTTAGGACCTATCTGGGCTCCATGTAGCGGACCTACCCTAGCGATAATTATTGGAATTATTATTAATAATCCTGAAACAAAATCCTCTATTGCACTCTTGGCAATATTTTCAATTGGATCAATTCTTCCAATTCTATTCTTCTCTTATGGAGCAAAGTCTCTAGTTATGAAAATTCAAAAGAAAAGTTTAGATAATTCTAAATATACAAAAATGGGACTAGGAGTATTTTGTGGTGTGATGTCTATCCTTATCTTAACAGGTTTAGATAAGAGCTTAGAGACAGCACTTCTTAATATTTTACCTGAAGCATTAACAAATATTTCTCTAACAATATAAATAAGGGGTTTATAAATGAGACAATTAATACTATCGGTATTGCTAGCGTTTAGTTTTAACTTGCAGGCCAAGGAAGACAATACAGCAGAAGTACATAAGTTTATTAAAGAAAACAAAAGTGTACTCGTTCATGTACACGCAACATGGTGTCCATCATGTAAAGTACAAAAGAAAGTACTAGATGCAATGAAAGATAAAAACTTCAAAGTCTTAGAAGTTGATTTTGATAATGATAAGAAGTTTTTAAAAGAATTTAAAGTATTTCAACAATCAATGCTAATTGCTTTTAAAAATGGGAAAGAAGTAAAAAGAGTATTTGGAATAACTAAAGAAGACAAAATTATATCATTTACAAAAAGCAGCTTTCCAGATTCTCTACAAGAAGAACTTGATAATAGAAGAGGAGCATCAAAAGCTCCTAAAGCAATAAAAATGACAATGAAACAAGCAGAAGAGAAGCTTAGAGAATCAGGAATAATTGATAAAGCAAAGAAGAAAGGTGATGACTATATAGACTTTGAACTTCCAAACGTTCATGGAAAGAAGATTAAGCTATCAGATAAACTTAAAAATGGACCAATTGTTCTAACCTTCTATAGAGGCGGATGGTGTCCATATTGTAATATGCAGCTAAAAGCTTATCAAGAAAACTTAGATAAATTTGAAAAAGCTGGTGGTCAGTTAATTGCAGTTTCTCCAGAATCTATGGACTCAGCAACAACAACAGTTAAAAAGCACGAGCTAAAATTTGAAATTCTTTCAGATAACTTAAATAAAGAAGCTAGAAAATATGGTCTAGTATTTAAAGTTGGTAAAGATCTTAAAGAAGTATATTTAAAATTTGGTTTAGACCTTGCGAAAAATCAAGGAAATGATAGCTGGGAGATCCCAATTCCTGCAACATATATAATTAATAAAGACGGGAAAATTGTGTACTCTTTTTTAAACGTAGATTACGTACAAAGAGCTGAACCAAGTGAAATTATCGATATTTTGAATGGACTTAAATAACAGAAGGGTTTTAGGATGCAAAACTATAAAGATCTAAATTATTTTTTTCTTAGAGCAGTAATGGGAATAAATATGACTATTCATGGAGGAGTTAGACTCTTTGGTGATTATGATGCATTTATTTCTAAAATGGAGAAAATGTTTGCTCCAACCTTCCTACCGAATATTCTAATTAATATTGGTGCTAATTTTATATCTCCAGTGGAGTTTGTTTTTGGAATACTTCTCTTAATTGGATTTAAAACAAAGATATCAATTTTAGTTCTCAATTTGAATATGATGTTACTCATTTCAGGAGTTTGTCTTTTACAAAAATGGGAATTAGCAGGATTACAAATGGCATACGTACTCTATCTCTTCTTCATAGGGAATTACATAGAGTTTAACAAGATCTCTATAGATCATTTACTTAACAAAAAAGGAAACAGTAATGAATAAGCTACTACTAGTAACAAACTTTATAAACGGACTCTTACTTGTAAGATTCTCTCTATCAAAACTATTTGCTTGGCCAATATCTGTAAAAGCATTTGTAGAGATGGCAAAACCTCTAGGGATAGATCCTACATTTTTTAGACTATTCACAGGAGTAATTATAACTTCAATCTGTCTTGGTTACTTCACAAACTTCTACCTAATGATCTCTAAGAAAGTACAAGCTTCAATTAAGGGAGTTCCATTCATTATTCTATCAAACATAGTAGGTATTGGTGTAATGGTTGGAGCACTAATTTCGGAATTTGCTTTAAGAGAAGTGCCGAAATGGCCACTAGTAATTATTGCAGCAGTAATAATATTATTCTCTATCTTGAACCTTACTCAATTCAAAAAGCTAATTGCTAAGAAATAAGTATTAAACTCTCTTACTATTTATAAATTATTATGAATAGTAAGAGACATTTTTATTATTTTGATTCAAAAATACAAAGGTTACTTTCATCAATATAAGTTGCTTCAGGCCAAGAATGTTTTTCTGCGATCTTAGCTAACCACCCTCTAGCATTTCCCTTTGTCACAATTGTTACTTTCTTTCTCTTACTAACATTAACTATCTGATCTAGAATATACTTATAGGTCTCTTCAGAAAATGGATCATAGAGATAGTAGTACTCTGCATCTGGAATTTTGAAAGATTCTAAAGATAAGTCTTGCACTTTAAAATCTAAATTTTCACTTAACCCCAGGGCCTTACAAGCTACATTTGAAATCTCTACTCTATGTGGAACATACTCATAACCAATGAATTTGATATCTGGTCTAACAAGAGAGCAAACAAGCCCAACTCTTCCATAGCCAGAACCAAGATCTACTATAGTACTACCCTCTTTTGGACTCATTCGATCAAGAGCTAAAAGAATTGTAGAGTATCCAGATTGAACACCTACTCCAGACCTTTGGTAGAGTCTCTCTTTAGTATTGTGATCCACACCCATACTGAGATCTAAATTGTAATTTAATTTGAAAATATTATCTAAACTATCAAATGTTCTATAGAGTCTAAGACCTTGATACCCCAGTGATTGATCACTAGCTTCTTTATATTTTTCTTCGCTAAGAAAATGTACTTGCATCTCTTTAAGTGATTGAATAACAAAAGTTTTAATATCTTCTTTAGGACTATTATTGATTATTTTCAAAATATTTTTTTCTATTTTCTTAGCATCTTTTAATACTTTTCCGATACTGTTAGAACCGCTCTCAATAAGGAAATCTTTAAGGAATAAAATTTCTTTTAACTCTTCTCCAAAGAATGGTGCAATAAAGTCTTCATAGGTCGTAATCTTAGAGAGTTCATCATCTTCTTTATCTTGTAACCATAATTGTTCTTTCACAAACCCCATAACTTCAACAAGAAGTGCAGAACAAACATAGAGATGTGCTAATTGAATTGGAGAAAAATGAGTTTTACAGGTTTTTAACTCTTCTTTTTTTAGAAGATCTAGAAAGTGAATTTCAGCTAGTTTCATTTTAGCTTCCAAGTATTGAGACCATGGTTGCTACTCATGAACTATATTTATAAGACAGTCAAACATAGCCCTTCAGACTATCGAAGTAAAGTATTCTAAAGGCAATTCATCCTTTCATACTGCTCAATCAAGGCAGAAGAGATACTTAAGTTGTACTTCTTCTTAATATTTAACCATTCCTTTATATACTTACATGCATACGCTTTATCTACAGGAAGCCACTCGAGTGGAGTCTTCGCCCCTTTCTGTCTATTGTATTTAAGGTTAGTAATCACTAGATTTTCAGTGTCATTAGCAAATTGAGACCTTCTTTCTGAGCTCCAGTCATTTGCCCCACTAATCCAGGCTTCTTTAAGAGGAACAATGTGATCAATATCAATAGATGAAGCACTCACTAAGGCCTCATCGTAATAGTAATCCAGCCAAAGACCTGAAGTAACTCTACAATTTGAAATTGATACTTCTTTTAAAGATCTAGTCTTAAGAACTTCTGCTCTAGTATTTAAGCAATTCCCATCTTCATCAATCCAATGCTTAAACTCTTTTCTATTATAGTCAGACTTTGAGTTCGCTGAATAATCCTCACTTCCTCCAATATAGAGTCTAGCTTCATCTATAGAAGAAAAATTTTTATCTTTTAAAAGATTATTTGCTTTTGAATGGCAGTGAAAGCTTTGTGGTTTATGATTATTATGACAGCCCTTTAAGTTGCCTTTTTTAATCGTTCCTCCGCTATGAGAAAAAGTATGCGAAGAAAATAGTGTAATAAAAGTCAGAGTAATTAAATTGTTTAGAATCATAGAGAAATTATATCATAGATGTATTTCTCAAAAAAAAGGCACCTACTACGAGAAGAAGATGCCCTATAAATTTATGAATTTAAACTATTCCACCATTTGCTCGAACTACTTGTCCATTCACCCATGAGCTGTCTGTACTTGCAAAGAAACTAACAACTCCTGCAATATCTTCAGGCTGACCTAGTCTTTCTAAAGGAGACATTTTTTTAAAGTTTTCAACCTGCTCTTCACTTTTTCCAGTTAAAAATAAATCAGTTGCAGTTGGACCAGGAGCGACACAGTTAACATTTATATTTTTGCCACGTAATTCTCTCGAGAAAGTATATGACATGGATTCAACTGCTGCCTTTGATGCATTATAAACAGCATAACCTGGAATACCTAGCGCTATTGCACTACTTGTAAGGTTAATGATAGAGCCACCATTATTTAGTCTTGTTGCTGCACACTGAAGTGAATTGAACGTACCTTTTAAATTTACATCGAGAATTCTATCAAAAGTTTCTTCTGTGAACTCTTCAATAGTATGAAGAGACATTATTCCAGCATTATTAACTAAGATATCAATACTGCCATATTCACTCTCTCCAGCATCAAATAAAGCGCTTACTTCAGACATCTTACTTACATCTGCTTTTATAGCAATAGCGCTTCCACCAGAGTCTTCAATTTCTTTTACTACTTCTAAAGCCGTGTCTTTATTTGAAGAATAGTTTACGACAATATTATGTCCATCTTTTCCTAATCGAATAGCGATTGCTCTTCCAATACCTTTTGATGATCCTGTGACAATTGCAGTCTTTTTCATATAACTTCACCTTTAATATAAGATTAAATTTTCAATAAATAATTATATCAAATCTAAAAGGCTGAACCAAGGACTCATAACTAAAGTCTAACCTAAAGAAACCTTAATCTTGAACAAAACAAATATCAAGAGAAGTTAGACATAGATTTATAAGTGAATCTTTGGAAAATCTTTTCCTAAGACTTTAAACTTTGACGACTCAAAGTCTTCCTTACTATGGCCAGTTGTTAGGAATAGATTTCGATAACCTAACTCATATAATTCTAACAAGGATTGATCACCTTTCTTATGCCCCTCTCCTAAGTCTTGATCAATAAAGAAGTAAGCTTCGAGAGGTAGGTCCACGATCTCTTGTCGTGCATTTTCAAAGTTAGAGAAAGATCTTATATTAATATCATGACTTATTGCTTGCTGCTCCCATGTATATCGAATTAATGGGTCGTCATCTATATGAATAAATAATTTATCATTTACTTCTGCCATACATCCCTACAGCTGTATAAAGTTAGTTAACTATACATATTCTACATTAATTTAAGGTTTGATTATTTTTTTATTTAGATTATTGATATTAGTACTCAATATTTATTAAGTGAAGACCTCTTGCTGGAGCTTTAGTTCGAATACCACATAACTCTCCATTTTCTAATGAGTGTTTAAAGTCCTCTAAGGAAAGCTTCCCTACTCCTATATCCCACAAGGCACCCATAAGATATCTAACCATATACCTCAAGAAACCTTCGCCTTGAATTTTTAGATAATATATATCTACATCAAAAGTTAAGAAGTTAGATTTTTCAAGTGAACATTTTAAAATATTTCTCACAAGAGATCCCGGACTAGAACCAGGGATACAAAAACTTTTAAAGTTATGCTTACCTATCAAAGCATGACAGGCCTCTTCTATCTTTTGGAGATCAAGCTCCTCAGGATAAGCATAGATAGAGTCAAAGAAAGCAGCATTTTCATTATCATCGATAGTAAAGTAGTAGTGATATTCTTTATATTTTGAGTCTACGTTGGCATTGAAGTCGGCATGAATAAATTCACACTTTATCACCCTAATGTCAGAAGGTAATTTTGAATTCATCCCCATCGTCAAGATGTCAGGAGCTATCTCTCTTGGAAGAACAACCTTTAAAACTTGTCCACTAGCATGAACTCCTGCATCAGTTCGACTGGCCCCTGTAACTTTATAATCTCTATGCTTAGAGATACTTGCAACTACTTTATTTACTTCGTTCTCAATCGTTTCAGCATGCTCAGCTTGATACTGCCACCCATAGTAGTGGGTGCCTTTATAAGAAAGTGTTATTTTATATGTGAACTGACTATTAATATCCATAGGGCCTTAAATTAACTCCTGAAGTACTTCATGACTTAAAGGTTCATGAAACGGTTTTTCATGAATCCCATCTAATTTAGAGTTATTTTTAATATCTCGTCCATAAATATATTGATCAAATAAATTCTTCAAACTTCTTCCATAGTACTTTTCAAGATCAAGTCTAAAGTCTTCAGATTGAATTGTTGTATACTTTCTATTTTCAAAATATATTTTAAGAAATTTCTTAAGGCTTTTTCCCGGAACTTTCTTTAACAATGAATCAATATAAAACATAAATGACCGACCACTAACATAAGACCTATGATCAGTTTTTCTATTAAAGACACTTTGATTGCCAAGATTCATTGATGTGTAATTGATCTCATCTTTTCTAAAAGGAAAGATTTTATGAAGGACTGTAAAGTCTCTCCAGCTTGCAACAGCTTCATCAATCCACCCTGCATTTCCATTAGCAGGCATTACTGCTCTAGCAAAATAACCATGTTGTAACTCATGACCGATAGCAAACCATCCAGCAGTTGCTGCACCAGCATACTCCATTCCACCTTTCCACTTACCATCCCCATAGAAGATTAAATGTGGATGTGGCCATGGCCCATAGTCTCTTTCTAATTCAATTAAAACTTTTCGTACAACCTTTATAATTCTTCTATTTAGTCTCTTCGTTCTAGAATAAATTGTGACTGGAAAATCTTTTCCATTAGCTAACCTTGTTTCATATACAGACTCTAGAACTTTAAACTTTTTCTCTGGAGCTAAATGAAAATATAAAGAAGTTGAAGTGAAGTAATCTGGATAAGTGTATTTAAAATAGTTCTTAGATTTTTCAACTAGAAAGCCATTTGTGAATAAGCGATGACTCTTCTTTGAACCAGTAACTCTTACAGAAACTTCCATTTTATATTGATCGTATTCATAATTACTTGGAATATACATTTCAAGAAATTCTCTATCTCGCATATCTTTCATAAAGAAGCCTGCTGAAACTGAGCTGGCATCAAATTTTACACCGTTAGAGACTTCACTCTCAATCTGTATCTTATAACGACCTGCTTTAAACTCATGGTCGATAATTCGAACCTTGCTCTCTTTACCAGGGGTCTCAATCTCTTGCTGAGAATAAGAGACTCCATTTACTAAAACCTTTGTTGGAGTTCCAACAACATCAAATATTGGATATCCTTTCTCAAAAATATTTAATTCAATAATTGCTACGGATTTAGCCTTTCGTGTTTTTATATCAAAACTAAGCTCGTACTTAGCGTGAGTGAAATCTGTCCATATAGCTCTTTTACCTACTACATTGAAGGATGGTGGAGCCTGTTCAATACTTGCATGGGCAAGACTTGAGATCAGAAAAACAGATAATAGGAATTTTTTGAAATAATCCATGTAACTCACTGAAAATTAATAAAGTAGAATCAATTATACGCAAAGAAAGTCTGTATTAGGATCAAATTGAATCATTTTCAAATGCTGTCAGCAATATAGACAGTCTAGGTATCTGTAAATACAGGAAAATAGCCAAGACCTCGAAACAAGGCCTTGGATAAGTTATGAAGCTTAGTCTTTGATTAATTTTACATGAATAGCAATTGGACCCTTTGGACCTTGGCTCATTTGGTACTCTACATTATCGCCTTCATAGAGTCTCACTCCACCAAGAGCAGTTGAGTGAACGAATAGATCTTCTTCATCCTCATCTGGCTGAATAAATCCAAATCCTTTCTCTTCTTCGTAGAATTTTACAACTCCAGTTAGAATTTTTCCTGCGACAACCTTTCTATTCTTCTTTTTTTCTACGGCCTCTCCCCAAACAATTTCATTGATAGTCTCGACCTTGTCACCTTTATGGATCATTTCAAGCTTTTCAATTACTGCAGCTTTTGTTTTGGCAGAAACAATTAAATTGGCCCTTTTTCTCTTTTTAGTCTTAACTGTATCGTATTTAACACTAAGAACTGTAAACTCTGGCATATATCCTCTTTATTATATAATTCTAAATTTTATTGCAACACTACTCTCAATTAGCTTCTAATAAAAGAAACAGATAAAAATCATATAACATTTATCCGAGAAAAATTAAAGAGACATGTAGTGAATAGAGGATCTATTCACTCAACTTATTATTGTCCTCATTTCCTATTTACAACAATAACTCTGTGCCAAGAGCAATATTCCTTAATATAGAGAATAGATATCACTCTTCATGTACTGCTACACAGTTGTAATACTCATAAGTGACTGATTTTCAGAAAATTATTCTCCAAGGAAAAACGAGTAAATGGCTAAATAAACAAGCTTAAGGTCCGACAAGTTATTATAATCCGGAGCTTAAATGAATAAGAATTTAAAACAGAAACAAAGTTTCTCTATTTTAGATGATAAACTGACTACTAAGAAAATAGAATTCAATCTAAAAAAGAATAAGGAACAGGATCATACAGAGCTTCTTGATGCCGCTGCAAAAGAATTTGTCTATGAGGACTGTCATTCCGAATACTGGAATCCAGAAGAATACTCTCTATTATACGGTACTCCTTTCTGGGAACAGGCTTCGCCCCACGAGAAAGTTCTACTCAATCAACTGTTTTGGGTCGCATATTATTCACAAATTATTTCAGCTGAAATTGCAACAATATACTTTAATCAAACATCCGCCACAGGTCTCTATGCCATGGAAGACTTTAGAACAGTCTGCGATACACTAGACTTAGAAAGCTCGCAGGAACGTGCACATATTAGTGCATTTAAGATTGTATCTGAGCAAGTAGAAGAAAGATTATTTGGAGAAAGGCTATTTACTTATCCAATGAAGCCTTTCTTTGAAGAAACAATGATCTTTCAAAATACAAATTATATGAAGTCTCTTTGGAAGAGATTTCAACTTCAAGCTTACGGGCTACTTTCTGCTGGGAATAGCTTCATCGCTTGCCAGTACTTAACAGTAAGAGGGCTTAGAACATTAAATGGAAAAATAGTTCAACATAAGCTCAGTCAGTTCTATTCAGAAAGTCTAGATAAAGAGAATGCTCCAATACCTAGTAAAATTTCGTATTATCACTTTATGGATGAGTCTTACCATTTCAATAGTTCAAATTTAATTGGGACAGATATTCTAAAATCACTAAAAAAGCCAACATTATTTGAATCACATGTGGCTAACTTAGGCATAAAGGGAACTCTTAAAGATCATCAAAACTTTAGTGCGTCTATAAATGGTATTTTCTGGTATGAGCCTGCCCTATTTGAAACTATCTATAAGTTATTTACAGGTCCAAAGTTTAATATGAAAAAAGTTGATGCACTCAACATGCTCGAATTATGTTTCTGTAAAGATAATCAGGCAATTCACAACTCGTTTAAAACTCAGCAAGTCGCAAGAGATTCATATGTAAGTTACCTATCGAATCTGGACTTTGTGAATCAAAAAAGTAAACAAGGTGGAGCAATGAACAACTCCTCTATTGAAAGATATTTAAGAACAAATAAATCATTTTTAAGAAGTTTCAAGTCTAAAAAGGTGGCAGCATAATGAAAATAGAAATCTCAAATAATGGCGCTATTTTTGAAATGGATAAAGATGCCGCTCTATCAAATGAATTAAACGCGAGTAATAGTCCTGTTCTTTTTGGATGTAGGACAGGAATCTGTGGAACTTGCCTTGTAACGATAGATGAGGTGGATGGTGAAGTAACTCCTCCCTCAAGCGATGAAAAGGAACTTTTAGAGATTATTGCTCCAGATAACAGCAATGCTAGGCTTGCATGTATGATAAAAGCCAGCTGCAATATGAAGCTAACTTATATAGGTGAAAAGTGAGTGAAATAAACTTCAGAAACTTTTGGTATATCATTTGTAGATCAGATGAACTCAATAACGACAAGGTTCTAGGAAAAGTGATCCTTGATGAATGGATCGCACTATTTAGAGACGAAGATGGTAGTCCAGTGGCTATTCAAGATAGATGTATTCATAGAAACTCACAACTCTCTAAAGGGTGGGTAAAAGATGGAAAACTACAGTGTCCATATCATGGATGGACATTTGATAGAGAAGGCAAACTTGTAAACATACCATCTGAAGGAAACAATCAAAAAAAAGTTGGTAATAGATGTGCTAAGAAATATAAGACTATCGAACAAGATGACTTTATTTTTATATGCTTAGAGGAAAATCCAGAGCTAGGCCTCTCTCCTCATAAAATGCCACACTATAAGGAAAAAGGATGGGAAACTGTAAGTTTATTTAATACATTCAACAATAATGTTTTAAACTGTGCTGAAAACTATATAGATGTTCCTCATACAGTATTTGTTCATGACAAGATATTTAGAGTTGCCCTAGATGAAGAAATCAATACCTCTGTCACAAGAAAAGATGGCTCTGTCACAATTGATTACAAAGGTGAAACAGATAACCTAGGTTGGTTTAGCTGGTTTTTAAATCCCAAAAAAGAAGAAATTGTTCATATTGATCACTATCATATGCCTAACATCACTTCAGTTCAGTACATAATGGGCAATAAAGAATTTTGGATAACATCCCAATGTATACCAATCAATGACAAACTTACCTACGTTTACACTAACCTAACTTATAAATTTGGAATATTTGGAAAACTCGCCAAGCCTATAGTTAAATATCAAGGTCAATCAGTAATAGATCAAGATATAGTGGCCCTAGATAATCAAATGAAAGTAATTGAAAAATACGGTACTGACTTCTCAAATGCAACAGCAGATGTTGTTCATGTACTAATCGAGTCAATATACAATGCTATAAAAAGTGGAAAAGATCCTCGAACATTACCAGAATTAACTAGGGATATAAAATTTTGGGTATAATATATAGAGATATTTCAATTTTCTTTGTATTAATTGTTTTAAACTCATTTCATTCAAATGTATTTTCAAAGATGAAAGAAAAGAATATTTCTGACTGGAGTATTGATTTACTTAGTTTAACAATTCAAGGAATTATCGTCCCTGTACTACAGACTCTCGTACTCATGAATCTACTATCAAATATTGTCCCCAACATGGAAGGTTCATTAAAACTTCCAGCGATTGTTTCATTCTTAATTAATTTTGTATTTGTCGATTATCTATATTACTGGGCACACAGATTTCTACATCATCCCAAATTATGGGTATGGCACAGAGTTCATCACAGTTCAAAAGTTATGGATGTATTTGTTTGCTCAAGAAATTCACTTCTAACCACATTCTTGCTACCATACATATGGATGAACTCAATCTTCCTATTTCTACTAGAAGATAAGACAGCATATATCACTTCAATGTCAATTACGGCTCTATTAGATGCTTGGAGGCATTCAAAACTAAAACTTCCAAGTGGAGTAATAGGAAAATTCTTTAGATATTTTCTAATAACTCCTATTGAACATTCTACACATCATTCAAAGAAGTTGTGTCAAAAGAACTTTGCAGCAAACTTAAGTATCTGGGATAAAATCCATGGAAGCTACTCCTCAGAAGAGTCAGACTCCGAAGATATAGGCATAACTGTAAAAGGAAGTTTTTGGTATAAGTTCTTATACCCTGGAAAATATTCAAGAGGTCAGCAATGAGTATAATGAGTAAGCTATTTGCGCTATTTCCTACCTTACATTTTCTAGTTATCTTATCAACGACTTGCTTCTTCATACTAGAAAGAAATTTAATATATACTTTATCAATATTGTTTTCTATCTATTTATTTCCATTAATTTCATTTCGAATTTTAATGTTTATTTCACCTATAAAAGAAGGAAAAAGTGATATCTTAAAAAAAGAATTTTCTCCATGGTGGGCTGCACATCAAATACAAATGCTATTTGTAACATTCCCATTCTTTGAATCAGCACTACGTATCTGTCCGGGTTTATTTAGCTTATGGCTCAGAGCATGGGGATCTAAGATTGGAAGTAATATCTATTGGACACCTACTCTATCAGTTTATGATAGAAACTTATTACATATCGGAAACAATGTGATCTTTGGAGAAAAGTGCAATCTTGTATCGCATGTAATTACGGCTAAAAATAATAAAGGACTTCTTTATATCAAAAAAATTAAAATAGAAGACCAAGCGTTTATCGGAGCGGGAACAACTCTCTCACCTGGTACATTTGTCGAAAAAGGAGTTCTTGTAAAAGCAAGTAGTGAGGTTCTCCCTAATTCACATATAACAAAGAATGAGATAACGAGGACTAAAATTTAGTGTTTAAAAGGATCATTTTTTATATTTTTAGAATTATTTTTCTAACTATTTTTCAGTTTAAATATAATACATATTTAAAGAAAAAGTTAAACTCTCCAAAACAAGAACAAGATCAAATCTTAAAAAAGATATTAGATTCCTACAACTCATCTATTCTCTCTTCTAAATATGGAAAGTGTTACACATATGAAGACTATATTAAGAATGTCCCTCCTCTAGATTATAAAGATATTGAGTCCTATATTGATTTAGACAGGAGAGAAAACAATAAAATAAGCTCTTTAAGTTCATTTAAAATAAAAACATATGAAAAGACTTCTGGAAGCTCCTCAAAGATAAAATACATCCCATATACAAGTGAGCTACTTAAATCATTTAATAACATGTTCATTTATTGGCTATATGATATTCTAAAATTTAACCCTGACCTAAGAACTGGTAAGTCATACTTTATGATATCTCCACTAACATCTGATGAAGAAAATACTGGATTATCTGATGACTCAGAATATATAACAGGTATAATTGGTTTTTTCATAAGACCCTTCTTTGTAGCTCCAAACATTAAAACAATTAAATCAAGTCATAACTACATGCTTATTACTTCAATTTATCTTATATCAAATGATGACTTGGAAATTCTTTCTTTTTGGTCACCTACCTGGATATTAACTCTTATCAAGTTCATTGATGATAACTTTGATGAAATAGCGACACATATCAGTCAAGGACAAGTGGTATTAGAGAATAAGACATATAATTTTCCCAAAAGAATAGTTAAATCAAATGAATCAAATATATTGTTCCCATCATTAAAAATAGTTTCGTGCTGGGGAGATGGTATTGCATCTGAAGATTATGCAAGAGTCGAGAAATATTTCAAAAACATCTTAATTCAAAAGAAAGGAATTTTAGCTACTGAGTGCCCGATGACTTTCCCTATTATGAATGGAAAGTACCATACACCTTGCTTAGAAGATATATTTTTCGAATTCATATCAAAAGATCAATCCATTTTAAGATTACATGAACTTAAAATAGATAATAACTATGAGCTACTTATCTCTCAACTAGGCGGGCTCTATCGCTATAAAATGAATGATATTATAAAAGTAAAATGTAACTTAGGACAAACACCAACACTAGAGTTCTTAAGTAGGTCCGGAAATACTAGCGACTTAGTCGGAGAAAAACTTTCTGAAAATATTATCTTAGATATTAAAAATGAACTAAAAACAAAAGGGATTTCTTTATTAGCAGTAATTCCTCATAAGGAAATAAATAACAACTATTACAATATAATTGTTGATAATTTCTCTTCTGATATTTCAACACTAATCTCGGAAGCACTGTCATCAATTACTCATTATAAAATAGCTAAAAGACAGCAACAACTAAGAGATATTAAAATTTTCAGTTGTTCAAACTGGGAAACAATCATTCTAGAGTATTACTCACAAGTAAAAAAGATGAAATTGGGAGATATTAAACCTCCCCTATTATTGAGTAAAGAGTATGATGGTAACTTAATGACTAGTATAAATAATCAACTTAAGCATTATGAAAAAGAGAAACAAGTATGAAAAAAATGAATTCTGACCTAAACAGCAATACACAACCTCTTAGAAAGCATAAGATTTTCAACAACTGGAATATTGTAACTAAGGGTTGGTATATAGCACTTCCAAGTAAAGAACTAAAGAAAGGACAGGTTAAAACAGTTCATATAAATGATGTTAAAATAATTGTTTATAGAACAGAAAAAGGAAATATTCATTCCTTAGATGCTTTCTGCCCACACATGGGTGTTGACTTAGGCCTTGGAAAAGTAGAGGGAGAAGAGATAAAATGCTTTTTCCATCACTGGAAGTTCGATAAAAACGCAAATTGTACAGATATCCCCTGCAAAGAAGAAGCTCCTAAAAATTTAAAGTTTTCATCTTATAGCACACAAGAAAAGTATGGATATATATGGGTTTGGCCAGAAAGTGAAACAAAAGAAACAGTACTCAATATTCCAGCACTAGAAGGATTGAATGAAGATCAAATTATTTTCTCTCAAGATAAGGAATTCCTAAGAAGCTGTCACTATCATACAACAATGATCAATGGAATTGACCCACAACACCTTAGCACTGTTCACAATATTAATATTGATATGAATATTGACATAGATGATTCCAAAAAAAACCATATCGAAATTCTCTTAGAGGGAAAATTCCCGACTACAAATATGAAGGAAAGGCTTGGAAAAGTATTACTTGGAGAAAAGTATTCATACTCAATGAAGTATGCCGATGGATGTGTGGCTTCTTTAACAATGCTAAAAGGTGCAAAATTTCTAAATAGGTTTAAGTTACCAGAGCTACATATGATATTTGCTTACTCCTTAGTTGAGGAAGGTAAGATTTCAGTACGTCCAATTTACGTAAATAAAAAAGGAAAAGGTATTCTAGGAAAGATAACAGGAAAACTCAAACTTTTGGTAACAAAGGCATTTTTTAAAAGTCTTCAAGGTGAAGATGGACTTGTATACGAAAATATTAGATTTAACACAACAGCATTCTTAAAGATGGATGAACCTATCGTTAAGTATATTGCTCATATTAATAAACTTGAAAAGTCTGTCTGGTCAAAAGAAATTTAAAGTAGTGACATCTCTTCAACTGTTAAAGCTTTCAGTAGATTATTCTTATGACAGAATTCTGTAATTACTTTTGCACCTGACTTATCCATCATAGATTTTAAAATATCTAAATTTTCCGAAGCTGATTTATCAGCTTCTATCTGGTTGAAAAATAATAGCTTATCATCCTTAGACAATTCGCCGACCACACTTTCAATGGTATTTAAAATAGATACAGGTCCAACTCTAACCATATTTAAGAAGTCAGTAATGATAGAGCAGATCATATCTCTACTTGAATCACTTAAGTTATCTTCTTTAAATAGTAGAACTCCAGATCCATGATGAGCAACTTCATCATTGATAATGAATTGAAGAGAGTTCTTTAAATCAGAATGATTGCAAGTATCTTTCATGGATTGATAGTGCTTTATTCCCCACCCTTCCAATAGAACTTGTATAATAAATACTAAAACTTCTTTTGGAGCTTCTTCAATTGTACAATTTAAAAACTCAAGGAAAGGATTTTCTAAATAACTATCAGAAATGGATGGAAGATAACTTTCCATTATATTGAGATGCCTAGCCTCATCTGCAGTAAATAGAGCGTATAGCTGTCTCTCTTCATAAGTAGAAGACTTGATTACCATTTTTGCGCCATAAGATACGCCGGCTTTTTCTATATGGTAAGCTTCTTCTAATCGACCTCTATTAAGTAAGCCTAGAACTATAATCTTTTGATCTTCTGTAAGGCCGTTATAAATATCAGACTTATTTAAATTATAAACTTCAGCTGACCAATATCCACTAATTTCGCTCAGGTTTTCACTTGTGGGCACAGACCTAAATCTCTTAGAAAGAATTTTATTAAGCTTACTTGTTCTTGATAAGTGAATATCTTTTGGTATAACCATTATCTTGTCTGACATTTTACAATTCCTTTTGTAAAACTTTACCATATAGTCTTGAAGTAATAAATTTAAATAATTTAGTAGGCAAGGCCTTCTTTAATAAATATACAAAGCGAGAATCGTGACCAACTTGAACTTGAAGAGGCATATTTTTTATCGAGATTACCCTACACACCTGCTTTGATACATTTGTAGCTGGAATAGGTTTTCCTTTAGATAACTTCTCCATCATACTTGTTAAATTTTTATTTTGATTGTTGTATACAGAGTCATCTAAAAGGGATTTTTTCGCCCAGTTAATATTCTGAACAAACCCAGTTCTATGTCTACCTGGTTGAATGTTACAGACTTGGACTCCAAATGGTTTCAATTCATAAGATAGTCCAATTGATAGACCTTCTAGAGCAAATTTACTTGCGGAATAAACACTACTCAAAGGCATTGATGTATATCCCATCATTGAAGTTATATTTATAATCTTCCCTCTACTTTCTCTCAGTAAAGGAAGGGATATTTGAATTAAATTAGATGCTCCAAAAAAATTTACTTCAAACTGCTTGCGAACTTCTTCTTCAGATGCATCTTCAAGAGCACCATAGAAGCCGAACCCAGCATTATTCACTAGAACATCTAATTTTTGATACTTGCTATTAATATATTGAATAACTTCATCTCTATCTGATGATTTAGTAACGTCTAATTCTTGTACGTCTATATTAGAAATACCTTTAAATATATTCGCTCTTTTAACAGAATCTCTCATACTAGCAATAACAGTATGACCTTCGCTCGCAAGCTGAAGGGCTATTTCTTTTCCAAAACCTGAATTTGCTCCAGTAACAAGAATTACACTCATAATTATCTTCCTGAAGTTAGAATACCGAGAGCAGTCTCAATTTTCTTTAGGATAGTTTCTGTGTTTCTCTTAATTAATTTATTCAATGTTTTTAACTGGTACCTTAAAGGGATTGTTAACTCCATCTTTGCAATACAACAAAGCTCATTACCCATATCCCAGTGAGGGTTAGACTTAACAAAGTAATCAATGCGAGGATGTTTCTCTCTCATCTCATTAGTGATTGGAGCTACATTGCACTTAAGATTATCTTTTCCTTCCTTCGATGAGAATGCTAGAACACCTGTCTTTTCACAGTAGTTATTAGGAAACATTTCAGTAGAAAAGCTATTGATCAAAGACTTCTCATATTCTGGAGTAACTTTTTCATATCTAGGGTAATGATCTACAAAATTATTAGACATTAATAAGTATGTTTTAAACCCTTTAGAGATTAAATACCAATACAGAGGACTAAAAGGCTTTTTCATCTTTTGTATAAAGAGATATTTAAGGAAGGCAACTCCAAGTGTACCGTCTCCCCAATATTCTTTCTCAAGAATTGTATCCCCACTGAAAACACCTCTTACAGTCTTTTTTCCGTGCTCTACATATATATTTGCAATTGTACTAAAACCTTGAATTGATAAAGTCTTCACATCAAGAAGCAAGAATACAACATCTTTATTTGATAAGTCTTTTGAGAAAACTTCTAATGAAACATTCTCATAATATTTTGAGAATACATTGTACATATCTCTCTTGTTTTCATCAGTAAGATCTTTAATATTTACAGTACGACTAGTGAGCTTTTTCATTAAGATCTTCCTTTGTTGTTAAAGTAACATTCTTTTTTCTTACAGCTAAGAAAGGCCCATTCTGGGGCTCTATGTTTAATGCTTCTTCCTTAACCACACCAAATCCCCAGTCACATAACTGTTGTTTCTCTGCGTGTTGAATAAATTTGATTATTGGAAGATCTTCCGCTATTGGATGCTTAAAATTAAACTTAATTGTTTTAAAAACTTCAGTATCACCATGAGCAAAATAGTTACCTACTATCTGAGTAGCAAACAGGAGTACTTTATTTGTAATATATCCAAGTATTCCTTTTCTCTTTTTTGTAACTAAAACAGTTTGACCTTCGGCCTTTCCTTCTTCGTTTGGTCTGATTGCAAACATAATGTGAAAATGTAAAAAATCAGGACCAATAGTTACTGTCCCAGTACTTGCGTTAAAATAACACATAGAGTACGTGAGCTCTTTTGAATAAAATCTACCAATAAACCTTGTTAAAATATTAGTAGTTGGAACATTTGTTTTATTATTAAATTGGATTGTATTCGAATCTATTTCATTTGGTACTAAGTTCAGTTTAACAGGTAAATGATGAACAGAATAAAAATGATGTGCATCAATAGCGTTAATCATCATAATATTTGGATGACATTCTTTTATATATGGTCTTCCAATAGTGCTATCATACTCTTGATCTTTTAATTCTGGTACATATGGTAAATCGCGCTTTGCTTCACTTCCTGTCCATATCCAAATAAGACCATATCTTTCTTCAACAGGATAAGTATTCTGCTTTACTTGCATACCTACTTTCTTACGACAAGGAATATCATCTAAATTCCCCTCCTCATTAAATCTCCAGTGGTGAAAGAAGCATCTAACTCCATTACCTTCAACCTTTCCTTCAGCAAGGTGAGCACCCATGTGAGGGCAATGAGCGTCTATAGCACGTGCTTTTCCATCCTCTCCTCTATACAGGGCAAGATCTTTTCCTATAAATCGTAAATGCTTAATTTTTCCTTTCTTAAGCTCATTAGACTTTAGTGCCCAGTACCAGCCTTCAATCACTGATTCTTTTTTTCCAAAAACATTTAAGTTCTCTAAATTTGACATTAAAGCCTCACAATTAAATATATTAATAAATAAATAGTAATTGAAATGTAGTTTTCAAAATAGCGTATTGAAGATCTTACAATTCATACTGTTTAAAAATAATACAGTTCATATTTTGTTAATTAGTTATATATTTCTATAAAATCTTAAAATCTCTGCTTTAATCTAATAATGATTGTAACAATAATAGAAACACCAACAGAAAGTGCACCATATGTTAATGGAACCCATGATATTGACTGTACTTGTTCACCGGAAAAACTCAGAGTAACAATTAAAAAAGAGAGAGGTGCATTTTGAATACCAGTTTCAAACATTATGGTTCTTCTAATATTACTTTGAAGGCCACATAAAGTAGAAATAAGATAGCCAAAGAATAGACCTCCACAATTAAGCAATAGAATTGAAAGGTAACTAAGGGAACTATCATCAGTTATATTACCAAAAAACTTCGGAATCCAAATAAAGATCATCACTCCTGAGATAAGTAGCCCACAGAAAGAAGAGAATTTCTCAGCTTTTTTAGCGAGAAGAGGATTCTTAATTCTAAGAAGAACACCTATACCTACAGGAGTAATAACAGAAATAAGCGCCAGCATAATATTTAAATAAGGTATAACTATTTCTTGAGATGAAAGGTTATATAAACATAGCCATATAAGAGAAGGCATCAATATAAGTGACGATACAGTGCTCGCAATTGTCATAGAAACACTTAAGGCACTATGCCCTTTTGAAAAGTAAGTGAATACATTAGATGTAGATCCTCCAGGACTACAAGCAATAACAATTAACCCAATTGAAGTTTCATTAGATAATGGAAATAGAAAGATTATAAGTAAGGAAATAGCAGGCATTATTAGAAATTGAGATATAAAGCCAATTAGCCAAGCTTTCTTTATATTTAGTACTTCTTTGAAGCTATCAATTGAAATACTAGCGCCTACTCCAAACATAATAAGTAAGACCATAGAAAATAAAAATATTTCTTCAATTTGTGATAACACTATCGAACTTCCTCTTTCTTAAAACCAAATAGATATAAGATATTTTCGAGGAAAGACCTTTCAACAAGTTGCCACTCATCAATAACAAAAGGGTATTTTTCAGCATGTTTTCTTAAAGCTAATCCATATGTCCCAGTGAGGGTAAGTAAATTTATATATATAACTGCAGGTAGTGTTACAGACCAATATTTTGGATCAGACTTGACTGAACCTTTATCAAAAATAAGATGACCTATTACTCCAAATTGGTAAAAAAAGAATATTCCGACAGGAAGTAAAGCAATAGAATAAAAGTACTCACCACTAATTAGGAGCTGAACGCAATTTATAAATAAATATATCCCTGTCAGCATACCGACTAAATGTATAAATCGTGATACTGGATCAATATGAATGAAGAAGAACCAGTCTGCATAAGTCTCAAATTTTTCAGGATCACTACTCTCGATGACGCTATTCATCCTAGATCTTTCTTCCTCATAGGGAATAATTCGAGAGAACCTTGGAGTAAGAATCTTTAAGCCCATAGTAAGCATCACCTTGTAAAATGTTTGAAATGATACTCTTTTAATAGCAACGAACATGCCATTTATTGGATGTATAAACAATGAGTTAGAAAGGTATATGTGATCATTACTAAAAAATGGCTAAATATTAAACAGTCTCTATGAGTGAAATATAAAGAGGAGAAAGATATGGAGGTACAAATATATACTGGCACCGATAACTCATTAAAATAGTAATAGAGTTTATCGGTACATCAGTTACTTCTATTTAAAGTTTAGGTCTTTCCTTCGGCTTAGGTGGTTCTTTAACAGGAACTTCCTTTGGTTGCTCAGGAGGTACTTCTACTGGCGTCCTATCTGGTGCACCTGGAGGTACGGGAACTTCCTTTGGGATAGAGGGTGTCTCTGGCTCTTTAGATGGATGACCAGGCTTATTTGGAGTGATCTTCGGCTTATCTTGATTCATCTTCATGTAAACTCCTTTAGTATTGATAAAATTTCAATTTATTTTCACTCTTTGAAAACTTCAGTACTTTTGATGAATATTCTTCTCCATCAAGTTTAATAGGTATTTCACTTTCTGATTTAATAGTTAAACTTACAATATCTTCACTAATCATTTCAGAGTCACTCAAATCACAAACAACATCACTCTGTTGCATCTTAACTATACTCCCGAGTGAAGAAGTGAGATTTTCAGATTCCAAAGTTAAAAAGTTGAAGGTCTTTTTAAAAGAAGGTGTAAAGTGAGGGGAAACCTTCACTCCCCCACCCGCGTAGAGTCCTTGGGATACTATAAATCCATTTGTAGTTATAGACTCTTCTTTAGAGTTACTAAGCTTGAAAGTCAGGCTATAGCTCTCAGGCGATACGATCTCTTCAAGTGCCCCAACGTAGTAACTCAATTTACCAGTCAGTTGCTTTAAAATATCAGATCCACTCTCAGTAACGAGAGCAAGGGCTCCACCAGTTACAACATTTATAAAGTATTTTTCATTACAAGACATAACAGGTACATCAATAATAGGAGCATCTCTTACAACTTCATCAACAATTGCAAGACTTGGTTTAATTGGATCTAACTTAAGAGAGCGAGCAAAATCATTAGCAGTTCCCAAAGGAAAGTAAATAACTCGCTGATTATCTAATTTATCTATATTATTTAATAAGTAATTTAAACTACCATCCCCACCCAATACGATAATGATCGAATCACTCTCCACCTTACAATCATTTATATCTTTTAGAATGTACTTACTTCTAAGGTCTTCTAAGAAAGAACCATGCTCTTTCTGATTCTTCTTAGAGGCACATATATAAATTGAATTCATCATGACTCCCAAAACTATATTTTAACTCTTAATGCTCTCTTTAAAATCTATTTTACCTAAAGATGTCACTAAAGAAAAATTAACTACTATTTCGTAGTAATTTCCTTAACATACATGAATATAAAAGAGTTTTAATGGAGAATATTTTTCTGACGATGTGATTAATTAATATGGGTATTAGACATTAAATGATTGATGAATATTACTCATAAGGTAAGCAATATTCATCAACATTTAAATGAGAATTATTCTGCTTTCTTATCTACTAGTATCTCTACTAACTCTCCAAAATCCTTAACTACATAGTCAGGTTGAATAGAAAGTGGGTATAAACTCTTCCCTGGTCTAGCAACAAAGGCAGCTTTCATTCCAGCACCTTTTGCACCAGCAACATCCCAACCATGAGCTGCTACAAGAAGTGAGTTCTTAGGATCTACATTCATTTTCTTAGTTGCCCATTCGTAGGCCTTAAGATTTGGCTTATAAATTTTAATATCTTCAATACTTAATCTTTCTTCGAAGAATTCGATTAAGTTAGCATTTTGCATCTGTGTCTTAACCCCAAAATTCGACGAATTAGTCAAAGTAACAAGCTTATAACCTGCTTTTTTAAGTTTAACTAAAGCAGCTCTTACATCACTATGAGGAGGCAACTTAAGAAGTGGTGTAACAATCGCCTTCTTCGCTTCTGCAGCAGAGAGCTTGATACCATTTTCGTTAGCAACCATTAGCAGAGCATTCATACCAATTTTTCCAAAATCCTGATAATTATCTATATCAGTAGAAACAAGTGAGTAATGAAGCATTTTTGAGAACCAGTATGGAAGTAACTCTTTTCTTCCACCAAGAGCTTCACCAACAGAATCACGCATAGATTCAAGGTCTAACATTGTTTCATTTACATCAAAGAAGATCACTTTGATTTCTTTATCATCTGCTTGAACGTTTTTTGTTGCAGACGAACAGCTAGCAAAGATTGTGAGTGTTGCAATTGCTGATAATACTTTAAATAACTTTTTCATTTTTTTACCTTTATATTGAATAGTGTATCTTCTTCTCTTAATACATAAAGAGCATAACAAGCTGCTAACATTGGAATTGCAGCAAAGAATAATAATGTTCCATTCTCCCATGGGTTAATATATTTGGCCCATGTACTGAACGTAGAGACTCCGTGAATAAATAGTATGAACCCATAACTAAATCTCTTAAATAACCCTACTAAAAAGAATAGTATAATGATCAACTGGATAGCTCCAATACCATAAGCAGCAAACTCACTTACTCCTTCAATCATATAAAATCTTTTAAAAATACCGGCGGTGTGTTCAGGTTTAATAAATTTATCAATCGTCCACACCAACATGACAATAAATACGCCAATTCTTAGAGCAAATAGGCTTTGCTTAACTTTCATTTCATTCACATTTACCTCCAGCTATTAAAATAACACGCTTATTTACTCTTACGTCAAAACTTTGTTAATATTATGTCAATTATACTATTAATTGAGATTACTCCATGAATATGAAACCAATAGCAACTATCTCTTTATCTTTACTAATAATTGCTTTCACATTCACAGCACCGCTCTTTGATACTTCCATCTACTCACTAAATGGACACCCTACTCAATGGATGAGCTTTATGCCATCTTCCCCATTTCGATCTATGGGATTAACTTTAATCAGCTCACCATTTATTCATCTTAATTTTGAGCATCTTTTAGTTAATTTATTCTTTCTTATTCCTATAGGCATGATGATAGAGAGAAAGAAATCAAAGTTCTACCTAGCTTCACTCTTTCTTATAGTTCATCTTCAAGTTCTGCTCTTCCTAGTACTGATAGATACATTTTATCCATTTCAGACAAAGTCCTTCCTGGGATGTAGCCATATTGTCATAGGCCTATATAGCTTTTGGTTTCTAAAGAATAAGAGATATGGATCACTTCTTATAGCGGTCATAATTTTAATAGCTGGACTCTGGCAAACGCAGAGCCCTTTAACTATTCTCGCCCATGGACTAGGACTTTTAGGAGGTCTTCTAATATTATTTTTTGAGCGCCTGACTAGAGTTAATAGCATTAAGAGCTCTAACTGAACCATAGTTGTCAGATATTATCCAATAATCACCTGCAACTGAGACGTCTGCATAAGTACTCTTCCACTCTCCTTCCTCTTTAGTAGGAGTCCAGTGTTTTAATAACTTTCCATTGCTTGGATCAAGAATATATAGTCCCTTCTTCTTTGATGGATAGAGAACAACATTATGATTCTTATCGTAACTCGCTCCCGCAAGAGAGTAACCACTCCCCTTAGAATCAAAGCACCATAGGTCTTTCTTGGCCTCAAGATCAAAGCGACAAACTACACCACTAATAGAGGCGTGAAGAATACTATTATCTAAGACCTTAGGAGTAGAAGCAATTGGAGAAGATGTATTATGTGCGATTGTATACGCTCCAGTCTCTTTATTCATACATGTAATGTGACCTCTTTCAGATACAAAATATATTTCTCCTGAAATGTAACAAACATTCTCTCCAATTATCACTGGTCTCATCCAACTAGAAGCTGCGAGCTCTCTCTTCCATAATATTTTACCATTTTGAAAATCTATTGCTGCAGCATAACTCTTATTCTTTCTATCGCTACCTTTTTCACGACCAGTACCTATAAAGACAACACCATCTCTAACAAGTACTCCAGCGTCACTGTGTCCTAGATTTACCTTCCACTTAACTTTCATAGTTTCAGGATTAATAGCGTGAAGGCCATCAACGCCAGCAGCACTAAAGAGAGTATCTTCGCCTTTAAAGCTTCCCATTACAGGTTGAGCTTCAGTGTGGCCTAAAGTCTGATAACTTCCTTCAAACTGACCGCCCTCTAGATTGAATCGATATATTCTTGCATGATGAGTATCGTGCACTCCCTCGCCAAGATACATAAAGTTTTTCCATATAGTAATCTCTGTTGATGCAGGTGTACCAATATAGAAATCTCGAATTAGCCTTCCAGTATATAGATCTAGCTCACTCACAACACCTGAGTCATTACCTGTAAAAACTCTTTCACTTGTCACAACAGCAGCTCTAAAAGAACCTCTGCCTGTATCTATTCTCCACTTCTGAGAAATCTCAAGAGGATTAACAGTGCTTGAACCATTAGAAGAAAAGTTAGTTCTCACTGTTGGAACATTTTTATAAGTAATTGATGATGGAATTGCTCTCTTATCACTTTCGGCCTCTATTGTTCTAATAAGCCTCGGATAATTAATCCACCATTTCCATCCTTGAATTCCACCTAGGATTAATACATTTAAAAGAAGTGCAGTAATTAAAACTTTTGGCTTTAACAAAACTTCCAGAAGCTTCCTTGGTCCTTCTAATTTTAATTGAATACCAAATAATCCAGCTATAAATGTTGCAAAGATTGAGAGACCAACACTTACAAGAGTGAAAGGAATCATCACAGTAGGTAAAATCATTGGTACTAATTCAGTTGATGTTGTCATTTTTCACCCCTCCGCTATGGCCATCAAGCCAAATACAGTCTCCATCTTTTAATAAATGTGTCGCTCTAGGAAGGTTGATACTCGGAAGCCCTAACTCTCTTGCCAATATTGCACAATGACTTAAGACTCCTCCTCGTTCAACAATAACACCGGAGCATCTTGTAAATAATGCTGTCCACCCTGGATCAGTTGCAGGAGCAACTAAGACTGTGTTTCCAGGCCAATTAGAGAAATCAACGTCTGAAGGATCATTAACTATTTTAACAACCCCTTTGATCACGCCACTACTAAGAGGAGTTCCTCTTAGTGAACTTAGACTCATATCGATAGGCTTTAAGCAATCATCAACATCACTCTGCTTTAAAACATCAGGGAGATAAATTCCCTTAAAAGCATCTAACTCTTCTTTTCTTACTCTAATTTTATTTTTAATACTTTCTAAACTATAACCACGAGATAGCTCTAGAACCTCTTCAACAGTCATATGGAATATATCATTTCCAACTCCAAGCCTTTTTCCAATCTCTAAACTTATATATCTAATATGAGCGTATGGACGTAGGATTTCCATCTTCCATTGTTCTCTAAGTTCTAAGAGTTCTTTTAATAATTTCCATTCTTCAATTAGAACAACATCTTTAAAAGTTTTAAGCTTGCGAATTTCATCTTCGATATTAACTTTAGAATGTGAGGGAGCTTCTACACTCTTACCTACACCAAAAGCAGTCTCCCCTAGTTCTTGCCATCTAGGGTTTGATAAATCTAACTCTCCAGGACCTCTATGACCAAAGCGAGAAAAAAAGAATTCTCTCTTAAGAGGCTCTTCAAGTGCACGTGAGAAGTATCGGTTCATTTCAAAAGTAGCGGTCTCAAGACCTGCTCCCATCCAAAGTTTAAGATATTCTTCTACGTTATCCTTTCCTACCACACTAGATAGTACCGCTTTAAGACTCTGCATAGATGCTTCAATTAGAACAACTAAAACCAAAGGCCACTTCAAACTAACTCTAGAAAAATTTGCAATTTCTTTTTCCCATAAGTTTGAAAGTTCATCGTACTTCCAATCAGAGTATAAAACACCATCTTGAGGACGTTGCAACTTATGCTTAAAATCGACTAGTTCCTTTCTAGACTTTTCAATCCAGCTTCTACGGTTAGTCGACATATTCCAACCAACTCGAATCATTCTCCACATACTCTTAGGAGTATTAACAATTCCAATTGTACTTATCTTGTGCCACTCAAATTTTAAATGGGCCTTAGGTAAAGGTGCTATACGATATGGAATTGGACCAAAATAGAGAGGAACCATCTTATCCATATTAACAAAAGCTCTACCAAAAATTCTATTCATGATCGATTCATGAGGAGAATATGACTCATCATTAAATCCTATATAGCCAAGTTCATGGAGAGCATCATCAAAAGCGCCAACAGGAGCAAAAGCGCGCTTCCAGACTTCATAAGTTAGTCTACTTGGTTGTCCAGTCCACTCAGCAAATGTTTGTCCATCCCACCATGTATCAGCTGAAAATTCTTCATGTATGCGTTTCAATTCAGCGTCTAGGATTTCTTTTTGTCTAGACTCTGACCTAGCAGAAGTAATTGGTCTGGCCTGAAGGAGAAAAGCATCTAGATTATCATCTATTGCCCATTCCATATCTATCTGTTGGCCAAGCTTTTCTTCAACTAACTCGCCCATTTTAAATACTTTATTCAAATCATCTTTAGAGAGTGGGCCATCAACAATTTCAGAACTTTTTAGATTTCTATAAGGATTAACCTGTCCAGAAACTAGAGACTCTCCTAGCCCTTCAACATACTCTAATACTGAGCCCTCTTCTACATGTGTAGGATTTACAGAAAAGTAAACTCCTGCGTAGCGTGCATCTACCATAACTTGAAGAACAACATTCATAGGGACATCATTTTTTTCACCCATAAAAAATTGTCTATAACTCTTAGAAGCTTCTCTATCGACTGACTTAAAACATGAAGAGATGGCCTCTTTGAGCTCAACAAGTGTTTTAATTTCTAAAAATGTTTGATTTTGACCAGCAAAGCTCATCTCTTCAGAGTCTTCACCAAACGCAGAAGATCTTACCGCCAGAGGCGCCATTTTCTGCTCTCTCCACCAGTTTGAAATTTTATCCCAATCTCCATCACTTTCAGGAATGTCAGTAAGAATCATTCCAGCAGGAACAGGAAGACCCGCTTGAGTCATCATTGCTAAAACATATGCTTTAGAGCCTACAAATTGTTGTGACTCTTTAAGTTCTCGAAAGTCGAAGATCATAATATACTCCTATATTGAGAACTCAACATATCAAGGTTATTAGTAAATAAAGATGATATAGATCAGGATAGTAATTTAATTACGAAAAAGGCACAGTCAGTAGTCTTAAAAATTTAAAATTAAGACTACTTAAAATTATAAAAATAATATTTTAGATCAACAAAGCTATAAGTACTGGAGTTAGCTAGCAGTCTCTTTAGCAATTACTTCTTTCTTATTAGAAGATCCCTCTACTATTGCAAGAAGATTCATAATAGAATAATTCACAGAATGAACGCTTTCATTAAGTTGCGTAGCCATTGTAGCGCAGGCTTGTGAAGAGCTTGTATTTTGATGAGTTATATTATCCAACTCTTGCATGGCCTCTGTAACCTGTTGAACTCCAATTGCTTGCTCTTCAGAAGCATTTGATATTTCCTTTACCATTTCATTAACAGACCCAATATTATTTAAGATACTTTCAAGTGAGTCACTACATAAATTAGCTACTCTTGTTCCATTTTCAACCTTTTCCTTTCCTCTAATTACGAGTTTTTCCACTTTCTCACGAGACGAACTTATGATCTCGTTAACTTGTTCCACTGATGAGTCTAGCATTGTTGAAATTTCTAATGCTGCAGTTCCTGACATTTCAGCCAAGTTACCAACTTCTTCAGCTACTACAGAAAACCCTTTCCCATTCTCTCCAGCTCTAGCCGCCTCAACAGAAGCATTGAATGAGAGTAATTTAGTCTGAAAAACAATATCATTAATAACTTTTGTTTTAAGGCTAATTTCTTGAATTAAACTAGAGATCTTCCCTATTTCTTCATTGTTCTTTGTAATCTCTTGCATTATCTCTTCATTACTACTTGCAATGTCATCTATAGATGACAACATTTCATCAATATTTTCTTTTCCTACGATTGCTTCTTTCTTAGATTTTTCAGATGTTTCAGATGAACTATTTGCGGCACTTGCATTTTTTTGAACCATCGAATTAATTTCATCAATGGCCGAAACAGTCTCCTGCAAATAAGAAGATTGATTAACAGAAGATTCGCTCAAGCTTATACTAGAGTTTGAAATCTCATCACTAGATTTCTCAAGTTCAATTGAACTCGACTCAAGAGTAGAGATAACCAACTTTATTGTACTTGAAATGTTTGAAGTCATATTGCGAATAAAAACAAATAATAAAATACTAACAATTATTATACCGACTAATAGCCAAATGAATGACATATAGGCGTGCTCTTGTTCCTTAGTAATTTTGATTGATAAATCTTTTTTCTGATAATCAATTAAATCTTTAATGATATTTAAAGATAAAGTCATATCGTTATAAAATTCATTTGGACTTCTATTATATTGTCCATCTTCCGAGTGATGAAGAATATGTTCAAAAGTTTTATTAACCCTTATCCATGAAGGTGATGACTCAAACCTATTAACAAACTCCTTGGACTTGTCATCCAAAATGACTCCAGAAGACCTAATGCCTTCATCAATACCAGCCTTTAAGGATAGTAAATCTTTAAATTCTTGCCGAGACATTGGTTTCTCAATAGAGAGTAGCCCTGCTACAGTAGCTCTAAGCTTCCCTCCTGATTCTTTTGCATCTTCAAGTATTCTTACACCTCGTATTTCTGCCGATATCTCAGGAATACTCGCTCTATCTGCTACATATAATTCAATATCTAATAGAAGTAGAACCACTTTAGTGTAACTATCAATGATAGATTTAATAGGATATTCTCTAGATAAAACCTTTACTCTAATCTCTTTAATCGAACTTACCTCTTTGAATAATCTTTCTTTGAAATCATCAGGCAGTTCCACTTTTTTTAGTAGATTAAAGAATGGAGGCTTTGTATTATCATTAATTACATGTTGTTCCTTTAGTTTCTCAACATCTACTTTATTATTTAAAAAACTAACACTTAAGCTTCTTTCCTTTTGAGTTTCATGAACAAGTGCAGATGATAGTTTCACAAGGTCAATCTGAGCATGCAACACTTCATCTTCATGGTAAGAAGAATAGTAATCATTTAGAGAGATTAATGTACTTGCAATAAAGAAGGAAAATGGGAGAACAGCTATAATCAATATTTTATACTTTAGACTTAATTTGTTCATTTTATTCCTTTTATATGTGTAATTAAGTCGGTGATTTTTAACATATCTTTAATTACAACCACTTAAGATCTACACTTTTGTTTATAACACCACCTTTATCGTAAAAAATTAAGAAAACTTTACTTAATATTATTAATTAATTTCCGAGTCCTCAGTAATTGCATCAAGTCTCAAAAGATATATAATTAACATTAGATGTATCTTCAGCTAAAAGGTCATATGAAAAAAATATCTCTCATTCTCTTAACACTCATTTCTCTAAGCTCTTTTGCAGAATGGAAGGAAGAAAAGAAGAAAATTGATTACTTAATCTTACAGATCTCCAAGAGCAAAGGTACATTCATTAGAAATGGTTCAGAACACACGCCTAAGGAAGCTTCAAAACACTTAAATAGAAAATTAAACAGTGCTCTATCTAGCTGGTTTTCACCAGATAAGAAAGATTGGACAGCGAAACTATTCATTAAAAAAATTGCGAGTAAATCTTCATTTTCAGGAAAGAGTTATAAAATTAAATTTTCAGATGGAAAAGTTGTTGAGACTAAAGACTGGCTTCTGTCAGAGTTAGAAAAGTATCCCAAAAAATAAACATCAACTTTAACTACTCCTGAAGAGAGAGTTCAACAATGAAGTTATCTTTTTTATTTCTATTATTGATAATTCATCATTCCATATCTTTTGCCTACAATTTAGATCTAAGCACTAATAAATGGAAGATAGTAAATTATTCAAAAATCCCTTCAAATGAAATTACTAATATAGATAATTCCTTACAGATAACTGTAAACAACTCTTCTTCGGCATTAGTCTTTCCATTCAAAGAACCAATTTCAATAAAAAGTTTGTTTATAAAAGCTAAGCTCGAAGGAAATATCAACTATCATAATCTACAACCAGGAAACGAAGGAGCAGATGATTTCCCTCTAAGAGTTGGATTAATATTAAAGGGAGATAATACTCTTAACATATTTCAAAAGGCCCTAGCACCAAGATGGCTTATAGAGCTCGATACTATCGCTAATAAGAAAGGTGGTTTTGATAAAATACATAGTTTCGTATTTTATACTGAGACTCCCCCCTTCAAATCAAGATCTCATCCACTTAGCTCTCATTTCTATGAAGAACTGGCCACTCGATTCAATAATTTAAAAGCAGAGTATACAACTTCAATAAACTTAAAAGATGCTATCGGAATATGGATGAGTGCTGATGGAGACGATACAAAATCATCTTTCAAAGTAACAGTAGAAGCTATCCAAATAAATGAATAAGGGAGGTAAAGACCTACCTCCCATGAGAATTAATTATTTATGTATTCTGAACAAAACTTAGTGAAGACTTTCTTATGAAGATCTAAATCTAATTCAGGAGACATTGAAACTCTAACAATATAGTCTTTATCACCCTCTTTAGTCGTTCCTTGAGTAGATGTTGCAGGGATAGTCCAGTAACAACCCTTAAGTTGTCCATAACTTACACAGAACTTACTCTCATTTGGAATTTCACTAATCATAAGATTAATTAGCTTTAAGTTTAGATCCCTCTTGTGAGCTTCTCTCGCTTCATCAGTATCTCCCTTAGTTGGTAGATCTAATGAAAAAACAGAAGGAGTGAAACCATCACTAGCTAATTGCTCTGAGACAAAGTTTATCTTTGAAGTTGGAAGAGTTTCTTGAATATGATTTACGAAAGCTCTCGTATTCTTATAAGCACCTTCAATTCTCTCATTCATAGAAGGCATTTGCTTAGCAAGCGTATCAAGTTGAAACTCAGTAGCTTCATTGTCACAAATCTTTAGATGATTATCTATATAACTCATTAAGTCCTTAGCTTCTTCATTGGCCACACTATATCCCGCAGTACATAGTCCACCACTTGGGAACTTAGATCCACTTACATATGAAATTGTTTTAACGCCAGAGAGAAAGTCACCCTTACCTAGAAATTTAACATTAGGACAAAATGTCTGATCTAAAATAAAAACAGGTGCTATTGCATCTTTTCCATCACTAGTCTTTCTAACCTTTCCTAGTGCTTCTCTTAGATTATTTAGATGAGGAACTTCTACTCTAGGGTTAGTTGGTATTTCTGCGATGATAAAAGGAATAGCATCTTCAAGTGCAACTTGGTCTAAGACCTTCTCAACACTTTGAACCATATCTTTTCCTCCATCAACTGGAAGATCTAAGATCTCAACATTAGAGATGCATGCAGCAACTCTTCTAGCTTGATCATTTGTTCCACCATAACAATTTGGTGGCACGATAAATTTAATGTCTTTTCCAGGGTGTAAATCATTTGAATGATGAATCAATCCCATCATGATAGAGTATTGGACAGATAGACCACATGAACCGATTGAAACATCTGCTTTTGTATTAGTAATTTCTTGAATTGTTTTAATAAGAAATTCTTTATCTGCACTCATATTATTATTTAAGTCTGACTTACCAACAAAGTCCTCTAAGACTGTAAGACAATCGTTAGGAGTCATTGCAATCGACTCTCTTCTTCTTACGTGTTGAATCTCAGATATATAAGCTTCGTTCTCTTTTCCGTTTACAAGAGTAATACTTCCAAAGTCTCTATGAGTTGCTACTACAAAGTCTATTTCATTCTTTAGCTCTAGAGGAGAAACATGATCAAAGTTTGTTAAAAAGACAGTACTTCCATCAAACTTAGAGATGTCATGAATATCATCGATCTTAACAACTTCGAAGTTATAACCATAAACATTTCTTAATACCTCAGCATCAAAACTCTTTGGTAGATCATTTATATACACAACTTGAGTTTTAATATTTTCTAAAAGATTCTTTCTAAGGATTGCAAGAATAGGCATGCTATTAGATGCAAATGAAATGACGCTCTCAACAGGAAGTCCTTTTGATTCAGCAACAACCCACTCTAAAATACATGATAGAGGATGTCCTAAACGAATATAGTCAAAAGCCGTTGGTAAGTCTGCTAGCTCAGCCTTTAAGTCTTTAACTTCAGAAGATTTCAATTTAGAAAACTTTTCTAAGAACTCAACTTTTGCCAATTTTTCATTATATATATCTAAACGGTGTGTAGTTAACTTCACCCAATCAGATGGCATATTTGCTAAAACATTTTCAATAAAATCTATTCTATTTTCATTACTCATATTAATACCTCAATTTGCGTACCAATATACAAGACTTGGCCCATTCTTTAAAGGGCTTATGGCCTAACAAAGAAAGCCCATAGAATTTCAGGGACATAACGAATTGACGCAGTATTAATAAAGTATGAATGAGCAAAGAGTAGAAAGAATATCTACTCTTAGTCCTCAATTATAATCTTCTTCTTCTTTGGTTTCTTTTTCTTAAATGGTTTTGTATTAAGAATTGACTCGGCAAGAGGAACAACTGGAGTAAAGCCTTCCAGCTCTCTTCTTGGTATTAATTCCTGTAGTAGCCTTTCAATTATTTGAAGCATCTCATGCTCTTGAGCGCACACTAGAGAAATGGCACTTCCGCTCTCTCCTGCTCTACCAGTTCTACCCACTCGATGAATATAGCCTTCTGCTCTTTTAGGGAGATCAAAATTTACAACTTGATACAATTGATTGATATCAATTCCTCTAGAGATGATCTCTGTGGCAACTAGAATCTTTAACTTCTTATCTTTAAAATCTGCGAGAGCTTTAGTTCTTGCTCCCTGACTTTTATTTCCATGAATAGCAGCAGACTTTACATTATTTCTATTCAAGTCTTTAACTAGTTGGTCTGCACCGTGCTTTGTACTCGCAAACACTAATGCCTGCTCCCACTTCTCTTTCTTTATTAAATAGAGAAGAGCGTCAGTCTTCTGATCTTGATCAACTGGATATAAGTAGTGCTCTACCTTCTCAGCAGTAGAGTTAGAAGTATTCACAGATATTTCAATAGGGTTATGAATTAGACCTTTGGCCAAGTCAATAACATCAGGAGAAAAAGTTGCAGAAAATAATAGGCTCTGCCTCTTTGAAGGAAGTAGATCCATGATCTCTTTGATTTGATCAATAAAACCTAAATCAAGCATACGGTCAGCTTCATCTAGAACTAAGACTTCTAAGTCTCTGAATTTCACAGCATTTTGTCTGTATAGGTCTAATAACCTTCCAGGAGTTGCCACCAGGACATCTGCTCCACCCTTAAGACTAATCATTTGAGGGTTCATCTTAACACCACCAAAGACAACTTCAGCCTTTAGATTTAAGTGCTCACCATAAGTTGTAACGCTCTCATGAACCTGAGCAGCTAACTCTCTTGTAGGAGTTAGGATTAAGGCCCTAACTTGATTGGCATAGCACTTCTTATTAACCTTAGATAAGTTCTCTAAGATTGGTAGAGTGAAACCAGCTGTTTTACCAGTTCCTGTCTGTGCTGCTGCCATTACATCTCTACCCGATAAAATGGCAGGTATGGCCTCAAGTTGTATTGGAGTTGGAGAGCTATAGCCCTTCTTACTAATTGCTGATTGAATTTGGATCGATAGACCAAGATTTGAAAATTTCATACTCTGCTTATAGCAAAGTAATACCAAAAAGCTAGGGCCAAGTGATTACTTATACACCTAAATTAGAAATCCCAAAAAAACTGACTAATATCAATAAATATTAATACATACCTGTAGGTCTACTTATAAACTTAATGCTAGAATTCTTAAGTATTTTTAAGAGAGAAAAGTAATATGTGGAATAAGTTAAATAAATCTATGATGGTATGCCAAATGGCATTTGGCCTTTCATTCTATGGAGTTATGGCCATCCTAACTCGATTCTTCCTCGAGGACCTACACTATAATGAGGCCGACACCATGATGGTAGTAGGTGCATTTTCTTCAATAGGTCCTCTATTTGCAATTGCAGGTGGATTTATTGCCGACAAATACCTTGGAACTTATCGTTCTTTGGCAATAGCCTACTTCACATTTGCAGTTGGATACACACTCCTAGTAATTGGAGCTATTACCACCAATATTCCTTTGAGTCTTGCCAGTATTGCCCTAGCAAGTTACGCACGTGGACTAATGTCCCCAAGTTATCCAAGCTTATTCAAACGGACATTTGATGATCAAGAGCATTTTGAAAATGCTTATCCAATTAACTACTCTATCAATAATCTTGGTGCGTTTATAAGTCAGTACCTATTTCCTCTATTCATTTTGGCCATAGGCTTTAGTGGAGGATTTATATTATCGCTTATCATAGCGGCACTATCCTTTGTTATTATTATTTATCATCATAAGTCTTTTGTTCAAATCGCCTCTCCTATTGATCAAGCTCCAGTGAGTAAGAAAAACTGGGCTATCTTTAGTTCTTTATCAATCGGAATGATTTCGATCGTATTCTTTATGTTTTCAGATATAGAGGCCGGTAAAAATGTCGTTTACGCCATTGGTGCTGCAGCAATCATCTACTTCATTGGACTAATGATGAGATCATATCGCTCAGAGGCAATGAAAATGGGGACGATTCTCATTATGACTTTTCTTACAACAGCGTTCTTTGTCTACTATGGTCAAATGATGACCTCTATGACGTTAGTGACAATTAATACGATGAGAGGAGATTTATTTGGATTTATTCCAATTGCCCCAGAAGCGGCAATGGCCATGAATCCACTATGGTGTATGGTCGCAGGTCCAGTAATTGCTTGGGTGTTCTCCAATCTTGAAGAACGTAAAATAAACCTCGCAACTTCTACAAAAGTTGCATTCTCCTTCGTATTAACGGCAATTGCATTTGGTATTTTAACTTTAGCAGTTAAGACAATTGGAGCTGATGTCATCATTAGACCTGAAGTATTCCTAGCTATTCATTTTTTCCAGGCATTCGCTGAAGTTATTGTTGGCTCAATGGTTGTTGCTTTTATTCTGAAAGTAGCTCCAAAGGGAATTGAAAACTTCTCTGTGAGTTTATTCTCAGTATCTATGGCGTTAAGTGGAATAATTGGAGCAGTCTTTTCGACATCAATTGCTTTAGAGAAAGGACAAGAGCTTACACAAACAGTTGTACAAAATCTCTACGGTGCTTATTTTGAAACACTTACTTTTTGGGCCGTTGTAATGGTAGGAATAGCTCTTCTATCGACTTTAGTTATTAGAAAAATGTTAGAGAAGTAAAAAGCTACAAGCTCCTAAGAAAGAGCTTGTAGAGAAATATTTTAAACTAGTTAATACCAAAAAGTTTACATGCTAATTGAGCAGATTTTTGATTACTAATTAGATTGTTCCAAGAGTCTTCCTCAAGAATTTCTAGTAAATCCATAAAAGAAAATACAGGAGCATTTAATTCTCTAGTACTCTCCTGAGAAATATTTTCGTATAAGAACCTCTGTAATAAATTTGAAACATCTTTATCTTTTGTCATTCCATTACAGTATATAGGGTCTGCTTTCTTGTCAGAGATTCCATAAACCTCTATCGCAGCCGTCTTAATAAACTTCTCTATCTGCTTGAGTTCTTTTTCAATTTCTGCACTTTTAGTTTTAGTTGTATGAACGTAATAAATATTATTACGTCCTCTATTATAGGCTGCTGCCATCATAGCGATTCCAGATCTACTATGCTTAAGATCAGTAACCTCTCCAGTAAGTGCCACTGATTTACTATTTGATGATCTTCCAATATTTATAAGAATTTCTTTATTTCTTACAAGGTAAGCATAGTGATCAGAGTCTCCCCTCTTATTCGTGAGAGTTGGATATTGCTTTCTTACTTTATCAATTAATTGTTGCATCTTTCCATCACTCATACTGAGACTCCTTTAATGTTTAATATATATTTTGATACTATTTGAATTAAGATAGTTTGCCAATTTTAGAGTGAAATGAGGGTTGCGAGATGCGCCAATTGATATAGTTCCCGCTTTCATTGTTAATTTTAGGGTGCTAAGGTTTTTAAATGATTTCAATTATAATGCCGGTTAAAAATGAAGCGCTACATTTAAATACTCTTCTAGACTCTATAATTTCTCAGTCTGAAAAAGATTTTGAGCTCATCGCTATTGATGACCACTCAACAGATAACTCTATTAATATTCTTAGAAATTATTCAACTAAAGATCAAAGAATCAAAGTATTTAAAAATCCTGGGATGGGAATTGTTTCGGCCCTTCAATTTGCTTACTCAAAAGCTCAGGGTGAATATATCACAAGACAAGATTCTGACGATATTTTGCCGAAGAACAAGCTAGAACTTCTACTCAATATTTTAAAAGAAAATGGAAAAGGTATTGTAGCTACTGGAAAAGTTAAATACTTTTCTGACTTTGAATTAAAAGACGGCTTTAAGAAATATGAAAGTTGGTTAAATCATTTATGTGATACAAATTCCCACTATGATCAAATTTTTAAAGAGTGTGTTCTAGTATCTGCCAATTGGCTTATGCATAGAGATGACTTTGAACTTATCGGAGCATTCAACAATGCTCTTTATCCAGAAGATTATCACTTGGCATTTAGATGCTTCGAAAATAACTTAAAGATTATAAGTACTAAAGAAGTAACTCACCTATGGAGAGATCATCAAAATAGAGCATCAAGAAACTTAGAAGAGTATCAAGATCAAAAATTCTTTTCTTTAAAAGTCCTATACTTTAAAAAAATATTTGGATCTGAAAATATTTGTCTCTGGGGAGCTGGACCTACTGGAAAGAAACTAGCAAAAGAATTAATTGCAAATGAAATTAAGTTTCATTGGGTTACTAATAATGAGAGAAAAATTGGTAAGAATATCTATGGTGTAGACATATACGATCTAGAATCTCTAAAAAATAGACCCCATCAAAAAGTAATTATATCTGTAACTCAAAGAGGTTCATTGGATTCAATAATAGAATATTTAAATGAAATAAATGTTTCAAACTACTACGAGTTTTAAAATTAGCCCACTTGCTAGTTAGTATTAACTAACAAGTGGTGATTTTATCTAGATATCGTCTTCGTCAGTAGTTACTGACTCTTCAACAATTAGGTCTTTAGGACTTTTATGGTTAGTCATTTTACCGGCCATACTATCAAGAGCACGTAATAACTTGTCAGACGCCATATCAACTGCTTTGTGAACAGTTTCAGCATCGTGACTTACAACTACTGGCTGATGGTTTGCAACTCTAGCCTCTAGTAAGCAGTGCTTGTTAGCACCAGCTTCTTTCTTTCCATTTTTATCTGAGATATGAACTTCAATACGAGTAATAGCTTCTGTGAATCTTTCAAAGCATGCTGTTAGGTTTGACTCAATATAATTGTTAAGTTCAGCACTACCTTCAATATTATGGTCTGTGTTTACTTGAATATTCATTAAATCTCCTTTGATTAATTAATAGTCTAAAATACTAGTACTTTGTAATTAGACATTCATATTTTACTATCAAAGTTCCACTTTTGTCTCAGTTCTTTTCTAACATTCGTAAACACTGCAGCATTTCTAAATATTTATCAAAATAAGAAAGGGCCATAACCTAGCCCTTTATTCTTTTTTCACCTAATAAACCTATATTTTAAGATAGAACTACATCAGCCACTTGGCCAAGCCTAGAAAACTTAGGAATCCAGCAATATCTGTAATTGTTGTAAGAAGAACAGAACTTGCTATAGCAGGATCAATCTTCAATCTATCAAGAACTAGTGGAATGATTGCTCCAAAGAATCCTGCAAAGAATAGATTTATAATTGTTGAAAGGGCGATTACAAGTCCAAGGTAAGGAATCTTAAACCAGAAGTAAGCTGTAAAACCAATTATGACAGCAAAGCAGAGTCCATTTATCAGAGAGAGCATTACTTCTTTCTTTATAGTACTAAGTGCATTTTCAAGTTCAATATCACCAGTTGATAACTGTCTAACTGTAACCGTTAAACTCTGAGTACCGGCGTTACCTCCCATAGAGGCTACAATAGGCATAAGTATAGCTAGAGAAACAAAAGACTGAATTGTCGAATCAAAGTAAGCAATCACACCAGAAGCTGCGATGGCAGTAAATAGGTTTATACCTAACCATACTGCTCGCTTCTTGGCCGATTGAAATAACTTATCTGCTTGCTCTACATCTGAATTTAGACCAGCTAGTCCAAACATTTCATCTGTGGCCTGATTTTCAATTAAATCGTAAACATCATCTGAAGTAATTCGCCCTAGTAGAGATCCAAATTCATCAACGACAGGAATAACAGATAGGTTATAATCACTAACCTTCTCTACAACTTCTTTAATATCATCAAAGTGACTGGCCGAAACTTCAGTTCTCTTAATATCATTTCTACGTAAGACAGCTTCAAACTTATCTTTAGGAGAAAGTAGTATCAGCTCTTCAAGACCTACTGAGCAAATATAGATACCTAATTTATTAACAATGAAGATAGTCGATAAACTATCGATCTCACCATTTTTCTTCATTAACCTAAGACGATTAATGGCCTCTTCAATTGTTTCTTCTTGTTTGACGGAAAAGAGCTCACTCTGCATATATGCACCAGCAACTTCTCCTTCATATGAAATTAGGGATCTAATAATTTTTTGATCTTCAGGATTGATCTTATCTAGAATGTCTTCAGCTTTAGTATTATCAGACTCACGAATATTTTGCAGGAAATCGGCGGCATCATCCGTATCCATCTCCACTGCAATTTTTGCGAGTTTGTTAACACCCCATCTCTCAGAAGTTTCTTCTTGAATATGTGTTGGTAGTTCTGCGATAACATCGGCTAGAAGTTCATTAGGAATTTTATTTAGTGTGATAAAGTAGAGTTCTTCATCAAAGTCTCTAACTTCGAGTAAGGCCTCCATAATATCGAATGCGTGAACATTAGCATCATCTAAAGTGTGATCATTAATCATCTTTAAAATATTAGCAATGTGCTTATCTATATCGACATCAATTACTTCAGGACTCATTCTTTATCTCTCACTAAGGAATTATAACCTAATTCATTTTTTTTGAAGATTTCTTTAAACATCAGCACTCTAATTAACAATAGCATATAAGAGCAATGTAAAAATAACCTATTATAGCATTTTATTTCGTTCTCATGCTGGCTTCGGCAAAATCATCATCCCCTCTTGTGACCCTTCTTGTCTCCATGCACAACTAGTGTTAGAAATACTTATGACTAAACTAACTCCAGACCACAATGACAAAGAATTTCTTGATCGTATCAACTGGCTTCCAGGCCATATGATCAAGTCCATTGCTGACATAAAAAAGAATTTAAATTCAGTAGATATTATTGTTGAAGTTAGAGATGCTCGTGCACCTCTAGTTTCAGGAAATAAAGAAATTTACAATATGTGCTCAGATAAACCCTTCCTCATTGTCTTCAATAAAACTAACTTGGCCGATCCAAAGGCAGTTAAGTTATGGGAAGAGTGGCTTAAGGATAAAAAAGAATCATTTATCTTCATCAATGCCCTAGATAAACAGTCTATAACTAAGATTACAAAGAAATCTAAAGATATAGTGAATGTGAACCGCTTAAAGTCTAAGCAAACTAACTCAGCAAAAAAAGATATGTCCATGTTGATCTTTGGGTTACCAAACACAGGAAAGTCGACAATCATCAATAAGCTTTCTAATAGAAATGCCACTAAGGCCGCAGCAACACCTGGTCAAACAAAAATAAAGCTATGGGTTAAGACCGACAAAGGTATTCAAATTCTAGATACTCCAGGAGTTATGCCTCCCCTAATAGAACACCTTGACCATGCGATGTGGTTATCAGCAATTCATGCTATTCCAGATCATATTATTACACCTGAGTACTCAGCATGTTTTCTAGTTGAACATTTACTCAAGACTCAGTCCCAGGACTTTAAAGAGTTCTATAAGTTTGAATCCCTTGATATGGATTTAGTTTCTGCTATTGAACATATTGGAAAAAAGAGAGGGTGTATTCAGTCTGGTGGTGGATGTGATTATGAGAGAGTTTATAAGCTTGTTCTAATTGATTTTAGAAAAGGATCTCTTGGACTTACTAGTTTTGAACTGCCACCTACTGAGTAGCAGTTCAAACTTAGAAAATTGATTTAGTTAACTTCCCAAATAGCCATTACCCATTCAGGGTGATCGATAAAAGGATTACGGTTCTTTTGATAGTTACAAGCAGCATCGTTTCTTTTTCTTTCATGCTCACTAACTGGATCTTGCTTGTGCCACTTTAGTAGTACATTTAAAAACCACGTTGAGTATGTTTGCTCGTATGAACCATCAGTCATTGGAGTTTCTTTAAAACGAGGAATGTCACTCTCGTAACGAACAGCAAAGTATAGCATTGCTCTTGCAATATCACCTTTGAACTCATCAATTGGTTCAAATACAGTTCTTGTATATCCAGGACTTTTACTATTACCTAATTTTGAACCGTTTTCAGAAGTCCATCTGGCTTCTACAACTTCTCCAAATGGGTAAGACCCTCTCATTCCATTAACTTTTCCATCAGATGGATAAACATGGAAGATGTCAGACTTCATAGGTCTCTTCTTATTAAAGAGTCCCTGAGGAAAAAGGTGCTCACGATTGTAGCAATCACCTTCGTTCTTATACTGTCCACATGATCTACCAGAAGAACCATATACATATGGATCACGTCCTGCAGGATTTTCTGAGTACATATCTAATAGAGAGTTATCAGCATCATAAGAAGTGTCACGGTCAGTTTTCTTATAGGCCTTAAGAAGTGCTCCATAAGAGATACTTCTATGCGATCTTTCAAGGTGACTTGAAAGCTTAGACTTAAAAGCATAACCGTTAAGGTTAGTAGGAAGACCTGCGTAATATGCGTCTTGATTACAAGTTGCAAACACAGATCCTGAAATTAAAAGTAGTAATGTAGTAGTGTGTAGTTTTTTCATACAAGAAAAGTATCTAATATTTTTGATGAAAACAAATGAAAAGTATAATTAATCTAATATTTTTTATTAGTAAGGCTAATTAACACACTACACAACCTCTTCTATTTCTGATTGAAAAGGACTCTCAGAATATTTAAATATAATATGTTTCCACTCATTACTTTTATATTTACTTAGAACGAAGAAAGAAATATTTCATAAATACACTTACTCCAATACCCCAAACACCATTTAATAAAAGACCAAAGGGAATCATTGCTAGATTGATCTCAATTCCCTTCAAAGGAAAGACTACAAAGAAGGCCACTGCAGTAGGACCTATTGCTCCCAATATAAAACTTTTCACCCAGTGCTTAACTCCAGTTGTTCTAGAGATAATTCCCCAGATTATGATCCCCCAAAGTCCACCAAAGAAAGATAGCGAGACAACACTTGGCACTGATAAGAGACCCACAGGATCTAGATTATAAGGTGCTCTTGGAATAACTCCCAAAAGATAAAAGATACCAAACAGACCTTGGTGAAAAACGAGTGTTGATAAGAAACCTGAAATGAATGCTTTAAAATGAGTCATCATAGTATACTCTCTTGTTTATTTTTTATATTGAAACACTTTTATTAGATTTTAAAAGAATTGCATTAATCCATTTATCATCCCAGCCAGGTCTTACGTCATCTGTAATCCAGCTTTCAGAAACTATTAACTCCGATGGTAATAACTCTTTAAGTGATTCAAGAGTTTGATCATTAAAGAACCTTCCTCCCCTTTCACCTTCAAAGTCTCCAAGCTTAAAAGAACAGTAAAATACTCCTTCTTCTTTTAGTAGATCTCTAATGATCAGAAAGGATTGCTTAAGTTCTTCTGTATTTAAATGTAATAAAGAAGCGCAGGCCCAGACGGCATCATAAGAATCTTCTTCATCAAAATCTTGAATACGGCACCGAAAGACTGTGCAATTGGAAAAGTGTCTAGCGTACTGAGCAAGTTCAACACAGGACTCAACACCTACAGGAGTGTGCCCAGAAGATTTGAAGTACTTTAAATCTCTACCTGGACCACAACCAATGTCTAATATTTTTGAATTACTCTTAACGTGTTTAAAGAACTTCTCATAGAGATCTGAGAGGTCTAAACCAATAGTATTCTGAATAAATGAGTCAGCATTTGTATTGTAGTAATCCATAGGTTAATTCTACATTAAATACAAATGCCTTTCAATTAATCACTAGAAGTCTAATCTAATTCCATCAAAGTCAGAGCTACTATGCCTCTCTGGAACTTGCTGATCTTCATCACCCCATGAGCGGTTAACAAGACGTCCTTTAAGCACTGCTTTCCTGCTTAAAAGCTCATCTGCCCATCTAATAACGTTTTTGTACTCATGAACAGATAGAAATTCAGCAGCATCATAAAGAGTACCTTTAGCAAGCAATCCATACCAAGGAAAGATGGCCATATCAGCGATTGTATACTCTTCTCCAGCGATAAACTTATTCTTCTCTAAATGTTTATCTAAAACATCTAACTGTCTCTTAGTCTCCATTGTAAAGCGGTCTAATGGATATTTAAATTTTTCTGGTGCATAAGCGTAGAAGTGACCAAATCCTCCACCTAAGTAAGGAGCACTACCTACTTGCCAGAAGAGCCAATTCATCATCTTTGTTTTACTCTCTATATCTTTAGGAATAAAACGATCAAATTTTTCAGCAAGGTATAAAAGTATTGATGCCGACTCAAAAACAGAAATAGGATTTCCATTATTCTTATCAACTAATGCAGGAATTTTAGAATTAGGATTTATCTCAACGAAACCACTTGTAAACTGATCTCCTTCTCCAATATTGATAATAAATGCATCGTACTCAGCTTCTGAAATACCAAGCTCTAAGAGCTCTTCAAACATAATCGTAACTTTAACACCATTTGGTGTTCCCAGAGAGTATAGTTGAAAAGGGTGCTTACCTTCAGGTAACTTCTTCTCTTCTCTTGATCCAGATGTAGGTTTATTTATATTTGAAAACTTTCCGCCGTTCTCTTCATTAAAAGTCCAAACTTTTGGTGGTACATATTGTTCGCTCATAAATTAGCTCCTATTATTTTTCAATTGATCTTATAAATTTTAAAAATATATTTATAGGTTTTTGTAGTTTATTAGACTCTTCACTATTTCGTGACTGAACTCTTAATCCTTGAAAAAATGTCATGAAGTAATTAGTTAACTCTTCTGCAGAGTAATCCTCTTCAATTTTTCCATTATCAACATAGTAAGAGAAAAACTTTAATTTAACCTTTCTAACCTTGTCACAAAGGGCCGTAACTTCACTATGTAGTTCAAGTTCATTTGCATTTAATTCAACGATTGAATTAGTTAGAAAGCAACCGCAGCTTAGACTCTTCTTGTCAGCAGTTATAAATGTATCAGTTAAGAGTTTTTCTAAATTTGTAGATAAGCTATTACTTGTATTTAAGTATCCACTCATCTCTTCTAAAGATTTATCAACATAGAAGTTTATAGCACTTAAGAACAGGGCCTCTTTATTTCCAAAGGCATTGTAGAGACTTGTTTTTGTCAGTCCCGTAACCTCAGAAAGTTGATCGACTTTAGTGGCAGAAAATCCATGCTTCCAAAAGTGAGATGAGAGTTGGTCTAGAACTACCTCTTCGTTAAATTGTCTTTTCTTACCCATAATCAGTTCCTTAAAAAAATGTCTTGACTAAATTGTACTATCCGGTACATTAAAAGACAACCATATTGTACCAATTAGTACATTAAATAATACTGACTATATAATTTCAGTAACTTAATAAAGGAATTACTATGACAGACTTTACTTTACACACAATTGAATCTGCACCTGAAGCAGGAAAACCACTTTTAGAAAAATCTCAAGCCGCTTTTGGGATGCTGCCAGGACTCCATGCAGTTATGGCCGAATCTCCAGCTCTTCTTGAGGCCTATCAAGTACTTCATGGGTTATTTGCAAGCTCTAGCTTTGATAAAGATGAACTCACTGTTGTATGGCAAACTATTAACGTAGAAAACGAATGTCACTACTGTGTTCCAGCACATACAGGTATCGCAAAAAGTATGGGAGTAGATGATGCAATTACAGATGCTCTTCGTGATGAGACACCACTTCCAAGTGAGAAGCTAGAAGTTCTAAGAGACTTTACATTAAGTATCGTTAGAGACCGTGGGAATGTTGATGATAATAAAGTTCAAGCATTTCTAAATGCTGGTTTTACAAAACAAAATATACTAGATGTTATTTTAGGATACTCTCAGAAAATCATGTCTAACTATACAAATCACTTAGCTAAGACGCCTATCGATCAACCTTTTCAAAAGTTTGAATGGCATAAGAAATAGAAGATATTAGATTCCAGGAGATAAGTATGAAAACATCTCTCTCTTCATACTATTTCCTGGATTTATAAAAAGAACTTTGAATATTTTGATCTATTTTTATTCCTCAAAGATTGAGGCAAAAGAGCTAATCTCATCAACAGTACTTGGCCTTCTTCTAACATTGTCTAAATTGGCCACTAGATACTTAGAATTCTTACTAACATAGAGATCAGCAATTGTTCCTTTGATCATACTTATTTGATTCTTAAGTTTTACAAATTTATCTCCAGTAAGCTTTGGAGTTGCAATCATTCTCTTGTTTAGAGGATTCATCCACCTTCCATTAGGCTTTTTAAACCCAAAGTGAAGATGTGGACCAGTAACTCTTCCTGTAGCGCCTACTCTACCAATAACTTGGTGTGATCTCACCCAGTCTCCTACTTTCACACCACGCTTAGAAAGGTGATAATAGAATGAAGTAGAACCATCTCTATGTTTAATAGCGACTTTATTTCCTGAATACTTATTATAAGTTGAAACAACGACTTTTCCGGATGCTACGGCATGAACTTTAGTTCCAGTTCTTCCTCTTAGATCTACTCCTCTGTGCATTGTACGTCTTCCTGTAACAGGATGTCTTCTCCACCCATAAGTAGATCGAACATGTAGACGTGAGAGAGGATATCTTAATCCAGAATTAATTAAAGCTTGTCCATTTTCAGTGTAGTGAGCAGAATAAGTTGAACTCTTCTCTTCATCTTCATAATAGAAGGCCTCATGTGTTCCAGCTCTTTTACCACTGTAAGATGTAAAGAGAACCTTAGTCCCCACTGTCTTATCTTTATGCTTTCTTTCGCTTAAGAGAACTTTGTATTTATCACCCTCTCTTGCATTCATTCTAAAATTAACTTTGCAAAGAAGAACATTTACAATTTCATTAACAGTTCCTCGATCAAGTCCGTCAGCAATAAGATCTTGCTCTAGATTTGATCCAGACCTAAGCTCTCCTTCTAACATTCTTGGCTGCCAATATGTATCTAGGACATTTAAAGAATAGTCCCACTCTCCACTTTCTTCATTCAAAGAAACAACATGTGTTTCAACTTCATTTTGAGAAAAAGTAAAGTTAACTAGCCTCTTATTTTCATCAAAAGTTGCTGTTAATTGATCGCCTACTTTAAGTTTTGAAAACTCAATTTCATCTTGTAATTTATTGATAAGAATTAATGCCTGATCACTATCAATCGATACATTCTTAAGTGCTTTATAAAGACCTTGTCCTCTCTTAACTTCACCTTTTTCAACAATGCGAACCTTAGAGATTGGTCTCAAAGGAGTCAGTGCTGGAGTAGTCGCCACGGCCTTAGTTTTATCACAACTATATAGGCAGCTAGAGATGGAAAGAAGTAACAAGACATTTAAAAATTTAGATTTAAGCATAGGTTTTTATCGGATAAATAAGCTAATAGCTTAAGAGGAGAATGGTTATTAATGACTAATCTTAACTACTTAGTTACCTTAAAACAAGTAGGTTTCTCCTAACTGAACCTTAGACAAAGCTATAACTTAGAATTCTCATATATAGGTGGGGAAATAGAAGAGTAAGGGCATTGAAACCCCTACTCTTTAATGGTTAATTGACCCTATTCAAAACGGTCTAAATTCATAACTTTATCCCATGCAGAAACAAAGTCATTTATGAATCTCTCGTCAGAATCAGACGATGCATAAACTTCAGCTATAGCTCTAAGCTCAGAGTTTGATCCAAATATTAAATCTACTCTTGTCGCCTTCCAGATTAACTTACTACTGTCTCTCTCATACCCTTCAAAGATTTCACTGCCTTCTGATATAGCCTTCCACTTTGTTCCCATATCTAAGATATTTTTAAAGAAACAATTCGTTAACTTTCCTGGAGTATTTGTCAAAACACCATTTGTAGAATTATCAAAATTAGTATTTAGAACACGCATTCCACCAACTAAGACTGTCATCTCAGAAGCTGTTAAGTTTAATAGCTGTGCTTTATCAACAAGCATATGTTCAGCGGGAATAGTAAGACTCTCTTTTATATAATTTCTAAAGCCATCAGCTTGAGGCTCTAAAAAGGCGAATGACTCTACATCAGTTTGTTCTTTAGTCGCATCCATTCTGCCGGCCTTAAAAGGAACCTTAATACTATGTCCAGCATCTTTAGCTGCTTTTTCTATACCAGCACATCCCGCAAGAACAATGATGTCAGCCAGGGATACCTCTTTAGTAAATTTCTTTTGAATACTTTCAAGCTCACCAAGAACCTTTGCCAATTGAGTTGGATTATTTACTGCCCAATCTTTTTGAGGAGCAAGTCTAACTCTAGCCCCGTTTGCTCCACCTCTCATATCAGAACCACGAAACGTTGAAGCTGATGCCCAAGCAGTAGAAACTAATTCCGAGATAGAAAGTCCTAAGGAAAGTATTTGAGTTTTAAGTTCTTCAATGTCTTTATCACTTATTAAAGTACCTGTTGAACTAGGAATAGGATCCTGCCAAATAAGATCTTCAGTAGGAACTTCTTTACCAAGGTATCTCGCCTTTGGTCCCATATCTCTATGAGTTAGCTTAAACCACGCTTTAGCAAACTCAGAGGCAAATTCCTTTGGGTTTTCATAATATCTCTTAGCAATTTTTGCATAAGCAGGATCAAACTTTAAAGCTAAGTCAGCCGTTGTCATCATTGGCGCATGCTTTTTAGATGGATCATGAGCATCTACAATCATATCCTCATCTTCAACATCTTTTGCTCTCCACTGATGTGCTCCAGCAGGACTCTTAATAAGCTCCCAATCATATTTTAAAAGAATTTTAAGATACCCGTTGTCCCACTTAGTAGGGTTAGGCTTCCAAGCTCCTTCGATTCCACTTGTTATAGTATCTCCACCTTTTCCAGAGTTAAAAGAATTCTTCCAACCAAGACCCATTTCTTCTATTGGAGCTCCTTCTGGTTCCGCTCCTAAATGCTTAGCGTCCCCTGCTCCGTGTGCCTTACCAAAAGTATGACCTCCAGCAACCAGAGCAACAGTCTCTTCATCATTCATCGCCATTCTTGCAAATGTCTCTCTTATATCTTTTGCTGAAGCAACAGGAACAGGCTCACCGTTTGGTCCTTCTGGGTTTACATAGATTAGTCCCATCTCAACAGCGGCAAGAGGGTTTTCTAAATCACGTTCACCACTATAGCGTTTATCAGTAAGCCACTCTGATTCAGCACCCCAGTAAATATCTTCTTCTGGTTGCCAAACATCTTCACGTCCACCAGCAAAGCCACAAGTCTTAAATCCCATTGACTCTAAGGCACAGTTTCCAGCTAAGACCATTAGGTCGGCCCAAGAAACTTTCTGTCCATACTTTTGTTTAATAGGCCAAAGAAGGCGTCTCGCCTTATCTAGGTTTCCATTGTCAGGCCAGCTATTCAGTGGAGCAAATCTCTGACTTCCACTTCCTGCTCCACCTCTTCCATCTGATGTTCTATATGTACCAGCACTATGCCAGGCCATACGGATAAATAATGGACCATAGTGACCATAGTCCGCTGGCCACCAGTCCTGAGATGTTTTCATTAAAGTAATAAGATCTTTTTTAAGAGTATCTAGGTCGACCTTTTTAAACTCTTCAGAGTACTTAAAGTCTTTTCCAAGTGGATTAGATTTTTCAGAATGTTGTCTTAAAATATTTAGATTAAGTTGATTAGGCCACCAATCTTGATTAGTAGTCCCACGATTATTATTTTTGCTCATAGCTTCCTCCATAAATAATTTAATTCCAGGAGCAATTATGACATTAAACAATGACCAGCGCTAAATAATTAGTATAGAGGAAATTTAAACACAAGCATTGAGTGAAATTGAGAATTTTACTTTGGTAATACTAGAACATGAATCTCAAAAGAATATCTGAAGCATCGTTCATTATTTCTTCAAAAGCATTTGGTTCTTCTTCAGGTTTAAAGAAAGGGCCCTCAGAAAAAACAGCGACATCAAAAATCATTCCATAAGAAGTAAACATAGACTTATCATCTATTGTAGTCGCACCAATAAAGTGAAACCCTACTGTTTCACCATCAGTGACATCACACTCAATCATAGGGTCTGCACTATTTAAGAACATTTGAGCATAGTGGCTTTCTAATTTATCGTGTTTCTCTCTGCAACCTGCACAGGTCTGATCTCTAGCAACAGGAACTTCTATTACCTTTTCTAAAGGTATTACACACTTCACATCACTATCCGTTTCGATAGTAATAATACTACCTGGCTTCGGTGCTAAACTTGTATGTGTTATTTCTTTAATCTTATAAGACTTCCCCTCAGTAGCCGAAGAGTTAATAGTCAATGTATTGGGTTCAATATCTTTTGATAAAGAAATAAGTGAAAATTGAAATAATAGAATTGAAATAAAAACTCTCATAATAGCCTATCGTAATCTCATGTACTTAATCTTAGGTATATTCTTAGTCCTAGCAATTATATCAGAGCATAGCTCTAGCCTGGCATAAGTCTTGCTTTAAATACTTGTATAAATAAATTAGATAAGGGTTAGAGATGAAATTACAGATACTTAAATTGACTATTTTTTACACTCTGTTTAGTTTTTCGACACTTTCAGCAACATGCCAGGGAGAGATAGATCCTACCCTATCGACAAAAATAAAAGGCGATATCCAAATCCTTCAAAAAGTTACTAGTTCAGTAAAGAAGGCATATACTGATTCTGACATTGTAGCCTGCCTAGAAAATATAGATAAAGTAGAATTTATGGAAAGAGATATCAGGATAGCTCAATCAATGGTGAACTTCCATAAAGGTGAGTTTGAGGATTATAATAGAGAAGCAGATTTATCAATAGAAAGAGCACTAAGTAGAAAGCAAGATTGTGAACTCTTCGGAAAGGACTGCAATTCTATGAGGATACACGAAAGGAAATTTCGAGAAGCACTAAGAGAAGGAGCAATAGCAAGTTTAGAAGCTAAAGCTTACAAAAAAGAAATAGAAGAAATAAAAGAGAAGATAGTAGATTTCAAAAAAACATTTAATACTAATTGTGAAAATGAAGATTACGATAAAGATCAAGTTCTTAAGTTATGCAAAAAAGAATACTCTAATGAGTTTCCGGTTTGCAGAGTATATATGAGAAAATAACGAGTCACTAGAATCCAATATTGAGACCTAATTCCAAAATATTAGATAGGATGATTGTTCCGTTTCGAATTAGGTTTATCTCACCTTTACCCTTCTTCAAAAGCTGTTAAGATAAGGGAATGAAAAATACAAAAAAGAAAAATAAATCAAAAATTCCAGTCTTCTTTCACACTAAACAATTAGAGTTTCATCCTAAGTATGAATGGGCACTCGGAAATAGAATAAAACATCCAGAGAGTACTAAGAGAGCAGAGTCTATCTTTAGGGCCGTAAAAGCAGAAAAAGAACTCTTTGAGCTACATACTCCAGAGAGAATCCCCCTATCAAATATAAGAGATTGTCATAGCTATGAACTCGTTACTTTATACAACACAGCTGCAGGCCTTCCTGATGGCGAAACATTTTACCCAAGCGTCTTTCCACAGAGAAAGAATGCTAATCCTGATCCTACAAATATAAAACATGCTGGATTCTACTGCTTTGATAGTGGGACGCCTCTTAATAATAAAACTTGGGCAGCTGCTAGCTGGAGTTCAGCAAGTGCATATGCTGCTGGAGAAGTTGTCTACAAGGGAAAGTCCAAAGTATCATACGCTATTTCAAGACCACCAGGACATCATGCAAGTAAAGATACCTATGGTGGATACTGCTACTTCAATAATGCAGCTATTGTAGCAAAAATGCTTAAGAAAAAAGGAAGAGTTGTCATTCTTGATATTGATTTTCATCACGGAAATGGAACACAGGATATCTTTTATAAAGATGATAAGGTCTTTACTATTTCAATTCACGGAGATCCTAGAGAGTACTTCCCATTCTTCTGGGGATTTTCTTCAGAGAGTGGATCAGGAAAGGGAGAAGGATATAACCTCAATGTTATACTCCCAGAGAAAACGAAAATAGCTCAATATAGAAAGACTTTAATAGAGACAGTTATTCCGGCCATCAAAAGATTTGAAGCAGACTACTTAGTACTCTCCGCAGGTTTTGATACTTATAAACTTGATCCTGTTGGAAATTTCTCTCTTGAAACAAAGGATTATGAGAGGATTGGTAAACTTATTTCCTCTCTAGATATCCCTACAGTTATTCTCCAAGAAGGTGGCTACTTCACAAAAGACCTTGGAAAGAATGTGGTGAGCTTACTAAAAGGCTTTTCTTAGAAATCATGAGCGGGATGGCTACCTAAGATAAAGACAAACTGCAATGTTGCACGAGTATCTTTTCCAGTAGTAATCCCCTCTTCTCTATCAAACTCATGGGCAAGAGTTGATCTAATTTTTAAGAACTCACTTGAAGTAAATGTATGCTGAGCAAGGACGCCATAACTTATATTATTAGAAATTCTATTTGTTATAGCATTTCTCTTACTAAGATCTTTGAAAGCATCTAATCTAAAAGCAAAACTATTTTCAACTGACATTCCAAATTGATTAAGAATATACATTCCAACTTGTTCACTAGATTCATTTGCGCTATTAGTTTCGTTCTTATACCAAAGCTCTGACTGAAGAAGATACTTAGTCATTCTCCCCTGTCTCCATTTTGCTACAAAGTCTAAACCGACGAGCTTTAGATCATTTTCCTGTGTGTCCGTTCTTCCAAGATAACTTAGTCCAAGGTCTACTCCACTAGTCGTAGAGAGTTCAAAGAACCTAGAGAATCTTGCAAAGTGAGTAGGAACTTTTGGTTTACTTCCTTCTGTATGAGCATGTCCGTAGACATATCCACTTGTAACTCCAAAGCTTAAATTATAGATGCTCTCAGTAGGTAGCATATAGCTATACTCTAGCCCTGTATCAATAATTCCTTCATCACCAAAAAAGCTTCTATAGAACTTTGGGGCCCTAGTGAAAACCCAATCATGCTGATGAGATCTTCCAAGTCTTCCTATAGGAATAAAAAATTGTCCTAAACGAATATTAGACCTTGGAACTAAAGAGAATGATGAAATATAGAGTTCATGTAATTCAACAACGACCTCTCCATTTTCATCGTGTGCAGCTGCTGCGAGAACTCCATTAAAAGTATCATCTACAGGAGCGAAGACTGAGAGTTCAACACCTCTCATCTTAACCCTATCGCTCGCACTACTCTCTTTATTTAAGCCGTGCTCATAGATAAAGTCTCCTGCTGCAGAAATTTCAACATCACTATATTTTAGAGCGTAGCTGTTACTTAGAGTAGCGACAAAAAGAAATAGGCAAAATATTTTTTTATACATTTGATATTGCATCCAGTGGTCCTTCTAGAACTTCAATTAAAGACTTATCACCTTCAATTCCCCAAAAAATCCCACTGGCCCTTCCAACTCCTAGCCATACATCAAATGCAAAGTCTTCAGTGTTATATAAACAACCTCCGTCAAAGCTACATTCTTCGTAATCTCCTCGACTTCCATTATAGTCCCATACGATCATATGGGCATCTGTGTGATCGTTATGAATATCAATCGCCACATCTACAATGTCAGAGTTTTTAAAGTCGACAAGTTCTGTTCTATCTTCTAATCCGTTTAGCTTCATTGTCAGATAAACAGATCCATTTACTTTAGAAAAAGTATATTTCATTCCCCCACTAAGAGAACGAGAGCTGAAGAAAAAGAAACTTAAACTCTCTCCTTCAGGAAGTTGGAACTTAAGTCTAAAGTAGTGACCTGAGTTCCCACCGTTGTCAGCTGATCCCTGTAAGAGATATTTATTTTCTCCAGCACTTATAGAGTCTATGCCTCCGATATAATCAGAGACAGAATCAATTAAGTTAGCACCTGTATCACCACCAGTTAATTCAGTACAAGATGTGCTGATTAGACTGATGAATAAAAATGTTAAAATAAGTAATTGTTTCAACTCAAACCTCGCGGGAATTATAATTATAAGTTAGGCTCGTCTTCACCAGTACGGCTATAGTGACAGCTAAACTCTGACTCATCTCCATGTGTGTGACAAAGAACAAATACTGTCGCGTCTTTACCATCCAGAGTGTAGTTAAATTTAGACCATACATCAGAACCATGATCATGATCGTCAGATACTTTGTGATCGTGGTCACCACCATCAAGCCAAACTTTTAAACTGTTTACAACAGAGAAGTCTACGCCTTTTCTCGCTAGTGTTTTTGAAAACTTTGCTACTGCAGCGTTATGAGCAGTTTGGATATATGAAAGACCTTTTTCAAGATTCTTATGGTTATGGTCTTGATCGAAGTGCTCTTCGTGACATGCCATAGTATCACCATGAAAGTGACAGCCATAAGTTAGCTTTACTCCATCTTCATTTAAAAACTTAACTTCAACTTCATGATCTTCTACGCTTGATTCCCAAGCAGTAATAGAGTCCACATCAATTTCTACAGAAGCTTCATCTAGCGACTTATTAACTGCAGTTGAAAGGTCTAGACCACTTACTTCACCAGCAAAAGCAGGTGTAGATAAAACTAGAAGCGCAAGCATGCTCAAAAATGTATTCTTCATATTTCCTCCAAATCATAAAATTAGTGGAAAATAAATATCATGTCGGATCATTTATTGCAATCCAATTGCAATTAAAATGCGATTTAATCGCAAATTGTGAAATTAATTCAGAATAGACTAGTAAAATTAGATAGATGGGATCATACGGAGATAACTATAGGGAAGAAGAGTGTTTCATCACTCACCCCTTCCCTTTCGTTTACAGTTATAAATCAAGGCTAGCTTGGGTCAAAAGCACCTGAGAAATTATAGATATAAAGGCTTTGACTCTGATCGACTTGCATCTCACTTGGAGTCATATAGATAACTGCTAGAACTATACTTGCAAACGCTAGAGTGAAGATAAGCTTATCTCTTGTCGTAGGAACTGTGCTTCTTATCTTAGATAAGATTTTAGTGAACTCATTTCCCGCAGGAGCTGGAGCAGAAACATTTGAATAGATAGATAATAAATTCTTCTTTAGCTTATTCATCATAATCCTCCAATTCTACAAACTTCTTTAAAACTTTATGCGCTTTAAAGAGTCTTGATTTAACAGTTCCTTCAGGAATCTTTAAAACTTTACTTATAGCAGCGATATCTAAATCTTCAAAAGAGTATAGAATAATCACTTCTTGATGCTTTATGGATAACTTCTCACGAATTAGTTTTGAAGCTTCCTTTAAAGATATTTTTTGATCAAATTGATCATTAACTTCTACATCTATCTCATGCCCTGGTTGAAAGAGGTTTAGCCAATTCTTTCTAGAGCGTGCCTTCTTGTGATCCTTTACTGTATTGATAGCAATTCTATAGATCCAAGTTTTAAGAGAAGATTCTGATTTAAAGCCTTCGAGGTTTTGATAGATTTTGATAAAAGTATTTTGCACTAAATCATCTATCTCATCTTCTCCGTTCATTCTAAATATAATATTTCTCACTTGCCCTTGGTAGGACTCATATATATCTTCAAATTGAGAAATATCTTGAGCTACCACTATTTACGCTTTGGCCTATCAGGGCGAAATGTCCTCAATTTCTTGATCTGATCTAATGTTAGATGTGAATGAACCTTAAGCATTACTTCAAAACGATTTTCGGTCACTTTTTTTCTCATTTCAGCAAAGTCAGAAAATGCTGCTCGAAGCTTCTCTTCATCTTTAGTTGTCTCAATACTTTGATCAAAGACTTTCTTTTTCATATCAAGTTCAAGATCAATTTTCTCTTTCTCTATATCTGCTTCTTTAAGAATAGCAAGAACCTTACTAAGGTTCTCTTCACTCAAACCTAACTTTTTAAAATGCTCCACTTTAGGTCTCGGACTAGGTCTATTCTTTTGTAGTAAAGAGTTTGATGACCAACCTAAGAGGAATCCAACCATAATTAAAGATAATATATTTAAGTGTTTTCTTTGAATCATAATAACCCCCCTTATCGGTACTGTTAATTAGACGACACAAAAGTCATTTGGGTTCATTTTAAATATAACACACTAAAATCATTAGAGTCTCAATATTATATTAAAAAAAAGTGAACCTTTCGGTGACCCGTGGCGTCTAATTTTCAAATGACCAAAACATGGCATTTATAAACACATACTAGTGGGGAAAACTTATGAAGATCTTATTACTAACAACTTTTATGATTTTTCAAACAACAAACGCATTTGCAAGACCAGACAGAGACAGAACTCCTCCAGCGAGTGCAATTTCAGCATGTGAAGGTCAAGAAGAAGGTGCTAGTTGCACAGTAGAAGGAAGAAATGGAAAAGAAGTCGCCGGACAGTGCACGACTTCTCCAGATAAGAAATATTTCGCTTGTAAGCCAGAGCGTAGAGGTAGAGGTCAGTAGATAAAGTAATTAACGATAGATTTATTATTGATAGACAAGGTGAATACAGATATGAAAATTAGACTTTTTACAACATTTATACTTTGTACCCTTTCGCCTTGCCTCCTTGCAAATGATCTATCGTATTTCCTAAACTTAGGAATTGAGAATAGTCCTTCACTACTCATAAAAAAGAAGGAATTAGAACAATCAGAAAATAATTTAAAAGGAAGTTATTCAGAATTACTTCCTAGTCTAGATGTTAAATTAAGTGAATCTAAGACTAAAGTTGATAGCATCACCAGTGACCAAAGTGATGCTAAGCTTAACATGAACGTCAATCTTTACAATGGAGGAGCCGATAATGGAAAAATCTCCATTGCAAAGATTGGCATTAAGAAATCCAAAGAAAACCTTCGAAGAGAAATTGCTGATATGGCCTATAGTATTAAGCAAGAATACTTTAATACACTTTATGCCACAGAACTTAAAAGTCTCTTAGAGACTATCGTAGTGAGAAGAAAGCAACAGCTAGACTTTATCAATATGCTCTTTGAAGGTGGACGTGAAGATAAAGGTAACTACCTTCAAGCAAAAGTAAAACTTAAGCAAGCATCTCTTGAAGTTACTCAAAGTGAGCGTCTCATACGAACAAGTATGAAAAAGCTTGCAAGCAATATAGGTCTTTCAACTAATGAAATAAAGAGTCCTACTGGATCTCTACTCCAATACTCTAACCTATACAAAGATTATTCAATCAAGAGCTTTGAATCTGAAATTGAAAAGGTGCCAGAAATACTGATTGCAAACTATGATCTAGAAATAGCGAAGAACAATACATCTATTGCCAACGCTGCATTTCGTCCGTCTCTTGATTTAAATAGTAGCGTAGGAAGAAATGGAGAGACATTTAATCAACTTGATACAAATACAGCTAGCGTTGATCTTACTTTAACAATCCCACTCTTTGATGGTGGACGAGATACGTACAATAGCAAGATCGCTAAACTTGAAAAAATTAACAAAGAGTACTGGCTTAGAAAAGAGAAGATAGATCTCGTAACAGAGATCACTGAAACTAGAAATTTATTTCAAGATAGTTTTGAAAACGTAAGCCTACAACAAGAACTTCTTGAGGCATCTAAGATAAGAGCAAAGGTGGCCACAGGAAAATATACATCAGGACTTATGGATTATACGACATGGGACCTCATTCAAACGGAACTAATTACTAATGAAAAAAATATGTTAGATGCCCTTAAGCAGGCACTACTTAAAAAGACAGAACTTGATAAGACACTTGGATTTGGAGTTATTCATGAATAAAATTTTAAATAAGAAAACCATAGCTCTTCTCGTAGTGATCATAGTCGCAGCGGTATCTTTCAAGATATTAAATGGTACAGATACTCAATCAGTTGCTTATCAGAAAGTGCCAGTCTCAAGAGGAGATATCCAAGTAACAATTGCTGCTACAGGTGAAGTTGGACCAAGAACAAGACTAGAGCTTAAGCCACCAGTGGCCGGAAGAATTGAAAGCCTCTTAGTAAAAGAGGGAGATGAAGTCAAAGAAGGCTCTATCATTGGTTACCTAAGCTCTACAGAGAGAGTAGCCCTTATTGATACTGCTAGGGCCAAGGGAATGAAAGAGCTAAATGAATGGAAAGAGCTTTATAAAGCTATTCCACTAATCTCCCCAATTGACGGAATGGTTATTCTAAAAAGTATGGAACCAGGGCAAACAGTCGGTACTACAGACTCTATTATTACTCTATCAGATAAGCTTATTGTACAGGTTCAAGTTGATGAGACAGATATTGCGAAAGTAGAAAAAGGACAGGAAGTTAATATAGAACTTGATGCCTATCCGAACTCAACAATCAAAGGAATAACAGAACAAATAGCTTTTGATGCAACAGTTTCAGAAAATGTTCGTGTGTATGAAGTAAATATACTTCCACAAGATCCTCCAGCATATATGAAGAGTGGTATGGGGGTTGAGGCCATCTTTAATACCGAGAAAAAGACTGATGTCCTTATTATCCCTCGCACCACTCTTCAATATGACAGTCAAGGTGCCTATGTCTATAAGGAATCAAGAAAGAAGAAAATGAGAAAAGTCTATCTTGATCTAGGTGTACAAGTTCAAGACAAAGTTGAAGTGATTGCAGGAATTAATGAAGAAGATAACTTCTTCTATCCAAGTATTGAATTCAAAGGTAATCGCCAGCAAAAATCAGTAAATCCTCTGATTTCAAAACCTCCTCGTAGAGGAAAGAAAAAGTAGGTCAAATGATAAAGCTAGAAGATGTCACCAAAGTATATAAGATGGGAGGAGAAGTCCTCTACGCGCTTGATAATATCAACTTGACCGTAAATCAAGGTGAATTCATCGCCATCATGGGTCCTTCAGGGTCTGGTAAGTCTACCCTACTTAACGTGATAGGGCTTTTAGATCTTCCAACCAGTGGATCATTCAAACTCTTAGATGAAGATATTTCAATGTATAGTGAGAAGGAAATCTCACTTCTTCGTAGTCGATTGATTGGATTTATTTTTCAACAATTTCATCTTATCAAAAGAACTTCTGCCTACGATAATGTGGCACTCCCACTGACATACTTAAGTCATGAAGGTTCAAGATCTCCAGATGAAGTTTTAGAACTTGTTGGTCTTGGAGATAGAAAGGATCACCTTCCAAACGAGCTCTCAGGTGGACAACAGCAACGTGTAGCAATTGCTAGAAGTTTAGTAAATAACCCTAAGATTATGTTTGCCGATGAGCCTACAGGAAATCTAGATTCAAAAAGTGAAAGAGAAATTTTAAATATCTTAAAAGAGCTTCACTCAAAGGGAATGACTATTGTTATGGTCACCCACGAAGAGGGTGTTGCTAAAGAAGCCGATCGTGTCATACGTATGCATGATGGAAAGATAGTCTCAGATACAGGAAGTAGGAGTCATTCAAATTTAAAAGAAGATAAGTTTAACTCTAATATGAATCAAGATATTAGTTGGGCATTTATAAAACAAACTATTTTCATGGGGCTAAAGACAATTACATCCAATAAGGTTAGATCTTTTCTTTCTATGTTTGGGATACTTGTAGGTGTTGCTGCTGTGATTACCATGCTTGCAATCGGTCTTGGGGCGCAGAAGTCAATTGAATCTGAATTCTCCTCACTAGGAGCAAATACTCTAACGGTTAAGCCTGGCGCAGAAAGATTTGGTCCAGGAGGACCTGATGCAGGAAAGGTCACAAGACTAAGACTATCAGATGCTCAAGCAATAAGAGATAAAACAGCGGGAGTTAAAGGTGTCTCCTCAACAGTTAGAGGAAATTCGCGTGCAGTCTACCTAAATAAGAACTGGGAAACAGAAGTTACAGGAATTGACTCTCACTATGAAGAAGTTGAAGGTCGTGCTCTAGTTGCCGGAAGATACTTTTCAATTGATGAGAATAACTCTAGAAGAAGACTTGCCATTATTGGAAAGACTGTACTCACTAACCTCTTTGAGAGTGAAAACCCTATTGGTAAATATATTAAAATCAGTGGTAACCGCTATGAAGTCATTGGTGTATTAAAAGAAGTAGGAAGCCGTGGGCCTAGAGATGAGGATGATCTCATTCTTGTTCCACTAGAAACAGCAATGAATCGACTCTATGGAAAGAAGTATATTGACTCTATAGAGGTTAAGGCCGATGACAATGCAAATATTGAGCAAGTTCAAAAGAATATAAATCAGCTCATCATTGAAAGAAATAAATTAAAAGAAGATGAGTACGATACTTTCAACATTAGAAATATGGCAGCATTTCAGCAGGCACGTTCAGGTGCAACTAATGTCTTATCTATGCTCTTAACGTTTATTGCGGCCATTTCTCTCTTCGTTGGAGGAATTGGAATTATGAATATCATGATGGTCTCGGTAACAGAGAGAACCAGAGAGATTGGTATTAGAAAGGCCATAGGAGCCCCTAATAAGGCCATTCTCTTACAATTTCTTACGGAATCAATAATTATAAGCTTTACGGGAGGACTACTAGGAATCGCCACTGGAGTCTTTGCTGCATTAGGAGTTAAATACTTCTTAAATTGGAGTATTCAGGTTTCAATTCTTTCTGTGGTCCTCTCGACATTCTTCTCAGTTGGTGTTGGAGTTGTCTTTGGTTTATGGCCAGCGAGTAAGGCCTCTAAGCTAAGACCAATAGATGCATTAAGATACGAATAAAATGATTGGCCCTAGTTATTTTTCTAGGGTCAAAGTTTTTTATAATTAGAGAATATTACCATTTATTAACAGTGATACTTTCAAGACCACAAGACTGTGACATATCCGAACTCAAGAATGACTTCACATATAGATCCCCTACTCCAACTTGAAGAGAGAATTTTGAAATATTTGTAGAGATAGTACTACTATTATTTCTATTTGAATCAGAACTTACACTAGTCCAAGAAGACCCGTTCCAATAATAATAGCTAACTCCATCATTTGATAATTGATACTCTACTTGGCAAGTTCCACTATCTTCAAAAGTAATATCTTTAATATAGCTATAAGAGATTGGGTTCTTAGTAATAATCGTTGGAGCTCCTCCATAATACCTACTTCCAGGAGTTATCTCTACAGAAGTAAGCTCTGGCATACAAGGAGAGCCACTACAAAGAGTATTCTCATCCTCACTCTCCATAAAGACTCTATATTGAAAGTATCTTTTATCACTTGGTGCTGTTACAAAATCACTAAAAGTGAAATCTGGAGAAGTTGTTATTACATCTCCAGTAGGATTACCACTTCCATCAATTGAATTATTATTAAAAAGCTCAGAAAAATATGATGTCCCATCACCATTAGGTCCAATCCATTCATCACTAGAACAAGTAGAATCGTCACATGAACGAACTTGATACTTAAGACGATTTGCTCCACGGCGATAGAGCTCTACAACTTCTGAGTTAGTAAGAGCACGTGACCAAATTGCTGTTTCATCAATCAGTCCAGGAAAGTTCTCTCCTCCGTTTTCTTTACTTCCAACAAATGTTTTCCCTGCTATAGCTGATGGAGACGGAACACCCGTTAAGACTCTATCTACCACTCCGTTGAGATAGAGAGTTGTAGTATCAGTAGCATCATCATGAGTTCCAACAACGTGGTACCACTTTTTAGATTCTATAGTAGTTGAAAAGTGTGCTAAACGAGAGCCGCTATTTCCCCATCTAAAATGAAATGTATTGCCGCCGCTTCTTTTCCATAACCCGCCCCATTGACTTGTTTCTCTTGCGTGCTCTAAGATAGTTGTCCATCCGCCAGGAATAGATTCTAAATAAACCCACGAAGAGAGAGTTAGAGACGTTCCAATTGGATATGTATCATCAGTTGAGATTCTACTTGTACTTCCATCAAAGTATCCAGCATTTCCTTTTTTTCCAACATGACCAAAGGACACATTAGTAGGAGTAGCATGATGATTATTGCCAGACATATCTTTTACGCTACCAGCACCAGAGGTCCCAGAAGCTTCATTTAAATTCCAGAGCGCTACTAAACCAGAGCTTAAATCTCCTGTTAATGAGGAATAGTCAGAGCTATTCTCGCTTGTACTAGCGACATCTTTCATAAAAGGTAGTGTTGTAACTGCTTTTAAACCTGTCCAGTTTGCAGATGCCCCAAGATTAATCACTGGAGAATCATATTGAGCTGCGTATTTTTGCTTTTGCCGGTTATAAATAACACTAATCTCTGTGGCACTTAGTCCAGTGCTCCACATTGACAGATCATCTAACTTTCCAGAAAAAACAGAGCCTCCACTATTATATGATCCAATATGTAACTCATATGAACCTCCGGCAACTAGGCCCTTAGTCAGGCAGCTTCCATCTTTTCTTCCATTTATATACTTCTGGAAACATGTACCATTATAAGTTAGAGCTATATGCTGCCATTTATTTAGTTCAGCAGTAGCTTCCCAATCGACATATGATCCATCATCATGATTATAGAATTGTATTTTATCAGTTCCACCAAAACCTAGAGCAAGAGCTGAACCATCCGACGCTCCTCTATGTAGACTAAATACTCTCCCCCCAATATTCGACCCTGAAATAGATGAAGGGCTTGCCCACACAATTATACTAAAAGGCTGATTTGCTGTAGCTAAGTACTTATTAGAAGCTCCTGCAACAACTCTATCGTTTCCTCCATCAAAGTAACCTGCATGACTACCTATTCTTGAAAACGTCGAATACGTAACACCTGCTTGTCCAGTTCCATGATTTCCCTTTCCTGAAGAGTCAGTCCAATCACCATCCATTTTCCAATATCCAAGAAGACTTGAATATTGTGGAGTCCAAGATGACGAGAGAGTTATTTCTGATGAAAGATCTATGGTGAGATTATTATTACTATCTAGTGAAGAACCACGATATGTACCGCTACTAAAATCTGTTCCAGAATATAATTGATCAACTTGTTTTAAGCTTGCAGTTCCTGAATTGAATTCAATGTAATTAGAGTCATAAGTATAATTTGAAGCTGATGTAAAATTCCAACTTTCTTCTTCCAAACTATATGATACAGAACACTCTCCATCACTTAATCTAGAACCAGGACAAAACCCATCACTTCCAAGCTCAGGCAGTTCATCTAAACAACCAACTAAACATAAAGAGAAAAATAAATATATTACTCCCTTTAGCTTACTCATTAGAAGTCAAACCCCATATTCAAACCAACACCTATATCTTTAGTCGTCTGCTCAACAAAGTTAGTCTCAATACTTTTTTGACCATATTGAAATGATATCCCATATGATTTTCTATCATCTTTGTAGAAAGAACCTGCGCCTAAGTTCCAATAAGTCCCAAGCTCTGAATCATAGCTTCCATGAGAACCAGGAAGTACAAGTCCTGTACTCCACATTCCATCTATACTATACCCAGACTTAAACTTTTTCAGTGAATGTTTACCTGAAACATCAAAACTTGGAAGAACAACTTTATCAATTTCAAATGTTGAATTATTTTTTGTAGATAAAAAGAAAGTCTCGCTCAGACCTCCTCTAAGTGAGTACTCATGCTTATCATTTTGAGAATATGTAATTCCTGTGCCTACGTATAGATTCGTTTGTGAGGCCTCAACAAGGCTTTTATTACTCGCAACTTTAAATTTATATTTGTTAAAAGTTGTATCAAATAAAAAAGATAATTTTGGACTAAGCTTATGTCTCCACGCAAGGGATAGACCAACGCCTAAGTCTGAATTAGTAATACCATTTACATTACTTGATTTATCAACAGCATTAATACTTTCATAATTAAAATTTAAATGTGCCGAAAGCGATTGCCTACTCTCTTTATGGGTCTTCTCTCTAGAGGTTTCTTCCTTGAGTACTGTTAACTGAGGAGCTTCCTCTTGCTTAGTAATAGCAACAGTTTGAATTAGGCTAAATGTATCTAGGTTTATTTCAGTACCAACAGGTAAAAAGTTAGGATTTTGAATATGTGGATTTTGATTAAGAAATTTAGCTAAATTTCCTGACTTTCCGTATACTCTTCCAGAAACATTCTCATATAAAATATCAGATAATGTATCTCCCGACTTAACAATATATGTATTCCCATAAATCGCAGTACAACTTAATAATGTAGTGAATATAAAACCCTTCTTCATTAAAGTTAACCTCTCTATATATCTACTTCATCTTACTATCGGTATGTGAGTGATACATACAAGTACTTCTTTACAGTTAGTTACAAAGGGGCAATAAATTCTATATATTTATTAACAGACTCAACTATCTGTCACTATTTGCCTGAAATGAGCATGAATACTCACTAAAAGTTGATTGATACGATCAAGAAAGTTTGTGACTTTAATAACTCCTCTTCTCATAATTTTACAAAGTGACTGCTAAAACCTTCTAACCTCTTAATATAATAGGTTCACACTAGAAGTAGACTTTCCACACTCTTACCATATTTGTCCTTCAATATAGAGAAAAGAGAGGAACAAATGAGAAACCAAGTAAGACTAATCGCAATGATCATCCTATTAATCCCATCAATATGTCTTGGACAACAAAGAGACCAAGATCAGGACCAAATGGTCATGGCAATAGCGAGTGAAGTTCTACTTCAGGAAAATATGCTTGGAGATAAGTGGGATGAGAAATTCCTAGATAACTCTGAAGTAGTTTCTCTTATTGAAAAGAGATTAAAGAAAATGTCTATGGAAAAAAGACCTCAAAGAGGACCACAAGGTAATTCTAATCAAGAACCTCCTAGAAGAGAGAGACCTTCTTCTGAAATGATGACAAAGATGTTAACTCCAAAAGTTGAAGAAGTTCTATCTGATAAAGAATTCTTAGTCGCCATTGAAAAGATTATTTCAAAAAAAGAAAGGCCAACTAACGAGTCAGTAGCCTGTGCACCTCAAAATTTTAAAGGTCATAAAGATTCTGTAAAAAATATAACTGACCTTCAACAGTTAGTAGATGAATCTTTAAAGAAGGCACTTAGTGATCCAGAGCTTAGAAAAGAATTACTCTCTAGTATAAAAGATGAACTAACAGAAGAAGAGAAGAAGCAATTTGTACCTAAAGATAGAGAGAAAGATAGCTCTAAAAAAATGAGTCGTTCAAAGAAAAATGAAGACGATAGTGACGAAAGAGAAGATAGAAAACCTAGTAGATCAAACTCTAGAAGCTCTATTGCAATGTCACAAACTAGACCGTCGAGTAGCAACCAATCATATAGTATGTATTCACAACAAAACCCATACAGTATGAATCAACGTTCAGGACAGGGCTCAACTCAATCAAGTAATGGCCTTGGCTCTTTTATCATGGGTTCTAACCCTCTTTCATCTCAGAACTCATTATATGGAAATACAGGTTATTCAATAATGGGTAACAACTCAATGTATGGAAACTCGATGATGGGAAATAATTCAATGTACGGAAACTCAATGATGGGTACTAATTCAATGTACGGAAATTTAGGTTACTCACTGACTGGTAGTAACCCAATGTATGGAAGCTCAAACTACTCAATGATGAACAATAATTCAATGTACGGAAGCTCTGCTTATTCAATAATGGGTGGCAATTCAATGTATGGAAATCCTAGCTATTCAATGATGGGTAGCAATCCAATGATGGGTGGTAACTCGATGATGGGTGGAAACTCAATGTATGGAAATCCTGGTTACTCAATGCTGGGTAACAATTCAATGTATGGAAACTCAGCTTACTCAACGATGAGTAGTAACCCAATGATGGGTAACAATCCGATGATGGGAGGTAACTCAATGATGGGCCCTCCATCTTATTATCTTAATTAATTAAAGCTGAGAGTGAGTATTACGCCACAGATACTCACTCTCATTCTTCTCAATAGAACACTCTCCCCTATTTTCATAAATCATAAACAGACAAAGATTTTTAACTCCCGCCCGTGACACACATCAGCATTTCAATTAAGGCTACACTTCTAAAAAGCTAACTACCTAAAAGTTGACATTGAACCTTATAGTTTTTTCATGCTATTGGCCGTCTAAGAGATTCTCCTTAGCAATACATGAAAGCATTGATAATTAATCTGTACAAATTTTTAATATAAGGATTCTCAATGTTAAAAACATTTAAGCTAGCAGCAACAGCATTCGTATTATTTGCAATATCTAATACATCAATGGCGCTTTTCTCTGATTACAGATTTGGATTTAGACCAAAGTGGGTAAAGACATGTGATAAAGTTCAAAAGAAAATGGAAGGACACCTACTTGGTGACCTAAATGGATGTAACTCTAAAGGCTACATGGGTTACAAAGATGACCTAGGATACTACTCGACTCAAAATGATGATGCGACTTATAGCTTCAGAGGTATTAACAGCGTTCACGTTGTTGTGACAGATGCAAAACTAGATAGAGAAGCTCCAGACTATGGATCTTGTAAGTCTGAAATGTGCTACCGTGCTTATGTTTATATAAATGGTGATCAGTACACTGGTAACCACGTAGCAACATGGGTAACAACTCCAGGTACACCTTGGTATGACGGTTCAGGTGGAGACTATACTCCTGAGTCTTTATACGTTTACCAAACAACTCCAATGAAGAATCAAAACAGCAAAGGCCATTTCCACCTTCAAAAAGATGGAGAGATGGGTCTTGGTGGAAAAGTTACTGATAGAGTGACTGGTTACTTTGTAATGGATCACTATAGAAACTCAGAAAATGAAGACATGCCATGGGCAACATTCTATCACCTAGGCGTTGCATTTCACGCTTCTAAGTATGTAGATGGAAGCGTAGGATCACACGGTTGTACTCGTCTCAAGTTTATTGAAGCTAAGAAAATGAACTTCCTTGCTAGACACGTAAAGAGAAACTTCACTGTTGAAACTCGCTACACAGAAAGACAACGTCTTTCGACTAAAGCAAGACTCAAAGTAAGTAAGAGACAATAAGAAAGCATTACCAAGGACCCTAGCTAAGGGTCCTTTTTCTTCCCTTCCCTATTTAAAAAATATTGAGTTTATTCAATTGTTCAATCTTCCCTTTAGTGACGCTACGGTCAAAAAGGATAAACAGCATCAAAATTTAGCTAATCAGAGCTCAATTTCATCTGAAATATTTTACGACTATCCTGCTCTATGGTAGAGTACGACTATTCTAAATCTAAATTATTAAACAATATATAACGCATCTTAACATGGAAGATCTATGAACTTGTACGAAGATTACTTAAAAGAGATTGAAGACAGAAAATTAGAAGGGTTAAACCCAAAGCCAATTGATGGCGCAGACTTAATAAAAGTTATTATTGAGCAAATCAAAGACACAACTCATAAGCATAGAGAAGAATCTCTTAAGTTCTTTATTTATAACACGCTACCGGGAACGACTAGCGCAGCAGCTAATAAAGCACAATTCCTAAAAGATATTATCCTAGGTAAAGAAACTGTAGCAGAGATTACAAAAGAATTTGCTTTTGAACTTCTTTCTCACATGAAAGGTGGACCTTCAATTGAAGCTCTACTAGACCTTGCTCTTGGTGATGACCAAGCAACAGCTAAAGAAGCTGGTGAAGTTCTAAAGACACAAGTATTCCTATACCACGCAGACACTACTAGATTAGAAAATGCATTCAAGGCCGGAAATGCAATTGCTAAGGATATCCTTGAAAGTTATGCAAAGGCAGAATTCTTCACAAAGCTTCCAGAAGTTGAAGAAGAAATCAAAGTTATTACATATGTTGCAGGAACAGGAGATATCTCAACTGACCTTCTCTCTCCAGGTAACCAGGCCCACTCTCGTTCAGACCGTGAACTTCATGGTAAGTGTCTAATCACTCCAGAAGCTCAACAAGAAATCGAAGAGCTTAAGAAAGCTAACCCAGATAAGAGAGTTATGCTTGTAGCTGAAAAAGGAACAATGGGAGTTGGTTCTTCTAGAATGTCAGGAGTAAACAACGTTGCTCTATGGACAGGAAAGCAAGCTTCTCCATATGTACCATTTATTAATATTGCTCCAGTTGTAGCTGGAACAAATGGTATCGCACCAATCTTCTTAACTACAGTTGATGTTACTGGTGGGATTGGAATTGACCTTAAGAACTGGAAAAAGAAAGTAGATGCTTCAGGTAATACTGTTCTAGATAAGAACGGTGACCCAGAGCTTGAAGAAGTTTACTCTGTTGCAACAGGTACTGTTCTTACAATTAATACAAAGAAGAAGAAACTATACAATGGAGATAAAGAGCTAATCGACATGTCAGCTTCTCTTACTCCACAAAAGCTTGAATTCATGAAAGCTGGTGGATCATATGCTGTTGTATTTGGTAAAAAGCTTCAAACACTTGCTTGTGAAGTATTAGGTCAAGAAGTTAAGTCTGCTTACGCTCCATCAAAAGAAATCTCTCACGAAGGACAAGGACTAACAGCTGTAGAAAAGATCTTTAACAAGAACCTTTTAGGTGGTTCAGGTAAGACTCTTCACGCAGGTTCAAATGTTAGAGTTCAAGTTAATATCGTAGGTTCTCAAGATACTACAGGTCTTATGACTTCACAGGAACTTGAGTCAATGGCCGCAACAGTTATTGCACCAACTCTAGATGCTGGTTACCAATCAGGTTGTCACACAGCTTCAGTTTGGGATGCTAAAGCTCAAGCAAATATTCCAAGACTAATGAACTTCATGAATAAGTTTGGACTTATCACAGCAAGAGATCCTCAAAAGAAATACCCTGCAATGACTGACGTTATTCACAAGGTACTTAACGATATTACAGTTGATGACTGGGATATCACTATTGGTGGTGACTCACATACAAGAATGTCTAAAGGTGTTGCCTTTGGTGCTGACTCAGGAACTGTTGCTCTTGCACTAGCTACTGGTGAAGCTTCTATGCCAATTCCTCAATCAGTTAAGGTATCCTTCAAAGGTACTCTTAAAGATCATATGGACTTCCGTGATGTTGTTCACGCAACACAAGCACAGATGTTAAAGCAATTTGGAGATAACATTTTCCAAGGTAAGATTATTGAAGTTCACTTAGGAACTCTTCTTGCTGACCAAGCATTTGTATTCACTGACTGGACTGCAGAAATGAAAGCGAAAGCATCAATCTGTATCTCTGAAGATGCTACTTTAATTGAGTCTCTTGAGATTTCTAAATCAAGAATTCAGATCATGATTGAAAAAGGAATGGACAACGATAAGAAAGTTCTTCAAGGACTTGTTGATAAAGCAAATAAGAGAATTGAAGAAATTAAATCTGGTAAGAACACAGCTCTTAAGCCTGATGACAATGCAAAATACTCAGCAGAGTTTATCGTAGACCTTGATCAAATCGTTGAGCCTATGATTGCAGATCCAGATGTTAATAACGAAGACGTATCTAAGAGATACACTCACGATACAATCAGACCTGTTTCTTACTACAAAGGTGAGAGAAAAGTTGATCTTGGGTTTATTGGATCTTGTATGGTTCATAAGGGAGATCTTCAGATTCTTGCTAAGATGCTTAAAAACATCGAAGAGCAAAATGGTAAAGTTGAATTCAAGGCTCCTCTAGTAGTTGCTCCACCAACTTACAACATCATCGATGAACTTAAAGCTGAAGGAGACTGGGAAACGTTAACTAAGTACTCAGGGTTTGAGTTTGACGACACTAATCCAAAAGCTGAAGCTCGTACAAAGTACAAGAACACAATGTACTTAGAGAGACCTGGTTGTAACCTATGTATGGGTAACCAAGAAAAAGCTGAAAAGGGTGATACAGTGATGGCAACATCTACTCGTTTATTCCAAGGTAGAGTTGTTGAAGATTCAGATGAGAAAAAAGGTGAATCACTACTTGCTTCAACTCCAGTAGTTGTACTTTCTTCAATTCTTGGAAGAACTCCTAACATGGATGAGTACAAAGCAGCAGTTAAAGGAATTAACCTAACTAGCTACGCTCCACCAATTAAATAATTTTAAGACCAATACTAGACCCTATTTTTTAGGGTCTAGTTTTTCAAGATGAATCCCCTTCCCTTGTAATGCAAAATAGAAATGAGAACTATTTAATAATAGAATTCAAATCATAAGAACTTTTTAGACATTGATTGTATTGGGTTATTTTCACTAACTTTAAAGGCTAATAATGAAAGATATAATTTTTGAAAAAGAATATAGTGTTAATAGTATAAATATAAATATTAATAAACACCTTGGCCTCTTTGGCATGCTTGGAATTCTACAAGATGTTTCCACAATACATGCAGAGCTACTTGGGCTTGGCTTTGAGTACATGGCAAAGAGTAACTCCTTTTGGGTATTGACTCAACAGAGGCTAAAAATGGATCATTGGCCTACTTGGCAAGATGTAGTCAATGTTAGGACATGGCCTAGAGGGGCAAATGGTTTAAAGGCAAATAGAGATTTTGAAATCTTTCTAAATGACAAAAAGATCGGTGAATGTGTCACTACTTATATGGTTATCGATGGGAATACGAGAAAACCAGTCAGAGCAGACCTAGGAGATGAGATCCAAAAGGCGTGCCCAAGTGATGTTCTAGACTTTGAACCTGAAAAAGTACTAGTTCCAGAGACCGCCACTCTTAAGAAAACTATTGAAGTTAGAAATAGTGACTTAGATATGAACAATCATGTAAACAATACGAAGTACTCTCAGTGGATTCTAGATACTATTCCTCTAGAGTTTCATAGATCAATGAAGCTATTAGACTTTGATATAAACTTCATCTCAGAAGCTCGTCTAGGAGAACTAATTGATATCTATTCAATAAGTGACGATACAAGCAATGCCCCTTACTTAGAGTCTTTCTACAAAGGAATCAGAAAAAGTGATGGGAAGATTGTATTTGCAGCTAGGATAAGAGCAATTCCAAAATAGAGTGGCGAGTGTGTTTAAACTCGCTACGTCCCACCATTCTTGTAATGAGCATTCCACCGTGATGCATTTCTATCTCACAGTGGGATACTTTCATTAGAAATAAGTATCTGTTTTAATTATATAAAAGGTTATCTCACGCTGGGACACCAATAATTCAAGACAATATTAGCTCTCTAATGTTTTAATAAAAGCTGTAGTTTTTAAGGGAGAAGTATTGAAGTTTAAAACTTTAGTAGCTGCTATTTTTATCACTTTATCTCAAAGCACTCTTGCCTCTAAGATAACGGTCTCAACATTTAATATTAATGCCCTTGTGCCTCTACTTGAAACATCAAGAGTAGAGAGAATATGTGACGAGATTAAAAGATCTCAGTCCGATGTCATTTTTCTTCAAGAAGTCTGGGTAAGAGAATATAGAGAGATATTAAAAGACTGTAATTTCCCCTACTCTCTAGATATTGATACAGGCGTTGGACTCTATAAAAGAGTAGAGAGTGGATCCATAGGTAGCACAGTTCTAAGAACCATTTCTAGCCTTCTAAGTGTATTTATTAGTCCAGGTCTAGGCTATGACTCAGGCCTTATGATTCTTAGTAAGTTTCCATTTGAGCAGAATCAAGTTTATTCAAAACTAGAGTTTCAAGTTAATGGTAATGAGGATTCTTTCTGGGATGGAGAGATTGCTGTCATGAAGGGAGCAGTTGGAGTGGTGATTAATATTCGTGGAAAGAAAGTCTTTCTTGCGACCACTCACCTAGTGGCAAATTATGGTAAAGAAAAGTATACCAAGCAACGAATTGATCAACTCAAGCAATTAAAGCTGTGGATAAAAGAGCATTCGAGAGGACTTCCTTCAATAGTAGGAGGAGACTTTAACTTCGCTACGAGAGGCTCTATTCAATTAAAGATATGGCAAGAGATCAGAGAAAAGGTATGGCCTAAGAGTGTATATACAGAGGTTCAAGATAAGTTCTTACAAGATACACATCCAGAGGGAGTCTTAGACCGTATCTTTGGTGTAAACGGCGCTACACCACTTACAGGCTCTTTAGTATTTAATAAGAATGCAGATTCTCTCTCAGATCATCTAGGCTTTCAGACAACCTTTAAAATTACTAAGTAAATATAATATAAAAAAGGGCCTATGAATGGCCCTTTATCTTTTAATAATTTTTTATAGAAGTGATTATTCTTTAACAAGGTTTGAACATGTTAATTCTGTATCTTGTTTCCAGCTAAAAAATCCCTTAACTTGACCATCGATTGAAATTTCTTCAAGCTCTCCGCCAATTATACTAATATCAACTCTACCACGTGTTTCTTTATGACCATTCTCATGACCACTACAAGAGATCATAATTTTAGTTCCTAGAGATCCCTCAAAGAAGTTAATATCTGTTGCATCTGAATTACAATAAGCGAAGTCACCAAAAGAGTAGTCATTTCCATATCCAACGACTTCTCTTACGTCACCTTTACTTACAAATAGAACTACTCCATTTCTTCTTTGCTCTTTTTCAACAACACAACCCTCAGAGTTAGAATATACAACTGTATCTGCTAATGTACTCACAGATAGTAAAAGCGTAAGACCTAGAATCATTTTTTTCATAACTTTCTCCTAAAGGGAACGGACTGTTTTTCAACATTCGTTAACCATTGTTTTAATATTTAGTTCAAATTGAAATTAACACAAAATAACGCAACGCGAGAGACACTTATTCAAACCATATACTATTTACATAAACGATATTTAATGTGGTCGTAAGCACAAGTAATTACTGAGACTAGAAAGAAGGTATCTCATGAGAGGCTCCACTTATCTTACTGGTGGATAATAAGTAAAAATTACATATAATCCACTTCTAAGTCGTCCTTCTAAGTCTCAGTAGGTAAATTCTCATCAAACAAATTTCAAAGAGGACATAACGTGAAAATTATCAGCGCATTACTACTATTAGTTATTATGAACACAACATTTGCATCTCTTAACTGTACTGAGCCATCAGGGACTTATACAACTAAAGACATGGTTATCAATCAATTTGCACTTAATAACGGAAGTGCTAACTGGGGTGACTGGTGCTACGAAGTAGATTCTCAAGAAGAAAGTACTGCTTGTAATACAGAGCTAGACCAATGGGACGCATGGGTAGTTTGTACTGACAATAAATTTGAAACAAGCTGTAGCGAATGGGCAGATAAAGAAGGCTTCACTTCAAACAATCAAGAGTACCAAGGTTTCATCGAAAGATGTGTTGGTACAAATTACTTAAATCTACTTAAATAAGAAATCATTTAAATATATTAGAGTGAGGAAGTTCTCCTCACTCTATGTATTACTCTCTAAAGTTATCTAAAGATTAATTTATAGGCCCAGAACATTATATATTAAACTAGAAACTTAACTTAATCATTTTCAGAATCATTTTAATCTTTTGTAATAAATGAATATGTACTTTTTGTTTTACTTCAATCTCTTGTGATGACCACCATAAATAATTATCGACATGTGACATATACTTAGTCCAAAGTTCTTTATCAGAATAGATAGATTCAATTTGCTCAAACTGTTCTTTATCAAACTCATTAACCCACAAGATTCTGATTGTATCTCCATACTGTTGTGTTGAGTATTGAAATGGATGAACATATTTTTGCCCTAACTCTTCATAGAATCTTGACTGGATTTTTTGTATACTTGTGTAAGTTTGATCATAGTTATTTTTTGAAACTTCTAAAACACTTACGCTAAAATACTTTTTTGAATTGGATTTTAATTCCATTAACATTGACTGCAATAATTTCTCTAAACTTAAAGAGTTTGTCTTTGGAATAATACTATAAGGATTATTAATTCCAGTTTGTATATTTTCTGCAACAGAAGGACTTTCAGTATTATTTGCAGAAGGAATAAATTGATCATCAAGAACTGGAGATGCCCACCACAGATAACCTTCCACTAAATCTCCAAGTTCATTCCAAAGATTATCCCAACCCTTTCTACTTTCCTTCCCTTTTAATTCTGCTTGAGCGTACAGTTCATTAAAATATGGATAATCAAAATCATTGATCCAAAAAATTCTTTTTATTTCACCATAGTTTTGAACAGTGAAATGAAATGTCTTTTCGTATCGATCACTCATAAACATTGCCATCACTGCTTGTTGATGCTCAATATTATTTAAAACTTTTTCATAATTTTCATTCTTAACATCAATTACATTAATACTTAGAAGTGGAATTTTTGTATTTGGAAATTCTTTCTTAAAAAAGGCATCCTGCTCTAATGCATTCTCAATATTCATTTCTTGAATATTAGAAATAACATCTTGATTTATCTCTACGACTGACGAATCTTGTCGAGTCTGAATTATATTTAATGAAGTATATGCAATTGCAAGAATAACGATTAAGACCATCACGATCTTAGTTAAAAAAATTAAAATCTTCTTCATGCACTTCTTCCCTTTGAACTTCTTTAATAAACAATTTTTTAAATATCATAAGCGAAAATAATAATCGAGCAATATAAATAGTGAATTATATTTTTATAGTTAAAGGACTTAAGTAATATTGATAAAAAAATTAAATCAAGTCTGTAAAAACTGAATAAACCGAAAAAAAATGAATCAAGACAGTTAAGATAGTTCAGTCCTCATACTTTATAGATATTATGACTTGGAAAAATGTTTTTCTTTTTTTAATAAACTTACGAATCAACCAATGTCTCATTATGAGACATTGGTGAGGGTGAAGTAATTATTAAGAGTTTAGAATTCTTTTCATCTCTTTATAAAATTCATACTCATTACTTTCTGAACTAAGTCCAGGAAGTTCTTTTTGAAGCTTTGCAATTGAAGTATTAACTTTTGATTCAGGAACCTTGAAAGATTTAAGTGCTGTTTTAAGATACTCTCCTTCTCCCGAAGCAATTTCTTTTAAAATAAGATTCTTATTTACGAGTACAAACTTAAGACTCATATCTTCGAAGATACTTGTAGTTTTCCCTTCATTCTTTTCTAATTCAATAAGGTAATCATTTGGGCTATATTGGATCATATTTCCACTTGTCACATCTGTTGCCCATGAAAGGACGCTTGATAGATTAAATATGGCAGCAGTAGTTAAACTCTTTTTAAGCATGAACTTCTTAGTTTTATATCCTTTTTTCTTAAGTTGGACATAAGAACTGTTCAGTACTGATCGCTTAACATTTAAAGTTAAAGGAGTAACTCCTCTCTTTCTTGCATCTAGATAAACTGATGCTCCAGGTGGCTCAGATGTAATTGTAATGGAATCACTTCCTTTACTAAAAAGAGTGGCACAACTAGTAGATAAGAGGGCCAGCATAACAATAGATAAAAATCTCTTCATTCTTTCTCCAAATTAATAATTATAAAGAGTATTAATCGGATTTGAATAAACTAACTTGAATAATTTCATCATTTCTAAAGAAATCTTCAACCTACATATCAAATAGCAAAGGGCCTAAAATTGGCCCTTCACTTTTATTTAAAATTTTATTGTACTATTGATTAGTAAACTAATTATTAACGTACTGTAGAGAATGCGTTATCCGCTTCTTGAATAATTCCTCTAACTAGCTTTTTAGCTGCTTTAAGGTTCGAAGGAACTTTTTTGAATTTAGAATCACAATCACTTAGGTATGACTTCCACTCTTTATCACAGTATGTTTGTGCTTGAGTAATAGAGCATTCAAAATTCTTTAAGTTTGAGTGTACTTCACTTGCATTATCAAGTTCGTTTGCCATTGAACTCATAGAGTTCATATAACCTTTTAGAGTACCAATACTTAAACAGAATTTTTTATCATCTTTTCCTGGAGACATAAGATCATAAGCTTGGTTGTTAGCAAGATTTAAAGTGTTTTTTAAAGAAGACATAGTATCGTCAGCAGCAAATGAAGTCATTGATGCTAATAGTGCAGAACAAAGTAGTAGTCTTTTCATAATTAATCTCCTGTTAATTTGTTTTTTATATTAATCACATTTAATTGAGTTCATTGTAGTTCTAATCGAATTTACAATACAGAACCATCTACGCATCATGTAAAAACGAAAGGATTTTATACTACTTCGAATATTCTTCCTCATACTTTCAACAACTTACTGCTCCTAAAAAGAGCAGTAACCATTTAGAACAAGTTCTCAAAGACTTTAAATAAAATAAAGGATTTCACATAAGAGTTCTGATACCATTTAAAGGTCTCACTCAATCAAGGAAGATCGATGTACCACTTCGCTATAATATTTACTCTTATCTCTTTAAATGTTCACGCAAATGATCACACGACTTTATACAGTGATTCTTTTAGTTTCAGATCAAACATCACTAAGAAAATTAATGTTTATGGAAAGGGATATAGATATCAAAATAGAATCTATTATAGAGAAAAACTAAATGCTAAAAAACAATGCCAACAAGATATTAAGAACTACAGAAATAACCAAAACTCTAAAGCTTTAAATCTAGAGGCCAAGTCTACAGACCTATCTATTCGCGTAGGAATGGGAAGACTGAGCTCAGTTCAATTTGCTTGTGACTTAGAGTTTAAAACCATTAGTGGAGCTAGAAATTTAAAAATAGACTCTTATGTCTATGATTTTAAAAATATTGAATTGGCCAAAGAATTTTGTACTGATAAACTTAAAGAGCTAAAACCAAAGAATTATATCGCTTCACACTCAGTTTATAAAAAATCGAAAAGTTTTATCTGCGCAATAAAGACAGTCAACTCTATTCAATAGCTACTTAAAACAAGTAGCATCACATTGAAGTGTATCATCTGGATGCTTTGTGAGAGCTAAAGTCCAACTATTATTCATTGATCCAGTAATATAACAATTATCGTACATATCTGAATCATCTGCAGTTGTTTTATATCTTGAAAGAGCACAAAACTTCCACTCACCAAGATTAAGAGAAGCACTCGATCCTCCAGCTTTAACTAGAGAGAAAGTTTGAACAGCGCTTACACCGTTAGCGACACAGATAGGTTCTCCATCATTTTCAAATCCTTTTAGAACTTCTCCATCCGGACATGACTTCCCCCAAACATTTGTATTACTACATTTATTTGTTGCTGAGTCCCAAGTTCCTCCAACAGAAATACAACTAGTCTCATTGGCAGTAGAAATTGTTCCGTCCGTATCATCATAGCACTCTGTAATCGGAGCAGTTGAGTTCGCCGCCTTAACTTTGAGTCTTGATTTAAATACTTTTTCAGATGAACCATAAGCAGCTTTTTTCAAACTTTTAAATACTACTTGAAGTTCAGCATCTCTCATCCCTGCTCCAACATCTCCTACATCAACAACTGTAATACTTTCTAGTTCTAGTGCATTTGCCCCATACTTATTTCCGACAGTGAAAATTGCATTATCAGCAGCATTCTTAATTGAGTTAACAGAATCACCAAGGTTTGTACCAGAGAGTGTATTTTCACAGGCCATTTTCTCACTCATATTTGAAATGATTTGACGTCTAATCTCCAAAGCTTCCATCTTCACTTCTGCCGTGACCTGACCTTTCATCATGGAACCATTCATTTGCATCACACCAAGAGACAGTAGCCCCAAAAGTCCAGCCGCTACGAGAATTTCAGCTAAAGAGAAACCCTTATCATTATTAAGTATTGAAAGCATTTTTTTCATATTGGCCCCATTTATAATATTAATTATATTATGGGCCCATTTAGATAAAGATCAAAATCAGGGACAGATAGGGACTTATGGCTAAGTAGTATGGATCAAAGTGCCAATATAAGCTGCTCTCTAAAAATATACTTTAGGGATCAACTATTGAATAACTTGGTGTATAAAATGTCATTTTCTATGAGCAGTTATAGTTACAAATCATTATGTTATACTACTATCTAATTATAAATATCTTTCAACATCCAAAGATTTATATCTCGAGGAAACGATAACTATGAAAACGTTATTAATAATGCTCTCTCTTTCTATACTTCAATCATCTCTTGCTACAGAGACAGACCATATCAAGTCATTAAAAGAGATATCTACTAATATGATAAAATCACAAGGAACAGATTTTAGTGCCGTTGACCGAGAAAAAGTTATTAATTCTTTGTATGAACAAATACGTCCGAATATAAAAATCACAAAGAAAAATATTCCTAAGGATGAGATCGAAAAGAAAACTAAAGAATTCATCACAATGGCTTATTACCCGGCCTTAGTTCAAAGCTATATTCGAGTTTATGAAAAAATGACAAAAGCTAAAGCATCGATACAGGATTGTAAAAAAGCTTCTTATTTTAAGTTCTCTGAAGATATTAAGGCCACTCTTTGCCTAAAGAGATTTAACACTCAAGAAATAGAAGTTTACTACTTAACGTCCTTCAACAAATCTTCTCCGAAGCTAAACGCCTCTTTTACCTTTAATAAAAAAGAGTTAATTGGAATAAACATGCACAAAAAAGATGGTGTTGAGTTTACTATTAAGGGCCTGTAATTGGCCCTAATACATCCATACAGAAAGACGAGTTAGGTAATTAAAAATATCATTATAAATTTCTTCTTAATGAGACCACCTAAAGAAGCATCCCTTTTCTTTTAAACTTTTGTTTTTATTGCTGGAAAGTCGACAATCGAATCCACGTCCGCATTATCATTGAAGCGCGCGCGGTGTCTCATACAAATTCACTTCTAATTGAACTGACTTTAAATCAGAAAAAATTTCCAGAGTCCCCTCGCCATAATAATGTCAGGATCTTGTCTAGGAAATACTCTAGATTTCCTAAAGGATGCACTCAATTCTTTTGATAATACTAAACGCTGAATCTCAAAACCTGATATAGATCAAGGAAATACTGTCTTAAAATGTTTTACATCCTTTCTAACCTTTCATATAGTCAGCAAAAATTATTTTGGAGGCCCCATGCGCTCACTAATATCTTTTGTTGGATTATTTTGTATAAACCTATATGCACAAGCATCGATGTCGATACCTCAAATGGTAGATACACAATGTATCTCTTGCCATAGTGCCGACAATTATACGAATGCTCCTATGATGTCAGGTCAGAATTTAGAGTTCTTGGAGTTTGAGCTATTTAACTTTAGAGACTATGTTCGAGATCATGAAATCATGAATCAAGTAATGGAAGACTTTACTGATCAAGAAGTTAAAGAGATTGCTTCATATATCTCTAGTCTATCTCTTTGTGACTCACAGGCCCTAGTTGATGAACATCCAGAAGCTGATCTTATAAAAGGGAAGAAAATATTTAATCAAAGCTGTATAGCTTGCCATAATAAGGACACCCTAAGTGTTGGGCCAGTTATTCATGGTCAAAAGACAATATACTTAGAAGAAGCAATTAAAAGTTTTCAAAGTACTTGGTATGAGCCACGTCCTAGTAGGATAAATATGAGAAGTCATACAGATATGCTTAGTGATCAAGATATCAAAGATGTTGCAGCTTACTTAAATGAGCAACAACTCTGTAAATAGATAAGGTTCTAGCAGCTCTTATCACGAGCTGGTCTCTTACCTACTTTTATTAGTATAATAGAATTCTTACTTTAATGAAAAAAGGGCCTAGTTATTGGCCCTTTTATTTTATTTAAACAAACTTATATTTTTTGATTACTTTACTAAAGTTAAACCGTCACAGCTTATAACTTCACTAATAGCTGATCCTCTAGGAGATACTTTTTGTGCTTTATAGCTATCAACAGTACCGTCAGTATTGAATTTTACTTCAGCGACCATATATGAACCAATACCAGCAGCATTATCTAACACAACAACTTGTCCTTCATTAAGTTGCTCTTCCAAATATCGTTACTAGATTCTATTTAACAACTATTGATAACATCACGACACAATGAATATAAATTCAAGAAGTTAAAATAAGGAGCATATTAAATTACTATTAACCGCACCTTTCTCTAAACCACAATTTACTAAGAAGAGCTTACCAAAATAAGATTTATCCAACTCTCATTTCGATCTGCTCTAAGATCTTCCGTTACCCAGTCTTTAGAAATTGATAACTCTGGAGGAAGAAGCCCTTTTAGAGACTCTAGAGTTTGGTCATTAAAGAAGCGACCATTTCTCTCACCTTCATATTCTCCCTGCTTAAAAGAGCAGTAAAAGATTGAGTCTTTATGCATAAGAGAAGATAATTTAATAAATGATTCCTTAAGTGATTTGGTATCAAGGTGTAATAGAGAAGCACAGGCCCAGATTCCGTCATATGAATCTTTTGAGTTAAAGTCTTCTATACCTTGCTCATAAACTTCGCAGTCAGCATAAGAGCGAGCATATGATGCTAGTTTTTCACTTGGCTCAAGTCCTACGGGAATAAAGCCTTGGTCTTTAAAGTACTTTAAGTCTCTACCAGGACCACATCCAAGATCAAGAATATGTCCACCCTTTTTCATATCCTTTAAGAATATAGAATAGAGATCAGTCATATCAATATTAAGAGTATTATCTATAAATGCTTGGTGGTTTTGATCGTAGTAGCTCATGGGTAGAGTTTAATGCACAGTATATACTCTTTCAACTAGTACTCGTTACAATATACTAATGAATCTATCTTTTTCTAAACAAATTGAACTCGTCCTTGAAGATGGACAAAAGTCTGGAACTCATAAGTTTGCTCTAATTAGAGCGATAGTAGACTATGCAATAGAAAATAATATCGATTCTTCAAAAGATCTTAAAATCCCACTCATTCATATTGCACTAAATCATATAGATTATTACTGGAAACTCTTTCTCCATGATGTGAAACAAGTTAGTGGTGGAAACCTTCCCTATTACAAGTTTATACATACACTATGTGAAGAGTATCAAGTTGATCTAACAGATAAGATTGAATCTAAACTGTATATACTTAAAGATAGGATATTAACTCAAGATCTTTCAAGAAAGTCTCTAAGTGCACTTAATGGACTAAGAGGAAAGATTCAAGAGATGCCACTAAAGCATGCTCTAGTGATGAAAGAGTTCACACTAGACTTCTATTCAGCTCCACTTAATAAGAAGTCTTTAAAAGGCTCTAATTTTGAAGAGATTTATAAGTATGAAGAAGTATTTATAACAATCCCAAAGAAGCATCTAGATGAATTACAGATGTATAAGAGCTTACTATCAAAAATCTGTATTCTTCACTGGGCATCTATGACGGATGGTTATACACAAATTCCTAATTCTGGAATTAAGTATCTTGAAGAAGCAAAGAATGAGAGAGGGCCTCTTAATAAGTTCTTAAAGATATACAAAGAAGAGCTAGGAATTAAGAAGTGTAGCTACTGTGAGAAAGAGGCAAATACAATTGATCACGTCTATCCATGGAAGTATGCAAAAAGAGATGAGTTCTGGAATATGCTCCCATCTTGTAAGAGCTGTAATTCAAAAAAGAGTGATAAGATCCTACCAATATCAAAAGAAAACAAAGCAGTACTAAAGAAGTTCATCTCTCACATACTGACAAATCATAAAGAGAGATATCATGACGACATAAAATATAGATCTATAATCGACGATCTTCCCCTAGAAAGTATCTTAAAACCAAAATATTTACTAAATCTTACTTTGATAAGATGTACATGATTAAGAAAGAAGAGAGTTATCAAAGATTAAATATCTATTTCATATAAAATCTCTAAATGCTATACAACAGGAGCCGTATTTGAATATATCAACTAAATCTAGGTTTACAAAATAGCTGATCAAGACTAACCGCTAGATTCAATAAAAAGTACTACATCAATTTTAAATAACTTATCGGTAAAATTTCGTCCACCATATTTATTCTTAGAAAATTTTTAAAAAGTAACTTGGATTTATTGAATAGCCTCTTAAAGTATTATTCGAAACTTTTGCCATAAAAGATTTCCTCAACATTCATAGATAACCGGCTCAAGTAGACTGAAAAAGAAGTTACTTAAATACCTATAATACTGGGCAGCAGTTATTTAAGTTTTCTTGATATACAAAAAAATAGATATATAGATTCCAATAAGTTATCTACAACATTTAAAACATCTCTAATTCTTCCACTATAATTCTTCAACATACACAACAAAGGAAAACTCGTGGATAAATATAAATTTGAAATAAAATCAAATGGACAAAGAATGATTGGATGTATTCATTCTCCAGTCTTGCTTAGGACTAAAAAGTATGAACACATTTTTGGTCTGATATACCTTTCGATTCCACTCATTTTTATTACCAAACTTGGATACGATCTATTTAGAGGTAGCCTAAGTCAAAGTAATCCATATCCATTTTCTTTAACTGGCTTAGCATCACTATACCTTATAACAGGTCTTATAGAGTTCATTTATCGATATTTTACAAATCGCTATCATATAAAGTCCACCTATAAAATAACTCATTCATTTGTAAAGACAGTAAATCATTTTATCAATAAAACATTTTTTATGAAACTTTCAACTTTTAGGAATCACCCCAAATGGGATATTATATTTTTTAGAACATCTTACGCAATCATCACACACTCAGTTCTTTTCTGTTTACTAAACTTTAGTCTATTCTTTGGAGGATATGAAAATCTTGACTACTTAGGGAAGGAGCTTAAAGAAGACTATGCTTCAGTATTTGACAATAGTAAACTCAACAAAAAAATAGTCTCTAACGAAGAAAGTAAGAATATTAAAAATAGGGAAATAGCAACAAGCATTAATACTAGGATAAATACCATACGAATAAAAAAAGAAATCATTGAGACTAAAGCGGCTAGACTACTCACTTTTATGACAGGTATCGTTGGATTCATTGGGTTAATGTCATGGCAGCTATACACAAGGAAAGGTAGCCAATACAAAGGATGCCTAGATAGCTATAATGATATAATTAAGGACATAGAAAATAATAACGTAAGCAAAAAAAGTATTGAACTTAGGTCAGTAAGTCTCTGTATAGATCTTCTTCATGTAGATCTTTGGGCGCATAAAAGCTTCAGCGAGCTTTTTACAACACATACGATGAGAGCATTTAATAGGATATATGAAGATGATTCCAGGTCTAAAAACTTAATATCATTAGGTCTTGTTAATGATGAAATGGCACCAATTCTGAAAGACCAGTATACAAGGTCAACACTACAATCTGACTTCTATAAAAGGCTTAATGATGGAAAAATATGTGTTGATCAAGTTGGCAGCTTATTTGACTATTACTACCAAGACTTAATAGAAAATATCCATGCAGCTTAAAAAGCTGCTAAAATAAGAAGTATTGAACATCAATTACGAAGATAATAGGCTTTCTGAATATAATTGTTTTAAGCTTTCTTAAACTGAGGTTAAATGTAGTCATCTTCTATACTTATAAAGAGCCGTTTAATATTTTTTATTGTAAGTTGACTACGACTACCGTGAGCTCTTGTTATTTAGAATGAAAACGGTCTAGATGAGTCCAAAAACCTATTTAACAACACTATTAAAGTTACTGCGGAATGGAGCAATTTTTAATTATTGATAAATGTAAGCTGATAAATGGTGGAGGTTTGAGTCTCAGCAAATTCTCTCCTAGTCTCTTACTTATATATTCGTACAAAAAAATATTCTTCTTTTTTTCACTTTTATTCAATTGAGAAAAAAATGAATCTAGTCTACCCTGATGCCCAATTATTCTGTCAAAGCCAGCCCCCACGCCTCCTAAGAAGACTGATCCAAATATTGAGTCCTCCTTGCTGTCAAACTCAGTAATCACCCATTCTGAACCAGGCCTTGCTCTACATTCAAGAACTGTGGATAGTAAAAAATTAGAAGCATAGAATCGAGCCTCTCCAACAGAATGGCATCGTCCATATTCTTTTTGTAACCCAAGAGGTTTTGCCCAGTAACTGTCAGGATCATCTAAATCAAATGATACATCAACCTGTCTTGCTCGAAATAAGCCGAATTCTGGAACTCCAGTAACCTTACCAAAAGATAGAGCTACTCGACAAAGTACAATACCGCAAAAAGTCTCTATAACCTTCTTAAAGATATTATCAAAGGAGCTATTTTTAAAATCAGCTTTATCAATCTCATCTAATTTTCTCTTTCATTCTTTAATTCTTAAATTGAAATGTTAGTAAAATAATCCTGTGTAAACATATCAATCTCTAAGGTTTCAGCTTAAGTTTACTTTTCTTTTTAGAGTGATTGCTTTCAGGAACAGCCATTAAAAACTATGAAACTGATACTCAGACGGAAATTCAATTTTATCCATTTGATTTATATAGCGAGTTTACCGAATACACAGAAAATGAACTAATAAAACAAGTATGGTGACTTAGATGTCCTAGAGTCCAAAAAGACTGTCATAAAAATTATGTCAACTGATAGATATCTCATAAGTACTATCTTTTGAGTCTCCTGCCTGACTTAGCTGACTAGACTTTGGATTACAAAGGACTTGCGTATGTATTGTTACACTAAGGGTAGTCAAAAGGACTACCCTTTTTTATGCTGCTTCAATTAATAATTTTAAATTTTCGTAAATATATTCTTCTGGATTTAATGAAGTATCCTCTTGGTCTCTAAACTCTCTTACAATTCTATTTAGTGCAAATCTATTCATAAAACCTAAATCACATAGTAAGACAAAATCATCTTTAGAGATACCTGTCATTACTTCAAAGAACTCTGGAGACTTTGTTTGTATTACATCATCAATGTTATATTCACGCTCCATTGTCATGTAGATAAAATCTGCCATACAAATAGCAAGCCTTTTAATTTGTGTTGCATACCACTTCTTGCGACTTTGCCTTTCTTTATCTTTCTCTTTTTCAACAAAGTCCTCAACTGCTTTCTCTTTCTCTTCTGGTGTTGCATTTGGGTCGTTTTTCACATCTTCCAAATCTGCTGCATCTGCACCAATCGTTACTAATTCATCTGCTGTTATTGAACCAACATCTTGTGTCCTATATCCTTTAACTTTTTTTAATATATCTAATAATTCTGGATTTGATTCTAATATCTTTAAGCAACTAAAGTTCACTAGTACATTAGAGGTAATTCTTCTTGCTAAGGCAATCTTTGAGCCTTCATGATTTAATACTTCAAAGATGTCTTTTGCAGAAGTTGAGTCTCCACTTAATCTACCTTCATAAAATCTTTTGATATCTAATGATTCACAAAGACCTTCAGTGACAATCTCTAAGTTATTTTTATTAACATCAACTCTTTGCTCAAAGCTTTCTTGTTGGTCTACCTGGTCAGCAATATTAGACGCACAATCATATGTTACTTTCAGACATCTTGTTATTGCAAAATCAAATACCCAAGCACGCCTTTTAACAATTTCTTGCGTTTTTTTATCAACCCAAGCCGACTGTACTCTAAAAATAGCTTGATAATATGATTCTGCGGACTGAACATCTGACAATATTAAAATACTTTCCCATTCTTTTATCGTTACACCTGTCAAGAAACGACCACAAGTAAAAGTTATTGTTCCTAACTTAGAGGCATCATTTTCTACGTTTTGAATTGCTTCTTGAACTACTGACTTATCTCTTGCAATTATATTATCGTCGTTATCACCTTTCTTACGATCGCTTCCTGATGCATTTATCAATTCATATCTTGAAAAGTATGGATGCTTTTTCAATTTCTCTATTAATGCAGATATTGAATCAACTCTATTCATCCACCAAACACTATGCCTTTTAGCTGGGCATCCGAGTTGTTCACCAAGTTTTCCAAAGACACTTATTGCTCTAGCATCATGCTCTCTTTTACATAATCCATCTATAAAGTGCCCAACGGCATCCTCATGTACAAACTCCCCCTCTTGAGTCTCAAAAAGAGTATTTAGTGAAAAGTCTATGTCGTCTGTTTCAAACTTATCTTTTTGTTCCTTAATATCAGCTTCTGTGATTTCAATTGTTGCTACATTTAAGTCAGGCAGTTGTCTGTAGACCCCTTCTTTCTCTTCATTTAGGTCTAACTCTGCCTCTTTCCTCTTTCTTTCCTGTTCATCTAAGTAGCTATATGTATAAACTTGCTGTGCACAGAAATCATCTTGCTCAATTAACCTAAAAGGTGTCCCTGACAAGTCTAGTCTATATTTGTAATCTAACTTATCTAATATATCTTTTGCTCTATCAGTTCTACTTCCGTAATGGACTTCATCAAAAATTATCAAATCCCATGAAATCTTTGGTATTTTGTGTAACCTCTTTTTAGTTTCACCATTATTACCAATCCATAAATCCTGCAAAGAAACGCACATGACAATTGGTCCATCTACAGTTGGAAACCCACCCTCATCATTTAAACATGGGTCATATTGTCCCTTCTTTTTCTTGGCCCTTATACCAACCCATTTATCAAAAGCAACCTGCTTATTAACAGTGTCTATCCACTCACCAATTACATCTGGTTTATATGTAACAATTAATGTATTTTTTGAATTTAACGCCTTTGCTAAATGAATACTAGTGAAGCATTTTCCATATCTCATTTTTGCATTAATCAAGAACCTTTCAGGGTGGGTTGCTGAGCGAATTACATTCTCATCATACTCTTTAAGTAACCATTTTTTTGCCTTGTCTACAGCCTCTGCTTGCTCTTCTCTTAGAGTGAAATTGTCTGGCCGATTACTACCATGCATAATTTTATTATATGCACGTCTGACATCCTCAAAAGGGTCATCCAGTGATGTTACCTTAAACCATTCTTTCCCAGGTGCGTCTTTTATATGCTTACACCCATTCATAATCATCACGTTATGAACATCTTTATCTGTTAAACCATCTGGAAGTTCACCAATATGTATATACTTAGGTCTTTCAGGATTACTAGTACCAAACTGTTCTTTCACCCGAGTATCAGTTCGCCCTATCTCTGTATGACCTACCTTTACGACACAGTCTCTTAGATAGCTATCTGTTGAATATGCATATAACTCTAGCTTTGCCATATTAAGACCACTCTTTCACTTTTTTCTTTATATTTTCAACGTCACTCTTGCTTAATGAAAACATTTTGAACAACTCTTTTTCTGTTGTTATTTTTTTTGAGCTTATAAGGGGTAACCATGACCACGTTCCCCTTGAGACATTCTGAGTTATCTTTCTCAAGCCTACTAAGTATCTTGCAAAGTCTGTTTTTAAATACTCTTTAAAGTTCTCTGCCTCTTCTTTATTATCAAAAGAGTGAACGACACTATATGTCTCACTACAAATTTCGTTTGGATTCAGGATAAATATTGAATTCAACGGTATTGTTGACCTTCTCTTCCCTTTTGAACCACCCGCAGCCTTAGGTATTACAACCTTATACTTGCTTACTAACTCACAACCTTTCCTGACTTCACTCGCTTGAATGTATCTAACCTGCTTTCTTAGAAAATAGCATGTTAAATCACCCGTTTGCTTTTTTCTTTCTGGTATCCCTTGATAACCATTAGATAAAATAGAAAATGCATTTCTTGCCATAGCGACTTCCCCCACCCATTGACCTTTCCATTCTTTATTTATTTTTTTCATTAATCTCAAAGCTAATGGGTCGTCTGGTATTATATCAAATCCTGCTAAATCAATATTCTCTTCAACTTCACCATCTTTAAACATAAATTCATCATATTTTTTTGATTTATCGTAGCTTAAAAAACAAACTCCTCCGTTAATATCTACTGTTGGAAAAACATGAGAGCTATTTGAGAAATTAACTATTTTCTTAATATGCCCAGAATTCATAACCTTATCCCTAAAGCTATCCAACCCCTTACCTCCAGCAAACCATCTTGATGGTATAACTAAAACGAATTCTGAAATGTCTTGGTTATCAATTAATGATTCTGTAAAAAGATTATAGACAGGTACTGCACTTTTACCATTCCCCCCACCATCAGCCTCTTGATACGGAGGATTTCCAACAACTACAATTTTCTTTTTATTTGTTAGTTCTTTTATAAATTCTATCATTTTAAAAAACTCCGTATTATATTTTTCTTTATCTAGCCTTCCATCTTCTTCTGACAGGTAATTACCGTTAACTATAATCCTATTAAACTCTTCGTTATGAGAATTTTCATTTCCAAGAAAAGTTCTTAGACTTAACTTATGGTGTCTTTCATCAGGAGCAATTCCAAAATATCTTTCACTATTAAATAGTTCAGAATATATTTCATCTACATCTAAAAGCTTTCTCCCTTTCTCCATCTTAAAAAAACATCTTATATAGGCACATGAAAGTAATAATTCACCAGCTTTACAAAAAGGATCAAAGAAAACGACTTCATCATCTAAAAAGACTTCCTTTCCAACCACTGATATCATCTCAACAGCTTTATCCATTCTCATTATTGGCTGGTCACGACCAATCACATTTCCGAGAACATTAACTACATGTGCATTTGTTTTTGGTAACGCTCCCATTTAAGACACCTTCCTAATACTTTTCATTGAATGATATTGGTACATAATAGCGGCAAACTCAAAATCATCATTATTCTTTTTTTTATTCATTAACATTGCATTGTAAAAGCTTTTAGCTTTTTCATATTCAAGAGGTATTAACTCCTCTTTTTCACACTCATTGTAAAAAAATGCCCAAGTTTCCTTGAAGTTCATTTCTTGGGTTCCATTCTCACGAATCCATTTATTAGTAGCTTTTATTCTTAAGTATTTTCTTTCTATTTTTTTATTACTATCCAAAGCTGACAATGCTTCATTCTGGTAGATATGCCATTTTATTGCACAAAGCACCTGTACAAAATACTCCTGATAGTCTTCCAGCAACTCAATTTCACATTGATAGTTAAGTTTGTTTTTTATAAAAAGAATTGATTCAAATAATATTCTTGTTCTACAGCTTTCGATATTTTTTTCATCAATATCTATCGCCCATAAAGTATTAATTGAATTTGAAACTGCATACAATGCTGCATCTCTTAAATACTCTTTAAAATTATTTTTATATATTGATTCCAATCTTCTCTTATAAATCGAAACTACAATATTTCCATGACCACAACATGGCTCAAAGAATACATTTTTCTCATCACACCAAAATCGTCTTTTTCCATCTGAAATTAAGTCCAACATATCTTCAACATACCTATCAGGAGTAAACACTTCTCCAAGGTCTTTAATACGCTTTTTGCTTCTATGAAACAAAGATTCTAGCTTTACTATTTTTTCCATTTTTCTAAACTCCTTAATGATTTAACGTAACTAAACTGTTAATACATGAGTCAAGATTTCTTAACGATAAAAGATAAGTGAAGAAGTCTTTCTTAATAATTCGTAACTAATTTAACTTAGGATTCTAATGAGAAGCTCATCTGACTTATTTTATTTTAGAGAGGGAAATTATTGCTTATACATTTCAAAAAAACGTTTATACTTTTTAAATATAAATTCTGAAATTAATAATAATTTGCTATTTTTTCTCGTTTAACATAGGAACAAGATCAAAGCAATCAAGCCAATTCCGTATATTTAAGCCTGAGCACCAATTTTCTTTTTGCAGACATGATGGAAGCCCACTCCCTTATGACCACATCAATTTAAGACGTTTTAAGCCTTCACAAAAGAAAGCGGGCTTAGATAAAATAATTCGCTTTCACGATTTAAGACATACTAACGCCAGTCATTTTGTAATTAATGGAGGCAGTATCTATACGCTTCAAAAACTACTTAAACATAAAGGAATCGAAACGACGATGATTTATGCTCACTTAGATAAAGAGTTTATGGAGAAAGCTTGTAAGTTTGTTTCGTTCGAATTCAAGAGCCTCTAAGAATTGTCCGACTCATAATTTATAGTTATATTTATATTCTTAGAGGACTAATCTATAACAGACGAAATGGGGTCTTCTCGGTTAACAGTGGATGGCACTGAATCAAGACAAAAAAACTCAAGATAAGCACGAGTATTGAATCTAAAAACTCTTTTGCAACAAAGTTTTTTACAAGGAGAATACTCAATGCTCGAATCACAGATTAACAAATTATTTTCACTTCCAGAACTTAAATTTACTAATAGAAGAAATCTTACAAATCATATTATTCAATTTGAGGCCTACAAATCTTCTGAATTTGAAGTCTGTCCAAAGTGTGCAACAAAGACTACTAATATTCATGATCAAGTCTATGTTCAAAGAAAAGACGTCCCTATTCGTGACAAGATCGTATACCTAAGAATTAGAAAGAGAAGGTTTAGATGTCAAGACTGTAATTCAGTATTTAGAGAACCTGTTCCTGGAATAAGAAAAGGATTTCGCTCCACTCAAAGATTTATATCTCACATCAGGTGGTGCGCTTCATACTTTATAGACCTCAAAAGAGTCACCATAAAACTTAGATGTTCATCATGGTTAGTATATAAAGTATTTTACGAACAGCTCTCTTTAGAAGCAAAGAAAATGAATTATGAATGGCCCAAGACTATTGGAGTTGATGAATATAGCTTTGTTAGAAATACGAAAACTTATTACAAAGAATTTGCCACTGTATTTGTAGATTTTAATAACAACAAAGTCCATGAAGTAACTCTAGAACGCTCATTTGATAACTTAATGTCATCAAAGTCTGTCGATATTAAATGTCGAGAGAATGTTAAAAATGTTGTTATTGATATGTCTTCAACTTATAAAGAATTTGTAAACTCTCATTTTCCAAATACTAAAATTACAAGTGATAAGTTTCATGTCATAAAGTTATTTAACCATGTCCTTAATAAAATTCATATTGAAACAATGAAGCATCCTGTTTTCTTAAAACCTAGAACAAATCCTATGAGAAGATTATATTTAACGAGAGATGATCGCTTAAGCTTTCTCAAAGATCAATTGTTAAACACATTAATAGTCTTTTCTCAGAGCTTGAAGAGATTTATAAATTTAAAGAGAGGATGCTTTCAATTTACAATATAAGAGGCTTTAACCGGGCTAAGAAGGCGCTTACAAAGCTAACAGATGAGATGGCACAATCAGGAAGAAAAGCAGTTCAATCCCTTCGTAGAACTTTAGTAAAGTGACGAATTGAAATATTAAATTACTTCAAGACTAGAATAACTAATGCGAAGACCGAGGGGTATAATCGTAAGGCAAAACTTATTCAAAGAAAGGCCTACGGATATAGAAACTTTGAGAATTACAGGCTTAGACTACTTTACGATTGTAGATAGAAATTAAGCCATACACACAACTCAGGGAGTCATTACTCAATATTGATGGTGAGCTATAAACTTTAATTAAAATAATGAATAAAAAAACCGATACTTAGATTACTAACAAAAGAATTTTAGATTTTCTGAATGCTTTAAGCTTTTTCTAGATCGAGGGTTTGGTTCACTTTCCACTGCCTACCGAGTACTCCCCTTAAGAAGAAAGCTTATATCGAAAAAATTAAGAGAATATTATAATAAATTATAAATACGAAAGGAACCATCATGATGACTCAACAAGAAAAAGATAACTTTGAAGTAATAAAGAAAAGGCTTTCAGATAACATCAGAGTTAGTGTTGGTTGGGATGGCTACACCCCTGACGACCTTCAAGCACAATATAATGCAGATATTGAGTGCGACACCTTTTTCTCAGCTAATGATCTTCTAGAGAGCGTGCAAAACTCTATAGGTATTTATGAAGATGGAGATCAAGTTTTTTCAGACCTTCAAAAAGAATGCAAGGTTTTAGATAAAAAAATATCTGAATGGGCAAAAGGTATCCACGAAAGAGGAAGAAATTTTGTGGACCCTAAAACGTTAACTGATAGATACTTTGAAATTTCTGCTCGAAAGTTTGAAGATGCCAACAAAGATAACTGTATCGTAACTGCTCCTCCTCACTGGCTTCCTTGCTAAAACTTACCCTTTAGTCTTTACAAGGATCATTCGCCCCCTAGTTTTTCTGTCCGTCCAATAGTTACCTTTCAATTCAACTGAATTTTTACTGTCCATTGAAAGTCGAACACTTCCAAAAGAGATCTCGCTTCTATGACGAACGTCCGCATTAGGTTCATTTAAATATGAATACGTAAGTAAAATATCATTATGTTCATCAACAACAACAGAATCAGCATATGACTTACTAAATGATTCATCAGAGACTTGTTTAACAAAGACATTAGAAATATCTGGCTGACTAATTATTACTTTTATGTCTTTTTCAATAAGTGTTCCTGTCTCCTCTTGCTTGTAGTCTGAAATCAACTTGCCAGTCCAAACCCCTTCTAAAACGGGCATTTTATGAGCATAGTTAAAAGGAGGATACTTCCAAAACCATTTGAAATAAATCAGCCTTCCAAAGTATACAATAACTCCAGAAGATGTAATCAATTTCAAAGATTCTTTAAAGTCCAAAGGAGAAACATTCCCCCAAACACACAGCCCAAGCCAGAGAAGAATTCCGATAGAAACGGTAATAGTTATTTCTAATCTACTTATCATTACTCAAGACCTTCTAAATATATTTTAGCTTCTTTTACGAAGGAGTAAGCTTGCCAACTTGTCCAACCTTGACTATCACGAAACAAGTATTTAAGTTCATTTACTTCCCCCCATTCTTTTGTCGTATCATCAGAAAGAAGAGCTGTTTTGAGGTAATCTAAAGAGTCTAAAGTCATTTCTTTATACTTTTCTTTGTCAAAGATATGATCTGGGACATTCCACGATAAACATTCAAGAAGGTATGACGGGACATTATTTTCAAGAATACTTTTGTCTCTCATTTCTTTCTTTAGGTTTTTTAAAATCCTAATAAATGGTTTATGTCTTTGTCCAGTGTTTGAATTTTTGCTAACATGATTATCGTAATTTTGATCAGGCCAGTTATATATTGTTTTACCGTTTGCCTTTAACGCTACACCTTCATAACAATTTTCTTTTGAAGTATATCTTCTATGAATAGCGAGTGCGACAACATCTGCATCTACACGGCATGAGTTAGCATGTACAACTATTGCTTTATTCCCAACTGTGACATTTTCACTACCAAAATGATCGCTTATCGCGTTCGCTAAATCATTCTCAAAGTCTTTCAAAGTATAAGTTGCATCAACAAGACCAAAGTCACTGTCACTTAATCCTTCACAATATTTATTGAAATAGAGGGTATTTAACCTAACCCCTATATCAACATCACTATCAGAGGGAATGTTGATCCTATTTGCATAAGAACCTTTGATAAAAACAGTTATATCCTTATCCTTTAACACATCAGATGCTTTTATCGCTGCTTTTACCATTCTTTCTGCTCTTTCAATCTTCTCTAACTCTGTATCAGAAGGAGGCTTAGCCCATTTTCTCAACTTAGCTTCTACCCCCGTATGGGATTTTTCCATTAACTGGTAAATTAAATCTCTCTTCTCATCGTTAAATAAATCCAAACACAACTCCTTTGCATACAGCAATTTTAGTAATATTGAACAGTTAGATTGACACTCTCACTTGTAGCCTCATCACTAGTTACAAGATGGTGCCATACAGCCGAGTGTCAAGGTCTGCTAAGCAATAACTCTAAATATTTTTTAGTGTTTTCTAGCTTTTTTAGCAATTCTATACATTCACTAACTCCTGAGTTTCGCTCATAGCTTTTTAAGCGTATTTTAAATTGATGGGTACTTACTTCATAAATATTGAGAATTAACTTTAAGTCTTCCGTTTGAGGGAAATTCATTCTTCCGGTTTCTATGTGCCTTAAACAGGACTCTGATTTTCCTAGCCTTCTACCAACTTCTCGAATTGATAATCCAACTCTTAATCTTATTTCTCTAAGAAGTTGAGATTGTTTGGTTGTAATAACCTCTGATGATCTTCTGTATCTAAGTTTTCTTTTCACTGTTACTCCTGTCGAAAGAACTGGACTACTCAGCGTAGCCAAACTCTTTACTTGCTAAGGTTTTCAGTTTTGTTAACTACAAAACTGTTGCAACAGGAATGATTTTACGTGATCTGACGTGATAAAGAAGAGAAGACCTCGGAGCTTCTTCTTTTTAAGTTATTAATATTGTTGAAATAAAAAAACCATCTAGATTGATGGTTCTCTTAACTGATTTTGGTGGAGGTAGAGCGATCCCACGCGCACCAAAGCTTAAACCCTGATTATTATTCAATATTTGATACCCACTTTTTAGGGAAGCCGATTGATAGTTCGGCTATCTTAAAACGCTTCTATGTTGAGTTTAATTTATCCAGTTACAAAATATCAGAAATCACAGGTTGGTCAAAGACGGCTATCTGTGACGCAATCAGAAAACTTAGAATCAAAAGGGGTTGATTATGCGTGCAATAATTGAAGTGTTATTTGCAATAATTTTTTCAATAGTAATTGGTTCAAATGGCGCCCAAGTTTTATCTGCCGTGATAAAAAAAGAAGCTTTTATCAAAGTATCTACTGGTCTTGGGTCACTTGAGAGGTTCACAGCTAATCTTACAGAAGATGATTGATTGATTGATTGATTGATTGAAATCATCTAACATTTCTACGTATCACCTTATCTAAAAGGCAACCTATTGCTTATTCTTTAGGAATTTCTTTGCTGCTTTATCTGAAATATCAGATTTATAGCATAAAGGTGATGCACCACCAGGACGACTGTAAGCACTTCGCTTTCCACATCTCCGGCCACGCTTTGTTGTATTATAAGGACAAGGGCAATTGCCTGAATAATTATTTATAGACTGCTTGATCATCTCCATTTTTACATCATTAATTGATTCAGAAGCATAAACATTTAAGCCAACAATAATCAATGTAAATACAGATAGAAGTACTCTCACAGCTTACGCCCGCAATCCTTACAATTTCTATTGATATAGGAATTCAAGCCTCTTCCTGCCTTCGCGAATCCTATTAATTTGCTTAGATGAATTTCTCCACAAGAAGAACGAGAATAAATATATTTTGCTCCAGTGGAAAATTCGACAACGATGGAGTCATCTCGAACTTCATACCTAGAAACTCCTGAGCTCCCACCTAGATTTCTATACTTTTCCATAATACTTCCTCAATATACTCAACTGTAAGTTCTTTACTCTGAACCACTAGCAAGATTATTCCATTTGTCTAAACCAGTCTTTTAAAGACAGTTCAAGTCTTAAGATTTCATCTTCTGCGAGCATACTACAATGTGCAATAGGCCCTCTAATTGTATTTAAATTCATTAGGATTCTAGAAACTGCACGCTGATTATTGAAAATATCTCCAAAGAACTCCCAATTTTTCTCAATGATTTTACTTAATTGTCCAAAGGTTGTGTAGTCCAATGGGTTGTCTGAACGAGTTGTCACTCCAGCTTGTTGTTCTCGTATCATTGCCTTTTTAGCTTCTTCCTTGATTTCTTGATGTACTTGTTCTTCCCACCAAGTTACTCCACAGGAATCTGTCATTTTTTCGTCAATTAACGCCCTAATTGTTTTTTCAAGACAATAAAATACCTGATAATGCCTTGCCATCAACATTGCCTCATTTCGCACGTCTTCATCAAACTGAGGATAATAAATATCATCTTCTTCTTTTAACGGCTTCTCTGGCCTAATATTTATTTGGTATTCACTAGAAACCCGATCTAATTCTTGCTCCAAGAAAAGATTACTCATACCAAATTGCTTTAACAAAGCCTCTGCTTTTTTAGCCATAACTTTCCTTCTACTTTTTTAATAAATTCTCGTTAATGCTCTTAAAAATGGCGTTATATACTCCTACATTTGTAGTTTCCGGTAGGACGATATTTATAGTGTAGGCTAAGTTCATTCCAAGATCGCCTGGGGCACTAACCTGTTTTGGTATTGATGGTTGATGCGATTCACCATCAACCATTTTTTCTTCATCCTCTTCAATGACACTAGTGCTCTCCTCTTCTCCAAATATTGCAAAATCCTTTAGGGCTTTAAAAGTTCCAACGATAGCTTTGACCGTAGAGGAATCTTTAGACGATCCTGTTATTGAAACAACAAGCCCCTTAAGTTCACCATCTTGTAAGTCATGAGCATATTCATTTCTAGAGTAAAGCTCGGTAAATCCATATTTAATTGCTTTGCCCATAGCAGCTTCAGATTCTGAGTCATTTCTAAATTTGTGATAAGTATCAGTAGGTACTCCATCACTTCCCAGGAATCCTATACGTTTTAATAAAGGTATCAACGCTTTTGCACTTCCTGACTTCATACTCAACTTTGTTCCCAAAAAATCTTGTGTAAATCGATCTGGCGTTTGAGCAACTTTTATTTTCTCTAAGACTTTAGAGATCAAGCCAGTGGAATTAACATAAGGTAGCTTCTTAGACATATCGTCCCCTTTAAATTGAATATGTAGATTTGTATTCGTATCGGAATTAAATTGAATTAATTAAATAAAAGTTACTTAAAGAGAACTTAAGTAATGTCCTTGGGTGCGCGTGGCATCCTAATGGTGGAGGTGGCGAGAATCGAACTCGCGTCCGAATTTCTTTCTATAGAGCGGACTACGTGCGTAGTCTACGGTTATCGTCAGTAGACAAGACTGTCTGAAATACGCGACTTCAGCAAACCCCATTTGTTTTTTAAGATGGTTTGCATGGCAGTTCCATCAAGCCCGTTTTTATTTGCTGACTTAACAAGGTTTCTTGCTTTTTGTTATCGGTGCAAGACCCTCATGCTTTATGGTTTTGCTTATTAAGCAGCCATTGGCATAGCGTAATCGTTAGATTCAGCAATTATGGTTTGGTCTCCTTTTTACCAGGACCTTGGACACCAGCCTGGGCACGCCCACAAAATTTCCAGAAACCCGTCGAAACCAGGGCACCCCCATGAAATCATGTGATTCTTTAGTCTAACATGACCGAGTATAATAGGCCAATACCAAGACTAGCCTATTTAAATATTGAGTACTTCTACAGTTCTGACCAAACAGCGCTAGAGTTAGATGGTAATTTTAACGCACTTGCTTGCTCCTCTAAAGTATTTGATACTCCTACTCTCTCCATTACCTTTAGGTCTGTAAGCTCCTCAGGTAGTTTTGTTGAGAATATGTTCTGCCCTCTATTAACTATAGCTGCTTGATTAGAAAGAAATTGAATCTCCCTATCTGATAATCCCTTAAGTTCTCCCTCTATTCTCTTAGATGACTCTCTAAATTTTGATGAATACATAAACTTAAATTTTAAATTTTTCCTTACTTTTATTTCACCTGCTTCAGACATCTTTGTCGGAACATTATATAGCTCAATAGTAATTGGACCTTTAGACGTTTTATAAAGCTCAACAGGCGATGATATATAAATAAGTCCAACGATAGAATCACCTGGTAATAACATTTCACCATGAGATGCTTCACCTGCAAATATCACCTTAGACCTAACTCTTGATCCATTCACTTTTACTCTAGAAGCAATATTATTCATCATAAGTGCACTATCTGAAGTATTTTTAAATCTAACTAGATTTTGAAAGAACACAACGGAGTTACCTGTTGGATACTGATATACTTTATAAACAGACTTTCCATTCCACTTAACACCTAACAGCCCAGCGTACTCTACCTTTGTAATACTACCTACGGGTCTGTACCCCATCTCCGATGAGATTTCTAAGGCTCCAAGATTTTTACTTTGTAATGAGTTTTTCAAAGATAAAGAATACTCTTTCCCTTTAACTTCCCTATCTCCAGCCCCTAACTTCTTTAACGAAGAACATGAGCATAAAATAACCGTGAAACTTAATAATAAAATTTTTCTTAACATAAATAACTCCTATTAATTTATATGTTTATTTTTTTATTTGATTCTTTGTTAAACCCCCAGTACCGAAGTATCTGGGGGTAAACGAATTAAAACTGCCTTCTACTTACTTGAGCGGCACACTGCTGAATAATATTTGCTCTTTGAATTCCACATGGATGACTTTGAGTCACATTTTGAACAGGAATAGATGGATTATAATTACACCCTTGAGATGAAAACCAATTACTCACTTCATTTATTACAAATCCCTTTCCTGCGTTCACTAAGGTTTTAGCTGCAATACAGTCTGCATCTGCTTCCTTAGCTGCGTTATTTCCCATTCTATTTCTTAAATGACCTCTGTCATGGTGGGCATATTCATGCTGTAAAAAAAATCCCATAATATTAGGTCCAAGGTTTCTTGCTACATTTGGACCAAATAGAACTATTGGCTGTCCATTATGATGAAGAGCTTGTGCAATATTTGGCTCAGCCTGCATATGAGCAATTACTGGGTACTTCATTGGTAATCCTAAAAATGGCCCAGGCTGACCGAAGTTGACATTCTTGTTAGTTCTTCGTTTAGATAAAAGCTCTTCAATCTCATCATATATGCCTACTTCATCAGTATTTTGCTCATGGTATGAATGATCGTGCTCTTCAATTGAAGTAGCACTTACACTAGGTGATAAAGACAAAGTTAATAATGTAAGTAATAAGAAATGTTTCATTTTGTTCTCCATTTATTAGTTTTAATTCGTATCTAAGTTTTATTACCTGAGCTCAAAACGGTAAATTAATAAGAAATTAAAAGTGCAATAAATGTTTCCAAAAAGGAAACTTACATATAGAGTAAAAAAAATGGATACGATATGAACATATACTCTTCACGTGATTACAGAAAAATAATAAGTGCATTACTTTCAGATAAGAAAGTTGTTGATAAGAGCTATACTTTTCAAGCTATGGCCACCTATATGAGAATCCAAAAGCCCTACCTCTCGAAAGTTATCAATAATCGAGCAGACTTTAATAGCGATCAACTTTATATGTGCTGTAAATATTTAGAATTAGATATGGAGTCCTATGATTACTTATCGCTTCTACTAGAATACGAGAGAAGCACCTACAGTGAAAGAAAAGAGGAAATTTATAAGAAGATTCTAGAAATACAAGACTCAAAAAGAGACTCTAAAAATATAATCAAAGATGTAAATCAAATGAGTGCCATAGAGTTTGATAACTCAAAACTAGCAGAATACTACCTTGAACCAACTATTCTACTTGTTCATATATTTCTAACAATTAAGAGATTTTCAAAAGCACCAGACGCTATAAAGTCAGAGTTATCTTTAAGTGATGAGCAGTTTAGTAAGATATTACAAAAGCTAGTTAAGATGAAACTCATTCATATCGAAGAAGGTAAAATCAAAGTACTCCATAGCTCACTACATCTACCAAGGGAATCTCTTCTCTCCGCTCCACATCAACAATTATTGAGACAATTTGGTCAATATAAAATGAATAAAGTAGATGTTAAGAATAAAAAGCATTTCTCAGCAACATTTTCCTCAAACGAGTCAAATAGAAGAAAAATAGAGCTAGAGTTTAATAAGTTTTTAAGTAAGGTAAAAGAAATTTCATCACAAGGAAATGCATCTGATTGTTATCAATTAAACTTCGACCTTTTTCCTTGGAGTAGCCCAAAGTAAGTCCATCATTCTTTATAGATTCTCACAAAACAGCTTTATTTTGTTTAACATTTGAGATACATCACTTCTGTAAAGGACAAATTAAATGATATTCAAAATCTCTAAAGTTATCTTAAGGTTAGTTTTTATTATTTTTCCATTAGTAATAATCGAAAACTCACAGTCCGCAGAAGACCGAGGATGGTCATCATCTGGTGGTGGAGAATATATTGTAACAGAGAAGAATCCATGGTTTCTTGGTAACTCTCCAGTTAAGTGGTGTATTTCTCATGGAGGAGAAGAGCAATTTTCCTTAAGCTTAGAAGAATCTAAAAAAGAAATCTTGGCTGCAATAAATAACCTCTCGTCTCAATTTAAATATTTAAACTCCGGAGAAGTTAATATTCCAAACTCATTAAGAGTACCTGGACCTATTGCCCTTAGAGGTTTTCTATACCAAGAAGAAGGTCAATATGTTTTCAGTAATGAAACTATTGAATTTCCTGACTACTTAGAAAATGGATTAATGATATCGGATACATTTCAATTTATTAATGATTGTGATGATGCTGAACTAGAATTCATACTCGGTAAGACGAATCATCCAAAAATTATTAAACTTAAAAAAGAATATAGTTATGAGAATTTCTCTAAGCTAGTTGGTATAGCGATTAGAACAAATTATTCAACAGATAATTTTCGCTCAAAAGGCTTTATCTACATTGCAGCAGACAAAGGGCCAGATCAATATTCTGGAGCTAGATCAAAAATAAATTTAAATAATACCATATGGGACTTTCGAAACAGCCTAAAGACAACAACACTCTTTCCTCCAACATACCTATTCGAATTCTTTCATAAAGAAGTTATAAATACAGATCAAATCTATATGAAAGCAAATACAACGGGACTGCTTGAAGCTGTTGTTGCTCATGAACTTGGACATACATTTGGATTTCAACACAATACTGAAAATGATATCATGAATATTGATTACCCTGCCAACATCGTATCAAAAGGAATCGAAGTTAAGGGAGATTTTATACGTAGATCAATGATAATAGACAGATCAAGAGTTTCTCCAGAGAATGCTGAAAACTTTTATTTTGACTGGAGATCAGACTCTGTCAACTGGAGAGACTTTGAAGGTCTTGAAGAAAGATCTCCACTACTGCACAGATTTTTCTTTGATAAATCATCTACAGGTTCACTCTATGATCTAAAGCCTAAGTTATGGCACTTCTTTAAAGATAAAGATGGAGAGAGAAATAATAAAGAAATTTCATATATAGAAACTTACAATATTGATAGCTCTTTAAAGTTTAAGAAAGATAAGAAATATATATCAATAATGAGTGATGCTTGTGAAAGTCCTACAAGGATAACGAGTATAAATATTCGTCGCCAAGAGAGATCATTTTCTCAAATATCATGGCAATTTGATCCTGTCAGGCAAGACTGGGTATCTATTCCAAGCTCGGAAGATATTGTGAACCATACAAATAACTTCGTCTCATTTATGAATCACAACATATGTGGCAAGATATTTGTTGAAAATAATAAGTATATTATTTTCAAATTAACACATAACTATTTCGGAAATAGTTCTATAAGCTTCATAGATCCTGTTAATTATAACTCAGTCCATAGCCAACTAATCCAATCCAACTTATCTCCTAGTTTAGAAGTTGAAAAAGAAAAGCTATGGCCTCAGCTCGAAATGAATTACTAGACCTTCTCTCTGGTCATGTGCTTGATTACAACCTGCAGAGCAACTATAAAGAGAGTATTAAAGATGATTAAATTTGAATAATCTAGAAGCATTCCAATAGAAAGTAAGACGATCATGGCCACAACTTCTAACGGGAACTCAAATACTCTCTTCTTTATCTTGGAAAAGATTAGTGCTGCTGCAAAGAATCCTATAAAACTAAACATTGCTTGAGTTGGAGTTCTTCCTAAAAAGTACCCTACTCCTGCTCCATATAAACTCATTCCAATTGCCATTAAATACATACTCACTCTCCTTTCTCATTAATATAGCAGAATTGATGCCAACACCTAAGAATGTACTTTCAAATGCTTAAGATGTAGTTGTTCTCAAACTAGGACAATTTTTGATTGGGTGTTAAAATAAGGAGAACAAAGGATGACTCTATGATTCTCGCCGCTAAGATCTTTACTGGTGCTGTTGCCCTACTTCATTTCTACTTTCTTATTCTTGAGATGTTTCTATGGGACAAACCCAAAGGACTTAAAGTCTTTGGCAATACTCTAGAGAAAGCAAAGATGACCAAAGCTATGGCCTCAAATCAAGGACTCTACAACGGCTTTCTAGGAGCAGGACTCGCCTACGGACTCTACACAGATGGAAACACTGGCCTTGAGTTCATTATCTTCTTTCTCCTTTGTATGATCATTGCTGGCTGCTATGGAGCAATAAGTGTCTCTAGAAAGATATTCTTTATTCAGGCGGCGCCCGCTCTGATTGCACTTTTTCTAACCTTCAACTTTAGAGAGGATCTCACTGGTCACATTCAATATCTCTTCAACCAATAGCAAGTATGACTAGTTATATCAGTCGCTTAGCTTTTAAAGTATTTTTCTAATATTCCGATAAGACTCCTGTGAGAGGATTACTATTTACGACATTCTGCCTACTTTTATTGCAAGCGCATGCGGGCGAACCCTGCCATCCATCTGAAATTTTTGGAGAACTCAGTGGTATGAACTTCGTAGGAAAGAAAGCTATCCCTGTGAAATCTTGGGGCAAGCTTCCTAATACTCTCTCAATTCATGACGGCGAATACGGACGTCTTAAATTTAAGGACGGTGATCATATGAAGTTCACCTATACTGGAAAAGATCTCAAAGGAAAGGGCTACTCCAAATCCTTAGAGTCAAAGATTGGTAAAGACAAAATTGCCAATGTCCAATTAATGAAATGGTTTGATGAAGTACACACCTTCAACGGTGGAAAAATTCAAATTCAACTATATAAGAACAAAAAAATTATTTGCACTCACAACATGGAAATTACCGGTGGCGACTAAAATCTTTCTAGCATTCCTACTTCTTATAAACACAGCGATGGCCTCAAAATATGAGTGCTATGAAGACCTTGTAGACTTTCCTCCCTTCTACGTAAGTGATGAGTACAGGCAAGGCGATAAGATGTACGAAAACTTTAGAAATCTAAAGAACGCCAATATTAAAGATAAGTATATCCCTAGAGGATCTATCGTTTATATTGATCCACAAGTCTATGAGCAATTTGAAGGTTCTGAAAATGGAAGAGTTCCCGTAAAGGTTTTAACAATTCCTTCTATTAAAGCAGAGAATGAACTTAAAAATAAAACCAAGGGAAGAACCTACGACAATATTAAAAGCGTTGCTCTAGGTACTGGAAGACAAACGAGAGTAAAGAAGGACGATAAGGGTTGGATAAGTCTAAAGAGTATCAGATCAGTTGATGAGTACACCTTTGCTGTAGAAAAAGACTCTCTTCTCTATGACACTCCAGGTGTTGATGACGATAGAAATTACTATATCAAATTAAATATGCAAGATGGAAAGTTCAAAGTTAAGAACTGCTGTATTCCAGATGAAGAACTTAAAGAAGGTGAAGAAGAGATTTGTTTCTCTAAGTATGAGATGACAGTCATTGATGATGATAGCAATGAATTACAATCAGACTATGTAAACTTTAGAGAGTGTAACTTCTTTGATGGGGCGCTACCTATTAAGAATGAGCAGCTAGATGCTTTTACAAGTGTATTAAAGAACTTCACTGAAGATAATTCAGATTTCAAACTTGCTGACCTAGAGATAGTTCCAGCGAAACAAACATGGCGTGGAAGTACACCTATAGTAAAAAGAAAAGAATTAGTTAAAGTGCCTATTGATAAGAATGGGATGGGACCATTTGGAAGTATTCATTACCGAGGTGATGATAAAGCAAACTCAGATGCTTATCTAAAACCAAATGCTCTCTGCGCGTTCACACAGGTCCTTAAGAAGTGGCAAAAAGAATGTACTGAACCAGGCTGTAAAGCAATGTTTGGAGACCTCTATCATCCTAAGTCGTGGAGAAGTCACAGTACTCACGGTTCTGGAGAATGTATTGATCTACGTCCATTTAGAGCAAATGATGACAATACTACAAATGGTCTAAGGTATGGTTGGGAAAGATATAGCCAAGATAAGACAAAGAGATTTATCCAACTTCTAGAGACGGCCGGAGGAACACCTATCTACTTCAATGACCCTGCAATTAGAAGAACTACTAAGGCCACAAGAATGGGTGGTCATGACAATCATATTCATGTATGTTTTCCCGAAAATGCAGATAAAACAATGAAAACATGTAAAGATGGATTATAGATGACGCAGAATAAAATTCAATTTCTTCCTTATACTCCTATGTATAAGGAATTCTACCTTAAGGAGTGTAAAGCTCTAGAAAAGGTTCTTAGAAATAACTGTATTGATATTCACCATGTAGGCTCTACTGCCATTAGTAAAATAAAGGCAGTTCCTGTTTTAGATATTCTCTGTATTGCTCACACTCTAGATGGGATTACTATCTTTGAAGATGAATTTAATAGACTTGGTTTAACTAAAGTTGAAGAAGAGAAAGGTCTAGAAAGAATTATCTTTGAAAGAAAAAGTAAAGACGATGGTACGACTTTAAGTCGAATTTATATCTATGAAAAAAATGATCCTAGAATTGATGATACTTTAGATCTTAGAGACTACTTCAATAAGAATGAAGAAGCGGCCAAGAGTTATGAAGCTAGTAAGCTTGAATTCTCAAAAGATGCTGATAGCTATGAGACTAAGAAGTCGGCTCTGATAGACGTTATTCTCTCTTCTCTCTAGTTCTTAAATAAACGACTTTCATCAAATTGAGTGTAGTTATTTAGAAAGAGTGTTCTATCTATAATAGGTAGTACTGAATCACTAAATTCATCTGCATCAACTCGATATTCCTTCTCTTTATCAAAACAAGACTCATGAAGTATATCTTTAGCAAATTCTCCGTACTTATACTTTTCAAAGTTACAAGTTCTAGACACTCTCGGACAGACTAGCCCTTCACTCTCTAATAACTTTTCTCTTCCCATAAAGATGGCCTCAGCACTTACGACGGCTTCTTGAATTCTCTCTGAATCATAGTAATTACAGTTTAGACTTTCATCCCAGCTATCATCTAAGAACATCTTAATTCCAAATCTCTTATTTAATTTCCACTTCGCGTCCTTACACTTTAGAAATGGTCTTACCTTATAATTCGATTCCCTATTTTTATATGCAGGATCATCAGAAAATAGAAAGAGCATATTCCAAAATCTCATTCCGTTATAATTTGCTACAAGATCAGCATTTGAATAAACACCAGTTGTCGTTAGGCCAAAGTAAGAGTTCTCTGTAAATTTACCCCATCTCACTGCGGCCTCTACACTTCCCTCTTCTTTTATAAAAGCTCTTCTAAAGAAACCAAATCCTTCTACAAAGAAATGACCAATCTTATCTACGCCCACTCTTCTTCCGTCTAAGTTCATCACTCCAAGTAGGCCCTTAAGGTTTAAAGACACTCCCTCTAACCAAGTGATAGTTGAATATACTGAGTAGTCGAAATCCGTTCTTACTATCATATTACTAGGGATGTTCTCATCAATATCAACAGCAATATAATGACCAATGAAAGGACTAGAGATATTAGATTTTACAATACTATAAACTTCTTCTGCAGATTCTGGATCTACCGGACATGCAACTTCACTTTCATTTAATTCAGCTACCGCATTCTTAAGATAGCTATTGATCTTTTTATCTAGGTAGTAAGTTCCATCGGCAATGTAATCTACGTTTCTGTAAGAATCGACCTCTGCACCTTGAACAAGTGTTCCAGATAAAATAGTGAAAATGGTTACTAATGTCAGAAAATTTCGCATGCCCTAGTTTATGCTCATAAGGCCTGTAATAGAGCTTGAGTGAAGAAATAACTAGGGCCGTATTAATTTTAGACGGCCCTTAAATAACTGATATTATTTAAGTTGATATATATTAAATAACATCCGTTTTCTTCATTTGTGAATGTTCATTTTGTGTGAGTCCACATTGCCAGTAGCTACTTGTGTACTTCTCAGAGAAATCTAATTCTGAATGCTCTTTTAAGTATTGCCTAATCTCATTGATGGCCAATCTCTCTCCAGCACACCATAGAGATAAGCTCTTATCAGAACTTATATCAATCTCTTTAAATTTTGTTAGAAGGTATTTCGCCGTAAAATTTCCCTCTATCAGAGTGAAGTTAAAATTTTCAACTCCTAAAAGGTCTTGAAAGTAATTAAAGTCCTCTCCACTCTTTGCTTCTAGAACGATGTGGGCCTTCTTATCTATGTTATTTTCAAGCATAAGCTCTAATTGAACTTTAAGAGCAGGAAACGCCGTCATATCCCCAACAAGAATAAACTCGTCTAGCTCTTGGTTGATATCTCTTCTTGGACCTGGTCCATAGAATGAGATCTCATCACCACTCTTAGCTGATCGAGCAAACTTAGCAGCAGGACCAGAACCTCCGTGATTCACAAAGTCTAGAGTTAGTGTTTGAGCTTCTATATCTACAGTAGATACAGAAATACTTCTCATGACTTCGGATTGATTCTCATCTAGAACAGAGAGCTTTATATAGCCCCCTCGGTCCTTTAGATCAATATGACTAAATGTTGAGATATCGACGGTGAGCCGTCTAAGATTTGGTGTTATAAGTGATGTATCTAATATTTTACTTTTATTTAATACTCTTTTCTTTGCCATAGGATTCTACTAGTTCAATTAATTCTTGGTTATTAGTCTCTTTAGCTAGGTTAATAGCTGTTTCACCTCTTGGCCCTACTAAATTTATATCAATCCCCATTTCTAGCATAAATCTAACTTCATCCATGTATTGATTTGTAATGAAAACCATAAATTGCTCGAAGTATTCATCAGGATTCCACTCTAGTCCTAGAGAGACAAATTTCTTAACAAGATCAAAGCTTCTCGCCCACCAGGCCACTTCTGCAAGGTTATTTCCATATGAATCTAATAAGTTAAGACTTGGATTAAAGCGTAGTAACTCATCTACTATTTCTTTTTGATCTTCAAATACTGCAGTCATAAGAAATGTATCTCCACGACCATCTCTTAAATTAACGATCCCCAGAGAACCATCTTCAATTCCTTTTAAGAGCTCTAAAGCTCCTTTGTAATCTGATTCCTTAAGCTTCATAAAGGCCAAGACAAAAGCTGCACTTGGGTTCTCTCTATGTCCCTCAAGATCCATTACAGCAAAGTGAAGACTCTCCATTTTAAAGAAGCCAATCCCTCTAGCAATTTGAGCTTCATCAGCATGTCCTAGAGACTCTAATCTCTTGAAGTATGTTTGGTTACTTGGCTCAAGCACTAGTAGTCTTCTAAGTATTGTAATCTCAGACTTTTCATCACCTAATCTTAAGTAAGTCTCTCTAAGTAGATCAATTGTTTTTACATCTTCAAGATTCATAGATGAAGCGGCAAGTAAGCTTGCAACAGCTTCATTGAGCATATCGAATTTTAAGTAGAACTCTCCAAGGAGCTTATAAGTTTTAAAGAACTTAGGAAGTTCGAGTGCGGCCTTCTTTAAGAGATTGATAGATTCCAAAGAATCCTCTTCTAGGGCGCGATCAATAATCTTCTCTGCTCTAATCCACTTAAGTGCAGTTGAGACCTTTCCATAGACAGTCTTATCACCACAGAAAGTATTAGCATCATCTGGAGCTCTTGAAGTCACTCCAAAGAACTCATACTCTCCATTGTCGTTCTTAATAAAGGCCGGTCCACCAGAGTCTCCAGCACAAGTATCTTTTCCGTCTCCACCTGCTAAAAATTCAACTTTTTGATCTTCTCTAACATTAGTTTCAACTTCAAACTTTACTCCATTAGACCCATCTTCAATTTTTCCAAATCCTACAAGATGAACAGAATCACCAATAGATACCTCTTTAATTGAACTAGGAGAAACGATCTCACTCTCTTCAATTCCTGCACTTTCAACAAGGTCGATAATGGCAAAATCAAATGGAGAATCTTCACCTTGGTAGTGAGGGTGAATTCTTATATCTTTAATCTTTGTATAGCTTCTCTCTGTGGCATCAACATTAACAGTCGTAATAACTGAGCCATTGATATAATACTGCTTAGATCTCTTAAAGCAGTGAGCTGCACTAAGAACAGTCTTCTCATCGATAAGAGTTCCCGTACAAAAGCTACTTTGAACCTCATCATTTGAATCTAGTTTAGAAATAGATACAACACTCTTCCACTCACCATCGGCCACTCTCTCTCCTCCATAAATATTAGAGGAAATAGTCTTCGCCTTTTCTGTTGAGATTGATTCAAGTCTTCCACTACATGAAGTAAGTAGAACTAAGAATATAAGTGTTAGCTTTAATTGCACAAATGCTCCTAATGAGTTTGGGACACTATAGCATTTGTGGGGGTATTTTTATTCAGGTATGTATTATTTGCAAAGCTTAAGTGTCTGTAAATTAGACACTTATACTGAGCTATCTACTGGAAAACTCTTAACGAGCTTGATTAAGAAGTACGTTCCAATTACTCCACCTAGGATATTGGCGATAAATCCGGCCCAATAAATTCCCTCGTAAGAATAGACATTTCCAAGAACTACAGCGAGAGGAATGTGAATGAGGAAGATTCTTAGCAGATTGATAAGCAGTGAGATCTTCGACTTTCCAATAGAATTATGTGAGGCCACGGAGTTTTGCATAAGAGCAAGTCCGATGATTGAGAAGATCATAATTTTTAAGTAAGTACTGGCAACTTCAATAACTTCAGGATTGTCGTTAAAGACAGATACTAAGTTTTTAGAGAAGAACATTAATAAGACTCCACAAATGAAGATCCATATTGAAGAGTATTTATTTGCCATAAATAAAGCTGTCTTGATTCTAGAGTATTTCTTCGCCCCATAGTTCTGTCCTACAAATGGAGAGAGAGAAGCAGCAATACCTATTAGAACAATTGAAAAGAGTGCTTCAATTCTTGTTCCTACTCCAAAACCTGCCACAATGATCTCTCCATGAGAGGCCACAAGCTTAGTCAGTACAAGCATAGCAATTGGGTTTACTAGATTATTTAAAAAAGCAGGGAATGCTACTTGCGTGATTTTGCGCCAGTTATTTAAAAGTTTTCTAAGAGGTATAAAAGGACTTGTTAGAACATTGTACTTTCTTTTTAAAACATAGACCGCTGCAATTAAAGTGAAGAACCTTGAAAGTGCCGTGGCCACTGCCGCACCTTTAAGTCCCATTGCTGGAATTGGACCGAGGCCAAAAATAAAGATTGGATCAAAGATAAAGTTTCCAAGTCCAGCCACCGCCATAACCATTGCTGGAAACTTTGTATTTCCCATTGCTCTAATAATACTATTTCCTGTCATAGGAACAACAATAAGAGGAATAGAGAGATACCAGACTCGCATATATTCAGCGATCATTGGAATAAGATCTTTAGGTGCTCCCATAAAGAGAAATAGAGGCTCTATAGTTAGCTCGCCCACTACAACTAAGATAAGTCCAAGAAGAACAACCATTGAAATACTATCAGTAGCATAGCGAGACACCTCATCAGATCTTCCAGAGCCTAGTGCCATGGAGACAAATGAAGTTGCGGCAATACCAATACCAAAGGCAACTGCTCCTACAATAAGAGGAATAGGAAAAGTAAAGGCAACTGCTGCCAGTTCTCTATGTCCGAGTTTACCAATGTAATAAGTGTCGACCAGATTAAATATGATTATTGAGAATACACCGAATATCATAGGCCCTGCGAGAGAGACTAATTGACTACCGATATCCCCTTGCGTCAATCGTGCTTTCATAGAAAAGTTATAACACCACTAAAGAACTTTGCACAATCTTAACAAACGAATTACTTAGACATAACACTGCCTAACTTTAACTTTCCTATACTTATTTTAGATTTTCGAAAGGAGAAAAAGTGAAAACCCTAGAACTTATAAGCTTTGATTTATGCCCATTCGTTCAAAGGTCAATAATTACTCTTTTGAAGAAAGACATTACACACAAAGTTACACACATCGACTTAAAGAATAAGCCTGAGTGGTTTCTAAAAGTTTCTCCTCTTGGAAAGGTACCCTGCTTAAAAGTTGATGATGAAGTTATTTTTGAAAGTTCTATCATCAATGAATTTCTAGACGAGATTACCGGAGGAGAATTTCTCCCAGAAGATCCTCTAGAGAAGGCCAAGCTCAAGGCCTGGTCCGAGTATTGTTCCGCCCTAACAATGACTCAATTCGCGGCAATGTCCGCAAAGGAAAAAGAAAGTTATGAAAAAAATATTGAATTATTTAAAATTCAACTTGGACGACTTGAAGAACATGCTTCAGGAGGTTCAACATTCAATCCTTCAGGTTTCACTCTCACCGATACCTGTATACTCCCAGTCCTACAAAGGACAAAGTTTCTAGATGATTATTTCCAAACTAAGATTCTAGCTAACTATCCAAAGCTAAATACAATAGCTCTTGCACATATGGAGCAATCCTATGTGCAAGATTCAGTCCCTGCGGACTTTAATGAAAAATTATTGAATTATTTAAGAAATGCCGACGTTTACTTGGTTGAGTAAACTTTCATAATCTGGAAGGGAGGTCTCTCTCCCCTCTCTTTCAGATTTTTGAGAACTTTATAGTTAAGATCCCTTTTTCTTTATCATGATCTAATTTAAAATTATCTTGATCAACACCCTGTGGAAGAGTTCTAGATTGGTTAAATGAAGATCTAAATGAGCTTGTGACAGATCCTGAATTATCTTCACTAACAATAGTTCCTGAAACGATTAAGTCTCCATCTTCTACTTGAACATTGATTTCATTCTTATCAGAAGAGCCTACTTCTACATCATAGTAGTAGAATTGATCGTCTTGTCTTTCAGAAATACTACCAGCTGAAAAGCCACTACTTAGTGTTTGAATTCCTTTTGCGATTCCACCAAAGAAAGATGAAGCATTTTTCGCATTTTCTTCGGCCTCAGCAACTTCTTTATCAAATTGTTTCTTTATATCTGCAAACTTGTCATCAAAGTCAGCAAAGAAGTTTGGAATATTGATTCCTTGATTTAACTTTTTAATTTCTTTTCTAATCTTAACCATCTCTGCTCTTTCGGCCTCAATAGAGTTATTCATTACTGTATAAGTAATAGAGCAAGAAAAGATCGCTCCTAAAGTAAAAGCTCCTATATAACCAAGTTTGTTTTTCATATGATCTCCAGATTAATTTTTTAACTAGGCTATTTTATAACTAATGCAGGTAAAAAAAAACCTTCTATGTAGAAGGTTCTTAGTTATTTAATTATTATGAATTTCTTAGATCGGGAATCGTACTTAAGTAACTTCATCTTTTCTTTTGAGATAACTGAGGCAACTTGGTTAGGTCCATCATTCTCTAAGACAAAAGTTGTTAAGAGTCTTACCACTGGATCTCTTCTATCCCAATTTTGTTCTGCAGTTAAAAGAATATGATAATCAACGACCTGCTCATCAGAGCCTTCAGAGAAGATAAGATGTGCAACAGGCAGTCCTCTTAGTAGCCCATTATCACCTTGCTCAATACTTATCTTTGCAGGGTAAGAAGCTATAGATTCAGAAGAGCTATACCAATCAGATTCAACTACCTCTAGCTTACCACTTGAGCGAAGTAGAAAGTGTATATCTCCGGACTCACTTGTTTGAAGAACGTATCTTCCTTTAATGGTAGCTACCAGATCTTCTTTTCCAATTGATGCACTAGCAGAAAAGCTCATTATTAGAGTAAAAAATATAACTAAAGACTTAAAATTCATGAAAAATCCTCTTTTTTTTTGTGAATTTATCCACCATGGCCCTAGTGGTCAACGCTAATAAATGTCTATAACTTATCTAATTTTCATAAGCTAAAGTGCTAAGTTACTGAAAAGCTGTATAAACATAATTTACACATTCCTATTTCACAAGTTGTGAAATGTTTGTTAAACATCTTGTGAATTTCAATTTACGAAATAAATCTTGAAAGTTAGTTTTGTCTCAGATTTGAAACACAGTTCGAAAGAACATTAACTAACTAATTTAGGAGATCAAAATGAAAAAACTTTTTATCCTTGCAGCAATCGTAATGGCATCATCTGTTTCGGCTCACACGCCAACAGCATCTGATTCTTGGTCAACAATCAAGAAACACTTCACAAAAGTAACTTTCAAAGAACCATCAGTTAAGCTTGATAACGGGCCTATGACTTCTGCGTTTTTCGTATGTAAAGAAGGTGAAGTTCTTAAGACTAAGAAAGCAATCAGCAAATGTGTTGAGTGGGGAAGAACTTACGGAAGTAACGACAGAAGAGAATGTAAAAGAGAAGTTGATTACTACGGTGTAGCAGCTATCGAAGGTACAAGAGAAAGATGTACTAAATGGGAAAGAAGAGGATCAAGAGATAACGGTCACAGAGTTTGTGTTTCTTACGAAACTTACAACTACACTCTTCCACTTTCACACGATGTTGACGTTCACGCTATCAAAAGAGGCGGAAGCGACAGAAGTGACAGAACTGGTAGAAAGCTTTTCACAAAAACTTATTCAATCGAAGATTGCGAATAATATATAAGTAGTGTGTTAAGGGTCCTTCGCAAGAAGGGCCTTTTTTAGTATAAAAAACAAAAGAGAGTTATGAAAGAAACGGTAGAACAGCCAAGAATTTCACTATTTGATTTCGATGATTATCGAGATTATCTCATTAAGGTAGGAATGCCTGATGGACTCTATTCGCATACATCAAACAACCTTCAATCTTGGGCAAATCGCCTAGGTTATAAATCTCCAAGCTCATTAACAATGGTAATCAAGGGACAACGCTCCCCTAGTTTCGATATGCTTAATTCACTTGCTGAAGATTTAGAAATGACAATGAAAGAGAAGCAATATCTAACGCTTCTTGTTCAATTAGAAAAAGCTACAAAGAAAAAGAAAGATACAAAAGAGATTTTAGAAAAAATCGCTGAGTTAAATGCAGGTTCTACTTCTATATCACTAGGGCTAAAAGAATTTTCAGCAATTAGCGAATGGTACTTCCTAGCAATTAAACAATTAATCTCGACTCCAAACTTTATTGAAGATGAAGATTGGATTTTCAAGAAGTTAAGAAAGAAAGTAACACCATCACAAATAAAAAACGCCCTAAATATCATGCTCGAAATGGAAACGATCGGTCGTGACGAGAATGGGAAACTTATAGTATTAAAAGAAGGTCTACTGACGACTAACGATGTTCCAAGCTCTGCTATTAAGAGACATCACTTTGGAATGATCAATAGAGCACTAGAAGCTATTGACGAACAATCAGTAAAAGAAAGACAAGTGACTTCTGTCACAATGAGAGTAAAACCAGAGGAAGTTGACGCTGCTAAAAAATATATTTTCGAATTTATCAAAGACTTTAATGAGAAGTTCTCAACAACTGAAGCAGATGATCTGTATCAGTTGAATATGCAATTTTTCAGACATACACGTGAAGTCATAAAACACTAGGAAATTAAATGAAGCACACCACGATTTTAATTTTATTACTTATTTCAAAAGTTACTTTATCAGCTGAATTGATAAGACTTTCGGATGCTCAAAGAGAGCAACTAGATCTTCAATTTGCGAGAGTAACTGCACCTATATTTGGAAGATTAGGCTCAGGAGATATCGTTGGAAACGGCGGTGGACTTATAGAGCAGAACTTCATGTCTGCTTACTACAGTATCCAAACAGCTATTCAACATTGTTTGAATAACTATGAATGCGATATAACTGCTCAAGAAACTTCACTTCTAAGAGAGATCAATCAAGTCTATATAGACAAGGTAGATCAAGTACAGCCTCTTATTTTTGTAAACGAAGAGATTGCTGATGGTTTCTTTAAATCTGAAGAAGATCAAACTCCAAGAATTGCAAAAACAGGATTCACATCAAATAGCCAGATCTTTATCAATCTTGATATGGCCGAAGAAATTAGTAATGATATTCCAACAATGATTAGTATCCTTGTACACGAATTAGGACATCAAGTTGGTATTGCTAATCACAGTATCCTTGATCAACTAGGTGCTAAAGTTAGAAATATGTGGAACTCAAATTTCAAAATTTTAAAGTTTGAAATGAAAGATACTCCACTAGAAGTAAGACTCTTTTCAACAGAGAGTAACTATATTAGCTCAAGCCTTAGTTATAACTTTAGAGGAAAGACACAAAGCTTAAATAATAAAGTTTTTGATGAGCTTGAATGTGCTCAGAATGAGTCTATCTATGGATTTAATCTAACAAATGGACACTGGGAAAGACCAATTGTGACTGACTATACCACTAGGATTAGTATTGGTTACTGGGTTGATATTTACTGCCAAAAACTCAATGGCGATATTAGAACTGAGAAGAGAGATTTAGATATAAAGTTTAAATTTAGATCATTCCATGGACTGAAGCCAAGACTACTTTCAACAAAAGTAAAAGTAGACTAAAACCTGGGCCCTTGTTCAACAGGGCCTAAGAACTTTCATTGTTATATAAATACAGATCAAGTAGTATTTTCTTATGATTGATTTAAGAAGTGATACTGTAACTAAGCCTACCCCTGAAATGTTATCTGCCATGATGTCTGCACCAATTGGTGATGATGTCTTTGGAGAAGATCCAAGTATTAATGCTCTCCAAGAGAAGGCAGCGCTCCTCTTTGGAATGGAAGATGCTCTCTTTTGCCCTTCAGGGACGATGACAAATCAAATAGCGATCTCAGCTCATGTTGGTGCTCTAGAAGAGATCATCGTGGAGAAAGAGTCTCATATTTACCAATATGAAGGTGGAGGTATCTTTCATAACTCTCGCGCCAGCGTAAAGCTTGTGGACGGAGAAAATGGAAAGATGACAGCAGAGCAAGTTAAGTCCTCTATCAACCCAGACGACATTCATAAGCCTGTCTCAGTACTTGTCTCTCTTGAGAATACTACAAATAGAGGTGGTGGAAATATCTACTCTCTAAGTGAGCTTAAAGAGATAAAGAAAGTCGTTGATGAAAATGGCCTAAAGCTTCACTTAGATGGAGCACGTGTCTTTAATGCTATTGTTGAAGGAGATTACTCAGAAAGTGACCTTGGTTCTATTTTTGACTCAATCTCTATATGTCTTTCAAAAGGTCTGGGCTGTCCAGTGGGATCTCTACTTCTTGGAAGTAAGCAATTTATTAGAAAGGCCAGAAGAATTAGAAAAGTTCTTGGTGGTGGTATGAGACAAGCGGGCTTTCTAGCACAGGCAGGAATTTATGCTTTAGATAATCATATAGAAAGACTTAAAGAGGACCACCTGTTGGCCAAGGCGTTTGAGTCACTACTACAAGAATACAGCTTTATTGAAAAAGTTATTCCAGTAAAAACAAATATTGTGATATTTCATTTGAAAGACTCTATAGATCCACAAGAGTTTTTAAGTTACTTAAAGTCAAAGGAAGTATTAGCAGTACATTTTGGGGAACAAGCGATTAGATTTGTGACTCACTTAGATCTTGCAACAGATACTCTTAAAAGAGTTCAAAGTGCGCTTAACGAGTTCAATTAGCTCTCTTTATAATCAGGAAAGTACTCTTGTATTGTTGTTTTAAGTTTTGGAAAGTTTACTGGTTTAGTGAAATATTGTTCGCTTCCTAGTTTTTCGGCCTTAGCAAGAAAATCATCATTATCGTAAGCAGAAATCATGAAGACCTTAATATGTTCAAGTGTTCTTTTAATTCTAGTCAGCACTTCAAAGCCATCCATCTCAGGCATATTAATATCGCAGAGAACGATATGAATACTCTCACCTTCTTTGCTATTTAAAAAATCTATACACTCTTGCCCTGACTTTACACAATGTAAGTTAATCAGCTCTTTCTTTTGCTCTTTCTTAAAAAAGACCTTATAAAGTGCTGCTACATCATCTTCATCATCTACCGTTAAAATATTAATCATAATAGGTATTCCTGTACTAGTTACCTATCTATTATAGCGCTATTTGTTATTCTACAAAGTATAAAAAATAAACTATAGAGTGTCTTAAGCTAGAAGCTAAAACCACCTCTAATCACTGAGATTGTTGAATATATATCATCTCCATACCTATTGGTAACTCTTGACCTTATTAGATCGAGAGAGACTGGAATAGCATAAGCTATCGTAAATTCAGACCTTAACCCACTCCAATACGACTGAGCAGAAGAGTTTCTTAGATACCTATTTCCCACTAATATTCTGTCAGCGCCAACTAAATCAGTCCCCGCGAGAAAGTGTAATTCTCTAATAAAGAGAGGTATAAATCCTGCCCCCCTATAGATATTTAAGAATTCATATTTTAAATGGGCCCTCATTGTCTTAACTTCGTTTCCAAAGATATCACTATAAGAGATTCCATAAAACTGGTGATACTCCGTATAGCTTCCACCTCCGTAGATTACACCACTACTAAAGTTTCTCTTATCAAGAGAGCTATAGGCCACATCAAGTCCTAAGTAGAAATCTTTAAAGGGATGAGTTTCTGTTTTAAAGATTGATTGAATTCCATTGAAATCTTTTGTGCCTTCAACATCTTTTTTAAAGAATCTAAGTTTCAACGAAGTATTAGTAATAAGATCATCTACTCTAGTTGGAACAAGGGAGAGCTTGAGCACTCCACCAAATTCTTTCTCTTGTCGAGTAGAGATGAAGTCATCAACATCAATATGACCGACATAAAGAGTGGAGATAAGATCTATATTTCCAAGTTCTAAGAGATTAGATAGAGAGGCGTAATTCTGTTTAGTAGAATCATATTCTTGGCGCTGAGAGCTCGCGGTGTATTCTTTAGAGTGCCTAAGAGATAGATAGAAATCATTTGGAAACTCGTATGTATAATTGATCTCAGGAGTCACTTCTGAAATTCCAGTATAGAAGACTCCTTTAATTGCTAAACTATGTCTAACGTCTGGATCAGAAAGAGTCGTTAAAGCGCTCCAATAAGAGAGTGCGTCTGTTGCTTGTGTATAGTTGAGCATCCAATGCGTTGGAATAAAGTGTGCCGCTCTTGGATAACTCACCTGTTTTTCATCAGTATTATTTAGTGACTTAAAACTAGTTAGATCTACTTCTTTAAAGCTTACTTTCTTAGGCTTCTTAAAGTATTCCTTTAAGTTGAGACATCCAATATTCATTTTATAGAGTATTGACTTTGAATCCTTTAAAACAACAGCTGATTTATTCTTACCAAAAGAGGCCGCCACAATCCTCTGAGCCTCTGGAAGGTTTAGCGAGTAGCGAGTTCTATTAGTTATATAAAAGAGCTCTCCATTCTCCCTTGCTACGACTCCATCAGAACAGCTATTTAAAAGAGTAAAACTTTCTAAAACTTCTGTGCCTTCTTTAAACAAGTTCTTTTTAAAGTCGTAAAAGTATATAAATGATTTATTTCTTCTTTCATCAAATAGTTTAAAGAATACACCTGCCTTAGTGCGCTTTAGACCAGTGATACTAATCTCTTCAGGAAAGTTAAACTCCCCATCATTAATAGTCCAATGCATCTGATTGAAAGTGAAGTTCAACTCTTTATCTTCAAATGAAAAGCTGTAATCTCCTCTTCTCTTCTTTTTTGAGATAGAATTGAAGTCATATACAGAGCTATCTCTTAGAGTTGTACTTCTCATATTTGAGAATGTTTTTATTGAGAGGCTCGAATCATTAAATTTTTCAATAGATGATAACTTATCATCGAATTTAATTTCTTTTGAACTATTTGAGTTTAAGTCCTGCTCAACTAATCGTTGTTGACGATCAACGACTTCAACGCTGACAAGCTTTCCATCAACTAGAACCATCCCCTCTTGAAATGATTTATGACCAAGAACATTTTCAATAGGAGTTAAAAGGTTAGACTTCTCTTCCACTCTACTTTTTATTTTTGAAAGTACTTGCTCTCTAAACTCTTTATACATTGAGATTGCATTTCTACCGAAGCATTCTTTAAAAGCATCATTTAAAAAGAAAGGAATATTATTACTATTGGCGAAAACTAAACATCTCACCGAACCGGCCTTAAGTTCTTCAAGGTATTGCATGAAGTATGCCCCAGTCCAGTAAGCATATTGTCCATAAGGAAACTCTCCTGGCTCATCAAGACAGTCAATCGTTTCACAAAAGTCATTAGACTTAATGGCACTTTCCCACTCGACTTCAAAGAGTTCATTATTAAGTCTTCCACCAGGAGTAAACGTACTCTCTCCCCAAGTCGCTATCCCCTCAGTAAACCATCTAGGAACAACCCCTCCAAGCTTACCAAAGCTTCCAAAGACTGTTCTCACACCCTTTACCAGTCCTCTAGTTTGATCCATATGAATAATATGAATCAACTCATGTAGAAGAAGGTCTCTTAAAAAGTCCGAACTCGTCGAAAGATGATTGGCCCCCATTGGAGGAAATTTTCTAAGATTAATTATATTTGAAGGGAAGACTGTAGCGCTTCCATTTGCTTGTTGAGCATCTTGAATATAAGAGAGATGGATAGGACCAGGTGGAGCATATTTAAAATAGTCGGCAAGTTTAGCAGTGTCATTTTTCAATATTTTTATAATTCTATTTAGATAATTTTGTTCAGATTTTGGAAGGTGAATTTCATAATGATATGCCCCAAACTCTGACTCTACGTCTAACAGTGTTGTTTTGACGTTTCCACTCATTCTGGCCGATGCTGTAATATTTAAAAACAACAAAGCAATCCCCGACAAGCTTAGTCGGATAATAGATTTTTTCATATTTACTGTACCTAATTAGTGTTTTTGTAGTTATAATATCTCAATAAGTTATAAGATTAAAAATCTTTTTTAAAACATATTAAGGAGCACTAATGAAATTTAATTTCAAGCCAATGACGTTACTTGCAGTATTAACACTTTCTCTTTCTTTAGCGAGCTGTAGTTCTACAAAGAAAAAAGAAGTAAACGATAACCAAACAATGGAATCAGTAGGAACTGATGCTTCTACATTAGAGCTAAACGCTGACTCTGATTCAGGAAAAGCTGGTCCAATCAAGACAGTATTCTTTGGTTTCAACTCATCTGTACTTTCTTCAAGTGCACGTGAAACACTTAATGCAAATGCAGAATTCTTAAAATCAAACCCATCAGTTGAAATTCAGGTTGAAGGTCACTGTGATGAAAGAGGTGGAGTTCAGTATAACCTTGCACTTGGTGAGAGAAGAGCTGTTTCAGTTAAAGAACACTTAATTGCAATGGGAGTTAACTCTTCAAGAATCTCAACTGTTTCTTTTGGTAAAGAAAGACCAGTTGCTTTTGGACATGACGAAAGTGCATGGGCATCAAATAGAAGAGGTAATTTTATTATTACTGCTAAATAATGATCAAAAAAGTACTAATAAGCCTAATATTTATTCAACTTTGGGGATGTGGTTTAGCGACCACACGCCCAAAGCTTGAAATGAGCCTGGCACAAGTTGCCTTCCTCGCCGCCAAAGAATCAAAAGCACAAACACTCTCCCCTGGAATCTTTAGAAAAGCTGAATTTTATTATCTAAAAGCAAAGTCAGCATATAAGAGAAAGTATTTCAATAAAGCTAAACAATACGCTATCCTATCTAAGAAGTTTTCTGAGAGAGCTGAGTTTATTGCGATAAGAAAACAAACACTAGAAAATTTATAATCCGTTTTTTATAGAAGGGAATCTTTATGAAACAACAAATGAAATGGCTGATGCTATCATCAATCCTGTGCATCACTGCATGTAAAACACAAGAAGAAATTCAAAGAGAACAAGTTGTAGATAACATCTCTATTCAGATGGTTGAGAATCAAAAGCTCACAGCTGGTGCAAATATACGTCTACAAAATATAGAAGAAAAACTTGGAATGCTTACAGGACAAGTTGAAGATACAAATCACAGTACAAAAGAAGAACTCACTAAACAAGTTGAAGAACTAAAGGCTAAAATCACTCTACTAGAAGAGAAAGATAAAGCTAACGATGAGCAACTACAAAAGATAGAAGAAAAACTAAACCAGCAAGACTCATACCTAAAGAAAGTATTAAAGACTTTATCGTCTAAGACATCTTCTAAGAAAGCAAAAAAGAAAACTCCTTATCAAGAAGCAATGAGCACCTACTCTGCTGGGAACTACAAGAAAGCTCAGGCCCTTCTGTCTAACTTAGAATCAAGTAAACGAATTAAAGGCAAACAAAGAGCAAGAGTTCTACATAATTTAGGAATGTCAGCTTATATTAATAAGAACAATAATGATGCAACAGTAGCTTTTGGTAAATTATTCACTGAATATCCAAAATCTAATTACAATGCAAATGGACTTCTCTATCTCTCAAAGACTCTAAAGAGACTCAAGCAGAATGAACAAGCAAAGCAAACATTACAAGAATTAATAAAGAGATTTCCAAAATCAAAGAAAGTAAAAGAAGCAAAATCAATACTGGCTAAACTATAGGATAAATTATGAAGAGAAGTTATATTTGCTCACTACTGCTGTGTTTAATTATTTCATCATGTACTTACTTTATAAATACAATTGATGATGGAGAATACAATGTAACAGGAATAGACAAAGACAACTTCTCTATCCTCTTTAGTCATAATATAAATGGCGAGACTCATCCTTGTGGATGTCGCCACCACCCATTAGGAGGACTCCCACAAGTTGCAGGAGTCTTTCATGAGGTTAGAAAAAATAGTGACACACTCTACGTAGACAGTGGAGATACTTTCTTTGCTTCATCATCAATACCTAAAACTCTCGAAAAATCACTCTCTTTTACAGCTAGAAACTTGGCAAAAGGTTTAGGCCTTTTAAAACTGGCGTATATGCTTCCTGGAGAACAAGACTTAGCTATGGGTTGGGATTTCTTAAAAGAGCTACAGGAAAAGAATAACTTCGCCTATCTAATCTCAAACCCTTCTTCAAGCTTTCCTCTTAAGTATAAGAAGTTTGCAATATTAGAAAAAGGACCACACAAGATATTTATCATTGGATTAGCCGATCCAAATATTTTTGAAGGTAAGTACAGAGGTGCTTTCAACTCTCCTTTTTCTGCAATCAACTCAATTAGAAAAGAATTAGTTAAGGCCGGATACAAGAAAGACAGTCCATTTCATAGATTAATTGCTCTAACGAACTCAGGAATGGACGTTGATACAGAAATTGCAAAAAGATTTAAAGAGCTCGATTGGATCATTGGTTCCCACTCTCAGAGTTTTACAAAAGATCCAGTAGAAGAAGGTAAGACCAAAATGGTTCAAGTCCTTTCAAGAAACCATTACATTGGAGAAATTCAAATTTCTTTAGATTCAGATAAATCAAAGGATAGTTTCACCATTCATGAGACTCGTGATGAGAAAGCAAAACTACTAGAGCCAAATCCTTTTAGAGAATTCTTAACAACTCATAAAGAACAACTTTCAAAAGTTCAATTAGAAGAACAAAATGCAATGACAGTTCACTCTACTGGTGCTCAAAAGTTTAATACTGCGACATCATGTATTGAATGTCATCAAGCACAAGCAGATCACTGGGAACAAACACCCCACTCTATTGCTTACCTAACACTAGTAAAAGCACAAGAAGAGAACAACCTCGCTTGTATAAAGTGTCATAGCCTTGGTCTCAATTCTCTAAACGGTTTTGTTAAGGCAAAAGATATTGTTCATTTTGAAGAAACAGATGAGCAAAAATTAAAAAAGCTTAAAGACGACTACATGAAAGAGATTAAGGCGAGCTTCTTAGACTTTAATTCAGTAAGAAGGCTTCCACCTAAGAGCATTCAAAATATCTCTAAGAGATGGCAAGAATTAGATAAGAGAAAAGGTGTTACTCATAACTTTGCAAACGTTCAATGTTTAAACTGTCATGACAAACACTTAGAGCACCCATTCTCTACAAGTGAAGTAGAAGCTGCGCCAAAGGCAAAGTACGAAGCAATGAAGACAAAATGCCTAAACTGTCACGATCCTGATCAAAGTATAGAATGGTATAACGGTAAAGAGTTAAACGAGTCAAAATTCATTGAACAAATGAAGAAAGTAAGTTGCCCTAAAGACTAGATAGTCTCTAGGAACTCTACAAACCTCGCCCTATACTGCAAATGTCTAGGGTGAAAGACATCGGTGTGTAGGCCATCTTCAACTGGCCACCACCACTTCTTCTGTGTCTTAAGTTTTCTATAAATTTCTTCACCAAACTTATAAGGTACAACAAAATCTTTCTTTCCATGAATCATAAGGACGGGCATCTTTAATTTATCTAGATTCTTATAAGCACCGTACTCATCAGAGACAAGAATATAAGCAAGAGGACTTACAGCAACCATTATTCCAGCATGTCTTAATTTATCAAAAGCAATATCTTGGTAAGAGCTAAAAGTTGAATCTAGAACATAGAGATCAATATCTGAAGTGAAGTCTATATCCTTCATTGCTCTCATACTGACGATTCCACCGAGAGACTGTCCATATACAATAAACTTAGAATAGTCCTTAGACTTTTTATGGGCCCAATTTAGAGCTGCTATAGAGTCTTTATTTAGACCCTGCTGATTGGCCTGACCTTTAGAGAGTCCATAACCTCTATAATCAAAAATGAAGACATCATAGCCCTCTTTTACAATCCACCCTAGATTCAACCAGTGAGATGTGATATTTTGTGCGTTTCCATGAAAGAACAGAATTAAACCCTTCTTCTTCTTCGTATAAGTCTTATCGTACATAAGCCAACCGTGAAGATCTGTTCCATCAGTAGATTTGAAGTCTATATCATCATAACTCACGTTATGTTGTTTAGGATCCGCGTAGAAATACTTTGTCGGAAAATAGAAAACTGATGAACATCCGTATAAAAAGGTTAAAAAGAAGAATGGAATGAGCTTTTTCATGGACTAAAAACCTTAAAAGATTTAATAAATACAGACTATTATGCTAGGATTTTGATTCTATGACTACAAAGTTTATTTTGGGTATTGAAACAAGCTGTGACGATACATCTATTGCTATTATTGAGACTGATTCCAACGACTTAGACACTCCACCGAGTGTGATAACTCAAAAATCTTTTTCACAAGAAGAACTCTTAAGTAAGTGGGGCGGTGTTGTGCCTGAGATTGCGGCGCGTAATCATCTGGCCAAGCTAGTTCCCCTACTCAGACAGACCCTTGAGTCCGTTGATATGGATATGGAAGATATTAACGCTATTGGTGTTACTACTCAGCCAGGTCTTCTTGGGCCACTTCTTACAGGATTAAATACAGCTAAGACGTTATCGCTCATATTTGAAAAACCAATTATTCCAGTAAATCATTTATTTGCTCACCTAGAGGCAATTCATCTTTCGAGAACAACGAAGTATCCCTATATAGGACTTCTTGTTTCTGGTGGTCACTCACTTTACTTATTAGTGACTTCACAAACAGACTTTGAAATTCTTGGATCAACAATTGATGATGCAGCTGGTGAAGCTTTTGATAAGGGTGGAAAGATCCTAGGCCTTGGCTACCCTGCAGGAAAACTTATAGATGATTTAGCAAAGTCTGGTGATCCTCTTAAGTATCAATTTCCAATTGGCTTAAAAAGTTCTGCTGACTGTAGACTAAGTTACTCTGGAGTGAAAACTGCTCTAAGATTATTTGTAGAAAAGAACCCACACGTTCTTCACCAAGGTGGAGATTACTACTCACAAGATCTAAAAGACGTATGTGCCTCATATCAACATGCCATTGTTGCAGCTCTTAAGCTTAAACTTAAGTATGCCATGAAGGCCGTAAACGAGCGCTACCCTAAGAAACTAGAAGTTGTAGTTGGTGGTGGTGTAGCTTGTAATAGTTATTTAAGAAAAGTTCTGATTGAAACTTATAAAGACGTATTCTTTGTTCAACCATCATTTTGTACTGATAATGGTGCAATGGTTGCAAACTATGCACACCGTATTGAAAAAAATGCTATTAAATTTCCGGAGTGCTTAACTCTGGATGCCAAAGGTCGCTACATATCTAAGAAAGACCTTCAGACGAAAGGAAATCTCTAGTGAGTAAAAATCTACCAAGAGCAGATAAGAATCTAGGTCAACACTTCTTAAGAGATCAAAAAGTTATTGATGATATTACAGATGACTTTAAAGATGAAGCGGGAGCAATTGTAGAAGTAGGTCCTGGTCCAGGTATTCTGACAGAATTTCTAGCTAAGCATGACCTTCCATTCTATGTTATTGAAAAGGATAAGAGATTCCCTGAATACTTAGAGAAGTTCATTCCAAGTGATTCTATCACTCTATGTGATGCACTAGAAGTTAACCTAAACACATTCTTTGAAGATAAGAATATTCACGATAAAGACATATGGCTTGTTTCAAACCTTCCATATAATGTGAGTGTTCCGCTTTTAGTAAATTTTATAAAAGCTCCTCAAATTAAATATATGACATTAATGTTTCAAAAAGAAGTTGCAGACAAGGTCATTACTTTCATTTCCAAAAAGAAGAATAAAGCAATGGGATCGCTACTTGCTCTTTCTCAAACATATTTTGAAGTCTCTGTTCTATGTCAGGCACCACCTGTGGCCTTTCAACCACCACCAAAGGTTGATTCGACTGTTGTAAGTTTTAAGAGAATTGAGAATCCAATTATTCCACTTTCAGAGTTTCAAAGTTTTGAAAAATTTCTTCGTAAAGTTTTTCAATTTAAAAGAAAACAACTCGGTGGTGTTTTAAAGAACTTCTATGAAGCTGAGAAGCTTGAGCAGGCCTTTGCCAACTGTGAAATCCAAAGAACAGATAGAGCTGAATCATTTAGCCTAGAAACAATTCAGAAGTTATATAAAGAATTAAAATAATCAAAGGTGTTATATGAAATTAATCATCTCAACTCTTGTTATTTTTCTCTCCCTAGAAGTTAGTGCCAATTACTTTGAGTTTTTTGGTACACACGTTTCAACTTCTGGAATTGGAAACCAAGCAAACTTAAATCCTCACGATCCTGCAAATAATTACTATATCCCAGCACAGATGGCGTTCTCGGAAACGTTTAATCTCTCAGGTTCACTAACTTCTGTAGTTACAGACTTTGAACCTATTGATGGTATCGTAGTTAAGAATGACTCTTTTCAAGACCCAGCTCTAAATGAGGAAGTAGGTTCTGTATCAACTGATTACCAAAAGTACTACAGTGGATCTCTTCACCTCTCGCTCCCTCTAGCAAGAAAGCTTGGAAGTATTGCTCTAAGTCTTAGTGCTCCGGTTGGTTCTCTTATTGAGACGAATTCAGGTAATGCTTTTCTTCCTGAATACATCATGTACCGCTCTAGATATAGAAGAACGACCGCAGTTCTAAACTATGCTAAGGCCTTTGGTGAAGCCTGGGCATTTTCTCTAGGTACACAGATTGGTTTTCAGGCCGCGGCAACTGCAGATACAACAGTTTCGATACAAAGTAATTACGGATCATATGGTTCAATGAAATCAAAAGTTAAGCCATCTCTAGGTCTTATCTTCTCAACAATCTATAGACCATCTGAAGACTTTCAGGCCTACTTCTCTTACCAACAAGAAATGAAGAATAATCTAGAGGCGAATGCCTTTGGTAAAGTTTCTATTTCAACGACAACTGACTACCTACTGGACTTAAATATTACCTCTATGATTTTCTACGATCCACATATTTTGAGACTAGGTACAGGATCTCAATTTGGAATGGTAAAACTCTATACTCTACTTGAGTACCAGATGTGGGGAAATTATAAAGCTCCTCTTATGAGAGTGGCCAAAAGAGGTGGTGGAATTCAACCAAGTAGTGACTACGAAGTTTTAAAGGTAAATGATATCTTTGTTCCAAAACTAGGTGTAGGACTAGTGCTAACAGACGAGATTGAGTTAGACTTAGGTATTGCCTATAAACCGACACCAATTGATGGCGACTTTTCAGGTTCAGGTAACTCGATAGACTCAGATTCAACTATTCTTACAGGCGCGGCATTATATAAGACTAAACTCTTTGAAATTCCTCTACAGCTTGGAGGCTCTCTGCAGTATCATATGTTAGAGGATAGAACCGTTACAAAGACTGCTGGTCTAGAGAATGGGGATGCTGGAAATAAGATCGGTGCACCAGGATATAAGATTGGTGGATCAGTAATTGTAGGCTCACTAGGCCTGACGATGAACTATTAGGATTAATCATGGGAATTAAGATAATCGCAAAAAATAAGAGAGCTCATTTTGACTATGCTCTTGAAGATAAATTAGAAGTTGGAATTGTTCTAGTTGGAACAGAAGTAAAGAGCTTAAGATCAGGAAAAGTTTCTATCGCTGAATCCCATATCACTATTGATAATAAGGGTGAAGTTTGGGCATTTAATATTAAAATCCCACAATACGAGTTTGGAAATATTAATAACCACCAAGAAGATAGAAAGAGAAAGCTTCTTCTTCATGAAAAAGAAATAGTTAAAATCGCACATAAAATGAAGGCACAAAAGCTAACTCTAATTCCTACAATGATCTACTTTAAAGGATCTATAGTTAAGTTAGAAATAGCACTTGGGCGTGGTAAGAAGCTTCACGATAAGAGAGCTGATGATCAAAAGAAAACAGTTCAAAGAAATCTACAAAAAGGTATCTACGAATAAGGACGGAAATATGAGCGTTTATGATTTCAAAGTAAAGAGTAATAAGAATGAAGAAGTTGAGCTTTCTAACTATAAAGATAAAGTTCTCCTTATCGTAAATACAGCTTCAAAATGTGGATTCACTCCGCAGTATGCTGGACTTGAAGAGCTGTATAAAAAGTATAAAGATCAAGGACTTGAGGTCTTGGCCTTTCCATGTAACCAATTCGGAGCACAGGAACCTGGATCCAATGAAGAAATTGCCTCTTTCTGTGACCTTCAATTTAATATTTCATTTCCACTCTTTGATAAAGTTGATGTCAACGGAAGTGAGACTCACCCACTCTTTGAATACTTAAAAGAACAAGCTCCAGGCCTTCTTGGATCAAAGAAAGTGAAGTGGAATTTTACAAAGTTCTTGGTTTCAAAAGATGGGACTCAGATCACTCGTTTTGCACCAACAAGTAAGCCTGAGTCATTAGAAGATGATATAAAGAAGCTACTCTAAATACCTTGGACCTAGTTCTACTAGGTCCTAAGCTGTTACCCAGTGGTAAACAACACCTATATAAGTCGATAAAAATACTATCCCAGCAAATTTATGAAAGCTTCTCTTAACAAGAGATGCCCCAATCAAAAATATAGATGCAAAGATAAGTACAGACACTTCAAGGCTATAGTCTTGAGTGATTTTAATATCGTAAAATCCAATTGAGCCAAGTACGAAGGCCACATTAAAGATATTAGAACCTATAATATTTCCGGTAATAAGATCCGTATCCTTCTTCTTCACACAGGCCAAAATAGCTGTCACAAGCTCTGGAAATGAAGTTCCAAAAGCTACGAACACAGCAGAGATAACATAAGTCGAGATCCCTAACATTAGTCCAACTTTAGATCCTGAACTTACCAGTAAGTCCCCACCGAAATAAAGTAGGACAAATCCCAAGATCAATTTAACATAGAGCATTGGACCCATTTCATGCTCTAACTCATCAGGATCCATAGTTCTTAAATGTCTCTGCTTTCTCATCTCGCGAAATGTATTTAGAAGATAAGTAACAAAGAAAGTAACCAGTAAACCTGTTCCCCACCAGTAGAGCTCAGATTGGAAAAGGATAAGAGTTAGAATTAACGTAAGAACGATATGAAAGTAGAGTTGCTTTGTAATTTCTTTTCGTGACAAATAAAGTGGAACAAAGATTCCCGCGGCTCCCATGATGAGAAAGAGGTTGGCTATATTAGAGCCAATTATATTTCCAAGGGCAATTGGACTCTCCCCTCTAAAGCATGCCAGCTGAGATACAAAGAACTCCGGCAATGAAGTTCCAAACCCTACAATGAGTAATCCAATAACAAGTGGAGACATACCTAGATATAGTCCAATTTTCTCTGCCGACTCAAGAGCAAACTCAGCTCCGTAGTAAAGCATAACTATGGATAATATTAATAAAATCACTTGTAGTGTCATAAACCTGTCCTATAATTAATTTATGGAAAATCTATATAAAAATCTTACTGAAAAGACGTTTAAAAAATTAGCAATACTCTTTTGTTTACTTGGGGATATTCTCATTTTTTATTATATTTGGATAGATGCCTTTCCAAGAATCTTTTCTCAAGTCACAGAGCAAGTTAAGAAAAATCCAGCACTTGACGCTAGTATGTTTCCAAAGAATTTCTTTACAGAACTCTATCAACTCTCTAAACAAGCAATGCTCGCCATGTTCATTGGCGTAATCATTATTCATGTAATTAATTATGCGCTCTACTATAAAGATAAGGTCTTTGCTTATAAATATTTAAGGATTCAATCTTCTTTAGGTGGACTCGGACTCTTTTTACTAGGTTTTTCAGGTCTATTAAATGGAGGGCTATACTTTGCTTACACGCTATCTGGTGCACTAATGGTTCTTGTCTTCATTGGACTAAACCAATTTAAGCCTAAAACTTTGGAACTAAAAGCCTCGTCAAAGAAGGTCTAGTCCAAAGAGGGAGATTTCTCACCTTATCGAGAAGATTTCTCTGACCAGTTACAGCTAAAATAAATGAGTCAAAAGCTCTTGGGTTCTTAACTATAAGTTCTAAGTCATGCTCATAGATGAATATATTTAGCTTTGCTTCGATTTTCTTAATGATATCAAGTCTAGCTTCAACACCCATTTCGATATCACTCATATTTTGAATATCTCTATTTAAAAGAATCTTTCCTCTTAATAACTCAATTAGAGACAGATTTACATTTCCTTCATAGAGATCCATCCCCTTTGGAAAGTGTCTTCTTAAGTACGAAAACCTTGAAAGTATCATAAGAGATGTGTTTCCAAATGAATCATAAGAAGAAGTGAATAACTCTAGATATTGATCGTAGTAATACTTCCAGATCCAGAAGTCTACAGAGCGATTCCAATATGGGAGAAACCCTTTCTTAAGTCTTCTCTTAAAAGACCTAGATAGAAGATGTTCATGGGATTCTTTATCCCACATGTCTCTACTCATATCGAATTCATCATCTAAATTTCTAGAACGTTCGTATTCTTTATGATGATTATTTCGAATTTTTAAATCTTCTTCTAAGATTGAAGAGACTCTATCTCTAACATTGACTACTTCTTCAACTGGACAACTTTTAGATCCAGGACAGTCTAATTCACAAGAGTGACATGCAGGCCATGTAAGAGGAAAGTCGACTACAAGCTGATTTACTTTATAGTCCTTAATCCAAGTTCTAATGGCATCATCACCCTCAAGCCCCTCTTCATCTTTTACTTGAAGCATTGATCTGAGGAACCATCTCTCGCTATCTTCATAGTACTCAATAAGGCAGAAGAAGAAATTATCCTTTCTTCCACCTTTCATACTCATTCCGGCAATATTTTTTGATTCACTCACAAAGGCTCTCTAGCTATAGAGGTTTCTCGATTGAAAAAGGTAGGACATCCATTTCATTTTCAGAGATTACTTGTTCAACTAATCCCCTAGACTCTTTTGGATGGATAATGAGGAAACATCCTCCTCCACCTGCTCCACAAACTTTAATACCAGCTGTTGGAACTTTTTCTACCACTTTATTATACACCATATTCATTTTTTCAGAAACTATTCCAGGAAAAAGCTCTTTTCTAATTGCTCCCTCTTTAGAGATTAGCTCAGAAAGCTCTGTAAATGTTTCATTTTTAATGGCCTGGTATGCCTTCTGACTTAATGATGCAATCTCAGTAAGGCCTTTCCTTATAAGCTCATTCTTATCAAAGAAGCCTTTATACACTTCCCAGTTATTAATTCCAGAAAGTCTCGTCTGTCTTGAATAAACAAGTGTAATATTTTCTTCTAAGAAAGATTTAAGTTCTTCACTATAAAGTTGATCTACTTCTATCTTTCCAGGAGTAGGAATTAAAGCGAGTACTCCCCCATAAATAGCAGGATAATAGTCCTGATATCCAGCAGGCCCAGAATCTAACATTCTTCCTTCAATACCTCTAACGACATTAATAGCTGTCTGTCGATCCATTGCAAGATTAAGATACTTACAAATAGCACTATAAAGAGTAATTCCCATTGAAGATGAACCGCCAAGCCCCGCCCCAGGAGGAGAACCTGATTTTAGGTTTACCTTAACTCCATTATTTAGATTAAAATAATTTAAGATTTGGCACACAAAACTAAAGTGACCAAAGTGAGTTCCAAGTAACTTCTCTTCTGTAAAATCTTCGCAGTTATAAACTTCAGTCGTATCATAATCAAGTGAATGAATTTGAACCTTTCCTTTTTCAAATTCTTCAATATGAACTTCGGCCTTTAGACTTGTCGCCAAGTTTAAAGTAATCGTTTCTGGTATTATTAAATTGATAGGTTCTAAATCTAGAGTTCCACCCAATAGGTCAACTCTTACTGATCCATTATACTTCGCCATTGTAAATCCCTACGTAAGGTAGTTCTCTGTATAAACCGTTAAAGTCTAATCCATATCCAATAACAAAATGATCTTCAATTTCAAAAGCTAAGTAATCAATATCTACTTTGTGTTGAATACGAGCAGGTTTATAAAGAAGTGAAGCAACTTTTAAAGACTTTGGATTACTCTTTTTAAATCTTTCAACAAGTGAAGAGATTGTTAATCCAGTATCCACTATATCTTCAACTAAAATAACATTCTTTCCAGTCACATCAGTTTTAATATCTAAGTTTATTTTTAATTCCCCTGTAGACTCTGTACCTTCATAAGAAGACACTGAAATAAAGTCGAGAATTACGGGAGTATCTATTTCTCTGATTAAATCTGCGCAAAAAATAAATGAGCCCTTAAGCACACCTACGACTACAACTTCTTCACCATGAAATTCATTTGAAATTTCTTTAGCAAGTTCCCTTACACGTTTTTGAATTGAATCTTTGGATATTAACTCTGGAAATGACATAAAACCCTCTTGTCTTAATTAATACATAGAGAGTATATCAAAAAAAGAAGGAGACAACAGTCTCCTTCCAAATTAAATTATATTTGTGCTTCTGTGATAGGGCCTTCAGTTCCCTCAATATTCGTTGAGAAAGCAAGTAGGTCTTCATCATCAGGCTGATAATCCCAATGTGCAGTACATCTTGCTTCATACAAGTCTGCTTCACCAACAAGAACCTGATCAGCATTCTCAGTCGACTTTCTATGTGTCTTTGATGCTGGAGCACCACATGAAGTACATACGGCTTTAACCTTTGTAACATCATCAGCGATCGCCATAAGATGCGGCATAGGCCCAAATGGTTCACCCTTATAATCTTGGTCAAGTCCTGCCAAGATCACACGTACGCCTCTTCTAGAGAGCTTATTAACTACCTTTATAATATTGTCATCGAAGAATTGAACTTCATCGATAGCTACAATTCTTGTTGAGTCATAAATCCTCTTAAGAATGTCTATTGCAGAGTTTACTGGTGTCGCAGCTACAGATTGAGACGAGTGACTTACGACTTTAGTCTCGTGATACCTATCATCTAATGCTGGTTTAAAAATTTGAATCTTTTGCTTTGCGATTTGGGCCCTTCTTACTCTTCTGATTAACTCTTCAGTTTTACCAGAAAACATAGGTCCACAAACGACTTCAACACTTCCTGTCATGAAGCTTGCTAGATACGGGGACACGTCTCTCTCCTTTAAAATGTGGGTAATTATGTGTTGTGTGTAGAATGATTCTTACAAAGTCATTACACTCTGTAAATGAGGCCATTCCATGTGTCATTTAACTATTGTAATGAATTCCAATAGATAGTGAGAATAAACTTTCTAACACCTCCTGACTTTGGCAACAAGTCAAAACAGGATATGTTTTAAAGCATTGCGAAAAGAGATGTGAAATAGATAATTCCAAGCACGATAAAGAGAACAAATATTATCAGCGGGGAACAAACTACAATTAAGCTCTGTAGGATTGAAAATGACATATTATTTCTCAGTCCAGCGAAGAGATAAATAATTGAGGAGAAGTGTCTAATCATTTCTCCAAAGATTGGAATGACAAGAAATAGATTTGTCACAATAGAATGATTGACCACTTGAGAAGTCACTTTCTCTAAGTCTCCATTAAATTCAAAGAGATTTCCAAAGAATCTAATAACAACTGTCCACACTTTTGCATAGAACCAGAGAGTAATTGGAAAAATAATAACCTGAAGAATTGACCAAGAAATTAAAATCTTTTGATACTCAAGAGATATGTTTTGAGAGATAAGTGAAGAGAGAGAATCTGACTCACTCATATATGAACCTGTTATATAACCAAAGTAAATCATTCCAATAGAATAGAGTCCGCTCACTATTGCCATCACCCAAGATACACTCATAACTTCTACAAAGTTTAATCCTGATATCTCAGGTTCCTCAGTATTCTCGATATCAGTAGCAAGGGCTAAAGGCCTTTGTTGAGATCTTAAGTTTCTTAAAACCTCATGAGTCTTAAAAGGGTGAAGAAACGTTAATACATACTCTTTTAATATTTGATTCATTACTTAACTCTATACTTGTCGGGGTCAATACTAACTGGTTCTTTGCTATACCTTATATAATGATACGATATTTTTAAGCTTCGATCTAATACAATGATTTCTGAATCAGTAAATGAAATCTCTAACTCTCTAGAATTTACACCTAGTTTAAGTTTCCACTTTTTAAACTTAGATAAATCCTTCTCATTCACTATATATTCAGCAGGACTTAATAGTAATTGAAATACCTTAATGGCCTCACTTCCCATTTTATGAACAGCTAAATCAAGAGTTTCATTATTATCAAAAGTAATTTTAACATTAGCACCAAGTTCTTCTAGAACTCTAAGATTCCAAACATTGTGAATATTAAATAATAGTATCTTTTGTTCACCCGCATTGAACTGGTAGTAGAGATTATTCTTAGGATTGAAGATATAATAAGACTGATCATTATTATACTTTTCATAGATAGTATAAAGTCCCTCTTCAGTCTTAATAGAGCCTACAATACGAGAAAACTTTTTTGAATCAGCATTGTTTAAGTAATTAACTGCTCTTAATGAAAGTAGTTTATCTTTCAAATGCTCCATCTTTGTTTTTGATACTTCAATTGGATGCTCTGGAGGAGGATTTGTCGTTCCTGATTTAAAATCAATGGCAAATGATTCATTTCTAATATTAGAAAATACAATAGATCTCTCTAACTCTTCTTTATCAAAGATAGTTAAGTCTAAAAAGAAATTGGTAGGTAAATCAAATAGTGACTTAACTCTCTTATACTTATGATCAGAGCGATGTTCTTCTTGCTTATTAACCATTCCTTCAAATGGTAACTTGTCATTTGCAAGAGCAATTACCATATCTTCATTCTTTGTCTTAAAAGCGATATAGAAGTCTTGAGAAAAGTTCACTTTCTTACCAAGGTGATATTCAAGAGTTTCATTTTCAAAAGTAAAAATCATCTTTAAGTGCTTTTCAGGAAAGAAGTCATCTCTTTGCTTAGGAGAGATATCCTTTAAGTATTTTTTAGCTCTAATCTCAGCAAGACGACTCAGGAATTCATTAACTCTACTCTGGTCAACCTTATGCCCATCAGAGAAGTTTATAAAAGACTCATCCATTTTCATAATGTGCATGAAAGGAGTTTGTAACTCTAGCAAGTCACCGTATTTTGAAGAATCTAAGATCTTAGAATAATTATCTTTTTCTTTTTGATCCGAAATCCCCTTTCTTTCTTGAGTAAAGTAAGTAATAGAAATTAAACATATCAATAAAGCTAATAAGCCTAGATTCTTTTTCATTAAAGCTTCCCTCTCCTTTTATAAAGGACAATTGAAAAGACTATTAAACAAATTGGAAGTACTAATACACTAAAGAAGAAAATTACTCCCAATTGTGGAGCGCTGATAAATAATGGCTCATCTTTCAAAGCAATTCTATCAAAACTAATAAGTTTATCATTTTTTGTTAACCACGAAACTGTGTTAACTAGTACTTTGAAATTATTTGTGAACTTTGTATAAGCGTTAGAAACAAAGCTTGTATTTGAAAAAACAACTACTCTTCCACCATTTCCAAACTCTCTACTAACTGCAAAGTTAATAGGTCCAGGAAGATCGCTACCTTTATCAAACTTCTTATTAGAAAGATCTAAAAAGTCAGACTCTCCCCAACTCTCCCCTGTGGACTTGATAAGTTCAACTGCTTTCAGTCCTAAGTCTCCAGAGAAAGTTATCGCTGTTGCAAGAGGAAAGAAGACATACTGAGTAAACTCTTTAAATATTGGATGACTCTTGGCAAATGTTTTGGCAATCGGAGCAGCTCCATTAGATCCATCAATAGTAGAATCGGGAGAAATAGAAAGTATGTTGTGAACTTTAATTCCTTGTTCTCCTAAGTATTTTCTTAAATTAGGAATTGAGTCTCCGTTAAACTGAGGATTAATCCCTACTAATAGGGCCTTCCCGCTTTCTTGATATTCATTAAGAGCACTTATTTCACTTTCATTAAGGTCAATCTCTGGGGCCCAAAGAACAACAGCATCACAGCTAGCAATAGGTTCTCCAGAAACAAGTTTAATATCTTCAACCTTATACATTTCTAATTCTAGAAGTTTTCTTAGAGCACTATGATGGTCTCTATCATCTAAATACCAACTAAATTTTGAGTGAGAACTATCAACACAAAGTGTAGTTTCCTTATCTCGACTTACTTTTAAGATTGCATTTGTAAGCTCTAGCTCCCTCGTCTTCATTGCACGAGCGACCTTATCTCCCTTAGTTACAATTAAAGTAGGAAGAATAGTTATATTATTTTTTTGAACTAAATTTGGATTAGACTCAGCATCAATAAAGTCAAATTTCAAATCAGACTTACTTAACCTATAGAGTTCTAACAATGTGCTTATTACTTGAAAGTTCTCTTTTCTTGCATATACATCAATATGAACTTCACCCTCAGAGTTTTTTAAGACATTTATTGTTTGATCTTTTAAAGAGTGTAATTTCTTTTCAGTTAAGTCTATTTGAACAGGATTTTTAAAAGCTAGGTAATTTATCATTCCTACAATACTGGCAACTAGAAAGCAGCCAATAAGTGCATCTGCAAGATGCTTAAACTGAGAACTTGTATAATATGCTTTAAAAGATTTTCTAAATACAATTAACAGTACTAAAGTGAGAACTAGCGCCACACAAGAAACAATCACATTTAAATATATTTCATCAGAGACAGAAAGCCATAGAAACACACTTGTTAAATAGAGAATAACATTTACAGCAATTAATAAATTTGAAAGAAAGCTCTTCATACTACCATCTCCTCGAATTGAGAGACTTATTAATAAACATCATGAAAAGTCCTATAAATGAAATAAAATACACAAAGCTAAAACTTCTAATATCCCCTTGAACAAAGTGGAGAAAGTGAGAATTGTTATTTAGATAGCTTAGTAACTGTCCAACAATAAAGTTATTTGAAGAGTTCGCTGCAAGATTTAAAAGAAGTACTCCAAAGATCATTGAAAAAGAGATGAAACCTGAGATGATTTGATTTCCAGAGATAGAAGAAGCAAACATACCAATCAAAACATAAGTACTAATATTTAATATTAATCCTAAGTATGCACTTAGAACTATTCCCCAGTCACTGTATCCTGAAAACATTAGAATCATAGGAAACATAAGAGAGAGAATAAGCATGAAAATTATTTGAGTAATATGTGATAAGTATTTACCAATAATAATATTCCATAAACCAACCTTTGATCTCATTAACAGATCAAGTGTTCCACATCTCTTCTCTTCAACAAATGAGTTCATTGTCAGTAAAGGAGTTAGGAACATAAAAAGAGAGCTAATCATTCCAAATAAAGGAATAAGCACATTAGATGTTAAGCTTGAACCTACAAACTCTTTTGATGCTAGAACACGGTAATAGAAAATCCATCCAGTGATTCCAATAAAAATGGCACATAGAATATAAAATAATGGTGAGGACATGGCCTCTTTTAATTCTCTTTTATATATATTAAACATTTTTTTCACTCGTCACTTGTTCAAATATTTGTTCTAAGTCCATCTCTTCAATTTTCAATGAACTCACAATATAATCTCTATCTAAAAGGAACCTATTAATCTTCCCTCTTAAGTCCTCATTACCTTTTGAAGTAATTCTAAGTTCTTTTTCATTTCTAATTATTTCAATATTAAACTCTTGTTCACACTCTTTGCAGTCTTTGTCTGAGAGCTTTGTATCTAGTTCTATTAAAAAGATTTCTCCTGTAACAAGATCTCTCTTCACATCTTCAATTTTCCCTGTTTTAAGAATCTTCCCATTATTGATAATAGTCACTTCATCACAGAGATTACTTGCTTCATATAGCTGATGTGTTGAAAATAGAATTGTATGGTCATTCTTTAAAGAGAGAATTAGCTCTCTTATCTCTTTGATAGCATGAGGATCAAGTCCAACAGTTGGTTCATCTAAGATAATAATTTCAGGGTCTACTATTAAGGCCTGAGCAATACCTACTCTTTGTTGGTAACCTTTCGATAAGTTTCCAATCAGGCGTCCCTTAACGTTATCAATTCCACATTTACTAAGAATACCTGACAAATCGACTTGGGATTCAAAGATGTTTTTCACAAATAATAAGAACTCTTCTACTACCATATGTTTATATAATGGTGGTATTTCAGGTAAGAAGCCTATTGGTCTTTCAGAATTAACAAATATCTCTCCAGAACAGAGAGTTAGCTCATTTGTAATAATTTTCATTGTTGTAGATTTTCCTGCACCGTTTGGTCCCAGGAATCCATGAATACTTCCTTTTGACACTTCAAAGGAAATACCATCTAGTGCTACGGTCGAAGAGTAGCTCTTATGAACATTTTCAACTCGGATGGCCTTTTCTTCCATAAAATCACCTCACGAAATTTTTATAATTAATCCTAGCAAAAGAAATTGATAAAGTTAAAGCCTAACTAGGTTCAAAAGCCTAGATATTACGTATTTTCTTCAAGAATTTTCACTTAGTTACCGATATAATGAGTTATGAATAAGATATTTGAAGAACACATTAAAAATGCACAGACTATCGTCATCACGACTCACATTTTTCCTGATGCTGATGGCATAGGAAGTCAAATTGCTCTATGTATGGCCCTTCAAAAGCTTGGCAAGAATGCTATTTGTGTAAATGAAAAGAAATTATTCGACAGGTATAAATACTTAGATCCTCAAGATGTCATTATTTCCTATGATGAGTACTTAGAGAATCCATTCAAAGAAATTGACCTCTTCATTGTAGCGGATACAAATAGCCTACCTAGAATTGGTAAGAATACCCAAGAACTAGTGATGAGTTCTAAAGATTTACTATTTATTGATCATCATCCTTGCGCTAGAGAGCTTGAGGCCATTCACTGTATAGATACAACGATGGCAGCGACTGGTGAACTCGTTGGTAATCTGATCCTAGGCCTCGGAGTTGAGTTAACAAAAGAGATGTCTCTAGCACTCTACACTGCAATACTTATTGATACTTCAAGTTTTAGATACCCTACTGTATCTGGGGATACACATAGAATGATTGCAAGATTAATGGACGCTGGAGTAAGACCTCCGGAAGCCTTTAATCAGATCAATGGTACTAAGAAAATTGACTATATGAGACTCATTGGTGAAGTACTATCCTCTGCTCAAACTAATGAGACAGAGGAAGTTGCCTGGATAACTCTCGACGAAGAAATGATTGAAAAACATCAATCAGATGCTGAAGACACTCATGGCTTTATAAATCACTTATTAATATTAGATAATATAAAAGTTGCATGTATGTTTAGAGAAAATGGATCTTCAGTAAAGCTAAGTATGAGATCAGCTTGTACAACTATTGATGTAGGAATTATGGCACAAGCTCTTGGCGGCGGTGGACACAATCATTCAGCAGCAACAGTTTTAGAAGGAAAAATGGAAGATATTGTAAAGTCATCTGTTAGTAAAATACAGAAGATGATCGATATGACTAAGAGTTAACCTTTACCTAGAATTTCAGTGAGAGCAGCCCTCTCTTTTTCATTCCACCCAAAGCCACCAGTCGCTAAAAGACCTTTTAGCTTGTTTTGAACATTTGTATCTTTAGGATCATTCTTTTGAACATCTGAGTGAAGAAGTACTTTCTTATCCTCTTCTCCAGCATCCTTTTCAAGCTCTTCAGGATTCCCTAAACCTTTTACCGCAGACGCTGTAGAAGGCTTTGTTCTAATTGCAGGTTTAGAAGCTGCTTCTTCAGACATGAAGGTACTAACTTGCTTACCTTCTGTAACCTCGACTTTCTTTTCAGGCTTTGCAGTTTTTTGAGCAACTCTGGCCTTAATTTCTTCAGGAGTGAGATTTTCTCGAGGTGGTCTATAAGACTGTTTAACTTTCGAAGGACCATTCTTCTTTGCCCTTCTCTCTGTAGAGTTTTCAGTTGCTGCAGGTAATGTTTCTTTAAATGCTGTAAAGACCTTCATATAACTATTATAGCTAATATATATTTAAGTTTCACCGTGGAAACTCTTTCTCACTGATTTTCTGGGCACTCCCTGTAAATTCTGTGTCTAAATTTCTGGGCAATAAATAAAAACACTATTTTGATTTATTTTCGACTCCAAGACCCCAATATCAAAGGAATATTAGACAAAAACCGACCCAAAAACTCAAGAATTCTAAAGTTGCACCGATTAGTAATTGACCAAAGTTAGCAAAGTGTTAACCTTGGTCTTCATAAAATGGTGAGAGAAAAAATTCTAAATAAAGACTTTAAGTTGTACGTCCGTTCGAATTGTCCGTAATTTGTTAGTTCTTATTTAGATATCTATTAGAAACGACGTTTCTAAAAAATGTGAGAGAATTTATGAGAACAATGGAATTGGCAAAGAGATCAAAACTCGTATTTATGTCATTACTATTATCAGTGTCTGTTTTTACAACTTCATGTGGAAGCGGAAAAGACGGTGCAAATCTAGAGATTCCTGGGGTTACTGGTCCAGTGGTTTCATTACAACAAGATGATGTTTTAATCACAATGGTATTTGATAATCTTCAATTACAAGGTGGATTAAGATACGCCATCCCAAAATACCCAAATTCGTATATCGAAATGTCTCCAGATCTACAATCAAATGGTACGCTTATGGCCGTATCAATCTCACTTGATGATGTATTTGACGGAAGTCTATCTAACCTTGATCCACAGTCACTTCCAGGAGGTAGAGCACTTCCAGGTGTAGCAAGTGGACGTTTACCTGCGGTAGCATTTAGTATTGAAAAATTCCACAACATGGGTGTTTATATTGGACCAGATGTATTTGGTATCTTTATCCCAGTAAGCGGTCTTAACTTACAAAACTCAATGATCACTGCAAGATTCTATGCAGGTGGAGATAGAGTTGGTAACCTTTCTTTAATTGGTGAAGATCAAGACGGAGAAAATGGTGGATTCTTACTAATGTTAGACATGGCAGGATCTGTGAAGAAGAAACTTAAAAAACAAGCAAAGAGATACTAATAAAAATATAAAATGAATATAACGAGGGGGAGCACTTGCTCCCCTTTTTTATTTCTTTACGCTATGAAAATCGAGAATATTAATTTGCCACTTATACTTTGTTGAATCATTATTTATAACTTCAACATACACAGGTTCTGTTTTCCCATCAATATCATTAAGTAACCAAAACCTTTCACCAACAATTGATACAATATTATATAAACCTTGGTGTAAGTTGTTTTCAATTAAATACTTTAAAAAGATAAGCCTCATAGGTTCAGTTCGTTGACCTAACCCATCATATTTCTTCATATCTGAGAGCGCTTCTCTAGTTTGATAATCTTTTAGTGGAGTCTTTAGAGCTTCAACCATAGTGTCAGAAAAAATAAAGTCTCTCTTCATCTTCTTCATATCGACACTAGAGACTGTTAACCTCTTCTTATCTAAATCTTGAACAGCTTGCTCAAAAGCAGAAAGCTTTATTACAATCCTCTTAGGTATAACAGGCTTTGGTTTTACAACAGGCTTAGCAACAACTACTGGTTTAACAACAGGCTTAGGTTTAGGCTTTGGTTTTACAATTATAATAGGTTCAGGCTTTGGCTCTGGTTTAGGCTCTGGCTTCTTTTCAACAAATAAGAAGTCTCCTAATCCTTTGTCATCAAATTCTTTTAGAGCACCAGGAAGAAATAAATCTCCTTGTACATAACGAGATTTACTTGCTTCTAGTTGTTTAGAAATCAATGAAAATATCATTTTCAGTTCTGGATATGCTCTCTCTTTACTAGATAATAGAGTTGAGTATCTCTTTAAACAACTGAGTCCATGTCCACCAGTATTAATGACATTAGAAGCATTGGACTCATAAAGTAGCTCTATGGCCTTAGGTATTGAACTAAGTCCATAGACATCATCTTGCTCAGAGCAAAGCTTAACTAAGAGATCTTTATCATCACGGCATATATTAGCAAGTTCTTCATGCGACTTTTTAAGTGTGAAGTACTTAGGACTAATTCCCTTTTTTAAAAGTCTATTATATGTCCTTGTCTTCGCAACTCCTCTTGGAGTAAGTGTTTTAAAGTTTTCAATCCAACTGGCCCTTTCCGTGCTATTTAACTTATTAAGAGTCGCAGGATTCCAATCTTTTAAATATCTAGTCTTTGCTCTTTTAACAAACTTCTTCATCTCTACCGATTTAGGTTTGCACATCCCCAGAGTTTTTTTCCAATCTAGAGAGCAAAGCTTTTCATTTCCATCAATTTCATACATTAGAGAATAATTCTCTTTAAGACTTTCAAAGAGATAACTAATTGTAATTAACCTATAGAGATATCTAATATATTCAATATTTTCATTTAAGTAATAATCAGGACAATTAGATTTCGTTGGAAACTCGACTTCCCACATCTCGCTAAGATCAAATATCTCCTTCTCTATAAGCTTAGGAAGGTAGTCCTTTATATATAGATCATCTTCGAAGGTAATCTCTCCATTAGAGCTATTAAGAGAATACTCAGGAGAGATTGGACCATGATATAAAGGAGTTGGTTGCTCGCCTACAACAGTATTGTCGTAATAGTCATTTGAGACTGGTTTACTTGCCCAAGCATTTAGAGAAAGGGCAAGTAAAAGTATAGAGGTAATATTCTTTTTCAGCATATTGTAATCTATTGTCCTTCACCAATTAGCATTAAACTTAGGTCTGGAACATAAGTGATAATAGCAAGAGCAATAAGCATCAGAATTAAGAATGGGAAAGATGCCCTATATAGTTCTGTAACAGGCTTTTTAAATCTAAAAGATGAGATAAATAAATTAATTCCAACAGGTGGAGTAATGTAACCTATCTCCAAGTTCGTTAAGAAAATAATTGCCAGGTGAACAGGGTGAACTCCAAATTCTTGAGCAATTGGAACAATCAGTGGAACAACAACAATGATTGCACTGAATATATCCATTAAAGAACCAACAATAAGTAAGAATATATTTAAGAAAAGTAAGAACGAATATTTATTCGTTAAGAACTCTCTCATAAAATCTAATATTTGCATTGGTATTTCTTCATCTACTAAGTAGTTTGTTAATCCGAGCGCACAACATAAAATTAGAAGAATCCCACCAACTAAACTCATACTGTCAGCTGTTACTTTTGGAATATCTTTTACGATATCAAGATCTTTATAAACAAAGCATTCAATAATCAGAATATAAAAAGCAGTAATTGCTGCAGCTTCTGTAGCTGTAGTAAAACCACCATAAATACCAACGAGAACACCTACTGGAAGTATCGCTTCCCAGAAGCAACCTTTTAAAGCTGCTACAAGTTCAGAAAATTCAAATTTCTTACTAGATGCAGATAAAGTTCCATTCTTTATAGACCATGCAGACAGAACAACAATAAGTAGTATTCCTGGAATAATACCAGCAATAAATAACTGATCAATATCTACTTTTGCAACAAGTCCGTAGAGAATAATTGGAAGAGATGGAGGAAAGAGCAGTCCTAAAGAACCAGAAGTTGTAATTAACCCTAAGCTAAACTTCTCTGTATAACCTTCATTCTTTAAAATTGGATATAGTAGACCACCAAGAGCAATAATAGTAACACCACTCGCTCCAGTAAAAGCTGTAAAAAAAGCACAAATTACTAAACTAACTATCGCGACTCCACCAGGTAGCCAACCAAGAGCAGCCTCAGCAAAGCGAAGGAGCCTTTGTGGTGACTTTGACTCCGCCATAATATAACCAGCGAAAGTAAAGAGAGGAATAGTCAAAAGGGTTGGAGCAGAAGAGAGTCTATAGATCTCAACTGCTACAGCTGATGTTTCAACATCAGTAAAGCTAAATGCTGTTAAAGCCGCAAGGGACATAATCACAAATAGTGGAACCCCTAAAATAGCTAATATTATAATTCCAAGAAATGAGAAAATCTCTAACATGCTCTCCTCCCATTAAATGAACTAATAAATAAGTAAAAGAATCTATAAGCTATTAGAGAAAATCCAAAAGGAATTATAGCTACTAAATAACCACTTTCAATTCCCCAAAATACTGGCTTACCATACTTAAGTTCAACCAATAAGAAATTATATGAAGCATAGATTAACCAAGATAGAGTTAAGCAAGATGCTAGGGAAATAATTCTTCGAATCCAATTATAGAGAAGGTCACTATGAATTGACTCAAGGTACTTCCCTAAAATATCAATTCCAATATGAGTTCCTCTACCGGTAGCAAGAACACCACCTAAGAAAGTACTTAGAAAAACCAAGTGTCTCACAAAGGGCTCAATCCAATGTAGAGTAAGGTTAAACCATCTTAGGACAATGGCCAAAACACTCAAAGTTAGCATACCTAGGACACTTACTAGAAGTGTCCAGGTTGATAACTTCTCAATTAATTGATCTAGTACTTTAAGAAACTTCATTATAAGTTACTCTCCAGTCTCTTAAGGGCCTCAGCAGAAAAAAGCTTCCCTTTAAGTTTACCAATAACTTCAGTTCTAAGTTCTTTACCTTTAGCAACATCTGCATCAGAGAACTTAAGAAACTCAATACCTTGAGACTTCATCACAGCAAGAGCATCTTTATTGTCTTTATCATTACCAGAGTTAACTTCTGTAATATATTTTTTAGCAATATCTTCAACAGTTTTTCTATGCTCTGGCTTAACTTTCGCCCACCCTTTATCAGATAAAAGGAATGCTCCAACTGAAAATGAAATTGGTAAATCAATTACATATTTAATTTTTGTATTCCACTGTAATGAGATAATTCCAAGAGGTGGTGCATAAGCTGCTTGAATAATCCCTGTTGAAAGTGATGAAAGAACATCTGGAAGCGGAAGTGGTACAGATACAAACTTCATTGTCTCAATCATTGTCGAAACAAGAGTGTCCCCTTCCCATGACCAAATTTTAACTCCCATCATATTTTTTAAAGAATCAGTTTTCTTTTGAGAAACAAAGTAAACGTTTCCAATTTCAAAGAACCCTAGATTTTTAAATTCATTTTCTTCAAACTTCTTATTAAAGAAAGGCTCCATTTTTTGAACGATTCCAAGAGCTTTCTTTCTGTCATGATAGAAAGTAAATGGAAGTTCTACTACTCTCACGTCTCCATTAATATCTCCAAGGGTTTTCCCTGTGAAAATACCACCATGAAGCTGACCTACTCTAATCTTTCTAAGAACATCTGGCTCATCTCCTTGAGATCCACCAAAGTAAAACTTAATTTTAACTTTCTTATTAGTTTTTTCTTTAATCTCTTTGGCCATCTTCTTTAGACTATTAGACCAATTTGTACCTTCAGGAGCAAGAACTCCAACCTTTAGAGTTACCCCAAAAGAATTAGCACAAAAGAGTAAACTGAATGCAACTGCTGTAATAATTTTTTTCATCTCTATCACCTATTTTTAAAATAAATCTTCTTCATATTTTTTAATTATTTCGTATCTCTTTACTGCTAATGATTGATAAAGTCTTAGTCTTGGCTCTTCAAAGTCTTTCTCAACTGCCCTTGAAGGCTTACCAAGTAATTCTTTATAATGCTTACGAGCTGCAGTCTCCATAAAGAACTTCTGCGTTTTATAATCATCTTCCTCTAGCATAGGAATAATATAATATTGCATAAATGATACTCTTGCTAACCAGTTATTTGGTTGTTCAGCAATAAGTTTAAGAAAAATTTCCTTACCCTTCTCAGGATTACCACCTAGCATTCTAGGACGTGCTGCTTCATAAGTTCCATAAAAGATTTGGCAAGTTCCAAAATTTATTGAAGGCTTATTTGTACATACCCAGTCAAACATTCCTTTTACAACAGGAAGAGTTGCCACGAGTGTCATATCAGTTTTTTGAAGATTGATCATCCCTCCAAGAGCCTGAGCAGCAAAGAGTACTCCTTCATAATGGAGCATATTTTTTGAAAGGTGATTATCTAAAACTTCTACCACTCCTCCATCTTTGTTTTGAGACTTAATCAATCTATCCCAAGTAATTCCTTCGCTTTCTAGGAACTTAAGTCCATATGAGAAGGCCTTGGCATAATTATAAATGGCCTGTTTCTTATTTTCACTCTCTGTTTCATCTTCATAGTAATCAGCAAGATAGAGAGTTTCATTCACAGCAAAGGCATAACCTGTATATCCCTTAATTGCAGTCACAAGAAGTTCTGTATCTTCTGGCTTTAAATGGAGAAGTCCATCAACAAGAGTTAAGTTTGCAAGAGTCCCATCTTTGAAATTTTTCCAATTTCCCTGAGTCTCTAATCCCTTGGTTGCTTCATACATTAAGCTTCCAGTCGTCCCAACAGCAATTTTTTGAACGGATCCACAGCTACTTAGGAGTACTAGTGTAAAAAGTGACAACACTTGAAGTAAAGATTGGTTCTTGGCCATAAAACGTCTTCCTTTTTGACAATAATTTTAGAAATACCTTTCTAGATTGCCCTAGATTTCAGCTATTTACAACCTACTACGCATGCGGTCAGAACTTCCTATTGCTAGAGGTGCTTTTTTTGGCAGAATGTGTTAAAATACTAATAAATGACCTCGAGAAATCGAGTTAAGTTTAAACAGTATTTGACCGATATGGTTCAAGATATAGCAATTTTAGGCTAAAGGATTTGCCGTTGTTAAAAAACTTGAGAATGGCCGTAGTGCCGACCTAGGATCTTCAATTAAGTCGCTTGACTTCTTATAAGTGGATCTGAGGGTGAATAAAAATCAGACACACTAAACTAAGGAGAAAGTGATGAACACTTCTAATGAAACAATTCAAACTCCAGACTCAGAGATCATGATCGATGTTAAAGATCTGACTAAAGCTGTTAAAAAATCTGCTGCTCCAAGCTTAAGCTTAAAGCCGTCTAGATCATTTAATAGAGTTAAGAGTTTAAGACCAAAAATGGCCGTAGGACTTAAGAAGTCAAGATCTACAATTGGGAAGTCTCAGGAAGATTAGAGTTGGGGTTCTTACCTACTCTCTTTTCCCAAACTTTTTTTATCAAAGCTTTCTTGTAAGCTCTTGATTGCCTTTTCCCTTTCTGAATCTAAGTTCTTAATATTTTTTTCAAAAGACCATGTAAGGAATCTCTTTCTAGCTAGAAATAGATTATTTACATAAGTCGTTTGTAGCGCCTTTAATTCACGAAAGCAAAGACTTCTCTCTTCATCACTAAGCTTATTTCCTCCTCCATCTTTAGAAGCAGAACTTGCAACTAAGATTAAAGAAGAGAATTCTCCATTACAAACCTTTCTCTTATGATCAAAGAAGTTTTCTAGATCTACTTTTAGATCTTCTAATTCACCAATGAAATTTTCAGGAGCAACTACTTTAATTTTTGAAATTTTATTATGAATTTCCGCAGTGTACTCAAATGATGACTTCTTTGCTTGAGAAAAGACTGATTGAGAGCTTAAAAATATAGTTAATAAAAATATTATTTTTTTCATTTTCCTACTAGGTTTTGTAACTGATTTAAATAGTAATCGATATTCTTACGTTCTGTAAAAGTTAATTGAAAAGAAAATCTTTTAAACTTAGATTTCGTTCCTTTTGATAAATCGACAGCAGACTTTGGAAGGGAAAATATTTTAGCAAGTGCCTTAATAAAGCCTTTATTAGCAGCTCCTTCAATCGGTCTCTCTTTAATATAAAGAACTAATTCCCCATTATCACCAATACTATGTTTTTCTACCTTTGATCCAGGTTTTGCCCATATATCTAATTCAAAATATAAGCACTCATCTACGGTCTTTAAATTATAGTATTTAATTTTTAAATCACTTAATTTTCTACTAACCAATGATTCGTAATTAGGATTCAAATAACTCTCTCCACTCACCATTCGTTGAATTCTTATGACCTAAGAATTCTTTAAATTCTCTTAGAAAGTCAGTAATAGGAAAACCTACAACATTTGAATATGAGCCTTTAATTTTTGAAATAAAACATAGGCTTCGACCTTGGATACCGTATGCACCAGCTTTATCTAAAGACTCTCCACTTGCAAGGTACACTTCAAGTAGGTCTCGATCAATATTTTCAAAAGTAACTTCACTTTCACAAGAAAATACTCGCTCACGCGTAGACCCATCTTCACTTAGGCATGTAAAGAACACGCCTGTTATAACTCTATGCTCTTTTCCTTCAAGCTCAAGAAGCATTCTCTTTGCATCTTCAATATCATTAGGTTTTCCGTAAACCTTGTCCCCAAGAGTTACAATAGTGTCTGAAGATATGATGAACGGAAAATACTCTTTTCCAAAGCTATCGTTTTTTGAAAGTATACTAAAAACATCTCTTCCCTTTAAGGCCGCAAGATCTTCAGCAATTTCAAAAGGGTTAACCTTATCAGTAACTTCTTCAACGTCAGAACTTTTAATATCAAAAGGTATATTTAACCACCCAAGTAATTCCTTTCTTCTAGGACTACCACTTGCTAATACTAATTTCATTTTTTTATTTAATTTCATTAATTATCTTCCAGAATTTCTTTTTAGTTGAATTTAAAACTTCACCATCAGTCTTCATATATAAATTGAGGTCTTCTCCTCTTTTATACTCAAGTAGAGCAAGATTAAAGAATTTAGATGAGTATGTCATGTCTTGATTCTCTCCTCCTAAAGACTTTAGTTTTTCTCGAAGTCTCTCAGAAGCAAGTAGATTTGAAGTCTCCATTCTTCTTGTATACTCTTTTAAAAAATCAAACCTCAGACTAAGATCACTCTTAGGATCATCGAACGATCCCCACTTTCTATATCCATACTTAAGCCCTAGCTTATTCTCATCGTCTAGCTCTTTCATAAACCCACTGTATTCTTTTAAAAGTAACTCTCTTGCGACAAAGATTGTAGGAATTCTCTTAGTTATAAATTCACCTACTCTAAAAAGGTTACTCTCTTCGTGAGAGGAAATAGTTCTTCCCTTCTCTCCAATTTTATACCAAGAGTAATCACTTAATTCGTATTCATCTTTATTTTCAAAACCTCTGTAGTAAAACAGTACTGTTCTATCGTCACTCTCCCCTTCAAGTCCTAATTGTTTAAAACTTCTTCTTTTTACATAGCCTTCATTTCCAACTAGAGAAATGAATTCAACATTTAAAGATTCCCCTGAAATAGAGCCATTAGGAGTAATGAGAAATGAAAATGTTTTTCTATGAGGGAGTACTTTATTATTTTCTTCTATCAATTTATTCAATCTCTTGTATTGATTTATTGTTGCTTTACTTCCTTCTAGAGATGCTAAAAGATCATCTTCACTGTATTCAGTAGTCTCATTTGTTGGTAGAGCATCATAAAACTTCATTGGTAAGAAGAGACCATCTGTTTCACGATCATTTGTTTCAATAAATTTTTCTTTCTCTCTGCTAAGCCAAAGAACATTTCCAGAATTAATCCTTGCTTGGATAAAGTTTGTTTCTTTACCTAAATTGAGCTCTTTAAATGTAATTGATGTATAGGGAGAAAGTCTGACCATCGTTCCATCAAATAGGAAAACCCAAGCGTAGCTATTTTCACCAGTGTGAATTTCATCTCCCTCAAGGACTGTTGATCTGAACTGACCATTGTAATATCCAATACCTCTATAGAAACGGCACTTTCCTACACAGTGGAGAACTTTACCAACTTTTTCACGCTGGTTTTTCTCACGTATTGTTTTCTCCCATTCGGGCCATTTGTCTCTGAGTTTCACATCTCTGAGCCAGAGGTCGTAGTCTAAAAAGTCTACGGGGTCTAATTTATCCCATTCAACAAGGCTCTTTTTCACTCCCTGATAGTAATAATTCTCCTGATACTTTTCGCTCTGGGCCAAGATCAAAGATGAACTAAATAGAAGAAATAGAGTTATAAATAGTTTAGTCATGTATAAAGTATCGGAATTTAAGAGGTTTATTCGACTTCCATGTTGAGAAAGCTCCCTTCCCGGCAATTATTGACTCTAAAGAACGCAGAGCAAGAATAAGCTATTAATTTCATGTAGAATTTGGTAATCTTTTGCCCTTTAAAACCACTATTTCTAATATCAATTTGGAGCAATTTCGTGTCAGAAACAGAGAATTCAAATCAAGAGAATTTTTCATTCGTTGGTAATGAACATAATATTTTAGCTTTTTGGAAAGAAAAGAATATTTTCAAAAAATCTTTAGATAACACTCGCGATAAGAAACCTTATATTTTCTATGATGGTCCTCCGTTTGCGACAGGACTTCCGCATCACGGTCACCTACTTGCTTCAACTTTAAAGGACATCGTTCCTAGATATTGGACAATGAAAGGACGTTTTGTAGAAAGACGTTTTGGTTGGGACTGTCATGGTCTTCCAGTAGAGCATGAGATTGATAAGAAATTTGGAATGTCAGCTCAAGATGCTGTTGAGAAATTTGGTGTTAAGAAATACAACGATGAATGTCGTGGTATTGTTCAGAGATATACTTCAGAGTGGGAAAAAACAGTTTCAAGAATTGGTCGTTGGGTTGATTTTGAAAATGACTACAAGACAATGGATCCAACTTTCATGGAATCATGCTGGTGGGTATTCAAACAACTTTGGGAAAAGAATCTTGTTTATCAAGGAACTAAAGTCGTTCCATTCTCAACTGAGCTTGGAACAGTCCTTTCAAACTTTGAGGCCTCTTCAAACTATCAAGATGTTCAAGATCCTGCGGTAACTGCTCTATTCAAAGTAGACGGTGAAGAGAATACTTATTTTGCAGCATGGACAACTACTCCTTGGACTCTTCCATCAAACCTAGCTCTTTGTGTTGGTCCAGAAATTGATTATGTAAAAGTAAAAGATGAAGACAAAGATTTATTCTTCTATCTTGGAAAGTCGAGACTTGAGCACTACTCAAAAAAGAGAAATCTTACAATTGTTGAAGAACTAAAAGGGAGTGATTTAAAAGGAAAAACTTACGAACCACTTTTTGATTTCTTTGCTGAGCTTAAAGAAGAAGGTGCATTCCAGATTCTAAATGATGGATATGTAACTGACGATGATGGTACAGGTATTGTTCATACTGCTCCTGCATTTGGTGAAGATGATAATAGAATTATGAAAGAAGCTGGTATTTCAGCAATCGTTTGTCCAGTTGATGATGCCGGAAAATTCAAGGCTACTGTTGCTCCATACCAAGGTGTTCACGTAAAAGATGCTGACAAGCAAATTATTAAAGATCTTAAAGATAGTGGAAAGCTATATGAGCAATCTGTTCTTGTGCATAGTTACCCTTTTTGTCCAAGATCAAATACTCCACTAATATATAAATCAATTCCTTCTTGGTACATCAAAGTTGAAGAAAATGTTGAGAAGCTTTTAGAGTCGAACTCTCAAATCAACTGGGTACCAGGTCATATTAAAGCAGGTCGTTTTGGAAAATGGCTTGAGGGTGCAAGAGACTGGGCCGTTTCTAGAAATAGAGTTTGGGGAACACCTCTTCCTATCTGGAAAAATGATACAACTGAGAAGTGTATCTGTATTGGTTCAATTGAAGAGCTTAAAAAATATTCTGGTGTAGAGCTAGAAGATCTTCACAGAGAGTTCACTGATGCCGTTACATTCACTGTAGACGGAGAAGAAGGAACTTATAAGAGAATCACAGAAGTTTTTGATTGTTGGTTTGAATCAGGTTCAATGCCTTACGCTCAACTTCACTACCCATTTGAAAATAAAGAAGTATTCGAACAAGGATATCCAGCAGAGTTTATCGCTGAGGGACTAGATCAAACTAGAGGTTGGTTCTATACACTTACAGTTTTATCGACTTCACTATTTAATAAGCCTGCATTTAAGAATGTTATCGTTAACGGTCTTGTTATGGCCGAAGATGGTAAGAAGATGTCTAAGAGTTTAAGGAACTTCACTCCACCAGACAGCTTAATGGAAGAGTACGGAGCAGATGCTTTAAGACTCTATCTAATTAACTCAGGTCTTGTTAGAGGTGAAGAGCAGAGATTCTCTGATGTTGGTGTTAAAGACATGGTAAGAAGAGCACTTCTTCCTTGGTTTAACTCATTTAAATTTTTCCAAACGTACGCAGAGGTTGATGGTTGGACTGTTGAGAAGAATTTCAAAGAAGGTGACAATATTGTTGATCAATGGGTTATCTCTAAGCTTCAAACAATGAAGAAAGATATCGCCAAAGAAATGGAAGAGTATAAATTATACAATGTAGTTCCAGCTCTATTTAACTTTATTGAAGACTTAACAAATTGGTATATTAGATTAAATAGATCACGTTTCTGGGGAGAAGGGCTTAATGACGATAAGTGTGCAGCCTACTCTACTCTTCACTACGTTTTAACTGAAGTATCTAAATGTATGGCACCATTTACGCCATTTCTTGCAGAATATACTTACGCAGAACTTAAGAAGTTTAACTCAAATGAGAAGGCCGAATCAGTTCACCTTTGTGAGTATCCTGTAGCAGAAGAAAGTAAAATTAAGCCAAGACTAGAAGATGCTGTAGATAGAATGCAGCAGCTTATTCTCCTTGGTAGACAGAAGAGAAATCAAGAACAGATAAAAGTTAAAACTCCTTTAGCGAGTCTAACAATTATTCATAAAGATCAGTCTTTACTTGATGAGATCTCTAAACTTGAAACATATATTCAAACAGAGCTAAATGTTAAAGAGATTAAGTACTCTACTCATGAAGATGAGTTTATTAATCTATTTGCAAAGCCTAACTTCAAAGTTTTAGGTAAGAAGCTTGGTAAGAGAATGGGTCAATTTGGAAAACTTATTCAAGGCCTTACAGCAGCAGATCTTGCAAAGTTTGAAGAACAAGGTGAAATAACTCTTGATGGTGAAACTTTCATTACTGAAGATATCGACATCTTTAGAGAAGCAAAAGAAGGTACTCAAGCTCTTTCTAATAGATTCATTTCAATTGATATGGATGTTGTACTTACAGATGAGCTACTTCAAGAAGGTCTTGCAAGAGAAGTTGTAAGTAAGATTCAACGTCACAGAAAAGAGAGTGGTCTCAATATTGACGATAGAATTACAATTGAGTTCAGTGGAGATGAGAAGATCATCACTGCCATAACTAAGCACAATGAGTATATTGCTGGCGAAACACTTGCTAACTCTATTGCTCAAAATGACTCAAACTCTGGTGTTGAGTTCAAGATTGAAGACCTAGACTTTAAACTGTCTATAATTAGAGCCTAAATAAATAATCAGGAGGAATTAATTTTCCTCCTGATTTTATATACTTGACTATTTTTTTCGAAATTTAAGCTAAAATTGAGTGAAAAGCTGCCGAATAGATATAGACTATTGTCTATATAAGGAAAAAACCTTTCTGGAGAGAACTATGGCCTGCTCACAACCGTTTAAGGGACAAATTAAACTTGTCTCAGGAAATCAAAGAAAGACTCTACTTAAATTTGATATTCCAGAAAAAGAGATTTCCTTCAGTGATACTCTCATGTGCTCCCACTCCCAGCTAAAGTTAACAAAAGAAGAAAAAAGAGAATTAAGCCTAGACCATAGAAAAATCATACAACAATACCTTTCACTAGATCCAAAAACATTATTAGATTACGTAGATGAGTTTGTGAGTGCTCTCCCAGATTCATCAAAGAATATTAAAGTTCATACTCAGGACTTTGGTAGCTATATTTGTTTAGCTGCTATCTCAATGGGTAGAATTCCAAAAGAACTACAAATTTCATTTGATCTAGTAGATACACCTACTGAGCTCATTCCAAAGAAGTTAAATAAGCTAAAGCAGAAGAATATTTCTGTGAACTTTATTTATAGTGAAGATTCTTGGGTTACTCCATTTAAGTCACTATATAAAGCTGCAGCTTAGTTTAGCTCCAATCTTTGACAAAACTATTTATTAAATCGACAATTGATTAATGAAGATAATCATTGCCGTACTATTTATTCTTTTTACTGCTAATACGACAGTAGCTCAGTACTCTTTTTATGCAATTAAAAAGTCTGATATAAGAATGAGCAATGAAAGCTTTCGAAGATATGCAAGGCCTCAAATAAAAAGCATAATTAATGAGTTCTTTCATATCTTAAAAAAGGTATCCCCCGAATCTGAACCCGTAATTAATACGAGAAGAAACCTTCAGCAACTCTATTTAGAATCTGTAGAATTAACAAAGTTTTGTGACCTGAGAGACATTACTCTTAATGATAAGTGCGCCACACAGATTAAGGACTTCTCTAGAAAGCTAAAACTATTTGAAGCAAGACTTTATAAATATATAAGCAATTACAAATTAAAAAGTAATAGAATCGATGACTCAATTGCTTTCAATGTCCTTCTTCAGGAACTTGTACTCTCTAATGCAAAAATAAACCATCACTTTGATGAATTTAAAATGTTACGAGGTACAGGCTTTCAAAGATATTCAAAAAGCCCTATTCATATAGAAAGAGTTCTTCATGAGTCACTCAAAGTCGTTGATCTAAAATTAAATATTCTAGTTCTACATGACTATAGAGTAGAGTTTGATAATGTTTGGTCTTCATTTATTAGAATCCTAGAACAGAGAATTCTCCTACCAAATGATAAAGACTATTTATTAGATAATTTAGAAAGATTAAATATCGACTGGAATAGCTTTCACAAAAATATGACGAAAGGAAATTATGATATTCCTTTGAGCAAAGTCAAAGTCACAAACATAATGCATAATAGATGGAATTCAATTTTAAAATTAATACTTAGAAGATAAAAAAAAGACCCTCTAAAAGAGGGCCTTATATTTCAACTAGATTTTAGATGTTCTTCTCATCTTGCTTGCAGATTTGTTTCTACGTTTCTCTGCAGCCTCAAGCTTCTCGATTCTACGGATAGAAGGCTTCTTGAACTCTTTTCTTTTTCTGTACTCACGTACAACACCAAAAGCTTCACAAAGTCTCTTAAACTTTCTTAAAGAACGTTCTGCTCCAAGCTTGTCATCAATTGAAATAAAAATTGAATAATTCTTGTCTTTTGCCATTTGAAATCACCTCCCCTTCGGCTTGATATTACCTTCCACTGAAGGCCTTGGACCCAAATCAGGGTCTAGCTTTTATAAGTAGCATAAGTTAGGATGCAACCCATATAAAGTCAATAGTATTCCATAGTTGGGTATAAAAATGGATGAAATTAGTAATCAAAATTCTCAATCAGACCTATTTTCAGATACTTCTGAGAAGAATGCAAGCAACGACGCAGAGAGTAAAAACTCCCCTCTTCCTTTTAGAGCGAGACCCTCTAATTTTGAGAATTACTTTGGACAAGAACATATATTTACACGATACAAGTTCTTAAAAGAGAAAAACTTCCCAAGTCTCATTCTATGGGGACCTCCTGGTACAGGAAAAACGACCCTAGCCAACATCTTGGCCATGAATAGTGGATTTGAACTCTACAACTTCAATGCAGTCTTAGGTGGCGTTAATGAGCTGAAAAAGCTTATCTCAAGCGCAATACAAATGAAGAATGACTTTGGTAAAGAGGCCATTATCTTCGTTGATGAAATTCATAGATTTAATAAGGCCCAACAAGATGCCCTTCTTCCTTATGTTGAACAAGGGAGTTTTAAGTTCATTGGAGCAACTACAGAGAATCCAAGAAGTTCTGTAAATAGAGCTCTTCTTTCAAGAGTGCAAATCATTGAACTCAAGAAACTAAGTGAAGATAACCTTACTTCAATTATTGAGAATGTCTCAAAGAAATTTAATATAAAAATCACTACAGATGCTATTCACTTCATTGGAGACTATTCAAATGGAGATGCTAGAAACGCATTAAATATTCTAGATGTAATCGAGAAAAGTTCTCTCAACTCTGGACAAGAACTTACATTAAAAGAAATCAAGCCGTTAGTTCTAGAAAATGCAAGAGAGTATGATCGAAATAAAGACAGGCACTATGATGTGATCTCTGCTTTTATAAAAAGCATGAGAGGAAGTGACCCTAGTGCTGCAATACTATGGCTCGCCGTTATGTTAGATGGAGGAGAAGATCCTATTTTTATAGCAAGACGTTTAGTTATTTTTGCCTCTGAAGATGTTGGAAATGCAGACCCTACAGCACTAACAGTAGCGACATCATGTCTTCATGCTGTTGCTCAAATAGGTATGCCAGAAGCGAGGATAAATCTTGCCCAAGCAACTACTTACCTCGCCTCAACTGTTAAAAGTAATGCTGCTTATAACGCTATAAATGAAGCACTAAGCTTTGTTGAAAATAATCAAACAATACCTGTACCTGATCACTTAAAAAACTTTCCACCAAAGAGTGCACCTGAGTATAAATATCCTCACAGCTTCCCACATCACTTTGTAGAGCAGGACTATACTCCTAAAGGTACTCCAAAGTTCTATCAACCTACAGAGATTGGTGTTGAGAAAAATATAAAGGATAGACTATCTAAACTTTGGAAAGATTCTTAACTGATATATAAATTTTACTTATAATTTAAAACCTAGATCAAATAGCCTATATGTTTGCTACAAAACTACAAGACAATCATACAAAGGCTTAAAAATGAAAAAAGTTATACTTATACTTGCTGCCACTGCAATATCTACAAATTCCTTCTCAAGTAACTATGAAGGATCCACTGCCCAAGATATCTGGTCTCAAGTGACTTCAACTCCTTACTTAAGCCTCCCAAAAAATAAAATCTCTTATCGAAGTCTCTTTAAAGGATTTAAAAGTAAAATTAAGCAATCAGCAAATAGAACACTCTCCAACAAATCAGACATTCTTCCTTACTTTGATAAACTTGCTCATCCAAATGGAATATGTCTAAAAGGAACTTGGAATATTACTGAAGATAATCCATACACTGGGTACTTTAAGAAAGACTCTGAGGCCATCATTATTGCTAGATCTTCTGTTGCTCTCTCTAGAACTACTGTTGGTAGTAATAGAGGGTTTGGATTAGCAGGAAAGATTTTTCCAACTTTAGATGAGAATCAAAGAGTTAAAACTGCAAACTTCTTCTTGATAGATGACCTTGGAGGGACAAAGGCTCCTCACTACACTGGCGTAGAAATGACTAATGAGCCAGAAGTATCTAAGACATTAGCAGTTATTAAAAATATTGCTTATTCAATAAAGCTAGCACTTACTTTTGGAAAAGCAGACTCAAACCCAGGAATAAGACAGCTATATCAAATTTCAGAAATCAGTGAAACCGATAATACTGTTACTCCTAAATGGATGATGATTAAGGCGAGAAAAGGACAAGATGTTAACGAAAGAGACTTTAGAGATGAACTAAACATTGAAAATAGAGCATCGAATATATTATTTGATATCTATGCAACAAGTACTGAAGTTAATAAAAAGAAACAGTGGAAAAACTTAGGTTATATAGAATTCACAGAAAGTACTGTCTCAGAGTCATGTGACCATAGGCTTCACTTTAATCACCCAAAATGGAAATCAAACTTAAATCACAAATAATCAAAATAAAAAAGGATCTCTCATGGATCCTTTTTTTATTCTCATATTAATTTATTTTTCTAAATTAATAATGAGGAGGCTTTTCATTAGATGAACCAGTCGCAGCTTGCTCAGAAAGTCCTTTAATCTCTTTCACTAAAAACTCTATTGCAGTTTGCTGTTCGGCTACAATTTTGTTTAATTCATTAACAAGCTCATCTTGGTAAGAGAACTTTTCTTCTAGAGCTACTAATCTCTCTTCTAATTCATTCATATTCTTCTCCATTTTGCACTTGATGATAACACTCTAAGAACCAAGTTTAATCCATTATGAGAGCTAAGATCAACTGATTCAAGTTGAATCATCAATTGATCTAGCCCTTCTGTATTACTTGGTAAGTCTTCTAATAAAGACTCAATTATACTCACAGCAACACCAAATTCCTTTGAACCAACTGCTCCTGATTGCGAGGCCATCTTATAGCTTGGTAAAATAATTTCTAAGTCACGAACTAACTTATCCATTAAGTATTTTGAATTCTCATGATCTAAAGAAATATACTCATCTCTTGCCCACTGAGAGATTTCAATTAATCCTGCTTCGTAAGCAAAGAACTTTGAAACACGATCAAAATCATATCCCCAGCTAACTCTTTTAACCTTTACACCATAACAGACAACATCTCGAGCCTCTGCATCAAGCGAAGAAACCTCAACATGATGAAGGGATGTAATACTCACAGTATTATCAACCCCTCGACATTCAAAATCACAGGTAAAATTATAAGTTTTTGGATAAGTAACTGATGAATCAAAATCGATATATCTCTTACTTGAAGGAAGAGCAATACACTCTCCCTCTGACAAGTTATCGGAACCGAAAACAGAAAGTGAAAAGAATAGTATTATTAAAATCTTCTTCACTACTTTACGAGTCCTTCGAATACTTCAATTTGAGACTCTACAATTTTTAAACTATCAAACCAAAATTCACTCTTAGAAATATCCTTACCTAAGTGTTTCATTACAAGATCTTCAGCTTTCATTCTTCCAGTATCTCTTAATAGATTTATATAAGCTTCGTTGAAGTTCTCACCTAACTTCTCTCTTTGAGCCAGTACACCTAAGCTAAATAAGTAACCAAATAGATATGGATAGTTATAAAAACCAAGACCAGCAATTGAGAAGTGTAACTTAGTTGCCCAAAACATCTCATCATATTCACTTAGAGAATCTTCGTACCAATTCTTCCAAGCTCCACTCATGAGAGTCTTCATCTCACTTGGAGTTAGAGTTTGTGTCTTTCTTTTTTCAACAAGCTCTTTTTCAAATTCAAATCTAGCAGGAATATTACAAAGCATCGCCGCTGCACTCTCAGCATTTTGCCAAGATATTTCAAGCTTCTCTTCCTTTGTTTCTAAAGTATCAAAGAGATACTCTCTAACAAGAGTTTCAGCAAAAATAGATGCCGTCTCAGCAAGAGTCATTGAGTAATTAGTTTCTTCTATAGGAAGATCTCTCATAACCCAACTGTGATATGCATGACCTATCTCGTGGGCCAACGTTATCATATCCCCCATAGAGCCTGAATAAGTTATAAATACTCTTGGCTCTCTAACATTTGGAAAACCAGTACAATAGGCACCAGGCTTTCTAAACTCAGTAGGTTTTGCATCAATCCAGTTCTTCTCATACATCATACGAGCAAATGCTCCCATATCTGGACTTAGCCTATTAAAGGCCTTCTCAATTGTATCGATTGCATCAGCAAAGAGAATAACTTTTCCATCCTTACTTGGAGCAGGCGCAAGAAGATCCCAAGGACCAAGTTTTTCTTTACCAAAAACCTTTGCCATTGACTTAACTGCTCTCTGACCAACACTTCTATTTTCATAAGTAGAAGAGATTAGTGCATCTAAAGTGTCTCTTGTAATTCTAGATTGTGAACAAGAAATATCTAAGTAATGTAATTCCTTACTTTCAGATCTCACACTTGCTTCTTCAAGTCTCCAACCATTTAAAGAGTTTAAAATTGCAGCGATACTCTCCTCATGAGTCTCCCATGCTTTTTGAACTCCTCTCCAAGCAGCTTCTCTCAACTTAGCATCTCCACCTCTAGTCATTGACGCAGCAGAAGCATAATTCACTTTCTTACCATCAACATCACAAACTAAGCTTCCTGAAATATCATTGTAGAGCTTTCCCCATGCCTGTAGTCCATCAGTAGATAAACCATTTATTAAAGACTCTCTTTTAGCGTCTAGAGTATGTTCTTTGAAATCTCTCATTAAGCTTATTTGAAATCTCTTTGCCTCTAATTCCTCTGTGAAGAATGTTTCCAAAGTCTCATCATCTAAAATTGTTAAATAAACAGAAAGTGGAGAATAAACTTTAGACTTTGTAGCTGAAACTTTTGAAAGGTTTGATCTTAATGTTTTTGCCGTATCATTAGAAGAATCTACACTTAAAGTAGAACTAACATAGGTACCAATTGTTCTAAGAAGAATAGAGACCTCAGAACTTACCCTTGACATCTCTTGAGCAACAGAAACAAGCTCACTCCTATTAGCAAGAGAAGTTCCCTGCTCTTCTAGAGCACTTGAAATAACTTTTGAATTATCTACTTGAGAATTAATAAGGTTCTCAGCAGTTTTTAAATCATCTAATATTTTTGAATCATTGATTGAGCTGTAGATATTAGAGTTATCCCATACTGTTGTATCACTAACCATTTCCATATTTACTTCCTTTAGTAGTCTCTTAAAGACATTAATTTTAAATCTAGTGTTGTTTGATGACCTGGAGAAATCTTAAAATCGACCTCTCTCTTAATATGAAATATTGTTGGCCCATTGATTTCAATATTCATTATATGTTTCTTCAAATTATTCTTTGGTAGTTTACCCGCATAATAATATTCAAATACTTTGCTTGTAGGTTTCTCTACGACACTGTCTAGGAAAAACTTCTTACTTAAATATTTTGAAGTATTGAAGCTATCTGAGTGAAAATCAAATTTGAATTCATTCTCTTTCGATGAATAATTAAGAGAACTCTTAGAGACTTCTAACTTTAATTTAATAACAAAGCTTCTTATCTTTTCTTCAACTTTAGGTAGTTTTTTATCTAAAAAATGATTCAAATAAAATTTAAACGCTGGATGATCACAGTTAGAAAGAACACGACACTCACTTGGTACTTTGATTATGCCAGGAACAAATAAAACACCAATATGAGCGGCATTAACAGGAACTACAGTAGCGTTCTTAAAGAACTTTGTTTCATCTTCAGAAACCTTATCACCCGGATAGTAGTCTTTATGATTTTTTAAATAATAAAAATTCATACTCGCAGATGTTACAGGTACTGTTGTATCGTCCTGTAATTTGCCGGCAGAGCTAGAAAGTGGTGGAAGTTTATGAACAACTCCCACAACATTTAATATATTTAATGAATGTAGAAAATCTAAAAACTTAGGGTCCTCACCAAGAAGCATACCTTTTATTTTAGAAATCATTGCACTTGGAAAGTACATATCTTCTAACTCTTTGACTCCCAACTGAAGTAGCTGCCTGAGCCTTAGAGAAAGCAGTCCTAGAGTTATTATCTCTGTACCACCATAAGGGGTTGCAGCAGAAGCAAATGTTTTCATATGCTTTTCAATATATTTAAAGTCTGTGAATCCAGAATCTCCTTTAAAGCTGTGATAGAGCCAATTCATAGTAACGAGTCCGCCTTGGGAATGCGCTAATATTGAAAACTTATCATTCTTTTCTAAAGGTTTGTTCTTAAAATATTCTTGAAAGAAAATTGAAAAACTTTTTGCAAAGTCTACAGTTGTTAAATCGTCATTACCTGTTTGATATTCAAAGCTTTCTAGAAAGAATTTTGTTTTATCTGAAGATTCATTTAGTAATCGGCGTAAAACAGTTTCAGACGAGCCAAAACCTTGTTCATTATCCCCTATCCCATGAATTAGGAAAATATGATGCTTAGAGGCGAACACTGAGTGAATATTAGTGAGTATTAATAGACTTATTAGAACTTTAAAGGCGTATCTCATAGCTGCTAAAACTATCAAATCGCTCTACGCATTGGCAATGGGCAGTTCAATCTACTGGCTTAATGCCACAAGTCCTTACGTGCTTCTTTTTTATACTCTTTTAATGCCTTATCAAGCTCTACTTCATGCTTCTTCTCACCAACGAGTCTCTTCATTTCTCCAAAGAAACGATCCCTAAATTTCTTTGTATTATAAATAGATTCTCTAGAAATAACTGCATGCATACCAGATTCGGTTATGGCCTTCTCTTGAATATCAAATTTTCCTTCTAAATCTAACTTACTGATTATGGCCTTCACTGCATTTTCTCCAGCAATTAAATAGTCTGCCCTACCCCTTAGAAGAAACTCTAAGCACTGCTTAGTCTTAGAGAACCTTTTTAGAATATTGTGTTTCTTATCTGCTTGATCAAATTCGTCACCGAAGCTATCGTTTAAAATTGCTATTCCTTCAAATTTCTTAAGATCCTCGTATTTTTCATAACTTATTACTCTTCCCTTCTTCGTCAAAATAATAGTCTTATCTACAAGGAGTGGCTTATCAGGATAAGCAAAGAAGCTTTCTCTTTCTGGTGTTTTATAGGGAGGCAGTAAAATATCAACTCTTCCAAGCCTAGTCTCTAGCTGAGCCCTTCCCCATGTTCCAACAGGAACAAAAACAGGCTTATAGCCAAGGTTAATAAGAGCGGTCTCTGTTAATTTAACAGCTGCTCCTTTTAGAGTTCCCCCACTCTCCCATGTCACAGGAGGGTAATCAGGGTGTGCTGTAACCTTAACTTCTGAAGTAAATGAAGAGATGGATATGACGTAAGTAATTAAAATAAAGAGTAACTTCATTTCATCATTCTAAAGGAAAATTGTGAATTAAAGGAGATATAAAGTGATCTTATCCTAAAATTGTATTAAGACCACTAAAGTACTGACTAATAAGCGAGTTCAACACCCATTGCCATATGATCAGACGATTTAAGTTCGCCGTAAACCTTTGACTCTAGAATTTTTAAATCTTTAACAAAGACGTAATCAATTATTCGACCAGTCATTCCTGAGCGATATCTAGTATCTTTTTCAAAAGTCACTTCAGTAAAGCCATGCCTTTCAAAGAACTTTCTCATATACCTTGTTTTCGTGAGAGATCTACAATTGAAATCTCCACCAAAAACGATTGGTCCTTTATGGTTTTTAATCATTTCACTTGTTTGTTCAAGCTGGTGAAAGAAACCTTGAATCGGTGAAAAGTTGATAGCGTGAATATTAATAGCTAATAACTCTTCACTCTTTCCTTCCATCGGGTATGTTGCAGCTGTAATAACTTTATGAGTTGATACAAATGGCTCACGATACTTAGTTCTAAATAGACTTACATCTACTGGATCTACCTTAGAAGCTATCGCAGTTCCAGAAAATGAATTAGGATATCTTGCGTATGTGAAACTAACACCAGTATCAAACCTATACCCTTCAATTTCTCTATATACTGATTGCACTTTTTCATCAGAGTCAGTCTCTTGAATTAGTACTAAATCTTTACCTTCAATCACTTTTGGAAAGTCATTCTTAAAAGCAGGTTTTCCACCTTTATAAATATTCCAGACAAGAATTGATAAACGTTCAGGGTTTAACTTATCCGCTGAAGATTGCCCTGAAACTAAATGAATCTCATCTAATGGTGGAGTTGTGTACCCCGCAATAGAAGTATACGCGAGAGTTAGGTTCATGCTCAAAGTAGATACGAGAGCGACTAGTAAATTTTTTGTTAGTTTATTCATGGAATAATTCTAACTATATTATAAATTGTTTGGATACTAAAATTTAGGGAAGGTGTGAAAACAAAAAAGGCCACAAGATTTGTGGCCTAAAGTATATCTGGGTTTTAGTCCCAACGATTAAAAGTGATATGCATATCTGTTAGCATATTAGTAGTAACAAAGAAGTAACCTAGGTTTGTCTCTACGTAACATACTCTTGAAGAAGGTACTCCTCTAAGAATTTGATCACATCTATTATGTGAACGTCCTCTAGCACTTCTACCAAAGTTAATAGCTGATGGAGAACAACCAGATTTATCAATTAGGATTCTAATCATTTTAATAGATAGAGCTAGGTGATCATTACCGTAGTCTCTAACATTGTAATCATCAACACTCATCGTGTAAGCGACTGAATCAGCAGTATAGTCATTAGTTAATCTGTTAATACATTGAGTCTCATCTGCACTTGAAAATTCAGAAACAGCAAATAGAAGAAAAGTTGTTACTACTAAAAATCTTGCGAATTTCATTTAGAGCTCCTTAAAAGCATATAATGTGTGTGTATGGTGTTTTGTGGGATAAATGTATAACAAGATCAGAAGCAAGAATCAAAGCCTTTTAGTCAATTTTTGTTTCATAATAGTAACGCAAAGCAAAGTCTTTAATTTTAAAGAAACTAATAATAATAATAAGAATTACTTAAAAAAATCTTGGCTTTTCATTAAAGTGGTCCTATAAATTTGCCACACATACACAAATCTACATAGAGGTTTAGAAAATGAAAAAAATCTTAACACTAATTCTACTAACGATTTCACTAAGTCCACTTGCTGCAAGTAACTACTACCCATCAGATTTCAATTCAAAAATTTCAAAAGGTAAACTCTCTGACGAGAAGCTAAAAGATACTTTATTTGAAGTTCTTTCTCTAACTCATACAAGAAGAAAAGGAAAAGCAGACCTTCTTGGCTGTAATGTAAAAGAGGGAACATGCTACTCTCAAAGATCACTAGGCTATAAAGGAGCGAGAAAAGTTCTTTTTGGTAAACTTCACCTAGAAGAAGATGCAAACGGTTATTACCTAAAAGATGTTTACTGTCGTAAAGTTTTTACTCGTAATCAAACAAATATCGGCCCTAATACAATTCCTAATAGCAATGTTCTAAACTGCGAACATACTTGGCCACAGAGTAAGTTCTCAAGCAACTTCTCAAAAGGAATGCAAAAAAGTGATCTACACCACCTCTACCCTACAGATTCTAAAGCAAATAGTACTAGAGGAAATTATGAGTTTGGTAATGTGAATGGATCTAGAGAGTTAAGTAACTGCGAAGCTTCTCACTCAGAAATGCCAGGAAACTTTGAGCCACCAACAGAACACAAAGGAAATGTTGCTAGAGCACTTTTCTACTTCTCAGTTAGATACAAAATGAAAATTAGTCCTGAGCAAGAAAGAACGATTAAAGAGTGGAATATTCAAGATCCAGTTGATGCAGAAGAGAGAGAAAGAAACGACAGTATCTACGCGGTACAAGGAAACAGAAATCCTTTCATCGATTACCCAGAACTATCTGAAAGAATCAGCGATTTTTAAATAAAAATACTTTTAATTAAATAAATTAACCTCACGAATGTGAGGTTTTTTTATATAAAAATGCAATCCTGACAAAAAGATTAGATGAATCTAATAAAAAAGATTGGCCAGACCTAAAGTGAAGTGTGTAATATTTTCATGCCCCATTCAAAGGAATTTAGCGTGAAACAGCTTCTTATTTTGACTGCCCTATTTACATCGATCACAACACTAGCCGGACACCCTTACTACCCACAATCTTTCCAAGACTCTGTTGAGAGAAATGACCTCTCAGATGATGCTCTTAAAGATACACTTAAAAAGATTCTCACTTCTAAGCACCAAAGAAATTCAGGAAAAGCTGATACTCTAGGTTGTTCTTCAAACTCTAAAGATTGTTATTCACATAAGAATCTAGGTTATAAGACTGCTAGAAGAAACTTATTTGGTAATGAAGAAATTGGTCACCTAAAGAATGATGGTGATTACTACATTCATGGTGTTTACTGTGAAAACAAATTTACGACTTCTAATAATACTGGTCGTATTGGTCCAATGAGTATTCCTAATAGTAACGTACTTAACTGTGAGCACACATGGCCACAGAGTAAGTTTACTGGATACCAATCAAGCTACCAAAAATCAGACCTTCACCACCTTTTCCCAACAGACTCTAAAGCAAATAGTTCTCGTGGTAACCACGACTTTGGAGAAGTATCAAATGGAAAAGACCCTGCTCCTAACTGTCACCTTTCGCAGGTAAGTTCAAAAGGAAACAGAGTATTCGAACCAGCACCTAATCACAGAGGTAATGTTGCAAGAGCAATGATGTACTTCTCTGTTAGATATAATGGTAAAATCAGCAACAATACAGAAAGGCTATTTAAGCAATGGCACCAAGAAGATCCTGTAGATGAAGCTGAGATCAAAAGAAATAATGGTGTTTACGGTGTTCAAGGTAATAGAAACCCGTTCATCGATTATCCAGAACTAGTTGATTCAATTAGCGACTTCTAAATCAATTCTAATAAACCTGTGTAGGCTTACGGCCTATACAGGAATTTCTTCTCAAATTATTTCAATGGCGTATATTTTTTAAGTTTTCTCTGAAGAGATTGTCTGTGAATTCCAAGTTTTTTAGCAGCTTGAGATATATTTCCGTTACATTCATTTAAGACAAACTCTATATATTCTCTCTCTTTTCTAGCTAGGCTTGGATAAGAGTCAACTTCACTCTCAACTTGTTGATCACCAAAGCTCTCTATTAGTTCATCAAATTGAATTGGTTTTGATAGGTACTGCTTTGCTCCTCTCTTCACGGCCTCAACTGCTGTAGAAATTGAACCAAATCCAGTGAGGATAACAATCACCATTTCAGGGTTGTCTTTCTTTAAGATATCAACAACATCTAGTCCGTTATCAACTCCAATTCTCAAGTCAACAATTGCCCAGTCATAGCTCTTAAGGTCTTGAACTTCGAGAAGAGAATTAATTGAAAAGCAACACATGGCCTGATGGCCTAAGTCTTGAAATTCAACACTTAAACTTTCACAAAAGTTTTTATCATCATCAATTATCAATACTTTTTTCAAAGGACTACTCCTTGATCAAGTTCAATTATCGCAAGAACATCTCCATTGGTATTTTCTAGAGTGAACTTAGCACCAATGCTCTCAAGAAAAATCTTAGCGTTATAAAGACCTAACCCAGTCCCCTGCTGTTTGGTCGTTACAAATGGTTCACCAAAATGTTCAAGAACAATCTTATCTACTTGGGACGATTTATTAACAATTTTTATTTTTAAGTTTGTTTTCTCATTTATCAAGTCTATGAAAACTTGTTCCTCACCAGAGGCCTCTACTGCATTTTCAATGAGATCGACCATAATTTGAGAGAAGGCAATAACAGGAAGACTATATTTAAATTCCTTCACATTACTTTTGACTTGGATATTCCAATTCTTAAACTTGATTATATTTTCAATTGAGCTAATAAGATCAAACTCTTCAAAGTTTAACTCTTCACTATTTACAGAAATTTGCTGGATTCTCTTTAAAGACTTGAGACAGGATTCGGTTGCCTCTGAAAGAGACTGCACATCTCCCTTAAGTTCTTCACCACCTATCCTCTTAATTCTATTGGCCTTAAGAAGAATTGTATTAAGTGGAGTAGCAAGCTCATGACTTAGACCCGCCGAGAGTAGTCCAAAAGCTTTTAGCCTATCACCTTGTTGAAGTTGCCTAGCGACACGAGTTAAGTTTTGATCCATCACCTTAAATGAGTTCTGAATCCACGTAATTAACAGCCACAATATAGATAGTACGATTGAACTACCTATTAAGTAGCTAAGCTTGCTATAGTGAAAATCATAAGTGATAAGAACTGGCAGTGGGTTACTCCATAAAAATGCAAGACTCAGAAGTCCCGCAACTAGAATGAATACCGACTCTTTAAAATCCAGAAGAAAACCACCGAGAATAAGGTAAATAAAGAGAAAAGCACCAAATGGAGTTGTTATTCCTCCACAGAGCAATATACAAATATTTATAATCACTAGATCAAATATAATATTAAAGAAGATATCCCAATTAGAAATACCACTATCAGATTTTAGTTTAGAGATTGAATAAGAATTAAATACTCCCATACCCGCAAAAATAAAGCACAGATAGAGAGAGATAATGCGATCTAAGCTGTAAATAAGCATAGAGATACATAATAGACTCGTCAGGAGTGTGAGAACTATCCAGCGCAAATTAATAAGTAACTGTAATTTCAGCTCATTGCGATGTTTTAAATGTCCGTAATTAAATAAACTTTTATTCATACACACCTATTTTTTTTACAATATAGGTAAAGCAATTCTCCCTGTAAATAGTTGTGCAACAATTAGATGCATAGCAATCTTGTCCTTTGCGTAATATATAGGGACTATGAAATTACTACTATTACTACTCTCGATATCTTTAAACTCTTTTGGACTAGAATCCCCTATTTTAGAGGCAAAGCTTCTTAATGGAAAAAGTGTGAGTTCACTAAATACAAAGGACAGAAATACCGTTGTCTTTTTCTTAAGTGCATCATGCCCTTGTACTAAGAATCATATTCCTTACCTACAGGAGCTTGGAAAGAAGTATCCAAACTTTCAATTTCTAGGCGTTCACTCAAATGCAAATGAAACATATGAAGGAGCTCAAAAGGAATATAAAGACTTCTCTTTTCCTATTGCCTACGACAAAGACTTAAAAATTGCGGATCAATTCAAAGCAGTGAAAACTCCTCATGTTTTTATTATAAATCCTAAGGAAGAAATACTCTTTCACGGAGGAGTAACAAATAGTACAGATCCAAAGAGAGCTAAAAGCTTTTACTTAAAGAATGCTCTTGAAGATATTGTTAATAAAAGAGAAGTAAGCCAAAAATTTGCAAAAGCACTGGGCTGCTACATTATCAGGTAAGTTATGTTAAAAATATTTTCAATTCTCTCTTTATTATTTCTATACTCATGTGGGGAATCTCCTCTATTTAATCATGAAAATGAAACAACTACTGGAATTCAAGGTACTACTGATCTAACTTCAGCTCTAAGTTTTAAGAACTCTAATTTATATTTAAAAGTTAATTGGCTAAAAGGACCTTTCGCTGATCCAAGCTTAGAGAATAGTTTCTTAATTATTGTTCAAAATAATAGTGGAGAACTAGTCGATGTCCCTTCAGGACATGACTTCTATAACTGGGGTTGGATGCCTTCAATGGGGCATGGAACGGCTGACGATGGTTACACAGAAAGAATTTCAAAAGGTGTCTATATTCAAAAAGAACTCTTTTTTAATATGGGTGGCGAATGGGACTTAAATCTTGAAATTTATAATGGATCCACTCTTGTAGACTCTGTGAAGGTACCACTCTCTTTATGAAAAAGTTGATTCTACTTTTCTTCATTCAAGCGAGCTCTTTTGGTGCTGCATGCTGTGGTGGAAGCTCTGCAATCCCCTCTCTAATAACTGGTGACAATGAAGCACAATTCTCATTAGCGCAATCCTATGGGAAAGTAATTGGAAGAACATACTCCAAAAATAGAAATGTCTTCTATGCTAATAATAAAGACTATAAAACTCTTACGACTTCTTTTAAGGGAGCTTATCTAATAACTCCTTTATTACAGATTGGTGGAGGGTTATCGATTCTAAAGAAAGATAATTCAGAAAGCTCTATTGAAGAATCTGAAACTCTACTTGGAGATAGTGATTTAAGTATTGGTTATGAATTTCTACCTGAAACTTTCTACTCAGTTTGGAAACCGCGTGGATTTGTATATTTCAAACAAGTCTTTCCTACAGGTAAATCAAATTACGAAACAAAGACTTCTCTACTCACTGATGTTTCAGGCAAGGGACAATACTCAAGTGCTTTGGGATTAGTCTTTACTAAAATTTATAAAAGTGTTGATTGGCAAATCTTTGGTGAGTATAGATATTTATACTCTGAAGAAATAAATGACACTTCCATTTCTCACTCTACTGGAGATGCTCTAGGTTATAGCGTTGGTTACTCTCCAAATAATGGTGCAATTAGAATCTCTCACGGAGTAACAAGAAACCACTTTAGTGACAAAGAGATACAAGTAAATAATTCAAATCAAAATTCTTCGAGAGAAGAATACTGGGACTTTGAACTTGGTCTAGGTTACATGATCAATGATTCAACATTTTCAATTTCATATGTAGATCAGACATTTCTGGGTTCTACAGAAAATACAACACTATCAAGAACATTATCAATAAGCTGGCTTGAGCGCTGGCCACTATAGGAGTTTATATGAGAACACTTTTCACTATCATTCTACTATCTCTTTCAACATTTTCATTTGCAGAATGTGACTTACTACTAGAAGAAAGTAACACTTGTATTGAATACACATGGACTGATGGGCCACACCTCAACTCTAGAGCTGATAGAAAATTCTCAGAACTAGTTGTTAAATACTTTGATGCTGATGATGCTACAGAAACTGCAATTGAAAACGATATTATCAAAGTACTACCATGGATGATTATGCCAAATATGGAACATGGAACAAGACCAGTAGTAACAACAGAGTTAGAAGATGGAAGCTACTTAATCTCAGAGATTCTATTAAAGAAAATGATGGGACACTGGGAAATTAGATTTGTAGATACTACAACAGACTCAGTTTTAGCTTCATTTAAAGTTCAATAGTTTTTTAATAGAAGGTCTTATGAAGTCTCGTAAGATCTTCTTCTATCTCATCATCATCAATTAAATAAGCTTGAAATTTCTTAGATTTATTATTTCCTATAAATCTAAATGGGTGGTGCTTGGAATTGCCAGTAAAGACATCAATATGATTTCCTTTCACGGCTCCACCTTTATCAGCGGCAAAGAAGAAACCATCATGAGTAAATTCTTTTCCAATCCACATAAACTTCTTCCCCTTTGCTTCAGGAATATAAACAACACTCCCAAAAGGAATGACTTTAGGGTCTACAGCAATTGTTCTATATGGGACAAGCGCATAATTCTCAACACCTTCTCCCCATCTACTTCTAGAGGTTCTAAAACGTACGGCATTAGTTGCAGGAAAGTCTTCACCAAAATATGTACTACAATCAACTTGATCAGTTGTTGTTCCAGCGTAGTTAAATGTTTTTTGATCACCACCTGGAAATTTAATCGCAACAGATCCTTCCATTGCTGAGTAACACCACTCTTTCTTAGTAAGTAGTACAGGGTAAACACCACTCACGAGAGAATTTTCTCCCATATCTTTAAGAGGTATTCCATTCATTCTAGCTTGATAGATTGGAGTGTAGTAATTTGTCGCCCAGAGGTTTACCGATTGTTTTGATGTGTTATCTAACTCAAAATCATAATCTAAAATAGTTCTCTTTCTAGTTGCACAAGATGTAGCAAGGATTAAAGAAAGTAAAATAATGATCTTCATAACACTCCTAAGAATTAAATTATAAATATTGTAACTTCATATTATCAATACATCAATTTTACATTTAAATATTACTTCCCTATAATTTTTTAAAATTTATATAAAAAAACTAAGCAGAAAACATATATTGGAAAAGGTACTCAAATTTGTGACTGTTCTCATGTTCAAGGAATAGCAAGTATGTATGATGCAACTTACTCTTCAGATCAATATTACTAACTTACTTACTTAAAGGAAAAAATGAAAAAGCTAATTCTCACATCATTAATCTTACTTACGACAAGCTCAGTATTTGCAGCAACTAGCCATATTGTTACTGGATCATCAAGCTCGTCTCTTCAATTTAGCAACTCTGGAAATAAAAATTATGAAGCTACTCTCAATGTTGGGCTAGGATACGACTATAGCTTTAAAAATGGACTCGAATTTGGAGGAGAGCTATCAACAATCATAGGAGATTTTAACTTACTAACAATACTTCTTGGACCTACGTTTACTTTTGGATCAGAGAATATTAATTCTTCTTATCTAGTATCTGCAAAGTTAGGTGTTGCAACTTGGGGCTATACTGGATTTACAGATTATACCGACACATTGATGTCAGTTAACTTTTCAAAGAGATTTTCTCTATCAGAGCAAATTAGTTACGTACCAGGATTAAGAGTAGATTATATTTTTAATACTGATTCAGATCCAGTATTTACTTTTGAAATCTTCAAATTTTCACTATTTTTCTAATATAATTGCCCTCACTTGAGGGCGACTATTCTTTTTTTATATCTAAAAATTAATTTCTCTTATCTCTTTTGACAAGCTCACCTGCAAACTTAAATCTTTCTCTATTTTTAATTTCAAATCATTTTGAGCTTTATCCTCACCATGAACGAGAATAACTTGAGTCTTAGGATTTTTATTGGTTGATAACCACTGTAATAGTTCATCTTGACCAGCATGCGCCGAAAGATTTTCTAATTTTTGAATCTCTGCCTTAACAATCATCCTGTGGCCTAGCAGTGAGACTTCTCTAATATCATTTTCAAGATGATAACCAATAGTCCCTTCAGCTTGATAGCCAATTAATAGAACTTTATTATTAGAGTGCTTACCAAAGTGATCAAGGTACTTTAAAATTCTTCCCCCACTAATCATTCCACTTGCAGCCACAATGATAAGAGGACCTTTCTTTTTATTTAATTTAGAGTAGTCTTTAGAAAATTCTAAGAACCTCACACTGCTCATAGAATTTATGAACTCCTCTTCTGAAAGCTTTGTCTCAGAAGAAAATTTCTTATAAATTTCAGTCACAGCATTTGTCATAGGACTACTTACAAAGGATGGGATCTTTAAATCTTCTCTCTTTGCAAAGATTTGACTTAGATAATGAACAAATAATTGTGCTCTAGCGACAGCAAAACTTGGTACTAAGAGAACTCTATTATTTTTAACAACATCTTCAAGTATTTTTTCAAGCTCCACTAATGGATTCATTGAACTATGATTGCGACTTCCATAAGTTGACTCCATTACAATATAGTCCGCTTCACATATGTCACTTGGAGGATACATAATAGGATCTTCATATCGACCAAGATCTCCAGAAAAGAGAATTGTCTTCTCTCCTTTTAAATAAACACTCGAGGCCCCCAGTATATGACCTGCATTCATATACGTTATTTCTAAATCATCAATCATAAAAGCTTTATTCAACTCGACCTTATGAAATAACGAAAAAGAGTCTTGAGTATCCTCTAAGGAATATAGAGGAGTAGAAAGTGGATTATTCTTAGATGTATACTTAGTGGCATCAGACTCTTGAATCCTTGCACTATCGAGCAATATAATCTTTGCGATCTCAATTGTTGCCTCTGTAGCAAAAATCTTCCCACAAAATCCATCTTTAATAAGTTTTGGAATAAAACCACAGTGATCAAGGTGACCATGCGTAAGAAAGATAGCATCTATCTCACAGGCATCAATTGGCAATGGTTCTCTATTCATTAACGCTTCTTTTTTTTGCCCCTGATATAGACCACAATCAACTAGAAACTTCCTTGAACCTGTCTCTACCAGATACTTTGATCCAGTGACTGTCTCTGTTGCCCCTAAAAAAGATACCTTCATTAATCCCTCAATTGTTGAATTTCTTTAAGAACTAAAAATTTATCATGTTGATCATAATTAAGCTCTTCAAGTACGTTTATATGCTTTTCAAGATGACTAATGACTACAATCTTTCTCTCTAAGAGAATTGGTATTAGTTTCTTTTTAATAGTTCTAAGACAAGTAATTGGATAGAGCTTGTGTTTTATAATATTTCCGATCATTGAACACTCTGGATCTTTATTGAGAGATAATAGCTTCATACCTACACCTTTTGCATAAGTAATAGCGTCTTTAGAGAAATGAGTATTTGTACAGATTGCATACTGATCAAATTCTCGAGACTTTTTATTATTTTTAATATCTAGTGACCTAGCATAAATATAAAGAGCTGTTTTAATATCATTCTTATGTTTCTTAAAGTTGTGAAACTTACACTCTGCCATTATGGTACAGCCAGGCTTTATTGCAACGACATCAACTTCATGACTTACAAATTCTCCCTTAATAATGACCCCTACTTCTGTTTTAAAGCCTTTCGCCTTAAATAGTTCACTACAAAGTATTTCAAAAGGATAGCCTGATGGACCAAGCTCTAGAATAGATCTTTTTATCCTATAATTTGCTGCGTGTATTTTTGATTTTTTCTGAAGACTTTGAAAAGTAAGGTTATGTACTCTAGTAGTACTCATTCCTGGCTTTATTTTTGGAACGAGCTCTTGAATAACTTCCGATGCTATCTTCTTAGAGACACCTGTAAGGATTAAAGAGTCCTTTAATTTTTTTTTATCAAACTCTTCAACAAAACCTGAGTACTTCTTTATATAAAATTTTTTCATCTCCTCACCCCTAAACAATTCTACCTTACATACACAATAGAATGGAAGCCTTCTTTCAAAAATAAAGTTCTATTAAGGTGAGATTTAGCCAAAAAAAGGCCCTCAAATGAGGGCCCTTTAATATTGTAAATTTTAAAAATTGATTAGAATAATTGTGCCCAATCAGTAGTCTCAAGCGTATTGATTACGTGTCTTAAGAACTTAGAACCAACTTCACCGTCAATTAATCTGTGATCGTAAGTGTGAGTTGCGTACATCATTTGACGGATTGCAATTGCATCGTCTTCAGTAACAATTGGACGCTTCTTCATAGTACCAACACAGAAAATTGCTAATTGTGGTTGAAGGATAACTGGAGTTGCAGCAAGAATTCCAAATGAACCATTATTAGTGAATGTATATGTTCCACCACTCATGTCATCCATAGTAAGTTTCTTTGCTCTAGCTTTTTGAACAAGTTCATCAAGCTTTCTAGCAATTCCTCTAATATTAAGGTTATCTGCACCTTTAATAACAGGAACAACTAATCCATTTCCAGGAACAGCTACTGCACAACCAAGATTAACATCTTTCTTGTAAACAATATTGTCACCATCTATAGAAGCATTAACAACTGGGAACTCTTTAAGCGCTTGAACAAGTGCATATAGAATGAAGTGAGTATAAGTAAGAGAGAATCCCTCTTGCTTTTTGAATTCATTCTTAAAGCCTTCTCTAAACTTAAAGATATTTGTCATGTCAGTTTCATCAATTGAGTTAACATGTGGAGAAGTCATTTTTGAAGCAATCATATTCTTAGCAATTGCTTTTCTCATATTATCCATTGGAACAATTTCAACTCTATCAGAAGAAGAAAATGCTGGAACAGAAGATTTTGCTGGTGCACTTGGAGCTTTCGCTGCAGGAGCTGGTGCCGCTTTTGCCGCTGGAGCTGATCCTCTATTCTCTAAGTAATTCATGAAGTCAGCTTTATTTACTCTTCCAGCTGCTCCACTTCCTGAGATATTTGCAAGTTCACTAAGAGCTACTCCGTGCTTTGAAGCAAGAGCTTTTACAAGAGGAGTATAAAATCTTCTCTCACCTGAATTTGTATTTGCTGCAGGAGCTTGCGCCGCTGGAGCTGAACTCTCTGTCGCAGGAGCAGAAGTTGCTGCCGTTGAAGACTGTCCAAAAGGAACATCTAAGTTTTGCTCAATAGAAGCAATCTTAATTCCTACATCAATAGTCTCACCTTCAGAGAAAAGAACCTCTTCAACTCTTCCCGCAACAGGAGAAGGAATTTCAGATTCAACTTTATCAGTAGAGATTTCTAAAAGAATCTCATCAATCTCAACCATGTCACCTGGTTGCTTGTGCCACTTTGTAATTGTTCCGTTAGTAATAGACTCACCCATTTGTGGCATTACTACATCCATTCTTTCACTACCAGCAGCTGGCGCAGAAGATGTAGGAGCTGGAGCTGCTGCAGCAGGTGCAGAAGCGGCAGGTGCTGATCCACCAACAGTTGCACTAGCATCGTCATCAATAACTGCAATTAAAATTCCAACGTCAATTGTATCTCCCTCAGGGTAGATAACTTCAACAACTTTACCAGCAATTGGTGCAGGAATTTCAGACTCAACTTTATCCGTAGAAATCTCTAAAAGAATTTCATCAACTTCAACCATATCACCTGGTTGCTTGTGCCACTTAGTGATCGTACCATTTGTAATCGATTCACCCATTTGTGGCATTACGATATCGTATCTCATATATATCTCCTATTCTTTATTAACTTATTTAAAACTTAGAAGTTTAAACTTCTGCCTTTTGCATTCAATACTGATTCGGCCAAGAACTCACCTAAAGTTGGGTGAGGATGAACAGTAGCGAACATCTCTTCATCAATTCCTTCCATTTGTCTAAATAGAACGTACTCATGAATTAACTCAGTTGCTTGTGTTCCAACAATATGAGCACCAAGCATTTCTCCGTCTTCACCCATAAGAGTTTTAACAAATCCTGCAGTCTCATTTGAGGCCATAGCTTTTCCATTTGCTTGAAAAGGAATCTTTCCTACTGTGAACTTTATTCCTTTCTCTTTTAAAGCTCTCTCAGTAAATCCAACAGAAGCAACCTGTGGCTGACAATAAGTACAACCAGCAATATTCATTGGATCGATAGCATGTGGATGAAGTCCAGCAATATGTTCAGCTGCAACTACACCTTCGTGAGATGCTGCGTGAGCAAGAAGTGGTGGTCCAGCAATATCACCAATGGCATAAATATTTGAAACATTAGTTTGATACATATTATTTACTGCAACAAAACCTCTTTCAGTTTTTACACCTGCAGCTTCAAGACCAATACCTTCAATATTACCTGTCATACCAACAGCAATAAGACCCATTTCAAATTTATAATCAACAGTCTTACCGTTTTCTACAGCAGTGATTGTTACATCATCACCATTATTTTTAGCAGAAACTTTTTCTACTCCAAGAGATAATTTAATTCCATATTTCTTATAAGCTTTTTCAACTTCTTTAGAAGAGTCGGTATCTTCAATTGGAAGTAGGTTCTTTTGAAGTTCAAAAATATGAACATCAACACCAAAAGCATTCCAAAAGTAAGCAAACTCTACTCCAATTGCACCGGCACCAATGATACCGATAGACTTAGGTAGTTTTTCCATTTTAATCGCTTCCCAAGCTCCGATAAGTCTCTTCCCATCGTGCTCAAGTCCAGGAAAGCTTCTATAGTGAGCACCTGTAGCAATAATAATGTTTTTAGCTTTTAACGTTTCGGTATGACCCTTCTTAGACTTTACTTCAATTGTAGTCTTATCTTTAAGAGTTGCTTTACCTTCGTATGAAGTAATTTTATTTTTCTTCATTAAGAACTCTACGCCCTTAGAAATTTTATCACTTATACCTTTTGCTCTCTTAACAGCTTGCCCACCGTCTAAAGACTTTAGCTCAACATTGATCCCTAGATCTTTCATGTCAGCAATTTCATGAACAGAGTGAGCAGACTTAAGAACTGCTTTCGTTGGAATACAACCACGGTTTAAACAAACTCCACCAAACTTATCCATTTCTACAATAGCAACGCTCTTACCTACTTGTGAGGCACGAATTGCGGCAACGTATCCACCTGGACCAGCTCCAATAACTACAACATCAAAACTCTTCATAAATTTGTATCCTTCAGTGTTTTAAGATATATGACTACTCACATAAGAGTTGAAAATATCAGCAAATATAAGTTCATGTTTAATATCAATACTTTGTAAGTTTGGCCATGAAAAGTGTCATTCAAAGTGATCTTCAGGACTTATAAAACTACACAATACCTAAGGCTAAAAATGGCATATTTCACAGAAGAAGAGCGAGAAATACTACTGAGATCATTTCCAAACGGTATTATTGCTCTCGATTTAGAGATGACAGGCCTATCCCCTTTGATAGACAGAGTTATAGAGATCGCAGCAATTAAAGTAACGCCCTTCGGCGAAGAGGTTTTTGACGAACTAGTAGATCCACAAATAGATATTCCTCAATTCACAATTGATATTCATGGCATCACTAACGACATGGTGCAAGGCAAGAGAACCTTAGACAAGGTTCTACCAGATTTCATAAAATTTATTGGAAGCCTCCCACTTGTTGCCCATAACGCTAAATTTGATTCTGGCTTCATTGTTTTTGGGATGCACCAAAATAAGCTTCCTCTTGGGGAGTCTCATGTTTATTGTTCATGTAAATTCTCAAGATATGCTCTAAGAGGGTGCACTAATTATAAGCTCGCCACACTCACTAAAGAACTAGAAATACCGCTTGAAAATCACCACCGTGCTCTCGACGATGCTATCGCGTGCTTAAAAGTATATGAAAGAGGACTCAAAGTATTTAAAAAGCCTGATAGAAAAATTCTAAATGAAGGTTATCTATTCAAATTTAAAGATTTTGATAAACAAGAAGACTTTGAAATTCCTAAAAAACTTCAAGCACTACAAGACAAAGTAAAAGACCAAGAAATGATAGAGATCAAATACCGTGGAGGGAGTCTAAAGAATCAATTTAGACCTGTTAGGCCTATTAGTTTTCTTCCAATGCCTCAAGGTAATATGCTCTATGCTCACTGCCTAGTAAGTGATATGTATAAATCTTTCTCATTGAAGAAAATCTCTGAGCTTAGAGAACTTAATGAAGCAGAAAAAAAAGAACTTAGAGAAAAAATGGAAAAAAAATGAGTTACATAACTAAGAAAAATTTAAATTTAAGAATTCAGCAATTAATTATCTTAATTCTTCACCTTGTACTATTAAAGTGGATTTGGTTTACCCTAAGTAATTCAGGAGCAATGGATACAACAACTGTTCTTCTTCACTTTTCTGGAATTGCAACAATGGGTGCACTTTTAATTTTTGGTTGTGCTAAATGGGCACGAAGAAGATACGTCAAAGGGCTCGATGATTAATGAGTACTTGGCAAGAAGAGTTCAAGAATTCAATAAAAACTCATGAAGGGCTTGAGTCATTCTTCAACACCTCTTTTCCAAAAACAAATTACCCCATTTTAATTCCTAGGCCCTTGGCCCAAAGAATAAAAGAAGAGGGTTTAGACTCTCCACTTGGAAAACAATTTCTTCCAGTAGTTGAAGAGCTAGGTGAAGAAGGTCTCATCGATCCTATCGGAGATCATGATCAATCACCTATTCCACAGATCGTTCATAGATATAAGAATAGAATTTTATTTTTTCCAACTCAAACATGCCCTGTCATATGCAGGTACTGCTTTAGAAAAAATGAATTAAGTACTAATGATGAACTTTTTAAATCTAACCTTAAGAATGTTTTAAGTTATTTAAAAAAGCATACAGAAATAGAAGAAATAATTTTTAGTGGTGGAGATCCACTTATATTAAGTGATGAAAAGATATCTAAATACCTTAAAGAATTTAGTCAAGTTTCTCATATTAAATATATTCGCTTTCATACTAGAACCCCTATTATTCTCCCAAGTAGAATAACTGATAATTTCTGTAAAATGCTCAAAGAATTTCAAGAGAGATTTACTCAAATAAATATAGTTATTCACGCTAATCATGCTCTTGAGTTTACAAATAAAAATAGAGAAGCGATTGAAACACTCGATAAATACAGGTTTAGTCTACTATCACAGAGCGTACTCCTCAGAGGTGTTAACGATACAACAGAAGATTTAATAGACCTTATAAATGAATTTACTTCCCTAAAAGTACGCCCTTATTACCTTCATCACCCAGATAAAGTCCGTGGAGGACTTCATTTTATGCTGGATATTGAAGAGGGTCGACGACTCTACTCCACTCTCAGAAATAAGATTTCGGGATGGGCCCTACCAAACTACATTATTGATATTCCAGGGGGAGAAGGTAAGACCTCTGCATTCAATCCAGAAACGTACAATTTTAGTGGTCACTTGATAAATAGAACTGGCACGAAAGTTCCATATAATTAGCGCATTTGTTTCTAGTGAGATTTACAACTAGAATAGACAAATGAGTAAAAATACAGCAATTAAAACAATTCTTTCAGATGCCTTAAAAGAGAATAAGTACCAAGAGCTAAGTCATGACTTAATTCTTAGAAATGACACTTCTGGTACTTCATATTTTGAGTATAAAAATATTAAAATAAACGAATTGAGAGATGACTCGATTTGTATCTCTCTTCCAAAGAATATTTGTCAAAAAGGGCACAACTTAACTCTCGTAATTTTTGAAGTAACACCTACTCAAAAAATTTCCAAACTTCCTACTCCAGAAGATAAAGGATCTATTACGGTTCTTGGAAAAGTTATTGATCTCTTTGAGAATGGAAAAAATAAAGTACTAATAGAGATAAAGTTCACTCAATATAAAATCGATGAGTGGCAAAGAATTGTAGAATCATATACAGGAAAGCAAAGTAGCATATCTTCCTTTATTGAAGAGGTTAAGAAATGATATTTGAAGACATGAAACCGAAGAAGGTTGAAGCAATAAAGAAGTTTTTAGCAGATAAGAAAGTTTTAGTAGTAGATGAAAAGAAAACAACTAGAACTACACTCAAAAAAATATTTACAGAGTTTGGCGTAAAGGTTCAACACATCTTCATTGCAGATAATAATTCTGATGCCGTAGAGATTATCAATGATTTAAAGATAGACATAGTGTTTGCAGACTATCAAGTTGGGAATGAAGAGGGAATTGATCTTCTAAGTACTCATATGGCCATTTTCCCAAATAGACAAAGAGCAATTTTCACTCTTATCTCTGGGCCTAATAGTATCGCCTCATCTTCATTAATTTTAGATACTGAAGCTGATGACTATATTGCTGAGCCATTTACATCAAAGTCAATTTCTGAAAGTTTTTTAAAGATTCTTGAAAGAAAAATAACCTCATCCCCATTTCTTAATGCTTACCATAAGACTAAAGAACTTATTTATTTAAATGAATTTGAAACAGCTAGAAAAATTATAGAGCCTTTAAAGCAAGGTAATAACCATTTAGATGAAGTATACTATCTAGAGGGAAAAATATTTTTAGCAGAAGAGAATACGCAAGAGGCCATAAAGCTATTTGAGATGGCACTTCAAGAAAATGAGTCTCACTACCTATCTCTAAAAACTTTAGCAGAAGAGTACTCTAAATTAAAAAAGTGGAAAGATGCTTATACCCACACAATCAAGATGTTAAATCACTACCCTATTAATCCTGCCAACTTGCCAGAATTGATTAGGTTATCAATAGCTAACCAACAATATGAAGACTTAGTTAAGTATGCAGAGTTCTTTAGTAAACTAGAAGTACAATCCCCATGTATAAAGACAAATATTGCTGCAAGCTTAGTGATCTGCAGTAGATACTTCTTAAAAAATAAAGAAAGAGATAAGGGAGTTAAAACACTTCTAGAGGCTGTAAAGCACTCATCTGGAAAGCTAGCCATATTAGAGAAGATTATCTTATTACTTATTGAGTTTGAAGAAGTTAAACTGGCTTATGATATTCTAAATCAATTTGATTCTGTACATGGAGAAAATCCTAGCTATAGAAACTTAGAGATCCAAATAGACTACTGTAACAGAGATATTCAAAGTGTTTTAAAGAAAGGTATTCCATTAGCAGAGTCAGGTGTAGCAAATATCGATGTATATGAAGTTGTTATCTTAAGCTCTATTAAGGCCCAAAGAAAAGCAAACTCAATCATGCATCTGATTGATAAAGCTATTGCAAAGTTTCCAGAGAGTTCAAAACATTTCCAATCAATGTACAAAGAATAAATCGTTTTAATACTTGTCCAAACAACTTTTAACAGATTAAAAATAATCATATAGGAATGTACTGCTCACCTTGCCTAAATATTTAAGATGACGTTATATTTATAGCATATGAAAGATATTGAAATTTTACTTTTAGACGCTGATTCAGATAGAAGAAATAACTTTGCTTCTCGCCTTAGAGTTCAAGGCTTTAGCACAGTACTCTCCTTTGAAGGATTTCAAACAATTCATCTTATAGAAAAGTGTAAGTACTCTGCTCTAATCATCATAGGTAACTTACAAGATATGCCTGGCTTGGAAGTTCTAAGTCTTACTAGAATTTCTCAATCAAAATCAGACTTGCCAATTATATATATCTCTACAAGTTCAGATCAAGAAGAAGTGTTAAATGCTTTTGAATTAGGAGCCAATGATATTATTGTCTATTCGGATAAGTGCTTTGCTTCACTTGTAGAAAAACTAAAAAAATACACTGTAGTAAAAAAGAAGTGATCTTAGCACTATCCTACTTTTTCCTTTTTAATCTCTTCTCTCCTACTCAGGCTCAAGACTTTTTAATTTTATGTAATAATACAAATTCTAAAGAGTACTCAAAATTGGCCCTATCTGATGAAGGTACTTACTTCCTCTTTCAAGGTTTAAACTCAGAAATGGAGTGGGAACAGATCTCCTACTTTCCAGATTTATTCATTATAAGAGATGCACAAATTGGATATAAAAGTGAAAAGAGCTGGGACTGTCAGCTTGGTACCTGCTTTAGAAATGAGTACTTTTCTTTTAATAGAGATACCCTAAACTACTCAAAATCAATAAAATCAGAAAGTTATACTACAGAAGAAAAACTCTTCTCCGACCAATGTCTCTTTGACTTTCCCAACGCATAACGCATAGCGTTTATACTTTCTTCATGTGATTTTACATTACGCATCAGGAAGGTTAGAAATGGAAAAAATTCATACATGGAGATTAGCAGTGAAAAAATTGGTTTTAGCTTTAGTTGCACTTTTATTAACAAGTACATCTTACGCTCAATACGAGTCATCTAATATTGATTTTGACATGCCTATTGATATTGATGGATCTTACTCAGCTCCTGCTCAAGGTAAGCAATTAACTTCAGCTCAAAGGTTAAAGTTATTTAGAGAACAACTAGAGAAAAGAAATGAGATTATGGTTAAGAAGAAAATCGAGACACTTAGATATAAGCAAGAACTTGAAATGATGAAAAAAATCCAAAATGCATTCAATCAATCAATGCAAAACATCAATAACATTCAATAAAACTTAGGGCCGTAGTTTTACGGCCTTTCTTTTGCTCAAACTTTTTACAACCCCATTCTTTTTTATACATCCCAATAAAAAAATTAATAATTTATTGAACACTTAGCTCATTCTTTTTATGGCATTGAATTTGTAATAACTATTCCTAGAGATATTACATTTTAAGAAATAGGGAGAACATTATGAAGAGGCCACTCTTATTTGGTTTTGCTGCACTTTGCGTGTTAAGCACACCAAATCTATTAGAAGAAAAGTATACAGTAAAAGAAGTTACATACAGAACAATTGCATCTCAAGAGCTACGTCCAGATAATAGACCTGATAAAGCACCCGAAGGTGATAAGCAGAGAGAAACTAAAGGACAGAGACCTCCTCACCCAAGAGGTGAAACACCTCCAGTAGATAAGGAAGTTAGTGAAGACAAGACTAAAGATGAGGTCAAAGAAGAGTCAAAAGAAGAACTTGTCACAGAAAATTCTCAAGAAGAAAATAAAGAAAAGACTAAAAAAGATTCTAAAGATGAGAAGAAGGTTTCAAAAGAAGAAATCATGCCAGAAAAAGATATAACTGTATGTGAATACAGAGATGAAATAGCAGAACTAAGAAAGCAAATCAGTGACTTATTAGAAGATAAAGAAGAAGTCATTGCAGAGGTAGATAAAAAAGACTCGAAGAAGAAAAAGGATAATAAAAAAGATAAAGAAGAAAGAGATGACTCTAAAGAAGAGAAGGAAGAAAGAGTTGCCAAAATACCTTCTAGATATCAACAAATACTATCAATGGGAATGTTCTTTGGACAAGGTTTCCAGCCGTCATTTCAGATGCCTATGATGAGATTTGGAGTGAAAACTTTTCTAAACACACAACCAATGTTTAAGTTTAATAACAGTCAATCATTTGGACTTAATCAAGATAATTCATGGATGACTTCTGGTGTTCTTGAAATGATGAAAGTAGGACAGCCAGAGCAAGCAAGGTCTCAGTCTCTAAGGATGAGTAATGAGACATTTATTCCAACATTTACTAGAACTAGTGTTAAGGCCGAAGGCTTTACTATTAAATAATATCTCTCCCCCCTATTTCTAAAGGGTCTAGGAGTTCTACTCCTGGCCCTTTTGAATATATTTCACACACTGTCAAAACTTTAGACACTATCATTCTCCTAATTACAGAGACTTCCCCCCCATTATTTTGGCATCCATCTTGTATATATAAACATGTAAACAAAATAGAATTTTGAAAATATATATCTGGGAGAGATTATATGAAAAAGCCGATAATGAAATCACTAATTGCCTTAAGTATGTTTAGCTTAACTTTTGGGGCCATTGAGGTTTATAAGAATATAAATCCTACTTCTAATAATAGACATCTTGCTTCTGTAGAAAAACAAATGATAAAAGAAGTTACTTCTGCAAAATATATCCAAGATCAGAAAGTAAAAATGGAAGAAGTTACTCTTGAGATGAAAAACGCTAATGGCGATATGATTAAAGTAACTAAGAAGCTTGTAGAAATTGAAACGAAGCTAGCTGCTCAAATGAACAAAGGTATCGGCTACGGTAACATTGCAAAAATCACAGAATTAAAGAACACACTTTCTCGAGTTAAAAATGAGAAATCTGCTGTAGAAGAAAAAATGAAGAAGATTCAAGTTGAACACAAGAATGCAATTGATAGTCTAGCAAATATAAATAACAGATTAGGTAAACAAGTTCTTAAGGCTGAAGAAGATAAAAAAGAGCTATCTAAAAAAATAGCTGAATTAGAAACTTCAGGAAAAGCAAATGCTTCAGAACTAGCAAAGCTTAGATCAAACTTAGAAGATAAAAAGAAAAAGTCTAATGATTTAAATATTGCACTTAAAGATTTATCTGCTCAAATAGATGCTAAGAATATTGCATTAGCCGAGTCTGTATCAGCAAATGATGAATTAAATGAAAGCATTGGTGGTTTAAATATTACTATTGAAATGCTCAATGACAATCTTATAGAAAAAGATCAAAGAATTGTTGAACTCGACACTTCATTTCTTTCACTAAAACAAGATCACAATGATCTAAAGATGGCGAAAGAAGAACTTGATAAGAGAATGGCCGAAATTTCACTAATTTCAGAAATGCAGGAAGAGCAATTATCAATGAAAGAAGAAGCCATTTCTAAAAGAGATGCAGAGATTGCAGAGAAGGCAGAATTCATTTTAGAAAAAGAGAATACTATCTCATGTCAGCAAGCAGAAATAAAAGTAAACACAGACAAGATAACAGAGCTTCAAGCATTAATAAATGACAGTACAAAAGCAATAAGAGAATCAAAAGATGCGATGAAAGAGCTCAAAGAAGAGAAAGAAGAAAGAGTTGAAAGAATTGCTAAACTTGAAAAAGAAAACAAAGTATTTCAAGAAGAAAGATCTCAGTTTGATGCAGTAATTCAAATGATGATGGCAAATTTCATGCAAATGCCACAGATGTTTGCAAGTATGATGGGACAAGGGCAGATGAATTATGCTCCAAATATTTTATCAAACCCACTAACTGGTTATGCACAAAAAATGCAACAAACAAGCTTTGCTTTTCAAGGAACAGGAATGAAGATGACTGATCCATATGCAGCGCCACAGTACATTACAAATAACTACTACCAACAGCAACAACCTTATGGTGGATTCAGCAATGACTACTCTGTAAGAGAAATGTTTAAGCCTGAATCTTCAAGAGATCCAAGTGGTTACTTTAGCTTCTAATCCAAATACAATTTAATCTAAGAAAAAGGGACTGTTTTAGTCCCTTTTTCATATCTAAAGTTGACTCTTTTTCACCGGCACTTTTTTCCACTTTTTCCTAATTATTTTTTTTATATTCACGATTAGATATATAGCAACTCAATGGATGAGGGCCTAATAAAATATCAAGGATAGATGTTACTACGTTAGTACTTATGAGGAGTAAAAATGAAACAGGAAATCATAACTAGAAAGGTAACAGAAAAAGTAATTATAAAGAAATGCCATTGTTGTGGTCACCTACTTGAGACAGCAAAGGAAGCAAGTAAATGTCCTTCTTGTAAGAAGTCATTTCTTCCAACAAACTACTTTGGAAAAGTTCACGCCAAGACATCTGCAGAATTTAAGAACTTATTTCTAGGCTCAGATGAGCTACATGAAGATGATATGATTAAAGGAATCCAAGTACTTTGGTAAAAAATATGGGCCATTATTGGCCCTTTTCTTTTTATATCTACCAATAGTCAGTCTCTTAACGCACCCCTAACCACAAGTCATTCCATAATCGATATGCTAGTATTTGAAAATGGACACGACACACACTACACATCATTCAACAACACAAAGACCACAAGTTAAACCTAACTTTCACCCAGTCATTCAAAGAATTTTTGATAAAAGAGAAATGGGACCAAAAGAAATTTCCGAATTTCTTTCATGGGACTTAAAGGCAATGCCTTCTCTCACATCAATGAAAGACGTAGATATTGCTTCTAAAAGAGTTATTGAAGCAATAGAAAATGGTGAAAAGATCGCCATCTATGGTGACTATGACGTAGATGGAACTACTTCTTGTGCTCTACTTCATCATTTCTTCAAAATGATCGATGTAGAAGTAGGACTTATTCAACCTAGTCGATTTATTGAAGGTTATGGAATTCATCCACCTTCAATTGATAAGGCGCTAGAAGATGGCTACAAAGTCCTCATCACAGTGGATTGTGGAATTACTAACAATGAAGCTGCCGATAGGGCAAAAGAAGTTGGTATTGATTTAATCATCACGGATCATCATAAAGATGCAAGAGATGTTATGCCCGATGCCTTCGCAATCATTAATCCAAACAGAAGAGACGAGCCTGCTGACTCAGAACTCACGGCACTTGCTGGAGTTACTGTTGGCTTTGCTCTAGCAGTTCAAATAAGAGAAGATTTAAATGCAAAAGGACGAAATATCCCTAGCCTCTACTCTCTATTACAATTTGCTGCTATTGGTACAATCTGTGACCTTGCAAAACTAAATCCTACAAATTTAAAAATTGTAAGACATGGCCTAAAGCAAATACCAACAACTCAGTATCATGGGATCAAGGCCTTCTTCACTCCAGAAGAGAGACAGAGAGGATTTGTTCCTTCTGAAAAGTTATCATTTAATATTGGTCCTTTAATTAATTCTAAGGGAAGACTTGATCATCCAGAAAAGGCACTTCAACTTCTAACTATTGAAGATGATAAGAAAGCATTTGAATATTTCTCTCACTTAGAAATTTGTAATAAAGAAAGAAAGTTTATTCAAGCAGAGGTTTTCAATTCTGCAAAAGAGCAAGTTCTTAAAGGTCTAGATGGATCTGAACATGTGGCCTCAATAGTCTACTCTCCAGATTGGCATGAAGGTGTAATAGGAATTGTAGCTTCAAAGTTAGTTGAGACTTTTAAAGTTCCGGCCATTGTATTCACAAACTCTGAGCAAAAAGGAATTATTAAAGCATCAGCAAGAAGTGCTGGTGAGTTAAACCTCTTTGATTGCTTAGCAGAGAACTCAGACCTATTCTTAAAGTTTGGAGGACATAAGGCTGCAGCCGGTCTTTCAATGCCACTTGAGAACTTAAATGTCTTCAAAAAGAATATGCAGTCTACTATCGCTAGTGTTCCAGCAATTCAAAGAACTGTTCAAAATTACTTCGATATTGAAATTGAGCCACATGAGATTAATCCAAAGCTTCTAAAAGAGTTAGAAATGCTAGAGCCATTTGGAATGGGAAATCAAAAGCCTATCTTTAAAATGAGAGGCTTTAGATTAGATAGCTATGATCTTTTAAAGGATGTACACGTAAGATGGAATCTAAGCTCTATAAAAGATCCTAAATGTAAGTTAAAGGGAATAAGCTTTAACTATATTGGAAAATGGGGAATCAATCATCCAGAGGATACTTACGAGGCACAGGAAAGAAATCAAGAAGAGTTAACAGCCTATTTTACTCTTGGAGTTAATCACTTCAAAGGGAATCAGTATATTCAATTAATGATCGAAAGAATTGAATCATAGAAAAAGGCCCAATCTCTTGGGCCTTTAATTTTTTATTATCTTTTAATTGTAACACTTTCCATAACGATATCATTAGTTGGTCTATCCATTGCACCAGTAGGAGCATTTCCGATAGCCTTTACAGTTTCCATACCACTGATAACTTTACCAAATACAGTGTGTCTTCCATTTAAATGAGGAGTTGCACCTAGAGTTATGAAAAATTGAGAACCGTTAGTTCCTGGTCCAGCATTTGCCATAGAGAAGATACCTTCGCTATCGTGCTTTAATTCAGGAGTACACTCATCTCCAAACTTATAACCTGGTCCACCCATTCCTGTTCCATCAGGGCAACCACCTTGAATCATAAAACCAGAAATAACTCTATGAAAGATTAGACCATCGTAATAAGGCCCTTCTTTTTTTGTTTCTTGTCTTCCTTCAACTAGGTTAACAAAGTTCCAAACAGTCTCAGGGCATTCTTTAGCATATAGTTCTGCTTCAAACTCACCTAAGTTAGTTTTAAAATGTACATTAACTCTTTCAAGATCTTCTTTGTAATCTGATTTCTTTACTGAACCCATTCCAAACATAATTTTCTCCTTAATTAATACTTTCTAACTCTTGCCTTACCTTTAAACTCAAAGGGTCTATCCTTTGGAAGGAAGAGTTGTATTTTTTGTTTTTTATTAAAAATTTTATTCAAATCAATTATTGGTACTGCAACTAAATTGTTATTGTGATCATAAGGATTTAGTAGCTCATAACTCATGTACTTAGCTCCCGATATTTTCAATCCCATCTTTGAAATAAACTTCTTCATTTCAACTCTATTCATACATAGAGAAACAAACACTGGATGTCCTGTAGAGAATGATTCACTCTGAATCGCTTTTTTTACACGCTCTAGAGACTTCTTCCCGCTCATTGCAATATCAATCCAAATCAGATTAACAACTTCATACTTAGGTTTAGTGAAGTTTCTAATTCCAGCCTTTATCTTATCTAGCACTGTATAAAAGATCTTCTCTTCATCTTTAAAAGGAATGTAACTGGCCGAAGCCTTCTTCTTCCTCTCTTCAGAAAGTTCATTAAACATTAATTGAAATTGAATAGATTCTTCATAACTAAGAGCAAAGCTCTCTCGTAAATTTTTCACATTTAAATAACGAACGGGATAATTACGATGACAACTTCCCGCAGAAGAGAAGTTGGCCCATGTCGGAAGATCTGCTAAGAAGTACTGTATAACTCCATTGCCATTTTCATAGACTCTTTCATTTCTTCTCTCATAGTTCTTCAATGTATACGAAGAACAACTTGTAAGAATGAATAGTGTACATATTAGTATATATTTCAAATTAAGCTCTGCTAAAAAAGTTCATGATCTCAGTTTCAATTTTAGAGATCTTCTTAAGTCCGGCAGAAAGAGAGGATCTCCCCTCTTCGACTCCACTAAGAGTAAAGTAACCAGGCTCAGCATGTGAGATATTCTCTCCACGGCGCTCTAAATTAACTCTCATCCCTTTTGCGATAGTTGTATCAACCTCATGTCCTGTACACACAAAGATCCCGTCACAAGAGATTGTTGAGATTTGTTCTTCCATACCTTCAGTTGAAGATCTAAAAGATGATGTTTCACAAGTTACAAAAAGTCCTTCTCTATCAAGTAACTTATCTATTGCTGTTACATTACTTGCAGTAATAAGGTTAAGCTGACTCATTGGTTCTTTAGGCGCTGCTTTCTTGGCCTTAATATGTGGCTCTAGACCTCTCCATTCAAAGAGAGCTTTCTCATACTCTCTTCTAGAGACTTGTAGTTTTTCAAAATATTTATTTATCACTTCAGTTGTCATTAAACCCAAAGTGCTTTCTTTATGATCATTTAGAAATTTTTCAAATGGTCTATTTTCTGTTGTAACAAGTGAGACAACTCTTTCATTATTATCTTCTAGCCATAGATCTAACTCGCACAATAGTAGTGCTGAGAGATGTCCAGAGCCAACCATTACAATATGCTTAGAGCTACTTGTAACTTCTTTATAGTGAGATAAACAATCTCTACCATAGTACGTATTTGTTTGAGCTGTAAGTCTAGACTCATTTAAAGCATATGAACCAGAAGGCCCCATCGGAGTTGGATTAGAGTGAGTTCCCATAGCATTTATAATCAAATCAAAATCTTCAAAAGATTCCACTGACTCACTTAAAGATTCGAGAACATCATTTCCAAGTTTTTCAAATAATTCTGGATTTGATTCAACTTGATTTAAAATACTTTTCTTAGGGTCTGTTGAAAATACAACTCGAAACAAGTCTTGCAGTCTAGATTTCCCTGGAACTTCTTCATCAGGAGATAGAAAGCGCTTATGAACCCTTTCAACGTTACCAGGCTTGATAATGATAGACTGACTTCCTCTCGCAACTAAAGGTGCAAAGTAGGTCTTAAAATACTCGTCATTACTTGGGATATCAGAAAGATCTACATTTAATTTAAGGGCCTCTCTTCCGAGTTCAGTTGTTAACTCTCCCCAGGTCTCTTCCATAGAAGTTTCACTGGCAAATGAGTTTACTCTTGCGGCCATTCCACCCAGTTCTCCTCTAGAGAAAAGTGTTACATGGGCACCTAATTTATCAAAGTGTAGAGCAGTCTCTAAGGCAAGAGGACCACTACCTAATATAGCTAATTTCATATGGGATTTTCTATCACGATTGATACATTCTTAAAAGAAAAGCCCCTTTGAAAGGGGCTTTATATAAGATTTTTATCTAAAATAAACTTTTCGATCACCCTTGTCGATCGCAGAATGCTCAGCAAAAGAGTACATAAACTCTATAAAGCTATGCATGGCCTTGAATGAAGGGAGAGATTGATCAAATTCACATCCATATTGCATATATGTGTTTCCATCTCTTCCAATATACTCTCTACCGTACTTAACATTAACAATAACAGGCACATAGCTCTGATCAGTAAAGTACATTCTCATACTAATTTCTGTATCTTGATCAAATTTAGTGTCTCTATTAGCATCCCAAGGAATTTGGAATAAACACCCCTCATGAGAGATATCTACAAGGTCAATTGGATAGATCACTCCGGACTGGTCAATTACTGAGTAGGCCCCGAGAAAATTTTGAAATAGAATTCTTTCAAAGTTTCTACGCTTCTGTTCTACATTCTCTTTTCTCTTTTCTACAAAATCCAATACTTTATCTGTCATTTAGGTCTCCTAAAGATTTTTACATCAAGAGACTTATCGGGAGATTGTAGAAAAAACTTAAATATTTAAAGCTTCAAATAAAGCTAAGGTACTGTTTTTACGAACTAATATTTTCTCTGCCAAAATGGAAATGCTGAAACTTCCTCGTGAATTCGAAGGTATGAGTCTAGTCGGCTGTGAACAAGTTCCCCCTCTTCAGAATCTGGAGCATACTTAGTCCAAAATACACATCCCTTTGAATCCTCTTGGTGCTCGCAGTTTGAGAACTTACAATCAGATGCTATTTCCTCTAAGTCGGGAAAGAGACTGATCAACTCATCTGGGGCAACGTCTTCTAGAGAAAAAGACCTTATTCCTGGAGAATCAATTGTATAGAATCCATCGAGATCAATAATTTCAGACCATGTGGTTGTATGTGATCCTTTACCAACTCTTGCTATCTCATTTGTCTTAAGCTTGTAAGTACCATTTGAAAGAGTATTAATGGTCTCACTCTTTCCAACACCTGACTGTCCAAGAAAGATTGAAGTCCTATTATGAATTTCTTGCTTTAACTCTTCGTAGCCTCTTTTAAGGTACTGAGGCTGATAATCTGGTTTAAGAGCAGAGATCTCAAAGCACTTTGCCCCTAAACTCTCAAGCCTCTTTTCTTCAAATTTAATATCAAAGTCATCATCGAACTCATCCATTTTATTAAAAACGACAATCGGTCTTATCCCCCACTGGCTTGCTCTCGCAAGAAAACGATCAATAAATCCACGTTTAAATTTTGGCTTTGATACTGAAGTTAAGATTATTAAAAGATCACAATTTGAAGCTGTAACCTTCTTTCTTTGCTCTCTAACTATTATTCTAAATATTTCACTCTCTCTCTCTTCAAGAGATGTGATCATAAGTTCATTTGTTTCAGAAATTGTTTCTAGTCCAACCCAGTCACCGACGACTAAGGTTTCACCTTTTTTGAGAAGATTACCAATAGCATTGGCCTTAACCATCTCACCTGTCGACTCAACTTTACATTCAAATTGACGCTTATCAGATTTGTAAATCCTAGCTCTCAATCAATACTCCTATTTAAGTTTAAAAAACCTTGTGGGAAAAATATATTCTCCGGATCATGCTCATTTTTTAATTTATCAAACACAGCATAGTGCTCATCATTCAAAAAGTTCTTAATAAACTTCTGTTTTATTAGTCCAATACCGTGTTCAGCAAATGGAGAACCTGAAAGGTCTTTAACTTTGTAATAAAGCTCTTCAAGCTTATCTTGGCAAATTTCTACCCTAGACTTATCCGGTAGGAAGTTAAAATGCAAGTGAGCATCGCCAAAGTGTCCAAAGAGATTGTAATCAATACCTATTGAGGCTAATTCTCTATATAAATCGAGTAAAGCTGCAAATTTCTCAGGAAGAACTTGAATATCTGTCCCTTTTTTAACTACACCCATTCTTGAGTTTCTCTCAAAGGTATATCTTGGAACATTCATTCTCAAATTGTGACATTTAGCAGCAGGCATTTCAAATATATCATTCTCATCTATCAGCTCAAACTTAGCGATAAGCTCTTCATAAACACTCTCAAATGAATCTGACTGAATTTCGAGAAAGATTAAGTCTCCCGAATCAATAACACGCTCATCACTTGGCAAGACAGACATTGAGTTTGAATCAAGTAACTCACATGAGAAAATACGATCCCTAAAACTTTGAACCTTAGTAAATATCTCCATGTGCTGTGAGTAATCTTCCTCCCACCTAGGAAGCTTAATAAATAGAAATGACCTCTCTTCTAATTTTGTAGTCCTAAACGAGGCTCCAGTTATTACTCCCAATTGTCCTTCAGTACCAGTTAAGAGATCAGTCTCTCTCTCCATTCTTGGAAAAGGAGCATTTTTAAAAGTAGAATAGATGCTATAGCTCTTCTGATACGCTTCTAGTTCACTATCTACTTCAAGTTTATTAGAGGACTTTAAAGTACAAATCTTGGCCTTAGAATTGATGTATTCAAGAGACTCAACTTGATCTCTAAGTGTACCAAAACCAAAACATCTCTCACCAGTAGCAGAGGTAGCAAAGCCGGCTAAAATACAGGCTAACTCTTCAGTCGGAGAAGTCATTATATCTCGCCCTTGAGAGTGGCAATACGCTTTTGCCTCTTGCCATGTCACTGGCCCCTCAATATGAAGTAAGCCGCTAGCATCGAGTTCCATTTTCTGGGGTAACTCCGCAAGGTTTACCATAGAGAACTCTTCTACTTTTAAACTTTTTAAATATTCCTCAATTTGATCATATGGAATTACTGTTGAAGTCTTGGAGCTATGGTAAAAGGAAGGTTTTCCTAGGCCTATATATTCTTGTAGTTCTTTAATATTTTTAGGGGTTAATTTATTTAGTTTCATAATTTCTCTATCAATATTTGCTTATCAACCAGTATATTTTACATAAAAAAGGCCAAGCTTTGTATTTTAGTTATTTAACATATCAAAGTATCTTGACAACGACCTCTTTTTACCTTAATTTAGGTCTCCAATCCAACGAATTAATTGGTTCCGTAGCTCAGCTGGATAGAGCATTCCCCTTCTAAGGGAATGGTCGCAGGTTCGAATCCTGCCGGGACCACCATTTTACTTCCCCAAAAAATTTACAATAAAAAAGCCAGCACTAAGCTGACTCTTCTATTATTTATAAATTTAAATTTATTAATTACTTATCTTCTTCGAGTAGTTTGTTAAAGCCAGACTTCAAGTAACGAACAGAGATGACCTTAAAGATTGATACATCTTTATTTGCTACGATATCATCTTGAGCTTCACCATTGATTGCATTCGCAGCTTTTTGATTTGCTAGAACTTCATCAGCATTAAGGCCATCATTTGACCCTTCATTTTCTAAGTCTAATCTAAATCCACCATTAACTTTCTTAGATTTCCCTGCAGTCATTTTAAGCTTAGAGCTTTCAGCTGGTGCGGCTGCAGCAACTTTCTTCTCTTCACTATCGTCACTTCCTACCGGTCCAATTGCTGCCAGAACATCGGCTGCTGACTTTCCAGACCCACTTAAAACTGCATTAGTATTTTTTCTCAACTTTGCTAAAATATTATCATTTAACTTATCAAAATCGAGAGCTGGCTTTCCTTGATCTTCAAGAGCTTTATTAAACTTTCTCTGAACCTCATCTAACTTCTTCTTAATTGCATTATTGTTATTTGATAATTCAACAAGTCCATCTACTGCACTTGAAGGAATAGTATTACTTCCAGTAATTCCATCTGCGGCAGCACCTGCTGTCCCAGCAAGAGTTCCAAAACTTCCACCAAGACTAGCAAAACTAGTACTACTTTCTATTCCACTTTGAAGAGATCCACATCCGTTAGTTCCATCTTTGTCAGCACAAGGAACAGCTGCAGTTCCAAGAGATAAAGCTGCATTACCTTTAATACTATATGGAATCTGAGATGGTATAGATAACTGAGAACCACCTAAAGAAGAAGCTGTCTTTACACCTTGTTGACTTAATTTATCGATAATTTTTTGAATCTTAGTTGCATTGCCTTCAGCACTCTCTTGAATTTTCTTTGATGATGATGATGCTGTAAATGCTAACCCTGCGGCAGCCGTCCAAACCATTGATCTATAACCTGGTGTAGCTATCATTGTATCAACCCAAGTCACATTCAATTTATTGATTCCAATAAATATACCAATGGCTCCACCAAGCATTACAGACATGCTATTAGCATTTGCAGATGGAACAATTAGATCTATCCCATTATTTATTGCCAGTTTTAAGTTATCACTCAAACTAGAAGAATCAGAATTAAGCTCTATTTCGTATAGACTATTTTTGAAGTTGTTAAAAGATTCAACAGAAGTCGATGCAAGCTCCCCTTGAAAAAATCTACTCATATCCCTATTTCTAGCGTACGAGTTTACTTGAGTTTCGAAGTTCGTTTCATCGAATTCCATTTTCTTATTTAAGTCAAAGAAAGGGTTCGCCTTATCAATGTAATTTGGAATATTTAACTTGTTCTGCAATTCTAAAACATACGTTTCTTTAACAACGTTTGCCATAAATTCATCATTAAGAATCTGTCCAATACCTGGTAGCTTTAATCCTTCTTGAGCAAACTTCTGAAGAGCATCAACACTTTCTCCGCCTGTATCACCAAGCATATCTAAAACACTAAATGCACCAGGCTTACATATAGCAACTTCAGTTGCACACATTGATGCATCAATAGCACAAGTAGAAGCTGCTGCAGTACATGCTGCGCCAGTAACTGGATTTGATGATGCTATAGCGACTGCACTTTGTTTAGCAGCACATGCAGCATAAAGATCTGCTGCTTTTATAGTTGAAGGTATACCGGGTGTATTCTTTACTGCTTCCTCTGCAACTCCAGCTGCCTGAGTACAGGCTGCTGTACAAGTTGATGCACTAACGCGCCACTGCTGGGATTTTAATAAAGCTACAACTGCAGCAGCACCATACGCTGTTGCAGCAGCCAACTGTATGGTTGATTTCATTTTTGCAGTTTTTGCTATGTCTTCATAACCTTTCTTTTGAGCCTGAAGCATTTCTATTTGAGTATCATTTTCTCCATCTTCTTTGGATGTATACGCAATTTTGTCCTCTGCCTTTAAGTCTTTAAATGCATTAAAAGAATAAAGTTCAGCTCCTATATATATAACTCCACCGGCACCAGCAAGAATTACATCCATAGGTCGTGGCTGACATGCCGATACAGTTTTAAATGTAATAAAGCCCATTGAAATCATGGCAAGATGATCTAGAAGAAAGTTCGACTTTTTATTTTTAAGTGTCACAGTCCCTGACTTAGTTGCTACTCCATTTTCGTCTTTACTTACTCCATCGCTAGCGGCCATAGCATTTCCACTGGCATAACGTAAGTTCTCAATTGGTAGAAATACCTGAACTTGCAGTAGTGCAAATGAAAGAGTGTAAGTGAGTAAGCATTTAGCTATGTAAGAGAATATAGTCTTCATGGGACCAACCATCCTTTTTTATCTATATAGTATTTATTTTATTCTACCTTTAAGTGAACTCTAAAAGAATTGGGTAGATAAAGCCAAATATCAATAAAATCAAGATGTTGAGTTTTTGCCTCAGCTACTTTAGCTAGCAAGAATCATTGGCAGATAGAAGATTATATTGAAATAATTGAAAGTTACGAGCACACCTCAAGACCTACTCTAAACTCTTTTGAAGAACCTATTTTATTAATAACACTACCCATATTTCTTACGATATAGATCTTACTTTCAGCTTCTCCATCTAAAGATAGTTTTCTTATAGCTACTTTAGATCCTACAGTAAGTCCTTCGTAGATAAACTTATTTACCAATAAGGCTAATCCATGGTCAGAGAAGTCTAGAACTCTTAGCTTCGTTTCTAGTTTCTCATTTCCTTCGTTTAAATATAAAGCTTTTACAAATTGGTTACTTTGAATCCCCAGGTTAGTTCTCTTTTCAGTACGGGCTTCTTTTATTTTAATTAATACAGGTAAAGAAACTTCTATATGATTCTCTACTGTTCCTTTAATTTGAGCTTTAAAAATAATTTCTCTACAAGGTGAATGAAAATAAATATCCTGATTCTTATCAAATTCACTTACTTCTTTTTTATTAAGACGAATCTTAATTGTGGATGTAAATGTATTAATATTTACAATCATTCCATATGAATAATCTTGAGTTTCTTTAATGGATTGCCAAACTTTCAACTTACTCTTATTTTTCTTAATAGATTCTATAAGAGAGCTTAGTGAATGTTGTCGATTTATATCTATTAAATTCATAAGACTAGTATAAGTCTAAAATGAAAAATTTTGATAAAAAAAAGATAACTATTTGTTAAAAGGAAATAAAGAGTGCCCACTCCTTAAGCCCTTCTATGAATGATGTTTAGTCTAGTCAACAAAAAGAGAACGAGTCTTCCACTTTACAGATTTTTTTCTTTTTTCAAATGGTGTAAATGAATTTCTTCTATAGGTCTGACGATTAGGATCGTTCTCACACTCTAACTGATATTGGACTAAAGACTCTAAAGTTTTCAGAAGAGAATCATGGACTTTATTGAGACTCTCAACACCCTGCTCTTCTAATGCTGATAAGAAATAGTGAACAGACTCAATTGTCGAAAGACAAAACTCCATTGGTTGTTGCTTAATATCGAACTTAGACCTTTCTGTCGGAGTAAAACAAACTCTAGGTAAATCAAGTAAGTTATTAGATAACTTCATCATCTTTTTAGCACACGGCCAAGTAGCATCAATAACAAAGATAACGAGTCTTTTAGACTTATCAAAAGTAAACTTCTCTTCACTAATATTAATTGCTGTTTTTCCCGGGTACATTGCAAAACAAATATTTTCAGGATCATTTATGAGTTCATTAACTTCTGGGTCATCACTGAAATCAATGCCCATAATTACTTTAGAATTTTTCAAACTAGCTTTAGTAAGTCTTCCTGTTCCTACTTTCTCTTTCTTTGCTTCCATAGGATGCATAAGAAGAACGAACATCGTATTAGTATTTATTTCAACAATATCATCACAAAGACAAGAATTAGATGTTCTTCTACAATTTAAGCAAGTCTCTCTTCTTTGAATATTATCAAACTCTACTTGCTGTGCTTTTTTCTTGGCTAGATACTGTTCTTTATTCATACAAGGCTACCAAAAACCTCTTTATCAAAACCAAAACAAAGTGTTTTACCACCCTTTTCAAGAATAGGTCTTTTTACTACTGATAGATTTTCTGAAATTAAACTAATTACTTCTTTATCATTAGCAGCTTCAAAGTCATCTTTTAGCTTTCTAAAAGTTGTACCACGCTTATTAACTGGCCAATCACCAAAAGACTTCTTCCAAGACAATATTTCTTTCTCAGTAGGTGTAACTTTTTTGAAATCAACAAATTCAAATTCTATATTATTTTCTTGTAAAAACTTCTTTGCTTTTTTAACTGTGTCACAATTTGGAATTCCATACATTTTAATCATAATTATACCTTCTTAAAAATTGCTACGTTCTTTCTTGGAATTATCAGTTCTAAGTTATATTTAAGAGCAATCCATTCAAATGTTTCTTCATTAAAAAAACGAACATGTGTTGGATCTTGATGATATCCCCATCTCTTGAACTTATCTATACCACTAGGATAAAATGATGTCATTATTCCTAAGACACCTTTTTCTTTCAACATCGAGAGCATTAATTCTAGGTCTATTTTTGTATCGTAAATATGCTCTATAACCTCTGTGGAAATAACAAAGTCATACTTAGCTTCAAGGAGTCTCTTATCATTGAAGTAAAAAGGATCATACTCACTAATAGAATAACCTTCTTTAGATAATACTGACTTAATAACAGGTCCTGGACCACATCCAAAATCTAACCCTGATGAATTTGGAGGCAAGTACTCTCTAATAGGAGTAAGGATTCTCTCCATAAAATTAACGTAATGAATATCGTTAGGATCATTTTCGTGTCTATCATAGATTTTATTTTCTTCATCAGCTTCAAGCAGACACTCTCTTGAAGTGAATATCATTTTACATGTATTACACTTATAAAATGATTTTTTAGTATTATCGAAATAGTGTTGGCAATTGTCTTCAAGACAAAGTGGGCAATTATTCATATGCAGAGCATATCTTTATTCGAATTCTTTGAAAACCTGTGTAATGGATTTATGTGGAGTAAATAAATCTAAAACTTCTTTATTTCCATTTATTAATTTATACAAAATATCTGGCAGTGCTCCATTTTCTTTACACTGACTATAACCGGCCATAACAACCATATCTGCTTCAAAAGTGTTTAGTAGCCTTACCGATCGTTCAAGACCATCTTCGGTTGAACAATCCTTAGGGTCACCAACCACGTGATTAGTACGACATACAGAAGGTCTACTGTTATATATAGAACAATTTTTATTTTCATCTAAGAAGACACAAGCTCTGTCTTCATGGCTTAACCTATACCAGGTTGTACTACTTTTACTTGCTAAAGATTGCTTTTTTAGTTTTTCAAGATCTATTTTGTGACCATCTTCTATAATCTTATGAAGTAGTTCACCTTCATCATCACTAATACTTACCTGAGTATGGCAGCAGGCTGAACACCCTTGCCTACAAGAAACATTTCTCATTACAGCAGGGTCTTGAAACAGAGTCCCCACTCTCCTGTCTACTTCCTTATGAACAAGCCTAGCTCTTCTAGAGGCAGAGGATAGTTTTCTTAATTTCTTGATAACGTCATTCATAATTTTAAGCATCGATGTATGCGACTTAAAAACTTGATATGACTTATTGGCTATTGCTGGAAATTTGATGACAAGCTCCTTGACAGGTTCACCTTTCTCCAAAGGCCTTACAATAAGTATACCTTTCCAATCCTCTCAAACGATCAACAAGGAATATTGTGCCACATCACACAATCACAAGAATGAATTGTCGGTAGCTTAGAGCTATCTTCTTCCATTATTCACTAAGAATTCTTGAATAAGCGATGCTTAAACTATATAGTCTCGCCATGTCATTACTATGTACCTTAAGCAATATTCACTTACACCTTGGAACTAAAACTCTTTTCACAGGAGCTGGCTTCACCATCTCATATGGAGACCAAATAGGACTTCTTGGATTGAATGGTAAGGGTAAGTCCTCACTTTTTAAAATATTGGCCGGTAAGGTTACGCCTGATAGATCAACTCCTCCATTCACATTTGATAAAGCAAATAGTGGTGGTGATGACAATCAAGGTTTTTCGACATTCCTTGTTCCTCAAGAAATGCAACTTGGAGAGGGAGATGAAGTCACAATCAGGGACTACTTTTTTAGATTTTATCCAGAGCACCTTAAGGCACACAAGGCCCTTGATTTAATTAATGAACAATTCGAAACATCTTATAGTGAAGAATTAATTGAAAAGCAGAACAAGCTTCTCGATGAACTAGAGCACCTTGGAAGTTGGGAGCTTATTAGATCTTTTGAATCATATATGAAGTACTTTGGTCAGCACGATTTAGATAAGCGTGTAATGGACTTAAGTGGTGGTGAACAAAAGAAAATTCTTTTAAGTCTTGGATTTACAGCAAAAGAAAATCTTATTCTTTGGGACGAGCCGACTAACCATTTAGATATTGAAACAATTAAACTTTTTGAAGATGAACTAGTTAGTTCAGGAAAAACATTTGTTGTTATTTCTCACGATAGATACTTACTTGGAAAAGTTTGTAGCAAGATTCTACATATTAAAAATGGATTGATCGAAAGCTTTAAAGGTTCATATATAGATTATCTCGACTTCTTAACAGAACAAGAATCTGCAAGACAAAAACTCATTGGCCGCTTAAAGAACTCTCTTAGTAGAGAGCAGGCCTGGATGAGACAGGGAATAAAGGCCCGAGGAACTCGTAGTAAGAAGAGAGTTGAAAACTTTCACGATCTAAAAAGTAAAATAAGTAGTGTTAAAGGTGAAGCACGTCGCGCACTAGATATAAATATCTCTTCAAGCAATAGAAAAACTAGAAGTCTAGTTGAAATGAAGAAGGTTTCCTTTAACTACCCTGATAAAGATATATTCTCTAATTTAAACCTTGATATCTATAAAGGTGACAGAATTGGACTCATCGGTAAAAACGGAGTTGGTAAAACAACTCTTGTAAAAATGATTCTTGGTGAGCTTGAGAACACCGAAGGAAAACTCAAAGTTGCTGATAGTTTAAATATTCAATACTTCTCTCAAAAAAGAGAAGAGATGGATGAAAATGAAACTCCACATGGATTCCTAACAAATGGATCAGATCAAGTAACTCTTGCTGACGGTCGAACTAAGCATGTTGCTGCATACTTTGAAAGCTTTCTATTCTCTAAGGATGATTTAAATAGACCAATAAAAACTTTATCTGGTGGAGAGAAAGGTAGACTTCAACTGGCTAAGAACCTTACAAAGCAAGCTGATATCTGGATTTTTGATGAGCCTACCAATGATCTTGACCTGGAAACTCTTCAAATTTTAGAAGAAGCACTTATTCAGTTCAAAGGATCACTTATCCTTATCTCACACGATAGGAGTTTTCTTTCTAACGTTACTAATAAGACTTGGGTTCTACATAATCAGACAATTGAACAATTTGTTGGAGGTTATGGCCAGGCAGAGAGTTATCTAGAGGCCCTTGCCCTTGAGAATATTCTACTTGAACAAGAAAAGACTGAGCAAAGTGATTCAGAGCCGTCTTCTACAGAAAAAGTAGTTACAGAAGCTAAACCAGCTAAAGAGGTTCAAGCGGCCCCAGCTCCAACAAAGCTGTCAAACCAGCAGAAAAAGAGACTAGAAGAAATCCCTGGTCTAATAGAAGATGCTGAGGCCCAACAAGCAACAATTGATGAACTCATGCTTAAATTCAATTTTGAGTCTATGGACAAGGAAACTGGCAAGCTTTATGCCGATTTAGGCGAAAAGAAGGCAAAAATAGAAGATCTTCTACTTGAGCTCTACGAAGAGTATGAGAACCTATCCTCTTGATTTAACTGTAAAAAATACAAAATAGTAAAGTCACTTATACTTCTTTATTGATTTAATTTAAACGATCGTTTAAAGTCAAACAAACGTTTGAATATCAAAAGGAAGACTATAAAATGAAAGTACTAAATTTCATATCACTGCTCTCTTTGCTCAGCACGACTATTTTTGCTGTCGAAAAAGTTTCAATTACTGAAGAGCTAATCAAAAAAGAAGTTAACAATGCCGCCCCAAACACTCTAGCAATTGAGGCATCATTTCTAGCCGTAGACTTTCAAAGAGAAGCCTTCGAAGAGAACTTTGACTTTAACCTTGTTGGTTCTGCTAGTTATTACAAAACAAGCGAAAATTCTTTCACTCCGCAAATCCCAGTAAGCTCCCCTATAACAAGCTATAAAGTTGGAATTGAAAAGGGTCTTAGTACTGGTATGAAACTAGGTGTAAACACTTTCTCTGACCAATCAACAAACTCTTATGTAAATAAGGGAACAACAACAGGATTTGGTTTTCAATTCTCAATGGATCTTTATAAGAACTTTCTTGGAAGACTTACAAGCTCACAAAGAGGGCTCTTAAAAGAAAGTGTTCAAAGAGCAGACTTACAAAAGAATATACAGAAGAAAGCTTTCTACCAATCATTAAGAAAAGTCTATTGGTCTTTAGTTGCTAATAACGAACAACTTAAAATCTCACAAAAGCTTCTCGCTCTTTCAAAAGAGCAACTTAAAGATGCGAAAAAGAAGTTTAAAAATAAGATTGCAGAAATTAGTGAAGTATCTAGATCAGAGTCTCAAGTTGCAGACAGAACATCTAGAATAATAAATTTGCAGTACCAAAGAGAAGTACAAATACAACAATTGAAAGAGCTTCTACCTAGCCTTTCAAACAAAGAACTAATCTTAGGCGCTTACTCAATAGATAAGACATCAGAACAGCTACTTAGCTGTATCGCTCAAATTTCGAGCTTCAATGAGCCTCCGTTACAATACTCAAGCTACGATGAAATTCTAAACTCTCTACGATCAGAATACACACATCAAAAGAAGATTACTGATTCATATAATAGTTCAAGTGTTCAACTTATTTCTGAAGTTAGAAGACTTGGAAAGACACAAGGATATAGTGAATCATGGGATAAGTTATCTGACGATGGACGAACTTCAATTAGCGCAGGGGTAGAACTAAGAATTCCTCTTGGTGGTAGCAATACTAAATCTAAAGAATTGCAAGATCTACTAGATAAGAAGAGATTTATTTCTCAAAAAGAAGAGATTGTTGGAAAAGTTAATGCTTACCACTCTCAAGTAGTAAGAAACATCAAGCTACTTCAAAAAGTAATTGAGCAACAAAATGTTAACAGTGAAAAGTTGGCCATAACTCTTAAGCATACAAAGAAGAAATACAACCAAGCTAGAGTTTCATTTAGAGATCTAATTCAGGATCAAGATGCACTACTTAGTAGTAATCTTCTAGAAGTTCAAAGCCAGCTTGCAATAATAACAACATTACTAGACTACTTCACTGTTTACACTGAAATGCCTTGTAAAATAAATAACTAAATTTAGACGAGAGAAATAATATGAAAACAATTTCAAAATTCTTTATAGAAAACTCAAAGCTCTCCATTGTCCTTATGTTAGGAATGGTCATATATGGAGCAATGGGGCTAGTAAAAATGAATGCCGAGTCTTTCCCGACAGTAAGTTTTGCTACAGCAATTGTTACAACAAGGTATGACGGAGCAACGGCTCAGGATATAGAAACAAAAATCACGAAGCCTATCGAAGATGAAATCCGTACTGTTAGAGGACTAAAAGATGTTAATTCAACAAGCCAGTCAGGACTAAGTACAATCGTAATTCGAGTAGACATGGATGGTGAAGGCATTGATGTTGAAACAGTTATGAGTGATATTCAAAAGGCTGTTGATAGAACTAATAAGCTACCATCAGACTTAATAGATAGACCTACTTTTAGTGAAATAAAATCTGAAGAGATGCCTGTCTTTCAAATTGCAGTACTTGGAAGTAACAAGGATAGAGAAAGGGATATTATTGCAGATCATTTAAAAGATGAAATTGAAGATAATAAGCTTGTAAAGGGTGTCACTCTAGCTGGCTATGCCGAAAGAACTTTTCAAATAGAAATAGATAATGACCTACTCAATAAACATCACATTGGAATGCAGGAACTCATATCAAAGATTCAGGCAAGAAATGTAAATATTCCTGGAGGAAATCTTAAACAAGATAAAACTCAACAGTTATTAAGACTTGAAGGGAAAATAAAAAACACTAAAGAACTTGAAAATATTTTAATTAGATCAAATTTTTCGGGACAATCAATTTACTTAAAAGACGTTGCTAATGTCGTTGATGGTGAAGAAGAGATAAAAGTAAGATCTAGATATAACGGTCAAGAGGCAACACTACTTACAGTTGCAAAGAAGGCCGGTGCTGACACGATTGAACTTGTTACAAAGATTGAAAAGAAACTACATGAATACGAAAAAATATATGATGGAAGAGCTCAGTTTAAAGTATATCTAAATGAATCAATCAAAGTTAAAGATAAACTAGATGTCCTTGCCAACAATGCTGTATCAGGTCTGATACTAGTTATTGTATTTCTCTTTATCTTCCTACCAGGGAGAATTGGTTTAATGGCATCTCTGTCTTTACCAATTGCAATTCTAGGAACACTAGGAATTATGCCAGCACTAGGGATGAACTTAAATACCATTACAGTTCTTGCTCTAGTTATTGCTCTAGGAATGTTAGTTGATAACTCAGTTGTGATCTCCGAGAACTTCACAAGGCTAAGACAGGATGGGAAAACTTCTCAAGAAGCTGCTCTAGAGTCTATTAGAAGCCTGTGGCTCCCTATCACAGCAACAGCATTTACTACAATTGCGGCCTTCCTACCAATGCTTGTTACAAAAGGGATAATGGGACAATTTATCAAATGGATTCCTATTGTCGTAACAATTTCTCTACTTCTATCTTTAGTAGAGAGTTTCTTCTTTCTACCAATGAGACTTGTTTCAGCAGGATCATCAGTCAAGAAGGATAAAGATGGAAATTCAAAGAAAGACTGGTTCCATAAATTTGAAGCTAAGTTTGAAACATTCATGGAAGTTCTTGTTAGAAGAAGATATATAGCTGCAACAGGATTTACAGCATTAATTGTATTTGCATTATTTATGATGACTGCCGGAAATAAGTTTATACTCTTTCCTGCTGATCAAACTGAAATCTATATTGCTAGATTTGAGCTCCCAAATGGAACTAAGTTAGAAGAAACAAATGATAAGCTAAAGACACTATCCAACCAAATTACAAATCTTCTAGGAAAAGACGTTAAGCATGTTGTTGGAAAGTCTGGTGAGTCTAAAGTTCAGCTTACAGACCCTAAGGCCTCAGAAGGAAATAATGTAGGGATTGTATTTATCTATGTAACGGATGATGCAAAGTTAAATCTCTTCTACACTTCTGTTTTAGAAAATCTAAGAAAAAATATTCCTAGAGATGGCTATAAGTCTCTAACATTTGAAGCACAAGTCAATGGACCACCTGTAGGAAGTGATATTGAAGCAACTTTTAGATCAAATGATCTTGCCGAGCTAGATACAATGATTCAAACAGTTAAGACTAAGCTCTCACAAGTTCCTGGAGTAATCGATTTAAAAGTAAACGATATTATTGGTGATGATGAAGTTTTCATTAATATCGACTACGAAAAAGCAGACCAACTAGGACTAAATATCTTCAATGCTGGAGACACTGTTAGAAGTGCTATCTCAGGAAGAATTATTTCAGAAGTAACACTAAGAAATAAGGACGTTGACTTAAGAGTTAGCTTCAAAGAAGAAGATAGAACAGATATCAGCAAGCTAAAAGATGTGAATATTATGGACTCAAGAGGAAACCTTGTACCTCTAGGAACATTTGCAACTTTTGAAACTAAGAATGGTACACCTCAAATTAAGAGATTTGATTTTAAGAGATCTAAAACTTTAGCTGGTTCAATTAACGAAAAGAAAATCACAGCAATGGAAGCAAATCAAATCCTTCTAAGCACATATGAAGAATTAAGATCAGACTTCCCTAGTGTTTCACTTGTTTTCGGTGGAGTGGCCGAATCGACTAAAGAATCAATGGAAAGTTTAGCGCAAGCAAGTATTTTAGCAGCGATTGGAATTTTCGCGATTCTTGTTTTCTTATTTAAGTCGTACCTAAGACCACTCATCATTATGATGACAATACCACTTGGCCTACTAGGCTTTTCAATTGCCTTTGCAACACCAGTACTAAGTGGGTACTTAGATAGACCTAGACCTATTTCATTCCTAGCTCTTATTGGAATTATTGGTCTTGCTGGTATTATTGTTAATTCAGGCATCGTACTTATAAGTTTCATTGATGAGATGAGAGCTGAAGGAAAGCTTTCTCTTCATGAGATCTTGATCAAAGCATCTGGAATGAGATTGAGAGCTGTACTAGTGACTTCACTTACAACAGTGAGTGGACTCTTCCCTACGGCCTACGGGGTTGGAGGATCAGATCCAACACTTGTTCCAATGACTCTAGCAATGGCATGGGGACTAACTTCGGGTACAATTCTTACTCTTTCATTTATTCCACCAGCGTATGCAATTCTAGAAGATTTTGTAAATCTCATGAATCGTATTACAAAAAAAGTTAAGAGTGCTCCAGAAGACTCTCAACAAGAACTGGCTTAGGTACTAGATGGCAAAAAAGGTTAATACTACAAAGTGTAAAATTATAGATGTGGCCCTGAAACTTTTTGGTTGTAAGGGCTATGATGGTACTTCTGTTAGAGATATAGCGAAGGAAGCAGACGTAAATTTAGCATCAGTAAATTATCACTTTAATAATAAGCAAAACCTCTACTTAGAAGTATTTATTAATAATCATGCTCTTGTAGAAGAAGACTTAAACAACTTATACCAAGATGGTATGAATTTAGAGCAATTCTCTGTTGCTATGTTTGAATACTTTATAGCTAATAGTAACAACCTACTCAATACATTTAGAATGATTCTAAATGAGAGTATAGACTTTTCTTGTGATTCAAATACTGTCTCATCCAAAGAGCTAGGGCCTCCAGCATCCAATATTCTTCTAAAGCTAATAACTGAAGAAGTTGGGGAAGATGTCCCATTAGATGGTAGATTTTGGGCAGTATCAACTCTGATTGCTAAGATTACTCACATGGCAATAATACTAAGTTCTAGTATTATTAGAGAGAGATGCTCTAACCTTTCACACCTAAACAAATCTACTCAATCTAGAAATATTCGCCTCCAATGTAAGTCAGTATTAAGTTTTTTGAGGTCAGAACCTCATTCAACCTGGGATCCTGACTTTAAAATCGATATATAATTCCCTATTAATCTACATTCTTAACCTATGCTATAATAAGTAAAAAAATAAATAGTATAGGTTAAGAGAATGTGTAGATTATTTGGATTCCGATCAGTCATTCAAAGTCAGGTTCACCACAGCTTAATAAGTGCTGAAAATGCGCTTGAAGTTCAGAGCAATAAGCATCCTGATGGATGGGGTGTAAGCTATTACACAGCAGGTGCACCACATGTAATTAGATCAGAGAAGACTGCTGTCAATGATACTATTTTCAAAAAAGTTTCAGGTATTGTTAGCTCAGAAACAGTAGTTGCTCATATAAGAAATGCTACGCTTGGGACAGTGAATATATTAAACACTCACCCATTTCAATATGGAAATTGGATTTTTGCTCATAATGGTAATATCAAAGACTTTGATAAGTACAGAGACAGGATTATTGAAGAAGTATCACCTCACCTAAAAAGGTTTATCCTAGGAAACACTGATTCAGAAATAATTTTTTACTACATACTAACAAATCTAAGTAAGAAGGTTGAGCTATCTGACAGACATTGCGATATAAACATTCTTCAAGAAGCTATTGAAAAGTCAGTTGATGAACTCACTAAAATTGTTGGTGAATATTGCCCTGATGATGATGGTAAAAATACAGAAACATTTTTAACCTTTATCATCACAAATGGTAAAACTATGATGGCCCATCAGGGTGGTAAGAAACTCTACTACTCAACTTATAAAGTAAAATGTTCAGAAAGAGACACATGTCCCTACTTCTCAGTAGAGTGTGAGTCCCCTACAGAGAGTGGGAAAATTAATCATCTCATTTTTAGTAGCGAACCTCTACATGGAGATAACACATGGCTCCCTATGGATGTTGGGCAAATGATCGGTGTTGATGAAGAAATGAATCTCTCAATCTATTAAAATTTATAATACTTCAAGCGAAGATCTAAATACGTTTAGTAAACCTTCCATTGGTCTTCTATAATTTCCTTTAGAGAAGCGCTCCTCCATTCTTAATAAGATAATTGGAATCTTGCTTAAATCAAATTCTTCTCTATATAACTCATCAACAAAAGAATGAGCGACAATAAAAAGAGCAGATAACTGCGTCACTCTATGATGACTGAGAGCTCTAGGAAAACCATTCCCTTCAGGCTTTTCATGATGAGAAAGAAGTATTTCGTCTACATTTATAGGAATAGAATTATTCTCTCGGACAATATTGGCCACTTGCTGTGGATGTTGTTTGTAATAACCTATTTCGTCAGCAGAATAATTAATCATCTCACTTTTTTGAAGATTTATAGTTAGCGCCATAGTCGCATCACTCAAGCAAACATCTTGTAATATTGCCGCGTAACTAAGTTTTTTTCTTATCTCTTCAGAGTCCCACTCCATATTAGAGCAAATGGCATTTGAAAAATAAGCAATCATGTAACTATGATCTAATAAGTAATCTTTTCGATTTGTTAGAAGAGACAATAGCCTATCTAGTACCCGATCAGTTTCTAAGTTATTTTCAATTTGATAAACTGTATAATCAACCAGGTTTATAACCTCGTCAGTGAGACCTGACTCAAGAACCATTTCATGCACAATATCTAAAGTATTAATAACAGCATCGTCTAAGAATTCAGGATCTAAATTCTTATCCTCAATTAGGAAAGGAGTTTCAGCTAAACTCGTACCAAATTCATCATAGTCTTCAGATTGTATGTACAAGAATTTTATATTTTTCTCTCGATACTTATAAAGATCATCTCTTGAATAGAAATCGTCTTTTCTCAATACCTTGATATATTTATCTTCATTTATTTTTATAAAGACATCACAGAGAACTTTATTGAACCTAAGAAAGTATGACAATCGAACCTTTCTATAAATCTCTTCTTTATATTTGAAATCAATATTTCTTCTTTTATTTAATATACCTAAAATAAGATAATGAAAGCTTTCACAGTTTATATCATTGGGAATAATATTAGCCCTAGAGTCAAGTTTAGAGAATGCCTTGTACTCAAGAGTGTCGTCTAAGGTCTCACTTGTATTGATAATAAGATCACTCTTATGATCTTTTAAGAGAGTGTTAGATATCTTCATGCCCTCAAATGTTGAACCTAAATGGCAGGCTATAGTTATATCGATACTAGAGTCTTCTTTTAATTTATTTTCTAAATCTGAATATGTGGATACCTCGCAAACCTCTACAATAGTAGGGAGGTTATCTAGATATAGATTAAGTCGATCTCTGATTCTGTGATTATTTTGTGCTAATAGAATTTTCAAGTTTTACCCCGTGATACTAACTTAATAATATCACGTTTTGAGAATATCCTTAGAACTTAAACAAATCTTTCATCGATTACTAATCTTAATTTACCAGTCCTAGGGTTCTTCGCGAGCTCTTCAACTAAAACTATTGAAACTTTCACATCTACAATATTTTCAGAATTCTTCTCTTTCAGATACATAGGTCTCTCGAGATAAAAGTTTTCCTTAAATTCTTCAATACACTCATCAATATTAAGGTTATCTTTAACTTTTACCCCTAAGTATATATGCAAATAATCTTTGCCATTTTCTCGGCCAATCACAAGCTGTATACTTTGAACATCTATAGTGCTGCCCATCCTCTTTAAGGTAGAGAGAATATCCTCTCTAGATACTGTAACGGGACCTATTCTTGCGCCTTCGTCAGACCGACCTAGTAGGTTAAACTTCTGACCAAATTCAGACCATGAGGCCATATCTCCAACAGGATAGCGAACAATAGGCATTAACCTTCTTGAAAGATTTGTAAAAATAAGTTTTCCTACTTTTCCAATTTCAGTAATAACCTCATTTGTTTCAGGATCAACAATCTCCATATAAGTATTATCAAAGACTCTATGTTCACCTAATGAGCATGTTTTATCAACATACCCAAGCTGACCACCATCAACACTAGCATAACCAATAGAAGAAATATGGGCCTGAGGAAACTTGCTTGCAAGCATTTCTCTTTGATCTTCAAATAAAGGCTCACCACCATAGTAAATTTGATCAATATGATCGTATGAACTTTCGAATTGATTCGCTAAATTAATAAGAGAAGTAGGAACACCAAAGAGTACATTTATATTAAAATCTTCAATAATCTTATGACATTCCTTGAGACCTGTTTGCCCAGTGACTGGATATTGAATAACTTTTTCTTTTAATTTTTCGACGCTTTTATTTATGAATAAAAAAGAAGCGTATAAATCTCCAGAGTAAAAAAGATTTGCACAACGATCCCCCTTTTTGAGCTCTAGATGACTCATTCCAAAAGAGAAATCATCAGTGAATACTTCCCATTCCTCTTGAGTGAAGAAGCTAGATTTTGGAGCACCTGTAGTTCCACCACTCTTAAAAACAACTCCATCCTCCTGAACTGACGTTAGTATTTTATTATTCTCTAATCGGTTACATTTCCAGTATGCATCTTGAGAAAGAATAGGAAGATCAGAAATTGAGAACTTATCTTCATCCACATTACGATACAATTCTTTATAGAACTCAGAATTTTCTCTAACAAACTTAATATGTTCAAACAGACGATTATTCAAAAAGACCTCTTATCAATAACTCTTAATATTTTCCCACTATTTTCAGAATGAACGAACTCATCAGTATCAGCACTTCGTGAAGACAAAGTTACTGTTTTCTCAAGAACTAGTCCTTCGTAAAGATCTTTATATAAAGAGATAAAAGAATCCTTATCAATCTCCTTATTCTTTAGAAGCATATCTATATGATCTCTACCTTCCGTATTTGAGATAGTAATCTGTAAAATATCCTCATATGAGAAGTTCTCAGCAAGTAATCGCTGAATCTTTGTATAGTTATAAAATGTTCCACCGGCCCTAAAGATATCCCCATAACGACCTAGTAATTCAAACTTCAAATTCTTACGTCCACAAGCACAATCACCTGGAACTATTCGACCAAGATCACCTAAGTCGTATCTATCAATTGATACTGTATCTCTGGCCTTAGAAGTAAAAACTAACCTTCCTACTTCACCATCTACCACCTCTTCATCACTTTCAAGAGATAAGATTTCTAGTTGTTGAATACTTTCATTCAAGTGATGTTCAGACCCTACACAATGTGGACATTGAAATCCTAGAGGTCCAGCATCAACTGATCCATAGCTAGCAGACATTATACAATCGATATCAAATTCTTCTTTTAACTTCACTCTCTGAGCATTCGGAAAGTGCTCTCCACCAAAGAAGATTTTCTTAATTGATGATTTCTTCAATACTTCAGCCTGCTCAGAAAAAAGATCCATAATATAAGATGGCATTCCTAGGATAGTATCAATTTTATGATCTACAATTGATTTTGCAACAAACTCTTTATCTTCATATGCCGCTAGAGGAAATTGAATGGCCTCCATAATTTCTAATATTGTAAAGAAACTTATAAATCCACCATATAAACCTCCTCCAAAAAAGAGGTTTGCACAGCGGTCTATTTTAGGGTTTAATCCTGCGGCCAAAAGACCTTCCGCAGCTGCAGTCATTTGAATATGATATGAATTATAAGAAAAAGGAGAGATCGCTGACTTTCCAGAGCTTCCCCCACTTCTAAAGAATAAGTGATTACAGGACTTATCAATATCTAAATTTTGAAAATCTTCCTTACTCATTACTTTTAAAGTTTTATCTATATTTTGTTTCTTTTCTATTCTCTCATCTAATCTAAAATTATCCTTCAACAAACCTAGATCAACACTTACTTTTTTTACAAATCGTCTTAAAGCATACTCTCCATCATGAGGTTCTCCAGAGTACGACTCTTGCATTCTTCCAAGATCTCTAATACGAGTAACACCAGAATTTAATAAATCTGAAATTATATGAATACGACTCGGGTCAAGAGAGACTCCAACAGTTTGTAGATAGTCTCTATGCTGTTTAAAAGTTGAAGAAATTTCAGTACTACTTATAGGCTTTACCCAAATAGTTCTATTTAACGGAGAAGGTTTAAATGTAGAGTCATCTTCAGTGTATATTCTCCACTTATGACTCTCGCCTACTTTAACTTCTTTATTTTCTATTAATGATTCTAATTTCAATAATTGATTATAGTTAGTGAGTTCTGCTTTTTCTTGAATATCAAGTTTTAATTCAGATACATTTTCATTTACTAAGAAGCTTTCATTAAGAAGTTTAGAAAATTCTTTTAGATCCTTAAAAGTTGCGTCTAAAAGATAGCATACCTGTGGAGCAGAACATGCTTGCTGGTCATTAAGTAATATCTCATCAACCAAGAGGTTAGCATTTTTTTCTAAATCTCCACTTAAGTCTATTAAAGAGAATGAGATCTTGTGTCCCCATGTGATAAATCGTTTTGAGCTTGGGACAAGATCTTTAATTGTATTAAGAGCACTATCGCCACCCCAACAAGAAACACCATCACTTAATTTTATTAAATCAGAAAGTTCATAATCACTTCCTTGTAATAATATTATCTTATTTTTTAGTAACCCACTTGTATCAAATTTCAACAAGTGTTCTACGAGCTTAAAACAAGTATCACTATCTCTTCGACTTAACTTTAAAACATTAGTATTACACGAGAGAAGTCCTTCAATCAGAGCTAAAAAAGAAAGTCCTTCTGAGTTTGATGGAGTAATGTGTAATAGAGTACCTAAAGGATAATAAGATTCCATCTCATCATCTTTGAAGCTTCTCTTAACCATACTAAATGGTTCAATCGATCCTAATTCACATACTAGCTTTTTCTCTAATTCAGATTTACTGCAAAAGCTTGAAATATCATTTCGTACCTCATCACTTATAGGAAAATCGCTCAGTGATTTTGAAAAGCTATCGATAGCTTTAATTATTGTATCGAGAGAAATATTTGTATCTAACGCTCTATATATAGAACCACTCAGCTCGTCGATGCTTAATGATTCTATGTATTCTCCATTTAAAAATATTTTCATAATCTACACCTTGCTCAATAGTTCGCTTGCAGCAACAGCACAACTTTTATTCTTCGAAATACCAGCCCGTCCTAATATTTCAAACCAAGGAGTGCCAAGATTGCACTTACAATCATTTCTTTTAATCGCAAGATCTCCCATCAAAATATTATTTGCAGGAACAGAAGTGATATATGGAGAGATTAGGTTTAAGTAGCCAACTTCACCGTCAGACAATACTTCTAAAGTTTCGACATCTCTAATTAAGACTCTCGACCAAATTGGTATATGAAAATTATGTTCTTCGCACTCTATGTATGGAATACAGTGCTCAACTGAACCAAAGCCATCACGCAAACGTTCATTTGGGATCCCAAGCATCTCTTCACATAAAGCATAAAATTCTTTTTTAGAAATTGCTTTGTCTTGATTACCTTTCCAGCCTCCTCCTAAGAAGACAAGAGATTCTTTATTTAGTTTAAGAGGAGGAATCTCCAACTCTTTCATTTTTGATAGTGTAAAATAGAAGAATGCTGGAAAGCCAAAGACTCTTACAGGCAAGCCCTCAGCTTCATAACTCTTAAGTGCCTCAATACAACCAAAGACATCAAACTTATGTCCTTCTTCTTTCCCTAAGTATCTAAGTCCATACTTTACTTTACTTATAGGTGCGTACTTACAAAGAAAATTATCTGTGTAGGCCGTTCCAAGTTTACTTCCCTCTTCTGGCTCATATGTGAATAAGAGATAATTTGTTTTTTCTTTAGAGTCCCAGCCATATGATTTAAAAATACTGTCCACCATCTTTTGAGCAGACTGAATAGTCCATTCATCAAAAAAGATCTGCGACTTTTGTCCAGTAGTACCAGAGGAAGTTAAATGTAAGTATACATCTTCTTCAGATACAGATTTAGTTTCATGATATTTAAAAAAGTTTGCAATGATATATGGAATCTTAGAAATATCTTCAATGTCTTTTAAATCATTAATATCTAATTGTTCAGCATCAATTAACTTCTTATAAAAGCTACTTCGGTTATAGTGCCATGAAATATTCTCCTTCATGGCCTCTAAAAATAATTGATCTGATTTCAAATAGTCTTTATATGGAGACTCATTCAAGCAAAGCTCACTTACAGATTTAAGTGATTTCTCATCGGGAACCTTTATACTAGTCATTATTCTATCCTTAAGATATTGAGATGCATATCTATCCATTGCTTAGCGTATTGATCCAAATATGGTTTAAATGATTTATGAATAGACAATTCGCTAAAATCGAGAGGAACCATTGTTCTTGCAAGTAAGATATAGTCTTGTGCAAACCCCTCTTCAACTCTCATAGCAGGATATACAGCTGATGGAAGAAAGTTATTTTCAGTTAGAAAAAAGATTGGATCACTTCGATCAGATCTAACCATTGTTTCAACATAATAAATTCCTATCTCTTTCATCGCAAAAAGCATTTTGTTAATTTTATCACCTAGAGTCATAATACTTTTATTTGCAGTTATCATTACACAGTAGTGATCTTTCTTACTAAATGCTGCAAATATCTCTATTCCTGCTTCCATATTTGAAATAAGTAAATTTGGCTTATGAAACGGATAAAAGACAGACTCTGTATCCTCTGAAAAAGTCTCATTAAATCTCTTCTCAACAAAGTTTTTAGCAAAGATAAATTCAAACTCGCCTTCCTTCGAAGTGAGATCATGGAATCTATGATCTTTCTTTATTGGACAAGGAGCTTTTTCAAAAGAAATATCATTTCCAGTAACTTCTTTTTCTACAAGAGTATAAAAAGGCTCTACAGAATCTGGTACAACAGTTGGTCTTTTTCTTTTATCAAGTACTCCGTCAGCAAATATTGCTAATAGTGCTAGAGTCTCATATGTTTTTATTCTTCTACAGTTTGGGAAGAAGCCAAGAGGTATAAATCCATTCTTCATCAACATAGTCTGTGACGAGTGAGATATTGTTCTAGCTGTTGCGTATATTGAGTTTACTAATTTCTTTTCCCTTAAAACCTCATTTACAACATGACCTATAAATCCTGTTGCAAGACCGTGCTTTCTAAATCCCTCATGAACGGCTACACCAGATAATTTACCAATCTTATTCTCTTCTTCAATTTGGATAATTCCTGAAACGACAATTTGGTTTGTGTCTTCACACCTCATGACATACCAGTAGTTTTTATCCGGATTTGCTAGAGCTTCCTCCATAACAGAGCGTTTTGTTCCAATATCTAGAGGATAGTCTTCACCGTAGACAGATAAATAGAGTGACAATAACTCGTTAGTATCACTTAATTTGGCGTGCTCAATCACTGTATTCATAGGTCTCCAAGGGTGAAATTTTCTCACTAAAATTAGATCACATTGCCATGTATCATATAGTAGAGCCTCACTAAATATTCATGAAAAATATTTAGGCTTTTAATAAGATAGGCATAACATACTTTCAAGTGGTTATATATGATACAGATCAATAAACAATTAATTTTATTCTTTTTCCTGGCACTAGTGTCGAGCTCGATGACATTCGCTAGAGGGCCTGCAGTTGAGCCGGTGACAGGGATATCTATTGATCAATACGATGATGTACCACCTTCTAAAGCGGTTCCTTTCGATTTCTCTCAGGAAAATAGAACGAAAAAACTAGAACCAGTCAAAAAGAATACAGTTAAAGAGACTAACCTTGAAACTCTTGAAGATAGCCAATCTTCAACAAATAAATACATTGTAATATTGATGGTTTGTCTACTTCCTATCGCTGTATGGTTAGGATTAATGAAAGGTGTTAAAGACCTTGATGAAGAAGTCCCTTCTAATATTGTTGATCTAGACTCTAAAAGAGACAATGACGATGATGACGATATGAATTTCCCTAAGGCCTCTTAAATTATTCGGCCCTAGGTACTTCACTTACTGATTCTTCTAGAAAGTAATCCGGAATTTCAATATCTACATCTTCAACTTTAATATACTCTTTTCCTTCTTCATCATAAGACTTCTCGACAGTTACTGATGTTTTTACACCTTCTTCATACTCTGTGATAAAGATATCAGTATTTGCATCAAAGGCCTCAATTCGAGTCTCCCCCTTAAGGTCCTGATCACCAGGAGAATCATATCCGATCATCTCTAAATACTTAGGGATAACATAATATCTCCAAATTTCATTGAAGCTTACACTACTGTAATATTCATTTGCACTTGAGAGAGCAACATTCATTGCAGTTAATGAAATAGCGGAACCTGAAGTAATTCCGGTTTTAGACTGTATCATTGCTGCGAACTTAGGAATAATTTTATGTCTAAGAGGATTAAGAACAGTAATATTCTTAAGACCACCAAGTACTCCAGACCACATGAACATGAACGGTAGCATTCTCATCTGTTCTTGTAGTGACTCAGAGTTTTCAACAGGATGTCCAAGTGCTGCATAAAGTTCATTGAATCCAAGTCCAAGCCCTACCAGCCCTACTCCAGAAGCAATACTCACACCAGTAACACGTCTCCAGTTCCTGATAAATGCTTTTGCCTTTGATGGCTGCTTAGCAATATTAACCATGCCTCCAAATGCATTTCTTGTTTGAAAAGATGCCTGGCAGTTAACTTCTGACATAATTGGCGTAAAGATTAAACCACTTGTTACAACCTCCCAAGGAAATCTCTCAAAGTCCTCTTCGTTATTCTTATAAAGATATCCAAGCATTGACCATGTTACGACAAAGTCTGCATACATAGCATTACGAGCTTGAGGAAATTGTCTTAAGCAACTAAAGTTCTTCTTAAAGCCATCCATTCCAAGCATTCTTTGAAATATTGTTTTCGTTTCTTTAAGAGCGCAATCAGGGTCTCCACCACACTCATCAATATCTTTCTTCTTCTTAGTAAACATGTCTATTGCATAGTCACGTATCTTCTCTTTGATTGATTTCTTTGGCATTTCTGGTTTCTTAGAGAATGGGATATATTCAAGATAGTTATTCGATAGTAGATCTCCAAGAGTTTGATCATCATCTGCACCATTTTTTAATTTTAAAAATACTTCTTCAGAAAGAAAGTGATTCTCAGATAGCCATCTTAAATACCCTGGCCCTTGAAAATTCTCTTCAAAGAGATTGAAGTTAGAAACTGCAGCAATGCTATCATCTAGAAAGTCTTGATAATTCTCATAGCTATTTACTTTAGCACCGATAATTGCATTGTAATCAGCCATTGCAGACTCTTCTAAATTCTTTAAAACCTGCTTACTCTCATTAGTTCCATTTTTAAGCTTCAACATATTTTTGAATGAAAACCCATTACTAGCTCTCCACTCTTTGAACGCTTCTAACGTCTCATCAAAAGTATCACTAACAGTTTTATCTTCATCAAAGCTTGAAACAACATTATCAACATTTAATCTGAACCAAGTATTATACTCTACAGGGTCTATTTCCTTAAGGTTATCCTGGATAAGTTTTGAATACGCGTACGTTTGAAAGTCCCTTTCAATTCTATTATTAGGAACTTTACGAATTAGTTTATTACCAATCTTGTCACTAACTTTTTGAACTTGTGATAATTCCTCAGGAGCATATTTCTCTGGATCAGGAAATAAATCTCCAAGTCCATTTTTATTAACAATCTTTCTTCCCTTGATGAAGCCATTCATTATTTGACCACAACTACCTTTCTCTGAAGGCTTCGCTTCATCTAAAGAAGCAACTCCCCTATTATTCTTTGAAGAAGAAGCGCAAGAAGCTAAAATCAAAAATAATGTAAAAAGAAGTATTTTTTTAATGACCATGAAAGTTCCATTTCTAAGAGAATAATAAACTATTAAACTTATCGGAAATGTTCAGTATTTTCTTAAGGGAGAAAATGAGTAGAAACAATCAGAATTTCAACCACTTACCTTTCTTTAGATACATGAAGACACTAGATGTATTACCTTGCTTGATTAAAATTTCTTTAGTCCCATTCTTATTAAAATCTACAAAGCTCAATTGATTTGGCCTTTGAAAGTAATGCCCCTGTCGAGTTCGTTTTTCTTCCCAAAAGATAGGCCCTTTTTCCATATAGATATTTGAAAGGTTTTGACTTTCAATAGTAGCAAAGTAGAGCCTAACAGTTGAGTTCATTTCCGTGTACTTAGTTAATCCTTCATAGAAGTAAAATACGAGACCTAGAACATCTGGAGACAGGTTTCTGACTCGTACTTTATAGACCTTTGCTCCAAACCCATTAACGTCCAACTTAAAGGATTTTAATCTACTTTCGTCATAGTTTAGAAAGTGTATCCAAGACATTCCATCTTTAAGTTCATAAAAAATAGACTCTTTGCGGTGGTCGCCATCTAGGTCTATTTTGTAAAGTGGGGTATTTACTACATATTTAGCTTCTTCAGTTGAGTCTTCCCTCACCTCTTTATCCAATTCAGCCTTGAATAGATCACGGAAGCTCCTTTCATCTTGTGAGTAGATATTTGCAGAGAGTAAGAATAGAAGCGTAAATAGCATAAATTTCATATTTATATATTCTAACATAGCTCAAGATAAGCAACGCCCCGTGCAATTTCATCCCCTACGCATCAAATATCGAATCAATCATTCACAATTTCAGTACTATAGGATAGAATTTTGCTCAACTTTAATAAAGTCATCGATAGGAAGAACGTATGGAATTTAATCTAGGTTTAATTAAGTCAGAAAACCAATTTTTGTTAAGATCATTCAATGATGGACAAGATGACAATGGAAAGGTTTTAGACTTAGGTGAATTAAAAAACTCTAATTTACAGGCGCTCTTTTACGATGAAGATCTACTAGAAAATGAAGATTTAAAGTCTGCACTTCTAGAAGATAGTAAGTACTTTCCAATTAGATCTCTAAAAGAAATCAATACTGACTTTGATACTTTTCAATCACTACCACTAGAAGAAGTTAAAAGTATATTTTCAAGAGTCCACAATAACTGGCTACTTCAAAATAATGTCACTCTACTTGAAGAATTATTTAAAGTTATCACTCACCTAAATGGTCTATGGCCAAATGATAGGACAACTTTCTTTGAAGAGCTTTGGTTTATCCTAAAATCAAACCTTGGTGCAAAGTCAGTAAGAATTATCTTTAACGATATAAAAATTGCGAAGAAAGATAATGAAAAAAATAAGCTTATCCAAGTAAAGGTTGAGGGAGAAAGACTTCCAAACCCAACTGAAGGTGGGGAGCTAGAAGCTAAGATTATGTCTAATTACGAAAAAGAATTCAACAATACTTTTGATATTGCTGAATACTCAGAAGAAAAAGGACAGGTTGTTATAACAGCGACAATTAAAAAGAGTCCTGTTGTAATTATGGCCGAGGTATACGAGCTAAGTAGAATGCAAAAGGCTATTCTAAGCGCTCTCTTCACGGGTCTATCAGAAAAGATTCAATAAATAAAAAAAGGGGCATTGAGCCCCTTTTTCCTATAGTACAGATATCACATTCATTATTTTTTCAATTCCAACCGGTTTTTTAGAAACAGAACGTCTAAATGAGTCAAAGCGCTCCTCTTTAACTTTCGTTTCATTCGCTCCTTCGACATTATAAGTTCTTGAACGATAATATAGAACACATTGTCCCTTATCTTGAATAACGTCGGTAAGTTTTAATTTATACTCTAGTTCAAAGGTTACTTCTGACTTATCACTCAACCCTGGAAGATTATCAATTATAATATGTTGAGAATTCTTATTTCTTTCAACGCGTACAAATCCTTCTTTAATCAATGAGTCTATAGATTTTTTCAAGCCATTATATTTAAAAATATAACTCAGTTTATCTTTTAGAGGGTCAATCCTAATCGGAGACTTAGAAATAGATCTTCTACTCACATTACATGTTCTAGTTCTTCTTCTTATATTATTCTCATACAGAGATACCCTCTGAGCCTCATAGCGATGAGAAATGCTATGCTTAATACCTTCTAACTGAATAAATAGATGTACCGTTTTATCTTTAATTTTTTCAAACTTAATGCTTTTAACTTTTTGGTATTCTAAGAAGTTTTTTGCAATTTCTTTTCTCTCTCTATCAAGCTCTACAATAGAAAGAATACTTCCATATGTTATTTTTTCATTAAACTTATTAAAGTTTATTTTACGATATCCCTTTAAAGAAAGTAGATCATATTGATTTTGAATTAAAATATCTTCAACACTCTTTAAATGTGGAATAAACATATACTTCTGTGAGTCTTTATTAGATATAATAAGTAAGCTTCCCTTCTCTAAAACCTCTCTTTTCCAATCTAAAACTTCTTTATCACTTATCTTAAAGTCATCTAAACTAAAAACTATCCCCTTATCACTTGCTAAGTTCTTAAAGATATAAATTAAGTCTAAGCTCTCTAGATTAAAATCATAGGCTTCACTAGGCTTTTCTCCGAATTGAAAGCCACTCGTTTGATCAAGGTTATTTTCAAGGTTCATATTAGTATAAATATCTAAATCATTTTCAATACCAGAACTATAGGCTAAGTCATCAAGTAAACCTTCTCCCTCAGAATAGAGATAATTTTTTATACTTAATCTACCTTTCATACTTTTTAAATTTGCAAAACTATACTTATCAATAAATTTGAATATCTCCGACTGAGGAACATCAAATTTAAATTTAAACAAGTCATCAACAGTAAGTTCTTCGCTATTTGGATTATCAATTAATTCCAAAAGTTTAGACCTAATAAGAGATCTTTTACTAACTTGAATTGGTATATTCTCTACAAGTTCATCATCTGAATTCAAGATATCTATTGAACTACTTTTTGGATGTAAATTCAGTAATGGGAGCTCTAAAAATGGGGAAAAAGAAACAGCATTAGTCTTAGATAGACTTTCTGTGACAGGAAAATCATTTGGACTAACAAACTCGATACTCCCCTCTTTCTTACAAGAGATGAGCGTACTTAATAATAGTAATGGTAATAGATATTTAATCATAGTCTCTCCTTATTGAAGAAGACTATGCTTGCAAGATTGATTTATGGCCTAGGTTTTCTAACATAAAAGAAAAGTATTTCTATTATGAACCAAATCCAGCAAGTTTTTCGCCACCTAAGACGTGAAAGTGCGTATGAAAAACAGTTTGCCCACCGTCAACACCTTGATTAGTTACAACTCTAAAGCCTGTTGATGCAAGACCTGAATCTTTTGTAAATTTTGATATGGCCTTAAATACGTCACTCAATTGTGCTGGATCTGAATCTGTAATATCATTAATATTTTCTGAATGATCTCTATGAATAAAGAGATAGTGCTCTTTAGCAAGAGGGTTTAAATCTTTAAACCCAATCACAAACTCATCTTCATAAACTCTTGTAGAAGGAATTTCATTATTAATAATTTTACAAAAGATACAGTCACTCATAACTACTCCGCTACTCTTGAAATATTTGCGCCAATTTGAGTTAACTTATTTGCAAGATTATCATAGCCTCTATCGAGGTGATAAACTCTTGAGATCTCAGTCTTACCTTCAGATGCAAGGGCAGCAATTATCAATGCCGCAGAAGCTCTTAAATCAGTACACATAACAGGTGCACCTTTTAGCTTAGACTCTCCAGCTACAAAAGCCGTATTTCCTTTTAGCTCAATATTGGCACCTAGCCTATTTAGCTCAGGAACATGCATGAATCTATTTTCAAAAATATGTTCAGTTATAATTGAACTTCCCTTAACCTGAGTAACAAGTGCCATCATTTGAGCTTGTACATCAGTCGGAAATCCAGGAAATGGTGCTGTATCAATTTTACAGGACTTTAACTCACTTGGTAAAACCTCTACGAAGTCTTTTCCAATGTTGAATTCAGCGCCCATTCTTTTTAATTCATCAATAACAAAATCTAAATGCTCAGGATCAAAGTCCTCTACTTTCACTTTAGAATTTGTAGCAAGTGCGGCCATAATATAAGTTGCAGCTTCAATTCTATCACCTATTGCAGTGTAGTTTACTTCATGAAGTTCTTTTACACCTTCAATTTCAATCTTCTTAGTCCCTATTCCAGAAACCTTTGCACCCATTGCATTTAAAAAGTTAGCGAGGTCATCTATCTCTGGCTCTAGAGCAGCATTTTCAATTACAGTTTTACCTTCAGCAAATACTGCGGCCATCATTAAGTTTTCAGTAGCTCCAACAGAAGGAAAGGCCAGTACAAGATGAGCACCTTTTAGTGGACCATCAGTTTCAGCGTACACATAACCACCCTCTAAAGTGATCTTAGCTCCCATCTTCTCTAAGTTAGAAAGATGAAGATCAATAGGTCTTGTACCAATTGCACAACCACCAGGCAGTGAAACCTTAGCCTTATGAAGTCTTGTTAATATTGGTCCAAGAGTGAAGATAGATGCTCTCATCGTTTTAACTAAGTCATAAGTAGCTTCATGAGAGTTTAAAGTAGATGGATCTAGTACTACAGTACTACCATCTCTTTCTATTCCGACACCAAGATTTCCTAAAAGAGTTAGCATTGTATTTATATCTCTTAGGTTTGGTATTTCATTTAAAGTAATTTTTTTATCACTTAATAGGACACCAGACAGAATTGGAAGATAAGCATTCTTTGCTTTAGAAATCTTTACGCTTCCTTCTAGTTTACATGGTCCATCTACAATTATTTTATCCATAATATTTTCCTATTTTTTTGCAAAAATAAAGCGGTTCCTATTTGTATAGTCTTTAAGTATCTGTACTGAAGAAAATCCAACCATACTACATACGCTTGCTAAATCTTCTAGATGATCTTCGTGACCTTCCATTATAAAAATCCCCTCTTCATAGAGAGAACTTAAAACTTGTTTAAAAAGTATTCTAAACCACTCATCATACTTATCATCATCTAGATAAAGAGCTAGATGTGGCTCATACGTATCGACTTGATGGTGTACAAAATCACGATCTTCGCGTTTCTTAATATATGGTGGATTACTAACGATAAGATGAAATTTCTCGTCAAGTAGCTCACTCATTCTATCAGTATGAATTAATCGAAGCGATGACTCTCTTGGAATAGTGAATCTAAGATTGAAATAATTTCTTCTAGCAACTTCTAACGCATCTTTAGAAATATCTGTGGCAAATGCTTCAATTGGTCTGTGCATTTCCTGAAGTAGAGATATGATAATAGCACCACTTCCAGTACCTATATCTAAAACTCTCAACCTCTCATCTGACATCTTCATCCAATCTCTTAGAAAGGAAGAAGCCGTTTCAACTAAAATCTCAGTTTCACTTCTAGGAATTAAGACTGTTTCAGAAACATCAAACTCAGACTTATAAAAATGAGCTCTTCCTCTAATATACTCAAGAGGATAACCCTTTATTAAATTATCAAAAAAGCTTGTTATAGGATTAGTGTTACTCGGAATATAACGAGAAGAAAATAAATCATCGACATTTATCTTCTTCTGTCTTGCATACTGCTCTAACTCATCTTTCAATCTATTGAGAGATAATCCTGGATAGAGCTCAGAAAGTCTTTGCTTCTTATCAGAGAAAAAGTTCTCTAAATATATTCCAAGATTTATTGGAGTCATTACTCTTCTTGTCCCTTAAGTAACTCAGCCTGATTATGTGCGATTAATGCATCCGTTACTGGACCCATATCACCTTCAATAATTTTATCAAGAGAGTAAAGAGTTAAACCAATTCTGTGATCAGTTAATCGACCTTGTGGGAAGTTATAAGTTCTAATCCTTTCAGATCTATCACCTGTACCAACAAGTCCTTTCCTCTCTGCAGCTTCAACTGCATTCTTCTCTTGAAGCATTTTATCATAGATTCTATTTTTAAGAATCCTTAGGGCCTTCTCTTTGTTTTTCAGCTGTGACTTCTGATCCTGGTTAGCAACAACTGTTCCCGTAGGAACGTGAGTTACTCTAACTGCAGAGTCAGTCGTGTTAACTGACTGCCCACCTGCTCCACCTGAGCGGTAAACATCAATACGAACATCATTTAAATCTAATTCAAATTCAAGGTCATCAGTTTCAGGCATTACAGCAACAGTAATTGTCGATGTATGCACACGCCCTTGAGATTCAGTTTTTGGAACACGCTGAACTCTATGAACACCTGACTCATACTTTAATTTTGAATAAACCTTTTCACCTGAAACTGAAAAGATAATCTCTTTGATTCCCTCATCACCTTCAGATACTGAAACTTGCTCAAGCTTAAATCCAAGGTCTCTAAAGTAGTTTGAGTACATTCTATATACATCACCAACAAAAATAGAGGCCTCATCACCACCAGCACCTGCTCTGATTTCCATCATAACGTTCTTATCATCAAGTGGGTCTTTTGGCAGAAGAAGAATAGTAAGCTTCTCTTCCATTGGAGTTATAAGTGGCTCATTTTCAGAGAGGACCTCTTTGGCCATCTCTTTCATATCCTCATCTTTTTCATTCTTAAGGATTTCTTTCGCTTCATCTATATCAGCTTTTATCTGTCTGTATTCTCTGTATGCGACTACAACTTCTTCAAGGTTAGACCTTTCACTAGAGATTTTTTTAAATTCAGCTTGTCTGTCATAAATTGTAGGATCTGCTAACTTCTCATTTAAAGCTTCAAATCTTTCAATAACTCCATCAAGCTTATCAAACATCGACATACTTACTTCCCTATAAAATTGTAACCTAAAATAAATACGCCCTTCACATAGGAAGGGCGCGTACTTTTAAAAATATTTTTCTTTAAGAGTTCATTGATTCTAAGAACTCAGCATTCGTCTTAGTCTTAGTTACTCTTTGGAGCATAAACTCCATTGCATCAATCGTAGACATTGGGTGAAGAACTTTTCTTAAAACATAAGTTCTTTGAAGGTCTAGAGGATCCATAAGAAGATCTTCTTTACGTGTTGATGACTTATTAATATCTAGAGCTGGGAAAATTCTCTTCTCTAGTAACTTTCTATCTAGTTGAATTTCAGAGTTACCAGTTCCTTTGAACTCTTCAAAGATAACTTCATCCATTCTTGAACCAGTATCAACGAGTGCAGTTGCAATAATTGTTAAAGATCCACCATTTTCAATATTTCTTGCTGCTCCAAAGAATCTCTTTGGTCTGTGTAGTGCATTTGAATCAACACCACCAGAAAGGATTTTCCCAGAAGGAGGAACTACAGTGTTATATGCACGAGCAAGACGAGTGATTGAATCAAGAAGAATAACAACATCCTTACCTGCTTCAGTTAAACGCTTCGCTTTTTCAAGAACCATCTCTGCAACTTGAACGTGACGGTTTGCTGGCTCATCAAATGTAGATGAAACAACTTCTGCCTGAACGTTTCTCTTCATATCTGTTACTTCTTCTGGTCTTTCATCAATAAGAAGAACAATAAGTTTTGCATCTGGATGATTATCAGTAATAGAGTTTGCTACTTCTTGAAGAAGCATTGTCTTACCAGCTTTTGGAGGTGCAACAATTAAACATCTCTGACCAAAACCTTGAGGAACAAATAAGTTAATCATTCTTGTTGAATAATTAGTTGGCTTAGACTCTAAGTTAATTTGTTTTTCAGGGTAAAGAGGAGTTAAGTTATCAAATAGAACTGTCTTCTTATGTCCTTCTGGAGTTTGACCATTAATAGTCTGAACTTTTAGAAGTGCGAAGTATCTCTCGTTATCTTTTGGTGGTCTAATTTGACCTTCAACTGAGTCACCTTTTCTTAAACCAAATCTTCTAATCTGACTTGGTGATACATAAATATCATCAGCTCCAGGAAGGTAGTTATAACCAGGTGATCTTAAAAATCCAAAACCATCTGGAAGAATTTCAAGGACACCAGAACCAAAGATATCTTCTTTATTCTTTGCGGAAGTCTTTAAAAGAGCAAAAATTAATTCGTGAGTTTTCATTCCCGAAGCATTTTCTACTTTTAATTTTTCACCCATTTTAATGAGTTCTTTAATTTCCTTTTCTCTTAGGTCATTAAGGTGCATTAATCCTATCTCCTGATAATTTTTAATTTTGGATTATAATTTGTGGTTCTCACGCCCCGAGGCTTTGTTAGGTATTAATTTCGAGGGAAGTTATAACTGATTTTGTTCCTCAATTATCAATGATGCAGCGTAATTATGTCAAGATGATTATACTTGCCACAGGGCAAAATTTTAGTTACAAAATATTCACTTATGCAAAACGAATTCGAAAACTACAAAAACTTCAACAAATTCAAAGGCTTGAACATCCTTTCTATCGATTATGGTACGAAAGTCACTGGCCTCGCCTGCTATTGCCCAGGAAGAGAACCCTTTCCTCAAGCTCGAGGAAGAGTTATTTACAAAAGTGATGAACAGTTAATTGAAGAATTGACCTATATAGTTGATGAGGACTTTGTTGAAGTCATCGTTCTAGGTATCCCCTACTATCTAGATGGTAATGAATCTGAAATGACTAAACGTGTTCGAGCATTCCAAGAAAAGCTAAAAACTCAATTCCCAAATATAGATATCTTTGAACAAGATGAAACTCTCTCTTCTACAGCTGCCGAAGAAAGAATGATGAACTCTCCTCAATTTAACTTTAAGATAGATCCTAAAAGAATTGATGAAGTTGCTGCAACAATCATCTTAGAAGACTTCATGAGGAATTAATTTCTTTAGGCTTGTCGAGATCGATATTGCCCATTATCCTGAGACAACTATGACAAAAAAACACATCATTATCTTATTGCTAGGACCTCTACTTGGAATCATTGGTGGAAGTCTAAAAGTTTATCACTCTATCGCTATTTGGGAATACACAGGTCCAGAGAAAGTCTTTGTAATTAAGCCCGGAGAAGGTTTTGCTAAGATCAATCATCACTTAGCTAAAGAAGATCTTATCAATAGTTCAAAACTATTTTATCGCTATAATAAGATAAAAGGATCAATGGGAAGTTTCAAAGCTGGAAACTATATCATTAAGCCTGGAACAAATATGTTACAGGTAATTGACATCCTAACTACTGGTAAAGGACAAACAGTCTCAGTAACAATCCCTGAAGGAAAGAACTTATATCAAGTTGCAGATATACTAGAGTCTCAAAAAATTACTAGTAAAGATGATTTTATTAAATTATCAAAAGATCCAGACTTTGTTTCTTCTCTTGGAATTCCAGCTTCAAGATTAGAAGGTTACCTCTATCCTGAGACTTATCATTTTGCGAAGAATACTCCAGCTAAAACAGTTATTAAGACAATGGTAAATGTTTTCAATGATAAAACTTCTGAAGTAGATTTTTCTAAATCTAATCTCTCAAAACACTCTGTTATTATTTTAGCTTCAGTAGTCGAAAAAGAGACAGGGGCTAGCTTTGAAAGACCACAAATTGCAGGAGTCTTTCACAATAGACTAAAGAAGAAGATGAGACTCCAATCTGACCCAACGACAATTTATGGTATTTGGGAAAACTACAATGGTAATTTAAGAAAGAAGCATCTTTTAGAAAAGACTCCTTATAATACTTATAAGATTCCTGCACTTCCAGCAGGCCCTATTTCAAATCCAGGACTAGAGTCTATTAAGGCTGTTTTAAATCCTGCGAGTCACAAATTTCTCTACTTCGTCAGTAAAAATGATGGAACACATATCTTCTCTGAAACTTATAAACAGCATAGAAATGCAGTTAATGAGTTTCAAAAGAAATCAAAAAATAGAAAAGGAAAATCTTGGAGAGATCTAAATAAGAAATAGATCTCCCCTTGTCTCTCTCCTAGTAATCTAGCCCAGTTGTTCTTGTGTGTACTTTTATAGGTGCACCTTCACTTAAGACATAGCTAGCCGTTACTTCAGCAATTATAATTTCATGATCGCCTGGATTTATAGATTCCTTTAATCGACACTCAAGAACCGACTTTGCATCTTTCAACACAAGTCCTCCAGACTCAGTCAGGCTATTTTCTATTTTATCAAATGGAGAATCCGCTGGATCATATCCGCTCCAAAAATGTTTTAGGTAACCCATCTCATGCTCACCTACTACATTCACTGTAAAAGTTTTCCCTGCCTTAATGGCATCATAACCTGGTCTGTCCTTATTTATGGCTATGGATATAAGTAGTGGGTCAAAGCTAACTTGCTGAACCCAGCTTGCTAAATATCCTTCTTTTCTTCCACCTTCAGATGTTGCGACAATAAATAGGCCAGATGGAATATGACCAATTGCCTTTGCTGCTTCTTTCTTATTCATAAAAGACTCCTTTATTATCCGACTAACTTAATCTCCTATTTCAATAAAACCTACTTAATCACCCTGCATAATTTTTAGCTTGTATTGTACACGGCCAATGTTTACAATAATGTGTGGGCCAACCATGCTCAACATAAACCAATTGTTGTTGCCAAGTATTCAAGGAGGAATAGTATGGGAAAGGTCAATCTCGAACACTTTAAGGAAATTTTACTAAAGAAACGTCAGGATATTCTTAATGGCGGGCTACTAAAATCAACTGAAGACCTAAAAATCTCAAGTGATGACTTAGCCGATGAAGCAGACCTTGCACAAAGTGTGATAAATCAACAGGTTACTTTCAATATGCGCCAAAGAGAACTTGGAAAGCTAAGAGCGATTGAAGAAGCTCTAGACCGAGTAGAAGATGGAACTTATGGGTACTGTGAAGATTGTGACGACCCTATTGGGACTAAGAGGCTTGAAAACCAACCTTGGACAACTCTTTGTATTACACATGCTGAAGAACAAGAACGTGAGCAAGGAAGATTTAGTCATATAGGCTAAGCTTTTAAAGATAGAGTTCAAACTTAAGGAGCAATTTATTGCTCCTTTTTTTATGTAAAATAATTGTAATAGCCCTCCAATCCCCTATCTATTTATCTTAAAAGCGCTATAGTACAGAGATGAAAGTAAAGAATATCAGCGGATATACTGAAAACGAAGAGATTGCGAATTACTTAACTCATATTCTTGGAGTGATCCTCTCAATCTACGCCCTAATATCTCTCATCAGTATCGGTATACAATCACACAGCAGTACGGCAATTATCAGCTATCTCGCCTACGGACTTTCCCTCATTGCTCTTTATACTTCCTCTTCTCTATATCACATTGTAAAAAGCGAGAAGAAGAAGGCTCTTTTTAAAAAGCTAGATCATATCTGCATCTACTACCTTATTGCAGGCTCATACACTCCTCTGATGCTGAATAGAGTTGGTGGAGACATAGGAACTCTTGTTACTGTTATTGTTTGGTCTATAGCCCTAGTGGGTACTATTTATAAGTTAAAAGCGAAGAAATCTAATAAGATAGTATCTACATCAACATACTTACTAATGGGTTGGTTAGTAGTTTTCTTTTGGCCACAAGTAGAGCCAGGTCTCTCAGCAGATGGAATTAAATGGCTTGCCATTAGCGGTGGATTTTATTCCGTAGGAGTTATCTTCTATTCACTGAAGAAGATCCCCTATACTCACGCTATCTGGCATCTCTTTGTTTTAGCCGGTAGCCTATCTCATTATATTTGTATCAAAGTTGCTTAATTTATTTTAGGTGCAAAAAATTGTACGCTTTTAGTTCTAGAGGCAGTTTTAACAATTCTGGATACATCCATTTCAAGTTTTGAATTGTGTTTAAAACTTATCTCATTTCTAATATCTTCATGACTTTTTAGAGATCTACTTCCCTGGCTTTGACAAGAAGTGGCCGTAAGTAAGACAGTGAAAATAAATGAGAGTGATAATAATGATTTCATTTCAACATCCTTGTTACTTTTCTAGTGATCGATCCGTGATCACACTAATACTAAAAGCAATTGATATGCCAAATTAAGGAATCTATTTTCAGTTTGTTAGGACAATTATAATGAAACTAGGGCCATTTCGCACAGGGATCTGTCACCAAATTGACCATCCAAACTTTAGACGGCCTTTTCTTTGTAATGACTATTTTTTATACACTTTTCTTAAGGTTAGACAATTTTCTACACACTTACTCTACATAACTAGTTGAATACATGGAGTACTTTTTGGCCCAATCCTTGCTTATATAACAGGTGTGTACTGAAGTGTTCTCAAAAGAGACATTTCTAAAAAAATCGATTATTATTGCGATGGAGACTAATCTAATGTCAAAACAACTTAGACCAAAACTCATTAAAGCACTTCTAAGCTTAGGACTTTCACTAAGCCTTGTGACTCACTCTGCTTATGCCGATTCAGGAACAGCTAGAAAATCTAGTCTTTCTCCTGCAATGCTTAAGAAGATAACAAAGAAGAAATACTTCAAAGCGAGTGAAGCTGTAGTAAGAGATGCTGACTCATTAGATCTAAATCTTCTAAAGTCGTCTTATGCTAGTTGGGGAATCGATCCAGACAATAAGACATCTTCAATCAACCTTATTGAAGCTTGGAAGAATTTCAAGAAAAAGAAAGATATCGTTGTAGCTGTAATCGATACAGGTATTGATCCAGAACATCCATTTCTTAAAAATAATATTCACGTTCTTCAAGGACACGAAAGCTTACTGAATTATGGAGTTGATTTTTCTAAAGGAAAGACTTCTGCTAATAAGCCTCTTGATGATCACGGACATGGGACTCACGTTGCAGGTATTGTAAAAAGTGTATTTCCAAAAGTTAAGATCCTTACTCTTAAGTACTATAATAAAACAGCAAATGGACAAGATAACCTAAACTCTACAATTGAAGCCTTAGAATATGCTGTAAGTATGGGTGTTGATGTAATCAATTACTCAGGCGGTGGACCAGAGCCAGACAGAAGAGAGCTTGAAATCCTAAAGAAAGCAGAAGAAAAAGGAATCCTTGTTGTTGCAGCAGCTGGTAATGAAGAATCAGATATCGATAATAAAGATAATGCTTACTACCCAGCAAGTTACGGATTAAAAAACATTATAACTGTTACAGCTCACAATCAAACAAAGCAGGTTCTCTCTTCATCTAACTATGGAAAAAGAACAGTAGATATCTCAGCTCCTGGGTATAGAATTAAATCTTCTCTACCTCATAATAGATCGGGATATTTAACAGGAACAAGTCAAGCAACAGCATTTGTATCTGGAGTAGCAGCACTAATAAAGTCTCACTACCCTCAACTATCTGCTGAAGACTTAAAGTTAATAATTAAAAAATCTGCAAAGCAAGAAATCACTCTTGCAACAAAGTGTGCTTCAGGCGGAAGATTAGATGCTTCAAAAGCACATACACTAGCAGCAGAATTTACAAGAGAATCTAATAGACCTACAAATATTGCAAAGGATTCAAACGTAAAAAGAGAAGTAGCTCAAAGATTTAATAAGAAGAGCGAAAAAGGTAAAATCTTTTTAAGAAGAGCAAACTAATAATTAAAAAGCATATAACGGTACAATGATAGCGCAGCTGATACTACACCTAGTCCCCCTAAGAACGTAAACGCTATCACACCAACTCTCACTAAACCAAACACCTTATAATCTAAAAGACTTAATAAAAGAGAAGGAGACTCATCCTTTACTTCTTTGGCGTATTTAATAGATTCATTTATCTTTTGATAAAGAGCTTGAAGTTCTGGACTTTCATCAACATTCTTCCATAATTCTTTTTCATTTACACCGTACTTCACTAATTCAATGATTAGGTCGGTAAACTCCTGTAGATATAAATTTCTATCTTCTAGCCTATAGTTACTTCTATTATAGAAGTAATCTAAAAGAACATTATATCTCATTAGAATTTTTCTTTTATATCTATTGAAATTTGGAGAATCAAAATGTTCTAGGTCTTCATGTAGACGAGTTAGTGGCCCAAGGCTTTCCCAGTAGTTTTCCCTAATACTATAGAAACTCTTTTCACCAAGAGGATCTCCTAAGAAATCATAATTTAGCTGATACCCACAAGTTTCACACTCACCATTGTCAATAAATACAGAACTACACTGCTGACAACGCTGAATCTCTTTAATTGGTGATTTTAAAAAATTAGAGTTTCCCTTCCTTGGGTCTATTTGTACTTCCATATTAAAATTGTACTATTAAATATTCAAAATTGGCAATTTCTTGTTTGATCAGTATTATCAAATCAAATTTTATTAAAAAAGAGATAATTATGAATTCTCCGTTTTCAAATAAATGGATCACTGCAGTCTTAATACCATTAATAGGTGGAGCATTTTACGCAACATCATTTCCAATGGAGTTCGCCCCATCGTTCCCACTTGGAACAATTATAGGGATGTCACTTCTATTATACTCACTAGCCTTTACTAAAAATGAAATGCTAGAGAGATCAATTTGGCGAGACCTACTAAGTGTTCTCTCATTCTCTATTGGTTACAATCTTTTAGGATATTACTGGATTCCTGAAACCCTTAAAGTTTTTGGAGATATTCCCTTCCCTTTAAACTGGGGTCTTGGTTTATTCTTCTCTCTTATCATATGCCCTCATTTAATTATCTTTGTATTAGGACATCGTCTCTATAAGAAGTTCTCTGTAAAGTCTTCATCACTAGTTTCATCTATTTCAAGCAGGCATCTGATCTATGCTCTTGCACTTACACTTGTTGAAAGATTTACTCCTCAACAATTTCCAGCTCACATGGGCCATAGCTGGCTAAGCTTTGCACCTTATCTTGGACTTGCACCAATTTTTGGAGCTCCAATATTCTCATTTATTAACTTTTGGTTAGCACTTACGATTTCTCATAAGCTTAAATATAATAGGCTTGAAAAATTATCTCTTATCACAGCTTGTATTTTTCTAGCCGCAAATATTGCTCTCCCGCTTAAGAAAACAGATGAATTCGACTCTGTGTCACACAACCTCAGACTTGTTCAGGCCAACATTGGAAATTTTGTAAAAGTAAACTCTGAAAGTGGTAAGCCTTATGCCTTCAATGAAGTTTATGAACGTTATTTAAGACTCAGTACTCAAGAAAGCTCTGCTCCTATTGACCTTATTGTCTGGCCAGAAACAGCTTATCCAAGGCTTTTAAACTCAGTAAAGATGGAGATAGACCCTAGGTTTACTCCGGAGTTAATGAGAGAAGTTTCAAGAAGAACAAATGCTGAAATTTTCACGGGTGGTTATGATAAGTCATCAATTAAAAATGATTATGACTTTCAAACTGAATACAATGCTGCCTTTCACTTTGCAAAGGATGGAAGACTAAAAAATAAATTTCATAAAATAAAACTTATTCCATTTGGTGAAGGGCTACCTTTTGGATCTCTCAATCAATATCTTGCAAAGTACATTCAAAACATTTCATTCTTTGCTAATGGAGAAAAGTTCACTTTATTTAGAACACAAAAAGGAACCCCTTTTAGTGCATCTATTTGCTATGAAATTCTTTTTTCAAACTTCATAAGAAAGAACCTCAATACATTAGATACTCAACCAAACTTTCTCATAAATTTAACAAATGATAGTTGGTATGGTGAGACTTCAGAGCCTGAACAACACCTCTTTTTAGCGAAATGGAGGGCTTTAGAGTTTAACATTCCTATTGTTCGAATGACTAATACAGGTATTACATCAATTATATATCAAGATGGTAGTGAAACTGAGAGAAGTCCAATTTTTAAAGAAGTAGTACAAGATGTAACTCTTAAGACCAGAGATAGAGCAAGAACTATATATCAAGAGTATGGAATTTTCCCAACTCTATTTATTGTAATGACTCTTATTATTATTTCTCTAGTCTTAAGTAGAAGAACTAAGAATTTAGACTAAGCCCAGCTTTTAATAAATCATGAAGTCTTAAGAAGCCATAGAAGTCACTCTTATCTAAGACAGGAACGACAGCGATTGAACTTTCTCTGTCTTCCATTAACTTTAAGGCATCAAAAGCTAAAGTATCTCTAGTAACAAAAGAAGGCTTTTCATTTAAAAAGCTCTTAACAGATACTGATAGGTCTCCATCACCAGTGGAGAGACAACGTCTAATATCTCCCTCTACAATTAGGCCAACAAACTTATCTTTATCAATTACTGCACATGCCCCAAGAGGCTTATTAGTCATTTTAAGAATAACGTCTTTTAGTGTTGCCGATGAATCAACGATTGCACACTCAGGCTTTTTCCACATTAAATCACGAACTTTCATTCTTAAGCTTTTTCCAAGAAATCCACCTGGATGATTTTCAGCAAAACCTTCTTTAGAGAGATTCACTATATGTTCAAAATAAACGGCAATCGCATCACCCATTGCAAGGGCCACTGTTGAACTTGTTGTTGGAGCCTGATTATTGATACATGCTTCTTTTTCAACACTGCAATCAAAGACCACAGCACACTCATCTCCAATTGGTGAACGTACAGCTCCAAGAAGACCTAGCGTATTAGACTTCTTACTCTTTAAAAAAGGTAAGATTTTTAAAATTTCTTCTGTTGTTCCAGACTTTGATAGGAAGACTATAACGTCGTTTTCTCTAACTCGTCCAAGGTCACCATGAAGGGCCTCAGTGGGATGTAAAAGAAAAGATCTTAGCCCAAGAGAAGTAAAAGTCGAGGCAAGCTTGGCACCAATTAGGCCAGATTTACCTACTCCACAGAAAATAATATCTCCACCAGTCTGTATTAGCTCATTAAAAATGACTTCTAATTTAGAAATAGACTCATTATTTAAGCGTTTTGCTGCTAATTCGATGGATTTTGCTTCTAAATTTAGCACATCTCTTAATATCTCAATTTTACTCATAACTTTCTCAATATTTTCTTGGGTGTATAAATGATCTGAGTTAAAATTATAACAATGTTAAAACAATTTTATTATCTTATTCTTATAAAAAATCTAATAAAAAGAGGAAGTTTTCTTTTTTTATTAGCATTGCCCCTTAATTTTAGTGGATGCTCAAGCTATCAGCAGTTTCAACAGATCTCTGAAGAGTTTGAGATTCCATCTAAGCTATTTAAGTCTACCTATAACCAAACATGGCAAGCAGTGCTTCAAATTATGCAGAAGTATGATTTAGCCCTTCAAAACCAAGAAGCTGGTGTAATCAAGACGAGATGGATTGATAACACTCTTCAGTTAAACTTTGCTGACTCATTTGGTAGTAGTGACGCAGTAAAAGCAGCTAAGTTTAAGCTTATTGTTAATGTGGTTAAAGGATTCAGTGGATCTAGAGAAGTTGCAAAGATTACTATTTTTAAAAGACAGATGGTTGAGCAAGACTTTCTTCAAGGTTGGAAAGTCGTAAGGTCTGATGGTATTTTAGAGAAGTCTCTTCTTTACAGAATTGATAGAGTTATCTCAATTGATAATAAGCTTAAAAAGATAGAAGAGCGTAGGTCAAAAGAACTTGAAGAGGCGTTCTAATCAAATAGTTTTATTTGAAATTGCAACTTTTTTCCAAAACATAGTCTTTATTTGATTGCTACCTTTTGGAGCTTTCTTACCTGTAATTTTCTCTAAAGAAGTATTCATCTCAGAAAAGATGTCTTTATACTTCTCTTTTTGAATCATAGATAAGAGAGGAGCTTTTGCTTTTTCAAACTTCAACTCACCAATTGTTAAGATAGCCTTCTTTATAATATTAGTTCTTTTTAGGTTTGCGACTTTTGGAGAAACACCTTTCTTAGGAGCGTAGTAGTTTCTTTTATCATAGAGCATTTGCCAAACAAAAGGAGCTTCACTCTTTAGGTTTAACTTTGCAATATTATCTAACGCTTGAGACCTTACAATAAATGAGTTGTCTTTAAGAGCATCACTAAACCTTCTCTTATATTCAGTCCCCTTAAGGGCCAATAATGTCTTTAGAGAGGCCATTCTCATAACCCAACTTGGATGTTTTAAAAACTTTGCAATAAATGGTGCTGATTTCTTCCCCATTACTTTACCAAGCATGAACGTTGCAACCCACCTATTCTTCTCTGGGTATTTTTCATTTTTCATAACTTTAACTAAAGCGGGAACAGATTTACCAGTATGTGAAAGAACTTCTTTCTTAAGAGCAATAAGCTCTTCTTTTGAGGATTTTTTAGAAAACTTCTTAAGTAGATTTTCAGTAATCACTTTGCTTGTTGCATTTGAATCAACGCTCGCAAAAGATGAAAGTGAAGAAGATAATAGTGCGATTAAAATTATTTTTTTCATATTCATCCTTTAATGGTTTAACCAAGCATTTTTTCAAATTCAGATAGTAGCTCTTCTGCAGACTTCTGTTCACCTTCATTTTCAGGAACACCCTCAGCAGCTGGTTCCTCAGAAGAACTCTCTTCTTGAATAGGCTCAGCAGGAGTAGACTCAGAAATTGCCGCGGCCATTTGAGCTTCAAGATCCTCTTCTTCTGAAGAAGACTCTTCGGCAACAGGTGCTTCAGCAGGTGCAGGTGCAGGTTCCTCAGAAACAGGCTCAGCTGCAGGACTAGGAGCATCAGCTTGTAAGTCAGATATTGTTTTTTTCAGTTGATCATTTTCTTGTTGAAGTCTTTTTAAGTTTGCAAGATCTTCTTCGATGATTTCATATTCCATGAGTCTTTCTTTCAACTCATCTCTTTCTTTAGTAACAGCTGAAAGCTCTGCGGCCATAGCTTCGCTACCCCCTCCTTCTTGAGGAGCACTATTCGCTTGCGATAGTTGTAACCTTAGAGATTCAATTTCCTCTTGAAGAATTTTAACTTCTTCAGAAGAATCACCACTACTATTTAAAGAAGCTGCTTGAAGGTCTCTTAGCTTGTTATCTAACTCTGTGATCTGTCTATCTTTGTCTGAAAGTCTCTGAGTTAAAGAAGCTATTTCTGCAATCTTTTGATTTAGCTCTTCAGTGCTATCTCCACCAATTGAAACATTTCCTGATGGAAGATCTTTTATCGATACTACAGAAGGAATCCCCTCTCCTATATCAAGTCCACCACCTCTAAAAAGAGATGACTTTAGTGAAGTAGAATTTTGAATTATAGAATCTAAATAATTCTTTAAAACACTAGCAGGTATCTGGTGAGATAGTTGGTGGAACTTCTTCTTGTTATAGTGCCAATAGCCAACAAGAATTACTAAAATTAAAACTAAAATAGACAAAGTTATAATAAGAGTTTCATCATTGAATTGTGCTACTTCTCTTACGAACCTTTTTAATGTCTCTGTCACGCTTCCATCCTTGGAATACTTATAAGTTATATCTATTTAAAATTATAGAGAGATGAGAATTTTTGTCAACAGGTGAACCTTAATTACTAACGTTTAAGCTGTGATTTAAACTCTCTGTAAAATGGTGTTCTTGCAGCTATAATTGAATTAGTAAATGGTTGAAAAGCCTGACCCTCATAGTCAGTTACCTTAACTCCACTTTGCTCACAAATAATCCCTGCTGCTGCCATATCCCAAGGGGCAAGACCACTCTCCCAAAAACCATCGAATACTCCGCTAGCAACTAGACAAAGATCAAGTGCAGCACTGCCCATTCTTCTGATTCCTCGAGACTTTTTCATTACTTGAACAAATAGCTCAAACTCTGTATCAAAGCATCTTCCCTTCTCTGTTACAAAGCCAGTGCTCAACATAGCTTCTTTGAGCTTTTTAGTATTTGTAGCTGAATATAGTTTTTTTGATTTTAGTGATTTTTGATTATTTAAGAATCTACTTTCTCCGTATATAGATGCAAAGTAGCAATCTCCATTAGAAGGTCTATACACAACGCCAACAACAGGCTTTCCAAAATGAAGGAGAGAAATACATATAGCATAGTAATCTAGTCCATTAAGATAATTATTTGTACCATCTAATGGATCAATAACCCATGTCCACTCTCTTTCTTTGAATACTTGATAAGCATCTTTAGCATCACCAAATTGAACATACGCACTCTCTTCAGCAAGAATGTCATGAGTTGGATATCGTTTTGAAATTTCTTTTATAATGAACTTTTCAGAAGCTAGATCTGCAGTTGAAGCAACACCTTGAGCTTGCTTACTTGTAATCTCTAATGAGCTTAGCTTCTTTTGATGCTTTAATAAAATTTTACCTGCACTATAAGACAAGTCTAAAGAAAACTTCAAAGCATCTAAAATATTTTTCTTACTATTCTTCATCGTAGAAATTCCCAAGACCTTGATCACTTTCATCTATTTCAAATTCATCAATTTCCATTTCTGAATCCACATTTCCTTTAATAGGAACAGTATAACTCTCATTCCACCAATGTCCCATATCGATCATTTTGCAACGTTCACAGCAAAATGGTCTAAATTCACTGCTGTAGTAATTAAACTTCTTTTTACAATTAGGACATTTTACTTCTAAGTTACGCTTCGCCATATTCTCTCACAAATAAATCAAATTCTTTTTCTATTTTCATTATTAATTTATTAGATAGTTTTCTATTTTCAAAAGTTGCCGCTGCTCGAATACCTTTAAGCCCATTCGTTAGCCAGACTTCATCACTTTCATTTAGGTCTTCAATAGTCAGAACTCTCTCTTTCACTGGTATATTATTTGTTCTTAAAAAATCTAATAAGAGATGTCTCGTTACTCCATCTAATATTCCAGGAATAAGTGCAGGAGTTAGAACCTGATTATCCTTAACTAGAAAAATATTATTCGTTCCACACTCTAATAGTGTACCTTCGTAATTAAAGTATACTAATTCGGAGCACTTCTTCTCTCTTAACTCCAATGAATATTCTAGATAATTTCCTACTTTTAAATAATTTGGAATATTCGTCTTGCCTCGAATGACATCAGATTTTTCTAAATGTATTACACCTTCTTTATCTTCATAAGGAAGCTTATAGATAAAGAAATCAACTTCTTCATTTAAAGTTTTTACAAAAGTAATTCTAAAATAATATTCTCCACTAGATTCATAAAGTTCCTTTAGACCTTTTAGAATCTTCTCTTCAAATTCTTTGAAGTCAGTATTCCATAAAAAATAAATGGATCTAGAAAGACGTCTAAGATGAAACTCTAAAGCAATATAAACTCCATCACTTAGCTTCATTGTCGTAAAAGGAGATTCTCCAAAAAATAGTCCTCTATTTAGACTCAACTTCTCCCAATCTTGAGGAAGAAATGTTTGAGAATTATTGTATATTATAGCTTTCACAAGTATAGACCTTCATTGATAATACGACTCACCAATGATAACTACTTGACTACACAAAGGAAAGTTTCAAATGAATGACATCGTAATCATAGGATATGGTTCTCAAGCAAAGGCGTGGGCCCATAATTTCAGAGACTCGGGAAGAAATATAAAAATAGCTCTACGCGATAGTTCGGAGTCTATACTAGTGGCAAAAGAGAAAGGCTTTGAAACTGTTCTCCTTTCTGAAATTCAAAATGAATCGGGCTCAACATTTATTCTTCTAACTCCAGACCATACTCACCTTGAAACCTTAGAAGAAATTTATCCAAAGCTTAGTAGCGGCACAAATATTATTTATGCACATGGATATAGCTATACAGCATTTTCTTTTAAAGAAAAGTTTCCAAAATTCAATCACCTTCTACTTGCTCCAAAAGCAATTGCTAGTGAGCTTAGGTTTCAATATGAAAATAAAGGAAAGCTCGGAGCTGCGTACTCAGTAGAAGACATTTCAAAAGATAGTAAAAAAGAGAGTACTGATCTAATCCTCTCTATTGCTAAAGATATTGGAATTACTGCTGGGCCATACGAGACATCATTTCTCGAGGAAACTAACGCAGACTTATTTAGTGAACAATCTCTCTTGTGCTCAGTTCTCCCTTATGGAGCTCTCCACGCTTATAATAAATTGAGATCAAAGGGTGTTAAACGAGAAATCGCATACTTAGAGTGTTGGCTAGAAGTAAAACTCATAGCTGATGCGATGGTTAAGATGGGACCAATTGAGTTTTTTAAGCTAATTAGCCCAAATGCTCTCCTAGGAGGAGAAAAAGCACAAAAGCTACTATTTGGCGAAGAATACCACCAAAAGATGGATTCTCTACTAAATGACATCTGGAATCAGGATTTTTTTACAGAGTGTAAAGGTCTTGATTTCAATACATTACGTTCTAGTGTATTAGAGAGATGGGCAAAAGAAGAGCTTACTGAGACTCATAATGAGTTGGCCCCTGAGCTTATAAACAAGTAGGACTAATTTGAGAAAGCTAACTACTTTAAAAATTAAAAATCACAAACTTCAACGTGAGAACAGGTCATTGCAAATGCTAACTTGCTACGACTTTCAATCTGCACAGATGTTGAATGAAACTGAAGTAGATTTCTTACTTGTTGGCGATAGCCTAGGTAACGTCATGCTTGGATACGACACGACTGTTCCAGTAAGACTAGAAGAGATGAAAATATTTTCAGCAGCTGTAAAAAGAGGTGCACCTAATAAATTTATTGTTGCAGACCTTCCTTTTGGAACTTACTCAACTGTTGAGCAAGGAATTCAAAGTGCAACTGAACTCTTTCAATACTCACAAGTTGAGTCTGTAAAGCTTGAAGGTGCTTTCCCTTATCAATTAGAATTAATACAAAGACTGACTCAAATTGGTATTCCAGTAATGGGACATATAGGGCTCACTCCTCAATCTGTTCACGAGCTTGGTGGTTACTACGTACACGGAAAGAATGAGGACTCAGCAAAGAAACTATTAGAAGCAGCAATCAACCTTCAAAAGGCTGGAGTATTTGCAATAGTACTTGAATGTGTAAAAGAAGAGATCGCAACTCTCATTACTAATGAACTCTCAATCCCTACTATTGGTATTGGTGCCGGAGATAAGACTGACGGACAAGTATTAGTTTTAAATGATTTACTTCAACTAGGTCCAAACAGACCTCCAAAGTTTTGTACACCTGTTGCAAACCTCTTTGAAACAAAGAGCCAACTCATTACAAACTACCTCAATAAAAATCAAGAGACTGCAAAAGAAAATGTACAACCTTCAATCCATTGATAATGGTAATAGCCATCCTCACGTTGGATTCTTTAAGAATGGGCAATTAGATTTTGTTAGCCCATTAAAAGAATATATGTTTGATACAGAAATAGACTCTATTGCCTCAAGTGTTGGGCCAAGTAGTAATCTCTCAAATTTAAAATATATTTCATTAAAAAAGTTCAGAGAAGAAAACTCTTTTCTAGATATGCCAGTTCATTATGAAATGACTTTAGGTGAAGACAGGCTACACCAAGGTTACTATGTTTATAAAAATAAGAGGCCAGGACTAACCCTTCTTATTGATGCTGGAACATTTACTACAGTAGACTTCATAGAAGAGGATGGAATGAAGGGAGGATATATCTTCCCTGGAATCCAAACCTTTCTAAAGTCATACTCACATGGAGCAGAGCTTCCATCAGTTGGAAACTCCAACTCATTAATTCCGGACTTAGACATACCTGGTTCAACTAAGTCAGCAATAGAGAATGCCATGAAATATTCTCAGGTTGCTTGGCTTGAAAAACTCTTAAAAGAACATCAAGTAAATGAAATATACCTAAGTGGTGGAAATAGCTCCTTATTTAATGAGGTCTTAGAGACTACATTCAAAGGTGCTATTAATTTTGAAAAAAACCTCATCCATTACTCACTTTATGAAATATACTTATACTTAGTTAAGAATAACTTAAAGGATTAGCTATGACTGAAAAAACAGACTTCCCTTACCTACACGGTTTCAGTAATACTGAGCAAATGAGACTCGCCAAACAAGCTAAGTTTGCAGAGTACACAGTCTATAAAGAAATCAATTTTTCAGAACAAAAAAACATATTAGAAGTTGGAAGTGGTGTTGGAGCTCAGACAGAAATTCTTCTCAGAAGATTTCCAAATCTAAACGTAACTGGAATAGATAGATCAGATAAACAACTAGAGACAGCTTCAAACTACCTGAAGTCTCTTGGAGGTTTTGAAGGTAGATATGATTATAAAGAAATGGATGCTACAGATATGGACTTTGAAGGTGAAAAGTTCGATGGAGCATTTCTTTGTTGGGTTTTAGAACATATACCAAGTCCTGCAAAAGTCTTAAGTGAAGTGAGAAGAGTATTAAGACCGGGGTCCCCTGTCTATATTACTGAAGTACTAAATTCATCATTTCTTTTAGATCCATATTCTCCTAATGTTTGGAAGTACTGGATGGCATTTAATGATTATCAATATGATACAAATGGTGATCCATTCGTTGGTGCAAAGCTTGGAAACCTACTCTTACAACAAGGCTATAAAGACATTCATGTTGATACTGTAACTTGGCACTTAGATAATAGAAGACCGAAACAGAGAAAAGAATATATAGACTTTTGGCATGAACTTCTACTATCTGCTGCTGACCAGTTAATTAAAGCAGAAAGAGTAACTCCTGAGATTGTTGAGGGAATGAAGAAAGAAATGAGACAAGTAGCAAGTGATCCAAATGCAGTGTTTTATTACTCATTTATTCAGGCCAAGGCAAAAGTATACTAAAGCCTTCTAAGTGAATATAGAACACTATGAATTAAAAGTGGGGCCAATACTAAACAGAAAACAAAACCAATCATTGGTCCCCTATTAAGTCCTTCTACTAATTGATCAAAGTTTTTAAATTCAAAGAAGAAGTCCTTAAGTATTTGCACTTCCTTATCTCTTAACTTTTCGTAACAAAGATTAAAGATAAATGTATAAAAGAGAATAAAGACAAATGTAATAGCAAGACCAACTTTGGCATTCTTAGATTTTTCAGAATTCAATTCTTTAGAACTCCAAAAAACATCTCTTCCTTCTAGGTCCTCTTCATTAACAAACTTAGTTTTAAAAAGCATACCTATCGTAAACTTTCCTTTCGATTTCTTTTTTATAAAGTTGTAGAACGAAATAGTGGCCACGATAGTTAGTATACAAGAGTAAAGAAAGTGAATATGTTCAAAGGATTTATAGACCATGAAGTATCCAACTCCAAAGCCTGCCAAAGTAAATAATCCCCCTACGAATAAATGATAGGATTTTTTCAATCTCACAAATTCAAAACTATTATTTAGAGAATATATTTTGACAGATGAACCAATCTCTTTTGAGATATAGTTCTTACCTGCAGTGAAAAATAGATGTCTTGAACCGTTGAAATAAAATTCAATTAATTCACGGTACATTAATTGTCTCGCAGTATTGTGCGTTCCAGACCTTGAGATATACTTTTCAATGGCCACGACTTTTCCTAAGATCTCATTTCCATAAAGGGAGTAAACAATATCGCTAACGATTAGAATAATCCCTGTCAAAAAGAAAATAATAGGAACGAGTCCTAAGAATATCTCACCAAACATTCTTAACCGTGTAGAAGATCTTTGATTACGTCTGGAGCAGCAATTGCTCTATACTTCTTACCATTTGTCGTTCTAATCCAAAATCCATCGATAACTTTATCGGCCATAGGAATCTTAATTGGCTTAACAGATACAATGTGGTCTAGATTGAAGATCATCTCTTCATGTGTTTCCTCAAGCGCTTGAACGTTTCTATCACTTACGATAGTAAATTTTCCAAAATTCATATAATACTCCTGTTATCTGAACGACATTATAGCATTGAAGACAATAAATGTCAGAATCATTCCTCTAACCTATCAAAATTACATAAAAAACAACACTTAGCGTCTATCCAATCTAACTCACTAAGTCTATAACCCCCATACTGGAGAGATATGAAAGTTCTACTGGGTGTTTGCGGCTCTATTTCGGCCTATAAAACATTTGATTTAGCCAGGCTTTTAGTAAATAACGGCCATGAAGTAAAAGTTGTTCTAACGAAGGGAGCAGAAGAATTCGTGCGCCCTCAAGTTTATAAATATCTTGGAGTTAAAGAAGTTTTTTCTTCTTTGGATGATTTTAATTATCCAGGTACAGAACAAAGAGAATCTACAGTACTTCATATTGAGTTAGCCAAATGGGCCGATAAATTAGTAGTTGCCCCACTCTCTGCAAATACACTTTCTAAGTTTGCTCACGGTGCTGCTAATGATTTACTTTCATCAATATTTTTAGCAATCGATCAAACAAAACAAATACTACTATTTCCTGCAATGAACACAAAAATGTTAACTCATCCATTTGTGAAAGAGAATCTAGACCTAGTTGAAAAGATCAAGACTCTTCCACAGGTTTTTGTATCTCCGACTAAAGAAGGAGAACTTGCCTGCGGTGATATTGGAGCAGGAAAACTAGCTTCTATAGAAGTAATTAAAGAGTTAATTGAAACACTAGACTTTAACAGTAGAGATAAGAAAATTGTTATTACGACAGGAGCAACGATTGCAAGTGTTGATCCTGTTAGATATCTAACAAATGCTTCTAGTGGAAAAACAGGCTTTGAGATGGCCAAAGAGATGCTGGCCAGCGGTTTTAAAGTCACAGTGATCGCGGGAAAGAATGCTACAGAGAAGCTAGACCTGCTAAGTTCTCACCCTTCATTTAATTTAATAAGAGTGGTTTCAACTAGAGATATGCTTGCAGTGGCAACAGAGTCTGTTAAAGATGCTGACGCCTATATATCTGCAGCTGCTATCTCTGATATTGAGTTCATCCAAGGTGATTCGAAATTAAAAAAGAATCAATTAAGTAATAGTTTAGAAATTACAACTGCACCTGATGTTTTAAAGAGTGTTCTTGAAAATAAAACATCTAAACTGAAAGTAATAGGCTTTGCTGCAGAAACTAATTTGACTCAAGATATTCTTTTAGAGAAATGGAATCGTAAAAAAGTAGATCTACTAATAGGAACACATGTTTCTAGTGGATTAACAAATAACAACAAAGTCACCCAAGGTTTTGCTACTGATCAAGCAACTTATAGCCTCCTAAGAGATGGACATATTTTCTTCAATGGAGAATTAACTAAGAAGGAACTCTCAATGAAAGTACTTCAGGAATTTCTATGATTAAATTATTTAATAAGGTAAATGAATTTAAGGCATACAGAGAATCACTCACGGGACAAAGTATTGGATTAGTACCAACTATGGGAAATCTTCATAGCGGTCACTTAAGTCTGATCCAAGAATCTGCTTTAGAGAATGATATAACGATTGTTACAATATTCGTAAATCCTCTCCAGTTTGGTCCCAATGAAGACTTCGACAAGTACCCAAGAACTCTTGAGCAAGATATTCAAAGAATTGAATCTCTTTCAATAGAAAAAGATATTCTTATACTATCTCCAAGTGATCCTAAAGAGATTTACCCTGATAACTTTAGCACTACCATATCAATCAATGGCCTCACAGATAACCTCTGTGGAGCCTCTAGACCTGGACATTTTGATGGTGTGACAACTGTTGTTTACCAACTATTTAAAATAACAGCACCTAAAACAGCTTACTTTGGTCAAAAGGATTATCAGCAACAATTAGTTATTAGAAAAATGGTTAATGATTTAGATTTACCCGTTCAAATCACTACAATGCCTATAATTAGAGAAGAATCGGGACTTGCAAAGTCTAGTCGTAATCAATATTTAAGCAATGAACAAATACTAGAAGCTCTTGAATTAAATACAACATTAAATAAAGTTTCTGATATATTAACTAATCATACATATTTAGACGCTAGTATAGAGTTAAATACTCTATTAGAGTCTATTATCAAGGACTCGCGATGGGAGTACCTTGAAATATTAGACAGTGAAAACTTACAGGAAATAACTCCTGAAACAAACTCAGCAGTTATCTTGGGTGCCCTAAAGATAGGAAGCACAAGATTAATTGATAACAAAGTAATAAAGATACAATATGCTAGATAACGAATTCCATATTTCAAAAGATGCTAAGGCCTCTCTCGTCTCTCTTGTTTGTCCTAAGTTCAAAGAACATAGTACAGAGAAAGATACGGCCAGATCACTTAATGAGCTAAGAGAGCTACTAAATACATTAGGCATTGAAAATGGCGATGAGTATGTTCAAAATAGAAAGTCAGTTGATCCTGCGACAATTCTAGGATCGGGAAAAATAAAAGAAATTGCTGATGCTGCAAAAGAAGAGGGTTCAACACTTCTAGTGTTTGACTGTGAACTAACTTCATCTCAAATTAGAAATATAAAAACTCTAACAGGTCTTTCTGTTGTTGATAGATGCCATGTAATCTTGGAAATCTTCTCTCAACATGCAAGAACTAAAGAAGCAAAAATTCAAATCGAAATTTCGAGACTTCAATATCTACTTCCAAGACTTTCAGGATTCTGGACTCACCTTTCAAGACAAAAAGGTGGAATTGGAGTTCGTGGTGGAGAGGGAGAGCAACAAATTGAGCTAGATAGAAGAATAGTAAGAGAAAGAATTGAGTTTCATAAAAAAGAACTTGAAGAAGTTAGAAGATCTAGAGAGCAACAAAAAAAGAAGAGACAAAACAAAGCTGTAACTGCTGCACTAGTTGGATATACCAATGCTGGAAAGTCATCAGTGATGAACAGATTATGTGGTGTTGAAGTCTTAGAAGAGAATAAGCTTTTTGCGACACTAGATTCTACTTATAGAATGTTAAATCCAGATACAAAACCACCAATGATTCTCATCGATACTGTTGGTTTCATCTCTAACTTACCTAACACATTGATCGATGGATTTAAGACAACTTTAGAGTCTGCCATTGAAGCGGATCTACTTATTATACTTTGCGATATTTCAGATCCTCATTATAAGAAGCACTTAGAAGTAACTCAAAAAGTTCTTGGAGAACTTGGAGTTAGTGATAAAGATCAAATGATTGTTTTCAACAAGAAAGATCTTCACCCAGATCCAATTGGGCAAAAGATTATTCTTAGAACAACTCCAAATAGTCATCTTGTATCTACATATGACAAAGAAGATATGGTCAACCTTAAGGCAAGTATCATTAACTACTTTTTAGACAAGCAAGATCACTATGATCTATTTGTTCCCTATGAAGCAGGAGAGGCTCACTCAAAAGTTGTTTCTAAAACAAATGTTTTAGCTACTCATACGCATGAGAGAGGAATTTTCTATAGAGTTAGAGTTCCTCAATTTATTTTTAATCCGCTGGATCTAAATAAATACATTCTTGCTCCAGACGACCCACTAAATGAAGAGTTTATCTACGAATAGGATAATTGAAGTTATTTAATATGAAGGTCTGATCACAACCCTCTGGCCTTTTATATACTTTAAATTTCACTATTATTTTAAAATGAGAGAATTGTTATCTAGGTTGTTCATATGAATAAAATAATTAAAATTATTATTCTTCTTCTAATAAGTGCATGTGCACTCTTACCTACTTCTAGAAGTGATATTGCAAAAGAATCACAAAAGCCTATTTCTAAACAATTAAGACCTTTTAGCTCTGATGGTTGCTCTAAGTGGCCAGATGGAACTAGAGAGAGGCCAAACGCCTGGCTTGTATGCTGTTTTAATCATGATAAGGCCTACTGGTTAGGAGGAACTAAAGAAGATAAACTCAAAGCCGATAGTGAGCTTAGATCTTGTGTTGAAGAAAACTTTTCTGCCTCTATGGGAATTCTAATGTACTTAGGTGTGTCTGTAGGCGGTATTCCAGATTATAAAACAGATTATAGGTGGGGCTTTGGATGGACTTATGACAGAGGCTACTTAAATCTAACTGAAAAAGAAAAACAATATGCCACAAAGCTCCTCCCAAAAGAGGGAGAATCAATGTGGAATTATATTAAAAAATAAGTTTTTTATGCCACTGACTAACTCTATCATCAAAATTTTCAACATTGATGATATCGCAGGCAACATCTTTAGATGGTTCAACAAAGAGGTCATGCATAGGTTTTACCTGTTTATAAAACTGGTTTCTAACACCCTCTTTGGTTCTTCCTCTTTCTGTAACATCTCTATGTAATCTTCTTTCAAACCTTAAATCTTCAGGACAATCAATATAGATTTTATAATCTAGCTCTTCTACAACTTGTGGTTGAGAAAAAATTAGTATTCCATCTACAAATATTAGCCTTCTTGGATTTAGCGTATCTCCCTCAGAGCTTCTTGAATGAGTTGCAAAGTCATAGATAGGAACATTTACAGAACTTCCTTTCTTTAGCTCAGAGATATGCTTGGCCAAAAGATTGAAATCGATCGAATCAGGATGATCAAAGTTAACTGATCCCCCGTCATGATCGAATTTTTTCGACTGATCGAAGTAATAGCTATCTTGCCCTAGAACACAACATTCACTCTCACCAAGTCTTTCTCTTAATCTTTTTGCGAATGTTGTTTTACCAGATCCACTTCCTCCGGCAACACCAACTATTGTAACTTCCATGGTTATCCTTATTTAGTATTATATAACCTGTCTCCTGCATCACCTAAGCCAGGTAGCAAGTAACCTTTTTCATTTAACCCTTCTTCCTTACTAACTGTATAAACTTCAACGTCTGGGTGAAAATGATTAACTCTCTCTAACCCTTCAGGACTAATGAGAACTGTAAGCATTGTTATCTTTCCAACATTATACTGCTTAAGTCTATCTAGCGCAGAAATCGCCGTATCACCTGTCGCAAGCATTGGATCTAGTAATAGTACATCTCTCCCCTCACACTTATCAGGAAGCTTGAAATAGTACTCTACAGTATTATTTATAAACTTATCTCGGTACATTCCAACAAAACCTACAGCAGAAAATGGCAGAGTGTCTAAAACTCCATCAAGTAAACCATTTCCGGCCCTAAGAACAGAGACAACCATTGGGTAATTCTCAATAATAGGTACTGAAGATTTCATAACTGGAGTTTCAACATCAATATTTGTTGTTTTAATATCTTTAGTCGCTTCATAAGCTAAGAAGCGACCTATTTCATTCATAATATCTCTAAAAGCTCTAGAGTTAGTATTCTTATCTCTTAAAAGAGAGAGTTTATGCTGTAGTACTGGGTGATTTATTTCATGTAAGTTATTTTTCATATTCTCTCCGATTTAAAATACTGTTCCATCACTATCTAATTTAAGAGGAGGAGATAAATCTACTCTCTTTTCTTTAGCTAGCTTTCTTCCGGCCCACCATGTTCCACCTTCTAATACCTTGGCTAAAGGGAATTCATCTTCAGTGAAATTTAATTCCTTTCTAACAATATCTGCAATTTTATCTAGTAGACTAACCGTTAATGCTCTCCACTCTATTATGATTTCACTATCAGGCTTATGTGCAACTTCCATCATCTTTGGATCTCTTAAAGTAATTAATCCAGAGTCAATCAGTAGTCCTCCATTTCTATACTCAGCTAGTCCAGTCATCTTATTTACTGAATAAACAGTAAATCCAGCTTCCACAAATGGCTCAATTAATGAATATGTTAGCCACTGAGAGAGTTTATGAAATGGTACAAGAGAATTTAAATCATCTTTCTCTCCAAGAGCTGGATGGCTCCAAACATCTCCAAGAGAAACCCCATCTACATTTATTCTAGACGGCCAAATATCTCCAAAATGAGTTAATACCGCCTTAAGTAAGTCTGTTGCAGCAAATTCTTTCCCGTGCTTACTCTCCATGTAGTCTACAATATTTCCAGGTCTACCATTAACAAAGACTTCTGGTTTAGATTGAATACACTTTCCTAAGCTTGCGAGTAGACCAGCTCTTCCTTCAACACCAACCAAAGGATTAGATGATGTTACTTGGAAAGCTTTCTCAATTTCTTTACCTGAGATTGTCATTAATTTTGATGAGTCCACTTTTCGAGAAGAGTCTTCTGAAAAAGCTCCGTCCATAAACATATGCCAACTAGCAACTCCAAGTCCTTCACTTCTATTAAAAGAGCGTCCCTCTTCATCAAAGCTCCAGTTTGGTCCTGCTCCAGCGTCTAGAAGAACAGAAGTAATCACTAGGTCTAGCTTTGTTCTAGCAATTTCCATTTTATCTAGTGAAGCTAGTTCTTTATTTAGCTTTGAGTTTCTATCAATATCTCCGACTTGAAAGTGTCCCCATCTAGAATGAAAAGGAATCTTCAAGTCAGGATAATTCTCTCTAATAACTTCTAATACAATATTTGAAACATCTTTCAATTTACTTTCGTGATATTCAAAGTTTGTTTTCCCTGCAAGAGTTAGATCAAATAACTTTGCAGTTCTTTCCCTAACAGCTTGAGCGCTTAAAATATAATCAATATCTTTATTCATTTTATTACCTTTTTTTACTCTTCTAAATTTCTACCAACAACTTTACCAAGATCATCTGTACTCTTAACTTCACCATCAGTGAAGTAACCTGCAGCTTTCTTAGCTTCCATCTCAACTTGAGCATCCGCTGGAATTAATTCATCAGGAATAGAAATTCGATTTATAACTTCAATACCACTTTTTGCAATAGCATCGTATTTCATATTACTCATTGAATGAAGATTATGGATTCTCTTTACTCCAAAGTACTGAAGAATATCTGGCATGAATTCTTGGAATCTTGCATCTTCAACACCTGCAACACACTCCGTTCTCTTGAAGTAATTACTTGCAGAGTCTCCACCCTCTTGTCTCTTACGTGCATTATAGACTAAGAACTTTGTCACTTCACCAAGTGCTCTTCCTTCTTTTCTATAATAAACAATAAGACCTACTCCACCCTTTTGAGCAGTCTTAGTCGCATGTTCAATTCCGTAAGTTAGATATGGTCTACAAGTACAAATATCAGAACCAAATACATCTGATCCATTACATTCATCGTGTACTCTACAGCTTAATTCAACATCAGGATTTGAAAGTTTATCTACATCTCCAAATATATAAGCAGTAGTTGATCCAATTGGAGGTAGGAGAACTTTTAGATCAGGTCTTGTTACCAACTCAGGAAACATTCCTCCTGTTTCATTGAAGAGAATCTTTCTAAGTTCACCTTCATCAATACCTAATCTCTTAGCTATTCCTGGAAGATACCATACTGGTTCAAAAGCTACTTTCGTCACCTTTACCGACTTATCTTCAGCGACAATATCGCCATCAATTTCAAGTCTTCCTTCATCAATTGCATCAAAAATCTCAGGAATATGAAGTCTTGCCTGAGTCACAGCAATTGTAGGCTTAATATTATAACCTTCTTTAATATAGTCACCGTAAAGCTCTTGAATATGTCCACCCCATGGGTCGATAGAAACTATCTTTTCAGGATCAAACCATGACTCTTGAGGCTTTATCACAACAGGCGAAAAAGTATTTTCAAGCTCTGGTCTATGTTCTCTTGGGTAATCTCCATTAGCTATTGAGAGAGCTCTATAAACTGTGTAAGAACCACTGTGAGTACCGATTGCGTTTCTATTTTCTTTTTCAGAAATTGTCGCAATAATTGGTCCTCTCTCCTTAGGGTTATTTGCTCCCCAGTTAATAGGAAGTGACTCTTTAAAAATTTGATTACTATGAGAAGTTAATACCACATGACTTGGTCTTTCAAACTTATCGTTTTTCATATATTTCTCCTGTGAATGAAGCTTAGCTCATCCAGTTATGATCATTTTGCATCTGCCACTTTGTTGTGACTTTCTTGTTGTGTGACCAGAAATTTAAACTGTTTTCACCAGTTATATCTCCATGACCAAACTTAGATTCATTAATTCCACCAAAACTAAATGGTTCCCTTGGAACTGGTACACCAATATTAATTCCAACCATTCCAGCACTTGCATTCTTAGCAACGATCTCTGCAAGTGAGCCACTGTTAGTGAAAACACTTGCAGCATTTCCATAGTCATTTGCATTTTCAATTTTTAATGCTTCAGTAATATTGTCACATCTAATAATGCTCATAATAGGTCCAAATAATTCTAATTTTGATGCTTCAGAGTCTGAAGATACACCATCAAGAATAGTTGGTCCTAACCAGAAACCTTCACCAAGTCCTTCAGGCTTCTTTGCATTTCTTCCATCAAGTAGAATCTTTGCACCATCTTTCTCTGCTTTATCAATTGCAGAATTTAAGAACTCAACTTGTTCTTTAGTGATAATTGCGCCCATCTTGTCACCAAGAGAAGTACTCTTAGCTCTTTCAATAATACTTTCAATTTGCTTATCAACACTTCCAACAGCAAGTAGAACAGATGCGGCCATACATCTTTGACCAGCACAACCTGTGAATGAGTCAGCAATACCAACTCCTGCCATTTCTGGATCAGCATCTGGAAGAAGAATAATATGGTTCTTAGCTCCACCAAGACAAAGGGCCCTCTTTCCTTGTGTTGTTGCTCTTGCGTAAACAAGCTTTGCAATCTTAGATGAACCAACAAAACCTACTGCCTTAACATCTTTATGATCAACAATTGCATTTACACAATCAGCTGTTCCATTAAGAATAGTAAGTACTCCTGCAGGTAGTCCCGCTTCAATTAATGCTTGTCCAATTAGAGTTGCTGTTAAAGGAGTTTTCTCTGAAGGTTTCCATACATATGAATTCCCTAAAGTAATAGCAATAGGAATTGTCCACATAGGAACCATTGCTGGAAAGTTAAATGGAGTAATTGAAGCAACGACACCTAGGGCCTCTCTTCTGTATTCACATGAAACACCTCTAGAGACTTCCATCTTTGCTCCAGCATCTAAGTTCTGAAGACTGATTGCATACTCTAGGACTTCTATTCCCTTCATTATTCCAGCTTTTGATTCTGAAATAATTTTTCCATTTTCAAGAGAAACTATGTGAGCGATTTTATCGATATCTCTAAGAAGTATTTCTCTAAAGTTGAACATGACTTTTGTTCTGTCTTTAATTGGAGTTTTCCCCCAGGCTATTTGAGCTTCTTTTGCTTTTGCAATTGCCACATCGATCTGAGAATTTGTAGATTCGTTAGTTCTCCCTACAATAGATCCAGTGTAAGGTGAATATATATCAATAGTAGATCCATCGCCTTTGATCCACTCTCCACCAATAAAGTTTGGGGCTTCTATTACCTCTGTAGGTATTTCAATTAAACTCATTATGACTCCGTATTATAAATAAAATAAATAGCTGTTTATTATAGGACAAATATACAGAGCTTGAATACGAGACGCATCAAAGTGTTGAAATTAAAGAAGAGTATTAGTTAGACCTAAAAAAGCCCACTTCTAAAGTAAATGGTAAGTACCACGATGAGTAGAATGATAACTAGTGAGCCAATGATGGTGATTAATTCTTTATCCATTAATCCATTATTAACGAATAATGGATTTAGGAAAAGATCTTTTTAAGAATTGATTTTGCTTCTATAGGCTTATCTAGAACGAGTACCGATCTATCTAACCACTCTTTAGGTAAATTTTGCTCAGAAAGCTTAGTAACCCCCACAGGAATCTGCGATACTTCTTGAAGATCAGATAAGAGCTTTTCTTGATATGACTCAACAGTATTCCAGTCTATAAGAATGAAATCAGGTTTTAAGTCATTGAAAAAATATAGATTGTCACTCCCATCTTCAGTAGTGAAAGCTTCATAGCCTTCTCCAGCGCGACACAGGGCTTCTAGTAAATCCCTAAGGAAAGTCTCTTGTTCGATATAATATAGCTTTTTCATTTCTATGAAATCCCTAGCATGTTAGAGTGTTATAGAAGGTTTTTAACAAACCAAATTCTAGAGGGAAAGTAAAATATGTCAAAAAGTAAAATCAAAGTCATTGAGGCCAATTCATTAGAAGTTCTTTATGAATGTGACTTTGAAGATCATGAGAAAGCTTTTGATTATGCTAGAAAGATGGAAGAAATGGGTATTGATATTAAAATCCATGCACCATCACTATCTGAGACATTAGCCGTCAGTCTAGGAGCAGATGAATCGGACCTTTCGACTCTAAGAAATGAAGTTGATGAAGAGATCGCCAGCCACATTCATAATGATGAACATGGTTGTATGGTTTGTATGCCAGAAGATCCAAACCTACCAAAACAATAATTCATACCAAATCTATAACTTCGAAGTGAGTCGTATCTACGGCTCCTTTTAAAAAGACGTGAGGGATATAGGGAAACCATAAGTATTTTCCACCTTCACTCTCAACTCTCTTCCAATATTCAATAGTCTTTTCAGGAACTGAACTTAGTTCTTTATAGTTTTTAGAATTAAGTAACTTTACTTCACTTGGGTAAATCTTAAAGTTACCTTTCTCTCTACTCTGCTCGCGTTCAAAAATAACACCTTCATAGATATCTTCAACTTCCTCAATACAAACCTTAAAACACTTCATTCTAGTAATATCTAAATTGGGTTGTATCTTCCTAAGTTGATTTATAATTAACTGAGGATTAATTGCAGAGAACTGAACAACATCATTCCACTTACAATTAAGTATCGGAATAATTTCTTTAGTTAAAGATTCTCTTCCAATATATTTCTTAGAATGTGAAAGAAAGAGCTCTCCTTTTGGATCCATTTCATTCAATGGTATTAATTTCTTTCCTATGAATGGATTTGGAACAAGGTGATAGAAGTACTTCATTGAAACTCTTTTTGCTCTTAAAAAAAATAAAGGCCTATCTTATAGATAGGCCTTATATAATTAAAAGGTCGCGACACATTTTTTAAGTTCGCTTCACCTGTTAACTCTACTTATTGTAATTCTGCGTCGTCTAAGATTCCGTTGATCTCTGCTAAGAAAGCTGCACTTGCTGCATCTGCATTAGCTAAGGCAACTTCTTCAGCAGTTGGCTCTACAACTACTTTATTTTCAAACTCTTCAATTGTTTTTTCAATTTCAAGATTTGTAATTTTTGTTACGGCTTCACCACCACAACTTCCACCAGTAACACCGTTTTCACAGTAGTTTACGCCCATACATTGGTACTCATTTCCATCAGCATCTTTCTTTGTATAAGTTGCGTAATCTTTTGCTCCACGAACTAGAATTCCTTCAACTTCTCCACTTCTAGAGTTAAATACTGCAGAACCTGAGTTACCACCAAAAGTATCTAGATCAGCGTTGAAGTAAACTGTATTTGACGTACTTTGTACAGTTGCATCACCTGAAATTTTAAGTGGTAGACCTGATGGAGAACCAATTACAAATACACCTTCACCAAGAGCAATCTCACCTTCAGTTCTAAACTTAAGTGGCTCTTTACCTTCTACAGCTTTATCAAGCTCTATAAGTGCGTAATCCATTTTGTCACTACTAGTAAGCTTTTGACTTACAATTGTCTTACAAGAGTAAACCTTACTTGCTTCGATAGTTAAATCTTCAACTTCACCTTTCTTGTAATCAAATACCCATTTAGCACCTGAACAATCAGACTCAGAGGCCATACAGTGTCCTGCTGTAACTAAGTACTTATCACCAACTAAAAATCCTGAACAATTCCCAACTGAAAGTTGTTTAGCAAACTTCTCACCTTCACAAAGAGGAGTCCCTTCAGGATTCCACCATGATCTAGAGATCATTAACATAAAGTCTTCTAATGTTTCATTTTTTAGAGCGTATGTTGCCTTATCTTCAGATAAAGTAAGTTTATAGTTCTTAATTTGCGTTGCTGTAGATGCTGCTAGAGTCTTTCTCATTGCATCTCTACTATCTACTATATCAATTCTATTATCGTCACCATAGGCTACTTTTGGTTGAGCTGCTGCGACGTTCGCGCTTACACATAAAACTGTTAATACTAATACTGATTTCATTCTTCTCCCCTTTTTTCGATAACAGAAAACTAACACCCGTTATTTACAGTGTCAGTTTGAAGGGCGCTACATTGTAATTAGTACATGCAAATGTAAGAATATGTCAGACAAAGACATTAATTAATATAATAACGAGCACTTATAAAAAGAAACAGTGCGAAATAAAATGTAAGAATGGAGTATGTATAGTGAGAATGAGCAATAAAAAGGGCCCACATACATGGGCCCTAGATATAAAAACAAATTGTAAATTTTATATTATTCTTCGTCTTTATCGATTGAGAAACCTTTGAACTTATCAGCAAGAGTAGCAGCTTTCACTGTACCAGCATTATAAGAACCACTTGCAGCAGCACTTGCAGCAGCTTTAATTGAAAGAGCGATCTTCTTCGCATCTTTATCAATTGAAATTACCATTGCTTTTGCAACGTCACCTTTTTTGATAACGTCTTCAGGCTTATCAACTCTCTCTTCAGAAAGTTCAGAAATATGTACTAGACCTTCAATTCCAGTCTCTAGCTCAACGAAAGCACCAAAGTCAGTAACTCTAACTACTTCTGCTTCAACTACAGTTCCAACAGGAAATCTAGTTTCAATTTTCTTCCAAGGATCTTCGTGAAGTTGCTTAATTCCAAGACAGAACTTAGAGTTCTCTTTGTCTACAGAAAGAACAACAGCTTCAACTTCAGATTCTTCTTTGTATTCTTCGTTAATGTTTACGTTTTTCTTAGTCCAAGAAAGATCAGAAACGTGAATTAATGCATCAACATCTTCACCTAGATCAATAAACATTCCAAATTCAACAATTGACTTAACTTTACCAGTTACCTTAGTCCCTACAGGGTACTTAGCTTCAATTGCTTCCCATGGATTTTCTTGAAGTTGCTTAAGTCCAAGAGAAATTCTCTTGTTCTCAACGTCAACGTCAAGTACTTGAGCTTCAATTCTTTCACCAACACTGAAGTGCTTAGCTGGGTTTTTAATTTTCCCTGTCCAAGACATTTCAGAAACGTGGATAAGACCTTCGATCCCATCGTCAAGCTCAATGAATACACCGTAATCTTTAACAGATACGATTTCTCCACCAACTTTAGTTCCAGCAGTGTAAGTCTCTTTAGCTTTTTCCCAAGGGTTTGGTTGAACTTGCTTAAGTCCAAGAGAAACTCTTTCTTTTTCAGAATCAAACTTAAGGATCTTAACATCAATTTCGTCACCCATATTAAGTAGGTTAGAAGGATGCTTAACTCTTCCCCAAGACATATCAGTAATATGTAGAAGACCGTCAATACCACCAAGATCGATGAATGCACCGTAATCAGTGATGTTTTTAACGATACCTTTAACAATCATACCTTCTTGGATTTGATCAAGAATTTCTTGTCTCATTTTTCCACGCTCTTCTTGAAGAATAGCTCTTCTTGAAAGTACGATGTTTCCTCTTTTCTTGTTGAACTTAATTACTTTGAATTCCATCTTTTTACCGATGTACTTATCAAGGTATCTAGTTGGTCTAAGATCAATTTGAGAACCTGGTAAGAACGCCTTAACGCCGATATCTACAGAAAGTCCACCTTTAACCTTAGCGATAACAGTCCCCTCAAGAGGAGTACCTTTTTCACAAGCTTCAGAAATTTTATCCCAAGCTTTAAGGATTTCGGCCTTATCTTTAGAAAGAACAAGGTTACCCATTGATGACTCAAGCTTATCTAAATAAACTTCAATATCGTCACCTTCTTTAATCTTTAGAGAACCATCATAGTTTTGGAATTCTCTAACTGAAACTAAACCTTCTTGCTTATAACCGATATCGATCATTACATAATCAGGTCCGATTGAAACAACGTTCCCCATAAAAACTTCACCTTCTTGAAAGTTCTTAGTAGTTGTTGTTTCTAATAGTTTTGAAAATTCTGTTGATTCAACAGTTTCTACGTCTTCACCGTAAACGATTTCAAAACCTTCCATCCATTTTTGCTTTAATTCTTGAGTAGTCATATTTGACCTCCCTAGGCTCAGATTCGGGCTTGGATACTCCCAATTCTTTACCATAATTTTAGATAGCGCTGGCAATGCCCGCGTCCCTGTATTCGCTACTGCGACATGAGAGAAATTTGTTTTGCGAAAAGATAACTGATGCACTGGATAAAGTACAGTTAAAATTTTTGATTATTTGTGAATTTACAGTCTCTTAAGTCTCTTATTTCGGATTAATCTCTCACGCTTAGTGAGGATTTTCTGATACCCCATAAGTAGTTGATTCTTATAGAATTCAAAGCCAAAATCTGAAGTTAAATCTTCCTTTCCCTTACTTAAGCGATTTAGGTAGTCCGTGTAAGTTACAAAGATTTTCTCAATCTTCTCTCTAATCTCACGAGCATCTCCAGGCTTATAGGTCTCCCCTAGCCTTCCCCTCTTTCTAAATAATTCTTTTGTAGCATATGTTCTTGGGGCCAAGGATGGCACATTATTTAGAAGAGAATTGACTAGGAGGTCCTCAATAGGAATCTTTGTATCCAACCCAATCCAAGCATCCACCATTCTACAACTCTTACTTACGTCATCAGTAAATTCTAAGAAGATATGGTCAATAGCTCCTATTTCAGAAATAAACTCTTTTACGCTATCCCTAAGGAGAAACTTCTCCCAAGGAACTTCAGAGTAGATAAGTAGTTTTACTTTTTTTACCAAGCTAGATTTTGTATTAAGAGAATTTACTGCACTTATGGCAGGTTTTAAAAAATTAATATCTTTTTCGTGTCCACCAACAGCACAGCCAACAAACCACGCTCCAGAACTCTTATCTGAATTATTTGAATTAATATCTTTCCCTACACCTAAACCAGTATATTCAAATTTTCGAATAGGTACTTCTAAGTGTCCATGGACACCATCGGCCATCTCCTTAATTGGAAGAAAAACTTGATCTATTCTTCTAATTAAATTTCTGTGCCAGAACTTTCGATAGAACTTTTTAATCTCATGATTAAATGTGAATACTAGAGATATTTTTGATTTTCTCTTTAAGTAAAAGCTTGCTGGCCATAGAAATGAAATATCGTAGCAATGTACTAGAGAGATATTGAACTTAGTAAGATATTGAACAAATGCATTTAGCTTATGCCATTTTAAAAAGTTAAATGAAATACTTCCAACATGAAAAAGACAATCAATACCAAGCTCTTTAGCTTTCATATTTATAATAGAGTCTCTTATGCAATATAAGAAAATATTATGCCCTGTCTCTCTAGCAATCAAACAGTCTTTAATCGCCATTCTTTCTCGTGTCCCCCACTTAGAACCAAGACAGACATAGAGAATATTTTGTTGGTCTCTAAAGATATTTGCCATCTAATATTCTCCTGGGAAAATATCACTCATGGTAAATCGTTTATCACCTTGACTGTAATCTACGAGTTCACCTTCAATTGCACCAATCTTCACGTTGGCCTTAAACTTTAAAATCTTTCTATACTTATCTGTACTAAACCAAAAGTTGATATCACCTTTTTTAGAAAGAACTCCAGGAAAACGAGTTTCGGCCTTAATTTTAAAAGCTTTTACCCATTTCCCCATTATTTTAATTTCTTCAATTTTTTCTACTTCCATTTTCATCAACCAAATTTTTGTTCTAGTGATGATTGGAAATTCGTACTTACTACCAATTTTTAAATCTAAGCCTCTTACAAAATACAAAGCAGAGAATGAATCTTGAAAATACTTAGGAGTAAATTCATTCTTCTCTATTTTTTTAATTTTTCCTTTCTTAAGTCTCTTATACCAAAAGTATGTCTTAAGGGTTTCAAGATCAAATAACTGAAGATCATCAACATTTTGCCCTGACTCTCTCTGAACAAGAGTATACTTCACAGGTAGAAATGTTCTTGCATCGACATAGCTCTCAATCCAATCCTCTACCTCATAAATATAATTATAAAAGCTAGCACTCTTAAGAGAACCCTTAAAATGAAAGGCTTTTCTTCCAGCAACGTTCACAACAGGTAGAGTCTCTAACTGCGCATGACCAACAGTAATACCTAAGTAGCTTGCCCTTAAAACAAATTTTTCATTTGGATAAAAGATTGGCTTAACATTATTCCATACATACTTGTACTTCTTATTATATCCCTTAAAAACATCAGGATAGTCCTCATGTTCTTCCCCAATCTTATCAACAGTCTCTTCAGAAATAGTTTCTTGAGGAACTTTTGCTTTTGCTGGTACTTTCTTCTTAACTACTTTCTTAGGTTTAGACTTTTTCTTCTTTTTAGAAGACACTTTTTTAACTGATTTCGAATCAGCTGCTGAAACTTTCTGATCAGTAAGTTCCTTTTCATCTTCTTTGAACTCATTCACTTTAAATTTTTCAAATTGATTGTCTTTCAGGTCAAATGCTTCAACTAGTTCTGATGAAACCTGATCTCGAAACTTTCTATCTTTAGTTGAAGAGCACCCTAAAATAAGGAGCGAAGAGAATGCGATTAAAATATATTTTTTATTCATATTAATGACCCAATTTAGAGCTAAGTTTTCAAAATTATTCAGCTTCTATATTAACTTCTTGGGTCATCTAATGAAAGAGGGAACCTTATTCAAAGGTCGAGTCAATACTGTCCTTAACATCTTGTTCACCACTTAAAAAATCCACTTTAATTTCAACGTAAAGCAGTCTTTCAGTGTCTACAACACGCCTAATTTTAACAATATCCTTCTCTGTAGTTAGAATGTAAGCATCTTCAGCAATAGACTGTTCAACTAATTGATTAATTTCCTCGGCCTTAAAATAGTGATGATCAGGAAAAGAAACTTGGTGAATAACTTCCATTCCAAGGTTTTCTATATACTTGAAGAAAGAACTCGGAGAAGCAATTCCGGCGACACATATGACCCTCTTTCCAATAAGATGATCTATTTCAAAAACTTTTTCACAAGAGATATTAAATAAACCAGTTGGCCTATAGCATATTTCAGCAAATTTGATTCTAGGGTTATATTTATGAACTAATGTTTTTAAAGAGTTTAATTTTTCACTAGTCACTAAGTCTGCTCTTCCAAGAACAACAACATCAGCATCTTTAAGAGCAGTGAAGCCTTCTCTCATATATCCTTGAGGAGCAACTTTATATTTATCAAGAGACATTAAACTATCGAATAGAACAATGTTTAAATTTCTATTTAGCTTTAAATGCTGATGGCCATCGTCTAATAAGACAACATCAGGAGATACTTCATCAAAGTAGTGAGCTAAGTTCTCACTTCTCTTCTTACCTACAGCTATATATGTATTTTTAAGTCTTCTCGCTAAAAGAAGTGCCTCATCTCCATATTCAAAAGGATTGTACCCAAGTCTTGCTCCACTTTTAAGGAGCCCACTGCCATGCTCAAGATTTCCTTTATATCCTCTCATAAGTACAAAGACGCGCTTTTTCTTTTGCTCACCTAAGTACTCAGATAACCATAAAGTAAAAGGAGTCTTTCCAGTACCACCAAAGGTTAAATTCCCAATTGATATAATTGGAACTTGAAAATAATTTTTTTTAAGTAATCCATAATTGAACATGAATCTTCTTATGATATAGACCCACTCCCAAAGAAATGTGAGAGGAAATAGCATCGTCTGAAAAATATTTGAAAAAAAACTACTCACAATATGAATCCTCTATTACTTTCCCCATATATAATCCAGCATCAAACTCTCCACCACTAATAAGCGCAGTCGTTTTTTTCAAAGTAGAGATCTTGTTACTATAAACCTCTTCATTATCAATTATATTAGAAAGCTCTTTTACTAAATTGAATGGAGAAACTCTCTCTTGTAGCAACTCTGGAAAAACCTCTTCTTCATGGACAATATTTGCTAGAGAAATAAATCCATCATAGGAGAGAAAAGTTTTAAATATAAATTCGTTTAACAGAGAGCCTTTATAAGCAACGATAGTAGGAACATTAAAAAGCGCTGTTGCAAGAGTGACTGTTCCACTAGCAGCAAGTGAACAATCGGCCCACTGTAGAGCACTACTGAGTTCTTCATTATCCCAAATACAGTCAATCTCATTTTTATAAGGATTAATAAAATCTTTATTAATATTTCCTGATGCTACAAGACCAACTTTGATATTATGATTATTTCTTAAAGATTTAATACTTTCGATAAAGTCTGGAAGTAAGCTCTTCACTTCAAAGCTTCGGCTTCCTGGAAGTAAAAGAACATTAGTGCACTTATTCAAGTCTTCAAAAGTCTTAGTTTCTGGAAGTGTTTTTAAATCTTCTTTATAATTTAGCCATAGAGGGTGACTTACACTTTTAACTCTTGTTACTCCTCTATCTTCAAACCATTTTTTTTCAAAAGGAATAATTGTAAATAAAGAGTGAACTGTCTTTTCTAAAACTTCTGCTCTATACGCTTTCCAGGCCCAGGCCTGTGGTGCGACATAGTAGAGAACATTCACGCCTTTATTTTTAAGCCTCTTAGCAAGCCTTAAATTGAAATCCTGAAAGTCTATAAGTATTGCAACTTTACAATTTCTTTCTTCAACAAGAGATTCAATATTCTTTAGAGCATTGAAATAAAATGGGATTTTACCAATAACTTCACTGACCCCCCAAGATGAAAAGTCTCTTAAGTGATATATTAGTTCTACACCTTCTTTTTGAAGTTCATCACCACCAACACCCCAAAAATTACAATCGGGAGATGAGTCTTTCAAACTTTTTAAAAAGCTTAAAGCGTGCTCCTCTCCTGATTTTTCTCCAGCAATGATTAGGCAATTCTTCATTACAGTAGAATCTCCTTCTCAGTTTCTAAACTTAAAAGGACCTTATCAATTAACTCAACAGCATTGAGTCCATCAGAAAAATCTACAAATATATCATCACCATTCAATATAGAATTATAAAATTTCTCTTGCTCAATAAGTAAGTGATCTCTTTTCTCATAAGGAATTTCTTGAACAAAATCTTTCTGAGCTTCACCACTACCTACTAATAGTTTATTTTCAAATAAGTCAAAAAAGAGAGTCCCACATTTATTAGTGACTTCTAAATTTCTCATTTCTTTAACATGATTTCTACTAACGGTTATATTCGCACGTAGACCACTCTTAAACGTAAAGTCAGTACTTACATGGTCCCACTTATCAGTTCTTATCTTGTACCCTTTTGAGCTCAAAGAAACTGGTTTCTCCTTAAAAAGGTAAAATAGTAGATCAATATCATGAATCATTAAATCTTGAACAACATCAACATCTGTAGCTCTTCCTTTAAAAGAAGCAACTCTATTTAATCTAGTTGTTGGAGCATCTTCAAAATATGCTGAAAACTCATCTCTTCTCTCCCAGATCTGGTGACATCTTTCACTATGACCTACTTGAAAAACTAAATCCTTCTTCTCTAGGATTTCACCAATATCAATTGCCTGCTCAGGCGTTGATGTCATTGGTTTTTCACAAAATACATGTATGTCATTTTGTAATAGCTCTTTTACAACTTCGTAATGAAAAGAAGTAGGAGTTACAACAATAGCTGCATCTACTTTTCCAATAATATCCTTAACTTCAGAAGTAACGATAGTATTAGGGTGCGCCTCTTTGGCCTTAGCTTGTGCCTGCTCAAATGGCTCAACAATATAAGTTAATTCACTTGCATCAAGTACCGAAACCTTATCTGCGTGCCATCTTCCTAAGTGTCCAAAACCAACAACTGCAACTCTTAATTTTTTCAAAACGTCTCCGTTAAATAAATGGTGCTATACCAATTTCACTTTTTCTTATTCCGTCACACATCTCATCTATTAATGCATTCCCCGAAAATTCTTCAATTAACTCAGGGTGATCTACGAACGCTCTAGCAGATAAAGGTGACGATTCCATAGTTCTATAGAAGTCTACAAGTTCAGAGATATCTTTCTTCTCATAACCCTGTCTTCTTAGACCTATAATATTTATTCCTTTTAATTTACATCTATTTCCATAAGCTGTTCCAAAGATTGGTACATCTCTATCAATTGCAGATGCTCCACCGATGTAAGCTCCTCTACCTAAAGACACAAATTGAGAAATATTAGTTCCACCGCCAATAATTACACGGCTTCCAACTTTCACATGTCCTGCAAAGTTTGTAGAGTTAGCAATAATACAGTTACTTCCAAACACTACATCATGCCCGATATGAACATAAGACATAAAGAAGTTATCACTCCCAATAGTAGTCTCTTCTCTATCTTTTAAAGTTCCTCTGTGAACAGAGTTAAACTCTCTAAAAACATTATTGTCACCAATCACAACTCTTGTTGGCTCTCCCTTATAAGATAAGTCCTGAGGAGCTTCCCCGATAGAGCAATACTGAAAGAAATGATTCTTTTTACCAATTGTTGTATGACCTACAATCGTTACATGGTGGTGAATGATTGTATCGTCTCCAATAACAACATCATCACCAATTAATGAATATGCTCCTATTGATACATTTTTCCCTATCTTAGCTTTTGGAGAAACAATTGCTGTTTCATGAATTACATTTTCCATAACTTCTCCTACATTTTAACAGATGCCATCACTGTACACTCAGATACAAGCTGCCCATCATGAAGTAATCTACAATGACTCTCAACCATTGGTCCTCTAACTTTTGCACACTCTGTTTCAATTACTAAGTCCATCCCCGGAAGAACAGGCTTTCTAAACTTTGCATTACTTATTGAAACTAGTGCAACGTCCATGTTTTGAATATATGGATTTTCATAAGCGTGAACATAAATAAAACTTGAAGCTTGTGCCATCATTTCGACTTGAGCAACACCTGGAAAAATTGGATTCCCAGGAAAGTGCCCAGCAAAGATTGGGTGGTCTTCTCTCATATGAAAGTTTGCGATAACCTTTGTTCCCACAAGTTCTTTTAGTGGAAGTAACTCTCCCTCTGCTAGTTCTCTAGGTGCAATTACATCTTCAATTGTGTCCACAAAAAGAAATGGGTCTCTATGTGGTAAAAACTTTAATACTAACTCATTTGCAATTTTCATTTTTTCTCTCCCTTACGTAAAGACTCTTTTCGAACAAAGGCTAGGCCTTTCATCCACTCTTTAATAGGTCTTGCAGGGTGTCCTCCAACGACTGCGCCATCTGGCCAGTCACAGTTCACCATACCGCCTCCAGCAACTTGTACTCCCTTACCTAATGTAAAGTTATCTCCCATAGCTGCTTTACCGCCCATTACGCAGAAGTCTCCTAATACTGCGCTACCACCTATGGCCACGTGACCACAGATTATTACTCCCATACCAAGCTGAACATTATGCCCTACCTGAACATGGTTATCTATTTTTGTTCCATTACCAATATTAGTTGCAGAGAAAGTTCCTCTATCAACACAACTATTAGCTCCGATCTCAACATCATCACCAATATGAACATCTCCGATGTGCCATACTTTAAGATGTTGTCCCTGATGATAATTATATCCAAACCCGTCAGCACCAATAACTGTGCCTCCATGAATACGACAATTCTTACCAAGAGTCGTAAATGGATATAGAACTACGTTTGGAAATATTTCACAATGATCCCCAATTTCGCAACCAGAGAGAATTCTCACACCTGAGTGAATTTTTACGCCTTCACCTATTTTTACACCTTCAGCAATGAATGCACCTTGGGCAATCCAAGCTGTTGGGTGAATTGCTTCTGACCCCATCTGTCTTCCATCAACAACTTCATTTAAAGAAGAAAACTTTTTTTCCCAAAATGGTTTAGAAAGATAAGACATTGAAACAGAGGCATCAGCGCATGTAGCTATAACCTTGAAGGTATCTTCAAGTGGTTTGATCTCTTCACTATCTAAATTCTCAAATAGCTTTTTTTCAACTACTAAAAGCCCAAGATTCTTCTTAGATACTATGGCCTCATTTAAAATTCTTAGATGTTTTTTATTTTTTAAAAATAGTAAGCAGTCTTCACTAAGTTCTCGACTATCTGTAATGCTTTTAATTTTTTGATCTTGATCACCGCTTATAAGTTCAAGTGATGAGTCGAATGATTTTAATTCTTTTAGAGAAAACACAGTCCCCCCTTATACTAAGAAAGGGAACAATGCCTAAATGACTTTGTTCCCTTAAGTTATTTTTATTAATTAAACTAAAAACTACTTATGCTTCTTATTGTAAGCTGCAATTACTTCATCAGTTAATTCTTTTTCAGACTTAGCATAAATGATAGGTGCTGTAGCAGATTCAATTGTAATATCAACTCCTGCAGCCTTAGATACAGTATTGATTACAGCTTTGATCTTTTCAAAAAGTGGCTTCTTGTGCTTTTGCTCAAGCTCTTGGATTTCTCTTTGGTATCCTGCTGTTTTTTGTTGAAGCTTAATGATATTTTCTTGAATTTCTCTTTGCTTAGTTTCTTTAGCTTTTTCATTCATAACAAGACTTTGCTTTTTGAAGTCTTCTTGCATTTTTCTAATTTTATCTTCTTCTTTCTTAAGAATCTTTTGCTTCTCTTCAAAAGTTTTCTTTAAAGTCTCTTTAATCTTTTTCCCTTCATTAACTGAAAGAATTACTTTTTGTACATCAACCTTTCCAACAACAATTGCCATTGTTTGGGCAGACATCATCATTGCTGCTACTAATACTAATATTTTCTTCATTGAAAACTCCTTAGAAGTTATATGTAATTAAAATAATTGTCCTATATCAAAATGGAATTGGCTACCAGCTTGTTCTTTATCTCCAAGTGGGTATCCGAACTCAAATCTTAACACACCAATTGGTGAGAACCATCTAAATCCAAAACCATAATCCATTTTTAGGTCAAACTCACCGACTGTCGACGAATCACCTGCGTCAAAAAAGAGAACCCATTTAAGTCCAGCTTCTCTTGCAAGTGGGTGTTCAAGTTCGATCTGAGTAAAGGCTGAGAACAATGCTCCAGAATTGAAAGTATAGTCTCTATTTACGCCATCAATTGTAGCATTAACTGTTTTCTTAGGTCCAATATCTTCGTAAGAATAACCTCTTAGGTTTCTTGAGCCACCAAGTGTATATTTCTCAGTTCTAGGAATTGCTCTTCCATCTCTTTCGATCTTTCCTGCAAATACTCTAGATCTGAAGATTAAGTCACCAACAACTCTATGGAACAATCTCCCATCAACTTCATTTCTAAACCACTTCTTATCACCGCCAACACCTGCGTACTCAGCAGATAGAGATAGATAGTAACCTTTAGTAGGCTCCATTCTATTATCTCTCTTATCTCTTAGAATAGTTGTCTTAACTGAAGAAGCGATCCCATTTTCAGTAGTTGGGTCAACTGTAGGATCAACAACATTCTCAAGTTGAGTGTCTTCAAACTTATAAGTAACAAATAGTCTTGTGTAATCAAAGATTGGGTAACCAACTCTTACATCAAACCCTTTTCTCTCATAGTCATACGATGTTGATTGCGAGTTACTAGTTACAAAAATATCACCACCAGCTGTCCATTTCGTATCGAATAGGTACGGCTCAGTGAATCCAATATTAAACGTCTTATTACTATCTGCAATATTTAATGAGAATGATAAGTTCTGACCAAGTCCTCTAAAGTTATTTTGAGCAATTGATGCCTGTAGGAATGCCCCTGTTGCTGTAGAGTAACCAGCCCCTAGTGAGATCTGACCAGTATTTCTCTCTTTAACTTGAACTTCAACATCAAGAACGTCATCTCTACCTTGTGGAGAAACTGTATTGAAAACAACACTTCCCGGCTCAAAGAAACCAAGACGATTAACATTTTCTTTTGATTCTCTAAGGCTTGTTCCAGAGAACATAGTCCCTTCATGAATCTTTAATTCACGACGAATTACTTTATCTCTAGTCTTTGTATTTCCTTTAACAACGATTTTACCAAAGTAAGCAATTTTCCCTTTCTCAAAAGAGAATTCAACGTCAACCTTATTCTCACCTGGTACAGGGTGAAGAGTTCTTAATACGTTGGCAAAAGCGTATCCCTTGTCTTGGTACATCTCAGTTAGCATCTGAACGTCTTGCCTCAGTAATGCCTCAGAGTATGTTTCATCTGACTTTAAGTTTAGCTTTTCCTTAAGTTCTTCATCTGTAAACAGAACTTCACCTTGGAAAGTTATGTCTCTAATTTTAAAGAGAGGACCTTCATTAACCTTAACAGATATAAAGACCCACTTTCTATCTTCAGATACAGTAATGTCAGGAGTTCCAACATTTACTAATAAATAACCCTTAGTCTTATAAAAGTCTTTTATTCGTTCTATATCAATATTGAAATTAAACTCTTTAAAGTTTCCTGAACCAGACATGAAAGAAAATAAACTCTCCTCTCTTGTTTCCATAATTCCTTTAATCTCATCATCAGAGAAGGCCTTATTTCCAAAGAAAGAGATTTTCTTAACTAGTACTTTTTCATATTCACGAACCTTGAATACTAGGTCTAGGTTTTCTTCATTTCTATTTCTTAATTCGTAATCAACTGAAGCAAGGTAGAATCCCTTCTCTTCATAGAACTTTTGAAGTGCAGATAAGTCGAGTTTAATTGTATTAACATCTAAGATTGAAAATTCTTTTGTTTTCAACTGAGAAGTTAAATCATCTTCATCAATCTCATCGTTACCTTCGAAAATAATCTTTGTAACAATAGGCTTTTCTTTAACTTTAAAAATAAGGATATCTTTACCCTTAACTTTTTTGTGATGTGACTCTACCCACTCAAAGTATTTTAAGCTGTAGATTCTTTGAATATCTTTTCTTAAAAGATAATTATCAAGCATCATTCCTTTTCTTGAATGAATTCTTTCAAGTATGGCCTCTTTTTCAACCTTCTTGATTCCTTCAATTTGAATATCACTTATTTTGAAAAGATCTTGCTTAGGACCAATATCATCTATTGCGAAGATACTCGCATTAACGAATAGTATAAATACGACCAGAAGGCTGAAAAGTGTGTGACGAGGAATCAGCTTCTCCGTGTCATTAAAAATATGAGACATCCATTCTCCAAATACAACTGGATTAAAAAACTCTAGTATAGAAAATTATCAATATTCTCACGATCTTACAAAAAGAATTTAGTCACATTTACAATGCAACACATTATTTGAAGGGACTTTTATTTGGACACTATGCAGCCATCGCTCATAACAAGTTTATTTTCAAAGTGCTCAGCGACACTTGCATCATGCGTTACAACAATAAGCGTAGCATTAAACTCGACGGCCAATGACTTAAGAAGCTTAGTAACTATTTTTGAATTTTCTGAATCTAAATTTCCAGTAGGCTCGTCGCATAAAAGTAGCTTAGGTCTTAAAGACAAGGCCCTAATAATATTTATTCTTTGCTGCTCTCCGCCAGAGAGCTCATATGGAAACTTTGTTAAGCAATGACTCACTTTTAAGTGCTCAGCTAGCTTAAGCCCTAACTTCTTTGCCTTAGCTGTATCCTTGCCACCAATTTTTGCTGGCAAGAGAATATTGTCCAAGCAATTCATTGAAGGAAGTAAGAAGTGAAATTGAAATATAAAACCTACAAAATTATTTCTATAAAGAGCAAGAGCTTCATCGCCAAGAGTAAATAAGTTTTTACCACCAACAGATATCTCTCCAGAGCTAGCTCTATCTAGTCCTCCAATCAAATATAGAAGAGTCGACTTACCTGATCCTGAGGCTCCTCTAATTACATATTGCTCTCCTGCCTCGAAGTCTACAGTTACTCCATTTAAAGCATGAGCTTTAGCAAAAGTTTTTTTCACGTCCTTAACTTCAACAAAAGACATTAGGCGAACTCCTTTCTAAGTCCAGTAAGGACAGACTTCTTACTCATCACTACAAGAGCAACCCAAGAAATCAAAAATAACCAAAAATATGATATTAAAAATACTAGTAAATAATCAAATAAGTCTAACTTAATAGATAAGTTTCCAAGAGTGTAGACATCTCCAGGAAGTTTAAAATACGGAAGATTCACTAATCCCCAATTAAAACCTTGTACAAAGAGCAGTGCTAGAGCACAGGATGCAACCCAAATAATAGACATAAGATACATCCATCCTTGCCTAATTTTTTTCTGACTCATCCCTAGGGCCTTAAATAAGAAGAGCTCTCTCGATCTTTTTTCATTTAAGAACACAACAAATGCTAATACATTAAAAATAGAAATAATTACTATAATCTGAAGGATTATACTTATAAAGAACTTCTCTTCTTTTACAGCAGTTATAAGTGTCGTGAACTCTCTCCAGTATGGCTTAACAACATAAGACCTACCAATTGATCCCTTGAAGCTATCAATTACTTTCTCAATTTTTAATGAGTAATCAACTGGGTTACTTAAAAATTCATCTTGGTCATCACTGATATTTAAAGAAATTAAATTAACTCTATTATCGACACCTAAGTCATTTTGCAGAACTTTTCTTTGAATATATAAAGTACGTAAATCTCTTTGATATATTCCGTGCTCTACAATCCCTGAAACTTGATACCTTTTAAGAGAAGGAAGACCAGAGACCTGAGAGTTTCCATTAGCAAAAGCTAGTACAATAGGATCACCTACAGTAACTTTAAGAAATTTTGCCAGCTCACTTCCAAGAATGACATCGCTATTTTTAAGTTTTAAATCAAGTCCTGTAACTTTTTTAAAGGACTCTTCTTCAATACCTTTAATCATGACACCTTTAGAGACTTCATTCTTAATGATGAAACCTTCAGTCTGTACTATGCTTGAAAAAGTATTGATATTTGCAATTTCGAGTTCATGTTTTAGATAACTTTCAAAGTCAAAGAACCCGTATCGAGAATGAATCGTTAAATCACCATTTGATTTCTTAAGGCCTACACGAAGTGAGCTTTCAAAACCATCCATAATTCCGATATTTCCAAGAATGACTGCTATAGAAAAGGCAAAGCCAAAGATTACACCGATGGCAAATCTTCTCGTCCCCTTATCACTCAAGAATAGTTTTAATAAAGTTGATTCAAACAATTATGAATTCTCCGATTCTATCTTAGAGCTGACAGACCATCTAAGGAAGGCATCCATAAATCCATCCAGATCTCCGTCTAGAACTTTATCTGCATTTCCTGACTCAAAACCTGTTCTGGCATCTTTAACTAATTTATATGGGTGTAAAACATAAGATCTAATCTGAGCTCCCCAACCTATTTCTTGCTTGCCTGCTTCTGTTTCAGCATCTGCAGCTCTTCTCTTTTCCATTTCTAGTTCATAGAGTCTAGAACGTAGAACTTTCATAGCTTGAAGCTTGTTCTGTAGCTGACTTCTTTCATTTTGACATGTAACTACTGTATTAGTTGGTAAGTGGGTCATCCTAACGGCGGAATCGGTAGTGTTTACAGATTGCCCACCAGCTCCACCAGACCTATAAACATCAATCTTTAAGTCTTTATCTAGAATCTCAATTTCAATATTGTCATCAATTTCTGGAGATACAAAAATAGAAGAAAAAGATGTATGCCTTCTATTAGCAGAGTCAAATGGAGAAAGGCGTACAAGTCTATGAACTCCAATTTCAGACTTTAGATATCCATAAGCATAGTTTCCAGTAATAGTCATAGTCGCAGATTTTATTCCTGCGCTATCTCCATCCTGAACATCTAACACTTGAACTTTAAATGCTTTTGATTCGGCCCAGCGATTAATCATCCTAAAGAGCATACTCGCCCAGTCACATGATTCGGTACCACCGGCGCCAGCATTTATTGAGACAATTGCATTATTTGGATCTACTTCACCTGAAAGAAGTACCTTTAACTCAGCAGCATTAAATTGTTTTAAGAATCTCGTATAACAATCTATTGCCTCTTTAGCTGATTCTTCATCTTCTTCACCTGTTGCAAATTCAACTAAAACTTCAAATTCTTCGTATAGTTCCTTTAAAGTATTATAAGTATCAACAATATCAGCTAAAACAGATTTTTCTTTTTGAATTATTGCGGCATTATCTGAGTCATCCCAAAATCCTGGCATGGCCTCCATATCAGAAATTTCACCGAGACGAGAGTTCTTCTTCTCTACCTCAAAGTGACCTCCGTAGATTATCTAACTTTACATCGTAGCCTTTAAGAGCTGAAATCTTTTCATTTAAACTAATCTTAATAGACTCTTCCATTATCTAATCCCATGTTTTCGTATATTTCTTTTACTAACTCTTCTTCAAGTGAGAAGTGAATCTTATCTTCTTCTTCAGAAATCTCGTGGTCATATCCACATAAATGAAGAAATCCATGAACAAATAGATGTATTAACTCTTGTTCGTAGGAAATATTAAATTCTTTTGCCTGTCTTTCACAAACTTCACGACATATAACAATGTCACCAAAGTGGATATTCTCCTCAAATATAAAGAGATCTTCAGCACCTTTTCTTAAATTATCATACCCTGGAAATGAAAGAACATCTGTGACTTTGTCTTTCTCACGATGTTCTAAATTTAGGGACTGTATTTCCTCTTCATCACAAAGAGTTATATCAACCTCAAAGCTCTCACACTTTTTAACTCTTTCATCTAAATGATCTGTTTGAATAAACTTTGAAACAATAGAAACAGTCTCATTTAAGTACTTCTCCAATACAGTATTTTCCAAATCATTAGATTCGGTTGAGTCAGAGATATATATGGCGAAGTTTTCGGCTTCAATGGTTTTGTTTTTCATTATAAATTCATTATTAAAGTGGTAACCTATACTAGCTAATTTATCCCATGGAGTCATCATGAGTTACCCAAATTTTGAAAAAATGGTCGAAGTAATTTCAAAACTTAGAGATCCTGATGGCGGGTGTCCGTGGGATTTAAAACAAACCCATAAATCTCTCCTAAAATTTCTAACAGAAGAATCCTATGAATTCATTCATGCTACGGAGATAGAAGACTATAGTGCTATGGAAGAAGAGATTGGAGATGTACTTCTTCAAGTAGTTCTCCACTGCGTCATAGCTAAGCAAAATGGAAAGTTTGATATTGAGTCTGTTTCAAAAGTTCTTGCTGAGAAAATGGTAAGGAGACACCCTCATGTATTTGAGGATCCAAAGTTAGCAAAAGACGACGCCGAAGTTAAAGCAAACTGGGAAAAAATTAAACAGAAAGAATCCTCAGGAAAAAATAAGAAGTACTTTGATGAGAGTTACCTACACTTCCCTGCACTTTTTAGTGCTAATAAAATTGGTCAAAAAACAAAGAAAATAAACTTTGACTGGGAAGATGCCGGACAAGTTATCTATAAGGTAGAAGAAGAGTGGCAGGAACTTAAAGAAGAGCTTGCAGCAAGTAAAATAAATAAAGAGCGTGTAAAAGAAGAGTTAGGAGATTTTCTCTTCTCGGCTGCTCAGCTTGCAAGACATTTAGAAATTGATCCTGAGAATGCTTTAAGAGAAGCAAATAAAAAGTTTATTAATCGCTTTAATAGTATGGAAGAGCTCATCATTGAAGATTCCAAACAAGTAAGCGATATGAATCAAATGGAAATGGATGTCTACTGGAATAAGGCCAAGAAAAAAGAAAAGGGTCTACTGTGAAGTTAAAAAAGATATTCACCACTAAAACATCTAAAGAAAGACTATATGAAACCCCGTGCCCAGTAATTGGACTAACTGGAGGTATCGCAACAGGAAAGAGTACTGTCTCGAACTTATTCACTAAAGCAGGTGTTCATGTCATTTGCGCAGATAAGTTAGTTAAAAGTATTTATAGCATGGAGGAAACAATAAACTTTATACAAGAAGAGTTTCCAAATGTAGTTGAAAACAGTGTAATTAACTTTAAAGCATTAAGAGAAGTTGCTTTTAAAGAAGTACAGAATAAAGAAAAGCTTGAAAAATTTATCTATAAGAGGCTTCCTGCTGCCTATCAGACAGAACTAGCAAAAATCAAAAGCCCTGAACTCATTGTGTATGATGTTCCTCTTTTATTTGAAAAAAGTATGGAGCAACTTTTTGATCTTACTATTTGTGTTTACGCTAAGAGAGAAGTTCAAATTGAACGAATTATAAAAAGAGATAGCTCTAGCAAGGAACTTGCGGAAAAGATTTTAGATCATCAATTTCCAATAGATAAGAAAAAAGAGCTAAGTGACTTTTGTATTAACAATAATAGCACAATAGAGAAACTAGAATATGAATTTGAAGCTATCACTAGTCTTCTAATGGAAGACTAGTTTTACCAGTTATAGCTAAATCTTACACCAACTGGAATACTCGTCTCACTAATGTCCTTTTCCCACGTCGAGTACATCAGACCGCTTTCTATTATTACCGATAGATTTTGATCATACTTACCGAGCCGAGCCCCTAAGAGACCACCGTAAGTTCTTACTATTCCGTTTACATATATAGTCGAAAAAGAATTAGATGACATCGTCGATTCAGAGTCATAGTAACTATAAACTGAATTTAAATATGTTATTAAATACTTATTAAATCTATAACCGAAGTTAAGAGAAGCATCATAAGTATCTATTTCAATATAACCTTCGTAGTTTCGTGTTCCACCAGAACGTAGAGATACATTTAATGTTCCCTCACTTTCACTCATACTTCCCTTTGTTAATTGAAGAGAGCCTTTCCAACCGTTACTTGATTCACTTGCGACACTTCCAAGGAACTGATACTTAGCTCCCCAAACATCTGCCCCATCACCATGTGATTTAAACACGAAGTCCAATCTCTTAAGTAAACCTAGTGAAAAACTAGAACTTAAGTGAAAGCTTTTTTCAATACCTCCACCTTCAGTAACAGTAGGATCAAAAGTTGATGGAAAAATAGTTTCAGCAACTTCAGCTGTAGTGACCTTATGAGACGAACCAAATCCTATATCAATATTTCCCTTTAAGAATTTACCGTTTACCTCTGGAGATTCAAAACGATTCACAGGAATATGAAAATCAATATCAGTTGCACATGAACATAAAAGTAAAAGAGAGAGTATAGAGTAGATTTTATTCATGAAATTCCTAAAAAAAAGCCACATAAGTGGCCCTAAATTTATGCTGTTGCTTCTGGTTTATATTCTTCAACTAGATCATCTTCAAGTTCCAGTTCTATTTCTAAACTTGCATTTGAAGTTGATAGCTCTATTGCTTCCGAAAGCTTAATATATCCTTCTTTAAAAGCTTGATATAGACCCTTAAGAGATGAAATCATTTCATCATCCTTAGTCTGTCCTGTTCTAGAAAGTCTACTAACATTAAACATATCAGATTCGATCAAATCTCTTGCTTCTTCCATACGGAATTGAAGTTCAGAAAAATTTGGTATTTCAGATTGCTGCATAATCAATTGAACTTTAGAAAGATTAACATCCAGAGCAGTTGAGATCTTTGAAAAGTCTGTTAATACTTTCTCGAAAGCTTTAACTTCATTTTTAATCTTTGATAGACTCTGCTCTACTTTATAGTTTGTATTATCCGTTTTTTGAAAGATTAATGATTGATCTAAGAGCTGCATCATACGACCTCTAAATTGATCAACATTCCCTTTTAAAGTTTTATATTCTTTTCTAACATTATCAACATTTTCTAAAGCTTTATTCTGATCGATTAATGTTTCAGCAATTTTTTGAGACTGAGAAAGAAGTGTTACTTCATCTTGAAATAATCCTTTCGATGTTGTCACAGTATTCTGATAAAGAGATTCCATTTCATTTCTAAGCTCTACAATGTCTACAATACTACATTTTGTATCTTTAAATTTTGTAATTGCAACTTTTTGAACTTCTGTATTCTCATTTAATGTTGTTTGAATATCATTAACAAGTTTATATTGATCAAATAAATCATTCTCAAGTCTTTCGATTTCTTGAAGAAGTCCATTCTTTTGACCTGTTACAAATTCATGATAATTTTGGAACTTACTCCAAACTTCAGTAATCCCCGCGATATCAAAATCTTTTTCTGTTTTTTCTTTAAATTCTTGATTGAAAGATCCAGAAGTAAGGGCCTCTAAAGTTCTAGCTACAGGTCCAACCAATGACTTCGATTGATTAGAAAGAGTTTCCTCAATTGATCTAAGAGGATAGAAAGAAATCATAATTCTTCTTTGATTTGCATACTCTACTGGAGATACATACATTTCAAACGGAAGAGATTCCTCATCTTTATTAGTCTTTACTTGAATATTATAAATACCAGCAACGTCATCTTTTACTGCTGTTATAACAGGGTCATTTTCACCAAGATTTGTAAACCTTTGTAAAAAGTCCCATGTTATATTCTCATCATTCTTCTTATAATCAGAAAGTCCCCAATGCTCATAGAACAATCCGTTTGCCCAAACAAGGTTTAAGTTTGAGTCTAATAATAAAGACGAGAATGGCATAGCATCTTGGAAAATTGATCCAAAACTCATTCTCTTATGGATGTACTCTCTATACTTATCAAACTCTTCTCTTGTTTTAACTGAAAGACTTTGATCAAAAGAAGTTTCTGTTGGAATAACCCCTTCTTTAATTGCATGTATAACAACTTTTTCAACTTCATCTTTATTCTTTGCTTCACTTCTTTTATATAAGAAGAATCCAACAATACCTAAAGCTAACATTGCTACGAGTAGTCCAATTAAAGAGAAAAGCATATTTTGTGAATTTCTTTCAAATTGAATTTTCTTGAGACTAATTTCTGGCTCTATATCTTTCAACCATACTTTTATTTTTTTCTCAGTATCTAAAAAGTCAGTTCTAAAAACTTTAAAGTCAGAAAGGTAACTTGCTAACATTGTAATTTCTGTTTTTAAAGTCTTTGTTTTTGTTAAAATTAAATTTTTATCTTCGTTTGATAACACTGATCCTGTTGTAACTCTTTCCATCAAAACAACATCATCTCTTACACTGGCCCAAAGTCTATAAAGCTTTGAATAAGTGTAAAATCCTGGTCCCCTAGTACGACTAGGTTTAATTTTAGCATTTATTCTCTTTGAAACTCTAGTTAGAGTTCTCCAGCTATTAGAAGAAACAAAGTTTTCAAATTTAGTAACTTTATTATGAAGAACATTAACAATCGTAGACACTTCAGGGTAAGAAATCATCGCATTTAAAGACTTCTTAGATTTTTCCATTGAACTTTCAAGATCTTCGTAGCTATCAATACTAGAAATTAAATTTAATTTCTTTGAATAGCTTTGAACTTCATCCATAGAAGTCACAGCATCTCTAACTCTATCATTATCTACTTGTGACCAGATAGACTTGATATCATCTCTCTTTTTAAACTCATCTAATTGTAGAGTTGCTTCAAAAACTGTCGAAACATTATTAATGTTTACTGGTCCATAGTTCCAAAAGTAGAAAATCCCATAACCAAGAATGGAAATAAGAGCGATAAAAGATACTGCATAATACGTTTGTAGGGATCTGCCGAATTTGACATTCATTTACTCACCTCAAAAGAATAAAAGTTACATTCTATTGAGCAGCTAAGATTGATTTATCAGGGAGAAGAAATCGATATATCTATAATTATAGCCTATCTGATTTTTAACTTCCTGTTGTTCTAAGCCACTTCCTGTGTCTTCACAATTTACTTTGAAGGGTCTTTTTTCTAGAAGACCATTCTTAGGTATTATGATCGAAACAGGACGAAATAAAAAGGAAAAGTGTAACATTTCTTTTGAATTTGAATCTGTAGTATAGTGATCAGGTATTCGGTAGTATTTAGATATATTTAAATCTGGAGATATTTCAATAATTAAATGTCTTGGTAACTTAGAAGCTTCTTCTTTATTAATAACATATTTTTTAAATATATTTGAGAAACCTAGCTTCATTCCTAATGTTTCTGAAAAGTCGACGTTATAGCTCAAGTTTTCATCGTGGGCCATATCAACATTTATGTTAAGCCAACATAGTCTTTGATCTTCTAACTCTTCAATCGAATAAGTTAATATACTTTTTTGCTCAAGTAACTTTCGCGAAGATCTATATACGACTTCTCTAAATTTAGTAATAGTCTCATCAGTCTTAATCAGACCTCGAACCTGAATTCCCTCTTTAGAAATTTGTATATTTTGAGTTCCAACAAATTTAAATATATTCAAAATATTTAAACTTGTTGGCAATACTTCTAATAATCTATTCCAACTATCAAGAGACATCTTCTCATACTTCTTTTGAATTAAGACCTGATGAGTAGTCCCCTCTCTTAGAGCATAAGTTGTAATTAGATTATCAATTGTTTTTTCAAGAAAAGATTGAACTTTTGAATATGAATTAAGGTTTTCAAATGAGAATTCAGCCTTTCTATGTATTTCTGAGAAATGAAAGGCTGCTTGATCGATTAATGGCGTAAGACTATATTCACCCAAGGCTTGAATATCTTCAAGTGTTTGCATTCCTTGTTCAAAATCTCTATTTAAGTCTTTCGCCATATAACTTCTATTAATCTAACTTGCAATATCTTCAGGAGATTCGAAAGTTGTTTTAAGTTTTACTTTCAGTTTCATAATGGCCTGAGTGTGAAGTTGTGAAACTCTAGACTCAGTTACATTTAGAACCTGCCCTATTTCTTTAAGGTTTAGGTCTTCATAATAATAAAGAGAAAGTACTAATCTTTGCTTTTCAGGCAGCTGACCAATTCCTTCTTTAATTTTATCTCTTGAACCTTTATTTGCTACTGCATAAAAAGGATTACTATTTCTATCATCTTCTAAGCCAGCGATTAATTTTTTATCACCTTTATTAAAAGATGCTGAATCATCAATATTTAAAACTGATACTGATTTAGCTTTATTAAGAAGATCGTAGAATTCATCTTGATTTACACCAAGTTCAGCACACATTTCTTCATCTGTTGCCGGTCTCCCCTCTGCTGCTTCAATTTTTGCATATGCTCTTTCAACTAACTTTGCTTTCTCTCTTACAGATCTTGGAACCCAATCTTGTGCTCTAAGCTCATCAAGAATAGAACCTCTAATTCTGAACTCTGCATATGTTTTAAATTTGTTATCTCTACTTGGATCAAATTTTTCAATTGCATCCATTAAGCCGATTACACCACATGAAATAAGGTCATCTAGCTCAACGTTTGAAGGAAGCCTTGAAGCAATTCTTTGTGCAATATACTTAATTAACGGTGCATACTCGATGATAATTTCATCTTTAACTTTTGGATCTACTGTTGATCTATAGTCTTTTAAATTTTTTAATTTCTTAGAGATTGAAGACATTCATGCACTCCTTAGCAAACGTTTAGATGGACATCTTGTCCATGTTCAGAGGTCGGCACCATGGTACCAACATTCTCTTCGGAGAACATTTCAACTATGTTAATGAAATTCTGGTGAAGGGCAAATTCTTCCTCACCGAATAAGATACGATCAAACTGATCTACAGAGATATTTTTTCTATCAACACTACCAAGCACTTTTAGCCTAGTACCTAGAAATTTATCGACAGTATCCCCGAGGGTTTTAATAATTCTTTTATACTGCTTATCACTGGAAATTTTATTCACAATAAGGTGGTTTTCACTTACTCCATACTTATTACTCAAGATTTTCATTAAAGAGTACGAGTCTGTGAGTGATGACCTATCAGGTGTCACTACAACAAACCTGTGATCACTGTATGCATTTAATGTAAGGTTCTCTCTACCTATCCCTGCTGGGCTGTCCAAGAGTATATAGTCAAATTCATTTTCATGACTAACTAATATATCAATTATAAATTTTTCAATTCCAACTGATTCATTTAAAAGTTCAATACTTCCATTACATCCAGAAAGTAGATAGTAACCATCATGCTTAACAAGACACTCTTCAAATGACTTCTTAGCTGATAATAAAGAATAGAAGTTGTCAGATAGAGGAAGACCAAGTTTAACGGCCGTATTAGAAAGGTTATAATCACAATCAATTACGAGTGTTCTGTATCCTTTCTCTGATAAAATTTTTGCAAGTTTTAATGAGATTGATGTCTTTCCTACTCCCCCTTTTCCTGAGGTTATAGAAATAGTCTTTGCGTTTCCAAAGTTCTTTTTTTCTGAACTTGATTCTTTCTTCTGTTCAAAACGATTATGGCCTACAAGCCATTGAGCGGCGCTCTTTGTCGACATCCTGTCTCCTATATTATAACTTTGACAAATCCTATGTCGAAGTTAGTTACTTCTTAGAACTGAAAAATTCCAGCTAATAATCTTTCTGCAGTTGCAGCCTCTAAATCATCAGGAACTACTTCACCTGTTCCGTAGAACTTCAGTGGAAGATTATTATTTTCTTCAGTAATATTAAATAATGCTCCAAAGTTTAAACATAGATCTAAATTTGAAATCACGATCCCATTTGCTAGACCTTTATATCTAGAAACGACTTTTCTATTATAGATTTCAGAATGAATTGCGGAAAGAGAGATCAATACTTCCACCTTGCCAAATGATCTTCTTAATCCATCTATAAACTTTTTCGTTTCATTAATATCATCTGAATTATTTTTGTAATCAATAAACGCGCACTTACCTTCCTCAATTGTTTTTCTACACATTGAAACTGTTTCTGCTACGTTTGTTGTTTCTGATACATTTAATCCAAATAATTTACGACTAAATTCTTTTCCTTCACTATGAGCTCCATTTAAACTACTTTTTACAATAGTCGAATCAGGCTTAAGTGCTCCGATCTTATAAGACATTGATGTTTGGCCTGTAGATGTCTCAGAAAGAATAACTGTAACAACACCCTCATCAGAGTCAGAAGAAGAGAAAAGTGGCATAGCAGTATTCACACACTCAATCATTTCTCTTAAAGCAAATTCAAATACGATTTCTGAATCTTCTAGCTCTTCTCTACTCATTTCAAAAATAGCTTTTCTTATAAGATTATGAATATACTTTTCTGAAATATCTAAGCTTCTAAGTGTAGCTCTAAGTTCATATATCCCATTTGGTTCTTTCTTATCTAACCTTTCAACATTCTTACTTAATTCAAAAAGTTTCTTTTCTAAATCATCTATTTTCTTTCTTTGCTCAAGAACAACACTGTCGTCGTACTTTACTTCAGTTCTAGTCTCAACTCTTTCAGCTCTTTGCTCTCTACGTGGTACTTCGTATTCTTCAGCAGATGCCTTATGTACTTCATTCTCAAAGCTCTCTTCAATAAGTTCTTCTTCATGTTCTCCAAAGAAGTTATCAACATTTGCTTTTGTAGAATGAACAATATTGTTAGTAACAGCTTTCACTTTATCAACTGCATCTGATAGAAAGTCATCTAGATCATTATTCTTTGCCATTTGATTCTCGTTTGTATTTACTGACTTATTTAAACCTAATTTCCCATACCCTGCGGCACCACTTGGACTAGCAACTGTAGCTCTCGAATTTTCATTAGTATTTGTTTCATAGTCATCAATCATGTTTGAAACATAACTAGAATTATTAGAATAAAATTGTCCTTTCTGACTGTCATCTAAGACATGGTCTACTTTAGCTTTCTTAGAGTAGTTCTTCTCACTAATAGCTGCAGTGATTTCAATTTTCTTTTTCTTGAAAGCACCTTTTAGTCCTTTATTAGTAATAGTCTTTAGAATAATAGCATCTGGCCCTAACTCTAATTTAATGTTCTTAAGGGCTTCATCTAAAGAGTCAGCTTCAAATTTTCTTACATACATCTACAACCTCACCGTACCAAGTGATCTAATATTAGCTTCCGAACTTAATTCATTATGACTAATCACAACAAGATTCGGAATAAATTTTTCTGTTAATTTTTTAAAGTGATTTCTGATAACTGGACTACAAAGTACAACCATCTTTTCACCCATATTCGTTGCTTCTTCAATCTTTTCATTAAGACTTGCAAGAATATGTTGAGTAATTTTTGGATCAAGGCTCAATTGTTGCCCTTGCTCAGTTTGAATAATATTGTTTGCAATATTTTCTTCAATATTTCTATCTAGAGTGAAAAGAGGAACATCTCCCTGATCCCCTCTTATCGACTCAGTAATTGTCCTATACAGTGACTGTCTTGAGAACTCTGTTAGTGAATCTGTGTCTTTAACTGAAGTTCCATATTCTGCTAGTGTTTCTAAAATAGTTCTTAAATCTCTTATTGAAACACCTTCTCTAAGTAGATTTTGCATTACTTTTAGAACTGTTCCAAGAGGTAGAATTTCAGGAATAAGGTCAGATACAATCTTTGGATATTGTTCTTTAAAGTTATCAACAACTCTTACAAGCTCCTGTCTTCCAAATAATTCATGTAAGTTTGTTTTTAGAACTTCTGTTATATGAGTGGCCATAACAGTTGAAAGATCAACTACTGTGTAACCATTGTATTGAGCATCGTCTTTCTGGTCTTCAGATATCCAAACAGCAGGTAGTCCAAAAACTGGTTCAACAGTTTCTACACCATCAATCTTTTCAATAACTGATCCTGGATCCATGGCCAAAAAGTGATCAGACATTAAGTCTCCACTTGCCACTTCAATACCTTTAACTTTGATGCTGTACCCTCCTGGCTTCAACTCTAAGTTATCTTTAATTCTAACAGAAGGAATGATTACACCCCAGTCTAAAGCGAATTGTTTTCGAATATGTGTAATTCTTTCAAGTAAATCACCATTTTGCTCTGCATCCACAAGACTTACAAGCCCATATCCAACTTCTAACTCTACTAATTCTAGATTTAGTAGATCTTCTAAGCTATCTGGAGTCGCCTTCTTCTCTTCAACGTTCTCTTGAGCTGCTGCTACTTTATCCTCAGCATTAACTTTCTCCATTCTCCAACCAACATAGGCCAATAAAGTCCCGATCATCATAAATGGTGCTTTTGGTAGCCCTGGGATTACAGCGAATACAAACAATGTACCACTTGCTATATACATGGCCTTTGGATGAACTTTGAATTGATTTGTAATCTGAGAACCAAGTGAATCTTCAGATGTATTTCTCGTAATAATAATACCGGCAGCTGTTGATATAACAAGAGCAGGTATTTGAGATATTAAACCATCACCAACAGTTAAAAGAGTAAAAACCTCTGCTGCATCTCCAGCACTTAAGTCATACTGCATTACACCAATAGCAATTCCAGCTAATACGTTTATAAAAGTAATCAAGATACCTGCAATGGCATCTCCTCTAACGAATTTAGACGCACCATCCATAGAACCGTAGAAATCTGCTTCTTCAGCAACTTCTTGTCTTCTCTTCTTGGCCATAGCATCGTCGATAAGACCAGCGTTTAGGTCAGCATCAATTGCCATCTGCTTACCAGGCATTGCATCTAAGGTGAATCTTGCTCCAACCTCTGCAACTCTACCGGCACCTTTTGTAATAACCATGAAGTTAATAATTACTAGAATAATAAAGACGATAATTCCTACAACATAATTACCACCAACAACAAACTCTCCAAAGGCCCTAATGATCTCACCTGCAGCACTTACACCATCTGTACCACCACGAATTAAGATATTCTTTGTAGATGCTACGTTTAATGAAAGTCTAAATAGAGTTGATACTAGGAGAACTGAAGGAAAAGTTGAAAAATCTAATGCTTTCTTTGAGTATACAGCTATAAGTAGGATTACAACTGCTCCAGATAAAGTAAGAGCAAATAGTAAGTCTAATAAAAATGGAGGTACAGGTATAATCATTACACTTAGTATGAGTAATAGACCTACAGCAACCATAAGATCTGAGTTCTTACTTAATGCCTTGAATTTGTCAGCGAAATTTCCTTCCATGGATTTTTCCTATTAGCTTAAAGCCTTTTTTTGTTTCTTTAACTTATATGTAAATGCTAAAACTTCTGCGACAGCTTTATAAAGATTTCGTGGCACTCCTTGCCCTTCTTTAACTGTCTTATATAACCCTCTTGCAAGAGGAACATTTTCTACAATTGGGATATCATGACCCTTTGCAATTTCTCTAATCTTAAGGGCTAAAACATCTGCTCCCTTTGCTATAACTTCAGGAGAAACCATAGTCTCAGGATCATACTTAAGAGCTATTGAGATATGAGTTGGATTCGTAACAATAACATCTGCCTTTGGCACTTCACTCATAACCCTTCTCTGAGACATCTCTCTTTGAACGGCCCTAATTCTTTGTTTAATCTCAGGGTTACCATCTTGTTGCTTATGCTCTTGCTTTGCTTCTTCTTTTGTCATCATCAGCTTCTTCTTATAAGAGAACTTTTGATAAGCAAAATCTCCGATCGCTATTACAACAAGACCTAAAACAATTGCAAAACCAAGCTTAATCAAGAATGTTTTTCCATAAAGAAATGACTGAAAGAAATCTAAATGAAAAAAACCTCCAAAAGTATGCATTTCATCTTTTAAAAAGTAGTAAACAATACCTAAGATGAATACAAACTTAAAAACCCCTTTAATTGCTTCTACTAAAGACTTCATAGAAAAGAGTTTCTTAACCCCTTGTAATGGATTAATTCTCTCAGGCTTCCACTCTAGGACTTCAGGAGAAAATAATAGTCCCACTTGAGCAATATTTGCAGATACTCCAATTGCTAAAGTCACTAAAAACATTGGTGCTACACTTTTCAGTGAAACAGTTATTAGCTTGTGAACTATTGTATTCAGTGATTTTTCTGTATAAGCACTTGCAGTATCTAATGTGTATAACCACTGCACAAATTCAGAAAGAACTTCATACATATAAACCATAGAAAGCCCTAGCGTCATTAACGATGCCGCAAGGACTAACACACTTGTTAGTTCTTTAGAGGAAGCTACTTCACCACGCTTTCGAAACTCATCTATTCGATGCTGGGAGGGGTCTTCCGTCTTTTCTGCGTCGCTGTCACCACCATCTGCCATTGACTATCCTAGATTATAAATTGAAACCACTCACCTAAGTTATCCGTATACATTTTAATTGCTACACGAAAAAACTCTTGAGAAGTTGCAACAAAGACTAACAATCCTAGTCCTATATTTACGGCGAAACTCACCATAATAACATTCATTTGAGGTACTGTTCTTGCTACGATTCCTAGAATTGTCATAATCAACATATTCGTAAAAATCATAGGCGAAGAAAGCATTAAAGCTGAAAGAAACATATTCTTAAACAACCTTAAGTAAAACTCTGGACTTGCAGCAAATTTCCCCATATCTAATGCAGAGATAGAGAAAAATGATGAGTACATACCTTTAAACATCGGAAGTAATGCACCAGAAGATAGAATAATGATAAGTACTGTCCATTTTATTAATTGTTCAAATGGACCAATTTGCTGTGCACTTGTAGGATCGAAGTAACTAACAGCTCCAAATCCAACCTGTTGAGTGATTAAAGAACCGGCTGCAGTATAGATACTCATTATAATCTTAACAAAGAACCCTACTAATAAACCAACGACAGTATTAAATATTGTTAAATACCAAAAACCATCAACTCCATAGTGAACAACATCTTTCAATATCTCCCCTTCTAAGAAAGGAAAGAATGCATATGTAATTACAAGAGTAGCTAAAATCTTAACAAGATTTGGAACTGCTCCATTATCAAATATTGGAAGTTGAAAACTTACAGCAATGAATCTGGTAAAACATAACCAAAAAGCAATTACTGAATATTGATCAACAACTTGAATATTTATCATCTACCTGCAACCACCTGAGGAATACTAATAATTAATTCTTTAGTAAATGTTGTTAAAGTATCAGACATCCAAGGAGCGAATATTACTAATGCTCCAACAATCACTAAAATCTTTGGAATAAAGGAAAGTGTTTGCTCATTGATCTGAGTTACTGCTTGAAAAATTGAAACTAAAATACCCATAACTAGTGCTCCTACGAGCATCGGAGAGGAAATTAAAAGTGCAATCTTAATTGCTTGATTTGTAATATCTGATATTCCGTCAAAACCCATTTTCTACCTCTTCCTAATGAAACGATCTCAGTATTGATCCCGTAACTAACTGCCAACCATCTACTAATACAAATAGTAATAACTTAAATGGAAGTGATACAACCACAGGAGGTAACATCATCATCCCCATCGCCATTAGAACTGATGCGACAACCATATCTAGAATTAGAAATGGAATATATAATAAGAAGCCTATTTGAAAGGCCGTCTTCAATTCAGAAATAATAAAAGCAGGGATTAGAAAATGAATAGGAACATCAGCAATAGTGTTTGGTGCCTTTCTTCCAGTAACATCATAGAAAAGTCCTATATCTGCTTTTCTTACCTGCTTCGTCATGAATCCACGAAGAGAGTATTCAATTCTATCTAGTGCTACTGTCGTTGTTATTTTCTTATCTACATATGGAGTAATTGCATTTTTATAGATCTGCTCTCCAGTAGGCTGCATCACAAAAATTGACAAGAATAAAGCGAAACCAATAAGTACTTGGTTTGGTGGCATACTCTGTGTTCCAATTGCCTGTCTCATAAAACTAAGAACAACTATAATTCTTGTAAAACAAGTACAAAGAATAAGTATAGCTGGCGCCATAGTTAAAACAGTAAATAAAACTAATACTTGGATTGTATCCACAAGATTAGTACCATTACCAAAGTTGATGGCCATTCCAGGAAGGTTTACACCAGAAGATTGAGCAAATGCTTCTGTTTGAAGAAGCACTAGTCCCAAGATAAATTTTATAAAATTCTTTTTATTCAAAAGAGCTTCCATGCTCTGACCAACCTTATTGTAATGGTTTAAGTGTTTTTACTTTTTCTTTAATTTTTTGTGATAATTTAACACTATCTTTCACTACATCAGTATTAAGCTCAACATTCTGTTCAGCTGATTTTTCAATATCATCTTTTAAGTTAAATGATTTTTCTTCTAAGTTTGCTGATCCTAAATCTGAATCAAAGTTATTTCCTGAAAGAGACTTCTCACCTTCTTTAATCAGTCCTGAGATATCATTTACTTCAGACAAAAATTCCATTCCTTTTTCAGTGTTAGCTACTAAGAAAACTTGTTTGTGGGCCTTGATTAACATTAAGCTTCTCTTAGGACCTACATAAGTAGTATTCATGACTTCGATAACTTTAGTACTATTTAAAAACCCTAATTTACCTTTCTTTAAAACACCCTTTTTCATTAAGGCCACTACTCCATAAAAGAGAAGAAGTACTACCCCTAGAAAAGCAACAAATTTGCCAATATAGCCAGTTAATGAAAACGAAGACTTACCTTCATTTAGAGTATCTTTTTCGATACCAGATAGTGCCACATTGACCTTATCAGAGGCTATAACTGGAGCCGCTTTTGCCATTTTTCCAAGTTTTTTTGTTGGTGCTTTGCTCTGCTCTTTTTCTTTAATAAGCTTATCTAAATAGCTCTCATCATATTGCTCAAGGTTTTGTTTCTTGGCCTTTACAACTGCCTTTTTTACAACAGGAGAAGCACTGATAATTCTTGGGAATTGAAGATTGATACTCTTTCCACGAATTGTAATACTTACTCTATCTTCTAGCCCTTTAATAGAATAAGGAAGGATTGCTCTAACTCTCGCAACTTCTTTATTGAATTGATAGGCCATAACTGTAGAGTCTAAATTCTTATCTACAGAGATCTTCTTTTCAATTTTTGGCCATACAATTGCTTCATTTAAAGCAACTTGAATCATGCTATCTTTGATTGTTAGTTCTGGAGCAGACTCTAGGTTCCCTTCAAATCTAATTGATATTTCCCCTACTGAGTTATTTTTGGCAGAGTACTTTAAGCTCTTTACTTTAATTTTCTCTGTAGCCTGTAGTGAACCTACAGAAAACAGTATAGTTAAAATTGTTAAGATCTTCTTCATACCTAGCTCCATTACCATTACTTAAGCGTTTCGATTCTTTCAATCGGACTGATAATATCTGTTAATCTAATACCAAACTTTTCATTTACAACGACAACCTCACCCTTAGCAACAAGCTTTCCATTTACAAGGATCTCAAGTGGCTCACCAGCAAGTTTATCTAGCTCTAGAACAGAACCTTGACCTAGTTGTAGAAGGTCTTTAATCATTACCTCAGTTCTTCCTAGCTCAACTGTAACTTTCAAAGGAATATCTAGAATAAAATCTAAATTCTGTACCTTCAGTTTATTTAAGGCATCATCACCGGCCTTAACTTCATCAGACAGTTGGCTTACTCTAGCCGTATTAATGTCTTCAACATTGGCCATTGGATTAGATTGATTACCCATATCTTGGTTTATCTCATCAGACATTACTTACTCCTCCGTAGTGGACATTTCTCTTTTTATTGTTTTATCAACTTGTGTAATTTGTACTGCTCTGTTGCCTTTATGAGTTCCGATAAGACATCTCATTTTATCAACACCTTCAACTTCTACAGTGACCTCTCCTGAAGCTTCTTGATTAAGAGGAACGATATCTCCCTTTTCAAGTGTCACGAGATCACCAACAGTAATAGAAGTCTCTCCAAGCTTAACTACCATCGTAGCGTGAGCTTGTTTAATATGTTCATTCATGGCCTGAGTCCAAATACTATCGGCCATATCATTATCAGTTTGAAAGCTTGAACTTAGTTTTTGCTTAATTGGTTCAATTGTAGAGTATGGAACTACAATCATTATCGTTCCAGAAGCTGATTCAAATTCAACTTCAAGTGTTGTTGCAATAATTACGTCTGAAGGAGGAACAACACCTACGAATTGAGGATTAATTTCTGTTCTTAAATATTGAGCATCAATTCTATGAACAGGTGCCCATGCTTCTTCTAAATCATTGATTGCCATGTCCATAACTTTCTTCATGAACGATAACTCAATCATCGTAAATTCTTTACCTTCAATCTTAGTGAAAGGTCTATCTGTTCCACCGAAGTAAGAATCAATGATTGCGTAAGCAAGCTTAGATTCAAAAACAAGAAGAGCTGGTCCTCTAAGTTCATTAAATCTCATAATACACATACAACTTGGTATCGGTAGTGTATTTACAAATTCACCAAACTTTAAAAGGTCAGTTGAGATCATTGAAATCGTTGATATTTTACGAAGAGAATTCGAAAGACTCACTCTAAATGATCTAATAAATCTCTCATAGATAATTTCAAGAATAGGCATTCGCCCACGAATAACACGGTCTTGATTGGTTAAATCATAGGCCTGTATATTATCGTCGGCTTCATCTGCACCATCAAAATCATCAGAATCTCCACCAAAAGATAAATCATCTGAATCACCATCATTTACAGCATTTAATAACGCGTCGACTTCGTCTTGACTTAGGACCTGGGCCATTCTCCCCTCCTGGGATCATTTTACAAGTTGTTAAACAGCAAAATCATTTTGCCTAAAAACTAGTTAGTTAATTTGAAAACTAACGTAAAATACGTCTATTACTTTTCCGTCTACTAAGAAACTATTAATAGCGGCTTTAATCTCTTCTTTTAAATAATTCTTTCCTTCTACTTTCAGAAGGTCTTCAGCTCTCTTAGAGTTTAAAATACTAATAATCGTATCTCTAATTTGAGGCTTTCTTGCTTTGAATTCTTCTTCACTTGAATCTTTATTAAATTTTAAAACTGCATTTAATCTTACGAATCTTCTTGGACCATCGCCTTGAGCTAAGTTTGCAGTAAAGTTATCTAAAGGAAATAAGATTCCATCTTCTTCACGTGCTTCACCAGTTTCACTAGTCTCATCTATAGCACCAGACTTCATATCGCTCTTAACTACGTCCATCACTGACTCTGTTGCAGCTAGCTTTTGGTGGGCCATATATTGAAAGTATGCAATTCCACCCATCAAAATTAATTGAAGAATCATTACAATTGTAAGAAGAGGATTTTTTCCACTGCCTGAGTCGGCGGGTTTGCTGAAATTAGCATCTCCGTCTGCCATTTTAATACCTTCCTGGTTTTATAATCGGTGTATTTTTTCTTCTGAGAAGAAATACTTACCGCTCTGTCAAAAATTATACATTTTTAATGTCTAAGCATCAAGGCTGCATTACATTTATAGGAAATTCTTACCGCTTTTTTTTATAACTAGCTGATCACTCGAAGAGATGGTGTCAAAATAATGTCACAATTAGACATACCTTTTTACTCAGAGAATGTATTTTTACTAAAATTTTAAGATTTTTCTTGAGTTAATGAAGATTTTCATGCCAGAAATAGAGCTCTTCTTCTAAAGCTATTCTAAAGGCATCATGAATCCTCTCCATCAAAGAATCATTATCACCTAATGAGATGGCTTCCCAAAAGATGCGTAAAACTGTTGGAGAAAAGTTTCTATGAAATGTTAATAGATCAGGAAAGTCTTCATCTAATGCAAGATGGGAATAAAACTTATCTAAATTATGCTCTAGTTTGAAAAAGTGCTCCAGTGCTTTCTTAGGGGCATCTTCATCTAAGATATTTTTTAATTCGTATACGTAAGCGCGAAAGAACTCTGTTGACTCGAGAATCTCTCCCCTTTCAACATCCTCTACAAGAGCATCAATACTCTTAACATTTTCAAATTCTAAAGAATTGATATTAGACTTGTAGAACTTTGGACGATTAAATTTACTGTACGTATTCTCTTCCATAGGTTTAGTTTAATTCAATTTATAAAAATAAACAAATTAGACAAGCTTAAGTTTACCTCTAGAAATAAAAAAGGCCCCTAAACAGGGGCCTCATATATAAAGTAATTATAAAATTAATTATAGTTCTACTTTTCCTTTTTCTTTCAGCTTCGCAATAATTTTCTCGAAGTGATCGATTGGGTAAGCTCCTCTAACAGGGATACCATTTAATAGGAAACCTGGAGTTCCTTGGAAACCAAACTTAGCAGCTTCTTTAATATCATCTTCAACTCTTGAAATTACTTTCTTAGACTTAACATCTTTAGCTAGTTTTTTCATATCTGCGCCAACTTCTTTAGCCATTTTCTTTAAGAATGTTTCTCCAAGAGAAAGCTTTCTTTGGTTATCAAAGATTGCATCATGAAACTTAAATGCTTTCTTTTCATCTTGAAGTCTAATTGCTTCATAGTAGTGAGCAGCAGGTAGTGCTTCTTTGTGAAAGCTTAATGGTAAGTGCTTATAAACAAATCTGATCTTTCCATCATATTTTTTCATTAATTCTTTAACAGTACTGAAACCTCTTACACAGAATGGACACTGAAAATCAGAGTATTCAACAAGTGTAAGTGGAGCATCTTTAGATCCTCTAAAAGACTCATCACTTCTTATTTCTGCTTGAAGTGGCTTATCAAATGCTTCTTCGAACTTTCTAGACTCTTCTTGCTCTCTTCTCTTACCCATTTCTGATTGAGCAGCTTTTGCAGCTTTCTGAACAGCTTCCATGAAATCTGCTGGATTTTCTTCAATTATTTCAAATAATGCTTTTGGGTTCTTCTTAAGGGCCTCTACAACCTGCTTATCAGATACACAGCTTGAAAGACCGGCAACCGTCAGTAGCAGTAAACTAGTTTTAATTAACTTCTTAAACATTTCTTTTTCCTTTGTTATATATTCGAATTCCTTATTCGCTCAGTAACTCTATTCTCGACATTATTATACTAGCGCTGAAAGCTATTTTTGTCAGTTTTATGTAAAGACTTTTGCATTTCAGATAAATATTTGTTCAATTTCCGACATTGAGGCCTAAGATACGAGTATCCAATAAGGTGAACTCGTGAGTCATAGCGCCCTTTTATGAATGATCTCATCGTTGCAAATACTCCAAATGCAGGAGTCGATACCTTCTTATACAGATTTATAGAGAGTAAAATATAGGCAAAAATTTGCACTATAATAGTCCCCACAATAATATTGTTTAAAACTGATGATTGATATAGCAGAAAGTATTGAATCTCATACTTATTTGGAAGTATATCAAAGGCCATTCTAACAACTTGATCGTGAACACCAGTAATAACCTCAAAGAAGAATATTGCAGAAACTATAGATGTCGCTAAGATTAAAAATAGAAACTGAAGAAAGAATCCAGTTTCAAAAACGGGCTTATGAATACGCGTAAATTTATTAGGGACATCTATTGGTTTTAAAGATCCATTTTGCTCCGATATATAAATAGTGTTAAAGAACCACTCACTAAATCGAGTTAAAAGCTTCAAGTCACTGAAAAAGTCAGGGTCATAAGAAGTGGACTTGTCTTCAAGAAACTTCTCACAGTAATCCCCTATCACTCTAAAAGGCCTAAGAAGTAACTCTGATATATAGATTCCAAATATAAGAGTCATTGCAAAGTGAGCAATAAATAAAAGAGAAAACTCTAATAGCTTTGAAACTATAAAGTCATAGAATACTTCATTAAACTCTTCAAAATTTTCATAACCATTCGACTTAAAGAATACCAAGTCCATAGATAAAAGAACCCATAAGAATATAATTAAAACAAAGCAAGTGAGTACTGGAATAGAAGCAATCTTGAGTCCATTTATCAGTCTAAAGCGCACTTCTTCATCAGTTTTCATTAACTTAAAGTTGAATGCATTCTTTAAAACACTTGAAAAGTTCAAATTAATCTTCCTTTATTTATATGCTCTAAGCTTATCAAATTATTGAAAAATCACTAAGAAAAATTCAAATAGGTCTATTTTTCCTAAAGTAAAATGCTCCATTACACGACAAGTATAGAGAAAAGTCTAATCGCTTGGGTCTTAGAACCTCGAGGAGAAGTAAATGAAGACGCATTCATTAAAAAAGATAGTTATTTATACGCTAGCTGCAACCCTTTTTTGGTCCTGCGGTGATAGTGAAAAGAAGAACACCGTAAGTTCTACAGGAGTAACTCTCCCGACAACTAGTACTGCATACATGAGTTCTTCGAACTACTCTGCTCTTTTGACTCAGGTACAGTGTAGAAGTGGTCAAAGACTGTCAAATATCTATACTTTTAGTTCAAGTAGCTTTTCAGGAAGTTCACAAACGACTATTCAAGGAACATTTAACTCAGGTGGAATTGGTGGAGACTCTGTTGCTAGAGAATACGTTGGTATTGGTTACTACGGAGACGTAATGATTGTTCAAAAAGTAACTTCTGGATCTCAGGTTATCGGATATAATGTTCTACTTTCAATGTGTTCAATGAGCTCAACGAATGGAGCACCATATATTAGTGATACAAGACAACTAACTAACTTTTCCGGAAAAATTGTTCTAGATGATGAAGTAAGTTGTGGGCACGGAATGGTTGATTCATCTCAAACAACGATGCAATCACAAATGGATCCAAACTACTCTTACTTACCAGTATTCCAAGTAGATACTTGGTTCACGAAAGTTGGATGTATTTCATACTAATTTAATTATTATTAAATTTAAAAATAGAAAAAGGCTTCGAAAGGAGCCTTTTTTAATATGCTTTTTCTAGTTTATGACCAGGAAAGTAATGAGCTAATATCTTTCTGTATCCCCAGCCCTTCTTGGCCATATCTAAAGCTCCGAGCTGACACATACCTACACCATGCCCAAGTCCACTGCCACTAACGACAAAGGACTTTCGCTTACTATCCCAGTTCATTTCAAAGTTATTTGAAGGAAAGATAAACCTTCCAAAGTATCTTCTAAATAGTGCCTTTTTAATAACGATATGAAGATCACCCCAGTAAAGTCTCATTTTATTTTTTTCTTTAGTATCTTTTAAAATTTTAATTTTTTTCTTACCTTTTATTTTCTTAGATACATTTATAAGTTTCTTTTTTTGAAGCCATTTTATGAACGATACAAACCGACTATAAGTTACTTTATTATTCCAATCTTTTGTTCCATGTCCATGACAATAGTTCCCTTTAGGGTTTGAGTGATATCCACTAACAGAGTTACTCCAAACTTGATCAGGTCTTAATAGCTTCCCACCGCACTTTGCGTGAAAGAAGATAGGAGTTAGTTTTCCACTAGGAGTTACTAGTACCTCACCCATTGTCTCACTTGTTGCAAGGTCAGTGTTTCTAGTTATATCAAAGAAACTTCCCGATACTTGGTGTTTTTCAGAGCTTTCTAAATCATAGTGAGCTAATCGACCTAGAGTTTTTGAAACATGATCTGTTTCAATCTTATGAAGAGCATAAGATCTCGCCGCGACAGCTTGTGCCTTCAGAGCTTCTAATGGCCATGCACTATTCATCTCTTTTGCAAGAAGACCACTTATATAGTCCTCAAGCCTAGTTTCTTGAACGACATCACAGCTATCGTTACCAACAGAGCTAACAATATCCACTGTCCCCATATACTTCTTATCACCAACAGTCACAAGTCCTGTCATTGAGTTGAGTGATGCTAGAAGTGTTGGTCCACGTTTTTTGAATCTTTTATTTTCACCGAAAAGACTGCAGTTAAATTTTATTTTCTTACGTCCAGAAAATGTTTTCTTCTGATTTCCAATATGAAATGTTCTATTTAGATCTGTACCAGATATTATGACATTCTTTAGAGACTTCCCTACGCGAACACGTATCTTTGGTTCAGGAGTCCCAGTAACTAAATATGGAGTAATTTCCCCAAAAGCATTTAGAGTTAAAATTTTAATTAAAATTAAAAGAAAGCATATCCTATGCAAATAAACTCCATCCTGAGTTATAACTACATTATTGTATGCTTATTTTAAAAAGGTCTCAATATAATATTATAATTTACCTAAGAATTTCATGACTTTCTGAAGATCCATCCATGCAGTTCTCTTCATAGATGGGTTTATTTCGAGTAAATCAGGGTGGAAGATTGGAAATAGAGTAAAGTTAATGAGCTCTTCGCCCTTCTCAATGACTCTTTCAATTTCATTACCATGAATCTTGGAAAGTTTTTCCTTCTTCCCATATAAGAAATTTGTAGAAACTGCACCTAGAGAGATCACGACTTTTGGTTTTAAGAGATAGATCTCACTTAGAAGGTTTTGTAATACTTCCTCATCAGTTTTACCAACAAGTGAACTTCTTACAAATTCTCCCTCTTCAAGCTTCATTGGAATAATCATTTTACCAAGAAGTTCTGAGTTATCATGCTTAGTTTTAATATATGAGCTCTCACTGTTTAACTCTTCAATTCTAGATTCTCCGACAATTAGAGCTGATATCTCTTTAAAGTCATCAAACTTAAAATGTGGATCAAGACCTTGAACTAAATCTTTAAAGGAGTTTGTATCAGCACTTAACTTTAAGTTACTTCCAAGAAACTTAGGTTTCGAATCTTTTACAATATTTCCAAACTTTGATTGAACAGAACCAGTCTCTTCAACTTTTTTAGCAAGAGATGTTAACACTTCAACCTTAGTGGGAGACTCCTCAGCTGCTGGGCGATCAATACTTTCCGGCTTAACCTCAGCGACTTTTACAGGACTCTCAACAAGCTCAGGCTTCTCAAAGCGGGAAGTATACCAACTTGTTTGACTGAATATAGCTCCAGAATAGAATTTCCCAATTCCTTCACTATTCTCTATCTCACTGATATCACTACGGAGTTTTTGATATTTACTCATGGTCTCAATTAATCTCATCTAATTTTAAAGGCTTACTAGGTAAATAGGGCCCTAATTCGAAATAAACATATCATAAATTAACCCAACTCCAAAATATCCCGAAAAATATATTAGTACATGAATACCTGCAAGGAGATGGCTTAATGTCACAAGAATTAGACTTCCGTTTTGAAAAATTTGAAGAATACTACGGCGATATAGATCAAGTAAAAAAACATATGGATAACTGCAATATTTGTAATGCAAAATTAGTTCAAACTCACCTTTCTGATTTTAAAAACCTTATCGTTCAAGAAACGGCGAGATGCCCTGAATGCGGTCAAGGTAATAAGAAAATGATACATATTATAAATTAGTTTTAATTAGTATGAGGCCAGAGTTTTTGCTATGGCCTTAGCTATTTTACTTGAAACCTCAAAATGCTCCTGAATCTCAATTTCACTTAATAATTTTAAATCCTTTATTGAAAGATCCAAATTAGCTAAAATTTTCTTCTTAGTAACAGGACCGACACCTTCTACTTGATCAATCCAACTAGTAATGAGCTTCTTCTTCTCTTCTTTATGATGAAGTCTCCTAGAGAATCTATGCGCCTCATCTCTCATTTGAGTGACTATACGAAACAAAGATTTACACCTCATAAGTTGGTACGGATTAGACCTTCCTGGAATAATAAGTCTCTCTTCGCTTCTTACAACTTCTTTAGATTGAAAGTTTGATTTCTTATCCACTTTAGATTTAGCAATCCCCACTACAGGAACCGAAACGTTGTGATCCTTTAAGGCTTCTAAAAATATATTTACTTGCCCTAACCCACCATCAACTACAAATACATCAGGAAGTTTTCCTTTCTTAATTCTTCTATTAATAACTTCACTCATCATTGCAAAGTCATTATTTCCCTCAGGTCTTTCCTCTAAATGATAATGTCTATATGACTTCTTATCAGCTCTTCCATCATTGAATACAATTTGAGATGCTGTAGGAGACTTACCTTGAAAAATAGCAATATCGTAACATTCAAGAACCACTGGTCTCTCTTTAAGTGAAAGAAGCTCCTTTAGCTTATTTAACCCTACATAAGTGCTATCTTCATTTAATATTCTTACTCTTTGATGCTCAAATGCATGGTCTTGAGTTAACTTCATTAAAGAAGCAAACTTCTTACCAGGTGTAGAACATTTAATATCTAGATTATGAACTTTTTTGAAGGCCTGATGAAGAGTCTCATTCAGATCTTTTGAGAAACTGGTTATAACTCTATCGGGCAATTTATCAATTGTAGATGAATAATACTGAAAAATATATTGTGCAACTTCATCATCAAACTCATCACTACAATCTATCGATGGAAAGTGGAAGTTCTTATGACCAAGGAGAACACCTTCTCGCATCATGTATAGAGAAATATCAACTTCAATTTCACCCACATGATAAGCAAGTATATCAACATTACGAACACCATGAGACATTTCCGCATTCTTTTGTTTTGAAAAATTTAAAAATGTATTTAGAGTCTCAATATTATCTCTCAACATTGCAGCACTTTCAAAAAGTTCAGCTTCTGCAAAGTTCATCATTTTCTTTTCTAATTCTCTTAATCCCTTCTCACCATTTCCACGAAAGAAGCTCAAAGCAAGCTCAAGGTCACCTCTATAATCATCCTTTGAGATTAGATCAACACAAGGAGCAGTACATTGCTTCATCTGGTATAGTAAACAAGGCTCTTTTCTTGAATTAAAATCCTTTAGTGAGCAGTCTCGTAAAGTGAAGGATTTTGTTAAAATTCTTATTATTTCAGAAATATTACTACCAACAACAAATGGTCCAAATATCTCAACACCCTTCTTCTTTTTAGGCCTTCTTTCGTAAATAAGTCTTGGAAAGTCTTCATTTAGATCCACACTGATATATGGATAAGATTTATCGTCTTTTAAACGAATATTATATTTGGGCGAAAACTTCTTAATCAGGTTATTCTCAAGAACAAATGCCTCAGCATCAGATTCTGTCATAATAAAATCAAAATCGTTTATATGAGAGACTAAAATTTCTGTTTTTGGGGACTTAACGGAGTTATTAAAATAGCTAGAGACTCTATTTCTCAAGTTTTTTGCTTTACCCACATATAATACAGTTTCTTCACCTGACCTAATCCTCTTCATTAGGTAACAGCCTGCTTTATTTGGTAGAGTTTTAGCTTTTATTAGTAGTTTATTCTGCATATTTGCGTTGCGTTCCGTCTTTACTTTGTTCGAAGTTCTTTATATTCTATCTGACTAACAATTCATTATAACAAATCAAAAACAAAGGTATCAGAATGTCTGATTTAAATGTAGGAAAAGAGATTCTTTCCTATTGCTCAAAATGTAAACTAACATTAGCACACATGATCGTTGCTATGAAAGACGCACAGACAATTCACAGAGTAGAATGTAGAACGTGTAAAGATACACATGCTTATAAAGACCCATCTGCAGTGAAAATGAAAGCAGCAACAAGAAAGAAAACAACAAGAAAAACATCTAAGACAACAACTTCAGTTGCTGATCTTTGGATGGAAGCAATCAACTCTGCGACGACTAAGTCTCAAGAGTATTCAATCCGTGGACAATTTGCTCAAGGTGATATTATTGATCACTCAAAGTTTGGTCCAGGTGTTGTTGATAAGACAATAGATGGAGATAAGATCGAAGTTATCTTCCGTCACCAAATCAAAATCTTAATTCACAATAAATAAAAAAATAGGCCCTTAAAAGGGCCTTTTTTTTAATCTAAAATCTCAATTAATCCAGACTCACCATTTATCCTAATTTTCATTCCAGTCTCAAGCCTCTTCGTTAGCCCTTTAATGGAAACAATTGTAGGAAGACCCATTTCTCTAGCAACAATTGCTGAGTGAGATAGTAAACCACCCCTTTCAACTAAGAGTGCACTTGCAGAAGGATAAAGAGGAATCCATCCAGGATCAGTTCTATGCGTAACTAGGATCTCTCCATTAAGCTCTAGATTATCATCGGGAGAAAGAATAACTTTAACAACTCCTTCAACAATACCTGGGCAACAACCAAGTCCCAGCATTTCATTTTCTTTAAGTTCAATATTTGAATCAATAACAACAGGTGCTGGGAAGTGATTGTTCTTCCAATATACAGGCCCTCTAGTCATGAATCGACTTTCAGGTTCACTGTCCTCATATCCTGCATACTCTTTCTTTCTATCTTCAATAATCATTTTTAAGTTCTGCACAGAATTTGTACCTTCAAAGGCCCCTTTCAACTCTTCAAGGTCTAAAAAGAAAATATCCTCATCCTTATCTATGATTCCATTCTTTGCAAAGTTCTCTCCCATTGCATAGAACATAGATCTCACAACACCGTAAATTCTAGTTCTACAGAAACGAGTATTCTCTCTATTCATCACGGCCTTTCGTGCGTGCTTCAGAGACCATGAGTAAATCACCCCTTTGATACCAGAGATATTCTCTCTTAGAAGCTTCTCAGCATTCTCTCTAATTTCATGTTCTCTCTTTTCAAATTCAGCTAGATCTATCTGTCCCGAATTAATAATATTCTTTAAGAATACAAAAAAGAGTTTTGGCTCTAAGTGCATATCTTTTTGTTCAAGCTTCATCTCACTCATACATCTAAATCCATACTTATCTAAGTACGTAGACACAAGAGAATAGAATTCTTGAAATTCAGATTGATTCAAGGCTTCTAGTAAGAACTCATTCTTTGTCGAAAAAATAAAGTCTTTAAGGCCTTCAGTTTTAACAACAATTCCAGAAAGACGAATTAACTGTTTTGTTGGCTCAGCAGATTCAAGGTTTCCGTTTCCAGCAAGTAAGTCATTATGAAAATTTTGACCTAAGTGATCTAACCACTTCTCAGTTAGTTTTTTATAAACACCAAAATGAACCATACAAAGAAAGTCATTAATTATTGGAGCATGCCATTTCCAAAGAATATCTTTCTCTAGACCCATATATTCATCATAAATCTGATCAGCAGTCATTGAATAATAATCTTTCTTTCTATAAACATCGTAAATAGCATGAAAGTCAGTTAAAAACTTATCAACTATATTTTGAATATTTAAATGAAAATAGAAGAACTTAAACCCAGTCAAAAACTTTCTAATTCTAGATCCAAAACTATTATGAAATTTAGGAGGTTTTATTCTCTCTGCAATCTCATCGCCTAAAGACTCACTAGTTCCCATCATTGTTTCCATAAATTGACGATTAAACTTATACCCAGGAAGAATACTAGTTAACTTATACCAATTGAAGAGATTGTAATAAACCCTTCCATAAAAGAGTCCGAGCATATTCTTTAGAAAGAAGTTCATCTCTTTTATATGACTTTGAGGCACCATCAAAACTTCACAAAACTGTATGTAAACTTGGTTATATACATATCTAGCAAATCCATATGTTAATGGCTTAGTCATCCCACCATAACTTTCTACAATATTCGAATTATCCCAAAGATTTAAAATTCCTTTAGTTGTTGCTGTAAGTGTTGTGACAGGTCTTGTCTGGAGTATATAAATAGAACCGTCTTTTATTGCCCACTCAATATCTTGAGCACATTGATAGATTTCTTCAATCTGAATAGATATTTGTGAAAGTTCATCTAACTGCTCAGGAGTTAAAGAGTCTATATTTCTTTTTTCTTCACTAATTTCAACTTCAAAAATTTTCTCGTTTTCAAAATCTCCCTTAAGAGCTTTTTCTTTCTCAACAATTTCTTTACTAACAAGAGAGCGGTCTCCCTTGGAGATTATATAGGTATCACCTTCAAGCAAACCAGAAACTAAACCTTCACCAACTCCGTAAACAGAGTTAACCATTAACTCCTCAACATTATTAGTCACAGGGTTACAAGTAAATACAACTCCACTAGCATCCGGGTCGATCATCTCCTGTATTACAACAGATACGAGAATTTTCTCTAATTCAATTGAGTTTTCCTTTCTATACACGAGACATCTTTCAGAAAATGCAGATGCCCAACACTTCTTAATGGACTCTAAACATTTCTCCAATGAAGAGATATAGAGATAGGAAGATAGCTGTCCAGCATAGGAATGTTCTCCCCCATCCTCATCACCAGCACTTGATCTCACTGAGAAGTGAGTTCCAGAAAATGACTTAATAAGAGTATATATTGCCTCTTCTTCTGGACCAATAAAAGTTCCGCTTAAGATAATTTTCTCAATTTCCTCAGCGGCATCTTTAAAGCTCTCATTGCTCAAAGACTTTCTTATTTTTTCATCTAATTTATTTCTTTCGATAAAATCTTCAAAGAGATATGACGGAATGACAGAGAAAGCAGGAACGTTAATTCCTTTCTTTGCTAGAAGATATAGATTATACCCTTTTCCACCGGCCTGCTTCTTTGCAAAATTTTTTGTCGTCTTCTTATTAATTAAAAGCATAATATTTCCTAGAGTAATTTCTCAACAATAACGCCTGAATAAATTAAGATAATATAAAATGAGGAATATCCTCTAAATAAGACTCCACTCTTTCCACTCTTCTTAGTAAGAAAGTAAATACCAAGAAGTACAAATACTGCAAAACAGCTATTAAAGTATATATTAGCGAAATTAGATGATAGACCTACACCTAGAGTTAGAATTACTTCAGCAACACAAGCGTGAGTAGCTACCAATATAACGGCTCCACCTTTTCCCCATACTTTAGAATAGGATTCAACTTGATCTCTTTCTTCACTTTGAAGAAATGTTTTTCTTCCTAATTCAAAAATATTAAAAAGAAGCCAGCTCACAATAGCGAAGCAATATTCCTTAATTCCTAACGAGTAGAATGAATCCCCTGAAAGTGCACAAAAAAGGCTTAAGCTCAAAAGAATTGTTACGAGAGTATGAGCCGTAGCATAGCTTGTTAATTTGTCTCTAAACCATGCGCCCATGAAAAATTCTTTATACATAATAAATGAGTAAAGAGATGCAATACTCATAGCAATTCCAGCATTAACTCCAATTGTATAAAAAATTATATTCTCAAAGAGAAAGCACAAAATGATAGCATCTTTCATATCAAATACAGAAAGAAGTCCTCTAGGAAGAGGTCTATCGGGATTAATCTTCATATCTAAATCTAGATCTTTCACTTCATCAAAACATCTCAATTTAAAAAAGAATATAGTTGTTCCAGTAAATAAGAGTAGTGCACTTTTAACATCCACTTCTTTCACTAGGCTCATATGACCAGCAATAAAAAGTGAAATCATCACAAGATGACTAAATGGATCGAATCTCTCAATAAAGAATTGAATCCATTTATACCTATCTTTTAGATATTCTCTATCTGAATGATTTGAATTAAACCTTTCCACTTATATTTTACCTAATTCCTTTAATGTTGCTCTTAGAACATGGTACTCGACTTTAGAGTGATGTCTTGGATCCATTGGGATTTTATCAACATGAATGATATCGTCATAAACTACTTTATTCTTTTCAAGCAGTCTCTCAACTTCCTTCTTTGCCTCTTCTACTTTACTTTCATCATTGACTGAAAATACAGCAATTGGCTTTTCACCAAGTTCAGAGTCATCAACTCCAAGATAAGCCGCGTGAAGAATAAGTGGAATTCTCTTCATTATGATTTCAGCTCGCACAGGAAAGCAGTATTCACCTTTTCTATTAATTGCATTATGAACTCTTCCCACTAACCAGAGATCACCACGATCGTCTTCAAAACCAATGTCTCCTGTCCTATGCCAAACTCTCCCTTTATTATCTACAATCTTTGTCTTTTTAAAGGCCTCTTCATTATTATAGTAATTGTGGCAAACATGCTCTCCTGAAACGATTATTTCCCCAGGGCTTCCCTTGGATACTTCCAACTCATTCCAATCCTCTTCTTTACCAACAGAGAGAGGGTTCTCAAATATTTTAATATATTTTACTTCTAGCCCAGAATCGAACTTACCAACATTTACTCCTGGCTCTACAATTTCTGGATCTGTATTCTCTTTTTCAGCTAGCATCTCTTTTGCTTCAATATGCGCCATTGGTTCAACTTCAGTAGACCCATATAAGACTAAGATTTCAGCATTAGGTGCAGCTTCCTTAATCCTTTTCACATCGTCTCTAGATACAGGTGCACCACCAGTAACAATTCTCTTTAGACCATTTAACTTTAAATTATTTTTCAAGCAAAAAGCGCTTACAGCATTCAACAGAGATGGAGATAGTGTTGTACAGGTAACCTTCATCGTTAAGAACTGTGCAATTAAAATTAGAGGGTCCTTCTCAGAAGGTGCTCCAACATCAATCGCAGGGATTACTGTTGTTACACCCGCAGCGAGGTTATTAAGAGAGAAGATTGGAAATACAGGTAAATCTACGTCTGATTCAATATAAGGAATATGCCTATTCAAAGCATAGTGTTGAGCAGATAAGAATCTGTGCGATCTATCAGCCCCCTTTGGCTTCCCAGAGCTTCCTGTCGTGAAAGTAATTAGAGCTGTGTGCTCTTTTTCAACAGGAGTTACTTCTTCATTTAGATCAAACTTCATCAACTCTTCAAGAGAGGCGTCATACTCTCCCTCTGTAGGACCTACTGAAACTTTTAGAGGGATTGCTCCAATTTCTTTAACATCTTTTAAATACATAAAAGCTTTTTCTAAAGAGATAATGGCTTTAGGCGCTGCAGTCTCAGCACTTACACCCATCTGATCCCTTCTTGCCCAACTATCTAAGAATACCGCGATTCCACCTATCTTTTGTAAAGCAAACATAGCAGCATATAACTGCAAGGACATTGGGATAAAGATGATAACTCTATCCCCTTTTTCAATCCCTAAGTTTAAGAGCCCATTTGATATTCTTGAAACAAGTTGGTCTAGATCTTTTACACTTATTGACTCATGAGGAAGAGGGTCATTTAAGTTACCACTCCAGCTACCTATTTTTTGAAGGTCTACCCAAGTCAGAACACTTTTATTAGGATTGGACTTCACATGTTCTTTCAAAAAGGTTGCAACATTGTTTCGACTATCTTCGCCTTCATAATAACCAGTCTTTCCCTCTTTAGAAGTTGTAGACTTCTTTAATATTTCTTCAATCAACTGATCTTGATGAGTCCAAGGAATAGCATGTCCAGCATCCTTAAATATTACTTCATCTGCAATTAAGTTATTTTTTATCTTCTCTACATGTTCTTGAGTTAATGATTGATCACTATCTCCCCATATTATATGAACTTCTCTCTCAGAGGCCTTCTTACAGAGATCTACTATACTCTCTTGTGAAACTTCCTTCTCTAGTGCGGCTTCTCTCAATACAGCAACAGACTTATACTTCTCTGCAATTGCTCGATACTCATCCGATACAACTTGAGGTGATGAGGACTTAATTAAGAGCTCTTCAATAATTGTTTCACTCATTTTCTCTATGAGAATTTTAGAAGTAATCGCATTTTTAATAAGTATTTTTTTTAAAAATCCTAGTTTATCTGCGTATAAATATGGAGCTATTAATATTAGTTTTTTTGCATCTGGGTTATTTATAAAATCTCTTAAAGCAAAGTAACTTCCAAAAGAATAACCTATATATATATCGGCATTTTTTTGTTCACCTCTTTTTAACAGTGTGGTCTCTTTAAGTTTTTCTTTCAAAAAATTAAAGTCTTCACTAGTTCCTGGTGAACCATGATAAACAACATATGAACTCATAAGGTTATTCCTTTCTTTATATATTTCTTCACTGCTTTAATGTCTGGGGTCTTTGTGTATATGCTCTCTTCACTTTTATTTTTAAAACCTTCAGGGAGCCGATTGTGAGATGAGATGTAGTCAAGTAATTCAACAATGGCCTTAACTTCATAATCTTCAGTCAGCGAAAGGTATTTAAAATAGTTTTTTTCTGTTGAAGAGACTTCTACAACTTTTATAATATCTCCATTATCTATTTTTTCATCCATCATATGCATAGAGAAACCGGCGACTCGACCTTCACTAAGTGCGTTTAGATCACACATAGTTCCCCTGTATTTAGGGAGAATCCCATGATGTATATTTATGCAACCTAGTCTAGTTACGCTTAAAGCTTTCTTCTTATAGATACATCTAGTTCTTAGATTAATGAGTAGGTCAAAGTTTTGGGACTCTAAATACTGAATAGCTTCAGAGTTATTAATACTCTTAAACATTCTATGTTCTACATTGTACTTTTCGCAGAGACTCTTCTTTGATGAGATTTGCGCTTGTAATAAGTTTTTTAACAACTGCGATCCAAAGTTTCTTGCACCATAATAGATAAGCCCAAGCCCACTCTTAATGTAGCTATAATCTAAATTTTCAATTTCGATTAGGGATGTAATTCGACCATTTGAAGACGCAAGAATACCTTCAATAGTCTTTGAATAATTACTAGGCATGTAGTTAAGTTGACTTGTAACAAGTACTACTTTCAACTCTTCTCCAATGACCTATCTCAATAAGAGATAAGTAAATGCCTCCACTTGGGAGGCATCATATTATATATAAATTAATTTAAGATTATTTTAGTAAACGTATCCACCAGTATTAACACCAAAGTTAAACCCTAAGTTTCCTGCAGAATACATTGATCCATTTGCATATGGATTAATCGTATTTCCACCGCCATAGTAAGCGTTTGAATAAAGGTCTTGCGATGCATTTTGATAGTTTTCATAAAGAGCTGAAGTTGCTGCCTGACTAGTGACCTGGTTCCCCTGAGACCTAGCATAACCTGCTTGAACTTGCCCTTGAACATCTGCAGCCTGTTGGTACTGTTGCTGATATTGAGTATTATTAGTGATTCCACCATTCCATCCACCAGAATTATTCCAGTAAGATCCTGTAGCTCCACCTGCTCCCCAAGGATTTACACCAATAGATCCAGGCATTGTTCCTGCACCATAGATTCCACCCATTCCGTTATTATACATTCCGTTTCCATACATTCCATTTCCATACATTCCACTAGTATAAGGATTTCCTGCACCGAAATTAACTCCACCGGAAACTCCTCCAGGGTATCCACTTATACCCATACCGTTTCCGTACATTCCACTACCGTAAGGATTTCCTAGTCCGAGATTAACTCCACCAGAAATTCCTCCAGGGAAGCCCATATTATTTCCATACATGCCACCACCGTAAGGATTTCCTGCACCGAAGTTAACTCCACCAGAAATTCCTCCAGGGAAGCCCATATTATTTCCATACATGCCACTACCGTAAGGGTTTCCTAGTCCGAGATTAACTCCACCAGAAATTCCAGCACCCATACCTAGTCCAGAACCATAAATTCCACCACCCATCCCAGGGTAACCAAATCCACCACTCATTCCACCGTAAATTCCACCATATGGATTTCCACCCATACCGTATCCGCCAGGGTACATTCCGCCACCCATTCCAGTGCCAAGGCCAATATTAATTCCACCGCTTATTCCGCCACTCAATCCTGAGCCACTACCAAATAAGCCGTTCATTGCACCCATTCCAAGACCTAAACCTAGACCTCCGCCAAAACCAATAGAACCGCCACCAAAGCCACCAGAGATACCTGTACTAAAGTTTGGCCCCATCATTCCGCCCATAAAACCTGGAGAATATCCAGCAGAAGCAAATGAGTTACCAAATCCTCCATAACCATTGCCGTACGATCCGCCATAACCAGCGTATCCTCCACCAATACCAAGAGTTCCGCCAGCTCCACAAGAACTAGCAAATGATTCTGCATCTCCTGCAGAAATAGGAGTTGCTCCTCTTTCTGTTGAGTAATCTAAATATGAATTAAATCTTGTTGTACAAGCTGTATGGCCTGACTCATAAGCGTCCGCCCAAGCTTGTTGTCCTTTATACTGATATTTTGCACCAAAGTAAGAAGCCCCAAGAAAGGCTAGAGGTCCAGCTACAACACCTAGAGTTTCAGCTAATTTATTCTGCTCTGGTTGCTCATACATTAGACACTCAATACAATCAATCTCTCCACCATACTCAGAAGCCATGACCATTTTATAGCACATTTCTTTACTCTCACCTGCATATTGGCAATCGTTGAACACACCAGAGTCTGCCGAAGCGACTATTGATTGAGTCAAAGAAAAGCCAGCTACAATAAGATAGTGCTTCCAAGTTGTCTTTGATTTTGAGTAATTCATCTCTACTTCTCCAAATTACAGGTCACTAAACCTGCATTTATTATATCTCACTAGTTTATCGGGGAACTTTCAATAAAACTTTAGCGGATCGGTCTTAAACTATTTAAATGACTGAAAACACGATATAAATAAGGATAAAAATCACATTTACATAGGCGAAAAGCTTAAGTATTTTCACTCTATGGACTTTTCAAGACTCATAGAATGGCTAATATTTGGTGCAATTATTCTCTACGCAATCTATTCGATGATTGCCATTAAAGAAGAACAGCAGGCCTACGTTGAAAATGCAAAAGAATTTGAGCTAAAAAACTTCCTCTTCTTCCTACCCAGCTGGTGGACAAATACCACACTCGATCATTCAAAAGATGAGTCCACACAAGCAGTCTTTGAAAGAACCGATACCAGATATGACTGGAGAGCTGACTTTGAATGGTTTGATGGAAGTGAAGAGCTAGAAAGCAAAAGCCTTGATGAGATAATTGTAAACAAGCTGCAAGATCTGAAGCTAGTCTTTGATCCAGAAGAAAGTGTAATTGATGTTCCATCATCATTTCAAGAATTCATCCCTTATAAGGAAGGGCGAATAGACCTTATACATATTGAAGGTACAGCAACAGAGGACTTGAGTGAGCGAGTCTACTTTGACTGCTATTTAATAAAAGACAATATTAACGATGCCTACTTACTTGCCAAGAGCCGCAGTAGTATTTTGAATGGTGCTGTAGAAGGTCCTTACTTTGAAGAAGTATTAAGAACATTTGAATTTCTTCACCAATAAAAAAAGCCACTCAAAAATGAGTGGCCTAATAAAATAATATTTTAATTAAATCTTAGTTTTTCTTAGGTGAGAATGTTCTGATTTTCTTAACTAAGAAAGCGTGAATTTCTTCATCAGTACCAAACACATCTTCAATAAGATCACAATTTAGTAAGAAGTTAGACATTCTAGTAGCAATTTGGTGAAGTGATTCAACTAAGTAAAGACCACCAATATTCTCTCCATTGAAAGATTTGATGATTTCTTTTCTAGCGTGGTTAAACATTTCAGATTCCGTAATATCTTCAGGAACCATGTCTCCCATCTTTTCTTCAACTTCTTCGATTGCTTGATCTCTTACATCTTCATCAGTTGCAAAGCTAACTCCATATTCAGTTGCCATTGCATCAATCAATGCTTCTCTATTTTCAATCTCGAATTCGATTACTTTATTTTCTTTCAAGTTATTAATTGAATAACTCGCTAATGTCTTGAGTGTTTCAAAATCAGTTCTCATTAATACTCCATGAGTCAATATTCTTACTAAGTTTAACCTATTTAAAAGTCATAAAACAAGAAACTTATTGAATTTCTTACAGCTTTATTTTCTTTTTATAATTTTTTTCAGCTCTTTCGCCTCTCCAAAAATAGCTAAAGCTATGCCATAACATAGAGCACCAAGGGCTCCTGAGAGACAGAACATAAATGCTTTCCTATAAAAGGGATCTGAGTAGTTAAATAAATACTCGCTCGCTTGCAGCGTTGCAACATAAGTAATTAGCCCGGCGATTATGATCTTAAGAATTCTAAACTTAAAAAAGAAGCCCCATGGAATCTCTAGTAAACGCTTTAAACATATTGCTTGGATTCCAGAATTTAGAATCATTGAAAGACTTGTTCCTAACGCAAGAACCCAAAAACCATACTTAGGAGTAAAGTATACGCAAAAAGCTATATTGCAGAGAATTGCAAAAACAGAAATTTTCACAGGGATCTTAGGCTTATCTAAAGTGAAGAATGTTGGAGCAAAGATCTTATACAAACCATATGACGGGAGCCCTATTAAGTAGTACTTAAGAGCCAAATAAGTCATAGAAGTATCATTTCCATCAAAAGCACCTCTTTCAAAAACTAAGTGTACACTTTCTTTTGATAAGGCAAATAGCAGTGCCATAGCTGGGACAATTGTTAAGAATGAGAGGAAATAACTTGTACTTAGATAGCCAATAGCTTTTTCTTTTTCTGAGTTTTTCCATGCTTCACTAAAATGTACTAAATTAGAACCTGCAATTGAGACACTTAGAATTCCTACAGGAAACTGAAAAAGTCTAAAAGCAAATGTAAGCCACGATACTGCTCCTACAACTGTACCTGTAGCAAGGATAGTAGTTACGATAACATTGATTTGCGTGGCAGCAATCCCTATCGTCCCAATTCCAATTCTATTTAAAACAGTTTTTGAGTCTTTACTGATTAGTTTAAAAGGACCCTGCGGCCCATATCCCTTCTTTAAAAGCAGAGGAACTTGAACAATCATCTGTATAAAGCCTCCAAGCATAACCCCTATTCCTAGAGAATATACTGGATGGTGACCCCAGACTTTTAAGTGATCAGGTAAAATAAAGATACATGCAATCATTGCAATATTAAAAAGCGCTGGAGCAAATGAAGGGATGAAAAATACTTTCAATGTATTCAAAGTCCCCATAAAAAGAGCAGCTAGAGAGATTAGAACAAGAAAAGGTGCCATAATTCGCACTAGTCCAACCGTCATATTTAATCTTTCTACATCTGAATTGAACACTTCATTAGTCAGCGCCATCACTATTTCTTGAGCGTAAACAACAATTGCTAAAGAAATAGATCCTGTAATTAGAGCAAGTAAAACTGCCATAGACCATAGGAGTCCTTTTGCTAGTTTCTCATTCTTAATTTTTACACCAGTGAAAGTAGGAACAAATGCAGAAGAGAACGCCCCTTCAGCAAATAGGTCTCTAAGCATATTTGGAATTCTATAAGCAATAGTGAATGCATCTGTTACACCTGATGCACCAAATACAGCAGCAATAGCTTGTTCTCTTACAAGCCCAAGTATTCGACTTGAAAAAGTTGCCACTGCCATTTTTATTGAAGATAAGAGAACCCTCTTGGTCGAACTTGACTGCCCCATGTCACTCCATAACATTCTTAGATTTCTGATACTACATTAATACTAAAGACAACTGAGTCCTTCATCAACGTTTAAATCGACAAATTCATCATTGATTTTTCGCCAGTAGACTGACTTTTTATTTAGAGTGGCTTCATAGGCTTGTTCTTGCCAAATAACCTCACCTCTTTCGAAGTAATCTTTAAGCTCTTCTTTTTCAAATCCACGAAAGACCTTAACGATTAAAGGAAACTCGGTTTCATCTTCTTTGTAGAGAACCGTTTTCTTATATTCACCATTTGGACCATCATCATAGAAGTATCTAATTCTATAAATTTCTCCGTCAATATACTTAATATGGAAATTAGACCATCTTCTATTTTTTAAATTTTCAAATTTAGGATCAGATAAACTTTTAAGATAGGACTCACACTCGTCATCAGTAGAGCTATTTTGCATTTCTAAATTTGGCTTAGTGCTTTCACTGATTTGAATTTTACTTACTGCAGAAGAAGGACGCAGCTTAGTGCTCTGAGATTTCTCACCAATATTGTATAGAAGAGCTATTAATACTATCGTTAAAATGAATATAAGAGAGAAAATAAGTCGTTTCACACAGCTTCCTTTCTCTCCTATATATCACAAGTTAAAATGTATTATAATCATAAATTATTCTTATTCTTGAACTTTTAAGCTTCATTCTAATCTTAGGGTTAGAATTATTTCTAAACTTCACTTTGAGTTGAGTTAATCCTCCGGGTCTTGAGAGAAGCATTATATCCTCACTATTATTTGCTCCAATGAGACTACTAATAAGAGAATCTGAACTAGGGCTACTTTTAATTTCTGACTGAACATTAGTAATTAAGTCTAGGCTTGCTCCCCACTTAGTTTTTTGCGCATGAGTATCTTTCTCAAAAAAATAAAGACTATCCCCTTTTTTGATAAAGCTCTCCCCAGAGTAAGCAATTTCAAGAGATACATCAGCACTTCGACCTAGTGTCTCTAAATTTTCAACATCTAAATCTTCAACATCTAAATCTTCAACTAATACATCATTAATTCTGACATCATGCATATCATCAGTGAAAACTTTCTCAGAGATTAAATCTAGATAGATATCTTTTCCACTATTAAGGGCATTAATTTCAGCTGAATTTAACTGTAATACTTTCTCTCTTTGAAGAGGTAGCCCATCACGACTCAACTCGGCCAAAGTGGTATTAACAATCTCAGCCAATTCACTTGTATATATTCCTTCAAGAGCTTCAAAGTCTTTAGGAGACAAGTAGGCCTCAGTATCAGCTTCAACAATATTTTTCATTTTTTCTAGAGTACTATTCAAGTTAATACTATTAAAATATGGCCTTAAAAGTCTGTACTCATATGCTCTTGCGACTTCATAGTTATATTTTAATATACGATTCTTGGTCTCTTCCTCTAAAGAATCTAAAAGAGAAACCATATTTCTATCTCCTTTTGTTAACAATTTCCCTTTGTGGTAATTGATCTCTGAAACTTTGTCGAAATCATTATAAATAGAACTTAAAGTCTCTGCGAGTTCAGTCTGAATAGCATGTACCTCTCGTACTAATGCATTCTTTTTATTCATAAAGCTTTCTAACTTCTTAGAGAGATCTTTGAAGATGGTATGTGTATTCTTTATTTTCTCTATTTCAATTGCAATTTCAGTTTTAGCAACTTCTCTTTTTTTCCAATGATCAGCTTGTTCTTTAGCTGCAGCAATTATTGGTTTAGAAAACTTTGTTAAATCAGATAAGTATTCATTTAGTTCCTTTTTAGATTTAATCTCGGCAACTCTATTTAATTTCACTTTAGACCAAACTTCATTCCAGTTATGGCCTGATTCTTCTAAGTTTAACTTTTGAAAGTTACTATAAATACTAGTTGAATCATTAATAATATCTCCCAAGGGCCTGTGAGTTCCTATATAGTTCGAGAGTACTCCAAGGCTAGATCCTATAATACCTAAAGCAGGCTGCCCTGCTGGGATTGCAGTTGAAAGAGATGCGACGGTCTTGAGAGCTTTCTTTAAAAATGGAACTCTATGCCTTTCAATTATATTCTCTTTCGCCATCTTTTCTATTTCAAGCTCAACTCTGCGTACTTCTCGTGAGAAGTAATCTTCTTCAACTCTAAATTCATCTATCTTTTCTTTTAATAACGGAATTTTAAATACTAGGTTCTTATAATTCTTTTGTTGTTCTTCTATTTGTTCAAAAAGAGTACTTTGAACCTCTTCCATTGCATCGATTTTACTTTCAATAGACTTCTGAGAATTCTTTATCCAATATGTCATGTACAAAGTTTTGAATGAATATTCTAAATCTCTTTTGAACTTTGAGAAGTTTGCCTCTAGAGAGTAATTAGGAACCCAGCTAATAGTTTTTCCAAAGAAATCTCTTTGAGAGTTTATTTTAAGTCTACTTTCATTAACACTAGATTTAAGGGACATAGCCTTGACTGAATCTCCACCAATCTCTTTAAAGTTCAGACTCCAATCTAATTTTGAAAACACTGTCTTAGCTTCCTCAATATGATTATTTAAATAAAGGTCTTTAGCATAAAGTAACTCTTTTTCTAAATACCCTTCAGTTTCCCAAAACTTTACAAGCTTTGAAAAACGAATATTTCCATCATCTCCTCTTTTCTTATCCGCGACAGGAGAAACTGCATCATGCCCCTTAGAAGATACATTCTTTTTAGTACTATTAAGACGTGATTTATTATTTCTATTGATAGAAAATTCTTGATGATATGCAGTTATAGGTGTTCCGGCCTCTCCTCCTTTAATAATACCAGCACTTTCTCCTGAAAGACCTCCTTTAACCTCAATCAGATCAAAAGGAACTTTTACATATGTTAGAAGCTCTCCACCTCTTCCTCCTACACCAGGCTTACTTCCAGCAGTCGCACTTCCTCCATTGCTGGGCCACTGCTTACTTCCTTCATAAGAAGTCCTAACTGTACAAACTAATCTCTTATTATTTTTTAAATCAAAACGAGATGTATCAAGAAGGTCACAAGTTTCTTTATTCTTAATTTTGTATACTACACCTTTCCCTAGATCTCTAAGCCTACTTCCATTACGACCTTTTACTCCCAAGGATCCACTTTGTCCTTCTCCTCCATTTAAAATGAATAATGGGCTCAAACGCAGTTTATCAAAATTTAATTCTTTAACATTTAAGACAATATCACCCGAGTCCTGCCCATCATTTCCATTTTCTGGAAATTTAGGTCTATCTGAAAACCCCAATGGAGTGATATTAATAGAACCACTTTTAGAGAGATTCATTTTATTTGCTGATATCTCAATACTCGCACCAGGAATATTAAGCTTTTCAAAAAGATCTACCGTTTCGGCTTCGATTGTAACTTTAGTAACATCAGTCATGTTATTTAACTGCTCAAAGATACCTTGCTGATGACCTTTTATTAAAACTAAATGTTTTGCTTTAATTAAAACTTCTTTTAGTCCCATTGAATGACTTAGATTATTAAATCTTTGAATACCGGATTTTTTTGTAAACTGAACTTCAGTGTACTTCTTGTCAGTACTGGGTAAAGTATCTCTTTTGAAGAAGAATTTTTTTACTTTTTGATTATGTACTCTCGGACTTAGAAGTACTTTCGATAAATTTTGCTCTGTGCTTTCTAAACTTTCTACGGTTGAGGAACTAGAATCGCTCCCTCCCCTCTTACCACAACTTGAAATCAAGATTGATAATAAAACTATTATAAACTTATTCATATTCACCTCCCTAATTATCTTTGCAAAATGCAATTGGGAGGCCACTTTATGTATTACTTAACTATTTGAATTTTATATCTACGTTCTACATGTAGAACAAATTATTCTATAAACGACTCAGGTAAAGAAGAGAGATCTCTTTCTAATTCCCTAATTTCTCTCTCATACTCTCGTTTCCGAGAGTTTAATTTCTCTTTCAACTTCTTACTTAGGTCCGTGTTCATTAACCTTACCAAAATATCTCTTCTCTTCTGATCAAGTTCGCGGATTTGTTTCTTAAGAGTTCCTCTTTTCTTTCCAAGTGTATACGCGTTAGAAAGAAGCTTTCTTGATGGATCTGAACATACATCTAAGTCATAGGACTTAAGATCTAAACCTCGCCTAAAAGCTCGTTCAGTTTGGCAATACGTCTTTTTAAAACCTTCCATATAAAGCTCTTCTTCTTCAGAAGCTACAATATACTGACTCTCAAGACAGGCATTTCTGACAGAGTGAAGAAGACTCTCACCACCTGCACCATCTTTCTCTCCCGCCTGTTTCCAATCATAAGTCTGACACTGTGATGCAGTAAGCTCTAATTGAGAACACCCAAAGAAGGTAAGAAAAATTGCAAATATTAATAAAGACTGGTTCATAACTATCCTAAAACTAAATATGTTTGAATTAAATTAAGGAGTTCATTTCATAAAGTCTATGCAAATGAAAATAGTTCAGATATTTTAAAAAAATGCTAAACAAAGAAAACAACATCAATTTTATTCCTGCGAAATCCCCTATTAACTGGGATGAGTACTTTATGTTACAGGCCATGATGGCGAGCTTTAAGTCAAAAGATCCATCAACTAAGGTCGGTGCAGTTTTTGTTGATAAGAACAATCATCAAGTTACGATGGGCTATAATGGCTTTGTTGCAGGTATTGATGAAACTCAACTCCCTTGGGGAAAAGATCCACAGGCTTCACTGGAGTTTCAAAAATATGGATATGTTGTGCATGCAGAAGCAAACGCAATACTTCACTCTAAGGATAGCCTTGAAGGAACAAGAGCCTATGTCACTCTTTTTCCATGCCACGAATGCGCTAAATTACTAGCAAGCTCTAAAGTATCAGAAGTTATCTTCTTAAGTGATAAGCATAGAGAAACTGAATCCAATAGAATCTCTAAGAAGATTTTTAGCCTGGCCGGTATTAAATTTAGGCAATTAGAGATTCATGATATTGCGATCAATTCTATGCATAAGCATTTTCAAACACTTATAGAGCAAGTTCTTTAAAAGCTCTATTTAACAGCAAGAAATCTTAATGAAATAAGAATAATTTACTCATTTAATTTATGCTAAAATCAAAATCTATGGAAAAGATATTTCGACAATCACTAGGATTGGTAGTGCTACTTCCATTCATTGTTTCAATTATTGGATGGCTTCAGGGCTGGGAGATTACTTATAGGCCCATTCCAAATGCTCCAGTTATAAGTCCATACACATCACTTATCTTTATAATTTTATTCTTCAACAAAGTAAGTATTAATCACTTTAAACTATCACTCTATACCCTTGGCAAAATTAGAGTTTTTTCTCTTGGATTAATTCTATCTATTTTATTCCTAGAGTTGGCCATCCACACAAATGGGGTGAGCCAGTTTATGACACTGCCAATGAGCTCAACATCAACAATACTAACATTCTTTCTAATATGTGTTCTCGAGGTTGTCTCTTTTGAAAGTGAAGAAAATAATCTTCTAGTGGATGCACTACTACTTATATCATTACTGTGGGTTTACTTATCTATCTGTGGGCATATATTTGGAGAAATCGTACTAACAGGAATTACTAATAATAACTTAATAGGATTAAGCCTCCCTACGGCTTGTTCGTTCCTTCTCTACATATCTATCTTTATAAGAAACGACCAAGTTTGCTTTACAAAGAAACTCTTTCAAAGAGTGGACTGGGCCAAGAAATATATCTTTATCTACTTCACAGGTTACTTAGTACTCCCTCTTATATTTATTTTACTTCTAAAGAATGTTCACTTCGACACAGAGGATCATTTTAAAATATTCATCTCATTTTCATTGATAGGAGTTTTCTTCATTGCGCTCTTTATAGCCCTTATTCACTTCTTATCTAGAACTCACTCAGGAATACAGCTCATTTGTACCTACACAAAGAGAATCAAGACTCCGGATGGAGAATGGATGCCAATAGAGAATTATCTCACATCTAACTATGGGATAAATCTCAAGCATGTAACTTCTAAAGAAGCTAAAAAGCAAAAGGCGCTTAACAAGAAACCAAAACATATTTAGTTTAAGCTAGACAGGTTTAAACTCCCTATTGAACATTTTCGAATAGCCCCAAAGAAGACCTTGCCCCAACAAAAGTTTGATGATACAAACTCTTTCATAAATTAATCCAATACAGACAAGGAAAGAATTATGAAAAAGGGACTATTATCATTATTACTTTTAGCCGTATCATCACTTAGCTTTGCGCAAAGTGGAGACCTAACAATACCAGGTGAAAGATGGCAAACAACTTTTAACAAATACATTTGTAATAATGTTGTTACTAATGCTGCAACTCCAACAGAGTTCGCAAGAATTAACGTACAATTTGGAACAGTAACGACTGACTACACTCTTGATAATGGGCTTATGAAAGCAACATTTGAAGAGAATGGAAAAGTATGTAACTACAGTGCAATTCTTTTAGCTGACAATACTCTTTCAACTATCAAGCTTATTACTTCAAAAGCATATGCAGTAAACGCTGATACTGAATGTACAGAAGGTCAGAAAATTATTGATGATGCTTTTAAAGGTCCAAACAAGTACCTTTACTACGGTCATCCACACAACCTAGCAGTAATGGTTCCAGTTGCTGATGCAGCAAACATCTGCCCAGGACAATCAACAATGGGTGTTAACTTTGTACTTACTGGAAAACTTGATTAGTTAATTTTTTAAAAATTAATAAAAAACGAAGAGGCTAACAATTAATTTTGGAAGCCTCTTTTTTGCATTTAAGAAGATAAGAAAATGAATAATAACAAGTCCAAACTTTTTATAGCTTACCTAAATACACTTACCTTTAGTTGTGTACAGATGATTCTCTACACAACAATTCCATATATTGCAGAAAAAACAGGTGTTGTTACTGCAAATATTATAGGAGCAATTAGTGTAGGTTCACTCATATTTTCATTCATGGGTCCCTTCTGGGCGGCTAAGAGTGATAAACTTGGACGAAAGAGAGTTCTAAGTTTTGGAATGCTAGGGATGACTATCTCTTTTGTTCTTATGGCACTTCTATTTATTTTCAATACGACGACTCCGCTAAGTGTGAAAATTGCAATGGTCTTTGCGAGTAGAATTATCTACGGTCTTTTAGCCTCGGCAATAGTTCCCGTTTCACAAGCATGGCAACTAGACCTAATTAGTAAAACAGAGCATATAAAAGTCCTAACGAGGAACTCAATGTGCTTAAACCTTGGAAGAATCTTAGGTCCGATCCTTATATTATTTAAACAAGTAAATTTTGAACTCATTATCTATGCTGCAACAATCTGGATTTTCACACTTGCTACTAGCTGTTTCCTGACTTCAGACGCAAATATACAAAATGAAAGTTCAAAAACAGAAATAAAACTTAAGGCAGTACTTGAGAGTTGGAAATTAAGTATAAAAGAAGCTCTATACCCAATTCTACTTGCTATGATTTTTACAAGTTTTATTGGAATTATACATACGTTCTTAGGACACCATTTAAAAGAAGTTCTTCATATTGATGGAAAAGATGCAACAATATTATTTGCCAAGATTATTCTAGTTCTTAGTATTACGGCCTTATTAGTTCAACAGTTAAGTATATGGCTTTTAAAATCTAAGTGGGTTCCTCGAGTTCTCATAGGTGCAAGCTCATTAGTTATTGGTTCAATCGTTCTAATGTACTCAAAGAATGAACAGTCAATATGGATATCAATTATCTTCATTTCGTTTGCGACAGCACTTATACCTCCTGTTTATCTTTCATTAATTAGTAACTCTAAGAAAACAAAGACTAAAGAAACTGTTTTTGGAAAGAAGCTTGGATTGGCAAGTGTTGCTCACTCATTTGGATATGCAGTGGGAGCAGGACTGATTGCTTTATCTATGAAACTACATCTAGTACCTGAAAAAGCAGTTGTATTCTTTGTATCTTTCACAATCATGACTTTAGTTTTTGTTTTAATTATTAAAGAAAGAACACCAGCAGTTAACCTAGAAGTAAAAGAGAGCTAAACTTGAGAGAGAAGTCACTACTTTATACATTTGAAGCATTGGTAAATTCTTTATTAAGAGAGTTTATTGAATTAGAGACTATAAAAACAAGTAGTGAAGATAACTTCATAGAGTTTACCAATAAGAAGATGGAAACTCTTAGAGTTGAGCTAGCAATCTATTCAATCCTAGGTAAGCATCAATATAATTTAAATCATAAAATAGATAATAAACCTGTCGAAATAGAGAAGTCGCTTGAATGGATTATCAATTACTCATGCGAAGTAATGAACCAATCAGATATGGAGCAAATTACTTCTTTTAAAGATAGAGTTCATCAAAGCCAAACTAATATTCAAACATTCCTAGAGGATCTAGGTGAAGGAATCGAGAGTGATTATAAAAAAACTCTTAACTTCATCGAAGCTGAAAGTTTACTGATACTTGGACATTCATTTCATCCCTACCCAAAAGCAAGAGATGGGTTTAATAAAGAAGACTTTAAAAACTATTCTCCAGAATATAGACAGAGCTTCTCTCTTGCATGGGCAATTGCAGATCAAGACGTAGTTCTTGAAAAGCATGAAAAAGACTTTGATTCAACATGGATTAATGCAATTGCAATAGAATGCCTTGGAGCTGCTGAAGTTGAGAAATTAACAAAGAACAATAAAAAGCTTGTGCCTATTCACCCATGGCAACTTTCTCATATTAGAAATAATCACTTTGTTAGAGATTTAGAATCAAAAAATAAAATTTCATTTTTCCACAAAGAATCAAAAATCAAATGGATAAGTACCTCATCAATTAGAAGTATCTACTCAAAAGATTGTAAGTATATGCTTAAATTTTCGATGAGCTTAAGACTAACAAATTCAATAAGACACCTCCAACAAGTTGAAGTAGACAGAGGTATTCAAGTTAGTGACGTCTTTAAAACAGATGAAGGGATTAGACTGCAAGAAAAGTGGAAAAAGTTTAAAGTTCTACATGAACCTGCTTATGCTGCTTTAAAAAATGAAAAAGGTGAAACAGCAATTGACTCAATTGTATCTTGCCGAATGAATCCTTTCATAAAGGGTGAAGAAGAAAGTACTGTATTGCTTGCAACTCTTAATCAGACTTCCCCAAAGGGACGTTCGATACTAGATAACTATACGCAGAGAGAGGACTCATCTTATTTTGTAGATTGGTTCACAGAGTTTACAAAAGTGGTCATCACTCCTCTATTAGATTCACAAGCTAATTTTGGAATCTTCCTCGGCGCCCATCAACAAAATATTATTTTAAAGCTAAATAATAATGGTTTTCCAACAAACCTATTCTTCAGAGACTGTCAGGGTACTGGATACAGTGAAGAAGGATTTAAGCAATATAGTCCTTACTCCAAAGAGATGGCGCTAGATAATGGGAATATCCTAACTCCGGAGCTTGGGCAGAAAATATTCTGCTATTACCTAATTATAAATACTGCTTTTGATACGATTTCTCATTTATCAAAAATAAGTGGTCAAAATGAAACAATTTTCCTTCATATTTTAAACAAATCGATTAGAGCTCTAAAAGAAAATGGAGTAAAAGATTCAAGCTGCATAGACTATCTTCTTAATGAGCAATATCTATGGGTTAAGGGAAATTATAAGTGCTGCTTAAAAGAAATTAACGAAAATACAATGACGAGTCCTGCAGATATTTATATTCCAATAAATAACCCAATCAAGGGAGCTGCTTCAAATGTATAAGAAAATTAGACTACAATCTTTTAGTACACAGCACTTCTATGAAATAGAACTCACAAGTTCAAATCAATTACAAATTAGTAACAACTCACAAAGTGTTTACTGCTCATTTAAAAGAAGTACCAATACATTCACTCTACTAGACTTAGAGTATATAAGTGACGAATTCACACTCATCGCTATTGAGTCAATCTTTAATCTCTTCCCGAAAGAAGCTTTTACTATAATTTTTAAAAAATCACTTATAAAACAAAATATCAGCTTTAATGAACTAGTTGATAATGATTTAGTGATTCTACCAAGAGATTTTTTTGCAAAGACAGGTAATATATGGGCAAAGAAGGTAGATCCAACTCTAGAACTGAAAGAAATATCTACAGCTGGTGTCACTCATCCTGAACGTCCTTCTTACGATCCAGGAGAACTCCTGTACAAGAAATATTACTCTGAGATTGATACTACTATTTCATTTAGAGTCGCAGACATTTCTAAAGATTTAGATAACTTCCATGAGTGGCATAATAAGAAATTCATTTATAATTTCTGGGAACTTAATAAAAGTAAGCCTGAGCTAGAAAAGTACCTAGCTGATGGGCTAAAAGATAAGCACAGCATACCAACAATTCTTGAATTTAATAATAAATCAATTGGATATTTTGAATTCTACTGGGCCAAAGAAGATAGACTAGGTCCTTTCTATAATTTCTCTGACTTTGATAGAGGCTTCCACTTTCTGATTGGAGAAGAGTCTTGCCTAGGAAGAGTAAACGTTGATGCTATACTTAAAGCAACAAGCCATTATACATTCTTAAATGATGAGAGAACTGAACTTCTTGCTGGAGAACCAAGAAGTGATAACAAGAGAATTATAAGATATATAGATCACTTTGAGTGCTGGAGAAAAGAAAAAGAATTCGACTTTCCACACAAGAGAGCCGCCCTACTACTTTGTGATAGAGATACTTATTTCCAGGAGGGTTATCCATGGAATTAAGCCAATTAAACCTAATTGCAAATCAAAAGCTAGTTGCTAAAGCAATTGGAGAACTATACTACGAAGAAAATATTCATCCAACACTTAAGGAAGTATATAATCTGTCTCTGGCCTCTGGAATTCAATATGAATTCTCAGCAAGAAAAACTATTTGGACATCTCTTGTCGTTGATGTTGATTCAATCGTAAGAATTGAAAATAAAAATAAATTCAAAGTCAAAAGTGCAGCTCAATTTTTTATAGACGCACAAGAAGAACTTCTTCTAACAGATATTGTTTTATCAAACTTTTTAGAAGAGCTTAATAATACAATAGTCAGAGATATACACCTTTTAGAAAAAAGAAAAAATATTAAAGCTGCAGATCTTTTAGATATGAGTGAAGTTCAAAGAGAATCTTTTCTTAATGGTCACCCAAAGGCCCTACTTAATAAGGGACGAATAGGTTGGAACCTAAAAGAGAACCAGCTCTATTCTCCAGAGGAGTCAGTCGGCTTTAAACTTCATTGGGTTGCCATAAGAAGAGATCAATCTACTTACATATTGTCTAAGTCAATTAATGAAACAGAGATACTCAACGACTCACTAGATATTAAAGAGAAAGAGAGACTCCTTACCTCTTTTAGTGAAAATAAACTGAGTAAAGAGAATTACTTCATCATCCCAGTGCACCCTTGGCAGTGGGAAAATATTATTCAAACTCAATTCATTTTTGAGTTAAGTAATAAAGAAATTATTCACTTAGGTGAATTTGGAGATAAATATAGACCTCAAGTATCTCTTAGAACTCTCTCAAATATTAGTAGACCAGCTAAGCTAGATATTAAACTACCTTTAACGATACTGAACACATCGGCCATTAGAGGTCTTCCTAAAAAGTATATTAAAATTGGTGTAACAATTTCAGACTACTTAGAAGAAATCATCTCTCAAGATACTCTACTTCAAGAAACAAACTTAGCTATTATAAAAGAAAGAGCTGGGGCTAGCTATGTAAGTAAATTCTTCTTTCAAGTAAAAGATGCTCCATACCGCTACCACGAATACTTAGGTGTTACATGGAGACAGAGTATGGAAACATTAAATGATGAATCAAAAAATATTTCATCATTAATGACTGGAAACCTACTCTTTGTGGATAATTCAGGAAAGTCTCTTATTGCAGAATTGATTAGAAAATCTGGTAACGATATATCAACTTGGCTTTCTCACTATTTTAAAAATGTAGTCATTCCACTTTATCACCTACAAGTAAAGTATGGAATAAGCCTAGTTTCTCACGGTCAAAATATTATTCTTAGAACTAAGAATAGCTTACCTTTTGGTGTAGCAATAAAAGACTTTGGTGGAGACTTAAGAATTAGTAATGAGCACATTGAGAAATATAGCGATCTTCCAGATATTAAAAATATTGGAACGATGCCAGCAGCTCACCTAATCCATGACTTGTTTACTGGACATATGGTTACGCTACTTAGATTTGTCTCTACTATTTTAAATGATACTGAAAATTTTAAAGAAATTGACTTCTACGCATTACTAGCAAAAGAAGTTGAAGAATATAATAAGAATAACCCTCCTCCAAAAGAGGTTAACCTCCTAAGAGAGAAGTTTGAACGTGTAATTATCAACACGGTTCGATTTCAAATTGGATATGGTGATTCTTCAGAGCGTCCTGTGCCTAAGCTTGGTTCGGACATAGTGAACCCAATTTTTCTAGGCTCAGAGTCTAGGAAGTAAGGAATATTATGAGTACTGAAAAGATATATGATTTAATAGGAATTGGCGTAGGCCCATTTAATTTAAGCCTGGCCGCTCATTCATCGCAAGTGAATAAACTCGACAGTTTATTTCTAGAGCAAAAACCTTCATTTGAGTGGCATAGAGAGTTAATCTTTCAAGATTCATATATGCAAACCTCTTTTCTAAAAGATCTTGTGACAGGATCAGATCCTACGAACCCGTATACTTTTTTAAACTACCTAGTTAAGAATGGTTTATTCTACTCTTTTATGAACACTGGTAGAAAAAGTATAACGAGAAAAGAATTTGAAGTTTATTGTCGATGGGTTGCAGATTCTCTTGGTGATAATATTGCCTTTGGAAATAAAGTTAAGAATATAACTCAAAAGAATAATCTCTTTATTATCGAAACTAACAAAGCTGTTTTCACGGCTAAAAATATCTGTCTTGGAACTGGTCTAATACCAAGTGTGCCAAAGTGTGCGAGAGAGTTTATTGGAAAAGATGTATTTCATGCAAAGTCTAAAGAACTTGCCTCTGTAAACTTAGAAGGTAAAAACTTAGTTGTTGTTGGTGGTGGACAGACTGGTGTAGAAGTTTTTAAAAATGCGTTAAATGAAAAGTGGGGACGACCTAATTCAATTAAGCTAATCACAACAAGAGCGAATCTAGAGCCCCTTGAGTCATCTCCTTTTACAGATGAATACTTTACTCCAGGATATGTGAAGCAGTTCTTCTCCCTTAAAAATGAAAAAAAAGAAAGTATCGTCAACTACCAACTTTTAGCAAGTGATGGAAATACTCCAGAGTATCTAGAAGAGCTGTATAATGAACTATACTTAGTTAAAAACATTCATAAAGATGAGAGAAAAATTGAAATTCTCCCATACAGATGGCTAGATAAAGTTGAGAAGTCTGGTGAATCTTATAACTTAACATACCGAAATGACTTTAGAGATAAACTTGAATCTGATAATGCTGACGTTGTCATCCTAGCAACAGGTTTTCAAAAGTCTACCCCACCAATCCTAGATCTTTTAGAAGAGCATATTCCTCTATGTGAAAAGGGACGCTTTATATTTAATAAAGACTACTCTCTTAAGTGGGATGGTGAAAAAACTAATAAAATTTTTGCATTTAACTTCAGTAGATATGGACATGGAATATCTGAGCCTCAACTCAGTTTAATGGCATGGCGTTCAGCGAATGTCATAAATGCTCTTTGTGAAGAAGAGATATTCCCAACCACTAGCTTTAAACCAAACTTCATTGACTACGGTGAAGAATAAGAAGGGCGTATGATCAGTATAAATGAAATTGAAAGAAATATATTTGAAGTAGAAATTACTTCTCCTAGAGAAGAAAAAGATGAGACAAGCTTCCTAGGGCTACTTGATGATTTAATTGAAAAAGAATTCTTTGGTCTTATCTTTTCAACAGAAGGAAAGGCCGGATTCTCAGCAGAAGCAAAGAAGTCAATGTCTATCTGGTTTAAAACTAATAAACCACTTCTTAAAGAAAGGTGTATAGGATTTGCGAGAGTGAATAGATCACAATCTAAGACAGCTAAATTTACAAGTAAGGCCATGCAATTAGCAATGCCTTGTCCGTATACAGTAGTAACAAATAATCAAGAAGCTAGAGAATGGGTTCTGGACCTATTTAGCTCATATAATAATTAAAAGGTTTTTTATGAAAGTTTTACTATTTATTTCAATGATCATCTTAAGTGACCTATCACTTTCTCAGGAAGTTTCTGAAGAGAATGAAGCTATTTATATCATTGCTAGAAAGAGAAAAGAAAATATTCAAGAAGTCCCTATTAGTATTACAACTTATGATGAATACCAGATAGAGGAAGCAGGTATTGAAACAGTAAGAGATATTACTGATACAACTCCAAACGTCACTCTTATTGGATCGAACTCAGGTAGATACTCAACGCCTTACATTCGAGGACAAGGAAATCAAGACTTAAACCTTCCAGAAGAAGTATCTGTTGGATTTAATTTAGATGAAATACCATTGCCAAGATACGCTATGGACAATGACCTTATTGATATAAAAAGTGTTGAAGTACTTAGAGGTCCTCAGGGAACACTATTTGGAAAAAATACTCAAGCAGGTGCCATAAATATTTATACAAAAGAGCCAGACTACAGGGATGGAAGTAAGGTCTCTCTACAGGTCGGTAATCTAGAAACAAAATCCGTAATTGGTACTACTAATTTCAAGATAGGTTCTGAAAAGCTGCAAAATAGGATTTCTCTTAAGTATAAAGAACAAGGTGGATACATCCAAGATACTTATTTAAATAAAGATCTCGGTGATAATAAGACGTACTCAATGAGTAATACTCTTCAGTTTAAGCCTACCAATATTTTCAAGTCTACTTTTAAAATTGGACTACAAAAGAAAGAAGGATCAGACCCGCTTATAGTTTCAAGAAATGAGCCAGGATATCCAAAATCACATCAAAACATAGACCCTAGGTATAAAACAAACCTTGTTACAACATCTCTAAAACTAGAAAAAGATTTTAGTAATTCAATTTTAACTTTTATTGGAGCGTTTAATTACTACGACTTCAATATCAAGTACGACGAAGCTGATTACTATATTACTTATGACTACCTAGAAAGCTTAGTCGGAACAGCACTTGCTGACCAATACATTAATGATTCAAGCGAACTATTCAGATCAATAAGAGAATATCAAAGGCAGTATTACACAGAGCTCAGGCTATCAAGTAAAGATAATAGTGATCTATCATGGACAGGGGGAATAAATTTTTCTCGCAACAATTATCGCCTACTCAGCCATATTAGAACATTTAGTGGTGGATTTGTTTTCAAGCAACAAAATGTTAATTTAATATCAGATTCTTTTTCAGTTTTTGGTGAAGCAACAAAGAAGTTTGCTGATAAGTACTCACTTACTTTTGGAACAAGAGTAAACCATGACAAGAAGCAATTTAAATCTATTCATAGTTCCACTACTATTGCTGACTACAGACAAAATAGTGAAGCTGACTATACAGACTTTACATCTAAACTAACTCTTGCAACAAAACTTAGCTCTACAAAGAATGTATACGTAAGTATAGCGAGAGGTTATCAATCAGGAGGGTATCCTTCTTACCACTTTAATAACTACAACGATATATCTAAAGATCAGCCAGCATATGAGGATTCGACTTCCCTTTCATATGAAATTGGATCTAAACTTTCCTTCTTCAAAAAGAAGTTAACACTGAATACTGCTATCTTTTTTAACGATATAAAAGACAAGCAAGTAAGAGTTAAAGACACTTCAACCAACCAAAGCTTTTACGCAAATATCGATACTGATGTTTTCGGTGGAGAGATTGAAGCAAAGCTAAAAGCTACAACTGATTTAACTTTTGGGTCTACTCTTGGTTATACAAATTCAAGATTCAAAGAAGAAACAGTCTCAGGAACAAGCAGTACTGTTTTAAATAAAAAGGGTGCAAGACTTGCAAATATTCCATATTGGACGGGAAGTACTTTTGCACAGTACTCCTACTTCCTAAATAGTGTTGATGGTTATCTAAATCTTAGAGCGAGTTATAAATATATTGGCAACCGCTTTGGAGACAATATAAACCACACGAGAATGGGAAGTTATGGACTGCTAGGAACTAGAATTTCTTTTGAAAAAGAGGCCTATACTATCACCGCCTACGTAAATAACCTCTTTGATAAAGTTTACGAAAGTCAGGCTTACTACTACTCTGCTTTTGATAAAGAAGTCTCCTCTCCAGGACTTCCGAGAATGTATGGGCTTAAAGCAACATATAGATTTTAATAAATATAAGAGGGAGGACAGCCTCCCTCATTTCAATAGCTTACCTACTGATTATTCTTTATACACCTTCTGTAATTATTTCTAATAATCCAATATAACTCCTACTTTTGTATAAAATATCTCCACCACACATAGGAGATTACGAAATGAGAAAGACACTACTAATAACTGCAACTCTATTATCAATGTCGAGTAATGCTTCATTTTTTGATTTTCTAAACTCAAACCCTTCAATAGCTAATGTATTAAGTAATGCTTCAAATACTCAGTTCGGTAGTGGAAACTCAGTAGACCTTGTAGAAGAGAGTACTGAACAACAATGTATAAATGCTATACACAATTCTATTCAGACTCAAAAAGATACTCCTAATAAAATTGGATTATTATATGCTGCAACTCTTACTTATAAAGCATACTCTAGTTCACTAGAGGGTGATTTCTCACAAGAGCTTAAAACTAAAGATTATTTTGGAAAGCAAATTAGAAGAGGTTTATCTGATAGATCTAGAATTAAAATAAATTCTTATTCAGACAAACATATCCCACATCAAGTTTCAGGATGTTCTAAATTCTCAACAATTACATCTGTAACGAAATCATCAGTCATGGATAAAACATGTCGTGTAATCAATTATGATTTAAGTGGTGAAAAGTATAAAGTTCTATTCTGTGAAAACGATACTACAGTCTATACAGACTTCTTAGATGTTGATTTAAAAACAATTAAAACTTATAACGAAATAAAATAATGAATGGCCTTGCTCTAAGGCCATAATTTCATATAACTACGGTAAAACCTGATTAGGCATCTCACCTGTAGAAAAATAAGTTTTAATATTTTCCATTGTTACTACTGCAATTTGATTTAGAGCTTCACTTGTTAAAAAAGCTTGATGGGAAGTGACTAAAACATTTGGAAAACTGATCAAGCGTGCAAATAGATCATCCATTAATATTTCTTCAGATAAGTCTTGAAAGAAAAGGTTCTCTTCTTCTTCATAAACATCTAGTCCAGCTCCAGCAATATGCTCAGACTTTAAAGAATCAATTAGGGCCTTTGTATCTATTAACCCTCCACGACTAGTATTGATTATATAAACACCCTTCTTCATCTTCTTAAAGCTTTCTCTATTTAATATATGATGAGTCTTTGGATTCAGTGGAACATGCAAAGAAATGATATCACTTTCTTTTAGTATTTTATCAAGGCTAACATAATTAAACTCTTCATTTTGGTCTATATCATAGGCCATGACCTCACTGCCAAAACCTTTCATAATATTGGCAAAGACAGCACCTATTTTTCCAGTTCCAATGACTCCAACTTTTTTCCCATGAAGATTAAATCCAACTAATCCATCTAGTGAAAAATTATGAGACTGAGTTCTCATATGTGCTTTATGAATTCTACGAGAAAGCGCTAGGAGGAGACAAACTGCATGCTCAGCAATAGAGTGAGGAGAATAACTTGGAACCCTTACAACAGGAATTTCAAGCTCGACAGCGGCCTGCATATCCACGTGATTGAATCCAGCGGAACGTAATGCTAATAGCTTTATTCCATTGTTTTTAAGAGCAACTAATGTATCTCTATCCACACTATCGTTAGCAAAAGAACAAACAACATCATAGCCCTTCGACATAACTGCTGTCTGCGAAGTTAACCTTGGCTCTAAAAATGAAATTTCAACACCGGCTTCATCAGACGCCTTAGTAAAATACTCTAACTCATACTTATGTGTTTGAAAGAAAGCTACTTTAACCATATCTATAATCCTATCTATGAGAGATCTATGTTAAAACCATAATAAATATTGAACCTAGCAGAAATTCGAGATAGAAAAAAGATAAAAGTGTGGTCAAAAGTCTTTTTTCAATACAGGCAAAAAAAGACTTAATTAACACTGCACTAAGTAAAAGAATTAGAACAATCCCCCCACTCTACTTATCTATTTCTTAAGGTAGAGAGTTGGTAAAACTTTTAGATCAAAAATCATACCAATGAAGATTATTATAGATAAACATATTCCAAACTCTTGGATAGGAAGAAAGTCATTAATCATAAAAAATAAAAAACAAAATGTAAGGATTAAACTGGAACGACTTACTGGTTTAACGATAGTACTATAAAAAAAGCTATCAGATAGATCTTCCTTATCGAGTGTATCAATAATATGAAATGAACTATCAACAATAAGTCCCAAAGAGATACTATATGTCATTACTGTAGCAATATTAAATGAGAGACCAAAAATCCGTAAAAAGAAAAATGATATAAATACAGGAACAATATTTACAAACAAGAATATAAAGAAGACCTTAACCTTTTTGAAAGCTATAAATGCAATAAAAGAAATTACAACTAAGCTAATTGAAAAGCTTTTAAATAAGGTAAATATCATCTCTTTCTGAGCAATCATTAAATGATAATATAGACCGTTAAATGACTTCTCATAATCTTTAAATACAATTTGAACATCATTTACAAGTTCCTCATACTCATGAACATTCATAGGAGGAGCTAAAATACTAACTCGATAATCACTATCTAGAGGGAATCCGCCTCGAAGAGAAATTGGTGCTTGTGAAAACATAGTTAAGTAAGCAAATTTATGGTCTGGAACTTTAGCATCTCCAGTATAAATTTCATTAGCTTTCTTAGTGAATAAGTTAGCTGATAATAAATTATAGTGATCACTTTTTTGTCTTAACCTTTTCAGTAAAATCTCTTCTAATGTCGAGAGTTTTTTTAAGTCATCAATTGTTGCTTCTTTCTTTAGATTTAAAACAATATCTAATACAGGTGGACCAAGAACTTTTGTAGAAACATCTAAAATACTCTCTTTAATAAATGAGTCCTTAGGAAAGTATTCTGTAGCATCAGTTAAAACTCTAATCCCTTTTGAAGATAATCCTCCAATGATGATACCAATTATTGATAAGATCATAATTTTCTTCATTGATAAAAAGCCACTTAAGCTTCTTCCTACAATACCTTTAACTTCACAATCCTCTCGGCTTAAGAGAAAGTCTGTACTATTTGAAGCTGATAAGATCCACAAGATGGTCAAAATTGAAGAGATAAGAATGAGCATGGCTGATGTTAGTCCAAAAGTGCTAATTGCTTTTAAACTAGAGAAATATAGTGAAAGAAAACCAACAAAGGTTGTCACAACCATTAATAAAATGGGCTTTTTCTTTGAAAGAACTCCCTTCTGAAAACTTTTTAACTCTAAACTTGTGTAATAAATATGAAATACCAATGATAAATTTATTACAAACATTAAAAGTGGAATAATTGAAATGACTAAATTGGATTCATGGAAGAAGAACTTCGTAACAGATAAACTAACAGAAGAAGCAAGAAGGCATGGAAAGAATATAAAAATAGCAGTCTTGAAGCTTTTCGTAATAACCAATAAAATTAGAAAAACACCAAGAAATAATAAAGGAAATAGCTTCTCTTTAATGCTCTTCGAATATTTATTTAAAAGTTTATTTGTAAATGGAACCCCTGCTAGATGAAGATTTTCACTTAAATCTCCCCAAAAGCTATCAGACTCAATCTTTTCTAGAATATTTCTTATATGATCTTGATCAGAAATTAAAATAAGACCTAAGTAATTCTTACCTTCTATTTTTATAAAGTCTTTAAAGTTGGGAGGAAGATCTTTTGAAATGATAATTTCACACTTATCATCACAATCTTTAATAAGACCACTAGACTTAATTTTAAATATTTCTTTTTCTTTATTGCCTACTACATTTTTATAATCTTTTTTAAGGACAACAAAACTCTTTTCTTTAAATCTTTCTTTAAACCCTAGGTAACTAGTGGCCCCTAAATCAGTTAGAAACACTGTTTCTTTATTATTTTGGACTAAGTCATTAGAGTAGATGATCCCCAAAACTCCTAACGCAATAAGAGATATAGAAATTACTCTTGATAAAGTCCTGTTTCTCCTCATAAGTTAGCCGGAGGTAGAAGATCTTCTAAGAAAAAGGCCGTAAACTCCTCTCTTCCATTAAGTTTAGCTTTCTTATAGATTGAAGATATTTGATGCCTCACTGTTTTCTCACTACTTCCTCGAATTTCAGCGATTTTCTTAGGGCTTAGACCTTTTAGAAGAAAGAGAGCAATATCACGTTCAGCATCAGAGAAACTCCACTCATTAAAGGTTCTATCAATATGTGAGCTCAGCCCCTCAACAAAAACTTCTGACTTTTGCTTCAGTCCTTCAGCAATCTCCCTAAGTAATTTTTTTTCACCTTCAAGTTGCTCAATATGTTTTTTTTCCTTTAAATATTCCCCTGTGATGTAGATTATAGCTCCTAATGATATCGCTACTATCGCTATCTCAATAACTAAGTGAGCTATAGATGCACCTTCATGAAAATCCTCAAAAATATCAATTAGAGTCAAAGCTCCAACAAATAGTAGTAAAAAACCACTAATCAAACGTTCTTTTTTCATAATAAAAATGACCTATGTGATTGCCTAAGTACCTGTTTATATATTCTAATAGGTAAACTTCCCCATATCAACTAAGTGAAAAATCCTGCAGTATGATGAATATAGAGGTGTAGTTGTGAAACTAAAACAATTTTTAAACAATAAATCATCATTTATAATTGTCGGTCTGATCAATATCGCACTTTTTCACTACGCAATCATAAGGCTCTGGTTCTTCCTACTAGATAGTACTGGAAGAAATGCTGTAGATGTAGGGCCATATCAATGGACAATAAATACCCTACTTCTTTGCTTCTTTAGCATTCCTCACAGCTTACTTTTGAATTCTAAAACCAAGAGAAGGCTTCTAAACTATATTCCAGGAAAACTATACTCAACAATTTACTCGTTACATGCCTGTATTGCCATAATACTCATGGATGAATTCTGGGTAACTATTGGGCCTAACCTCATGATTTCAACAAAGTTTACAAGTAATATAATTACAATACTTTACATCTTTAGCTGGCTTTTCATGTTTTGGACTATGAGCACTATAGGTTTATTCAAGCAAAGTGGTATTGAAGAGTGGTGGAATGCCATAAAAAGAAAAAAGATCAAAGGATCACTTATACAACATGGTCCTTACAAGATTTGTCGCCACCCTATTTACGTAGCATTCCTTGGAATGATTTGGTTTACCCCAAATATTAGTGCAGATAGGCTCTACTTATCTCTTTTTTGGACTATCTATATTTTTGTTGGGGCAACATTTAAGGAAGTCAGACTAAGCAAAAGTAAAATGTATAGAGAGTATTCAAAAAAGGTGCCTGCGTTTCCCTTATTTCCAAAGAAGCTAGATCACATAATAGCAAAAAAAGTATGGAGTATATAAAAATGAAAAATATAATCTTTCTCTTCTTCTTTATTATCTCACCAAATATTCTTGCCGAGAACTTTCAGAATAAAGTCATTTCTGAGAGTTTTAATGAAGCTAAAGCAAAGAAGTCAAAACTACAATTTATCGTTATTAGCACTAAGGCAGGAATGTTTTCTTCAGATGTAGATGGATATGTTAAGAATTTTTCATATAAATCAAAATTCGATAATAAGAATTTAATACTTCGAGATATGCAAATCAACTTTATGGCCAACTCAATGGATACGGATGGCGAAACGAGGGATGAAAAGCTTCATAATTTATGTATGGAAGCAGAGAAATACCCTAACGTTGAAATCTCTGTTGCTGGTCCTTTATTTCTAAAAGACTTAAAAGAAAGAACTTATGACGGAATAGTTAAAATACGAGGAAAGGAAAAGAAATTTCAAATCAAACTGGTAGTTAACAAGATCTCTAATAATTCTTATCAAATAAACGGTAGCTCTAGTTGGAGTTTAAAAGAAATGGAAATTCCAGACCCAAGTATATTTATAGCCAAGCTATCAGACGAAATTAAAATAAATATTTCAATCAATGAATCAATAAAATAAGAGAGGAAGTATGCCATACATCGTAGATATTCAAACAAGTTTTCCTGATAATTACTACTCTCAACAAGAGCTTATTCAAAGTATCACTAAAGCACTTGAAGGAAAAATTAGAAATACTTCCAGAATTGAGACGATTCATTCTAATGTACTAGTAGAAGGAAGACACCTTGCCGTACCTCTAGAAAAGTACTTTCAATTGGAAAGCTTCGATGAAAAGAATAACCTCTTTATAGAAAAAGCTGTCGATTTATCAACTGATGCAATCTCCAAGATATTAAAAAATAATAATCTTCAAGCAAAAGATATAGGATCTCTATGGAGTAATACCGTTACAGGCTTTGCCATTCCAAGTATAGAATCAAGAGTAATGAATAGACTTCCTTTCTCTTCAAAAACCAAAAGAGTTCCCCTTATGGGACTCGGCTGTATGGCCGGAGTAGCTGGTATTAATAGAATCGCAGACTATCTAAAGGCATATCCAGATGAGGCAGTAATTTTCTCCTCTGTAGAGCTATGCTCATTAACTGTGCAAATGAGTGACATAAGTGTTGCAAATTTAATTTCAATAGGTCTTTTCGGAGATGGTGCAGCCTCAGTTCTTATGGTCGGAGATAACCATCCACTTTCTAAAACTGCTCCAATAGAATGGAAATCTTCTAGAAGTATTTTCTTTCCTGACACTCAAGATGTTATGGGCTGGAAAGTAGGAGAAAAAGGTCTCAACATTGTTCTTAGTAAGAGTGTTCCGGATTTAACAGAGAAAGCTCTGCCAGAACCATTGAATGAGTTTTTATCAGAAAATCAATTAGAGTTAAGTCAAATTGATTCTTTTTTTGCTCACCCAGGAGGACCAAAAGTTCTACTTGCTCTTGAAAAAGTATTAGATCTTCCAGAGAAAGGTTTAAAGCACAGTTGGGACAGCTTAGCTAAAAATGGTAATATGAGCTCTGTTTCAGTATTAGATATCTTTAAAAGAAATATGGAGAATAAAACACCTGAACTTTCAGGTAAGAACATTATAAGTGTGGCCATGGGACCTGCCTTTAGTGCAGAGCTAGGACTTCTTAAATGGAAATAAACTACCTCTTAATATTTCGAATTATTATATTCTTTACTATTTTACAAAGAGTTGCAGAATTATTTATCTCTAAAAAAAATGAGAAATTCATCCTCTCAAAAGGAGGAATGATTATAAAAGAAGGGAATTATATTTTTATGGTTCTCTTACACACATTTTGGCTTCTAACTCTTGCCTATTCTGCTCTTTATTTAGATTTAAATTTTAGTCCTTACTTTTTTTGGACATCGTTAATAGTCTTTATAGTAGGTCAAATTTTAAGAATCACTGCGATTAAAACTCTTGGCAATAGATGGTCAACAAGAGTTGTCATTCTTCCAGAGGCACCTGCAATTAACAGCGGTATTTTCAAATGGTTTAGGCACCCTAATTATCTAGGTGTTATCCTAGAATTAGTGAGTCTTCCTATGATGGCCTCCCTATTTAATCTTTCTATAATTTTTTCTTTATTAAACTTTATTATTCTCTTTTTTAGGATACGACTGGAAGAAGAAAATCTAAAAAAATACAACGAGTACACTAAGGCCTTTAACTTACAAAGTTAGGATTTATGAAAAACGTAGCAATTATTGGTGGTGGTCCAATCGGTCTCTACACAGCGATAAAGCTGGCAAGAAGAGGTAACAAAGTCACACTCTTTGAAAAGAAGTCATGGCCGATAGATAAAGTCTGTGGACAGGGAATTATGCCCAGTGGAGTAAATAATCTTCTCGATATTGGTATAGTCTTTAACCCAAACACTAGTTTTAATTTTAACTCTATAGAATATATAGAGGATAAATACTCTCTCCACGGAGATCTTCATGGACACGCAATTGGTTTAAAAAGAACTGAGCTCTCAGAGCAGCTCTTTAAAATAGCCTCTTTAGAGCCTAATATAAATCTTCGTCCAGAAACAAAAATCGACAGTATAAATGAAAAAGAAAATCACTATACCCTTAGTATATCTTCAAACGAGTTAAGTTTTGATTTCATTTTTGCTTGTGATGGACTTAACTCTTGGACACGAAAATCAACAGGTCATTCAAAGAAAAGAGTATTTGCCTCAAGGGTTGGAGCTCGAGTTCACTACACTACTCCTCCATGGTCGAATAGTGTTCAGGTCTACTGGAGTAACTCCATTGAAGCTTACGTCACTCCTATCTCAAATAAACAAATAGAGGTGGCCTTCCTTTGGTTTCAAGATTCAATCCAATCAAAGTCAGACCTAAGAAATAAACTTCTCTCTCACTTTCCTCTACTTAAAGATAAACTAGATGAAAAGCAATCTCAAAATGACTTTAGAGGATATGGACCATTTTCAGAAGTAAGCTCCACTATTGCCAATAAAAATCTATTCTTTATAGGTGATGCCTATCACTTCTTAGATGGAATAACAGGAGAAGGAATATCTCTTGGAATGAAGGCCAGTAATATAATAACAGACAGCTTTGAAAACTTTAGAACTAAACATAGAGTTAAGATATTCCTTCTGTATCTAAACTATTCAATTTGGACTCACCTTGCCCTATTAATGAGCAGATCACGATCTATGAGAAGAGTTATATTTTTCTTAGCTAAGAGAAATAAAAGAGTCTTTGATTATATATTGAAATTAAATGACCTAAGTCTTAGTTAAATAAGAAAGGCACAAAAATGGTGATCTTTCTGTGACCAATTCCAATGACTCCGACGTTTTTTTCCATGAAGATTAATCCTGCTGAGAAAAGTGCTCTGTTTCATATTTATATGTTTGAAAGAAAGCTACTTTTGCCATTGGGACCAGCCTACTTAGAGATGATAGTAAAATAAATAAATCACTAAACATAATATCCTGATGAAACTATTACAATTTCAAGCTCCGTGTTAACATATTAACTAGGTGATTAAAATATAGGAGAATATTTGAAAACTATAATGATATCTATAATACTTCTTTTCAAAAGTTATATTCACGATAGCAATGCTAGTAACCAGACTTTAATAAAAAAACTCATATCAAAGATAGAAGAAGTTGAATTCGACAATTCTGATAAATTTATGTCTAGTACTTATTGTTATTACATATTTCAAAAAATTATAAATGCAAGTGAAATTACGCCAAAAGCCTTTTCTAAGTTTATTAAGGGTGGCTCTCTCAGCCTAAAGTACGCAAAAGAGTATAGAGACTGGCTTAAAACCTCTGAAGGAATAAGCTGTAAAGAGAATGTAGGAACTTCCTTTACCGCTTTTAAGGTTCCAAAAAATAAGGAATATGCCATCTTCCTAAATAAGCCCGCCATAATAATGGAAGGTAAAGACATTAACATGACGAGGAATCATGAACGCTTACACATTGCCTTTGCCATCTATAAAAAGCAGCAATATAAAGTTCAAAAAAAGTGGGACACTCTAAACGAAGACAAGAAGAAGAAATTTATAAGTGAACACCCTGGATATAATTTTCAAAAGAAGAAAGTTCTACTTAAAGAGTTCTTCTCTTACAGCTACCAAGAAGACCTAGAGGCCGGATTAACGTTCTTAACCAGTCAGCAATAACCTATAAATTATAATATAATTTAGAAATTAGACACAAAAAAGCCCAGAACTCAGCCTGGGCTTTTTTATTTTTAATGGTACTCCCAAGGGGATTCGAACCCCTGTCGCCGCCGTGAAAAGGCGGTGTCCTAGACCAGGCTAGACGATGGGAGCA